>JAESGV010000008.1_pt1 | contig 970905 bp, 844 predicted proteins | sample 9269781 | NCBI WGS metagenome assembly JAESGV01 (sample SAMN15741586, study PRJNA653496) | algae metagenome | isolation source: Tildeniella torsiva UHER 1998/13D and co-occurring heterotrophs from... | place: Slovakia: Slovak Paradise National Park, Hrabusice, Kosice Region | collected 2000-01-01 | reverse complement strand
TCGGCGCGCCGCGCATCACCAAGGACGGCGTCACCGTCGCCAAGGAGATCGAGCTCGAGGACAAGTTCGAGAACATGGGCGCCCAGATGGTGCGCGAAGTGGCCTCGAAGACCAACGACATCGCCGGTGACGGCACCACGACGGCGACCGTGCTCGCCGCCGCGATCGTCAAGGAAGGCGTCAAGTCGGTCGCCGCCGGCATGAACCCGATGGACCTGAAGCGCGGCGTCGATCTCGCCGTCGAGGCGGTGGTCGCCGAGCTGAAGAAGCAGGCCCGCAAGGTCACCTCCAACGACGAGATCGCCCAGGTCGGCACGATCTCCGCCAACGGCGACGCCGATGTCGGCCGCTTCCTCGCCGAGGCGATGAAGAAGGTCGGCAACGAGGGCGTCATCACCGTCGAAGAGGCGAAGTCGCTCGACACCGAGCTCGAAGTCGTCGAGGGCATGCAGTTCGACCGCGGCTACATCTCGCCGTACTTCGTCACCAACGCCGAGAAGATGCGCGTCGAGCTCGAGGATCCCTACATCCTCATCCACGAGAAGAAGCTCTCCTCGCTGCAGGCGCTCTTGCCGGTGCTCGAGGCGGTGGTGCAGTCGGGCAAGCCGCTCGTCATCATCGCCGAGGACGTCGAGGGCGAGGCTCTCGCCACGCTCGTCGTCAACAAGCTGCGCGGCGGCCTGAAGGTCGCGGCCGTCAAGGCGCCGGGCTTCGGCGATCGCCGCAAGGCGATGCTGGAAGACATCGCCATCCTGACCAACGGCACGGTGATCTCCGAGGACCTCGGCATCAAGCTCGAGAACGTCACCCTCGACATGCTCGGCCGCTCGAAGAAGATCTCCATCACCAAGGAAGACACCACGATCGTCGACGGCGCCGGCTCGAAGAAGGACATCGAGGGCCGCGTCGCGCAGATCAAGGCGCAGATCGAGGAGACGACCTCCGACTACGATCGCGAGAAGCTGCAGGAGCGGCTGGCGAAGCTCGCCGGCGGCGTCGCGGTGATCCGCGTCGGTGGCGCCACCGAGGTCGAGGTGAAGGAGAAGAAGGACCGCGTCGACGACGCGCTGCACGCCACGCGCGCGGCCGTCGAAGAGGGCATCCTGCCGGGCGGCGGCGTCGCGCTGCTGCGCGCCATGAAGGCCCTCGAGGCGGTGAAGCCCGCCAACGACGACCAGAAGACGGGCGTGGAGATCGTCCGCCGCGCCATCCAGGCGCCGGCGCGTCAGATCGCCTCGAACGCCGGTTCGGACGGCTCGGTCATCGTCGGCAAGCTGCTCGAGAAGGACGACAACGCCTGGGGCTGGAACGCCCAGTCGGGCCAGTATGGCGACCTCTACAAGATGGGCGTCATCGATCCGGCCAAGGTCGTCCGCATCTCCCTGCAGAACGCCGCTTCGGTCGCCGGCCTGCTCATCACCACCGAGGCGATGATCGCCGAGAAGCCGCGCAAGGAATCCGCCCCGGCGATGCCGGGCGGCGGCGGCATGGGCGGCATGGACTTCTAAAGTCCATCTCCGCATTCGACGACAGAAGGGGCCGCGCGAGCGGCCCCTTTTTCGTTTCCGCTGCCGCGTTCGGCCCTTGGCCCGTGGTGCGGCGAAACATTAGAGTGGCGCGCCTCGACGCTATTTCGCGTCGCCCGGAGCCGCGCCTTGCCCACACCGCCCCTCTTCACCGTCGGCTACGAGCAGGCGACGCCCGCCTCGGTGCTCGATGCCCTGGCCGACGCCGGCGTCGAGCTTTTGGTCGACGTGCGCGCCGTCGCCGCCTCCCGCCGGCCGGGCTTCTCCAAGCGCCAGCTCGCCGCCGGGCTCGACGAGCGCGGCATCGGCTACCTGCACCTGCGCGGCCTCGGCACGCCGTCCGACGGCCGCACCGCCGCCCGCGCCGGCCGCCATGCCGAGATGCGGGCGATCTTCGACGCCCACATGCAGACCGACGGCGCCAAGGCGGAACTTGCCGAGCTCGAAGCGATCGTCGGCTCGGGCAAGCGGGTTTGCCTGCTGTGCTTCGAGAAGCATCCCGAGCATTGCCATCGCAACATCATCGCCGGCCTCGTCTGCGCCGATCTCGGCGTCGCCGCCGAGCATCTCTACGGCACACCGGTCTAAGGAATTCCCGTCTTGGAAAGCGTCGAGTGCGTGGTGATCGGGGCCGGCGTCGTCGGCCTCGCGGTGGCGCGGCGCCTCGCCGAGGCCGGCCGCGAGGTGATCGTGCTGGAGGCCGAGCGGTCGATCGGCATGGGGACGAGCTCGCGCAATTCAGAAGTCATCCACGCCGGCATCTACTATCCTACCGGCAGCCTGCGCGCCCGCCTCTGCGTCGAGGGCAAGCAGCGCCTCTACGCCTATCTCGACGAACGCGGATTGCCGCACGCCCGCGTCGGCAAGCTGATCGTCGCCGGCCGGCCCGAGGAGACGGGCTATCTCGAAAAGCTGATGGCCACGGGCCACGCCAATGGCGTCGACGACCTGCACATGATCGACGGCGACGCGGCGCGCGCGCTCGAGCCGGAGCTCTCCGTCTACAGCGCGCTCGTCTCGCCCAGCACCGGCATCATCGACAGCCACGCCTACATGCTGAGCCTGCAGGGCGATGCCGAGGCGGCCGGCGCGGCATTCGCCTTCTCGGCACCGCTCACCGGCGGCGCCGTCGGCGAGGATGCGATCCGGCTCGACGTCGGCGGCAGCGAGCCGATGACGCTGTCGGCCCGCTTCGTCGTCAACGCTGCCGGGCTGACGGCGCACACGGTGGCCGCGAGCCTGGCCGATTTCCCCGCGGCGCACGTGCCGCGCGTGCGCTACTCGCGCGGCGTCTATTTCTCGCTTTCCGGCAGGACGCCGTTCTCGCGCCTCGTCTATCCGGTGCCGGACGGCGCCTGGCTCGGCGTCCACTTCACCCTCGACCTCTCCGGCCGCGGCAAGTTCGGGCCGGACGTCGAGTGGATCGACGCGCTCGACTACACCGTCGATCCCGGCCGCGCGAGCGCCTTCGCGCAAGCCGTGCGGCGCTACTGGCCGGCGGTGCGCGAGGACCGGCTGGTGCCGGATTATGCCGGCGTGCGGCCGCGGCTCGTGGGTCCGGGCGAGGCGGCGGTCGACTTCCTCGTCAGTGGCCCGCGCGACCACGGCGTGCCGGGGCTCGTCAACCTGTTCGGCATCGAATCGCCCGGCCTCACCTCGTCATTGGCGCTTGCCGATCACGTGGCGGCGGACCTCGGCATCGGCTGAGACCGCGAGAAAAAGTCGGGGTGGTGCTCGCGCGAGTGAGCACCACCCCTGATCCGCTTCAGCCCCGGCAATATCGGGGCGAGGCGGAAGATGCGGTCGCTTGGGAGGCGGCCTTCGGTACACACGGCAAAGCGCCGGTACTCGACAATCTGTTTTGCAAACACCGTGCCGAAACCCCGATCTCGCGCCGCAACGCGCGCGCTCGCGGACCTCGGCGAGCCCGCGGCGTGCGCCTTGGCCATCCGGCGGGCAGGCAAACGCCCGGGAGTGCCTAAATCTGAGGCAGCCATCGCGGTGCTGCGTCGAGCGCCGCGAGGATGCGGCCGGCGTCGGTGCGGATCTCGGACTTGCGGCGAGCATCCATGCGGTCGAGCGTGCGATACGGCATCGTCAGGCGCGGATTGCTGGAAAGCCGCTCGCGGTGCGCGATCAGGAAGTTCCAGTAGAGCGGGTTGAACGGGCAGGCGTCCGGTCCGGCCTTCAGCTTCGGGTCGTAGCGGCAGCCGCCGCAGTAGTCCGACATGCGATCGATGTAGGCGCCGGAGGCCGCATAGGGCTTGGAGGCCATCAGCTCGCCGTCGGCATAGAGCGCCATGCCGTGCGTGTTCGGCAGTTCCACCCACTCGTAGGCGTCGGCGAAGACGGCGAGGTACCACGCCTCGACCTCCGCCGGCGCGAGGCCTGCCAGAAGCGCGAAGTTGCCGGTCACCATCAGGCGCTGGATGTGGTGGGCATAGGCACCGCGGCGGATCTCGCCGACCGTCTCGGCGATGCAGGCCATCTCGGTCTCGCCGGTCCAGTAGAAGCCGGGCAGGGGCCGCGTCGCGGCGAGCGCGTTCGTCGCTGCATAGTCCGGCATGAAGTGCCAGTAGAGGCCTCGCACAAATTCCCGCCAGCCGAGGATCTGGCGGATGAAGCCCTCCACTGCGTTGAGCGGTGCGGCGCCGTTGCGGAACGCCGCCTCGGCAGCGCGGCAGACCTCCATCGGCCGGAGCAGGCCCATGTTGAGGGCCGCCGACAGGCGGGCGTGGAAGAGCAGCGGCTCGCCGCGCTTCATGGCGTCCTGGTAGTCGCCGAAGCAGGGCAACTGATCGGCGACGAAGGCCTCCAGCGCGACGAGCGCCTCCTCCCGCGTCACCGGCCAGTCGAACGGCGCGAGGTCGCCGAAGCCGCCCGGGAAGCGCGCGGCGACGAGGTCGAGCACCGCGCGCGTCGTCGCATCGGGCGGGAAGCTTCGCCGCGACGGCACCGTGATCCCCTTCGGCAGGCGCCCGCGGTTCTCGGCGTCGTAGTTCCAGCGCCCGCCGGCCGGCGCGTCGCCGTCCATCAGGAGGCCGGTGAGGCGGCGCATGTCGCGGTAGAAGTGCTCCATGCGAGGCGCCTTGCGGCCCTTCATCCAGCGCGCGAAGCGATCGCGGGAGCACAGGAAGCGGTCGTCGAGGCGGATTTCCACCGGCACGCCGGCCGCTGCCTCCCAGCCGTCCATCGCGCGGCGGACGCGCCATTCGCCGGGCTCGGTGACGACGACGCGCGCAGCACCATGCCGAGCGACGGCGCGCGCCACCTCGCCGCCGAGCGAGCCGGTGTTGGCGGCATCGTCGAGCCGGACATAGTCGACGGTGACGCCGTCGGCGGCGAGCGCAGCAGCGAAGTGGCGCATCGCGGAGAACAGCAGCGCGATCTTCTGGCGGTGGTGCGGGACGTAGGTCGCCTCCTCGGCGACCTCGGCCAAAAGCACCACGTCGGTCGCGGCATCGAGGTCGGACAGTGCCGCGACGTCGCGGTCGAGCTGGTCGGCGAGGACGAGGCGGAGCGTGGTCATCCCGCGAAAGTACGCACGGCGACGCCCGGCGGTTCAGGGCGGGCGCAACAACGCCTGTCAGCAGCAGTCGCGGTAGGCTGCCAACACTCTGAAATCATTTGCGGAAACTCTTATCTGGCTTGCTCGTTGCAAGGAAGGCCGCGTAGCCTTGCGGGCGTGGTGCCAACCAGTGAGGGGTTCCATGACGGAGCGTGTGAGCGAAGAGCGTTCGAGCGCGTTCGAGTTGCAACTGGCCGGCTACGGCCTGACGACGGCGCGCATTCTCTACCGGATGCCCGATCATCCGGCGTTGCTGCAGACCTACGTGTGGCAGGACTACGACGTGGCGCCGAAGTTCCCGGTGCTGACGCGGTTCATCGATTTCTGGAGGCGCGAGCTCGAAGGTCCGCTGCATTCCGTCGAGGTCGCTCACAAGCGCCTGATCGGCGCCACCGAATGGAAGCGCGTCGACGGGATGTTCCTGCTCAACTGATCCGCTGGCGGACGGCCGGCGCCTTTCGTCCGGCCGTCCCGCTCCGCCGTCGCGATCCGGCCATCGAGGTCGGGCAGGGTGCGCGAATCGCGGAGGCGTTCTGCCTCTGCTCTTGAAGGTCTGCCCATGCCGCCCCGCTATGACGCCAGTCCCGCCGTCTTCCGCGACTATCCGCTGCGCTTTCTCGTCTGCCTGATCCTGATCCCGGTGTTCGGGCTCGGGCTGGTGATCCTCGCCGTCTGGTGGATCATCGCCCGCTCGACGCGGATGACCGTCGACGAGGTGCGCGCGACGCTGACGAGCGGCATCTTCTCCAAGCAGGTGACGGAGGTGCAGCTCTCCTCGATCCGCACGGTGAAGATCGACAAGACGCTGGTCGACCGCATCTTCGACGTCGGCACGGTGTCGGTGTTCACCTCCGGCGACGCGCCGGAACTCGTCGTCAAGGGCATGCCCGATCCTGAGGCGCTGGCGAAGGCGCTGCGCCGGGAGGTCTGAGGGCGCGGGCCGGCGAACGGAGGCCGGCGATCGGCCGCTTCGGACCGTCGGCTGCACCGGTGCGTCGCGCCGGCGCGCCGCTTTGACCGGCCGGCAGTGGCACCCTATGGTCGCGGCCCCGCCGTTTCCCGAGCCTCCGGTGCGCCCGCCCATGAGCCGTCTCGACGCCTTCCTCGCCCGCCTGAACGCCCAGAAGCTGCTGCTCGAATCGATCGCCGCGTCGATCGCCGACGTGCCCGGGCCGGTGCTGGAGCTCGGCCTCGGCAACGGCCGCACCTTCGACCACCTGCGCGAAATCCTGCCCGGCCGCGAGATCTTCGTGTTCGACCGGGCGGTGTCGGCACACCCGGCCTCGATTCCCGACGGCGAGCACATGATCGTCGGCGAGATCCGCGAGACGCTCGCCTTCTGCGGCCCGCGCGTGAAGGCGCCGGCCGCCTTCGTGCACTGCGACCTCGGCACCGGTGACCCGACCGCCGACCTCGCCAAGGCGCAGTGGCTGGCGCCGCTGATCACCGAGCGCACGGCGTCCGGCGGCTGGGTGGCGAGTGGCGTCGCGATGGACCTGCCCGAATTCGAGGAGCTGCCGATCCCCCCCGGCCTCGAGAAGAGCCGCTACCGGCTCTACCGCAAGCGGTGAGGGGGGTGGGCATCCGGTCCGTCCCTGACGCCGATCGCCACGGCGGCAGCGGTGTTTCCCTGAGCACGACGGTTGCCGCTCCTTCCCCCTCGTGGGGGAGGGTAGGGAGGGGGGGTGCCGCGAATTCGGCTGGCGTCGTTTTTCGAGGCGGTTCAGCGGCTCTTCGTGCCCCGATCGAACGTCGCATCCTGGGCTCCCCCCCTCCCTGCCCTCCCCCGCGAGGGGGGAGGGTTCGCGTCGAGGATTTGGCACGGACAGCAGACTATCACGTCTCGCAACTGGGCGGGATAATTTTCCTATCATGCGGAGCCCGCCCGTGAGCCGGCTCGACAGCTTCATCCGGCGGCTGACGGCGCAGAAGCTGCTGATCGAGCGGGCGGTGGAGCTCGTCGCCGACGTGCCGGGGCCGGTGCTCGAGCTCGGGCTCGGCATGGCGCGCACCTTCGACCACCTGCGCACGCTGATGCCGGAGCGGGAGATCTTCGCCTTCGACAACGTCGTGGTGGCGCCGATCGACATGCTGCCGGACGCCCACCACTTCATCCTCGGCGAGATCCGCGAGACGCTCGCCTTCTGCGGTCCGCGCGTCGGCGCGCCGGCGGCGCTCTTGCACAACGACATCGGCTCGGGCGACGAGATCCACAACGCCGCGACGCGCGCCTGGCTCGCGCCGCTGGTGCCCAAGCGAATGGCGCCGGGCGGCGTCGTCATCACCTCCTTCACCATGGACCTGCCGGGCTACGAGAAGCTGCCGGTGCCGGACACGGTCAGTGCCAATCGCTACCACTTCTACCGCGCGCCGCGCGGCTGACGGCGCCCGCAACGGCCAGGCGGTCGCGTCGTGGCCGCCGAAGGCAGCACCGGGTGACGACGGGCGATCACGCGGCTCCGGCGACGGTGCCGCAGTTGACGGGCGCCCGGCGCGTCGCCAGAACGGCGCCTTCCGAACCGAGAGCGCCCGGCGCGGGTTTCACGCCCGAGCCGCAGAACCGCGCCCGCGAGCCAAAAGAGCCAGCCGCCATGACCAGCCCCTCCGTGCTCGACCTCGTCTCCGCCCCCTCGCGCGCGGCGCCGGAGAGCGGCATCGTCGAGATCGTCAATTACGGGCGCGAAGTCGACGGGCTGATCAAGCTGTGGGTGGGCGAGGGCGACCTGCCGACGCCGCCCTTCATCGCCGACGCGGCGACCCGCGCACTCGCCGCCGGCGAGACCTTCTACACCTGGCAGCGGGGCATCCCGCCGCTGCGCAAGGCGCTCGCCCAGTATCACACGAAGATGCTCGGCCGGCCGTTCGAGCCCGACCGCTTCTTCGTCACCGTCGGCGGCATGCATGCCGTGGTCGTCGCCGTCCGCATGATCGTCGAGGCCGGCGACGAGGTGATCGTGCCGGGCCCGGCGTGGCCGAACGTGCCGGCGGCGATCGAGCTTGCCGGCGGCACGGTGAAGCTGTTGCCGATGGACTACCGCCCCGAGGGCTGGACGCTCGATCTCGAGCGGCTCGAGGCGATGGCGGCCGCGCCGCGCGCCAAGGCGATCCTCGTCAACTCGCCGTCGAACCCGACCGGCTGGACGGCCGACAAGGAGACGCTGGCGGCGATCCTGGCGATTGCCCGCAAGCACGGGCTGTGGATCCTCGCCGACGAGGTCTACGGCCGCTTCGTGCCGCAGGGCGAGCGGTCGGCGTCCTTTCACGACGTCGCCGAGGACGGCGAGCGCATCCTCTACGTCAACACGTTCTCGAAGAACTGGGCGATGACCGGCTGGCGGCTCGGCTGGCTGGAGGCGCCGCCGGAGCTCGGCCAGGTGATCGAGAACCTCGTGCAGTACACGACGTCGGGCGTGCCGAGCTTCCTGCAGCACGGCGGCATCGCGGCGATCGAGCACGGCGACAGCTTCCTCGCCTACCAGATCGAGCGGGCAAAGCGCGGACAGGCGATCCTCGAGGCGGCGCTCTCGGAGAGCAACCGCGTCTCCTATGCGAAGCCGGGCGGCGGCTTCTACCTGTTCCCGACCATCGACGGCATCGACGACACGCGGGTGCTGGCAAAGCGCCTCGTCGACGAGGCCGGCGTCGGCGTCGCGCCCGGCACCTCGTTCGGCCCGGGCGGCGAGCGCTTCTTCCGGCTCTGCTGCGCCCGCAACGAGGGCGAGATCCGCACCGGCGCGGAGCGGCTCGCCGACTGGCTGCGCAAGCTCTGAGGCTTGGCCTTACGCCGCCCTGGCGGCGGCGCGGGCGCGCAGCACGGCGCCGAAGCGGCGCAGCACGGCCGCGGCATCCGGCGTGGGCGTCAGCGCGGCGAGCGTCGCCGGCGAATCGACGCCGAGGCTCTTGAGCTTCTCGGCGACCGCCTCGATGATCAGGCGGTTGAGGCCGTCGTCGAACTCCGGGTGGAACTGCACGCCCCAGGCCGCCTCGCCGAAGCGCAGCGCCTGCACGCCGTTTGCGTTGCGGGCGAGCACGACGGCGCCGGGCGGTGGAGTGACGACGATCTGGTGGTGGGCCGACTGGGCGAGGAAGCGCGGCGGCGCGCCACCCAGCATCGCGTCGCCGGCGCTCTCGGCCGTCCGCTCGATGGTCACCGTGCCGTATTCCGGGCCGTCCGCAAGCGGTGCCACCTGGCCGCCGAAGGTCTTCGCGAGCAGTTGGTGGCCGAAGCAGAGGCCGAGGGTCGGCACGCCGGCCTCGACCGCCGCGCGCAGATAGGCGGCGGTGCGGTCGATCCATGGGATCGGGTCGGCGACCATCACGGCGGCGCCGCTCATGACGACGCCGGAGAATTCGTCCAGCGGCGGCAGCGGCTCGTCCTCGCAGACCATGATGATCTCGGCCGGCCGGTCGTCGATGGCGAGGCCGCGCAGGATCACCTCGGCGGTGTCGCCATAGGCGGCGGCGACCGAGGGCAGCGACTGGTGCATCATCTCGCCCTGCAGGACGAGCAGCGGCTTCGGGGACGGACCGGGCATCGAGCTTCCGTGGCGGGCAGGAGGAACGGGCGAACACGAGGAACGGCCGAGCGGGGAGGCCGCGTGGCCGGACCCGGAACTGGGACGGTGACGAGGGTAGCGCGGGTGCGGCCGCGCCGCCAGCGGGGAGGGGCGGACGGGGTTGGGGGCAGTGGGGACGAGGGAGTGGGCAGTGGGCAGTGGGCAGTTGGCAGTTGGCAGTGGAGAGCGGCGCGCGACGGGCGCCGTGCGCAAACCCATCCTCCGTCATCCCGGACCAGCGAGGCGAAGCCGAGCGCCTGATCCGGGATCCAGGAGAAGGCCGTCGCGCGGAGCGCGACGCTGTGCGCGCGCCGAAAGCGCGCCCTTCTTGCGCTAGGCCCCGGATCGGCGCTCGCCTGCGGCTCGCTGGTCCGGGGTGACGCCGGAAAGTCGAGTCACCCTCAGAAAACACCCGCAACCCCGCGCGGTTTCCCGCCGGGGTTTTGGCCGTGGCCTCCCCCTCCTTGTGGAGGGGACGGGGCGCCGATCGGCGCTGTCCGTAATGGTGGCGGCGGATCGCTCCGCCGCAGGGTGCCTTACGGCACCCGCGCCTGCCGGCGCCCCGTGGAAACGGTGTTGCCTGGGTCCCGGTGCTCCCCCTGGCGGTCTGCGGGCCGGCGCGCTTTCCTCGCCTAAGTCGCCGCAGGCGCTACTCCCTGGCCTCGGCCCCGAAAGACCGATGCTGCCTCCGCCCTCGCGGAGACCCGGGACGCCGCTCGTGGTGGCGGCGGGAGGCTTTACCCACGATCCCCCCGAGGAAGGAGTTTGCGCGTCTTCTCCAGCCGCGGGTCACCGCCGTCCACCCCGCGGGCACCGGTACGCCTCCGGCTGCGCCCCTCCGAGTGGACGAGAGGAGTGTGGATGGGGATGGTGTCCGTGTCAAGGTTTTTATTCCTTGAATGGCAGTCGGCAATCGGCAATCGGCAGTCGGTGGGCAGTGGGAAGTGGGCAATAGGTAGTGGGTTGTGGGGCGGGAGCAGCAGGGGCGGGCCGCTCCCGTGCGTCTTCCCCTCCGGCGTCATCCCGGGCCAGCGAGGCGCAGCCGAGCGCCCGATCCGGGAGCCAGGAGAAGACCGTCGCGCGAAGCGCGACGCTTTGAGCGCGCGCCCTCCTTGCGCTGGGCCCCGGCTCGGCGGTCGGCTGCGCCTCCCCTGGCCGGGGTGACGACGGAGGTGGAGTGCGGTGTCTCAGCCGAGCTCGGCGACGGGCGCGGGCGGGGCGGGCTCGGGTGCCGGCGTACGCAGCCGCAGCGGCGAGCGCGGGTGGAGGAAGAGGAAGGCGGAGAAAGCGAGATTGAGGGCGGCGAAAGCGATCGCGGCGACGAGATCGAGGAGGCCAGGGACCGGTTCGAGAAATGTCGGCGTCCAGAACAGCGACGGGAAGAGGAAGGTGGCCGGGTCGCTGAAGACGAGGATCGCGAGAATATTGTTGATGAAGTGGATGCCCATGGCGGCACCGAGATTGCCGGTGCGGACGACCGTCAGCAGGGCGACGGCGGAGAAGACGGCGTAGCCGATCATCAAGAGGAAGTTCTCATAGACACCGAGGCTGAAATTGTAGTGGAGCGCCATGAAGACGACCGTCGGCAGCAGCGCCCAAACGAACGGTGAGCGGTAGCGGGCGGCGAGCGCCTGCGGGAGGAATCCACGAAACAGCAGCTCTTCGCCACTCGTCTGCAACATCAGGGCGACGAGGTAGGGGGTGAGCCACAGCAGGAAGAGGTCGAGCGGGACGAGCGATCGCTCGACCATTCCGAGGCTGACGGCGAGGGCGAGGCCCGGGGCGGAGGCGAGAATCACGACCATTGCGCCGCGGAAGAAGTCGCCGATGGCGATGCGGCGCGACTGCCCGAGCACGGTGGCGAGCGACCGCCCTTGCAGACGGCGGGCAAATAGCCACAGGAGTGGCCAAATCAGGCCCGCAGAGGCAAGACCGATGGCGAAGAGCGCCGGGTCGGCCTGCAACTCCATCAGGTCGGCAACGCCGAAGCCGTCCGACAGATCGACGAGATCGAGCTTGGCTCCAACGATCAGCGGGATGATCAGGCTGAGGAGCGACATCAGCCAGAAGACGCAGACTGCAGTCGTCGCCGTTCGCCAGAGGGCGGTGCGGCCGTTGCGGGCGGCGTCGACATAGCGCGCGAAGGCGGGCGTGACGAGGGGCATGCGACCTTGCGGGAGACGGTGTGGTGGGGGCCGGAGCGCTCCGTCGGAGCGGCCGCGTGACGCAAGCAACCAAGCCCCGGCGGCCGCGCCGGGGGATCGAGCAGACGGGAGGCGGCGGCGGAGAGTAGGTCGGCTCCTGCAACCCTGTCGAGTGCTGTCGGCGGCGCCCCTGCGCTGGCGGGTCGGCGGCGGCCGGCCGGCCTCCTCGGCTTCCTACGGGCGTACGGGGGCGACCGCGACGCGCATACAAGATGCATACAATAGCAGCAATATTGCCTAATGATTGATCCTGGCGCGGGAGTGTCCGGAAACCTGACCCGGTGCCACACGGCTCGTCCGGCCGGTCCGGAAGTCAGAGGCGGCGCCGGGACGGCCTGTCTTTCCGGGAACGGTGCACCGCCGTCCGCTTCACTGCACACCCCTTGATCCATCATCGCCCGGCTCGACCGGGCGATCCATGCTCTTGCCGAAACATCTGTGGTTTCAGTGGCTTGGATGCCCAGGGCGAGCCTGGACATGAAGAATGAGGGGTTTCATCGCGGAAAGCCGCCAGCCGAGATCGCCCGGCCTCGCCCAGAGTGTCATCATCTCGCAATTTCAATGGCTTGCAGCGGGTTTGCCTTTCCGTCGCGGACAGGCTCGGTCCGGTTCGGGTCCTTCAACCTTCCTCGGCTGTACGGGCGAACCACCCGGGCTGTCAGCCTCGTCACAGCGCGGGACCGTCGGGCACGGGCACACGAAGGAGGCGGCCGCATCGCCAGCCCGCCGGCTTGGCACGTCGGTTGCTATTCCTCTCCTCAGAGGCCGAACGCGGGGGGCGCCGCGCCGGTCGGTCAGATTTCGTCAGGGGAGCGGTTGCACATGAAGGACGACATCCTGAGGCGCATGATCCAGCTGGACCGCCGCACGCTGCTGAAGGGCGCCGCCGCCGGGGCCCTGGTCGCCGGCACCGGGCTCGGCCGCATCAGCGCGGCGCGCGCCTCCGGCCTCACCATCGGCATCGTCTATGTCGGGCCGCGCGACGACTACGGCTGGAACCAGGCACACGCGGTCGCCGCCGCGGCGCTGAAGGAGGTGCCGGGCGTCACGGTGATCGAGGAGGAGAACGTTCCCGAGACGATCGCCGTCTCGAAGTCGATGGAGAGCATGATCGAACTCGACGGGGCGAACATGATCTTCGCCACCTCGTTCGGCTACTACGACCCCTACATGCTGGAGATGGCAAAGAAATTCCCGGAGGTGCAGTTCCGCCACGCGGCCGGCCTGTGGACGGATAGCGCGCCGAAGAACGCCGGCAGCTATTTCTGCTATCTCGACCAGGCGCATTTCGTCGACGGCATCGCCGCGGGGCTTGCCTCGAAGGCCGGCAAGCTCGGCTTCGTGGCGGCAAAGCCCATCCCGACGGTGCTTCTCAACATCAACTCGTTCACGCTCGGCGCGAAGAGCGTCAACCCGGACGCCAAGGTGCAGGTGGTGTTCACCGGCGAGTGGTCGATGCCGGTGCGCGAGGCGGAGGCGACGAACGCGCTGATCGACGCCGGCGCCGAGGTGATCACCTGCCACGTCGACAGCCCGAAGGTCGTCATCGAGACGGCCGAGCGGCGCGGCGTCATGACCTGCGGCCACAATGCCAGCCAGGCCGACCTCGCGCCGAAGGGCTTCCTCACCGGCGCTGAGTACAAGTGGATCACGATCTACAAGGAGTTCGCCGATATCCTTACGACCGGCGGCACGCTGCCGAACTTCGTGCGCGGCGGCTACGACAAGGACTACGTGCAGAACACCGAATACGGACCGGCGGCGACCGACCTCATCCGCGCCGCCTGCGAGCAGGCGAAGGCGGAGCTGCGCGCCGGCAAGGTGATCTACCAGGGCCCCTTGAAGGACAATACCGGCAAGGAGGTGATCCCGGCCGGCACCGAGCACGACGCCTACGACGTCTGGCTCGAGCAGACGAGCTTCCTCGTCGACGGCGTCGTCGGCTCGACGAGCTGACGAGCGCGCACCGGCCGGGCGCTTGCGCCCGGCCACGACCTGAACGTCCGGGCGCCCGCGCCCGGCCGCGAACCCGACGTGACACGATCCGGGGAGGCGTGCCGTGAGCGATGCCGTGAGAGACGGAGCCGGAGTTTCCGCCGGCGCGGGGATGGCGGAGTGGCGCGACCGCATCGGCCGCTCGGCAGAGTATCTCGCGATCCCGGTGTTCGCGCTGATCGTCTCGGCGGCGCTGTTCTCGCTGTTCCTGCTGGCACTCGGCGAGTCGCCGGCGCAGTTCTTCCAGTTGTTGTGGGTCGGCGGCTACGGTTCGTCGTTCTCGTGGCAGAACACGCTGGTGCGCTCGGCGCCCTTGATCTTCACCGCACTGTGCGTGGCGATCCCGGCGCAGCTCGGGCTCGTCATCATCGGCGGCGAGGGGGCGCTGGTGCTCGGCGGGCTCGCCGCGGCGGTGATCGCGCTGCCGCTCGCCGGCACCGCGCCGGCGCCGATCGTGCTGTTCCTCATGCTGGTGGCGGCCGTCGGCGTGGGGGCGGTGTGGATCGGTCTCGTCGGGCTCCTGCGCTACGGGCGCGGCGTCAACGAGACGATCGCCAGCCTGTTGATGTTCTACATCGCCATCTCGATCCTCAACTTCGTCGTCGAGGGGCCGCTGCGCGACCCGGCGAGCCCGAACAAGCCGTCGACCGCCTCGATCGGCGAGGCGAACATGATCGGCAACGTGCCAGGCATCGACGTGCACTGGGGGCTGCCGATCGGCATCCTCTTGTGCGTGCTCTTGTTCCTGCTGATGAGCCGGACGACGTTCGGCTTCGCGGCGCGGGTGACCGGCGGCAACGTGCGGGCCGCGCAGGGGCAGGGGCTGCCGGTCGGCAAGCTGGTCGTGGCGGCGACGGCGATTGCCGGCGGCTGCGCCGGCCTCGCCGGCTTCTTCGAGGTGGCGGCGATCCACGGCAAGGCGAACGCCTCGCTGATCGCCGGCTACGGTTTCTCAGGCATCCTGGTGTCGTTCCTCGCCCGCCATAACCCGCTCGCGATCCCGCCGGTGGCGATCCTGTTCGGCGGCATCGCCGCGGCGGGCGGCCTCGTGCAGCGCCGCATGGGGCTGCCGGACGCGACGATGGTGGTCCTGCAGGGGCTGATCTTCGTGGTGCTGCTCGCGAGTGAGACGCTCTACGGGCGGTTCAGGGTGTTCGGGGGGAAGCGGTGAGGGGGGCTCGCGGGACCTCGTCCCTCCCCTGCAACCGAAGCGGGCCTGCCCGCTTCGGTCACTGGATAGCCCAAGTTGGGCAAGCCCGACTTGGGTGGGAGGGACAGACCGCGAAGCGGTCAGGGTGGGGCCCGTCAATCCAAACTCAGGTCAACGTTCGGATTGACGGGCCCCCACCTGCCGCGCTGCGCGCGGCTGTCCTCCCCCCTGGCAGGGGGAGGACGGGTCAGCGCGGCGGTCAACTCTCGAGACAAGGAGCGCGGTGATGGATCCTTCGCAGGTCGCGACCGATCTCGGGTGGTGGAGCGTGCCGCTCGCCATGTTCGCCGGGGCCATACGCGTCTCGACGCCTTTTTTGTTCGTCAGCCTCGGCGAGTGCCTCACCGAGAAGTCGGGCCGCATCAATCTCGGGCTCGAGGGCACCCTCGTGTTCGGGGCGATGACGGGCTACGCGGTCTCCTACATGACCGGCTCGGCGTGGACCGGCGTGCTCGCCGCCGGCATCGCCGGCTCGCTGTTCGGCATGCTGCACGCGGCGCTGTGCTCGCTGCCGAAGGTGAACGACATCGCCGTCGGCATCGCGCTGATGCTGTTCGGTGTCGGGCTCGCTTTCTTCTTCGGCAAGCCGTTCATCCAGCCGACGGCGCCGCGGCTGCCGTCGATCTCGCTCGGCGAATGGTCGGACATCTCGCAGGTGCGGGTGGCGCTCGAGATCAACCCCTTGTTCTTCATCGGCGCGGCGCTGGCAGTCGCGATGTGGTGGGCGTTCCGCAACACCCGCGCCGGGCTGATCGTGCGGACGACCGGCGACTCGGCCGCGGCGGCCCGCGCGCTCGGCGTCTCGGTGCTCGGCGTGCGCTTCGTGGCGACGACCATCGGCGGCTTCATGGCCGGCGTCGGCGGGTCGTTCCTGTCGCTCTACTATCCGGGCTCGTGGAACGAGGGGCTGTCGTCCGGCCAGGGGCTGATGGCCGTCGCCCTCGTCATCTTCGCGCGCTGGAACCCGCTGTTGTGCTTCGTCGCCGCACTCCTGTTCGGCGCGGCGGGCGCGCTCGGGCCGGCGCTGCAGTCGATCGGCGTCAGCCAGGGCTACCACTTCTTCAACGCCGCCCCCTACGTGCTGACGCTCGCCATCATGATCGCCTCCTCCTCGAAGGTGCGCGCGCTGCGCGGCGCCCCGGGCGAGCTGTCGATCGTCAAATGAGCGCCGCCGGACCTGACCCGCTCCACTGAGAAGGAGACGCCATGACCGCTCTCGCCCGTGCCGTCGCCGCTCCCGAAGGCGTCGCCGTCGCCGCCGATCCCTACGCCTGGCCGTTCGACGGCGACCTGAAGCCGTCGAACACGGCGCTGATCATCATCGACATGCAGACCGACTTCTGCGGGAAAGGCGGCTATGTCGACACGATGGGCTACGACCTGTCGCTCACCCGGGCGCCGATCGAGCCGATCTCCCGCGTGCTCGCGGCGATGCGGGCGAAGGGCTACACGATCATCCACACCCGCGAGGGCCACCGGCCGGATCTGGCCGACCTGCCGGCGAACAAGCGCTGGCGGTCGCGGCAGATGGGGGCGGGGATCGGCGACCCCGGCCCGTGCGGCAAGATCCTCGTGCGCGGCGAGCCGGGCTGGGACATCATTCCCGAGCTCTATCCGCTGGCCGGCGAGCCGATCATCGACAAGCCCGGCAAGGGCTCGTTCTGCGCCACCGACCTCGAGCTGATCCTGCACACCCGCGGCATCCGCAACATCATCCTGACCGGCATCACAACGGACGTCTGCGTGCACACGACGATGCGCGAGGCGAACGACCGCGGCTTCGAGTGCCTGATGCTGGAGGACTGCTGCGGCGCCACCGACTACGGCAACCACCTGGCGGCGCTGAAGATGATCAAGATGCAGGGCGGCGTGTTCGGCGCGGTGGCGACGGCGGACGCGCTCTTGGAGGCGCTGCCTTGAGCGCGGCGGAGGCGATCACCACACCGCCGCCGGTCGTCAATGGCGGCGGGCGCAAGGCGGTCGGCGTCGAGACGGTCGGCATGACGAAGAGCTTCGGCGCCTTCACGGCGCTGGAGGACGTGTCGATCCACGTCAAGCCGGGCTCGTTCCATGCGCTGCTCGGCGAGAACGGCGCCGGCAAGTCGACGCTGGTGAAGTGCATCCTCGGCTTCTACGAGCCGACGCGCGGCACCATCCGCGTCGACGGCAAGGACGTCGAGGTGAAGAACCCGCGCGACGCGCAGCTCCTCAAGCTCGGCATGGTCTACCAGCACTTTACGCTGGTGCCGAGCCTCACCGGCGCGGAGAACCTCGTCATCGCGCGGGCCGACGCGCCGGCCTGGATCGACTGGCGCAAGGAGACGAAGCGGCTCGAGGAATTCTTCGACGAGATGCCGTTCCGCGTGCCGCTCGACAAGCCGGTGTCGAGCCTGTCGGCGGGCGAGAAGCAGAAGCTCGAGATCCTGAAGCAGCTCTATCTCGACCAGCGCTTCCTCATCCTCGACGAGCCGACCTCGGTGCTGACGCCGCAGGAGGCCGACGAGATCCTCGGGCTCCTGCGCGGCATGACCGAGCGCGGCGAGCTTTCGGTCTTGATGATCACCCACAAGTTCCGCGAGGTGACGGCGTTCACCGAGGAGGTGTCGATCCTCAGGCGCGGGCGGCTGGTCGGCTCCGGCGAGGTCGGCCAGATGTCGACCAACGAGATGGCGCGGCTGATGATCGGCGACCAGGAGATCCGCGAGCGCGCCGCCCGCAAGCCGTTCAACGCCCGCGAGACGAAGCTCGAGCTCGCAGCCCTCTGCGCCATCGACGACGAGGGGCTGCCGGCGCTCGACCGGGTGACCCTCAAGGTCGCCGGCGGCGAGATCGTCGGTATCGCAGGCGTCTCGGGCAACGGCCAGAGCGAGCTGATCGAGACGCTGTCCGGCCAGCGGCCGTTGACGGACGGGCGCATCGTCGTGCGTGCCCAACCGTTCGAGCCGAAGCGGGCGGATATGGACCGCTTCAAGGTGTTCGGCCTGCCGGAGGAGCCCTTGAAGAACGCCACCGCGCCAAAGATGTCGGTGGCGGAGAACATCGCGCTGAGGTCGTTCGACAAGCCGCCGATCGCCAACTTCGGCTTCTGGCTGAAGCCCTATCCGCTGCGCAAGATGGCGCGCGAGCTGATCAGCCGCTACCGGGTGAAGACGACCTCGCCCGACGCGCCGATCGAGACCCTTTCGGGCGGCAACGTGCAGCGGGCGGTGCTGGCGCGCGAGCTCTCCGGCGACGTCGACGTGCTGATCGTGGCGAACCCGTGCTTCGGCCTCGACTTCGCCTCGGTGTCGGAAATCCGCAGCCAGATCATGGACCAGCGCAACCGTGGGGCGGCGGTGCTGCTGGTGTCGGAAGACCTCGACGAGATCCTGGAGCTCGCCGATCGCGTGGCGGTGATGTCGGAGGGGCGCATCGACTACGTCGCGCCGATCGGCGAGACCGACCGCACCACCATCGGCCACCACATGGCCGGGCACTGAGGAGGCCGCGATGACGCTGACCGTCGCGGCCGAGCCTTACGACTACGCACTTCCCGAGCCGGGGACGGCGCTCGTCGTCATCGACATGCAGCGCGACTTCGTCGAGCCGGGCGGCTTCGGCGACACCCTCGGCAACGACATCGGCCGGGTGGCGGCGATCGTGCCGACGGTGGCGCGGCTGATCGCGTTCGCCCGGTCGCGGGGCTGGACGGTGGTGCACACGCGCGAATCGCATGCGGCCGACCTCTCAGACTGCCCGCCGGCGAAGCTGACGCGCGGCGCGCCGACGCTCCGGATCGGCGACGAAGGGCCGATGGGGCGCATTCTCGTGCGCGGCGAACCGGGCAACGCCATCGTCGAGGCCTGCGCGCCGGTGGAGGGTGAGATCGTGCTCGACAAGCCGGGCAAGGGGGCCTTCTACGCCACCGACCTCGGCGAGATGCTGAAGGCGCGCGGTGTGACACATCTCGTGCTGGCGGGGGTCACCACGGAAGTCTGCGTGCAGACGACGATGCGCGAAGCAAACGACCGCGGCTATGAGTGTCTGCTCGTCGAGGACGCGACGGAGAGCTATTTTCCCGAGTTCAAGGCGGCGACGCTCGACATGGTGCGGGCGCAGGGCGGCATCGTCGGCTGGACGGCGCCGCTGTCGGCGCTCGAGGCGTCGTCCGGATGAGCGCGGGCGCCGTGCGGCGGAGCGGGGTGCGGGTGGCGGAGACGGCGGACGGCAGCACCGACAGTGGCGGGCCGGTGGTCAACCGGCCGGACGTGGTGGCTGCGGTGACGGCGGCGTTCGAGCGCTACGAGCGGGCGCTGGTGGAGCGCGATTTCGACACGCTCGACGAGCAGTTCTGGGACGGGGCGGAGGTGGTGCGCTTCGGCATCGCCGAGACTCAGTATGGTCCAGAGGTGATCGGCGCCTGGCGGCGGGTGGCGCCGGTGATCCACCCGTCGCGCCGGCTGTCGAACACGGTGGTGACGACCTTCGGCACCGACTTCGCGACCGTGTCGACGGAGTTCAGGAGCGACGTGCAGCCGGGGCTGGTCGGCCGGCAGATGCAGAGCTGGGTGCGGTTTCCGGGTGGATGGCGCGTCGTCGCGGCGCACGTCAGCACGATCGCGGAGGGGGAGGGGTAGGGCGCGACAGAGGGTGGTGGATGCATCCGAGGCGCGCATTGGGGACCACGATGCAGCGGGGCACCCACCCTCCCCTGGAGGGGGAGGGTTGGCGACCGCAGGTCGCCGGGGTGGGGTGGCGCCGCCGGGAGGCGGCGGAAAGAACTGCAATGCTGGAGACGAAATGAGTCGCACGCGGGCTCCCGCCCGCGGTCACCCCACCCCGCCGCGCCTTCGGCGCGTCGACCCTCCCCCTCCAGGGGAGGGTGAGAGCGTGTCCGCCATGTCTGCGAACACCCTTTCGGCGACTCGCAGTCCCGACGATCGTATCGGCAACAAGCACAAGAACGGGAAACCGCCCAGGGATGGACCCACATATCGAACCTCCCGTGACCACCGCGCCCGCGAAATCCGTTACGCGGGCCGTCGAGGTGCGGCTGCAACTCGCCGAGGAGATCGTCACCGGCCAGCTGACGCCCGGCTCGGCGCTCGATGAGAGCGAACTGGCGCGGCGATTCGGGGTGTCGCGGACGCCGGTGCGGGAGGCGCTCCGGGCGCTCGCGGCGAGCGGGCTCGTCGAATCGCGCGCCCACCGCGGCGCCGTCGTCGCCCACCCGACGCCGCAGCGGCTCGTCGACATGTTCGAGACGATGGCCGAGCTCGAGGCGCTGTGTGCGGGGCTCGCGGCCACCAACATGACGGCGGCCGAGCGGCGGGGCCTCGAACGGCTGCACGAGGCGATGGCGGCGGCGATGCGGGCGGGCGAAGCGGCGCGCTACCGCGACTTCAACGAGACCTTCCACACGACGATCTACCAGGGCACCCACAACGCCTATCTGGCCGAGATCACCACCGAGACGCGCACCCGCGTGCAGCCGTTCCGCCGCGCCCAGTTCGGCGCGCTCGGGCGGATCGGCAAGTCGCACGCTGAGCACGACACCGTGGTGGCGGCGATCCTGCGCGGCGAGCGCGCCGCCGCCGCGGCGGCGATGCGCGCCCACATCTTCATCGTGCGCGACGCCTACGGCCGCTTCCTCGAGGAACTCTGAGAGACACGGGCGGGTGGAGGCGGGGAGCGCCCGCGCGCCTTGCCACCCTGCCGACCCTGCGATAAGCCTCACGCCGTCCGAACGGACATGCCTCCGCGGCTGTCGGCCGCAAGGCGTTGCTCCGCCCGGCGGAGCCTTTAGAATGGGACCAGATCGGATGCCCGTCGTGGCTCGGGGGGCGGCCGGGGAAGAGAAACGAATCGGGGAGCGGCGGCCGCCCGGCGGGGCGGACTGCGCGCATCGGCTCGTCGGTGCGCGTCGCGGACTGGTGATCGAAGGCGGCCCATGGAAGAGCTCCTGAAGGACTACGTTCCGATCGTCGTGTTCATCGGCGTCGCCGGCTTCGTCGGGCTTGCGCTGCTCGTCGCGCCGTTCATCGTGGCGTTCAAGAACCCTGATACGGAGAAGCTGTCGGCCTACGAGTGCGGCTTCAACGCCTTCGACGACGCCCGCATGAAGTTCGACGTGCGGTTCTACCTGGTGTCGATCCTGTTCATCATCTTCGATCTCGAGGTGGCGTTCCTGTTCCCGTGGGCGGTGGCGTTCGGTGAGCTCGGCTGGTTCGGCTTCTGGTCGATGATGACCTTCCTCGGCGTGCTCACCGTCGGCTTCGTCTACGAGTGGAAGAAGGGAGCGCTGGAATGGGATTGACCGCGCCCGCGGGCCCGCTGGTCGCCAAGGCGCCCACTGGCCTCCTCGACCAGCACGGCCGGCCGGTCGGCCACGACGATCCGTTCTACCAGGGCGTCAGCGACGAGCTCGCCGACCGCGGCTTCCTGGTGACGACCGCCGACGCGCTGATCACCTGGTCGCGCACCGGCTCGCTGATGTGGATGACGTTCGGCCTCGCCTGCTGCGCCGTCGAGATGATGCAGCTGTCGATGCCGCGCTACGACGCCGAGCGCTTCGGCTTCGCGCCACGCGCCAGCCCCCGCCAGTCCGACGTGATGATCGTCGCCGGCACGCTGACCAACAAGATGGCGCCGGCGCTACGCAAGGTCTACGACCAGATGCCGGAGCCGCGCTACGTCATCTCGATGGGCTCGTGCGCCAACGGCGGTGGCTACTACCACTATTCCTACTCGGTGGTGCGCGGCTGCGACCGTGTCGTGCCGGTCGACATCTACGTGCCCGGATGCCCGCCGACGGCCGAGGCGCTGCTCTACGGCGTTCTGCTCCTGCAGAAGAAGATCCGCCGCACCGGCACGATCGAGCGCTGAGCATGGCGTACGCAAAACCCCCCGCCGACACCGCCGCGGACGAGGCACTCAGCGAGCTCTCCGACTATCTCGGCCAGGCGCTCGCCATCGCCCCCGGCGACCGGACGATCGCGTTCGGCGAGCTCGCCATCGCGGTGGCACCGACGCGGCTGATCGAGGTGATGCGCTTCCTGCGCGACGATGTGCGCTGCCAGTTCATCTCCTTCATCGACGCCTGCGGCGTCGACTGGCCGGCGCGCGAGAAGCGCTTCGACGTCGTCTACCACCTGCTGTCGCCGCACCAGAACCACCGCATCCGCGTGCGGATCGAAACCGACGAGACGACGACGGTGCCGTCGATCACGCCGATCTTCCCCGGGGCGGACTGGTTCGAGCGCGAGGCCTACGACCTCTACGGCATCCTGTTCTCCGGCCACCCGGACCTCAGGCGCATCCTCACCGACTACGGCTTCGACGGCCATCCGCTGCGCAAGGACTTCCCGCTCACCGGCTTCGTCGAGGTTCGTTACGACGACGCCCGCAAGCGGGTGGTCTACGAGCCGGTGCGGTTGAATCAAGAATTCCGGTCCTTCGACTTCCTCTCTCCCTGGGAGGGGCCGGATTACGTGCTGCCGGGCGACGAGAAAGCGAAGCCATGAGGGGGGCAGTGGGCAAGGATTCGGCAGTCGGCAGTCGGCAGTCGGCAGTCGGGATGACGCCGGCCATCGGGGCGCGGGGGCGTGGCCGTGTCGGACATTCGCTCATATCGGGATCTGCGGGTCTGGCGCGAAGCCATGGACCTGGCGGTTTCTTGCTACCGGCTCACCGCCGACTTTCCGAAGTCCGAGATGTTCGGCATGACAAGTCAGATCAGGCGCGGCAGCGCTTCGATTGCGGCGAACATTGCGGAAGGCTACGGGCGGCAGAGCAGCGGATCCTACGTGCACTTCCTTCGGATTGCGCAGGGCTCGCTGAAGGAGCTCGAGACGTTTCTGCAGCTCTCGGAGCGAGTCGGGCTGACCTCGCCGGCAGCCATCGAACCGCTGCTCGCGCACTGCGAGACTGTCGGCAAGATGCTGCAATCCCTCATCCGGTCGATCGAGACGGAGCCGCGACCTTGAGGTCTTCGTCCGACTGCCGACTGCCGACTGCCGACTGCCGCCTTCCGACCTCAGCCGCATCACCCGAGGTTGCCGATGCCTGAAGCCGAAGTCCGCAACTTCAACATCAACTTCGGGCCGCAGCATCCAGCGGCGCATGGCGTGCTGCGCCTCGTGCTGGAGCTCGACGGCGAAGTCGTGACGCGCGTCGATCCGCACATCGGGCTCTTGCACCGCGGCACCGAGAAGCTGATCGAGCAGAAGACTTATCTTCAGGCGATCCCCTATTTCGACCGGCTCGACTACGTCGCGCCGATGAACCAGGAGCACGCCTTCGCATTGGCGGTCGAGAAGCTGCTCGGCATCACCGTGCCGAAGCGGGCGCAGCTCATCCGGGTGCTCTATTCCGAGATCGGCCGGCTGCTCTCCCACCTCCTCAACGTCACCACGCAGGCGATGGACGTCGGTGCGCTGACGCCGCCGCTCTGGGGCTTCGAGGAGCGCGAGAAGCTGATGGTGTTCTACGAGCGGGCGTCGGGGGCGCGCATGCACGCCGCCTACGTGCGGCCGGGCGGCGTCCACCAGGACTTGCCGGGCAAGCTCGTCGACGACATCTGGGACTTCTGCGACCCGTTCCTGCGCGTCGTCGACGACCTCGAGACACTCTTGTCGGAAAACCGCATCTTCAAGCAGCGCAACGTCGACATCGCCGTGGTGCGGCTCGAGGACGCCTGGGCGTGGGGCTTCTCGGGCGTGATGGTGCGCGGCTCGGGGGCGGCGTGGGACCTGCGCAAGTCGCAGCCCTACGAGTGCTACGACGAGATGGAATTCGACATTCCCGTCGGCAAGAACGGCGACTGCTACGATCGCTACCACATCCGCGTCGAGGAGATGCGGCAGTCGATCCGCATCATGAAGCAGTGCCTCGAGAAGCTTCGGCTGCCGGTCGGGCAGGGCCCGGTGCACGCGCTCGAGGGCAAGGTGGTGCCGCCGTCGCGGGGCGAGATGAAGCGCTCGATGGAGGCGCTCATCCACCACTTCAAGCTCTACACCGAAGGCTTCCGCGTGCCCGAGGGCGAGGTCTACGCCGCCGTCGAGGCGCCGAAGGGCGAGTTCGGCGTCTATCTGATCGCCGACGGCTCCAACAAGCCCTACCGGTGCAAGATCCGCGCGCCGGGCTTCGCCCACCTGCAGGCGATGGACTTCCTCTGCCGCGGCCACATGCTGGCGGACGTCTCCGCCATCCTGGGCTCCCTCGACATCGTGTTCGGAGAGGTGGATCGCTGATGGCCGTCCGTCGCCTTCACCACCAGCAGCCGGCCTCGTTCGCCTTCACGCCCGAGAACCTCGAGTGGGCGCAGATGGTGATCGCGCGCTACCCGGAGGGGCGGCAGGCGAGCGCCGTCATTCCGCTGATGTGGCGGGCGCAGGAGCAGGAAGGCTGGGTCAGCGAGCCGTGCATCCGCGTCATCGCCGAGATGCTCGAGATGCCGAACATCCGCGTGCTGGAGGTCGCGACCTTCTACACGATGTTCCAGCTCGCCCCGGTCGGCCGCAAGGCGCACATCCAGGTGTGCGGCACGACGCCGTGCCAGCTGCGCGGCGCCGAGGACCTCATCGAGATCTGCAAGCGGCGCATCCATCACGACGCCTTCCACGTGTCGGCCGACGGCGACTTTTCCTGGGAAGAGGTCGAGTGCCTCGGCGCCTGCGTGAACGCGCCGATGGTGCAGGTGGTCAAGGACACCTGGGAAGACCTGACGCCGGAGACGTTCGAGGCGCTGCTCGACGGGTTCGCCAAGGGCAACCCGCCGCCGCCGGGGCCGCAGAATGGCCGCACCTTCTCGATGCCGGAGGGCGGCGCGACCTCGCTCACCGACATTGCTGCGATCCTGCGTGGCACGACGCACGACGCGCGCCCCGCGGCCGGGGACGAGCAGGCGCCGACCTCCGCCGCGCGGCCGAAGGAGACGCGGCCGGAGCAGCAGGTGGCCGATTCCCCCGGCGCGCGTGCCGTCGAGGGAAAGACGCCGCTGAAACCCGCCGACGTGGCGGCCGCCGAGCCGAAGCTGCCGGACACGACGCCCGCGCCGGCGCTCGCCGCGGGCACGTCGGACGGCAAGGATCCCGCCGGCATGGATCCCGCCGGCAACGCGCCTGCGGGCAAGTCGCCTGCCGGCGCGAACGGCTGAGGGAGCGGACGCGATGCTCGCCGACAAGGACCGCATCTTCACCAACCTTTACGGCCAGCACGACTGGGGCCTGAAGGGGGCGCGCGAGCGCGGCCAGTGGGACGGCACCAAGGGCTTCATCGACAAGGGCCGCGACTGGATCATCGATCAGATGAAGGCCTCCGGCCTGCGCGGCCGCGGCGGCGCCGGCTTCCCGACCGGCCTCAAGTGGTCGTTCATGCCCAAGCAGGTCGCCGAGGGCCGGCCGCACTACCTCGTCGTCAATGCCGACGAATCCGAGCCCGGCACCTGCAAGGACCGCGAGATCCTCCGCCACGACCCGCACACGCTGGTCGAGGGCTGCCTGATCGCGAGCTTCGCGATGGGCGCGCACGCCTGCTACATCTACGTGCGCGGCGAGTTCATCCGCGAGCGCGAGCGGCTGCAGGCGGCGATCGACCAGGCCTACGAGGCGCGGCTGATCGGCAAGGACAACGTGCACGGCTGGGACTTCGACTGCTACGTCGCGCACGGCGCCGGCGCCTACATCTGCGGCGAGGAGACGGCACTGCTCGAAAGCCTCGAGGGCAAGAAGGGCCAGCCGCGGTTGAAGCCGCCGTTCCCGGCCAACATGGGCCTCTACGGCTCGCCGACGACGGTGAACAACGTTGAATCGATCGCGGTGGCGGGCGAGATCCTCCGGCGCGGGCCGGCCTGGTTCGCCGGCATCGGCAAGCCGAACAACACCGGCACCAAGCTCTTCTGCATTTCCGGCCACGTGAACCAGCCGTGCACGGTGGAGGAGGAGATGGGCGTGCCCTTCCGGGAGCTCGTCGAGCGCCATTGCGGCGGCATCCGCGGCGGCTGGGACAACCTGCTCGCCATCATCCCCGGCGGCTCGTCGGTGCCGCTCTTGCCGGCGCACCAGTGCGACAACCTGTCGATGGACTTCGACACGCTGCGCAACCTGCAGTCGGGCCTTGGCACGGCGGCGGTCATCGTCATGGACAAGTCGACCGACGTCATCAAGGCGATCGCCCGGCTCGCGCACTTCTACAAGCACGAGAGCTGCGGCCAGTGCACGCCGTGCCGCGAGGGCACCGGCTGGATGTGGCGGGTGATGGAGCGGCTGGTGAAGGGCGAGGCGCGCAAGTCCGAGATCGACATGCTGCTGCAGGTAACGAAGCAGGTCGAGGGCCACACCATCTGCGCCCTCGGCGACGCCGCCGCCTGGCCGATCCAGGGCCTGATCCGCCACTTCCGCCCGCTCATCGAGGCCCGCATCGACGCCTACCAGGCGCGCCCCGTCGCGGGCGTGACGCTGCAGGCGGCGGAGTGACGGGTATGCCGACCCGCATCGACCAGGCCTGTCCGCTGTTCGCCGCCGCCGATCCCGGCGTCGCGGCGGCATGGTATCGCGACCGGCTCGGCTTCGCCGTGGCGATGACGATGGACGACTACGCGATCGTCAAGCGGGACGGCATCGAGGTGCACTTCTGGCGCAGCGCCGACCGCCACATCGCCGAGAACACCTCGGCCTATTTCCGCACCGGCGACGTCGACGCACTCTTCGGCGAGATGGCGGCAGCGGCGGACGGCGGGCGCGTCATCGCGCCCGAGGACAGGGCCTGGGGAATGCGCGAGTTCTATGTGATCGATCCCGACGGCAACCTGTTGCGCTTCGGCCAGCCGGCCGTCGCGACGGCCGCGTGAGGGGACTGCCGATGACCAAGATCATCGTCGACGGCACCGAGGTTGACGTCGCGCCGGAATCGACGCTGCTGCAGGCGGCCGAGATGGCGGGCGCCGAGATTCCGCGGTTCTGCTTCCACGAGCGGCTGTCGATCGCCGGCAACTGCCGCATGTGCCTCGTCGAGGTGAAGGGCGGGCCGCCGAAGCCGGCGGCCTCCTGCGCCATGGCGGTGAAGGACCTGCGCCCCGGCCCGAACGGCGAGCCACCGGAGATCTTCACCAAGACGCCGATGGTGAAGAAGGCGCGCGAAGGGGTGATGGAGTTCCTGCTCATCAATCACCCACTCGACTGCCCGATCTGCGACCAGGGCGGCGAGTGCGACCTGCAGGACCAGTCGATGCTGTACGGCGTCTCCGGTTCGCGCTTCCACGAGAACAAGCGCGCCGTCGAGGACAAGTACATCGGCCCGCTGGTCAAGACGATCATGAACCGGTGCATCCACTGCACCCGCTGCGTGCGCTTCACCACCGAGGTGGCCGGCGTGCCGGACCTCGGCGCCACCGGGCGCGGCGAGGACATGGAGATCACCACCTATCTCGAGCACGCGATGGGCTCGGAACTGCAGGGCAACGTCGCCGACCTCTGCCCGGTCGGCGCGCTGACCCACAAGCCATTCGCCTTCACCGGCCGCTCGTGGGAGTTCACCAAGACCGAGTCGGTCGACGTGATGGACGCCGTCGGCTCGAACATCCGCGTCGACACGCGCGGCCGCGAGGTGATGCGCATCCTGCCGCGGCTGAACGAGGCGGTGAACGAGGAGTGGCTCGGCGACAAGAGCCGCTACATCTGGGACGGGCTGAAGACGCAGCGCCTCGACCAGCCCTATGTGCGGCGCGGCGGCCGGCTGGTGCCGGCGACGTGGCCGGAGGCGTTCGCGACGATCGCCGAGAAGGTGAAGGCGGCCGGTCCCGCCCGCATCGGCGCGATCGGCGGCGACCTCGCCTCGACGGAAGAGCTCTTCGCGCTGAAGGACCTGATGACGCGGCTCGGCGTGATGAGCGTCGATTGCCGGCAGGACGGCGCGGCGCTGGACCCGGCGGCGGGCCGCGCGAGCTATCTCTTCAACGTCGGCATCCGCGCCATCGAGGAGGCGGACGCGATCCTGCTCGTCGGCTGCAATCCGCGGCGCGAGGCGGCGATCCTCAACGCCCGCATCCGCAAGCGCTGGCGGGCGAGCGGGCTGCCGGTCGGCGTGATCGGCGAGGCGGTCGACCTCACCTATCCGGTCGAGTATCTCGGCGCCGGTCCCGACACGCTGAAGGACGTCGCCGCCGGCAAGCACACCTTCGCCGACCTGCTGGCGAAGGCCGAGCGGCCGCTCGTCATCGTCGGCCAGGGGGCGCTGACGCGCCCCGACGGCGCGGCGGTGCTGTCGCTCGCGGCGCGGGCGGCGGTGGCGGCCGGTGCGGTCTCGGCGGACTGGAACGGTTTTGCGGTGCTGCACACGGCGGCGGGCCGCGTCGGCGGCCTCGATGTCGGCTGCGTGCCGGGCGAGGGCGGGCGCGACACCGCCGCGATGGTGGCGGCGGCGGGGGGCGGCGATCTCGACGTCATGTTCCTGCTCGGCGCCGACGAACTGCCGATGGACGCGCTCGGCGCGGCCTTCGTCGTCTATCTCGGCACGCACGGCGACGCCGGCGCGCACCGGGCGGACGTCATCCTGCCGGGGGCGGCCTATACCGAGAAGCCGGCGACCTACGTCAACACCGAGGGGCGGGTGCAGCGGGCGAACCGCGCGGCGTTCCCGCCAGGGCAGGCGCGCGAGGACTGGGCGGTGCTCCGGGCGCTGTCGGCCGTGCTCGGCGCGACCCTGCCGTACGATTCGCTGCTCGCACTGCGCGGCGCGATGATCATGGCGGTGCCGCACCTCGAAGCGGTCGACCAGGTGGTGCCGGCCGATCCGGCGGCGATCGAGCGGCTCGGCGACCGTGGCGGCGATCCTTCGAGCGCGCCGTTCCGCGGCGCGGTGGGCGAGTTCTACCTGACCAACCCGATCGCGCGCGCGTCCGCCGTGATGGCCGAATGCGCGGCGCTCGCCCGCGCCCGCATGGCGGAGGCCGCCGAATGACGCGCGGTTTCGATCACACGACCCGCACCGCGGCGGAGAGCGCCCGATGAACGAGTTCTGGTCCGACTACGCCTGGCCGTTCATCATCATGCTCGCGCAGAGCGTGCTCCTGATCGTCGTGCTGCTCGTCATCATCGCCTACATCCTGCTCGCCGACCGCAAGATCTGGGCGGCGGTGCAGATGCGGCGGGGGCCGAACGTCGTCGGACCGTTCGGGCTGTTCCAGTCGTTCGCCGACCTGCTGAAATTCGTCTTCAAGGAGCCGGTGATCCCGTCGGGATCGAACAAGGGCATCTTTCTGCTGGCGCCGCTCGTCATGGCGACCCTGTCGATCGCCGCCTGGGCGGTGATCCCGGTCGCCGAAGGCTGGGTGATCGCCGACATCAATGTCGCCACCCTCTACATCTTCGCGATCTCGTCGCTCGGGGTGTACGGCATCATCATGGGGGGCTGGGCCTCCAACTCGAAGTACCCGTTCCTGTCGGCGCTGCGCTCGGCGGCGCAGATGGTGTCGTACGAGGTGTCGATCGGCTTCGTGCTCGTCACGGTGCTCTTGTGCGCGGGCACGCTGAACCTGTCCGCGGTGGTGCACGCGCAACAGACGAGCGGGCTCGCCACCATGCTCGGCGTACCGTGGCTGTCGATCCTCAACTGGTACTGGCTGCCGCTGTTTCCGATGTTCGTCATCTTCTTCATCTCGGCGCTCGCCGAGACGAACCGGCCGCCGTTCGATCTCGTCGAGGCGGAATCGGAGCTGGTGGCGGGCTTCATGGTGGAATACGGGTCGAGCCCGTACATGATGTTCATGCTGGCCGAGTACGTGGCGATCGCCACGATGTGCGCGCTCACCACCATTCTGTTCCTCGGCGGCTGGCTGCCGCCGATCCTGCTGCCGCCGTTCACCTGGATTCCCGGGGTGATCTGGTTCCTGCTGAAGTCGCTGTTCGTCTTCTTCATGTTCGCGATGGTGAAGGCGATGGTGCCCCGCTACCGCTACGACCAGCTCATGCGGCTCGGCTGGAAGGTGTTCCTGCCGATCTCGCTCGCCATGGTGTTCATCGTCGCTGCCGTGCTGATGCTGACGGGCTGGGCGCCCGGCATGGCGTCCTGAGACGAGAGAGAGGTCCGACCGATGTCGCTCGCCCAGGCCGCCAAGGGTCTCTTGCTGCAGGAGTTCGTCTCGGCGTTCTTCCTGGCGATGCGCTACTTCTTCGCGCCGAAGTCGACGCTCAACTACCCGTTCGAGAAGGGGCCGGTCAGCCCGCGCTTCCGCGGTGAGCACGCGCTCCGGCGCTATCCGAACGGCGAGGAGCGCTGCATCGCCTGCAAGCTCTGCGAGGCGATCTGCCCGGCGCAGGCGATCACCATCGAGGCGGGGCCGCGCCGCAACGACGGTACGCGCCGCACCACCCGCTACGACATCGACATGGTGAAGTGCATCTACTGCGGCTTCTGCCAGGAGGCGTGCCCGGTGGACGCGATCGTCGAGGGACCGAACTTCGAGTTCGCCACCGAGACGCGCGAGGAGCTCTACTACGACAAGGACCGGCTGCTCGCGAACGGCGCGCGCTGGGAGCGCGAGCTCGCGCGCAACATCGAGATGGACGCGCCTTATCGATAGGCGGGTGCGGCGTGTCCGCCCGCCGGTCAAGCGGGCGGTGGACGGGGATCGCGCGGGCGGGATAGAACGCGCCGCGACGGGTGAGCCGGTTTCCGGCGCCGAACGGGGGTCAGGATGGTCCTGCAGACCTTCTTCTTCTACCTCTTCGCCGCCGTCACGGTGGCGTCGGCGTTCATGGTGATCGCCTCGCGCAATCCCGTGCACTCGGTGCTGTTCCTGATTCTCGCCTTCTTCAACGCCGCCGGGCTGTTCCTGCTGCTCGGGGCGGAATTCCTGGCGATGATCCTGGTCGTCGTCTACGTCGGCGCCGTCGCCGTGCTGTTCCTGTTCGTCGTGATGATGCTCGACGTCGACTTCGTCGAGCTGCGCCAGGGTTTCCTGCAGTACCTGCCGATCGGAGCGCTGATCGGGCTCGTGCTGCTGGTCGAGCTCGTCATGGTGCTGGCGACGTGGGTGGTGGCGCCGGAGCCCGGCGGGGCCGTGGCGGCGATCCCGGTCATCACCGAGCGCAGCAACACCGCGGCGCTCGGGCTGCTCCTCTACACGCGCTACATCTACTTCTTCCAGGCGGCGGGCATGGTGCTGCTCGTCGCGATGATCGGGGCGATCGTGCTGACGCTGCGCCACAAGGAAGGCGTCAAGCGGCAGTCGGTGGTGGCGCAGAACGCGCGCACCAAGGCGACGGCGATCGAGGTGCGCAAGGTCGCACCGCGCAAGGGCATCTGACGGGGTCGGGGCCGGCGTCCGGGCTCGGGCGGCGCGCCTCAATCGCAACGGACGACGAGGACGGACGGCGGACAATGGCAGTCGGGCTCTCCCACTTTCTGACGGTCGCGGCGATCCTGTTCACGCTCGGCGTGTTCGGCATCTTCCTCAACCGCAAGAACGTCATCGTCATCCTGATGTCGATCGAGCTGATTCTGCTCTCGGTCAACCTCAACCTCGTCGCGTTCTCCGCCTTCCTGGGCGACCTCGTCGGCCAGATCTTCGCGCTGCTGGTGCTCACCGTGGCGGCGGCGGAGGCGGCGATCGGCCTCGCCATCCTGGTCGTCTACTACCGCAACCGGGGCTCGATCGCGGTGGAAGACATCAACATGATGAAGGGCTGACGGCGTGTATCACCTGATCGTCTTCCTGCCCCTCGTCGGCTTCCTGATCGCCGGGCTGATCACGCTCGTCGGCTCGAAGGCGCACGTGCCGGCGCCGCCGGACGGCATCGGGATCGGCGACGCCGGCCACGACGCCGCGCACGCGCCGACGCCGCACGGCGCGGCCCACGCCCACACCGGGCATCCGGCGCCGGCCCACGGTGGCCACGGTGCGGCGCACGATGCGCACGGCCACGGGCACGGCGACCACCACCCCGCGGCGCCCGGCGCGCGGGCGGCCGAGCTGGTGACGACGAGCCTGCTGGTGCTGTCGGCGATCCTCTCCTGGGTGGCCTTCATCACCGTCGGCTTCGGCAGCGCCGGCAAGGAGACGATCGACCTCGGCAACTGGTTCACCTCCGGCTCGCTGTCGGTCGAGTGGAGCCTGCGCATCGACACGCTGACGGTGGTGATGCTCATCGTCGTCAACACCGTGTCGTCGCTCGTGCACATCTACTCGATCGGCTACATGGCGCACGACGAGCACCGGCCGCGCTTCTTCGCCTACCTGTCGCTGTTCACCTTCGCCATGCTGATGCTGGTGACCTCCGACAACCTCGTGCAGATGTTCTTCGGGTGGGAGGGCGTCGGCCTCGCGAGCTACCTTTTGATCGGCTTCTGGTTCCAGAAGCCTTCGGCCTATGCGGCGGCGATCAAGGCGTTCGTCGTCAACCGCGTCGGCGACTTCGGCTTCGCGCTCGGCATCTTCGGCGTCTTCGTCGTCACCGGCTCGGTGTCGTTCGACGTGATCTTCGCCGCCGCGCCGAGCCTCGGCGAGCAGTCGATGGCCTTCCTCGGCCAGGAGGTGAACGCCGTCACGGTGATCTGCCTCCTGCTGTTCATGGGGGCGATGGGCAAGTCGGCGCAGTTCCTGCTGCACACCTGGCTGCCGGACGCCATGGAGGGCCCGACGCCGGTCTCCGCCCTGATCCACGCCGCCACCATGGTGACGGCCGGCGTGTTCATGGTGGCGCGGCTGTCGCCCCTGTTCGAGCAGGCCCCGGCGGCGCTCGCCTTCGTCACCTTCATCGGCGCGACGACGGCCTTCTTCGCGGCGACGATCGGCTGCACGCAGTTCGACATCAAGCGGGTGATCGCTTACTCGACCTGCTCGCAGCTCGGCTACATGTTCGCGGCCCTGGGCGTCGGCGCCTACTCGATCGCGATCTTCCACCTGTTCACGCACGCCTTCTTCAAGGCGCTCCTGTTCCTCGCCGCCGGCTCGGTGATCCACTCGGTCGACGGCGAGCAGGACATGCGCAAGATGGGCGGCCTCCGGAAGCACATCCCCTGGACGTTCTGGACGATGCTGATCGGCGGGCTGGCGCTGACCGGCTTCCCGTTCACCGCCGGCTACTATTCCAAGGACGCCATCATCGAGGCGACCTATGCCGGCCACAACATGTTCGCCGGCTACGCCTTCTGGCTGACGACGATCGCAGCACTCCTCACCGCCTTCTACACCTGGCGGCAGATCTTCATGACCTTCTTCGGCAAGCCGCGCGCGCCGGCGGAGGTGATGAAGCACGTGCACGAGAGCCCGTGGGTGATGGTCGGGCCGCTGCTGGTGCTGGCGCTCGGCGCGCTGTTTGCCGGCATGGTCTTCCACGATCCGTTCATGGGCGAGGGCTACGAGCACTTCTGGAAGGGCGCGCTCTATCTCGGCGAGGAGAACCACATCCTGCACGAGATGCACGAAGCGCCCGGCTGGGTGCCGTGGGCGGCGACGGTGGCGATGACGATCGGCGCGCTGATCGCCTTCTACTTCTACATGCTGAAGCCGGATGTGCCGAAGAAGCTCGCCGAGGAGCACTGGCTGATCTACAAGTTCGTCTACAACAAGTGGTACTTCGACGAGCTCTACGACCTCATTTTCGTCCGCCCGGCAAAGTGGATCGGCCGCTTCCTGTGGAAGAAGGGTGACGGCTGGCTGATCGACGGCTTCGGGCCGGACGGCGTCTCGGCGCGCGTCATCGACGTCACAAACCGGGTGGTGAAGCTGCAGACGGGCTACCTCTACCACTATGCGTTCGTGATGCTGATCGGCGTCGCCGCGCTCATCACCTGGGCGATGTTCGCCGGCGGGGGAATTCACTGATGGGCGCCCTGCCGGTCCTGTCGATCGTCACCTTCCTGCCGCTCGTCGGGGTCTTCTTCATCCTGCTTGTGCCCGGCAAGGAGGAGAACGCCGCGCTCTACGTGCGGCGCGTCGCATTGGTCGCAACCGTCATCACGTTCCTCTTCTCGCTGTGGATCTGGATCGACTTCGACCCGGCCGACCCCGGCTTCCAGTTCGTCGAGGAGGCGGCCTGGCTCGGCGGCACCATCACCTACAAGATGGGCGTCGACGGCATCTCGATGCTGTTCGTCATCCTCACGACCTTCCTCATGCCGTTCTGCATCCTGGCCAGTTGGCACTCGGTGCACACGCGCGTGAAGGAGTACATGGTCGCCTTCCTGGTGCTCGAGACGCTGATGATCGGCGTGTTCAGCGCCCTCGACCTCGTGCTCTTCTACGTGTTCTTCGAGGGCGGCCTGATCCCGATGTTCATCATCATCGGGGTGTGGGGCGGCCCGCGGCGCGTCTATGCGAGCTTCAAGTTCTTCCTCTACACGCTGCTCGGCTCGGTGCTGATGCTGCTCGCGCTGTTGGCGATGTACTGGGAGGCCGGCACCACCGACATCGTGGCGCTGCTCGCCCACGACTTCCCCGTCGGCATGCAGCCGTGGCTGTGGTTCGCCTTCTTCGCCTCGTTCGCGGTGAAGATGCCGATGTGGCCGGTGCACACCTGGCTGCCGGACGCGCACGTCGAGGCGCCGACGGCGGGCTCGGTGATCCTCGCCGCCATCCTCCTGAAGATGGGCGGATACGGCTTCCTGCGCTTCTCGCTGCCGATGTTCCCGGTGGCGAGCGACGACTTCGCGCCCTTCGTCTACACGCTGTCGGTGGTGGCGATCGTCTACACCTCGCTGGTCGCGCTGATGCAGGAGGACATGAAGAAGCTGATCGCCTACTCGTCCGTCGCCCACATGGGCTACGTGACGATGGGCATCTTCACGGCGACGCAGCAGGGCATCCAGGGCGGACTGTTCCAGATGCTGTCGCACGGCATCGTCTCCGGCGCGCTGTTCCTCTGCGTCGGCGTCGTCTACGACCGCATGCACACCCGCGAGATCTCCGCCTATGGCGGCCTCGTCAACCGCATGCCGTGGTATGCCGTGGCGTTCATGGTGTTCACCATGGCGAACGTCGGCCTGCCGGGGACGAGCGGCTTCATCGGCGAGTTCCTGACGCTGCTCGCCGCCTTCGAGGTGAACACCTGGGTGGCGTTCTTCGCCACCACCGGCGTCATCCTGTCGGCGGCCTATGCGCTGTGGCTCTACCGCAAGGTGATCTTCGGCGTGCTCGACAAGCCGAGCCTCAAGGGCATGCTCGACCTGTCGGCGCGCGAGAAGGTGCTGCTCGTGCCGCTCGTCGTGCTGACGATCCTGTTCGGCGTCTGGCCGAAGCCGGTGATGGACGTGACGGCGGCGTCGGTGAGCGACCTCGTCGCCAAGGTCGAGCGCGCCGTGGAAGTGAACGAGCAGGCGAAGCGGGCGGTCGCGGCGCCGTCGGAAGTGGCGCAGGCCGGCGAGCCGGCGGCGGTCCGCTGACGGCCGCGGCGAGAACGACGCGACGAGGGTCATGCAAGTGATGGCGACCAACTGATGGCGACCAACTGATGGCGACGCTCCCCGACCTGATGCCGGTTCTGCCGGAACTGCTGCTCGCCGTCGGCGCGCTGGTGCTGTTGATGGTCGGCGTGTTCGCCGGCGAGCGCTCGACGCCGGTCGTCACCGGCATGGCGGCGGCGGTGATCGTCGTCGCCGGCATCGTGCTGGTCGTCGACCCGGTCTACGGCTCGACCTTCGGCGGCGCCTTCATCGTCGACGAGTTCGCCCGCTTCCTGAAGATCCTCTGCCTGATCGGCTCGGCGCTGGCGATCGCCATGTCGGTGGCGTTCGCCCGCGCCGCCCGCTTCGAGCGCTTCGAGTATCCGATCCTGATCGTCATCGCGACGCTCGGCATGATGATGATCATCTCGGCCGGCGACATGATCGCGCTCTATCTCGGCCTCGAGTTGATGAGCCTGTCGCTCTACGTGGTGGCGGCGATCAACCGCGATTCCGAGCGCTCGACCGAGGCTGGCCTCAAGTACTTCGTGCTCGGTTCGCTGTCGTCGGGCATGCTGCTCTATGGCATGTCGCTCGTCTACGGCTTCACCGGCAAGACGGTGTTTTCCGAGATCGCGACGGCGCTGTCGGGTGGCGAAGCCTCGCTCGGGCTGGTGTTCGGGCTGGTGTTCGTGCTCGCCGGGCTCTGCTTCAAGATCTCGGCGGTGCCCTTCCACATGTGGACGCCGGACGTCTACGAGGGCGCGCCAACGCCGGTGACGGCGTTCTTCGCCGCGGCGCCGAAGATCGCCGCGATGGCGATGATCGTGCGCATCGTCGTCGACGCCTTCGGGCCGGTGACGCCGGCCTGGCAGCAGATCGTCGTGTTCATTTCGATCGCCTCGATGGTGCTCGGCGCCTTCGCTGCGATCGGCCAGCAGAACATCAAGCGGCTGATGGCCTATTCTTCGATCGGCCACATGGGCTTCGCGCTCGTCGGCCTCGCCGCCGGCACCGAGGTCGGTGTGCAGGGCGTCATCATCTACATGACGATCTACCTCGCGATGACGCTCGGCGCGTTTGCCTGCATCCTGGCGATGCGGCGCAAGGACGGCATGGTCGAGGAGATCGGCGAGCTCGCCGGGCTGTCGCGCACCAACCCGATCATGGCGTTCCTGCTCGCCATGATCCTGTTCTCGCTCGCCGGCATCCCGCCGCTCGCCGGCTTCTTCGCCAAGTTCTACGTGTTCCTGGCGGCGATCGAGGCGGGCCTCTACGCGCTCGCGGTGATCGGCGTCGTCGCCTCGGTGGTCGGCGCCTATTATTACCTGCGCATCGTCAAGATCATGTACTTCGACGAGCCGGCGGCCGGCTTCGAGCGGATGCCGAACGAGCTGCGCGTCGTGCTCGGCGCGAGCGGGCTCGTCGTCATCCTGTTTGTCGTGTTCGCCGCGCCGCTGATCCAGGCTGCCGGCGTCGCAGCGAAGAGCCTCTTCTAGCGGATGGCATTCACCCTCGGCCCACGGGCCATCGAGGCCGGATACAGGCTCAAAGCCTACGACGAGATCGGATCGACGAACGCCGAGGCGCTGTCGCTGGCGCGGGCCGGCGACGCCGGCGGGGTGTGGGTCGTCTCGGATCGGCAGACGGCGGGGCGGGGCCGGCGCGGCAGCCAATGGTCGACCGAGCGCGGCAATCTCGCGGCGAGCCTCTTGACGGTGACGTCGGCCGACCCCGCCGCCGCCGCGACGCTCGGCTTCGTCGCCGGCATCGCGCTCGATGCGGCGCTCAGGCTGGCGGCGCCGGAGGTGGTGGCGAGGGTCGCCCTCGACGGCGCCTCGGGTCCCGGCGGGCGGATCGCGCTGAAGTGGCCGAATGACGTGCTGCTCGACGGTGCCAAGCTCGCCGGCATCCTACTCGAGGCGGAGAAGGCACCGGACGGCCGCATGGCGGTGGTGGTCGGCATCGGCGTCAATGTCCGACACGCCCCGACGGACCTGCCTTATGCTGCGGCCTCGCTCGCCGGCCTTGGCTCCGGGGCGACGGCAGAGACGCTTTTCAGCGCACTTTCCGACTGCTGGCGTGCGGCGGCGACCGAATGGGACGATGGCCGCGGGTTTCCCGGTGTAAGGGAACGGTGGCTATCCCGCGCCTCTGGGCTCGGCGGCGCGGTGGCGGTGCGGCTCGGCGGCGAGGTGGCGCGGGGCGTATTCGAGACGATCGACGAGGCCGGCCGCCTGGTGGTGCGCACGGACGACGGCTCCCGGCGCGCGATCAGCGCCGGTGAGGTACACTTCGGCGCGGCGGCGACGGCGAGGACATGAAAGCGACATCGAACAACAAGACCGGCGACCTCGTCTTCCTGCCCCTCGGCGGGGTGGGAGAGATCGGCATGAACATGGGCCTCTACGGCATCGGGCCGGCACGCCATCGCAAATGGCTGATGGTCGACTGCGGCGTCACCTTCGGCGACGAGAGCACGCCGGGCGTCGACGTGATCCTGCCGGACCCCACCTTCATCGAGGAACTGCGCGACGACCTCGTCGGCATCGTGCTGACGCACGCCCACGAGGACCACTACGGCGCGGTGATCGACCTGTGGCCGCGGCTGCGCGCGCCGGTTTTTGCCACGCCCTTCACTGCCGGCCTGCTCGCCGCCAAGGCGGGCGAGGAGGGCGGACGCGAGACCGTGCCGGTGACCGTCCTCCAGCAGGGGGCGCGCTGGACGCTCGGGCCGTTCGACCTCGAGTTCGTGGCGGTGTCGCATTCGATCCCGGAGCCGAACGCGCTCGTCATCCGCACCGCGCTCGGCACCGTCGTGCATTCGGGCGACTGGAAGATCGATCCGACGCCGGGCATCGGCCGGGCGATCGACCTGCCGCGCTTCGCCGAGATCGGCCGCGAAGGCGTGCGGGCTTTCGTCTGCGATTCGACCAACGCCATCCGTGCCGGCCGCTCGCCGTCCGAGGCCGACGTCGCACGCTCGCTGATCGACATCATCCGTGCCGCGCCGGCGCGCGTCGCCGTGACGACGTTCGCCTCCAACGTGGCGCGGTTGCGCGCGGTGATGCAGGCGGCGGCGGTGGCTGAGCGCGAGGTCGTCGTGATGGGCCGCTCGATGTTGCGCGTGCTCGACGTCGCCGGCGAGCTCGGCTACCTCGACGGGCTGAGGGCGCCGCTCGACGAGGAGGCCTACGGCTACCTGCCGCGCGACAAGGTGGTGGCGCTGTTGACGGGCAGCCAGGGCGAACCGCGCGCTGCGCTCGCCCGCATCGCCTCCGACGACCACCGCCGGGTGGCGCTGTCGCCGGGCGACCTGGTGATCTTCTCCTCGCGCACGATCCCGGGCAACGAGAAGGCGGTCGGCTCGATCGTCAACGCGCTGTCGACGCGCGGCGTCGATGTGCTCACCGACCGCGACGCGCTGGTGCACGTCTCCGGCCATCCGCGCCGCGACGAACTCGCCGAGCTCTACGGGCTCCTGAAGCCCGAGGTGTCGATCCCGGTGCACGGCGAGCCGCTGCACCTCGCCGAGCACGCCAAGTTCGCCCGCACGCTCGGCGTCAAGGAGATCGTCATCGGCGGCGACGGCAAGATCATCCGGCTGGCGCCGGGACCGGCCGCCATCATCGGCGAGGCGCCGGTCGGTCATCTCTACCGCGACGGGCGGCTGCTGCTCGAGCCGGACGCCTCCGGCATGGCGGACCGCCGGCGCATCTCGTTTGCTGGGGCGGTGGTTGTATCGGTGGGGCTCGACCGCGACGGCGACGTGGTGCACGGGCCGGAGGTGGTGCTGCTCGGCATTCCCGAGGAGGACGCCGACGGCGAGGCGTTCGAGGCGATCGTCGCGCGCGCCGTCGAGGGGGCGCTCGTCTCGATCCCGCGGCCGCGCCGCAAGGACATGGCGCTGGTCGCCGAGGCGCTCCGGCGGGCGGCCCGCTCGGCGGTGGCGGAGCGCTGGGGCAAGAAGCCGGTGTGCCGGGTCGTCGCGACCGTCGACGACGTGGCGGCCGAGGCGGTGGTCGAGCGGCAGGGCGGGGGGCGGAGGCGGCGGCGATGATCGGCAGGCTCAATCACGTGGCGATCGCCGTGCCGGATCTCGCGGCGGCCACCGCGATCTACCGCGACACGCTGGGCGGCCGCGTCTCCGCGACTGTCGACCAGCCGGAGCACGGCGTGACGACGGTGTTCGTCGAACTGCCGAACACCAAGATCGAGCTGCTCGGCGCCTTCGGCGAGGCGTCGCCGATCCGGGGCTTCCTGGAGAAGAACCCGGCGGGCGGCATCCATCACCTCTGCTACGAGGTCGACGACATTCTCGCGGCGCGCGACCGGCTGCAGGCGGCGGGCGCCCGCGTCATCGGTGACGGCAGCCCGAAGATCGGCGCGCACGGCAAGCCGGTGCTGTTCCTGCACCCGAAGGACTTCTGCGGCACGCTGGTGGAGCTGGAAGAGGCGTGATGCGGGCGAGCGGCGCGATCGGGGAGGGGTGTCGATGTCGCTGACGAGCGGGATCGCGATCTTCTTCGTGGTGTGGTGGATCGTGCTGTTCGCGGTGCTGCCATGGGGCTACCGCACGCAAGGCGAGGAGGGCGAGGTGGTGCCGGGCACCGAGGCGAGCGCGCCGGCGCGCTTCCCGATGCTGCGCGTGGCGCTGGTGACGACGCTCGTCGCGGCCGTGGTGTTCGCCGGCATCTATGCGCTGCTGACGTCCGGGCTGACCTTCGACGACATCCCCTACGTGCGCGACCTCTGATCGGCCCAAGCGGCGTCCGTTCGGCCCGTCTGCCCACGGCGCGCCCTTGCATTGCGGCGCCTCACGGACCAGCATGGCTCCACACGAGGCCGTCGCGCGCGGCTGCGGGGAGAGGACCAGGGGCCGGCGGCACGGAAGCCAGGCGCCGTCGGGGAGTTCGGCCGATGCGGGCTGGCGGGACAATGCCGGGGAATGGGGCGCGGCCGAGCCGCCGCGCCGTGCTGGCGGCGGCGGGAGCCACCGCGGCGATGCTTCTGTCGCCCAGCGGCACTTCGGCAGCGGCGCCGAAGCTTCCCTCGACGATCCGCATCTACGTGCCCTTCGGCCGCGGCTCGGTGGTGGCGGTCGCCTGCGACGTGTTGCGCGTGGCGCTCTCGGCGGAACTGTCTCGGCGCGTCGAGATCGAGTTCCCGCCGCTGCCGGACAGGATGGCGACCTCGCTGAAGAGCCTCGCCGCTTCCAACCCCGGCGAGCTCAGGCTGCTCGCCACCGACACGCTCGTGCACGCCCTGTACGATTCCACGGAAGCGGCGCGGAGCCCCAAGGCGCCACCCTCGCTGGACGCCCTGGTGCCGGTGGCGACGCTCACCATCGGCTATTCGACGGCGCTGTTCGTCGCTGCCGATTCGCCGGCGCACGACTTCGAGGCCTTCTCCCAGATGGCGCGCGGCCGCGAGCTCACCATCGCGAGCTCCAATCCCGGCAGCGTCCACAAGCGCTTCCTGGAGCGCGCCCTCGACCAAGGCCTGCGCGACGTGCTGGCGCCGACCCGGGAGCGCGTGTTCCAGGTGGTGATCGAAGGCGGCGCGGCGGGGGGCCTCATCAACACGCCGAGCCTGGTCGCCTTCATCCGGGCCAATCCCGGCAAGCTCAGGCCGATCCTCACCTTCGGCGGAGAGCGCAACGCCGACCTCGCGGTGCCGACGCTGCGCGAGCTGACCGGCAACCGCAGCATCGCGACGACCAACAGCGTGGGCCTGTTCGCGCCCGCCGGCACGTCGCCGGAGGTCGTCGAACTTCTGCACGCGGCGCTGAGCGCCGCGGCGGCGCACAAGGAGGTGGTCACCGTGGTGTCGGCGATGGGTCTGCCGCTGCAGATCAGCAATGCCGCCGATCTCACCGCGACGGTGGAGCGCGACCGCGGGGTGGTGCAGGAGAGCGGCCTCTAGGCGAGGCGACGCCGCTTCGGGCGACGCCGGCTGGGCGTTGTGGCCCGCGTCAGGACGCAACGCCGCGAATCGGGCGTGGCCGCCGAAACGCGCAAATCCGGCCATTTCACGGCGGTGCGGCGGAGCGAACCCAGAGCACGCTGACCTGCCTCGGCACGCGAACCTTCTATCGGTCGATAGAACGCTACAATCGACGAGAATTGTTCAAGGTTTGACGAGGCTCGGCACAAAAAATAAAGCAAGGCCGCGAGGCCTTGCCCTTTGAGTTCCGCGTCTAACCCTCATTCCTATCGCCCGGAGATCCGTCGAGATTCTTCCGGACTTCTGGCGGCTGCGAGCGTTGCGCTGCGCCGAGGGCCTTCCTCCCAAGACTTAGACCGCGATGCCTCTTAGGCGCCGTATCGGCTCGGTGATCGGCAGCCATTTATTATGGTGTCACTCTAACGTAGGAAAAACGGGTTGTCATCATTTTGTGCATCCGCCGCCCAACTTTTTTGCGACGGCGCACGATCCCGGAATCCCGTGCCTTTCCGCCATCTCCCGGGCGGTGCAGACACGCCCTTGCCGGAACGCTCCGTCGCGACGTCGCCACGGTCGTGCCACGATTGGCCGGTGCACCACGCGTGCAGCACCCGCGCACCCTTGGGCCTTGTGTTTTGGCCGTCCCGCGGGTTCACTCGCCGCTCCCGCGTGACCCCTGCGGCCCAGCACACATCACCAGAACGAGACCTTGATGCGCCTCTCCCGCTACTTCCTGCCGATCCTGCGCGAAACCCCGAAGGAAGCCGAGATCGTCTCGCACCGGCTGATGCTGAGGGCGGGGATGATCCGCCAGCAGTCGGCCGGCATCTACTCGTGGCTGCCGCTCGGCTTCCGCGTTCTCAAGAAGGTCGAGCAGATCGTCCGCGAGGAGCAGGACCGCGCCGGCGCGGTCGAGGTGCTGATGCCGACCATCCAGTCGGCGGATCTGTGGCGCGAAAGCGGGCGCTACGACGCCTACGGCAAGGAGATGCTGCGCATCACCGACCGCCACGAGCGCGAGATGCTGTTCGGCCCGACCAACGAGGAGATGATCACCGAGATCTTCCGCGCCTCGGTGAAGAGCTACCGCGACCTGCCGCTCAACCTCTACCACATCCAGTGGAAGTTCCGCGACGAGGTGCGGCCGCGCTTCGGCATCATGCGCGGGCGCGAGTTCCTGATGAAGGACGCCTATTCCTTCGACATCGACCGCGACTCGGCGCGCGCCGCCTACCGGCGGATGTTCGTCGCCTATCTCAGGACCTTCCGCCGCATGGGCCTGACGGCGATCCCCATGCAGGCCGACACCGGCCCGATCGGCGGCGACTTGAGCCACGAGTTCATCATCCTCGCCGACACCGGCGAGAGCGCCGTCTACTGCCACCGCGACCTGCTCGACCTGCCGATTCCCGGTGCCGATACCGACTTCTCCGCCGACCTCTCGCCGATCGTCGACGCCTGGACGTCGCTCTATGCGGCGACCGACGAGAAGCATGACGAGGCGGCGTTCGCGGCGCTGCCGGAAGAAAAGCGCGTTGCCGCCCGCGGGATCGAAGTCGGCCACATTTTCTACTTCGGCACCAAGTACTCCGAGCCGATGGGCGCCAAGGTCGCCGGCCCGGACGGCGCCGAGCGTCCCGTCCACATGGGGTCCTACGGGGTGGGAGTGTCGCGCTTGCTGGGCGCCATCATCGAGGCGAGCCACGACGACGCCGGCATCATCTGGCCGGCCTCGGTGGCGCCGTTCCACGTCGGGCTGATCAACCTCAAGCCCGGCGATGCCAACACCGACGCCGCCTGCACCAAGCTCTACGGCGAGCTGGAAGCGGCGGGCGTCGAGGTGCTGTACGACGACACCGAGCAGCGGCCGGGGGCGAAGTTCGCCACGATGGACCTGATCGGCCTGCCCTGGCAGCTCGTCGTCGGGCCGCGCGGCCTCGAGAAGAACGAGGTCGAGGTGAAGCGCCGGGCCGGCGGCGACCGCGAGGCGATGTCGCCGGAGGCGGCGGTGAACAAGCTCGTCGCCGACCTGAAGAACTGAGGCTCCTTCGTGACAACCGCATCGACGGCCGACGACCGCACCGCTGCTGCCCCGCGCGGCGCGCGCAAGGCGGGCGTCGCGCCGTTCTCCTCGCTCGAATGGCTGATTGCCGGGCGCTATCTGCGCTCGCGGCGGCGCGAGGCGTTCATCTCGGTGATCGCCGGGTTCTCCTTCCTCGGCATCATGCTCGGCGTCGCCACGCTGATCATCGTGATGGCGGTGATGAACGGCTTCCGCAACGAGCTGATGACCAAGATCCTCGGCATCAACGGCCACATGCTGGTGCAGCCGCTCGACGGGCCGCTCACCGACTATGCCGACGTGACGGCGCGCCTTGCCGGGGTGCCGGGCGTCAAGGCGGTGGTGCCCTACGTCGAGGGCCAGGCGCTGATCTCGTCGGCGTCCGGCTCGTCGGGCGTGCTGGCGCGGGGCATGTCGGCCGAGGACCTCGGCAAGCTGGCGCTGGTCGCTGGCACGGTGAAACAGGGCAGCCTCGATGGCTTCGACACCGGCGGCGGCATCGCCATCGGCACCCGGCTCGCCCGAACGCTCGGGGTCTCGGCCGGCGATCCGGTGACGCTCGTCTCGCCGCGCGGCACCGTCACGCCGTTCGGCGTGACGCCGCGGCTGCAGACCTATCCGGTGGCGGCGATCTTCGAGATCGGCATGTCGGAGTTCGATTCCTCCGTCGTCTTCATGCCGTTCGAGGCGGCGCAGCTCTACTTCAACCAGGAGGACCAGGCGACGGCGATCGAGCTCTATCTCAACGATCCCGAAGCGATCCGCGAGATGCGGCCGGTGCTCGAGGAGGCGGCGGGGCGGCCGACCTTCATTCTCGACTGGACGCAGCGCCACGCCACCTTCTTCCAGGCGCTGCAGGTCGAGCGCAACGTGATGTTCCTGATCCTCACGCTGATCGTGCTGGTGGCCGCCCTCAACATCGTCTCCGGCCTCACCATGCTGGTGAAGGACAAGGGCCACGACATCGCCATCCTGCGCACCATGGGGGCGACGCGCGGCACCATCCTGCGCGTCTTCTTCATCACCGGCGCCAGTATCGGCGTCGTCGGCACGCTCGCCGGCGTGGCGCTCGGCACGGCGGTGTGTCTCAACGTCGAGAATATCCGCCAGTTCATCGCCTGGCTGACGGAGACCGAGCTGTTCTCGCCGGAGCTCTACTATCTCTCCCGCCTGCCGGCCGACATGGAGGTGGGCGAGACGGTGACGATCGTCGTGATGGCGCTGGTGCTGTCCTTCCTCGCCACCCTCTATCCGGCCTGGAAGGCGGCGCGGCTCGACCCGGTCGAGGGGCTCCGGCGCGAATGAGCGACCTCCCCAACGGCGAGGCGCTCGGGCTCGCCGGCGTCATCCACGCCTATCGCGAGGGCGAGGGCAGGCTCGAGATCCTGAAGGGGGCCGAGCTGTCGATCAACGCCGGCGAGATGGTGGCGCTGGTCGCGCCGTCCGGCGCCGGCAAGTCGACGCTGCTGCACATCGCCGGGCTGCTCGAGCGGCCGGAGGCGGGTGAGGTGCGCGTCGCCGGACGGCCCTGCGGTGGCCTGCCCGACGCCGAGCGCACGCGGGTGCGGCGCGAGGCGGTCGGCTTCGTCTACCAGTTCCATCACCTCTTGCCGGATTTCACGGCGCTCGAGAACGTCGTGCTGCCACAGCGCCTCGCCGGACTGGAGCGAGGCGAGGCGGACCGGCGGGGGCGGGAATTGCTCACCTACATGCGCATCGACCATCGTGCCGGACACGTGCCGGGCGAGCTTTCCGGCGGCGAGCGCCAGCGCGTCGCCATCGCGCGCGCCGTCGCCAACGCGCCGCGCGTGCTGCTCGCCGACGAGCCGACCGGCAATCTCGACCCGAAGACGGCGGGGCAGGTGTTCGACGCCCTGACCGCGCTGGTGCGCGCCTCCGGCCTCGCGGCGCTGATCGCCACCCACAACCTCGAGCTCGCCCATCGCATGGACCGGCGCATCACGCTGGTCGACGGGCGGGTGGCGGAGCTGTGAGGGGCAGACTTCGGTCCGTCAGGGAAGGCAGTTGCGAATGCGACCGCGTGCCTGCTCGGCGATGTGCGGCACCAGACTCGCTGGGAACGTCCGGTAGAGCGCGTCCGGCTGCGCGTTGATGTCGCGCCGGGTGATGAACTCCTGAATGCTGAATTCGCGTCCGTTGACAGCAGCAACGCGGGCGGCACCGGAAAGGTCGCCTTGGGTGGGGCTCGAAGCCTCGATCCACACGTAGTATTTCGGGAAGGCGACCCCTACCTGCGTCGGCGGCGTCCGTAGCAGGTCGACCGAGAACTGGACGTCTTCTTGAGCTCGCTGCACTAGGAACGCGCGAATGTCGCGCTCAAGGTACTCGTGGAAACGGGAATTCGGGGGGACGTTGGCAGCGATGTGATCGGCGCGAATCTGCTGCATCACGACAAGGGCGAGTTCTTGCTGGATACTTTTGGAGAGGTCGGGCCAGCCCTCTCCTGAGGCGAACAGCATGACTGTCGCGAGAATCTCGATCGGGTTCATTCGTTTGGACCCCGCTGTGACACCTCGCGGAGGAGGCCATACTGACACGGCCGCAGTGTGTTGGCTTCCGGCGGGAAGACGGGCGTTCTCTCGGCGACGGTGTGACGGACCCTTGAGGGCTTTCGGGACGAAAGGCGAACATCGTAGAGTGCGCGTTCGTGGCACCGGCGCGCCGACGCGCGCCGGCCCTCATCCGCCCTTCGGGCACCTTCTCCCGCAGGCGGGAGAAGGGGAACGCGGCAGTCGTTCTTGCACACGCTGATCCTTTCGAGATGCCGAAGGTGGCCTTTCCCTTCTCCCGGCCGCGCCGGGAGAAGGTGGTGTGCAGTGCCAGATGAGGGCGCGAGGAGCGCAGCGGAGCGCGGCCGGCAGGCCGCCGCCTCCGCCGGAGCGCGCGCATGACCGCCCGCGTCCCGCCGCCTCCGACCGACGATCCGCCGATCCTGCCGGCGGCGTTCGCCGGCTGGTTCGCCGGGCGCGGGTGGACGCCGCGGCCGCACCAGATCGCACTGCTCGACCACGCCCGCGCCGGGCGCTCGGCGCTGCTGATCGCGCCGACGGGCGCCGGCAAGACGCTCGCCGGCTTCCTGCCGACCCTGGTGCGGCTGACGGCAGAGAAGGCGGCGGCGCGCGGACGGATCGGCGGGCGCCCGCCGGCGCGCACCGGAATCCGCACGCTCTACATCTCGCCGCTGAAGGCGCTCGCCGTCGACGTCGCCCGCAACCTCGGCACGCCGGTTCTGGAGATGGGGCTGCCGATCAGCGTCGAGACGCGCACCGGCGACACCCCCGTGCACAAGCGGCGGCGGCAGAAGCTCGCGCCGCCCGACATCCTGCTGACGACGCCGGAGCAACTGGCGCTGCTGATCTCGGCACGCGACGCCGACCGCTTCTTCGCCGACCTCGACGAAGTGGTGCTCGACGAGTTGCACGCCCTCGTCACCTCGAAGCGCGGCGACCTCTTGTCGCTCGGGCTCGCGCGGCTGCGGCGGCTGGCGCCGGGGCTGCGCTTCACCGGGTTGTCGGCGACCGTCGCCGATCCGGACGGCCTGCGCGAATGGCTCGGTGGCGTGGCGACGCCGGCGGAGCTCGTGACGGTGGCCGGCGGGGCGAAGCCGAACATCTCGATCCTCGACACCGCCGAGCGCATTCCGTGGGCCGGTCACTCGGCGCGGCACGCGCTCGGAGAAATCTACGCGCTGATCAAGGAGCATAAGACGACGCTCGTCTTCGTCAACACCCGCAGCCAGGCGGAGATGCTCTTCCACGCTTTGTGGACGATCAACGACGACACGCTGCCGATCGCGCTCCACCACGGCTCGCTCGACCGTGAGCAGCGCCGCCGCGTCGAGGCGGCGATGGCGGACAACCGGCTGAAGGCGGTGGTGTGCACCTCCACCCTCGACCTCGGCATCGACTGGGGCGACGTCGACCTCGTCGTCCACGTCGGCGCGCCGAAGGGGGCGAGCCGGCTCGCCCAGCGCATCGGCCGCGCCAACCACCGGCTCGACGAGCCCTCGAAGGCGGTGCTGGTGCCGGCCAACCGCTTCGAGGTGCTGGAGTGCCGGGCGGCCGTCGACGGCAACTATCTCGGCGCGCAGGACACGCCGCCGCTGCGGGCGGGCGCCCTCGACGTGCTCGCCCAGCATGTCCTCGGCATGGCCTGCGCGCGCGCCTTCGAGGCGGACGCGCTTTATGGCGAGGTGATTTCGGCGTGGCCGTACCGCGCCCTCGACCGGGCCACCTTCGACCGGGTCGTCGACTTCGTCGCCACCGGCGGCTACGCGCTGCGCGCCTACGAGCGCTATGCCAAGATCCGCCGCGGGCAGGACGGGCTCTGGCGGGTGACGCACCCGCAGGTGGCGCAGCAGTACCGGCTGAACGTCGGCACCATCGTCGAGGCGCCGCTCCTCAAGGTGCGGCTGATCGGCAAGCGCTCGTCGGTCGGGCGCGGCGGCCGGGTGCTCGGCGAGATCGAGGAGTACTTCATCGAGACACTGGCGCCGGGCGACACGTTCCTGTTCGCCGGCGAGGTGCTGCAGCTCGAAGGCGTGCGCGAGACCGAGGCGTTCGTTTCGCGGGCGAAGAGCGACGAGCCGAAGATCCCGGCCTATGCCGGCGGCAAGTTCCCGCTCTCGACCTATCTCGCCGCCGAGGTGCGGGCGATGCTCGCCGATCCGTCGCGCTGGGCGTCGCTGCCGGCGCAGGTGGGCGAATGGCTCGCCATGCAGAAGCTGAAGTCCGTGCTGCCGTCGCGCGACGAGATGCTGGTCGAGACCTTTCGGCGCGGCGACCGCTTCTACCTCGTCGCCTATCCGTTCGAGGGCCGGCTCGCCCACCAGACGCTCGGCATGCTGCTGACGCGCCGGCTCGACCGGCTCGGGCTGAAGCCGACCGGTTTCGTCGCCACCGACTATGCGATCGGCGTGTGGGGCATCGAGGACATGGGGCGGGCCTTCGCGGCGGGAAGGCCGACGCTCGGCGCGCTGTTCGACGCCGACATGCTGGGCGACGACCTCGAGGAGTGGCTGGCCGAGAGCTACCTGATGAAGCGCACGTTCCGCGCCTGCGCGCTGATCGCCGGGCTCGTCGAGCGGCGCCATCCCGGCAAGGAGAAGTCCGGCCGGCAGGTGACGGTGTCGACCGACCTCGTCTACGACGTGCTGCGCGAGCACGAGCCCGACCACATCCTGATGCGGGCGACGTGGGAGGACGCCTCGCGCACGTTGCTCGACGTCGGCCGACTCGCCGACATGCTCTCGCGCATCCGGGGGCGAATCATGCACAAGAGGCTCGAGCGCATCTCGCCGCTGGCCGTGCCGATCCTGCTCGAGATCGGCCGCGAGCCGGTGTCGGGGGCGGCGGACGAGACGATCCTGGCCGAGAGCGCCGAGGCGCTGATCGAGGAGGCGATGGGATGACGGTCGCCTTCGCGGGGACGGGCGAGACGGAGCGGGCCGCCGGTGCGCTGGTCGGGCTCGGTGTCGCGCGCGTCGCCGGCGTCGAGGTGGGGCTGCATCCCTCCGGCGCGCTGTGGCTGCCGGCGACGCGCACGCTGGTGGTGGCCGACCTGCACTTCGAGAAGGCGTCGAGCTTCGCGCGGCGCGGGCAGCTTTTGCCGCCCTACGACACGGCGATGACGCTGGCGCGGCTCGAGGCGGTGGTGGCGGCGACGGCGCCGGACCGCGTGGTGGCGCTCGGCGACTCGTTCCACGACCGGGACGGGGCAGGGCGGCTGTCGGCAATCGACCTCGGCCGGCTCGCGGCCCTCGTCGGTGGGCGGCAGTGGCTGTGGATCACCGGCAACCACGATCCGGAGATCGGCGCGCACGTCGGCGGCGCGCGGGCGGCGGAGATCGAGATTGGCGGGCTCGTGTTCCGCCATCAGCCCTCGGCAACGCCGGTCGACGGCGAGGTCTGCGGGCACCTTCATCCGGCGCTGACGGTGATCGGCCGGGGCCGCGGCGTGCGCCGGCGCTGCTTCGCCACCGACGGCCACCGGCTGGTGCTGCCGGCGTTCGGCGCGCTCGCCGGCGGGCTCGACCTGTTCGACCAGGCGTTCGCGCGGGTGCTGTCGCGGGCGCGCACGGTGGCGCACCTGCTCGGCGCGGAGCGGCTCTATCGCATCCCGCTCGCCGCTGCGCGCGGGCGCTGAACGCGGCTCAGTCCCTGCGGAAGACGACGCCGCCGAGCCAACCGGCGAAGATCGCCATCGCCACCACCACGACGCCGTAGAGCAGCGGCTGCTCGCCGGCGAGGTTGTGCACGGTGTCCTCGAAGCCGGTCTTCTCGATGATGAGGTCGGCGACGTTGTGGGCAAGCCGCGAGCCGTCGGCGAACAGGCTGATCTCGACGGTGAAGCGACCGTCCGGCACCGTGCCGGGCAGCGGCACGCCGGCCTGGAAGAAGGTCGGCGTCAGCATCTTGACGGTGCCGGACCGCTCGGCGAACAACCCGGCCTTCTCGCGAATGCGGATCATCGCGGCGCGGAACGGGTCCTCGGCACGGCCGGGGCCGCGGCCGAAGTCGGCGTGGTGCAGGCCGAGATCGTGCGCGCCGAGGATCGCCGGGCTGGTGATCTCCGCCAGCGGCCGGGTGGAATCGACCGAGTAGAACGACGGCGCCTCCGGGAAGCGCTCCGACTCGCGGTTCACCCAGATGCCGAAGGTGCGCTGCTTGCGGCGGGCGACGACCTCCTCGTCGGGACCCCGCACGACGATGACGACGTCGTAGCCGCCCGGGCGGGCGACGGTGCGCACGTCGCGCTCGATGACGCCGAACACGGCGAGCGTCGTGCCGGTGAAGTCGGACGAAATCTCGATGCGCGAGGAGGAGACGGACGCGACGAGCGATTCCGCCGCCGCCGGCGCAAGGCTGGCGACGAGGGCGATCACGGCGAGGGCGAGCCGTCTCACCATGTCAGCACCGCGAGCGAGTAGAGGTCGGGCGGCGGCGCAACGAGCTGCACGGCGAAGCGGATGCCGACCAACAGCACGAGCAGGCCCATCAGGCCGCGCAGCACCTCGCCGCGCAGCTTCAGACCCATCTGGGCGCCGAACTGCGCGCCGATGACGCCGCCGACCATCAAGATGAGCGCCAGCACGGCGTCGACGGTGCCGGTGCCGACCGAATGCAGCACCGTGGCGGTCGCCATGGTGCCGAGTGTCTGCAAGAGCGAGGTGCCGATGACGATCGAGGTCGGCACGCGCAAGAGATAGATCAGCGCCGGCACCAGGATGAAACCGCCGCCGATGCCGAGCAAGGTGCCGAGGAAGCCGATGCCGCCGCCGAGCACGGCGATTGGCAAGAGGCTCACATAGAGCCGGGAGCGGCGGAAGCGGATCTTGAAGGGAAGGCCGTGGATCCAGTTGTGCTGACCCGGGCGGCGCAGCGCCGGTGCTTCACCGCGGCGCGTCCGCAGCATCGAACGCACGGCCTCCCACAGCATGATCGCGCCAATCGTGCCGAGGAAGAGCATGTAGCAAAGGCTAATGACGAGATCGAGCGTGCCGGTGCGGCCGAGCGTGTCGAACACCCAGGCGCCCAGTGCCGAGCCGACGGCACCGGTGGCGAACAGCACGCCGGCGAGCTTGAAGTCGATCGCCTTGCGGCGGAAGTAGCTGAGCGCGCCGGAGGTGGAGGAGGCGACGATCTGCGGCGCGACGGTGGCGACGGCGACGGCGGACGGGATGCCGGAGAAGATCAAAAGCGGGGTCAGCAGGAAGCCGCCACCGATGCCGAGCAGCCCGCCGACGAACCCGACCGCTGCCCCCATCGCGAAGATGACGAAGACGTTGACCGGCGTTTCCGCGATCGGGAGATAGATCTCCAAGGGGCGAGAGTCCGTCCGGCGGTGGCGGGACCGTATGACTAGCATACGGGAGCGGGCGCGACGATGCTGCAAAACCAGCAGCCGCCGCTGCGGATCGCCGCGGCTGTTGCCGGTCCGTCATCGTGGCCGGCTTTGTCGGCTGCCGCAAACGCAAACGCGGCGAAGGCCGCAGCGATTCGACGACTGGTGCGGATCGGATGGCAACGCTCGGCTGCGCGGTCGGCGCGCGCGCCGGCGCGCTGTGCGGTTCAGGCGCTCTGCAGCACCTGCACGTCGGCGTGAGCGAAGCTGACGGTGACCGGCTTGCCCCGCTCCGGCGGGGCGACGGCTGGATCGTTGAAGGTATCGAGCGAGACCGCGTTGTCCTTGAAGCGGACGCGGATGCGGATCACCGAGCCGAGGAAGCTCACCTCCTCGACGGTGCCCTGCAGGTGATTGCGGGCGTCGTCGCCGCCGGTGAAGGTGATCGCCTCCGGACGAAGCGCGATCGTCAGGGCGTCGCCCGCCGCGGCGCCGTTGACGCCGGCCTTGGCGATCACCGGCTGGCCGTCGATCTCGATGCGCCCGCCCGGCCCGTCTGCCACCTTCGCCTGCAGGATGTTGAGGGTGCCGACGAACGAGGCGACGAAGCGGGTGCGCGGGTAGTTGTAGATCTCGAACGGCGTGCCGATCTGCTCGATGCGGCCCTCGTTCATCACGACGATGCGGTCCGACATCGACAGGGCTTCTTCCTGGTCGTGCGTGACGTAGATCGTGGTGATGCCGAGCTGGCGCTGCACGGCGCGGATCTCCTCGCGCAGCGAGATGCGGATCTTGGCGTCGAGCGCCGACAGCGGCTCGTCGAGCAGCAGGATCTTCGGCTTGATGGCGAGCGCTCGGGCCAGCGCGACGCGCTGCTGCTGGCCGCCGGAGAGTTGGTAGGGGTAGCGACCGCCGAGCGCCGGCAGCTTGATGAGGCGCAGCATCTCCTCGACGCGCGGGGCGATCTCGGCCGGCGGCTGGCCGGCGACCTTGAGGCCGAAGCCGACGTTCTCGGCCACCGTCATGTTGGGAAACAGCGCGTAGGCCTGGAACACCATGCCGATGTTGCGCTGGTTGGGGCGCAGCGGCGTGACGTCCTTGCCGTCGATGACGATGCGGCCGGCCGACGGCGTCTCGAAGCCGGCGACCATGCGCAGCGTCGTCGTCTTGCCGCAGCCGGACGGGCCGAGGAAGGAGACGAACTCGCCGCGGTCGATGGCGAGGTCGACGTGGTGGACGACGGTCTGCGCGCCGTAGGCTTTGCGGACGCCGGTGATGTCGAGGAAGGCCATGTGTTGCCTATCTCTGGCGGGCGACGCGGGCGCCGGCGAGGACGAGTTGCAGCAGCCCCATGCACGCCCAGGTGACGAGGAAGGCGATGATGGCGAGCGCCGCCGGCTCATAGGCGCGGTTGGCGCCGATGAGCTGCAGGTACGGGCCGAACGCCGGCCGGTCGAGCAGGCTCGCGAAGGTGAATTCGCCCATCACCACCGCGAAGGTGATGAAGGCGCCGGACAGGATCGCCACCTTGACGTTCGGGAAGATGACGCGGAACAGGATCGTCGCCCAGGAGGCGCCGAGGCTCTCGGCGGCTTCGGTGAGCGTACGCACGTCGATCGCCCGCATGCCGGTGTCGACGGCGCGGTACATGTAGGGCAGTGCCAGCGTGACGTAGCCGAAGGCGAGCAGCAGGTCCGTGGCACGAGCGTTCGACGTGAACGGCAGCCAGGACGACGAATTATAGAGGCGGAGGTAGCCGAAGACGATGACGATCGCCGGGATGACGAGCGGCAGGAGCGTGATGAACTCGACGATCGGGGCGAGCTTCGGAAGCCTGAGGCGGATGAAATAGGCGGTCGGTACGACGAGCATCACGCCGAGCACGATGGTGATCAACGCCAGGAGCACCGAGTAGCTGAAGCTCGCCTGGAAGCGCGGGTCGGCGAAGACGACGGCATAGGCGTCGAACGAGTAGGTGCCCCGCCGCATCCTGAGCGAGAACTCGAAGGTGGCGATCAGCGGGATGAGGAAGTAGAGCGCGCCGAGGCCGAACGCGATCCACGGGCCGACGGTCGAGCGCTTCATCGCAGCCACCGTTCGCTGCGGGCGCGCAGCCAGATGTAGGTGCCGTTGGTGATGCCGGTGATCAGGATCATGCCGAGCGCCAGCGCGTAGCCGAGGTGCTGGTCGTGCAGCACGTCGCCGCGGATCTGCGCGAACAACAGGATGGTGACGATGTTGAGCGAGGAGCCGGTGAGCGCGTAAGCGGTGGCGACGGCGCCGAACGCGTTGGCGAAGAGCAGCAGCGAGGTGCCGAGGATGGCCGGCCACAGCACCGGCAGCGCGACGTAGCGCCAGTATTGCCAGCTCGACGCGCCGAGGATTTCCGAGGCCTCGCGCCACTCTTTCTTCAGACCGTCGAGCGCTGGCGCGAGGATCAGCACCATCAGTGGGATCTGGAAATAGAGGTAGGTGAGCGTCAGCCCCCAGAAGGACAGGAGGTTGAAGCCGGCACCGTAGATGTTGAAGTCGAACAGGTAGATGAGCAGCGCCGTGACGAGGCCGGTGCGCCCGAGCGTCGCCAGGAAGGCGAAGGCGAGCGGGATGCCGGCGAAGTTGGAGGCGACGCCGGAGAACGTCATCACGAAGGAGCGGATCCACGGCGGCAGGCCGCCGATCGTCACCGCGAAGGCGAGGAAGAAGCCGAACAGCGCGCCGAGGATCGCCGAGGCGGCGCTCACCTGGATGGAGATCCAGTAGGCGCGCAGGATCGTCGGCTGGAACAGGTTGACGAGGTTCTGGAGGGTGAAGTTGCCCTCGGTGTCCATGAACGCGCCGACGACGAGATAGAGCGTCGGCAGGATCAGGAACAGCAGCGCGAACAGGAAGAACGGCGTGACGCCGAGCCACGCCCACGAGAACGCCGGCTTGACGGCCGGCGGGGCGGTGCCCTGCAAAGGTGCCGAGTGTGCGGCGTCGACCATCGATCCCCGTCCATGATCCCGCCGGCGCCGCAAGCCGGCTCTCGCTAGCTGACGCGCGCCGAGCGGCGCCGACCTACCGTCTGGAACGTGCAAGAGCCGCGCCGCGGTTGCCGCCTGTTGGCAGCCCGCGGCGCGGAACTTCGTTTAGCGCCGCAAGGCGCCGGTTACTGGACGTTGGCGCCGACGACGCTGTCCCAGTTCTTGGTGATCGCTTCCTTCGCAGCGCCCTGCTCGGCGAGCGAGGGGAACACCGCCGCCTCGTAGGACGCCGCCGGCGGCAGCTTGTCGAGCAGGTCCTGCGGGATCTTGCCGGCCTTGGCGAGGTCGTTGAAGCGGATCGGGTGGCAGTAGCCCTTCAGCCACTTCAACTGCCCCTCGTCGGAGTAGATGTACTCCATCCACAGCTTGGCGGCGTTCGGGTGCGGCGCGAAGGCGCTGATCGCCTGCACGTAGACGCCGGCGACGACGCCGGTCTTCGGCACCACGACCTCGATCGGCGGGTTGCCGTTCAGCGTGTCGCGGTCGGCCAGCGCGTTGTAGTCCCAGCGGATGACGATCGGGGTGGAGCCCTGCGCCACCGAGGCGGCCTTGCCGATCACCGGCACGAAGTTGCCGGCCTTGTTGAGCTCGGCGAAGAACTTAAGGCCTTCCTCGCCAGCGGCGGCCCCGGCGGCGGCGCCGCGCGACAGGCCGGCGGCATAGACGCCCTGGATCGCCTGGTTGGAGGCGCGCGGGTCACCGGCGAGCGCCACCGAGTTGGCGTAGTCGGACTTCAGCAGGTCGGCCCAGTCCTGCGGCACCGTCTTGACGATGTCGGTGTTCACCTCGAAGGAGAGCACGCCGTAGTAGTCGCCGTACCAGAAGCCCTCGGCGTCCTTGGCGCTGTCGGGGATCGTATCCCAGGTGGCGACCTTGTAGGGCTGCAGCAGGCCTTCGGCCTTGGCAGAGGGGCCGAACGACAGGCCGACGTCGATGACGTCGGGGGCCTGCGGGCCGGTGTTGCCCTTGTTGGCCTTGATCGCCTCGATCTCGTCGGCGGAGCCGGCGTCGGGGTTCAGCTCGTTGACCTCGAGGCCGTACTTCTCCTTGAAGCCGGCGATCAGGTCGCCGTAGCCGCACCAGTCGTGCGGCAGCGCGATCGTCGTCAGCATGCCTTCGGCCTTCGCGGCGGCGACGAGGTCAGCCGACTGGGCGAACGAAGCGCCGGTCGAGGCGAGCAGGCCGACGACGGCGGTGAGAGCGGTGGTGGTCTTCCAAGCGGCCTTCATGTGTTTTTCCTCAGCCTTGTGCGACGGAACGGGGCAGCCCCGGCTGTCGCGGTCACGCGAATTCTCGATGCGGGTCAGCGACGGGATTCAGGCGGCTCGGACGAGTGCGCCCCTCTGTCATGTTTTCGTCACCCGTTTGTCACTTTAGGAGCAGGTGACGACGGCTGGCAATCGCCGTCGACGCGCCGATGTCGGACGGCCCCACGCCGTCTGCGCCTCCGTAACGCCATGGCGCCGCCACACCGGCCTTCCGCTAGAGGCGGGCCGTGACGGCCGTGTGACAGTCGCGGAAGCGACCCCGCCGCCGGCCGGCTTGCGCCCGCCCGGCGGACGCTGCATCTGGAGCGGCGAGGTGGCGGCGGACAGGGCCGCCGGTGTGGAAGCCGCCGGTGATCGCCGCAGGCGCTGGGGAGTAGCCGATGCCGCGTCCGAACGTGCTGTTCGTCACCGCCGACCAGTGGCGCGGCGACTGTCTCGGGTTGCTCGGCGGGACGCCGGTGCGGACCCCCAATCTCGACGCGCTGGCGCGCCGCGGCGTCGTCTTTCTCGCGCCATTTCGCCAATGCGGCGCCGTGCTCGCCGGCGCGGGCGTGCCTCTATTCGGGGCTCTACCAGATGACCAACCGGGTGGTGCGCAACGGCACGCCGCTCGATGCCCGCCACGACACTATCGCCCGCATGGTGCGCCGCGCCGGCTACGAGCCAACGCTGTTCGGCTACACCGACCAGTCGATCGACCCCCGCGCGGCGGAGGGCGACGACCCTTGGCTGAGAACCTACGAGGGCGTGCTGCCGGGGTTCTCGGCGCGGCTCAGGCTGCCGGAGAGCAACGGGCCGTGGTTCGCCTGGCTGAAGCGGCGCGGCTACGCCATCCCGGCCGATCCATGGGAGATCTACCGGCCTGTCGGGGGCGGGGAGGGGCCGTCAAATGCGCCGCCGGTCTACGCGTCCGGCGAAACGGAGACGGCGTTCGTCGTCGACAGCTTCGCCGACTGGCTGTCCGAGCAGCGCGCCGGGCGGCCGTGGTTCGCGCACGTCTCGTTCCTCAGGCCGCACCCGCCCTACATCGTGCCGGCGCCCTACAACACGATGTTCGATCCGGCCGATGGGCCGGCGTTCGCCCGGCGGGGAAGCGCGGCCGAGGAGCGCGGGCTGCACCCGCTCGTCGCCTACTGGCAGGACATCACGCGGGCCGGTCACCACTACGTCATCGGCGCCGGAGAGCGGCGGGTGGCGGATTGGGCGGACGCCGACTTCCGCGTCGTGCGCGCCGTCTACTACGGGATGATCGCCGAGGTGGACGCCGAGATCGGCCGGATGCTGGCGGCGCTCGCCGAGGCCGGCATGGCGGACGACACGGTGGTCGTCTTCACCTCCGACCACGGCGAGTTGATGGGCGACCACTGGAGCGTCGGCAAGTACGGCTTCTTCGATGCCGCCTACCAGGTGCCGCTGATCGTCGCCGACCCGCGCCGGCCGGCCGGGCACGGCGCGCGCGTCGCCGCCTTCACCGAGGCGGTCGACGTGGTGCCGACGCTGCTCGAGCTTTGTGGGCTCGCCGTGCCGGGTCATCTCGACGGCGCGTCGCTCGCGCCATTCTTGGACGGGGGGCCGGCGCCGGCGGGTTGGCGCACGGCGGTGCACTGGGAGTATGACTTCCGCGAGGTGGCGAGCGGGCGGGCGCAGGCGCGCTTCGGCCTGCCGCTCGACGCCTGCTCGCTCGCCGTGCAGCGGGGCGAGCGCTTCAAGTACGTCCACTTCGCCGGCCTGCCGCCGCTCCTGTTCGACCTCGCGGACGACCCGGCGGAGACGGTGGACCGGGCGGGCGATGCGGCGATGACGAGGGTGCGGCTGGAGCAGGCCGAGGCGCTGCTCGCCTGGCGCGCCCGGCATCTGGACAGGCGGCTCAGCGGCCTGGAACTGACGGCGACGGGGGTGGTGGACGGGCGGCGGTAGGCCTACCCCCCGCCCAGCACCCGGGTCGCGGCGACGGCGGCGGAGGCGCGGTTCTCGACGCCGAGCTTCGTGTAGATCTGCTCGAGGTGCTTGTTCACCGTCCGCGGGCTGAGGGCGAGGATCTCGGCGATGTCGCGGTTCGGCTTGCCGCGGGCGATCCACAACAGCACCTCGGCCTCCCGCGCGGTGAGCTGGAAGCGCTGGCGCAGCGCCACCACCTGCTCGGCGGCGTCGTCGCCGACGAGGCGGAACAACAGCTCGTCCTCGCCGGTGGCGCCGAGGAAGGAGAGCGTCAGCGGCGCGTCGTTGCGGCCGGCGAGCGTCACCGACGGCCCCGAGACGCTGCCCCGATCCGCCGATGGCTTGTCGCCGCCGCCGAGGCCGGCGATCCACATGCGGACGCCGAGCGGCAGGGCGACGACGCCGCTCTCGCCGGCGAGCGCTGCGCCGAGCAGGCGGATCGCCTGCGGCGTGCACCAGCGGACCGTGCCGTCGCGGCCGGTGGCGACGAGGTAGCGGCCGGCGCTGTCGAGCGCGGCGCGGGCGCTGGCCGCGGCGCGGGCGTTGGCGAGGTGGACGCGGATGCGGGCGAACAGCTCGTCGAGCACGATCGGCTTCGTCACATAGTCGACGCCGCCGGCGGCGAGCGCCCGCACGATGTGCTCGGTCTCGGTGAGGCCAGTCATGAAGAGGACCGGCACGTGCGCGACGGCGCCGGCGGCCTTCAGGCGCCGGCAGGTCTCGAAGCCGTCGAGGCCGGGCATTACCGCGTCAAGCAGGATGACGTCGGGCGTGATGCGCTCGACGAGCTCGAGCGCCGTCTCGCCGTCGGTGGCGACGAGCACGGTGGCGCCGGACTGCTCGAGCGCGTCGGTGAGCATCCCGAGCGTTTCCGGGGAATCGTCGACGACGAGCACGATGTCGCGGGGCGTCAGCGGCTCACTCATCGGGTCCGATGTTCTCCAAGGTGGCGGTGAGGCGGCGGAAGTCGAAGCGGCCGAGGTGGCCGCGCATCGTGGCGACGAACGGGCGGTTGTCCGGGTCGGCGTCGAGCTCGGCGAGCTTGCGCTCGATGCCGCGGACGTAGCCGATGCGGCCGAGGCGAAGCAACTCGGCGATGTGCTCGGCGCCGGGGCCGGCGAGCGGCGCGGCCGCGCCCGGCAGAGGAGGGGCAGTGGCGGGAACGGCGCCGTCGTCGTCGATCCACTCGAGCTTCAGGAGCGCCTGCAGGCGATCGAGCAACTGCGCGAGGTCGAACGGCTTGCCGAGGGTGTCGTCGTGGAAGGCGCGCTCGCCGCCCGGCGGGTGGAGCTCGCCGATGTTGGCCGACAGCATGACGATCGCCGCCTCGCGCTGGCCGGCGGCGCGCAGTGCCGAGGCGAGCGCCCAGCCGTCCATGCCGGGCATGGCGATGTCGAGCAGGAACAGGTCCGGCTTCAGTTCGCCCGCGAGCATCAGGGCGCTTGGGCCGTCGGGGGCGGCGAGCACGGTGAAGCCGATCGGCTCCAGCAGTTCGCGCATCAGCGCGCGGTGGTCGGCGTCGTCGTCGACGACGAGCACCGTCCGCCGGCGGCCGGCGTAGCCGCGCACGCTGCGGGCCGGGCGGATGGCGACGGGGTGGGCGACCGCTGAGAGCATCAGGCGGACGGTGAAGGTGCTGCCGCGGCCGGGCTCGCTCGCCACCGTCACCTCGCCGCCCATCAGCTCGGCGAGCAGCTTGGTGATGGTGAGGCCGAGCCCGAGGCCGGGCACGGCGCGCACCGCCGCGTCGCCACCACGCTCGAACGGCTCGAAGATGCGCTTCAGGTCCTCGGCTGGGATGCCGCGGCCGGTGTCGGTGACGGAAAGGTTTGCCACCTGGTTGCGGTAGCCGATAGCGAGCGTCACCGCGCCGTCGGACGTGAACTTGATGGCGTTGGAGACGAGGTTGATGAGGATCTGCCGGAGCCGCTTCTCGTCGGTGGCGACGACCTCCGGCAGCGGGTCGCGCTTCTCGAAGGCGAAGGCGAGGCCCTTCGCCTCGGCCTGCGGGCGGACCATCTCGACGAGCTGGTCGAGGAAGTCGGCGATGCGGATCTCGTTGCGGTAGAGCTGTAGGCGGCCGGCCTCGATCTTCGAGATGTCGAGGAGGCCGTCGATCAGGCCGGACAGGTGCTCGGCGGAGCGGCGGATGACGCGCACGCCGTTCTGCCGCTCGGGCGGCACGGCGCCGTCGCGCTCGAGGATCTGGGCGTAGCCGAGCACGGCGTTGAGCGGCGTTCGCAGTTCGTGGCTCAAGCCCACGACATAGCGGCTCTTGGCGAGATTGGCGGCTTCCGCCGCCTCCTTGGCGCGCTGCAGGGCGGCATCCGTCCGGCGATGGGCGTCGATCTCCTTCAGGAGCAGCGTCGTCTGGCGGGCGGATTCCTCCTGCGCCACATGGCGGCTCTCCTGCGCGAGGACGAAGAACCAGGCGACGATGCCGGCGAGGATGAACAGAATGAAGAAGGCCGCCCACAAGGCCCGTTCGATCACCTCGGCGTTCGCCGCCGCGTAGTTCGTCGTCTGGAAGTGGATGAGCAGCAGCACGATGCCGATGACGGCGGTGAGCAGGGCGAGAAGTCCCGCGTACTGGGCGATGCGGATCGAGAAGCGGGCGGCGATCGGCGCCGGCAGCATCGCCCTGACGACGCCGAGCAACTGGTTCTCCAGCCGCGCCTTCGGCTTGCAGAGATCGTGGCAGCGGGCGTCGAGCGAGCAGCAGAGCGAGCAGATCGGCGCCGCGTAGGCCGGGCAGTAGGCCATGTCCTCGGGTTCGAAGGCATGCTCGCAGATGCGGCACTCGAGCGTCGTCTTCTGCATCCAGTGGGCACGCGGCTTGCGGGCGAGATAGTAGCGGCCGCGGGTCGCCCAGGCGATCGCGGGTGCTGCGACGAAGGCCGTGCCAAGCGAGATGAACGTGGCCAGCGCCTGCGCGATCTCGCCGGCGACGCCGGTGAAGGCGATCAGCGCGGCGACCGTGGCAATGCCCATCGCGCCGACGCCGACCGGGTTGATGTCGTAGAGGTGGGCGCGCTTGAACTCGATGCCGGGCGGCGACAGCCCGAGCGGCTTGTTGATGGCGAGATCGGCGACGATGGCGCCGAGCCAGGCGACGGCGACGATGGCGAACAGGCCGAGCGTTTGCTCGAGCGCCTTGTAGATGCCGAGCTCCATCAGGAGCAGCGCGATGGCGACGTTGAAGATCAGCCAGACGACACGGCCGGGATGGCTGTGCGTCAGCCGCGAGAAGAAGTTCGACCACGCGAGCGAGCCCGCATAGGCGTTCATCACGTTGATCTTCAGCTGCGCCACGACGACGAAGGCGGCGGTGAGGAGCAGCACGGCGTTCGGCCACGGCAGCACGTAGCCGAAGGCGAGCTGGTACATGTAGGCGGGCTCGGCGGCGTGGTCCGGCGAGACGCCATGGGTGAGGGCGAGGTAGGCGAGCAGCGAGCCGAACAGCAGCTTCGGCGCGCCGAGGATGATCCAGCCCGGGCCCGCCCAGAGGAGCGCCCAGCGCCAGCTGCGGCGGGCCTTGGCATCTCCGGGGCCCCCATTGCCGGGCGATCTTGCGTCGCCGGGTGCCGCACTGCCGGGCGGCAGGAAGCGCAGGATGTCGACCTGCTCGCCGATCTGCGGCATCAGCGCGAGGATGACGGACGCCGCGGCGCCGAACTTCAGGATATCAAGCCCGTCGACCTCGCCGGCCGCCTGCGCCGCGAGACCGGGAAACGCCAGCCAGGCCTGCACCGACGGCCAGTCCTGCATGAGGATGAAGCCGACCGGCAGCAGATTGAGGACGATCCACAGCGGCTGCGTGACGATCTGGAAGCGGCTGATCCAGGTGACGCCGTGGGTGACGAGCGGGATCACCGCCACGGCGCTGACGATGTAGCCGAGCCACAGCGGCATGCCGAAGCACAGCTCGAGTGCCGACGACATGATCGCCGCCTCGATGGCGAACAGGATGAAGGTGAAGGTGGCGTAGATCAGCGAGGTGATGGTCGAGCCGATGTAGCCGAAGCCGGCGCCGCGGGTGAGGAGATCGATGTCGACGCCGTAGCGGGCGGCATAGTGACTGATCGGCAGGCCGGTGAGGAACAGGATGACGCCGACGACGAGGGTGGCGAGCATCGTGTTGGCGACGCCGTAGGACAGCGTGATGGCGCCGCCGATCGCCTCCAGCGCCAGGAACGAGATGGCGCCGATGGCGGTCTGCGCGACGCGGCCGGACGCCCAGCGGCGGGAGCTCTTCGCGGTGAAGCGGAGCGCGTAGTCCTCCAGCGTCTGGTTGGCGACCCAGCGGTTGTAGTCGCGCCGGACCGGGAGGATGCGCTGCCGTCCGGCCATGAACCCCGTTGTCTTTCCTGTCGGCCGCACGGCCTCGCGTGCCCACGCGACAGGCAAGTTCGGTGCCGCGATGGAGGACTGCCCGCGAACCGGGCCGTCTGCGACCGGCCGCCGTACGTCAATCGACGTATATGCCTAGTTGGCAGTCATGGTCAGAGTTGAGGCAGGCGGCACTGGGGCTCGGTGCCGCTCCAAAACCTTAAATCAGAGTGAGGACTGCCATGTCTCTACGCCATCGCGAGGCGATACGGGCGCTTGCCGATACGGCGACGCGCGCCGCATCCGCGCTCCCCGCTTCGATGCTCCGTGCCGGCCGGGTCCTCGGGCTCGCCGCCGCCGTCAGCGCCGCCGGGTTCTCGGCGGCGTCCGCGCAGGAGACCATCAAGGTCGGCGTCCTGCATTCCCTCTCCGGCACGATGGCCATTTCCGAGACGACCCTCAAGGACGTCATGCTGATGCTCATCGACGAGCAGAACAAGAAGGGCGGCCTGCTCGGCAAGCAGCTCGAGGCGGTCGTCGTCGACCCGGCCTCCGACTGGCCGCGCTTCGCCGAACTCGCCCGCAAGCTTTTGACCGAGGACAAGGTCGCCGCCACCTTCGGCTGCTGGACCTCGGTGTCGCGCAAGTCGGTGCTGCCGGTGTTCGAGGAGCTGAACGGCATCCTCTTCTACCCGGTGCAGTACGAGGGCGAAGAGTCCTCGAAGAACATCTTCTACACCGGCGCCGCGCCGAACCAGCAGGCGATCCCGGCCGTCGACTATCTCGCCGCCGAGGGCGTCGAGCGCTGGGTGCTGGCCGGCACCGACTACGTCTACCCGCGCACGACCAACAAGATCCTCGAGGCGTACCTGAAGGCGCAGGGCGTCGCGGACGAGGACATCATGATCAACTACACGCCGTTCGGCCATTCCGACTGGCAGAACATCGTCGCCGACATCAAGAAGTTCGGCTCCGCCGGCAAGAAGACGGCGGTGGTCTCGACCATCAACGGCGATGCCAACGTGCCGTTCTACAAGGAGCTCGGCAACCAGGGCATCAAGGCGACCGACATCCCGGTGGTGGCGTTCTCGGTGGGTGAGGAAGAGCTCGCCGGTCTCGACACGCAGCCGCTGCTCGGCCACCTCGCCGCCTGGAACTACTTCATGAGCGTCGACACGCCGGAGAACGAGGAGTTCATCAAGACCTGGCAGACGTTCATCAAGAACGACAAGCGCGTCACCAACGACCCGATGGAAGCCCACGTCATCGGCTTCAACATGTGGGTCAAGGCGGTCGAGAAGGCCGGCACCACCGAGCCGGACGCGGTGATCGACGCGATGATCGGCGTCGCCGTGCCGAACCTGACGGGCGGCCTGTCGGCGATGATGCCGAACCACCACATCACCAAGCCGGTGCTGATCGGCGAGATCCAGGGCGACGGCCAGTTCGACGTCGTCTGGGAGACCTCGGGCCTCGTCGTCGGCGACGAGTGGTCGGACTTCCTGCCCGACTCCAAGGACCTGATCTCCGACTGGCGGGCGCCGATGAAGTGCGGAAACTTCAACGTCGCGACCGGCAAGTGCGGCGGCTCCGGCCAGTGATCTGAGACAGTCCCTGCGCCCCCGTGGGGCGGGCGGCGCGGGGCTTGCTTCAGGACACACGCACGACACGACGGCGGCGGGCGAAGCTTCTTCCGTCCGCCGCCGCCCCCGGCCCGCCAACGGCGGCGCCGGATGGTTCCGAAGGCCGGGAGCGTTCGCCGCATGTCCATCTTCTCGAAGGCGCTGACGACCATCCTCGTGCTGCTGGCCCTCGTCGCCGGCCCGGCGGTGGCGCAGACCGGCAACGAGACACTGCGGCCGCTGGTCGACGCCCTCGGGCAGGGCAGCTACGACGGCGCCGAGAAGGCGATCGCCGCACTCGCCGCAACCGGCGATCCGGCCGTGCTGCCCATTCTGGAGGCACTCACCGCGGGTGAACTGAACGTCCGCAAGGCCGACAAGCGCGTCGTGCTGGTGCGCGAGGAGGGCGGCGCCGACGTCGCCGTCGACCCGCTGACCGGCGAGGTGCTCGGCCCGGTCGGCCGCCGCGACACCGACCGGCTGCGCGTCAACAACCGCCTCCGCGGGGCGATCTCCGCCGCCATCGCCGGTCTCAGCCTGCATTCCCCCGACGCCGCCGTGCGGCGCACCTCCGCGGTGGCAATGTTCAAGGCGGCCGACCCGGCGATGGTGCCGGCGCTCGCCTCCGCCGCCGCCGGCGAGACCGATCCCGGCATCCGCGCGCTACTCGAGCAGGCGTTGGCCGCCTCGGTGCTGCGCTCCGACGCCTCCGACGACGAGAAGATCGCGGCGATCGGCGTCGTCGCGGCGCGCGGCGACCGCGACGCGCTGTCGGTCCTCACCGGCGTCTCCACCGGCGCACCCGGGCCCGTCACGCAGGCCGCCACCGACGCGGCCGCCGGCATCCAGTCCTCGCTCGAGGTGTGGGGGGCGGCACAGAACGTCTGGTACGGCATCTCGCTCGGATCGGTGCTGCTGCTCGCCGCCATCGGCCTCGCCATCACCTTCGGCGTGATGGGCGTCATCAACATGGCGCATGGCGAGATGGTGATGATCGGCGCCTACACGACCTTCGTCGTGCAGGAGATCATCCGCACCTCTTTTCCCGGCCTGTTCGACTGGTCGCTGGCGATCGCCCTGCCGCTCGCCTTCTGCGTCTCCGGCCTGGTCGGCATCCTGATCGAGCGCTCGGTGATCCGCTGGCTCTACGGCCGGCCGCTCGAGACGCTGCTCGCCACCTGGGGCATCTCGCTGATCCTGCAGCAGGCGATCCGCACCGCCTTCGGGCCCTCCAACCGCGAGGTCGGCAACCCGTCGTGGATGTCCGGTTCGTTCGAGCTCGGCCAGCTCTCCATCACCTACGGTCGTCTCTGGATCGTCGTCTTCGCGCTCTGTGTCTTCGCCGCCTTGATGCTCCTGATGCGCTACACGCCGTTCGGGCTGCAGATGCGTGCCGTCACGCAGAACCGCCGCATGGCCTCGGTGATGGGCATCCGCACGCCGTGGGTCGATGCGATGACCTTCGGCCTCGGCTCCGGCATCGCCGGCATCGCCGGGGTGGCGCTGTCGCAGATCGACAACGTCAGCCCCAACCTCGGCCAGAGCTACATCATCGACAGTTTCATGGTGGTGGTGTTCGGCGGGGTGGGGAACCTCTGGGGAACGCTCGTCGGCGCGCTGACGCTCGGCGTCGTCAACAAGTTCCTCGAACCCTACGCGGGTGCCGTGCTGGGCAAGATCCTGGTGCTCGTCTTCATCATCCTGTTCATCCAGAAGCGTCCGCGCGGGCTGTTCGCCCTCAAGGGCCGGGCGGTGGAAGCATGATCGCCCGCAAGCTCCTCGGCGACAGCGGCGTCCTGCTGCTCGTCGCGCTCCTGGTGGCGGCGGCGGTGCTGGTGCCGCTGTCCAACCTGACGCTGCCGCCGGACAGCCCGCTGCACGTCTCGAACACCTCGGTGCAGCTGTTCGGCAAGTACCTCGCCTTCGCGATGCTGGCGCTGTCGGTCGACCTCGTCTGGGGCTACTGCGGCATCCTCTCGCTCGGCCACGGCGCCTTCTTCGCGCTCGGCGGCTACGCGATGGGCATGTACCTGATGCGCCAGATCGGCACGCGCGGCGTCTACGCCAACCCGGAGCTGCCGGACTTCATGGTGTTCCTCAACTGGCAGGAACTGCCCTGGTACTGGTACGGCTTCGATCAGTTCTGGTTCGCCATGCTGATGGCGATGCTGGTGCCCGGCGCGCTCGCCTTCGTGTTCGGCTGGTTCGCCTTCCGCTCGCGCGTCACCGGCGTCTATCTCTCGATCATCACCCAGGCGATGACGTTCGCGCTCTTGCTCGCCTTCTTCCGCAACGACATGGGCTTCGGCGGCAACAACGGGCTGACCGACTTCAAGGACATCCTGGGCTACAACATCCAGGCCGACACGACGCGCGCCGCGCTGTTCGCCGCCACCGCCCTGATGCTTGCCGGCGCGCTGCTGGTCTGCCGCTTCATCACCCGCTCGAAGCTCGGCAAGGTGCTGGTCGCGATCCGCGACGCGGAGAGCCGCACGCGCTTCATCGGCTACCGGGTGGAGCACTACAAGCTGTTCGTCTGGACGCTGTCGGCGGTGATGGCCGGCATCGCCGGCGCCCTCTACGTGCCGCAGGTCGGCATCATCAACCCGAGCGAGTTCGCGCCGGCGAACTCGATCGAAGCGGTGATCTGGGTGGCGGTCGGCGGGCGCGGCACGCTCGTCGGCCCGGTGATCGGGGCGTTCCTCGTCAACTGGGGCAAGACGACGTTTACGAGCGTGCTGCCGGATTTCTGGCTGTTCGCGCTCGGCGGATTGTTCGTCGCCGTGACGCTGTTCCTGCCGAAGGGCATCGTCGGGCTGATCGCCAAGCTCTCAGCCAAGCGGGCGAGGAAGCCGGCGCCGCCGGTCGATACCGAAGCCGGCGTCGGCACCGCCGCCGACGCCCGCGCCGCGGCGGAGTGAGTATCATGTCAGAGACCGCCGTCATCGCCGAGGACTCGCTCCTCTATCTCGACCACGTCTCCGTCTCCTTCGACGGCTTCCGGGCGCTGAACAACCTGTCGCTCGTGCTGCAGCCGGGCGAGATGCGGGCGATCATCGGCCCGAACGGCGCCGGCAAGACGACGATGATGGACGTCATCACCGGCAAGACGCGCCCCGACGACGGCGACGTCATGTTCGACGGCAAGGTGGATCTCCGGAAGCTCGACGAGGCCTCGATCGCCAGCCTCGGCATCGGCCGCAAGTTCCAGAAGCCGACGGTGTTCGAGAGCCACACCGTCGAGGACAACTTGCTGCTCGCGCTCAAAAGCCCGCGCAGCCCGTGGGCGAGCCTGAAGCACCGCCTCTCCGGCGCCGAGCGCGACCGGCTGGAGGAACTACTGTCGCTGATCCGCCTGACGCACCGGCGCGCGGCGCTCGCCGCCGACTTGAGCCACGGCCAGAAGCAGTGGCTCGAAATCGGCATGCTGCTCGCCCAGGAACCGAAGCTGCTGCTCGTCGACGAGCCGGTCGCCGGCATGACCGACGCCGAGACGGCCGAGACCGCCTCGCTGCTCGTCGAGATCAACAAGACGCGCTCGGTGGTGGTGGTCGAGCACGACATGACCTTCGTGCGCGACCTCGGCGTCAAGGTGACGGTGCTGCACGAGGGCTCGGTGCTGGCCGAGGGCTCGCTCGACCACGTCTCGAACGACCAGCGCGTCATCGAAGTCTATCTGGGGAGGTGAGGGCGATGCTTCAGGTCCAGTCCGTCAACCTCCACTACGGCGCCGCGCAGGCGCTGAAGTCGGTGTCGCTGAAGGCCGAGGTGGGCAAGGTCACCTGCATCCTCGGCCGCAACGGCGTCGGCAAGACCTCGCTGCTCCGGGCGATTGCCGGCGTGCAGCCGATCTCCGCCGGCACCATCGACTGGGAGGGCTCGGCGCTCGGGCGCATCCCGCCCTACGACCGCGCGCGGCGCGGCATCGCCATGGTGCCGCAGGGCCGCGAGATCTTCCCGCTGTTGTCGGTGAAGGAGAACCTCGAGACCGGCTACGCGCCGCTTCCCCGCCGCGACCGCACCGTGCCGGACACCATCTTCGAGCTCTTCCCGGTGCTGAAGTCGATGCTCGGCCGGCGCGGCGGCGACCTCTCCGGCGGCCAGCAGCAGCAGCTCGCCATCGGCCGGGCGCTCGTCACGCGGCCGCGGCTGCTCCTGCTCGACGAGCCGACCGAGGGTATCCAGCCCTCGATCATCAAGGACATCGGCCGCGCCATCGAGTGGCTGCGCGACCAGGGCACGATGGCGATCGTGCTGGTCGAGCAGTACTTCGACTTTGCCCGCGACCTCGCCGACGACTTCGTCGTGCTCGACCGCGGCGAGGTGGTGGTGGCCGGCGACCGTGCGGTGATGGCGCGCGACGAAGACGAGGTGAGGCGGCACCTGACGGTGTGAGCGACGCGTCGAGCGCCGTCCGGAGAATGCGGGCCGTCTTCAGGGCGGGTTCTGCAGCACCGGAATGACGACGAGGCTCACCTGGTGCTGCGGCTTCCAGCGGTTGGCGTTCACCACCATCAGCTCGTACTGGGCCATGAACTTCACCGGCAGCTTGCCGAGGTAGGTGGTCTTGGCGACGTCGAGGCCGACCGGGACGTTCCAGACGCCGCCGCCGCCTTGCCTCCATGAGTACTCGACCGTCGTGTTGCGTCCGAGGCCGACCTGCCAGCCGTCCTTCAGGAAACGCTGGAAGTTGTACTCGATCTGCAGCGTGCCGGCCTGCTGGCGCTGCCGTGCGGTCGCCCAGCCCGCCTTCACCGTGACAGACGCGATGAGGTCCTTCGTCTTGATGCGGGCCATGCCGCCGCCACCGAACTGCCACTGGTTCACGCCGAGATCCCGGTCGGTCGTGACAGGGAAGGAGACGTAGGGGCCGAGCCCCCAGGCGAATGCCCCACGGGTCGACTTCGGGCTGAAGGCGGCGAGATAGCTCATGCTCTGCACGCCGGTCGCCTGCGTGTTCGTCGGCGTTCCCTGGCTCGCGAGGGTGAGGCTCGGAAAGTTCAGCAGCCGCCACCGGTCGTCGAAGCTGACCGGCATCGCCGGCTGGACCTCGATCGAGAACTGGTTGGACTGGCGGTAGGGAACAGAGGGCGTGACGGCAAAGCCGAATGTCGTCGGTATCATCCAGACGTCGGACGTCGGGTCGCTCGTCTCCCGCGCGATCGTGTCGACGGAAGCGGGCTGCGAAGCTTGCGTGGACTGCGCCCTCGCGCCCGGCGCAGCGAGAGTGGTGGCGAACAAGAGCGCTGAAGCGGCGCGGATCGCGGAATGGCGCGTCACCCACCGTGTCGGCGAGGAGAACGGCGCCGGGGCGTCTAGGGCCGGCGCCGCGAAGCCTTCTTCCGAGCCGCCAGGTTCGCCCATCTCGCCGTCCCCGCCCTTCGTAAACCTATGTCAGGCTCGGGAAACCAACAACGGGTCCGCTGTTCCCCGCCTTGACGCTCCCTTTGGCGCGTGTCCCAATCCGCGGGTTCTGGGGGAGGGACGACCGCTGATGCCGACACCGCGCCTGCCTGTTCTCATCGCCGGTGCCGGTCCGACCGGACTGACGCTCGCCCTCGCGCTGGCGCGCCACGGCATCGCCTGCCGTGTCGTCGACAAGAACCCGCAGCCGACCGAAGTGTCGAAGGCGCTGGCGGTGTGGAGCGGCACGCTCGAGGCGTTCGCGGCGCTCGGGGTGATCCGATCCTTCCTCGACGCCGGGCTGCATCTGAACGCCCTGAAGGTCAGCGACGGCGGCCGCGCGCTGGCGGCGCTGAAGGTGGCCGAGGGCGTCGACAGCGCCTATCCGTTCACTATCATCGTGCCGCAGTCGAAGACCGAGGCGATCCTCACCGAGCATCTCGCCGCCGCCGGCGTGCGGCTCGAGCGGCCGGTCGAACTCGTCGCCGCCGACGACGCGGGCGATTGCGCGCGGGCCGTGCTGCGGCATGCGGACGGTCGCGAGGAGACGGTGGAAGCGGACTTCATCGTCGGATGCGACGGGGCGCGCAGCGCCGTGCGGCGTTCCCTCGGCGTCGAGTTCGAGGGGATCACCGAGCCGCAGACCTTCATCCTGTCGGACACCCGCATGGCGGGCGACCTCGACCCGACCTCCATCCACATCGGCTGGGGGCCGGGCGGCAGCGTGGCGCTGTTCCCGATCGGCGGCGACGTCTGGCGCACTTTCGCGATGCGCAGCGAGCCGGCCGGCGACGAGCCGCCGACGCTCGAGGAGATCCAGGCGCACCTGACCGCGAACGGGCCCCCGGGGATCGTCGCGAGCGAGCCGACGTGGCTCTCCACCTTCCACGTCAACGAGCGGCTCGCCTCCGGCTACCGCAAGGGGCGCGTGCTGATCGCCGGCGACGCCGCGCACATCCACAGCCCGGCCGGCGGGCAGGGCATGAACACCGGCATCCAGGACGCCTTCAATCTCGGCTGGAAGCTCGCGAACGTGATTGCCGGCCGCGGCGACGCGGAGGCGTTGCTCGGCTCCTACGAAGCGGAGCGGCGGCCGGTGGCGCACGGCGTGGTGACGCGCGCCACGCAGCTCTTGCGCTTCGGCATGGTCGCGCGTGGCATCGCCGTGCGGCTGGTGCGGGAGGCGCTGGTGACGGTCGTCTCGCACATTCCGGCGGCGCGGCGGAAGCTGCAGGCGCAGATGTCGGAGACGGAGATCGTCTACGAGGCCGGCCCGCTGGTGGAGATCGGCAAGAGCACGAGTGGCAGTGGCGAGCCCGCCGTTGGCGCGCGCGCCCTCGATGCGGAGATCGCCGACCCCGACACCGGTGCCCGCGGCCCCTTGTGGCCGCGCTTCTCGGCCGTCCGCCACACCCTCCTGGTGTTCGGCGACCCCGGCCTGCAGTCGGCGCTGATGGCCGAGGCGGTGTCGCATGTCGAGGCGGTGGAGATCGTCGTGCTCGACGACAAGTCGGATCCCGACGGCGTCGCCGCCGAGCGCTACGACATCTCCGGCGCCGGTTGGGTGCTGGTGCGGCCGGACCAGTTCATCGCTGCGCGCGGTGCCGCCGGCGAGACGCGGGCGTTCAGCGCCTATGCCGGCCGCGCGCTGGAGCGGCGCCCGGACTGAGGCGCCGCGGCGGGGTCCGCGTTCACCGCCGGGCGGCGCCCACCGTCTCCTTCAGATTTTCGAGGCCTTGCGGCGTCCAGCCCGGCGCGTCGGTGAGCGAGGTCCACGCGTCGACATAGTGGGCGAACGCGTAGACGTGGCCGAAGCCCTTCGGCGGTATCACGGCCATCATCATGTCGACGAGCAGCTGCAGGAACGTCACGCCCGGAATCCAGACGAGGTCCGGCGAGACGTCCGGGCCGACGGGCGGGGCCATCCAGTCTGGCCGGCGCCAGAGGGAATGCGGGTCGAAGAAGGTCACCGCGTCGCTCGCATACTGCAGGTAGATCACCCGGTAGGGCCCCCACGGCGCCGTCGCGTCGCCGAGATGGTCCTTCTGCGCGGTGAAGCGGATCACCGAGCCGTCGCGGAAGGTCGGCAGCCACTCGGGCGTGCCGGCGTTGCGTTCCGCCGTCACCGCCGTCCAGGTGCGGCTGTTGAACGGCGGGCCGGACCACAGCGCGCCCTGATAGGGATCGCCGATGACCTGGTGCAGGTCGTGGCTGAGGTCTGAATTGTAGGAGCCGAGGCTGAGGCCGTGCAGATAGAGCCGCGGACGGGCGTCGCGGGGAAGCTGGCGCCAGTGGTCGTAGACGGCGGCGAAGACGGCGCGTGCGGTCTCGAGGCCGTAGTCGGGATCGGCGATCATGGCGAGCCAGCTCGCCACGTAGGAATACTGCACCGAGACGCTGGCGACGTCGCCGCGCAGCACGTACTCGAGCGCCGCCTGGCTTTCTGGGTCGACCCAACCGGTGCCGGTCGGCGTGACGATGACGAGGTTGGCGCGCTCGAAGGCGCCGATGCGCAGCAGCTCGGCGAGCGCGAGCTCTGCCCGCTGCTCGGGCGTGTCCGCCGAGGCGAGGCCGACATAGACGCGCAGGGGTTCCTTCGCCGGCGCGCCCGCCGCCACTTCGATCGCGGCGCGGTCCGGTCCGGCGGCGACCACGGTGCGACCGGCCCGCCCGAGGCTCTGCCAGCCGACGAGCGAGCCGGGGGCGCCGGACTTGAGCGGATCGGTCGGCGGTGGAACCCCCTCGTCGATGCGCTGGTCGAGTTCGGCGTAGATGCCATCGAGCAGGCGCATGGCGCCGTCGACGAGCAGGCCGTTGCCGATCGACCAGAACAAGAGAGCGGTGGCGACGAGCGCCAGCACGATCGCCTGCGGGCGGGGGATCCAGCGCGCGAGCCCGCCCGAAAGACGGTGCGCGATCCAGGCGAAGAGCCGCGCGAGGAGGAGCAGTGCCGCAAAGGTGACGAGCGCCATGCCGGCGATCGTCCACGGGCCGGCGCTGTCGATCGGCGGCAGCTCCATCAGCGCCCGCAGCCGGTTCTGCCAGCCGGTCGCCCACCACAGGCAGAGACCGGCGGCGACGGCGCAGCCGGCGATGGCAAGCGCCAGACCGACACGGCGGGCGGTGCCCGACAGCACCGGCAGTCGCAGCGACGCCCACGCCGCATGCAGCACCACGCCGACGCCGTATCCCACCGCCAGGCTGAGGCCGCCGAGCACGCCCTGGACGAGTGGCGGCCGCGGCACGAGGCTCGGCGTCAGCGAGGCGGCGAAGCACAGCGTGCCAATGAGCACGCCGAGGATCGACAAGGAACGCAGCAGCACGGGGGCGGTATGCACTGGCATTATCAGGTCCGTCTCCGCAGGCCGATCGGGCCGCTTGCTTGCCGAAGGCTCGACGAAAGCCGGCACAGCGCAGGGACCGCGTCCGAGACCCCGGACACGGTTCCAGCGACACCCGGCGCTCCCGCCGCGGCGATCACCGGTAGGTGTATTCCGTGAGGTAAAGCTGATCGACGAGCTCGCCGGTGCCGTCGCGCAGCAGGAGGTGCTCGGGGATGCCGTCGGGCCGCTTGCGGTCCGGCGGGATCGGCGGGACGTAGGGCCGGCCGGCCCGGCGGCGGTCGAAGTCGGCGCGCGCGGCGGCGCGCAGGGCCGCATCGGTCATCAGGTCGTAGCCGACGCCGGCCATGACGCGGGCGGTATCGAGCGAGGCCTTGTCGCCGATCGACATGCCGCCACAGGCCGTCACCGGCCAGGTGTGCAGGCCGACGCCGAGGGGCATGGTGGTCCAGCCGAACAGGCCGGTCGGTGTGTTGTAGCTGACGTCGCCGACGTCGGTGCCGCCGCCGGTGGTGATCTCGGGCAGCATCGGCAGGATGTCAGTGGCGAGGCCCTTCTCCGGCAGCCCGGCTGCCGCCTGGCAGGCGCGCGCGAACGCCTGCTCCTCGTCGCTCCAGTCGAGGCCGACGGCATGCAGGTGGCGATTGATCTGCGCGGCGAGCGTTTCGTTCGGCAGCAGGTCGTGCAGGCCGAAGAAGTGGTCGACCTCGGCGCGCGTCTGCGTTGCCAGCGCGGCCGCCTCGGCGATCTGGCGCACCCAGGCGGTCATCGCGACGACGCGGTCGCGGTCGCTGTCGCGGATCATGATCAGCGCCTGGGCGCGGTCGGGGACGACGTTCGCCGCCTCTCCCATGCGCGGGTAGACATAGTGGAGCCGCGAGGTCGGCTCGATGTGCTCGCGCATGAAGTTGACGCCGATGCCGAACATCTCGGCCGCCTTCTGGGCGCTGCGGCCCTCCCACGGGGCGACGCCGGCGTGGGCGGTGCGGCCGAAGAAGTCGATGCGGACGATGTCGGCGGCCGCCGTGCGCAGCAGCCCGGTGGCGGTGATCGGGGCCGGATGCCAGGCGAGGCAGGCGTCCATGTCGTCGAACAGGCCGTCGCGCGCCATGTAGACCTTGACGCCCTGCGTCTCCTCGGCGGCGCAGCCGTAGACGCGGACGGTACCGGGCGTGCCGGCGTCGGTCATCATCTTCTTCAGCGCAAAGGCCGCACCCGTGCAGCCGGCACCGAGAAGGTTGTGGCCGCAGCCGTGGCCGACCTCGACGCCCGTAGGACCGGGCGTCTCGCGCGGCTCGGCGGCGTTGCCGAGGCTTGGCAGCGCGTCGTATTCGGGCAGGAATCCGACCTTCGGGCCGCCCGCGCCTTGCGTCCATTCGGCGACGAAGGCGGTCGGCGTGCCGGACGTGCCGGTGCTGACGATGGTGAAGCCGGCGGCGCGCAGCTCGCGCAGGTGAATCTCCGACGACTTCTCCTCTTCCAGCGACAGCTCAGGCGTCGCCCAGACCTCGCGCGAGATGCGCAGGATGGCGTCGCTGACGGCGTCGACGGCGGCGGACGCGGCGGCGGCGGAGGCGGGCGGTGGCTCGGTCGCGGCAGCAGCGGGACCCGCCGCGGCCACGCCGGCGATGCCGGTGGCCGCGGCGACGACGGTGGGCGCTCCGGCGACGGCGAGCGAGGCCTTGAGGAAGTCGCGCCGGCCGACGCCGGTGATGCTGCGGCTGTTCACGAGCGGTCCCCCGATCGGCGTGCGATGCGTCGCGCGAGGCCGCAGGCTAGCCTATCGGAGCAGGCGGCGCGAGTGCGCCGGGCGTCGCCCAGCCCGCAGGCCCGTGTCCGCCGGCGGCACGACGGGTGCGGATGACGGCTCAGGCGGCGGAGGCGGCAGCCTGTTTGGCGACGGGCATCGCGGCGGGCGCGGGGGCCGGCAGCGGCGTCGGCGCCGTCCAGGTGCCGCTCTCGACCGCCTCGATCTTCTCGCCGATCGCCGAAACGACGTGGCGGGAGAACGGCCCGAGGTGGGCGTAGAGCGCCGACATCTGCAGCACCGCCTTCAGCGCCAGCGGGTTGCGCAGCGCCGTCACCACGATGGTCTTCCAGAACTCGCCGCGGAACTGCGGCTTGCGCAAGGTGATCGCCGTCATCAGGCGCACCACCTGCACGCAGTCCTTCCAGGCGGCGCCGGGATTGATGTCGCCCGCCGACATGCGGATCTTCAGGGCCCGACCGACACGGCGGACGCGGCCGAAGTAGTTTGCCGGCGCGTACACCGCGTCGACGACGGCGCGGTAGTCGGCGAGAATCTCGCCGCGCGGCCGGAGCGTGTCGAAGTTCAGGCCCGACAGGCACTGGTCCGCCGAGCCGTCGTCGACGTCGACGCCGTGGTCGGGGTGGAGCCGCCCCTCCTTGGCGAGGCGGCGGGTGAGCTGCGTGTTCGGCAGCGCATAGAGCATGCCGACCATCGCCACCGGGATCGCCGCGTCCTCGATCAGGTCGTTGATCGGCTTCGACACTCGGCCCTTCTCGCTGTCGAAGCCGACGATGAAGCCGGCGAGCACGAACATGCCGGACTCATAGATCTTGTGGACGCTCTCGGAGATGTCGCCGCGGGTGTTCTGCTTCTTGCTGGTGGCGGCGAGCACCTCCGGGTCCGGGCTCTCGATGCCGACGAACACCGAGAAGAAGCCGGCACCGCGCATCAGCTCCATCAGCTCGCGGTCCTCGGCGAGGTTGAGGGAGGCTTCGGTCGACAGCTCGAAGGGATGGTGATTGCGCTTCTGCCAGTCGGCGAGGTGCGGCAGGAAGGCCTTCACCGCCTTCTTGTTGCCGATCAGGTTGTCGTCGACGAAATCGACGTGGCCGCGGTAGCCGAGCGCGTACAGCGCGTCGAGTTCGGCGAGCATCTGCGGCGTCGTCTTCATGCGCGGCCGGCGGCCGTAGAGCTCGATGATGTCGCAGAATTCGCAGGTGAACGGGCAGCCACGCGAGAACTGCACGCCGACGTGCAGATAGCGGTCGAGCTTCAGGAGATCGAAGCGCGGGATCGGGCTCGCCGTCACGTCGGCCTGGAACTTCGGCCCCTCGAAGGTGCCGGTGCGGGCGCCGCTCGCCCAGGCGGCGAGGAAGTCGGCGATGACGCTCTCGGCCTCGCCGAGCACGCGGATGTCGGCGGCCGCGTAGATGTCGGGGCTGGACGAGACGTCGGGCCCGCCGACCACCACCGCCTTGCCGCGCTGCTGCGCCCGCTCGATCAGCATCAGGGCGTCGCGCTGCTGCGGCAGCATTCCGCCGGTCATCACGAGGTCGGCCCAGTCGAGGTCGGCGTCGGTCAACTCCTCGACGTTGCGGTCGACGAGGCGGACCGTCCACGACTTCGGCAGCATGGCGGCGACGGTGATCAGGCCGAGCGGCGAGGCGGGGTACTTCGCCCCCACCATCTCGCAGGTCTCGCCGTAGTTCCAGAAGGAGGCGGCGTTGAACTTCGGATAGACGAGGAGGGCGTTCTGGGCGTCGGCCGTCAAGGGGCGGTCTCCTCGGATGCGCTCGCCCCGGCCGGCGAGCCAAGCGAATCTTACGCTATTGCGAGAGGCCGCGCCAATGAGGCCGAACCGCGGCAGCGTCGGCGCTCTCGGGGAATTCAGAAGGTGCGCGGCTGTGGCGCCTGTATCGTGGTGGCGGCCCTCGCGGTCGTCTTCGGATTCCCGTGGGTCGGCAACGAAGGAGGATTGGATGACGCCGCCTCGCATTCTCGCGCTCGCGTTCCCCTGTGCTCTGGCCGTCGTCGGCGCCGCCGCCCCGCTGTCCGCCGCATCGGTGCGGGAGAGGCCGTCGGGCAATCTGCAGGAGAGGATCGGCCCGACCGCGGCGAGTGGGGCCAAGCGTTATGCCGCCGAAGCCGCGGTGACCTGCCTCGTCAGCTTCTGCAAGGCCGACTTCGGCAAGAAGAAGGGGAAAATCAGGACGATCGAGACGCTCTCCTGCCTGATGATCTCCGATGGCAACGGCCTCTACGCCGCAGTCTCGATGACAGAGTCCGCGGATTTCTTTGAATTCTTCATCACGCCGGGGTCGAACGAGTGGACGGAGGCGGGAACGTACACGGTGTTCGAGCGAACAAAAACGTTCGTAGTGCCGAGCGATCTACCATTCTCCGTGGAGATGCAAACCAGCGGAGATAATGCCTTTGCGGTCTGTTCCGTGACCGGGACGATCGAGTAGCGAGTCCGGGGCGTGGTGAGAAGGCCAGGGTCACGCTCCGATTCGGCGGCCGCGCCGGTCATGCCGCGTCGTGGAAGATCACGCCGAGGGTGGTGCGCCGACCGGAGCGGATGCGGCTGACGCCGTGGCGCAGCGTCACCCGGTAGTCGCCGCGGCTGCCGGCGGCGGGGCGGTGCGAGACGGCGAATATGACGCCTTCGCCCTGGGCAAGCGGCACCACCTCGGCGCGCGACTGCTGGCGCGGCCGCTGCTCTGTGAGCACGAACTCGCCGCCGGTGAAGTCGCGGCCGGGCTCCGACAGGAGCATCGCCACCTGCAGTGGGAAGACGTGCTCGCCGTAGAGGTCCTGGTGCAGGCAGTTGAAGTCGCCGGCACCGTATTTCAGCAGCAGCGGTGTCGGCCGCGTCTGGCCGGCGGCGTGGCAGCGGGCGAGGAAGTCGGCGTGTGCCTCGGGATAGCGGACGTCGGCGCCGAGGCGTTCGTTCCAGGCGTTCGCCGTCGGCACGAGGCGGGGGTAGAACGCGTGGCGCAGATCCGCGACCGCGGCCGGGAGCGGGTCGCGGAAGTACTGGTACTCGCCGCGGCCGAAGCCGTGGCGGGCCATGACAATGCGGCTGCGGAAGCGGCTCTCGTCCTCGTAGAGGGCGGAGAGCACCGCGCACTCGTCGGGCATCAGCAGCGGGCCGGTGGCGGCGGCGCCGAATTCGTCGAGCTCGGCGGCGATGCGCGGCCAGTCGAGGCCGGCGACGCGCTCCGCCAGCGACGGCCGTGCCGCTGTTCCCACCTCGCGGGCGGTGAGGGCGTTCACCGCGCCCCCTCCCGCTCGAGCAGCGCCCGCTTGCGCTCGATGCCCCAGCGGTAGCCCGACAGGCTGCCGTCGGTGCGCACGACGCGGTGGCAGGGGATCGCCACCGCCGTCGGGTTCGCCGCGCACGCCTGCGCCACGGCCCGCACCGCCTTCGGCAGGCCGATCGCCTGCGCCACCTCGGTGTAGGTTGCCGTCCGGCCGGCGGGAATGGCCCGCAGGGCCTGCCAGACGCGCTCCTGGAAGGCCGTCCCGCGGACATCGAGCGGCAGTTCGAGACTTGTGCCGGGAGCCTCGACGAAACCGACGACGCGGGCCACCGTCTCCTCGAAGGCGGCGTCGCCGCCGACGAGCGTCGCCTTCGGGAAGCGGTCCTGCAGGTCCTCGACGAGGGCTGCCGGATCGTCGCCGAAGGCGATCGCCGCGATGCCGCGGTCGCTCGCCGCGACGATGAGCGCGCCGAGCGAGCATTGCGCGACGGCGAAGCGCAGCTCGGTGTCGCGGCCGCCGTCGCGGAAGGCGCGCGGTGTCATGCCGAGGCGCTCGGCCGATCGCTCGTAGAAGCGGCTGCTGGAGCCGTAGCCGGCGTCGTAGATGGCGTCGGTGACGCGCTCGCCGCGGTCGAGGCCGGCGCGCAGGCGCTCGGCCCGCCGGGCGTTGGCGTAGGCCTTCGGCGTGACGCCGGTCGCCGCCTTGAAGACGCGGTGGAAGTGGTAGGCCGACATCCCGGCGGCCGCGGCGAGCACCGCGAGCGGCGGCGTCTCGTCGGCGGCGTCGATCGCCCGGCAGGCGCTCGCGACGGCGGCGGCGTGGCGCTCGGCGAGCGGTGGCTCGTCCGGCCGGCAGCGCTTGCACGGGCGGAAGCCGGCAATGCGCGCCTCCGCGCCGTCGGCGTGGAAGGCGATGTTCTGGCGCAACGCCGGCCGGGCGGCGCAGGACGGCCGGCAATAGACGCCGGTCGTCGCAACCGAATAGACGAAGCGGCCGTCGGCGGCCGGATCGCGCCGGCGCACGGCGGCGAGGCGCGCATCGTCGCCTTCCCAGGACATGTCTGCGACGTGCCCGGGGCGGTGGACATCGCGGTCTTCGGCGCGGTGGACGGGGGCGGGGGAGAAGGTCACGGCTCGTCTCCAGGTTCGGACGGCGCCCGATGCGCCATTGCCATGCACCATGACCGCACCGTCAACCGGCGACACTCCGAGCCTTGCGCTCGAATTCGGCGCAGCAATTCCGCCGGATGGCCCACCCGTCGGTCAACGGTCCTCCGCCGGCACGATGTCGATGCCGGCAATGGCGGCGGAGATGCCGCGGTCGGCGGCATCGTGCCGTACCTCGGCGGCGTCCAGCGCGCTGTCGGGCCGCTTCGTCTCGTCCTCGGCGTGAGCGTCCCCACCACCATGGCGCTGTGGGCGCGGCACATCGGCGAGCAGCGCGGTGTCGCGGCCGGCCCGTTCGGCCGCCTCTGCCGAACCGCTCGGGGCGGCCGATCCTTGTCGGGGTGTCGGGCGCTGCGGCGTGCCGGCATCGCCGGGGGCCGGCCGGTCGTCAGCGGGGTCGGGCTTCGGCGGGGTGTTGGTCGTCGCGTGCATGGCGTCCTCCAGCGTACCGCTCCGTCAGCAACGCCGGGCGGTGGCCCTGTGTTCCTGCGGTCACGCCGACGCGAAAATCAGCTGGTGCGCCCACATCGCTGCATGCCGATCGACTTCTTCTATGATTTGATGGCTTTCGGCTATCGGTGTCCCTCCCAAGGCGCTGTGGCCCGGCCTGGCGCGGCGAAAGCCTGCAGCCGGGCCGATCAAATTCCGGCGGGCCACCGTCGAACCTGATGCGCGTCGCGGGCCGTCACGGCCCGCGACGTTGCTCACGGCGGGCGTCAGGAAGAGGAAAGCCGACGGTGATTCGCCTTCACGGCCCGCCGATAGGGACGAAAGGCGGCAGCGGCGACAGCTTCGCCGTCGCGCCCGCCCGCCAGCGCAGCGCCGGCGGCGAGATGCGAGCGCCAGAGAGCGTCCGCCTTCTCCGCCACCATGCGATGAGCCTCCACGGCGGCCTCGGTGCCTCCACCCGACATCCGCCAAAGGCGGAGTGCGATGACGGACTGCACCTCGAAGGCGAACTGCATCACATCCAGCATCGCGGCGGCGGGGTTTGTGGATGGTCTACGCATTGTGAAACTCCTCGTCGCACCGCGACGTCGCGTTCGAGGGTGGGAGGCTTCGAGGACGGAGAGAAAGAGGCAAGGCAGTGCAGACGATTGCACGCTCGGGGGTCAGGTGGTCGACAGATGCGGCATTCACGGCGACAAGGTGGGGGCGGTTCCCCGCAGCGACGCTCACTGCGCACTGCCGGATCGCGTGGGGAGTGGGATAATCCGCCTGAGCCGCGCCGCAGGCAAGCCGGCGCAGGATCGCCTGCCGGGAGAACGCGCCAGCCACCGGGACATCCCTGCGGCGAGGCGTCGCGGCACCGTGCGCCGACGGGCGGGTGCCATCGCGCGTACCCGGAGCATTCGGTCGGAAGTGACGGCATGGTGCGGGTGCGTCCGAGGTGGTAAGCGGCGCAGCGCGCTCTCCACATCATGTTCGCGTCTCATGGAACGCCAACCGTCCCCCCGGTTGGCTCGCACAGCTCGGTGCTGCATGCGCTGGCTGCGCACCTTAGTCTCATCCCCCGGAGAATTTTTTCATGTCGAAGTTTGTCATCGCAACGGGCTCCCTTGCCCTAATGCTCGCCGCTCTCGCTGCCCCGGCGCAGGCGAAAGATCAGCGGCTGGAGTGTGAGGCCGAGGGCGCCGGCGACATCTCCATGGACGCTCGCTACGAGACCCGCGGCAGCGGGGAGCGCTTCTCCACGGAATTCGAAGCCGCGCCCGGCGGCGCATTCAAGCCCGGTCAGCAGATGACCGTCGTCGTCAAGCAGGTGATCGTCGGCGCTGTCGCGCTGCGGAAGCAGAGGGGCGGCGACATCGTCGGCGACCTCAACCTTGGACGCGATGGAAATCCCATCCCGGACGACTTCCCGAAGGTTCGGAAGGACACCAAGGTTCAGGTCCAGATCGACGGCCAGACCGTGCTCGGCTGCCGGCTCAAGTTTGACGACTGATAGCTTTTCGAGCGTCAAGGACGGAAGGGCGGCCGACTGGCCGCCCTTCTCGCATCCAGCACGACTGCGGCTGCTGGAGGCAAGTGTTGGAGGCGACGGCCGGAATCGAACCGGCGTACACGGATTTGCAGTCCGCTGCGTAACCACTCCGCCACGTCGCCAACCGGGGCGGATGTGTAAGGCAGGGCACCCGCACGGGCAAGGGGGACGAAAGAGAGACGACGGCCCCGGCCGGAGGCGGGTGCTTCGGCGAACCTAGTGCCGCGGCGCCGCGTCCGGATCGGGGCGAGCTACGACGACGCCGCCCTCGGCGCGGCGCTGCGGACGTGGTTGCGGCCGTCGCTCTTCGCCCGGTACAGCGCTTCGTCGGCGGACGTGAAGAAGTCCGCGATCGAATCGGCGGCGGTCGGGCACAGGCTGGCGACGCCGATGCTGACGGTGACGCGCGGGTCCTTCGGCCACAGTTCGTCCTGCGAGCGGGCGAGCTGCTCCTGAATGGCCTTGGCGATCACCAGCGCGCCGGCGACCGTCGTCTCGGGCAGCACCACCGCGAACTCCTCGCCGCCATAGCGGGCGGCGAGATCTCCGGGGCGCCGGATCGCTCCCTCGATGAGCGTGGCGAGCGCCTGCAGCACCTCGTCTCCGCGCGTATGGCCGAAGCGGTCGTTGATCGCCTTGAAGTGATCGGCATCGATCAACAGCAGCGAAAGGCAGCTGCCGGTGCGGACCGAGCGGCGCCATTCCCGGCTGAGGAAGCGGTCGAGCTGCCGGCGGTTCGCAAGACCAGTGAGGGCATCGGTGACCGACAGGGCCGCGAGCTCCGCCTCGGCCGCGGTGCGCCTTCGAAGCTCGTTGCGGAGAAAATAGGCGAGCGACGCGAGCAGCACGCAGATCGCCAGCGTCGCCCCGCCGATCACCAGGGCGCGGCTCGTCCACTGCGCATAGACGGTCTCGACGGAGAGGCCGACCGACAGGAACATGTTGGCCCCTTCGACCGGGGCGAACGCGTACAGCCGCTCGACACCATCGATGGCCGCCTTCGCCGAGAAGGTTCCGATGCGTTCGCGGCGGATTCTCTGGAAGATCGGGGTGCGAGCGAGATCGAACCCCATGCTCATCCTGGCGTCGATACCGGGGTAGCGGACGACGACCAGGCCGTTCGATTGCGTCAGGGAGACGACGCCTCCGCTTCCGAGGTTCACGGATTCGAACAGAGTCCAAATGTAGTTGAGGCGGAAGTTGATGACGACGACGCCGCCGAGCGCTCCGCTCGCAGCATTGAATCGCCGGCTGAAGGTCAGGACAGGAACACCGGGGCGGATTTCATAGGGTTGACTGACGAAGATGCCGTAGTTCGGGATCTCCCGGTGGATCTCGAAGAAGTCGCGATCCGACAGGTTGCCGCCGCGTGGCGGCACGCGGCCGTCGATTGCGACGGTGCCCGATGGATCGAGCACGAAGATCGAATCGATGTAGCCGTCCGCCGCGGCGGCGCGAATGATGAGGCTCGGCTTCGAGGCTTCGGAAATGCGCTCGTCGGCGATGTTGGTCGCCAGTTCGTTGATGACGTTGTCGATCGCCCGAAATCGGTTCGAGATGTCCTGGGCGAGCAGTGTCCGGAGATTCTCTGCGCTGCGAAGCGAGCGCGACCACGCGTCCGAGCGCTGCTGCAGCAGCGCCAGCCCGACGACGCCGGCGACGAGCAGTGCCGCCAAGAGGCCGGCGGCGATCAGGCCCACGCCGACGAGATAGGCCCGGCGCGCCTCGCGAGGGGGGGACTCCTCGAGTGTCAAAACGCCACGGCTCCCGGTCTGCACTTCCCCCCGGCGGGGACCATGATGGTGAATCCGTGCTTGGTCCAGTTGCAGAATGAGAACGGCCGCCTTCCGATGCAGGTTTGCGGGCGCGACGCCCGGGGGCGGGTCGCAACAGTGGGGACTTTGGTCATGCGGGAGAGCGGGAGCGAGCGGGCGACGGACGCACGCACGGCGGGCGCGATGATCGAGGGTCGCGGGGGTGGCGTGGACGAAACCGATCTCAGTCTGCTGCCGGCGCACCGGCTGGCACCGCTGATCCGCGCCGGCACGGTGTCGCCGGTCGAAAGCGTCGAGGCGGTGCTCGACCGCATCGCCATCGTCGAGCCGCAGATCAACGCCTTCGCCGTCGTCACCGCCGAGGCAGCGCGGGCGGCGGCCCGGCGGGCGGAGGCGGCGGTGCGCGCTGGTGAGCCGCTCGGGCCGCTGCACGGCGTCACCGTGACGATCAAGGACCTCGCCGGCGTCGCCGGACTGCCGACGGCGCGCGGCTCGCACATCTTCGCCGGCGAGGTGGCGACGCGCGACGCCCCGTTCGTCGAGCGGCTGAAGGCGGCCGGTGCCATCGTCGTCGGCAAGACGACGACGCCGGAGTGCGGCTGGGTGGCGCTCGGCCGCAGCCCGCTCACCGGCGACACCCACAATCCCTGGCGCCACGGCTTCACCCCCGGCGGCTCGTCCGCCGGGGCCGCGGCGGCGGCGGCCGCCGGCTGCGGGCCGCTGCACCAGGGCACCGACGCGGCCGGCTCGATCCGTGTGCCGGCGCACTTCTGCGGGCTGTTCGGGCTGAAGCCGAGCTACGGCCGCATCCCGATGGTGCCGGTCGGACTGCACGACCTCGCCTCGCACGGCGGGCCGATGACGCGAAGCGTGCGCGACGCGGCAATGATGCTCGCCGCGATGGCCGGCCCTCACCCGGAGGACCACACCTGCCTCGACGCGGCCCCGGCCGACTATGCCGGCCGGCTGTCGGAGGGGATCGCCGGCAAGCGCATCGCCTTCAGCCCCGATCTCGGCCACATCCGCGTCGACCCGGAGGTGGCGGCGCTGGTGCGGGTGGGGCTGTCGGCGTTCACCGAAGCGGGCGCGATCGTCGAGGAGGTGGCGACGCCGTGGGGCGGTGGCGGCGTCGAGCTCGCGCGGTTCTTCTGGAAGGCGCACTTCTCGGGCTTCGCGCGCTTCCTGCCGCAGTGGCGGGACGGCATGGACCCGCACCTCGTCGCCTGCATCGAGGACGGCATGGCGGTGAAAGCGTCCGACTACCAGCTGCAGCGCGAGCGCAAGTATGCGTGGTGTTCCGAGATCGGCCGCTGGTTCGCGGACTGGGATTTTCTCGTCACGCCGACCGCGTCGGTGGCGACCTTTCCGGTCGGGCAACTCGCGCCCGACGGCTGGCCGCAGCATGCCTGGGACTGGCTCGAATGGGCGGAGTTCTCCTACCCGTTCAACTTCACCGGTGCGCCGGCGGCTTCCGTGCCGTGCGGGATGACGGCGGACGGCCGGCCGGTCGGGCTGCAGATCGTCGGCCGTCGCTTCGACGACCTCGGGGTGCTGCAGGCCGCCGCCGCCTTCGAGGCGGCGCGGCCGTGGGCGCACCTGCGGCCGCCGCTGTGAGGCGCGGCGGCGCTCACTCCGCTGCGGCGGCGAGCTCCGGCTGACGCTCGCGCGCGTCGGTGCCGCGGCCGAGGCCGAGGTCGGGGAACTGGTCGGAGAGGCGGCTGCCGGGATAATAGGCGACCGCGTAGGCCGGGCGGGCCTGCAGGGCGGCGAGCCAGGCGGACACGCGCGGGTAGGGCTCGGCCCAGAGGTAGGCGAAGCCGAGGTCCTCCATGCGGTCGATCAGCGGCGCCACCGCGACGTCGGCGAGCGTCAGCTGCTCGCCCATCAGAAAGGGGCCGCCGTTCTTGGCGAGCAGCAGGTCCATGCGGCCGGCGGTCTTGACGATGTCGGCAAGCGCCTTTTCGATGTCCTCGCGCGGAAAGCCGGTGCGGCCCATGCGCTTGTAAAAATCGCCCTTCAGCGGCCTGAGCGCGACGCTGTCGGCGAACTCGGCATCCGTCATCGCCAGGAACTTGCGGTTGAGCCCGCCGTACTGGAACGACGGGTAGCGCACCGCCGGCGTCGGAACGGCGTCGACGAAGGCGAGAAAGGCGCGCATCTCCGCCCTGGCGAGCGGCGTCGGCGGCGTCAGCGGCACGGGCGGGTAGATCTCGTCGAGGTACTGGACGATGACGGACGACTCGATCACCGGCACGCCGTCGTGGATCAGCGTCGGAACGACGCCGTTCGGATTGAGCTTCAGGTACCAGTCAGCGAGATGGTCCTGGTTCTTCGAGACGAGGACGCGGTCGGTCCAGGAGATGCCCTTCTCGTGCATGGCGAGTCGGACCTTCAGGCTGCAGGTCGATTGCACGAAATTGTAGAGCTCGAGCATGGACGCACCTCCCGTCATATTGTGTGATGGTGGTACGACAAACGGGCTGGAGGCGTCCAGTGTGCGTGCCTGTTGCACTCGAACACGCACCGCGCCGGGAACCCATTCTCCGTCATGCCCCGGCTCGACCGGGGCAACCATCCCACGGAGATAACTCAGGTTCTGGCGCTGGTGGATCGCCCGGTCAAGCCGGGCGATGACGAATTTAGGTGATCGCGCAACCCGTGTGACCTTCTACGATCTTCGGCACCGATTTGGTCGATCTTTGGCACCGAACCAACTCCGGCCGCCGGTGCGACATATTGTTTCGTGGCCACGAAATTTCTCAAGCGGCTACCCGATGGCCCCGCCGAGCGCCATACAACCTCACGCGGGAGCATTGGGCACGTTGCAGCTTCTACCGCAGGTGCGGCGAGCCGCCGGGCGACTCGCCAGCGGCGTCCCGCGCCCGTGATGACGCCTCTTCGGAGGCGACGCCGATCAGGTGGGCCAACATCGGCATTCCGTGCAGCTCGGCGCGGGTGGCGAGCACGGCCAGATCGTCGCCGATGTCACGGGCCACGTGGGCGGGCGATGAGCGTCGCCCGCCCGGCGCCGTCACCGGCCTGGCAGCGATTGTGCGCGCGACTTCGACATGCCTGGCAAGCGCGTCGAGGCAGTGCACGCTGAGCGCCAGCTCGTAAAGTGATGCAAGCACGCGCTCGGCGTACGCGGCGATCTCCGCGGCCGTTGGCGCATATGGCTCGGACATCGTCTCCCCCTGCAACCGGAGGAAGGATAGCACAACCAATGTGCCTTCAGCGCCATCCGGGGCGTGACATGTGAGAAGGGCGGACCCCTCTAGACGGTCAGGATGCTGCCGCGGCGACCGCCACAGGTGCGGTCACTCGACGTCGAGGATGTGCATGAAGGCTAGCGCGGTAAGCGCAAGCGAAGCGAAGAACATCAGCATGCCGGCCGTCGAAAAAATCCGCCCGACGCCAACGAGCCGCACGATGGGCACGGCGACGGCGGCGACGACAACCGGGGCGACCGTGTAGAGAGTCGGTGGCTCGATCTTTGCCATCGCGCCGGATGATGGCGACGGCCGCACGCTTCGGGCGATCTGGACTACTGCAACGCGTCATGCTCTGTCGACGGATCGGAGGATGCGAGGGGATCGGCGTGATAGCGCCGCCGGACGGAGAGTTGCCGCCCCGTTTGGGTCGTGCAATCATCGCGTGCCGCGTTTGCCAGTTCCCCCCGAATGCCCCGCGCGGCTGGCCCGGCTCGGCGCCCGCATTGTCACGTCGAGCCGGGCCGCTTCGTCTCGGGACTCGCAGCCTACGCCTCTTAACGTAGGGCCGCACCCGCGCCAGTTGCTGCACTCGCCCCGGCTGCGACGCCGCTCCCAAAGCGCAGCGGCTACGGCCTGGTGCGGGACACTCTGCTGCTGGGCCGTTCTGTCGCGGGACCAGTTGGACGGCGACCGCTCGACGGCCTCCGCGGGGCTCACTTCCGCGCAGGCATCAGATCGCCCCAGTCGTCTATCCATAAATCACGTGGATCGACTACCAGAACATCGCATCCAAGGGCGTCGGCCTCCAACTTGGCCAGTTCAACTGCAGCGCGCGCACGCATATCCGGTGACACTTCCGGGAACGGTGCCCCCTCGCGCCAGCGCCTCACATTTCCGATGGCCTCACCATCGAGCGTCCGCCAGAGCTCAACCGCGATTGGGCCTGGATCACGAATCTCTGCGCGGATGAACGTCGCCACCTTTGCTCCCGATCCCCTTCATTGGAACCAGTCTATATTTGGGTGTGCCAATCGGCTTCATCCAATGGGGGCGTTGGTGGAGGGCATCGACCGGAGTCACGTGGCAGCCCGCGGTGTGCATTTCGGTATTCCGCACAACTTTCACTTCACCTCACAGTCTGACATTGCCGTATAGGTCGTTGGGCATTGCCGGTGGCGATAGCCGGAAAGTCGTATTTGTGGAGCGCACCGCGAACCGGGGCTCTCTCGAGCATGCGCCGCGGGGGCAATCGCATGGCGAAGGTCAATGTCTACGACGAGACGCAGGCGGCATGGCGTACGTCGTTCGTTCTCAAAGGTTTGCTTGAGGGTATCTCGGGCTTTTCGCGATCCACGACCGATGGGGTGATAGGTGCTCATCCGGGCGTGCCGATCGACTATGTGTTCTCCGGCAAGCGCGTGCGCCTTGCCGACGAAGGCATCGTCACGTCCATCGAAGTGATCGACAGGAAGTCTGGTGAACTGCTCGCCTCCATCGCCGACATCAAGATACCGATGGCGGACGTCTGGAGCGTTTACCAGCGTACGGAGGGCGGCTTCACCTTCTCGCGCATCGTGATGGATAGGCTCCTCGACGGCGACGACGTGATCGTCGTCGAGCGTGGCAAGCCGGTTCATTTGGAAAGCCGCGGCGGTGACGACAGCGCCACCACCGGCGCCGGCGATGACTTTGTCGCCGGCGGCCGCGGCGACGACACCATCCGGAGTGGCGCAGGCGGCGACGTCGTCGAAGGCGGAGACGGCCGAGACCGGATCGACGCCGGCGGCGGCGACGACGACGTCGAGGGCGACGAAGGCGCCGATGTGATTGCGGGCAGTGGTGGCGATGACACCATTTTCGGAGGCGACGGGTCCGACACGGTGAGCGGGGGAGACGGCGCTGACGAACTGCTCGGGCAGGTCGGCGACGATGTCGTCGAAGGAGGTGACGGGAGTGACGCAATCCGCGGGCACGCCGGCGCAGACCGTCTCGACGGTGGCGCCGGGGCCGATGTCATCGACGGCGGCTCGGATGCCGACGTGCTCGATGGCGGAGCAGGCGATGACCGCTTGTCCGGAGACGACGGCGACGACCGGCTCGCAGGCGGGGCAGGCGACGACGGTGCGTCGGGCGCCGGCGGCCGCGACCGTATCTCGGGAGGCGATGGCGCCGACACACTCGAGGGCGGAGGCAGCGAAGACATCATCGAGGGCGGCAACGGTGACGACCGAATCTTCGGTGGCGACGGCTTCGACCGGCTGCTTGGGGAGAGTGGCGACGACCGCATCGCCGGCGGCGACAACCACGACGAGGCACATGGTGGGGCCGGCGACGACACGATCGCCGGCGAAGAGGGTCGCGATACCTTGGCAGGCGGCGACGGTGCCGATCGGATCCTCGGCGGTAGCGGCGAGGACATTCTGGAAGGGGGAGCGGACGACGACCAGCTTGCCGGTGGCGACGGCGCCGACGTCCTCGCGGGCGAAACCGGGGACGACACGATCGATGGAGACGAAGGCGGCGACCGGCTGATCGGCGGCCTTGGAGACGACCTCCTCGTCGGCGGACGCGGCGGCGACGATCTGTCCGGCGGGTCCGGCTTCGACATGGCCTCTTACGCAGGGTCCCGTCAGGCAATCCGCATCGATCTCGGCGAGGGGACTGCCGGCGGAGGCGACGCCACCCATGACGTACTGTTCTCGATCGAGGTGCTCGAAGGTTCGGCCTACGCGGACAACCTCACCGGCAGCGATCGGGCGGACGGACTGACGGGCGGCGGCGGGAACGACACTCTGGCGGGCGGTCGCGGCGCCGATACGATGACGGGCGGAGCGGGTGCCGACCGCATGTCCGGCGACGGTGGCGACGACGTCTTCCGGTTCGTGTCGCTGTCGGATTCGACGCCCCAGAGCCGCGACGTCATCGCCGACTTCGTCCGCGGCGAGGATCAAATCGATCTGCGCGAAATTGGTGCCTTTTCGTCCTTCATCGGCGACGGCAGCTTCAGGGGCACGGCGGGGGAACTGCGCTTCGCTGGTGGCGTGCTCCGCGGCGATACCGACGGCGATGGTGAAGCCGACTTCGCCGTCAGCCTCTTTGGCATCGATGCGCTTGCGCGCGGTGATCTGCTCTTCTGAGGGTTGAGGCGGGCCAGAGCGTTTAAGCTTCGGCTGCCGGGGTAGGGCCGACCACGTCGCCGCACTACCCCGCCCGGCTGTTGCCGCCCCGAAATCATGACGTGCCGCGTGTGCCAAGTCCTCCCGTACCCCGCGCGGTCGGCCCGGCTCGACGCCCGCATTGCCACGTCGAGCCGGGCCGCTTCGTCGCCAAGCAGCGTTCCAATCTACGCAAAGACGTGGGAGTGCACCTGTGCCTGTTGAGTAACCGCTGTTCTAAGGCCACAGCCTTGAGGGGTGCGGGTGCATAGGCCCACGGAAGCAGGTCATCGATCTGGCTTTGAGAGTGGCCTGCAACGATGCGGGCGATGACGTCGGCGAAGTACCCTGTTGATACTTTCGCGCGGCCTGCAGCGTCGCTCCAAGGACGTCGCAACTATGGCCTGGTGCGGGGAGAATCTACCGCCGGGCGCCCTTCTGCCCACCGGCGGATAAGTTGCGAGACCTACGCGCGGGTTTGGGTAAATGGCTGATGCGGCATCGCTTTTCGGTTGGGGCGGCCGAGAGGGCGGGTCGGCACGCTAACCGCTCAGCTCTGCGGCAATAAGATCTGCGCGGCGAGGATGTTGAGGGAGCGTTTGAGGTTGTAAGCGGTGGCGGTGAAGTGGACCTGGGCGGCGGCGTTGGCGAGGCCACGCCATAGCATCCGGCGCAGTCCGTAGCTACGCTTCCAAGTCCCGAAGATCTTCTCGATCCGGCCGCGGACACGGTGGATCGGCTGGTTCCAGGCATCGAGACGCGCCAGCGTCTCGGCCTCGTCGCTGCCCCACATGCTGGTGGCGACGATGCGAGGCGTACCGCCTCTCACGCGGACCGCGTTCACGAAGCACGCACCTCGATAGGCGCTGTCGGCAAAGACGTCGCCGGGATTGTCGGGCAGCGCGTCGGGACCGGCCTTGCCATCGTTGACGTTGGCCGGCGTGATCGCGACTTCCTCCACCAGGGCCGTGTCCGCGTCCGCCGACATGCGCCTTGAAGCCGTGGACGGCGCGTCTGCCCTTGTGCTTGACCCAGCGGGCGTCGGCATCGCCCTGGCTGGCCGAGGCGACGATGGTCGCATCGACCAGGGTTCCCGACTTGACCCGGGTCGCCCGGGCCTTGAGCTGGTCCGTCACGGCGGCGAGAAGACCGCGATCGAGCCCGTGGCTGATCAGCGTCTTGCGGAAACGCACGAAGGCGGTGCGCTCCGGAGTCGGTTCGGTGCCGGGGAAGCCACAGAAGCGGCGGAAGGACGCCCGGTCGTCGAGAGCCTCGGCGAGTTTGACGTCCGACAGATCGTACCTAGGCGGAACGGCCACTGCACCGAGTCGTTCGGATTGTAGTTGCCGAACTTGATGAACTTCAGGTCGCCATGACATTCTTAACGCTCGGCTGTTGCGCGCCAGCCTTGTCGAGCGTGCAGGCGGCGATGAATGTGCCGCAGAGGCCGAGCCCGCCCGCCTTCCGCACATCGCGGCGGGGTCGTGTGATGAGATGCTTCGCTGAGTGATCTTCCCTCAGTTTTCATTGCTTGAACACGACATTCTACCATGCCGTACGCGCTACTACCGTTTCATGTCTCCGGCCCGGCGTACTTGCCCGCCGTGTCCGGGTACAGCCCCTTGACGATCTTGAACTTCGAGATGTCCGCCGTGGCGTCCATGTGCAGAAAGATGGCCGCGTCGCGGAAGAGTTTCTCGACGCCAAACTCCAGCATCATGCCGTTGCCGCCGTGCAGCTCGACGCAGTGCATGGCGACCTTCATCACCTCCTCTGAGGCGAACACCTTCGCCATGTTGCAGAGCACGTCGGCGTTCGGCGCCTTGGAGTCGACGGCGTGGGCAGCGCGCTCGACCATGCCGCGCACGGCCTCGAGCTTCACCGCCATGTCGGCGAGGCGCAGCGCTACCGCCTGGTGCTTGATCAGGATGCGGCCGCCCTGCACGTAGTTCTGCACGTACTCCGACGCCACCTCCAGGCAGCGCATGCCGACGCCGAGTGCTTTGGCGGCTTGCACGATCTTGCCTGGACGGTGGTACACACCGAGCTTGCCGAGCGCCTGGTTCTCGACGAGCAGGTGGTCGGCCGGCAGGCGCATGTCCTCGAAGACGAGTTCGCCGTTGTTCATGTAGCGGCAGCCGAGCGTCTCGTTGCAGCGGACAATGCTGAGGCCGGGCGTATCGCGGGGCACTAGGAAACTCGACGTGCCCTGCAACATGCCGACCGCCGGGTTGGTGTTGCAGTTCACCACGTAGAGGCTGGCGTCGTAGCCATTGGAAATGAACTGCTTGCGGCCGTTGATTACCCAGTGGTCGCCGTCGCGGACGGCGCGGGTCTGCATCGCCGCCTCCGGCACGTTGTAGGGCAGCCAGCGGTCGGAGGCGCCGCGCGGCTCGGTGGAGCAGTGAGCGAGCAGGAACTGCGGGTCGGCGAGGAGGCGCGGGAACCAGCGCTCCTGCAGGTGCTCTGGTGCGACGGTGCGCAGCAGTACGGCGAGCTTCCAGTTCTGCACCAGCTTGTCGGCGAGGCCCGAGTCGCCGCGGGCGATCTCCTCGGAAATGATCGCGAAGGTCTGCGCCTCAGTCGCCGGGTCGATTTCGACGCCGCCGAACCGCTCCGGCACACCGAGCGTGCGGATGCCGATCGCCTCGCAACCTTCCAGGATTTCGGGAGACAAGCGGCCATCGGGCTCCATGCTCCACTCGCCCTTCCAGTTGGCGCGAATGAATGGCAGTACGACATCGTCGACGAATGCACGGCAACTTTGGCGCATCAGAATTTGTTCTTCGGAGACGGGCAGCATCATTTGCTCCTTTGCATAAGAATCTCAATACGTGATCCATCGTGGATCCACATATTCTACCTACAGCATGAGACAAGGGGCAGTCTGTGAGTTAACACAGGTAGCCGCTCGCGAAGTGTGGACGAACGGCGTTGTAGTGCCGCCGCCAGCCCCCAATGACCACCCGGGCTTCGCCGAGGCTGAAGAAGATCTCCCCGTCGAGAGGTTCGTCGCGGAGCTTCTCGTTGAAGCTCTCGCAATAGCCGTTCTCCCAGGGGCTGCCGGGCGTGATGTAGGCGGTCCTTGCGCCGACGGCGACAATACAGTCTCGCACGGCCTAGGCGATAAACTCCTGGCCGTTGTCGGAGCGCAGGTGACCAGGCACCCGCGCAGGATGAAGAGATCGGAGAGCACGTCGATGATATCGCTCCCCTTCGGCTTCCGATCGTCCCCGTTCGCCAGGCACTCCCGGTTAAATTCGTCGATGACGTTCAGCATGCAGAACTTCCGCCCGTCGTGGGTGCGAACTGGCAGCAGGCCACACAGAACAGCCAGCTGCGCAAAGTCGCAAATTGATCAAATCCGGTCTAAGCGACGCCACGGCGCGACGTAGGCTTCGAGCCAGCGCGTGAAGTTGATCAGCGACAGCGATACGATGACGAGGAGGATCAGCACCGCGTACATCAGCGATGAGTTGAACGTGTCGGCGGCGCGCTGGATCAGGTAGCCGAGGCCACGCGAGCCGCCGAAGATCTCGGCGATAACGACACCGATCAGGCCACGGCCGATGCCCTGCTGGATGCCCGAGATGACGAAGGGTAGCGTGTAGGGGAACACCACCTTGCGGTAGAGATCAGACTTACTGGCGCCGAACACCCGCGCGGCCGACAGCAGCGATTTCTCCGTCGTCTTCACGCCGGCCCAGGCGTTGATGATGATCGGGAACACCGCCGACAGCACGATGATGGTGATCTGCATCTTCACGGTGAAGCCCATGAAGAGGATGAACAGCGGCACCAGCGCGATGCGCGGCAGCGAGGCGAGCGCCCAGATGTAGGGGCTAAGGATCGTCTCGACCGCCCGGTTGCCGCCCATCAGCAGTCCCGCCGGGATGCCAATGACGCAGGCGATGGCGAGCCCCGTGAACAGTGTGCCCATCGAGTAGCCGAGGTGATCGAGAATGCTGCCGGAGATCACCGACCCCGGCGGGGCCGTCGTGGTCAGGCCGTTGTAGAGCGTCTCGAACATGCTCGACGCGGTCGGCAAGAACAGCGGGCTGATCGCACCGGAGCGAGCGAACAGCTCCCAGAGGAGGAAGAAACACGAGAGGTTGATGATGGTGATGAACCAGGACCCCCAGCGGCGCCAGAACTCGGCGAACGTAAACTGGGCGTCGGTGTACCGGCCCGAGTCGGCCGGAGGGGTGGCGGAAATGTTCTGGGCGGTCATCACTTTCCTCCACGGGCGGCCTGCAGCGCCTCGTCCTTCACGAGACGCCAGATGTGCTCACGCAGCTCGCTGTACTCGGGAAGCGCCTTGACGTCGTAGCTGAAGCGCGGGCGCGGCAGATTCACCGGGACGATTTCCTTGATCTGTCCCGGACGGTAGGAGATCACCACGACGCGATCACCGAGCATCACTGCCTCGTCGATCGAATGGGTGATGAAGACGACGGTCTGGCGCGTCTCGGCGACGAAGCGCTCGAGCTCGCTCTGCATCGCCTCGCGCGTCATCGCGTCGATGGCGGCGAAGGGCTCGTCGGCGAGAAGGATGTCCGGCTCGGTCACCAGCGCCCTGGCGATGCCGACGCGCTGCTTCATGCCGCCCGACAGCTCGTAGGGGAACGACTTCTCGAAACCGTTGAGGTCGACGAGCTTGAGATAACGGCGAACGCGCTCGTCCATCTCCTGCTTCGACAGGCCGAGGTTCTTCAGCTCGAACGGCATCCGTATGTTGGATTCGACGGTGCGCCAGGGCATCAGCGCATAGTCCTGGAACACCATGGCGCGGTCGGGTCCGGGGCCGGAGACGGGCTTGCCGTTGACCAGGACCGTGCCCTCCCAGGGCTGAACGATACCGGCGACCGCATTGATGAACGTGGTCTTGCCGCAGCCGGACGGCCCGACGAGCACGACGAACTCGCCCTTGTTCACCGTCAGTGTGATGTTCTTGAGAGCCGTCAGCAACTTGCGCTCACGGTGCAGGCTATAGCCGATGGTCAGGTTCTCGGCAGCGATAACGGGGTGTGCATGTTGCATATTATGTAACACCTCAGTTTCGATCAGATCGCGGGGCGTAGAAGCGCATCCGGCGATTTCCTCCCTCTGCACGAGAATGGTAATAACGCTTGACGCTCCTCATGATGTATTACGGCATACAAAATAATATAGGATAGAAGACGCAAACCTTGCCTTGGTACGCACCGGGTCATTTGCGTGAATTGACAGCGTAGACTTCCAATTGTGATTCCACGTGAGTGAGTAGCGGAGGCACTTAATTTGCTTTGACGCTGACGAACTTCGGCTGCAGATACGCCATCAGGCCCTCGATGCCGCCTTCGCTGCCCTGGCCGGAGTCCTTGATGCCGCCGAACGGCGTCTCGGGCATGGCGAGGCCGGCGTGGTTGATCGACATCATGCCGCTCTCCACCTCGCGCGACAGCCGGTTCACCCGGTCGGCGCGCGTCGTGAAGGCGTAGGCGGCGAGGCCGAAGTCGAGGCGGTTCGCCTCCTTCACCGCCTGGTCGAGGTCGCCGAAGCGCGACACCACCGCCACCGGGCCGAACGGCTCCTCGTTCTGGATGCGCGCCGACAGCGGCACGTCCGTCAGCACCGTCGGCTGGAAGAAGTAGCCCTGGTTGCCGATGCGCTCGCCGCCGGTCCGCACCGTCGCACCGTGCTCGACGGCATCGCGCACGAAGCCCTCGATGGCGTCGACGCGGCGGCCGTTGGCGAGCGGGCCCATCTGCGTGCCCTCGGCCATGCCCGGGCCGACCTTCAGCGCCGCTGTGCCCTCCGTGAACGCGTCGACGAAGCGGTCGTAGACACCCTCCTGCACCAGGAAGCGCGTCGGAGAGACGCACACCTGGCCGGCGTTGCGGAACTTCATCGCGAGGCTGGTCTTCGCCGCAAGCGCCACGTCGACGTCGTCGCAGACGATCAGCGGCGCGTGGCCGCCGAGCTCCAGCGTCGCCCGCTTCAGGTGCTGGGCGGCGAGCGCGCCGAGGTGTCGGCCGACCGGCACCGAGCCGGTGAACGACATCTTGCGGATCACCCGCGACGGGATCAGGTACTCGGAGATCTCCGCCGGCACGCCGAACACGAGGTTGATGACGCCGGCCGGCACGCCGGCCTCCTCGAAGCACTTGACGAGGATGATCGCCGAGGAGGGCGTCTCCTCCGGCGCCTTGGCGATGATCGAGCAGCCGGCGGCAAGCGAGCCTGCGATCTTCTTGACGAGTTGGCTTACCGGAAAGTTCCACGGGCTGAACGCGGCGACCGGGCCGACCGGCTCCATCACGACCGCCTGCGTCACCGAGACAGCGCGCGCCGGGATCAGGCGTCCGTAGGCGCGGCGGCCCTCCTCGGCATTCCACTCGATGTGGTCGGCGGCAAGCTGAGCCTCGAGGCGGGCCTCGCCGAAGGGCTTACCCTGCTCGCGGGTGATCACCGCGCCGACCTCGTCGGCGCGCGAACGCAGCAGCTCGGCGGCTCGTCTCAGCACCTTCGAACGCTCGAAGGGAGAGACTGCCCGCCAGTGCTCAAAGCCCTTTTGGGCGGCCGCGAGAGAGGCATCGAGATCGACCTTCTCGGCGAAGGCGACCTCGCCGGTGGCGGCACCGGTCGCCGGATCGAAGACGGTGCCGCGGCGCGTGCCGGACCCGGCCGTCCAGATGCCGTCGATGAAGAGAGACGCGGTCATGGGGACACTCGTTCGTCGGGAGGGCCAGGTCAAGTGAAGCAACAACTCACATCGCATACAGACATTTAATAGCTGGGCGAGACCTTCCTATTCTCGCAACATTCTTGGGGTATCCAGAGTTGCCTAGGACAGCGCAACATCTCTTCTGCCAACGGACAAATGGTTCATTTGGGAAGCAATACAGCTCACCATGCGTTTAACTGGCCGCCTCCCGCCGTTTTGCCTGCGCGAACCACGGGCACTCGTCGACCGCCACCGTGTGGTTGCCGGCCACAACCTCGACCGGATAGCGCACGCCACGCCTCGCCGCGTCGAGCCGCAGCTCCAGTGCCCGCGCGCGCCCCTCGGGGGGCAGCCAGCAGCGCTCGTGACCCCACAGGCTCGGCCCATCCGTCTCCTCGCGCGGCTGCCAGGTGTCGACGTCGATCGTCGCGCCGCCCCAGCCGCACTCCACCATGAAGCCTGACGGGCAGAAGGTGTAGAATGACGTGATGTGGTCGTTGACGTGGCGGCCGAGCGTCGTGGCGATCCGCTCCGGCTTCAGCAGCGCGATGTCGTAGCCCTGGCCGAGATCGTCGAGGCTGAGGTTCTCGACCATCAGGTGGTGGATGCCGTTTTTGCCCCATTCGACCAGCGCCAGCGAGTGGTGGCGCGCGTTGATGTGGAAGAAGAACACCTTGAACGGCGACAGCACGTAGTCCGACAGGCGGAAGCCGAGCACGTCGGTATAGAACGGCATGACGTCGTCGACACGCTCGACCGTCAGCACCGCGTGGCCGACACCGAGCGGGCCGGTGCGGAAGCCGGAGATGTTGCGCGCCGGCAAGAACGGCGCGTCGGCGATCTCGGGGCCGTGGAACGCCTCCAGCCGGTTGCCGGCAGGGTCGGTGAAGACGATGAGGTCGGCCACCCGGCGCTGTGCGGCAAGAGCCGCCGACCCGTGCGCGACAGCGACCCCGGCCGCCTCCAGGCGCGCGCCGAGCGCGTCGAGCGCCGCCGCGTCGGCGACCTCCCAGCCGAAGCGATGCTGCGCCTCGCCGTCGCGCCGCTCCACCACCACGCGCTGCTTTCGGTCGTCCATACGGAAGGTGAGGCTGCCGCGCGTCCGCTCGACGAGCTGCATGCCGAGCAGCCCGGTCGCGTAGTCGGCCCAGTCATCGAGGTTGTCGGTGTGGACGCCGATGTAGCCGAGTGACTGCAGCATCATAGGCGATTTTTCCTCGCTCCGGCAGGCCAGCCGGATTGGCCGTAGGGGAGAGAGACGTTATGTCGGCAGTATTGTCAACAATCTTGTTGACGAAACGGCGATTTGGAGTCACAGGTTCAATCGACAGATGGCACCGGTGCATCAAATGCTGACTTCAGAGAGCCAATCCCCCGTCCGCACGAAGGCTGCCGCCGGGGAGAGGCGGCCCCAGGATCGCGTCTTCCACGCCCTCCGCCACGACATCCTGCTCGGGCGGCTCCGGCCGCGCGAGCGGCTCGTCGAGGAGGAACTCGCCGCCCGCTTCGACATCGGCCGCTACGTGGTGCGCACAGTGCTCGACGAGCTCGGCCGCATCGGCCTCGTCGTCCGCCGGCCGAACCGGGGGGTCATCGTCTCCGACTACGATCCCGCCGAGATCGCCAAGCTCTACGAGGTGCGCGAGATCCTGCAGCAGGCGGCCGTGGCGCGAATTCCATTTCCGGTGCCGGAGGAGCTCATCCGTGAGCTCCGCACCATCAACGCCCGTTATGAAGACTTCCACCGGCGCGGCGAGCTCGACGAGGTGGCGGAGGCGAACGGCGCCTTCCACCGCACGTTGTTCGCCGCTTGCGGCAATCCCTACCTTGCCGAGACGATCGAGCAACACCGTGTGAAGAGCGCGCCGATCCACGGTTACGCGATCGGTGTGCCGAACCTCGCGGCGCAGTCGCACCGCGACCATGAGGAGATGATTGACTGCCTAGTTGCCCGTGACCGCCGGCGCCTCGCTGACGTCTGCACTCGTCACATACAGCCCACGCTTGAATTGATCCGCAGGCCCAACGCCGACCACCGCGGCGAGCCGGTCGGCGGCAAGGCATGAACGATGACCAAGGGGATCGCGCTGAACATCGACGAGATCCGCACCATCCCGCGCGGCAGCTGTGTCTTGATGCCCCCGCACGTCACGCACGTTATGCACTCTTGCGCGCTTCGAGATTTTCAGGAGCGGCTGAGCGGAGTGCGAGCGCGGGGCGCCGCTGTATCTGCGCAACAGCGACGAGGAGGTGACGCCGATCGAAGGTTTCGGCGAGGACGAGTTCGACGTCACGAATACGCCGCTGAACCCCCTACGACAGCACGTACATCGAGCCCGGCACGATCCACGAATTCCGCAACACCGGCGACGAGCCGTGCGGTTGCAATGAAGTCTAGAGCTCGAACAAGGTGACGCGCGCTTTCGTCGACAGCGACGAGCAGGTCTAGCACCTCGCCGCCAAAGACCTGCTTGGCTGACTCTTCCTGGAAGCCCGCCCTGCTCGCAGCGCTCGCCGTCTCGCCTCCACACTCCCGAACTGACGGAGTCCTCACGCATGCACGTTTTCGATGCGGTCGACACACGCCTCAGCTGCCGCGCCTTTCTCGACAAGCCGGTCGATCCCGCCATCCTCCGCGAGCTCGTCGAGCGCGCCGCCCGTTCGGCGTCCGGCAGCAACCTGCAGCCCTGGGTGCTGCACATGGTCACCGGGCCGGCGCTTGCCGAGCTGAAGAAGATCGTCACAGCCGACGTCGAAGGTCGCGACCCACGCCACACGCCAGCTGAATACTCGTTTGTGCCGTCGGATGTCTGGGAGCCCTACCGCGAACGCAAGAACCATCACGGCGCCGAGCTCTATGGTGCGCTCGGCATTCTGCGCAGTGACACCGAGGGGCGGCTTGGCCAGTACAAGCGCAACTTCCGCCTGTTCAATGCGCCAGCCGCGCTGTTCGTGTCGATCGACAAGCGCTTCAGTAAGGCGCAATGGGCCGACCTTGGCCTGTTCGTCGCGACGGTGATGTATCTCGCCCGCGGCTATGGGCTCGACACCTGCCCACAGCAGTCCTGGTCGCGAGTGCAGAAGCCGCTCTACGCCTTCATCGGCCTGCCCGACACGATGGTGCTCTATTGCGTCGTCTCGATCGGCTACGGCGACCGCAGCCAGCCGGTGAACAAGTTCCGGTCCACCCGCGCCGATCCGGCCGAGTTCACGACCTTCGTCGACACGCCGCGGCGGGCCGCCCACCCCGCCGCACCCGACGTCAACCATCCCTCCTTCGCGACCAGTACCGAGAGCTTACCCATTCAGAACGCCTAGTGCCGAAGCGACAGCAAGGAAGCCGCCGGCGCCGTCCTTGCGGGCGCGGTGATCAATTTGCGCGCTGGCTCGAAGGTCCGGTCGTCCGGTGACGTTGCCTCTTGCGGAGTGACAATCGCCAACCACGACTTCAAGTGCCTCCAACGGATGCGCGTGGTGTGCGTCCGACTGATCCTGGGGAGAAAACCAACATGAAACATGCCATTGCACTGCCCCGCCGCGAGGTTTTGAAGCTCGGCGCGATGGGCGTTTTCGGTACGATGATAGCTGCCTCGACACTGCCCGGAAAGGTCGGCGCGCAGACGCCGAGCATCGAGAACATCCAGTCGAACCTGAAGGCGATCCAGATCGGCGATTTCAATCCGAATTACGCGGCGCAGTGGACCGTTCGTCTCGCGCAGGCCCTCGGATACTTCAAGGAGCACGGCATTGACGAATTTGATGTCACACTCACTCAAGAGTACATACCGGGCTTGATCGGTGGCAGCCTAGACATCGCGCACGGCGACACCTCGGAGTTCATCGGCGCCGGCGAGGCGAGCGGCCTGCCGATCAAGATGATTTCGATCTACCGACACAACGAGCTGTGGATCTTGGGCGTCGGTAAAGGCATCGAGACGGTCGACGACCTGAAGGGTAAGAATATCTCAGGTGGTAACCTAGCTGGCCGCAACACCTGGGTTCAAAAGCAGATCATCACCAAGCTCGGCCTGAAGGAGAGCGACGTCAACTTCGTGCCATCGTCCGGCGGGTCGGACGGCCGCCTCGGGGCCGTTATTGCCGGCACCCTGCAGGGTGCCAGCCTGTTCCCAAGGCACAAGAAGCCGCTGGAGGAAGCCGGCGGCAAGTTCATATTCGAGGAGCTGACCCCGTCGCCGCAGGAGGCCTACGGTGCGATGGGCGGTTGGCTCGAGGCGAACGAGGACGCGGTCTATGCCTTCACTCTCGCCGACCTGAAGGCCCGCCAGTGGCTGTTCAAGCCGGAGAACAAGGACAAGGCCTATCAGGCCATGCGCGATCTCGGCTACGACATTCCCGACGGCTTTGTAGAGCTCTACCAGACGGAACTCGAGCAGATCAGCCCGGACGGCGGCTTCGACACAGCCGCGATGGACCAGTTTATCAAGGACATCGCCCTCACCGGCGAGGTTCCCGCGGGCGTCGACTGGCGCAAGTACTTCGACCTGAAGTACCTGTGGGCCGCCCAAGATGCGCTGGGTCTGACAAGGCGTCCGGCCTCGCTTTAATCAGACTATTCGTAGCGAGCAGCGTTTAAGTCATTCTGAGATGAGCGGCCATGGCTGCATCCGTACGTGTAGTGCAGCCATGGCCATCAATACGATCTACAGTCGACCAAAGCTGTTGACTGTCGGCAAGGCCGGAGTTGAAGAACCCCAGTGTGCCCTGCCTTCATCGTCGGCTCCGTTGCAACAGGGACACATGGGCCAATTCCAAAGACGACGAGGCCATGACGGGGAGTTCGACGACGTCCTCATCGTCGATCGCGTGGGCGCAAGTGCTCGCGCACGGGCCGCCGAGGAGTGCAACATCTATCGTCGGCACCGGCGTCGTCAATGGTTGCTTGTGAAGTAAGCTTTTCGTCCACCCGTCAACGCCACACCTGCGGGCAAATTTTCAAAGTGACCTGAGCGGCTTTGAGGGGGTTCTGAGAAGTGGAAAAAGTCGAGTGCGTGGTGATCGGGGCCGGCGTCGTCGGCCTCGCGGTGGCGCGGCGCCTCGCCGCGGCCGGCCGCGAGGTGATCGTGCTGGAGGCGGAGCGGTCAATCGGTATGGGGACTAGCTCGCGCAATTCCGAAGTCATACACGCCGGCATCTACTATCCGACCGGCAGCCTGCGCGCCCGGCTCTGTGTCGCGGGCAAGGAGCGGCTATACGCCTATCTTGACGAACGAGGATTGCCGCACGCCCGCGTCGGCAAGCTGATCGTCGCTGGGCGGCCCGAGGAGACGGGCTATCTCGAAAGGCTGATGGCCACGGGACTCGCCAACGACGTCGACGATCTTCGCATGATCGACGGCGAGGAGGCGCAGGCCCTTGAGCCGGAGCTCTCCTGCTACTCGGCTCTCATCTCGCCGAGCACCGGCATCCTCGACACGCACGCCTACATGCTGAGCCTGCAGGGCGACGCCGAGGCGGCGGGCGCCGCCTTCGCCTTCGCCGCGCCAGTGACGGGTGGCGCCGTCGGCCATGACGGCATCCGCCTCGAGGTCGGTGGCGCCGATCCGATGACGTTGTCGGCTCGCCACGTCGTCAACGCCGCCGGGCTGACGGCGCACACGATCGCCGCGAGCCTCGCCGGCTTCCCCGCCGCGCACGTGCCGCGCGTGCGCTACTCGCGCGGCGTCTATTTCTCACTGACCGGCAAAACGCCCTTCGGCCGTCTGATCTATCCGGTGCCAGACGGTGCCTGGCTCGGCGTCCACTTCACCCTCGACATGGCCGGCCGCGGCAAGCTCGGGCCAGACGTCGAGTGGATCGATTCGCTCGACTACCGCGTCGACCCGGCCCGCGCCGCTGCGTTCGCCGAAGCGGTTGGGCGCTATTGGCCCGCTGTCCGGGCAGATCAGCTGGTACCGGACTATGCCGGCGTGCGGCCGCGGCTCGTGGGACCCGGCGAGGCGCCGGTGGATTTCCTCATCAGCGGCCCGCGCGACCACGGCGTCCTCGGCCTCGTCAACCTGTTCGGCATCGAATCGCCCGGTCTCACGTCCTCGCTGGCGCTCGCCGACCACGTGGCGACGCAGCTCGGGATCAGCGGAATATCATCAGCATCGCGCCGGCAGCTTGAGACCGCGTCGTGAACCACGCCGTCCCGTTATTGTAATGTCGCCATCAAGCAAAGAGCATACAATCTAAATATTATCACCGATCACGGGCGTCGATTGATCGATAAATGGCGATCTTGCATGATGGCTGTTGCGTGTTTTGTTGATGTAAATAACAAACTCCGGCACCGCTCAGATACACCCTATGAATATTTGGAAAAAATGGGCTATAGATGGAGGCTTACATGCATACACATCAAAACATTACGCGCCTATCGATCGAGACACAATGGTAGCGCCGGGCGGAGAACAGGGGGGCGTTATCGATGCCTCCGCCTCTCTACACACACGACGGTGTCGTCAGCCAGCCGCATGGGGGAACTAATGTCTGAGCAAGATCCAAAGAACGACCGGATGAACGGCGCCGAAAGCCTCGTTCGCACGCTGTTGGCGGGAGGTGTCGACACCTGCTTCGCCAATCCCGGAACCAGCGAGATGCATTTCGTGGCAGCGCTCGATCAGATCGCCGGGATGCACTGCGTCCTCGGGCTTCAGGAAAACATCGTCACCGGCATGGCCGACGGCTACTACCGGATCGCCCGCAAACCGGCTTGCACACTGCTCCACTGCGGGCCCGGCCTGGCGAACGGGACGGCAAATCTGCACAACGCGCGGCGGGCCAGAAGCAGCATCGTCAACATCGTCGGCGATCAGGCGACCTATCATCGGCCTCTCGATGCGCCTCTCACCGCCGACACCGACGGTCTCGCGAGGGTGACGTCGAACTGGGTCCGGACGACGACGTCTGCCCCTGACGTCGGCCGCGACGCGGCTGCGGCCATTCAGGCGGCGCGGACGCACCCCGGTCAGATCGCGACGCTCATTCTCCCGTCCGACGCGTCTTGGGACTCGGGTGGATTCGTTGCCGAGGTGCCGCCGCCGCCATCGCCTGCCCTGATTAGCCCAAGGGCCGTCGAGGAGGCGGCTCGGATCCTGCGCCGCGGCGAGAAGACCCTCATCCTACTTGCCGGGGACGGCGTCCGTGCGAGGTCGCAGGAGCTCGCCTGGCGCATCGCGCAAGCGACCGGCGCCGCTTTGATGGCGGATTTCGTCAATGGCTGCATCGAGCGGGGACGTGGACGCGCGCCAATCGAGAGGGTGCCGTACGGTGCCGATGCGGCGCTGCGTGCCCTCGCTCCGTTTCAGAACATCATCCTCGTCAACGCGCGGCCGCCGGTCGGCTTCTTCGCCTATCCGGGAAAGCCTTCAATCCGCTATCGTCCGGATGCCAAGATTCACATCCTCTCACGCCCTGAGCAGCAGGCGGAAGACGCCCTGCGGGCCCTCGTCGACGAACTCGGGGCACCCGAAGCGCCCATCCCTTCGGCCGGGCCGGCACCCGAAATCGCCAAGGGCGCGCCGTCGGCCGAAGGGCTGGCGCAGACGATCGCGGCCCTCATGCCGGAAGGCGCGATCGTCTCCGACGAGAGCATCTCTTACGGGCACGGATTGTACCACGACACGCACGCCGCCCCCCCGCACGATTGGCTGCATCTCACGGGCGGAGCGATCGGCGACGGCCTACCGGTGGCGACCGGCGCCGCGGTCGCCGGCAAGGGAGAACGCCGAGTGATCGGCATCCAGGCCGACGGTGCCGCGATGTACTCGCTTCAGTCTCTCTGGACGCAAGCGCGCGAACGCCTCCCGGTCACCACCATCATCCTCAGCAACCGCAAGTACAAGGTGCTGCTCGGCGAATATGAAAGGGTTGGCGCCACACCGGGGCAAACCGCTATGACCATGCTCAGTCTCGACGAGCCGGCGATAAACTGGGTCAAGACCGCCGAAGGGCTCGGTGTGGAGGCAGCCACGGCGACGACCCTCGAGCAGTGCGCCGATCTTATGCGTGAGAGCTTCAGGCACCGGTCGCCGTTCCTGATCGAACTAATGACCTGAGCCAAAGCCTCCGCGGCCGGGGGCATCTTTGTCGAAGGTTCCGGCCCCTCTGGGGCCGGAACGCGGGATTCGCGCCACAGGTTCTGTTGCTCCGCTCCTATTGCTTCGCGGCCACGGCTGTTCTCGACCTTCTCGGATGCGGGATACCTCATTCCGAATCTCCTCCATCTGCAATCTTTCTTTTCGTGAGCCGGCGCAGTTCGAGGGCCCGTTCATTGACGACATCCTTCGGTGCACCGGATTCTCGGCGCAGATCCCTGACCTGGTCGCTGGTGGCGGCACGGGCCGTGTCCCCCGCCGGCCGCCGCCTGCCAGCTTCCGAATGCCCACATTACCTAAAGCACGGCATATTCTGGAAAATTTTGGCTATTAACTGTTGAACAAAGTGTCACCCAAGCGTCGAATATTACCCGCCGCTTCTGCAAACAATCTGTTCTCCGGTAAGCCGCCTCGGCGTTGTTTGCCAACATATGAGATAGTACTGCTTCGGCGACCTTCTCGAAGGCACGCTGGTCTGCTCAGCCGCCCAATCACGGAGGCACTGCGGAAGCCGTGCGGCATCGCGACGACCCCCATCCTTCTCAGCACCATCATCAGTGCCATCGTCGAAAGCGGTTGGCCCATTTTAGCCTGCTGCCGGTGTCCACGGAACCAGCAGCAGGTCATCCGGCGTCGAAGGGCCTGACATCGCCCCTTAAATTGATGCCGCCAGCAAGTTTGGGGATCGCATTGGGTGGGTGGTCCACCCCGACGCACAAGTTCGCCAGATTGCGACGGGCTACGCGCCGTCCGGAGCAGAATGCCCGCATCCGGCTTCCCATCCTCCGCCATTTGGCTATTCCGACGTGTCTCTTGGCACTCCCGGCCGAGCGAGAACGTCAAAGAATGCCAATGCTTTGCCTCGGTGGGCGGTGGACCGCGCGGCACCGGTCTCGGTCCGTCAGTCTCCGTTTCGGCCGTTTCTCTCCCAAGCCATGAACGGCAGGGCCGAAGCTGCGGCGCCATGACTCTTTAATGCATAGCGAGTTTCGCGAGTGTTCGCCGGCGGGCTTTTCGCTGGCACAATGGCCGGGGAGGATGGAGAATGGAGAATGCGGCCTTTGACTTCCCTCGCGAGTTTCAACTGACTTGTTCGCCTGCAAGTCCCGGTTTCGGTGGCCATGTCGGCAGTTCAATCGATCGGAGGGCTCATCGCGTGGGTGCGGCGTGACGAATTGCGCGACCAGTTCGAGGAAGTCTTCGATCGCCATGTTGGGGCCGCCTGCCGTGGCGCCGGTGTCGACATCAAGGATCTCGCCGATATTGTCGGCGAGCACGGTGTCTCGAACCTGTGGGGACTCGCCTTTGAGGACTTCGTCTCGTCCGGACCCGACGAGCGCAACGTTGCGGTCGCCTATCTAAAGCGCCGTGGCTGGAAGGAATCCGCAGGCACGCGCGCCTACATCCAGGCGCTGCGGCAATCGACGATCAGCCTCTACGAGATCAGTGACATCGTCGTCGGGGAGAGCTTCCTCGCACGCGACCTGGTCCGTGGCGGGGAGCCCGTGAGGGTATTCGAGCGCTCTGCGACCCGCAGCCTGTCGCAATGGGACCGGATTGCCGCCAGGGTGGTGACCGTTCTGGGCAGAACGCAGATCACGGGCGCCCTTCTGGCGTTTGGTCAGCGTCTTGGCGACGAAGCTTTGGCAACGATCGAGCGGGTCCGCAAGAAGGCACGGGCCGAGGCCCTCAAGGTCACCCGTTCGCTCGGCCGCGTAGCAGTTGATGACGCCGCTGCCTCCTTGACTGAGCTAGACGAGGTGCTGGCCGGATCAGCCTTCATGTTCAGCAATCTGTGGCTCGACGACGTGCTACGGCGCGCGCTGAACCCCTCCCTGCCGCAGGTCCAGAACACCGACGGGGACCCGCTCGAATTCATCACGCTGCACTTCCCGCTCGTCTCGAAAGCCAAGCTGCCGGCAGTTCGCACGGCCCTCGATGCCTTGCCGTCGCTGCGCAAGGAGAGTGACGCATTCTGGAATTGGCTGGAGACGGCAAAGCAGACGCGCAAGCCAGTCCGGAGGGTTCCCGGTGCCCAGACCTTTGTGACCACGATGGATGACGGCGCGATCGTGCTCGGCAACATCGAACTCGGCGACAAGGCAGTGAGCCTATCCGTCAACTCCGAGGCCCGATCGGAGCGCGGCCGCGCGCTGCTCGAATCGGTCCTCGCAGGCCTTGTCCGTGCACCGTTGGTGGAGAGGCAGACCGTCGAACAGATGATGTCCGCAGCGCCGCGTCGGGCGTCGAAGGCCGCCGACGAGCCGCTGCTTCCACCCGACGAGCTGAAGCGCGTCGTGCATCAAAGCCTGACCGATCACTACTTGCGCACTTTGGACGAACCCATCCCCGCACTCGGCAATCGCTCACCCCGTCAGGCCGCCAAGACGGCGAAGGGCAGCGAGAAGGTGATCGTGTGGCTGAAGTCGCTGGAGAATGTTTCCGGGCGGCAGGAGCCGGGCGACCTGATGGCGACCTATGACTTCACCTGGATGTGGGAGGAGCTTGGCGTAGCGGAGCAACGTCGCTGACACGGAGTTGTGCATTCCGAAGCTCTATGTGGGAGAGATGGTCAAATCCCCAGTCTAGACTAAGCGGAGAAAGACTCTATCTCCGATCGTGAAAGATTTTAGATCGAGTGTTTAGCGGAAAGTTACTTAAATGCATTCGTGAAGCGCGACCAAACCCCGCATCTACAGCTAGAATTTCTTGGAGCGAACACTTCGTTGTTGACGCGTCTCCCCGAAACTCGCTTTGCGGTTGACATGGCGCGCCAGCGCCGCTCTTGTCGCGCCCATCGACGCCGCTGAGCCGAGCCCAGGTCTCAAGGCCGGCCTGAGCCTCGGCTTGCGCGCCCTCACGCCAGCTCCGGAGGTTGTCCAACGGCCTCAGGCGCCGGACCGTCGTGCTGATTTCCCCCCAACGCAAAGGCCAGGATCGACGTCTCGGACCGACCCGCCGCGACGCTGTCCCCATAGAAAGCCCGCAACCCCATGGCTTCGCTCAGCCTGCTTCAATGAGGTCGCGGTCCTGAGCCGCCGTCGTCAGTGCCCACGATTTCGCAGAGGCCTCCAGATTCCCAACTCGGTGCAAGGATGGTCAATCTGCCTACCGGGAAGGAGGTGGCGGACATCCCGACAGCCCATTCTGAAGACCTTCGTCCGCGCGTTGCGGCGGCGGCCGCGGTGGGAGCGATCTCCCGCCCCTCCGATCGCGTCGCCGAGGCCCAGCCGCCCTCGTCGTCGACGTCGCGATTTGCGATCTGCAGTCCGCTCCATCTCGCGACGGTGGTCGTCCCGGGGTTCTCGGTCTGGCGACCGGCCTTCAGATCAAAACTAACGCCCATCTGACGGGCCTTGCGCGAAGTGCCCGCTATAGGGGTAGCGGACGGCCCCATTTGCTCGTCAGCGGCCGTTTATAGGAATGCGTTCAATCGCATCGCGATGGCCGGTCCGCGGACACGCCGGTCGCCTCGAAAAGGCCGTCGTCGGGTGCCCCGCTCGACCATGGATGTTCCCCGATCTCAACGCACTCGAACGAGAGCTGCACGATGACCTGCCGCGTCGCGGATGCGGCAACCAACTCACAGAGACAACGAGCACTGCAAGCTGAGCGCCCGTCTATCCGTCCGTCTCCCGCCTGACCCGTGCTGGTCGCGAAGCAATCCCCAGAGGCCTTCCGTGCGAGGGATCGGCCCAACTCAGGTTCTCGAGGCCTTCTCGGCGCCCGCGCCAGCCGACTTTCTCAGTTGCTGCACTCGTCGCTGCGAGATGCCGAGCTGCAGCGCGATCTGCCTCGGCGAAATGCCAGCCTCGTAGAGTGCCTTCACGGCCGCCCTCCGCGATCGGGGGCGCCGCTGCGATATATAAAGAGTGTCTCCCGCGAAGCGGTCGATGAGACGCTCTGCGATCGCCGGCTCGATGAGACGCAGGACGCTCTTCTCGCTCATCTCGGCGGGCACGTGAATCATGATGCCGGGAACCCGGGCGGCAAGCTCGGCGGCGACATCGTCGCCACACTGCTCGGCGACGTCGGCCATGTCACCGGTCCATACCGGCGTCAGAAGATCGGGCAAGTCGATCATCGGCCTGCTTCCTGCGCGACCGATGCCGCCGTCCTTCCGTGCTCCACGCCGTGAGCGCGACCGGAGTGCTCATGGCCGACCGGAGGCGACGCGGCCGCTGGCGATGTGGATGCGCAAAACCGTTCGACTGAACACCGACGGACTTCGCCAAAGGCATAGCAGTTACCGTAAGCAGATGAAGCGATTTCAGGCACGACAGACCTCGACGAGCGACGTGAACGCGGCGACAGTCAACCCGCCCTTGACCACTCGTCAGGCGAATGCTTCGATCACCCTCCTTTCGTTCGCAATTCATGGGTTCGTGGAACCCCCGAGCCAGCCGCACGACGATGCGGAGCACCTCGCGCAACTCTGGTCTAGCGGCCGATGAGGTCCTCGATGCGGATCGGGAAGCGGCGGACGCGGATGCCGGTGGCGTGCCAGACCGCGTTGACGATGGCCCCGACGGTGCCGGTGATGCCGATTTCCCCCACGCCCTTCACGCCGAGCGCGTTGACGTACGGGTCCTCCTCGTCGACGAGGATCGCGTCGAGCGCCGGGACGTCGGCGTTCACCGGCACGTGGTACTCGGCGAGATCGGCGTTGATGATCCGCCCGCTGCGGCGATCGGTGATTGCCGCCTCGTGCAGCGCGAAGGAAATCCCCCAGATCATCCCGCCGAAGTACTGGCTGCGCACCAGGCGCGGGTTGATGACGCGGCCGGCCGCGAACGCTCCGACGAGGCGGGTCACCCGGACCTGGCAAAGGTCGGGGTCGACCTTCACCTCCGCATAGACGGCGCCGTGCGAGAACATCGCATGGGCCGCGGCAGCCGCCGGATCGCGGGCCGACTTGGCAGTACCGATCACCTCGGCGCTGCCGGCGCGGGCGAGGATGTCCCCGTAGGCGTCACTGCGCCCATCGTCGTCGCGTCGGTGCAGGCGACCGCCCCGCGCCACCACGCCGACGTTGCCTGCGCCGAACAGCGGTGACGCGGGATCGGCGGTGGCGAGCGCGGCGAGCTTGGCGATGGCGTCCTCGCCGGCCTCGTGCAGCGCCAGCCCGGCGCTCGCGGTGTGGCCCGATCCGCCGGCAATGCCGCCGTCCGGCAGGCGCGAATCGCCGGATCGGAGCTCGACCCGGTCCGGATCGAGACCGAGTGCTTCCGCCGCGATCTGGGCGAGCGCCGTCCACGCGCCCTGTCCCATGTCCGCGCCCGCCGTCTCGACGAGTGCGGAGCCGTCGCGGCGCAAGGTGGCGCGCGCCTCGGCGGGGAAGTGCGGGCAGTGGAATACCGCCGTGCCCATGCCCCAGCCGACGAGGAAGCCGTTCTCGTCGCGCATCCGGCGCGGCGCCAGCGGGCGGCTCGACCAGCCGAAGCGCTCGGCACCCTGGGCGTAGCAGGCGCGCAGGGATTTCGATGAGAACGGCCTGCCGGTGCCGGGCTCCGTCTCGGCGTAGTTGGCGAGCCGGAAAGCCAGCGGGTCCATGCCGCAGGCCTCCGCCGCCTCGTCCATTGCCACCTCGAGCGCCGCCGAGCCGGACGCCTCGCCGGGCGCGCGCATCGGTCCCGGCGTGCCGGTGTCGAGGCGCAGGCCCTCGTGCTCGACGAGGATCGAAGGGCTCGCGTAGAGCGGCAGCGAGGCGTTCGCCGCCGGCTCGAGGAAGTCGTCGAAGCTCGACGTCGCGCACAGCGCGGCATGGTGTAGGGCGGTGAGCCGCCCCTCGGCGTCGGTGCCGATCCGCAGGCGCTGCCAGGTCTGCCCGCGGTGACCCACGGGGCCGTACATCTGCGCGCGGCTGAGAACGAGCTTGACCGGCCGCTGCAGGTGGCGGGCGGCGAGGATCGCCAGGATCTGCGGCCCGTTGAGGATCGCCTTCGAGCCGAAGCCACCGCCGAGGAAGGGCGAACGGATCACCACGTTCTCCTTCGGGATGCCGAAATAGGCCGCGTAGGCGGCACAGCTCAGCGCCAGCGCCTGGTTCGGCATGTCCAGGGTGACCACATCGCCGTTCCATTCCGCGACGACGGCGTGCGGCTCCATGGCGTTGTGATACTGTGCCGGGGTCTCGTAGTCGGCGTCGGTGCGGTGCGCCGCGGCGAGCAGGCCTGCCTCGACGTCGCCATAGGCGGTGCGGGGCGCGGCGCCGACGCCGACCGCCTGCGGCGCGAAGCGCGCCCCATCGGCGCGCCGCGACCGCGCCTCCTGCGCCTCGTAGCGCGGGCTGAGGAGGATGGCGCCCTGGGTCGCCGCCTCGAGCGTCTCGGCGATCACCAGCGCGATCGGCTGGCCTGCGTAGCGGACGCGGTCGTCCTGCAGCACCTCGACGCGGAATCCGAACGGCGGAATCTTCTGGTCGGGGTCATGCGCCAGCGGCGGCCGGTTGGCCGGCGTCAGCACCTCGACCACGCCCGGATGCGCCTTTGCCGCCGCGACACCGAGATGGGTGACGCGGCCGCGGGCGATCTGGCTCGGTGCGAAGACCGCGTACAGCATCCCCGGAGGATGGTTGTCGGCCGCATAGGTCGCCCGGCCGGAGACCTTCAGCAGGCCGTCGCGGCGGGTCAGCGGCTGGCCGGCATTGGAGCCGTGCCGGCGCTGCGGCAAGGTCGAAGGCGTGACCTCAAGCGACATGCTGCACTCCCGGACGGGCCGAAAACGGTGAGGCCGGGAGCGGCGGCATCTCGGCCGGCGTTCCCTCGCTCGCGAGGGTGAGCGCGCGCACGGCGATGCGGCGCGCGAGCTCGATCTTGAAGGCGTTGTCGCCGGACGGCCGCGCTTCGCGGAGCGCAAGCTCGGCCGCCCGTGCGAACGCCGCGGCGGTCGGCGGGGCGCCAATAAGAGAGGCCTCCGCCTCGGCGGCACGCCACGGCTTCGGTGCGACGCCGCCGAGCGCCAGGCGGGCGGCGCTCACGACCCCTCTCTCGATCTGCAGGGCGGCGGCTGCCGACACCACGGCGAACGCGTAGGACGTCCGCTCGCGCAGCTTCAGGTAGCGGGCGTGGCCGGCAAATGCGGCGGCCCCCGCCGGCAGCCGCAAGGCGACGATGAGTTCGCCGGGGGCGAGCGTCGTCTCGCGGTCCGGTGTCGACCCCGGCAGGGCGTGGAGCCGATCGACGGCGACCTCGCGGACCCCCTGCGGCCCGGCGACCTCGACGACGGCGTCGAGGGCCACCAGCGGCACGCAGAAGTCGGACGGGTGGGTGGCGATGCAGTGCTCGCTCCAGCCGATCACCGCGTGCAGCCGGTTCTCGCCGTCGCGCGCATCACATCCCGCGCCCGGCGAGCGCCGGTTGCAGGCGCTGGCGGGATCCTGGAAATAGCTGCAGCGCGTCCGCTGCATCAGGTTGCCGCCGACCGTCGCGGCGTTGCGCAATTGCGCCGACGCGCCCGACAGCAGGGCTTCGGCGACGGAGGGGAACGCGCGCGAGAAGCGCTCGTCGTAGGCGAGGTCGGCATTGCGGACGAGCGTGCCGATCCGCACGCCTCCGTCCTGCGACCACGCGATGCCGTCGAGGCCGGGCAGGTGCGTGATGTCGACGAGACGCGACGGCCGCGCCACGCCGATCTTCATCAGGTCGACGATGTTGCTTCCCGCCGCGAGGTAGACCGAGCCGGGCGCTGCAGCCGCGTCGACGGCCTCGGCGACGCTCGCCGGGCGAACATAGTCGAACGGGTTCATGCCGCCCTCCGATCGCGTCCAACGGCGTTTCCGAGGACGTTCTGGGCCTCCAGCACCGCCTCCGTGATGCCTTGGTAGGCGCCGCAGCGGCAGATGCTGCCGCTCATCAGTTCGCGGACCCGTTCCGGGTCGTCGCCGGCGCGGGCCTCTGCGATGAGGCCGACCGCGCTCATGATCTGGCCCGGCGTGCAGTAGCCGCACTGAAGGGCGTCGTGAGCGATGAAGGCCGCCTGCACCGGGTGCAGCGCCTCGCCCTCCGCGAGCCCCTCGATGGTCTGGATGGTGGCCTCGTGGAGGCTCGCGGCGAGGGTCAGGCAGGCGTTGATGCGGCGGCCGTCGACGAGGACGGTGCAGGCGCCGCACTGGCCCCGGTCGCACCCTTTCTTGGTCCCGGTCAGGGCGAGCCGCTCACGCAGCAGGTCGAGCAGGGTCGTGCGGGAATCGTCTAGGGTGATCGCGAGCGGTCGACCATTGACGGTGAGACTGATGGAAAGCGACATGTGTTGCCCCATGCAGGCGAAAGATGCGGACGGCACGGCCTGGCGTGCCGGAGGGGTCGGGGGCGGCTCGGCGGGGGAGGTCCGCTGGCCCCTTGACCGGGGAGGCATTGTTTGCGCGTCCTCTCGGCGACCGTCTCCATTTATACGGAGGTATCCTCCGTTTAGCAAGGCGGCGGGAGGCGTTTTTTGGAACTGATGCGAACTGCGCCCGCCCAGTCGGGCCGCGAGTCAGGCCGCAAGCCACGGGCGGACTCGCTCCGCAACCGCGAGCGACTGGTCGAGGCGGCGACGGAGATCTTCAGCCTCGGTGGCCCGCAGGCGAGCCTGGAGGCGGTCGCGCGCCGCGCCGGAGTCGGCATCGGCACGCTCTACCGCCACTTCCCGACGCGCGAGGCGCTGTTCGAGGCCGTCTACCGCCACGAGGTCGACCATCTGGGGGCGCTCGCCGAGCAACTCGCCCTCGAGGACGATCCGCTCGAGGGGCTGCGGAGCTGGCTGCACGCCTATGTGCGGCTCGTCGCCGCCAAGAAGGGCATGACGGAGGCGCTGCAACTCGTCGCCCACGGCTCCACGGAGCTGAAGGCCTACTCCTTCGAGCGGCTGAGGACGGCCATCGGCCTGCTGCGCGACCGCGCGGTGGCGGCCGACGTCATCCGTCCCGACGTGACGCCGGAGGATCTTCTGCGCGCCCTCGTCGGCATCTTCTATTCCCAGGGCACGGCGGACTGGCGACCGATGGCGCTGCGCTTCGTCGACGTCATCGTCGACGGTCTTCGCAAGCGCTGACGGGCGAGCGTCCATTCGATTGGCTGCGCTCGATCGGCAATCGCCGCGTCGGTGGACGTAGCCTCGATACGCCGACTCTCTCCCCGGCGGCAGTGAAGCTGCACTGTCTCGAGGGCAAGGTTGCAATCGGCGCGCAGGTTTTCCACGCCGTATTCCCAAGTCCCCTGATGACCCGAAGCAAACCTCTCAAAAAATGGTCCCAGGTGCGGAGCATGTCCGCAAGAATATCTTGAAAACGCAGGTAACGAGCGTTCCGTCTAGCCTACCGGCTGGGCTCCCAGTCCGTCATCTGCAGAATATTTCCCCCGAGCTGCTGGAACGCCCGCTGGCGGCAGGAGAACACGATGATCTGTTGGTCCTTTGACTGCCGATGGAGGGCATCGAACATTTTCTCGATGCGGTCGTCGTCGGAATAGACGAGGGCGTCGTCGAGGATGACGGGGGCCGGGCGCCCGTCGCGGGCGAGGAGCCGCGCGAAGGCGAGCCGCGTCAGCACGGAGAGTTGCTCGCGCATGCCGCCGCTCAGCCGATCGACGTCCTCCTCCTGGCCGTTGCGCAGGATCGTCTGCGGCAGGAGCGTCTTCTCGTCGAAGGTGATGGCGACATCGTCAAAGAGAAGCCCCAGGAGCGGCCTCAGCTCAGCCATGACGGGCTTCAGATAGAGGTCGCGCGCTTCCGACCGCGCCGCCGCCAGCGCCAGCGCCAGCCGTTGCAGCACGGCCACCTCTCTCTCGAACGCCACAACGCGGGCGGTAGCGGCGGAGAGCGCCTCGACTGTCTCGCACCACTTCTCCTCTACCGCCTCATCGGCGCGGGTGCTGATCTCCCCGTTGAGCCCGGCGATCGCCTCGCGGAGGCGGTTGATCTCTTGTTCCGCCGCCGCCTCGACCGAGCGGGCGCGCTTCAACGTCGCCTCGGCGGACTCCAGGTCGATCGCCGCGGCCCGCAACGCCTCCGCATCGCGCTCTGCCTGGGCAACGGAACCTTCTAAAGCGGAAAGCGCGCCCGTCAGCGCCTCCTCACGTTCGCCGCGCGCATCGGCGGGCCCGAGAACCGCCTCGACATGCGCCTCGTCGGCGCGCAGGCCCGCCAACGCGGTTTCGGATGCGATGAAGGCATCGTCCACGCTTTCCCGCAGGGGCTCCGCCTCGCGCAGGGTGTCCCCGGCGCGCTTGCGCCGCTCTTCGGCCTCCGCGAGTGCCGTCCGGACCTGCGCAGGGTCCTCCTTCAGCTCGAGAGCGCTCTCGTCGGGCGAGCCATGGCCGGCGATCTCCTCCCGCAGCTTGGCGATGCCTGCCGGCGCCAGCAGCGAAAGCCTGCCGCGGGCCTCGCGCAGCTCGGCCGCGTACTGCTGAGCGCGGACCTCTCGCGCACGCGCCGCGGCGAGGTCGGCGACGCCCATCGACTCGAGCAGCGTGCGCCGTCGCGCCTCCGCCTTCTCCCGGCGCCCGTCGCCGCGGTCCGGACGGTTCGATCGCAACGTGATCGTGCCGATGCCCGGCACATCGAGCTCCGCCTGCCCGCGATAGCCGCGCTCCTCGCCAGCCGCCAGTGGCACGCCGTCCATCATCACGGCACCGGCGGCGCGGTCGGCATAGAAAACGGCGACCGTGGGACGCACGGCTTCCTCGGCTGCACGGAGCTTGGCGATGTCGATCTCCAGTTCCTGCAGCTCATCGACGGCCTTCGGCGGCAGCGTCTCGAGTGCCAGCTTCGCTTCGCCCTCCTCGATCGTCTGACGGGCCGCCTCGGCCTTGGTCAGCCGCTCCTGCAGCGCTCCGAGACGCTCCGACGCCTCACGCGCCTTCAATGCCGCATCGAGACGGGCAAGCAGCCCGCGCGTCTCCTGCTCCGCCGTCTCCGCCGCCCGGATCTCCTGCCTGGCGCCGGCAATCGCCTCGGTCACGCCGCTGCGCCGGCTGACGGCGTCGCCGCGACGCTGCTCGGCCTCCCGCAGCTTGTTCCGGAGTTCCGCCGCCTTCGCGAGAGCCGCTCGGAACGCCTCGAGGCTGCCGCGCGCGTTGTTCCGCCGATCGCGGGCGAGCCCCAGCACGGCGTCCGCCGTCTTCAACGCCTCGCCCCGAGCGTTCGCTTTCTCGAACGCCGCCTCGGCCGCCTCGACAGCCTTGCGTCGGGTATCCCGGTCCTCGGGACGATCGAGCTCGGCGCGGCGCCGAGTGGCCGCAGCCCTCTTGTCCAGTGCCTCGCGCAGCGCCACGACCTCGCCGGAGAGCCTGCTTTCCTCGGCCTCGAGCCTGTTGCGCTCCTCGATCGCCGCCGCATAGCGGCCGCCGGCCTTCGGCCGTCCCGTGTTGGTCACGAGCTCCGACAGTGCCTCTGACGTCGCCGTCATGATCTCCGCCATGCGGCGCCCGCCGGTAACGGCCTCCACCTCCCCCTGGACGGACTCAAGAAGGCTCGCTCGTACCTGCTTTTCGCTGTCTTCCTCGGAGCGCGTGCGCTTCTCGAGGCCGGTGATGCCCTGGCGGACCCAGAGCAGTCCGGCCGGACCCGCCGTGCCGCCCTTAATTAGGTCAGCGATGAAGGCCTCGGCCTCGTCCTGCTGCGCCACGATGCGTCCGGACGCGAGGTCGGTCACGCGTGCCGAGCGACCGCCATAGTACTGCTTCGTGATCCTGAAGCGGTCCTTCGCGGTCGAGATGTCGGCTTCGATCAGTGGATTGCCGCCGCCGTACGGCCTCAGTCGCTGCACGTCGCTGGGCGTTCCGGAATAGGGCTGGAAGAACAGCGCGTGCAGGGCCTCGAAGCTCGTCGACTTGCCGAACTCGTTGGCGGCGCAAAGGACGTTGACGCCGTCACCGATGCCCTCGATCGCGACGCCGCGGCCGACGAACCGCTTGACGTTGAACATGCGTAGCGCCGCGATCTTCATGAGGCGACCGCTTGAGAATAGGTATAGAGGCGCGTGAGCGCCGACCGCGCGATGTCGCGCTCGGCCGCCGAGCGTCGGGAATCGTTGGATTCGGCAGCCAGCGCGTTCGCGGCCTCGCGCAGCGCGCCGGCGCGGTCGATGCGGTCGAGGTCTTTCACTTCGACCTCCGTCACGAGATCGGCGTCTTCGAGCTTGAGGAATGCGAAATCCGGGGCCGCGTGGTCGACTGCGCGCGTCAGCGCCGCACGCCCGACGAGACGGGCGCGGCCTGTTGCCGCGACACGCGCAAGCGTCTGACGGCGATCTCTGTCCTCCGGTAGCAATGCCGCGAGCGCCGCGACCGGATCCTCGCCGTCGAGCATGTGGAGCGCCAGCGTTCGCCAAGCGTACGCGGCCGTGGCGAGCGGCGTCACCACCGGCGGCGCGGCGGGGCCTGTGAGGCTCACGAGCAGCGCCTCGCCGGGGCGGTCGTGCTTGAACCGGTCGGGCTCGGGCGTGCCGCTGTAGCGCGTGCGCGGATCGACCTCGACCGCGCCGTGCCAGTCACCGAGGGCGAGATAGGCGAGCCCCGCCCGCGTCGCGCGGTCCAGCGCGATCACGTCCGAGATCGCCCCGTCTTCCGAGAAGCTCTGGATGGCGCCGTGGGCGAGGCCGATGCGGATGGCGCCGTCCGGCGTCGCGACGCCATCCATCCATTCGGTGAGATCCCGGCCGGGGCGCCGGGTCGTGCACGGCGCCGGCAGCACGACGACGTCCGGTGCGAGCGCGACGGGCCCGGGCTCAAGCGCTAGCGCGACGTTCTCCGGGATTTCCGTCCTCAGCGTCGTCCAAAGCTGTGCAGCCTGAAGCGAGTCGTGGTTGCCCGGCAGGATCACCCAGCGGATGGGCGCATGATCGCGCATCGCGGCGAGCGCGCACCGGCGAACCTCCGGCGCCGGCGTCTCGGTGTCGAAGGTGTCGCCCGCGAGCAGGACGGCTACCGCGCCCTCGGCGCGCGCGTGCTCGCCGAGTCGCCCAATCACGGCTTGTCGCGCCTCGCGCAACCGCGCCGGCAGGTCGCCGTCGAAGTTGCCGAAGCGCTTGCCAAGATGAAGATCGCTCGAATGGATGAAGCGGAACATTCCTATTCCGAGGGCTGGTGAAGGAGATGCAGGCGCGCACGGGCGATCGCCTCGTCGAGCCGTGCGCGCGACGCCGCCGCGAGCCGCTCGACCCCGAGAATACGCGCCAGATCACGGGCAGCGTCGGGCTGATCGAGCACATCGGGATGGCCGACGGCAACAGCGGCGAGCTCGGCCAACGGAATTTCGGCGATCGACCGCCGCGCCTCCTCGCTCGCCGGCTGTCGGTACGGCGTGATGTCCAGGACCGCTCCCTTCATCCAGATGAACTCGCCGCTCGATTCCTCGGTTCGGTCGAAATTTCGCAGATGAAGATCGATCCGTTCGCGGATTCGCCCTCCCGTTCTGAGCCAGCCGTGGGCACGCGCAATCCGCTGGGCCAGGATGTCCGTCCGCAGCGGGCTTTCGATCTCGATGACGGCATCGATCATCGCCTTCAGCGTGGTGCGGTAGCCGAACTCGTAAAACTGATCCGGCTGAGGAGCGAACGCGGACAGGTCGGCCACGGAATACCGCCTATCGCCCAATCGGGGCGAATCCGCCGCTTCTGGAGCCGACGACTCTGTATCGACGAGAAGTGGCGGTTCCTCCGGTGTGATCACTTCAACTTCCACGGCCGACGGCGCGACCGCTGCTTCCGCGCCGAGGCCAAGCACCGACGCAGGCGCGGAACTCACTACCGGGAGCGCTCCCTGATCATCGCGGACCTCCTCGATCCCCTCTACCTCGTGTCCCATGTCCCAGTGTGTCGGAACATCGTCCATCTTCGCGTCCGCGTCTGCAGCCCGGCGCGCTCTGCTTTCCTCGAGCAGGCGCTCGAGGCTTGCCTGCAGCCGCCCGGCGCAGCCGGCTGCGTCAAACCACCAGTCCGTCGACCAGACACGGAGGATGTTCCACCCGAGTCCCGTCAGCACCTGTTCGCGGACCTTGTCGCGATCCCGCGCGGTCGCCGAAGCGTGATAGGCGGCACCGTCGCACTCGATCCCGGCGAGGTAGGCTCCGGCCAGATCGGGGTTGCGGATGCCGAAGTCGATGCGGAAACCGGAGATCCCAACTTGCGGCACGACCGTCCAACCAAGTTGCGTGAGCTGCGCAGCGACGGCTTCCTCGAAGGGGGAATCAAAACCGCCGACCGACCCGATGTCGTGAGCCGGCAGTGCGATCGAGCCGCGCTCCGCATAGTCGAGGAATGTCTTCAGGTGCTGCACGGCGAGCGCCTTGGTGCGCGCCGAGTCGATCCGGTCCGCGGTGAAGCCCGAAAAGACAAGGAGTTCCTGCCGAGCCCGGGTAACCGCGACGTTCAGGCGACGCTCGCCGCCGTCGCGGTTGAGCGCCCCGAAATCCATCGTGAGCTTGCCGGCCGCGTCCCTCCAGAACGTGATCGAGAAAAAGATCACGTCTCGCTCGTCGCCCTGCACGTTCTCGAGGTTCTTGACGATCGTGGGCTCAACTCGTTCGTCGGCGAAGAACCATTCGAGCTCCGGATTGTCCCGACGCGCGGCGTCGAAAAGGTCCATGATCAGCGACTGCTGCTGGCCGTTAAAGGTGATGACGCCCAGCGTAGGGCGCTCCTTCTCCGGCAACTTCAGCCAACCCTTCATCCGGGAGATCGCTTCGTCCGCGACGACCTCGGCCTCGATCTTGTTGGTACGGCTCCGGCCACGGTCGTAGATCCCGTTCGGCACCTTCCGCAGGCGAACTGCACGGTCGTCGACGACCGGTGACGGGAACGTCACCAAGCGGTTCTGGTAGTAATGATGGTTGGAGAACGCGATCAGCGACTCGCTGCGGCTGCGGTAGTGCCACCTGAGGTCACGCAGCGGAATTCCGGCCGCTTTCGCCTCGTCGAGAATGCTCTCCAGGTCCTTCTCGTAGTCGGCGACTTCCTCCTCGTCCTCGTTCCGCCCGAAGAAGTTGGTAGGCGGCAGCTGCTTCGGGTCGCCGACAATGATCGTCTGGCGCGCCCGCGCGATCGCGCCGACGGCGTCCCAGGTCGTGATCTGCGACGCCTCGTCGAAGATCACGACATCGAACAGCGCCTGGTTCGGCGGCAAGTACTGGGCAATGGACAATGGCGACATCAACATGCATGGCGCGAGCTTGGGGAAGCTCTGCGGCAGGCGGGCGATTGTGTCGCGGATCGACTGGCTCGGCCGCTGCAACTCCATCTGATGACGCAAGAGACCAAGTTCGGAATTGCGGGGCACACTCTGCACCGCCGGCAGCCCGTGCGCGATCGCGCCGATGACGCGGTGGACCGCCTGCGAGCGCACGAGATCGTCAATCTCGCGGAACTCCCGGATGGCGTTCTCGTGCTGAAAGCGACGGAAGTTCCGCAGAACCGGGTCGCCATCGATCACCTTCGGCAGCCACCACCTGGCGTAGCCCAGGCGAAACGCGGTGCGCGCATTCAGCGGTGGGATCGTTCCCTCCTCTATTTGCTCGATGAGCGGGGCGAGGTTCCGAGCGACTGCTCGATGGCGCAGTCGGCACCACGTCGACCAATCCCTGAGGAGATGCCGCGCGTTCACCAGGCTGCCGAGCGCATCCTTCAGGGCGCGGAGATCGACGTCCAACAGCCCGCTCACCATGTCCCGGCCGGCGACCTCCGCGAAACTTCGGATCGCCTCCTCTAAGCCGGCCCTTGCTGCGAGCAGCCTGCCTCCGGCCTGCCGGACGGTGTCGTGCTCGACATTTCCAGCTAGGCAAGGAACAAGAGCACGGGCCATTGCAAGGATCTCGTCCTGATCCGGGCCGGGAACGGCGAGCGCCGTGCGGACGCGCGAGGCCAGCTCGAGGATTTCCGTGGCGGCGGCCACGTCCGTCGAAAGCCCGTCGATTGGCAGCCGCTTGCTGGCGAGCGGCGTCGCGTCGATCGCTGCAAGGCATTCTTTCATCCGCCGCAGCAGCGGAAGATCCTGTTCGGGCTCGGCGGTGCCGTGGACCGCGTAGCTCTGCAACAACTTTCGAAGCTTGCGCTTGCCGAGGGCTGACGCCGGCCAGAGCCTGGCGCCGGCCTCCCGCCAACGGCGGGCCAGATCGTCCAGTTCGAGATCAAAAACCGTCGGCAGTCCGTAGGTCGCCGACAATCTTTGCTCTGCCTCGCGATAGGCGGCGATCGAGCGGGCGAGTTCGTTCAGAGCACCGGCACAGAGGGCAAAATCCGGATCGAATGCAATCGTGACATCCCGGCCGCGACAGTCGTGCAGCGCGCGCGCGAGATTTGCCAGCGCCGGGACTTCGGTTTGCGATGGTTGCTGCCGTGGCTTCAGACCGAGGCAGGCGCGGAATCCGACGATCGCTCCCGTCAGCAGATCGGTTGCGTTCTGCAGTGACTGAGCCGCCGAGACCAGGTCCTCTTGCCAGGTCGAGTTCCACTCTTCGACGTCGACGAGGTCAAGCGCCGGCTGACGCTCGACAGACGCGAACGCGTGGCCGAGCTCGGCGGCGAGTTCCTCGAGTTCGCCGAGCATCTGCTCGTCGAGCGCATCGCGCTCTGCCCACTTCAGCACCGGCGCAGGTTCGTCGGCGGCCTTGAGGGCCGTTCCGAGCGCGCGGTAGGGGGTCCATCCGTTGGGATAGCGCCTGTGCAGCGCGTCCACATAGGCGTTCAGTTCGTCGCGTCGGACGCGAAGGCGCTCGTTGACCGAAACCCACTCAGACTGCGCCGCGCTGCCGTTGTGTTCCCAGGAGGCCTTGAGCTGTCCAAGGAAACGCCTCCGGTCGGCTTTGTTCGAATGCAGCTCGATGCAGTGATCTCCGAGGCCATGCCCGCGTAGCCGACGGTAGACGACGTCGAGCGCTGCGGTTTTCTCCGCGACGAACAGCACTGTCTTTCCCACCGCCAGGCAGTGCGCGATCATGTTGGCGATGGTCTGGCTCTTGCCGGTGCCCGGAGGGCCGACGATGACGAAGTCGCGGCCCTCAGCGGCGGCGAGGCTCGCCGCCGTCTGCGACGAGTCGGATGGGAGAAGACTTACAATTTCCGCCGGCGCATAGGCGCGATCGAGGGCGCGCCCGTCTGACCGCAACGCAACTCCTCCGTCTCCAGCAAACGCCTGCTCGGGTGTATCGATCAGATGGCGGACGACCCTGTTGGCGCGCAATGCATCGGTTCGCTCAACCAGATCCTTCCACATCAGGAACTTGGCGAAGGAGAAGGTCGACAGGGCCGTTTCGTCGACGACCTCCATGCCCGGCACATCGCGGATCGCCTGACGCATCATCGTGAGGAGCAGCGGGACGTCGATACCGCTGTCGTCGCTCGGCAGATCGCCCCCGAACTGCGGAAGCTTCAGGTCGAAGTCCTTCTCGAGGAATTGCAGCAGGGTCGCGTTGAAGCGAGGATCGTCCTCGTGAAAGCGCAGCGTGAAGCGCGAACTTGCGCTCCGGCGCTCGAGTTTGACGGGGATCAGCAAGAGCGGTGCCCGGTAGCTCCGCTCGTCGCTCGGCTTTTTCTTCCAGCGCAGAAATCCCACCGCAAGGAAAAGGGTGTTCGCACCACCCTCGGTGAAATCGTTGCGGACCTGGCGATAGAGGTCGATCAGCCGCGCCTCGAGCTGACGCGGCTCGAGCGGAGAGGGAAGCTCGTCCCGGAGCAATGCCTCGGCGGCGAAGCTGCGCTGCAGATCGCGGCCGTGGACGTCGCGATAGAGTGCTGCGTCGCGCTCCCCGAGCGGGTTCTGTTCGGGGATGGAAACAACCCTGATCGCGGCTCCGTTCGCGAACCGGTCTTCGAGATACGCCACATCGGTACAGAGAAACGGAATGGTCTTCTTCGAATCGGGAAAATTGAGAAGCCGGTTGCGAAGGGTGAGGTCGAGCAGCTTCTTCTGCCATCGATCGACGCGGCCGGCAGCGGTGGTCGGCTTGACCTCGATTGTCTCTACCGGGAGGTCGCCGAACTGAGGTAGGGATGGTAGCGGCAAATCTGCGACGGCCACCGCATCGTCATCATTCTGCTGATGTCGTGCCGCGTCGTGCGAAGCAAGCGGCACTATACCGCCGCTCCGAGAGCGCCTCACGTCGATCGCAGCGACGAATGCACGGGCTTCATCATCGCCGAGCTGGCGACGAAGCACCTGTTGCGCCGCCTCCATCGGCATCGGAGGGCGCTGTGTGACGCCCGTTGTCTCGAACACGATCAGCTCGCGCGATGCAAGCGCCTTGCGGACCTCCATCTTGTCCGTCTCGATCGCGTTGGCGAAGGTGCGGTCGGTGAGCCAGACGCCGGCCGCAGCATGTCCGTCAAACAGCAGCACGACCGGATGCAGTCCGGCGGCTTCCAGAGAGGCGGCGAAGAGCAGCGTCGTGTCGAGGCACGTCGCCAGTCGACCTTCCGCGATCACGGTGGGACGCCTGACCTTTTGGCCACGGCTCTCGAAGCTCGCGGGCGGCTCGGCGTAGTGCAACGCCATCCGGGCAACGGCGGAGTAGATCGCACCGGCCAGCATGTACGCCCGCTGCGGGCTCCGCGACTGATACCCGTCGATCCCGCTCGGATGGTCCGAGGCGGCAAGCCGCTCAGCGGCCGTACGCAGGATCCGAGCCACGCCGGGATCGTTCGGCATGACAAAGGCGGGCAACAGCTGCGCCATGTCGGCCACACCCCCCCATTCGTCTCTGGCGAGCAGCCTGACCGGAAGACGCTGTTCGTCGAAGAGCTCTCCCGCAGAGGACAGCCGCAGCACAATCTCGCCGCGCTCGGCCTCGTTGAGACCGGCGAGATAGCTGGCATCGAGCTCGACCTTCCGGTCGCTCAATTCAATTCTGTCGCCGGGCAAAAGCCGATCGACAGTCCACGACTTCGATCTCAGGAACCAAGGCGACGACGTCAGCTCGAGCCTGACGCCAGCAAAGTGTCGATCGGAACCGTTAGCGACATGAATCGACCGAACAACCGGAACCGCATTCTGGTAGGACGCATAGGTGAAACTCGCGGCCACGTCCGCGACTATCGCCGGGTGTTCAATCTGCTCGTCAGTTTTCGTGGGCTTATTTTCTAGGCTGCCACCTTGTGTCATTCTCAGTGCCCCCCAGGATCAGAGGCTAGCGCCGTTCCCGATCGTTGAAAAGGCCCCATGCCGCACGCACAGGTCGTCGCCTCAGACCGGCGAATGGATTTCAGTACCGCGTAGCGACCGTGCTTCGCCTGGCGCCACCCGCCCACTACTATCACATTGGGCCAGTCCAGCTCCGATCGGCCGAGGGGGCCGTTGTTATGGAAATTTCAGATTGAGCCTGATCTACTTATGGTATAGGCAAAATTCAAAGGCCAACAAAGATAAAAAATGCTGCGTGCGTTCTGATTTTGCGTGCAGCGGACCGTCCGCGTTTGGCGAAATCCACAATCTTGCGCTTGCCCGGCCCTGGCGCTTCGACCCTCGACCTTCACGGCAAACTGCACACTACCACCGCCGGGCGGCGGCGAACCGTCAGCAGGACCAGCGCGAGGCCACAGGCCGATGCCAGTGCCCCGACCAGGGCGACGGCCGGATAGCCGAGCCCGCCGGCGATCACCGCCCCTCCAAGGGCGGCACCGATGGCGTTGCCGAGGTTGAAGGCGCCGATGTTGACGGCCGAGGCGAGGTTCGGCGCGTCGGATGCCGCGGCCATCACCCGCATCTGCAGGGGCGGCACGAGGGCGAAGCTCGCGACGCCCCAGAGGAAGATCAGCGCGGCGGTCGGCACCACGAATGGCATTGCCAGCGCGAAGGCGACGAGCAGCACTGAGAGCGAGGCCAGCGTGACGATCAGCGTCCGGTCGACCGAGCGGTCCGCGAACCAGCCGCCGAGCCAGTTGCCGACGGTGAGGCCGACGCCATAGGTCACCAGCATCGCCGTGACGAAGGCGATGGAGGCACCGGTCTCGTCCAGCAGGATCGGCGCGATGTAGCTGAAGACGGTGAACATCGCCGTGGAACTCAGCGCCGTGAGAGCGAGCGCGAACAGCACCGGGCCGCGGCCGAGGACCCTCAACTCGGCCGCCATGTTCCCGCCGGCTCCGGCGGCGACGTCGGGCAGCGTCAGCCGGAGCGACGCCATGGCGACGACGCCGAGCCCGGCGATGCCCCAGAAGGCCGCGCGCCACCCGATCAGGTCACCCGCCCACGTCGCCAGCGGCACGCCGACGACGTTGGCGATGGTCAACCCCATGAACATCGCCGCGACGGCCGCGGCGCGCCGGTTCGCCGGCACCAGGCTCGCCGCCACCACCGACCCGACGCCGAAGAAGGCGCCGTGGTTGAGCGAGGTCAGCACGCGCGCCGCCATCAGCATCTCGTAGCTGGTCGACAGCGCCGACATGAGGTTGCCGGCGGTGAAGATCGCCATCAGGCCGATCAGCAGTGTGCGACGCCGCATCCGGCCGGTGGTCAGTGTCATAAGCGGCGCGCCGATCAGCACGCCCAGCGCGTAGGCGCTGATCAGCAGGCCGGCCGCCGGGATGGAGACGCCGAGATCGGCGGCGATCACCGGCAGGAGGCCCATCGGGACGAACTCGGTGACGCCGATGCCGAAGGCGCCAGCGGCGAGCGCCAGAAGCGGAGGATTGAGTTTCATGCGGGACTCTGCGGTCAGACGAGCGGAGGGTTCAGGCGGGCGAAGCCGTCCTGCTGGCGGTAGGGCGTGTGGGGATAGGGCGGCAGGACGTCGCTGGCGGCATTCAGCATCGCCATCTGCGCTGGCGTCAGCGACCAGCCGACGGCGCCGAGGTTCTGACGCAACTGCTCCTCCGTGCGGGCGCCGATGATGACGGAGGCGACGGTCGGGCGCTGCAGCAGCCAGTTGATGGCGATCTGCGGCACGGTCTTGCCTGTTTCGCCAGCGATCACCTCCAGCGCGTCGACGACCCGGTAGAGGTGCTCGTCGTCCACCGGCGGCGCGAAGGCGACCGTATCGTGCAGCCGGCTGCCCTCGGGGATCGGCGCGCCGCGGCGGATCCTGCCGGTCAGCCGGCCCCAGCCGAGCGGGCTCCACACCAGCGCCGCGACGCCCTGGTCGACCCCCAGCGGCATCAGGTCGTGCTCGTAGGCGCGCCCGATCAGCGAGTAGTAGACCTGATGGGCGACGAAGCGTGGGCGCCCGTCGCGATCCGCCGCGGCGAGCGCCTTCATCAGCTGCCATCCGGGATAGTTGGAGACGCCGGTGTAGCGGACCTTGCCGGAGGTCACGAGGACTTCCAGGGTGGCGAGCAGTTCCTCGACGGGTGTCGAGGCGTCGAGGGCGTGCAGTTGCAGGAAGTCGATATAGTCGGTGCCGAGGCGTCGCAGCGCCGCCTCGACCTGGCGGATCAGGCGCGAGCGCGACACGCCCCAGTCGCCGGGTCCGTCGCCGGTCGGCAGGCCGGTCTTGGTCGAGATCAGCACCGCGTCCCGGCGCCCCTTGATGGCTTCGCCCAGCACCCGCTCCGACGCACCGTCGGAATAGACGTCCGCCGTGTCGAAGAGGTTGGCGCCGGCCTCCAGGCAGACGTCGACCAGGCGGCGCGCCTCGTCGGCGTCGCTCCGGCCCCAGGCGCCGAACAGCGGTCCCGTGCCGCCGAATGTTCCGGTGCCGAAACTGAGGACGGGCGCGCGCAGCCCCGAGGATCCCAACTGACGAACTTCCAAGGCAGCCTCCATGGTGGCATTCCCGTCACCAAGCAAAGATGGACGGCGCCAACAGCGCGGATTAGACCCGGTGCAGACCGAGGATTTTTGATTTGAACGCAAAGCTGGCAATGGACGGAGCAGATCGCGCGAGAGAGCTCGAGGTGTTCTCGGCGGTAGCGCGCACTGGCAGCTTCTCAGCCGCCGGTCGCGCGCTGGGCCTTACGCCGTCGGCGATCAGCCGGACGATCGACCGGATCGAGGCGCGCCTGGGGGTGCGGTTCTTGATCCGGACCACCCGCGCGCTGACCCTGACGGCGGAGGGGCAGAGCTATCTCGGTGCGGCGCGCCGCATCCTGGCGGACCTCGACGAGGCGGAGCGTGTGATCGCCGACCAGGGGGCGCCGCGCGGGCGGCTCCGGGTGAGCGCCGCGTTCTCGCACGGGCGGCTCTGCATCGTGCCCCTGCTGGGCGAGTTCGCCCGCCACTATCCGCACATCCTCGTCGACATCAACCTGACCGATACCGTGGTGGACATCGCGCGGGGCCAGGCGGACGTGGCGATCCGCTTCGGGCCGCTCGCCGACAGCGCCCTGACGGCGCGGCGGCTCGGCGAGACCGGCCGCTCGGTCGTCGCCTCGCCCGACTATCTCGCCCGGCACGGCACGCCGCGCGTGCCCGAGGACCTGCACGGCCACAACTGCCTGAACTTCAACTTCCGCCGCGCCGAGCCGGTGTGGCCGTTCCGCAAGGACGGGCGCGACTATGCCCTGACCGTGACCGGGACGATCGAGGCGAACAACGGCGAGACGCTGGGCCAGCTCGCGGCAGACGGTGTCGGCATCACGCGCGTCGGCAATTTCGGCGTCGTCGAGGAGCTCGGGACCGGCCGCCTGGTGCCGATCCTCGAGGCCTTCAATCCGGGCGATGTCGAGCCGATCCATGCGGTATTCGTCGGCGGCGATACCATGCCGGCGAGGGTCCGCGTCTTCGTCGACTACATCGCCGAACGCCTGCGCTGAGGCGCGAGGTAACGACATCCATGATCGGCTCGGATCGTCAGCGGTGCCGGGCTGCGGCCTCAAGGCCACCGGACAATTGAACGACCGAACTCGGTGTTGTGAGAAAGATCATCCCCGGCGCAGGGACGAACGTCAGTTTCTGGCAGGTCGTCGAAGGTCAACTGCCGGCACAAGGAAGCCATTGTTTTGGATGAGGACGACCGCAAGCGCTTCCGGACGGCGTCATTGTCGGTGGGACGCGCATCCGTTTCGAAGCACGCGCACCCGCTCGCCGCCGTGTCACCCACACGGCACCAGCTTCCCACTGTCCCCCTCACGCAAGGCCCGATGCCTGCGGACATATGTGGGAGCGATCTCGCTGTCCCGCCGCAACAGCACGTAGACCCGGACTGTCTTCGACTGCGAGCCCGTGCCGCGGGTCCGCGCGGGGAGCACCGCCACATAGCCAGCGGCGAGCAGGTGCTTGAGGTACCCAGTGAGATTGTCCCAGGCGTCGCGCTCGTCCGGCCGGGCCGCGAGGGTGAGGATCTCGGGGACCGTGAAGCGCTGCACGAGCCGCATCGCCGTCCAGGCCCGTTGCTTGAGCGTGTCGGGCAGCGGACGGAGGAGGTCCTGCTGACCGGTGTCTCCTGCGGTGCCGCTTTGGCTCCGGCGCAGCACCACCAACAGGGCGCGGCCGTCTGCCGTCAGGCGATAGCGCGCGACGTCGGACCTCTCGACGAGGCCTCGCGAGAGGAGGCGCGCGGTGGCGGCGCAGACCCGGCGCCAGGTGAGGTGCAGCCGCTCGGCCAGCGCGGCATTGTTGGCGCGGCCGCGCTGGAGGCCGATCTCCCGCAGGACGGCCGTCTCGGCATGGGCGGACCACGAAGGGCGCGGCATCAGGACAGCGCAGGCACATGGATGGGGGTGCCGGACCGGCGGTCGTTGAGGAGCAGCTGCCCGGCCATGCCGGGCAGCGTCGCGGGGCCGCCGCCGTTGCGCTTGCCCCACCGCTCGATCGAGGCGATCCCCTCCTTGATCTCCCGGTTGAAGCCGCCCGAGGCCCGGTGCAGGAAGTCGACGAGGTCGTCGCCGACCGGCACCTCGCACAGCCCGTCGACGAACAGCCGCACGTCCTCCCGGCCCGCCGGCTCGAAGCCGACATACTGCGCGACCCGCGAGGCGACCTGCGGGAAGTGGGCGAGGTTGCTGCGGATCTTCCCCATGCCGACCAGCACGAAGACGATGTCGCCGATATCGGCGAAGTCGCGGATGCTCTCGATGATGCGGCCGGAGCGGGAGACGTGGTCGGCCTCGTCGATGATGACGGCGAAGGTGCGGTGCTGCAGCACCATCTGGCTCTGCCGGGCGATCAGGCCGGTGAGCGCCTGCTCGTGGCGGCGCTTGAAGCTGTGCTGCGGGACGAGCCGGAGCGCCTTGAGGAGATCGTCGAGGAACCAGCTCGGCGTCCACTCCTTCTTGGCGCGCAGGAAGAGGGCGCTGTTCTGGGTCGCCCAGCGATGCAGCGTGGTGGTTTTGCCGACGCCGGGGACGCCGTCGACGACCATCAGGCAGGCTTCCGACGCACCGCGGTGCTCGAGGGCCTTCAGCGCCGCCTCGAAGCGGGTGGCGTTGGCGGTGGCGACGAACACCGGCCTCATGGGCTCGCCCGCTCTTCGGCGGGAAGCCGGATGTCAGGGGGAGGAGGAGGCTGCGGCTTCATCACGGCCCGCAGGGCAGCGAGATCGACCCCCGACATCCGCAGCACCGCCTCGCCGGACGACGTGTTGAGGACGTAGCGGCGCACGAACTCGCGATCCCGATCGAGGACCTTGTCGGGGTTCTCGATCATCCAGACGACGAGGGCGGTGTCGGTATGGAAGATCGGCCGGCCATCGGGATCGTCGGCCGGAGGCGGGGATGTGTCGGCCCTCGTCGCGCTCTCTGCCGGTGGCGATGCGATGGCCCGCCTCTCAGCCGAGAGCTCGAGCAGGGCCGACGGCCTGACCTCCTGCTGGGCGATGTCGATCTTCTTCCGGAGACGCGAGACCCGGCCGCGGGCGCGCTTCTCGATCGCCGCCCGCTCGGCGGTGACCGGCACATAGCGCGTCCGGTTGCCGCCGAACACCGCCACCGCGATCAGCCGGCCCGGCACCCGCTCGCCCTCCTCGTTGATCTCGATCTCGCGCACCCAGACGCGCGAGGCGTCGTGGATGTCGTAGCCGACGATCACCTTGCGGCCGTGGAAGCGCTCAAGCTCGATGGCGAAGTACGCGTTGTCGAGCCACTTGACGATGCAGCGGCTGGCCGTCCGCACCACCCAGGGCCGGAACAGGTCGTCGATCTCCTCGGTGCTCGGCAGGATCGGCTCGAAGCCGTCGGCGAGGGTGTCGGCCCACGCCTCGTCCGGCGACTGGTGGCGCCAGCGGCCGGTCCTCGGGTCGGCGATCTTCGGCAGGGCCGAATGCGGACGGGCGTTGTAGCGGGCGACGGCATCCTCCGCCGCGGCCAGGAAGGCGTCGAAGCGCGGCAGAACCGCCGAGGCGCCGAACGCCTTCAGCTCCCGCCGGCTGCGTTTGTGGACCGCGCTCTTCGCCTCGCGGTCCATGTCGCGCGAGATGTACGTCGGCAACTCGCGCGCCAGCGTCGACCACAGGTGGTTCAGCCGCTCGATCAGCCCCTTCGCCTGGCTGTTGTAGGGCAGCGCCCGCATCGGCGTGATGTCGAGGCGGGCGAGGAAGCCGGTCAGCGGCGCGTCCATCGCGTTGTTGCGATAGCCGGGGCCGCGGTCGGTGTAGAACAGCGCCGGGATGCCGGCCGTCGTGCAGGCCATCCGCAGGGCGTCGAGCACCGCGTGGGCGCTCTCGTCGAGCGCCGCCGACCAGCCGGTGATGCGCCGGGTGCGGGCATCCATGATGGTGGTGATCTCAGGGCGGAAGGCCTGGCCGTGGATCGGGTGCGCCACCTCCGCATCGAAGGTCTTGCCGTCGGCGACGTAGACGGAGGTCGGCAGCAGGTCCGACGTGTCGCGCGAGCGGTACGCCTGCAGCGCCTTCAGTGCCTGCGGGCCGAGGCGGCCGCGCGACCGCTCGAGCAGCGTCAGCTTGGCGAGGGCGGTGCGCACCCGGCCCTCGCTCGGGATCGCCGCCGTCGGATCGGATCGCCGCCAAAGCTCGATCGCGTGGGTGACGGTCCGCTTCTGCGGTGTCGCATAGAACGTCAGGAAGTCCCGGAACCACGGCGGCAGAGGCTCGGGCGTGCGCGAGGGAACGGGTGCCAGCGCCGTCACGGTCCCCTCGTTCTTCATCGTCCGCCAGCGGAAGAGCGACCGGCGGGAGAGGCGTCCGGAGCCGTCATCGCGGTCGTTGGCCCGCCGTGCGGCCTCCGCGAGTTCCGGGGGAAGCGTCCCCGCCCGGCTGTCCGCCACCACCTGCTCCAGCGCCGCCGTCGGCGATGCGCCGCCGAGCACGGCCCGGCGCTCGATCTCCAGAAGGATCGCCGCGCGGGCCTCCATGACGGCGCGCTGCCGGGCCGACAGACGCGAGGCCGCCGCGGCCTGCAGCTGGCGCTGATCGACCTCGGCGACCACCGCGACCGCCGACACGGCGGCCTGCTGCCGCTCGCGCACCTCGAGAGACTGCCGGGCCTCCTCCGGGAGGGCAGCGAGGGCGAACTCGCGTCCGCCACCGCGGCCGGACCGCGACCGGTGCGTCCATCCCTCCCGCTTCGCCATGCGGATGATGGCGCTCACCGTGCGGGGCAGGCCGGGCAGGCCGGCGGCCGCAAGCTCGCCGGCGGACAGGTGGCGGGTGTCGCCCACGGCCCGGCTTCGACGCTCGCCCGGATCAAGTCTCGCCATCCTGTTCCTCACGCAACCCATTCCGACACCCTCTGCCGGCAACCCTTGCCGGCAACCCGACGCAGCGGGTGCGGGAAGTGTTTGAACTGGAGAGCGAAGTGTCAAGATTCCCCGCGCCGAGAGAGGCGTCAGAGTTCGAGGGCGCGGAAATTGGGTGTGGAAGGCCGCAAAGGCCGTGTAAGTTCAATCGCGTAAGCGCTATCCGGGCCGCTCGTGCGCGGTCGGCGCATCGGTCAAAGTTGGACGAGATGAACTCTGACGCGTTCCGGCAGCGAATGCGCCTTCTCATCGAGAGAGAGCGCTCGGTTCACGCCTTTTCCCGCAAGTGCGGGATCGCCGACAGCCTGATCCGCAAGTACCTGGCGGGAGGCAACCCCGGCATCGACAAGGCCGCCGTCATGGCGGAGGTGGCAGGGGTCAGCCTGGAGTGGCTGGCGACGGGTCGGGGCTCCATGCAGATCGACCCGACGGTACAGCAAACACTGCGCACCGCGCCGCTCGAAGCCGCCATCCGCATCGTCGAGCGCTGGCTGGCGCTGCATCGGCGGACGATGAAGCCGGAGCGCAAGGCGGCCGTGGTCGCAATCATCTACGAGATCATCGTGCAGGACCTAGAGCAGGGCCGCGGGCCGATGGACGATCAACGCGCGGAAACTGTCCTCAAGCTCGTCGCCTGAGGACGAGAACGCGGGCGATCACACCAGCGCTCCGGCGTCAGACGCCGAAACTCGGACCGTCAGAACGGCGTCAGGTCCACACGTCTCGCCCTCCAAATGTCTTGCTTTGCGCCCGAAAAGGCACCCGACCGACGGCTCTGAATGATCGAAACTGCGCGCGAATGCGCGCGAATGATCGCCAGTGTCAAAGAACTGCACGCAAATGCACGCGAATGCGCGGGGCAGTGACACAAACGGGGATCGGGCCGTGTAGCCGATTAGCCTTCGATTTCAGCGAGTTACCCAAGTTCACCGCCCTTCACCGCTAGTGCCAAATGATCGGGTCCCCCACAACCCGGACAGCGGTCACTACAACCCGTTGATCGGCACCTTGAGGAACCGCTTGCCGCTCTCGTCGGCGGGGGGGAGGTCGCCGCCGCGCATGTTCACCTGGATCGCCGGGATGATCAGCTTCGGCATGGCGAGCGTCCTGTCGCGGGCGGTGCGCTTTTCCACGAACTCGTCCTCGCCGGCGCCGTCGTGGACGTGGATGTTGTGGGCGCGCTCGTCTGCGACCGTCGTCTCCCAGCGGATCTCGCGGCCGTTCGGGCCGTAGTCGTGGCAGATGAACAGGCGCGTCTCGGGCGGCAGCGACAGCACACGCTTGATGGAGCGGAACAGCTCGCGGGCGTCGCCACCGGGAAAGTCGGCGCGCGCCGTGCCGCCGTCCGGCATGAACAGCGTGTCGCCGACGAACGCCGCGTCGCCGACGACGTGCGTCATGCAGGCCGGCGTGTGGCCGGGCGTGTGCATGGCGAACGCCGTCATCGTGCCGATCGTGTAGGTGTCGCCGTCGGAAAACAGCCGGTCGAACTGGCTGCCGTCGCGCTGGAACTCGGTGCCCTCGTTGAAGACCTTACCGAAGGTCTCCTGGATGACGGTGATCTTGTCGCCGATGCCGATCTTTCCGCCGAGCTTGCCTTGGATGTAGGGGGCGGCGGAGAGGTGGTCGGCGTGCACGTGCGTCTCGATCAGCCACTCGAGCGTCAGGCCGTGCGCGCGGATGAAGTCGATGATCTTGTCGGCGGAGGCGTGCGCGATGCGGCCGGCCGCGTAGTCGATGTCCATGACGCTGTCGACGACCGCGCAAGCGGACGATTTCGGGTCCCTGACGACGTAGCTCACGGTGTTGGTGGCCTCGTCGAAGAAGGCGGTCACCTCGGGTTTCACCGTGAGATCGACCGGGTGCGGGATGTCCATCATAGGGCTTTCCTTACTGCGCAGAGGCCACCTCGACCCGAGGGTTTCGGCGGCTGTTCGCCACCTGACGGGCAAGCAGCATGCCGACGAACATGGCCACCACGAAGATTAGCACGCCGGGAGCGGCGAGGCCGAGGGAGGCGAGCGCGGGGCCCGGACAGAGGCCGACGAGGCCCCAGCCGACGCCGAAGATCGCCGCGCCGGCGACGAGGCGCGCGTCGATCGACCGGGACGTCGGCAGGTCGAAGCGGTCGGCGAATAGCGGGCGCGGGCGGGCGAGCACCAGACGGTAGCCGACGAAGGCGACGATGACGGCGCCCCCCAGCACGAACGCCAGGCTGGCGTCCCAGCCGCCGGTCGCGATCGCCGCGAAATCGAGGAAGTTCAGCACCTTCAGCGGGTCGATCATGCCGGACACGACGAGGCCGGTGCCGAGCAGCAGGCCGGAGACGAGGTTGGCGAGGAGCAGCATGTCAACCTCCGACGACGTGGCGGGCGACGAACACGGTGGCGACCGCACTGGCCATGAAGACCAGCGTGGCGACGATCGAACGGGGCGACAGGCGGGCGAGGCCACACACCCCGTGGCCGGAGGTGCAGCCGCTGCCGAACACCGAGCCGAAGCCGACGAGCAGGCCGGCGGCGGCCATCAGCCAGAGATTGGTGGGGACGGTCTGCGCCACCGGTGCGCCGGTGACCGCCATCACCGCGAACGGCGCCACGACGATGCCGGCGATGAAAGCGAGGCGGCCCAGGACGGCGTCGTCCGTGTACGGCGGCAGGAGGCGCGCGGCGATGCCGGAGATGCCGGCGATGCGGCCGGTGCTCGCCATCAGCACCACGGCGGCGAGCCCGATGAGGGCGCCGCCCGCGAGAGCGGAGAGCGGGGTGAAGGTCGTCGGCATGATGATCCCATCCTCCTTCCGAAACGCTACGCGCGGTTCGTGCCGAAGCAGCCAAGCCGCACTCGACGGACTTGCCCCCAGACCATTGCAGGCCTGAATGGCGCCGAGCGCGAAGCCAGGGTGCCTAAATCGTCGATAATAGATATATACGAAGATATGAGAATATCGAGTGTCACGGTTACGTCCCCGGCGCGTGCGGTCGTCCGACGGCGAACCACGCCGCAACTGCGCGCCCGCAAGCCCAGCGCTCCGCGAGGCGGGCGCGGACAGGGGGCTTCGTGAGCTCAGGTGGTGTAGCTGATCGCCGCGTAATAGCGCTGACCAAAGCTGGCGATGTCTTCGGCCTTGTCGGTACCGTTGATGATACGCCGGGCAAACTTCCAATCGGCCGTCCCGCCGTCGAAATAATCGGAAAGTCTTTTCGTCGTGAAGGTGCCGAGGATCATCCCCTCAAAGAGAATACGGACGGCGGTCGCCGGTTCGAGGACGCGATCCGGCTCGGTCGTGAGGGGCAGGGCGAGTTTTTCTTCCCAATAGCGGTAGTTGCTTCGGCCCGTGAGCTGCACGTAACCGCGGCCGTGGAACAGCACGCCGTCACCAGGCTCGGTATTGCCGAGCCGCTTGGCGACGTGCGGACGCGAACCCTTAGGATCATAGTTGGCGAAGAAGTAGTCGTCGCCGCCCCATTCGTGGATCGGCCGCATCGTCCGGCCAGTCTCGTGGTGGACGGTCGCGAGCGCATAGGCGAGCCAGCGGTCGTCCTTCGCCGCGTGGTGCGCCACCCAATAGTCCATCAGCACCGTGAAGCCGTCGACCTGCGACTGCTTGAGCTTGCCGTCGAACAGGTGCTGGCGGACCTGCTCGAAAAAGAACGTGCGGTTGATGGCGGCCACTGTCCTCTCTCCCCCGGTTGGGCGACGCCTCGGCGGACGCTTCCGCACGTGGTTCGTCGTCTACAAGGATAAAGAGAATTAATAAGTTGACGCAATCTTAAGATGCATCAATCTCGGCGGCAGAGCAGGGTGCGCGGGGCGAAGAAGGGGCTTTACGCACGCCCCGCCCGGGCGTAGCGTGCGGCCCAAGCTGGTATGACAGGTATACCAATGCTCGACACGGCGGTGCGTCAGCGCAAGCTCTACGAGGAGGTCGCCGCTCGGCTGGAGCGGATGATCGCCGAGCGCCACTACGCCGCCGGCGACGCGCTGCCCTCGCAACGCACGCTGATGGAGACCTTCGGGGTGGGGCGCCCGGCGATCCGCGAGGCGCTGTTTCATCTGCAGAAGATGGGGTTGATCGACATCCGCTCCGGCACGCGGGCGATCGTCACGCTGCCGACGCCGGCCTTCGTCGTCGACGCGCTGGCGGTGACCGCCCGCCACATGCTGGCGGCCCCCGGCGGCGTGCAGAACTTCCAGAGCCTGCGCGTCTTCTTCGAGGTCGGCCTCGCCCGCCACGCCGCCGAACACGCCACCGCCGACGACCTCGCGCGCTTCCGCCACGCGCTGGAGGAGAACCGCGCCTCGCTCGGCGACCTCAAGCGCTTCGAGCGCACCGACGTCGACTTCCACTACGTGCTGGCGGTGATCCCGCGCAATCCGATGTTCGCGGCGATCCACGCGGCGCTCGCCGAGTGGCTGCTCGAGCAGCGCCAGACGACGCTCGCGCCCGGCGAGGACACGGTCGCCTACGAGGCGCACCGGGTGATCTTCGAGGCGGTGAAGGCGCGCGACCCGGACCGGGCCGAGACGGCGATGCGCGCCCACCTCGACTATGTGACGCGGCGCTACAACGCGGTGGTGGAGAAGCGGCGATGAGCGGCTACGTCATCCTCGTCGACTTCCGCCTCGTCGCCGGCAGCCGCTCGGCCTTCCGCCGGCTCATCGACGACAATGCGCGGCAGTCCTGCCGCACGGAGCCCGGCTGCCGGCGCTTCGACGTGCTGGAGCCGGACGGCGAGCCGGACCGCGTGCTGCTCTACGAGATCTACGACGACCGCGCGGCGTTCGAGGCGCACACGCGGACCGCCCACTTCGCCCGCTTCGACGCGGCGAGCGCGGCGCTGGTGGCGGAGAAGGTGGTCACTGAATGCGGGCTCGTCTGCGAGGGCACTGCATAGCCGAACCGATTGCTTCGACCCGGCCGACGAGAGCCGGGCGGAAGACGACAGGGAGAAACGCATGGCGGACGAGAGTTCGGTGGGCCCAGGCCTGAAAGCGATGGCTGCGACGCGGGCGCCGAAGTTCGGGCACTTCATCGTCGAGTTCGCGACGCCGGGGATCGGCCACATCCTGAAGTCGGCGGGTTGCGACTTCGTGCTGTTCGACCTCGAGCACTCCGGCTTCGGCTTCGAGACGGTGAAGAGCGCCATCCGCTACTTCGAGGCGGCGCAGGTGCCGGTGATCGTGCGGGTGCCGTCGAAGGAGTACCACCACATCGCCCGCGCCATGGACATGGGCGCCGAGGGGCTGATGGTGCCGATGGTGGGCTCCGCCGAGGAGGCCCGCCAGATCGTCCACTCGATGAAGTACCACCCGCAAGGGGGCCGCGGCGTCGCCCTGCAGGTGGCGCACGACCGCTACCGGCCGGGTGCGGTCGCCGACAAGTTCACCGCCACCAATGCCCGCACCACGCTGTTCTGCCAGATCGAGACCGCCGACGGCGTGAAGAACGCGGACGCGATCGCGGCGGTGGAGGGCGTCGACTGCCTGTGGGTCGGCCACTTCGATTTGTCGGTCGGCCTCGGCATCCCCGGCGAGTTCGAGCATCCCGACTTCAAGGCGGCGATCGACCGGACGGTGAAGGCTGCCCGCAGCCACGGCAAAGCGCTCGGGCGATTGGTGCCGACGGTGGAAGTCGGCATCGAGCTCTATGACGTCGGCTTCGACTTCATCTGCTACTCGGGCGACGTCTGGGTGCTGCACAATGCGCTCGCCGAGGCGATCGGCAAGCTGCGCGCGGGCACGAAGGGAAGCGCGGCAGCGCACAAGGCCGCGGCGACGAAGGCGGGGGCGAAGGTGCCGGCAAAGGCTGCCGCCAAAGCTCCGGCCAAGGCGCCCGCAACGCGGAAGGCGCGCCCATGAGCGGAGCGTTCCGCGTCGCGCTCTCCGGCGACTTCAAGAAGCCGGACGGCTCGCCGACCTACCCGGACTTCGACCTCGCGCCGCTGCGCGCCGCCCCGAACGTCGAGGTGGAGTTCCTGGAAGTCGCGAGCCCGCTGCGCGCCGAGCAACTCGAGGACTTCGACGCCCTCATCCTGCTCACCCACCGCTTCGGCCGCGAGAGCGTGCCGAAGAGCGGCCGGCTGGCCGTCGTCGCCCGCTTCGGCGTCGGCTACGACACCGTCGACGTGCCCGCCTGCACGGACGCCGGCATCGCGCTGGTGATCACTCCAGACGGCGTGCGGCGGCCGGTGGCGGTCTCGATCCTGGCGCTGATGCTGGCGCTCACTGGCAAGATGATGGTGAAGGACCGGCTGACGCGCGAGGGGCCGACGGGCTTTGCCCAGCGCTCCGACCACATGGGCGTCGGCCTCGTCGGGCGCACGCTGGGCTCGGTCGGCATCGGCAACATCGGGGCGGAGTTCTTCCGGCTGGCAAAGCCGCTCGACATGCGCTTCATCGCCCACGACCCCTTTGCCGACAAGGCGGTGGCGGCGGAGCTCGGCATCGAGCTCGTCAGCCTGGAGGAGGTCTTCCGCCAGTCCGACGTGCTGTCGGTGAGCTGCCCGCTGACGCCTGAGACGCATCACCTCGTCAACGCCGAGCGGCTCGCGCTGATGAAGCCGACGGCCTACTTCATCAACACGGCGCGCGGGCCGATCGTCGACCAGAAGGCGCTGACCAAAGTCCTGCAGGAGCGCCGCATCGCCGGCGCCGGGCTCGACGTGCTGGAGCAGGAACCGCCGGACGCGGACGACCCGATCCTCACGCTCGACAACGTGATTCTGGCGCCGCACGCGCTCTGCTGGACCGACCAGTGCTTCGCCGGCAACGGTGCCGCGGACGTCAAGGCGGTTCTCGAGGTGCAGCACGGCCGCGTGCCGCGCGGCGTCGTCAATCGCGAGGTGCTCGAGAGTGCTGCCTGGAAGCGGCGGCTCGCCGATTTCCACGCGCGCTTCGGACGCTAGACAGGAGAGGGCGGGGCGCAACCGTCCCGCGCGGGGAGGGAGTGCAGACCGGGCCGCCGGGCGGACGGCCCGACCAACGGCAAGGACCACGGCTCGACGGGGCGCCCGCGCCGCGAGCCATCGGAGACCGCCGGCGAGAACGCCCGGACAGACCGTCCGCGCCGTCCGACCGTGCGGTCCCTTAGGGAGGAGTGAGGACCATGAACGATCGCGAAAGGCGTGACTTCGAAGCCGGCCTCGCACAGGAGGTCGACGCTCTGCTGCGCGGGGAACCGACGCGGCGCACCTTCATCACCCGCTTCGGCCAGATGACCGGCATGATCGCCGTCTCCGGGCCGCTGCTCGCCTCGATGAGCGAGTGGGCGCTCGCCCAGTCGGCGCTGCAACTCGCCGACCCGACGTCGCCGCTCGGCCAGGCGCAGGCGCTGGCGATGGCGGCCTCGACGGAGGGGCCGACGGACGGCTCCGCCTACCGCGCCGTGCAGGCGGCCAAGCAGTATTCCGGCGTCACCCTGTCGATGACCTACGAGGCCGGCCTGCAGGCGCTCGACCCGCGCAACTTCTCCGGCCCGATGTGGGAGCAGCTTACCGGCATCAAGTCGAACGTCGTCGAGCTCTCCAACCCGGACCAGTATTCCAAGGCGGTGGCCGAGCACATCGCCGGGTCGGGCGCCTTTGACGTCCTCGACATCTCGCCGGCGTGGACGCCCTCGCTCGCCGACGGCGGCGTGATCGCCCCGCTCGACGACTACATCAAGGAATACATGAACATTGCCGACCTGGAGGACTATCATCCCCTCTACAAGGCGCTGCCGACCTACAAGGGCAAGATCTGGGGCTTCTTCGACGACGGCGACATCTTTGCGCTCTACTACCGCAAGGACATCTTCGAAGATCCGAAGCTGATGGCCGCCTACCAGGCGAAGTTTGACAAGAAGCTCGAGCCGCCGAAGACGTGGGAAGACTACGCCCAGGTGGCGCAGTTCATCACCGACCAGCTCGCGCCGAACGTCTACGGCGCCGGCCACTTCCGCAAGGCGGGCAGCCCGGGCAACCAGTTCGACTTCCTGCAGCAGTACCGCGCCAATGGCGGCAAACTGTTCGACGACAACATGAAGGCGCAGCTCGCTTCGCCGGCCGGCATCAAGACGCTGGAGAACATGCTCGCCGCCAACAAGGCGTCCATCCCCGGCAACAACGAGCTCGACGCCGTCTCGCTGTGGGCGGCCTTCCTCACCGGCAAGGTGGCGATGATCTATTCGTGGCCGCCGAGCGGCCGCATGGCGGCGAACTACTCGCAGTCGGCGACGGCGATCAACTTCATCCCGCAGTCGCAGATCGCCGGCAAGGTTGGCTACGCCGTGGTGCCGGGCAACCCGGAGCACGCCACCGGCTACAACAAGGCGCTGTCGGCGGATTCGGCGAACCCGGTCGCCGCCTACCTGTTCATGCAGTGGGTGACCTCGCCGCCGGTGTCGCTCGCCCGCGTCATGCTGCCCTACGCGCTGCGGGACCCGTACCGGCTGTCGCACTTCAAGTCGGACCTCTACGGGGCGTTGTTCCCGAGCGCCAAGGACTACCTGCGCAACCTCAACAACTCGGCGAACGTCGGTCTGCTCGATCCGATCATGCCGGGGGCGCAGGACTATTTCCTCAGCCTCGACCGCATGGCGACGGCGGTGTGGGCGGGTGCCGATCCGCAGCAGGCGCTGGAGACCGCCGCGGCGGAGTGGGACGAGACGACGGACCGGCTCGGGGTGGACGCCCAGAAGGCGTTCTACGTCGAGTTCCTGAAGCTGCCGGGCGCGACGGCGGACAACACCGTCGAGAAGCTCGGCAAGGCCGTCATCATCGAGTGACGGGGAAGGGCGCCGCGCGCGAGCCTCGGCCCGCGCGGTGCCCGACCACACCTGTCGTGCAACCGGGTTCGCGATGAGCGCAACGACGACCCTCGGCCAGCCGCCCCTCAGCCGCGTCCGGCTCCGGACATCGCGGCTGTCGGCGTGGTGCGACCGGCACTTCAAGTGGCTCTTGGTGGCGCCGGCGGTGGTGCTGATCCTGGCGCTGTCGATCTATCCGCTCATGTTCTCGCTGGTCGTGTCGTTCATCAACTACGACTTCCAGGTGCCCGGCCACGCCTTCGTCGGCCTGAAGAACTTCGAGCGCGTCGTCTTCGACCCGGTGGCGCGCTGGTCGCTGGTACTGACGGCGCTGCTCTCGACCGCCTGCGTGGCGATCGAGTTCCTGCTCGGGCTCGCCATCGCGATGACGATGGTGAAGAGCTTCCGCGGCCGCGGGCTGATCATGTCGATCCTGATCGTGCCGCTGTTCATCAGCCCGGTGATCGTCGGCCAGGCGTGGACGCTGCTGCTGCAGCGCCCGTTCGGCCCGACCAACTACATTCTCACGCAGCTGATCGGCCAGGAAGTCACCATCGGCTGGCTGACCGAGCGGCCGTGGCTCTACATCTCGCTGATCATCGCCGATGTCTGGCAGTGGACGCCGTTCATGTTCGTCGTGCTGCTCGCCGGGCTGACGGCGATCCCGCCGAACCTCTACGAGGCGGCGGAGCTCGACGGCGTCGACGCCTGGCAGGCGTTCACCGCGATCACGCTGCCGCACCTCGCGCCGATGATCATGCTGGCGATCACCTTCCGCCTGCTCGACGCGATCCGGCTGTTCGACACCATCTTCATCATGACCGGCGGCGGCCCGGGCACGCAGACCTACACGGCGTCCTACTATCTCTACACGGTGGGCTTCACGCAGTTCCACCTATCGCAGGCGACGGCGGGAAGCTGGCTGTTCCTGATCTTCACGGCGGCGGTGGTGACCTTCCTCGTCCGCCGGCTGCTGAAGGCGGAGGTGGCGTGATGGCGGTCGCCGCCGCGCCGCGTCCGCGCCGCCGCCGCCGGGGCTCGATCCCGGTGGCGCGCATCCTGCTCCTCGGCTTCTTCCTGATCTTCGTGCTGTGGCCGATCTACTGGATGTTCAACACGTCGATCAAGCCGAGCGACGACTACCTCGCCGTGCCGCCGGTCTGGTTTCCCGACGAACCGACCATCGTCCACTACACGGCGGCGCTGTTCACCTACCGCGGCTTCGACGGGCTCGTGAACAGCATCATCATCTCGACGTCGGCCACCGCACTTTCCGCCTTGCTCGGCACGCTGATGGCCTACAGCCTGGCACGCTTCAACACCGGCGGCTCGCATCTCTCCTTCTGGGTGCTGTCGCAGCGCTTCCTGCCGCCGATCGCCATTGTGCTGCCGATCTTCCTGATCTACCGCGGCATCGGCATCTACGACACGCACATCGGCCTGATCTTCGCTTACACGGTATTCACCCTGCCGGTTACGGTGTGGATGATGTTTGCCTATTTCCGCCAGATGCCGCGGTCGATGGAGGACGCCGCCCTCGTCGACGGCTGCACGCGCTGGCAGGCGTTCTGGCGCGTCGCCGTGCCGCTCGCCGCCCCCGGCATCGTCGCGGCGGCGGTGTTCGCCTTCATCGCCTGCTGGACGGAGTTCTTCTTCGCACTGCTGCTCACGAGCCGCACCGCCTTCACGCTGCCGACGGTATTCCGCGCCTTCATCGGCTTCCAGGGGGCGCAGTATGGCGAGGCGGCGGCGCTGTCGATCGTCTCGCTAGGGCCGTCGATCATCCTCGGCGTGCTGGCGCAGCGCCACCTGGTGCGCGGGCTGACGCTCGGCGCCGTGCGCGGCTAAGGGAGGGACACGCCGCCGATGGCTCCCGTTCGCATCGTCGCGCTGCACAAGCGCTATGGCGGCTTCCACGCCGTGCGCGGCATCGACCTCGATATCCGCGACGGCGAGTTCACCGTGCTCGTCGGCCCGTCCGGCTGCGGGAAGAGCACGCTCCTGCGCACCATCGCTGGGCTCGAGGATGCGAGCGAGGGGGAAATCTGGATCGGCGGCGAGATGGTCAACGACATGCGCCCGCGCGACCGCGACGTGGCGATGGTGTTCCAGGACTACGCGCTCTACCCGCACATGAGCGTCGAGAAGAACATCGGCTTCGGCCTCCGCGCGCGAAAACTGCCGAAGCCGGAGATCGACACGCGGGTGGCGGCGGCGGCGAAGATGCTCGGCATCGAGCCGCTGCTGCAGCGGCTTCCACGCCAGCTCTCCGGCGGCCAGCGCCAGCGCGTGGCGATCGGCCGGGCGATCGTCCGCGACCCGCAGATCTTCCTGTTCGACGAGCCGCTGTCCAACCTCGACGCGCAGCTGCGCGACGACATGCGCGGCGAGATCAAGCGGCTTCATCAGGAGATCGGCACGACGATGATCTACGTCACGCACGACCAGATCGAGGCGATGACGCTCGCCGACCGTATTGTTCTCATGCGCGACGGCGTCATCGAGCAGCAGGGCTCGCCGCTCGACCTGTTCGAGCGGCCGGCGACGCGCTTCGTGGCGGGCTTCCTCGGCTCGCCGAAGATGAGCTTCCTCGCCGGGCGGCTCACGCGCGGCGGGGAGGGCGATCGCATCGCGCTCGCCGACGGCTCGGCGACGCTGCCGCTGCCGGCCGGCCGCATCCTGAACGGCGCCGCGGACGGTGCGGCGGTGCTGCTCGGGCTTAGGCCGGAGCACCTGTCGCGGGCGCGCGGCGAGGCGCCGGCGCCCGGCGTGGTGCGGCGGGAGGCGGAGATCGAGCTCGTGCAGCCGACGGGGTCGCGCAGCTACGCCACCTTCCGCCTCGGCGGCGAGCCGGTGATGGCGGAACTGCAGGCGCACGACGTCGGCCGGCCGGGCGAGCGGCTCGCCATCGACATCAACCTCAACCGCGCCGCGGTGTTCGACGCGGCGACCGAGCGGGCGCTCTGAAGCGGGGCGCAGGGAGAGCGACGATGCAGCCGACGCCGAGCCTGGCAGTGCGCCTCTGCGGCACCGAGACGAGCGATCCGCCGAGCCGCACGCTGGTCGCCGGGTCGCTGTCGGTGGCGTTCGAGAACGGCGCGCTCAGGACGCTGAAGGTCGCCGGAGTCGAGGTGATCCGCATGATCGCCTTCCTCGTTCGCGACGAGAACTGGGGAACGTTCACGCCGAAGATCGATGGCCTCGCGATCGAGGAGGACGATGCCGGCTTCCGTGTCCGCTACCGTGCCACCTGCTCCGACGCGAAGCGGACGCTGGTCTATTCGGCGACGATCACCGGCACGCCCGACGGCTCGCTTTCCTTCACCGCGGTGGCCGAGCCGGTGACCGACGTCGAGACCAACCGTACCGGCTTCATCGTGCTCCACCCGGTCGAGGGCGTCGCCGGCCGGCCGGTGAAGGTGGAGCACACCGACGGGCGTGTGGAGGTCTCCACCTTTCCGGCGCTTGTCGACCCGGTGCAGCCGTTCTTCGACATCCGCGCGCTCTCGCACGAGGTGCTGCCCGGCGTCTGGGCGACCTGCCGGATGGAGGGCGACGCCTTCGAGATGGAGGACCAGCGCAACTGGAGCGACGCCTCCTACAAGACCTACGTTCGGCCGCTCGCCCGGCCGTGGCCCTATGTTCTGAAGGCGGGGGCGGCGCTCCGCCAGTCGGTGACGGTGACGCTGTCCGGTGCGCTGCCGGCGACCACGATTTCTGGCGAGACTGGTCTCCTGGTGGAGATCGGTGGCGAAAACGGCGGCACGATGCCGGCGATCGGCCTCGGCGTGCCGGCGGCGGAGGCCGGGAACGCGCTCACAGTCGCGCGCCTGGTGCGGGCGCTCGGGCCTCGCCATCTCGTCTGCGCCTTCGATGCGCGCCGTGACGGCACCGCGGTGCTGTCGGCTTATCGCTCGCTCGGCGAGAGCGCCGGGGCGGCCGTCGTGCTGGAGGCGGTGATCGCCGGCGACGATCCCGACGCCGAGCTCGCAGCGTTGGCGGAAACCGTGCGGTCGGCTGCCCTGCCGCTCGCCGGCCTGACGGTGTCGCCGGCGGCCGACCTGCGCTCGATCCTGCCCGGCACGCCGTGGCCGCCGGTCGCCTCTGCCGAGGCGATCGCCGCCGCCGCCCGCGCGACCTTCCCCGGCGTGCCGCTCGGTGGCGGCATGTTGACCTATTTCACCGAGCTCAACCGCAAGCGGCCGCCGGCCGCGCTGCTCGACTACGTCACCCACACCACCTGTCCGATCGTTCACGCCGCCGACGACCGCTCGGTGATGGAGACGCTGGAGGCGATGCCGTCGATCCTGTCGTCGACGCGCGCCTTCATTGGCGACACGGCCTATCGCATCGGCCCCTCCGCCATCGGCTGCCGGCAGAACCCCTACGGCAAGGCGACGACGCCGAACCCGCGCGACGACCGCGTCTGCCTAGCCGAGAACGATCCGCGCCAGCGCGGCCTGTTCAACGCCGCCTGGACGCTCGGCTACGTCGCCGTCTGCGCGCGGCACGGCGTCGAGGCGGTGGCGATGGGCGCGCCGACCGGGCCGTTCGGGGTGCTGCACCGCAAGGGCGAGGCGGCGAGGCCGGCGTTCGACGGCGGCACGGATGCGCTCTATCCGGTGTTCCACGTGCTCGCGGCGCTGGCGCGGCTCACCGGCCTGCCGCTCGTCGAGACGAAGCTGTCGCGAGCGGGCGTTGTGGAAGCGGTGGCGGTGCGCGACGGAGGTGGCGTGACGCTGCTGCTCGCCAATCTCACCGCGGCGCCGCAGGCGGTCCGCCTCGCCGGCAGGGCGCGTGGCCGCGCGGTGGTGCTCGATGCCGACGCGTTCGCGCGGTCGGCCACCGACCCTTCGGCGCTCGATGCCCTTTCTGCGCCGATGGTGGGCGACGGCCTGACGCTCGGTGCCTACGCAGTCGCCCGGGTGGACCTGCCGGACGCCTGACCGCGGGGAGTGACGCGGCGCACGCCGACGATGGAGCGATCGTCGGCTTGGCTGGCGCCGGCCACCAATCGACCGTCGCCGCAAACGAAAACGGACGGGGCGCCGGCCCCGTCCGCTGTCGTTCGTTCGACGTGACCCCGATCAGCCGAACCGGCCGCTCGCGTGGGCGAGCAGCGTGTAGATCCGGCCGGCTTCCGACGACAGGTAGCCGCGGCGGCGCGTCTCGCCGCTCGGCGAGCCGTCGAGATCGTCGAGCAGCCGGTCGAAGTCGTCGACATACTGGTCGACGACGACGCGGAACTCGCCGTCGCGGGCGTACTTGCGGCGGATCTCGTCGAAGGTCTGCTGGCCGCGCATCGTGTAGAGGCGGCGGGTGAAGACGTTTGCCTCGCCGCGCTCGTAGCGCGCCCACAGGTCGTCGTAGGTCTCGCCGTCGATGGCGCGGGCGATCTCGACCGACACGCCGTCGAAGGTCGGCACCGCAGGCGCCTGATCGTCGTCCGCATCCGCCGGCTGCGGCGTGGCGTCCTCTTCGTCCGGATGCGGGTCGGAGGCGCGGCGCAGCAGGTCGGTGATCCAGCCACGGCCACCGGCCGGGCGGTCATCGTCCTCGTCGCGCGGCAGTGGCGTCAACGCCGGTCGTGCCGGGGCCGGGGCGGGCTCGGCCGGGCGCGGCGCCGGGGTGCGCGCAACCTCGCGCTCGGCGGGCCGCAGCGGCGGGCGCGGCTCGTCGATCACCGCCGCGCGCACCGCAGGGGGAGCGGTGGCGCGCCCACCGACCTCGGCGGGACCGGCGACCGCGAGCGACGCGTTCTGCCGCGACACGATGCCGGACAGCATCTCGAGCGCCTGCAACTGGCCCGACACCGCCCGGCGCATCGCCTCGGTGCTCTCGCGCGCCTCCTCCGGCAGCTCGAACAGGCCGCGACGGATCTCCGAGCGCGTCGCCTCGAGCTCCTGGCGCATCTCGGTCGCGCCCTTCTCGAGTTGCTGCGCGAGTTCGCTGTAGCGCTCGGTGATCTCCGAGATGGCGCGCGTCGTCTCCTCGACGATGGTGATCTGCGCGAGCCGGATCGCCTCGCGGGCCCGCTCGCCCTCGCGGTCGGCGGTCTCGTGCATGCCCTCGAGGCCTGCACCGAGCGCCTGAGTGGCCGCCTCGGCGCTGCTCGCGAGCCGGCGGGCGGCCGTCTCCGTCAGCTCTTCGACGCTCTGCGCCACCTCGTCGGAAGCGCCGTGCAGGGCGGCGGTCGCCCCCGACACCGACTGGGTGATCGCCTCGGCGGTGGAGCGCGCCTTCGCCTCCGCCGCGGCGATCGCCTCGCCGACCTGGCCGGCGAACGAGCGCATCAGCGCCTCGATCGATTCGGTCTTGAACAAGAGCGTCGAGGCGAGCTCGTCGATGGAAGCGCGCCGGTCCTCGAGCGTCTGCTCGACGGCGCGGTTCGAGGCCTCCAGGCGGCGCGTCGCGTCGAGCAGCGACGTGCGGCCGGCCTCCAGCGTCGCCTCGAGCTGGCGCTGCGTGCCGTCGATCTCCTGCGCGGCGTCGCCGAGCAGGCGGTTCTGCGCCTCGATGCGGTTGGCGACGGCGGTGAACTCCTTGAGCGAGGTGGCGGCAACGGCGTCGAGGCGGCCGGTCTCGTCCGCCATCGCGGCGGCGGAGCGGGCGGCGCTGTCGACGGCGCGGCCGACAGTGTCGCCGAAGCTCGACGTCTGGCGGCCGATCTCGCCCTCCACGGCGCCGAGTTCCTCGCCGGCCGTCTCCACCGCCTTCTCGAAGGCGCCGGTGATCATCCGGAGATCCGACAGCACGCGCTCGATCTGGCCCTGCGCCCGGGCGGTCGCGTCGGCGACGCCGGAGAGCGACACCTGGCCGGTCTCGGCGAGGGCGCGGGCGGCCTCTGCCGAATGCGCGCGGATCTGCTCGATGAGGGCGGCGCCCTCGTTGCCGATCTCGTGGGCGACCACCTCGCGGGCGTTGACGATCTCGTCGCGGAAGCGGTCGGTCGAGCGGCCGATCGCCTGGATCAGCGTGCTGTCCTCGGCGTCGAGCAAGGCCGCGAGCTCGCTCGCGCGGCCCGCCAGCATCGTATCGACGGCGCTCGACGACTGCGCCAGACGCCGGGCGAGCTCTTCCAGCGCCGCCCCGACGACGGCGCGGGCGCGGGCGCCCTCCGCGGCGAGGATCTCGCCCGCCTGGCGCGTGCCGTCGGTGAGCGTCGCGCGAAGCTGCTCGGCATGGCTGCCGATCGCTTCCGCCGCCGCCTGTGCGTCGCCGGTGACCGCGGCGCGGGCACGGTCGCTCTCCGCCGCCAGAACATCGGCGGCGGCCCGCATCTCGTCGGAGACGTTGGCGCGGACGCGCTCGCCTTCCGCCGACAGCACGTCGGCGGCGGCCCGCATCTCGTCGGAGACGTTGGCGCGGACGCGCTCGCCTTCCGCCGACAGCACGCCGGCAGCGGCGCGCATCTCGTCGGAGACGGCGGTGCGGACACGTTCGCCTTCGGCCGACAGCACGTCGGCGGCGGCACGCATGTCCTCGGAGACGGTGGCCCGAACACGGTCGCCCTCGGCCGCCAGCGCGTCGGCGGCGGCGCGCATGTCGTCCGCCACCGTTGTGCGGACGCGCTCGCCCTCGGCTGCGAGCAGCGTCGCGGCGGCGCGCATGTCGTCGGAGACGGCGGCGCGGATGCGGCCGCTCTCCGCCGACAGCACCGCGGCGGCGGCGCGGGTGTCCTCGCCGATACCGGTGCGCAGGCGGTCGCCCTCGGTCGCGATCAGCGAGGCGGCGGCGCGCACGTCGTCCGTGACGGCGCTGCGCAGGCGGTCGCCTTCGTTCGCCAGCAGGTCGGCGGCGGCGCGCACGTCGTCCGTGACGGTGGCACGGACGCGATCGCTCTCGGCGGCGAGGATGTCGGCGGCGGCGCGCAGGTCGTCGGTGACGGTGGTGCGCACCCGTTCGCCCTCGACCGCCAGCATCTGCGCGGCGGCGCGGGTGTCCTCGTTGAAGGCGGCGCGGGCGCGCGCGCTCGCGTTCGTCAGCGTATCGGCGGCGGAACGCACCTCGTCGGTGACGGAGGCGCGGACGCGCTCGCTCTCGGTCGTCAGCGCCTCGGTGGCGGCGCGGGTGTCGTCGGTGAGCGTGCGGCGCGCCCGGTCGGACTCGACCAGCAGCGCCTGCACGACGTCGCCGGCCGCGGCGAGCAGGCTGCTGCGGGTCTCGTCGGCGCGGGTGGTGAGCGATTCGGTCATCGCGTTGAGCGTGCCTTCGAGCACCGCCCGCGTGCGGTCTGTCTCGCTGCCGATGTTGCCGAGCACGTGGCTGACGGACGCCTCGGTGCGGTCGGCGCCATCCGACAGAGCGACGATGATCGCCTCGGTGCGGCTGCGCAGCGTGCTCTCGAGCGCCACGGCGCGCGCCTCGACGGTGTCGGCGGTGGCGGCGAGCTCCTCGGCGAGGATCTGCCGGATGCGCTCGACGCGCTCGCTGAAGGTGCCGCCGAGCGTCTCGGCGTGGCTCGTGAGCGTGGCGTTGACGCGCTCGAAGGTGGTGCCGAGCGTCGCCTCGAGCTCGGCGTGGCCCGACGCCACCGCCTGCACGAAGTCACGGGTGCGGGCGAGCAGGGTGTCGCTGAGCTCCTTGGCACGGCTGTCGAGCGCGTCCTCGACGCGGCGGGTGCGCGTCTCGATGATCGACACGACGTTGTCGCCGGCGGCGGTGATGCGCGTGGCGAGCGCCTCGGTGCGGTCGCCAATGGCGGCATCGAGCGCCTGCGTGCGGTCCGCGAAGGCGCTGTCGAGGGCCTGCGTCCGGTCGGCGAAGGCGGTGTCGAGCGCCTCGGTGCGATCGGCGAAGGCCGACTCAAGCGACGTCGTGCGGGCGCTCAGGATGCCGTCGAGGCGGCCGACCCCCTCGTCGACGGTGCGGTTGAGGGTGTCGATGCGCGAATCAACCAGCTGCGCAACGTCCGTCGAGAACTGCGCGATCGGGCGGCCGATCGCCTGCGTGCGCTCCGACAGCGTCTCCTCGAGGATGACGAGGCGGTCGGCGAGGATGCGGTCGAGCTCCTCGGTGCGCATGCCGAGCGTCGCGGTGATGCCCTCGGCGCGCACCGTGATGAGTTCGCGCAGCGTCTCGACGTCGTTCGAGATGCTGTCGCGGATCGCGCCGGAGCGCGACGACAGCGTCTCGGCCGCGGCGGTGGCGGCGGTGGTGATGTCCTCGGTGGCGCGGATGCTGCGCTCGCCGATCAGGCGGGCCACCTCGGCGCCGGCCGTGCCGAACACGTGCGCCACGTCGGAGGTCTGGCGCGACAGCGTCTGGCCGATGTCCTCGACGGCGTCGTCGACAGAGGCACGGAACGTGGTGCTGCGGCTTTCCAAGAGCGCGCCGAGCGCCAGCTCGCGGTCCTTCAGCGCCTCCTCGAGCGCCCGGGCACGGTGGACGAGAGCGTCCTCGATGCGCGTGCTCGCCTGCTCCAGCCGCTCGGCGACGTGGGTGCCGTTGGCGCCGACGATGGCGTCGAGCTTGTCGGTCGTCTGCTCGAGGCGGCTCGACAGCGTGTCGGCACGCAGCTGCAGGTCGAGCGAGATCGAATCGCCGGTGCCCTTCAGCACGTCGGCGATGCGGTCGACCTGGGTGGTGATGGCGGTGACCATTTCGTCGCCGCGCGTCGCCATCTGATCGGAGGTGCGCGCCGACTGGCTGGTAACGGCCTCGTCGAGGCTGCGCATTGCGTCGGTGAGGGTGTCGCGCAGCTCCGTCGTGCGGGCGAGCACGGTGTCGGTGACGCGCGTGCCGGTGTCGTCGAGGGTGCGCTGCAGCGCGTCGACGCTGGTGCGCACCTCGCCGAGCTGGCGGGTCGCCACCTCGGAGGTGGAGCGGCCGACCTCGGTGATCAGCGCCTCGATCTCGGTGATGCGCTCGCGCACCAGCGCGGCGACGGTCGAGCCGACGGTGTCGATCGCCGACTCGAAGCCGGCGACGCGGTCGCCGAGGGTCGCGGTGATGCGGTCGGCGGTGCCGGTGATCGACCCTTCGAGCGCCACCACGCGCGCCGTCAGGCCGTCCGTCAGCGAGCCGCCGGCGGCGTCGATGACGCCCTGCAGCTCGGTGACGCGGCCGGTGAGGGAGGCGGTCAGCGCGTGATTCGTCGCGGTGAGCGCGCCGGTGAGCTCGCCGACCGTGCTCGACATCGCCTCGGTGACCGAGCGCCCGGTGTCGGCGAGCTCGGCTTCGAGCGTGCCGACGCGACCCGACAGCTGCTCCGACATGCGGGTGCCGGCGACCTCGATGGCGTCCTCGAGGGCTTCCACCTGGGCCGACAGGGTGTGGGTGACGCGCTCGCCCGTACCGGTGATCGACGCCTCGAGGCCGCCGACGCGGTCCTCCAACACGGCGACGACCGCCTGGCTCGCGGTGGTGATCGACGTCTCGATCTCGTAGACGCGGGCGGTGAGGGCGTCGGTGACGCTGGCGCCGGCGGTGCGGATCGAGCCCTCGAGGGTGCCGACGCGGGTCTCCAAGGTGGAGACGACGATGTCGCCGGTGCTGGTGATCGACGCCTCGATGTCGGCGGCGCGGACCGTCAGCGCGTCGGTGACGCTGGCGCCGGCTGTGCGGATCGAGCCTTCCAGGCTGTCGACGCGCGTCTCGAGCGTGGAAACGACGACCTCGCCGGTGTTGGTGATCGACGATTCGATCTCGGCGACGCGCAAAGTGAGGGCATCCGTGACCCGCGCCCCGGCGGTGTGGATCGAGCCTTCCAGGCGGCCGACCCGCTCCTCCAGCGTGGAGACGACGATGTCGCCGGTGTTGGTGATCGAGGATTCGATCTCGGCGACCCGCACCGTCAGCGTGTCGGTGACGAAGGCGCCGGCGCTGCGGATCGAGCCCTCCAGGCCGCCGACGCGATCGTCGAGCACGGCGACGACGGAGCGGCTCGCCTCGGACATCGAGGCCTCGAACGCCGCGGCGCGCGCGGTGAGGTTGTCGGTGACGGATTCCCCGGCGTCGCGGATCGCCGACTCGAGGCTGCCGACGCGACCGTCGAGCGTCGAGACGACGACGTCGCAGGTCGTGGTGATCGTCGCCTCGATCTCGCCGACGCGGGCGGTCAGCGCGTCGGTGACCGACGCACCGGCCGAGCGGATCGAGGACTCGAGCAGGTCGACGCGGTTCTCCATGGTGGCGACCACCGCGTCGCCCGCCGTGGACAGCGAGACCTCGACGTCGGCTGCGCGAGCCGCCAGCGCGTCGGTGACGCTCGTCCCGGCCGACAGGATCGACGTCTCCAGACCAGTGACGCGCTCGGCAAGGGCGGCGGTGACACTGTCGGAAACCGTCGTGATCGATTGCTCGAACTCGGCGGCGCGCACCGTGAGGGTGTCGTTGACGATCGCGCCGGCGGACGTGATCGCCGCCTCGAGACCGGAGACGCGCTCGCCGATCGTGCCGGTCAGCGTCGAGGTGACGGCGGTGATCGAGGATTCGAGCGAGCCGACGCGGTTGGTGAGCGTCTCCGCCGCCTCGGCGCTGGCGCGGTCGATGACGCCCTCGAGGCCGGCGATGCGCTCGCCGAGCGAAGCGGTGACGATCTCGGTGGTCGAGGCGATCTTCGCCTCGAGGCCGTTCGTCTGCGACACCAGTGCGCCGGTGAGCGCGCTGCCGGCGTCGTCGATGGTGCGCTGCAACTCGCCGACGCGGTCGGTGAGCGTCGCGGCGACGCTGACGCCGGCGGAGGTGATCTGGCCCTCGAGGCCGATGATGCGGCTCTGCAGGTCGTCGATCAGGCGTTCGCCGGTCTCGGAGAAGCCGGCCTGCAGTTCGCCGACGCGGGCGGTGAACTCGCCGGTGACGGTTGCCCCGGCCGAGGCGATCGTCGCGGTGACGCGCTCGCCCGTGTCATGGAAGGTGCGGTCGAGCACGGACAGGCGGTCGTCGATCGCGCCGACGATGCGGGCGCTCGTCTCCGACAGCGAGCTGTCGATCTCGACGAGGCGCGTGTCGAGCGTCGTCAGGATCTGGTCCGAACGGCCGGTGACGGTGGCGATCAGGCGGTCGGTCGTGCCGCCGAGCGTGTCGCCGATCATCTGCATGCGCGCTTCGACGGTCTGCACCACGTCGTCGCTGGTCAGCGCCAGTTTCTCGGCGACGTCGTTGGCGCGCTCGACCAACGTCTCGACGACGTTTTTGCCGGTACGCTCGATCGAGGAATCGACCTCGTTGCCGAGCGCGCGCAGCTGCTCGGTGACGGCGGTGGACGTGGCGGTGAGACGCTCGGTCACCTCGAGGCCCTGGCGGCCGATCAGCCCGGCGACGTCGTTGCCGACGCGGTCGAAGCTGTCGGTGACGACGCGCGCCTCCGAGCGGATGCGCTCGACGAAGCCCTCGCCGCGGGTGGTCAGCGTGTCGTTGAGGTTGTCGCTCGCCGACGTCATCGAGAAGGAGATCTTCGAGGCGCGCTCGTCGACCATCGTGGTGAAGCGGGCGGCCGCGGCGTCGATGTCGACGGTCAGCCGGTCGCTGGTCGACTTCAGGTCGTCGGCGAGCGCCCGGTGGGCACCGGAGATCGCGGCGCGCAGGCGCTCGGCGTTGTTGGTGACCGCCTCGCGCTCGTTGACGAGCTCGCCGATCAGCCCGCGGACCTTCAGCTCGTTGTCGCCGAAGGAGCGCTCGAGCGCCGACACCTCGTTGTGGATCATCACCTCGAGCTCGCTCGCGCGGGCGAGCACGCGCTCGATGCCGTCGCCCATTGCGGCGAGTTCGCGGCGCACCGTCTGGCCGGCGGCGACCACCGCCTCGGTGGCGAGCTCGTCCGGCTCGGCGATGCGGCCGGCCGCTTCGACCATCGTTGCGGCGGCGATGCGCAGCTCCTGGCCGCGCCGGGCGAAGCCCGCGAGCACGAAGGCGAACAGCACCGGCAAGAGCGCCGCGCCGAGTACGAAGACGGTCTCCGGGCGGGCGAACAGCGCCGGCACGTCGACCGGCGGAACGAGCAGCGGCGCGAACGTCGCCTGGGCGGCGTAGGCGCACAGCGCCAGCCAGACGAGGGACAGGAGCGCGGCGATCCAGTAGGGCGCGGCGGAGGGGCGGGCGCGCACGACGAGCGTCGTGACCCGGCGATCGTCGTTGGCGGCGGCGCGCGGCGGCGCGAGGCTGCGGCGGGGCTCGGCCAGTGCAGGCGGGGGGGGCGGCGGCACGGGCTCGACCACCGGGTCGGCGGCGAGCGCCTCGGCGAGCGCCTGCGCATGCATCTCCTCGGCACTCGCGGCCGTGGTGTCGGTGCCGAAGTCGAGTTTCAGCGCCTCTTCGACCGCCGAGAGGGCAACCTCTGCCGGATCCTGGGCGTGCTGATTCTGGATGGCCATGACTTTATGTCGCCTCGCGCCGTACTCACTACCGTTCGGCCGCCGATCGCGCTCCGACCCGGAGGCGATCACCCGAACTGCGAACCTCGGAACTCCGGGTCCGCTCGTCCCACGATGCCGCGCACGGCGGCACCGAAACGCCGCCGAAGAAGGGGGCAGCGTCACGGCGATGGTAATGAATCGTTAGGATTTCCGAAACTCGCATCTCCGACGGCCGCCCGGCAGGGTTAACAGCGGTGTGGGTCGCGAACCCGGCCGGCCGGGCGCCGATGTCGCGCCGTGCCAGTCGTCCACCGCGCTTGACGCGCCGGCCCGAACCGTTATTCCCAAGCCCGTCCTCATCCCGTCCCGCTCCGCCTCCCTCACCGAAGGCTCGGCATGCCGAAGATCACCTACATCACTCACGACGGCGTGCGCCACGACGTCCAGGCCGAAGTCGGCTCGACCGTGATGGAAAACGCCATCCGCAACTCGGTGCCCGGCATCGACGCCGAATGTGGCGGGGCTTTGGCGTGCGCCACCTGTCACGTCTATGTCGACCCGGAATGGACCGACGTGACCGGCTCCCCGTCGCCGATGGAGGAGGATATGCTCGACTTCGCCTACGACGTACAGCCGACCTCTCGGCTGTCGTGCCAGATCAAGGTCGAGCCGGCGCTCGACGGCCTGATCGTCCGGGTGCCCGAGCGCCAGGCCTGACGGTTCGCCGCGCCCGACCCGACACCAACGGGGAGCAGGGCGATGGCGGACGGCAGCGGGGCGGGCGAGGCGATCGAGACGGACGTCGTGATCGTCGGGGCGGGGCCGGTCGGCCTGTTCGCGGTGTTCGAGCTCGGCCTGCTCGATCTCAAGGCGCACCTCGTCGACATCCTCGACAAGCCCGGCGGCCAGTGCGCCGAGCTCTATCCCGAGAAGCCGATCTACGACATTCCCGGCTGGCCGGTGATCGGCGCGCAGGAGCTCGTCGACAAGCTGATGGAGCAGATCCGGCCGTTCGGCCCGGTGTTCCATCTCGGCGAGATCGTCGACGGCCTGGCGCGCACCGAGGACGGTCGCTTCCGCTTGACGACCGACGCCGGCAAGACCTTCCTCGCCAAGGTCGTGGTGATCGCCGCCGGCGGCGGCTCGTTCCAGCCGAAGCGGCCGCCGGTGCCGGGCATCGAGGCCTACGAGGGCACCTCGGTGTTCTACTCGGTGCGGAAGATGGAGGCCTTCCGCGGCGAGGACGTGCTGATCGTCGGCGGCGGCGATTCCGCCCTCGACTGGACGCTCAACCTGCATCCGATCGCCCGCCGCATCACGCTGGTGCACCGGCGCGACGCCTTCCGCGCGGCGCCCGATTCGGTCAACAAGATGCGGGCGTTGGTCGCGGCGGGGGCGATGGATTTCCGGCTCGGCCAGGTGACGGCGCTCTCCGGGGAGGGCGGCCGGCTCGCCTCGGCCACCCTGAAGGCCGACGACGGCACGGTGTCTGAGATCGCCTGCACGCGCATGCTGCCGTTCTTCGGGCTCACCATGAAGCTCGGCCCGGTCGCCGACTGGGGCCTGAACCTGCACGAGAACCTTTTGACGGTGGACACCGAGCGGTTCGAGACGTCCGAGCCCGGCATCTTCGCCATCGGCGACATCAACTGGTACCCGGGCAAGCTCAAGCTGATCCTGTCGGGCTTCCACGAGGCGGCGCTGATGTCGCAGGCGGCGGCGCGCCTCGTGAACCCCGACAAGCGCATCGTCTTCCAGTACACGACGTCGTCGACCAGCCTGCAGAAGAAGCTCGGCGTGGCGTGAGCCGAGGCGCCGCTCACCGCGCGTCGAGGCGCTTGACGAACCAGGTGATCAGCTTCTCCCACATGACGTCCTTCTCGACCAGGTCCTCGCAGTTGCGGTCGAGATTGGGATTGTCGTTGATCTCGATGACGAAGACGCCGCGCTCGGTCTCCTTCAGGTCGACGCCGTAGAGGCCGTTGCCGATCAGCCGCGCCGCCTTCACCGCCGTGTCGATCACCGCGGGCGCGACGGTGGCGATGTCGAACGCCTTGTACTTGCCCTGGTCGGGCGCCTTGTTCTCGCGGTGGTGGATCACCTGCCAGTGCTTGTTGGCCATCATGTACTGGCAGGCGAACAGCGGCTCGCCATCGAGCACGCCGATGCGCCAGTCGAAGCTCGTCGGCACGAACTCCTGGGCGAGGACGAGATCGGATTCCTCGAGCAGCGCCTCGAGCCGCGCCTTCAGCTCCGCTGGCGTGTCGAGCTTGAAGACGCCGCGGCTGAACGAGCCGTCGGGGATCTTCAGCACCACCGGCCAACCGAGCTCGTCGGCGAGCGTATCCGCCTGCTTGAGGCTGTCGACGATCACCGTCTTCGGCGTCGGCACGCCGTTCGCCGAGAGGAGCTCGGCCAAATAGACCTTGTTGGTGCAGCGGATCATCGAGACCGGGTCGTCGATGACCGGCATGCCCTCCTGCACGGCGCGGCGGGCGAAGCGGTAGGTATGGTTGTCGATCGCCGTCGTCTCGCGGATGAACAGCGCGTCGAACTCGGCCAGCCGGTCGAGATCGTTCTTCTGGATCGGCTCGACCTCGACGCCGAGCCTTGCGGCCACCTTGGCGAGGTGGCGAAGCGAGTAGGGCATCGACGGCGGCAGTGCCGCCTTCGGGTCGTAGAGGAGGGCGAGCGAGTAGCGGGCGGCGGCGCGCGCCTTCGGCGGCTTCCAGGCGCGCTGCGTGTAGCGTTCCATCGCATCGATCAGGAAGCGGCGCTCCACCGGGCTGAGCTCGGGGATGGCGATCGGGCGGATCTTGTTGATCGAGCGCCACTCGCCGTCCTCGACCTTCACCTCGAGGATCGGGGCGCGATACCAGTCGAACAGGTGGCGGCCGAAGGCCTCGAAGCGCGCGTCGTCCACACGGCCGAAGCAGACGAGCAGGCGGAAATCGCCCTTCGGCGGCTCGTCGAGGCCGCGGATCACCTTGTTGAGGCGGTCCTCGAGCTCAGGCAGGGCGATCCGGTAGAGCGACTTCTTCGACAGCTCGATCATCGTCTCGACGGACGGCATGACGCGATGGCCGCGTGCCTCCGCCAAGAGCGAGGAGTAGTAGCCGGCACCTTGGTAGCTGTAGGAGCGGGCGAGGTTGATCACCGTCGGCTTGGTGTCGCCAAACAGCCGCGGCCGGGTCAGGTAGTCCCTGACCGTCATCACCTTGTGCGGCGTGTCGGCATTCGAGAGGTCGGCCGGCCGGTCGACCAGGATCAGCCACGTCATCGGGTGGCTCCCGTGCGCGACGCGAACGATGCGTGCGGGGGCCGCCGCGAGGCAGGTTCCGGGCACATCGAAAGAACGCGGGGAAGGGCGGAGAAGGCAGGCTGACGCATCGGCCGCTCGTGAACTCCTCGACGCCGCACCGGCTGGCACGGCGAGCCGCCGACGGAGCGGCGCTGGCTGTACAGAACGTCGGGACGGCGGCGGCGTTCCGTCGGGGCAGGTAATTCATCCAGTCAAACAAATCAACTGCACTTGGCGGCTGCTCGCCCTGAATTGAGCGATGACCGGTCGCGCAAGTCGAACTCGCCGCAACGTGGGTGTTTTCGTGACGAAAGGCCGGCGCTTTCAAGAAGACGAACGTCGCCGGCGAAGCGGCCGGCGCGGCGGATCGATCGCCCGCACGGCGGTGCAGGAACTCCGGCGGCAACGGCGGCGCGCCGAGCCTTGCCGTTGCCCGGCCGCCGTTCGGCGGCGGCTGCGCGACGCTTGCATGAACTGCCGCCGCGCGGTGGTGCGGGCGACTGCATTGTGCCGCCCGACGGCTCTTCAGGCGTGGGGGGCAGCGTCGAACCGCCGCCGCATCTTCAGGCAGGCGCAGCCGTCGGGATAGTAGCCCTCGACGCGCCGGTAGACCGCGTAGCCGAAGCGCTCGTAGCGCTCGCGCAGGAAGGCGTTGTCCTCGCGGATCTCCAGCAGCACGTCGGCGAGGCCGAGGGCGCGGGCGTTCTCCTCGAAGTGGCGGAACAGCGCCTCGCCGATGAAGCGCCCCTTCGCCGAGGCGTCGACGGCGAGCGAGTAGAAGCGCAGCCATCGACCACCCCTCCGGCGCAGGCCGAGCGAGTAGCCGAGGACGGTGCCGGCGCGTTCATCGGCGTCGTCGTCTTCCGCAAAGACGAAGGCCTCGCAGGTCGGGCTCGCGACGTTGGCGCGGAAACGGGCGGCCGACATCGGCACGTAGAGGCGCGGATCGAAGGCACGGCGCTCGAGGGCGACGAGGGCGGGGACGTCGGCAGGGGTGGCGCGGCGAATCGGCATCGGGAAGGCTCCGTCCACGGAACATTGTGCCGCCGTCGGCGTTGCGCCATCGGTCTAGCATGCCCGCTCGCGGGTTCGTGACCGCGGCGGCGGGTTCCTCTAGGGGTTTTGGGCGGTCCGCCGTCATTGCCGCCGTCCGCTGAAATGCGGTAGGGCTTGTCGAACGGCCGCCTTCGGGCCGGCCGGAGAACCAGGGAGTTTGGCGAGATGAAGATTTTGGCGATTCCGGCGGTGCTGGCGCTGGTCGCGGTGGCCGGGTGCAACACGGTCGAGCAGGATCGCGCGCTGGTCGGCGGCGGGCTCGGTGCGGCGACCGGTGCGGTCATCGGTGCGGCGACGGGCGGTGGCGCGGGCGCGGCGGTCGCGGGCGCAGCGATCGGCGGCGTCGCGGGCGCGGCGATCGGTGCGGCGACGGCGCCGCGCGGCTACTGCCGTGCGGTCAACCGGAACGGCCGTCCGCGCTTCGACGCCAACGGCAACCCGTTGTGGGTGCCCTGCTAAGCCGCCAGCACGGCGATTCGATGGTTTCGTGAATCGGGGAGCGTCGCACGACGCTCCCCGTTTTCGTTCGTCTGCCGTTTTTCGCCGTGCGCGGTCGTGCATTTGCCGCAACCGCCGATGACGCTGCGGCGCGGCGTGACGCCGGAAGGATCGGACGACGCATGCAGGCACCATGGCGCGACAGGACGGCGCGATTCTCGCCGCTGAAGGCGGTGACGCTCGCCGGACTGCTGCTGCCGGGGTTGATCGCTGCGATCACGCTCGTGCTCGCCGACGCGCCGCCGCCCGGCGCCGGTCCGGCGCTCGGCGGCCCGAACATCGGCCCAGCCCTCTTGCCCGGCGTCGGCGAGGCGGCGCGGCCGATCACCGATGCGATCCACACCGTCGGCGACTGGGCAGTGCGCTTCCTGCTCCTATCGCTCGCCGTGACGCCAGCGATGCGCAGCCTGCGCTGGCCGCGCGCGCTGATCGTGCGGCGGATGATCGGCGTCGCGGCGTTCGCCTACGTCGCCGCGCACTTCCTGCTCTATGTCGCCGACCAGCAGTTCGACCTCGCCAAGGTGGCGAGCGAGATCGTGCTGCGCATCTACCTGACAATCGGCTTCGCGGCGCTGGTCGGGCTTGCCGTGCTGGCGGCGACGTCGACCGACGCGGCGGTGCGGCGGCTCGGTGCGGCGGCCTGGCAGCGGCTGCACCGCATCGTCTACGTGCTCGCCGTGCTGGCCCTGCTGCATTTCTTCATGCAGTCCAAGATCGATGTTTCTCAACCCACGCTCATGTCAGGGCTATTCATCTGGCTAATGGGCTGGCGGCTGGTCGTCTTGCTGCGCCGCCGCGCCGGCCGAGAGCCGGTGCCGAGCGTCGTCGACATGCTCGTTCTGGCGGTCGCGGCGGCGGTGCTGACGGTCGCCACCGAGGCGCTCTGGTACGCGGTGGCGACCGGCGTCGACCCGTGGCGGGTGGTCCGCTCCAACCTCGACTTCGGCTATGCGATCCGCCCGGTCTGGTGGGTGCTGCTCGCCGGCCTCGCAGCCGCGGCCGCCGCGTGGTGGCGCGGCCGCACGGCGCCGAAGCGTGGTGCCGGCCGCCCGCCGCGGCCGGTCGCGGCCGCCTAGGTCAGCCGGCGAGGAACGGGAAGACGGCGGCGTCGAACTCGGCCTGCCGCTCGATGTTGGAGAGGTGCGCCGCCTCGAGCCGCACGAGCTTCGAGCCCTTGATGGCGGCGTGGATCGCCTCGCCGAGCGCCGGCGGGGTGGCGGGGTCCTGGGTGCCGACGACGACCAGCGACGGCACGGTGATGCGGGCGATGGCGTCGCGCAGGTCGGCGTCGCGCACGGCGGCGCAGCAGCCGGCATAGCCCTGCGGCGGCACCTTCAGCATCACCGCCTTGCAGGCGGCCACCGTGTCCGGATGGCTCGCGCGGAAGTCGGCGGTGAACCACCGTTCCAGCACGGCGTCGGCGATCGCGCCGAGGCCCTTCTCCGTCACCGTGGCGATGCGGGCGTTCCAGTTCTCGACGCTCGGGATCATCGCGCCGGTGTTGCAGATCGCCGCCCGCGTCAGCCGCTCCGGCGCGTTCACCGCCAGCCACTGGGCGACCAGCCCGCCCTTCGACAGTCCGCAGACGGCGGCTTTGTCGATCTTCAGGGCATCCAGCAGCGCCAACGCGTCGTGGCCGAGGCGGTCGATCGTGTAGGCACCGGCCGGCGCCGAGGAGCCGCCGTGGCCGCGGCTGTCGTAGCGCAGCACGCGGAAGTGGGTCAGCGCCGCCGGCATGTTGCCGTCCCACATCGTCAGGTCGGCGCCGAGCGAGTTCGAGAACATGAGCACCGGGCGCCCGGCGTCGCCCTCGAGGCGGTAGTGGATCGTCTGTCCGTCGTCGGTGGTGATCGTCGGCATGGGCGGGTTTCCTCGGGTGTGGTTCGGTGGGGTTGGGTTCGGCGAACGTCGTGTTGGCGGACTGGCGGCGGTCGTCAGCGGCCCGGTCGGCCGTCGCCGCGCCGCCACTCGGCCCGCGCGGCGGCGATGAAGGTGTCGCTCGCGCCGAGATAGCCCTCGGGCTCGAACAGCGCGGCGAGGCTGTCGGCGCCGAGCGTCGCGACGATCTCGGCGTCGTCCGCGAGGACGGCGTGCAGCGTCGCCCCCTCGGCGACGGCGCGCTTCGTCGCCGCCTCGACGCGGTGGTGGGCGGGCATCCGCCCGAGCGTCGGGGCGAGCGCCATCATCACCCGCTCGGCAAGGACGAGGCCCTGCGTGCGATCGAGGTTTTCCCGCATCCGCGCGGCGTCGACCTCGAGGCCCTCGGCGATGACGCGGACCTGCGCGGCCGCCGCCGCCGTCAGCCGGAAGGCCTGCGGCAGCGCCACCCACTCGGTGTGCCAGCCGCCGATCGCCCGCTCGTGCTCGGAGACCATCGCCTGCAGCGCGAGCGGCACCAGCGCCTGCGCCTGGCGGGCGCTCGCGAGCGCCAGCGTCGCGCCGACGGGATTGCGCTTGTGCGGCATCGTCGAGGAGCCGCCCTTGCCCGGGGCGGCCGGCTCGAACGCTTCGCCGACCTCCGTCTGCATCATCAGCGCGACGTCGAGCGCGATCTTGCCGAGGGCGCCGGCCGCGAGGCCGAGGGCGGCGGCGATGCGGGCGATGCGCGAGCGGTCGCCGTGCCAGGGCAGCGGCGGCAGCGGCAGATCGAGCTCCGCCGCCAGCCGCTCTGCGACGGCCGGGCCGTTGTCGCCGAGCGAGGCGAGGGTGCCGGCGGCGCCGCCGAACTGCACGGCGAGCGCCGTCGCCCGGACGTGCCGCAGTTCCGCCCGCGCCGCCGTGACGCCGGACAGCCAGCCGGCTGCCTTCAGGCCGAAGCTCACCGGCAAGGCGTGCTGCAGGAAGGTGCGGCCGGCCATCACCGTCCGCGTGTGTCGTTCCGCCAGCGCATCGAGCGCGTCGCCGATTGGCTGGATCTCGGCAAGCAGCAGGTCGAGGCCACTGCGGGCCTGCAACATGAAGCCGGTGTCGATGGCGTCCTGGCTGGTGGCGCCCCAGTGGACGTAGCGGCCGGCGTCGCCACCGACCGCGGCCGTCAGCGCCTTCACCATCGGGATCGCCAGGTTGCCGCCGTCGGCGGCGGCCCGGCCGATGGCGGCGAGGTCGAAGCGGCCGGCGTCGCAGGCTGCCGTGATCGCCGCGGCGGCCTCAGTGGGGATGACCCCGACCGCCGCCTCGGCGCGGGCGAGCGCCGCCTCGAACTCGAGCATCGCCTGGAGCCGCGCGCGGTCGTCGAACAGCCGGGCCATTGCCGGCGTGGCGAACAGCCCGTCGAGCAGCGTGCCGTCGCCGCGGTCGTCCTCGTCGGAAGCCTCGATCATGCCGTCCTCCGACCGCTCTCGTAGGGCGCCCCGGCCCGCACGCGCAAGGCGAAAGGCGCGATCCGGCTTCCCCGCAACCTTTGGCTCGCTATGCTGCCGCCGCCGTCGATCCGCCCACCCTGCATCGCAACCGGCGGGACCGGCCGGGAGCCCGAGGAGACGCCATGAAGCTCTATTCCGCGCCGCTCAGCCTGTTCGCCCGCAAGGTGGATATCGCGCTCGCCGAGAAGGGCCTCGCCTTCGAGCGGGTCATGGTGCCGTTCACGCAAACCGAGGGCTACCGGCCGAAGCACCCCGGCGTGCTCGCGGGCAATCCGAAGGGCCAGGTGCCGGTGCTCGAGGACGACGGGCTGGTGCTGTTCGATTCGACGCTGATCTTCGAGTACCTGGAGGACGCCTACCCGACCCCGCCGCTCTATCCGGCGACGCCGCGGGGGAGGGCCGTATGCCGTCTCACCGAGCTTTACGCCGACGAGATCATGCTCGTGCCGCTCCGGGCGCTGATGTACCGGACCGGGCCGCGCTCGACCGATCCCGAGCGGCGCGCCCGCATCCGCGAGGAGGGGCTCCAGGCCGAGCCGGTGATCGCCGAGCACTATGGCGAGATCGCGCGGCGGCTCGGCGAGCGCGACTTCCTGTGCGGGGACGCGTTCACCGTCGCCGACATCGCCGTCTTCATGATGGTGCTCTATTCGCTCCGCCTCGCTGGCCCCCCGATCGCCGCCCACCCGCGGCTCGCCGCCTGGTACGAGCGTGTCGCCGCGCGGCCATCGGTGGCGCCGGTGGTCGAGGAGATCGCTGCCGCCGATCGCGCGCTGTCCTTTCCCGTCGACGAGCCGTGAGCCGCGTCAGTCGTGCATTTGAACGACACCGGGCCGCCGTGTAGTCAGAGGGGGTCCGGCACCCCATCTACCGGCCGTCCACCGCTCGCCGAAAACGGAACCTCGATGACCGCCCCGAAGCCGCTGCCGCGCTCGATCGACGAGACCGAGGCCTTCCTCGCCGGCGAGGCCTACGTGGCCGACCGCTCGCTCGCCACCGTGCTGTTCCTGGCGCTCCGGATGAACCGGCCGCTGTTCCTTGAGGGCGAGGCCGGCGTCGGCAAGACCGAGATCGCCAAAGTGCTGGCACACGGCCTCGGCCGCAAGCTGATCCGCCTGCAGTGCTACGAGGGCCTCGACGTCGCGAGCGCCGTCTACGAGTGGAACTACGCGGCGCAGATGGTCGAGATCCGCCTCGCCGAGGCCGCCGGCGAGACCGACCGTGAGCGGCTCGCGAGCGACGTCTTCTCCGAGCGCTTCCTCGTCCGCCGGCCGATCCTGCAGGCGCTGGAGCCCGATGCCGCCGGACCGCCGGTGCTGCTCATCGACGAGCTCGACCGCGCCGACGAGGCCTTCGAGGCGTTCCTGCTGGAAGTGCTGGCCGACGGTCAGGTGACGATCCCCGAGCTCGGCACGGTGCGCGCCGCCGCGCCGCCGATCGTCGTCATCACCACGAACCGCACCCGCGAGATCCACGACGCTCTGAAGCGCCGCTGCCTCTACCACTGGGTCGACTATCCGGACGCCGCCCGCGAGCTCGCCATCGTCCGCCTGAAGGTGCCGGGAGCGGCCGAGCGGCTGTCGCGCGAGATTGTCGGCTTCGTGCAGCGCCTGCGCGCCGACGACAACCTGTTCAAGGCCCCCGGCGTCGCCGAGACCATCGACTGGGCCACCGCGCTTGCCGAGCTCGACCAGGCGGCGCTCGACCCGGACGTCGTCTCCGACACCCTCGGCGTGCTGCTGAAGTACCAGGACGACGTGGCGCGCATCCGCGGCAGCCGGACGGTGCAGATCGTCGAGGAGATCCGCCGGCAGGCGAGCGCCGCGGCGTGAGGCGGATCGCGCGCGGAGCCGCCCGGTGACGGACGCGGCGCTCTCGGCGCTGGACGGCGGCCGGCTCGCCGACAATGTCGTGCTGTTCGCCCGCGCGCTCCGCAAGGCGGGGATGCGCGTCGGGCCGGCGGCGGTGATCGACGCCATCCGCGCCGTCGAGGTGGCCGGCGTCACCCGCCGCGACGACCTCTACTGGACGCTCAACGCCGTCTTCGTCACCCGCCACGATCAGCAGGTGGTGTTCGACGCCGCCTTCCACGCCTTCTGGCGGGCGCGCGGGCTGGTCGACAAGATGATCGCGATGCTGTCGCCGGTGGCGCCGCCGCGCCCGGCGGCGGAGGAGCCGCGCGCCGCCCAGCGCCGTGTCGCCGAGGCACTCGCTGCGACCCGGCGCGAGCGCCCGCAGCAGGAAAAGCCGCGCGTCGAGGTCGACGCGACGCTCACCGTCTCCGGCAAGGAAATCCTGCAACGCCGTGATTTCGCTCAGATGTCGGCCGCCGAGATCAACGCCGCCATCGCCGCGGTGCGCACGCTGGCGGTCGAGCTCGAGCACGTTGAGACGCGGCGGCTGGTGGCGGCCAACCGCGGCCGGATGGTCGATCCGCGCCGCACGATGCGCCAGTCTCTGCGCGGCGGCGGCGGCGCGATTCGCCTCGCCTTCCGCCGCCGCCAGGAGACGCTGCCGCCGATCGTGGCGCTGATCGACATCTCCGGCTCGATGAGCCAGTACACCCGCGTCTTCCTGCACTTCATGCACGCGCTCGCCGAGACGCGCGGCCACGTGTCGACCTTCGTCTTCGGCACGCGGCTCACCAACGTCACCCGCCAACTCGCCCGCAAGGACCCGGACGAGGCGCTGGCGGCGCTCACCGGCCACGTCTCCGACTGGTCGGGCGGCACCCGCATCGCGACCGCGCTGCGCGCCTTCAACCGCGACTGGTCGCGGCGGGTGCTGCACGGCGGGCCGATCGTGCTTCTCGTCACCGACGGGCTCGAGCGCGATTCGGACGAGGACCTGACGCGCGAGATGGACCGACTTCACCGCTCCTGCCGGCGGCTGATCTGGCTTAACCCGCTGCTGCGCTTCGAGGGCTTCGAGCCGCGGGCGCGCGGCATCCGCGAGATGCTGCCACACGTCGACGAGTTCCGCCCGGTCCACTCGCTCGATGCGGTGGCCGACCTCTGCCGCGCGCTCGGTCGGGCGGGGGCGTCCGGTCCCATCGATCCGAGGGCCTGGCTGACGGGATCGGTACCCCATCGACCGTCGCGGTTGACAAGCCCGCCCTCGCGGACCCAAGAGAGCCCCGCCCGAAGCACTGCCGGCTGACGGCGGCCCTCAGGGCAGGGCGGCCGAGCCGCCGTCGCGGACGAGACGAGGAGCGTGCATGTCGGACGCCGACCAGTTCGGAGAGAGCTTCGACTTCCCCCCCTACGAGGGAACGCCGAAGGTCTATCTGATCGCCTCCTCGCAGCGCACCGGCAGCCACTATCTCTGCCACCTGTTCTTCTCGACCGGCCGGCTCGGCAGCCCGTTCGAGTACTTCCACCGCCGCAACTTCAAGACCTTCCGCAAGCGCTTCCAGACGAAGCGGCCGGCGCCGACGATGCGCAAGCTGATGGAGATGCGGACGAGCCCGAACGGCTGGTTCGGCATCAAGGCGCACTGGGGCCAGTTCTCCAACCGCGAGGACCTCGGCTTCGAGGCCTCGCTGGTGCCGGTCGACCGGTTCGTCTACCTGAAGCGCCGCGACCAGGTGCTGCAGGCGATCTCACGCTCGATCGCCGTGCAGACGCAGCAGTGGATGAGCCACTACGAGAAGGCCGGCGAGCCGGTCTACGATTTCACCGAGATCGACGACCACCTGCGCTCGGTGCGCGCCGCCTACGACAAGTGGGAGCGCTTCTTCGCCGAGACGGGCGCCCAGCCGCTGACCCTGTACTACGAGGACATCTGCGCCGACCCGGTCGGCGAGGTGCAGAAGGCGCTCGCCTTCTTCGGCGAGCCGACCGACGTCGAGGAGCTGAAGTCGGCCACCCAGCGCCAGGCGACCGACCTCAACCACGCCTGGAAGCAGCGCTACCTCGACGATCTGGAAAAGGCCGGCCGCGAACTGGTCTGAGAGCTAGTCCAGTGCGACCGTCTCGCGTCTGGCGTCATCAGGCGATCGCGCGCCGGGCGCGCGATCAGGCCGTCACCCGCGCCGATTTCGGGTCGTAGAACGGCTCCAGCGCGATCGTCGCCGGCACTCGCACCGACGCCACATCGAGCTCGTAGGTGCCGGTCGTCAGCCAGGTGTCGTCGATGCCGTCGGCGTGGCGGACGTAGCCGTAGCCGAGGTTCTTCGCCACCGTGTAGCCGTAGCCGCCGCTGGAGAGGTAGCCGACCGGCACGCCGTTCCGGTAGATCGTCTCGCGCCCGAGCAGCACCACGTCCGCGTCGTCGACCGCGAAGCCGACGAAGCGTTTCGGCAGCGGCCGTCCCTGCCGCTCCACCAGCGCGTCGCGGCCGAGGAAGGGCACGTTGCTCTTCAGCTTCACAGACCAGCCGAGGCCGGCCTCGTAGGGCGTGTGGTCGGGCGAAATGTCGGCGCCCCAGACGCGGTAGCCCTTCTCGAGCCGGAGCGAGTCCATCGCCCGGTAGCCGGCGTTGGCGATGCCGTGGGCGGCGCCCGCCGCCATCAGCGCGTCGTAGACGGCCGCCATGTGCTCGCGCGGCATGTGCAGCTCGTAGCCGAGCTCGCCGACGAAGGTGAGCCGCAGCGCCCGCACTTTGGCGTCGCCGATCGAAAGCTCCCGGTGGGTGTAGAACGGGAAGGCGGCGTTGGACACGTCGGCGTCCGTCACCGCGGCGAGCACGTCGCGCGCCCGCGGCCCCATCAGGGCGAGCACGCCGTTCCGTTCGGTGATGTCCTCGAACGTCACCCGGGCGCCCGGAGGCACCGAGCGCTTCAGCACGTCGACGTCGTGGGTGCGGAAGCCGGTACCGATGACGACGTAGTAGGCCTCGGGCGACAGACGCGCGAGCACGAGGTCGGCCTCGATGCCGCCGCGGGTGTTGAGCAGCGTCGTGTAGATGAGCTTGCCCGGCGCGCGGCGGACGTCGTTGGCGCACGCCCACGACAGCACCGCCTCGGCGTCCGGCCCGGTCACCATCAGCTTGGCGAACGAGGTCTGGTCGAACAGGCCGACGCGCTCGCGCACCGCCCTGTGCTCCTCGCCGACGTGGGGGAACCAGTTCTGCCGGCCGAACGAATAGCGGTCGACCGGCTCGACGCCCGCGGGCGCGAACCAGTTCGGACGCTCCCAGCCGAGCTTCGAGCCGAAGCAGGCGCCGGAGGCCTGCAGGCGCTCGTAGATCGGCGAGGTGAGGGCAGGGCGGGCGGAGGCGTATTCCTCGAACGGCCAGACGATCGTGTAGTGCTTGCCGTACATCTCGAGCGTGCGTGTGCGCACCCAGGTGTCGTCCTCCTGGACGCGCGAGAAGCGGCGGATGTCGACGGGCCAGAGGTCGAGCGGCGGGTCGCCGGTCAGCACCCACTCGGCGAGCGCCCAGCCGGCACCGCCACCCGACGCGATGCCGAAGGCGTTGAAGCCGGCGCCGACGAAGAAATTGCGCACCTCCGGCGCCTCGCCGAGGATGAAGTTGCCGTCCGGCGTGAAGCTTTCCGGCCCGTTGAGGAGCTGGCGGATGCCGGCGGTGCCGAGCGACGGGCAGCGGGCGAGCGCCTGCTCGGTGATCTGCTCGAAGTGCTCCCAGTTGGATTCGAGCAGCGAGAAGTGGAAGCCGTGCGGAATGCCGTCGACCGCCCACGGGATCGGGTTCGGCTCGTAGCCGCCCATGACGAGGCCGCCGACGTCCTCCTTGAAGTAGATCAGCCGGTCCGGGTCGCGCAGCGTCGGCAGGTTCGCCGGCACGCCGAACGGCTCGGAGATCAGGTACTGGTGTTCGACCGAGCAGAGCGGCACGTTGACGCCGACGAGGCGGCCGACCTCGCGCGCCCACTGGCCGGCGCAGTTGACAACCTTCTCGCAGGCGATGCGGCCGGCCTCGGTGACGACGGCGGCGACGCGACCGTCCTTCACCTCGATGGCGGTGACGGCGGTGTCCTCGAGGATGCGGACGCCGCGCATGCGGGCGCCCTTCGCTAAGGCCTGGGTGATGTCGGACGGGTTCGCCTGGCCGTCGGTCGGCAGGAAGGCGGCGCCGACGAGGTCGCTCTCGTCCATCAGCGGCCAGAGCGCCTTCGCCTCCGACGGCGTCAGCAGGTGCATCTCCAGGCCGAAGGAGCGGGCGGTGGTCGCCTGCCGCCTGATCTCGATCATCCGCTCCGGATTGCAGGCGAGGCGCAGCCCGCCGTTCATCTTCCAGCCGGTCGCGAGCCCTGTCTCGGCCTCCAGCGTGTCGTAGAGCTCGACCGAGTGCTTCAGGAGCCGCGTGACGTTCGCCGACGAGCGCAGCTGGCCGACGAGGCCGGCGGCGTGGAAGGTCGAGCCGGAGGTGAGCTTGGCGCGCTCCAGAAGCACCACGTCCTTCGCCCCGGCCTTGGCGAGGTGGTAGGCGGTGCTGCAGCCGACGATGCCGCCGCCGATGACGACGATCTCGGCGTGGCTCGGAAGGGGAGCGGTCATCGGGTCTCCGTGGCGGTGAAGTCGGCCCACGCACGCTCGAAGCGGCCGAGATAGTCCTCGGTGTAGGCGACGTAGTCGAAATCGAGGGTGGAGTGGTGCTCGGAAACGCCGCCCCACAGCGCCTCGCGGAGCAGCGACGCGCAGCGCATGGCGCGGAACGAGCGGTCGAGGGCGGCGTCCGGCGGGTGGCCGAAATAGGCCTCGAGCAGCCAGGCGTCGTCCGCGGGGGTGAAGCCGTTGTTGGAAGAGAGGTTCGCGAGGTCGAACAGCGGGCTGTCGAAGCCGGCATAGTCCCAGTCGATCAGCCAGAGCCGCTCGCCGTCGTCCATCAGGTTGCCGGCGAGCAGGTCGTTGTGGCCGAAGACGATACGCACCGGCCCGACCGCGCGCTCCAGCCGTTCGGCGATGCCGTCGAGACGGGGCAGGGCGGGCACGAGGCGGCTTTCGGCGTCCCGCAGGGCGCCGGCGTAGCCGCGGATCACTTGGAACGGCCAGAAGATCAGCGACGGCCCGCGCAGGAACTTCGGCACGTCGGTGTGGCAGCGGCGGATCAGCTCGACGATGCGGCCGCGGTTTGCCGGCGCGCGCACCATCTCCGGGTCGAATGTGACGCCGTCGATGTGGCGCGTCACCAGCACGCCCGGCTCGGCGTGCACCACCTCCGGTGACAGCCCGGCGGCGTGGGCAGCGCGGGCGGCGGAGAGCTCGTTGAAGCGCATCACGCCGTGCACGGGGATGTCGTCGCCGAGGCGGGCGACGAAGCGGCCCTTCGCGCGATCGGTGACGACGAAGTTGCGGTTGGTGATGCCGCCGCCGAGCGGCGCGATCTCGACGCGCCCGCTCCAGCACGACAGCCGCGCGACGCGGTCGAGGGCGGACGCGTCGGCGCTCACGGCCGCGCCCCTCGCGGGGCGGGCGCGCGGCGCACGATCGCGCACGGCAACACATGGCCTCCGACCGTTGGTCGATGGCGGCGTGCGGGTCTCAGTCGAGCCACGATTTCCAGGTCGCCTCGTGCGTGGCCATCCAGGTCAAGACGGCATCCTCTACGGAGACGCCGTCCACGTCCACGCGCGCGATCAGGTCGCCCATCTGGTCGTTGGTGATGCGGAACGCCTTGATCGCCTGCGCGGCGGTCGACCACTTCCGCTCGAGGTCGGCCGAGCCGATCTTCCAGATCGGTCCGGACGGCTTCGAGCAATCGTAGCGGCGGTCCGCATAGCACGTTTCGCTGTAGGCCGGGAACGAGACCCACTCACCCAGCAGGCGGGTCGGCGCCCAATGGGGGGCGTACACCCACGCCACGATCGGCTCGCGTCGCTGCACCGCAGTCGTCAGTGCCGCCAGCAAGGCCGCCTCGGTTTCCGCATGGACGACCTCGAAGTCGAGGCCGAGGCTTTCTACCCGCTCCTCGTCGAAGCCTCCCCACGTCACCGGCCCGCCGAGATAGCGCCCGCGTGGTGCCGTCTCGGCGGTTGCGAAGAGGCCCGCGCAGGCGTTCAGCGCCTTCCAGTCCGGCAGCCCGGGGCAGAGTTCCGCGACATAGGCCGGGTACCACCACTCCTCGCGGGCGATCATGCCGGTTTCGCCGAGGTTCACCACCTTGCTGGTCGCCAGCGCGTCGTCCAGCGTCGGCTTGCCGGCGATCGCCCAGAACTCCATCGCGACGTCGATGCTGCCGGCCTCGATCGCGTCGAGCTGGCTGGTGTAGGTCGCCTCGACGTACTCGATCTCGTAGCCGGCCTTCGCCAGGACCGTGCCCATCAGCTTCGAGGTGATGCGCTGGCCGGTCCAGTCGTTCAGCGCGATCCTGATCGGTGCGGGCGATTCGGCGGCGACGACCGGCAGCGAGGTGGTGGCCGCCGACGCGGCGGCCAAGACGGCGGCCGCGATGATCGGCGCGCGGCAGCTCCGTCCGTGGTGTCGCCCCTGATCGTCTGCACAGCGATCGGCCATTGTGGCAGTCGGTCCTTGTCCGGCTGAAAATCCCACAAACGCACGTTGACTATGCGAGAATGCAGCCGGAAACCCAACATGGCAAGCAAAATTCCCACACGAAATTCCACAAACCCCACAAAATCCCACCAACCGACGGCGAGGATGGCCCTTTGACACTTCCGATGACGGATTCCGTCGCCACCGCCGGGCGGCTCAGCGCGCGCCAGCGCGAAATCCTGCGGCTGGTGAAGGCGCAGGGGCGCCTCGGCGTCGCCGAACTCGCGGAGCGACTGCAGGTGTCGGAGGAAACGGTGCGCCGGGACGTCCGCCCGATGGCGGCCTCCGGCGTGCTGCGCAAGCTGCACGGCGCCGTCGGCGTCGCCGACGCCACCACCGAGCCGCCGCTCACCCGCCGCATGGAGGAAAACGTCGAGGCGAAGATGCGCATCGCGGCACTCGCCGCCGCGCAGATCGCCGACGGCGATTCGATCATGCTCGATACCGGCTCGACGACGATCTTCGTCGCCCACGCGCTCGCCGAGCGGCGCCGGCTGATGGTCGTCACCAATTCGACGGAGGTCGCCCGCGTGCTGTCGAAGACGGAGGGCTCGCGGGTGTTCCTCGCCGGCGGCGAGATCCGCGGCGACGACGCCGCCGTGTTCGGGCCGCAGACGGTGGCGTTCGTCGGCCAGTTCGTCGCCCGCACCGCCATCCTGTCGATCGGCGGCATCGACGCGGTGCACGGGCTGACCGACTACCACGTCGGCGAGGCGGAGTTCTCGCAGGCGGTGATCCCGCAGGTCGACCGCGTCATCGTCGTCGCCGACCACGCGAAGTTCAGCCGCCGCGGCTTCGCGCGGGTCTGCGGCTTCGAGCAGATCGACATGCTGATCACCGATGCGCCGCCGCCGCCGGACGCCGCGGCGCGGCTGGCGGACAGCGGCGTCACCGTGCTCGTCGCGGACTGACCGGCCGGGGTGGCCGGCCGGCCGATGGCGTCGTCACGCGGCGACGAGTTTGCGGTAGAGGTGCCAGGTGGCGTGCCCGAGCACCGGGACGACGACGATCAGGCCGATGAAGGCCGGGATCGCGCCCACCAACAACGCGCCGGCGACGATCAGGCCCCACGTCGCCATCGGCACGGGATTGACCGCGCAGGCGCGCAGCGACGTGCGCATCGCCGTCCCCACACCGACGTCGCGGTCGAGCAGCATCGGGAACGAGACGACGCTGATCGCCAGCACCAGCACCGCGAACAGCAATCCGAGGCCGCAGCCCACGACGATGAGCATCCAGCCGGCCGGCGTGCCGAACACGGCGGCGGCGAAGGCGGCGGGCGACGCCGGCGGCACAGGGCCGAGCGTGAGGCTGTAAACCAGCTCGGCGACACCAAGCCAGACGAGGAAGATCGCCAGCAGAATGAGGGCCATGGCGACGATTGCTGCGAAGGCGGGCGACTGGGCGACGCCGAATGCGTCGGCCCAGCCGACGGTGGCTCCCTGCTCGCGCCGTCGGCTCATCTCGTAGAGGCCGACCGCGGCAAGCGGCCCGACCAGCGCAAAGCCCGTGGCGAGCGGGAAGATGAGCGGCAGGAAGCCGGTGTGCAGCAGCGCCCGCGCCAGCACCAGCCCGATCACCGGATAGACGAGGCTGATGAAGATCACGTCGGTGCGGCAGGCGCGGAAATCCTCGAAGCCTTTGCGCAGCGCGTCGACGAGGTCGCCGGTGCCGATGCGGCGGATGGCCGGCACGTGCGAAGTCTCGTCGCCGCGATAGACCGCCCGTCCGACCAGCTCCGCCGCGCCGGCGGCTTGCTTCAACTGGTCGGCACTCCACTCGATCGGATTGCGGATGGGCATGGTCGTCCCTCCTGGAGACAGGACGGTGGCGACTCCCCGCGGCGTGCTCTGGCCGGTGCCAAGTCACGCCTGAGGCCGCGACCGACACGAAGAGCATCGTGGCCGATTGCGGCGGTTTGTCGTTGCGCCGCGACAGGGCGTCGCGTCATCCGGACTGGACAGCCGCGCCTTCGCGCGACGCCCGCCCATGCGGACCAAACTGGAGGTGGTTCGGACTTCGGCGGGCGCGCGCGGCGTGCTAGTCGGCTGCGCCGGTCCATACGCGCGTATCAGAGGAGCCGTCCGCCATGTCCCAGCCGAAGAACCGCTACGGCCGCACCGCTGCGCGCGTGCACACGACGCTCGGCCGTGCCCGTCGGCCGTCCTCGACGACGGTCGACGTCCACTGCCACATCCTCGTGCCTGAGGCGGCGACGTTCGCCGGCCCGCACGTCGACGTCTCGAAGATCCCGCTCGCCCGCTACGCCGACGCGCTGACGCGCGAGATCAACCTGCAACAGGACGCCGACCGCACGCACGTGATGACCGACATCGACGCGCGGCTCATCGAGATGGACGCCACCGGCATCGACATCCAGGTCGTCGCGCCGCTGCCGCCGCAGTGCTACTTCACCGTCGATCCGAAGATCGCCGAAACCGCGCACCGCATGGTCAACGAGGGCGTCGCGGCGTTTGTGGCGAAGCGCCCGGACCGCTTCGCCGGCCTCGGCGCCGTCACGCTGCAGGAGCCGGAGCTCGCCGTCGCCGAACTCGAGACGGTGATGGAGCTCGGCCTGAAGGGCGTGCAGATCCTGACCAACGTCGCCGGCGAGGAGCTCTCCGACCCGCGCTTCGAGCCGTTCTTCGCCGCCGCCGAGCGGCTCGGCGCCTTCGTCATGCTGCACCCGCTCGGCTTCACCGAGGGCCAGCGGCTGACGAAGCTCTATCTCAACAACGTCATCGGCAACCCGCTCGAGACGACGCTCGCCGTCCACAACCTGATCATGAACGGCACGCTGGCTAAGTTCCCGGAGCTGAAGGTGCTCGCGGTCCACGGTGGCGGCTTCCTGCCGAGCTATTCCGGCCGCATCGACCACGCCTGGGGCGCCCGCGAGGATGCCCGCGCCGGCCTGCCGCTGCCGCCGACGAGCTATCTGCGGCAGGTCTATCTCGACACGGTGGTGTTCTCCGTCCACCAGCTCGAGTACCTGATCGAGGTGTTCGGCGCCGACCGCATCCTGATGGGCACCGACTACCCCTTCGACATGGCCGAATCCGACCCGGTCGGCCACGTCGCCGCGGTCGAGTGGCTCGAGGAACGCGACTTCGAAGCCATCTGCGGCGGCAACGCGGTGCGCGCGCTGGGGCTGTGAGGGGGAGGCGACGTTTTCACTTCTCCCGGCACAGCCGGGAGAAGGTGGCGCGCAGCGCCGGATGAGGGCGGCGCCCGCAGGGCGCCGAAGGCCGTGACTTGCTGCAACACCCGCGCTTCGCGCGGGCCCTCATCCGCCCTTCGGGCACCTTCTCCCGCGGAGCGGGAGAAGGGAACAATTACAAATACTTGCACCAGATCCCTGAGCCGCGGCTCAGTACTCGACGATGCCGCCCAGGGCGTAGTGCTTCACCGTCTTGCGGTTGGCGATGAGCTCGTCGATCGTCGGCTCGCCCTTCATGGCGCGGGCGATGGCGAGCTTCGTCGCCTCGTAGTTGGTGCGGTAGAGGTCGACCTTGTCGAGGTTCGGGTCGCTCGCGCAGCGCGGGTCGAGCCAGACCATGATGATCAGGCAGATGTCGTCGACCTCGCTTTTCGGCAGCACGCCCTCGATGACGCAGTCGAGCACCGCGTCGCCGATCGCCCCCTGCACGACGCCGCCGAGAAGCTCGACATAAGCCGCGCTGTCGATCGTCACCTTGGTCGTCATCATCGTCGCCGGGCGGACGAGCTGATTGAGATCACGGATGACGAACATCCGGGTGTGGCCGACCGCCTGGCCCATCATCGAAGCGAAGGCGTGCCCGGCCGGGCCCTTCACCGAGCCGATCAGCACCTCCGGCATCGCGTCCGTCGCCTGACCCTCGGTGGCGAGCACCGTCGCCTCGCCCGTGCGGAACCAGATCTCGCTCATGTCGTCCTCCCGTCTGTCGAAAATCTGCCGCGGCGATAGCACTCCGCCTCGCACGCCGTCCAGCCGGAGGCTGGTCTTCGGTCCAGGCCAGTGGCAGGTGGGGAGCGCCCCGCTCGGCCGGAGGCTGGCCGTCGGCGCCATCCCCGTTTATGTGTGGCACCCGCGCGGGCCGGGCGTCCGTGCGCCACCTCACCTTCGCGCCGACCGGCGCAGCGCTTCGCGGGAGAGCCCGATGCCAAAGACCGCCCTCATCACCGGCGCCACCTCCGGATTCGGCGAGGCGACGGCGAAGAAGTTCGTCGAAAACGGTTGGAAGGTCATCGTCACCGGCCGCCGCGCCGACCGTCTGGCAACGCTGGTCGAGACGCTCGGCGGCGCCTCCGTTGCCCACGGCGCGAGCTTCGATATCCGCGACGAGGTGGCGATGAACACGGCCCTCGACGCGCTGCCGGAGGACTTCCGCGGCGTCGACCTTCTGATCAACAACGCCGGCCTCGCCCTCGGCACGGCACCGGCGCCGGAGAGCAGGCTCGACGACTGGAAGACGATGATCGACACCAACATCACGGCGCTGGTGACGATGACGAAGCGGATGCTGCCGACGCTGATGGAGCGCCGGGGCGCCATCATTAACATCTCGTCGACCGCGGCGCTCTACCCCTATGCCGGCGGCAACGTCTACGGTGCCTCGAAGGCGTTCGTGAAGCACTTCTCCTATAACCTGCGCTGCGACGTCGTCGGCTCCGGGGTGCGTGTCACCTCCGTCGAGCCGGGGCTGTGCGAGAGCGAGTTCACGCTGGTGCGCACCGGCGGCAACCAGGCCGCCTACGACGCCCTCTACAAGGGCGCCGAGGCGATCCAGCCCGAGGACATCGCCGAGACGCTGTTCTGGGTGGCGACCCTGCCGCCGCACATCAACATCAACGACATCGAGCTGATGCCGGTCAGCCAGACCTGGGCCGGCTTCAACATCCACCGTAAGCCCAGCTGACGGGCGCGTACATAGAACGTCATTTCCCAAGAAACCGAGGAAACCCCATGAAACTGCTGCGTTATGGCCCCGCGGGCCAGGAGAAGCCCGGCATCCTCGACGCCGACGGCCGCATCCGCGACCTCTCCGCCCACGTCGCCGACATCGACGGCGCGGCGCTGACGCCGGACAGGCTTGCGAAGATCGCGAAAATCGACGTCGCGTCGCTGCCGCTGGTCGAGGGCGAGCCGCGCATCGGCGCCTGCGTCGGCAAGGTCGGCAAGTTCCTCTGCATCGGCCTCAACTATGCCGACCACGCCGCCGAGGCGGGCATGAAGCTGCCGCCGGAGCCGGTGCTGTTCATGAAGGCGACCTCCTGCATCGTCGGCCCGAACGACGACGTCGTGCTGCCGCGCACCGCGGTGAAGGGCGACTGGGAGGTCGAGCTCGGCGTCGTCATCGGCAAGAAGGCGAAGTACGTCACCGAGGACGAGGCGCTCGACCACGTCGCCGGCTACTGCACCATCAACGACGTTTCCGAGCGTTCCTTCCAGGCCGAGCGCGCCGGCCAGTGGACGAAGGGCAAGTCGTGCGACACCTTCGGCCCGATCGGCCCCTGGGTGGTGACGCGCGACGAGATCGCCGACCCGCAGGACCTCAAGCTCTGGTGCCACGTTAACGGCAAGCCGATGCAGAACGGCTCGACCAACACGATGCACTTCGGCGTCAAGCACATCGTCTCCTACCTGTCGCAGTTCTTCACGCTCGAGCCGGGCGACGTCATCGCCACCGGCACGCCGCCGGGCGTCGGACTCGGCATGAAGCCGCCGGTGTTCCTGAAGGCCGGCGACGTCATGGACGTCGGCGTCGAGGGCCTCGGCACCCAGCGCCAGCGCGTGCTGGCCGACTGAGGCGCGGCGGCGGGTGAGCGACCTCTCCGACCGCGCGCTGCTGCGGGCGCTGTTCGACGCGGCGCTCGCCGCCTCGCTGCCGGACGGCCGCTTCGCCGGCCTGCTGCCGGCGCGGCCGAAGGGCCGCACCCTCGTGCTCGCCGCCGGCAAGGGCGCGGCGCGCATGGCGGCGGCCTTCGAGGCGGAGTGGAGCGTGCCGGTCGAGGGGCTCGCCGTTACCCGCTACGGCCACGCCGTGCCGACCCGCCACATCGAGGTGGTCGAGGCGGCCCATCCGGTGCCGGACGCCGCCGGCCTCGCCGCCGCGGGCCGCATGCTCGAGATCGCCGGGGAGGCGGGTCCTGACGACCTCGTCGTCTTCCTGATCTCCGGCGGCGCCTCGGCGCTCCTGTCGCTGCCGGCCGACGGCATCTCGCTCGACGACAAGCGGGCGATCACCACGGCGCTGCTGAAGTCGGGTGCTGCGATCGACGAGATGAACGCCGTCCGCAAGGCGCTGTCGGCGATCAAGGGCGGCCGGCTCGCCGCCGCCGCGGGGCGTGCGACGCGCGTCACCTATCTGATCTCCGACGTGCCCGGCGACGATCCGGGCGTCATCGGCTCCGGCCCGTCGATCCCGGAAGCCGCGACAACGGAGCGGGCGTTCGCCATCCTCGCCCGCTACTGCATCGAGGTGCCGTCGCACGTTGCGGACGCGATCCGCCGGAACGTGCCGGCCGACGTCGCACCCGGCGCAGTGCACATGCTGGCGACGCCGAAGATGGCGCTCAACGCGGCGGCCGAGAAGGCCCGAGCGCTCGGCCTGACGCCGCTCGTGCTCGGCGACGCCATCGAGGGCAACGCGGCGGAGGTCGGCACCGTCATGGCCGGGATCGCCAAGTCGGCGGCGGCGCACGGCGAGCCGGTGAGGCGCCCGTGCGTGCTGCTCTCGGGCGGCGAGACGACGGTGATCGTCCGCGGCAAGGGCAGGGGCGGGCGCAACGCCGAGTTCCTGCTGTCGCTGGCGATCCACCTCGGCGGCCTGAAGGGCGTCTCGGCGATCGCCTGCGACACCGACGGCATCGACGGCTCGGAGGACAACGCCGGCGCCTGGATCGATGCCGACGTGCTCGCGCAGGCGAAGGCCGCCGGCCTCGACCCGCTCGCGCGGCTTTCCGACAACGACGCCTACACGGTGTTCGAGGCGCTGGACCGGCTGGTCGTCACCGGCCCGACCTTCACCAACGTCAACGACTTCCGGGCAATCGTGGTGCGCTGACGGGCGAGCCCGCAGCGCCGGATCAGTGAACGGATCGCGTGCCCTTCTCCGCCGCGTAGAGAGCGCGGAAGCGGGCGAGGCGCGGGTTGTAGAGCGCTGGCGCGCCGGCATCGGGCGTAAAGGTGCGGCGGATGGGCGGGCGGGTGCAGATCTCTGCCTCGCTGCCGGCCCCGGCGGCGAGCATGCCGAGGCGGGCGGCGCCGAAGGCGGCGCCGAGCTCGGCGCCGCTCGGAAGGTCGAGCGGCACCTGCAGCACGTCGGCGATCATCTGCGTCCAGAAGGCCGAGCGCGAGCCGCCGCCGACGAGCAGGCAGCTCGTCAGGGGAAGGTTCGCGGCATTGAAGACGTCGAGCCCGTCGGCGAGGCCGAAGGCGACGCCCTCGAGCACCGCGTAGGCCATCGCGTCCGCGCCGTGCTCGGCGCGCAGGCCCTGGAAGAGGCCGGTCGCGCCGGCGTCGTTGTAGGGGGTGCGCTCGCCGGTGAGGTAGGGCAGGAACAGCGGCGCATGCTCGCGGCGGCCGCGGTCGGCGGCGAACGCCTCCGCCTTGGCGACGAGGCCGCCGAGATCGTCGGCGTGGCCGGTGACGCTCGCCACCCAGGAAAGCGCCGAGGCGGCGGCGAGCACCACCGCCATGCCGTGCCAGCGGCCGGGCAGCGCGTGGCAGAAGGCGTGCAGCGTCCGCTCCGGCAGCGCCGCGAGGCGATCGGTGACGGAGAACAGCACGCCCGAGGTGCCGAGCGACAGGAAGCCTTCGCCGGTGCGCACGGCGCCGATGCCGACGGCCGAGGCCGCATTGTCACCGCCGCCGCCGGCGACCGGGATCCGCCGCCCGGCGAGGCCCCAGTCGGCAGCGAGTCCGGACGACAGTTCCGCCGAGACGTCGGAGCCTTCCACCAGCGACGGCATGTGCGAGCGGTCGAGGCCGCAGGCGGCGAGCAGCGTGTCGTCCCAGGCGCGCTTGCCGACGTCGAGCCAGAGCGTGCCGGCTGCATCCGACATCTCGGAGACGGCAGCGCCCGTCAGCCTCAGGCGGACATAGTCCTTCGGCAGCAGCACGAGGCGGGTTTTCGCGAACACCTCGGGCTCGTGCTCGGCCACCCAGACGAGCTTCGGGGCGGTGAAGCCGGGCATCGGGATGTTGGCCGCGCGCGTCGTGAAGTCCGGCACGCGGCGCAGAAGCTCGGCGCACTGTGCCTCGGAGCGGCCGTCGTTCCAGATGATCGCCGGGCGCAGGACCTTGTGGTCGCCGTCGAGCAGCACCGCGCCGTGCATCTGGCCGGAGAGGCCGATGGCGGCGACGCCGGCAAAGGCGTCTGGTGCTGCCTTGCGGACGGCGGCGACGGCGCCGAGCGTCGCCTGCCACCAGTCTTCCGGGTCCTGCTCCGACCACAGCGGCTTCGGCCGCGACACGGTGAGCGGCAGCGACGCCTCCGCCAGCACGGCCTGCGACGGGTCGAGGAGCACGGCCTTCACCGACGAGGTGCCGACGTCGATGCCGAGGAAGCTGGTCATGGCGGTGGGTTCCGGAGAGGGCGGGCGGCGGGCGAGCGGGACGGCAGGCGTCAGATTGCCCGGCCGCCGTCGTCGAAGAGGTACACGCGGGCGGGGTCGATGGCGACGGTGAGCGGCACGCCCTTGTCGATGACGTGGCGGCCGGGGGCGAGGATGGTCAGCGTGTCGCCGTCCGGCGTCTGGGCATAGACCTGCGACGACCCGCCGAGGTTCTCGGCGAACTCGCCGGCAAGCGACAGTGCGGCGCCGCTTTGGCCGCCGAGCGCCATGTGCTCGGGCCGGAGTCCCGCCCGCACCTTGCCGCCCCGGGAGACCCGAGGCGCCGCGTGGGTCGGGATCGTCGCCGCGCCGCCGACGAAGGCGGGGTGGGAGAGCGTCAAAGTGTGGTCGGTGCCGTCGGTCACCGTCGCCTCGAGGAAGTTCATCTTCGGCGAGCCGATGAAGCCGGCGACGAAGGTGTTCGCTGGCCGCTCGTAGAGGTCGGTCGGCGTGCCGATCTGCTCGACCTTGCCGGCGCGCAGCACGACGATGCGGTCGGCGAGCGTCATCGCCTCGATCTGGTCGTGGGTGACGTAGACCATCGTCACGCCGAGGTCGCGGTGCAGGCGGGCGATCTCGACGCGCATCTGGCTGCGCAGCTCCGCGTCGAGGTTCGACAAGGGCTCGTCGAACAGGAAGAGCTTCGGATCGCGGACGATGGCGCGGCCGATGGCGACGCGCTGGCGCTGGCCGCCGGAGAGCTGGCGCGGCTTGCGGTCGAGCAACTGCTCGATCTGCAGGATGCGGGCGGCGTTGGCGACGCGCTTCTCGATCTCCGGCTTCGGCGTCTTCGCCATCACGAGGCCGAAGGCCATGTTCTCCTTGACGCTCATGTGCGGGTAGAGCGCGTAGGACTGGAACACCATCGCCACCTGGCGGGCGGCCGGCTCGACGTGGGTGACGACGCGGCCGTCGATGGAGATGTCGCCGTCGGTGACCTCCTCGAGGCCGGCGATCATGCGGAGCAGCGTCGACTTCCCGCAGCCCGACGGGCCGACGAAGACGACGAACTCGCCCTTTTCCGCCGACAGGCTGACGCGGTCGATGACGAGGTGGTCGCCGTAGCGCTTGACGACGTCGTCGATCTTCAGAAACGCCATACCGCGGCTCCCGCCATGCCTTGTCCCGTCGTCGCCATCAGCGCGCGGGCATCCCGTTCGATGCGATTGCGGACCTCGAAGAGGTCGAGATAGGTGCGGTAGGACCGCTCGTGCGCCGCCCGCCAGGCCGGATCGGCGGCGTGCACCGTCTGCCGCGGGGCCATCCGCTCCACCGCGCCGAAGAGGTCGGGGGCGAGGCCGCCGGCGACCGCCGCCACCATCGCGGTGCCGAGCAGCACCGGCTCGGCGGTGTCGCTGGTGACGAGCTCGGCACCGAGCGCGTCGCGGTAGAGCCGCATCATCAGCGGGTTCTTGATGTGGCCGCCGGCGAGCGTGACGCGGGAGATCGCGTAGCCGTGGCGGTTCAGGTGGTCGACGATGTGGCGCGCCTGCAAGGCGAGCGCCCGGGCGGTGGCGTAGTAGTGCTCGTGGAAGGCGCGCCGGCTCGTCTCCTCGCCGATGCCGGTGACGAGCGCGCGGACGCTGCCGTCGCCGAGCGGCGCGCGGTTGCCGAGCCAGTCGGGCACGATGTGGCGGCGGGCGGCGAAGGCCGGGCCCTCGGCGTCGAGCAGCGCCAGGATCGCCGCCGCGGTGTCGCGGTGGCGATCGCCCGAGGCCTTGCCGGGGCTGCCGGGGTGGTGGTCGAGGACGGCGTCGAGGGCCGCACCCGACAGGCTCTGGCCGGCCTCGTGCATCCAGAAGCCGGGGAAGACGGCGTCGCGGAACGGCCCCCAGACACCGGAGATCTGCCGCTCGTCGGCCGCCCACGCCATGTGCGAGCTCGACGTTCCAGCGATCATCGCGAGCACCGTGTTCATGGCGCCGGCATAGCCGCGGCCGATGACGCCGAGCGCCCCGGCCTCGGCGTCGATCAGGCCGACGGCGACGGGCGTTCCGGCCGTGAGCCCGGTCTCCGCCGCCGCCGCCGGCGAAACGTGGCCGTGCAGGGCGCCAACGGGCGACGGCGGCTCGTCGAGGCGGCCGAGTTTCAGGAGGTCGGCGACGCCGAGGTGGGCGAGGAGCTCGCGCCGCCACGGGTCGGGGTCGTTCGGAAGGTAGGGCCACTTGGCGGCGAGGCCGCAGAGCGAGTGGCGGTCGGTGCCGGTGAGGCGGAGCGCCAGCTCGTCGCAGAGGTCGCGCGCGGCGGTGAGGCGCGCCCACGCCGCCGGCCGGTGCCGCTTCAGCCACAAAAGCTTCGGCAGGTTGATCTCCGGCGAGACGCTGCCGCCGACATAGCCGAGCCAGCGGTCGCCGGTGGCGCCGATCTCCTCGGCCTCCGCCTCGCCGCGGTGGTCCATCCAGCAGACCACGTCCGCATCGCCGTCGAGCGGCCGCTCGCCGTTCGCTCGCAGGGCCAGCGAGGAGGTGGCGTCGAAGGCGACGGCGGCGACGCGGCGGGCGGCGTCCGGCTCGGCGGCAAAGCAGGCTCGGATCGCCGCCGTCGTCGCCGCCCAGATCTCGTCCATGCGGTAGACGGCATGGTGCTCGAGCGGCTTCAGCAGGGTGAACGGAGCGGTCGCGGTCGCCAGACAGGTGCCGTCCGCGCCGAACAGGCCGGCACGCGCCGACAGCGTGCCGACGTCGACGGCGAGCAGGGTCGCGTCGGGGGAGGGCGCGCCCGTCACAGCAGCGCCCGGGCCACGGCCTCGTCGGTAACGAGGTGGTTGACGTAGCGGGCGGCCAGCGCCCCGCGGATGACGGCCACCTTGTGGATGCCGCCGGAGGCGAGGATCGTCGTCGGGACCGTCCGCAGGTCGGCGAGCGGCAGCGCCATGACGCGCTGGTTGAGCGGGTGGTCGACCGGAGTGCCGTCGGCGTCGAAGTAGGTGGCGAGGATGTCGCCGACGGCGCCGGCCTGCTTCAGGCCCTCGGCGTTCTCGGCGACGATCTGGGTGGCGGCGAGGTTGGAGCGCGGCGAGAGGTCACCGCAGGAGACCAGCGCAATGTCGACCTCGCGCGCTCGCCGCATGACGTCGGCGAGGCCATAGTGGGTGAGCAGCGTCGCGCGGCTCTCGACGCTCGGGCAGTAGACGGGGGCCGCCATGTAGTGGCACTCGGCTTCCAGCATGCGCGTCAGCTCGGTCGAGACCTCGAAGGTGTTGGTGCCGGAGCCGCGGGTGAGGCCGCCCATCAGGGCGACCACCCACAGCCCGGAGGCTTTCCGCGGCGGTAGCCGGCGCACGGTGGCAGAGAGCGTCCGTCCCCAGCCGACACCGATCGACTGCTTGCCGACGATCAGCCGGTCGAGCAGCGCCGCCGCCGCCTCGCCGATCACCCGCTGCTGGTCGTCCTCGCCGACCGACGGCACCACCACCGCCTCGACGAGACCATAGCGCGCCTTCAGCGCCTCCTCCAAGGCGACGCAGTCGGCGAGCGGCATGCGCACCTCGATGCGCACCGAACCGTCTGCGCGCGCCTGGCCGACGATGCGGTTGACCTTGAGCCGCGTCAGGCCGAGCCGGTCGGCGATCTCCTGCTGGGTGAGGCCGCCGACATAATAGTACCAGGTGACCCGCGCCCGGACGCGCTCGGCATCGAGATCGTCGAGGCGCAGGAGGGCGCCGTCGCCGGACGGCAGGGTCACGAGGGTCTCGGCCACGCCCTCAGCCCCTTGCGAAGGCGGGTTTCAGCATCGCCACGGAGCGCCTGACGACGTCTAGCACCGAGGCATCGTCGCGCTCGAACGGGTAGAACACCTCGAGGAACACCGGCTTGTCGGCGTGGCCGGTACGGTCGAGCAGCGCCGCTGCGGCCGTCGGCTCGACGATGCCCTTTTCCGTGAAGTCCCAGTGGCGGTCGTACTGGCCGTCCGTCTGCTGGATGTGGAGCATGCCGATGTCGTCCCCGAGCGCTGTGAGCCATCCTTCCATCCGCGCCCGGTAGCGTCCATAGAGCGGCTCGAAGGTGGCGTGGCCCCAGTCGACGCAGTAGCGCCACGGCACCGCCGAACCGCGCACGTCCGCCATCATCTGCTCGGCTTGCGCGATCGTCGACGGCCACTCGCGGCGCATCGGCGTCGGCTCGACATAGAGCTCTGTCAGGCCGTGCCCCTTCGCCACCTCGGCGAGCCGGTGCATGCGGGCGAGGAGGTCGGCGTAGTCGGCGGCGTCGATGGCATCCGCCTCGTGGCCGTCCGGCCGCGAGGCGATGGCGCCGAGCGGGCCGCCGACGGACGGGATGCCGGCCAGCGCCGCGAAGCGATAGGCGCGGCCGAGCCAGGCTTCCGCCACGTCGCGCACCGCCGGATCGGGGTGGAGAAGCTGGTTGTAGGTGTAATGGGCGAGGCCGATGAAGGCGCTGTGGACGGTGACGCCGTGCGCCGTCGCCTCGCGGATCGCCAGCGCCTGGCGGTCGAGTAGGACGTCCGGCCACGTCGGGTCGACGAGGTCGAAGGAGAGCTGCACGAGGCCGAGGCCGAGGTCCTCGCGCACCAGCTTCGCCCACAGCGCCGGCGTCACCCAGCGCTTGACGCAGAACGACAGGTTGACGCCGAAGCGCTCGCTCATCGCAGTCCCCTCGCCGAGTTCTATTTCGTGGCGCCCATCGTCAGCCCGCGCACCATGTGGCGGGAGACGAGGAGCGCGAAGATCGTCACCGGCAGCACGATGACGGTGCCGGTCGCCATGATCTTCCCCCACGGCAGCTCGTAGCCGGACATGAAGCTCGTCGCCGCCACCGGCGCCGTCTGCACGGCGCGGCGCGTCAGCACCAGCGCGTAGAGGAGCTCGTTCCACGAGAAGATGAAGGAGAAGATCGCCGACACGGCGATGCCGGGCACGCCGAGCGGCAGGTAGATGCGCCAGAAGATCAGGAACTGGCTCGCCCCGTCGAGGCGCGCCGCCTGCTCGAGCTCGCTCGGGATCGAGCGGAACTGGTCGGTGCAGATCCACACGACGATCGGCAGGTTGAAGGTGAGGTAGATGAGGATCAGCACCAGGTGGGTGTCGAGCAGGCCGAGGGTCTGGGCGAGCAGGTAGACCGGCAGCGCCAGCACGATCGGGCTGATCATCCGGTTCGAGATGAACCAGAACCACAGGTCCGACTTGCCGCGGAACTCGAAGCGGGCGAGCGCATAGGCCGCCGGTGCGCCGAGCACGATGGCCAGCAGCGTCGTCGAGGTGGCGATGATCAGCGAGTGCATCACCGACGAGATGATCTTCGGATCCTCGAAGATCTCGCGGTAGTGATCGAGCGTCGGCGTGAACAACCAGACCGGCGGCGACGCCAAAAGGTCGGACTGGTCCTTCAGGCTGCTCGTCACCATCCAGTAGAACGGGAACAGCGTGAAGGCCAGCACGAGCAGGAGCCCGACGAAGTGGATGAGACGGCCGAAGCGCATCGACATCACTGGATCTCCCGGTAGAAGACGCGGATGTAGAGGCGGCTCAGCATGATCGTCAGGATCAACAGGAGGATCGCCTGCGCCGAGGCGGTGCCCATGTCGAAGACGCGGAAGCCGACGCGCTGGATGTAGATCGAGATGAGCTCGGTCGCCGTGCCCGGGCCGCCGCGCGTCATCGTGAAGATCATGTCGAAGAGCTTCAGCACGTCGGCCGAGCGCAGGATCAGGACGGCGGTGAGGCCGGGCAGGAGGTAGGGCAGCTGCACGTAGCGCAAGAGCGCCACCTTGCTCGACGTCTCGAGCCGCGCCGCCTCCTCGACCTCGACCGGCACCATCGAAAGGCCGGCGAGGAAGATCAGCGCGCAGAACGGCGTCCACTGCCAGATGTCCATGATGGCGATCGCCGCGAACGCGCCGTTGGTGGTGGCGAGCCAGTCGAAACCGGGGATGCCGAACCAGCCGAGCATCTGGTTGGCGACGCCGAAGTTGCCGTTGAAGACGAGGCGGCCGACCAGTCCGACGACGGCGTAGGTGGTGGCGAGCGGCACCACCAGCGAGACGCGCGACAGCGTGCGCAGAAGGCCGAGGCCGGGCTTGTGGAGGAGCAGCGCGATGACGATGCCGAGGAAGATCTGGAACGGCATCACCGTCAGGAAGAACCGGAACGTCAGTCCGAGCGTGTCCCAGAAGGTCTGGTCGGTCAGGACCTTCTGGTAGTTCTCGATGCCGATGAAGGGAAAGCCGTCGCGCGGCCGCGTGATGTTGTAGCGGCGGAACGAGGTGACGAGCGCGAAGATCGTCGGGTAGATCCCGATGACGAGCAGCGCCAGCACGGCCGGCGCCAGGAACAGCGCCGGCGTCCAGCGGCCGTAGCCGGGGTTGAGCCGGCCGGCGGGCTTCGGGGTCGGCGAGGCGGCGCTCATTCGAGGTTCGTGTGGTTGGCGCGCATCGCCTCGGGCGTGACGCCGAGACGGTCGCGCAGCTTCAGGATCATCACCTCGAAGAGAATGTACTGCGCGCCCTCGTAGAGCGAGCCCATCGGCAGCACCGAGGTGGCCGGGCCGGTATCGTCCGCCATCGTCTGGGCGGGGACGGGGAGAACGAGGTCGGCCCGCTTCGCCGCCTCGCCATCGGGCTGGGCCGTGACGACCAGCGTCTTCGCGCCGGCGTCCTTCGCCACACCCATCAAAGCGAGCACGGTGGAGAATTCGCCCGGTCCGGCGGAGACGATCAGGAGGTCGCCGGGGCCGACGGGCGGGGTCGTCATGTCGCCGACCATCGCGGCGCGCCTGCCGAGATGGAAGAGCCGCATGGCGAAGCCCTTGATCTGCAGGCCTTCGCGCCCGACGCCGTAGAGCGCGATGCGCTCGGCCGATGCGATCGCCTCGACCGCGCGGTCGACGGCGGTCTCGTCGAGGCGGGAGAAGACGCGGGCGAGGTCGTCGAGGGCCCGGTGATAGAGCGATGTCATCGCAGCGCTCCGTCGGCGCGAGGAAAACTCGGGGCGCGTGAGGTTTGGATCGGGAAAAGCGGGCGGGGGCCGCGAGCCGGCCACCCGCCCGAGACGTCCGGCCGCCGCGTCGAGACGGCGGCCGGTCGCGAGCCTTGCGTCAGAGGGTTACTGCAGCAGCTTCTTGCTGCCGTCGTAGTAGCCGTCCTGCTTCAGGATCTCTTCCATGCGGGTGCCGATCTCCTTGGCACCGTCGGAGATCGAGGTCTCGCCGAGCTGCATCTTCGTGCCCCACTCGGCGACGACTTCCGAGATCGCCGGCCACGACGGGAAGCGCGGACGGAACTCCGGCACGCCCTTCTGCCAGGAGGCGACCATCGGCTCGACGAACTTGTAGGTCGCCTTGATGTCCGGCTCCTCGTAGATCGCCATGCGGCCCGAGACGCCGCCGGCTTCGACGTAGTCGCGCGCGATGTCTTCCGAGGTCGCCCACTGGATGAACAGCCACGACGCCTTCTGCTGCTCCTCGGTGCCCTGGGCGGCCACCGCGAGCGAGAAGCCGCCGAGTGCCGGCAGGCGGCCGGCCGGGCCTTCCGGCTCGGGGGCGACGGCGAGGCAGTCGACGATCTTCGAGGTCGCCGGGTCGTTCAGCGTCGAATAGAACGCCGACCACTCGGTGATCATCGCCACCTGGCCCTGCGCCAGCGCGTTCACCGCTTCCGCGTGGTCGAAGGAGACGATGCCCGGCGGCATGTACTTCGCCACATCCTGGCGGAACTGCAGGCCGGCCTGGCTCTCTTCGCTGCCGAGGTTGGACTTGAAGTCCTTGTCGAGCAGCGAGCCGCCGAACGGCCACAGGAAGCGCATGAAGCTGTCGGCCGACTGGGTCTCGCCGCGGCGCGACTGCAGGGCGTAGGCGTACTGGTTCTTCGAGGCGTCGGTGAGCTTCGGCCCGTAGACGTTCATCACCTCGTCCCAGGTCGCCGGCGGCTTGTCGAAGCCGGCGTCCTTCAGCATGCACGAATTGTAGAACAGCAGGCCCGAATAGTTGTCGAACGGCAGGCCGTAGGTGGTGCCGCCCCACGAGCCGAAGGCGTCGAGCAGCAGCGGGAAGAAGCCGTCGAGCTTGAGGTTCGGATCGGTGATCGCGGCGTCGCCGGTGAACTTGTCGATCGGCAGGATCCAGCCGTTCTCGGCGAACTCGCCGATCCAGACGAGGTCGACGAGGGCCACCGTCAGGTCGCCGCCGGAGGTGAAGTTGAGCACCTCCTTCTCGCGCGTGCTCTCGTAGGGAACGATCTCGTAGTTGACCTTGATGCCGGTCTGCTTCTCGAACTCCGGCAGGAGCTTGATGATCGCCCGATAGCCGGGGCGGTCGAGGAAGATCACGTTGATCTCCGTGCCCTTGTAGGGCGCGGCCGCCGTCTCGAGCGACCAGTCGGCGGCGAACGCCCCCGAGGGGCCCGCGGCCACCGCGACGGAAAGCGCCACCGCGCTCGCCGCTGTCAGCAAGAATGTCCTCACCTTTGCCTCCTCCGTCGTTTCTGTCGCCTGTTGGTTCCGGCCCGGGCGGGACCGGCCTCGAGCTGCGCCGCCACGTTGGGCGGCGCATCGATCATCGTGTCGGGTAGATCAGGCTCTTCACCACGCCGGGCGCGTTCTCCGCATGGCGGCGGAACGCCTCCGGTGCCTCCTCCAGTCCGACCTCGTGGGTGACGAGCGTCGCCACGTCGACCTTGCCGGTCGCGACGAGCTCGATGGCGCGCGGATAGACCTCTCCCATCCGGCGCGAGAACTTGATCTTGAGGCCGCGCCGCCGCGCCTCGGCGGCCGGCAGCGTGTAGACGTCGCCGTCGGGGATGCCGACCAGCACGACACGGCCGCCTATGCGGGCGGCGAGCACCGCGTCGCGGAAGCCGTCGGGCGAGTTGGTCGCCTCGATGACGAGCGGGCAGCCCTCGTTGTGGGTCCACGCGCGGATGTCGGCGACGCCTTCGCCGACCTCAGCCGCGCCGAGCGTCCTTGCCATTGCGCGGCGGTGGGGCAGGGGGTCGACGGCCAGCACCTCGCCGGCGCCCGCGACCTTCAGCACCTGCAGGATGAGGAGGCCGATCGGCCCGCAGCCGAGCACGGCGACGCGCTCGAGCAGCCGGGGCTTGGCGAGGTCGACCGCGTGGATGGCGACGCCGAGCGGCTCGAGCATCACCGCCTCGAGCGGGCTCATGCCCGAGGGCAGCGGCACGATCTGCGACTTCGGCACCCAGATGCGGTCGGTCATGGCGCCGTCGAACGGCGGCGCGCCGATGAACTTGACGTTCGGGCAGAGGTTCGGATGGCCGGCGCGGCAGTGCTCGCAGACGCCGCACGCCTTGTTCGGGTCGACCGCGACGAGGGCGCCCCGCGACAGGCCGAGCTCGGTGACGTCTTCCGACAGGTAGCCGCCGAACTCGTGGCCGGGCACGAACGGCTCGCGGATCACCGCCGAGCCGATGCCGCCGTCCTTGTAGTAGTGCAGGTCGCTGCCGCACAGGCCGACCGCCGCCACGTCGAGCAGCGTCTCGCCCTCGCGGCCCTCGCGCAGATTGAACGGAGCGACACGGGCGTCATGCGGCCCGTGCAGGAACAACGCGCGGCTCATTCGGTCGCTTCCACCCTAGCGGGCCCGAGGCCCGTCTGATTGGGGGGAACGATACAGATGTAATTCTGGAGTTTCAAGTGTTGCTGCAGTGCGGTGGAGGGCGGCGCGGTGGGGCGGCGATCCCGACGCGGGATGATGCTGGTGTCGGCAGGAAGGGTCACAATCTGACGAGGTACAATAGATCGTGGTCATCCTAGGCCTTGTGCCTAGGATCCATGGCGCGCCGGAAAGACGAGAATTGACGGGTGGCGGGTCGTTTGCGGTCAACGTTGCTTGGATCCCAGGCACAAGGCCTGGGATGACCACCACCAAGAGGTTTGCCCCTACAGGCTGCTCGGTGAGGTGGAGCCGTGCGTGCCTATTTTGGCAACCGAAATGGAAATAGTTTCGGCGGAGCGAGCCATCGCGGATCGATGACGAACGTCTGCCAGTCGCGCCGGTCGGAGCAGCGGACTTCGACGCGCACCGGGCTGCGGCCTCTCATCCTCTTAGCGGCAGCCTCGATCTGTGGGGCGAGTTCGCCATCATCGAGAAGCGTCGTCCCGCACCAGTTCCCGTCGCTACCCGAGAAGACAGCGGTTCTGAGAGCCCCTCGCAGCCAGTCCTCGGCGTGCACGCGCGCCGCGGCAGCTGCTGCTGCGGCATTGCCGACGTGTTCGTCCAGATGCAGCTCCATGCACCCGAACGTCACTGTTACGATCTGGTCAGCCGTGTCGATCACGACCGGGTCGACCTCGGCTACCCGCAGACGATTAATCGTGAGGACAAGGTAGCCGGGAGGCCATTGGACCCACCGGCCGGAAAGCCCCCCGGCCCACGCAAGCAGATCGGCGTGTACGGCTCGCGACCACGCGTCTGCTGCTTCGAGGTTCAAGCATGCGTCAGGGGGCGGTGGCTTCGTCATCAGGATCATATTGGTAGCCGGCGACCGGTGACACCACCAACCGGGCTGCCAGCATATCACCGGCGCTGATGAGCGATGCGAGAGAGAGCGACACACTCCGAGTCTTTCCCGGCCTTGTGCCGGGAACCCATTCCTCACGGCTCGGCTCTAGCGACGGACGCGCGTTCCCCTCCCCCCTCGTGGGGGAGGTGGCCGGCGCAGCCGGCCGGAGGGGGCGCCGCCGGCGCAGCTGGCGGCGTGCGAGGCCGCCGCATCTTGCGCAGCCCGCCGCGCTGGCGCGCGGCGGCCCCCTCCCGACCTCCCCCACGAGGGGGGAGGGTTACGGACGCGCTACGCGCGACGTTTTTTGCTGATCCCACACCGGCGTAAGCAGTCGCACCGCCGCGACCCGTCAGGCCGCAGTGAGCCGTCAGACCGGCCTGACCCGCTAAACCGGCGCTACACCGGCCTGAGCAGCACGTGCTTTTTGCGGCCGTTGGAGAGCTTCACGACGCCCTCGACGAGGTGGCCGGCGCCGAGCACTGCCTTGTCGTCGCTCACCACCGCGTCGTTGACACGGATGGCGCCGTTGGCGATCGCCCGGCGGACTTCGCCGTTCGAGGTGGCGAGGCCGGCGCGGACGATCGCCGTCAGCAGGCCGAGGCCGGCGTCGAGGTCCGCCTGGGGGATCTCCACCGTCGGCAGCGACTGGGCGAGCCCGCCTTCCTCGAAGGTGCGGCGGGCCGTCTCGGCGGCGGCGTCGGCCGCCTCCCGGCCGTGCAGCATCGCCGTCGCCTCGGTGGCGAGCACCTTCTTCGCCTCGTTGATCTCCTGCCCCGGCAGGGCGGCCAGCCGGGCGATCTCGTCGAGCGGCAGGTCGGTGAACAGCTTCAGGAAGCGCTCGACGTCGGCGTCAGCGGTGTTGCGCCAGAACTGCCAGTAGTCCCACGGCGACAGCATGTCGGCGTTGAGCCAGACGGCGCCGGCCGCCGTCTTGCCCATCTTGGCGCCGGACGCGGTGGTGATCAGCGGGCAGGTGACGGCGAACAGCTCGAAATCGGCGACGCGGCGGCCGAGGTCGATGCCGTTGACGATGTTGCCCCACTGGTCCGAGCCGCCCATCTGCAGGCGGCAGCCGTAGCGGCGGCCGAGCTCGACGAAGTCGTAGGCCTGCAGGATCATGTAGTTGAATTCGAGGAAGGACAGCGGCTGCTCGCGCTCGAGCCGCATCCGCACCGAATCGAAGGTGAGCATGCGGTTGACCGAGAAGTGCCGGCCGACATCGCGCAAAAACGGGATGTAGGCGAGGGCGTCGAGCCACTCGGCGTTGTCGACCATGATCGCGTCGGTTGGCCCGTCGCCGAACGTCAGGAAGCGGTCGAAGGCGGTCTTGATCGACGCCTTGTTCGCCTCGATGTCGGCATCGGTCAGGAGCTTGCGCGCCTCGTCCTTACCGGACGGATCGCCGACCTTGGTGGTGCCGCCGCCCATCAGCACGATCGGCTTGTGGCCGGCCTGCTGGAAGCGGCGCAGCATCATGATGCCCATCAGGTGGCCGACGTGCAGGCTCGGCCCGGTGCAGTCGAACCCGATGTAGGCGGGCACGCCCGTGCCGCCTGCGAGCAGGCCGTCGAGCGCCGCCGGGTCCGAGCACTGGTGCAGATAGCCGCGCGCCGCCAGCGTCGACAGGAACGCGGACCGGAAGGCCGGCAGGGCGGCGTCGGTCGGGACGGCGGTGGCGGAGTCGGTCATCGTCTCGGTCTCTCGTCCTGCCGGCGGTGGCGCCGGTTCTCCTCGTGTTAAGCTGGCGGCTCTATAGCCGGTTTGGACGGGCTGTTGCACGCGAAAGGGAGGCGTCGCCATGGCGGACATCGTGCGGGCGATCGGGCTGATGAGCGGGACGTCGATGGACGGCGTCGACGTGGCGCTGATCGAGACGGACGGCGAGGCGGTCGTCCGCCCCGGCCCGAGCGGCTTCCGCCCCTATGCGACCGCGGATCGCGAGGCGATCCGCGCGGCGCTCGCCGCCGCGACGGCACTGACCGACCGCGATGCCCGGCCACCGGCCCTCGCCGCCGCGGAAACGGTGGTGACGAGGGCGCACGTCGAGGCCGTGCGGGCCTTCCTCGCCGACAACGCCATCGACCCGGCCGGCGTCACCGCTGTCGGCTTCCACGGCCAGACGGTGTTCCATGCGCCGGAGCGGCGGCTGACGGTGCAGATCGGCGACGGCGCGGCGCTGTCCGAGGCGCTCGGCATTCCCGTCGTGTTCGACCTGCGTGCCGACGACGTCGCGGCCGGAGGGCAGGGGGCGCCGCTGGTGCCGGCCTACCACCGCGCGCTGGCGGCGGCCGCCGCGCTGCCGCGGCCCGTCGCGATTCTCAATGTCGGCGGCGTCGCGAACCTGACGCTGATCGGCGCCGACGACGGGCTCAATGCCTTCGACACCGGCCCCGGCAACGCGCTCATCGACGACCTGATGGGCGCGCGCACCGGCGCGCGGATGGACGAGGGCGGCCGCATTGCTGCTGAAGGCCATGTCGACGAGGCGGCGCTCGCGGTGCTGATGGACAACCCGTTCTTTGCCCGGCCGGTGCCGAAGTCGCTCGACCGCAACGCCTTCTCCGCCGTGCCGGTCTCGCACCTTTCCACCGCCGACGCGGCGGCGACGCTGGTCGCCTTCACCGCCGAGACGGTGGCGCGCGGGCTCAAGCTGGCGGGTGGGGCGGATCGCATCGTCGTCTGCGGCGGCGGCGCCCGCAATCCGGCGCTCATGGCGGCGCTCGCCGCCCGCACGGGTGTGCCGGTCGACAGCGCCGACGCGCTCGGCTGGACGGCGGATGCGATCGAGGCGCAAGCCTTCGCCTATCTGGCGGTGCGCTCGCTGCGCGGCCTGCCGATCACCTTCCCCGGCACCACCGGCGTGACACGGCCGCTCACCGGCGGCCGGAGGGTCGAGCCACGGCGGCGGGCGGCCTGAACGGCCGCTCGCGCCGGGCTTCAGTAAGCGGCGTCAGGCGGCGTCGGCGGTGGCGGCGAGGCGGCGGTCGAGATAGTTGGTGCAGATCTCGAGCAGCGGGTCGACGCGGTCCTCGAAGAAGTGGTTGGCGCCCTCGAGCACGCGCTGCTCGATGACGATGCCCTTCTGCGTCTTCAGCTTGTCGACGAGGTTCTGCACGTCCTTGAGCGGCACCACCTTGTCGATGTCGCCGTGCACGATCAGGCCGGACGACGGGCAGGGCGCCAGGAACGAGAAGTCGTGCAGGTTCGCCGGCGGGGCGATCGAGATGAAGCCCTCGATCTCCGGCCGCCGCATCAGAAGCTGCATGCCGATCCAGGCGCCGAACGAGAAGCCGGCGATCCAGCAGGCGCGCGCATCCGGATGGATGCTCTGCGCCCAGTCGAGCGCCGAGGCGGCGTCCGACAGCTCGCCCTGGCCGTGGTCGAAGGCGCCCTGGCTGCGGCCGACGCCGCGGAAGTTGAAGCGCAGCACGGCGAAGTCGCGCTTCGCGAACATGTAGAACAGCTGGTAGATGATCTGGTTGTTCATCGTCCCGCCGAACTGCGGGTGCGGGTGCAGCACCATCGCGATCGGCGCGTTGCGGCGCTTCGCCGGCTGGAAGCGGCCCTCGATACGGCCGGCAGGGCCGTTGAAGATGACCTCGGGCATGGCGGGTCGGGCTCTCCTGGATCAGGTCTGGCAGCGGACCGGCCGGGCGTCATCGCCCGCCGGCTCGGCGAAAGGGGGTCGCGGCTCGCGACGGCCACGGGACCGCCCCGTCCGCGCCTTGACGGCTTAGGAGGCTGTCCCTACAAGAGAAATCGTTAGAACAATTCGAACGTTGTCGAGTTCGCCTCGCCAGCGTGAGCCCCGTCGACAGTGGTCAACTGTCCTCGTCGGCGCCGGTTATCGTCGGTGACGCAGGCATTTGCAAGCGTCGCCTCAATTCGGGTGATCGCGCGGGGCAAGCCCGGGGGCGATTTCGGGCGAAGGCTTGCGGCCGTCGCCGCAGCGGAGATGTGGATGGTCGTGGGCGGGAGTGCAAGCGGTCCGGCTGGACGCAGCTACCTCGATTGGGCTGCCGGCGCACCGCTTCGACCGTCGGCCCACAAGGCCGTGGTCGCCGCGCTCGAGCTCGCCGGCAACCCGTCGTCCGTTCACGCCGAGGGACGCCGCGCCCGCGCCGCCGTCGAGACGGCGCGCGCTGCCGTCGCCACCCTTGTCGGGGCAGCGGGCGGACAGGTCGTGTTCACCAGCGGCGCCACGGAGGCGAACGCGACGGCGCTGACGCCGTCGCTCTGCGGGACCGGCGCGCCGCGGCTGCTGGTCTCGGCCGTCGAGCACCCTTCCGTCGCCGCTGGCGGTCGATTCGCTGCGGCTGACGTCGCGGTGGTGCCGGTCGACGAGGACGGCGTGGTGCGGCTCGACACGCTCGCCGGGCTGTTGCGTGACGCCGCGGCGGACGGATGCTTGCCGCTCGTTTCGCTGATGCTCGCCAACAATGAGACCGGCGTGGTGCAGCCCGTCGCCGAGGCGGCGCGGATCGTCCACGCGGCCGGCGGGCTGCTGCACGTCGACGCGGTGCAGGCGGCGGGCCGCGTGCCGGTGTCGATGGCGGAGCTCGGGGCGGACCTCTTGTCGCTGTCGTCGCACAAGCTCGGCGGACCGAAGGGGGCCGGCGCGCTGGTGCTGCGGGAGGGGCTGTCGCTGGCGCCGCTGCTCACCGGCGGCGGCCAGGAGACGCGCCGCAGGGCAGGCACCGAGGCGGTGCCGGCGATCGCCGGCTTCGGCGCCGCGGCGCGTGCCGCCGCCGATGGCCTTTCCGAGATGGCGCGCCTTTGTGCGCTGCGGGACTGGCTCGAGGCGGAACTCGACACTATCTATCGCGGGACGGTCGTGTTCGGGCGCGGTGCGCCGCGCCTGCCGACGACGAGCTGCTTCGCCGTGCCGGGAATCGCCGCCGAGACGGCGGTGATCGCGCTCGACCTCGACGGGGTCGCGGTGTCGTCCGGGGCGGCGTGCTCGTCGGGCAAGGTGGCGGCGTCGACGGTGCTGTCGGCGATGGGGGTTCCCACGCCGCTCGCCCGCGGCGCTGTCCGCGTCAGTCTCGGATGGGAGACGCAGCAGGACGACGTCGTGCGGTTCCTCGCCGCGTGGCGAAAGCTGGTGGACCGGCTCCGACCGAGCGTCGGACGGGCCGCCTGAGGGGCGCCGTGAGGCGTCGAGTATAGGCTTCTGCAACCAGCGGTCCTTGAAACCGCCGTGGATGGAGAGCGAGATGCCGGCAGTCCAGGAGACGGTCGACCGCGTGCGCGCGATCGACGTCGATCAGTACAAGTACGGGTTCGTCACCGATATCGAGAGCGACAAGGTCCGCAAGGGCCTCGACGAGGAGATCGTCCGCTTCATTTCGGGGAAGAAGGCCGAGCCCGCCTGGATGCTGGAGTGGCGTCTCGAGGCGTTCCGCCGTTGGCAGACGATGGTCGAGCCAACCTGGGCGCGCGTCCACTATCCGAAGATCGATTTCCAGGACCTGCACTACTATTCCGCGCCGAAGTCGACCGCCGGGCCGAAGAGCCTCGACGAGGTCGATCCGGAGCTCCTCGCCATGTACGAGAAGCTCGGCATCCCGCTGCGCGAGCGCGAGATCCTGGCCGGCGTCGAGGGTGCGGGCTCGCGCGTCGCTGTCGATGCCGTGTTCGATTCGGTGTCGGTGGTGACCACCTTCAAGGACGAGCTCGCCAAGGCCGGCGTCATCTTCTGCTCGATCTCGGAAGCCGTGCGAGAGCACCCGGAACTGGTGCGCAAGTACCTCGGCTCCGTCGTGCCGGTGACGGACAACTTCTACGCGACGCTGAACTCGGCCGTCTTCTCCGACGGCTCGTTCGTCTACATCCCGCCGGGCGTCCGCTGCCCGATGGAGCTCTCCACCTATTTCCGCATCAACGAGCGCAACACCGGCCAGTTCGAGCGCACGCTGATCATCGCCGACAAGGGCGCGCACGTCTCGTACCTCGAGGGCTGCACGGCGCCGATGCGCGACGAGAACCAGCTGCACGCGGCCGTCGTCGAGCTGGTCGCCCTCGACGATGCCGAGATCAAGTACTCGACGGTGCAGAACTGGTACCCTGGCGACAAGCAGGGCCGCGGCGGCATCTACAACTTCGTCACCAAGCGGGGCGATTGCCGCGGCCACAACTCGCGCATCTCGTGGACGCAAGTGGAGACCGGCTCGGCGATCACCTGGAAGTACCCGAGCTGCATCCTGCGCGGCGACAATTCCCGTGGCGAGTTCTATTCGATCGCGGTGTCGAACGGCTACCAGCAGGTCGATTCCGGCACCAAGATGATCCACCTCGGCAAGAACACTTCGAGCCGGATCATCTCGAAGGGCATCTCCGCCGGCCACTCGTCGAACACCTATCGCGGCCTGGTGCAGGCGCACCGCAAGGCCGACGGCGCGCGCAACTACACCCAGTGCGACTCGCTCCTGATCGGCGACCAGTGCGGGGCGCACACGATCCCCTACATCGAGGCGAAGACGAAGACGGCGGTGTTCGAGCACGAGGCGACCACCTCGAAGATCTCCGACGCGCAGCTGTTCTACTGCCGCTCGCGGGGCATCCCGCAGGAGGAGGCGGTAGCGCTGATCGTCAACGGCTTCGTCAAGGACGTCATCCAGCAGCTGCCGATGGAGTTCGCCGTCGAGGCGCAGAAGCTGATCGGCGTCAGCCTGGAGGGGAGCGTCGGATGAGCGCGGCGGTCGGAGAGGTCGTCCTCTTCCGGCCGGTCGGAGCGCGCGAGCTGGCCCTGATCGAGGCGGCCGACTTCCGCGCTTTCCCGCCGCGACTGCCGGAGCAACCGATCTTCTATCCGGTGACGAACGAGGCTTACGCCGTGCAGATCGCGCGGGACTGGAACGCCAAGATCAACACCGACAAGCAGGGATTTGTGACGCGCTTCATCGTAAAGGCGGACTATCTCGCACGCTTCGATCGGCGGGTGGTCGGCGGGGCGCAGCATGAAGAGTACTGGATTCCGGCCGAAGGGCTGGGTGAGTTCAACGAGAACATTGTCGGCCGCATCGAGGTGGTCGCCCGGTTCGACGGGCGCTCGGGAACGGTCGAAGAGGTGAAGGCATGACGCTGCTCGAAGTGAAGAACCTCCACGCCTCCGTCGGCGACCGCGAGATCCTGCACGGGCTGAACCTGACAATCGGCGCCGGCGAGGTGCATGCGATCATGGGGCCGAACGGCTCGGGCAAGTCGACGCTGTCGCACGTGCTCGCCGGCCGCGACGACTACGAGGTGACGCAAGGCACCGTGACGCTCGACGGGCAGGACCTTCTGGCGCTGGCGCCGGAGGAGCGGGCGGCGGCGGGCGTGTTCCTGGCACTGCAGTATCCGGTGGAGATCCCCGGCGTCGCCAACATGACGTTCCTGAAGGCGGCGCTGACGTCGCAGCGGCGCGCGCGCGGCGAGCCGGACCTGTCGACGGCCGACTTCATGAAGCGCGTGCGCGCCGAGGCCGACAAGCTCGGCATCTCGCCGGAGATGCTGAAGCGGGCGGTCAATGTCGGCTTCTCGGGTGGCGAGAAGAAGCGCAACGAGATCCTGCAGATGGCGGTGCTGTCGCCGCGGCTGTGCGTGCTCGACGAGACCGATTCGGGCCTCGACATCGACGCGCTCAGGATCGTTGCCGACGGCGTCAACGCGCTGCGATCGGCCGATCGCGGCATGCTCGTCATCACCCACTACCAGCGGCTGCTCGATCTGATCGTGCCGGACGTCGTGCATGTCCTGTCCGGCGGCAAGATCGTCAAGACCGGTGGCCCGGGCCTGGCGCTGGAGCTCGAGGAGCGCGGCTATGCCGAGTACCTCGGCGCGGCGGCGGCGTGAGGACGTTCCCATGAGCGCCGACATGCGCCGCCTGAAGACCGCCGCCGAGACGGAGCTCGCGACCCGCGTCGCGGCGCTGCCGGTCGCCGCCGGCGCGCGCCGCGCCGCCGGGGCGGCGCTGGTCGCGACCGGCCTGCCGAGCCGGCGGATCGAGGCCTACAAGTACACCGACCTGCGGGCCGCGTTCGGCGCGCTCGCGCTGCCGGCGCCGCCCGCCGATGCCGCTCAGGCCGAGGCCGCCGTGGCGGCGGCGTGGGACTGGGACGGGCTCGCCGCCCGCCGCATCGTCTTCGTCAACGGCCGCTTCGAGCCGGGCCTCAGCACGCTCGCCGGCCTCGACGGGGCGGTGGAGGTGGTGTCGCTCGCCGAGCGCGCGCGGCTGCACGACGCCGACCTGCCGATCGGCCGGCTCGCCGCCGGCAACGACGATCCGGTGCTCGCCCTCAACACGGCGTTCTGGCAGGACGGCGTGCTGATCCGCGTGGCCGCCGGTGCCACTGTCGCCGAACCTGTCGCGCTCGTCTCGCTGGTCGTGGCGGACGCACCGGTGGCGGCGACGACGCGCCACGTGATCGAGGTCGGCGCCGGCGCGACCGTGCGGTTCCTCGAGCACTTCGCCGGGCCGTCGGGCCTCGCCTACCAGGCGAGCGCGGCGATCGAGCTCGACGTCGCTGACGGCGCGCGCGTCACCTGGGCGCGGCTACAGGAGGAGGGGGCGGCGGCGCTGCATCTGTCGACGCTCGTCACGCGGATCGGTGCCGGAAGCGCGCTCGACCGGCTGTCGGTCAACTTCGGCGCCGTGCTGTCGCGCGACCAAGGCTTCGTCGAATTCGCCGGCCGTGACGGCCGCGTCAGTTTCGAGACGGCGACGCACGTCGACGGGCGGCGCCATTCCGACGCGACGCTGGTGATGCACCACGCCGTGCCGGATTGCGCCAGCAAGGAGCGCTTCCGCGCCGTCGTTGCCGACGACGCCCGCTCGGTGGTGCAGGGGAAGATCATCGTCGCGCCGCTGGCGCAGCGCACCGATGGACGGATGATGACGCAGGCGATCCTCACCGGTGACGGCGCCGAGGCGATCAACAAGCCGGAGCTCGAGATCTTCGCCGACGACGTGCAGTGCGGCCACGGCGCAACCTCCGGCCGGCTCGACGAGGCGGCGCTGTTCTACATGCGCACGCGCGGCATCCCGAAGCCGGAGGCGGAGGCGCTGCTGCTCGAGGCGTTCCTGGCGGAGGCGATCGAGGGGCTCGGCGACGAGCCGATCGCCGAGGCGCTGACCGGCCGGCTGCGCGCCCGCCTCGCGGCGCTGAGAGGAGACGGGCGATGACCCTGATCGACACCAAGATCGCCCCGGCCTTCGACGTCGAGCGGGTGCGGCAGGACTTCCCGATCCTGTCGCGGACCGTGCACGGCAAGCCGCTGGTCTATCTCGACAACGCCGCTTCGGCGCAGAAGCCGAACGCCGTGCTCGACCGCATCCGGCAGGCCTACGCGGAGGACTACGCCAACGTCCACCGCGGCCTGCACTTCCTGTCGAACGCCTCCACGGACGCCTACGAGGCGGCGCGCGAGACGGTACGACGCTTTCTCAACGCCGGCTCGGGCGACGAGATCATCTTCACCAAGGGCGGCACCGAGGCGATCAATCTCGTCGCGTCCAGCTGGGGCGGCGTCCATGTCGGCGCTGGCGACGAGATCGTGCTCACGGTGATGGAGCACCACTCCAACATCGTGCCCTGGCACTTCCTGCGCGAGCGGCAGGGGGCGGTGCTGAAGTGGGTGGCGCTGAAGGACGACGGCAGCTTCGACCTCGACGCGTTCGAAGCGGCGCTGTCGCCACGCACCAAGCTGGTCGCGGTCACCCACATGTCGAACGTGCTCGGCACCGTCGTGCCGGTCGCCGAGGTCACGCGCATCGCCCACGCCCGCGGCGTGCCGGTGCTGGTTGACGGGTGCCAGGGGGCGGTCCACTTGGCCGTCGACGTGCGGGCGCTCGACGCCGACTTCTACGTCGCCACCGGCCACAAGCTCTACGGGCCGACCGGCATCGGCGTGCTCTACGGCAAGCGGTCGCTGCTCGAGGCGATGCGGCCCTACCAGGGCGGCGGCGAGATGATCCGCACCGTCAGCGAGACGGACGTCACCTACGGCGACACGCCGTTCCGCTTCGAGGCGGGCACGCCGCCGATCGCCCAGGCGATCGGGCTCGCCGCGGCAATCGAGTACGTCGACGGCCTCGGCCGTGCGGCCATCGCCGCGCACGAGAACGATCTGCGCGACTATGCCGACGAGCGGCTGTCGCGGCTGAATTCCGTGCGCACCTACGGCCACGCGCCGGGGCGCGGCGCCATCGTGTCGTTCTCGCTGGAGGGGGCGCATCCGCACGACGTCGCCACCATCCTCGACCGCGAGGGCGTGGCGGTGCGGGCCGGCACCCACTGCGCCGTGCCGCTGCTCGACCGGCTCGGCGTGACGGCGACCTGCCGGGCGTCGTTCGGCCTCTACAACACCAGGGCGGAAGTCGACCGCCTTGCGGAGGCCATCGACAAGGCCCATAGATTCTTCGCATGAGCGAGACGACAATGGATGACGCCGCTTTCGTGACCGACGAGGTCGAGGCCCCGGCGAGCCCCGCTGGCACGGGCGCTGTGGTCTCCGCCATTCCGCCGGAAGAGCTCGACCGCATGACGGGCGACATCGTGGCGGCGCTGAAGACCGTCTACGATCCCGAGATTCCCTGCGATATCTACGAACTCGGGCTCATCTACAAGATCGACATCGACGACGACCGCACCGTTGCGATCGACATGACGCTAACGGCGCCGGGCTGCCCCGTCGCCGGCGAGATGCCGGGCTGGGTGCAGAACGCCGTCGCCTCCGTCGAAGGCGTCGGCGACGTCAAGGTGGCGATGACCTTCGATCCGCCGTGGGACCCGAGCCGGATGTCGGAAGAGGCCAAGGTCGCCCTCGACTGGTACTGAGCGACGGGCGCCGCGCCGCCGACGACCGGCGGTGTCGATCTGGCTTTTGACCAGTTCTCATCGGCGGCCGAGGGGTTCCGGGAGGCTTCCCGAATCCCTACATTAAGTTGAGGCGGCGCCGGATCGGCCCGCCGGAGGAGACAACGCAATGGCGAGCCTGCGTCCCCGTCCGTCCGTCATGAGCGTCACGCCCGCCGCTGCGGCGCGCGTGCGCGAGATCGTCGAGGCGTCCGAGCGCCCGGTCTCCGGCCTGCGCGTCGGCATCAAGAACGGCGGCTGCGCCGGCATGAGCTACACGGTGGCGCTCGCCGACGCCGCGTCGCCGGGCGACGAACTCGTCGAGGCCGAGGGCGCCCGCGTCTATGTCGATCCGAAGGCGGTGCTGTTCCTGCTCGGCACCCGTATGGACTTCCGCGCCTCGAAGCTTTCGACGGGCTTCGTCTTCGAGAACCCGAACCAGGTGTCCGCCTGCGGCTGCGGCGAGTCCGTGTCGCTGAAGGCCGCGGATCCGGGTGCGCTGGCGGACGGCGTCCCGGCGTAAGGGGGCCGGCGTGAGGGATCACAACGGCGGCGATCTGTTCGATCGCCTGAAGGCGGCGGCGGCGAGCGACTGGGCGGACTACGTCGATCACCCGTTCGTGCGCGGCATCGGCGATGGCACGCTGCCGGTGGAGAGTTTCCGCCACTATCTCGCCCAGGACTATCTTTTCCTCATCCAGTTCGCGCGCGCCTACGCGCTCGCCGTCTTCAAGGGCGACACGCTCGTCGAGATGCGCCAGGCGGCATCCGGCGTCTCGGCGATCCTCGACGAGATGAGCCTGCACGTGCGGCTGTGCGCCGGGTGGGGATTGACGGCCGCCGACCTCGAGACGGTGCCGGAGGCCCGCGCGACCGTCGCCTATACGCGCTACGTCCTCGACACCGGCCTGCGCGGCGACCTCCTCGACCTGCAGGTGGCGCTGGCGCCGTGCGTCGTCGGCTACGCCGAGATCGGCACCACGCTCGCCGCCCGGCCGGGGGCGCTCGATGCCGGCAATCCCTATCGCGACTGGATCCTCGAATACGCCGGCGAAGGCTACCAGGACGTGGCGCGGCGCTCGCGGGCGTCGCTCGATGCGTCGGCCGCGGTCAGGATGTCGGAAGCGCGTTTCGGGCGGCTGGCGGCGATCTTCCGGCAGGCGACGCGGCTCGAGGCCGACTTCTGGCAGATGGGCCTGACGCGGGCGGATTGATCCGATGCTCGATGCCGCCTGGCTGACGGAGCTGCTGTCGCCGTACGGCACGCCGGCGGTGCGCCGCATGTTCGGCGGGCAGGGCGTCTATCTCGACGGCCTGATGGTCGGCCTGGTGGCGGGCGGCGTTCTCTACCTGAAGACGGACGGGGAGACGGCGGCGGCCTTCGATGCGGCCGGTCTCGACGCGTTCGCCTACACGGCCAAGGGGGAGCGGCGGGTGCTGACGTCCTACCGGCGGGCACCGGCCGAAACCTTCGACGACCCCGACGAGATGCGGAGCTGGATCGTCCTCGCCCGTTCGGCGGCCGTGCGCGCCGCCGCCAGGCGGGACGCGCCGAAGCGACGGCCGCGGCGGTCCTCCGTGTAGCGGAGCGACTGACGACCGGTTCGGTTCGCCGGGGAGACCGTCAGGCGATGGCGCGCAGCGCCTGCTCGAAGGCGGGATCGGTTTCGCAGACGACGCGGTTGCCGCCGCTCCATTGTGCTTCGCCGAGGCAGCGGACGGCGCGGTCGACGGCCGCCGACCGCTCGGGGCCGCCGGACGCGCAGACGACGCCGGCCGATAGCGTGATCCGTCCGAGGTCGCTGCCGGTGGAGCGGCGGACGAGGCGACGGCCGGTCACCGACCGCCGCAGGTGCTCGGCCACCGCAACCGCCTGGCGCAGCGGCAGGCTCGGCAGCACCGCCGCGAACACGTCGAGATCGAACCGGAACACCTCGCCGACGCCGGCCAGGCTCGTCGCCATGGCGCGGCCGACGGCGGCCAGCACATCGGAACTCGCGCCTTCGCCGTGCACGGCGTCGAGCCGCGACAGCCGGTCGATCCCGACCAGCATCAGCGAGGAAGGCCGGTCACTCGGGCGTGCCGTCCCGACGAGCCGCTCGACGACGCGATCGAACTCCCTGCGCGCCGCCACCTCGCCCGCCGGTGCATCGGCATCGGCGACCAGGCTCGGGCGGTAGTGCGAAAGATCGACGGCGAGACGCCGGCATTCGGCTTCCACCGCGGCAATGGCGTCGGCCGGCCGGCCGCCCGCCAGCGCCCGTCGCGCGTCGGCAAGGACCGCGAGGCTGTCGTCGAGGCGCGCGGCGGCCCGCGACAGGGCGGCGCGGTATCCGACGTCGGCAGCCCCGGCTTCTGGGGAGCCGTTCGGCCGAGCCGGCGGTCCCTCGCGCTCCGTCTGCTCGAGGGCGGACAGGGCGGCGAAGGCGGACGCGAGCGACGGGTTCAGGCCGGATGTGGGGGCGCGGCCGGGATCGAGGCCCGGGATCGGCAGGATGCGGTCGTCTCGAACCGGCGACGATGACCCAGTCGCGCCTTCGACCACTCTCGACGACATCCCCGCTCTCCCCACGGTCGGCCGGCTGTGCGGCGGGCCGACGCGAGGACACTAGGCGGATCGTCGTTAAGGAGCGGTTTCTCGCCGGACAAGCCGGCGAGCGGGGTCAGCTCGCGTCGGCGAGAATTTCCTCGGCACCGTCGATGCCCTCGACATCGCCGCCGCGCGTCGGCCGCGGCATGCGGGTCGGCCGCAGCAGGAAGGCCGGGACGTGGTCGCCGAGGCCGACGACGGGACGGTCGTCGCGATCCTCGCCACGCCGGCTGTCGCCGCGGCGATCGGAACCGGCGCGATGGCTATCGGGGCGCACCGGCTGCGGACGCTCCGGCTGCGCACGCTCGGGCCGCGCCGTCTGAGGCTGCGGGCGAACCGCCTCCGGCGACGGCTCGGGGGCGACCGGCCGGTGGGCGTCACGAGGCTGGCTGCGACGCGTGTCTCTGCCGCGGGAACCGCCGCCACGGGACTCGCTCCCGCGAGCCTCGCCGCCACCCGACTCGGTGGCACGGGACTCGGAGTGCGGAGCCTCGGTGCCGGCAGCCTCTTCGGCACGCGGCTCGCGCGTGGGACGTGGCTCCGAGCGCGAACCTCGCGAGCGGCGCGACCGCGGCGCTTCGGTCGCTGCGCTGGCCTCCGGCGCGGCTTCGGCGTCGGGCGCACGTTCGGCGGCGGGGGCCCGCGAACGTCCAGCGGCCGGCGAGCGCGAACCGCGGCCACGGCGCTCGGACGGGGCGGCGCCCTCCTCGGCGGCGGGCGGGCCGTCGGTCCACTCGATCTTCCGTCCGATCAGTTTCTCGATCGCGGCGATCGCCTTGTTGTCGGCACCTGTCGCGATCGTCAGCGCCACGCCGGTGCGCCCGGCGCGGCCGGTGCGGCCGATGCGGTGGACGTAGTCCTCGGCGTGGTGGGGAACGTCGAAATTGTAGATGTGGCTGACGTCGGGAATGTCGAGGCCGCGGGCGGCGACGTCGCTCGCGACAAGGAAGGTGAGGCTACCCTTGCGGAAGCTCTCGAGCGTCGTGGTGCGGGCGCGCTGGTCCATGTCACCGTGCAGCGAACCGACCGAAAAGCCATGCTGCTGCAGCGAACGGAACAGCGTCGCGACATCGCGCTTGCGGTTGCAGAAGATGATGGCGTTCTTCAGCCCCTCCGCCTGCTCCATCAGCCGGCGCAGGGTGTCGCGCTTCTCGTGCGGGGCGGTGCCGGTGGCGACCAGCCCCTGGGCGATGTTGTCGACCGTGCTGGCCGGCCGCGATACCTCGACCCGGACGGGGTCCTTGAGGAAGCTCGCGACGAGGCGCTGGATCTCGGGCGGCATGGTGGCGGAGAAGAACAGCGTCTGCCGCGTCGTCGGGATCAGCTTGCAGATGCGCTCGATGTCCGGGATGAAGCCCATGTCGAGCATGCGGTCGGCCTCGTCGATGACGAGGATCTCGACGCCCTGCATCAGGAGCTTGCCGCGCTCAGAATGGTCGAGCAGGCGACCGGGCGTGGCGATCAGCACGTCGACGCCGCGCGACAGCTTGCGGTCCTGGTCGTCGAAGGAGACGCCGCCGATCAACAGCGCAACCGACAGCTTGTGGTTGACGCCGTAGCGAGTGAAGTTCTCCTCGACCTGGGCGGCGAGCTCCCGCGTCGGCTCGAGGATGAGCGTGCGCGGCATGCGCGCCCTGGCTCGGCCCTGTTCGAGCCGTGTCAGCATCGGCAACACGAACGAGGCGGTCTTGCCTGTGCCGGTCTGTGCGATGCCCAGCACGTCGCGCCCCGCGAGCACGTGCGGGATCGCACCCGATTGGATCGGGGTGGGATCGCGATAGCCGGCGGCCTCAACCGCCGCGAGAACTTTCTCGCTCAGTCCGAGTGTTTCGAAGCTCATGTAACCGGTAATGTTCGGGGCGCGCGACAGCGGCGATGTGCCGTACCGAAGACGCCCAGCGGCCGCACACTGCGTCCGTTCAACTCGGCGGAAAATAAGTGCAGGAAGCCGGAAGTCAATGTCTTTCCGGCATCAATGAGCAAAAATGCGGCTCAAGGTCGCCGGTGTAGCTTAGCTGCGGTAATCCGGCCACGCGCTGACGGAAGGCCGGTGGCACCGGCCCTGGCGCCGGTTCTTCACGTTCGGGAAGGGACTTGAGGCAGCGCCGCCGCCGCTCCGTGCGTGGTCCCGGGTGCCGGTGAGCGCGGCGGAATCGCGTGCAGCGTGCGTCCTGCACACCAACGATGACTTTGTGCACAATGTGACGGCCTGGACAATATTTGGCTTATTCCAAGGCAGTCCGACGCGCATACTTTGCAGGCCGCGGGGGGCACGATAAAGTTCGACGGCGAATTGGGGAGTGCGCCTGGTGCGGCTGGCTGCGGTGATTGTGACTTTGGCAGGCGTGGCGCTGGCGTGCGGTGCGCGGGCCCAGACGCTGACGACGACCGATGCGTTGCGGATCGGCACCGGCTCGGTTTCGGGGGTCTACCTCCCGGCCGGCGGGGCGATCTGCACGCTCGTCAACCGCGATCGCAAGAGCACCGGCGTCCACTGCGTCGTCGCGCCGACGGAAGGTTCGGTGGCGAACCTCGATGCGCTGAGGGCTGGCCAGATCGACTACGCGCTCGCCCAGTCCGACGTCGTCGCGGACGCTGCCGCGGGGCTCGACCGGTTCGCCACGACAGGGCCGTTCCCGAACCTGCGGTCCGTGTTCGCGCTGCACCACGAGTCGCTCAGCATCGTCGTGCGCGAGGACTCCGACATCGAGGACTTCGACGACCTGAAGGGAAAGCGCGTGGCGGTCGGGCCTCCGGGGTCGGGCCAGCGCGCGCTGCTCGACCTCATGCTCGCCGCGCGCGGATGGACGCTCGCGGACTTCGCGGCGTCCCTGGACATGGCGCCGACGGAAGAGGCCGAGGCGCTGTGCGACGGCAAGGTCGACGCGGCGATCTACATGGCCGGCAATCCGTCCGGCCTGCTGCAGGAAGCGACGACCAGCTGCGACGCCGACGTGATTCCCGTCCCCGCCGACCTCGTCGCCAAGCTCGTCTCGGCCAACCCCGCGCTGCGACCGGCGATCGTGCCCGGCGGCATGTACCGGGATACGCCCGAGGACGTGCCGACGATCGGCACCAGCGCGCTGCTGCTGACCACCGCGGAAGAGCCCGCCGACCACGTCTACCTGCTGGTGCGCTCGGTGTTCGAGAACCTGCAGCTTCTCAACTCGCTGCACCCCGCGCTGACCGACCTGAAGCCGAAGGAGATGGTCGAGCAGCCGTTCCCGGTGCCGCTGCACGAGGGGGCCGTGCGCTTCTATCGCGAGCGGGGGTGGATGTGATCTCTCAGGCGGAGCGCTGGCGAAGCACCGGAGAGGCGATCGCCAGCGCGACGGCCTGCACGCCTGCTGCCCCGAGCAGCAGCGCCGCGTAGGCGTCGGCCCGATCCCATCCGGCCGCCGCAAGGCCGTCGATCAGCACGCCGGTCAGCCACTGCTGGGCAAAGGCGTAGGCGAAGACCAGGAAGTTGAGGGCGCTGTTCGCCCGGCCGGCGAGCGTGCTCGGGAAGGCCTGGGTGATCGCCGCGTAGGACAGCGTGCCGGTGGTGGCGAGAAAATTGAACACCGGCCAAAGCCACACGGAAGACGACACCGGGAGCGCGGCGAGCAGCACGATCAGCGCGGTGAACGCAGACATGCCGCAGAAGGCGACCGTCGCGAGCGGCACGCCGTGGCGTCCCAGGCTGTCGGCGAGCTTGCCGGACGCCAGGTAGCCGGCGACCATCGCCACCGCCATGGCGGAAAGCCAGAGCGCGGCGGTCGGTGGCGAATGGCCGGCGACGTCCCGCAGCCACGGCCCCACCCACAGCGTGCCGAAGCCGAGGAAGGTGCCCTGGCAGGCAATCGAGCCGGCCGCCAGCCGCCAGAACCGGCTGCTCGCGAAGATCGAGCGGTAGCCGCCGTCCGCCGCCGCGCGGCTCGCCGCGGGGGTCTCGTGGTCGCGCGGCACGGCGAAGAAGATGAAGGCGGCGGCCAGCACGGTGATCCCGGTCAATACGGCGAACAGCGCGCGCCAGCCGAAGGCGTCGAGCAGGAGCTCGGACGGCGCGCCGGCGGCGAACGCGCCGAGGCCGCCGGAGGCAAGGTGCAGGCCGTTGACGAGGGCAAGACGGTCGCGCGGCACCCAAAGGCTGTAGGCCTTGAAGGGCGCCATCAGGCAGGCCGACACGCCGAGGCCGATCAGCGCCCGGCCGATCGCGAGCTGCACGACGCCGTCGGCGACGACGAATAGCGCCGAGCCGAGCGCGGCGATGACGAGCAGGCCGGCCTCGATGCGGCGCGGGCCCCAGCGGTCAAGCGCCGTGCCGAGCGGCAACTGCACGGCGCCGAAGGCGAGGAAATAGAGGGCTGTGAGCAGGCCGAGCTCGGACGCCGTGAGGTCGAAGGTCTCCGCCAGCGGGCGGGCCGCGACGGCGTTGACGAGGCGGAAGGCGAGGCTGAGGAAGTAGCCGAGCGCGAACGGCAGGAAGACGCGCAGGATGAGCCGGGCCATGGCGTCAGGCTCGCGTCGTGGCGGCGCGCAATCGCTCGATCGGCGCCGTCGCCGTCACGAGGCCGCCGATGACGAGCAGCGAGCCGGCGAGCACCGCCGGCCCCGGGTGCTCGCCGAGGAAAACCACCGCCATGGCGACGCCGGAGACCGGCATCAGGTACATCAAGAGCCCCGACACCGCCGCGCCGGCGAAGCGGACGCTGACCTGGTAGCCGAGGAAGGCGAGCACCGAGGCGAACACCACCAGCCCGGCGATCGACGCCCACTGCCGCAGGGTATCGGGAAAGGCGCCGGAGGCGACCGTCTCGGCGACCATGAACGGTGCGAGCAGCACGGCCCCGGACAGCGCGATCGCCACGAACAGCGCCGGTGCGGGGAGGGCCGCGAGCCGCGGGCGACGGAGGACGACGGTGTAGAGCGCCCACGCGACGGCGCAGACGAGCGTCAGCAGATCGCCGACGTTCAGGCTGAGGTTCGCGAAGACGGCGGGCGAGCCGCGCGACACCAGCACGATCACGCCGGCGACGGCGAGCCCGATGCCGACGGCCTCGCGCTTGCGGATCGGCCGGCCGCGCAGCACGCGCTCGAGCAGCAGGATGGCGAGGGGCGACGTCGTGTAGATGAGGGTGGCGTTGGTCGCCGTGGTCGACTGCAGCGCCGTGTAGAAGACGCCGCCGCACACCCACATGCCGAGCGCGCCGAGCAGCACGAGCCACGGCCACTCGTCTCGCAACGTCGCCGCATGTTGGCGCAGCGCCGGCGCGGCGAGCGGCAGCATGACGGCGGCGGCGAGCGACCAGCGCAGGAACGCCACGGTCCACGGGCCGACGCTCTCGACGGCGGCGCGGCCGATGACCGGGTTCAGCGAGAACAGCACCGGGGTCACAAGCAGCGCGGTGACGGCGAGCGCGCCGCCGGGACGGGGGGAACGGAACTCGGACACGCGGCCTCGGTGGTGCGGCGGAGGGACGCCGGCTCGCGCCGCCGGCGACGGCCGGCGACATGCGCCCCGGGGTTAGCGCGCGCCGGCGCGGCAGGCAAGCGACGTGCTTGCGCGGGGCGGTTCCGACGGCGCTGGCCCCGGTTCGGCGCGGCCGCGGCGGTCGACAAGGCGCGGCGCCCATGCCCTCATGGGAGCGCAACGCGGGCGCGAATCGAACCAGGAGCGGGCGGCTTGGAGGCGGCAGATCGACCGGCCGGCGCGTCGTTTTCCGACGGCGCCTTCTACCTCGTCGCGGGCATCTGCGGCTTTGCCGTGGGTGTGGTCGGGGCCGCCTTCCACATCGCGGTCGACACGCTGCTCGTGTGGCCGACCTGGCTGGTGGCGCGCTTCGGCGACGGTCCGGCGACGATCCTGATGGCGGCGGGCATCGCGGCGGCGTGCGTGCTCGCGGCCTTCGCGATCACCCGCCGCTTCGCGCCGGAGGCCGCCGGCAGCGGCGTGCAGGAGATCGAGGGCGCGATGGAGGGCCTGCGCGAGGTGCGCTGGTGGCGCGTGCTGCCGGTGAAGTTCGTCGGCGGCGTGCTGGCGCTGTCGTCGGGGCTGGTGGCGGGCCGCGAGGGCCCGACCATCCACATGGGCGCCTCGATCATGCAGGCGGCGTCGGACTGGCTGAAGCTCGGGCGCACGGACGTGCGCGGGCTGCTCGCCGCCGGCGCGGCGGCCGGTCTCGCCGCTGCCTTCAATGCGCCGCTCGCGGCGATCCTGTTCGTCATCGAGGAGACGCGGAAGCAGTTCCCCTACACCTTCCGCTCCTACACCGCCGTCATCATCGCCTCCGCCGCGAGTGCGCTCGCCACCGAGGTGGTCGGCGGCACCGCACCGGACCTGCAGATCTCCACTGACGCGATGCCGCTCACCTTGTTGCCGGCCTTCGCCTTGCTCGGCGTGCTGCTCGGCGGGCTCGGCGTGGTGTTCAACCGCTGCCTCGTGTTCTCGCTCGACTGGACGATGGAGACGTTCCGCCGGGCGCCCTATGTGCCGGCGCTCGTCGTCGGCGCGGCAGTGGGGGCGCTGGCGATCGTGCTGCCGGACGCCGTCGGCGGCGGCGAGACGCTGATCCTGCGCATGGTCGGCGAGAACCTGCCGATCACGGTCCTGCTGCTGCTGGCGGTGCTGCGCTTCGCCGGCACGATGGCGAGCTATTCGACGGGTGTGCCGGGCGGCATCTTCGCGCCGATCCTGGCGCTCGCCACCGCGATCGGCCTGGCGGTCGGAACGCTGCTCGAGTTCGCCTTCGTGGTGCCGGGCACAACGGCGGCGGCGTTCGCCATCGCCGCGATGGGCGGGCTGTTCTCCTCGACGATCCGCGCCCCGCTCGTCGGCGTCGTGCTGGTGGCGGAACTCACCGGCGCCTACGAGCTGATCCTGCCGGTGATCGTCACCTGCGCCACCTCGAACCTCGTCGCCGAGCGCCTGCGCGGCCGGCCGATCTACGAGGTGCTGCTCGAGCGGACGCTCCGGCTCGCCGGGCGCACACCGAACGTCCATTCCGACCCGATGTCCTCGCCGGTCGGCGTCGACGATCCGCCGGCGCCCGGGCGGGGCTGAGGGCGAGCGCTCAGCCCTTTGGGGCGCGGGGAATGACGAAGCGGTCCATCGCCTGCGCCCAGCCGTCGCCGTCGTGCGAGCCGGTGACGACATCGGCGCGCGCCTTCACCTCCGGCCGGCCGTTGCCCATGGCGATCTTCAGGGCGCCGACGTCGAACATCGGCAGGTCGTTCGGCATGTCGCCGATCACCGCGACCTCTTCGAGCGGCACGCCGAAATAGTGGGCGAAGCCGCGCACGGCGTGGCCCTTGTCGGCGGTCGGGTGGGAGATGTCGACGTAGTATTCCTGCGAGCGCACCACCGAGGCCTGGTCGCCGAGAAGGGCGCGCAGCTCAATCTCGACGCGGTCGAGCATGGCGTGGTCGCTGGAGGCGGCGACGATCTTGCCGACGCGGGCGAGCTCGTCGCCGAAGGCGGCGACGATCGTCGGCTCGAACTGGACGGTGTGGCGCTCGAGCGGCACGTACTCGCCGTCCGGGTCGGTGATGATCCATTCGCCGTCAGCGAAAACCCAGATCTCGGCGCCGTTCTCCCGCAGCACGCGGACGGTCGTCTGCGCCGCCGCGAGTGGCAGCACGTGCGCCTCGATCGGCGAGAGGTCGGAGTGGACGAGCGCGCCGCCGTTGAAGCCGCCGAACACGTCGAGGCCGAGTTGGTCGGCGAGCGGCTTGACGCCCCGCGGCGGCCGGCTCGAGACGATGCCGAGCGCGATGCCGGCCTCCCGCAGCCGGTGCGCCGCCGCGATCGTGTCCGGGCGCAGCGCCTTGGTGCTGTCGACGAGCGTGCCGTCGACGTCGGAGACGACCAGCGAGATGCGCGCGGGCAGGGGCCGGGTCGCGGCCTCCGTCATCGCAGCGGTGCCCCGGAAAGCGGCAGCCAAGCGTAGCCGTCGCGGCCGATCAGGGCGTGCGCCGCCTGCGGCCCGCTGCCGCCGGCGGCATACGGGTAGAGGTCGCCGATGCGCGAGCGCCAGGCGTCGAGCAGCGGCTGCACCGCCGCCCAGCCGGCCTCGATGTTGTCGGCGCGCTGGAACAGCGTCGCGTCGCCGGTCAGGCAGTCGTAGATCAGCGTCTCGTAGCCGGTCGACGGCGGCGACTGGAAGTAGTCCTTGTAGCGGAAGTCCATGTCGACCTCCGACAGCCGCACGGTGCGGCCCGGCACCTTGGCGGCAAAGCGCAGCGAGATGCCCTCGTCCGGCTGCACGTGGATGACCAGCATGTTCGGCGTCAGGCCACCGGCCGGCGTGTTGCGGAACAACACGCCCGGCGCCTGCTTGAACTGGATGGCGATCTCGGTGCGCCGGACCGTCAGCGCCTTGCCGGTGCGGATGTAGAACGGCACCCCCGACCAGCGCCAGTTGTCGACCATGCACTTCATGGCGACGTAGGTCTCGGTGAGGGAATGCGGGGAGACGTCCGGTTCAGCGCGGTAGTCGGCAACCGGCTTTCCGAGCACCGTGCCGGCGGTGTACTGGCCGCGCACCGCCCAGTGCGCCGTCTCGCCGGGCGACTGGATGCGGATCGCCTCGATCGCCTTCGCCTTCTCGGTGCGGATGGCGTCGGCGTCGAAGGAGTTCGGCGGCTCCATCGCCGTGGTGGCGAGGAGCTGGAACATGTGGTTCGGCACCATGTCCCGAAGCGCGCCGGTGGCGTCGTAGAACTTGCCGCGCGCCTCGACGCCGACCGTCTCGGCGGCGGTGATCTGCACGTGCTCGATGTACTCGCGCCGCCAGATCGGCTCGAAGATGCCGTTGGCGAAGCGCAGGCTCATGATGTTCTGCACCGTCTCCTTGCCGAGGAAATGGTCGATGCGGAACAACTGGTGCTCGGTCGCCGCGGCCAGCAGGCTGGCGTTCAGCGCCTTCGCCGAGGCGAGGTCGGTGCCGAACGGCTTCTCGATGACGATGCGGCGGAAGGACTTCTCGCCCTCCTCCAGCAGGCCCGACGCCGCGAGCTTCTCCGGGATGGCGGCGAAGAAGCGCGGCGCGACGGCGAGGTAGAAGACCGCGTTGGTCGAGCCGTCCGGGTGTGGCGTCAGCCGCGCCTTCAGTGCCTCGTAGGTCGCCGGGTTGTCGAAGTCGCCGGAGACGTAGCCGATGCGGCTCGCCAGCCACGACCACGTCTCGTCGTCGACGGAGGCCGAGCCGTCGGTGCTGCGGGCGATCAGTTCGTGCACCGCATCGGTGAGGAAGGCACGGTAGTCGTCTTCCGTGCGCTCGATATGGTCGACGCCGATGATGCGGAAGTCCGGATCGAGCACCCCCTCGAAGGCGAGGTTGTAGATCGCCGGCATCAACAGGCGCTTCGTCAGGTCGCCGGAGGCGCCGAAGATGAACATCGTCGCCGGCGGAGCGGTCGCGGCATCGGAGGGCATGCGCGGGTGCCCGAGCGTCACCTGGTCGTTCATGTCGTCAGCCGCCCGTCGGACGCTCGATGTGGCCGCCGAACTTGAACCGCATCGCCGACAGGAGCTTCTCGCCGAAGGTGTGTTCCTGGCGCGAGCGGAAGCGCGCATAGAGCGACGCCGTCAGCACCTCGGCCGACACCGCCTCCTCGACGGCCGCCATCACCGTCCAGCGCCCCTCGCCGGAATCGGCGACGGAGCCGGTGTACTCCGACAGCGTCGGGTTCTCGACGAGCGCCATCGCGGAGAGGTCGAGCAGCCAGGAGGAGATGACGCTGCCGCGCCGCCAGACCTCGGAGATGTCGGTGAGGTCGAGCGAATAGCGCTCGTTCTCCGGCAACTCCTTCGAGTCCTTGTTGCGCAGGATGTCGAAGCCCTCGGCATAGGCCTGCATCAGGCCGTACTCGATGCCGTTGTGCACCATCTTGACGAAGTGGCCGGCGCCGGCCGGGCCGGCGTGGATGTAGCCGCGCTCGGCGCGGGTATCGAGACCCTCGCGGCCGGGCGTCTTCGGAATGTCGCCGAGGCCGGGGGCGAGCGTATCGAAGATCGGGTCGAGGCGGTCGACGGCTTCCTTGGTGCCGCCGATCATCATGCAGTAGCCGCGCTCCAGGCCCCACACGCCGCCGGACGTGCCGACGTCGACGTAATGGATGCCCTTCGGCTCAAGGCTCTCGGCGCGGCGGATGTCGTCCTTGTAGAAGGTGTTGCCGCCGTCGATGATGGTGTCGCCCTTCGACATCAGCTTGGCGAACGCCTCGACGGTCTCTTCGGTCGGAGCGCCGGCCGGCAGCATGACCCAGACGGCGCGCGGCGCGTCGAGTTTGGACACCATGTCCTCGAGGCCGGTAGCCCCGATGCAGCCCTCGCCGGCGAGCTCCTTCACGGCCGCGTCGTTGCGGTCCCACACCACGCAGGTATGGCCGGCCTTGGTGAGACGGCGGGCGATGTTGCCGCCCATGCGGCCGAGGCCGACGATTCCAAGCTGCATTGCATTCTCCCCGGAAGAACTGAGGCCGTGGCCGGCGTCAAGCTGGCCACGGTAGTGAGGACAGGGTGACGATCAGCCGAGCGCGCGCTCGACCGCCTTGGCGATGCGGGCGAGCCCGGCGGCCACGTCGGTGCCGAGATGGATGCGCAGGGCGCGACGGCCGCGCTCGGCCAGCACGTCGAAGTCGCCGCGGGCCTGCGCCTGCTTGACGGTGCTGAAGCCGTAGGTGTGCCCGGGCACCGCCAGATCCTTGGCGTCGTCGGCAGTGATCTGCAGGAACACACCGGAGTTCGGCCCGCCCTTGTAGGCCTGGCCCGTCGAGTGCAGGAAGCGCGGCCCGAAGCCGACGCAGGTCGCCACCTTGCGAGCGTCGCGGATGACGGTGCGCAGCTTCGTCAGCGCCTCGGTATGGGCGGCGTTGCGCTCGATGTAGGCGAGCAGCGCCGCATAGTCGCCGGCACCGAGGCGGGCGAGGTGGGCGGCGACATAGGCGTCGAGCGTCTTCGCCGACGCCGCCGTCTCGATCTCACCGGCGTTGCGCTGGTCGGCGAACAGCTTGATGCCCTCGGCCTCGAAGAACGGTGCCTCCGGGGGCAGGGTGCCGGTCTTCTCGTAGGCGTCGGTGAGCTTCTTCGTCTCGATCTTGCTCGCCTCGACGTCGGGCTGGTTGAAGGCGTCGATGCCGATGATCGCGCCCGCCAGAGCCGTGGCGATCTCCCAGCGGAAGAATTCCTGGCCGATCTGGTAGGGCTCGCTCACCGTGATGCGAACCACCGGCTGGCCGGCCTCTTCCAGCGCCTTCACGGCGGCGTCCTGGGCGGCGTCGGCGCCGCCTTCGAGGCTGAGATAGGCGAAGATGCGGTCCTTGCCGTAGAGCGCGGGTGCGCCGAGCGGCTCGCTGTCGACCGGCACGATGCCCTTGCCGACCTTGCCGGTCGATTCCGCCAGCAGCTGCTCCATCCAGGCGCCGACGTCGGCGATGCCGGGCGAGGCGACGATCGTCACCTTGTCGCGGCCGTTCACCGCGCCGACACCGAGGATGGCGCCGAGCGTGGCGCCGGGATTGTCGGCCGGCGGCACGGAGGCGGCGCAGGCGCGCACCATGATGTCGGTGGCGTCGAGGAAACGCTTGAGGTCGAGCCCCATCACCGCCGCCGGCACCATGCCGAAGTTCGACAGCACCGAGTAGCGGCCGCCGATGCCGGGATCTCCGTAGAAGATCTGCCGGAACTTGTCGCCCTCGGCCACCGTCTGCATGTGGGAGCCGGGGTCGGTGACGGCGACGAAGTGCGAGCCGGCCTTCTCCGCGCCGACCGCCTTCACCGTGAGGTCGAAGAAGTACTCCTTGAGGATGTTCGGCTCGAGCGTGCCGCCCGACTTCGAGGAGACGATGAACAGCGTCTTTGCCGGGTCGATCTTCGCCTGGAAAGTGGCGATCTGCGCCGGGTCGGTCGAATCGAGCACGAGCAGCTCGGGGAAGCCGGCCTGCTTGCCGAAGGTCTTCGCCAGCACCTCCGGGCCGAGGCTCGAGCCGCCCATGCCGAGCAGCAGCGCGTGGGTGAAGCCGGCCGCCTTCACGTCCTTCTGGAAGGCGAGGAGGGCTGGCAGTTCCTTCGCGTCGGCGCCGGTGATGGAGAGCCAGGCGAGCCACTTGTTCTCGTCCGCGCCGGTCCACAGCGCGGCGTCGCGCGCCCACAGCCGCCGGATTGCGCCACCCTTGCGGGCGGTCTCGAGCTCCGCCTTGACGAGGGGAGCCATCTCCGCCGGCAAGGTGTGCGTGGAGCCATTGAGGCGCCTGCCGAGGAATTCGACGCGGCGCTTCGCGACGGTGGACAGCAGGCTGTCGAAGGCGTCGGCAAACAGCGTCACGCCATCGCGCAGCAGCTCCTGCGTGATCGCATCAAGATCGATGCCGAAGCGCTTGAGATCATCGAGGACTTTGCGCGCCGCATCGACGTCGACGGTCAGCGCCTCGGCGGCCTTTCCGTGGTCGCGGAAGGCGTCCATGGTGGCGGGCGGCATGGTGTTGACGGTCTCGCGGCCGATCAGGTCCTCCACATAGAGGGTGTCGGGATAGGCCGGGTTCTTGGTCCCGGTGCTCGCCCACAGCAGCCGCTGCGGACGGGCGCCGTCGGCGGCGAGCGCCTTGAAGCGGTTGCCCTCGCTCAGCTTGATGAAGTGCTGGTAGGCGAGCTTGGCGTTGGCGATCGCCACCTTGCCCTTCAGGCCGGCGAGCGCCTCGGCATTGGCGTCCCTCGCGGCAATCTTCGCGTCGATGGCGTGGTCGACGGCGCTATCGATGCGGCTGATGAAGAAGCTCGCGACGCTCGCCACCTTCGACAGGTCGCCGCCCTTCGCCTTGAACGCCTCGAGGCCGTCGAGATAGGCGTCGGCGACCGCGACGTAGGCTTCCTGCGAAAACAGCAGCGTGACGTTGATGTTGATGCCGTCGCCGATCAGCGTGCGGATGGCGGGGACGCCGGCGGGCGTGCCGGGCACCTTCACCATCAGGTTCGGCTTGTCGACCGCCTTCCAGAGGCGGCGGGCCTCGGCAATCGTCTCGTCGGTGGCGTCGGAGAGATAGGGGGAGACCTCGAGGCTGATGTAGCCGTCGACGCCTCCGGTGGCGTCGTAGACGGGGCGCAGCACGTCGGCGGCGGCCTTGATGTCGGCGATGGCGAGTGCGTCGAAGATGCCAAAGGCGTCGACGTCGCCCTTGCCCTCCATCTCGGCGAAGGCGCCGTCGTAGTCCTTGCTGCCGCCGATTGCCTTCTCGAAGATCGACGGGTTGGAGGTGACGCCCTTCAGCCCGTCCTCGTCGACCATCTTCTTCAGCGAGCCGCTCTCGATGTGGCTGCGGCGGACGAAGTCGAGCCACGGCGACTGGCCGTAGTCGGCGAGCTGCACCAGCGGGTTCGTGCCGGCCTTGGGGGTGGAGGACTGTTCGCTCAAGGAATTCGCTCCCGTTCGATCTGGAGGGCCGGCGACTAGCGGCCGGCCTGGGCGCGCGCGGCTGCGAGCACGCGCTCCGGCGTAAATCCGAATTCTGTCAGTAGCGCCTTCAGCGGTGCGGAGGCCCCGAAGGTGTGCATGCCGATCTTGGCGCCCGCGAGCCCGACATAGCGGTCCCACCCGAGGGTGGAGGCCTGCTCGACGGAGACGCGGGCGGTGATGTGCGGCGGCAGGACCTCGTGGCGATAGGCCTCGTCCTGCTTCTCGAAGAGCTCCCACGACGGCATCGAGACGACGCGCGAGCGGATGCCCTCGGCCTTCAGCGCCTCGTGGGCGCCGACGCAGAGCTGCACCTCGCTGCCGGTCGCCATCAGGATGACCTCCGGCTCGCCGCCCTCGCTGTCGGCCAGGATGTAGGCGCCGCGGGCGACGCCGGTGGCGGGCGCGTATTTGGTGCGGTCGACGGTCGGCAGCGCCTGGCGCGACAGCACGATGCAGGCCGGCTCGTGGCGCAGCGACAGCATCGTCCGCCAGGTCTCGGCCACCTCGTTGGCGTCGGCCGGCCGGAAGACGAGCAGGCCCGGGATCGAGCGCAGGCCGATCAGCTGCTCGACCGGCTGGTGGGTCGGGCCGTCCTCGCCGACGCCGATCGAATCGTGGGTGAAGACGTAGATGACCGGCAGCTCCATCAGCGCCGAGAGCCGGATCGCCGGCTTCATGTAGTCGGAGAAGATCAGGAAGCCCGAGCCGTAGGAGCGCAGCTTCGACAAGGACATGCCGTTGCAGATCGCCCCCATGGCGTGCTCGCGGATGCCGAAGTGGAAGTTGCGGCCGCCATAGGAGCCGGCTTCGAAGTCGCCGGCGCCGTCGAAGGTGAGCCGCGTCTTCGTCGAGGGGGCGAGGTCGGCGGCGCCGCCGATCAGCCACGGCAGATGCGGGGCGATGGCGTTCATCACCTTCGCCGAGGCGTCGCGGCCGGCCATGCCCTTCTCGTCGGCGGGGAAGGTCGGGACGGCGCTGTCCCAGTCCGCCGGCAGCTTGCGCGCCTGCATCGCCTCGATCTCGGCGGCGAGCTCCGGGTGGGCCGCCTTGTAGCCGGCGAACATCGCCTCCCATGCGGCGCGCTGGTCGTGGCCGCGCTTGCCCATCTTTTCGGCGAAGCGTTGGTAGACACCGTCCGGCACCAGGAACTTTGCGTCCTCGGGCCAGCCGTAGCTCTTCTTGGCGAGGCGGATCTCCTCCTCACCGAGCGGCTCGCCGTGGGCGGCGCTGGTGTCCTGCTTGTTCGGCGCGCCGTAGCCGATGTGGCTCTCGACGATGATCATCGTCGGCCGGTCGTCGACGTGCTGGGCGGCGTCGAAGGCGCTCGCGAGGCGCACGCAGTCGTTGGCGTCGCCGACGCGCAGGACGTTCCAGCCGTAGGCGAGGAAGCGGCTCGCCACGTCTTCGGTGAAGGCGAGCGAGGTGTGGCCCTCGATGGTGATGCGGTTGGAATCGTAGATCCACACGAGGTTCGACAGCTTCAGGTGGCCGGCGAGGGAGGCTGCCTCGCTGGAGATGCCCTCCATCATGCAGCCGTCGCCGCCGAGCGCGTAGACGCGGTAGTCGAACAGCTTGAAGTCCGGCTTGTTGTAGCGCTCGGCGAGCCAGCGCTCGGCGATCGCCATGCCGACGCTGGTGGCGACGCCCTGGCCGAGCGGGCCAGTGGTGGTCTCGACGCCGGAGGTGAGGTGGTATTCCGGGTGGCCGGGGCACTTCGAGCCGAGCTGGCGGAAATGCTTCAGGTCATCGAGCGTCACCGACGGCTCGCCGAGCCGCTCGTACTGGCTGTTGACCGACTTCACGCCGGCGAGATGCAGCAGCGCGTAGAGCAGCGTCGAGGCGTGGCCGGCCGACAGCACAAAGCGGTCGCGGTTCGGCCAGATCGGGTCGGCCGGGTCGAAGCGCAGGAACTGCTGCCAGAGCGTATAGGCGACCGGCGCCATCGCCATCGGCGTGCCCGGATGGCCGGAGTTCGCCTGCTGCACGGCGTCCATGGCAAGCGTGCGGATGGTGTTGATCGCCAGGCTGTCGATATCGGACACGGTCTGCGCGGAGCCGGTGCCCCGCAGGTGGGCGGAAGCCGCGTCGGCGCCGTCCGTGGTCCGTTCCGTGGAGCTCATCGTCGATCCTCGCTGCGGGGCGTCGGTCTTCCCAATACCGCGACCATCGCCGGGCAGGAAAGGCGCGTTTCGTGACGGGAAAGTGAAGACGGTCGTGCGCCGATCGTCATTGGGCGGACGGCACGCTGCGGAGGCAGCCACGGACGGGTCGACACGGCCGCAGCTCGCTGCCCGCGCGCCCGGGTCTCGGCCTCCACCCGGTGACTGACGACAATCGCTTGCCTGCTTGCGCTTGTCTGCTTGGCCTCCGGCTCCGCATCGATCGATCGACCCTACAGCTTGACGATGCAGCCGTCATCGGAAACCTGAAGGGCGCGATCCCCCTCTCTGGCGACGGGCGGGCCGCGAAGTCGAACGGGGTGGCCGCATCGGCGACCTTCGCGCTACGGTGCCCGGCATACACACGGCGGCGACTCGCAACGACGCACGCCATCGACGGGAGAAGATGACTTGGACGGCAATGCTTGCGTCCCGCCGGGCGCCCCCGGCCTTTCGCCCCGCTGGACCTCGAGCGCCAAGAGCGGCGTCGGCACGGCGATGACCGCGGCGAGTCGCATCTGGTTCACCATCAGCCACGGCATCTTGAACGAGATCTACTACCCACGCGTCGACATGGCGTGCACACGCGACATCGGGTTCCTGGTGACGGGGCCGGATGGCTATTTCTCCGAGGAGAAGCGCGACGCGGTGCACGAGGTGGCGATGGTCGAGGAGGGCACGCCGGCCTTCCGCCTGACGAACACCTCGCACGACGGCCGCTACCGCATCACCAAGCGCATCCTCACCGATCCGCACCGCGAGGCGCTGCTGCAGGAGATCGCCTTCGAGGCTTTGCAGGGCTCGATCTCCGACTACCGCCTGTACCTGCTCGCCTCGCCGCACCTCATCAACGCCGGCGCCCACAACACCGCCTGGGTCGACGACTACAAGGGCACGCCGATGCTGTTTGCGTCGGGCCGCCGCGGCATCTCGCTGGCGATCGCCTCGTCCGTGCCGTGGCCGTCGCGGTCGGCCGGCTTCGTCGGGTTCTCCGACGGCTGGCAGCAACTGTCCCAGCACGGCGTGCTCGATGAGCGCTGCCGACGGGCGGAGCACGGCAACGTCGCGATCACCGGCGAAATCGACCTGCAGGCCAACCGCGGCCGGGCCGTCATCGCGATGGGGTTCGGCGCGCGCGCCGAGGAGGCCGGCTACCGCGCCCTCGCGAGCCTGCAGGACGGCTACGAGGCGGCGGAGCGCGACTATGTTGCCGGCTGGCGGGCGTGGCAGGAGACCTTGATCGAACTCGACCGTCCGACCGACGAGACCAACCTCGACCAGTACCGCGTGAGCGCTTCGGTGCTGGCCACGCATCGCTCGCCATCCTTTCCCGGCGCGACGATCGCCAGCCTTTCGATCCCGTGGGGGTTCAGCAAGGGCGACGAGGACATCGGCGGCTACCATCTGGTGTGGCCGCGCGACCTCGTGGAAACGGCCGGCGGCTTCCTGGCAGCAGGCGCCGTCGACGACGCCAAGGCGATCCTCGGCTACCTGATGGCGATCCAGGAGGCCGACGGCCACTGGTCGCAGAACGTCTGGCTCGACGGCATGCCCTACTGGGAGGGCGTGCAGATGGACGAGTGCGCTTTCCCGATCCTGCTCGCCGACATGCTGTGCCGCGGCGGCCATCTCACCGATGATGATCTCGCCCGGTTCGTGCCGATGGTCGAGCGCGCTGCCGGCTACATCGTCCGCAATGGCCCGGTGACCGGGCAGGACCGCTGGGAGGAGGACGCCGGCTACTCGCCGTTCACTCTGGCGGTGGAGATCGCCGGCCTGCTGGCGGCGGCCGATATCCTCGACATCGCCGGCCGTGGCGACGCCGCCCACTGGCTGCGCGAGACGGCGGATACCTGGAACGACGAGATCGAGTTCTGGACCTTCGCGAAGGGCACCGACCTCGCCCAACAGATCGGCGTCGAGGGCTACTATGTCCGCATCGCGCCGCCGGAGACGTCCGACGCCGCCTCGCCGCTCGACGGCTTCGTGCCCGTGAAGAACCGGCCGCCGGCCGACATGGAGCAGCGGGCCTCGTGCCTGATCAGCCCCGACGCGCTGGCGCTCGTCCGCTTCGGCCTGCGTGCCGCCGACGATCCGCGCATCGTCGACACGGTGAAGGCGATCGACGCGCTGCTGAAGGTGGAACTGCCGCAGGGCCCGCTCTGGTACCGCTACAACGGCGACGGCTATGGCGAGCACGCCGACGGAAGCCCCTTCAACGGGACCGGCATCGGCCGGCCGTGGCCGCTGCTCGCCGGCGAGCGCGCCCACTACGAACTCGCCGCGGGCCGGCCCGAGGCAGCGGCCGCGCTGCTGACGACGCTGGAGAAATCCGCCGGTCCCGGCGGCATGCTGCCCGAGCAGGTCTGGGACGGCGACGACATCCCCGGCCGCGAACTCATCCGGGGCGGTCCGTCGGGCAGCGCCATGCCGCTCGTCTGGGCGCACTCCGAGCACATCAAGCTCTTGCGCTCGCTGCGCGACGGCCACGTCTTCGACATGCCGCCGCAACCGGTCGACCGCTACCAGGTGCGCAAGACCGTGTCCGCGGTGCGGGTCTGGCGGTTCAATCAGAAGCGGCGCAGCCTGCCGGTCGGCAAGCGGCTGCGGATCGAGCTTCCCGAGGCCGCTGCCGTGCGCTGGACCGCCGAAGAGTGGGCGACGGAGCGGGACACGGCGACGACCGAGAACAGCTTCGGCATGCACTATGCCGACCTGCCGGTCTCCGACCTGCCGCGCGGCACACACCTGCGCTTCACGTTTCGCTGGCTGTCCTCAGAGACCTGGGAGAACGAGGACTTCGTCGTCACCATCGACGGCGCGGAAGGCATCGCCACGACGACCGCCGCGTCCTGACGCGGCTCGGGTAAACTCGGCCAGCAACGAATGAGGGAGAGCGGCGTGGGCAACGGGATCTTGGCGGTCGATGTGGGCGGTACCGGTCTCAAGGCGGCGGTGATCGACGATACCGGCAAGCTTCTGGCCGACCGGGTGCGCGTGCCGACGCCGCATCCCTGCCCGCCGGCGGTGTTCGTCGACACGCTTTCGTCGATGGTGGCCGGCCTGCCGCCGTTCGATCGCATCTCGATCGGCTTTCCCGGTGTCGTCCGCGACGGCCGGGTGCTGACCGCGCCGAACCTCGGGACACCGGACTGGGCCGGCTTCGGTCTCGTCGAGGCGGTTTCGGCGAAGCTCGGCGGGCATCCCGCGCGGATGATCAACGACGCCGAGATGCAGGGCTACGGCATCATCAAGGGCGAGGGCCTCGAGCTCGTGGTGACGCTCGGCACCGGCTGCGGCACGGCGCTGTTCCGCAAGGGCGATCTGATGCCGCACATGGAGCTGGCGCATCATCCGCTGCACGAGGACAAGACCTACGACGAGTGGCTCGGCCGTGCCGCGCTCGACGACGCCGGCAAGAAGCAGTGGAGCAAGCGCGTCCACAGGACGATCGCCATCCTGTTCACGCTGCTGCACTACGACCGGCTCTACATCGGCGGCGGCAACGCTAAGCACCTGCAGGGCGACCTGCCGGAAAACGTCACGATCGCGTCCAACGAGGCGGGGCTCGAAGGCGGCGCGGCGCTCTGGCGCTATGGCGCGCCGGCCTAGCGGTCGCCGGGTGCCGCAGCGGCCGCGAACAGTGGCAGCGGTGCGTGGGCGGATTCGATCGCCAGCAGGCGCCGCTTCGTGTCGATGCCGCCGGGCGCCGAGAAGCCGCCGATACGGCCGCTCGCCGCCAGCACGCGGTGGCACGGCACGATGACCGGCACCGGGTTGTCGCCCATCGCCCGGCCGATGGCGCGGGCGGCGCCGGGCTCGCCGAGTTCTCGCGCGATCTCGCCATAGGTCCGGGTCTCGCCCGCCGGGATCGCCCGTGTGATCCCGTAGACGCGCCGATCGAAGTCGGACACGCCGTCGAGGTCGACGTCGACGAAGCCGAGGTCGATCCGTTCACCATCGAGCAGGCGGCGCACGGCCTCGATGGCGGCGCGAACCGGCTCGGGCGGCGCGCCGCCGGCGACGTCCGGCCAGCGCCGCGACAGTGACGCGAGCGTTAGCCGGTCGTCGCGGCCCGGCAGGGCGAATGCGACGATGCTGTCGCGGCGCCAGACGATGCCGCAGCGTCCGAGCGCCGTATCGAAGAGGGTAGAGGATGCGTCCGGCATGCGACGACTTTAGCACAGCTCGGACGCCGGCGAGCCGCGGCGCCGCATGAGCTCCCGCGACGCAATCCGTGGACCGGTGCGCCGGCCGTGGGCGGCGCCCAGCCTGATCACGCGACCGCTTCGGCCTCGCGGCTGCCGGCCAGGACGCGGAAACGCTTCGTCTCTGTCGTGTAGGTGTCCTCGAAGGCGCTCGACAGGAACACGTGGTCGACGATCGCTTCTTCCGGCGTGATCTCGATCACCAGGAAGCCGCGGCGTGCGCATTCGGCGTAGATCAACTGGTCGCCCGGCGACTTGCGGGCGCTCGAGTCGACGAACAACGCCGCGACGAGCTCCGGCGGGACGTCGAGGAGATACTGCTCGTAGCCAGGCGAACTCACCGAGGTGCAGCCGAACTCGGCGCCGACCGGCAGCGGGTCGCTGTCCGTCGGCCGTAGCAGGTTGGCGGTCCAGGCATTGTGCGAATCGCCGGTGAGCACGATCGGATTGCTCGCCGTCGCCAGCAGATCGAGCATCTTCAGCCGGGCGGTCGGATAGCCCGTCCAGGCGTCCGCCGCCAGCGGGAAGGGCAATCCGGCAGCGCCGAGCTGGGCGAGCTGAGCGCCGAACCCAGGTCCGAACAACTGGTCGAGGAGACCGATGAACTGGGCCCTCTGCTCGTCGTTCAACAGCGCGGTTCCGTTGATGTCTGGGGCGTTCTGGTAGAACATCAGCACCTGGTTGCCGATCAGCTGCCACGTTTGCTTGGTCGCGGCGAGCTTCTTGGCGAGCCACTCCTCCTGTTCGGTGCCGAGCAGCGTCCGCGGCCGCCCGCGATCGTTCAGGTCAGCCTCGAACGGTCCCTGAGGTGCGGCTGCGGCGTAGGTGGCGACGAGCGCGGGCGTGTCGAGCTGCAGATTGCGCCCGGCGTGCCGCGTGTCGATCATCACGAGCCGCGTGAGATCGCCGAAGTCGAAGACACGGTAGACCTCGTCGGGCCGGTTGCTCACCGGATCGATGCGGTCACCGTCCTTGGGCTCGCGGATCGGCAGCCACTCGTAGAAGGCGCGGACGCCCGCCTTCTTGCGCGCGATCCAGCGCCCCTCTTCGTCCGGCTCATGGTTCTCGGCGCCCGAGGTCCAGGCGTCGTTGGCGAGCTCGTGGTCGTCCCAGATGTTGATGAACGGGTTGTCACGGTGCAGCGCCTGCAGGTGCGCGTCGGTGCGATAGAGGGCGTGGCGCGCCCGGTACTGGTCGAGCACGACGATTTCCTCGGCCGGCAGCAGCGCGCTGTCGCGCGGCTTCGGCACCAGCCCGAGCGCGGCGGCGGGGGTGGTGTAGCCGTCGTCGCCCGGCCCGTACTCATAGATGTAGTCGCCGAGATGCAGGACCGCGTCGAGGTCGTCGTGCTTGGAAGCCTCCGCGTAGGCGTTGAAGTAACCGAGCTCGAAGTTCGAGCACGAGAACACCGCGAGCTTCAGCCGACCGACGTCGCCGCGCGGCAACGTGCGTGTCCGTCCGACGGGGGATCGCTTTCCCGTCGCCTCGAAGCGGTAGTAGTAGGTCGTGCCGGGCGCGAGGCCGTCGACGTCGATCTTGACGGTGTAGTCGTTCTGCTGGCGCGCGTTCGACCGGCCGCGGCGAACCACTCGGCGCATTTGACGGTCCTCTGCAACCGTCCACTTCACCGGGATCGCGGCGGCCGGGTCGAGCAGGGTGACGCGGGTCCACAGCACGACGCGGTCGGTGAGGGGATCGCCGCTCGCAATCCCGTGCAGGAACACGGTGTCCTTGGCGGCCGCCTCTGCGGTCACCGCGAAGGTGATCGTGGTCGCCGAGATGCCGGCCGCCAGCGTCAGCTGCAGCGCCTCGCGGCGCGTCAACGCCCCGAACGCCCCCGTCTTGCCGTGCTCGTCGCTGTCCGCCATGACCCGCCCCCTGTTTCTGGAACAGGAACAGTTTGAGGCGGCATGGACGACGGCGATGTGACGGTCTCGGCTCGCTGGCGGCTAACGCTCCAGGTACCACCGCACGAGGCTGTTGAAGTCCCGCCACTGGTCGATCCACAGATAGTGGTTCGCCCGGTCGAAGACGTGGAACTGGGCTCCCGGGATGCGCTTGTAGAGCGCCAGGCCGTTGTCGACCCCCTTCACCGAGTTGTTGCCCCAGATAACCAGCGGCTGGTGCGGCAATGTCGAGACGAGCTCGCCGATGTGGACGCCGTCGACGAGGTATTGCTCGGCGTTGCGGGCGCCGCCGTCGGCAAAGAACGCCTTCCAGGGCTCCTCCCAGACCGGCATCCACTTCGTCCCGAGCGCAACGCAGCGGTCGAGGAAGGCGTCCGGCAGGATCGAGGCGTCGAACATCATGTTCGACACCCACTTGCGCATGCCCTCCCGCGAGGTCTCCAGCGTGGTGCGCACCATCGTTCCCGGCACGAAGGCTTCCACGTAGCGCGCGCCGACGCCGGACGAGCCGATGCCGCCGGCGGGAAGGGCCAGGCTGGCGCTGTCGACCAGGATGAGCTCGCGCACGAGGTCGGGCCGCCGCAGCGCCACGTAGGCGGCGATCCAGGCGCCCTGCGACTGGCCGAGCAGGTGGACCGGCCCGATGCCGAGCGCTTCGATGAACGCCAGCACGTGCTCGGCCCGGACGCGGACGTGGCCGAGGTTGGCGAGATCGCGCGGCGGATCGGTGTCGCCGCCGCCGAGTTCGTCGACCGCGAACACGTGAAACCGCTCGCCGAGCGGAATGAGCGTCGGGAACCAGCGGTCGCTGCCGAGGCCGACCTGGAAATTGGCGCCGTGCACAAGCACCAGCGGCGGCGCACCGTCCTGGCCGGTCTCGCGATAGTGGGTGCGGTAGCCGTCGACGGTGAGGTAGCGGCTGCGCACCTCGCCGGGATGGTCGTAGATCGTGCGCCAGCCCTGTGCCTCGGTGCGTTCGCGCTCGACGGTCGCCGCTGCCATCGCGATTCCTCTCCGCGTCCTCTCCGGTCGGCGCGCACGCTAGCCGCGGCGGCGCCGGCCAACAAGCCGGAAGGGTGGGGTTGTGCTCGTCGGGAAGGCTGGCTGGGGGACTAGGATTCGAACCTAGATTAACGGAGTCAGAGTCCGCTGTTCTACCGTTGAACTATCCCCCATCCGTCGCGCGACAGATGGACAGTGGCACGCCGGGCATCGCCGAAGGAGGCAAGAGCCGGGTGCCGCGTCTGCACGGCGCGCGGCTTATAGCGCGGGCGGCAGGCGATGTGCAACGGGGTGGCCGTCGATCAGTAGGGAGCCGACGATCTCTCCGGAGCGGTCGATCGCGCAGGGTTGGCCGCGGATCGTGTCGGCGTCTCTGCCGCGGGAGGCGGCTTGGCGAGCGGTATCCGCCGACCCATATCCGCGCATCCCACGGCCGTGCCACGCCTGGATCCGCCGGGTTTGCGGATGGTCCTTGCAGACCGCCAGTCAGCTCGCCCGCCAGATCGCCCGTTTGTGCCGCCGTGCGAGCTTGCTAGAGTGCGATCCGGATGCCGGCTCGGCGGCACGACGACCTTGGATCGGCGGAAGAGCGTGTCTGCAACCAGTGAGGAGGGAACGGCGGCGGTCGCCCACGAGCCGATCGAACCGGCGCACGGCCGGCGTCGCCCGGCGCAGCGCGTCTATGCGGCGCTCGATCTTGGCACCAACAATTGCCGCCTGCTGATCGCAGAGCCGCGCCGCCACGGCTTCCGCGTCGTCGACGCGTTTTCCCGAATCGTCCGGCTGGGTGAAGGCATCGCGCACACCGGGCGGCTCAGCGAGCCGGCGATGGACCGCGCCGTCGAGGCGCTGAAGATCTGCCGCCGCAAGCTCGCCGAACGGTCGGTGTCGCGGGCGCGGCTGATCGCGACGGAGGCGTGCCGGGCGGCCGTCAACGGCTCCGAGTTCCTCGCCCGCGTCAAGGACGAGGCGGACCTCGACCTCGAGATCGTCTCGCGCGAGACCGAGGCGCGGCTCGCCGTCACCGGTTGTGCGGGGCTCGTCGACCTCAGCGGCGACGGTGCCATCCTGTTCGACATCGGCGGCGGTTCGTCGGAGCTCGTCTGGATCGATCTGACGGGGGGCGCCGCCCACCGCGGCGTCGACCGCGCCATCCGCGCCTGGGCGTCATTGCCCGTCGGCGTCGTCACGCTGGCCGAGCGCTTCGGCGGACATGAGGTCGACGCGGCGATCTTCGAGGCGATGGTGGCCGACGTGGCCGCGCGCATCGACGGGTTCCGCGGCGTCGCCGACGTCGATCGCGCGGCCGCCGGCGGCCGCATCCATCTTCTCGGCACCTCCGGGACGGTGACGACGCTCGCCGGCGTGCACCTCGGCCTCGACCGCTACGACCGGCGGCGGGTCGATGGGCTGTGGCTCGCGGCGGCCGACGTCGACGCGATGGTGACCCGCATCTGCGCGATGTCGCATGCCGACCGGGTGGCGAGCCCGTGTATCGGCTATGACCGCGCAGACCTCGTCATCGCCGGCTGCGCGATCCTCGAGGCGATCCGCCGGCGCTGGCCGTGCGAGCGGCTGCGGGTCGCCGACCGCGGCCTGCGCGAAGGCATTCTGTCGGAACTCATCGCCGCCGATCGATACGACGGCTATGGCGACCGGGACGACTGGTCGTGAGCGGCCAGCGCAAGGGGCCGGGTGCGGCGGGTGGCGGCACGGGAAAGGCGGGCTCTGGCGCACGGGCGCTCAAGGTGCGCGTGAAGACGGCGAAGAAGCGCACCGCCGCCTCGACGCGCTGGCTCGAGCGGCAGCTGAACGATCCCTACGTGCGCCGCACCAAGGCGGAGGGCTATCGCTCGCGTGCCGCCTTCAAGCTGATCGAGATCGACGACCAGTACAAACTGCTGTCCCGCGGCGCGCGCATCGTCGACCTCGGCGCGGCGCCGGGCGGCTGGTCGCAGGTCGCCGCCGCCCGCACCGGCTCGACCGACCATGATCCGCGCATCGTGGCGATCGACTACCTGCCGGTCGACGCGCTGCCGGGCGTGGTGATTCTCGAGAAGAACTTCCTCGACCCTGACGCTCCGGCGGCGATCGTCGCGGCGCTCGGCGGGGAAAAGGCCGACCTCGTGCTCTCCGACATGGCGGCGCCGGCGACCGGCCACAAGAAGACCGACCACCTGCGCATCATGCACCTGTGCGAGGTGGCGGCGGAGTTCGCGCGCGACGTGCTCGCCCCCGGCGGCACGTTCCTCGCCAAGGTGCTGCGCGGCGGCACCGAGCACACGTTGCTCTCCGACCTGAAGCGCGACTTCGCCCAGGTGATGCACGTCAAGCCGCCGGCGAGCCGGCAGGACTCGGCGGAGCTCTACGTGCTCGCGAAGGGCTACCGGGGTGTGCCGGCCGAGCGGGGCGAGACCGGCGACGCCCAAGGCTGAGGCGCGTCACTCTTCCGGCTTGTCGGGCAACGGCGCGGGCCTGCGACGGCCCGACATTGACGCTCCCGCGTCCGCCGGCAGCCTCAGATAGTTGAGGACGGGAACCAGCGAGATCGCGCCGAGGACCAGGAAGGCGATCAGATAGTCGGTGAGCGCGATCGTGTGGTCGCCATTCATCGAGCGCAGCGCCTCGAGGATGAAGGCGGCGACGGCGACGCCCGTCGACAAGGCGAGCTGCTGGGTGACGCTCGACAGGCTGGTGGCGCGGCTGGTGTCGTGCTCGGGGACGTCGGCGTAGGTCAGCGCGTTCAGGCAGGTGAACTGCAGCGAGCGGAAGAAGCCCGCCACCAGCAGGATGGCGATGATGGCATAGTGCGGCACGCCGTAGATGAAGAGCCCCGTCACCGCGATGAACCCCGCGCTGACGATGCCGTTCACCACCAGCACCGGCTTGAAGCCGACGCGGCGGACGATTGGCGCGGCGGTGAATTTCATCAACAGCGCGCCGCCGGCGCCGGCGAAGGTCAGCATCCCCGTCTCGAACGCCGAGAGCCCGAGGCCGAGCTGCAGCATCAGCGGCAGCAGGAACGGGATGGCGCCGATGCCGATGCGGAACACGAAGCCGCCGACCACGCCGGTGAACAGCGTGCGGTATTTGAACAGCTCAAGGTCGAGCAGCGGTCGCATCGTGGTGCGCCGCGCGTGCCCGACATAGAGGGCGGTGAACGTCGCGCCGACGGCGAGCAACGCCAGCGACACCCAGAACGGCACGAACGCCTGGCCGAAGACGGAAAGGCCGAACACCAGGCCGGACAGTCCGACGCCGAGCAGCACGAAACCGAGCGCGTCGAAGCGGCCGGGTTCCTCGGCGCGGAAGTCGGGCACGAACAGCCGCGCCAGCACGAAGCCGACGATGCCGACCGGCACGTTGATCCAGAAGATCCACCGCCAGTCGAAGAAGGTGACGATGAAGCCGCCGACCGGCGGCCCCATCATCGGTCCGAGCAGGCTCGGCACCGTCAGCCAGGCCATCAGGCTGACGAGTTCGCTGCGCGGCGCGCTGCGGATCACCACGAGGCGCCCGACTGGCGTCATCATCGCGCCGCCGACGCCCTGCAGGACGCGCGCGGCGACGAACTGTTCGAGCGTGCTCGAGAAGCCCGAGCAGATCGAGCCGATGGTGAAGACCACGATGGCGCTGGAGAACACGGCGCGGGCGCCGAATCGATCCGCCATCCAGCCGCTCGCCGGAATGAACACGGCAAGCCCCAGCAGGTAGGCGGTGAAGGCGAGCTTGAGCGCGATCGGATCGACGCCGATGTCGACGGCGATCGCCGGCAGCGCCGTTGCGATAACGGTCGAATCGACCTGTTCCATGAACAGGGCGGACGCAACGATCAGCGCGGTGAACTGCGGACGGGTCACGAGCTGTGGGCAGCCTGACGGATGCGGCGGCGGATGGGCCGTCGGCCCCGGCCGGAGGAGGCGCGCGGCTCGGCTCGGAGAGAGTTGTCGGACAATGCCGTAATACGGTGGGCGCCGGTCTGCAAGGGTGCATTCCAGCAGCGCGGTGCATCAACAGGGTGTGGACGGCGCTTTGTTTTTGCACCCGCGAAGGGGCCGTGATAAGTCCCAGCGCCATCTTCATCGGGAGTGCCGGCGAACGCTGTCGCCGGGTCCGGCCACGCCGGTCCCGGCCGGGTTCGGTCAACATCCCATCCATGTCGGAGCTGGCCATGTCAGAGATCGTCGAAACGCTCACCGGCCGGGACGCGCTGACGTTCGACGACGTGCTGCTCCTGCCCGGCCACTCCGAGGTGATGCCCGGCGAGGTCGACGTTCGCTCGCGCGTGACGAAGACGCTCGAGCTTAACCTGCCGATCCTGTCGGCGGCGATGGACACGGTCACCGAGGGTCGGCTCGCCATCGCCATGGCGCAGGCCGGCGGCATCGGCGTCGTGCACCGCAACCTGTCGCCCGAGGACCAGGCCGAGCAGGTTCGCCAGGTGAAGAAGTTCGAGTCGGGCATGGTGGTGAACCCGCTCGTCATCGGACCGGACGCGACGCTCGCCGACGCGCTCGAGGTGATGCACCGCCACTCGATCTCCGGCGTGCCGGTGGTCGAGAATGGCGGCACCGGCGGCCACCACGTCGGCCGGCTGGTCGGCATTCTCACCAACCGCGACGTCCGCTTCGCCTCGAACCCGCAGCAGCGCATCTACGAGCTGATGACACGGGAGAACCTCGTCACGGTGCGCGATGGGGTCAGCCAGCTGGAGGCGAAGCGGCTCCTGCACAAGCACCGCATCGAGAAGCTGCTCGTCGTCGACGACCGCTTCAACTGCGTCGGCCTCGTCACCGTGAAGGACATCGAGAAGGCGCAGCTCAACCCGCACGCCTCGAAGGACGAGCAGGGGCGCCTGCGCGTCGCGGCGGCGACGACGGTCGGCGACCAGGGCATCGAGCGCACCGAGCGGCTGATCGATGCCGGCGTCGACCTCGTGGTGGTCGACACGGCGCACGGCCATTCCGAGCGCGTGCTGGAGACGATCCGGCGCGTCAAGCTTTTGTCGAATGCCGTGCAGGTGCTCGCGGGCAACGTTGCCACCGCCGACGGCGCGCGCGCTCTGATCGACGCCGGCGCCGACGCCATCAAGGTCGGCATCGGCCCGGGCTCGATCTGCACGACGCGGGTGGTGGCGGGCGTCGGCATGCCGCAGCTCACCGCGATCCTGGAAGCGGTCGCCGCGACGCAGGGCGCCGACGTGCCGGTGATCGCCGACGGCGGCATCAAGTTCTCGGGCGACCTCGCCAAGGCGATCGCCGCCGGCGCCTCTGCCGCGATGATCGGCTCGCTGCTCGCCGGCACCGACGAGAGCCCGGGCGAGGTCTATCTCTACCAGGGCCGCAGCTACAAGTCGTACCGGGGCATGGGCTCGGTTGGCGCGATGGCACGCGGCTCGGCCGATCGCTACTTCCAGGCCGAGGTGCGCGACACGCTGAAGCTGGTGCCGGAGGGTATCGAGGGGCAGGTGCCCTACAAGGGGCCGATCGCCGCGGTGCTGCACCAGCTCGCCGGCGGCCTGCGCGCTGCCATGGGCTATGTCGGCGCCGGCACGATCCCGCAGTTCCAGGACCGCGCCCGCTTCGTGCGCATCACCGGGGCGGGCCTGCGCGAAAGCCACGCACACGACGTGACGATCGTGCGCGAGAGCCCCAATTACCCGCTGAGCGGCTGACACGGCGCCGCCGACCTCTCGCGAAAGGTGCCCCGATGACCGTCGCCGCCAAGCTGTTGCCGCTGTTCGTGCAGGTGGCATTGACGCTGTTCCTGCTGTTTCGGCTCGGCTGGCTGCGCTACCGCGTCGTGCAGCGCGGCGAGGTGAAGCTCGCTCCGGAGTTCGCACTGACGGGCGACCGGTGGCCGCCCTACGTCCGCCAGACCGGCAACTCGTTCGCCAACCAGTTCGAGATCCCGGTCCTCTTCTACGTGGCGATGGTGCTCGGCCTGTTCGTCAACGCCATCGACTTCCTGTTCATCGTGTTCGCCTGGATCTTCGTCATCTCCCGCCTCCTGCACGCTGCCGTGCATGTCACCAGCAACGACGTGCGTTTCCGCTTTCCGACCTACGCGATCGGCGTCTTCGCCGTCATCGTGCTGTGGGTGATGATTGCCCTGCACGTGCTGCTCGCACCCGCGCTCGCATGACGCCGGCGGCCAGAGTCTCCGCCGCGATCGAGGTGCTGGAGGCGGTCGCCGCCCAGCACCGGCCGGCCGCCGAGGCGCTGAAGGACTGGGGACGGTCGCACCGTTTCGCCGGCTCCGGCGACCGCGCCGCGATCGGCAACCTCGTCTTCGACGCGTTGCGCCGCCGCGCCTCGCTCGCTTGGCGCATGGGGTCCGACGCGCCGCGCTCGCTGGCGCTCGCCGCCTGGCACCACGTCTGGAGCGAACCCGTCGAGGCGATCGAGCGTACGGTCTCTGGCGATCCGCACGGCCCGGGCGCGCTCACCGATGACGAACGGTCGGCGCTGTCCGGCGGCGACCTTTCCGCTGCACCAGACTGGGTGCGTGCCGACGTGCCGGAATGGCTCGCACCGACGCTCGGCGCCGCCTTTGCCGGCCGGATGGCGGAGGAGGGGGCGGCGCTCGCCGTCCGCGCCCCGATCGACCTGCGCGTCAACACGCTGAAGGCGACGCGGGAGAAGGTGCTGGCGCGGCTCGCCCACGTCGGCGCCACGGCGTGCCGGTGGTCGCCGGTCGGCGTGCGCGTGCCGGTCGGCGAAGGCCCGAAGCGGCCGCCTCACGTCGAGGGCGAGACCGAGTATGCCCGCGGCTGGTTCGAGATCCAGGACGAGGGGTCACAGCTCGCGGCACTCGTCGCCGGCGCGCGACCGGGCGACCAGGTCGTCGACCTCTGCGCCGGGGCCGGAGGCAAGACGCTGGCGCTTGCCGCCGAGATGATCAACCGCGGCCAGATCTACGCCTACGATGCCGACGCGCGCCGTTTCGGCGACATCGTTGCGCGCATCGACCGCTCCGGCGCACGCAACATCCAGCTGCGTTCGCCGAAGCGGCCGGAGCCGCTCGCCGACTTGCGCGACCGCGCCGACCTGGTGCTGGTCGACGCCCCGTGCACCGGCTCCGGCACGTGGCGCCGCCGGCCTGACGCCAAGTGGCGGCTGACGGAGGCACAGCTCGCCACCCGCATCGCCGAGCAGGACGCCGTGCTCGACGAGGGGGCCGTGCTGGTGCGGCCGGGCGGGCGCCTTGCCTACGTCACCTGCTCGCTGCTGCCGGCGGAGAACGAGGCGCGCGTCGTCGCCTTCCTGGCGCGCCATTCCGCCTTCCGGCTCATCGAGCCCGCCGCGGCGTGGCTCGCGGCGCTCGGCGCGCCGCTGCCCGATGCGCTGACCGTCGGCGTGGCGGACCTCGGCCGCGCGATCCGGCTGACGCCGGCCTCCGCCGGCACCGACGGCTTCTTCGTCGCGACGATGGAACGGGTCGGCTGAGGCGCTACTGCAGCGATTTCGTCAGGATCAGCACGTCGAGGTTCTCGGTCGGCACGAAGTCGGTCTTGCGCATCTCGAACAGCGTCGGCCCGATCTTGGTGACGCCTTCCCCGCAGAAGCTGACGAGATTATCCGGCGAGCCCTTGTTGACGACGAGGCGGAACTCGCCGATCGGGCCGGACCAGTTGGCGCCGGTGGTCAGCACGTAGCCGACGCGCTGCTCCCCGAGGTAGCCGCCGTTGCCCTCGGCCTTCTTCGCCGCCCGCTCGGCGGCGGCGAGAAACGCCTTGTCGACGCAGTACTTCGCCAGGTGTTCGCGGGCATAGGGATCCTTCTCGACGCCCGGCTGGCCGAGCATCGAGCCGACCGACAGGCCGACGCTCGGCACGTAGCGGTGCTCGACCGCGGTCTCCGCACCGGCCGGGAAGCGCTGCTCCCAATAGAACGTCGTGTGCAGCGTCCAGCGCGCCTCCAGGTGCCGCTTCATGCCGGTGCCGGTGTCGTCGTACTCGACCACCTCCGCCAGCCCGAGCCGGATGAGCTCGTCCCACCGCGAGGACGGCAGGCCATCGAGCACTTCGTTGGTGCCGCGCAGGTGCGGGGCGAGCGGAATGCCCATCTCCGTCAGCAGCGCCGTTCGGTCGAGGCCGTGCGACGTCACCCGTTGTTCGACCTCAGTTGCCACCGGCACGCCGTCCACCTCGGTGGTGAAGTCGATCAGCCGGACCGGATCCTCGGTCGGGAAGGCGACGTTGTACTCGGGCGAATCGATGGTGATGTCCGGCATCGGGAAGGCGACGAGGCTGACGACGTCGGCGTCGGTGCGGTTGAAGAAGCGGTACTTCACCCGCACCATCTCGGTGGAGACGTAGAGGTCCTCCGAGCGCATCTCGATCGCCTCGCTGCGCACGAACACGAGCCCGCCGGCGGCGAGTTCGGCCGAGGAATCGTTGGCGAGCGCGACCGTCGGCACGAGGACGAGCGCGAGGACGGCGGCGGCGGCTTTCATCAGACGGGCCTCACAGGCTGCGACGCCCGATTGCTCCGGCAAATCGTCGGCGCGCGCAACCCTGATCGGCGCTCCGCGAGGACCGGCCTTCGTGGACAAAGCGCGGCGAACCCCCTAGGAGAACCCACGATTCCCGGACCGCGGCGAGCCCATGACCGACACCGTCCTGATCATCGATTTCGGCAGCCAGGTGACGCAGCTGATCGCCCGGCGGGTGCGTGAGAACGGCACCTACTGCGAGATCCACCCCTTCCAGAGCGCCGAGGCGGCGTTCCATCGGCTGAAGCCGAAGGCGGTGATCCTCTCCGGAGGGCCGGCCTCCGTGCCGGATGCGGACAGCCCGCGCGCGCCCCAGGCGGTGTTCGAGGCCGGCGTGCCGGTGCTCGGCATCTGCTACGGCCAGCAGGTGATGGCGGCGCAACTCGGCGGCACCGTCGAGGGCGGCCACCATCGGGAGTTCGGCCGCGCCGAGGTGTCGGTCGCCTCGCCGAGTGCCTTGTTCGAAGGTGTCTGGGAGATCGGCGGCAAGCATCCCGTCTGGATGAGCCACGGCGACCGCATCACCGAGATGCCGGCGGGATTCGAGGTCTATGCCGCCTCGCCGAACGCGCCGTTCGCCGTCATCGCCGACGAGGCGCGCCGGTTCTATGGCCTGATGTTCCACCCGGAGGTGGTGCACACGCCGGACGGCGGCCGGCTCCTGTGGAACTTCGTCCACAAGATCGCCGGCCTCAAGTCCGCGTGGACGATGTCGGCCTACCGGCAGTCAATGATCGACAAGATCCGCGCGCAGGTGGGCTCGGAGCGCGTCATCTGCGGGCTCTCAGGCGGCGTCGATTCGGCGGTCGCCGCCGTCCTCATTCACGAGGCGATCGGCGACCAGCTCACCTGCATCTTCGTCGACCACGGGCTGATGCGGCTGAACGAGGCGGAGGAGGTCGTCGGGCTGTTCCGCGGCCACTACAACATCCCGCTCGTCCACGTCGACGCGAGCGAGATGTTCATCTCGGCACTGGAAGGCGAGGCGGACCCCGAGACGAAGCGCAAGACGATCGGCCGCCTGTTCATCGAGGTGTTCGAGGCGGAGGCGAAGAAGCTCGGCGGTGCCAAGTTCCTCGCCCAGGGCACGCTCTATCCGGACGTCATCGAGAGCGTGTCGTTTTCCGGCGGCCCGTCGGTGACGATCAAGTCGCACCACAATGTCGGCGGCCTGCCCGAGCGGATGAACATGCAGCTCGTGGAGCCGCTGCGCGAGCTCTTCAAGGACGAGGTGCGCGCGCTCGGCCGCGAGCTCGGCCTGCCGGAGAGCTTCGTCGGCCGCCACCCGTTCCCGGGCCCCGGCCTCGCGATCCGCTGCCCCGGCGGCATCACCCGCGAGAAGCTCGATGTGCTGAGGCGGGCAGACGCCATCTACCTCGAGGAGATCCGCGCCGCCGGCCTCTACGACGTCATCTGGCAGGCCTTCGCGGTGCTGCTTCCGGTTCAGACGGTCGGCGTGATGGGCGACGGGCGCACCTACGAGCGCGTGCTGGCGCTCAGGGCGGTGACCTCGATCGACGGCATGACGGCCGACTTCTACCCCTTCGACATGGGCTTCCTCGGCCGAACAGCGACCCGCATCATCAACGAGGTGCGCGGCGTCAACCGCGTCGTCTACGACGTGACGTCAAAGCCGCCGGGCACGATCGAGTGGGAGTAGGGGCATTTTCCTGGATGCTTTGAGATGTTCCGGCGAACCCTGCCGCATCTCATACCATCCGGTGACATCGGATGAGGAAATCTTAGCTTGTACAGTCGCGTAGCAACTTTGTTATTTTCTCGTCAAGGTTGCGAGCTACGGTGAGAGCGCTAAAGTTGCCATAGGAATGCAGGTAGCTCTCCATCTCGTCATAAGAAACATGCACGCCGTCCTGACGCTCATCAACAAGAATTGTGACTGGAGCATAAGATCCAGCGTCGGGAAGGTGTTTGACCATTTCTTTCATGATGAGTGGGTTGCCCACTAAGAATCGTATGCTCTTCGGAGTATCGAGCCCAGATTCGCGGCGCAGGATGGCACCCAGATCAAATTCCGCGAAGAGCATAAGGCCTGTGCGGCCAAGGGCGCCTTGCACAACGCGCTCCAGGTCCCGGAAGGTCGCAGCGGCCCTCGTCGCGGTGAAAAATTCGACCATGTCGGGTTGCCCGACTGCCGACTTGAGTGCCGCCACAACGGCGTCGAATGGTTTGGAACACGTGAGGCTGAAGCGCCTAACCTCGACCTTTGCGACAGTCATCTTGTCCTCCGCTAGAGCTCACATGAATAAGCTCTCGATAGAAAATGTGCATCCGATCGTGTCGGAACGTGACGGGATTCCGGCGTTGGTCATGCTTCCAGGAAGATCCGGGCGTGGCTGACGAACAAATCGGGGTACTGAAACAAGGCGCCATGACCGGAATCGGGATAGAGGATCATCTGTGCGTTGCTGAGAGCCTTGAATATCGTGAAAGTGTTGTCCGCCGGCAGCATGGTATCGCGGCTGCCGCTGACCACGAGGGTGGGCTGGCGGATGGCGCGAAGAATGGCATGCTCGGGATCAGGTGTGGCGCACCAGGTGATCAGCGCCTTGGCCTGCGGATCGGTTACCGCGCTGCCGTTGTCGGTGTCCCGATCGTCCTGACGAACACGCGCCCGCCGCAGGAACGCCAGGCCAGCCGAGCGGCTGGCGCTCGACTTCGTGAAGAAGAGAGGCAGGCGGGGGTCCGGCGCATCGGTCTGGGAAAATGCCTCCTGGAGAACCGCCAACAGGTGCTCCTCTCCGCCTTTCGGCGCCGTGCCGACGAGGATGAGCCTGCGGACCAGCCGTCCGTGCTCGGCAGCAATCTGCTGGGCAACGCAGCCGCCGAGGGAGAAGCCCAGCAGGTCGATTTCGGAGAGGCCGAGCAAAGTGATGAATTCGACTGCATCTCGTGCCATCGCCGCGACATTGTCGGGCGTTTGACCGGTCGAGCGGCCGACCCCGGCGTTGTCGAAGGCGATCACAGGACGATCGGCGGCGAGGGCGTTGACGACGGCGGGATCCCAGGCATCGATGTTGCCCGAGAAGTGCTGCAGGAGAACCAGCGGCGTTCCGGTCGATGGGCCGAGGCAACGATAGGCGAAGCGGATTGCGCGGCCTTCGATGTAGCGGGTGGGTGCCGTTTCAAGCGTCGCGGCATCCTGGCTCGCGATGTCGAGTTCAGTCATGTCATCCTCCGGCTGCTTGGCATGAGACAATCGTGGGGAACCGGCGCGGCGTAGCGACCGGGATTGTCCTCAAGGATGTCGATGCGTTGCCCGCAGTGTCTGGTTGGGTTTGCACCAACATCGGTTCGATGCGTTCTATATTCCCGTGGGCAGGTGTGGACGCTCCCGGCGTGAAAGTGCCGGGAGCGGTCCTTTCAGTTCGCGAGGGCTGCCTTTTCGATCACCGCGGCGACTTCCTTCGCGTGAACGACGAGCGAAGCATGGCTGCCGGCGACTTCCGTCGTCTGAGCTTTCATCTCGGCGGCGAAGAACTTCTGGGCGGCGGGTGCGATCACCTTGTCCTTGGTGGTGATCACGTAGAACGTCGGCTTGTCGCGCCAAGCGGCCGTATCGACCGGTGCCTCGAACGCCGTGTGGTTCAGCGGAAGCTGATGGTTTGCCAGGGATTCGGCGATCTGCGGGGGGAGGTCGGCGGCGACCGCCGAAGGAAACACCTTCGGATCGATGTAGAGGTTGCCCTTGTCGTCGGCATGAATCGCCGCACTACCTTCGGTGGCCGGGCCGCTCTTGGCCAAGGTCGCCAGAGATTGCCCGACGTCGGGGGCGAAGGCGGAGACGTAGACGAGCGCCGAGACCTTGGGATCGTCACCCGCTTCGGTGATGACCACCCCGCCCCAGGAGTGGCCAACGAGAACTGTCTTGCCGTTCTGTTTGGCGAGCGCTTGTTTGGTTGCGTCGACGTCCGCTGCGAGGGAGGTGAGCGGGTTTTCGACGAGCGTGACGTTGTAGCCCTTCTTCGTGAGGATGTCGGCGACCGGCCTCCAGCTCGTCTGGTCGACGAATGCGCCATGGACGAGAACGATATTGTGGGCCGCCCCCTTGGGCAGTTGAGCCGATTGGGCGGGGGTGGCAACTGTTGCTCCGGCCATGAGGATGGTCGCGACGGAGAATAGAAGATTTCGCATTGATGGCTCCTCTTGAGAGTATGGACGACGGCAGTCCGGGAAAGGGCCGGCGTGTCGGCGAAGTCACGGTTCTTCCATGAGTCGCGCTGCGAGATGGCTTGCCGCATAACCCTGTTGCTCGACGTGACATCAGGTAGTGCGTGCAGACTTCGGACGTTAGGCCCCAATCGTCCGAATATTGTGTCTGACCGTCCGCCGTGTTAGCGTTGAAGTGATGGACATACTCGCCCAAGTGCTCGATCGCGTCCGCCTCGGCGGGACGCTGCTCTTTCACTTCGAGCTAGGTCATCCATGGAATCTGGCGTTGCCAGCGCGCCCCTATGCCTTGTTCCATTATCTCAGTCGCGGCTCAGCTACTCTCGTGCTGGAACAGGGACGAGAACTCCACTTGACCGAGGGCGACTTTGTCGTCGTCACACGCGGCGAGCCTCACGCGATCTATTCGGATCGCCATTCGAAGCCGCTACCAATTTTGGACCTGGATCGACTACCCGGACGACTTGCCGTCGTTCGTCATGGAGGCGATGTACAGCCGCTCTCGACGATGATCTGCGGCAATTTCACGGTGGAGCGGCCGTCGCGCGGCAGCGTCTTGGAACTACTTCCGCCGCTGCTTCTCCTGAAGCCGTCAGACGGTGGCGGATGGCTCGAGGCAATTCTGCAACGCATGGTGAGCGAGGCGGCGCTGGCGCGTCCCGGCCAAGCTGTTGCGCTCTCACGACTGACGGAAGTGCTCTTCGTCGAGGTGCTGCGAAGCTGGATCCAGTCTCTCGATAGCGGAGAAGGCGGTTGGCTGGGGGCGATGGCGGACCCGCACATAGGACCGGCGCTTCAAATGATTCACGAGCGGCCGGATCAGCCTTGGACCCTCGGCGACCTTGGGCGCCGCGTCGGGCTTGGTCGATCGGCGTTTTCGGCTCGCTTCAGCAAGCTCGTTGGCCAGTCCATGTACCGTTATTTGATCGCACGCCGGATGGCCGAGGCTGCGTTCTTGCTCGAATCCAGCGACGACGGAATTGCGCGAATTGCGACCCGTGTCGGCTACGAGACCGCGGCCGCCTTTTCGAAGCTGTTCCATCGACATTACGGCCTATCGCCTGGCCGCTACCGAGCAGTTCGCCAGTCTTCGGCCGAAAGCAAGGGAACGCTCTTGGAGCGGAAGTCGCCGGTTGATCTCGACCAAGCTGGCGACCACGCCGTTGCGCCATGATGTCTGGCCTGGAGGACGCCCCGGCCTTTTCACCCGGGCGCAATGCCCCCCCCTCAGTCCGTCCGCATCCCCTGCAACGCGAAGAACGTGCCGCGCTTCGCACCATCGGCCAGCACGAGGCGGCCGAGGAGGCTGTCGACGCGGGCCGGTCTGCCGGTACCGGCGAACAGTCCGTCGATGTTGAAGAGCGTCTTCACGCCGCTGCCGGGCGGATCCTCGATCGACAGGCTGCCGCTCGCCCGGCACGTCGCGTCCTGGGGGAACAGCGGCCCCTCGATGCTGATCTGCGGGTCGGCCAGCGAGTTTGCCTGGCAGGACTGGCGATCGATCCAGCCCTTGGAGACGCGTACCTCGCAATAGATCGGCGCCTTGGCGGCGCTGATCACCAGGAGCCACGTGCCGTCGGCGGCGCGCGGGTCACAGGCTGCCTCCGCCGCGGCCGGGACACCTGCGGCGAGCACAGCGAACGCTGTCGCGAAAGCTGTCGTCCTGCCCCGCACGGTTCCCCTCCGACTGCGCTCGAGTCATCCACCGACCTGCGATACGCTGCGTGCCGCATGCGCGCAAGGCGGCGACGGAGACGATCGCCACACGAGGTGAATGGCGCCGGCCATCAGCGCGTGATCAGGATGCGCGTGTTGCCCGGTCCGTAGGACGATACCAGCTGGAACAGCGTCGCGGCGTTGCCCGGCGCGAGCCGCACGCAGCCGTGCGAGGCCGGACGGCCGAGCGCCTTCACCGCCGTGGTGCCGTGGATGGCATAGCCGCCGCGGAAGAAGATCGAATGCGGCATCGGCGCGTTGTCGTACTTGCGCGAGTACCAGCGGCGGTGGAGCCGGGTCGGCCGGTAGCTGCCGGTCGGCGTGACGTAGCCGCGCCGCGCCGTCGACACCGCCCACGTGTAGGCGGGCTTTCCCGCGATCGACACGTACATGCGCTGCTCGGACAGGTCGATGCGCGCCACGACCGTGCTGGCGAGCGCCGGTCGCGCGGCGACCGCGACGACGAAGACGGCACTGGCGATCACCGCGAACACGAGCCTACGCATGGTGGCTGTCCCCCATCGCCCGCCGCCCGCGATCAAATGGATCGCCTCGCTGCGACGACTCGTCGCCATCATCGCCCGGAAGTGGTACCGGAGCAATCCGCCCGTGGTGGTCAACAGTCTGTGATCTCGAAGGAATTTCTCTGGGCGGAGAAGACCGGCGAAGCGCGACGGATGGACGCCTGCGCGGACGGGCGAGGGTCGGCTATTGTCGCGCGCGCTGCACCGTGACGCGCCGGAGAGGTCAGCATGGTCGTCCTCGCAATCGGCTTGATCCTTTTCCTCGGCAGCCACCTGCTGCCGACCATCCCGCTGCTGCACGACCGCCTCGTCGCGAAGCTCGGCAGGACGCCATACCGCCTCCTCTTTTCGCTCGTGGCCGGCCTCGGCCTCGTGCTGATCATCTGGGGATATGGGCTGGCGCGCGCCGCCGGGCCGATCGTTCTCTACGACCCGCCGACCTGGCTGCGTCATGTCACGCTGCTCCTGATGCTTCCGGTATTCGTGCTGCTGGTCTCGGCCTACCTGCCCGGCCGCATCAGCGCCGCGGTTCGCCACCCGATGGTCACCGCCGTCAAGCTCTGGGCCTTCGCACACCTGTTGGCGAATGGCGACGCCGCATCGGTGCTGGTGTTTGCGACGTTCCTCGCTTGGGGCGTCGTCGACCGCATCTCGCTGAAGCGGCGCGAGGCGGCGGCGCGCGTATCCGTCCAGCGCGGACCGATCCGCAATGACATCATCGCCGTCTGCATCGGCCTCCTTGTTTATGCCGCCTTCGTCGCGCACTTGCACGCGTGGCTGATCGGCGTCCCCGTCATCTGATTCGGGATGCCGACAGTCTGGCCGTTCCGCTTGGCTCAGTCGCCCGAACGCTGTAAGCCGTCGTCACTTCGCGCCGCGCGTAGCCGGCGTGTCGAGTGCAGACGCCCGCCGCGGCGAAGGGTGACGGGCGAAGCGCGCGGGTCTGTCAGCTTCGCCGAGACGGGGTCGAATGTCGGATATCTTCAACGAGGTCGAACAGGACCTGCGGCGCGAGCAGCTGAAGAAGCTGTGGGACCGCTTCGGCGTCGCGGTGATCGTGATCGCGATCGCGGTCGTGGCGGCGACCGCCGGCTGGCGCGGTTACCTCGCCTGGCAGCAGTCGCAGGCGAACGAGTCGGGCGACCTGTTCTTCTCCGCCCTCGAGCTCTCGCAGCAGGAAGACCACGCTGGTGCCGCAGCGGCACTCGACGGGTTGGCGGAAGACGGTCAGGCCGGCTACCGGCTGCTCTCCCGCTTCCGGGCGGCGAGCGAGTATGCCCAGGCCGGCGACCGGCCGGCCGCGCTGGCGGCGTTCGATGCCATCGCCGCGGATGCCTCCGTGGCGCCGCTCTATCGCAACCTGGCACGTGTCCGCGCCGGTTACCTGGCGCTCGATGACGGCGACCGGGCCGCCGTCGACGAGCGCGTCTCCGCGCTCGCCGCCGGCGACGGCCCGTGGCGCCAGGCGGCCCGCGAGATCGCCGGCCTCGCCGCCTATGCGGCCGGCGACCTGCCGGCGGCGGAAGGCTACTTCAAGCAGATCGCCGACGACCGGACGGCGTCCGGCGAGTTCGGCAATCGCGCACAGTTGATGCTGGCCCTGATCCAGAGCGCCAAGCCGCCGGCTGCGAAGACCGGGGAGGACCCCTCTTGAGGGTGGCGGCGTCTCAGTTCCGGGTGGCCCGCATCGTCGCCGCGGTCGTGCTCGCGGGTGGTCTCGCCGGCTGCGAGACGGTGTCGGACGCGGTCTATACGTTCAACCCGTTCGCCGAGAAGGACAAGATCCTGCCCGGCGCGCGGACGCCGGTGTTCGGCGACGAGGGTTCGGCGGCGCTGGTGCAGCCCGAGAGCGGCAGCCGCGTTGCCTCGGTCGGTCCGGCGCAGGCCTATGCGGACTGGTCGCAGCCGGGCGGCAACGCCGCCAACGACCCCGGCAACATCGCCTACGACGGCAGCGCCGCGCGCGTCTGGAGCACCGCGGTCGGCGGCGGCTCTGGCGGCTCGAGCTTCGGGCTCGGATCGTTCAACGGCAAGTCGCTGCGCATCTCCGCCCGCCCGGTGGCCGCCGGCGGCCGCCTCTACGTCTATTCCCCCGGTGCCGTCGTCACCTCGCTGTCGCTCACCGGCGGCGGACGGGGCTGGACGGTGACGCTGCGCCCCGAGGGCGAGCGCGGCGTGGCGAGCGGCGGCGGCGTCGCCTACGACCAGGGCCGCGTCTATGTCGGCACCGGCTACGGCGCGTTGACGGCGCTCGACGCCGGCTCCGGCGCGCAGGTGTGGACGAAGGAGATGGACGCTCCGGCCCGCGGCGCGCCCACGGCGGCGAACGGCAAGGTGTTCGTCGTCACCCAGACGAACGTCGTGTTCGCGGTCAACCAGGCCGACGGCGCCGAACTCTGGTCCTATCGCGGCATCCCGGAGACCTCCGGCCTGCTCGCCAACGCCTCCCCGGCGGTGGTCGGCGATACCGTCGTGGTGCCGTACACCTCCGGCGAGGTGATCGCCTTCAACGCCACCACCGGCGAGCCGAAGTGGTCGGACGCCGTGACGCGCGCCACGCGGACGATGGCGCTCTCGTCGATCAACGACCTTTCGGCGAGCCCGGTGGTCAGCGGTGGCGTCGTGTTCGCCTCCGGCGTCGCCGGGCGCACCATTGCGATCGATCTCGCCTCGGGTGCCCGCAAGTGGGAGCAGGACGTCGGTAGCGCCCATACGCCGATCGTCTCCGGCAACGCCATCTTCCTGGTCGATCTCGACGACCGTGTCGTCGCGCTCGACCGGGCGACCGGATCGCCGCTGTGGGCGACGCAGCTGCCGATCGTCAAGACGCGCAAGGAGCGGACGAACTGGGCCGGCCCGGTGCTCGCCGGTGGCTCGCTGTGGTTCGTCTCGAGCGATTCCAAGCTCGCCTCGGTGGATGCCGCCTCTGGGCAGATCACCAGCACCCGGGCGATCAGCGATCCCTCCTACATTTCTCCGATCGCCGCCTCGGGCCTGATGATCACGGTGTCGGAAAACGGCACGATCTCGGCCTATCGCTGACGCCACGCGCAGGGGCCGATGGAAACCAAGGTAGCGATCGTCGGCCGGCCCAACGTCGGAAAGTCCACGCTGTTCAACCGCCTGGTCGGGCGCAAGATCGCGCTCGTCGACGACACCCCGGGCGTGACGCGCGACCGCCGCGAGGGCAAGGCGCGGCTCGCCGACCTGCGCTTCACCGTGGTCGACACGGCCGGCCTCGACGAGGTCGAGGCGGAGAGCCTCGCCGGCCGCATGCGCCAGCAGACGGAAGCCGCGATCCGCGAGGCGGACGTGGTGCTGTTCGTCATCGATGCGCGCGCCGGCATCACGCCGCTCGACGAGCATTTCGCCGAGATGGTGCGCCGGACGGACCGCCCGGTCATCCTCGTCGCCAACAAGTCGGAAGGCCGGGCGGGCCTGGCGGGCGCGTTCGAGTCCTATTCGCTCGGCCTCGGCGACCCGGTGGCGATCTCCGCCGAGCACGGCGACGGGTTCTCGGACCTCCACCAGACCCTGATGCCGTTCTTCCCCGTGCCGGGCGAGGAGGACGAGGAAGAGGGGCCGGACCTCGTCGGAATGCCGGAAGAGGGTGACGCCGAGGACGGCGTGCCGGTCGTCGACATGCGGCCGCTGAAGCTCGCCATCGTCGGACGCCCCAACGCCGGCAAGTCGACGCTGATCAACGCGCTGGTTGGCGAGGAGCGGCTGCTCACCGGGCCAGAGGCGGGCATCACGCGCGACGCGATCTCCGTGCCATGGGAGTGGCACGGCCGCACGGTGGAGTTCGTCGACACCGCCGGCCTCCGGCGCAAGGCCAAGGTCGAGGGCAAGCTCGAGCGGCTGTCGGTGGGCGAGACGTTGCGGGCGATCCGCTTCGCCGAGGTGGTGGTGCTGACGCTCGACGCGACGCAGCCGTTCGAGAAGCAGGACCTGCAGATCGCCGATCTCGTCGAGCGCGAGGGCCGCGCGATCATCATCGCCGCCGACAAGTGGGATCTCGTGGAAGACCGCGGCGCCGCCCAGCGCGCGCTCCGGGAAATGGCCGACCGCCTGCTGCCGCAGTTGCGCGGCGTCGCCATTGTGCCGGTGTCGGGGCTGGTCGGCACCGGTCTCGACCGGCTGATGGAGGCGGCCTTCAAGGCGCGCGAGACCTGGAACATCCGCATCTCCACCGGCCGGCTGAACCGCTGGCTCGGCGGCGTGATCGAGCACCATCCGCCGCCGGCGGTGTCGGGGCGACGCATCAAGCTGCGCTACATGACGCAGGCGAAGAGCCGCCCCCCGCTTTTCATCGCCTTCTGTTCGCGACCGGAAGCGCTGCCGGAATCCTACCAGCGCTACCTGGTGAACGGCCTGCGCGAGACCTTCGCGCTTGCCGGCACGCCGATCCGCTTCTCACTCCGCAAGGGCGACAACCCGTTCGCCGACAAGGCGCGGTAGGTCGGCGCCCGTCGGCGCTCAGGCAGTGCAACAGAGCGAAACGTGACCTCAGCCCACCGCCGCCGGCGGCTGGAACGCCTTCAGGCTCCGGCTCGGGTGGTCGTAGAGCAGCCCCGAGACGGTGCAGTCCGCCGCGAGCAGGTCGAGCACCGCCGGCACGACGTCCTCCGGCGGCGGCAGCGTCTCGGGGTCCTCGCCCGGCATCGCCTGGGCGCGCATCTTGGTGCGCATCGCGCCGGGATTGACGAGGTTCGCCTTGACGGCGGTGTGCGCCGTCTCGGCCGCGTAGGTGCGCACGATCATCTCGAGCGCAATCTTGGTGGTGGCGTAGAGGCCCCAGTACGGCCGGCTCTTCTGCGAGGCCGTGGACGACAGGAAGACGGCCCGTCCGGCCGCCGACTGGCGCAGCAGCGGATCGAGCGAGCGGATCAGCCGCCAGTTCGCCGTGACGTTCACCGCCATCACGCTGTCGAACACCTTCGGGTCGATGTGGCCGAGCGGCGACAGCGGCCCGAGCATGCCGGCATTGCCGACCAGCACGTCGAGCCGGCCCCAGCGCTCGTGGATCGACAGTCCCAGCCGGTCGAGGGCGGGCATGTCGGCGAGGTCGACCGGCACCAGCGTCGCCGGCTGACCGCCGGCGGCGCGGATCTCGTCGTCGAGCTCCTCAAGCGCGCCCGACGTGCGCGCCAGTGCGATGACGTGCGCGCCGGCGGCGCCGAGGGCGAGGGCGAGGGCACGGCCGATGCCACGCGAGGCGCCAGTGACGAGGGCGATGCGCCCCTCGAAGCGGGAATCCATGGGTGTCGGTCCGTCGTTGGCCGGCGGGTCAGGAGACTTCGGCGAGCAGCGAGAGCTGCCGGACGGTTTCCTTCTCCTGGCGGTCGGTGAGGCGGGTCGGATAGTCACCGGTGAAGCAGGCGTCGCAGAACTGCGGATGCGTGCGGTCGCGGCCGGGCTTGCCGACGGCGCGGTAGAGCCCGTCGATCGACAGGAAGGCGAGGCTGTCCACCTTGATGAAGCGGGCCATCTCCTCGACCGTCATGCGGGACGCGATCAGCTTCGACTTCTCCGGCGTGTCGACGCCGTAGAAGCACGAATCCGTGGTCGGCGGCGAGGCGATGCGCATGTGCACCTCGGCCGCACCCGCCTCGCGCATCATCTCGACGATCTTCAGCGAGGTGGTGCCGCGCACGATCGAATCGTCGATCAGCACGATACGCTTGCCCTCGATGATCGCCTTGTTCGGGCTGTGCTTCAGCTTGACGCCCATGTGGCGGATGGCGTCGGACGGTTCGATGAAGGTGCGGCCGACATAGTGGTTGCGGATGATGCCGAGTTCGAACGGCAATCCCGCTTCCTGGGAAAAGCCGATGGCCGCCGGCGTGCCGGAATCTGGCACCGGAACGACGAGATCGACGGCGGCCGGCGATTCCCGCGCGAGCTCGGCGCCGATGCGCTTGCGCACCTCGTAGACGTTACGGCCCTCGACGTTCGAATCGGGTCGCGCGAAATAGACGTACTCGAACACGCAGAAGCGCGAGCGCAGCCGCTGGAAGGGATAGAGGCTGTCGATGCCGTCCTCGGTGATCACCACCATCTCGCCGGGCTCGATGTCGCGCACGAAGGCGGCGCCGATGATCTCGAGCGCGCACGTCTCCGAGGCGAGCACGTAGGCGTCCTCGAACTTGCCGAGCACCAGCGGCCGCACCCCGAGTGGGTCGCGGCAGCCGATCATCTTCTTCTCGGACATCGCGACCAGCGCATAGGCGCCTTCGACTTGACGAAGCGCCGCGATGAAGCGGTCGACCAGCGGGCCGGGGTCGCTGGTTGCGATCAGGTGGATGATCGTCTCGGTGTCGGAGGTCGACTGGAAGATCGAGCCGCGGTTCTGCAGGCGGCGCTGCAGCGTCATGGCGTTTGTCAGGTTGCCGTTGTGGGCGACGGCGAAGCCGCCGCCGGCGAACTCGGCGAACAGCGGCTGCACATTGCGAAGGATCTGCCCGCCAGTGGTGGCGTATCGGGTGTGACCGATGGCGCGGTTGCCCTTGAGGCGCTCCATCACGGCCGCCGACGTGAAGCTGTCGCCGACGAGGCCGAGATGGCGCTCGAATGCGAACTGCCGTCCGTCGAAGGTGACGATGCCGGCGGCCTCCTGGCCGCGGTGCTGCAGGGCATGCAGGCCGAGCGCGGTGAGGGCGGCGGCCTGGTCGTGGCCAAACACGCCGAACACCCCGCATTCCTCGTGCAGGTGGTCGTCGTCGAAGGGGAGGCCGCGATCGGCCGTCCGCTGCGAGATCGTCGGCGCGCCGCCGGCCGTCGCTGAACCGTCGTTCATCTCGCTCGAACCACCTTCGGTTCGCGGCGCCGGCCCAGTCGCTCGACCCGACTACTGGCCGTTGCTGCCGCTCGATTGGATCAACTGGTTGAGCCCCTGCCGGGCTCCCGAGCCATAGCTCGCGTCGGATTGCGGTGCCGGCGGCGCCGGTGCGGCGCCCGGAGCACCCTCGATCGGCGCCGGCGCCGTTCCGCCCGCGGGAGGCTGGGCAGCCGGCGGCGTCTTTGCCGCGCCCGGTATATAGCGATCCAGGATCGAACGGTCAGGGGCATCCGGCAGCGCTGCGACAAGTTGCGTGCCGAGATTGTCGAGCATCGGCTTCGACCTCGCCTGCGCCACCCACCCCGGTTGCTGCGCCGGCGGCACCAGGAAGTTGAAGAACAGCATCGCCACGACAATCAGCAGGAGCCCCCGCGCCGCGCCGAACACGAAGCCGAGCGTGCGGTCGAGGATGCCCACCTTGCTGTCGATGACGAAGTCGGAAATCTTCATCGTGATGATGCTGACGACGATCAGCGTGACGAAGAAGATGCCGCCGATCGTCACGCCGAGCGAGACGTACTCGTTGCTGATGTACTGCCGCACGAGCGGCAGCAGGTCGTCGTAGAACAGGTAAGCCGCGGCGGCGGCGGCCACCCAGGAGGCGATCGACAGCACCTCCCGCACGAAGCCGCGCAGCATGGCGAGCAGCGCCGAGAGCAGAATGACGACGAGAACCAGCCCGTCGAGCAGCGTCACCGACATCGTCCCGACAACCTCACGCGCGTGGCACGGCCACGACGCCCCGTCTCGTTACCCCACACGGCCGCCCCTCTGCAGCGAACCGGCGGGGCGCGGACCGGTCCGGGTGTGGGAATGTGGATCACCGTCATCGACGGATGAAGCCGCGACTCGGGCGACAAGATCAAGCAGTGTCCGCATGCCGGTGACGGCGATCCGGCGTTCCCGGACCTCGTCTCCGATCGATCCTTCGGGCATTACCGCCTGACGGAAGCCGAGCTTCTCCGCTTCCTTCAGCCGCGTCGCGACGTGCCCGACCGGGCGGATGCCGCCGGTCAGGCTGACTTCGCCGAAATAGACGCAATCCGGGGGAAGGGCAACCCCGCTGAGCGACGACACCAGGGCGGCCGCCACGGCGAGGTCGGCCGCCGGCTCGACGATGCGCAAGCCGCCGGCGACGTTGAGGTACACATCGTTGACGCCGAAGCGGATGCCGCAGCGCGCCTCCAGCACGGCGAGGATCATCGACAGCCGGTTGCCGTCCCAGCCGACGGTGGCGCGGCGCGGATTGGCGAGCGGCGAGGGGGCCACCAGCGCCTGGATCTCGACGAGCAGCGGTCGGGTCCCCTCGACGCCGGCGAACACTGCCGTGCCCGGGCTCGAACGGTCGCGGTCACCGAGAAACAGCTCGGACGGGTTGAGCACCTCCTTGAGGCCGGCGCCGGTCATCTCGAACACGCCGATCTCATCCGTCGGCCCGAAGCGGTTCTTGGTGGTGCGCAGGATGCGGAACGGGCCGCTGCCGTCGCCCTCGAAGCCCATCACCGCGTCGACCATGTGCTCGACGACGCGCGGCCCGGCGATCTGGCCGTCCTTGGTGACGTGGCCGACCAGCACCAGCGCCGCGCCAGACTGCTTGGCGTAGCGGATCAGCGCATGCGAGGAGGCGCGAACCTGGCTGATGGTCCCCGGCGCGGATTCGATCGACGACGTCCAAGCGGTCTGGATCGAATCGATCACGACCAGTGCCGGCGGCGGACCGGACGTGAGGGTCGCCAGGATATCCTCGACCGACGTCTCCGCGGCGAGCGCAACGGAGGCGCCGGAGAGCCCGAGCCGCTGCGCGCGCAGCCGCACCTGGTCGGCTGCCTCCTCGCCGGTGATGTAGACGACGCGCAGGCCGGCCGCGGAGATCGCCGCCGCCGCCTGCAGCAGCAGCGTCGACTTGCCGATGCCGGGATCGCCGCCGAGCAGGATCGCCGAGCCGCGCACGAAGCCGCCGCCGGTGACGCGGTCGAGCTCGGCGATGCCAGACGCGGTGCGCGGCGCCGCCGCTCCCTCGCCGTCGAGGCTGCCGAGGGTCAGCATGCGGCCGGCGCGCGGCGCGGGGAGGGGGCCGCTCGCCGCCTCCTCGACGATCGAGTTCCATTCGCCGCAGGCCTCGCAGCGGCCGTTCCAGCGCGTCGTGACGTTGCCGCAGGCCTGGCAGACGAACTGGCTGCGCCCCCGCGCCATCAGGCGGGACCGCCCACGTAGTCGCGGGCGAAGCGACGGCCGAGGTGGGTCAGCACCTCGTAGCCGATGGTGCCGGCGAAGCCCGCCACCTCGTCGACGGCGACGTTCGGGCCGAACAGCTCGATCCAGGCGCCGCGACGGGCCACCGCCAGTGGAACGTCGGTGACGTCGTAGACGAGGAGGTCCATCGAGACGCGCCCCACCAGCGGCACGCGGTGGCCGTCGAGCCAGCCGGCGGCGCCCGTCGTGGCGTCGCTGGAACCGGCGGCGCGCGGAAAACCGTCGGCATAGCCGATGCCGACGACGGCGAGCCGGCTCGGCCGCGCCAGCGTCTCGGCGGCGCCGTAGCCGACCGATTCGCCGGCGGCCGCCTCGCGGATCTTGATGATGCGGCCCTCGAGCCGGGCAACCGGCCGCATCGGGTTCGGGCGTCCGGAGACGGCGAGGCCGCCGTAAAGCGCGATGCCGGGCCGCACGAGATCGAGGCGGGTCTCAGGCAGCGCGAGTGAAGCGGCGGAGTTGGCGAGCGACGCGGGGACACCGGGGAAGAGGGCGCGCATCGCCGCGAAGGCGTCAACCTGGCGGACGTTGAGCGGGTGGTCCGGCGTGTCGGCGCAGGCGAGGTGGCTCATCAGCAGGGCGAGGTCGAGGCTCGCCCGTAGATCGACGTCGGCGGCCAGCGCCGTGGCGAGATCCCGCGTCAGACCGAGGCGGTTCATGCCGGTGTCCACGTGCAGCGCCGCCGGATACCGGCGACCGCGGGCACGGCCGAGCGCGGCCCAGTCCTCCACCTCTTCGATGCTGCCGAGCACCGGCCGCAGGTTGGCATCGGCGACGACGGCGGCGGCGTCGGGCGGAAAGCCGTTGAGGACGTAGATGGTCGTGCCCGGCGCGGCGGCGGCGGCGCGCAGCCCCTCGTCGATGGTGGCGACGAAGAAGGTGCCGCAGCCGGCGGCGGCCAGCGTCCGGGTCGCCGCCTCGAGGCCGATGCCGTAGCCGTCGCCCTTGACGCAGCTCGCGCAGACGCTCGGTCCGACGCGGCGTGCGAGGTCCCGCCAGTTCGCCGCGAGGGCCAAAAGGTCGATGGTCAACCGACCGCCGGCCAGGTGGTCCGGGAGCTCGATCAACGCCGATCGCGCGGGCGCTTCGGCGGAAGGCGTCCCGACCGGTCGGTTCATCGCCGCCCTCGTCACGCGCTCAGTCCCGGTCCGGGAGATGGTACTCGCGGGCAAGATTGGAGAAGCGCGTCACCTCGGCGTCGAACTGCAGCGGCACCGTGCCGGTCGGGCCGTGGCGCTGCTTGCCGACGATCACCTCGGCGATGCCGGCGACCGCCTCCATCTCCGTTTGCCACTTGAAGAACTCCTCGGACCCTTCCTTGGGCTTGCGGTTCTTCAGATAGTACTCCTCGCGGAAAACGAACATCACGACGTCGGCGTCCTGCTCGATCGAGCCCGATTCGCGCAAGTCCGAGAGTTGTGGGCGCTTGTCGTCGCGCGATTCGACCTGGCGCGACAGCTGCGACAGTGCCAGCACCGGCACGTCGAGCTCCTTGGCGAGCGCCTTCAGGCCGGTGGTGATCTCGGTGATCTCCTGCACGCGGTTTTCGCCGCGCTTGCCGGAGCCCTGCAGCAGTTGCAGGTAGTCGACGACCAAAAGGTCGAGCCCGCGCTGACGCTTCAGCCGACGCGCGCGGGCGGCGAGCTGGCCGATCGAGATGCCGCCGGTCTGGTCGATGTAGAGCGGCAGCGACTGGATCTCCTGAGCGACGGCGGCGATGCGGTCGAACTGCTCCGCGTCGATCGAGCCGCGGCGGATCAGCGAGGACGGCACGCCGGACTGCTCGGCGATGATGCGGGTGGCGAGCTGCTCGGCCGACATTTCCAGCGAGAAAAAGCCGACGATGCCGCCGTCCTCCGGCTTCGGCGAGCCGTCCGGCGAAGCGCCGGGACGGTAGGAGCGGGCAACGTTGTAGGCGACGTTGGTGGCGAGCGCCGTCTTTCCCATGCCCGGACGGCCGGCGAGGATGACGAGGTCGGAGCGCTGCAGGCCGCCCATCAGCCTGTCCATGTCGTCGAGGCCGGTGGCGAGGCCGGACAGTCCGCCGGAGCGCTGGTAGGCGGCCGCTGCCATGTCGATGGCGGTGGCGAGCGCTTCCGAGAAGGTCTGGAAGCCGCCCTCGTAGCGGCCGGTCTCGGCGAGCTCGTAGAGCCGACGCTCCGCATCCTCGATCTGCACCTTCGGCGGCGCCTCGATCGGCGAATCGAAGGCAATGTTGACCATGTCCTCGCCGATGCGGATCAGCGAGCGGCGGAGCGCCAGGTCGAAGATCGTGCGGCCGTGATCCTCGGCATTGATGATCGTCGTCGCGTCCGCCGCGAGCCGCAGCAGATACTGCGTCACCGACAGGTCGGCGATGTGCTCCTCGGCGGTGAAGAACGTCTTCAGCGTGATCGGCGAGGCGTTCTTGCCGGCGCGCACCAGCTGCGACGTCTTCTCGAAAATGCGGCGGTGCGCGTCGAAGAAGAAGTGCGTCGCCTCGAGGAAATCCGAGACCCGGTAGAACGTCTCGTTGTTCATCAGGATGGCGCCGAGCAGTTGCCGCTCCAGCTCGACGTTGTGCGGCGCCTGGCGGCTCGCGGGGAGAGATTCGAGTTTGCGGGCGGTGGCTTCCATGGCGGTGCGAACCATCCTCGGCGCGTGCGTCGTCCGAGTTACCGTCGTGCAGAGGTGGCAGCCAGCGCCGACGGCGGATTGTCCCCGCTAATGTGCGGGGCACGCCCGAGCTTAGGTGATTCGCATCGCCACAGGCACACGCGCCGGCGGCACCCTCACTCGCCCGCGAGGCGCAGGGCCTGCCGTCCGCTCTCCCGCTCGCGCAGTTTCGCCTCGGCCTCGCCGATGTAGCCACGGGTCAACGGCACGGCTTCCTGGCGGCGGGCGAGCTGAATCTGGAAGACCATCATGTCCTGGTAGCGGAAGGCGGTCTCGGAGGCGGCGAGATAGAACTCCCACATGCGGCAGAAGCGCTCGTCATACAGGGCGAGTGCCTCGTCGCGGCGGGCGAGGAAGCGCTCCCGCCAGGCCCGCAGCGTCTCGGCATAGTGCAGCCGGAGAATCTCGATGTCGGTGACGATCAGCCGCTGGCGCTCGATCGCCGGCATCACCTCCGACAGGGCCGGGATGTAGCCGCCCGGGAAGATGTACTTCTGGATCCAGGCGTTGGTGTCGCCGGGCTTGTCGAAGCGGCCGATCGAATGCAGCACCATCACCCCGTCGGGCGTCAAAAGCTGCTTCACCTTGGCGAAGTACTCGTCGAAATGGCCGACGCCGACGTGCTCGAACATGCCGACCGAGACGATGCGGTCGTAGGGACCGCTCAGCGAACGGTAGTCGCGCAGCTCGAACTGCGCACGATCCGCGAGCCGCCGCTCGCTCGCCCGTGCATTGGCCTCGCCGAACTGCTCTTCCGACAGCGTCACGCCGGTGACCTTGGCCTCGCCGATGTCGGCGAGATAGAGCCCGAGGCCACCCCACCCGCTGCCGATGTCGAGCACCCGAAGGCCGGGCTCGAGCAGCAGCTTGGCGGCGAGGTGGCGCTTCTTGGCGAGCTGCGCCGCCTCGATGTCGTCGGTCGGATGCTCGAAATAGGCGCACGAGTACTGGCGATCCGAATCGAGGAACAGCCGGTAGAGGGCACCGTCGAGGTCGTAGTGGTGGGCGACGTTGCGGCGCGCCCGCTGCTCGGTGTTGTGCTGGCGCAGCCGCCGCGTCATCACCCGCAGGAAGCCGCGCAGCTTGGCCAGCAGGGTCGGCTGCGAATCGCCGCGGGTGTTGGACAGCACGACGTCGAGGAAGTCGTAGATCGACCCCTCCTCGACGATCAGCTTGCCGTCCATGAACGCCTCGCCGAGCTTCAGCTCGGGATCGAGGATGATCGCCCGCTCCGTCGCCGCATCGGTGATGCGAATGCGCACGGTGCGGCCGGTGCCGTCGCCGAATCGTCGCAGCTTTCCGTCGGAGCCGACGACTTCGAGAGAACCTTCGACGATGGCGCGTGAAAGCAGGGTCTCGATCAGGCTGATCATCACAAGCTCCGGGCGCGGGAGGCGCAATCCGCCGGAATATGAATAATCGTATGCCTGCCTCGCGCGCCGCTCAAGTGGCAGCGTTCACAAACGAAAAGGGGCGCGGCGATCGTTCGCCGCGCCCCTTTCGGGCCGATCTGTAGCCGCCGCCGTCCGGCGGCCGGGTCGCCGCCGGTGATCCGGCTCAGGCGTCGTCTTCGTCCGAACCGCGCGCGGGCCCCTCGTCACCATCCTCGTCCGGCTCGAACTCGAAGCCGGTGTCGCGCTGGTTGAGTGTTTCGCCACGCGTCTGGCGCTCCGCCTCGTCCGCCGAGCGGGCGACGTTGAGCGTCACCGACACGACGACTTCGGGATGAAGCACGATCTTCACGGTGTGCAGGCCAATCGACTTGATCGGCTGGTTGAGATCGACCTGGGTGCGGTTCACCGAGAAGCCATCAGCCTCGATGGCGTCGGCGATGTCGCGGGTCGTCACCGAGCCGTACAGCTGCCCGGTCTCGCCGGCCTGGCGAATCGCCGTGAACGACTTGCCGTTGAGCTTCTCGCCGACCGCCTCGGCCTCGCTGCGACGCTCGAGGTTGCGCGCCTCGAGATGCACGCGCTCGTGCTCGAAGCGCTCCTTGTTGGCGGCGCTGGCCCGCAGCGCCTTGCCCTTCGGCAGCAGGAAGTTGCGGGCGAAGCCGTCGCGCACGCGCACGGTGTCGCCCATCTGGCCGAGCTTGGCGATGCGCTCGAGCAGGATGACTTGCATGGGTTCTCTCCTGTGGACTGTCCCGCCCGCTCGGGGCGGTTAGAGGCCGGATACGCCGATCAGGTCGGCGGCCGGCCCCAGGCCGAAACCGTCGGAGCCGGCGGCACCCGGCCGCCGGCGCCGCGGTCTCAACGGATGACGTAGGGCAGCAGGCCGAGGAAGCGGGAGCGCTTGATCGCCTTGGCGAGCTCGCGCTGCTTCTTCTGCGACACCGCGGTGATGCGCGAGGGAACGATCTTGCCGCGCTCGGAAATGTAGCGCTGCAGCAGCTTGACGTCCTTGTAGTCGATCTTCGGAGCATTGGCGCCGGAGAACGGGCACGTCTTGCGGCGGCGGAAGAACGGCCGGCGGGTCGGCAGCTGGGCGATATCGACGGCCATCACGCGGTCTCCTGTCCGGCGTCTTCGTCACGGCGGGGGCGACGGTCACCGCGGTCACCACGGTCGCCGCGGCCACCGAAGTCGCGGCCGCCGCCGAACTCGCGGCCACCGCCGAAGTCGTCGCGGTCGCGGCGGCGACGGTCGTCGCGGTCGCGCTTCTGCAGCATCACCGACGGCACGTCCTCGTGCTCGTCGACGCGGATCGTCAGATAGCGCAGCACGTCCTCATTGATGCGCATCTGGCGCTCCATCTCCGACACGGCGGCCGGCGGGGCGTCGATGTTCATCAGCGCGTAGTGCGCCTTGCGGTTCTTCTTGATGCGGTAGGCGAGGGGCTTCACCCCCCAGTTCTCGACCTTGGCGATCGAGCCGCCGTTCTGCTCGATGACGCCCTTGAACTGCTCGACGAGCGCATCGACCTGCTGGCTCGACACGTCCTGTCGAGCCATGAACACATGTTCGTAGAGTGGCATGGATTGCCGCCTTTCCTCGTTCGCGTGCACGGCCGGCGCGGAGCCTCGTCGAAGCCTCGGGGAAAGGCGTCGAACAGCGTCGTCTTCGCGAGCGGAGACACGGGACGACGGGTGGTCTCGCCACCCACTCCGCGTCGCCGGGAAATCCCGGCGGATCGCGGACGTCCGTTCAGCCCCCGGCCGGAGCCAGTGCATCGCGCGTGCTTGTAGCGGAAACGGCCACGGATGCAAGCCGTGCGTCCGCGGCGGGTGTCGCCGCCGCCACGGACTTGACTTCCCCTCATCGAAACGCCTTTGTCGCGCCGCCGCGAGGACACCGCCACCAGAACGGTGCGGCCCGTCGCCCACATCGCCCCGCCACAGGACCACGATCCGCCGAAATGACGACCGCCTTCACGTTTCCGGGCCAGGGAAGCCAGAGCGTCGGCATGGGACGCGCCCTCGCGGTCGCCTTCATAGAGTCGCGGCAGGTCTTCGAGGAGGTCGACGCGGCACTCGGCGAGGCGCTGTCGAAGACGATCTTCGAGGGCCCAGAGGACGCACTGACCCTGACGGCGAACGCCCAGCCGGCGCTGATGGCGACGTCGATCGCGGCCTTGCGGGCGCTCGAGGCGACCGGCGTGCGCATCGTGGACACCGCCGCCTTCGTCGCCGGCCACTCTCTCGGCGAGTACTCTGCTTTGGTCGCCGCCGGCAGCCTTTCGGTCGGCGATGCCGCCGTGCTTTTGCGCACGCGCGGGCGGGCCATGCAGGACGCGGTTCCGGCCGGCGAGGGCGCGATGGCGGCCCTGCTCGGGCTCGATTTCGAAGCCGCGGCGGCGGTTGCCGCCGAGGCGGCGGAAGGCGACGTCTGCGACGTCGCCAACGACAACGCGCCGGGCCAGGTCGTGCTGTCGGGATCGCGCGCGGCGGTCGAGCGCGCCGTCGCGCTGGCGAAAGGCCGCGGTGCCAAACGCGCGATCATGCTCGCCGTGAGTGCGCCGTTCCACTGCGCCCTGATGGCGCCGGCCGCCGACGTCATGGCCGCTGCCCTCGGCGCGGTGACCATTCGGCCCCCGCTGGTGCCGCTCGTCTGCAACGTCACGGCCGCCCCCGTCACCGATCCCGGCGACATCCGCCGCAGGCTGGTCGAGCAGGTCACCGATACGGTACGCTGGTGCGAGAGCATCGACGCCCTGGCCGCCTGCGGCGTCGACTGTTTCGTCGAGATCGGGGCGGGGACGGTGCTGAGCGGGCTCGCGAAGCGCATCGCGAAGGGCGCGCGCACGATCTCGGTGGGGACTCCCGCCGACGTCGAGACGTTCCAGGCGCGGCTGGTGGGGTGACGGAGTGGCCGAGATGTTCGACCTGACGGGCCGCCGGGCTCTCGTCACCGGCGCGAGCGGTGGCATTGGCGAAGCGATCGCCACGTCCCTGCACGCGCGCGGCGCCATCGTCGGCATCTCCGGAACGCGACGCGAGCGGCTCGACGCCCTCGCAAACTCGCTTGGCGAGCGGGCCCATGTGCTTCCCGCCAACCTCGCCGATCGGCAAGCGGTTGCTGCGCTCTTCCCGGCGGCCGAGGCGGCGATGGGACAGGTCGACATCCTCGTCAACAACGCCGGCATCACCCGCGACAATCTCTTCATGCGCATGAAGGACGAAGAGTGGGACACGGTGCTGGAGGTGAACCTCACCGCCGGCTTCCACCTCGCCCGCGCGGCGCTGCGCGGCATGATGCGGCGCCGTCACGGCCGCATCATCGCGATCACCTCCGTCGTCGGCGTCACCGGCAACGCCGGCCAGGGCAACTACGCGGCGGCGAAGGCGGGCATGATCGGCATGACCAAGGCGCTCGCCAAGGAAGTCGCCAGCCGCAACGTCACCGTCAACACCGTCGCTCCGGGCTTCATCGCCACCGCGATGACGGATGTCCTCGACGACAAGCAGCGTGATTCGATCCTGGCGATGGTGCCGGCGGGCCGACTCGGTGCGCCCGCCGACGTGGCGGCCGCCGTCGTCTATCTCGCCAGCGACGAAGCGGCCTACATGACCGGCCAGACGCTCCACGTGAACGGTGGTATGGCCATGGTCTGAACGGAGTTTTCCGTGTGGAAACCGACCCTTGGCGGGTCTGGAGGCGTGCTGGCAATGGCCTGGAAAGTGTGTTACCTAGCCCCGGCCGAGCGCGGCTTCCGATCCTGGAACGCCCGATGCTGGCCTGTCGCCATGCGTGGGTGATCCGACGAAGCGCCGGGGTCTGCGGTCTTCCCACGAGAACGAGCGAGATCCGGGCGCCTTCGGACTCTTGTGCAATCCAAAGTCTACGAACCAATCGAGGAAAGAGCATGAGCGACATTGCTGAGCGGGTGAAGAAGATCGTGATCGAGCACCTCGGCGTCGACGCTGAGAAGGTAACCGAGAACGCGAGCTTCATCGACGACCTGGGCGCCGACAGCTTGGATACCGTCGAGCTCGTGATGGCCTTCGAGGAAGAGTTCGGCGTCGAGATCCCCGATGATGCCGCCGAGACGATCCTCACCGTCGGCGACGCGGTGAAGTTTCTCGAGAAGAACGCCAACTGACACGGCGCTGCGCTGGTCGTCGCCGGCGGTCGTCGCACCGCCAGCAGGCCGCTTTTCTGTAGTCGAAACGGCGTCACATCGATGCGACGAGTGGTCATCACCGGCCTCGGAATGATCACGCCGCTCGGCTGCGGCGTGGAGCCGACGTGGGCGCGCCTGATCGCGGGCGAGAGCGGTGCTTCGCGCATCCAGCACTTCGACGTCTCGGACCTGCCGTGCCAGGTCGCCTGCCTCGTCCCGCGCGGCGACGGCAGCGGCGGCACCTACAGGCCCGACGACTGGATGGAGCCGAAGGAGCAGCGCAAGGTCGACGAGTTCATCGTCTTTGCCGTCGGCGCCGCCCAGCAGGCGCTCGACGACGCCGGCTGGCATCCTCAGACCTACGAGGACCAGACCCGGACCGGTGTGCTCATCGGGTCGGGCATCGGCGGCCTCATCGGCATCGAGGACGCGTCGATCACCTTGCGCGACCGCGGCCCGCGCCGGATCTCGCCGTTCTTCATTCCGGGCCGGCTGATCAATCTCGCGTCCGGCTACGTTTCGATCCGGCACGGACTGAAGGGCCCGAACCACGCCGTCGTCACGGCATGCTCGACGGGGGCGCACGCGATCGGCGATGCGGCGCGCCTGATCGCGCTCGAGGACGCCGACGTGATGGTCGCCGGCGGCACGGAATCGCCGATCGGTCGGCTGGCGCTCGCCGGCTTCAGCGCCGCGCGGGCGCTGTCGACGGGCTTCAACGACCGCCCGACGCAGGCGTCGCGGCCCTATGATCGCGATCGCGACGGCTTCGTCATGGGCGAGGGCGCCGGCGTCGTCGTTCTGGAGGCCCTCGACCACGCGCTCGCGCGCGGGGCGCGCATCTATGCCGAGGTGATCGGCTACGGCATGTCCGGCGACGCCTATCACATCACCGCCCCGGCCGAGGACGGCGACGGCGCCTTCCGTTGCATGACGGCGGCGTTGAAGCGGGCGGGGATCACGCCGTCGGAGCTCGACTACGTCAACGCGCACGGCACCTCGACGATGGCCGACACCATCGAACTGGCCGCGGTCCAGCGTGTCGTCGGCGAGGCGGCGGAAGGGCTTTTGATGTCGTCGACCAAGTCGGCGACGGGTCATCTGCTCGGCGCGGCCGGAGCGATCGAGGCGATCTTCTCGGTGCTCGCGATTCGCGACCAGATCGCGCCGCCGACCATCAACCTCGACAATCCCTCCGTCGAGAGCACCATCGACCTCGTGCCGCATCACGCGAGGCGAAAGGAAATCCGCACCGTGCTGTCGAACTCGTTTGGTTTCGGCGGAACCAACGCGTCGCTGGTCCTTCGGGCATTCGAGGGCTGAACGGTATTCGAAACGCACATTGCCGCGCGCGGCGGGCGCCATAATGATGCCAGCCCCCGAGGGCACGAAAGGTCACGTCTCGGGGGTGCGTTCGATCCCGTCCGATCCGCGCGGGGTGGCCGTCGAGCAGAGTTTGCGGAGGCCAGGTCGCCGTCATGAGTAGGGACGAAAACACGACGCCGTCCGCGAGCGGCCCCAAGCCGCCGCGGCCGACGCCGCGCAGTCCGCGTGAGGCGATCCACCCGGAGCCGGCGCCACCGCCGCCGACACGGTCGCGCCATGCGCGCAATCCGCTCGTCATCGTGATGAATTTCGTGCTGACGATGGCGGTGTTCGCCGTGCTCGGCGCCGGCGGGCTCGTTTACTGGGGCAGCGTGCAGTACACCGAGCCGGGCCCGCTGCCCGAGGATCGCGCCGTCATCATCGCGCCGGGCTCTGGGCTGAGTGCGATCGCGGACACCCTCGCCTCGCACGGCGTGATCAGCAATCCATGGGTCTTCCTCGGTACTTCCAAGCTCTACGGCACCGAGGACGACCTGAAGGCCGGAGAATATCTCTTTCGCGCGCACATGAGCATGAACGAGGTGATGGACACCATCATCTCCGGCCGCTCGGTGCAGCACTCCGTGACCGTCCCGGAAGGCCTGACCAGCGCGCAGATCGTCGAGCGCCTGAACCAGGATCCGATCCTCGTCGGCAACGTCGATGCGATCCCGCCGGAAGGATCGCTGCTTCCGGAGACCTACAAGTTCACGCGCGGCACGACGCGCAAGCAGATGCTGGATCGGATGGCGCGGGCGCAGCAGCAGGCGCTCGCCGACGTCTGGGCGCGCCGCAGCCCGAATGTGCCGCTCGACTCGCCCGATGAACTCGTGGTGCTGGCGTCCATCGTCGAGAAGGAGACCGGCAAGGCCGACGAGCGCACGCGCGTCGCCGGCGTGTTCATCAACCGGCTGAACAAGCGCATGCGATTGCAGTCGGATCCGACGATCCTCTATGGCATCTACGGCGGCTCGGCGTGGCTGCGTCCCCGCACCATCCTGCGCTCCGATCTGCAGCGGCCGAACCCCTACAACACCTACCAGATCGACGGCCTGCCACCGGGGCCGATCGCCAATCCCGGACGCGAATCGCTGGAGGCGGTGGCCAACCCGTCGCGCACCGAGGACCTCTACTTCGTCGCCGACGGGACCGGGGGCCACGTGTTCGCGGTGTCGCTCGACGAGCACAATCGCAACGTCGCGCGGTGGCGGGAAGTCGAACAGCAGCGTCGTGACGCCCAGCCCGGCAATGCACCGGCGCAGCCGGCTGCCGCGAACTGATCCGACCCTGCATCCGGTGGGAATTTCCGGTTAGCTGCGGCCCTTGGCCACTGAAGATCGTCCGCGTACGGTTGCATGGGCAGCGCCGGTCCGTCCGTCCGACTGCCCCTTCACGAGAACCATCGCGATGACGATCTCCAGCATGACGGGCTTCGCGCGACAGTCCGGCGGTTCGCCGGTAACCCAGTGGGCGTGGGAACTGAGGTCGGTCAATGGTCGCGGCCTCGACCAGCGCCTGCGGCTTCCGCCCGGCTTCGACGACATCGAGGCGGAGGTCCGGGGGCGCGTCGCCAAGGCGTTCGCGCGCGGTAGCATCGGCGCGACGCTGTCGGTCGAGACCGTATCCGCGAGCGGCTTCCGACTGAACGAGGCGGCGCTGGCTGCCGCGATCGACGCGGCCGAGCGCGTGCGGTCACGACTGCCGTCGGCGACGATCTCCGCGGACGGGCTGCTCGGCCTTCGGGGTGTGCTGGAAGCGGTGGATGCGACGCGTTCCGAAGACGATGAGCGGGCGATCCGGCGCGACGTGCTCGACGGCCTCGACGCGGCGCTCGCAGCACTCGCGACGGCCCGGCGGGGGGAGGGGCGGGCCGTCGCCGACGTCTGCCTGCGGCAGCTCGACCGCATCTCGGAACTGACCGATGCGGCCGCGCTGACGGAGGGCCGGCGGCCGGAAGCGGTGCGGGCGCGTCTCGGTGAGCAGCTTCGCCGTCTCTTCGAGGCGACCTCCAACCTCGACCCGGAGCGACTGCATCAGGAGGCGGCGCTGATCGCCACCCGCGCCGACGTGCAGGAGGAGATCGACCGCCTGGCGGCCCACGTCGGCCAGGCCCGCGAACTGATCGGCGCCGGCGGACCGGTCGGCCGCCGGCTCGATTTCCTCGCCCAGGAGTTCGGCCGCGAGGCCAACACGCTCTGTTCGAAATCGAACGACCCGGAACTCACCCGCCTGGGGCTGGAGCTGAAGGCGACGATCGAGCAGTTCCGCGAGCAGGTGCAGAACCTCGAATGAGCGGCGGGCGAACGAGCCGCGATGGCACCGTGCCGGTTCCCATGGAGCAGATGATGTGCGCCCCTTTGGAGCACTGGAGCAGCCGATGACCCCGCCCGCCCCCTTGATCGCGCGCCGCGGCATGATGATCGTGCTGTCGTCCCCCTCCGGTGCCGGCAAGTCGACGCTCGCCCGCAACCTCCTGCAGGATCGCGAGGAGGACGGCCGGCTGACGCTGTCGGTGTCGGTCACGACGCGGGCACGGCGCGGCAGCGAGATCGACGGCGTCCACTACCACTTTCTGAGTGCCCGTCAGTTCGAGCACATGCGCGACCGCGGCGAACTGCTGGAATGGGCGCAGGTGCACGGCAACTTCTACGGCACGCCGCGCGAGGCGGTCGACCAGGCGCTCGAGCAGGGCCTGGACGTGCTCTTCGACATCGACTGGCAGGGAGCGCGTCAGATCCGCGAGGCGGCGCCGAACGACGTCGTGTCGATCTTCGTGCTGCCGCCGTCGGCAGATGAGCTTCGGCAACGCTTGGAGCGGCGCGCCGAGGACGCCGCCGACGTCATCGCGAGCCGGCTCGCCAACGCCCGCACCGAGCTCGAACGGTGGGGCGAATACGACTACATCGTCGTCAACGACGACCTGCAGCGCGCCTACGGAGGGCTGAAGGCGATCGTCGGGGCCGAACGGCTACGCCGCGATCGCCTGTCGGGCCTCGCCGATTTCGTCGCGACGCTGCGCGACGGGCTGAAGACGTCCGGGTAGAAACAAGCGCGCGGATCTCAGGGGCCGCCCCATTCGGGGTCCGCAGGCACCGTGAGATCGACGTCGGGCGCTGCTGCCAGCAGACCCTTCATCGCCCCGAAGGCGGGATGCTGGCCGCTCGGTGGCGGGCAATCGGTCGATGATCCGGTCGCTGCCGGAGAGCCTCCCGGCGTCGTCGTCGCGGGCAACGGCTTCTTTGGATTCTGCCTTCTCATGGCGGCGCCTCTGTTCGTTCGCGGCTATCCTGCCATCGCCTCCAGCCCCCGCGCCAGCGACACGAACCCCGCCACGTCGATCTCCTCCGCCCGCGCGGTCGGATCGAGGCCTGCGGCGGCGATCAAGGCCGCCGCGTCCACCCCGAGGCTCTTCAAGCTCTGCCGAAGCATCTTGCGACGTTGGCCGAATGCGGCCGCCGTCACACGGGACAGCAGCGCGCCGCGACACGGCAGGGGCGTGTCGCGTGGCTCGATGTGGATGACCGATGACGTCACCTTCGGCGGCGGCGTGAACGCCTGGGCGGAGACGTCGAACAGGATGCGGGCCCGGCACCGCCACCCCGCCAGCACGGCGAGACGCCCGTAGGCATCGTCGCCGACGCCGGCGACGATGCGCTCGGCCACTTCGCGCTGGAACATCAACGTCATCGACCGCCACCACGGCGGCCACGGCTCGGTCTCGATCCAGCGCACGAGCAGCGCGGTGCCGACATTGTAGGGGAGGTTCGCGACGATGCGGGCCGGACCGTCGACGAGCGACGCGATGTCGACCGTCAGGGCGTCCGCCTCGATCGTCTCGAGCCGGCCGGGATAGTGCGCCGCGATCTCCGCGAGGGCGGCAAGGCAGCGATGGTCGCGTTCGATCGCCACGATCCGCCGAGCTCCGCACGCGAGCAGGGCGCGCGTCAGCCCGCCCGGGCCGGGGCCGACCTCAACGACCGTGACGTCATCGAGGGACCCCGCGGAGCGGGCGATCCTCGCCGTCAGGTTCAGGTCGAACAGGAAGTTCTGGCCGAGCGACTTGCGGGGCGACAGATCGTGGGCGCGGATGACGTCGCGCAGCGGCGGGAGGTCGTCTATCGCCATCGGCCGCCCGTCGCCATCCGCCTCGATCCGCTTGCCGGCGACACGTGCGCCGGGGTGCGGCGGCCGTCACTTGTACTCGATCACCGCGTTCCGCTTCAGATCGCGCAGATAACGGCGCGACATCAGGCTGCCCTGCTCGTCGAGCAACTCGCCTTCGATGGTGGCCCGTGCCGCGGCATCGCTCTGCAGGACGCGCCGGCCGCAGAGCGCCACCATCTCGACGCCATTCTCCGTCCGCTGCGGCGGTGTCAGGCGCCCGATCTCCATCTCCTCGAGCATCTTGACGTTCTCGTCGGTGAGGTCCGACTGCATCCGCCGTCCGAGCGGCTTGACGACCACTTCCGCCAGGCCCTTGGTGAACGCGACGCCTTCGGCGCAGGACGTGAAGCGGCCCCGCAGTTGCTCGGCCTCCTTCTGGCGCTGCGCTGCGACCGCCGGCGACGCCTTCGCCGGCACGACGAAGATGATCTGATTGAGCTCGTACTCGGTGGTCGTCGACTTGTCCGTCTTGGCGGGGTCGGCCTTCGTCTGCAGGGCGGCGATGACGTCCTGCTCCGAGACGGCGACGGTCGCGCGGAACTTCTCGCGCACCACCTTGCCCCAGGCGATCTGCGCGCGAATGCGGTCCTTGAAGGTCTTGGCGTCGACGCCGCTCGACTTCAGTGCCTTGACGAGCTGGTCGGGCGCCATCTTCAGCCGCGAGGCGATGCCGGCGAAGGCCTCGTTGACCTCCGCATCCGAGACGGTGATGCCTCGGCGGCGGGCCTCGGCGAGCTGCAGCTTCTCGTCGATCAGCTCTTCCGTCGCGACCTTGGTGGCGTTGGAGTCGCGCTGGGTCAGCTGAATGAATCGGGCGCGCTGGGAAATCTCGTAGGAGGTGATCGGCTGGTCGCCGACGATCACTTTGATCGAGCTCTGCGCGAGCGCGCTTCCGGCCATGACCGCGCAACACGCTACGGCAATGAGGGTCGAAGCGATCTTCATGGGCTGTTTTGCGCCTCTTCGCAGGCGGGACTCACCGCGCAAGATATTGAGCCTCATCGCCTGCCGCCGCGATATGGCGAAAGCATGACCCCGGCGGGTTTACGGCGGTCAGTCGTCCGGCGAAATGCCGCTCGAAAGGTCCATGTCGCCGATCGTCCGGAAGCCGAAGCGCAGGAAGACGGTGCGGTCGACGGCGAGCCCGGTGGCGCCCGAGCGATCCTCGGCGTAGGCGAGCGACAACGAGAAGCTGTCGTCGTCGAAGGCGAAGCCGTAGCCGTTCGCCACCATGTTGTCCTTCTCGAGGTCGTAGCGGACCGTCCCGAAGACGCGCCAGTCGCGCAGCACGCGCAGGCTCGCGGAGCTCTGGACCTCCTGCCGGTCGTCGCGGATGCCGAGGCCTGGCTGGCGCCCGAGATAGGCGTAGACGACCTGGGCGGTGACCGGCCCGGTGACACCGGTCGCCGCCACCTCGGCGCGCTTCAGGTTGAAGTCGTTGTTGTCGAAGCGGGCGCGGGCGCCGACCCGGAGGCCGGCCTGCGAATCGACCGACACCCGCGCGACGTAGTCCGACGCGTCCGTCTGCAGGCCCGACGACGCCGTCGAGTTGAGGATGTCCGGCGTGTCGAAGGAGTTGCGGCCGGCGAGCAGAAACGACTTGCCGAACAGCGCCGAAATCGATCCGCCGGAACTCCCCTGCAGGGTATAGGCGAGGCCAACGTTCGCCCGGGTGCCGCCCTCGACGCGGTCGAAGCCGGTGAACTTGTCCCACTCGAACAGCGACGTGTCGTCGAACACGATGCTCTGCGCATCCTCGTTCGGCAGCTCGCCGATCGACGTCTCGTCCGGCCGGGCGATCAGCTGTGCGATCGGCTCGACGACCTGCGTGCCCCACGTCTCGGCGAACATCCAGGGATAGCGGTACTCGATGCCCACCATCGGCATGGCGCGCCCGACGAAGTCCTCGTCGCGCAGTGGCTTCACCGACGGGTCGGCCGACGCCAGGAAGAAGCCGTCGCCGCGCACGCCGGCGAACGGCGTGATCACCTGCCCGATCGGGTCGATGAACTGGCGCCGCCAGCTCACGTCGGCGGTGGCGCGCGAGAACGTGCCCTCGACGCCGCGGAAGCGCGTGACGTGTCCTGGAGCCAGGAAAGCGTCGGTGGTGTCGCGCGTCAGCGAGGTGAAGTTGGTCGTCCAGGCGAACTCGCCGCCCGCCACCGGGTTCTCGGCGATGCCGCGGTAGTCGAACACCGGGTGGACGATCGGCTGCTTCTCCTGTTGTTCGAGGCCGGGCGCGGAGAACGGCGGCGGTGGCGCGAAGCCGGGCTTCACCAAGAGCGTGTTCTGCTGGTAGACGCGGAAGGCGTAGCCGCGCAGGTCGAAATAGTTGCGCTCGCCGAGGCCGTTCAGAAAGATCGTCGAGACCGCCTCGTCCTGGCCGCTGCCCTGTCGCTTGTAGTCCTTCACGAACGTCGGATCGGTCGTCCAGGTCAGGTCCCAGCCCCAGCTCCAGCGCGGGTTGAGCCAGAACTTGCCCTCCGTCTCGATCGCGCCGCGGAAGTCGCGGTCGCCGTCGGTGTTGCGGAAGGCGCCCGGATCGGACTGGAAGATGCCGGTGCCGCGGATCATGTAGCTGCCGGTGACGAAGCGCTGGCGCCACTCGGTGGAGAGCAGCGCACCCTGCCGCGTCAGCGGCGTCAGGGTGGCCGTCACATCGTAGTTCGGCGCGAGCGCCCAGAAGTAGGGGACGGAAACACCCAGCCCGAGCTGCTCCGAATAGATCGTCGACGGCGCCAGGAAGCCCGATTTGCGGCGCACCGTCGGATCTGGATGCGACATCCAGGGCAGCCAAGCGACCGGCACGCCGAGGAACTCCAGCCGCGGATCCTCGTAGTAGACCGTCTGCTCGGTCTTCTTGTGGATGATGCGCCGCGCCTTGATCTGCCAGAGCGGCTTCTTCGTAGGGTCGATGAGGCACGAGGCGCAGGCGGTGTAGACGCCCTTCTCGAAGACGATCGTCTCGCCGTCGGTGCGCGTGGCGCTTTCCGCGGCGAATCGGGTGCGTTCGATGGTGTCGACCCGCAGCGAGGTGACGAAGCCGTTGCGGAAGTCGTCGGTGAGATCCATCGACTGCGCGGTGACGACGGCCCCATCGGGCTCGGTCAACTGCACGCCGTTCTCGGCGCGCAGGCGGTTGGTCTTGCGGTCGAGCGTCACCTGCCCGGCGATCAGGGTGTAGCCTTGGTAGTAGATTTCGACGTTGCCGACGGCCGAGACCGTGTCGACCTGCGTGTCGTAGACGAGTTCGTCGGCCTGCAGCAGCATCCGCGCGTCGGGGTCCGGCTTGAAGCCGAGCGCGCCCGATGCGTCGCGCATCGCCGGCGAGTTCTTGAGGGCGTCCCCCTTCTTCGCGGCTGGCCCGGAGGTCGTAGCGGGGTCGGCCGGTCCCGTGGTCTGCGCGCCCGCTGTAGGAGCGGACACGACTGCCAGAATCAGGACGAGCAAAGACGCTGCCGCGACGGTGCCCGAGGCGACCGTGTGGCGCGTCCTGCGACGACCGTGCGACCCGGCGGCCCGTGGCCGTCTCATCCGTCCTCCAGATTGAGCAGAATCGTAGCGCCGAGGAGCGCCGCGACGACCCCGGGAGACCAGGCGGAAATCGATGGTGGAACCAGTCCAACCCCTCCGAGATCGCGCGCGACCTCCGTCGCGACATAAAGCACGAAGCCGGCAGCCACGCCACTTGCGACCAGCCGGCCGGTCCCGCCGAAGCGGGCGCCGCGCAGCGACACGGTCGCCGCGATCAGCACCATCGCGCCGAGCAGCAAGGGCAGCGCGATCAGCGACTGGAACTGCAGCCGGTAGGGGTAGACCGAAAGGCCCGCCCTAGCGGCCCGGTCGATCAGTGCCGGCAGCCGCCAGAACGACACCGCATCCGCCTGCCCGAGCGTTTCGAGAATCTCCGCGGGCTTGAGGTCGGTGGCGACGAGGAAGCTGTCGTGGCGGTGCGGCTCGGCGTCGGGGGTGTAGACGGTGGCGTTCGCGAGGTTCCAATGGTCCGGCTCGAGCCGGGCCGAATCGGCTTCGATGCGCTCCCGGAAGCCGCCCTCCTGATCGAACGAAAAGACGGTCACGCCGAACAGCTCGAGCCCTTGCTCGCGTGTCTGCCGGGCATGGATGATCGTGTCGCCGTCGGCGCCCCGCTGGCGCAGCCAGAGGTCCTTGGCGGTCTGGGTGACGAGGATCTGTTCGCGACCGAGCAGCACGACGCCGAGCTCGTCCGCCTGCTGGCGCAGCCAGGCACCGGCGGGATTGAGCACCGTCGTCACGGCAATGCCGAGTACGATCGCAACCGCCACCGGCGGCACAAGGAACTGCCAGACCGACACGCCGGCCGAGCGGATCACCACCAGCTCCGACCTGCGAGCGAGCCCGACGAACGCACCGATGGAGCCGAACAGGGCGGCGAACGGCCATAGCCGCTCGGAGAGCGACGGTGTCCGCAGCAGCGACATCGCCAGCGCGCGACCGACGGAGAATCCGTCACGCTCGCCGGCGCGACGGACGAGCTCGAAGAAGTCGACGACGAAGATCAGCACCGCGCCGACGACGAGCACGCCGAGAATCCAGCGCGTGAAGCGACCCGCGAGATAGCCTGAGAGCGTGCGCCCGACCATCGTCATGCGCCTCGAGGCACCCGTGCGACGCGGCGCGCCAGGGCGTCCGTCGCATCGGCGGCCGCATCGACGAGGCGTGCGAGCGGTGCCGGCAGGTACATCCGCCGGTCGGACAGAATCATTGCCAGCGATGCGGCGATGGCAACCAGCGGCACGGCATAGACGGCGGCGACCGCCGCAGGGTAGCGCACGGCGAGGGTGCCGGCGCCGAAGCCGCCGAGCCGCACGGCGATGACCGCCAGGATCGCGCCTAGGATCGCCATCGAGCGGCCCTGGCGGGAGGTGCGTGGTTCCCCGAGGAACATGAAGACGATCAGGGCGAAGGCGACGGGATAGAGCGGCTGCGACAGGCGGTCGTGCAACTCGGCGCGGAAGCGGCCACGGTTCTGCACGACGTAGGGGTCGGACGGGTCGAGCGAGGCGAGCTCGAAGATGGTGCGCTCGCTCGGCCGATAGACCGGCTCGCTCTCTTCCGGCATCAGGTTGGAGAGGTCGAACGCATAGGCGTCGAAGCGCACGATCGACAGGTTGCCGTCCTTGCGGATGCGACGTTGGATGGTACCGTTCGTCATCACGAGCAGGGTGCGGTCCAGGGCTTCGACGATCTGTCCGCCGTTGGCGAGGTAGGTCATCGACCGCTCGGCGTCGCGCTCGTCATCCAGCACGATTCCGACGATTCCTCCATCCGCCGTCCGTTCGCGGATGTGGAAGGTGAGGCCGTCGTCGATCTCGATGAAGCGGCCCGGTCGGATGATCGAGGCGACGAGGTCGATGCGCACCCGGGTAAGCGCCTCGCGCACCTCCTTGAGGCCCGCGGGGGCCGCCCAGAAAGCCAGGAAGGCCGCCAGCAGCCCGACGGCGACGCCGATCGCCAGCACCGGCTTCAGCGTGCGCCAGCGCGACGCGCCGGAGGCCTGCATGACGACGAGTTCACTGTCCGCGTTGAGCACCGCGAGCGTCGTGATCGCCGCGATCACCACCGCGAACGGCGCGATCAGCAGGATCAGGAACGGCAAGGCGAGCCCGGTGATGGCGAGGAAGGCGCCGATCGCCTGGCCCTTGGCCGTCACCAGGTCGAGTTGTCGGAGCGCCTGCGTGACCCAGACGACGCCGGTGAGCACCGTCAGCGTCGCGAGGAAGGCCACCAGGGCGCGCCGGAAGATGTAGCGCTCGATCAGTCCCATCCGACCATCCTTGGGCCCTATGAAATACCCCGTCGGCTTGCCGCGTTGCAACGTGAACCGGTCGGGGAGGGTGGTCCTCGACCTCGATCGGGGCTTCTGCGTGGCGCGGATGTCGCGTCTTGGTTAATGGAGGGTATGCGAGCGTCGTCGGCGGCCTTGCCGCAAGCCCCGCGGCGCGCCATCCTCCCGCCCCACCTGCCACGGCGCCCGTCCCCCGCGCCGTCTTCGTTGTCCAAGGAGTCGCTATGTCGTCCCTCAGCTTCGAGTTCGCCGCGCCGGCGACCCCGACCACCAGGTCCGCCGTGCTGGTCACCGGCGCCGAGGGGGCGCTCGGCACGGCCGGCGACGCGCTCGACAAGGCTGGCGGCGGCATCATTCGGAAGGCCACGGCGGCCGCCCGCTTCAAGGGCAAGCTGTTCGGCGGGCTCGATCTCGTCGCGCCGAGCGGGCTCGACCTCGATCGGCTGTCGCTGGTCGGCCTCGGCACGGCCGACGATCTGAAGGAGAACGACTGGGTCCGCCTCGGCGGTGCGGTGATGGGCCGCGTCGCCGAAGGCAAGTCGGACGCCGCCACCGTCGTGCTCGAGCTGCCGGACCGCGTCTTCGAGCCGAGCCGGGCTGCGGACGTCGCGCTCGGCATGCTGCTGCGCTCCTATTCCTTCGACCGCTACAAATCGAAGAAGAGCGACGACGACGAGCCGGCCAAGGATATCGCGCTCACGGTGATGGTCGGCGACAACGCTGCGGCGAAGGAGGCCTGGACGGCCCGCAAGGCGATCGCCGACGGCGTCAAGCTCGCGCGCGATCTCGTCAACGAGCCGGCGAACGTGCTCGGCCCGGTCGAGTTTGCGGAGCGCGCACTGCAATTGGTCGACCTCGGCGTCGGCGTCGAGGTGCTCGGCGAGCCCGAGATGGCGGCGCTCGGCATGCGGGCGCTGCTCGGCGTCGCGCAGGGCTCGGTCCGGCCGCCGCGCCTCGTCATCCTCAAGTGGAACGGCGGCGACGAGGGCGCGAAGCCCGTGATGTTCGTCGGCAAGGGGGTGGTCTTCGACACCGGCGGCATCTCGATCAAGCCGGCGGCGGGCATGGAAGACATGAAGGGCGACATGGCCGGTGCCGCCGCCGTCGTCGGCGTGATGGCGGCGCTCGCCGGGCGCAAGGCGAAAGTCAACGCCGTCGGCATCCTCGGCCTCGTCGAGAACATGCCGGACGGCAACGCGCAGCGACCGGGCGACATCGTCGCCGCTCGCAACGGCACGACGATCGAGATCATCAACACCGACGCGGAAGGCCGCCTCGTGCTGGCGGACGCCCTCCACTATGCGATTGAGCGCTTCGAGCCGCGCTTCGTCGTCGACCTCGCGACGCTGACCGGTGCGATCATCGCGGCGCTCGGCAACCACCATGCCGGCCTGTTCTCGAACGACGACGCGCTCTCGGCCCAGCTTTCCGCCGCCGGCCAGGCGACCGGGGAACTGGTCTGGCGGATGCCGCTCGGCCCTGACTACGACAAGCTGATCGAATCGAAGTTCGCCGACATCAAGAACACCGGCGGCCGCTATGCCGGCTCGATCACCGCGGCGCAGTTCCTGAAGCGCTTCGTCGGCGACACCCCGTGGGCGCACCTCGACATCGCCGGCACCGCGATGGGGTCGCCGCAGACCGAGATCAACCGATCCTGGAGTTCGGGCTACGGCGTGCGGCTGCTCGACCGGCTGGTCGCCGACAACTACGAAGGCTGAGGCGCCGGCTGCCGTGACCGAGGTGCTGTTCTACCATCTCGAGCGGCAGCCGCTGGAGCGCGTGCTCCCGACGCTGCTCGAGAAATGCCTCGAGCGCGGCTGGCGGACCGTCGTGCAGGCGGGCTCCGAGGAGCGTCGCGACGCCCTCGACGCGCACCTGTGGACCTACGCCGACGACGCCTTCCTGCCGCACGGCACCGTCCGCGACGGCCCCGGCGACCTGCAGCCGATCTTCCTCACGGCCGAGGAGGACCGGCCGAATGCCGCGACCGTGCGCTTCCTCGTCGACCGTGCCGCGCCGGGTGATCTCGCCGGCTACGACCGGGTCGTCTACCTCTTCGACGGCGGCGACGAGGAGGCACGGGCGGAGGCGCGCCAGCACTTTCGACAGGCCAAGGCCGCCGGCCACGACGTCACCTACTGGAAGCAGGCGGCGTCCGGGCGCTGGGAGAAGGCGGCTTGAGCCCGCGGGCGGCGCGCCCGACACGGGCCGATTTCCGCCACTTCTCTGAGCTTTCGACGCGCTGGGAGGACAACGACGTCTACGGCCACGTCAACAACGTCGTCTACTATTCGTTCTTCGACACGGCGGTGAACCGCTACCTGATCGACGCCGGCGCCCTCGACATCGTCACGGGGGAGGTCATCGGCCTCGTCATCGAGACGCAGTGCCGGTACCACGAGCCACTGTCCTTCCCGGACCGCCTCGATGTCGGCATCCGCGTCGCCCGCATCGGCACGTCGTCGGTGCGCTATGAGGTCGGCATCTTCCGCGAGGACGCGGAGACGGCGGCGGCGGACGGGCACTTCGTGCACGTCTACGTCGACCGCGGCACCCGCCGTCCGGTCGCGCTGCCGGAGCCGCTCAGGGCAGCGTTGACGGCGATCCACGCCTGAGGCGTCACCACAGCCCGAACCACCACGCCGCGAGCCCGAGGAACATCGAGAAGCCGACGACGTCGGTGACGGTGGTGAGGAACACGCCCGAGGCGACCGCCGGGTCGATCTTCGAGGCATTGAGGGTGAGCGGGATCAGAACGCCGAACAGCCCGGCGACGACGATGTTGATGATCAGCGCCGCGGCGATGACCCCGCCGAGCTCCCAGTTGAGAAACCACGCCCCCGCGGCGCATCCCACCAGCGTCGCGAGCACGGCGCCGTTCAACAGCCCGACGAGCAGCTCGCGGCGAATGATTCGGCCGGCGTTGCGGCGACTGATCTCGCGCGTGGCGAGGGCGCGCACCGTCACCGTCATCGCCTGCGTGCCCGCATTGCCGCCCATCGAGGCGACGATCGGCATCAGCACGGCGAGCGCCACCATCTGCTCGATCGTCCCGTCGAACACGCCGATCACCGCGGCGGCGAGGAAGGCGGTGAAGGTGTTGACGAACAGCCAGGGGAAGCGGCTGCGGGCCGTGTAGGCGACGGTGTCCGACAGTTCCTCGTCACCGACGCCGGCCATGGCGCGGATGTCTTCCTCCGCCTCCTCCTCGATGACGTCGACGATGTCGTCGACGGTGAGCATGCCGACCAGCCGCTGCGCCTCGTCGACCACCGCGACGGAGACGAGGTTGTAGCGCTTGAACAGCCGCGCCACGTCTTCCTGGTCCTCGCTGGCGCGGACGACGTGCTGCTCCTCGTTCATCACCTCCGAGATCTTCGTCGGGCGCTTCGCCTTCAGCAGCCTGTCGAGCGGCACCGTGCCGATCAGCCGGAAGGCGGGATCGACGACGAAGATCTCGTAGAATGTCTCCGGCAGTTCCTCGTCGATGCTCAGGAAGTCGACCGTTTGGCCGACCGTCCAGAATGGCGGCACGGCGACGAAGTCCGTCTGCATCCGCCGGCCGGCGGACTCCTCCGGATAGTCGAGCGCGCGGGCCAGCCGAAGCCGCTCCAGCGTCGGCATCTCGTGCAGGATCGCCTGCTTGTCGTCCTCGTCGAGATCTTCCAGCAGGTAGACGGCGTCGTCCGAATCGAGGTCACGGACGCCGTCGGCCACCGTGCGCGGCGACAGCGCCTCGAGCAAGCGCACGCGCACCGTCTCGTCGATCTCGGTGAGTGCCGTGAAGTCGAAGTCATCGCCGAGCAGGCGGACGAGTTGCGGCTGCTCGTCAGGCGACAGCGCCCCCAGCAGCTCGCCGAGATCGGCCTCGTGCAGGTCGCCGGCGAGCTGTCGCAGCCGGTCCGCATCCTCCGCCTCGATCGCCGCTTCGACTGCCTCGACGAATCGCGGATCGAGGCCGCCGGCGGCGTCGCGCACCGGCAGTTCCGTCGGCTCGTCGAGGGTGTCGTCGATTTCGGCCATGGCGCGCATCCGCAAGCGACGGTGCGCTTGCATAGAGCGTTCCGCTCTGCGGCGAAACCGGCAGGAAGGGGCGGCGACGCGCGCCAGGGCGGGCGGCCACGGGTTTCCGCGACTCGGCGCGATCGGGTCACCTCAAAAAATCTACTGGACCGAGTTTGTCGACACGATTAGACGTGTTACCGATCCAACAGGCCGCTGCATTTCCCACAGCGGCGACCCCGGACGACGGAGCATACGCATGACGGTGGTCGACGTTGCGGCGCAGGCGGCACCCCGCGAATCGCATTTCCGGTCGCTCGCCAAGGCCATCAGCTGGCGCACGACGGGCACCATCGACACCTTCATCCTTAGTTTCTTCATCACCGGCAGCGCGAAGTTCGCCAGCTCGATCGCCGCGACTGAAGTGATCACAAAGGTGGTGCTCTACTATCTCCACGAGCGCGCCTGGGCGTGGCTGCCCTGGGGACGCCGCTGACGCCTCTGGCGCTCAGCAACCCTCTCAGGCGAGAGGGGCGATGGCGTATTGCGCCCGCAGCGCCTGGAGGTCGACGGCGGCGACCGCCCAGAAGTCCCAGCCCTGCGCAAAGACGTCGACCCCGGCATTGGCCCCGCGGTGCCAGGCCTCGAAGAAGCTCTCCGGCCGCATCTGCCCGACCGCCGACTTCGCCACGTCGTTGAACTTGATGCCGAGGTGCCAGCTGAAGATCACCGGCAGCACGTGCGCCGCCATCGAATGGCGCGGGTGCATCGCCGCGGTGAACGTCGAGACCAGAATTTCTCCGGCGGGCGTCGTGTCGTAGCCGGCGAGCACGTGCGCCGAATCGTGCGGCACGGCAAAGCCCGCGTTGAGGGCGTCGGGCTCTCCCGGGAACGCGTAGCCGTTGTCGCGGAAGTGCACGAAGTAGTGGTGACCGAATGTCTCCGCCGGGAGATGGCCGAGCGCCTCGAAGCGGGCGGCGAGCTGCGGATCGGCGCCTTCCCCGCGATACGGCAGCATCCACGCCGCCACGTCGTTGGTGACGTCGCCGCTCCACGGCTGCCCGGTGAAACTCTCCATGTTCTCCCGCACCATGTGCGCCATCGCCTTGCGCATGTGGCCGTGGGCAGCGGCGGCGAGGTCGCCCACATAGCCCTCGTCGACGTCGAGCGTGCGGGCGAGCCGCACCACCGCTTCGAGCTTGCCGTCGTCGACCACCCCGTCGACCAGCGCCATGACGGTTGCGAGCCGCACCGCCTCGGTGGCGACTTCCGAGCCCGGCGGCACCAGCGAGACGAGCTTCGCCGGCGGCAGCGGCGCCAACGCGTCGAAATCAGGTTGCGCGAGGTCGAGCATGATCGTCGCGGCGGCCGCGACGGAATTGCGGTCGATGCCGGTCACCTTCTCCGGCCCGTGCGTCAGCGCGATCGCCTTCATCGCTGACAGGATGGCGGTCTTCTGTTCGTTGGTCGCGGTTACCCTCACGCCGTGCTCTCCTGCCGTTGGCGCCCCGCGCATGGATGATGCCGCGTCCACGCGCACATGGAAACCTCCGGCGCGGGATGGTGTCGGTACCAGCCGAGTCGATTTCGTCCCCGGCCTTCGTCTTGCCCCCCATTGTGCCTACGCTCGCGCGCGTCGGGCATCCCGGCAACAAGGGGTCGCGGTATGCGTGGTTGGTGGAGTGTCGTCGGCCTGGCGGTTGCGCTGACGATCGACGGCGGAGCGGCGACGGCGGCGACGCAGCCCGACATGACGAAGGCCGTCTGCGCGAAGGCGCGCGATCTGTCGGCCTACAAGAACAAGAGCCTCGCGCTGCTCGTGCCCGGAGGGGACGGCTTCCTGTTCCGCACCCGCATCGACATGCGGGAGTACAAGCCGCTGAAGAGCGGGCCGCAGCAGGAGCTGTTCCAGTTCGTCGCGGCGCTTCGCAAGCTGGGGACGGAAGTGGTCCTGGTGGTGCCGCCGCCGCGGCCGGTCGCCGACGAGGGTGCGCTGCTGCCGAAGGAGGTCGGGGCGCTCGGCTACGACGTGCGCACCGCCGAGGCGGGCTACGAGGCGATGCTCGACGGCCTGCGGGCCGGCGGCGTCCATGTGGCCGATGTGCTCGGCAAGGCGCGCGCCACGCCGCTCGCTGGCGGCAACTTCTATCTCCGCCGCGACATCCACTGGTCGTCGGATGGCGCGCGCCTCTCGGCCGAGGCGGCCGCCGACCTCATCAAGGCGCTTCCGGCGGCTGCGGGGCTGGAGAAGACGATGTTCGAGACCGCGGCCGACCGCACCGGCGACGCGGACGAGAAGCTCGCCGAAGCGCTCGAGAAAATCTGCCGCAACGACATTCCCCACGAACAGGAAACCTACTTCAAGACGACCGAGGCCGATGCGGAAGCCGGCCTGTTCGAGGAGCGGCCGTTCGACGTCGTGCTCGTCGGTACGAGCTTCAGCAACCGCGGCGAGGACGACCCGAACTTCGCCGGTTTCCTGCAGCAGGCGCTGTCGACACGCGTCTACAACGCCTCGGAGGAAGGAGGCGGGCTCGAGGGCTCGATGGCGTCGTACCTGAAGTCGGATGCCTTCCGCGAGCGCAGGCCGAAGGTGATCGTGTGGGAGTTTCCACCCTACGAGCGGCCGGACGTCGACGACGGCGAGCCGATCCACATCGTCCGCGCGGCGCTCGAGCAGGCGCTCTCGGGGAAGTAGCCGCTACGGCGGGCAGGTCGCCGGCATCCAGAAACAACAAAGCCCTCCGAAGAGGGCTCTGGTGCGGTGAAGAAGACTCGAACTTCCACGGGTTGCCCCACAGCGACCTCAACGCTGCGCGTCTACCAATTCCGCCACCACCGCATCCCCGGCATCGCCGGCCGGCAGCGTTTAACAAATCGCTCCGGGGCATTCAAGGCTTATGGCGCGTTGCGTCGCGTCCGTCCCCACCGCAATCTCTCGGGCGCCGCACCGCAGGCGCACCGAGTGCGTCGGCCAGTGCTTCGACGCCTCCCGCCAAGCGTGGCGGCGGGAGGCGGCTTGGACCGGGAAAACCGGTATTCGGAAGTCAGGTCGGTCGAGGCTGAGGGCTTATTGCTTGAAGGATTTGAAGGACGCTGATCCGAACTCACTCGTCGCAGTTCCGGAGACGAGATCTTTCCCCTTGTTCATCTTACCGCTGATGGTGATCTTCAGTTTCGTCTTGCCTTCCTTGTAGTCGATATTTCCGGTTACTTTGCAGGACGATGACACGGACAACTTGCCGTTCGCCGTGCCGATCGTGGACCCGCCGCTCTGCGGGCGGCAGGGAGCGTTCTTGAACGCGCCGGACTTGTCGATCTTCAGCATGCATTCCACTTCGGTCGACAGCTCGGTGAGCCACTCGCCCTTCATGTCCGCCTGCTTGCAGGAGGCCGCCATGACCTCTGCTGCGCCCATCGACGCGAACAGCGCCGATGCCAGCAGCACCTTCCACCCGAGTCCCTTCGTGTTGGACGTCATCTGTCGCTCTCGCGAGGGGACGAAGACTCAGGGGCCTCGACGCGCGTCCCCCCAGAGCGCGCGGACCGCATGAAGTGCCGCGGCGCGGTCGCCCCATCGGCATGCATGCATTGTCAATCGTACGTATGCGTCATCGCAATCTGAATATGCGCCCCTGACGGCGTGGACGGAGCAATGACACACACTCGTGAACCGTTTGGCAGCGGTTGACCCCAACCCCCGGGGGCGGGCGGACGCCGCTTCAGGATCGTCCCGCTTGCGGCAGAGCGACGTGCGTGCTCACTAGGGCAATGCTTTCCGCCGCCGCCCGATCTCCCGCCGGATCGCCCGGCATCCTCTTCCTGCCGTCGGATGCTACTGCGCCGCCCGTCGAGTGGGCGATCGCGGACGGGCTCGTCGACTACCAGGCGGCCGTCGCCGAGATGGAATCGCGCGCTGCCGCCATCGCCGAGGGCCGCGCCGCCGAGCGCGTCTGGCTGGTCGAGCATCCGCCGCTCTACACCGCCGGCACCAGCGCCCGCGACGAGGACCTGCTGGCGCCGGACCGCTTCCCGGTGTTCCGCACCGGCCGGGGAGGGCAGTTCACCTACCATGGCCCGGGACAGCGGGTTGCCTACGTGATGCTCGACCTCAGCCGGCGCCGTCGCGATGTGCGCGGGCTCGTGACGGCGCTGGAAGCCTGGCTGATCGGCACGCTCGGTCGCTTCAACGTGCGCGGCGAGACACGCCCCGACCGGGTCGGCGTCTGGGTGCGGCGGCCGGAGCGCGGCGACGACGCCGAGGACAAGATCGCCGCGATCGGCGTCCGGCTGCGCCGCTGGGTGAGCTTCCACGGCGTCGCGCTCAACGTCGATCCCGACCTCGAGCACTTCAGCGGCATCGTGCCGTGCGGCGTGCGCCGCTACGGCGTCACGAGCCTCGTCGACCTCGGCCGGCCGGTGTCGATGCCGGAAGTGGACTCGATGCTGCGGGCCGAATTTGAGCGCGTGTTCGGGACGACCGACTCGACGCCCTAGGCAACTTCGGCGAGCATCCGGCGTCGTCTTCGGAGATTCGGCGATGGATCGGCTCGACCCCGGTTTGCGCGGCTATGGGCAGCGCATGCGACTATCGCTCGGCTACTTCGCCGGCACGCTCCTCGAGATGGTCGAGGTGCTCGCCGTCGCGATCGTCGTCGGAACCCTCGCGCTCAGCGCCTTGCCGAATCCCGCCCACGGCGACGAGGGCCGGGCGGCCTTCCTGACGGCGTGGGGTCTCGGAGCGATGTTCGGGGCGATCTATGTCGCCTATCGGCTGGCTTGCCGGGTGCTCTTCGGCCGGGCGCTAGTGGTGCCGATCCCCACGGACCCGAACGTCGACTGGTACATCACCATGCGCGCCTTCGGCATCGCCATGGCCGGCGTCGTCTTCGGTTTTGCCGCATTCTACCACGGCCTCGCCGGCGACCCGCGGCTGCGTGTCGGCGGCAACGCCCCGTTCGTCGACGCGGCGATCGGCTGCCTCGCCGTCGGCTACCTCTATCTCGGTCTCGGCAAGCTGCTCGGGCGCGTCACCAGCCGCTGATCGGGATGCGCCGACCCGCCGGTCGTGGCGGGTCGGCGGATCGTGCTCAGGATGCCGCGATCGGCGCCTCGACGGCCTTCTTCGCCCAATAGTCTTCCGACGCCTTGTTGGCCTTCAAGGCGTCCATCGTCTCGAAGCCCGGCGCCATCGAGGCGGACGTGCCGGCCATCACCTGGTGGTGCTCGATGTTGAGAAGGCGCAGCCAGCTCTGCTGGCCGAGCGTCAAGCCGATCATGCAGCCGAGCTCGACGAGTTCGGCCTCGGAGAAGTGCTTGTTCAGCCGCTCCCAGAACGCGTCGTCGGTGTCGGTGTGCCAGGTGATCGCCTCGGCATAGGCGAGCGCCGCCTTCTCGCGCTCGTCGTAGCGCGTCGAGCGCTCGAAGTTGATGAGGTCCATGACGTGCTCCTCGATCAGCGAGCCGCTGACGGTGGCTCGCACGGAGCGCTGGTTGCCGCAGTATTCGCACTGCACCGAGCGCGACACGTAGAGCCGGCAGAGCTCCTTGATCTTGTGGTCGCAGATGCCGGTGCGGAAGAGGTCGCGCCACGAATTGGCGAAGAACCAGAACGCCGCCGGCACGTGCGCGCGGATCGCCGAGCTTTCCGGGCGCGGCGTGCCCTCGCGCTCGCAGCGGCGCATCTCCTCCGCCATCGCCTCGTCCATCTCTTCGACAGGCACGTAGCTGATGCGCTGCTTCGACATCGCGTCTCTCCCTTTTGCTCGTGATGGCTTTCGGTCGTCGGCGGGCCGCGGCACGGCGAGCCGGTGCGTCTAGGCGGCCACCGGCGTGATGAGGGTGGTCGGTGCCTGCATGCGGCGGCCGAACACCCGCAGGCCGGCGGCGAGCCGCAACAGGGGGATGTCGCGCAGCGTCTCCTTGAGCAGGCGCCGCGCGCGGTGCAGGCGCGTCTTCACCGTCTGCGGCTTGATCGACAGGCGGCGCGCGATGTCGTCGATGCTGAGATCCTCGACGTCGCGCAGCACGAACACGCAGCGGAACGGCTCGGGCAGGGCGCCGATCGCCTCGTCGAGGATCGCCCGCAGCTGCCTCTGCTGCAGTTCTGCTTCCGGAGTCGGCGGCGGGCGCCACAACGGAAACATCGCCGCGAACTCCTCGTCGCGCTGCGTTGCGGTGTCGAGCGGCGCGGCAACCAGCACCGGCGAGCGCTTGCGCATCCGCCCCATCGCCTCGTTGAGGGCGATGCGGGTGAGCCACGTCGACAGGCTCGACCCCCCACGGAAGGCGGCGAGATTGGAGAACGCGCGCAGATAGGTCTCCTGCACGACGTCCTCGGCCTCAGTCTGGTCGCGCACGATCGAGCGGGCGACGCGGTGCAGGCGGCTGTTGTGGCGGTGGATGATCGCCCGAACCGCGGCCGGGTCGCCGTGCACCGCGCGTTCGATCAGGGCGGCCTCGCCACAGGTCGCGATGTCGACGCCGGGTTGTTGTTCGGCGGGTCTCATGCCAGGCGGCCTCCCGTCTCAGCGAACGGCTTCTGCGGCCGCACTGAAGGCTTAGATGCGGGCTCTCCGAAAAGGTTCCCGGCCTTCCGAAGGGCGATGCGCTCCCTGCCGGAGGCTGACGCAGCTACCAGGCGCTCGGCAAGATCCGGAACGGCCCCGCTGGTCGCGGCGGCGCGGCCTCCGACCGCACGATGCCGTCGACCCGCGCGCCGGGCGGCCCCTTTCGGCATGCCTCGATCAGGGCCTCAACCGTCTCCGCCGGGCCGGCCACCACCGCCTCGACCTCGCCGGAGCGCAGGTTGCGTGTCCACCCCGACAGGCGCCGCTCCAGCGCCTCCCGTTCGAGGAAGGCCCGATAGCCGACGCCCTGGACGCGCCCGTGGACGAGGAGGTGGAGATGCAGGCTCGCCGCAGACGTCTCCGCCATCGCCGCCCCCCGCTCGCCGTTGTCACCAGCCGCCGCGCGACAGCCACTCGTCGAGCATCGGCAGCCGGTCCCAGCCCCAGAACGGCTCGCCGTCGGCGATGAAGAAGGGAGCACCGAAGATGCCGCGGGCGATCGCCTCGTCGACGCGCACGCGCGTCAGCTCCTTCACGGCCGGATCGGCGGCTGCGGCGACGAGCGCGTCGGCCTCGAGGTCGACAAAAACGCCCGCCTCCGCCGCGACCGCGGGCGCGCCGATGTCGCGGTCGTGCACGAACAATGCGTCGAAGGCCGCAAGCGCGAAGCGGCGGGCGGCGGCCGGGTCGGTCCGCTCGATCGCGTAGAACATCCGTGTCGCCGCGACGCCGCTCACCGGGAACACGCTCGGGAAGCGGAAGGGAATGCCCCTCAGCCGCGCCAGCCGGTTCCAGTCGCGGCGACCATAGTCGCCGCGCAATGGCTGCTCGGTGAGCGGCGACATGCGCGTCGTGCGGAAGGCGATGCCAAGCAGGAACGGCCGCCACGTCACGGCGCGCCCGTGCCGCGCTGCCACCGCGTCGATCTCCCGCGAGGCGAAGAAGGCGTAGGGCGAGGAGAAGTCGAACCAGAACTCGACCGGTGCCGCGCTCGTCCGAACCGGCTCGCCCATCGCGCCCTCCTACTCGAACTCGAGAATCACCGCGTCGACGGCGAGGCTATCGCCGGGCTTCGCCTTCACCGCCTTGACGACGCAGTCGCGCTCGGAGCGGAGCACGTTCTGCATCTTCATCGCCTCGACGATGGCGAGTACGTCGCCCGCCTTCACCTCGCGCCCGACCTCGACCTCGATCGACACGACGAGGCCCGGCATCGGGCAGAGCAGGAAGCGCGAGGTGTCAGCCGCCTTCTTTTCCGGCATCAGCGCCGCCAGCGCGGCCGTGCGCGGCGTCATCACCCGCGCGAAGCAGGTGACGCCCCGCCACGACACCGACAGGCCGCCGCGCGCCGTGCGGACCTGCACGGTGACGCTGCGTCCGCCGACGCGGCCGCTCCACAGCGCCTCGCCCGGCCGCCAATCCGACGTCACGGTGATCGCCTCGTCGGCTCCCGGCAGCCGCACATCGAGTTCGAGCGGCACCGTCGGGTAGCCGGCCGTCAGGGTGACGTCCATCGGCTCGCCGTCGAGCTCCACCACCCACTCCTCGCGGAAGACGCCGTGGTGCGGCTTCAGCCGGCCGCCGAGGTGGTCGAGCCGCTCCCGGCGGACGAGCTCGACGGTCAGCGCCACGCAGGCGAGCACCGCGCGCGCCTCGTCGTCGAGCGCGGCACCGGTGAACCCCTCGGGGTATTCCTCGGCGATGAAGCCGGTCGACAGCGCGCCCTCCCGCCAGCGCGGGTGCGCCATCAGCGCGGCGAGGAACGGCACGTTGTGGGAGATGCCGTCGACGACGAAGGCGTCGAGTGCCTCCGTCATCGCGTCGATCGCCGCGAGGCGGGTCGGCGCGTGCGTCACGAGCTTCGCCACCATCGGGTCGTAGAACATCGAGATCTCGGAGCCCTCGACGACGCCGGTGTCGACCCGCACCGTCGCGCCCTCGACGAGGTCCTCGCTGGGCGGCCGGTAGCGCGTCAGGCGGCCGATCGACGGCAGGAAGTTGCGGAACGGGTCCTCGGCGTAGAGCCGCGTCTCGATCGCCCAGCCGTCGAGGCGCACGTCCTCCTGGCCGAAGGGGAGCTTTTCGCCGGCGGCGACGCGGATCATCTGCTCGACGAGATCGATGCCGGTGACGAGCTCGGTGACCGGATGTTCCACCTGAAGACGGGTATTCATCTCCAGGAAATAAAAGGATTTATCCTGACCGGCGACGAACTCGACGGTGCCGGCGGAATCGTAGCCGACGGCCTTCGAGAGCGCCACCGCCTGCTCGCCCATCGCCTTGCGGGTGGCGGCATCGAGCAGCGGCGAGGGGGCCTCCTCGACGACCTTCTGGTTGCGCCGCTGGATCGAGCACTCGCGCTCGCCGAGATAGACGACGGTGCCGTGCTTGTCGCCCAGCACCTGGATCTCGATGTGGCGCGGGTTGGTGATGAACTTCTCGATGAACACCCGGTCGTCGCCGAAAGATGCGGCGGCTTCCGCCTTGGCGCGGGCGAAGCCGTCGCGCACCTCGGTGGGCGAAAAGGCGATGCGCATGCCCTTGCCGCCGCCGCCGGCCGACGCCTTGATCATCACCGGGAAGCCGATCTCCTCGGCGATCGTCACGGCGCGGTCGAGGTCGTCGATGATGCCCAGATGGCCCGGCACGGTCGAAACGCGGGCTGCCGCCGCCGCCTTCTTCGATTCGATCTTGTCGCCCATTGCCTCGATGGCGTGCGGATTCGGGCCGACGAAGACGATGCCGGCCGCCTCGAGCGCCTTCGGGAAGGCGGCCCGCTCCGACAGGAAGCCGTAGCCCGGATGCACCGCCTCGGCGCCGGTCTCCCGGCAGGCGGCTACGATCTTGTCGATGACGAGGTAGGAGTCCGCCGCCGCCGGTGGCCCGATGTGGACGGCCTCGTCGGCCATCTCGACGTGCAGGGCATTGCGGTCGGCATCAGAATAGACCGCCACGGTGGCGATCCCCATCCGCCGGCAGGTTCTGATGACGCGGCAGGCGATCTCGCCTCGATTGGCGATCAAGAGCTTGGAAAACATCCCCCACCCGTGCTTTCGCGTCGCCTCACGGCAAACTCTCGCCATCCCATAGCAGAGCGGCGGCGGCGTGGAAGCGCCGACGTTCGTCGCTCAGAGGTCTTCGCGCACGAAGGCGCGGCCGAGCCAGCGATAGAGCGGCACGGGAACGTCGGCGGCAAGCGTCGGATCGACGGCGAGACGGCGCAACAACTCGTCGATCACCACCTGCTGGATGCTCGCCACGTGCAGGTCGGAGACGTTCTCCAGCGCCACCCACTGCACCTCCTCGAGCTCTCCCGAGGGGCCGGTGCCTTCCGGCAGCGTGTCGGCCACCGCGTCCGCCCACACCGCCAGGAAGCGCGTGTCGAAGCGGCGCGGCCGGCCGGGCGGCGTGATCGCCCGGGCGACGAAGCGGATCGGGGCGAGCGTCGGTGCCAGGCCCCGCGCGGCGAACGCCGCCCAGTCTTCGCCGCGCAGCTTGGTGCTGCTGCTCCGCGCGACGAACAGCCCGGCCTCCTCGTAGGCCTCGCGCACGGCGGCGACGGCGAAGGCGCGCGCCCGCACCGCGGACTTCGGCGCCCGCATCGCCGCCATCAGGCGGGCGAGCACGGCGGGATCGTAGTCGTCGGCGAGCGGCACGCGGGAATCGGCCGGGTCGACGCGACCGCCGGGAAACACGAAGTGCCCCGGCATGAACACGTGCCGGGCGCTGCGCTTGCCCATCATCACGCGGATCGGGCCGCCCGCGGTCCTGTCGAGCACCAGCAGCGTGGCGGCGTCGACCGGACGGCGATACGGCGCCGTCAGGCGCCGTTCGGTCGCATTCAGCCGGTCGACGAGGTCGTTCAACGCGGGTGACCGACCGGCAGCATCACCGCGTCCTCGGGCTCGGCGTTCGGGTCGAAGCCGTGCATGTAGAACGCCCACTGCAGGCCGACGATGGCGCCCTTGATGGGCCGCAGCAGCGCCAGCGACGCGGCGATCGTCAGCGGAATCCACAACAGCGCGTGCAGCCACAGCGGTGGCGCGTAGGCGATCTCGACCGCGAGCACGAGGCTGACAATGACGTGGCCGACGATCAGGATGGTGAAGTAGGGCGGCGCGTCGTCGGCGCGGTGGTGGTGCAGTTCCAGCCCGCACGCCGTGCATTCGTGGCGAACGGTCAGGTAGCCGTCGAACAGCGCGCCCTCGCCGCAGGCCGGGCAGCGGCCGCGGGCACCATGCAGCATCGCCGCGACGAGCGGACGGTGCGGCTTTTCGTGCGTCGCGGGCCAAACGGTGGCGGCGGGGTCGGCGGCAGTCGGAGCGGTCATTTGCGTGTCTTTCGTCCTCGCTCGGGACGCGCCTTTCCGCGGGAAGGGCCGCGCGCCGAAGGCGGGCGCTTGCCCGCTCCCTTCAGATAGCGACCCTCGCTCAGCAGTTCAAACCGAAGGGCGCCTGCGAACGGGGCTGCTTCGACGAGCCGCACATCGACCGCGTCGCCGAGCCGGTGCGTCTCGCCGGTCGCCCGGCCGATGAGAGCCCGTGCCGCCTCGTCGTAGTGGAAGTAGTCCTGGCCGAGCGTCGCCGCCGGGATGAAGCCGTCCGCGCCGGTCTCGTCGAGCGCGATGAACAGCCCGGCCTTGGTGACGCCGGAGATGCGGCCCGTGAAGCGCGCGCCGACGCGGTCGGCGAGCCAGAGCGCGATCAGCCGGTCGACGGTGTCGCGCTCAGCCGCCATCGCCCGCCGCTCGGTCGCCGAGATGTCGCTGCCGATCACCTCGAGGCGCGACTCGAAGCCGTCCGGCATGCCGTCCTTGCCGAGCCCGAGCGCGCGGATCAGTGCCCGGTGCACGACGAGATCGGCATAGCGGCGGATCGGCGAGGTGAAGTGGGCGTAGCGGCGAAGGTTGAGGCCGAAGTGGCCGATGTTCGCCGGCGAGTACTCCGCCTGCGCCTGGCTGCGCAGCACCACCTCGTTGACGAGGTGGGCGTTTCCGGTGCCGGCGACGCGGGCGAGGATCTTGTTGAACTGCGACGGCCGCATGTTGCCCGTGCGCGGCAGCGAGATGTCGAGCGTCTGCAGGAACTCGCGCAGGCCCTCGAGCTTCTCGACCGACGGGTTGTCGTGGATGCGGTAGAGGAGCGGCGTCTTGTGCTTCTCGAGCTCCGTCGCCGCGGCGACGTTCGCCTGGATCATGAACTCCTCGATCAGCTTGTGCGCGTCGAGGCGCTCCGGCACGACGACGCGGTCGACCCGGCCGTCCGGCGTCAGCACGATCTTGCGCTCGGGTAGGTCGAGGTCGAGCGGCTCGCGGGCGTCGCGGCCGCGCTTCAGGCAGCCGTAGGCTTCCCACAGCGGTCGCAGCACCGGGGCGAGCAGCGGCAAGGTCTGGTCGTCGAGCTGACCGTCGATCGCCGCCTGCGCCTGCTGGTAGGAGAGCTTGGCGGCCGAGCGCATCATCACGCGGTGGAAGGTGTGGCGAAGCTGGCGGCCGCCGGCGTCGAACACCATGCGGACCGCCAGCGCCGGCCGGTCGACGCCCTCCTTCAGCGAGCAGAGGTCGTTGGAGATGCGCTCCGGCAGCATCGGCACGACGCGGTCGGGAAAGTAGACCGAATTGCCGCGCAGCAGCGCCTCGCGATCGAGCGACGAGCCTGCCACGACATAGGAGGCGACGTCGGCGATCGCCACGGTGGCGATGAAGCCGCCGGGGTTGTCCGGGTCGCCGTCCGGCTCGGCGTAGACCGCGTCGTCGTGGTCCTTCGCATCGGCCGGATCGATGGTGATCAGCGGCAGCTTGCGCCAGTCCTCGCGGCCGGCCATGCGCGCCGGCTTCGCCGCCTCCGCCTCCTCGGTCACGGCGGCGGGGAAGCGGTGCGGGATGCCGTGCGCGTGGATGGCGATCAGCGACACCGCCCGCTCGGACTTGAGCGAGCCGATGCGCTCGGCGACGCGGGCCTGCGGCAGGCCGTAGCGGCCGACCTTCTGCACCGAGACCTCGACGAGATCGCCGTCCTCGGCATTGCCGAGTGCCTCGTCGTCGGCCATCAGCTCGGTGCGCTGCTTCTTGTCGACCGGCAGGATGCGGCCGCCCGGCACACCAGGCACGCGGCGCACGACGCCGAGCACCGCCGTCGGCTTGCGGGCGATCACCTTGATGACGCGGCCGACGCGCTGCGCCTCCATGCCCGGCGGCGCGTCCGTGATGCGGGCGAGCACCTTGTCGCCGACGCCGGGCGCCGGCCCGGGTGTGCGGTGGCGCTCCGCCAGGATTGGCACGCGGGGAGGAGGACCGTCCTCGTCCTCCCAGTTCGCCGGCTCGCCGACGAGCTCTCCGTCGGCGTCGCGACCGGTGACGACCAGCACCGCCACCGGCGGCAGGGTCCCGGGGGAGGCGAGGCGGCGGCCGCGCCGCACCACCAGCCCGTCCGCCTCGATCTCCTTGAGGATGCGCTTCAGCGCGATGCGGGCACTGCCCTTGATGCCGAATTCGCGGGCGACCTCGCGCTTGCCGGCCTCGCCGGGATGCTCGGCCAGGAAGGCGAGGATCTGCTCGCGGCTCGGAAACTCGCCGGACCTGCGGCCGTCTCTGTCGGAAGGGGGCAAGGGGGCCGGGCGTCCTCTGCTGTGCGGGGGGTCAGCCGGCCGCCTTGGCTCCGGCGGCCTTCGGTTTGGCAACCACCTTCGGCTTGGTGGCGGATTTCGACTTGGCCGCGGCCTTCGGCGCGGTGGCCGACTTTGCTGCTCCTGCCACCTTGGCGGTCGTCGTCTTGCCCGCGGCGGTCTTGCCCGCGGCGGTCTTGCTCGATGCCTTGGGCTTGCCGCCGGCCGCCTTCGGACGCGCGGTCCGCGCCGGCTTGCTCGATCCGCCGTCCTTGCCGGCCCGCTCGGCGATGAGCAGCACGGCCGCCTCCATGCCGAGGGTCGCCGGGTCGGTGCCCTTCGGCAGCGTCGCGTTGACCTTGCCGTGGTTGACGTACGGGCCGTAGCGGCCGTCGCGAACCGTCACCGTGCCGCCGAGCGTCGGATGCTGGCCGAGCGACCGGCCCGGCGTCGAACCCGCCCGTCCGCGGCCGCCGCCGGCCGCCTTCTCGGCGATCAGAGAGACGGCGCGGTTGATGCCGACCTCGAACACCTCCTCGATCGATGGCAGGTTGGCGTACTTGCCGTCGTGCTGCACGAACGGGCCGAAGCGGCCGAGGCCGGCGGTGATCGGCTTGCCGCTCTCCGGATGCGTGCCGACCTCGCGCGGCAGCGCGAGCAGGGCGAGCGCCCGCTCGAGGTCGAGGCTTGCCGCCTCCCAGCCCTTCGGCAGGCTGGAGCGCTTCGGCTTCTCGCCTTCGCCGAGCTGCACATAGGGCCCAAAGCGGCCGATGCGCAGCGTCACCATGAGGCCGCTCTGCGGGTCGGTGCCGAGCTCGCGCGGACCGCTCGCCTCGCCGTTCGCCTCGTTCTCGCCGCCCTGCGCGATCTGGCGGGTGAAGCGGCACTCGGGATAGTTCGAGCAACCGACGAAGGCGCCGAACTTGCCGAGCTTCAAGGAAAGCCGGCCGTTGCCGCAGGTCGGGCAGACGCGCGGATCGGTGCCGTCGGCCTTCGCCGGGAAGATGTGCGCGCCGAGCATGCCGTCGAGCGCCGTCAGCACCTCGGAGACGCGCAGCTCCTTGATGCCGTCGACGGCACCGGAGAAGTCGCGCCAGAAGTCGCGCAGCACGTCGCGCCAGTCGAGATCGCCGTTGGAGATCTTGTCGAGCTTTTCCTCGAGGCTCGCCGTGAAGTCGTACTCCACGTACCGCTCGAAGAAGGACTCCAGGAAGGCGATGACGAGCCGGCCCTTGTCCTCGGGATGCAGCCGCTTCTTGTCGAGGCGGACGTACTCGCGGTCGCGCAGCACGGTGAGCGTCGCCGAGTAGGTCGACGGCCGGCCGATGCCGAGCTCCTCCATCTTCTTGATGAGCGTCGCCTCGGTATAGCGCGGCGGCGGCTCGGTGAAGTGCTGGTCGGCGACGATGGCGCGCCGGCTCGGATGCTCGCCGGCGCTCATCGGCGGCAGGCGGCGGGACTCCTCGTCCTCCTCGTCGTCGCGGCCCTCCTGGTAGAGCGTCAGGAAGCCGTCGAAGCGCACGACCGAGCCGGTGGCGCGCAGCTCGGCGCCGCGGCGGCCGGCCTCGGCGGCGATCTCGACGGTGGTGCGCTCGAAGTCGGCCGATTCCATCTGCGAGGCGACGGCGCGCTTCCAGATCAGCTCATAAAGCTTTGCCTGGTCGGCATCGAGAATGCGGGCGACGCGGCTCGGGTGGCGAGCAGCGTCGGTCGGCCGGATCGCCTCGTGCGCCTCCTGGGCATTCTTCTGCTTCGTCGTGTAGCGGCGCGGCACGTCGGGCAGATAGCGGCCGCCGTGGTTCTCCTGGATGGCCTTGCGGATCTGCGTCACCGCCTCCGGCGCCATGTCGACGCCGTCGGTGCGCATGTAGGTGATGAGGCCGACCGTCTCGCCGCCGATGTCGACGCCCTCGTAGAGGCGCTGGGCGATCTGCATGGTGCGGGCCGGCGGCAGGCCGAGCTTGCGCGAGGCCTCCTGCTGCAGCGTCGAGGTGGTGAAGGGCGGCGGCGGGTGGCGCTTCTGCGGCTTCGATTCCACCGAGGTGATGGTGAAGGTCGACGCCTCCAGCAGCGCCTTCGCGGCCTCCGCGTCGCCGCGGTTGCCGATCGTCAGCCTGCCGAGCTTCTTGCCGTCGAGCACCGTCAGCCGTGCCTCGAAGCCGTCGCCGCGCGGCGTATCGAGCTGCGCGACGATCGACCAGTATTCCTCGGTGACGAAGGCCTCGATCTCCGCCTCGCGGTCGCAGACGAGGCGGAGCGCCACCGACTGCACGCGGCCGGCCGAGCGGGCGCCCGGCAGCTTGCGCCACAGCACCGGCGAAAGCGTGAAGCCGACGAGGTAGTCGAGCGCCCGGCGGGCGAGATAGGCGTCGACGAGGGGTCCGTCGATGGCGCGCGGGTTGCGCATCGCCTCGAGCACCGAGGACTTGGTGATGGCATTGAAGACGACGCGCTCGACCGGCTGGTCCTTCAGCGCGCGCTTCTCCTTCAGCACCTGCAGCACGTGCCACGAGATCGCCTCGCCCTCGCGGTCCGGGTCGGTGGCGAGGATCAGGCGGTCGGAGTCCTTCACGGCGCGGGCGATCTCGGCGAGCCGCTTCTGCGACTTGCCGTCGACCTCCCACAGCATGTTGAAGTCGTGCTCCGGGTCGACCGAGCCGTCCTTCGCCGGCAGGTCGCGGACATGGCCGTAGGACGCCAGGACCTGATAGTCGCTGCCGAGGTACTTGTTGATCGTCTTCGCCTTGGCGGGCGACTCCACGATGACGACGCGCATCGGATCCTTTGTCGGTCGGAAGAGAGCTGGTGACCCGGGGGCTGCGGATCGCGCGGACCATCGGGGATCGGCGGGGCCGTGTCAAATCCCCGGCTCCGGTGAGAGATGAAGTGGCGTTCTGCGTATCAAAAGTTGTGTTGATGAATTTATGCAGCCTGAGATATGGTGGAGTCGTTCGCACGTACCAATTGTGGTTCCTCAGGATCCGCGCGGCCGCGATGACCGAGACCTACCAGCCGACCCCGTCGGAGATCGCCGTCTATATCGAGCGGATGGCAGGCGAACTCGCCTCGCTGGCGCGCACCAACCGGCTCGAGATGCTCGCTTATCTGCTGGATGTGGCGCGCGAGGAGGCGGTCGCGCGGATCGCCGAGACGAAGGCGGCGCACCGGCGCTGAAGCGGCGTCGCGCCGCCGCCGTCTGTCGCGTCAGCGACCCGGCAGCAAGGACACCAGTCCCCCCGGGTGGCGTTCGAGCCGGCCTGCGAGGTCGAGTTCCACCAGCACGATCATCACCGCCGATACCGAAAGGCCCGAGTGCCGGATGATCAGGTCGACCGCCACCGGCGTCGGCCCGAGCGCCGTCAGCACGGCGGCCCGGCCGTCGTCGCCGGGATCGCCGGTTGCGTCACGGTCGGCGCCGGCCGGCTCCTCCATGGGCGCGAGCGGCGGTGGCGGACGGTCGAGGATCGGGCGGATCGCCGCGAGCACGTCGTCGACCGAGGTGACGAGGGTGGCGCCCTCGCGGATCAGGTGGTTGCACCCCTCGGCACGCGGGTCGAGCGGCGAGCCCGGCACCGCCAGCACCTCGCGCCCCTGCTCGGCGCCGAAGCGGGCCGTGTGCAGCGAGCCCGAGCGCCGCGCCGCCTCGATGATGACGACAGCGACGCTCATACCCGAGATCAGCCGGTTGCGGCGCGGAAAGTCCTGCGCCCGCGGCGACCAGCCGAACGGCATTTCGCTGATGGCGGCCCCGCCGGCCTCGATGATCCGCGCGAGCAGCGGCCCGTGCTCCGGCGGGTAGACGTGGTCGATGCCGCCGGCGAGCACCGCCACCGTTCCGGTGGAGGCTGAGGCTGCGTGCGCGGCGGCGTCGATGCCGCGGGCGAGGCCCGACGCGATCACCAGGCCGTGCTCGCCGAGACCGCGGGCGATCCGCTCCGCCATCGTGCGGCCGGCGGCCGAGGCGTTGCGCGAGCCGACGACGGCGACCGCCGCCCGCGTCAGGACGTCGGTGCCACCGAGCACGCTGACGAGCGGCGGCGGCGCATCGATGGTCCTGAGGTCGCGCGGGTAGCCGTCCTCGCCGAGCGCCACGAGGTCGCCGCCGTGGCGCCGCGTCGCCGCGATCTCGTCCTCCGCCTCGGCCGCGCTGACGACGCGCAGCCGCCCGCCGCCGCCGCGGCGCGACAGCTCCGGCAGCGCGGCGAGCGCCGCGTCGGCCGCGCCGAAGTGGTTGATGAGCGAGCGGAACGTCACCGGGCCGACGTTCTCGGTGCGGATCAGGCGGAGCCAGGCGACCCGCTGGGCGTCGGTCAGCCGCGCGCCGGTCGCCCCGCCGCCCATCCCCGTCAGCCCTTGTCGCCGATGCGGCCCTCGGTGCCGGACATCAGGCGCCTGAGGTTGGCGGCATGGCGGAACCACAGCAGCACGCCGAGCAGTCCGAACAGCCCGGCGAGTTCCGGCCGTCCGAGCAGAGCCAAAAGCAGCGGCACGGCGGCGCTCGCCACCAGCGCTGACAGCGACGAGTAGCGGGACAGGAACGCCACGACGATCCAGATGGCGGCGAACGCGAGTGCGAACGGCCAGGCGAGGCCGAGCAGCACGCCGAGATAGGTGGCGACGCCCTTGCCGCCCTTGAAGCGCAGCCAGACCGGCCAGAGATGGCCGAGGAAGGCGCCGAGGCCGGCGACCAGCGCGGGGAAACCGAGGGCTTCGGCGATCAGCACCGCCGCGGTGCCCTTCAGCATGTCGCCGGCGAGCGTCGCCGCCGCCACCGCCTTGTTGCCGGTGCGCAGCACGTTGGTGGCGCCGATGTTGCCGGAGCCGATCTCGCGGATGTCGCCGAGACCGGCGAGCCGCGTCAGGATCAGCCCGAACGGGATCGAGCCCAGCAGGTAGCCGAAGGCGAGCGCGACGATCGGCGCGGCGAGCGACCATTCTGCGGGCGGCAAGGCGATCCTCCATTTTCCGCCGGGCGGGCCCGCCGGGTCCGCTTCGCTCTGCTCGGAGATCAGTCGCGAGCGTAGGTGTGGACGGTCCGTCCGGCAACCATCGTGCGGACGACGCGGCCCTGGAAGCGGGCACCCTCGTAGGGCGTGTTCTTGGCGCGCGAGACGATGTCCTCCTCGCGCACGATCCATGGCGCGCCGATGTCGACCAACGCGAGATCGGCCGGCGCGCCGGGTGCGAGCGTTCCGGCGGGCAGCCCGAGCCGGCGGGCCGGTGCGGTCGACGTCGCCTCGACCAGCCGCGACAGCGTGAGGTCGCCGGCGTGCACCAGCCTGAGCCCCGCCGCGAGCAGCGTCTCGAGCCCGATCGCGCCGTCCGCGGCGTCCGCGAAGGGATGGCGCTTCGTCTCGACGTCCTGCGGGTCGTGGCTCGAGACGACGACGTCGATCACGCCGTCCGCCACCGCCTCGACCATGGCGCGGCGGTCGTCCTCCGAGCGCAGCGGCGGCGACAGCTTGAAGAAGGTGCGGTAGGCGCCGACGTCGAGCTCGTTCAGCGTCAGGTGGGTGACGGCGACGCCGGCGGTGACGTCGAGGCCGCGCGCCTTCGCCGCGCGCAGCACGGCGACGGATTCGGCGCAACTCACCTGCGCCGCGTGATAGCGCCCGCCGGTCAGCTGCACGAGGCGCAGGTCGCGCTCCAGCATGATGATCTCCGCCTCGCGCGGAATGCCCGACAATCCGAGCCGGCTCGCCGTCTCGCCCTCGTTCATGGCGCCGGACCCCGCGAGTTCCGGATCTTCTGTGTGGTGAGCGACCAGCGCGCCGAAGTCGCGCGCGTAGGTGAGGGCCCGGCGCATCACGCGGGCACTCGTCACCGCCCGGCGACCGTCGGTGAACGCGACCGCCCCAGCCTCCTGCAGGAGCCCGAATTCCGTCGTCTCGCGGCCGGCGAGGCCCTTCGTCAGCGCCGCCATCGCATGGATGTTGACGGTGGCCGTGTCGCGGGCGCGCCGCAGGATGAAGTCGACCAGCGCCGGATCGTCGATCACCGGATCCGTGTCCGGCATCACCACCACCGTCGTGACGCCGCCGACCGCCGCCGCATGGCTGGCGCTCGCCAGCGTCTCGCGGTGCTCGTGGCCGGGCTCGCCGACGAACACGCGCATGTCGACGAGGCCGGGGATGGCGACGAGGTCGCGTCCGTCCACGACCTCCGCACCGTCCGGCGTCCCCTGGTTCAGCGCATCCGGTCCGGCGGCGGCGATGCGGCCGTCGACGACGACGATGCTGCCGACGGCGTCGAGCCCGCGCGACGGATCGATGATGCGGGCGCCGGTGACGACGAGCGGGCGGGCGGCGGGGGGCGGGGGGTGCGTCACCATCTCATCCGTTCGGCAGGTTGCCGGCGAGCGCCTCGAGCACCGCCATGCGCACCGCGACGCCCATCTCGACCTGCTCGCCGATCAGGCTGCGCGGCCCGTCGGCCACCGCCGGCGTGATCTCGACGCCGCGGTTCATCGGCCCCGGGTGCATGACGAGCGCATCGGGCTTGGCGTAGGCGAGCTTCTCTTCGTCGAGCCCGAAATAGTGGAAGTACTCCCGGACGGAGGGCACGAACGAGCCGTCCATCCGCTCGCGCTGCAGGCGCAGCATCATCACGATGTCGGCACCGGCGAGCCCCTCGCGCATCGTCCGGAACACCTTCACGCCCATGCGGTCGATGCCGGACGGCAGCAGCGTCGACGGCGCCACCACCCGCACCTCGGCGCCGAGGGCGGCGAGCAGCAGGATGTTCGAGCGGGCGACGCGCGAGTGCAGGATGTCGCCGCAGATCGCCACCACCAGTTCGGCGATGTCGCCCTTGTTGCGGCGGATCGTCAGCGCGTCGAGCAGCGCCTGCGTCGGATGCTCGTGCGCCCCGTCGCCGGCGTTCACCACCGAGCAGCCGACCTGGCGGGCAAGCAGCGCCACCGCGCCGGCGGCGTGGTGGCGCACCACCAGGATGTCCGGCCGCATGGCGTTCAGCGTCTGCGCCGTGTCGATCAGCGTCTCGCCCTTCTTCACCGAGGACGAACTGACCGACATGTTCATCACGTCGGCGCCGAGCCGCTTGCCGGCGAGCTCGAACGACGACTGCGTGCGCGTCGACGCCTCGAAGAACAGGTTGATCTGCGTGCGCCCGCGCAGCACCGCACGCTTCTTCTCGACCTGGCGCGACAGCGCGATGGCGCTCTCCGACAGGTCGAGCAGCGTCTCGATCTCGCCGCGCGACAGACCTTCGATGCCGAGCAGGTGGCGGTGGGGAAAGGCCGTTTCGGCCCGTTTCGACGGTGCGATCATCGAAGTCGATCGTGTACGGGGAGTCGGGCTGCGGATACAAGGCGTGCAGAGGGAGCCGTGTTAGGCTTCAACAGTTTGATTCGGGGGCGCGCGGCCCGGCGGGACGCGTCGACGGCTAACAAAGTCGTCCATGGGGATACTGGCGGCCGATGGCGGCAGACCGCTTCGAAACGCATGACGTCGAGAACCAGCCGCCCCCGCGAGCCGGCGTCAACCTGTTCGAGGCCGATCCCGTGCTGCTCGGCGCGCTCGAGGGCGCCACGACGGGCGAGGACGAGAGCGAACTGTCGCGCATGGGCGCCTTCTGGGGCTCGGCCGAATCGCACGAGTTCGCCCGCCTCGCCGACTTGCACGCGCCGACGCTGCGCACCCACGACGCGCAGGGCCGGCGTCTCGATCTCGTCGAGTTCCATCCCGCCTACCACGCGCTGTTGCGGCGCTCCGTCGAGTACGGGCTGCACTGCTCGCCCTGGGAAGGGTCGGAGGACGCACCGCCTGGCCATCTGGTGCGCGCCGCCGGCCTGTTCCTCGCCGCCCAGACGGAGTCCGGCCACCTCTGCCCGGTGACGATGACCAACGCATCGGTGGCGACGCTGTCGCTGACCGACAGTCTCGCCGACGAGTGGGTGCCGGCGATCCTGTCGCGCCGCTACGACCACCGCTCGCTGCCGTCCGCGCGCAAGCTCGGCGTCACCGTCGGCATGGCGATGACCGAGAAGCAGGGCGGCAGCGACGTGCGCGCCAACCAGACGCGCGCCGAACCCATCGACGGGGGCTTCCGACTGGTCGGCCACAAGTGGTTCCTGTCGGCGCCGATGTCGGATGCCTTCCTGGTGCTGGCGCAGGCGCCGGGCGGCCTCTCGTGTTTTCTGGTGCCGCGCCTCGACCCCGATGGGGCGCCGAACGGCATCCATTTGATGCGGCTGAAGGCGAAGCTCGGCAATCGCTCCAACGCCACCGCCGAGGCCGAGTTCGTCGGCGCGATCGGCCAGCTCGTCGGCGAGGAGGGGCGCGGCATCGCCGCCATCCTCGAGATGGTGACGCTCACCCGCCTCGACTGCTCGGTCGCCTCCGCCGGCCTGATGCGCGCCGCGCTCGCCGAGGCCGTGCACGTCGCGAGGCACCGAACCGCGTTCGGCGCGCCGCTGATCGATCAGCCGCTGATGCAGCGCGTGCTCGCCGACATGGCGCTCGACGTCGCCGCCGCCACCGCGCTGGTGCTGAGGCTCGCCCGCGCCTTCGACGCCGCCGAGACCGACCGCTCGGAGGCGATCTTCGCCCGCATGATCACGCCGGTCGCCAAGTACTGGGTCTGCAAGCTCGCGCCGCAGTTGGTCGCCGAGGCGATGGAGTGCGTCGGCGGCAACGGCTATGTCGAGGAGAGCCCGCTCGCCCGCCTCTACCGGGAGGCGCCGGTCAACGCCATCTGGGAAGGTCCCGGCAACATCCAGTGCCTCGACGTCATCCGGGCCCTGAAGGCCGACGAGCGCGCCCTCGGCATCGTGCTCGCGGAGATCGAGCACGACCTCGGCAAGTCGAGCCCCGTCGCCGTCGACGACATCGCGAGTGCCGCGAGCGCCTGCATCGCCGACGTCGGTTCGGCCCGCATCCTGACCGAGCAACTGGCGATCGCCGCCGCGGCCGCGGCGCTGCGCCGCTTCGCGCCGCGCGTGCTGTCGGATGCCTTCATGGCGACCAGGCTCGCCGGCCAGTGGCGCGCCACCTACGGCATGCTCGACGCCCGCTTCGACGCCCGCGACATCGTCGACTTCGTGGTTCCCTGAGCCGGGCCGACGGGCCCGGGGCCATCAGCCCGCGCTGCGGATCGCGCCGACGGCGTTCCACAGGTCGTCGTAGTGGTCGATCAACTGGTCGGGCGATAGCTCGCGTACCGGGATGTCGGTATAGCCGAACGTGACCGCCACCACGGGCACGCCGGAGGCGCGCGCCGCCTCGATGTCGGTGCGCGAATCGCCCACCATCACGCAGTCGTCGGCATCGCCGCCGGCGGCTGCGACCGTCTTCAGGATGTGGTCGCGGTGCGGCTTCGACACGCCGAACGTCTCCGGCCCGGCGATCACGTCGAAGCGGTCGGCGAGCGCCACCTTCTCGAGCAGCAGCCGCGACAACCGCTCGTACTTGTTGGTGCACACCGCCAGGCGGAAGCCGGCGTCGCGAAACCGCTCGAGCGCCTCGGCGACGCCGGGGAACGGGCGGCTCTCGTCGGCGATGCGCGCCTCGTAGTGGACGAGGAAGCGGGCGTTCAGCCGGTCGAGGGCCGGATCGTCGAGCGCGACGCCGTGCGCGGCGAAGCCGCGGGCGATCATCATGCGGGCGCCGCGCCCGATCATGGCGCGCGCCGCCTGGCCGTCGACGGTCGGCACGCCGGCCTCGTCGAGCACCAGGTTGAGGCTCGCGACGAGGTCGGGGGCGGTGTCGACGAGCGTGCCGTCGAGGTCGAGCACCAGCGTCGGGGGTGTCGTCACGCCGTCTCACTCCGTGCTGTCGGGGAGGAAAGTCCAATCAGGGCCTAAGTAGAGCAGCACCGGCCGGGCGTCGAGCGACGCGGCGCCGCGCCGCGGTGCCGCGAGCATGCCGGCGGCTGCGCATTGGCCTCGCCTTGCCCCCCGTGGTAAGGACGCGTCGCACAGCGGGCCGGAGGCGCGTCGCCCCGGCCGAGCTGGTTCGAAATTTGGTCGCGACAGGGATATACGCTGGTGAGTGCGCCGACCGTTCCAGACGCCGCAGATCTGAAGCGAGCGGCCGCCAAGGCGGCGTTGGCGGAGGTGCAGCCGGACATGCGGCTCGGTCTCGGGACCGGCTCGACCGCGACGGCCTTCGTCGAACTGCTCGCCGAGGCGGTCGCCGGCGGGCTGAAGGTCGTCTGCGTCGCGACCTCCCGGCGCATCGCCGCATTGGCGCGCGGCCTCGAAATTCCGTTGACCACACTCAACAAGCGTCCGGTTCTCGACCTCGCCGTCGACGGCGCCGACGAGATCGGACCCGGCCTGTCGCTTATCAAGGGCGGCGGCGGCGCGCTGTTGCGCGAGAAGATCGTCGCCACGGCGGCCAAGCGCTTCGTCGTGATCGCCGATGCCGCCAAGCTCGTCGATGAATTGGGCACATTCGCGCTGCCGATCGAGGTCGTTCCCTTCGGGGAGGCGTCGACGACGCGCAAGATCATCGCGGCAGCGTCCGCGCTCGGGCTGTCGGGGCGGCTCAATATCCGCAAGGACGACGCCGGTCGGGTCTACGTCACCGATGGGGGCCATCACATCGTCGATGCGCACCTGACGAGCATTCCCGATCCGGCAGCGCTCGGTGCTGCCCTCCACACGATCCCCGGGGTCGTCGAGCACGGCCTGTTCGTCGGAATCGCAAAGGTCGCTTACGTGGCCGGCGCCGGCGGCGTGCGGCGGATCGAAGCTTGATCGACGTGGTATGCGTCGCACCGCACTGATCAGAGGAGAGACACGATGAGCGTTTCGAGGTTCCGTCGCCTGCGCGCGCCGGCGATGGGGCTCGCCATGCTGGCGGCCGTGGCAACCGGGACGAGCCTGGCCTACGCCCAGGAGACCGCGGACATCCCGCGTTCGCACATGGCACTCGCCCAGCAGGCGATCGAGCTGTCTCGGGCCTCGGCCGGTTTCGACGACATCCTGCCGCTCGTCGCCGAGCAGGTGAAGAGCCTCTTCATCCGCTCCAACCCGTCGCTGACGAAGGAGATCGAGGAGGTCACCGACACGGTGGCGTTCGAGTTCGCGCGCAAGCGCGCCGATCTCGACATCACCATCCAGGGGGTGTGGGCGCGCCGCTTCTCGGAAGCGGAACTCACCGAGATCATCGCCTTCTACAAGTCGCCGGTCGGCGCCAAGCTCGCCGATCTCAGCCCGGAGATGCTGGCGTTGTCGGTCGGGGCGGCGAAGCAGTGGAGCGATATGCTGTCGACCACGCTGGTGACACGCGTGCGCGAAGAAATGCAGAAGCGCGGCCACCAGCTCTGAGTCCGGAGGCGGCATCGTGACCAGCGGCTTCGACTACGACCTCGTCGTCATCGGCGCGGGCTCCGGGGGCGTGCGCGCCGCGCGCATCGCCGCCGGATACGGCGCCCGCGTGCTGGTCGCCGAGGAGTATCGCATCGGCGGCACCTGCGTGATCCGCGGCTGCGTGCCGAAGAAGCTGCTCGTCTACGCCTCCCGCTTCGCCGACGCCTTCGAGGACGCCGCCGGCTACGGCTGGACGCTTGACGCGCCGCGCTTCGACTGGGCGAGCCTGATCGCCAACAAGGATCGCGAGATCGACCGTCTCTCCGGCATCTACCGGCGAAATCTCGACACCGCCGGCGTCGAGATCGTCGAGGAGCGTGCCGTCGTCACCGGGGCGAACGCCATCCGCCTCGTGAAGTCGGGCCGGACGCTGTCGACGCGCTTCATTCTGGTCGCCACCGGGGGCCACCCGGACCAGCCCGACGCGGTCCCCGGCATCGAGCACGCGATCACCTCCAACGAGGCCTTCCACCTCCCCGCACTGCCGAAGCGGGTGCTGGTCGTCGGCGGCGGCTACATCGCGCTCGAATTCGCCGGTGTCTTCAACGGCCTCGGCGCCGCCACGACGGTGCTCTACCGCGGCGCCAAGGTGCTGCGCGGCTTCGACGAGGACGTGCGCGACGTCGTCTCGGAAGAGCTCCGACGGCGCGGCATCGACATCGTCACCGGCGACACCATCGCCGCGATCGAGAAGACGCCCGACGGCCTCGTCGTCACCACCCACGGCGGCCGCACGATAACGGTGGATCAGGTGATGCTCGCCACCGGCCGCCGTCCGAACACCGCCGGCCTCGGTCTGGAGGACGCCGGCGTCGTGCTCGGGCCGCGCGGCGAGGTGCGCGTCGACCAGTTTTCGCGTTCGGACGTGCCGTCGATCTACGCCGTCGGTGACGTCACCGACCGCGCCAACCTGACGCCGGTGGCGATCCGCGAGGGTCACGCCTTCGCCGACACGGTGTTCGGCAACCGGCCGGCCGCCGTCGACCATGCGCTGATCCCGACGGCCGTGTTCTCGACGCCCGAGGTCGGCGTCGTCGGGCTCAGCGAGGCCGACGCGCTCGTCCACTATGCGTCCGTCGACATCTACCGCGCGCGCTTCCGCCCGATGCTCAACACGCTGAGCGGTCGCCAGGAGCGGATGCTGATGAAGCTCGTCGTCGATGCCGACACGGGTCGCGTGGTTGGTGTCCACATCGTCGGCGACCACGCCGGCGAGATGATCCAGCTCGCCGGCGTCGCCGTGCAGATGGCCGCGACGAAGGCCGACTTCGACGCGACCGTCGCCGTCCACCCGACGGCCGCGGAAGAACTCGTGACGATGCGCACCCCGAGCGAGCGCCACCGCCGCGCCGCGGCCGAGTAGGGGCGTCGAAGCGCTCCCCTGAGTGCTGCTTCATCCTCTCGGGGTCATTCTCGGCCTTGTGCCGGGACCCTACCCGCCGCCGCGCGCAGCACGCCCGGAGGGAGGCGGCCACGCCGCCCCCCGTCTCGAAGTGCCTCAGCCGACCTTGATGGTGATCGTGCCGACGCCGTCGACGCCGCCGACCATCGTGTCGCCGCTCTTCACCGCGTTCACGCCGGCCGGTGTGCCGGAATAGATCAGGTCGCCAGCCTTCAGCTCGAACAGGCCGGACAGGTAGGAGATCATCTCCGGCACCTTCCAGATCAGCTGGTCGAGGTCGCCGGTCTGCTTGCGCACGCCGTTGACGTCGAGCCAGACGGCGCCCTTCGCGGGGTGGCCGATCTCCGAAGCGCGGACGATCTCACCGCACGGGGCGGAGGCCTCGAACGCCTTGCCGACCTCCCACGGCCGGCCGAGCTTCTTCGCCTCGCCCTGCAGGTCGCGGCGCGTCATGTCGAGGCCGACGGCATAGCCGAAGACGTGGTCGAGCGCCTTGTCGAGCGGGATGTCGATGCCGTCCTTGCCGATCGCCACCACCATTTCCAGCTCGTGGTGGACGTCCTTGGTGGCGCTCGGATAGGGGAAGGTGCCGCCGTCCGGCACGATGGTGTCGGGATTCTTCTGGAAGAAGAACGGCGGCTCGCGGTTCGGGTCGTGCCCCATCTCGATCGCGTGCTCGGCATAGTTGCGGCCGACGCAGTAGATGCGGTGGATCGGGAACAACAGGTCCGTGCCGCGCACGGGCAGCGTCGGCTGCGGTGCCGGATCGAAGACGAACCGGTGCGCGGTCGAGACTTGGACGTTCATGTCAGCGAGCTCCTGCGTAGTATTCTATGCGTTTCTCGAAGGCTTCGACGATACCGGACAACAGCATCGCCGCGGCGAACAGCATGAAGGTGATGGCCCAGAAGTGCTCCATGTCGAAGGAGCGCGAATAGAGTTCGAACAGCGCGCCGTAGCCGATGATCGACACCAGCAGCTGGCCGATGACGACCCCCTTCACGCCGCGGATCAGCCCGAGGCGGATGCCGGCGAGGATCTCCGGCAGCGCCGCCCACAGGATGATCTTGCCGTAGAGCTGGACGGGCGAGGCGAGGTAGCTGCGCCCCATCTCTTCGAGCGATTTCGGGACGTGCAGGATTCCCGCCCGCGTGTCGAGGGCGATGATCCACACGGCGAACAGGAACACCGTCGCCACCACCGTCTTCTCGCCGATGCCGAACAGGATCATCAGCACCGGCACCAGTGCCGACAGCGGCGCCGAGACGAACAGGTTCACCCACATGCCGAGCAGCCTGTCCGCCGGCCGCGAGCGGCCCATCAGCACGCCGAGCGGCACGCCGACAGCGATCGCCAGCGCCATGCCGACGCCGTAGCTCCGCAGCGTGTCGATCGTCGCCTGCTGCCAGGTGCCGGTCTGCACGAGACGGATGCCCGCCTCGACGATGCCGGTCACCGGCGGGATCAGGAACACCGCACCCGTCCGCCCGACGATCTCCCACAGCGCCAGCCAGACGAGCAGCGACGCCATCATCGGCACGCGAAAGCCGTAGATCTTCATCGCCGCGCCTCCGGCTTCGGGCGCGGGCTCATTCGACGTAGCTCCTGAGGCCCTGCCAGATCGATTCCACCGTGTCGAGATAGTGCGGGTCGCGGCGGATCTCGTCGGGCGAGGCGGCGTGGTCTACCTTCGGCTCGATGATCTCCGAGATGCGCCCTGGCCGGCGCGACAGGATGACGATGCGGTCGGAGACGTAGACCGCCTCTTCGATCGAATGCGTGACGAACAGGAAGGTCTTCTTCTCCACCTCGCGCAGGCGGATCAGGTCCTCCTGGAACTTCCGCCGGGTCTGCTCGTCGACGGCCGAGAACGGCTCGTCGAGCATAAGCACGTCGGCGTCCACGGCGAGCGCGCGGGCGAGGCCGACGCGCTGGCGCATGCCGCCGGAGAGCTCGTGCGGATACTTCTCCTCGAAGCCGGCAAGGCCCACCTCGCCGATGTAGTGCTTGGCCTTCGCCTCGCGCTCGGCCTTCGCCACGCCGCGCAGCTCGAGCCCGAAGCCGACGTTGCGCATCACCGTCGCCCACGGCAAGAGCGCGAAGTCCTGGAACACGAAGGCGCGCTCCGGCCCCGGCCCCTTCACCGCGCGCCCGTTGACGAACACCTCGCCGCTCGTCTGCTCGATCAGCCCGGCGATGATCTTCAAGAGCGTCGTCTTCCCGCAGCCGGATGGTCCGAGCAGCGTTGTCAGCTTGCCGCGCTCAATGTCGAGGTCGATGCCCCGCAGCGCCTCGACGTCGTCGTAGGTCTTGCAGATGCCGCGCACCGAGACGGCGGCATCTGGGCGGCCGGCGGCGGCCGGAGCGGCCGTCGGTCGGGTGAGGGTGGCGATCTCGGCCATGGGTGTCACGAGCCCCTCTTCTCGGGCCGCAGCACGCGCACCTCGAAGGCCTGCAGGGCGGCCAGCGTCAGCGCCGAGAGCACGACGATCGAGGCGACCGCGGCGTACATCTCGGCATAGTCGGCGACCGAGCGGTGGTAGGTGATGAGGTCGCCGATGCCGGTCGGCGTGATCAGCAGTTCGGCGAGCATCACGCCGATGAAGCCGGCGGCGATGCCGAGCCGCAGGCCGGCGAAGATCACCGGCGTCGCGTCGGGGATGATCACCTTGAGGATCTGCTGGCGCCGCGTGCCGAGGAACACCTTGCACATGGCGATCAGCGTCGGGTTGGCGTTGCGGATCGCCTTGTAGCCGTTGAGCGCGATCACCGGCAGCGCGAGCAGGATGACGGCGAGCGTCTTTGACAGCAGGCCGATGCCGTAGACGAAGGTGAGGAGCGGCACGAGCGCCGCCATCGGCGCGGCCTGCAGCACGATGAACACCGGCGCCACCAGCCACTCCGAGAGCCGCGACAGCCCCATCGCCACGCCGATCGCCACGCCGAGCACGGTCGAGATGACGATGCCGATGACGAGCGGCTTCAGCGTCTCGGCATAGGCGGCCACCATGCTGCCGTCCGCCATCATGCGCAGGAACGCCTCGAAGACCTCGGAGAACGGCGGGAAGGCGAAGTTGATCGGGATGCGCCCGGCGATCTCCCAGGCCCCGAGGAACAGCGCGACCGACAACAGCCGCCACAGCAGCGGATGCTCCCGCGACGTCCACCGGGCCGCCACCGCCGGCGGGGAACCGGCGAGAGCGGCCGGCGGAGCCTCGCGGCCGGCGCCGATGGCGCCGACCGTCTGCCCGTCGATGCGAACGGGTGCCGTCATCCCGGGCGCCTTACTGGCTGCCGAGCTTGGCGAGCGCGCGGTTCACCGGACCGACGTCCCAGAAGGTGGCGACGTCGAGCTCAGCCGGGTTGCCCTCGATCTGGCCGGCGAGCGAGTAGAAGGCGATGTCGTCCTTCGCCGCCGCTTCGCCGCCGCCGTTCAGCGGCAGCGCCTTGCCGTCCGAGAGGTCCTTGAAGTACGGCTTGATCTCGGCCGCCATGTCGTCCGGGATGTCGGCGAGCAGCTTGTACTTCTCGCGCCACTCGACGACGACGTCCGGGTTCGCCTGCACGTCGCGCCAGGTCTGCAGGATCGACTCGACCAGGATGTCGACGGCCGCCTGGTTCTTCTCGAGGAAGGCGGTGTTGGCGTAGAGCGCCTCGTCGCTCGCCTTCACCTCGCCGAGCGGCAGCACCACGAACTTGCCGGGCGCCTTCTCCATCAGCATGTTGCGGTTCGGGCTGTCGACGATCGACGCCTTGACGTTGCCCTGCAGCAGCGCGCCGGCGCGCACCTCGGCACCCGGCACGTAGGAGATGTTCGAGTACTTGATGCCCTCGCGCTCGGCCATCAGCTTCATGATCGCCTCGGTGCCGGAGCCGCGGGCGTGCACGGCGACCTCCTGGCCGTCGAGGTCCTTCCAGGTCTTGTAGAACTCGGAATTGACGATCGGGTAGAAGCGCAGCGTCGAGAGCTGCAGGAACACCCGGATCGGCGCCTTCACCTTCTGGATGAGCGCGTAGGGGGTGCCGACGCCGACGTCGGCCTCGCCGCTCACCACCGCCTGGGCGGCGACGTCCTCGGACTTGAAGAACGTCATCTGCACGTCGACGCCCTTCTCCTTGGCGCGCTCGACGGCGGCCAGGAAGTGCAGGGACTCGACGGTTGCGATGTCGCCGAAGGCGATGCGGATGGTGTCCGCCATCGCGGTGGTGGGCAGCGCCAGTGCCGCCGCCACGAGCGCGCCGCCGGCAAGTCGACGCAGGTGTGCCAGCCGATCAGACATGTCCAAACCTCCCCAGGTGCTGCCGCATCTCCGCCGGGCAGGGCGCCCGGCGTGACGGCATATTCTCAACCTTTATAGGATTGGTTTGTGATTGATCCCGGACCGGTCGTCAAGGGCGGAAGCATCGTCCGGGCGATTCCGGATGCGTCAATGTCCTCCGAGGACGCTTGCCGCGATCGCAGACCTTCCGCGCGACGGCCCACCACGCGGGCGTCGCAACTGTCGGAGCCCCGCCGGATCCTGTGGGCCTCGCTGTCGAACTCCCCCTTCTCCCAGCACAGCTGGAAGAAGGGGCCCGAAGGGCGGATGAGGGCCGGCGGGTGTAGCACGCCGGCCGGACGTGCCAGCGGGCGACGGCATTGGCTCGAGAAACCGGGCAATACCTCTCTCGCGGGTCATCCCAGGCCTTGTGCCGGGGATCCATCCCTTTCCACGCACTCGGCTTTCCGAATGTGGCCGGCGTTGCTTGGGTCCCAGGCACGAGGCCTGGGATGACCACGGAGCGGCAAGGGAACGGCTGTTCTGAAGGTGAGCCCCGAGCCGCGGTCGCCTCGTCGATGGATGGGTAGAACATCTCCCCGGATCGACCCAGGCCTCGTGCCACGGCTGTCCGGTTCGTGCGCTCGACCTCAGCCGTAGGAGCGTCACCCATCTCCGTCCCGATTTTGCTGCGGCCTGATCGCGCCACATCGCCTGCGGCGAACGGGAGCGCTCCTCCGCAACAGCGATCGCGGTGCCGACCACCTCGGCCTTGACCGCCCCCCTTTCCCGCGCCATAAGAAACCAATGCAAAGATTGGTCGAATTGATTTCCCTCGCCGACGAGACGCCCGACACCGACGCGGCGACGGCATCGGCGCGGCTGCGCGACTTCCTCGCCGGCGCCGCCGTCAGCGCCGACGGCCGGCTTCCGCCGGAGCGCGACCTTGCCGCGCGCCTCGGCGTTACCCGCGCCGAGCTGCGAAAGGCGCTCGCCGATCTCGAGACGGAAGGCGTCATCTGGAGGCACGTCGGCAAAGGCACGTTTGTCGGCGCGCGCCCGGTCGACACCGTCGCCGACGTCGCCGCTCTGACGCGCCGCACCAACCCCTCCGAGGTGATGCAGGCACGGCTGTCGATCGAGCCCGAGATGGCGCGCCTGGCCGCCCTTCACGCCACCTCCGGCGATCTCGCCGAACTGCGCTCCTGCATCGCCCGCTCGCGCCAGGCGGAGACGTGGCGCCAGTACGAGGCGTGGGACAACCGCTTCCACAGGGCGATCGGCGAGGCGACGCGAAACGTGCTGCTGCTCGGACTGCTCGATACGCTGACTGCGGTGCGCCGCGCCGTCACCTGGGGGCGCCTGCGCTACAATCCGGTCAGGCCGGATCCGGCCCACCACAGCTTCGAGGAACACGAGGCGATCGTCGCGGCAATCGCCGAGCGCGACGCCTCGGCGGCGGCGGTGGCGATGCGCACCCACATCCGCTCGGTGGAACGCAATCTGCTCGCCCGCATGGACCGCGGCGACGACTGACAGCAACCGCCGTCGCCGTCGATCGATACGCCTGCTGCCGGCAATTGCTCTGCGAGTGGACCCTTGCGAGGGCCGCGCCGGCGGCCTCTTCCTTCTCCCGCGCGAGCGGGAGAAGATGCCCGAAGGGCGGATGAGGGCCCGCGGCGCGCAGCGCTGCGGGGCGCGACCGCGACACTGCGCGATGGTGCGCTGCGGTTCGCCTTCGAGACATTCTTTCATAAAACAAAGTACTGCCGCCGACGTCTGCACCGGCGCACTTCGTGCGCCGGCCCTCATCCGGCCCTTCGGGCCACCTTCTCCCGCCATTGCGGGAGAAGGGGAGCGTGAGCGCGGGGCCGGCAGAAGGCGCCGACCCGAATTCTCGCCAAACCACCCGTTCTCGGCGGTCAGAAGCCGCCGACGGGCAGCTTCCTGCAGAACGACCGCTGTTGCGCCTGGGAGGGCAGGTCACCGCCGGCCTTGGTGGTGAAGCCTGTCTTCGGCTTGGTCGGCAGTGCCGAGAACACGTCCTCGCCAATCGGGCAGTAGCAGGTGGCGAGCGTCACCTCGGTGCCGTCCTGGCTCGTCACGGTCCGAATGTTGTCGCAGGCGAAGCTCCAGCAGTTCACGAAGCGGTCACCGAGATGGAGATCGGCCGAGCAGGTCGAGTTGAGCGCGGTGTCGTGATAGTTCCAGCCATAGTGCTTCTGCGGGAAGTTCGTCACGTTCTGGTAGAGCGACCACACGCCATCCGCCGGCGCATCGCACGAGCCCTGCATGTTGCCGCCGTTGAGGTTGGCGATCGCGCCGGTATCGCCCGACGGCAGGACCGGGCAGGTACATGCGGCCTCCGGGAAATTCCGCGTGCCGCCCTCCGGTTTGTTGACGGCGATCGTCTTGCCAGTCTCCTTGCAGGTCGAGGCGGCGCACAGTGCGTACTGGATATTCTTGCACAGCGCGATTTCCGTATTGGACTTGGTCGCCGCACGGCCCTCGCCCGACGCAAGCAGAAAAACCGCCACGGCAGAGACGACCGCCAACCCCAAGAATTTTACCGGCTTCATAGGGAGCCCTCCCCAAAACTGTGTTGAGCACACGTTTTTATTTGCTCGTCAGTATAGTTACGAAGATCGACGAGCGTCAACCTCACGGCCGTTGCGAAAGTATACGGCCTGCATCTGCAGCGTGAGGCAACTTGCAACGACCGATCGGGCGAGCCTTGGGGCAGGCCCCCTTGTTCGCGTGTCGCCGCGCCGGCGTCCCCGTCAGATGTCGAGGTCGCGGGCGAACTGGGCGTGGTCCTGGATGAAGCGGAAGCGCGCGTCGGCGCTCGTCCCCATCAGCCGCTCCACCGTCTCCGCCGTCTCGGCCGCGACGCCTTCCAGCACTTCTACGCGCAGCATGGTGCGGGTGGCCCGGTTCATCGTCGTCTCGCGCAACTGCGCCGGCAGCATCTCGCCGAGGCCCTTGAAGCGGCCCACGTCGACCTTGCCGCGCTTGTCGAAGACCTTGGCGATCAGCCGCTCGCGCTCGGCATCGTCGCGGGCGTAGAGCGTCTTCGTCCCCTGGGTCAGCCGGTAGAGCGGCGGCACCGCGAGAAACAGGTGCCCTTGCCGGACCAGTTCGGGGATCTCGCGCCAGAAGAACGTCACCAGCAGCGCGGCGATGTGGGCGCCGTCGACGTCGGCGTCGGTCATGATGATCACCCGCTCGTAGCGCAGGTCCGCCTCGCGGTAGTGCCCGCGGGTGCCGCAGCCGAGCGCCGTGACGAGGTCGGCGAGCTGCTGGTTCTGGCCGAGCTTGTCGCGCCCGGCACTGACGACGTTGAGGATCTTGCCGCGCAGCGGCAGCACCGCCTGGGTGTTGCGGTCGCGCGCCTGCTTCGCCGAGCCGCCGGCCGAATCGCCCTCGACGATGAAGATCTCGGTGCCCGCCGCCGTGCTCGTCGTGCAGTCGGCGAGCTTGCCCGGCAGCCTGAGCCGCCGCGTCGGCGCGCGGCGCGCGATCTCCTTCTCCTGCCGCCGACGCAGGCGGTCCTCGGCGCGCTCCACCAGCCGCTCGAGGATGAGGCCGGCGCGGGCCGCGTCGTCGACCAGCCAGTGGTCGAACGGGTCGCGCAGCGCCGCCTCGACGAGGCGGGCGGCGTCGGCAGTGGCGAGGCGCTCCTTCGTCTGGCCGACGAACTCCGGCTCGCGCACGAACACCGAGACGAGCCCGGCGAGCGCGCCGGCGACATCCTCGGCGGTGATCTGCTGGGCCCGCTTGTTGGCGGTGCGCTCGCCGTAGGCGCGCACGCCCTTCAGCAGCGCCACCCGCAGCCCCTGCTCGTGCGTGCCGCCGTCCGGCGTCGGGATGGTGTTGCAGTAGGACTGCAGGAAGCCGTCGTCCTCGACGAAGGCGATCGCCCACTCGACACCGCCGTTGCGGCCCGCAGCACCCGAGCGCCCGGAGAATACCGCCTCGGTGACGCGTGGCGTGCCGACGAGCCGCTCGGTGAGATAGTCGGCGAGGCCGCCGGGGAAGCGGAACACCGCCTCGGCCGGCACCTTGCCGTCGCCGCCGGCGAGTGCCGGGTCGCAGCTCCAGCGGATCTCGACGCCGGCGAAGAGATAGGCTTTCGCCCGCGCCATCGACACCAGCCGCGCCGCGGAGAACGCCGCGCCTTCGCCGAAGATCTGCGGATCCGGGTGGAAGCGCACGGTGGTGCCACGGCGGTTCATCACCTCGCCGCCCTCGGCGAGCGGGCCGGTCGGCGCACCGCGCGAGAAACTCTGCACATAGCGGCGGCGATTGCGGATCACCTCCACCTCCAGCCGGTCCGACAGCGCGTTCACCACCGAGACGCCGACGCCGTGCAGGCCGCCCGAGGTCTCGTAGACCTTGGAATCGAATTTGCCCCCCGAGTGCAGCGTCGTCATGATCACTTCGAGCGCCGACTTGTCCGGAAAGCGCGGGTGCGGGTCGACCGGGATGCCGCGCCCGTTGTCGGCCACCGACAGCGTGCCGTCGGCGGCGAACGTCACCTCGATGCGGCTCGCATGGCCCGCCACTGCCTCGTCCATGGCGTTGTCGAGCACCTCGGCGAACAGATGGTGCAGCGCCCGCGCGTCGGTGCCGCCGATGTACATGCCCGGCCGTCGCCGCACCGGCTCGAGGCCCTCGAGCACTTCGATGTCGGCCGCCGTGTAGGCGGCCTCGGGGTCGATCGGACGGGGCACGGTCGCTGTCCGTCGGGGTCTGTCCCCGGCGGGGCGCGCCGCCGCGACCGGAGCCGGGCGCACGGACGGGGCAGGGGCCGGCGACGACCCGAACAGGTCGTCCGCCCCGGTGTCGGGATCATCGTTCGTCATCGGCGCCGTTGTTCGTGCGGAGCGCGTCACCCGTCAATCCCTTCCCGAATCGCCGGACCAGTTTGCCACGGGCCGGGGATGTGCCGCGAGCATTGTGTTCACGACCTGTTCGCATACCCCGCATTTACCAAAACCGGCGGTTCCGCTGGCCGGTGGATCGCCGCTCTGTGGCCGGCGTGCAACAAGCTGGAACGCTCACAGAGCCGGGGGCCGGTCGCCGTCCCGACCGCCCCCGTCTCGCCACAAACCGGTCCGAGTCGTCGTCGCCGAGGCAGCCCGGCGGCCGTCGGCGGACCCACTCGAAGGGGTTCGGCGGTCATGTGGCGGGCAACAGTGCAGCGTACCGGCGCTCCCGTGCGGACCGGTCGGATCGAGAACAAGAATGGACCTCGCAGTGCGTGTGTTGGGTGACCAGATGGCGCTCGCGGCCATTGACCCGGTTCGGTCGAACCTCTGCCGCGCCATCTCCCCGCGGCAGCCGTACGATCGCCGAAATGGCCGCTCATGGTTCGCCGCGTCGCGACGGTGGTTGCACCGGGGCGACGCGACCCCGCTTTCCGGCTTCGCGGCCGTGCCGCTCGTGGCGGATCGGGTCGGCTGTCGGGTGGCTGGGCTCTCCGGTGAGGGTCCGGCGACGAAGGGATCGAATTCGGTCATGCGCGTCGTCGAGTTCGGCATCGGCTGCCTGGTTCTGTTCGGCGGTCTTGCGCTCTCCGAGCCGGCCCGCGCCCTCGATCCGGCGGCTGCCCCGAGCGCTGACGCGTCTCCCGTCGAGTTCTTCCGCGAAGGCACGCGTGCCTACTTCGCCGGCGACAAGGCGAAGGCGCTCGACGCCTATGGCTTCGCCGCCGATCTCGGCCATCCCGTCGCCCAGTGGAAGCTCGGCCGCATGTACCAGGACGGCGACGGCGTCGCCGAGGACGACCTGAAGGCGTTCGAGCTGTTCTCCGAGGTAGCGAACGCCCACGCCGACGACGCCCCGCAGTCGGCGCAGGCGCCGTTCGTCGCGAGCGCCTTCGTCCAGCTCGGCAACTACTACCTGAACGGCATCAAGGACTCCGCCATCGAGCCGAACGTGGCGCGGGCGCGCGAGCTCTACACCTACGCCGCCTCCTATTTCGGCGATGCCGACGCGCAATTTCAGCTCGCCCGCCTCTATCTCGAGGTCGATCCGGCCGAGCGCGACCCCAAGCTCGCCGCCCGCTGGCTGAAGCTCGCCGCCAAGAAGGGGCACCACGGCGCCCAGGCGCTGCTCGGCCAGATGCTCGTCGAGGGCAACGGCGTGAAGCGCAATGTCGTCGCTGGCCTGATGTGGCTCACCGTCGCCCGCAACAGCGCACCGGCCGAGGACGACTGGATCCGCCAGGAGCAGGAACAGGCGTTCTCGCTCGCCTCCGAGAAGGAGCGCCGCAAGGCCACCGAGATGGCCGACGCGTGGCTGTCCACCAACGGCGGCAACTGAGCCAGTAGCCACCCCGGCCTGACGGGCCTGTCAGTTGGGCTGATCAATCCCGAACGCTCGATCCCGCCTGAACGTGACCTGCCTGCGGCGCCTCAACGCCCCGCCACGCCGGCGAGCCCGGCGACGATCGTTGGCGTCCTCCCGGCGGTTGGGCAGGGCGTGCCGAGCGGCGTCCAGGACGTATTGTTGAGCACCCGCTCGCAGCGCGCCAGCCGCGGTCCCTCCGGCGTCTTCAAGCACACGACGGCACCGAGCGCGTGGCTCGTGCCGGCCGCGCGGCAGGTGCAAGGGATCGGTCCGTCGGCGAGGGCCGGATACGACCAGAGCAGCGCGCCGACGCCGAGAAGGCAGAGCGCTCGCATCCGCGCAGCCTAGCACCGTTTGCGGCCGCAGGGCAGGGCGGTCGCGCCGCCCGCGCCCGCGAAGTCGCCCGCCTCACCCCCGCAGCGTGGCGATCACCGGTACGTGGTCCGACGGCTTGTCGCGGCCTCGAACGTCCTTGTCGATCACCACCCGCTCGAGCCGATCAGCCGCCTGCGGCGACAGCATCAGGAAGTCGATGCGGATGCCGTCGTTCTTCTGGAAGGCGCCGGCCTGGTAGTCCCAGAACGAGTAGAGCCCGCCGTCGTCACTCACCGCCCGCAGCGCATCCGTGTAGCCGAGGGCGGAAAGTGCCCGGAAGCGGCCGCGCGTCTCCGGCTGGAACAGCGCGTCGTACACCCACGCCTCCGGCCGCTTGGCGTCGCGCGGCTCGGGGATGACGTTGTAGTCGCCGGCGAGCACCACCGCCTCGTCGAGGGCGAGCAGCTCTGCGGCGTGGGCGTGCAGGCGGTCCATCCAGGCGAGCTTGTAGGCGAACTTCTCCGTGCCGATCGGATTGCCGTTCGGAAGATACAGGTTGCCGACGCGCACCGCCCGCCCGTCCTCGCCGGGGATCACCGCCTCGATGTAGCGCGCCTGCTGGTCGGCGTCGTCACCGGGCAGCCCGCGCCGCTCCACCTCGAACGGCCGCTTCGACAGGATGGCGACGCCGTTGAAGCCCTTCTGGCCGTGCGTGGCGATGTTGTAGCCGAGCGCCTCGATGTCGCCGGCCGGAAAGCCTTCGTCGACCGTCTTGATCTCCTGCAGGCAGACGACGTCCGGCTCGGCCTCCTTCAGCCAGGCCGACAGCGCCTCGATGCGCGCCCGGACGCCGTTGATGTTGAAGGTGGCGATCCGCATGGGCGGCCTCATAGAACCGGAAGGATGCGGCGCAGGATCGCCGCCGAGGACGCCGCCACCGCGTTGACGAACGCCGTGAAGTCGAAGCGCGACTCGCGCCCCGCCAGATCCGAGAGCGCCCGCACGTTCAGCCACTCGGCGCCGAGCGCCTCGCAGGCCTGCGCCAGCGCGCCGCTCTCCATCTCCACCGCGAGCCCGCCGAGCTCGCGGTAGAGCCGCTCGCGCACCGCCTCGCCGTGGATGTACTGGTCGCCCGACAGCACCCGCCCGTAGGCGATCAGCGGCGCTCGCCCCGCGCCGCCGGCGTCGCGCGACAACGGCGGCAGCGCGAATCCGTCGAGCGCGCCCTGGACGCGCGCCAGCAGCGGTGCGGCCACCGGATAGCCGAACCGCTCGGTCGGGTTGAAGAACGGCACGTGGCCGGCCTGGTAGGTGGTCAGCCCGTGGTCTTCCAGCACGCCGGCGTCGTGCTGCAGCGTCTCGTCGGCGATCACCACGTCACCGATCGAGAGCGACGGGTCGAGCCCGCCGGCGACGCCGGAGAACACCACCGTCCTCGCGCCGAATCGCTCCACCAACAGGGCGGTCGCCATCGCCGTGTTGACCTTGCCGATGCCGGCGAGCGCCAGCACCACCTCGCGCCCGTCGAGGTCGCCGCGATCGAAGCGCTGGCCGCCCACCGTCACCGTCTCGTGGTGCGCGAGCGCCGCCGCGAGATGGGCGTGCTCCTGGGCGATGGCGCATTCGATGGCGATGGTCATGGGGCAGGGGGCTCGGTGCAGGGAGGACGACGCTGACGAACCCTAATGCCAACCCGCAGCCGACGACAGCCCGAGGCGTTTTCCTTCTCCCGCCGCAGGTGGGAGAAGGTGCCCGAAGGGCGGATGAGGGCTGCGCGGCGGAGCCGCGCGGAACCACCGCTGAGCGGGTCACCGGCGCACTTCGTGCGCCGGCCCTCATCCGACGCTGCGCGCCACCTTCTCCCGCGCAGCGGGAGAAGGGAAGAACATCAAATCCCTACAGCGAAAAGCTCACCCCACACCCGCACGACGAGGCCGCGTTCGGGTTGCGGATCTGGAACGACTGACCCATCAGGTCGTCGACGAAGTCGATCACCGAGCCTGCGAGGTACTGCACCGAGACCGGGTCGATCAGCACCTGCGCGTCGTCGTGCCCGAGGGCGAGATCGTCCGGCTCCCGCTCCGTGACGAGGTCGTACTTGTACTGGAAGCCTGAGCAACCGCCGCCTTCGACGGAGACGCGCAGCGCCGTTCCGGGCGCCTCTGCGGCGAGGATCTTGGCGACGCGGCGGATGGCGTTGTCGGAGAGCGCGACGGGCGGGGCGGCCGTCGCAGAAGCGGTCGCCGGGTCGAGCGTGAGCGTATCGGTCATGGGATTCTCCGCCGGAGGCGGCGTTCAAGGCGCCGGGCCGGTTGAAAACTCTGATGCGTGATAGTTAAGAACGCCGGACCCTCCGGTCAAACGCCGTCGCGGAGATTGCACCCTGCCTGCCTCCGTCACCGCCCAGCCAGAGGCCGCATCGCCTGAGGTCACCCGGCCTGCCGGTGCCCCCGGTCGCGCCCGCTTCGCCAGCGATCCGGCCGCCTCGCGCGGCCGGCTGGTGCCGGAGCCGGAGAGCGCCACCCGCACCGCCTTCCAGCGCGACCGCGACCGCATTCTACATTCGACCGCCTTCCGTCGCCTCACCCACAAGACGCAGGTTTTCGTCTCGCACGAGGGCGACCATTTCCGCACGCGCCTCACCCACACGCTGGAAGTAGCGCAGATCGCCCGCTCGATCGCCCGCGCCCTCGGCCTCGACGAGGACCTCACCGAAGCGGTGGCGCTCGCCCACGACCTCGGCCACACGCCGTTCGGCCACGAGGGCGAGGACGTGCTCGACCGCTGCCTCGTCGGCCACGGCGGCTTCGACCACAACGCCCAGAGCCTGCGCATCGTCACGCGGCTCGAGCGCCGCTACGCCGCCTTCGACGGCCTCAACCTCTCCTGGGAGGCGCTGGAGGGCATCGCCAAGCACAATGGTCCATTGGTCGGACCAGACGGCCGACCGGGCGCCCGCTACGCAGATCGCCCGCTGCCGCCGATCCTGGCGAACCCGCCGGCCGCCGTGCCCATTCCGCCCGCCGGCTTCGCCTCCGCCGAGGCGCAGGTGGCGGCGATCGCCGACGACATCGCCTACGACGCCCACGACATCGACGACGGCACCCGCGCCGGCCTCGTCCCGGTGGCGGCGCTCGCCGATGTACCGCTGGTCGGCGACCTCTATGCCGGCGTCCGCCGCCGCCACCCCGGCCTCGACGACGGCCGTCTCGTCGCCGAGGTCGTCCGCCAGCTGGTCGGCGCGCACGTCGACGACGTGCTGGCCGAGAGCCGCCGCCGCATCGCCGAGGACGCTCCGGCTTCGGCCGACGACGTGCGCGCGCGATCGCGGCCGCTGATCGCCTTCGGGCCGGCCGGCGCGGAGCACGACGCGGCGATCAAGACGTTCCTGTTCAAGTCGCTCTACCGGCACCCGAAGGTGATGGCGATCCGCGCCGAGGCCGGCCGCGTCGTCACCGACCTCTACCGCGCCTTCACCGCCGACCCGACGGCGATGCCGCCGGCCTGGTGCGCCGACCTCGCCGGCGCCGCCCAGGCCACGGTGGCGCGGCGCGCCGCCGACTACATCGCCGGCATGACCGACCGCTTCGCGCTGCGCGAGCACCGCCGGCTGTTTGACGATACGCCGGATTTGCGATAGGCGCCGCGCACCCGCGCCGGCCGGTCGGCGTGGCCGAAACCCTGAATTCGAGCGGGCCCATGAACCTCCACGCCGACTTCGCCGAGCGCATTCGGGCCATCGCCGCCCGCATTGGCCTCGGCACGCCCGAGGCGCTCACGGCAGCGAAGATCGTCGTCGAGCCGCCGCGCGAGGCGGGCCACGGCGACCTCGCCTGCAACGTCGCGATGGTGCTCGCCAAGACGGCGGGACGGAAGCCGCGCGAGATCGCCACCGAGGTCGCCGCCCACCTCGTCGACGATCCGGACGTCGCGAGTGCCGAGGTCGCCGGCCCGGGCTTCCTCAACATCCGCCTCGCCGATGCCGTCTGGCCGCGGCTGCTCGCCGCCGTGCTGGAGGAGGGGGCCGACTTCGGCCGCAGCCATTCGGGCGCCGGCCGCCCGATCAACGTCGAATACGTCTCGGCGAACCCCACCGGCCCAATGCACGTCGGCCACTGCCGCGGCGCCGTGTTCGGCGACGCGCTCGCCTCGCTGCTCGCCTTCGCCGGATACGACGTGACGCGCGAGTACTACATCAACGACGCCGGCGCGCAGGTCGACGTGCTCGCGCGCTCGGCCTTCCACCGCTACCGCGAGGCGCTCGGCGAGGATCTCGGTCCGGTGCCCGACGGCCTCTATCCGGGCGACTACCTCGTCCCCGTCGGCCGGCTGCTGGCGCAACGCTACGGCCCCGCCCTCACCCACCAGCCGGAGGCCGAATGGCTGCCGGTGGTGCGGGGCATCACCATCGACGCCATGATGGCGATGATCCGCGAGGATCTGGCGGCGCTCCGCGTCGAGCACGACGTGTTCTTTTCCGAACGCTCGCTCGTCACCGGCAGGCAGGACCGGGTGCGCGAGGCGATCGACGCGCTGGCGTCGCGGGGGCTCATCTACGAGGGCCGCCTCGAGCCGCCGAAGGGCCAGCCGGTCGAGGACTGGGAGGACCGCGAGCAGACGCTGTTCCGGGCGACGGCTTTTGGCGACGACGTCGACCGGCCGCTGCTGAAGTCGGACGGCTCCTACACCTACTTCGCCAACGACATCGCCTACCACTTCGACAAGATGCTGCGCGGCTTCGACCTGATGGTCGACGTCTGGGGCGCCGATCATGGCGGCTATGTGAAGCGGATGACGGCGGCGGTGAAGGCGCTGTCCGACGGCAAGGGCGATCTCGACGTCAAGCTCTGCCAGCTCGTGAAGCTCTTCCGCGCCGGCGAGCCGGTGCGGATGTCCAAGCGGTCGGGGGACTTCGTGACCCTGCGCGACGTCGTCGAGGAGGTCGGCGTCGACGCGGTGCGCTTCATGATGCTCTACCGCAAGAACGACGCGCCGCTCGATTTCGACTTTAAGAAAGTCACGGAACTATCTCGCGAAAATCCGGTTTTCTACGTGCAGTACGCGCATGCCCGGTGCCGCTCCGTGTTCCGGCAGACGGTCGAGGAGATGCCGGAGCTGGCGCTCGATCGCGCCTCGCTGCGACAGGCGCCGCTCGCGCTGCTCGCCGATCCCGGCGAACGGGCGATCATCGCCAAGCTGATGGAGTGGCCGCGGCTCGTCGAGGGAGCGGCGGAGGCGCACGAGCCGCACCGCATCGCCTTCTACCTCTATGACCTGGCGAGTGCGTTCCACGGCCATTGGAATCGCGGCAAAGAATCGCCCGACTTACGGTTCATTAACGCCGCCGACAGAGACTCCACCTCGGCTCGACTGGCGCTCGTGGATGCCGTGGCCCAGGTGCTTTCGGTGGGGTTGACCCTGCTCGGAGTGGCTGCGCCGGACGAGATGCGCTGACCCGGGCTGAGAGGCTTCGGACCGACGATTGACGCGCACCTGCGCGTCCGGCGGGGCCGGCCAGCATTTGGGAAGCGTTTCGCCGATGTCGGACCCCCGTTCGCCCGTTCGTCGCATGCCTGCCGCCCCTCCGCCGGCGGAGGCGTCGCCCGACGACGATCTGTTGATGGAGCTCGCGCGGATCGTCTCCGAGACGGTGCCGCAGGAGGGGGCGCCGCCGGCGCCCGTCCGCCGCCCGCCGGTGCTGATCGCGCCGCGCCGGCCCATCGGCCCCAACACCCGTCCGCTTCCCTCGGAGCGTGCCGCCATGGCGGCCCGCGCTGCGGCTGCCGCTTCGGCCGCTCCCGCGATGCCGGCCAGCGACTTGGCGCCGACCGAGGCCGCGCCCGAAGGGGTCGGCGTGATTTCCGAGGCAACCGCCGCCGCGGCGCCGGAGCCGGAGCCGGAGATCGACGAGTTCGAGAGGGCGCTGTCGGCCGAGCTCGGCGAGGCGCCGACGCGGCCTAGAGCGATGCCGGATGCGACGGTCACACCAAGTGCCGCCGTTCCCGCGGCCCCCGCGGCACCGGTTGCGGTGCTGCATCGCGGCTCGGCGCCGGTGGTCGAGGCGCGGGCCGATGCGCCGATGCGGCCTGCCGCGCCGGTGGTGCCGCCACGCCCGACGGTCGAGGATCTCGCCGCAGCGCTGTCGTTCGAGCTCGATATCGCCCCCGAGCCGGCGCCTGCCGCGGGCGCGCAACCGGCGGCCAGGTCGCCGTCCGGCCAGCCGTCGCAGCCTGCGGGCGGCGAAGCCGAAGCGGCGAAGCCGCCGTTGCCGCCCACGTCGGAGGAGGCTGCGTCCGACGACGAGGAGGCCGAGCGGAGCCGCCGTCTCGCCGAGCGTGAGATGCGTCGCGAGCAGCGGCGCGCGGCGCGCGCTTCGCGCCGCGAAGCGGGGGCACCCGAGGATGGCGACACGCCGGCGGTGGTCGACGGTCCGCCCGGCGGACGCGGCTTCCAAGCCGACGCTGCGCCGAAGCCGGCTGACGGTGCTGTGGGCAAGGGCGCGCCGTTGGCAGCGCAGGGGGGTGAGGCCGGATTCGACTTCGCCGCCTTCGAGGCGGAAATCCGCGCGACGTTCACCGATCCGCCGAAGGCCGAGGCCGCGGCAGGGCCGAAGCCGTCCGAATCCGGCGGCACCGCCGTCGCCATCTCCAAGCCGGCGGCTCCCCAGCCGGTGATCCCGAAGCCGGCGATCCCCAAGCCGGCCGGGCTGGCACCGCTGCCGGTCCCCGGCCGTCCCGGCGAATCTCCGGCGACGGTGCCGCCCGCGCTGGCGGTCGAGCCTGCCTCCGCGCGCGCCCCTGCCGCCGACCCCCGGACACCCCGTCCGCCGCTGCCGGCGGCCGGCGACGATTTCGAGCTCGATCTCCTGGAGGGCGAGCCCGGCTACTCCGTCGACGACATGCTGCCGCCGCATTCCGACGCGGAGCAGCGGGCGCTGCGCCTCACCACCCGCCGTCGTCGCCGACCACCCCTGGTGGCGCTGATGGCGGCCGCCGCGGTCGTGCTGGTGGCGGGCGGCGCTGCCGCCTGGTGGCTGCTCGCGCCGACGGCCACCGAGGGTCCGCCGCCGGTCATCCAGGCCGACGGCGAGCCGGTCAAGATCGAGCCGCCCGCGGCGGAGGCCCGCGACGCCGGCGAGAGCGGCAAGGCGTTCTACGACCGGGTCACCGAGGCCGGCGATCCGGCCCGGCAGGTGATCGATCCGGAGGGCCGCCAGACCATCGACCTGCCGATCGCCGGCAGCGAGCCGACCGACCCGGCCTTGCCGGGTGTCACCGCGAACGACGACGATCCGCTCGCGGCGCTGACGGCCGATCCGAATGCCCCCCCCGAGGCGGCGGAGCCCGAGCCTGCCGAGGCGATGGCGCCGAAGCGCGTGCGCACGGTCGTCGTGCGGCCGGATGGCACCATCGTGCCGCAGGCGGACCTGCCGACCACCGTCACCGCCGAGCCGCAGCCGCCACCGGCGGCCGGGCTCGCGCCGTCCCAGCCCGCGGATGCTGCGGTGTCGCCGCCATCGGCCGGCGCCGCCGCCGACGTCTCGAGTGCTGCCGACGCCGCCGCGCTGCCGGCGGCGACCGAACCCGGTGCGCTGTCGACCGACCCGGCCTATGCCACCGCGGAACAGCCCACCGACGCCGAGAGCCTCGCCGGCGCGATCGGTTATCCGATGCCGCGGCGCAAGCCGCTGGTGTTCGACGAGCCGACCGGCCCGCAGACGATGGCCCGTCCGACCTCGAACCTGCCGGACCCGCTGCCGGCCGCCGAAGGCGTCGAGGCGAAGCCGGTGTTCGGGTCCGCGCAGGGCGTCAACAGCGGTGCGACGGGGTCGGCTGCCGACGCCGCGAGCGCTGCCCTGACGCGCGGCACCGACAGCGGCGAGACGGTTGCCGCTGCTGCGCCCGCGCCCGCCGTTCCGGAGGCGACGCCAGCGCCGGCCGCCGTTCCGGCTCCGGCGACGGCCGCAGCCGCCGAGACCGCCGCCGCGGCGCCCGCGACGGTGCCTTCACCACCCGTCGACGCAGCGCCCGAGCCGGCCGCGGCATCCACCGTCGAACCGGCGACGCAGGCGGTCGCGACGACGCCGGTGCGCGTCACCACGCTGCCGACGGCCCGCCAGGCGCCGCCGCCCGTCGAGGCCGCGCCCGCCACGGCACCGGCGCCGGTGCGGACCGCCGCGGCGACGATCCCCGAGGCGCCGGCGCCGGTCGCGCCGGCGGCGGCGACGGCGGCTCCGGCCGCGCCGGCCTCGACCGCCGGTCGGTCGGCGCGCATCCTGCCGCCCGCCGGCACCGGCACGAACCCGTTCGCCGCGGCAACGCCGGCACCCGCGGCGCCGGCCCCGGTTGCGCCGGTGGCCGCCGCTCCGGAGCCTGTTGCCGCGACACCGCCGTCTGCGGCACCGGCGCCCTCCGGTGGCGGTTCCTACGCGGTGCAACTCGCCTCGCAGAAGAGCGACGCCGAGGCCCGCGCCGCCTATGCCGGTCTGCAGCGCCGCTTCCCGTCGATCCTCGGCGGCCGGGCGCCGGTGATCCAGTCGGCCGACGTCGGCACGCGCGGCACCTTCTACCGGGTGCGGCTGCCGTTCGGCTCGTCCGCCGAGGCGAACCGGCTGTGCAACGATCTGAAGGCGGCCGGCGGCGACTGCTTCGTCGGGAGGAACTAGCGGCGGCTGCGCCGCCGCGGCAGTCGGCAGTCGGCAGTCGGCAGTCGGACGGCAGCGAATGGGGCAGGCGACGTGGCCGCCCAATGGTCTGCAGTATGGACCACTGACAGACGGACGAGGGCCGCCGGCTTGACGACCGGCGGCGCGGCGGCGTCTATGGCGGCCGACGACGAGGCGCACCGATGGCTGTCGAATCGAAGGCCTTCATCACCGGCGCGGCCGGGCTGTCCCTCACCGCCGACGAGCGCGCCTTCCTGGCGGACGAGCGGCCGTGGGGCCTCATCCTGTTCGCCCGCAACTGCGCCTCGCCGAACCAGATCATTGATCTCGGATCACGGTTCCGCGACGCCGTCGGCCGGGCCGACGCGCCGATCCTGATCGACCAGGAGGGTGGCCGCGTGCAGCGGCTGAAGCCGCCGAACTGGCGGCGCTACCCGACCGGCCGCGCCTACGGCGATCTCCACGCCGCCGATCCCGCCGCCGGCCGGCACGCCGCCTTCCTGTGCGCCCGCCTGATCGCCGACGACCTCGCGGCGCTCGGCATCACAATCGACTGCCTGCCGGTCGCCGACGTGCCGTCGCCGGACGGCCACGACGTCATCGGCGACCGCGCCTATTCGTCCGACCCGGCGGTGGTCGCCGACCTCGCCCGCGCCGCGGCCGAGGGGTTGATGGCCGGCAGCGTGCTGCCGGTGGTCAAGCACGTGCCGGGGCACGGCCGCGCGCGCGCCGACAGCCACCTCGCGCTGCCGGTGGTCGAGACGCCGCGTGCGACGCTCGAGGCGATCGACTTCGCGCCGTTCAAGGCGCTCGCCGACCTGCCGCTCGCGATGACCGCCCACGTCGTCTACACGGCCCTCGACCCGGACGCACCGGCGACCACCTCCAAGCGGGTCGTCGAGGAGGTGATCCGCGGCACCATCGGCTTCGACGGCTGCCTGATGGGCGACGACGTGTCGATGCAGGCGCTGTCCGGCGACATCGGCTCCCGCACGCGGGCGCTGTTTGCCGCCGGCTGCGATCTGGCGCTCCACTGTAACGGCGACTTTTCGGAAATGCGCGCCGTCGCAGCCGCGACGCCGGTGCTCGCCGGCGAGGCGATGCGCCGCGCGTCGGCGGCGCTCGCACGGCTGACGCCGCCCGAGCCGTTCGACCGCGACGAGGCGGTGGCGATGGTCGAGCGCCTCACCCGCGCGCCGGACCTCGTCTCGTGACGACGACGGCCGGCGAGCCGGGTGCGCCGCCGCGGGCTGGAATCGATACCTGGGAAGCGCCGGCGCGCGACGGCTACGCGGCCGGGGAGGGCGGCGAGGCGCTGATCGTCGACGTCGAAGGCTTCGAGGGGCCGCTCGACCTGCTGCTCGCGCTGGCGCGCACCCAAAAAGTGGACCTCGCCCGAATCTCGATCCTCGCGCTGGTAGAGCAGTACCTCGCCTTCATCGGCGAGGCGCGGCGGATGCGGCTCGAGCTCGCCGCCGACTATCTCGTCATGGCCGCCTGGCTCGCCTACCTGAAATCCCGCCTGCTTTTGCCGCCGCCGCCGGCCGAGGAAGGGCCGAGCGGCGAGGAACTCGCCGACGCGCTCGCCTTCCGCCTGCGCCGGCTGGAGGCGATGCGCGGCGCCGCCGCCCGCCTCGCCGGCCGCGCCCGGCTCGGCCGCGACGTGTTCGCCCGTGGCGCGCCGGAGGCGCTCGCCGCGACGACGCGTCCGCTCTGGCAGGCGAGCCTCTACGACCTCCTCGCCGCCTATGCCGCGCAGCGCCAGCGCCAGGCGGTGACGACGATCCGCGTCGCCCGTCGGGCGGTGTGGTCGCTGGTCGATGCCCGCGCCATCCTCGAGCGGCTGGTCGGCCACGTCGCGGCCTGGACCGAGCTCGACATGCTGATGGCGCGCTATCTCACCGACCCGGCGGAGCGAACGACGGTGCGCGCCTCGACCTTCACGGCGAGCCTGGAGCTCGCCAAGGAAGGCGTCGTCGAGCTCTCCCAGACCGCCGCCTTCGCGCCGATCTACGTCCGCGCCCGGCCGGGGGGCGGGGAGGGGCGGGATGGCTGAGCGCAACGGCGGCAACGTCGCCAGCCTGCCCGGCGCGGCGGGCTTGCGGGAGCACCTGCGCATCGTCGAGGCGGTGATCTTCGCCAGCGCCGAGCCGGTCGAGGAGGCGGTGCTGGCCGTGCTCCTGCCGTCGGGCGTCGATCTTTCGCGTCTGCTCGGCGAATTGCAGTCGGCCTATGCCGGGCGCGGCGTCAACCTGGTGCGCGTCGCCGGCGGCTGGGCGTTCCGCACCGCCGAGGACCTGGCGATGCTGCTCAGGCGCGAGCCGACCGAGCCGCGCAAGCTGTCGCGGGCGGCGCTCGAGACGCTCGCCATCATCGCCTACCACCAGCCGGCGACGCGGGCCGAGATCGAGGAGATCCGCGGCGTCGCCGCCGCCAAGGGGACGCTCGACGTGCTGCTGGAATCCGGCTGGGTGCGCATGCGCGGCCGCCGCAAGTCGCCCGGCCGGCCGATCACCTACGGCACCACGCCGGCCTTCCTCGACCACTTCGGCCTCGAGCGCATCGGCGACCTGCCGGGGCTCGAGGAACTGCGGGGTGCCGGGCTGCTCGATTCGATGCCGGAGGCGGCGCTCACGACGCCGCGCGACGAGGCGGACCTGTTCGACGACGAGGAGCCGCTCGGCGCGCTCGGCGACGACGAGACGGGTGGCGGCACGGACGAGGGAGCCCGATGACAATGCCGACGGAGCACGCGCCGAGGCTGTCGTTCGAGCGCATCTCGCGCCGCTTCGGCACGCACCCGGCCGTGCACGACGTCAGCCTCGCCGTGGAGGCGGGCGAGGTGCTCTGCCTGCTCGGGCCGTCGGGCTGCGGCAAGACGACGTTGCTCCGGATCGCCGCCGGCATCGAGCGGCAGGACGCCGGCCGCGTCGTCATCGACGGCACGGAAGTGGCCGGCCCGGCGCGCGTGCTGCCGCCGGAGGCGCGCAACGTCGGGCTGGTGTTCCAGGACTATGCGCTGTTTCCGCACCTGACGATCCTCGACAACGTCCGCTTCGGCCTAGCGGGGCGGCCGTCCGGCGAGGCGCGCGCGACGGCGCTCGCCGCACTCGAGGCGGTTGGCCTCGCCCGGCTGGCGGACGCCTATCCGCACCGGCTTTCCGGTGGCGAGCAGCAGCGCGCCGCGCTCGCCCGGGCGCTGGTGCCGCAGCCGCGCGTGCTCTTGATGGACGAGCCGTTCTCCGGCCTCGACACGCGGCTGCGCGACCGCGTGCGCGACGACACGATGGCGCTCTTGCGCGCCGGCGGCGCCACCGCCGTCGTCGTCACCCACGATCCGGAGGAGGCGATGCGCATCGGCGACCGCATCGCGCTGATGCGGGCGGGAAGGCTGGTGCAGCTCGGCACGCCGGAGGACCTCTACCAGCGGCCCGTCGATCTCGAGGCGGCGCGCTTCTTCTGCGAGACCAACGAGATCGCCGGCCGGGTCGAGGGCGGGCGGGTGGTGACGCCGCTCGGATCGTTCGCCCTCGACGCCGTGCCGGCGGCGGCGCGCGGCGCCGGCGGCCACGTTGTCGCCGGGGTCAGGCCGCACGATCTCATCGTCTCCGGCGACGCTGCCGGCGCCGAGGGGGTTGTCGCGACGGTGCTCGGACGCCATTTCCTCGGTGGCGCCGACCATCTCGACCTAGCGGTCGACGGCCTCGCGGGGCCGCTCTGGGCGCGGGTTCCCCATCCCGGCCGGCATCGGCCGGGGGAACGGGTGAGGGTGTCGGCGGAGGCGCCGCGGGTGCTGTTCTTCGCAGCGTGAGCGGCGCTCTACGCGGCGAACCGCCGCGGCGATCGGGGGCAGGCTTGTTGCGGCGCCGGCCGCTTTGCTGCAATAGTCCGGCGAAATTCCGGCCCTCCGGGGCCGACAGGGACGAGGAGTAGCCGCACATGGGTGCATTGAGTTTCTGGCACATCATCATCGTCGCGGCGGTGGTGATCCTGCTGTTCGGACGCGGCAAGATCTCCGAGCTGATGGGCGACGTCGCCAAGGGCATCAAGAGCTTCAAGAAGGGCATGGCCGACGACGAGACGGCCGCCGCCCCGCCGCCGGCTTCCACGGCGACGCGGTCGATCGACCACGACCCGGTCGACGCCGTGCGGGTCGAGAAGGCCGAGGAACGCTCGAAGGTCGGCTGAGATCGCAGCCCGTTGACCGTCGTCCCGCCGGCCGGCATCGGCCGGCTCGCCTGCGCCCGGCACCCGTCGCATGTTTGAAATCGGTTGGAGCGAACTGCTCGTCATCGCGGTGGTGGCGATCCTCGTCGTCGGCCCGAAGGAACTGCCGCGCATGCTGCGCACCTTCGGCGGCATGCTCGGCAAGATGCGGCGCATGGCGGGCGAGTTCCAGTCGCAGTTCAACGACGTGCTGCGCGAGGCCGAGCGCCAGGCGGACCTCGACGACATCAAGAAGCAGGTCGAGGCGGTAAAGAGCATCGACCCGCTGAAGGACGTCCGGACGAGCCTCACCGACGCCGTGTCGACGCCGTCGAAGCCGCTGCCGCCGCCGGTCAACCCGGTTCCGGCGGCGTCCAGCGCGCCGGTCCTGCAGGCCGGGACCACCGTCCCCGCGGAGGCTGAAACGGCCGCGCCGCTGCCGGTGGCGTCTCCCGCCGAGGCGACGTCCGTGTCGACACCCGACCCGGTGACGCCGCCGCAGCCGCTGCCGGTTCCGCAGGCGCCGCAGCCGATGGCGACGGCGGATGCCCCCGACGCACCCAAGTCCGCGTCTGGTGGAGGTGGGGCATGAGCGACAAGACCGACGAGGACGAGATCGAGGCCTCGCGCGCGCCGCTTATTGAGCATCTGATCGAGCTGCGCTCCCGCCTGTTGAAGACGACGATCGCCATCGTCCTGGCGTTCATCGTCTGCTTTTATTTCGCTTCCGACGTCTTCAACATCCTGATCATCCCGTATGAGAACGCGGTCGGCGATACCAAGCCGATCGAGATGATCTACACGGCGCCGCAGGAATATTTCTTCACGCAGCTGAAGCTCGCGCTGTTCGGGGCGCTGTTCATCTCGTTCCCGGTGATCGCCAGCCAGATCTACATGTTCGTGGCGCCGGGACTTTACCGCAACGAGCGCAAGGCGTTCCTGCCGTTCCTGGTGGCGACGCCGATCCTGTTCCTGATCGGCGCATCGCTCGTGTTCTTCTTCGTGATGCCGGTGGCGATGGCGTTCTTCCTGTCGATGGAGCAGCACGGCGGGCCGGGCGAGGCGAGCATCCTGCTGTTGCCGCGGGTGAGCGAGTATCTCGGCCTGATCATGGTGCTGATCTTCGCGTTCGGCATGGTGTTCCAGCTGCCGGTGATCCTGACGCTGCTCGGCCGCGCCGGCATGGTGACGGCGGCGGGCCTGCGCCAGAAGCGGCGCTGGGCGATCGTCATCGCCTTCATCGTCGCGGCGGTGCTGACGCCGCCCGATCCGATCAGCCAGATCTCCCTTGCGATCCCGGCGATGCTTCTCTACGAGATTTCGATCCTGTCGGTGCGGCAGATCGAGCGCTCGCGCGAGAAGGCCCAGCGGATGCGCGACGCCGCCGCCTGAGCGCCGGCCGCATCGTCCGCCGTCCGACCTCGGCGCCCGCGCGCCGCATCCTCCGCCCGGAGTTTCCTCGATGCTCGACGTCCGCTGGATCCGCGAGGAGCCCGCAGCCCTCGACCGCGCGCTCGCCCGCCGGGGGGCGGAGCCATGCGCTGCCGATCTCCTCGCCCTCGACGAGCGCCGCCGCACGCTGATCGCCTCGCTGCAGGCGATGCAGGAGCGCCGCAACGCCGCCTCGAAGGAGATCGGCGCGGCGAAGGCGGCGAAGGACGAGGCGCGGGCGCAGGCGTTGATGGCGGAAGTCACGGCGCTGAAGGCCCGGATGCCGGAGGACGAGGCGGGGTTGAAGGCGGCGGAGGCGGCGATCGACGCGGCGATTGCGGAGCTGCCGAACCCGCCGCTCGACGAGGTGCCGGACGGCGCCGACGAGAAGGACAACGTCGAACTGCGCCAAGTCGGCGAGAAGCCGCGGTTCAACTTTGCGCCGCGCCAGCACTTCGAGCTCGGCGAGGCGATGGGGCTGATGGACTTCGAGGCCGCCTCGAAGCTCTCCGGCGCGCGCTTCGTCGTGCTGAAGGGGGCGCTCGCCCGGCTCGAGCGGGCGCTCGGCCAGTTCATGCTCGACCTGCATGTCGACCAACACGGCTGTACCGAGGTGCAGCCGCCGCTGCTCGTCAAGGACGCCGCGCTGTTCGGCACGGCGCAGCTGCCGAAGTTCGCCGAGGACCAGTTCCGCACGACGGGCGAGTTCTGGCTGATCCCGACCGCCGAGGTGCCGCTGACCAACCTGGTGCGCGAGCAGATCCTCGAGGAGGCCGTGCTGCCGCTGCGCTTCACGGCGCTGACGCCGTGCTTCCGCTCGGAAGCGGGCTCGGCCGGCCGCGACACCCGCGGCATGCTGCGCCAGCACCAGTTCGACAAGGTCGAGATGGTGTCGATCACCACGCCGGAGACCTCGCTCGCCGAGCACGAGCGGATGACCGGCTGCGCCGAGGCGGTGCTGAAGGCGCTCGGGCTGCCCTATCGGGTCGTCGTGCTGTGTACCGGCGACATGGGCTTTGCCTCGCAGAAGACGCACGACCTCGAGGTGTGGCTGCCCGGGCAGGACACCTACCGGGAGATCTCGTCGGTGTCGGTGTGCGGCGACTTCCAGGCACGCCGCATGGGGGCGCGCTACCGGCCGGCGGAGGGCAAGGGGCCGCGCTTCGTGCACACCCTCAACGGCTCGGGTGTCGCCGTCGGCCGCGCGCTGATCGCCGTGATGGAGAACTACCAGACCGCCGACGGCGCCGTCATCGTGCCGGAGGTGTTGAGGCCGTACATGGGCGGCATCACCAAGATCGAACGGGCCGCCTGATGCGCATCCTCATCACCAACGACGACGGCATCCACGCGCCGGGACTGAAGACGCTGGAGAAGATTGCCCGGTGTCTGACGGACGACGTCTGGGTGGTGGCGCCGGAGACCGACCAGTCGGGCTCGGCGCACTCGCTGACGCTGTCCGATCCGCTCAGGGTGCGCGAGGTGACGGCGCAGCACTTCGCGGTGAAGGGCACGCCGACCGACTGCGTCATCATGGCGATCAAGAACCTTTTGCCGAGCCCGCCGGACCTCGTGCTCTCCGGCGTCAACCGCGGCCAGAACCTCGCCGAGGACGTCACCTATTCGGGCACGGTCGCTGGCGCCATGGAGGGTACGCTGCTCGGCGTCCGCTCGATCGCGCTGTCGCAGGCCTATTCGGCGGCGACGCGCGGCCAGCCGCGCTACGAGACGGCGGAGGCGCTCGGGCCGGAGCTGATCGACCGGCTCGTGAAGTTCGACGTGCCGCCGGGCACGCTGTTCAACGTCAACTTCCCCGACCGCACGCCGGAGGACGTTGCCGGCATCGCGGTGACGACGCAGGGCCGGCGCGACCAGGAGCTCCTGTCGATCGACGCGCGCATGGATGGGCGCGGCTTTCCCTACTACTGGATCGTCTTCGGCCGCTCGCCGTTCGAGACGGTCGAAGGCTCGGACCTGCGCGCCGTCGCGGAGGGGAAGATTTCCGTGACGCCGCTGCGTCTCGACCTGACGGCACACGAATTGCGTGCGAAGCTCGCCGCGTCGATCGAGCGATGAGGCTGGGATGGCGGGGCGGGGCGACGGCGAGGCTGGGGACGACGACCGCGACCGCATCGCCCGCGCCGGCTTCACGCTCGGCCTGAGGCGGCACGGCATCCGCGACCTGCGCGTGCTCTCGGCGATGGAGCAGGTGCCGCGCAAGCTGTTCCTGCCGGCGCACCTGCACGCCGACGCCTATGTCGACCGGGCACTGCCGATCGAGTGCGGCCAGACGATCTCACAGCCGTCGCTGGTGGCGCTGATGACCGAGGCGCTCGGCGTGCAGCCGGGCGACCGGGTGCTGGAGATCGGCACCGGCTCGGGCTACCAGGCGGCGGTGCTGTCGCGGCTCTGCAAGGAGGTGTTCACGATCGAGCGCTTCCGCTCGCTGTTGACGCTCGCCGAGGAGCGCTTCGCGACGATGCGGCTCGACAACGTCACGACCAAGCTCGACGACGGCGCGCTCGGCTGGCCGGAGAAGGCGCCGTTCGACCGCATCGTCGTCACCGCGGCGGCGCCGGAACTGCCGGCGGCGCTGGTCGAGCAGCTGAAGGTCGGCGGGGTGATGGTGGTGCCGGTCGGGCCTGCCTCCAGCGTGCAGACGCTGTTCAAGATCGGGCGCACGCCGGAGAGCTTCACGGCCACGCCGCTCTGCGACGTGCGCTTCGTGCCGATGGTCGCCGGGGTGGCGAGCCGCCTCTAGGCGGAAAGCGTTGCCCGGAAGCGGAAAAATCGCTGGCCGTTCATCGCCATTAAGCCTTCGTCAACGCTGATTTCGTCTACTCGCGTCGAGCTTCGACGTTCGAGCGAGTAGGTGCCATGCAGCACGAGTCCGAGATTCGGCGATTGAGCAACGTCCTCCGCGTGTCGGCCGCGATTCTCGCGGCAGCCGGCGTGGCGGGATGTTCCGGCGACTTCTCGCGGCTGTCGATGGGGCCGGTGTTCACCGCCTCGACCGACAACCAGCGCGCCGTGATGGGGGCGAACCCCGAGCAGGACATCGTCACCGGATCGGTGCAGCCGGGCCGCGTGCAGACGACGGCGCTCGCACCCCCCGCCGCGACGACCCCCGCCGGCGGCGGCACGCAATACCGCGGCTGGACCTCAGCCGGCGGCACCACCGTCACCGTTACGGCGAGCGACACGGCGGCCACCCTGTCGAAGCGCTACGGCGTGCCGGAGGAGGCGCTGCTCGCCACCAACAACATGACGAGCGCCGCGCAGATCACACCGGGCCGCCACGTCGTCATCCCGGTTTACTCGGCCGGCGGCGCGCCGACGGCGGTTGCTGCGGCTCCCGCCGCCGCCGGTACGCCGGCGACCCACAAGGTGGTGGCGGGCGACACGCTGCTGTCGATCGCGCGCAGCTACGGCGTGCCGGCCTCGTCGATCGCGCAGGCGAACAACCTTCCCGACAACGGCATCGTCAAGCTCGGCCAGACGCTGCGCATTCCCGGCGCGAGCGCCGGCTCGACGCGCGTCGCCGCGCTGCCGAGCGCCAACGATGCGATGCCGGCGAAGGGGCCGGAGGTCAAGCCGGCGGCCCCGCCCCAGGTCGCCACCGGCGCGCCGCCGACGACGCTCAACGAACAGGCTGCCGCGGCTGGCGCTCCCGCCGGCGGGAGCACCAACGCGCCGACGCAGGTCGCCTCGCTGCCGACGCTCGCCGGCCAGGCCGGCGCCACTGCGACGGACGCGGCCCCGGCCGCCGCCGAAGAGGCCCCCGAGGAGGCGGGCTCCGGCTTCCGCTGGCCGGCGCGTGGCCGCATCGTCGCCGGCTTCGGCCGCCGTCCGAACGGCGAGCAGAACGACGGCATCAACATCGCGCTTCCCGAGGGCACGCCGATCAAGGCGGCCGAATCCGGCACCGTCATCTACGCCGGCAACGAGCTCACCGGCTTCGGCAACCTGGTGCTGGTGCGCCACGCCGACGGGTGGGTGACGGCTTATGCGCACGCCCGCGAGATCACCGTGACGCGCGGCGCGGAAGTCCGCCGCGGCCAGGTGATCGGCGCGGTCGGCGCCACCGGCGCGGTGTCGCAGCCGCAGCTGCACTTCGAGCTGCGCAAGGGCTCGACCCCGGTCGACCCGCTGCCGCACCTGTCGGGTGCGTGAGACGCAGGCGACGGAGCCGTCATCGCTGACCGTGCAACGAAGGCCCGCCGGTCGCCCCGGCGGGCCTTCGGCGTTCCGGGACGGGGCTCAGCCCCCGGCGGACGTGCCGAGGCGGCCGGCGAGGTCCTGCACGAACTGCCAGGCGACGCGGCCGGACCGCGAGCCGCGCGTCGTCGCCCACTCGAGCGCCTCGGCGCGCAGCCGCTCGGCATCCACGGCGAGGCCGAGATGCTCGGCGTAGCCGCCGACCATCGCGAGATACTCGTCCTGGCTGCATTTGTGGAAGCCGAGCCACAGGCCGAAGCGGTCGGACAGCGACACCTTCTCCTCGACCGCCTCACCGGGGTTGATGGCGGTCGAGCGCTCGTTTTCGATCATGTCGCGCGGCAGGAGGTGGCGGCGGTTGGAGGTGGCGTAGAACAGCACGTTCTCCGGCCGCCCCTCGACGCCGCCTTCCAGGACGGCCTTCAGCGACTTGTAGGAGGTGTCGCCGGCGTCGAAGGAGAGGTCGTCGCAGAACACCAGGAAGCGATGCCGCGAGGCGCGGGCGAGGGTGAGCAGCGCCGGCAGCGTCTCGATGTCCTCGCGGTGGATCTCGACGAGCTTCAGCCGGTGCGGCGAGGCGGCGGCGGCGAGCGACGCATCGACGTGGGCGTGCGCCGCCTTCACCAGGGACGACTTGCCCATGCCGCGCGCGCCCCACAAGAGCGCGTTGTTGGCCGGCAGGCCGCGGGCGAAGCGCTCGGTGTTGTCGACGAGCTGGTCGCGCACCCGGTCGATGCCCTTCAACAGCGCCATCTCGACCCGGTTGACCTTCGCCACCGGCTCGAGCCCGGCGGGCGCCGCGTGCCAGACGAAGGCGTCGGCGGCGTCGAGGTCGACGGGCGGCGTCGCCGGCGGCACGGCGCGCTCCAGCACGGCGATCAGGCGGTCGAGCTTGGCGGCGAGGATCGCCAGGGCGTCGTCGGGCACGATGGGAGGCTCCGTCGCGGGGCAGGGAAAGACAGGCGCGGCGTGTAGCACGGTCGCGCCGCAGGGCGAAGCCGGACGAGGCGCATTCCGAGGGAACGACGAAGCGGTGACGACCGTCACAGGTCGGTCCGTCGAACTCAAGTATTCCAAATGCAGATCGGCGACGACGCCCATGTCGCGACGGTTTCTGCACCGGAGCCCCGGCACCGGAACACCTGGAGACTTCGATGACCTGCCTTCGCGCGACCGCTTCTGCCGTCATTGCCGCCACCCTTGTCTGTGCGGCGCCGACTGCCGGCTTCGCGGCAAAGGCCAAGCTGATGCCGCAGGCGCACGAAAGCGTCTCGCCGTCGGCGGACGGTGCGGTGCGATACCAGGCGTCCAAGGTCGGCGTTTGCAATGGCGCTCTCTGTGTCGTGACGTTCGGTAAGAAGGCCGACAAGATCCGCCGCATCACCGACATCTCGTGCCTGCTCGTGTCGAGCACCGGAAATGCGCTGGGCTCCCTCATCACCGTGGACGATCGGCAGATCAGCTACCTGCCTTTCGTCTCGCGCGGCACCGCCGGCACGTATGAGTACGCCTCCGGCGCTCTCGCCATGGACTTCGAGGTGCTCGGTGGCGAGCAGCTCGAGATCGAGATCGCGTCGGGAGGCACCGCCTCCGACGCCAACTGCGTGATCAACGGGACGATCGAATAGTTCGCACGCGCCGTCCCGTCGATCGGTGTTCGTGTCCTTTTCTTTGCTGAGTGGAGTGTGTGATGAAAATCTACGGAAATCTCTTTGCCGCGATGATCGCCGTCTCGACCGCAGCCGTCCCCGTCCAGGCCGGCGTGCTCGACAAGAAAGCGGTGAAATCGAACGAGGTGGTGGGTCCTGCGGCGAAGGGAGACGCAAAGCCGTTTCATGCCCTCGTCGAAGGAACATGCACGGCCGGATTCTGCTTGGCCAACTTCGGCAAGAAGCCGAAGGTCCGCCACATCCAGTTGATCACCTGCGGCCTCATCTCCGACGAGGATCCGCAGCTCGGCGGCGTCATCTTCGGCGACCAGGCGGACAACGACGTCCGCTTCTTCTTCCCCGTGGCTTCGGTCGCCGCTCAAGGGATGGGAAAGGTCGGCATGTTCGAGTTCCGGTTCGACTTCGACGTGCCGGCCGACACCAAGATGCAGGTGGTCCTGCAGACATCGGGCACGCCGACGACCGGCGTCTGCACCGCGACAGGCACGATCGAGTAGCCCGGCCTGCCGCGATTGGCGAGGCGGATCGAGCAACCCTCCGGTCCGCGCGCCGACCGTCATCGTCTGTGAGGCGATGGTCGGGGCACCTCGCCGCGATTGTGCGGCGCCATGCCGAATCGGCGTGGTGTCGCCTGCGTCGAAAGGCGGGCTTGCCTCTGGTCTCGCCGACGGCTTGCATGCGATCGGGCCGAGGGGAGGCCGTCTCGTCCGGTCGGAGCGCCCATGTCGCGGCTTCGCTACTACTTCCTGACCGGGCTGATCGTCGCCGGGCCGCTCGGCATCACGATTTATCTCACCTGGTCGATCATCACCTGGGTCGACGACCTCGTGAAGCCGGTGCTGCCGGCCGCCTACAATCCCGACGTCTACTTCGACACGGCGATCCCCGGCTTCGGGCTCCTCGTCGCGCTCGCCGGGCTGACGCTGCTCGGCTTCCTCACGGCGAACTTCGTCGGCCGCTCGCTGCTCGGCCTCGGCGAGTACGCGCTCGGGCGGATGCCGCTCGTTCGCAATCTCTACTCCGCGTTGAAGCAGATCTTCTCGACCGTGCTGACGGAGCGGGGCGCCTCGTTCCAGAAGGCGGGGCTGATCGAGTTCCCGCGGCCGGGCGTGTGGGCGGTGGTGTTCATCTCCACGCCGGCGACCGGCGAGATCGCCGGGAGGCTCGGGGAGGAGGACGAGTACGTCTCCGTCTTCCTGCCGCCGGCGCCGAACCCCACCTCCGGCTTCGTACTGTATGTCCGCCGCAGCGAGATCATCGAGCTCGACATGACGGTGGAGGAGGCGGCGAAGCTCGTCATCTCCGCCGGCATGGTGGTGCCACCGCCACGGCCGCCACGCGAGATCGACGTGGTTCCAGCCGTCGAACCGGACCGCAACGCCGCCGAATAGGGTCAGCCGGAGCGCAGCAGCCGCACCGCGGCGTCGCGGCGGAACAGGTGAAGCAGCACCCGCAATGCCTGCCCGCGCGGGCCTGTCAGCTCCGGATCGGTGGCGAGGACCAGCCGGGCATCGTCGCGGGCGGCCTCGACGAGTTCGCCATCACGGGAAAGATCGGCAATGCGGAAGCCGGGGCTGCCGCTCTGCCGGGTGCCGAGCAGTTCGCCCTCGCCGCGCAGCTTCAGGTCCTCCTCGGCGATGCGGAAGCCGTCGTCGCTGTCGCGCAGCACCGCGAGCCGCGCCCGCGCCGTCTCGCCGAGCGGACCGCGATAGAGCAGCAGGCACACCGACGGCCGGTTGCCGCGCCCGACCCGGCCGCGCAACTGGTGCAACTGGGCGAGCCCGAAGCGCTCGGCGTGCTCGACGACGATGATCGTCGCGTCCGGCACGTCGACACCCACCTCGATCACCGTGGTGGCGACGAGGAGGCGCGTCGCGCCCGACCGGAACGCCGCCATCGCGGCGTCCTTCTCCGCCGGGCCCATGCGGCCGTGCACCAGCCCGACGGTGTCGCCGAAGCGGGCCTGCAGCGCGGCGAAGCGCTCCGTCGCCGCCGAAAGATCGACGAGCTCGCTCTCCTCGACCAGCGGGCAGACCCAGTAGGCCTTCTGCCCGTCGGCGATTGCCGCGGAGAGGCGGTCGACCAGCTCGTCGAGCCGCTCGAACGGCACCGTGCGGGTGTCGATCGGCTGGCGTCCCGCCGGCTTCTCGGTGAGGCGCGAGACGTCCATGTCGCCGAACAGCGACAGCACCAGGGTGCGCGGGATCGGCGTCGCCGTCATCACCAGCACGTCGACGCCGGCCCCCTTCGAGGTCAGCGCCAACCGCTGGTGGACCCCGAAGCGGTGCTGCTCGTCGACGACGGCGAGCGCGAGATCGCGGAAGTCCACCCCCGCCTGGAACAGGGCGTGCGTGCCCACCGCGAGGTCGATCGTCCCGTCGGCGAGGCCGGCGAGCGCTGCCTGGCGGTCGCGGCCGCGGTCCTTGCCGGTGAGCAGTGCCACGGTCAGGCCCGCCGCCTCGGCGAGCGGGGCGATCGAGGCGAAGTGCTGGCGGGCGAGCAGGTCCGTCGGCGCCATCAGCGCCGACTGTCCGCCGGCCTCGGCGGTCATCGCCGCGGCGAACAGCGCCACCAGCGTCTTGCCGGAGCCGACGTCGCCCTGCAGCAGCCGCAGCATGCGGTGCGGCGCGGCGAGGTCGCTCGCGATCTCGCCGATGGCGACGTCCTGCGAGCCGGTGAGGGCGAAGGGCAGGGCGGTGCGCAGCTTCGCCGTCATCCGTCCGCTCGGCGGCCGCGCCCGCCCGACCGCCTTGCGCTGGCGGGCGCGGACCAGCGCCAGCGCCACCTGGCTTGCCAGCAGTTCGTCATAGGCGAGGCGCGACCGGCCGGGCCCGTCGAGGCCGGCGGAGCGCAGCTCGTGCACGTCGGCGAGCGCCTCGCGGAAGCCCGGCCAGCCCTGGCGGGCGAGCCACGCCGCGTCCTGCCACTCCGGCAGCACGGGAACTGCGGCGAGCGCCGCCGCCACCGCCCGCGCGAGCGACTTCTGCCCGATCCCCTCGGTGAGCGGATAGACGGGCTCGACCAGCGGCAGGCTGGCGAGGTCGTCCTCGGCGACGACATAGTCCGGATGGGCGATCTGGGCGCGCGCGTTGAACCACTCGCCGAGGCCCGAGACGTGCCGGACGGCGCCCACCGGCAGCTGCTCCTCCAGCCAGTCGACGCGCGGGTGGAAATAGATGAGCGCCACCTCGCCGGTCTCGTCGTGGCCGAACACCTTGTAGGGCGCCCGCGAGCCGGAGCGAGGCGGCTCGTGGCGGTCAATGCGCAATGTCAGCGTCACCACCGAGCCGTGCGGCATGCGGGCGACGCCGGGCCTGAGCCGGCGGTCGACGACGCCGGTCGGCAGGTGAAACAGCAGGTCGGCGATCACCGGCTCGTCGCCGTCGGGCGGATCGAGCAGCCGCTGGAACGCCTTGCCGAGCTTCGGCCCGACGCCCTTCAGCGACGAGACCGGCCGGAACAACGGATTGAGAATCTCGGGGCGCATCTCGGCGACGTTACGGGATTGGCGCCGGTGGCGCAGTTGCCGCGTGTGATAGCGGATGATAGCATCGCGCCATGCCTCAGCTCCTCGTCCGCGATGTCCCCGCCGAGATCGTCGACGCGCTGAAACGCCGGGCCGCCAAGGCCGGCCACAGCGCCGAGGCGGAGCACCGCCGCATCCTGGAGGAGGCGCTTCTCAGACCGCACCGTGACTTCTGGGAGGAGGCGGCCGAATTGCGGGCTGAGTTGGCTGGCCGCATCACCGACGACTCGACGGACATCATCCGAGCCGACAGGGATCGGGATGGGCCGTGAGGTTCGTGGTTGACGCGTCGATCGCGGTCAAATGGGTTCTTCCGGAGCATGACTCCGATGCCGCGACAGCTCTCCAGCGGCATGAACTGCTGGCACCTTCCCACTGGATCATCGAGGCTGCCAACGCCCTCTGGTCGCGGGCGCGGCGGGGCGATCTGACGCCGGCCGAGGTTGCGCGTCGCGTCGCAGCGCTCGAACGGACCCCGGTCATCGCCCTCGATGCGCGGCGCCACCTGGCCGCCGCGGTGGGGCTGGCGAACGAGATTGTCCACCCCATCTACGACTGCCTGTACCTCGCCGTTGCCCGCAGCGAGGGAACGCTGCTCGTGACCGCCGATCGCAAGCTGGCGCTGGCGGCGACGAAATCCCCCTCGCTGTCCGGGCTGGTCCGGCTTCTGGGGAACCTGGACAACCCCACCACCCCGCTTTCCTCCTGACTTTTCCCTACGTCAGCGCTAGAACGCGTCGCGAACGTCGCGAGAACCTCGATCATGACCGGCACCATTCTCACGAGCGCCGAGCTCGACCCGCGCCGCCGTCGCGTGCTGTTCCGCGCCTGGCACCGCGGCACGCGCGAGATGGACCTGCTGCTCGGCGCCTTCGCCGACGCGGAGCTTGCCGCCATGACGGACGCTGACCTCGACGCCTTCGAGGCGCTGATGGAGACGCCCGACGACCTTCTTTACGGCGTTCTCTCGGGCCGCCTGCCGGCCGACGTCGCGGAGGACGAGGCGATGATGCGGCGGGTGATGGCGTTCCACCGCGCCGGACTCGGGCTCGCGGCGGTGGCGCGATGATCCGCTTCGATCCGGCCAAGCTCGTCGCCGCCCCCGGCGAGACGACGCTCGCCTCGGTGCCGGACGGCCACGACGGCCTCGTCGTCGGCGACCTCGCACGCGCCGCCGCGACGGCGGCGGGCAGCGGCACCGTGCTGACGGTGATCGCCCGCGACGGCCAGCGGCTCGCCTGGTTCGAGCAGGCGCTCGGCTTCTTCGCCCCCGGCATCGACACGTTGGCGCTGCCGGCCTGGGACTGCATGCCGTACGACCGGGTGTCGCCGAGCGCCGTGGTGGCGGCGCGGCGGATGGCGTCGCTGTCGGCGCTCGCCCGGCCGACGAAGCGCCCGCGCGTGTTGCTCACCACCGTCAACGCGATGGCGCAGCGCGTACCGAGCGTCGACGTGCTCGCGAGCGGCGTGTTCGCGGCGGCGGTCGGCAACCGCGTCGAGCTCGGCACGCTGGTGCGCTGGCTCGAGGACAACGGCTTCCTGCGCACCGCCACAGTGCGCGACTTCGGCGAATACGCCGTGCGCGGCGGCATCGTCGACCTGTTCGCGCCGGGTGCCGAGGCGCCGGTGCGGCTCGACTTCTTCGGCGACACGCTCGATTCGATCCGCGCCTTCGATCCGGAGACGCAGCGCACCACCGGCCAGCTGACCCGCATCGCGTTGGTGCCGATGAGCGAGGTGGTGCTGTCGCCGGACACCATCCGCCGTTTCCGCCAAGGCTACATGTCAGCCTTCGGTGCGCCGGACCGCTCCGATGCGCTGTTCCAGTCGGTCAGCGAGGGCCGGCGCTTTCCCGGCCTCGAGCACTGGCTGCCGCTGTTCCACGAGCGCCTCGGCACCGTCTTCGACTTGATCGGTGACGGACCGGTGGTGCTCGACCACCTCGCCGACGACGCCTTCGCCGAGCGCATCAAGACGGCGCGCGACCACTTCGAGGCGCGCAAGATCGCGCTGGAGGCGACAAAGGCCGAAGTCCCCTACCGGCCGATCGAGCCGGGCGCGCTCTATCTCGACGCCGACGCCTGGGGGGCGGCGCTTGCCGGGCGGGCGACGTTCCGGCTGTCGCCGTTCGCGCTGCCGCCGACCACGACGAAGCGCGTCGTCGACCTCGGCGGCCGCGGCGGACACAGCTTCGCGGCGGAACGCTCCGCGGGCGAGAACGTCTTCGACGCGGTGGTGAAGCACGTCGTCTCGCTGCGGCAGGCGAAGAAGCGCGTCATCGTCGCCGCCTGGAGCACCGGCTCGCGCGACCGCCTCGGCCAGGTGCTCGCCGACCATGGCCTCGGCGGCGTGCAGAAGATCGACGCCTGGGGCGAGGTGTCGGCCTACCCGCGCTCCACCGTGACGCTCGCCGTGCTCGGGCTCGAACACGGCTTCGAGACCGACGAGCTCGCCTTCATCGGCGAGCAGGACATCCTCGGCGACCGGCTGGTGCGGCCACGCCGCCGGCGCGCCAGCGGCGCCGACGTGCTGATGGAGGCGACGAGCCTCGCCGAGGGCGATCTCGTCGTGCACGTCGACCACGGCATCGGCCGTTTCGTCGGGCTGAAGACGCTGGAGGCGGCCGGCGCGCCGCACGACTGCCTCGAGCTCGTCTACGCCGGCGGCGACAAGCTGTTCCTGCCGGTCGAGAACATCGAGCTCCTCACCCGCTACGGCTCGGAGGAAACCGAGGCGACGCTCGACAAGCTCGGCGGCGGCGCCTGGCAGGCGCGCAAGGCGCGCGTCAAGAAGCGCATCCGCGAGATCGCCGACGGCCTGATCAAGACGGCGGCGGCGCGCCTTTTGAAGACGGCGCCCGCGCTGACGCCGCCGGAGGGCCTGACCGACGAGTTCGCCGCCCGCTTCCCCTACGACGAGACCGACGACCAGCTCGCCGCCATCGAGGCGGTGACCGAGGACCTCGGCGCCGGCCGGCCAATGGACCGCCTCGTCTGCGGCGACGTCGGCTTCGGCAAGACCGAGGTGGCGCTGCGCGCGGCGTTCGTCACCGCGATGTCCGGCCGGCAGGTCGCCGTGCTGGTGCCGACGACGCTGCTCTCCCGCCAGCACTACAAGTCGTTCGCCAGCCGCTTCCAGGGCATGCCGGTGAAGGTCGCGCAGCTGTCGCGCCTCGTCGGCAGCAAGGAGCAGGCGGAGGTGCGTGCCGGGCTCGAAAGCGGCGACATCGACATCGTCGTCGGCACGCACGCGCTGCTCGCCAAGGCGATCAAGTTCCGCGACCTCGCGCTGCTCGTCGTCGACGAGGAGCAGCACTTCGGCGTCAAGCACAAGGAGCGGCTGAAGGAGCTGAAGTCCGACGTGCACGTGCTGACGCTGACCGCGACGCCGATCCCGCGCACGCTGCAGCTCGCGCTCACCGGCGTGCGCGAGCTGTCGCTGATCGCGACGCCCCCCGTCGACCGGCTCGCGGTGCGCACGTTCATCACGCCGTTCGATCCGCTCGTCATCCGCGAGGCGCTCTTGCGCGAGCGCTTCCGCGGCGGCCAGGCCTTCTATGTCTGCCCGCGCATCTCCGACCTCGCCGAGCGCCGGGAATTCCTCGCGCAGGCAGTCCCCGAGCTCAAGGTGGCGGTCGCGCACGGACAGTTGGCGGCCAGCGAGCTCGAGGACGTGATGAACGCGTTCTACGACGGCCAGTACGACGTGCTGCTGTCGACCTCGATCGTCGAGTCCGGTCTCGACGTGCCGACCGCCAACACCCTGATCGTCCACCGCGCCGACATGTTTGGCCTCGCGCAGCTCTATCAGCTGCGGGGCCGGGTCGGCCGCTCGAAGACGCGCGCCTACGCGCTGTTCACGGTGCCCGCCGACCGCAAGCTGACGGGAACCGCCGAGCGGCGCCTCAGGGTGCTGCAGTCGCTCGACACGCTCGGCGCCGGCTTCCAGCTCGCGAGCCACGACCTCGACATCCGCGGCTCGGGCAACCTGCTCGGCGAGGAACAGTCCGGCCACATCAAGGAAGTCGGTTTCGAGCTCTACCAGGCGATGCTCGAGGAAGCGGTCGCGAGCCTCAAGGCGGGCGGTGAGGACGCCGTCGACGAGCCGTGGTCGCCGCAAATCTCGGTCGGAACTCCGGTCATGATTCCGGAGAGTTACGTCCCGGACCTGCAGCTACGCCTGAACCTCTATCGCCGCCTCGCCGATCTCGTCGAGACGAGCGACATCGACGGCTTCGCGGCAGAGCTCGTCGACCGCTTCGGCCCGCTGCCGGACGAGGTCGAGCACCTCCTGAAGATCGTCTTCATCAAGGGCCTCTGCCGCAAGGCGAACGTCGAGAAGATCGACGCCGGCCCGAAGGGTGTCGTCATCGCCTTCCGCGACGGCGTGTTCGCGAACTCGCTCGGCCTCGTGCGCTACATCGCCGAGCAGGGTTCGCTTGCCAAGATCCGCCCCGACCAGCGCATCGTGCTGTCGCGCGACTGGGCGACGGCCGACGACCGCCTCAAGGGGACGGCGTCGATCATGATCCGGCTGGCGCGCCTCGCCGACGAGGCGGCCAAGACGCCGCAGACGCTTGCTTCTCCGCCGAAGCAGACCCTGTCGAAGGCGCCCCCGCCGAAAGGCCCGCCGCCGAAGGCTCTGCCGCCGCGGGGTCAGTCACGCTCGCCGAGCCCCTCGCGCTCGTCGCGCGCCTGACGCAGCGCCGCGATAATCGCCTCCGGCTCCTGCGCGCCCATCACGGCGTAGCGGCCGTCGATGATGAAGCACGGCACGCCGGTGACGCCGATGCGCTGTGCGGTGGCGATCTCCTCCTGCACGGCTTCGCGGTCGGCGTCGCCGTCGAGCAGCCGGCGTACGAGATCGCCTGACAATCCCGCGGCGACCGCCGCTTCGACCAGCACGTCGTGGTCGCCGAGGTCGGCGCCGTCCTCGAAATACAGGCTGAACAGCTTCTCGACGACCGCCTCGCCGAGCCCCTCGATCGACGCCCAGCGAATCAGTCGGTGCGCGTCGAGGGTGTTCGGGGAGCGGGTGATCCGCTCGAAGGCGAAGCGGATGCCGACGCCGTCGCCGAGTTCCTTCAGGCGCTCGTGGATGGCGGCGACGCGGCTGAGATCGCCGAACTTCTCGAGGAAGTACTCCTGGCGATCCTTGCCTTCCGGCGGGATCGTCGGGTCGAGCTGGAAGGGCCGCCAGCGCACCTCGACGTCGAGGTCGTCGACGCTGTCGAGCGCGACTTCCAGCCGGCGCTTGCCGACATAGCACCACGGGCAGACGACATCGGAGACGACGTCGACGGTCATTCGGTCGGGGAGGGGGGTGACGAGCGTCATGGCGGTCTCCGGCGGCATCGAGCCTTTCTCAGCCCCATGTGCGCTCTCCCGGCGGACGTCGCAACCGCGACATCCCCGCCACGCCTCGACGAGAACCATGCCGGCAATGCCGTCGCCGCTGGAATTATGACGGAGGGGAGAGTATGGATGCGCCGACCGCGGGCCTGACCGGCTCGCCTTGCTGCCGCCGCGATCGGTTGCCAACCGTGCGCCTTCGCGGTCGGACGGCACCATCGGCAACCGTCCGTGCGAGCACGGCCGGATCGACCGGAACGACAGGCACGACGGGGTTTCCATGACGTTTGAGTTTCGGCAGATGCGCGCGGGTGTCGGGATCCTGTCGGCGATCGGCGGCGCGGCGATGATGTTGGCTGGGGCGGTGGCGCCTGCGGCGGCGCAGGACCAGCCGGCGGCGGGGAGCGCTGCGGACGCGCTGATCCAGGCCGACCTCGAGTGGATCAAGCTCTGCAATAACGATCCGCAGGCGAAGAAGCAGGTCTGCCTGATCAATCAGGAGCTGCGCACCGAGGAAGGCCAGTTCCTGGCTTCGGTGGCGATCCGGTCGATCGAAGGCGAATCGCGCAAGGTGCTGCTGATCGCGGTGCCGCCGGGCATGCTGATCCAGCCGGGCCTGCGCGTGCAGGTCGACACCGGCAAGCAGGAGCAGGCGCGCTATTCGATCTGCTTCCCGAACGCCTGCTACGCCGAGATGGTCGTCACCGACGCCATCATCGCCCAGTTCAAGAAGGGCAGCCAACTCGTCCTGACGACGCTGAACCAGCAGGCGAAGCCGGTGAACTTCCCGATTTCGCTGGCGGGCTTCACCAAGATCTACGACGGCCCGCCGATCGACGCGGCCGCCCTGCAGGCGCGCCAGCAGCGGCTTGAGTCCGAGCTGCAGAAGCGCGCCGAAGAGGCGCGTGGCAAGCTGATCGAAGAGCAGCGCAAGGCGACGCAGAGCACCACCGCGCCGCAGTGATGCCGGCGGCCCGGCTTTTCGGCCGGATCGGAATCGAAAAGGGCCGCCCACCGGGCGGCCCTTTGCGTTCAGCCTCCGATGGAAGAACTCACGCCCCGAAGCGCGGCTCCGGCAGGCCCTTGATGCCGAGCCCGGTGATGGCGAACAAGCTGCCGCGCATCACGCCGTCGCCGGGAAAGCGCGGCAGCGGCGGCTTCGCCATCGACGTCACATAAAGGATGTCGAGGTTCGGCCCGCCGAACATCGCGCTCGTCACCTTCTTCACCGGCATCTCGATGATGCGGTCGACGCTGCCGTCCGGGGCGTAGCGCACCATCTTGCCGTCATAGACGAGGGCGCTCCAGACGAAGCCCTCGGCGTCCACCGTCGCCCCGTCCGCTGCGCCGCCGCGCGAGGTGTCGACCTTGGCAAACGTGCGCCGGTTGGAGACGCCGCCGGTGTCGAGGTCGTAGTCGTAGGCCCAAATCTCGCCGCTCCACGAATCGGCGAAGTAGAAGGTGCGCCCGTCCGGGCTCCAGCACGGGCCGTTCGAGACGATGATGCCGTCGTCGAGCTTGGTGACGCTGAAATCTGGGTCGAGCCGGTAGAGCGCGCCGTTCGGTCCTGCCTCCTGGGTGTCCATCGAGCCGGAGACGAAGCGACCGCGCTTGTCGACCTTGCCGTCGTTGATGCGGTTCGCCGGCTTGTCGGGCTCCGGGTCGTGGATCAGCGTCACGTCGCCGGTGTTGAAGTCGAGCAGGTGGAAGCCGGTGGCGAGCGAGCAGACGCAGCCTGAGCCGTCCTTGCGGATGGCGATAGAGCCGATCTTCGCCGGCACATCCCAGGCGCGGATCTCGCGGCCGTCGGCCGTCGCCCGGAAGACGCGGCCGTCGAAGCTGTCGATCCAGTAGAGGCGCTGCTGCTCGACGTCCCACAGCGGCCCTTCGCCGAGCGTCGTCTTCACGTCGACGACGATGTCGATCTTCATGGGGTTCCTCCTCCCGAAACTCTCGTTCAGCCGGCGAAGCGCGGCTCCGGCAGCCCGCGCACGCCGAGGCCGTGCACGGCGAACAGGCAGCCCGCCTCGCGCTCGCGGTGGTAGGCGTTGCCCATCGGCCGCGCCATCGACGTCACATAGGCGATGTCGAGGTTTGCCCCCCCGAAGATCAGGCTCGTCGTCGACTGCACCGGCAGCCCGACGATGCGGTCGACGACGCCGAGCGGGTCGAAGCGGATGAGCCGCCCCGAATAGACCTCGCAGCTCCACACAAAGCCTTCCGCGTCGACCGTCGCCCCGTCCGGCAGGCCGCGCAGCTTTTCGAAGCTCGTGAACACCCGCCGCGACCGCACCGACCCCGTCTCCGGATCATAGTCGTAGGCGTAGATCACCCGCTTCGTCGTGTCGGCGAAGTAGAGGGTGCGCCCGTCCGGGCTCCAGCACGGGCCGTTCGAGCAGATGATGCCGGTGTCGAGGGTGGTGAGCGTCAGGTCCGGGTCGAGGCGGAACAGCTTGCCGACCGGATCGCGCTCCTCGAAGTCCATCGAGCCGGCGACGAAGCGGCCCTGGCGGTCGACCTTGCCGTCGTTGAGCCGCGGCCGGAGCTCGCCCGGCTGCGTTTCGTTGATGCGCGTGACCGCGCCGGTCTCGAAGTCGAGGAAGTGGAAGCCCGAGCGCAGCGACACCACGGCGCCGCCGCCGGCCCGCAGCGCCATCGAGCCGACCGGTTCCGGCAATGTCCAAGTCCGCTTGTCGCCGCCCTTCGGGTCGCAGCGGTGCACCGCCGGACCGTAGGAATCGATCCAGTAGAGCCGCTCTTCGGCGACGTCCCAGAGCGGGCCCTCGCCGAGGCTGTCCTTGTCGGCGCAGAAGACCTCGATGCGCAGCACGGCCGCTCTCCTCCGCTCAGAACGCGACGTTGTCGCCGCCCTTCAGGGACAGGATCTCGCGCGCCTCGTCGGGGGTGGCGACGCGCTTGCCGAGGCCCTCGATGATCTTCCGCGCCAGCGCCACCTGCTCGGCATTGGAGGTGGCGAGCTTGCCCTTGCCGGCCCACAGGCTGTCCTCGAGGCCGACGCGGATGTTGCCGCCGAGCGCCGCCGCCTGCGCCGCGATCCGGAGCTGCGCCGAGCCGGCGCCGAGCACCGACCAGCGATAGTCGCCGCCGAACAGCCGGTCGGCGGTGCGCTTCATGTGGGCGACGTCCTCCGGGTGCGGGCCGATGCCGCCCAAGAGCCCGAACACCGACTGCACGAAGAACGGCGCCTTGACGAGGCCGCGGTCGGCGAAGTGCGCGAGGTTGTAGAGGTGGGCGATGTCGTAGCACTCGAACTCGAAGCGCGTCCCGTTGCCGTAGCAGGTCTCGAGGATGTACTCGATGTCCTTGAACGAGTTGCGGAAGACGAGATCCTTCGTCGCCTCCAGATGCGGCTTCTCCCAGTCGAACTTGAACTCCTTGTACTTCGGCACGAGCTGGTAGAGGCCGAAGTTGATCGAGCCCATGTTGAGCGAGGCGACCTCCGGCTTGAAGGTCGCAGCCGGCAGCACGCGCTCCTCGACGCGCATGTAGGGGCTGCCGCCGGTGGTGATGTTGATGGCAGCGTTCGTTGCCTGCTTGATGCGCGGCAGGAAGCGGGCGAACGCCTCCGGCGTCTGGTCCGGCTTGCCGGTCACCTCGTCACGGGCGTGCAGGTGCAGGATCGCCGCGCCGGCCTCCGCCGCGGCGATCGCCTCGCGGGCGATCTCGTCGGCGGTGATCGGCAGATAGGGCGACATCGTCGGCGTGTGGATCGCCCCGGTGATCGCACAGGTGATGACGACGGCGTCGCCGCCAGTCGTCTTGGCCTGCGCCGTCTTGCCGGGTCCGGTGTTGCTGTCGGCCATGCTGGTTCCTTCCACGCTCGCTTGTCTGCGGCGTCACTCTCCGATGTCGCGGGCGGCGCGCCGCTTGTGGGCGGCGAGCGCCATCAGCCGGCGGTCGCGCCACTTCTGGCGGTCGACGAGCTTGTCGGCCGGCACGGCGGCGCGGCGGTCGCGCTCGATGCCTTCCAGCACCGGCCCGGCCCAGTCGACGCGCCGGGTGAAGGCCGGATGCAGCCGCTCGTAGATGCCCTGGTAGCGCTCGACATAGTCGCGCACGCCGCCCGGCGCGTTGAGGTCGATCGTCTCGAACGGCCCCATGAACGACCAGCGCAGCGCCAGCCCCTCGCGGATGCCGACGTCGACGTCCTCGACCGTGGCAAAGCCGTCGGCGACCAGGCGGAACGCCTCCTCGAGCAGCGCCCCCTGCAGGCGGTTCATCACGAAGCCGTCGAGCTCGCGCTTCATCACGATCGGCGCCTGGCCGGCCGCGACGAGGAACGCGCGCGCCCGCTCCACCGTCTCGGGTGACGTCCACGGCGCCGGCACGACCTCGGCGGCGGGGATGAGGTAGGGCGGGTTGATCGGGTGGACGACGAGGCAGCGGTGCCGGCCGGGCAGGGCCTCCGTGAAGGCCGAGGGCAGGATCGCCGAGGTCGAACTCGCCAGCACCGCATCCGCCGGCGCCAGCGCGTCGAGGCGGGCGAACAGCGGGATCTTCACGTCGAGCCGCTCCGGCGCGTTCTCCTGGACGTAAGTCACGCCTTCCAGCGCCGCCTCGAGGCTCGCCGCCGCCGTGATGCGGGCGAGCACCGTCTCCGGCGTCGCGCTGGCCAAGAGGTCGTTTTCCTCCAGCGTCGGCAGCACCTCGGCGATGTAGGCGACCGCCGCAGCCGGAGCCGCCGCCGCCTCGTCCCACAGCCGCACGGCATGGCCGGCGCGGGCGAAGGTGATCGCCCAGGCGCGGCCGATGAATCCCGTTCCGATGATCGCGACGTTCGCCATCACATCCCTCACAGCGTCTCGACGTTGCCGTCGACGCCGAGCGACTGCCCGGAGAGGTTGGCGCCGAGGTCGGACAGCAGGAACGCCACCATCGCGGCGACGTCGTGCGGGCTGACCATTCGCCGGAGCGAGACGCGCTCGATGTAGCGCTCTTCCATCTCCTCGTAGGAGATCCCGAGCTGAGCGGCGCGGTCACGGATGACGTTGGTGATGCGCGGCCCCTCGACGATGCCGGGCAGGATGGCGTTGACGCGGATGTTCGAGGGCCCGAGCTCCTTGGCGAGGCTCTGGGTGAAGCCGATGACGCCGAACTTCGCCGCGGAGTAGGGGGAGCGGAAGGCGTAGCCGTGCCGGCCCGCCGACGACGACATGTTGACGATCGAGCCGCCGCCCGCCGCCTTCAGCATCGGCACGGCGCGGCGGGCGCACAGGAACTGTCCGGTCAGGCCGATGTCGATGCAGCGCCGCCAGGCCGCCGGCTCGATCTCCTCGACGCCGCCCGTCGGCCCGGCGATGCCGGCGTTGTTGATCAGGGCGTCGAGCCCGCCGAAGGCGCTGGCGGCCGCCGCGAACAGCCGGTCGACATCGGCCTCCGACGAGACGTCGGCCACCTCGGCCGGCGAATCCGGGTGCATCTTGCGGAAGGCGAACAAGGCCGCCTCGTCGACGTCGCAGACGATGACGCGGGCGCCGTGGCGGATCAGCCGGTCGGTGATGGCGAGGCCGATGCCGGCGGCGCCAGCAGTGACGAGCACGCGCTGGCCGGAAAGCCCGGCGGTGAGGTCTTCGGCGGCGGCGGCGAGGGAGGTGGAGGACATCGCGGGCACTTTCCGGAGAGGCGGTGAGGATCAGGCGCGGCGTTCGCGCAGCGCGATGACGGCGCCGAGCACGACGACGCCGTAGAGGATGGCGCGGGTGGCGTAGGGCAGGTTCGAGCCGGCGAGCAGCGTCTGTAGGGCGGTGAGCAGGAGGACGCCGCCGAGCATGCCGATGTAGTGGCCGCGCCCGCCGGTGATCAGCGCGCCGCCGACCACCACCACCGCGATCGACGGCAAGAGGTAGTCGTCGCCCATGCCGAGGCTCGCCTGGCCGGAGAAGCCGGTAAGCATGACGCCGACGAGGCCGGCGCAGAACGCCGACAGCACATAGACCCAGATCAGCGTCCGCCCGACGGCGATGCCGGAGAGCTCGGCGGCCCGCGCGCTGTTGCCGATCGCGTAGACGCGGCGGCCGAACGGCGTGCGGGCGAGCAGCACCACGGCGGCGATGGCGAAGTGGAAGACGAAGATCACCACCGGGGTGACGACGCCGCCGAGCCGCGCCGTCATGAACCAGCGCAGCAGCGGCGACGAGAAGCCCGACGGCGTGCCGCCCGAATAGACGAGGGCGAAGCCCTGGATCAGGCCGTTGGTGGCGAGCGTCATGACGATCGGCGACAGCCCGAGCACGACGATGCCGACGCCGTTCAGGAGCCCGATCAGGCAGGCGATCAAGAGCACCGCCGGCAGCGCCCAGACGAGCGGCGCGTCGGCGCCCTGCACGAAGCCGGCGAGCAGGATGCCGCAGAGCCCGATCGTCCACGGCACCGACAGGTCGAGGCCGCCCGTCAGGATCACCGTGCCCTGGCCGAGCGCCAGCACGGCGAGGAAGCTCGACAGCACGATGATCGAGTTCCAGTAGCCCCAGTTCAGCACCGCGTTGCCGAGGGTGAACTGCGTGACGAGAATGACTGCGACGAGGAACAGGTAGGCGGGGAGCGCGATCTTCAGCCCCTCGCCATGGCGCACCCAGAACGGTGCCGTCGGGTTCGCCTGCCTGGCGTCGCGCGTCGCCCCCGTGGTGTCGAGGCGGACGTCCGGCCCGCCGACCTGGCGCGGCAGCGTGCCGGCGCGCCAGGCCTTCAGGTGGGTGGCCGCGCCACGGATCTGGCGGGCGAGCACGGAGTGGCCGCTGAGCGATCCCGCCAGCACCGCGAGCAGCAGGATGATGCTCTCGGCCACCGTCGAGTAGTAGGCCGAGACGTTCAGCACGAGCAGGATGTTGACGACGATCATCAGGATGTAGGCGCCGACGATCGTGCCGACGGGACCGCCGCGCCCGCCGCCGAGCCGCGTGCCGCCGACGACGACGGCGGCGAACATCGAGAGCAGCAGCGAGTTGCCGATGAGCGGGTCGCCCGAGCCGGTCTGGGCGCTGATGAACACGCCGGCGAGGCCGTAGAAGCCGCCCGCCAGCGTGTAGGTGGCGAACTTCACGAGGTCGACCCGCACGCCGGCCGAGCGGGCCGCCTCCGGATCGGAGCCGACGGCATAGAGCGCGGTGCCGTAGCGGGTCGACTTCAGCCAGAGCCAGAACAGGATGACGACGCCGAGCACGACGAGCGGCATCGGCAGGAGGTTCGGGATGGCGTCGCCGAGATAGAAGCTGCCGAGGCTCGGCGAGACGAAGCCGCCGGGCTTGTCCATGACGAGCAGCGTCACGCCCTGCAGGATGAACATCGTCGACAGCGTCACGACGATCGGCTGCAGGCGCAGGAAGGCGATGAAGAAGCCGTTGAACGCGCCCGTCGCCATGCCGATGGCGATGCCGGCCGCCGTCCACAGGGCCACCGAGGCCTCCATGTCGGCCATGTCCATGCTGGCGGCGAGCACGACGTTTACGAAGGAGATCACCGCGCCGGCCGACAGGTCGAAGCCGCCGGACAGGATCACCAGCGTCTGGCCCGCCGCGGCGAGCGCCAGTGTGGCGCCGCCGGACGAGAGGAAGGCGATGTCGAAATAGCTGAGCGGCCCCGGGCTGATCGCGTCGACCGCGAACAGCAGCACCGCAAAGACGATGATCGCCGTCAAAAGCCCGCGGTGCCGCTCCAGTCGCGCTCCGAGACGGGCAGACGGCCGAGTCGCCGACGTCGAGGTGGTCGTGGCGCTCATGCCGCGAGCTCCGCCGCTGCCGCGCCACCGCCGAGTGCCGGCCGCATGATGGCGCCCTCGGTCAGGTCCCTGGCCTCGATCTCGGCGGCGACCTTGCCGCCATAGAGCACGACGACGCGGTCGCAGAGATGCACGAGCTCGGGAACCTCGGTGGAGTGGAACAGGATCGAGCCGCCGGCTTCCGTGAAGGCACGCATCAAGACGTAGAGCTCGTGCTTGGTGCCGACGTCGATGCCGCGCGTCGGGTCGAACAGGAGCAGGATGCGGCTCTGGGCGAGTAGCCACTTGGCGATGGCGATCTTCTGCTGGTTGCCGCCGGAGAAGCTGCGCACCGGCACCCACAACGCCCGCCGATCGACCTCCACCTGCGCGAACGAGGTCTCCACCGCGCTCGTTTCCGCCTCGCGACCGATCAGGCCGCCGCGGCTGAAACGGTCGATCACCGGCAGCGAGGCGTTGTGCTTGCCGGAGAGGTTGAGGAACAGCGCCTCGGTCTTGCGGTCCTCGGGCAGCAGGCCGATGCCGATGTTGGGGCGCAGCGCCTCGGCCGGCGAGGTGATCGACACCGGCCGGCCATCGACGCGGATCTCGCCGCGCCGCACCGTGCGCAGGCCGACGCAGGCAAGGAACAGGTCGAGCTGCCCCATCCCCTGCAGCCCGGCGACGCCGAGGATCTCGCCGCGCTTCAGCGACAGCGACACCCCGTCGAGCTTGGCGCCGGCGGTGAGATCATGCGTCGAAAGCACCTCCGGCGGCGGCACGGCGGGGGCGGCGGGCCGCGGCGGGAAGGTCTTGGCGATCGAGCGGCCGATGATCATCTCGATCACCGCCTCGTCGGCGAGCGAGGCGGTGGCGGCGGTGGCGATGGCGCGGCCGTTGCGCAGCACCGTCAGCCCGTCGCAGAAGGCGCGCACCTCGCGCATGCGGTGGGAGATGAAGACGATGGTGACGCCCTCCGCCTTCAGCCGCGCGATGATCTCGCCGAGCCAGTCGACGTCGCGGCCGGCGAGCGTCGAGGTCGGCTCGTCCAGAAGCAGGATCTTCGGCTTGCGGTAGACGGCGCGGGCGATCTCGATCTTCTGGCGCACCGCCAGATCGAGGTCGCGCACCTCCTCGCCGAGATCGACGTCGAAGCCGAGGCTGTCGATGTGGGCGCGCACCGCCGCCTCGGCGGCGCGGCGACGGATCATGCCGGTCAGCCCGACGGGGGCGTAGGGCAAGAGCATGTTGTCGAGGACGGTCAGATCCGGGACGAGCGTCATCTCCTGGAACGCCGTCTGGATGCCGCGGGCGTGCGAGGCGCGTGGCGAGCGCAGCCGCACCGTCTCGCCGAACACCTCGAAGCTACCTTGGTCGGGTTCGATGAGGCCTGAGAGCAGCTTGACGATCGTCGACTTGCCGGCGCCGTTCTCGCCCAGCAGCGCGTGCGCGGTGCCCGGCGCGATGTCGAACGAGACGTCGTCGACCGCCACCGTCGCCCCGAACGCCTTGCGGACGTTGCGGACCGACACGGCGGCGCGGCTGCTCGATGCCTCGGACAAGACGGACGCCTCCACGCATGACGCATCGACCGGCGCGGGCGCCGGGAACCGTCGCGGCGGGCCGGAAGTCCCGGCACCGCCGCGCTTGTCAGTCGGTGAAGATCAGTTCTCGGGCTGGCCGACGAGGGCGGCGGCAAGGCCGACTTCCGGGGTCTGCTCGGAGAAGATCGAGGCGAACCAGCCGGGGTTCGGCACGATCGACGGCAGGAAGGCGTTGCAGCCGTCCTTCATCTCCTGCCAGGTTCCTTCCTTGCAGAGCTTGATCGTGTCGTTGGTGACGATCGGCAGCGGCAGCACCACCTTCTTCGGCACGTCCTTGCCGTCGAGCGCCTCGACGGCGAGCTTCAGGGCGAGCGCGCCGGAGTAGGGGGGCGAGGCATAGGAGATGCGCGGCGCACCCATCGGCGCGTAGGGCATCGCGGCCCCTTCCACCTCGGTGCCGACCGGCAGCGTCTGGATGCGGCCGCCGTTCGAGCCTTCGCCGGCGCACGGCAGAAGCTGCTCGATCGTCTTGCCGGCCTCGAGCTGCATGGCGTTCGCCGTGTAGCAGCCGACCTGCATCCACAGGCCGTCGACACTGTCCCAGTTGTGGGTCGCGAGGATCTTCGACAGCTCGGTGCGCGCGACCGCCTGGCTCCACATGCCGACCGCCTCGGCGACGATCTTGATGTCGGGGTGCTTGGCGAACACCTCCTTGGCGGCCTTGGTGCGCAGCGTGTCGACCGACGTGCCGGGCACGCCGGTGATGGCGATGATGTTGCCCTTGCCGCCGAGCTTGTCGACCAGCCACTCCGCGGTGACGCGGCCGGCCTCTTCCTGGTCGATCGAGATGTTGTGGGCGCACGGCTCGGTGATCTCGCCGTCATAGGCGAAGATCTTCACGCCCTTGTCGCAGGCGTTCTTGACCACCTGATTGAGCGCCGTTGGCGAGATCGGGAAGATGACGATCGCCTGGGCGCCCGACTGTACCATCGCATTGATCTGCTGGATCTGGCGCTGTGCGTTCGGACCGGCCACCTGCACCTGCAGGTCGACCTTGTCGACCATGCTCTTGTGAGCCGCCATCGCCTTGACCATGTTGGCGGCCTCGGCCTGCCAGTCATTGCCGATGTAGCTCATGCTGAGAAAGATCTTGTACTTCTCGGCAGCCTGCGCGGACGCGGCCAGGCCGAGCCCGGCGGCGAGCGCCAGCGCAGCCGCGGCGGTGCCGCGAATCGAACGGAAACCCATCTCTTTCCTCCCATGTGCCGGGCGGCCCGCGCCGCTCCAGGTCTCGTTTGTTGTCGGGCCGCGCTCTCCGGCGGGCCGCTTATTCGTGATCATAGATCACAGATCAAAGATGCTGCAAGGGGTCGCCGGCGGCGTTATGGTTGCCGGCAACAGGCGGCCCGGCTAAGCACCGCGGGTCGGCCGAGAGGGTTGGTCCGGCGGACCAGAGGGCATCCATGGCCGAGGCGACGACCGACGGGCGGAGCGATTTCAGCGTCACTCCGCTCGTCCGCGACACCATGCAGGAGCGGGTCTACCGGCAGGTCTCCGACCTCATCCTCGATGGCGAGATCGCGCCGGGTCAGGTCGTCACCATCCAGAGCCTCGCCGACGCCTTCGGCGTCTCGACGATGCCCGTGCGCGAGGCGCTGAAGCGGCTGACGGCGGCGAGCGCGCTCACCTTCGTCACCGGCCGCGCCATGGGCGTGCCCCGCCTCGACCGCGACCGTCTGATCGACCTGCGCAATGTCCGCGTCGAGACGGAGGGCACCGCCGTCCGCTGGGCGGCCGAGCGCATCGACGAGGCGACGCTGGAGGAGGTCCGCCGCATCTTCACCGCGATGGACAAGGCGATCGCAGCCGGCGACGTGAAGGGCTTCCTGCGCGGCAACCGCGCCTACCACTTCACCATCTACCGGGCCTCGGGCTCGCCGGTGCTGGTCAACGTCATCGAGACGCTGTGGCTGCAGATCAGCCCGTATTTCAATCTCTTGCGCTCATCCGGCCACTACGTCTCGTCGAACGTGCGCCACCGCACGCTGCTGCGCGGCCTCTCCGATCACGACCCGGAAACGGCCGCCCGCGCGCTCACCGACGACATCGACGGCGCCTTCGACGTGCTGCGCGGGCTGCTGGCCTGAGACGACGGCTCACCGTCAGAGCCGTCCGCCGTCAGAGCCCCAGGAACGACTGCAGCAGCACCATCTGCTCGTCGAGCATCGCCCGTCCGGCCACCGTCCGGCAGCCGTGCCGCGCGGCCTCGGCGAGTATCGGCGTCTCCACCGGCGTCATCACCACCTCCGCCACGACGGCCTCGGCCCGGATGCCGGCGAGATCGAGCGGCAGCGCGTCGCCCGCCTTCATGCCGAGCGCCGTGGCGTTGACGACGATGTCGGCCGCGCTCGCATCGCCTATCGCCTCCGCCCGCGCCGTGCAGGCCGGGAACGCCGCCGACACAGCCGCCGCCAGCGCTGCGCCCTTGGCTGCATCGCGGTTGACGATCACGAGGTCCGACGCCCCAGCTTCGGCCAACGCGAAGGCGATCGCGCGGCCGACGCCGCCGGCGCCCGCCTGCAGCACGCGCTTGCCCGCCACGTCGATGCCGCGCCGCGCGAGGCCGGCGACGAAGCCGATGCCGTCGATGTTGTCGCCGACGAGACGTCCGTCCGCCTCGCGGCGCACGAAGTTCACCGCGCCGACGGCACGCCCGCGTGCGCTGACCTCGTCGAGCAGCGGCAGGATGGCGATCTTGTGGGGGATGGTGATGCCGAGGCCGACGAGGTTGCGCATGATGCGGGCCGCCGCCAGCATCGTCGGCAGGTCGGCGGCCGTCACGTGGGCGGGGGAGGCGGAGAAGTCGACGCCGGCGCCGGCAAAGTGGCCGTTGATGATGGCGGTGCCGACGACGTGCGCCACCGGGTCGGCGAGCAGCAGGAACACCTTCGTCCGCCCGGTGATGCGCCGCTCCGCCGTCTCGCCCGTCATTCGCCCGCCCCCGAAACTCGGCCGCCGCGTCTGTAGCACCCCCCTCGCGTGGATGCACCGTCGCGCGGGCCGCGAACCCCTTTCGGGCATTGACGCCGGCGCGCGGTTGCGATTGACACCGTGCCGCAGTGCACCCTTCATTGTGCATCTCCTGCCGGCTTCAGCCGCACCTCTCTCCGTCCAGCCCGAAAGGAAGCCTCGCTTGAGAAAAGTCTTCGCAAGTGCGTCGGAGGCGCTCGCCGGCCTGGTGCGCGACGACATGATGGTGATGTCCGGCGGCTTCGGCCTCTGCGGCATTCCCGAGGCGCTGAACGACGCGCTGCGCGATTCCGGCGCGAAGGGCCTGACGGTCGTCTCGAACAACGCCGGTGTCGACGGCATCGGCCTCGGCCGTCTGCTCGAGACGCGGCAGATCAAGAAGATGATCTCGTCCTATGTCGGCGAGAACAAGCTGTTCGCGCAGCAGTACCTCGCCGGCGAGCTCGAACTCGAGTTCACCCCGCAGGGCACGCTCGCCGAGCGCATCCGCGCCGGCGGCGCCGGCATCCCGGCCTTCTTCACCAAGACCGGCGTCGGCACGCTGGTCGCCGAGGGCAAGGACGTGCGCGAATTCGACGGCGAGAAGTACGTGATGGAGCGCGGCCTGTTCGCCGACATCGCGCTCGTGCACGCCTGGAAGGGCGACACCGAAGGCAACCTCGTCTACCGGAAGACGGCGCGGAACTTCAATCCGATGATGGCGACCGCCGCCAAGGTGACGATCGCCGAGGTCGAGCACCTCGTCGAGCCGGGCGAGCTCGATCCGGACTGCATCCATACGCCGGGCATCTACGTGCAGCGCATCGTGCACCTGAAGAACCCGATGAAGCGCATCGAGCATCGCACCGTGCGCAAGCGCGCCGCCTGAGGGAGCCGATCTGATGGCCTGGACCCGCGACGAGATGGCGGCGCGCGCCGCGAAGGAACTGCGCGACGGCTTCTACGTGAACCTCGGCATCGGCATTCCGACGCTGGTGTCGAACTACATCCCCGACGGCATGACGGTGTCGCTGCAGAGCGAAAACGGCATGCTCGGCATGGGGCCGTTCCCCTATGAGGGCGAGGAGGACGCCGACCTCATCAACGCCGGCAAGCAGACGGTCACCGCGCTGCCGACGACGAGCTATTTCTCGAGCGCCGACTCGTTCGCGATGATCCGCGGCGGCCACATCGACCTCTCCATCCTCGGCGCCATGCAGGTGGCGGAGAACGGCGATCTCGCCAACTGGATGATCCCCGGCAAGATGGTGAAGGGGATGGGCGGCGCGATGGACCTCGTCGCCGGCGTGAAGCGCGTCGTCGTGCTGATGGAGCACACGGCCAAGGGCGAGCCGAAGCTGCTGAAGCGGTGCACGCTGCCGCTGACCGGCGCCGGCGTCGTCGACCTCGTCGTCACCGACCTCGGCGTCTTCGCCATCGACAAGGCGAAGGGCGGCATGACGCTGATCGAGACCGCGTCCGGCGTCGGTGTCGACGAGATCCGTGCGCAGACCGAGGCCGACTTCACCGTCGCCGGCGATCTCAAGGCGGCGTGAGGGCGGTGCTTCGCGCCCTCACGCCCGTTTCAACGGTGATCGCGCACGCTACTGCTTGACCATCACGGTGCAGAACGCGTGCGCCTTCCCCGAGGCGTGATCGGCGAAGCAGAGCTCCATCTCGTTGCCCTCGACCAGCCCTTCGAGGCCGGCGTTGTCTCCAGACAGCACCAACGTCTTGTTGTCGCGGCGGATCACGCCGACCAGCGTCTCCTTCGTCCCCTTCGGCGACGTCGCGTGGCCGTAGAACGCTCGCCCGTCCTGTGCCTCGATGACGAAGCTCCAGTCGGACGCGACCATCTTCGCCGTCGGCGTCGCGGCCGCGTCGAGGCCATGCTCGTTGCCCGAGCCCCAGTGCGCCCTCGGCATCTCGCCGGACGTTTTCCAGGTTCCAACGAGGTCGGGGGTGTCCGCGGCGGAAGCGGGCGCCGCGGCGAACAGGGTGACCAGGGACAGAGCGGCGACCGAGCGCAGAACGACAGCGTGGTTCATTGTTGAGCCTCCCCATGGAAGCCGGCAACGGCGGGCGTCGTCGGGACGAGCGGCATCGCCGGCGAGCAATCGGTAGCATTCACGGCGCACCTTCGTCACGGCTCGGCGACGTGTGAGCGAGGGTCAGCCCCGCTTTCGCTCGCCGAAGGCCTTCACCCGCGCTGCAGACTCGGGGTGGGCGAAGGCCTCGATCGTCGCCGCGTGCTCGAGGGCTACGGCGCGCCAGAGCGGCCCGCCGAGGTCGCGAAGCACCGTCTTCTTCAGCCGCGCCGTCGAGAAGCGCGACTTCGCGGCGATCCGGCCGGCGATCTCGAGCGCCGTCTCCAGCATCTTCTCCTTCGGCACCACGCGGTTGACCAGGCCGAGCGCCTCGAGGCGCGTCGCGCTCTGGCGCTCGCCGAGGAGCAGGAGCTCCATCGCCCGCTGGTGGCCAATCGCCTGCGGCAAGAGATGCGTGACGCCGCCTGTGACGAACTGGCCCCAGTCCATTTCGGGGAAGAAGGCGACGAGGTCGTCGGCGGCCACCACCAGGTCGCAGTTGATCAGCCACTCGAAGCCACCACCCACGGCGAAGCCGTGAATGGCCCCGACCACGGGCTTGTCGGAGCCCATCAGCAGCCGCGTGATCGTCTGGATGCGGTCGACATGGGCGCGGATCGACGCCTCGTCGGCGCTCTGGGCGTCGTATTCCTTGAGGTCGTCTCCGGCGCAGAAGGCCCGGCCGGCGCCGGTCAGCACGACGGCCCCGGTCTCCGCATCGGCGAAGGCCTCCGTCAGCGCCGCCGCCATGTCGTCCATCAGGTCGCCGCTCATGGCGTTGAGCCGCTCCGGCCGGTTCAGCGTCACGAGGCCGACGGCGCCGCGGCGCTCGTAGTGGGCGAAGCGGGGCGGGGCGGCGTTCATCGTCAGGTCCTCTCGATCAGGCTGGTCTTGCCGTCGGTGCGCGGCAGGCTGTCGGGCGCGACGAGCTTCACGACCGCCGCCGCGCCGGCGAGGTCGCGCACCGCCGCCTCCAGCGACCGCGCCGCGCCGGGCCAGTCGGCCGGCGCGAGGCCGTGCGCCGCCTCGGCTCGGACGAGAATTCTGTCATAGGGGCCAGGACCTTCCAGGCGGATGCGGAAGTGCCCTGTCGAAAGCTCCGGCCGGCCGGCGATGGCCTTCTGCACCGCCGTCGGGAAGACGTTGACGCCGCGCACGTTGAACATGTCGTCGGTGCGGCCGGTAACGCGGAAGCGCCAAGACGTCCGCCCGCAGGCGCAGGCACCGGTGCCCGTCACTGTGATGACGTCGCGGGTGCGGAAGCGAATGAGCGGCTGGCACTCCTTGGCGAGGTGGGTGCAGACGAGCTCACCCGTCGCCCCCTCGCGGATCGGCAGCGACCGGCCGTCGGCATCGACGATCTCAGCAAGGATCGCGTCCGCACCGTGGAAGTGCAGGTCGGTGGTGCGCTCGCACTGGCTGCCGAAGTTCGAGATCACCTCCGACATGCCGTAGTTGGCGTTGCGCACTCCGAACCCCCACGTCGCCTCCATGCCGGCGCGGAATTCGATGTTGTCGAGCCCGGCCTCGCCGCCGAACAGGCCGAGCCGCAGCCCGAGCGCTCGCGGCGCCGAGCCGGCCTCGCGCAGCAGCTTCTCCAGCAGTGCCGGGTAGGAGGGCGTGCAGGAGATCGCGGTGACCTTCAGGTCGAGGATCGTCTCGACGAGCTTTCCCGTGTTGCCGACGCCGAAGGGAACGACGCAGGCGCCGGCCTCCTCCAGCGCCAGATGGTCGGTGACGCCGCCGGTCCACAGGCAGTAGTTCAGGCAGTGCACCACTCGGTCGCCGGGCCGGAGTCCCGAGGCGAACAGGGCGCGGCCGCCGATCCGCGCCGTCAGCGCCGCGTCAGTGCGCGAATAGGCGAGCTGCAGCGAGCGCCCGGTGGTGCCGGAGGTGCGGTGCAGCCGCACGACGCGGTCCTCGCCGGCCGCTAGGTAGTCGCCGAACGGGTAGGCGTGCTCCTGGCTGCGGCGCAACTCGTCCTTCTCGGTGAACGGCAGGTCGGCGAGCGCATCGAGGCCGAGGTCCTCCGGTGCGCCGGCCCCAAGCTTGTCGCGGTAGAAGGCCGAGTGCGATCGCACGTGCGCCCACTGCGCCGGCCACAGCCGATCTTGCCGCGCGCGCACGGCGGCCGGCGCGAGCGTCTCGAACTCCGGGTGCAGCATCGCGTCGGGCATGGAGATCCTGCGAGCTTCTCGCAGGCCGTCGATTCGCCCGCGATCTCGCCGGAGCCTACAGGACAAGCCGTCGTGGGGCCCAGGCGCGCCGCACCCGGAGCTAGGCGTCGGTGGGGAACCCATTCGGCCGGGGGCCGTTGGCTCTGGGAGGACCAGCACAGGAGGCCGCCATGCCGACCGAACTGCCGAAAGGCCCGAAGCCGATCAATCCCGGCAACCAGAAGGAGCCGGAGACGCCGGCCGAGGTGGAGCTCGACCGGCTGATCGACAAGAAGCGGGATCCCGACGCCCTCGATCCCGTTCCGGGCGAGCCGGCCTCGCTGCCGGTGATGTGACGACTGCCGAGGGCGGCGGACCCGTCATCGGCGCGATCGGAGCCCCGCGGTCCGCCGCGGGGCTCCGGCGCCTCACCAGCAGGTGTAGCCGCCGTCGGCGAGCACGATCGAGCCGGTGAGCAGGCTCGCGGCATCCGACGCGAGGAAGTGGACGACCGAGGCGATCTCTTCCGGCTGGCCGACGCGGCCCATCGGCGTCATCTCCAGCCAGACCTTGTACATTTCCGGGTTCTCGTTGATGCCGAACGAGGTCAGTGGCGTCTCGATGTAGGTCGGCGCCACCGCGTTGACCCGCACGCCCCGCATGCCCCACTCAGCGGCGAGCGACTTGGTCAGGTGGTGCACCGCCGCCTTGGAGGCGTTGTAGAAGGCCTGCGGTTGCGGCTTGTTGCAGATGAAGCCCGACATCGAGCCGATGTTGACGATCGAGCCGGAGCCCTGCTTCAGCATCGCCCGGCCGAACGCCCGGCAGCACCAGAACACCCCGTCGACGTTGACGTCCATGTGGAAGCGCCAGTGCTCGTCGCTGGTGTCCTCGGCGCGCACGTCGCTTCTCGCCACGCCAGCGTTGTTGACGAGCACGTCGACGCGGCCGTGGTCGCGCACCACCTTCTCCGCCGCGGCGTCGACGGCCTTCGAGTCCGTCACGTCGAGCGTGACGGCGTCGGCCTTCGCGCCGAGCGCCTTCAGTTCGGCGGCAACCGCCTCGGCCCGCTCGGCCACCATGTCGGCGACGACCACCGTCGCCCCGGCTTCCGCCAGCGCGCGCGCGCACGCGGCGCCGATCCCCTGGCCGGCGCCCGTGACCACCGCGACCCGCCCCTTCAGGCTCAGCTTTTCCAGATACATCGCGAAAACCTCGATTCAGGTGCGGATCGCCTGCCCGTCCGGGCGGAAGCGGTGGATGCGGTCCGGCTTCGGCGTCAGGAACACCGTGTCGCCGGGCGAGAGCGCAAACTCGCCGGTGGCGCGCGCCGTCATCCGGCCGGCGCCCGGCACGTCGACGTAGAGGAAGGTGTCGGAGCCGAGATGCTCGGCGACCTCCACCGTTCCCGACCACAACCCGCGTTCGCGCGACAGCTCGAGATGCTCCGGCCGGATGCCGATGGTGGCGGCCTCGAGCGTCGTGGCGGCCTCGCCGGTGACGAAGTTCATCTTCGGCGAGCCGATGAAGCCGGCGACGAACAGGTTGTCGGGCCGCCCGTAGAGCTCGAGCGGGGAGCCGATCTGCTCGACCTTGCCGGCGTTCAAGACGACGATCTTGTCGGCCATCGTCATCGCCTCGACTTGGTCGTGCGTGACGTAGATCGCCGTGGTGCCGAGACTGTTCTGCAGCCGGGCGATCTCGAGGCGCATGTTGACGCGCAGCGCCGCGTCGAGGTTGGACAGCGGCTCGTCGAACAGGAACGCCTTCGGCTCGCGCACGATCGCCCGCCCGATCGCCACGCGCTGGCGCTGGCCGCCCGACAGCGCACCGGGCCGGCGCTCGAGATAGGGCGTGAGGTTGAGGAGCGCCGCGGCGGCTTCCACCTTGCGGTCGCGCTCGGCCTTGTCGACGCCGGCCATCCTGAGGCCGAAACCGATGTTGTTGCGCACGCTCATGTGCGGGTAGAGCGCGTAGCTCTGGAACACCATCGACAGGCCGCGCTTCGCCGGCGGCTGGTCGATGACGTCGACGCCGTCGATCAGGATGGCACCGCCGGTGGCGTCCTCCAGCCCGGCGATCAGCCGGAGCAGCGTCGACTTCCCGCAGCCGGACGGGCCGACGAAGACGACGAACGCTCCGTCCTCGACGACGAGGTCGACCCCCTGGATGACGCGGACGCTGCCGAACGCCTTCTCGACGCCCTTGAGCTCGATCTTTCCCATCGCACCCTCTTTCCGGTGTCTATTTCACCGCACCGAATGTGAGACCGCGCACCAACTGCCGCTGGCCGAACCAGCCGAGCACGACGATCGGCGCGATGGCGAGCGTCGAGGCGGCCGAGAGCTTCGCCCAGAAGTTTCCCTGCGGCGCCGAGAACGACGCGATGAACTGGGTGAGCGGCGCCGCGTGGATGGTCGTCAGGTTGAGCGTCCAGAACGCCTCGTTCCACGCGAGGATGACGTTCAAGAGCACCGTCGAGGCGATCCCCGGCACCGCCAGCGGCGTCAGCACGAAGACGATCTCCTTCCAGGTCGTCGCGCCGTCCATGCGCGCCGCCTCGAGGATGTCCTTCGGGATCTCCTTGAAGTAGGTGAACAGCATCCAGATGACGATCGGCAGGTTGCTGAGGCACAAGACGATGATCATGCCCGAGTAGCTGTCGAGCAGGCCGAGCCAGATGAAAATGAGGTACAGCGGCACCAGCACGCCGACCGCCGGCATCATCTTGGTCGACAGCATCCACAACAGCAGGTCCTTGGTGCGCTTGGTGGGCGAGAACGCCATGCCCCAGGCGGCGGGGATGGCGATCAGCAGCGCGATCAGCGTGGAACCGCCGGCGAGGATGATCGAGTTCTTGGCGAAGTGCAGGTAGTCTCGCTGGTCGAGGACCGCCTCGTAGTTCTCGGTCGTCCAGTCGAAGAACACGAACGACGGCGGCACCGTGTAGGCCTCGAGCTCGGTCTTGAAGCTCGTCACCACCATCCACAGGATCGGGAAGAACACCACGAGCCCGGCCGCCCAGGCGAGGACCGTCCAGAAGACGGTGCGGGTGCGGGAAACCTTGCGGGCCATGGCTCTCACGCTTCCAGGTTCTTGCCGACGAGGCGGACGAGGAACACCGCGACGATGTTGGCGAGGATGACGGCGACGATGCCGCCGGCCGACGCCGCGCCGACGTTCGAATTGAGGATCGCCTGCTGGAAGACGAGGTAGGCGAGGTTGGTCGTCGCCTGGCCGGGCCCGCCGTCCGTCGTCACGCGGATCTCGGCGAACACCGACAACAGGAAGATCGTCTCGATCATGATGACGACGGTGATCGGCCGGGCGAGGTGCGGCAGCACGATCCACGAGAAGAACGACAGCGGCCCGGCGCCGTCCATCTCCGCCGCCTCCTTCTGCTCGCCGTCGAGCGACTGCAGCGCCGTGAAGATGATCAGCGTCGCGAACGGCGTCCATTGCCAGGCGACGATCAGGATCACCGACAGCATCGGCACTTGGGCGAACCAGTCGATCGGCGCGAACCCGAGCGACTTGGCGATCCAGGCGAAGAAGCCCGACACCGGGTTCATCAGGAGGTTCTTCCAGACGAGCGCGGAGACCGTCGGCATGATGAAGAAGGGGGCGATCACCATCAGCCGCACGATGCCGCGGCCGAACATCGGCTGGTCGAGCAGGAGGGCGAGCAACGTGCCGAGTACGACGGTGATGGCGAGCACGGCGCCGACCAGCACCAGCGTGTTGACGATCGCGGTGGCGAACGCCGGGTTGGTGACGAAATAGGTGTAGTTGGAGAAGCCGACGAAGCCCGAGCGCTCGGGATAGAGCAGGTTGTAGCGCTGGGTCGAGAAGTAGAGCGTCAGCGCCAGCGGCACGATCATCCAGACGAAGAGCAGGATGACAGAAGGGGCGACGGCAATCCGGCCGAGCGCTTGAGACCTCTGCGTCGCCATGGAGGTGTCCCCGCCTGGGATGCGCGCGTCCAGGCTTCCGCGGATCGGGAAGCCGTGAGACGCGGGCCGTTGTCGACCCGTTGTGTGTCGGGTCCGTCTTGACGGGCGCGGCGGAGGGAACGCCGCGCCCGCGCTTGGCTCGAGGGGCGCGCAGCGCCCCTTCGGCGGTCGCTACTGGATGTAGCCGGCCTGCGTCATCTCGTCGGTGACGGTCTGCTGCGCCATCGCGAGCGCGTCGTCGACGCTGCTCGAGCCGGCGAGGGCGGCCGAGAAGTACTGGCCGACCGTCGTGCCGAGCCCCTGGAACTCGGGGATGGCGACGAACTGCACGCCGGTGTAGGGCACCTTGTCGACCGTCGGGTTGTTCGGATCGGCCGAGTTGATGGAGTCCAGCGTCATCTTGGCGAACGGCGCCGCCTTCACGTACTCGGGGTTCTCGTAGAGCGAGGTGCGGGTGCCCGGGGGCACGTTCGCCCAGCCCTCCTTGGAGGCGACGAGCTCGGTGTAGCCCTTCGAGGTCGCCCAGCCGATGAACTTCTCGGCCGCGTCGACCTTCTGCGAGCTCGCCGGGATGGCGAGCGTCCACGCCCACAGCCAGTTGGCGTTCTTGCCCTTGCCAGTGTTCGGCGCCAGCGCGAAGCCGACCTTGTCGGCGACCGAGGATTCCTTCGGGTTCGTCACGAAGGAGGCGGCGACCGTCGCGTCGATCCACATCGCGCACTTGCCGGAATTGAACAGCGCGAGGTTCTCGTTGAAGCCGTTCGAGGAGGCGCCCGGAGGGCCGGCGTCGTTCATCAGGTCGACGTAGAATTTCAGCGTGTCCTTCCACGCCGGCTGGTCGAACTGCGGCTTCCATTGCTCGTCGAACCAGCGCGCGCCGAAGGAGTTCGACATGGCGGTGAGGAAGGCCATGTTCTCGCCCCAGCCGGCCTTGCCGCGCAGGCAGATGCCGTAGACTTCATTGCCCTTGTCGGTGAGCTTGCGGGCCGCGTCCGCGACGAAGTCCCAACTCGGGCTGTCCGGCATCTCGATGCCGGCCTTCTGGAACAGGTCGTTGCGGTACATGATCATCGAGCTCTCGCCGTAGAACGGCGCGGCGTAGAGCTTGCCGTCGGCGGTGAGCCCGGCGCGGATCGCCGGAAGCAGGTCGTCAGCGTCATAGTCGGCGCCGAGATTGTCGAGCGGCACCAGCCACTTCTGCTTCGCCCAGATCGGCACCTCGTAGGTGCCGATGGTGAGCACGTCGAACTGCCCGCCTTTGGTGGCGATGTCGGTCGTCACGCGCTGGCGCAGCACGTTCTCCTCCAGCGTCACCCACTGCAGCTTGATGTCGGGATTCTTCTCCGTGAAGTCGTCGGTGAGACCCTGCATGCGGATCATGTCGCCGTTGTTCACGGTCGCGATCGTCAGCGTGGTCTCGGCGGACGCGCCGGTCGCGAGGGCTGCGACCGCACAGGCTCCGAGCAGGGCACGGATGGCCACCGTCATTGTATCCTCCCCAGGATAGTTGAGCTTTTGCTCTTGTAGAGAGCCGATGCTCGCGAATGTGCGGCATTCTGTCAATCGGATTCTGCAACCCGCGGACCCCGTGACAGTCGTCGGCCGTGCAGGGGAAAACCCGGGCGTGCGTTCGAAGGGAAAGCGGCATGCGTGGCTTCGCCGCCCGCACAGTCGTGTCGTCGCCGTTCACCACCGTCATGGCCCGGCTTGACCGGGCCCACCAAGTCACGGACACGACAGTCGTTTTGCGCTCGGCATGGACCGCCTGGTCGAGCCGGGCGATGACGAAGCGAGGGGTTGAGCTCGCGAATACGGGCAGCCGACCTGCGCCGCGCGCATCCGGCCGGTCGCCTCAGCCGAGCAACTGCTCCGCCGTGCGCTCGTCGGTGACCAGGCCCGACAGCCAGCGCCCTTTCAGCGCGGCGGCGATGGCGCGCTGCTTGGCCTCGCCCATCGCGACGCCGACGACGAGCCGCGTGGCGGGAACGTCGAGCTTGACGCTGGCGACGCGGTCGTTGGTCAGCCCTTCGACCAGCGCGCCGCTCGCATCGAACGCCCAGCCGACGATCTCGCCGACGGCGCCGGCCCTGTTGAGGATCTGCAGCTCCTTGCGGCTGATGAAGCCGTCCTGCAGCAGCGGCGGGTTTTCGCCGAGGTCGCCGACGCCGACATAGGTGACGTCGGCGCTGCCGGCGAGGTCGACGATGCGGCGCACCGAGGCCTGGCTCACCAGGAGGTCGCGCTCGTGCGTCGTCGAGGCGATCACTGGCAGCGGCATCGGATAGTGAGGCGCCTGCACGGCATCGGAGAAGCGCACGATGACGTCGTAGAACGAGGCGCTGCCGTCCATCGCGATGTTGCCGACGAGCGAGACGATCTTGTGGTGCGGGCAGTCGAGCGGCGGCAGCTGCTCGACGGCGGAGCGCAGCGAGCGGCCACTGCCGATCGCCACGACGATCGGATGGGGCGACTTCAGGCGCTGCTCCATGTCGGCGGCGGCGGCCTCGGCGATGCCGCGGCTGCCCGAACCGGAGGTCGGATCGGTCGGCACCACCTCGCAGAGCCGCAGGGCGAAGCGGTCCGTGAGCCGTGCGGCGAGCTCCATGCAGCGCGCGATTGGATGGTCGAGCCGGACCTTGATGAGCCGCTCCGAGACCGCCGTGGACACCAGCCGTTGCGCCGACTGGCGCGACACGCCGAGCTTCTGGGCGATCTCGTCCTGGGTGTTGCCGGCGACGTAGTAGAGCCAGCCGGCGCGTGCGGCATCATCGAGGCGGGCGCTGCTTGCTTCGCCCATCCGCGCCTTCTCCCGCGGCCGGTTGGCCCTGTCCGGCATGACGTACCGCTGATCCCGATGGTTCTACGCTGGCTCCCGAGCGGCGCAGACTATTGAACGCCAAGGGCCGCCGCCACGTCTTTCATGCTGGCGAAGACGCGCACGTCCGGGCCGGCGTCGAGCTCCGTTTCCGGGAGGCCGCGAAAGTGGCTGCCGCCGACGAAGCGCCACACCGTCATGCCGGCGTTGCGGGCCGACTGCACACCGACGGCGCTGTCTTCGATCACCAGGCATCGCTCCGGCGCGGCACCAAGCGTGCGGGCCGCCAGCAGGAACAGGTCCGGCGCCGGCTTGCCGCGCGCCACCATCGAGGCAGAGAAGGTGCGCCCCTCGAACACCGTCGAGAGCCCCACCACCTCGAGCGACAGCCGCGCCCGCTCCGGGCCGCTGCTCGTCGCCATGCAGAAGGGGAGCGGCAGTCCGTCGAGCAGCGCGCGGACGCCGTCGATGATCCTGAGCTCGCGCTGGTAGGCGGAATAAAGCCGCGCCAGCAGCTCGGCCTCGAAGCCCTCGGCCAGCTCGCGTCCGCTCAGCCGGCGATAGTCCGCCTTCACGGTTGCCACCGAACGGCCGAGATAGGTGCTGCGCACATACTCAAGGTCGACCGGCAGCCCGTGGCCCGCGAGCGTCTCGATCAGCGTCGCCGTGCTGATCACCTCGCTGTCGATCAGCACGCCGTCGCAGTCGAAGATCACGAGGTCGAACCGGTCGTGCAAAGTGATGTTCGCCTGGTTGCGTGCCGTGTCCAAACTTCACTATATGCGGTCACACTTCAACGGACCGAAGCGACCTGACAATTGAAGGAAGTGCAGTCCCACAAGCTGTCCGTCGCGCCGATGATGGACTGGACGGATCGGCATTGCCGGGTGCTGCACCGGGCGCTGTCGGCGCGCGCGCTGCTGTACACCGAGATGGTGACGGCGCTCGCCGTGGTGCACGGCGAGCGCGAGCGGCTGATCGGCTTCTCCGCCGTCGAGCATCCCGTCGCGCTGCAACTCGGGGGATCCGACCCCGCGCTGCTCGCGGAAGCGGCGCGGATCGCCGCCGACTTCGGCTACGACGAGATCAACCTCAACGTCGGCTGTCCCTCCGACCGCGTGCGCGACGGCCGCTTCGGCGCCTGCCTGATGGCCGAGCCGGCGCTCGTCGGCGACTGCGTCGCGGCGATGAAGGCGGCGGTCGACGTCCCCGTCACCGTCAAGTGCCGCATCGGCATCGATGATCAGGACCCCGAGCCGGCGCTCGACGCGCTCGCCGACGCCGTGGTGGCCGCCGGCGCCGACGCGATTTGGGTGCATGCGCGCAAAGCGTGGCTGTCGGGCCTGTCGCCGAAGCAGAACCGCACGGTGCCGCCGCTCGACTACGGCCGCGTGCGCCGGCTGAAGGCGCGGCTGCCGCACGTCTTCGTCGGCCTCAACGGCGGCCTTGCGACGCTCGCCGACGCGAAGGCCGAGCTCGCCTTCGTCGACGGCGTCATGCTCGGCCGCGCCGCCTACCAGAACCCCGACCTGCTCGCCGCGGTGGATGCCGAGATCTACGGCGATCCCGCCGGCGCGCGGGACGTCCGCGCGGCGGTGGCGGTCTACCGGGGGTATGTCGCCGAGGGCCTCGCGCGGGGCGTTCCGCTCGCCACCATGGTGCGGCCGATGCTCGGCCTGTTCACCGGCCGGCCGGGCGCGCGGGCGTGGCGCCGCATCCTCACCGTCGAGGGTGCGCGCCGCGGCGCCGGCCTCGAGGTGATCGAGCGGGCGCTCGCGGCCCTTGCGCCGGCTATGTCCACCGACGGCGATGCGGACACGGCGACGGATGCGGTCGCCGCCTGAACGGCGGACGTCAGCCGAACAGGGCGCCGAGTTCCGCCCGGTAGCTGTAGGCGAGCACCAGCACCAGCGCGAGCGCGCCCCACAAGAGGATCGCCCGGCCGACGTCGCCGAGCGCCGGCGGATTGGCGACGTAGCCCGACAAGAGCAGGATCAGCACCGCCACGGAGGCGACGAGGCCGGGGCCGACCTCGTCGATCCAGCCGGGGAAGCCGCCTTGCTCCGGGCCGAGCAGCCAGAGCGCGACGGCCAGCACGCAGATCGCCGCGAGCACGTAGAAGGCGACCTGCCGGATACGCTGCTTCGGGCTCATCGCGCGGCCGCCCGGCGCGCCGGCAGCGCCAGCATCACGGACCGCCGCGCCGGTTCGCTCATGCGGCCCCAGTCGACAATCTCGTCGAGCGTGCGTGCGCAGCCGCGGCAGAGGCCGTCGGCGCCGATCACGCACACCTTGACGCACGGCGTCGACACCGCCCCATCGATCACCTCGCCCGCCAGCATCGCCGCGCCGTCCGCTCCGTCCAGGGCCTCGTTCGGGAGGTCGGAACGCACCGCCGTCGGCGCGCCGGCCTCGCTGCTTCTTCTACGATACCACTGCTGCGGCGGCGAGCAGGAAGGCGATCACCCCGGCCTGTTCCGCCGCGCCCGCGACGTCGCCGGTGGCGCCGCCGAACGCCTTGGCGGCCGCGCGGACGACCACCAGCGCCGCCGCGGCGGCGGCCAGGATGCCGGCGAGAGGCGTCAGAGGGATTCCGAAGGAAATCAAGAGGATCACAGCGATTGCTGCGGAGACACACGAGGCAGTGACGAGGGCGGAGCGGGACGGCCGGCCGGCGGCGACGCCGATGCCGTCGGACCGCGCCGGTGGGAGCAGCGCCATCGGCGCCAGTGCGGCCGCGCGGGCGACCGCCTCCGCGGCGACCAGCACGGCAGCCGCAAGTCCCGGAGAAAGCTCGATGATCGCCGACAGCGCGGCGACCCGCAGCACTAGCGACAGCGCCAGCGCGGTGGCGCCGGCGGCGCCGATGCGACTGTCGCGCATGACGGCAAGCCGCCGTTCCGCGCTGCCGCCGGCGGCGAGGCCGTCGGCAGTGTCGGCGAGGCCGTCCTCGTGCAGCGCGCCGGTGGCGGCGACGCCGGCGGCGATCGCGACGGCGGCCGCCGGCAGCGCAGGAAGACCGATCCACGTGCAGAGCCAAAGGGTTGCGCCGGCCAGCAGGCCGATGACGGCGCCGGCGAGCGGGAATGCCCAGGCGGCCCGCGAAAGGTCGGGCAAACGGGAAGAATCATCGTCCGGCCCAAGGGTTGGCACCGGCAGGCGGGTGAGGAAGCGCAGGCTCGCGCCGAGCGCCGCGCCGGCGGCCGCCGTCCGCCGCCGGAATCCACCGGTCCACTCAGCGGGCACGCGCGCTCCTTCCTCGGGACACTGGACTACCTTGTGTACCAGCTGCGGCGGCCGTGGGATCTCGCCGACTGTGCCACTCGCAATCCCATGACAGCCGCGAGCGGAGCCACTATCAACGGCCTTCGGTCGCGAGGCGAGAGGCGGCCGCCGCAACCCAGCGCCGCCCACCGCCCGAGGCCGTCCGCATGCCCGATTCTCCCCGCCGCCCGCTCGACGACATCCGCGCGCTGATCGCCGCCATGCCTGGAGCGGACGCGAACGCCGTCGCCGCGGTGGCGGCGCGCGACGCGCAGCTGACGAAGCCCGCCGGCTCGCTCGGTCGCCTCGAGGAGATCGTCGCCTGGCTCGCCGCCTGGCAGGGCAAGGCGACGCCGACGGTCGACCGGCCGACGGTGGCGGTGTTCGCGGCCAACCACGGCGTCGCGGCGCGCGGCGTCTCGGCCTATCCGGCCGAGGTGACGGTGCAGATGGTGGCGAACTTCGCCGCCGGGGGGGCGGCGATCAACCAGATCTGCCTCGCCAACGACATCGGCCTCAAGGTGTTCGAGCTGGCGCTCGAGGTGCCGACGCCCGACATCGCGGAAGCCGACGCCTTCTCCGAGAGCGAACTCGCCGCGACGATGGCGTTCGGCATGGAGGCGCTCGCCGACGGTCCGGACCTCCTGTGCCTCGGCGAGATGGGCATCGCCAACACCACGGTGGCCGCCGCCGTCCACCACGCGCTCTACGGCGGCACGGCGGCCGACTGGGTGGGGGCGGGGACCGGCGTCGAGGAGGATGGGCTCGCCCGCAAGCGCGCGGCGGTGACATTGGCGGTCGGCCGGCTCGGTGGCGAGCGCGACGGGCTCGAGGTGCTGCGCCGCGTCGGCGGGCGCGAGATCGCGGCGATGGCGGGCGCGATCCTCGGCGCGCGCCACCAGCGCGTGCCGGTGATCGTCGACGGCTATGTGGCCACCGCCGCCGCGGCGGCGCTGCACGCCGTCGATCCGGCGGCGATCTCCCACTGCCTGTTCGCCCACGTCTCGGCGGAAAAGGCGCACCGCGCCGTGCTGGAGCAGCTCGGCGTGACGCCGCTCCTCGACCTCGGCATGCGGCTCGGCGAGGGCTCGGGCGCGGCGCTCGCGGCGGTGCTGGTGCGAACGGCGGCGCGCGTGCACGCCGGCATGGCGACGTTCGCCGGGGCGGGGGTGTCGGGACCACAGGAGTAGGCGAGGGTCGACGGCCGTCGCGGCGGACGGGCCGCGTTGCGGGCGGGGGCGGGGTCTTCTATGTCTCTGGGTCGGCGCCGTGCCCCGTCCCGTCGTTTCGTCCGGCCGGCGCCCCGGAGAGAGCGATGATCGACCGCACCGACCGCAAGATCCTGTCGATCCTGCAGGAGGATTGCACCGTGCCGGTGGCCGAGGTGGCGCGCCGGGTCGGGCTGTCGACGACGCCGTGCTGGCGGCGCATCCAGAAGCTCGAGGAGGACGGCGTCATCACCGGCCGGGTGGCGCTGCTCGACGCGGCGAAGGTGAACGCGCCGGTGACGGCCTTCGTCTCGATCGTCACGAACAAGCACTCCGAGGACTGGCTGTCGCGCTTCGCGAGCGTCATCCAGGAGTTCCCCGAGGTGGTCGAGTTCTACCGGATGGCCGGCAACGTCGACTACCTCTTGCGCGTGGTGGTGCCGGACATCGCCGCCTATGACGCCTTCTACAAGAAGCTGATCGCCAAGATCGAGATCTCCGACGTCTCGACGACGTTCGCCATGGAGCAGATCAAGTACACGACGGCGCTGCCGCTCGGCTACGTGCCGCTGGAGAAGAGCCGGACGACCAGCGAATGATGGGAGACCTCGCATTCCTCGGATGGTCCGTCGTTGCGACGGTGCTCGACGCCGCGGTGGGCGTCGCGCTGCCGGCGAGCCGGACGACCCCGGACGGAACCGTCGTCGACGACGGGGTGGCGGATGCCGGCGCCACGGCCGCCGAGCCGGGCGGCGCGGTGGAGATGGCGCAACGCTTCCTGTTCGACATTCCCGACGAGGTGAAGACCGGCTTGATGCTGGTGCTCGCCGCGGCGATCGGCGTCTACCTCTACATCAATTTTACGCGCGATCGGCCTTAACCCGACGCGGCATCGAATGACGGCTTGCCGAGCGCGAAAGCAAGATCACCGTGCGCAGTCCGTTTCGAGCCCGACCGCGTCATCCCGGCCAAGCGAGGCGAAGCCGAGCGAAGAGCCGGGAACCAGCGGAAGAGTCCGCGCGGGACGCGCGGCTCGTGCGTCGCGCGTCCCGCGCGACGCTTCTTGCGCGGGGTCCCGGATCGCTCCGCGTTGCGTCGCGTCCGGGATGACGGCCGAGAGAGTAGTCGAAGGGCGCCGCCCGCGGCACTGGCAGGCCAGCATGGGAGGTCGCGAGGGTTTCCACCCCCTGCCGCCGTTTCGGGCGTTCGCTGCCCACGCTTTCGCCGCCGGACTGCAACAATTCTGCGCTAGACTCTCGCCGGGCGCGGCGCGGCGCTGCTAGGCTGGCGGGGTGGGCACCGTGGCGAAAATTCCACCGGGCGTGGGGCCGAAATTTCCGCAGGTCGTCGTGCTCGTCGGCGCGACCGGCGATCTCGCGAAGCGCAAGCTGCTGCCTGGATTGTTCCATCTCGCGACGGCCGGCTTCATTCCCGGTTGCCGGATCATCGGCGTGTCGCTCGACGACATCGACGCCGATCGCTTCCGCGCGCTCGCCCGCGAAGCGCTGGACCAGTTTTCGGCGCGCAAGGCGATCAACGGGCGCTGGGCCGAGTTCGCCGAAACGCTCGACTACGTGCCTCTCTCCGCCGGCCCGGAGGTGCTCAGGGCAGCGGTCGAGCGGGCCGAAAAGTCGCTCGGCGGCGAGAGCCGGCGCATCCACTATCTGAGCGTGCCGCCAAGCGCGGCGCTCGCCGCGGTGCGGCTGCTCGACGAGGCGGGGCTGGTCGAGCGCTCGCGCATCATCATGGAGAAGCCGTTCGGGGTCGACCTCGAGAGCGCGGTATCGCTCAACTCACGGCTGCATGCGGTGTTCTCCGAGGACCAGATTTTTCGCATCGACCACTTCCTCGGCAAGGAGCCGGCGCAGAACATCCTCGCCTTCCGCTTCGCCAATGGGCTGTTCGAGCCGATCTGGAACCGCAACTTCATCGACCACGTGCAGATCGACGTGCCGGAGACGCTGGGCCTCGGCCGGCGCGCGGCGTTCTACGAACAGACCGGCGCCTACCGCGACATGGTGGTGACGCACCTCTTCCAGATCCTTGCCTTCATGGCGATGGAGCCTCCGACGGCGCTGGCGCCGCAGCCGATCAGCGAGGAGAAGAACAAGGTCTTCCGCTCGATGCTGCCGCTCGACCCGAAGGACGTGGTGCGCGGCCAGTACACCGGCTATCGCGCCGAGGAGGGGGTCGACCCGGAATCGGAGACCGAGACGCTGATCGCGCTCAAATGCCAGATCGACAACTGGCGGTGGGCCGGCGTGCCGTTCTTCCTGCGCACCGGCAAGCGGATGGCGGAAGGGCAGCGGATCATCTCGATCGCCTTCCGCGAGCCGCCGAAGTCGATGTTCCCGGCCGGCTCCGGCGTCGGCGCGCAGGGGCCGGACCATCTGACCTTCGACCTCGCCGACGCCTCGAAGATGTCGCTGTCGTTCTACGGCAAGCGGCCGGGGCCGGGGATGCGCCTCGACAAGCTCAGCCTGCAGTTCGCGATGAACGACACCGGGCTGATCGGCGACGTGCTGGAGGCGTACGAGCGGCTGATCCTCGACGCGATGCGCGGCGACCACACGCTGTTCAACACCGCCGAGGGCATCGAGCGGCTGTGGGAGATCTCGACGCCGCTGCTGGATTCTCCGCCGCCGGTGCGCCTCTACGCGCCGGGCTCGTGGGGGCCGAAGTCGATCCACCAGCTCGTCGCCCCGCACGCCTGGCGGCTGCCGTTCGAGCGGGCGTGGCGGGATTCGGGGACGAACGGCGGGTGAGGGGGAGCGTACGGGCTCCTCTGGTGACCTCGTTCGACCTTTCGTAGTCGTTCCCGGCCTTGTGCCGGGAAACCATGCAACGGTGCCGGCCGGTGACACGCCCGCTTGTGACGTGGTGCTCGCCTCGGGACGTGGTGCTCGCTGCGATGGGTAGGTTCCCGGGACAAGCCCGGGAATGACTCCGGACGGGAGGAGGCCCCCCTCACGCCGTCGCAGGCTTCAGATGCCGCGTCAGCCTCCGCTCCAGCACGCCCCAGACGCGGCGCAGGCTCTCCACCATCGCGAGATAAAGCACCGCCGCCCACAGGTAGACGGAGAAGTCGAAGCTGCGCGCGAAGGCGAGACGGGTCACCCCCATCAGGTCGAACACCGTGACGACGCTCGCCACCGCCGATCCCTTCATCATCAGGATGATCTCGTTGCCGTAGGGGCGCAGCGCGACGATCAGCGCCTGCGGCAGGATCACCTTGTAGGTGGTGACGGCCTTCGAGACGCCGAGCGCGCTCGCCGCCTCCCACTGACCGCGCGCCACCGAGCGGATGGCGCCGCGCAGGATCTCGGCCTGGTAGGCGGCGGTGTTGAGGGCGAAGGTGAAGACGACGCAGTTGAAGGCGTCGCGGAAGAACCACCACAGCCCGATGTCCTGGAAGAACGGCCGGAACTGGCCGGCGCCGTAGTAGACGAGGAAGGTCTGGGCGAGCAGCGGCGTGCCGCGGAAGAACGTCGTGTAGCCGTAGGCGATGCCGTTGACGAACGGGTTACGCGACAGCCGCATGAAGGTGAGCGGAGCCGACAGCACGCCGCCGATGAGGATCGACAGCACGACGATCGAGACGGTGACGAGGATGCCGTCGATCAGCCGCGGTCCGTAGCGGGCGAGCAGCTCGAAGTCGATCATCGGGCCGCTCCATAACCACGCCCGAAGCGCTGTTCCAGCTGGCCGAGCCCGATCGTCGAGATGATCGACAGCACGAGGTAGATGAGCAGGGCGACGGCGTAGAAGAAGAACGGCTCCTTCGTTGCGCCGACGATGATCGAGGTGGTGCGCAGAAGGTCGTTCAGCGCGATCACCGAAACGAGCGACGTCTCCTTGAGCAGCACGAGCCAGAGATTGCCGAGCGCCGGCAGCGTCAGGCGGATGAGCTGCGGCAGCACGACGACGAACCACGTCACCGACCGGCGCATGCCGAGCGCGTCGCCGGCCTCGAACTGCCCCTTGCCGATGGCGCGGATGGCGCCGACGAAGGCTTCGCTCGAATAGGCGGCGAACACCATGCCGAGGGCGAACATGCCGGCCACGAAGCTGTTCACCTCAACCCGAACGCCGGGCAGGACGAAGCCGACCACCTTCTGCAGCAGGATCTGACCGCCATAGTAGATGATGAAGAGCGTCAGGAGTTCCGGCAGGCCGCGGAACACCGTCGAGTAGACCTCGCCGATGAAATTCAGCCAGCGGCGGTCGGAGACCTTTGCCAGCGCGACGAAGAAGCCGAGCACCAGGCCGAACGGCACCGTTGCCAGGGCGAGACGGACGGTCATCCAGGTTCCGGCGAGCAGCTGGTTTCCCCAACCGCCCTCGCCGAAGGAGAGGAGCGAAAAAAGGCCTTCCATCGGCAGTCAGTCCCCCGTGGACGCCGGCGGCGGCCGGCACGCTGCCGGCCGCCGACTTCAGTGGAAGGTCAGTAGACGTCGAACGGGAAGAACTTGTCGTTGATCTTCTTGTAGGTGCCGTCGGCGACGATCTCGGCGATCGCCTTGTTGAACTTCTCGACGAGGTCCGGATTGTCCTTGCGGATGGCGATGCCGGCGCCCTCGCCGAAATATTTGACGTTGCGGATCGGCTCGCCGACGTTGTGGCAGCACTTGCCGTCCTCGGTCTTGTTCAGCCAGTCGTAGAGGACGACGGAGTCGGCGAGGATGGCGTCGAGGCGGCCGTTCGCGAGGTCGAGGTTCGCTTCGTCCTGCGTCGGGTAGAGCTTGATGTCGGAGTCCTTGTACATGTCCTCGAGGTAGGTGGCGTGCGTCGTCGCCGACTGGGCGCCGAGCGCCTTGCCGGCGAGCGCCGCCGGGCTCGTGTCGGTGATGCCACCTTCCTTCGCCGTGATGAACTGCGCCGGGGTGTTGTAGTACTTGTTGGTGAAGTCGACGACCTTCTTGCGCTCCTCGGTGATCGACATCGAGGCGACGATCGCGTCGTACTTGTCGGCGAGCAGCGCGGGGATGATGCCGTCCCAGTCCTGCGCGACGAAGGTGCACTTCACCTGCATCTTGTCGCAGAGCGCCTTGGCGATCTCGATGTCGAAGCCCTGCAGCTCGTTGTTGGAATCGAAGTAGTTGAACGGGGCGTAGGCGCCCTCGGTGCCGATGCGCACCTCCGTCCAGTCCTTCGCCCCCGCGGTGCCGGCGGCGGCGATGACGATTGCGGCCGCTGCCGCGAGACGGCTGACGATCTTCATGGAATCCCCTTTTCCGGTTCGTTCGGGTCCGGATGCGATTGTTTCGCGTCGGGGCGCCGGTTGGCATCGCATGCGCCCGGATGTGAACCCGGGCGGCGCACCGCCAGCGCCACCGTCATCTTCCCATCATTCATTTCGCAGACGCAACCGGCCGTTCGGCGGAATCCGTCATGGCGGCCGCGAGAGGGAGACAAAGACGGTCTCCGCCGCGGCGAGGTCGGCGGGCGTGTTGAGGTTCTGCAGGGGATCGACGTCGTAGCCGCCGGCGCGCAGCAGAGGAAAGTCGACTTCGCGCACGGCGTGGCGGGCGAGCCAGCGGCCGACCTTGCGGTCGGCGCCGGCCGCGAGAAAGGCCGCAAGGTCTTCCGCGAGGGCGGTCGGGATCAGCGCCGTTGCGGGATGGCTGTGGCCCGCCGAGTGTGCCACGGCAATCTCGTGCGCACCGGCGGCCGCGGCGAGGCGGGCGACCAGGTCGGGCGGCAGGAAGGGGGTGTCGACCGGCGTCGTGACGAGGCGGGCGGCGCCGCGGCCGGCCGCCCAGGCGAGGCCCGAAAGCAGGCCGGCGAGGGGGCCCTGGCGATCGCCCTCGGGGTCGGGGAGGAGGGTGATGGCCGCGGGGTCGAAGCCTTGCGGCAGTGCTGCCCTGTCGGCGGCGCCGAACAGAGCGGCACGGGCGGGGGGATTGGCGAGGCGGTCGGCCGTGTCGCCGTCGAGGGCGAGGGCGACGGCTTCGACCTGCGGCGCGAGGCGAGCAACGACGTGGGCGATCAGGGGCCGCCCGGCGAGCAGGGCGAAGCGCTTGTCGAGACCCATCCGCCGCGACGCCCCGCCGGCGAGCACGACGCCGACGATGTCGCGGCGCGGGGCGGGGGGAGGGGCGACCATGGCGGGACAGTCGGATGCGCAGCGCGACGAAGCAAGCGGCGGTCGAGCTGAATTGGCGACCGGAGATTGACCCGGCGGCGGCACGGGGTAGGGTCGCGCCGAAATACGCCTCGCGGGGCGAACGCGCCCAGGCGCGGCAACAACACCGGGAGACGCCATGCCGACCGTCACGAGGGACGCCGTCCTCGACAAGCTGAAGGGCATCCCGGCGCCGGGCGGCGGCGAACTCCTCGCCTCGGGCGCGCTGTCGGACGTTGCGATCCGCGACGGCACGGTGGCGCTGTCGATCACCGTGCGGCCGGAGCAGGCGGCCGCCTACGAGCCGGCGCGGCGGCGGGCGGAAGGGGCGATCCTGTCGATCCCCGGCGTGACGCGGGCGACGGTCGCGCTGACTGCCGAGGCGGGGGCGGGACGTGCCGCGGCGGCGCATTCGCACGGGCCGGGATCGGCCCCCCACACGCACGGGCCGGCGGCACACACGCACGGTCCGGCAGCCGCCCCGCAGGGTGGGCCCGCGCCGCGGGCGGGGGTGCCGGGGGTGGGCGCGATCGTCGCCGTCGCCTCCGGCAAGGGCGGCGTCGGCAAGTCGACGACGGCGGTGAACCTCGCCTTGGCGCTGGCGGCGGCGGGCAAGCGCGTCGGCATCCTCGACGCCGACATCTACGGGCCGTCGATCCCGAAGCTGCTCGGGCTGAAGGGACGGCCGGAGCTGGTCGGCGGCAAGGTGCTGAAGCCGCTCGTCGGGCACGGGCTGAAGGCGATGTCGATCGGCTTCCTCATCGAGGAGGAGACGCCGATGGTGTGGCGCGGCCCGATGGTGGTGGGGGCGCTCCGCCAGATGCTGAACGAAGTGGAGTGGGGCGGGCTCGACGTGCTGGTCGTCGACATGCCGCCCGGCACCGGCGACGTGCAGCTGTCGCTCGCCCAGCAGGTGCCGATCGCCGGCGTGGTGATCGTCTCGACGCCGCAGGACCTGGCGCTCGCCGACGCGCGCAAGGGGCTTGCGATGTTCCGCAAGGTCGACGTGCCGATCCTCGGCATCGTCGAGAACATGAGCTACTTCCTCTGCCCGCACTGCGGCGAGCGGTCGGAGATCTTCGGCCATGGCGGCGCGCGGTCGGAGGCGGCCCGGCTGAACGTACCGTTCCTCGGAGAGATCCCGCTGGCGCTCGCCATCCGCGAGCATTCCGACGACGGCACCCCGATCGTCGTGTCCGATCCGGGCGGCGCCTATGCCGGCGCGTACCACGCGATCGCGCGCAGCGTGCTCGCCGCGCTCGAGGGCGGCAGCGGCCGCAAGGCGCCGCCGCGCATCGTCATCGAGTAAGCGGCGGCCCGGCGCCGTCGCCGCGCGCGACGGAGGTGGAGCGAGGCGCGCCGACGACCGCCTCGTCGCCGCGTGTATCGAACTGCCGGCGCGAGTCCTCGACCTGCTGGCGGTTGCGGATTGCCCACTCCGAGAGGTCTCCGAGCGTCGCGATCAGCGTACTGCCGAGCTCGGTCAGCTCGTAGTCGACGCGCGGCGGGATCGTCGGTGTGACGGTGCGTGTCACCAGCCCGTCGCGCTCGAGGCCGCGCAGCGTCAGCGTCAGCATGCGCTGCGAGATGCTGCCGATCGTGCGCCGGAGCTCGTTGAAGCGCATCGGGCCGTCCGACAGGAAGCCGACGACCATCACCGTCCACTTGTCGCCGACGCGGGCGAGCACGTCGGCGACGGCGCGGCAGTTGGCGGGATCATGCATGGTACCGGGTTCCGAAAATGTGCCTTCTTGTGCGGCGCACAGGCGGTGTTCAATTTAGCGTCGGTTACAGAGTGTGACCAGTGCCACGCGACGGCGATGCGCGCAATGGCGGCGGCCATCCGGCCGCCGAGCCCTTCCGCGCGCCTGCGCTGCGACCGGCACCACCTCGCATCGACGGAACACCCTGATGAGCAAGATCCTCCTCGTCCTCTCCAGCCCGCGCGGCGATGCCTCCTACTCGACGCGCGTCGCCCGCCGGCTCGTCGAAACCCTGACGGCTGGAGATCCGAACGCCGACGTCGTTGTCCGCGACCTCGCGACTGCACCGCTGCCGCACCTCGACGGCGACCTGCTCGCGGCGCTCGGCACAGAGGCCGGCAGCCGCACGGTCGCCCAGGGCGAAGCCGTGGCGCTCTCCGACGCGCTGATCGCCGAGCTGACGGCGGCCGACATCATCGTCATCGCCTCGGCGATGATCAACTTCGCCCCGACGTCGACGCTGAAGGCATGGTTCGACTACCTGCTGCGTGGCGGCGTCACCTTCCGCTACGACGAAACCGGCCCGCACGGGCTGGTGACCGGCAAGAAGGTCCACCTGGTGGTGGCGCAGGGCAACATCTACTCGCAAGGCCCGGCGCAGCCGTTCGACTTCCAGGTTCCCTACCTGAAGCACGTGCTCGGCTTCATTGGCATGACCGATGTCGAGGTGACGGCCGTCGAGGGCGTGGCGTTCGGCCCGGACGCGGCCGAGAAGGCGTTCGGCGCGGCGCTCGCGCGTGTCGCCACGGCGACGGCGCTCGCGGCCTGAGCCACCCTTCCGGAGCGACGGTGCTAGCGCCCGTCGCTCCGGACGAACTGGCCGACGATCACCGCGAGGGTGCCGGCGACCAGCATCGGCACCAGCACCGGCCACACCGTGCCCGGCCAGAAGCCGAGGTCGAGCAGGGCGCCGACCACCACCGTCGCAGTGGCACCGAGGGCGATGTGGAAGGCGCCGGTGAGGCCCGAGGCGGCGCCGGCGAGATCGGGACGGACGCTGACCGCGCCGGCGATGGCGCTCGGCAGGCAGATGCCGTTGCCGATCGAGACGAGGATCATCGCTCCGAAGAACCAGAGGGGGTGATGCGCCTCAAGCGTCGCGGCGACAGCCATCAACGGCAATGCCGCGAGGGCGACGACATTGCCGACGTGCACCATCCGCGGGATGCCGACCCGCGCGGCATAGCGGCCGGACAGATAGTTGCCGATGATGTAGCCGATCGACAAGAGCGAGGAGTAGGCGCCGTACACCGCCGGGCTGATGCCGAGCACGGTCGGTGCGATGTGGGGAGCGCCGCCGATGAAGGAGAAGAACACCGCCGAGGCGAGCGCCGCGGTGCCGGAGAACTTCCAGAAGGCGGGGATGGCGAGGAGGGCGCCGAAGGAGCGCAGCATGGCGCCCGCCCGGATCGGCGTACCGGCGCGCGGGTTCGTCTCGTGCAGGGAAGCGAGAGCGTAGAAGAAGGTACCGACGCCGAACACGCACATCGCCGCGAACGTCGCGCGCCAGTCGAACACCTCGCTCAGCACACCGCCGATGCCAGGCGAGACCGCCGGGGCGATCGCCATGCCCATCGTCACGTAACCGATCATGCTGGCCGACCGTTCGCGGTCGAAGCAGTCGCGCACGATGGCGCGCGACAGCACCATGCCGGCGCTCGAACCGAACGCCTGGACGACGCGGGCGGCGAGCAGGAACTCGATCGTCGGCGCAAAGACGCAGACGAGGCTGCCGACGATGTACATGACGAGGCCGACCATTAGCACCGGCCGGCGGCCGTAGCGATCGGACAGCGGGCCATGCACCAGCATGCCCACCGCCGTGGCGGCGAGGTAGAGCGAGATCGCGAGCTGCACCGTCGTGGTGTCGGTGGCGAGGTCGACCCGCATCACCGGGATCGCCGGCATGAACATGTTGATGCCGACCGGCTGCAGGGCCGAAATGGCGACGAGCACGGCGATCGGCGGCGCGGCGATCGCCACCGGCGACGGAGAATTCATCGAGGGTCTCGATCGGCTGGCGCCGGCGATCGGCGGGGACTTCTGGAAAGGCGGCGGTCAGCCGCCGGTCACGGACATGTGGCGGGAGACGGACGGGCCCCCGGCGCGGGCGATGACGAAGTCGTGGCCTTTCGGCTTGCGCGCGATCGCCGCCTCGATGGCGGCGTGCAGCAGGTCGTCGCCCTCCGAGGCGCGCAGCGGTGCGCGCAGGTCGGCGGCGTCCTCCTGGCCAAGGCACATGTAAAGCGTGCCGGTGCAGGTGACGCGGACCCGATTGCAGGATTCGCAGAAATTGTGGGTCATCGGCGTGATCAGGCCGAGCCGGCCGCCGGTCTCGGCGACGCGCAGGTAGCGCGCCGGACCGCCGGTACGGTAGGGGATCTCCTCCAGCGTGAAGCGCTCGGCGAGTCGCGCGCGGACGGTATCGAGGGGCAGGTACTGGTCGGTGCGGTCGTCGCCGATCTCGCCGAGCGGCATCGTCTCGATGAGCGTCAGGTCGTAGCCGCGCTCGTGGCACCAGGTCATCAGGTGCGCGATCTCGTGCTCGTTGACGTCCTTCAGCGCGACGGCGTTGATCTTGATCTTCAGACCGGCCGCCTCGGCGGCGGCGACGCCTTCGAGCACGCGGTCGAGGTCGCCCCAGCGGGTGATCGTCCGGAACTTGTCGCGGTCGAGGGTGTCGATCGAGACGTTGACACGGCGCACGCCGACATCCGCGAGCTCGGCCGCATACTTGCCGAGCTGCGAGCCGTTGGTGGTGAGCGTCAGCTCCTCGAGCGCTCCCGTCTGGAGGTGGCGGCCGAGGGCGCGGAACAGGCTCATGACGTTCTTGCGCACCAGCGGCTCGCCGCCGGTGATGCGCAGCTTGCGCACACCCTGGGCGACGAAGGCGGAGCAGAGGCGGTCGAGTTCCTCGAGCGTCAGGAGGTCCCGCTTCGGCAGGAACGTCATGTCCTCCGCCATGCAGTAGACGCAGCGGAAGTCGCAGCGGTCGGTGACGGAGACGCGCAGATAGGTGATCGCCCGACCGAACGGGTCGATCAGGTTCGGCGCGGAGGTGCGGCCGGAGCCGATGTCGCCATCTCGCAGCATGCAATCTCACTCCCGCGGCGGCGCGCGCGGCCGAGGCCGGGCGACAGTCCGCCATCGGCGGCGGTTGGCCCGCCGCACTTGCCCTGATATTGCCATTCGACGGCGGCGCGGCAAGGGAAAAGCCAAAATGGCGGACGAACAGAGCTGGCCGGTGGAGATCCGGCTGAAGGGCGACCACCGCACTTTGGCCGTCACCTACGATGATGGCGCGGCGTTCGAGATCGCCGCCGAGATGCTGCGGGTGATGTCGCCGTCCGCCGAGGTGCAGGGTCACTCGCCGTCCGAGCGCGTCACCGTCGGCGGCAAGCGCGACGTCGAGATCCGCGCCGTCGAACCGGTCGGCAACTATGCCGTACGGCTGCAGTTCAGCGACGGCCACGGCTCCGGCATCTTCACCTGGGGATATCTCCGCCGGCTCGGGGCCGACCGCGAGGCGCTGTGGTCGGCGTACGTCGCCGAACTCGCGGCGAAGGGGATGTCGCGCGACCGCTGAGCGGCCTCAGGGCCTGGGCTGCCGGGACGGCTCGTGCCGCAATGCGGAGACGACCAGCAGCGCGAGCACGCCGATGACGCCGCCGAGGATGACGTTCTCCACGCGGCTCTCGGCGATCGCCGCCGAACCGCCCGCCGCCACCGCGGCCAGCCCCGTAAAGAAGCAGCGCAGCGTAAAGGCGAGCGGGTAGCGCGGGATGGCGACCAGCGTCATCAGCAGGGCGACCAGCGAGAGCGAATAGACGAACGGGCTCTGTGGCAGCATCCAGCCTGTGACGAGACCGAGCGGCGCGCCAGCGGCGACGCCCATGGTCCGCACGCCGAGCTTGCCGACCGCCTCGCGCCGGTCGCCGGTGACGACGCTGACGGACGACCAGATCACCCACTGCCGCTCGTCCATGGCGAAGAGCTCGGTGACGGCAGCCGCCACCAGCACGCCGATGAACACGGCGATAGCGTGCGTCACCCAGTGGCCCTCGGCGTCGCCGAGCCTGACGCCGCGCAGGAGCGAGGCGTGCAGCGCCGACAGCGGCTCCGACGCCGTCGGCAGGTGGGCACCCGCCAGCCGGCGCCGCGCCTGCTCGACGGCGATGACGGCGCCCGCCGCGATCGGCGACAGCAGCGCGAGGCGGCCGAGCTCCTGGGTGCCGTCGGGTAGCTCGCGCAGCTCGCAGGCGAGGTAGAGCGCCGGGATGAAGAAGAACGAGCCGAGCGTTCTGAGCCGTGCGCCGTAGCGTGTCAGGTAGATCGTGCCGATGGCGGTCGCCGCGGCGGCGACGACGAAGACGACGGGCTCCGCCGCCGCCGCGAACAGCAGCGCACAGGCGGCGACGGTGGCGAGCGCATGGAGCAGCGTCGCGAGCGGCGGCAGGCCGAGCTTGTAGGCCGGGATCAGCAGGCAGACCGCGAGGAAGCCGAGCCTGAGCGCGACCGGTTCGTCGCCGACCGCCGCGACCAGCATGAACGGCGCGACCAGCAGCACGCCGCCGACGAGCGCCGTCCAGTCGATCTCGTGCCGGATCCTGCCGATCGCATCCACGCGTCACGCCCCCCGGAGGACGCGGCGGCGCTGCCGCCCCGCTCAGCGTGTCAGCGCAGCCTTCACCAGCCCCGAGACCTTGCCGAAATCCATACGACCGGCATAGGCGGCGCGCAGCGCCGCGATCACCTTGCCCATGTCCTGCGGGCCGCTCGCCCCGGTCTCCGCCACCGCCGCTGCGACGGCCGCCGCCGTCTCCGCCTCGTCGAGCTGCCGCGGCTGGAACTCGGCGATGATCGTCACCTCCTCGCGCTCCTGCGCGGCGAGCTCCGGCCGGCCGGCGCCCTCATAGACCGTGGCCGATTCCTGGCGCTGCTTGATCATCTTCTGCAGCAGCGACAGGATCTCAGCTTCGCTCGCCGTCTCGCGGCCGGCGCCGCGTGCCTCGATGTCCTTGTCCTTGATGGCGGCCTGGACCATGCGGATGGTCGAGACGCGGCGCTTCTCACCGGCCTTCATCGCCGTCTTGAGCGCCTCGCTGAGGGCTGCGCGCATAGAACCAATCTCCCTTCTGACAACCGCGGTCGCGGGCCCGGCGGCCTCGTGCATGTCGCCGTCGATCGAACAAGTGCGCCGTGGCGGCGGGCCGCTTCGGCACGGGGGCGGGCGGTCGCAACGGATCGAGGCGTCCGGCAGAGAAGAGGCCCTTCCGGAGCCGCCTCATCTAAGTGCCCTGCACATTCGTGTCGATAGGGCGTTCGCGTGACGACGTTTCGACCGTCGAGCCGGCACGAGTGGCAGGGTTCGTATCACACGTAAAACGAGTGTAAATCAAATAACACAATCAAAAAGACACGCCCGCAGATCGAGATGGCGGTGACAGTTCGCTGGTCGGGTTCGCAATGTGCCGGGTCGATCTGGGGCGCTTTCTGGTGGCCGCCTGGAGGAAAATCGAAGAGGGGCGAGAACAAGCCTCAGTTGCATTTGGTAACGTGCGTTGTAGTGTAGACGCCACAGCCTCTGCGTGCTTTTCGACCTCGACTGTAGGCTGGCGAGGGGGCGAGCACGGCGCAGAACGCGGCCGGAGGGCTCGGCGGCAAACCGGGACAGGTGGACCTCGCCTGTTGCTCGGGCTGGCGCGACGAACCTCTGCTGCTCCCATGGTGAATGCGCCGGTGGCGGAAGCCGTGAATGGGGAGGGGGGAAGGATGGCGTCATATTCCTACAATTTCATCGGAACATACAGCAATTCGAGCCCGAACTTTGAGCTCATAGACAGCGATATAAGTTCTGGAGTGTTGTCGGACATCGATGCCGGCAACGTCTTCTCCGCTAACGAAGTATTGTCAAATAGCGGAGAATTTGGTCCCGGCACATCCAGTTTCCTCGGAACAGTGACGGTCGACGGGGTGACGATCATCCTCACGACCTCTGGGGGCAGCAACTTCGCATGGGTGCAAGTGGCGGTCCCGGGAACCTATTCACTTCCCGGCTCGATAGCCCAAAGTGCCGTCTCGGCGGAGAATTTCACGACCTGCCTTCTGCCGGGCGTCCGGATCGCCACCCCGTCGGGACACCGGCCGGTCGAGACGCTGACAGTCGGCGATGCGATCGTGACGCTCGACGGACGAAGCGTCCTCGTCAAATGGATGGGACACCAGACCGTCGTCACGGCGTTCGGCCCGGCCGAGTGCGCCTGGCCCGTGCTCATCGTCGCCGGTGCGCTCGGCGAGGACAGTCCGACCGCCGATCTCCGCGTGACGGCCGACCATGCCCTCCTCGTCGACGGCCTTCTGGTGCAGGCCGGTGCATTGGTGAACGGCTCCAGCATCCGCCGCCTGACGCTGGCCGAACTGGGGGAGCGGTACGTCGTCTATCACGTCGAAACCGACGACCACGAGACCATCTTGGCCGAAGGCGTTCCGGTGGAGACCTTCGTCGACAACGTCGCGCGTCGCCGCTTCGACAACTACGCGGAGTATCTGGCGCTCTACGGCGAGACCGCAGCTTCGATCTCCGAGATGGCGTTGCCGCGCGTCAAGTCGGCCCGACAACTGCCGCGCGCCGTGCGCGAACGGATCGCGGCCCGCGCCGCGGCGCTCGGCTGCTCGGCCACCGCGGCGGCTTAGCGGCCGGTCGTCCGCTGATCCGATTGGAGAGCCCCGTCGGACGGCTGGGTGAACCTCGCCGGGCGGCGGCAGGAGCCTACGTCGCCGCCGTCTTCCGCCACGTCAGGCCCCAGCGATTGCGGTCGGTCGCCGGGCGGGCCGGATCGTCGATCGCCGCCGGCTCGGCCGGCCGCCGCAGCACCGAGCCTTCCGGCGGGTAGTCGAGGGTGTCGGCGATCTGGCTCTTCTCGGCGGCGTCGAAATCGGGGAAGGGGAGGTTCTCGTCAGCGCGCCAGGCGCGGATCTTCTCCTCGGCGGCGCGGCGCTTCTCCTCGTCGATCGGCAGGTCGGAGGCCGAGTACTCCATCTGCGACGGGTAGGCGAGCTGCACGCCCGCCTCGTCGAGCAGCGTCAGGATGCGCAGCAGGATGTCCTCCTGGATGGCCAGGAACTCCGAGAAATCGGCGGTGAGGATGTAGGTCGAGATGTCGATGTCGAGCGACGACGCGCCGATGCCGACGAAGCGCACGCGGCAGGGGTCCTTGGCGACGCGCGGATGCGACAGCATCAGCTTGCGCATCTGCACCAGCACGTAGCGGACCTGGTCGGTGGTCGCCTCCATGCGCAGCTGGATGGTGGTGACGAAGCGGATGCGGTCGCGCTTGGCGTAGTTTTCGAGCTGCATGCCGGCGAAGTCGGAGTTCGGTACCGAGATCACCGTGCGGTCGGCGGAGCGGATGCGGGTCGAGCGCATGCCGATGTGCTCGACGGTGCCGAGCGTGTCGCCGAACTTGCAGAAGTCGCCGACGCTGACCGGCCGGTCGGCATAGAGCGTCAGGCCGGACAGGAAGTTCTGCAGCGTCGGCTGCGCGGCGAGCGCGACCGCGAGGCCGCCGATGCCGAGGCCGGCGAGCACGCCCTGGTAGGGGATCGCCAGCACCTCGGCGAGCAGCAGCAGCGCCACGATGATCACGGCGAAGCGGGCGACGCCGGTGAGCAGCGAGATCAGCGTCTCGTGATAGCCGGGGACCTTCCAGGCGCCGCGATAGTGGTCGGCGCCCCGGCCGATGAGGAACCACAGCACCGGCACCGCGCCGATGACGATGGCGCTCCAGGCGACCGCCTTGACGGGAGCCGCGACGATCTCGGGCAGGCCGAGCATGCGCAGGGCGGGCAGCAGGAACAGGCCGAGGAAGATCGACCGCACCGACCATTCGACGACGCGGACGAACGGCGTCGCGCGGGCATGGCCGCGCCGGCGCGCCAGGAAGACGATGACGGCGTTCGCGACGAAGCCGAACAGGACACCGAGCACGATGGCGACGGCGAGCATCAGCCACTGCCAGCGCTCGATCGGTCCGGCGCGCACGAGCAGGCCGTGGCTGATCTCGCCGGCGAGCGAGCGCGTCTCGAAATAGGGGTCGCCGCTGGCGAAGGCGGCGAACTCCGGTGCCACCGGCATCTCCTCGATGTCGGCATAGAGCGTGCGGATGCTGTTCAGCGTGTCCGGCGTGAACTGCCAGATCGTGCCGTCGTCCTCGGTCTCCACCGGCCCGACCGTGATGTTGCCGGCCGGATGCTCAAAGAACACGAAGTCGGCTTTGCTGTTCGGGTCGTCCGGCAGCTCCTGCCAGTAGACGTAGCCGATGCGGTCGATCACCTTCTTCAGATAGCGAGCGAGCAGCGCCGCCTCGTCGTTGCGCACTGCGGCGTTGTAGTTGCGCATGTCGAGGGTGGTGTAGGCGGGATCGCCCATGTCCTCGACGATGCCGCCGAGCAGCACCTTGAAGGTATCGCGCGGCGTGCGCAGCTTGGTCGGTTCGCTCACCTCGTCGACCGGTGTGCCGCGCGCGGCGCGAAGCTCGATCAGCCGCGCCTGCAGCGTCGCGACGGGCTGGCCGACGATGAACCACAGGCCGCCCTTGCGGCGAAAGGTGACGTCGAACACCAGGTTGGTGTCGAACTGCGGCAGCGGCACGGTGATCTCGTCGCCGGCGACCTTGTCGTGCGGCAGGCTCCACAGGCGGAAGGTGGTGGTGTCGATCACCGAAAAGAGCAGCCGCGAGTAGTCGACCATGTTGAGGCCGGCCCGATCGGCCTCCGAGACGTCGACGACCGAGGCGGCCTTGCCGGCGAGCGCCATGCCGCCGCCGCCGCTGGCGCGCGTGATGTTGTCGGCGCCGCTCTCGTTCATCGCTTGCAGGAAGGTGCGCATCGCCGCCATCGGCGAAGACTGGTCGATCTTCACCTGGTCGTATTCGACGGCGTCGAGCCGGACGCCGGTCCACCATTCCGACGTGGCGGACTCGAAGCGGCCCATGAAGCTCGCCCCGTCGGGCGCCTGCACGAAGGTGAAGTCGCCTTGTCGGTCGCCCTCGATCCAGCGGCCGACGAGCTGGTTGCCGCTGGCGCGCGCCTCGATGCGGCCCTTGTACAGGGGATAGGTGCCGCTGACCTCGTTGCCGTTCTGCGAAAGCTCCAGCTGGGCGCCGCCGCCGCGCCACTTGGTGTTCCACATGCCGGCCCAGTTGGCGGTGTCCTGGGCGCGCGCGTGCGGCGCCGACAGCAGCAGGCCGACCAGCGCCAGAAGGATCGCCCCCGTCGTCCGCGACCACGTCGACCGGCGCGGTCGAGCGGCTCCCCCCGGTGGGTGTGCGTCGGTCATGGCGCTAGCGGACGCGCGGCTGCTCATCTGGTTCCCCCAAACCGAATGCCGCCACGGACACGGCGTGGCCCGTCGTCGAGAACTCGCTGTAGAACGTCGCGCGGCTCAAGCGGGAAGGCGCCGGCCGCAACCCAGGCAAGACGAACCCATGCAAAACGCGCGCGCAACCGCTCGAACGGCTGGGCGCACCCACAAACGCGAACGGGCCAGCCTTGCGGCCGGCCCGAAATGGTCGGTCCTCACGGAGCGTCGGCGGACGACGATCAGCGGACGACGATGACCTGTGCGCCGACGTTGACGCGCTCGTAGAGGTCGATGACGTCCTCGTTGGTCATGCGGAAGCAGCCCGACGACACCGCCTGGCCGATCGTCCAGGGCTCGTTCGAGCCGTGGATGCGGTACCACGACGAGCCGAGATACATGGCGCGGGCGCCGAGCGGGTTGTTCGGGCCGCCCGGCACGTGCTGCGGCAGGTCCGGCTGGCGCTTGCGCATCGGCGGCGGCGGCGTCCAGCCCGGCCACTCGGCCTTGCGGGTGACGCGGTGCGCGCCGGCCCACTCGAAGCCCGGGCGGCCGACGCCGATGCCGTACTTCAGCGCCTTGCCGTCGCCGAGCACCAGATAGAGGCGCCGCTCGGTGGTGTTGATAACGACCGTGCCGGCCTTGTAGTTGCCGGAGAACTCCACTTCCTCGCGGGGAATGCGGGTCCACGCCTTGCCGGACGTGCCGGCCTTGTGACCCTCGTATCCGCCCCCCTGCTCATAGGCCCTGAGCGCGGCGAGCGGCCCTTGCGCGGAGGCGGAGCCGCTGGACAGGGCGGCGGCGACGGCCGCCACGACTAGAATGACCTTGCGCATTCGTGCGCCCTTCATCGGCTGGAACAAGACTCGACCGAGAAAACGACGGCGTGCTCCTGGACGCCAGCCACTTTCCCGTCATGTCGTTCCTTTGGAGCGCCAGACTGCCGGCGGCAAGCGTTCCCCCGCGCCGTCGTCGGTCCGCGCGTCGGAAAGTGCCGCGGTGTGCTCGCGCTGCAACGTTTTCGCAGCGCCGGCGGCGTCGAATCGGCCGCCGTATCAGCCGAGATTCAGTTCTTTGAAGAAATCGTTACCCTTGTCGTCGACGACGACGAACGCCGGGAAGTCGACGACGTCGATCCGCCAGATCGCCTCCATGCCGAGCTCGGCATATTCCACGACCTCGACGTGCTTGATGCAGTCCTGCGCGAGCCGCGCGGCGGGGCCGCCGATCGAGCCGAGATAGAAGCCGCCGTGCTTGCGGCAGGCGTCGCGCACAGCGGCGGAGCGGTTGCCCTTGGCGAGCATCACCATCGAGCCGCCGGCCGCCTGGAACTGGTCGACGAAGGCGTCCATGCGGCCGGCCGTGGTCGGGCCGAACGAGCCCGACGCGTAGCCCTCCGGTGTCTTTGCCGGGCCGGCATAGTAGATCGGGTGGTTCTTGAAGTAGTCCGGCAGCGGCTCGCCCCGCTCCAGCCGCTCGCGCAGCTTGCCGTGGGCGAGGTCGCGCGCGACGATCAGCGGGCCGGTCAGTGACACGCGGGTACGGATCGGCAGCCGCGTCAGCTCGGCGAGGATGTCCTTCATCGGCAGCTTCAGGTCGATCTGGACGACGCCGTGCGACAGCGAGCTCTCTTCGATGTCCGGCAGGAAGCGGGCGGGGTTGGCCTCCAACTGCTCGAGGAAGATGCCGTCGCGGGTGATCTTGGCGGTCGCCTGGCGGTCGGCGGAGCAGGACACGCCAAGGCCGATCGGCAGGCTGGCGCCGTGGCGGGGGAGACGGATCACCCTGACGTCGTGGCAGAAATACTTGCCGCCGAACTGCGCGCCGACGCCGAGCGCCTGCGTCATGGCGTGGATCTCGGCTTCCATCTCGAGGTCGCGGAAGGCGTGGCCGTCCTCGGAGCCTGAGGTCGGCAGGCCGTCGAGATAGCGGGCGGAGGCGAGCTTCACCGTCTTCAACGTCTGCTCGGCCGACAGCCCGCCGATGACGATGGCGAGGTGGTAGGGCGGGCAGGCGGCGGTGCCGAGCGTCAGGATCTTCTCCTTCAGGAAGGCGGCCAGCCGGTCCTTGGTGAGCAGCGACGGGACGCCCTGGAACAGGAAGGTCTTGTTGGCCGAGCCGCCGCCCTTCGCCAGAAACAGGAACTTGTAGGCGTCATCGCCCTCGGCGAAGATGTCGATCTGCGCCGGCAGGTTGGTGCGGGTGTTCTTCTCCTCGAACATCGAGATCGGCGCGAGCTGGCTGTAGCGCAGGTTGCGCTTGAAGTAGGCGTCGCGGATGCCGGCGGCGAGCGCCGCCTCGTCGGTGCCGTCGGTCCAGATGCGGCGGCCCTTCTTGGCCATGACGATCGCCGTGCCGGTGTCCTGGCACATCGGCAGCACGCCGCCGGCGGCGATGTTGGCGTTCATCAGCAAGTCGTAGGCGACGAACTTGTCGTTCTCGGTCGCCTCCGGGTCGTCGACGATCTTGGCGAGCTGGGCGAGATGCGCCGGGCGCAGCAGATGGTTGATGTCGACCAGCGCCTGCTCGGCGAGCAGCCTGAGGCCTTCCGGCTCGACGACCACGACCTCCTCGCCGAGCGCCGTCTCGACGCGGACGTGGTCGGCCGTCAGCTTGCGATAGACGGTTTCGTCGGGCGCGAGCGGCAAGAGCGAGACGTGGCGCGTCGCGGCGGTCGGCAGGTCGTGGACGGTCATCGGCGGGGCTCCGCGCGGTCGGGTTCGGATTGGGGGCGTTCTAACCGAGCGGGCGCGGGGATGCACGCCGTCCGTAGACGGCCGATACCGCACGACGGCCGGGAACCCTCGCCAGGGCACCTGGCCGTCGTTCAAGGTCGGCGATGGTCGCCTCCAAACCGGCTGGCGCGCGGTCCGGCAAGACGGCCTAATACAGCCGGACGTCCGCTTCGTCGAAGACGCGGAGTGCCGCCTGCGGCTTGGCCGATTCTTCCCGCAAGGCCGTGCCGCTTACGCCGGCGACGCCCAATGGATCCCAAGCGGAAAGCGGGCCGAAGTCGAGGCCGGTCGCCTCCGACAGACGCGCAATCGGAACCTGGTAAACCTCGAATGCCTCCAGGTGAGGTGGTCGGAAGCGCTCGGCGAGAATGTCGGAGATGAGGTCGGCCTGGCTCAGCTGGAAGGCCAGCGCGCGGGGCGTGTTCCCGTCGCTAAGGACAATCACCTTCCAGTACGCCTTCGGAAGGGCGAAATCCTGCCGATACGACTGGTCCGTATCGCTGAAGATCGGGCCGTTGAACACCGACAGCTTCGAGGTGTGACCGCCGGCGAGTTCGCTTACCGCTATCTCAAGATTTCCCCAAAGCAGCAGACCGCGGCCTCGGGCGAGACCGCCTTGATTGAACACCTCGTGCTGCGGCGCACAGTTCGTCCAGTGGAACGTATCGTCGTTGGCGAGTTCGGCCTCCTGCTTGGAGTAGCCCCAGGCGGCATCGTCTCGACGCGTGAGGTGGCCGCGGTCGAGCGGGTTCGAGGCATAATAGGCGTTGCCCGCTTGGCTCCGTTCCGGGACGCGGGGATCGAAGAACCATCGATCCTTTTCGCGCTGGTGGCGATGCGGCGCCGCCGAGTCGATGTTGACCGCCGAGACGTAGGCAAGGCGACGTCTCGCGTTCATGATCACGCTGAAGTGATGATAGCGCAGTTCCGTCTCTCGCGCCGTGCCGAAGGCCAGAACCGCGCCATGACGCTTGTCGGTGAGTATGGGAAGGGGGGCAAGGAATCCCAGGAACGCGGGGGTGTACCCGCCCCGTTTGGAGTAGCCCGGATCCGAGGGGTCGGGCCGGACGCTCTCAATGCCGAGCCCGCCGCTGCCGGCTGTCGGGCCAACGCGCGGGAGACTGGGCACGGCGCTGGGTGCGGACGGACCGGCGGGCTGCGCATCGCCCAGGCGGAGTTCGACGTGCAGCGGCACGACGAAGGCCGAAACCCCCGGCCCCGTCGGGGGGCTCGGGAGGCCGGGCTCGGGCTGCGGGGCGGCAGCCGTTCGAGTATCGGGAGGCCTTTGCTCGGCGGAGACGTTGCCGCCAGCGATGATCGGGCGATGTAACCGAGCCGTCTCTGGCGCAGCCGGCATGCTCGAGGCGCCCCAAAGATTGAGCAGTCCGTCCCGTTGCTGCCGCATCGCATCATTGGTGAAGCCTGCTGCCTTCACGGCCCGAACCAAGCGCGACGTTCGAATTCCCTCGTTGGCGATCCAGACGATGCAGCAGCTTCGTCGCGGGACAGTACTTTGTTGTCTTTGTCGACGATCTGCCCCTGCTCGTTCGTCTTCGGGACTGCCTGATGATGCAGCGCAACCACTTCCCACTGGTCGTTGAATACGGGAGAGCCGGACGATCCCGGTTCGGTGTCCGCGAAGTAGTGACAGAACCGTTCGTCCTGCTGGTCGGGGGGCAAGTCGACCAGCTTCGAGTCACGAATGACGATCTGCTTGAGCCTGCCACTCGGATGCTGGACGATGTTGATATGCTCACCGATGACGATCTTGCCTTCCTCGGCGATCAACGGGACGTACCCGAAGTCCGAAAGCCTTGCGGTGCCGTTCTCCGGCTTTACCGCAACGAGCGCAAAATCATGATGCTTGTCTGCGAGAAAAAACTTGTCAGGATCGAGCCAGAATGACTGCGGAATCCTGGCGACCCCGTAAAAATTATCCTCGTAGTCCAACTGGAGCTTGCTTTGCCTCGCCACGCCCTCGGAGTCGATCACATGCCAGTTGGTCAAGACAATGTTCGGCGCAACAAGGAAACCAGTGCCGAGTTCTCTGGGCGTGACGATGCGGCCAGTTGCACGCGCCACCTCCAACCCACGTTCGAAATACTCGATCGAGAGAAAGTCACGTGTCTCGTTGAGTACTCGCTCAATCAGTGAGTCCTTTATATCCTCCAGGAGCAGTGGCATATCGGCAGCCACGCTCGGCGCACTTTCCGTACTGGCGGATTCCGCCGTTACCTTACGTGCAATGTGCTGGCGCAGACGAGAGACGCGCTTCTGCAGGCGGACGTCAGCATCAGCCTGACTATAGTTTCGACTCTCTGCAGCGTTGATTTGCTGTGTCCTGGCCGACTTACGTCGGTGCCAGCGATCCGCCGCGGCCGCAGCCGCTTCGAAAGTTCCCCGAGTTTCCGACACCGCCAACCTCCCCCGGTTGTGGAGGGCCGTTCAGTCTGTAACAGCGGCCCTCGCAAGTTGCTTCATTTTGACTCAAACTGTGGTTGCGCGCACTCTTTTTTCGGGCGCTCGGATAGGTGTGCAACCTGGAGAGTTCGCTCAGTTTGGTGGCGGAGGAGGGGGAGACATGGTGAAGATCACCTACGAGGAGTTCCGCGAGAAGCTCATGGACCCGGACGTTCCGGACGAGGAGATCGCCAAGTATCTGAAGGCACTGCCGAGCGAGAGCGGGCCGTTCAATCCTGTGTTCAAGCCAGATCCGGCCGCCGTCGGATTGGCCCCTCAGGACCGCTTCGAGGTCGAGAGCGCGATGAACTGGGCGAACGGCGTCGCGCGTTGGCGGCGACAAGTGACGTTCGAGCAGAGGATCCAAACGGAGAAACTCCCGGTGCTCGTCTCCGAGGGCGACAGCTGGTTCCAGTTCCCGTTCTTCCTGAAGGACGTCATCGACCAGCTCGGCTCCGATCACCTGATCTGGAGCCTCGATGCGGCCGGCGATACCGCGCTCAACATGGTCTACGGCGACAGCGAGTACATGCGCGAGCTGCGCCGCATGAAGCGCAAGAAGGTGCGGGCGCTGTTGTTCTCGGCGGCCGGAAACGACGTCATCGGCGAAGACTCGTCCGGCAATCCGGTGCTGCAGACGCTGCTCAAGCCGTTCAAGGCGGGCCAGTCCGCGGCCTGGCACATCGATCAGGCGCGGTTGTCGAAGATTCTCGATTTCCTCGAGAAGGCCTATCGCGAAGTGGTGACAACCATCCGCAAGGAACCGGGCTTCGCCCGGCTGCCAATCATCATCCATGGCTACGACTACGCGATCCCCGGCGGGTTCGCGGGCGATGTCCGGGACCCGGCGTGGGCTGCGCAGGACAAATGGCTCGGCAGCGCCATGAAGGCGAAGAAGATCACCGACGTCACGCTGCAGCGGGAGATCATCCGCGTTCTGATCGACGCACTGCACGACGTCCTGGCGCGCGTGGCGGGAGATCCGGAAAAGACACACGTGCATCTGGCGGATGTGCGGGGAACGCTGGCGCTCGGGGAGTGGGCCGACGAGATCCACCCGACCGACGCAGGCTTCAAGAAGGTCGCCAAGGTCTTCCGCAAGACGCTGAAGGAGGCCGGCGTCGCGGCCTAAAATACGGGCACAATTCGGGATCGAGCGGCGGCGTCCGTCCGTCCCTAAGCGAACTCAAAAAGTACGCTTCAGAGCCGGATGACGCGGCACGCCGCGCCCGCTTCGGCGGCGGGCTCGAAGGGTTCGCGGACGATCAGGCAGCCGGCGCTCGCCAGCACCGAGATCATCGAGGAATCCTGCACCCGGGCAGGCGTCGCCACGAGGCGCTCGCCGTCGACGGCGAGCGCGGCCCGGACGTAGTCGCGGCGGGTGTCGTTCTTCGCCATCGGCGCGCCGAGCACGGCGGCCTCGGTGGCGACCGGCGCGGCGCCAAAGCCGGCGAGCGCGCGCACCAGCGGTTCCAGGAAAACCAGTCCGCAGACGAGGCTCGACACCGGATTGCCGGGGAGGCCGAGCACGCGCATCGGGCCGAGCCGGCCGAAGATCAGCGGCTTGCCGGGGCGCATGGCGATCTTCCAGAAGTCGAGCGAGAGCCCTTCGAGCCCGAAGGCGTCGCGCACGAGGTCATGCTCGCCGACCGAGGCGCCGCCGAGCGTGACGAGCACGTCGGCGCCCTCTTCGGCGGCGCGGCGCACGGCACTCGCGATCGCGTCGGTGCGGTCGGGCGCGATGCCGAGGAACACCGGCTCGCCGCCGGCGCGGCTCACCAGGGCGGCGACGCCGATGTGGTTCGAGGCGACGATCTGATCGGGTCCGGGATCGCCGCCGGGCGTCACCAGTTCGTCGCCGGTCGCCAGGATCGCCACGCGGGGACGGCGGACGACGGGAACGGTCGCGTGGTTCATCGCGGCGGCGAGCGAGACGTTGCGGAAGTCGAGCGGCGTGCCGGCGGTGATCCGCACGTCGCCGGCGCGGAAGTCGAGGCCCTCGGCGCGCACGTGGCGCCCGGGGGTGCCCGGCACGGCGACCGCGATCGTCCCTTCGTCGACGACCAGTGCGTCCTCCTGGATCAGCACGGTGTCGGCGCCTTCGGGCACCGGAGCGCCGGTGAAGATGCGCACCGCCTCGCCGGCACTGAGGCGGCCGGCGAAGCCGTGGCCGGCGGCCGAGGTGCCGATCACCGCGAGGCGGCGGCCGGCCTCGGCGACGTCGGCGCCCCGCACGGCGTAGCCGTCCATGGCGGACGAGCGGAACGGCGGCTGCGTGCGGACGGCGGCGAGGTCGACCGCCAGGATGCGGCCGGCGGCCACGTCGATCGGCACTGTCTCGGCCGCGACGGGGACCACATCGGCGAGGATGCGGGCGAGCGCCTCGTCGACCGGGAGCAGGGGGGACGCGCTCACGGCGCCCCGGCCTCGTCGGCGCGCCAGTCGCCGGAGCGGCCGCCGCTCTTGGCGGCGAGGCGGATGCCCTCGATGACCATGCCGCGGTCGACGGCCTTCGCCATGTCGTAGATCGTCAGGCAGGCGACGGAGGCGGCCGTCAGCGCCTCCATCTCGACGCCGGTACGGCCGGTGACCTTGGCTGTCGCCGTGACGCGCAGGCCCGGCAGCGTCTCGTCGGCGGCGATCTCGACCTTGACCGACTGCAGCGCCAACGGGTGGCAGAGCGGAATGAGCTCGTGCGTGCGCTTCGCCGCCATGATGCCGGCGATGCGGGCCGTGGCGACGACGTCGCCCTTGGCAGCGGCACCGGAGATGATGAGCGCGAGCGTCTCGGGTAGCATCCGCACGGCGCCGAGCGCCACGGCGATGCGGCTCGTCACGTCCTTGTCGGAGACGTCGACCATGCGGGCGGCGCCGGTCTCGTCGAGATGGGTGAGCGTGCGTTCGTCGGCGGCCATGCGGCGGCGATCCGTCAGGCGGGCGCGAGCAGGGCGCGGGTGGCGGCCTCGACGTCCGCCTGCCGCATCAGGCTCTCGCCGACGAGGATCGCGGGAATGCCGACCGCGGCCAGCCGCGCGACGTCGGCGGCGGTGAAGATGCCGGATTCGCCGACGATCAGCCGGTCGGCCGGCACCCGCGGCGCCAGCCGCTCGCTCGTCTCGAGGCTCGTTTCGAAGGTGCGCAGGTTGCGGTTGTTGATGCCGATCATCCGCACCGGCAGCGCGAGTGCCCGGTCGAGTTCGCGCTCGTCGTGCACCTCGACGAGGACGTCCATGCCGAGGTCGCCGGCGGTGTCGGTGAGGGCGCGGGCGGTGGCATCGTCGACCGAGGCCATAATCACCAGGATGCAGTCGGCGCCCCAGGCGCGGGCCTCATAAACCTGGTAAGCTTCGTAGAGGAAGTCCTTGCGAAGACAGGGCAACGAGACTACGTCGCGCGCAGCCGCGAGGAACTCCGGCCGGCCCTGGAACGACGGACCATCGGTGAGCACCGACAGGCAGGCGGCGCCGCCCGCCTCGTAGGCGCGGGCGAGCGAGGGCGGGTCGAAATCGGCGCGGATGAGGCCCTTCGACGGGCTCGCCTTCTTGATCTCGGCGATCAGCGCGGCGCGGCCCTCGGCGATCTTCGTCTCGAGTGCGGCGAGGAAGCCGCGCGGCGGCGCGGCGGCGGCAGCGCGGCGGCGGATCTCCGCCTCCGGCACGGCGGCCTTGGCGGCGGCAATCTCGTCGCGCTTGTAGCGGCCGATCTTCTCCAGCACGTCGATGGTCTCAGTGACGGCCATGACGCTCACTCGGCGTTGGAAACCTGCACGAGCAGGTCGAGACGGGTGCGGGCGCCGCCGGAATCGATCGCTTGCGCGGCGAGGGCAACGCCCTCGGTGAGGGTGTCGGCGCGGCCGGCCACCACCAGCGTGGCGCCGGCATTCATTAGCACGATGTCGCGGTAGGCGCCGGGTGCGCCGTCGAGGACGGCGAGCAAGGCGTCGGCATTCGCCGGGCCGTCGCCACCCTTCAAGGCGTCGATCGAGACGCGCGGCAGGCCGACCTGCTCCGGCGTCACTTCGAACGTCGTGACGGTGCCGTCCTTCAGTTCCGCGATCTTGCTCGGACCGGTGTTGGAGATCTCGTCGAGGCCGTCGGCGCCGTGCACGACCCAGGCGCGCTCCGAGCCGAGTGCCTTCAGGACGTGCGCGATCGGCTCCACCCACGCGGCGTCGAAGACGCCGACCAACTGACGCCGCACGCCGGCGGGGTTCGACAGGGGCCCGAGCAGATTGAAGATGGTGCGGGTGCCGAGCTCCACGCGCGCCGGCCCGACGTGCTTCATCGCGGCGTGGTGGGCGGGGGCGAACATGAAGCCGAGGCCGGCCTCGCGGATGCACGCCGAGATGCGTTCCGGCGGCAGCTCGATGCGAACGCCGAGGGCGGCGAGCACGTCGGCGGCGCCGGACTTCGAGGACAGCGCGCGGTTGCCGTGCTTGGCGACAGGAACGCCGCAGGCGGCGACGACGAAGGCAGAGCAGGTCGAGACGTTGTAGCTGCCGGCCCCATCGCCGCCGGTGCCGACGACGTCGACGGCGTCTGCCGGCGCCTCGACGGTCACCATCTTGGCGCGCATCACCGAGACGGCGCCGGCGATCTCGTCGACCGTTTCGCCGCGCACGCGCAGCGCCATCAGGAGGCCGCCGATCTGCGCCGGCGTGGCGGCGCCGGACATCACGACGTCGAAGGCGCGCTCCGCCTCCGCCCGGTCGAGCGGGCGGCCGCTCGCGGCCTTGGCGATGAACGGCTTCAGGTCGCTCATGACGTCGCCGTTCTCAGGACCCGGCGTCGCGGTCGAGGCCGACGATCGACGAGAAGGCCTGTTGGTTGACCGACACGCCGTTCAGCCGCTCGAGTTCGCCGACATAGTCGGTGAGCAGCGAGTTGCCGATGGCGCGGGAGAGCTCGCTGCCGAGCTCCGCCATTTCCGGCGTCTCGGCGAAGAAGGCCGGCTCGAACACCTCGTCGACGACGAGCACGATGCGTCCGCCCTCCGAGGCGGGCGCCGTCGCCACCGTGCCGGTGCCACCGCTGAAGGCCGCCGCGACGGCTTGCGACGAGAGACCTTCGACCGGAGCACCACGCTTGAACCGGGCGGAGGTTGCCACCGGCACCGACACCGAGGCGGCGACCGCCTCGATCGTCTCGCCGCCGCGGATGCGGTCGGCGAGCGCGGTCGCCTCGGCGTCGAGCGCCTTGGCGGCCTCGGCTTCCCGCCAGGCGGCGACGACGGCGTCGCGCACCTCGTCGAGCGGGCGGTCGCGCGCCGGCACGACGTCGGCCACCTCGATCCAGGCGAAGCCGCGCCGGTCGATCGGGATCGGATCCGGCTCGCTGCCGGGCTCGTTGTCGAAGGCGGCCGACAGCACGGGCGCGCCGCCGGGAACGGCGGGCGTCGCGCCGTCAGCGGACTTGCCGGTTGCATCCACCGCGGCCACCGCCTGCAGCGGCCGCTTGAAGCGCTCGCCGATCTCCTTGAGCGTCGAGCCCTCGGCGCGCGCGTCCTCGATGTCGTCATAGAGGGTGACGACCTCGCCGGCGGCGCGCTCGGTGGCGATTTCGGACTTCAGCGTGTCCTTCACCTCGTCGAACGGCTGGCGCGCGCCGGGCACGATCTCGGTGACGCGCACGACCACCGGGCCGAAGCGCCCGTCGACGGCGCGCGCCTCGCCGACCGCCATGGCGAAGGCGGCGTCGGCGACGGCCGCGTCGACCAGTTCGCCGCGCGCCACCAGGCCGAGGTCGACCGGCTTCAGGCTGCGCTCGGCGACGATCGTCTCGATTGGAGTACCGGAGGCGAGCGCCGCCGTCGCGGCGTCGGCGGAGGTGCGCTCGGGGAAGGCGATCTGTTCGATGCGGCGCTTCTCCGGTGTGCCGAAGCGGTCGACGGCGCGGTCGTAGAGGGCACGCGCCTCGTCGTCGGTGACGGCCGACGGATCGGCGAGCGTCTGCGGGTCGACCAAAAGCACCGAGAAGCTGCGGTACTCAGGCGCCTTGAACATCGCCTTGTTCGCCTCGAAGTAGGCGGCCAGCGCCTCCTCGGTCGGGTCTCCCGGGGGCTTGCCGGCCGTGGGGGCGAGGGTGAGGGAGCGCACGGTGCGCTCCTCGTTCTGGTAGCGGTTGGCGGCCTCGAGGTAGGCCGTCGGCGTCAGCAGGCCACCGATCAGGCCATCGGCGATCTGCCGGCGCTCGGCGAGGCCGAGCATCTGTTCGACGTACTGCGCCTCGGTGAGGTCGCTCTCCTGCAGCAGCATGCGCATGCGGTCGCGGTCGAAGTCGCCGGCGGCGCCCTGGAACGACGGGTCGGCCTTGATCTGGCGCGCGAGCTCGGCCTCGGACAGGCCGAGCTGCAGCTCGCTCGCGACCTCCGACATCGTCGCCTCGGTGATGATGCGACCGAGCACCTGCTGCGGCACGCCGATCGCCGCCGCCTCCTGCGGAGACAGGGCACGGCCCGCCTGGCGCGAGTAGGTCTGCAGGGCGCGCCCATACTCCTGCTGGAAGCGCAGCGTCGGGATTTCGGTGTCGCCGACCGTCACGATGATGTTCTGGCCGGGGTTCGCCAGGAAGCCGGAGATGCCCCAGACCGCGAAGCTCAGCACCAGCACGCCGATGAAGATCTTCGCGACCCAGGTCTGGGCGCCGCGGCGCATCTGGTCGAGCATGAGCAGTCTTTTCCAACGGTCAGGGTGGCGGCACTCCCCACGGGGTCGGCCGAAGCGCGCGGATCATAGAGAGAGGGCCCGGCGCGGACAAGGCGAGCGGATCGTCGCGACAGCTTGGCCGGAACCGGCGGCTCTGCTAACCCGGACCCCCACGGTCGTGGGCCGGTGGGGCGCCGTGTCCGCCGCGGGCCGAACGGGAGGAACGACAGGTGCGACCGCTGATCGCCGGGAACTGGAAGATGAACGGCCTGAAGGCGTCGCTCAGTGAGCTGCGCCGCATTGTCGACGGTTGCGATCCGGCGCTGCAGGCGCGCGCCGACCTGATGATCTGCCCGCCGGCGACGCTGGTCGCCGTGGCGGCCGAGACGGTTGCCGGCAGCGGCGTCGCGATCGGCGGCCAGGACTGCCACGCTGCGGCGAACGGCGCCCACACCGGCGACATATCCGCCGAGATGCTGGTCGACGCCGGCGCCACGGCGGTGATCGTCGGCCATTCCGAGCGGCGCACCGACCACCGCGAGCGCGACGCCGACGTTCGCGCGAAGGCGGAAGCCGCCTGGCGGGCCGGCCTCGTCGCGATCGTCTGCGTCGGCGAGACGCGGGCCGAGCGCGACGGCGGCAGGGCCGTCGCCGTGGTCGCCGAGCAGCTCGCCGGATCGATCCCGGACGGCGCCGACGCCGCACGCCTCGTCGTCGCCTACGAGCCGGTTTGGGCGATCGGCACCGGCCTGACGCCGACCACTGCCGACGTCACCGAGATGCACGCCGCCATTCGCCGGGTGCTGACGAACCGCTTCGGCGTGGCCGCGGCGGCAATCCGCATCCTGTATGGCGGCTCGGTGAAGCCGTCGAATGCGGCGGAGCTGCTGGCGGTGGCGAACGTCGACGGCGCGCTGGTCGGCGGCGCCAGCCTGAAGGCGGACGATTTCCTGGCGATCGCCCGAGGGGCGCCGGGTGGGTGAAGGGGCCGACATGACGACGCCACTGCTGCTGGTGCCGGGCCTCAACTGCACGGCGCGCCTCTATGCCCACCAAACGGCGGCGCTCGTCGATCTCGCCGATGTCCACGTCGTCGACCACGGCACGCACGGGACGATCGCCGAGATCGCCACAGCGGCGCTCGCGGTGGCACCGCCGCGCTTCGCGCTCGCCGGCCTGTCGATGGGCGGCTACGTCGCCTTCGAGATGATCCGGCAGGCGCCGGAGCGCGTCGAGCTGTTGGCGTTGTTGGACACGATGGCGCGGCCGGATTCCGAGGCGATCCTGGAGCGCCGCCGCCGGCAGCTCGCGATGATCGCCGATGGCCGATTCGCCGACGTGTGCGCCGGGCTGCTGCCCCTGTTCGTGCACCCGGACAGGCTCGGTGACGCGGCGGTCGTCGAGACCATCGACGCGATGGCCGAAGAGACGGGGCCGGACCGGTTTGCGCGGCAGATGCGGGCAATCATGGGGCGGGCCGATTCGCGGCCGACGCTCTCGGCGATCACCTGCCCGACGCTGGTGCTGGTCGGCGCCGAGGACGCGCTGACGCCGCCCGATCTCGCATGGGAAATGCACGAAGGCATTCGCGGCAGCCGGCTCGTGTTGGTGCCGGAGTGCGGGCACCTGTCGACGATCGAGCGGCCCGAGGCGGTGACGGCGGCGCTGAGAGGGTGGCTGGCAGCGTAGTCTCTATGGGCGGCCACACGGTCCGTTGCGTTCCGCTGCGGAGAGCCTCAGCGCGGATCGCCCCGACCCGGATAGAACGCCGCGAAGTCCTCCGCGTAGCGCTGGCGCACCAGCGCCACCACGCCGGGGTCGCCATAGAATGCGGGCAGGTCGTCATTGCCGCCGCGGCGCTTGTTGACGTGGGGGAGGGGGCCGAGGTCGGGGCCGCCGCGCGCCTCGACGGTCTCGCGCACGTGCGCCCAGTCGGCGTCGATCGTCTCGAAGCGCCCGACGAACGACGGCAGCACGTGGCCCGAGAGCATCAGCATCGAGGCCTGCGAGCGGAAGTGGTCGTCGGCGACGACGTCCGGCGTTGCGGCGACCCGCTCGACGAAGGCGGAAAACGACATGCCCTTGCGGAAGCCGAGTTCGGCAAACAGCGGCGGGAAGGTCTGCGGCGCGACGATCTTGTTGACGTAGCAGGAGGCGAGGCGGTCGAAAGGGTCGCGCACGAAGGCGAAGACGAACAGGCCGTCGCCGCGGGTGGCGATCTCGAGGCCGCTCGCCATGAACACCGGCGCGCCCGCGCCACGCTGCCAGTAACGGTCGCGGCCAGGGCGCTCGTCGATGCCCGGATCGACGGGAACGTGACGGGCGATGGCGTTCTTGATCGACGAGTTCGCCGCCTTCGGCACGCGCCCGTAGGCGAGCTTGAGCGACGGCACGACGATGAAGGCGCGCGTCGGCGGGGCGAGGCCGATCACGGCGAGGGCGCGCAGGAGATAGAGGCGGGGCGTCACGGCAGTCCCTTTGCCCGCTCGGCGCGTCGCTGTCGAGATCGAAGGCCGCGATCGGCGTCGGTCAGCCGCGCAGGGCGGCGAGGAAGGCCTGGCCGAAGGCGGCGAGCTTCGCCTGGCCGACGCCGCGCACCGAGGCGAGCGCGTCGAGGCTGTCCGGCCGCGTCGCCGCCATTTCTTCCAGCGTGCGATCGGCGAAGACGACGTAGGCCGGCACGCCACGGGCGGCGGCGAGCTCGCGGCGGAGCGCCTTCAGGCGGGCGAGCAGCGGCCCGTCGACCGAGCCGGCCGGCATGGCGGGCGCGACCTTGCGCCGTTTGGCGGTGCGCGGCGCGCGCATCGTAAAGGTGCCGCCGTCGAGGATGTCGCGGCCGCGGTCGGTGAGGCGGAGCGCGCCGTAGGCGGTCGGGTCGACCAAGAGCGCGCCACCGGCGACGAGCTGGCGGACGATCGAGCGCCACTCGGTCGCCTTGTGGGCGGCCCCGGCGCCGAAGCCCGGCAGCTTCTCGTGGCCGCGCCGTGTCACCGGCTCGCTCATGTCGCCGGTGGCGAGCGAGACGAGGTGGCCGGCGCCGAAGCGCTCGCCGGTCAAGCGGGCGAGCGACAGGATCAGCCGCGCCTCGGCGGCGCCGTCGACGACCGCCGGCGGGTCGAGGCAGACGTCGCAGTTGCCGCAGGGCGGGCTCTCCTCGCCGAAGTAGCCGAGCAGCGCCTGGCGGCGGCAGGACGTCGCCTCGCAGAAGCCGATCATCGCGTCGAGGCGGCGCGCCTCGATGCGGCGGCGGTCGGGCTCCGGCACCTCGTCGATGAAGCGGCGGCGGGTGCGCACGTCTTCCAGGCCGTAGAGCAGCATCGCCTCGGCCGGCGCGCCGTCGCGTCCGGCGCGGCCGATCTCCTGGTAGTAGGCCTCGAGCGTGCCGGGGATGTCGGCGTGCAGCACCCAGCGCACGTCCGACTTGTCGATGCCCATGCCGAAGGCGACGGTCGCCACCATGACGACGCCGCTCTCGGCGAGGAACGCCTCCTGGTTGGCCGCGCGGGTCTCCGCGGAAAGGCCCGCGTGGTAGGGCAGCGCGCGCACGCCGAGGCCAGCCAGGCGGGCGGCGGTGTCCTCCACCTTCTTGCGCGAGACGCGGTAGACGATGCCGTTGGTGCCGGGGCGGGCCTTCACGAAGCGGGCGATCTGCTCGCCGGTGTCGGCCTTGTCGGCGACGGTGAGCGAGATGTTCGGCCGGTCGAAGCCGGCGACGAAGACGGTGGCGCGGCCGGCGAACATGCGCTCGACGATGTCGTCGCGCGTCGCCGCGTCGGCGGTGGCGGTCAGCGCCACGATCGGCACGTCCGGAAAATGCTCGCGCACGGCACCGAGGCCGAGATACTCGGCGCGGAAGGAGTGGCCCCACTGTGAGATGCAGTGCGCCTCGTCGACCGCGACCAGGCGGACCGGCAGGCGGGCGAGCGAGGCGAGCATGCGCTCGGTCATCAGCCGCTCGGGGGCGAGGAACAGGAAGCGCGATTCGCCCGTCTGGATGCGCCGCCACGCTGCGACGTTGTCGTCGCGCGAGCGGCCGGAGTGGATCGCCTCGGCGCCGACGCCGTTGAGGCGCAGCCCCGCCACCTGGTCGTCCATCAGCGCAATCAGCGGCGAGACGACGAGGGTGAGGCCGTCGAGTACGAGGCCGGGCACCTGGTAGCAGAGCGACTTGCCGGCGCCGGTGGGCATCACGGCGAGCGTGTGCCGGCCCGACAGCACAGCGTCGACGACCTCCTCCTGGCCGGGGCGGAAGCCCGGGAAGCCGAAGGTCTCCGCCAGCACCGCGCGCTTGCGGGCGGCGAGGTCCGGGGAAAGGGACGGGGCCATGAGGTCCGGAATTCGAGGGATTCGCTTTGAGGTCGCAGCGTAGCGAAGCGAGCCGGCCGTGGGGAGGGTGCTTCTGGCCAGCGGCGGACGTGATTGGGGGAATCTGGCTGACGGCGGACGTGCCTGAGGGTGGACGTCGCCTGGGGGGCTTGGACCATCCTCCCGGGTCATCCCAGGCCGTCTGCCTGGGACCCATCCGTCTCGACACACGCGGACACTTGTGGTTCCGCAGGCGTCCCGTGGATCCCAGGCACAAGGCCCGGGATGACCCCGCATTGAGGCTCGGAGGACGGCCGGACGCTGGGCGCCGCGGCTGCACGCAGCACCCGCTTTCCGATCGTAATGACAGATATTGACATCTGTTACTAAGATTGAGACACATGAGCTTGTCGCCAGCCAATGGCGCCGGCGGTCAGAGCGACCGCAGGAACCTCCCGGAGACTTTGCATGACCCCCCCGAAGATGACCACGCGCCGCCTCGGCGCGACGGGCCCTGCCGTGTCCGCGATCGGGCTCGGCTGCATGGGCATGTCGGCGTTCTACGGCGCGTCCGACCGCGACGAGAGCATCGCCACCATCCACGCCGCCCTCGATGCCGGCGTGACGCTCCTCGACACCGGCGACTTCTACGGCATGGGCGACAACGAGATGCTGATCCGCGACGCGCTCGCCGGACGGCGGCGCGAGGACGTGGTGCTCAGCGTCAAGTTCGGCGCGCTGCGCAGCCCCGACGGCGCCTTCATCGGCTTCGACGGACGGCCGGCGGCGGTGAAGAACGCGCTCGCCTACACGCTGAAGCGCCTCGGCACCGACCATGTCGACATCTACCGGCCGGCCCGGCTCGACCCGAACGTGCCGATCGAGGAGACGGTGGGCGCCGTCGCCGACATGATCGCCGCCGGCTACGTTCGCCAGATCGGGCTTTCCGAGGTCGGCGCCGAGACGTTGAAGCGGGCCGCCGCCGTTCACCCGATCGCCGACCTGCAGATCGAGTACGCCTTGATCTCGCGCGGCATCGAGAAGGCGATCCTGCCGACGTGCCGGGCGCTCGGCATCGGCGTGACGGCCTATGGTGTGTTGGCCCGTGGCCTCATCAGCGGCCACTGGTCGAAGGAGCGCGGCGGCTCCAAGGGCGACTTCCGGGCGACGGGTCCGCGTTTCCAGGGCGACAATCTCGACCGCAACCTGGCGCTCGTCGAGGCGCTGCGCAGCGTGGCGGAGGGGCGGGGGATCACCCCGGCGCAGGCGGCGATCGCCTGGGTGCTGTCGCGCGGCGACGACATCGTGCCGCTCGTCGGCGCGCGCACGCGGCCACGGCTCGCCGAGGCGCTCGGCGCGCTCGGTGCCGGCTTGACGGCCGACGACCTCGCTGCCATCGAGCGGGCGATGCCGGCGGACGCCGCCGCCGGCGACCGCTACGATGCCCACCAGATGGCGATGCTCGACAGCGAGAAGTGAGACCGACCCCACCGTGACTGACGCCGCCGCGCTGACGCCCGAACGCATCCTGGACACCGCCGAGGTGGTGCTGCGCCGCTTCGGGCCGGCGAAGGCGACGGTGGTCGACGTGGCGCGTGCGCTCGGCGTCAGCCACGGCAGCGTCTACCGCCACTTCGACAGCAAGGCGGCACTGCGCGACGCGGTCACCGAGCGCTGGCTCGCCCGCGTCTCGGCGCCGCTCGCCGCGATCGCCGCGTCGGACGAGCCGGCGCCGCAGCGGCTGCGGCGCTGGATGGCGGCGCTCATCGCCGTGAAGCGCGCCAAGGTGCTCGACGACCCGGAACTGTTCGCGACCTACCACGCGATCGTCGTCGACGCCCGCGAGGTGGTGGCGGCGCACGTCGCGGCGCTGACGGGTCAGGTAGAGCACATCCTCGCCGACGGCGTCGCGGGCGGCACCTTTCCCGGCATCGACCCGAAGGCAACGGCGGCGGCGATCTTCGACGCGACAGCCCGCTTCCACAACCCGGCGCACGCCCCGGAATGGGCCGACCCCGGCATCGACGCGGCATTCGAGCGAGTGTGGGCGTTGATCGAGGCGGGGTTGCGGCCGGCGGCGCGGGGGTCGGTCGACTCGGGCCGTTGAGACAAAGCCGGAACAGACGCTCCGCGCTGCCGCCTCCATTGTCGCGCTACACACAACATTCGGAGTCATCCCAGGCCTTGTGCCTGGGATCCATTGCTCTCCATGCGCACCGACGTTGCATGAATGAGAAGTGAGCGTTCGCTGCCAAGAATAGATCCCAGGCACAAGGCCTGGGATGACTCGGAAATTGTTGAAGCGGATGCAGTCACACTCCGCCGGCCTGCCGGCAACGCCTTGCGCCTCGCCTCCTCCAAACGAAACGGCCGGGGCATCCGCCCCGGCCGTCTGTGTCATCCCGCGTTGGGCCGGTGCCGTCAGGCGGCGGCCTGGATGGCGGCGAGCTTCCAGCCGGCGCCGCGGTCGCGGACGAACGTCCACAGCTCCGTCGCCTCGGACGGGTCGTCGCCGCCTTCGACGACTGCGTTGGTGGCGCGGTCGCGCAGCACGTCGCGGCTCTCGTAGCGCAATGCGGCGGTCACGTAGTCCCGGCCGTCCTCGCTCCAGGCTTCCGCCACGTCGCCGTCGAGCAGGCGGATGTCGGAGACCTCGTTCCTCTGGCCCTTCGTCGCCGTCTCGCCGAGTTCCTCGGCGAGGTAGCCCATCGCCTCGGGCGTCGTCAGCGCGCGCAGCTTGCCGAAGTCCTCGCGGGTATAGGCCGCCTGCACCTCGGTGAGGATGCGCTCGAATTCGTCGAGATCCTCGGCGGTGACGCCGATCTCGTCGCCGGTCCAGCGGCCGTCGCCGAGGCGCTCGCTCATCGGGCGCGCCGCGGTCTGCGTGTCTCCGCCCCAGCCGGGGACGGCGGGGGCAGGCGCCGACTGGGTGGCGCCGCCGAACAGGCCGCCCGCCATGCCGCCGAGCCCGCCGGCCGACGGGACGGCACCGCGACCGGCTCGCGCCGGCGCCACGTCGACGCCCGAGAGGTCGGGCCGCACGCTCTGCGCCGGCGCGGGACCGGCCGCTGCGGCCGACGCGCCCTGCTGGCGGCTGCGGAAGAAGCGCATCACCAGCATGATGACGATTCCGATCAGCGCGATCTGCAGGATCATGCCGAGGAAGCCGGCGGCACCGCCGAAGCCGTTGCCCATCAGCATGCCGAACAGGCCGCCGAGCGCGAGGCCGCCGAGCAGCGGGCCCATGAAGCCGCCGCCGAACAGGCCGGGGCGCTGCGCGGCCGCGGCGCCGCCGGGCTGTGCCGCCGCCCCCGGCTGCTGCGCCGGACGCGGCGTCATCGTGCGCTGGATCGGCGCGCCGGTGTTCGGCGCGATCTGCGTCGGGGCCGGCGCCTGGAAGGTGCGCGCACCGCGGCTGCCGAACGAGCCGAAGGAGCCGGCACGGCGGGCGTCGGCGTGGTCGACGACCACCACCATCGTACCGACGGCGAGCAGCAGGGCGGCGGCGACGCGGCCGGAGCGGGAAAGCAAAGCGTTCATCGGTCCTGGGTTCTCCCTCGCAAATGGCGCCGCCTGCCGGGGCCGATCACGGAACGGGCGGCGCGGGCATCGGGTTTCCGATGTCCGCACGAGGTCGCATATAGGAAAGCCGGTCGCGCCTTGCGAGGCCCATCGGGCGCCGATCAATGGAATTTCCGTCTTTCGGGGAGCGCAGGCATGCGGCCGTCCGAACCGTTCTCGCGCGATGTCGTCGCCGTCGCCCGTGCGCTGATCGGGGCGCGGCTGACCGTCGACGGCGTCGGCGGCATCGTCGTCGAGACGGAGGCGTACCATCGCGAGGATCCCGCCTCGCACAGCTTTGCGGGCCCGACCCGGCGCAACGCGGCGATGTTCGGGCCGGCGGGGCGCGCCTACGTCTACCGCTCCTACGGCATCCACTGGTGCCTCAACGCCGTGTGCGGCGCCGATGGCGAGGGCAGCGCGGTGCTGATCCGCGCCCTCGAACCGACGGAGGGGATCGAGACGATGCGGGCGCGGCGCGGCGGTGCCGCCGATCGGTTGCTGTGTGCCGGGCCGGGGCGCGTCTGCCAGGCGCTCGGCGTCAGTGACGCCCACGACGGACTATCGCTCGACGCGCCGCCGTTCGGACTGGAATGGTCCGACACGCCGCTTGGTCTAATCACTGGACCACGCATCGGCATCTCCAAGGGGGTGGAGGCGCCGTGGCGATTCGGGCTCGCCGGGTCGCGGTTCCTCAGCAGGCCGTTCCGCGCAGCGCCGCCCGGTCAGGGTCGCATCCTTTCGACGCCGGCATAAGTGCTCCGACGTCTTCAACGCTGGCCCGTCCGGCGCCGTCGCGGCATAAGGGTGCGGGATATACAAGCCCGCCTCCGCGTGGGCGCGAAGAGCAACGAGGGAGAGATGCCGCCATGACCGAATACGTGCGCGCCGGAGCCGTCGACGTCGCGAGGCCGCTGTATGATTTCGTCGTCGCGGAGGCGCTGCCGGGCACGGGGGTCGACGCGGCGCGCTTCTGGCAGGGCTTTTCGGACGTGTTTACCGAACTCGCGCCCGTCAACAAGGCGCTCGTCGCGAAGCGCGAGACGCTGCAGCGGCAGATCGACGAGTGGCACCGCGCCCGCCGCGGCAAGACCCATGACGCCGCCGCCTACAAGGCGTTCCTCAGCGAGATCGGCTACCTCGTGCCGGAGGCGCCGGCCTTCCAGATCGGCACCACCGGCGCCGACCCGGAGATCGCCCGCGTCGCCGGCGCGCAGCTCGTCGTGCCGATCCTCAACGCGCGCTATGCGCTGAACGCGGCGAACGCCCGCTGGGGCAGTCTCTACGATGCGCTCTACGGCACCGACGCGATCGCCGAGACCGACGGTGCCGAGCGTGGCCGCGGCTACAATCCGGTGCGCGGCGCCAAGGTCGTCGCCTTCGCGAAGAGCCTGCTCGACCAGATCGCGCCGCTCGCCGGCGGGGCCCTGCACGCGGACGCTACGGGCTATGCCGTCGAGGCTGGCAAGCTCGCCGTTTCACTGAGGGACGGCCGCAGCGTTGGCCTCGCCGATCCGGCGGGCTTCGCGGGCTACGTTGGCGAGCCGTCGGCGCCGAACGTCGTGCTCCTGACGCACCACGGCCTGCACGCCGAGATCCTCGTCGACCGCGACCACATGGTCGGCAAGGACGACCCGGCCGGCGTCGCCGATGTGGTGCTGGAGGCGGCGATGACCGTCATCCAGGACTGCGAGGATTCGATCGCCGCCGTCGACGCCGAGGACAAGGTCGAGGCCTACCGCAACTGGCTCGGCCTGATGAAGAGCACGCTGACGGCGGCGTTCCCGAAGGGCGGCAAGACGGTCGAGCGCGCGCTCGAGCCGGATCGCTCCTACGTGACGCCGGACGGCGGCGAGCTGACGCTGCCGGGCCGCAGTGTCATGCTGATCCGCAACGTCGGCCACCTGATGACCAACGACGCGGTGAAGCTCGCCGACGGCAGCGAGGCGCCCGAGGGCATCCTCGACGGCCTCGTCACCTCGCTGATCGCCATGCACGACCTGAAGAAGACGCACGGTCCGCGCAACAGCCGCGCCGGCTCGGTCTACATCGTCAAGCCGAAGATGCACGGGCCGGAGGAGGCGGCGTTCGCCGACCGGCTGTTCGCCCGCATCGAGGACGTGCTCGGGCTCGCCCGCAACACCCTCAAGATGGGCATCATGGACGAGGAGCGGCGCACCACCGTCAACCTGCAGGCCTGCATTGCGGCGGCGAAGGACCGGGTGGTGTTCATCAACACCGGCTTCCTCGACCGCACCGGCGACGAGATCCACACCTCGATGGAGGCCGGCCCGATGATCCGCAAGGCGGAGATCCGTGGCACGCCGTGGATCGCCGCCTACGAGGACCAGAATGTCGACGTCGGCCTCGCCTGCGGCTTCCGCGGGAAGGCGCAGATCGGCAAGGGCATGTGGGCGATGCCGGACCTGATGGCGGCGATGCTGAAGGCGAAGATCGGCCACCCGCAGGCCGGCGCCAACACCGCATGGGTGCCGTCGCCGACGGCGGCGACCCTGCACGCCATCCACTACCACGAGGTGGACGTCGCCAAGCGCCAGGAGGAACTCGCCCGCCGCCAGCGTGCCTCGCTCGACGCCATCCTGACGATCCCGCTCGCCGACCGGCCGAACTGGTCGGAGGAGGAGGTGCAGCAGGAGCTCGACAACAACTGCCAGGGCATCCTCGGCTACGTGGTGCGCTGGATCGACCAGGGCGTCGGCTGCTCGAAGGTGCCGGACATCCACGACGTCGGGCTGATGGAGGACCGTGCGACGTTGCGCATCTCCTCCCAGCACATCGCCAACTGGCTGCACCACGGCATCTGCAGCGAGGAACAGGTAATGGCGACGCTGAAGCGGATGGCGGCCGTCGTGGACCAGCAGAACGCCGGCGATCCGCTCTACAAGCCGATGGCGCCGGGCTTCGACGGCGTGGCGTTCCACGCGGCGTGCGATCTCGTCTTCAAGGGCCGCGAGCAGCCGAGCGGCTACACCGAGCCGCTGCTGCATCAGCGGCGGAAAGAGGCGAAGGCGCTCGCGGCGGGGTAGGGGCGCCTCGGGGGAGGGTGAGTTGGCGACCGCTCCTACCCCTCCGAAGTCATTCCAGGCCTTGTGCCTGGAACCCATACCTCTCTGCGAGGATCGGCGCGGGAGGTGTTCTCCGCGAGCGTTGCTTGGGTTCCAGGCACAAGGCCTGGAATGACCACAAGAGGGGTTGGAGGGGGACGAGAGCAATGGCGTCCGGCGTAGAGCAAGTGCGGACCGACGACGCTCCGCGCAGTGCCGGCGCCCTCCGCCAGATTCTCGCCGGCACGATCGGCAACGTGCTCGAGTGGTACGACTTCGCCGTCTACGGCTACCTCGCCTTCGCCATCGCGGCGAACTTCTTTCCGACCGACGACGAGGTGGCGGGGCTGCTCGCCACCTTTGCGGTGTTCGCCGTCGGCTTCCTGATGCGTCCGCTCGGCGGCATCCTCGTCGGCCATGTCGGCGACCGCTACGGACGCAAGCGGGCGCTGATGCTGTCGGTCGCCGGCATGGCGGTGCCGACGGTGCTGATCGGCATTCTGCCCGATTTCCAGACGATCGGCGTCGCCGCGCCGATCCTGCTCGTGCTCTTCCGCATCGCGCAGGGGCTGTCGGTCGGCGGCGAATATGTCGGTTCGATGGTGTTCCTCGTCGAGAGCGCGCCGGAGAAGCGCCGCGGGCTCTATGGGGCGTGCTGCGCGGCGGGCGCGGTGTTCGGCATCCTGCTCGGCTCGGCGACGGCGGCGGTGCTGCTGCACGTCTTCGGTCACGAAACGGTCGAGGCGTGGGCGTGGCGGCTGCCGTTCCTCGCCGGGCTGCTGCTCGCCGTCGCGGGCTTCCTGCTGCGCCGCTCGCTCGTCGAGACGGCGCCGCACGCTGGGCCATCGGCGAAGCTGCCGGTGGTCGAGGCGGTGCGCGAGCACCCGCGAGAGATCGCCACCCTCGTTGGTCTGACGGTCTTCAACGCGGTCGGCTTCTACATCTCGTTCGTCTTCGTCGCGAGCTGGCTGCAGGAGGCCGACGGCATCGCGCCCTCGGTGGCGCTGACGATGAACACCGTCAACATGGTGATCCTCGTCGGGCTGCTGGTGTTCTTCGGCTGGCTCTCGGACAGGGTCGGGCGGGTGCCGATCCTGACCGGTGCGACCGCCGCGGCGGTGGTGCTGGCGCTGCCGCTTTTCCTGCTCATGCGCGACGGCGGGCTCGCTGGCGCTTTCCTCGGCCAGCTCGGATTCGTCATCATCGTCGGGGCCTTCGGCGTGCAGCCTGCAGCGATGGTCGAGGCAGTTGGCGGGCGTGTGCGGGTGTCGGCGGTGGCGATCGCCTACAATCTCGGCATGGGCGTTATCGGCGGCCTGTCGCCGTTCTTCGCCACCTGGCTGATCGAGACGACGGGCCACGCGATCGCGCCGGCGTACTTCGTGGCAGGGGCGGCGGCGATCTCCTTCGTCGCGACGCGCTTCCTGGTTGAGACGGCGGGACGACCGCTGCGGCCCTGACGTGCGGGGCTTGCCGCCGCCGCATTGGCGACCGATGCTGCCGATCCAGCCGCGAGGCCGGAAGAGCAACAGCGAGGGTCGGCGGACGATGAACGTGCGGGCGGAAATGAAGCGGAGCGGCGCACGGGCGAGTGACAAGACGCCGGCGGCGAAACCGCAGACCGGGGCGGAGAGCCTGCTCGGCACGCTGGTCGGCGCCGGCGTGGAGGTCTGCTTCACCAACCCCGGCACGTCGGAGATGCACTTCGTCACGGCGCTCGACACGGTGCCGCAGATGCGCGGCATCCTCACGCTGTTCGAGGGCGTCGCCTCCGGGGCCGCCGACGGTTACGGCCGCATGACCGGCAAGCCCGCCTCGACGCTGCTGCACCTCGGCCCCGGGCTCGGCAACGCCATCGCCAACTTCCACAATGCCCGCAAGGCGCGCACGCCGATCGTCAACATCGTCGGCGAGCACGCCACCACGCACCTCGCCTACGACGCGCCGCTGACGGCCGACATCGAGGCGATCGCCCGGCCGGTGTCGCGTTGGGTGCGCACCAGCCAGTCGACCGGCACCGTGGCGCACGACGCCGCCGAGGCGGTGGCGGCGGCCTCCAGCCTGTCGGGTGGCATCGCGACGCTGATCGTCCCTGCCGACATCTCCTGGGATCCTTCGACCGGCCCCGCAGCGCCGATCGCCCCGGTGCCGCCGCGGCGTGTCGAGGCGGCGATCGTCGACGGCGTCGCGCGGGCGTTGAAGGGGGCGCGCAAGGCCGCGATTCTCGGCCGCGGCCCGGCTCTGCACGGGGTGGGGCTGGAAACGCTCGGTCGCATCGCGGCGAAGACGGGTGCGGTGCTGTTCGGCGACACCTTTGCGCCGCGCATGGAGCGCGGGGCGGGGCGGCCGGTGGTGCAGCGGATGCCCTATTTCGCCGAGGACGCGGCGGCGGCGCTCGCTGTGTTCGACGTGCTGGTGATCGTCGGCACGGCGCCGCCGGTGTCGTTCTTCGCCTATCCTGGCAAGCCGAGCTTTCTTGCGGCTCCCGGCTGCGCCATCCACACGCTCGCGAGCCCGGACGAGGACGTCGTCGCCGCTTTGACCGACCTCGCCGATGCGCTCGGGGCGCCGCGCAAGGCCGGCAAGGCGGGGCGCTACGAACTCGCCGTGCCGGGCATGCCGACGGGCTCGCTCGACCAGGCGAAGGTGGGGACGATCGTCGCGCGGCTGCTGCCGGAGGGGGCGATCGTCTCCGACGAGTGCATCACGTCGGGCGCCTTCACCAACGAGGTCGGCGCCTCGGCGGCGCCGCACGACATCCTGTGGATCAGCGGCGGCTCGATCGGCATCGGCCTGCCGCTGGCGACGGGCACCGCCGTCGCCTGTCCGGATCGCAAGTGCTTGTGTCTGGAGGGCGACGGGTCGGGGATGTACACTCTTCAGGCGCTGTGGACGCAGGCGCGTGAGCGGCTCGACGTCGTTACCGTGATCTTCGCCAACCGCTCCTACAAGATCCTGCACGTCGAGCTCGGCCGCGTCGGTGTGACGGCGCGCGAGCGGGCGGGGCGTGTGCTGGACATGGACGACCCGATGCTCGACTGGGTGAAGATGTCGGAGGGCATGGGTGTGCCGGCGCGCCGCGTCGACACCGCGGAGGATTTCGCGGACGTGCTGAAGGCGGCGCTGGCGCAGAAGGGTCCGTTCCTGATCGAGGCGGTGATCCCATGATCCACGTCCGCGGCCGGCTGGCACCGCTGATCGCCGGCGCAACCTTCGCCGTCGCCGCGTGCCAGGTCGCGGCCGCGGGCGAGATCCGGCTGAACCAGGTCGGCTATGGGGCGGACGAGCCGAAGCGCGCGACGCTGATGAGCCGCGAAGCGAACCTGCCCGCCGACACGCGCTTCACCGTCGAGGACGCCGACGGCATGACGGTGCTGAAGGGCAAGGTCGGCAAGGCCGGGCCCGGCTGGAACAAGACGTTCGCCGCGACCCACGTCCTCGACTTCTCGACGCTGTCCGCGCCCGGGCGATACCGCCTGCGGGTCGCCGGCGCCGACCCTTCGGTGTCGCCCGAATTCCAGGTCGGCGACGGCGCGGCGCTCTATGGGCCGCTCGCCGACAACGCCGTCGCCTTCTATCGCGCGCAACGCGACGGCCCCGACGTCGATCCCGACATCCTCGACCGCAAGCCTTCACACCTCAAGGATGCGAAGGCGAAGGCATTCGCGCCGCCGCGCTACAAGGGCTACCGGCTGGTCGAGAAGCTCGAGCCGGTCGGCGGCAGCCGCGACGTGGCGGGCGGGTGGTTCGACGCGGGCGACTATCTGAAGTTCGTCGCCACCGCCTCGTTCGTCGATACCGCGCTCTATCTCGCCGTGCGGGATCGCGGGCCGGTGCCGGGGCTCGCGGAGGAGGCGGCATTCGGCTCCGACTGGCTCCTGAAGATGTGGGACGACGACACCCGCACGCTGTTCTACCAGGTCGGCATCGGCGACGGCGGGGTTGGCCTCATCGGCGACCACGAGATGTGGCGGCTGCCGCAGGCCGACGACAAGCTGAAGGTGAAGCCCGGCGACGCCGAGTACTATGTCAAGTTCCGGCCGGCCTTGCGTGCCGGCAAGCCGGGCAGCCCGATCAGCCCCAACCTCGCCGGCCGGCTCGCCTCGTCGTTCGCGCTCTGCGCCACCGTCGGGCGCGAGGCGGACCGGGAGAGGTGCGGGGCGGCGGCGGAGCACGTCTATGCGCTCGCCGACCGCAAGCCGAAGGCGCTGCTCGCCGCCTCGCCGAATGGCTATTACCCGGAAGACAACTTCGCCGACGATCTCGAGCTCGGCGCCGTCGAGCTGCACTTCCTCGCCAAGGCGGGCGGCACCGAGAAGAGCGCCGACTTCTACCTGCGCGAGGCGGCGCGCTGGGCGCGCGTCCATATCGACGGCGGCTCATCGACCTGGCAGACGCTCGACATGTTCGACGTCGGCCCGCTCGCACACCTCGAACTGATGCGGGCGCTCGAGGAAGCCGGCGATCCCGACGGCCTCGACGTGACGCACGCCGAGCTTTCCAAGGATGTCGAGAACCAGCTGAAGCGGGCGGAGAAGCAGGCGGAGCGCGACCCGTTCCGCTCCGGCTGGGACTACGCTCCGAAGGGCTGGGACCACGTCCAGCACCTCGTCGGGCTCACCGTCACGGCGATGTTGTTCGACGAGCGGACGGGCAAGCAGCGGTTCGCGGCGCTCGCACAGGACCAGCGCGACTGGCTGCTCGGGCGAAACGCCTGGGGAACGAGCTTCGTCGTCGGTGCCGGCACGACGTTCCCGCGCTGCCTGCACCACCAGATCGCCAACCTCGCCGGCAATCTCGACGGCAAGCCGCCGCTGCTGCTGGGTGCTGTGGTCGCCGGTCCGGGAAATGCGTCGGAGGTCGAGGCCTCCGAGCCGTCCGAGGACCAGAAGGCGTGCCCGGAGGGCGGAAAGAACCCCTTCCGCAAGTTCGACGGCGCGAAGGTGCGCTATGTCGACGACACCACGTCGTGGGCGACGTCGGAGCCGGCGATCGACTACGTAGCGCTGACGGTCCTGCTGTTCGCAGGCTTCGCGGACTGACGCGGGCGGCACGTGCCGCCCGCTACGGCGGCCAGGCTCGGCGGCTCAGCTCCCGACCTTCTCCGTCCGGCCGATCTTGATGCCGAAGCCGGCGAGGCCGACGTACTGGCGGTCGTGCGAGGAGAGCAGCGCGATCGAGGTGACGCCGAGGTCGCGCAGGATCTGCGCGCCGACGCCGACCTCGCGCCAGCGGGCGCGCCGCTGGCGGGCGGAGAGATGCCGTTCGGCCTCCGGATCGCCCGAGGGGATCTCCTCGTCGTCCGGGCGCAGCACGGCGGGGTCGCGGATCAGCACGAACACGCCCCCCTTCACCCCGTCGAAGCGGGCGAGCGCCGAATCGAGCCAGCCCTTCGAGGTGGCCGAGCCGCGCAAGAGGTCCGACAGCACGTGCTCGCGGTGGATGCGGCAGGGGACGTCGTCGACGCCGACGACGTTTCCGACGGAGATCGCCACGTGCTGCAGCGGATCGAACGGTGTCTCGTAGACGTGCACGCGGGCGGTACGGCCGTGCGCGGCGACGTCGAACGAATCGGTGCGCCGGACGAACGTCTCCTTGCGCATGCGGTACTCGATCAGCTCCTCGATCGAGACGATCTTCAGCCCGTGCTCGCGGGCGAACTCGATCAGCTGCGGCAGCCGCTTCACCGTGCCGTCGTCGTTGACGACCTCGGCGAGCACGCCGATCGGCTCGAGGCCGGCGAGCGTCGCGAGGTCGGTCGCGGCCTCCGTGTGCCCGGACCGAGTGAGCACGCCGCCGTCGCGCGAGATCAGCGGGAAGATGTGGCCGGGGCGGACGAAGTCGTGCGCCGTGCAGTTGTCGTTCGACAGCGCGACGATGGTGTTGGCGCGCTCCTCGGCGGAGATGCCGGTGGTGAGGCCGACCTTGTAGTCGACCGTCACGGTGAAGGCGGTGCGCATCGGGTCGCGGTTGTTCGCCACCATCGGGGCGAGGTTGAGCCCTTCGGCGCGCTCGGGCGGCATCGGCACGCAGATGATGCCGCTGGTGTGGCGGATCATGAAGGCGATGCGCTCCGGCGTCGCCTTGGCGGCGGCCATGATCAGGTCGCCCTCGTTCTCGCGGTCGGTGTCGTCGACGACGACGACGAGCTCGCCGGCGGCGATCGCCGCGACGGCTTCCTCGATTGAGTTCAGCGCCATGCGGAGACGGGGTCCTCTGTGACGGGCGTGGCCTTGAGCCGGCGGGGTGACGTGACTTCGGCGTTCGCGGGCGCCTCGTCAAGCACCGTGGCGTCGCGACGGGCGGCCGACGCTCACTTCTCGGTCGCGGCGAAGCTGCCGTCCCAGTCGGCGGGGGGTGGCGAGACGCGGTAGCCGGCGATGCGCTCGGCGAGCATCGCGGTGTAGCCGGCGAGAGCGGGCAAGGCGGCGGATGCCGTGGCGGCGTGTCGCACGGCGTCGTCCCAGTCGCGGCGGCGGTAGGCGGCGAGCATTGCGGTGTGGCCGGCGAGCGCCGCGGCCGGACCATCGGGGCTGACCGGCAGGTCGCCAAACACTGTGGACACGGTGACGGCGTCGCTGCGGCCCTTCACGGTGACGCGGTCGAGTTCGACGACGGTGAGCACGCCGGCCACAGCGGCGGCGGTGTCGGGGCCGACGAGCAGCGGCACGCGGTAGAGCGTCGATAGGCCCTCGAGGCGGGAAGCGAGGTTGACCGCGTCGCCGAGCGCCGAATAGTCGAAGCGGCGCTGCGAGCCGAAGTTGCCGACGACGCAGTCGCCGGTGTTGATGCCGACGCCGACGGCGAGCGCCGGCACCGGCAGGCCGGGCGCCGTCTCGGCGGTGACGGCGCGGTTGAGGCGCGCGACCGCCGCGATCATTGCGAGGCCGGCGCGGACGGCACGCTCGGCGTGGCGCGGCTCGGCAAGCGGCGCGTTCCAGAACGCCATCACGCAGTCGCCGATGAACTTGTCGATGGTCCCGCCCTCGGCGAGCACCGCCTCCGACAGCGGATCGAGCAGCCGGTTGACCAGCGCGGTGAGCCGCTCCGGCTCGTCCTTCAGCGCCTCGGCGATGGCCGTGAAGCCGCGCACGTCGCAGAACAGGATGGTGAGCGTGCGCCGTTCGCCGCCGAGCTTCAGTGCCGCCGGGTCGCGGGCGAGGCGGTCGACCAGCGCGGGGGCAAGGTAGTGGGCGAAGGCCGCGGCGATGCGCCGGCGCAACCGCCGCTCCTCGGCGAAGTCGAGCCCGGCGCGGGCGGTGGTGGCGGCGACGAGCGCCACCGCCGGGGCAAGCGGCGGCAGCCAGAGGCGCCCGAAGCGCAGCATCGCCCAGCTGCCGATGAGCATTGCCAGCACCGACAGCGCCACCCAGCCGGCGGTGCGCCAGGTGACGAGCCGGACGGCGAAGGCTACCGCCAGCAGCGCCGCGGCGGTGAGCGCCACCCACTGGGCCCACGCCGGCGCCGGCACGACGTAGAGGCGGTGGCGGAGGTTGTCGAAGATCGTCGCCTGCACCTCGGCGCCGGCGGACAGACGCCCGGTGGTGGCGGTGAAGGCGGTCTCGAACACGTCCGTCGCCGCGGTGCCGAGCTCCGGCGCGTTCTGCAGGCTGTGGCCGATGATCACGGCGCTCCCCGCGAAGGTGTTCGGCGGCAGGAACGCCGCCGGATCGAGCGCCTGATAGTAGGAGACGGTCGGGTAGGTGCGCGGCGGGCCGAAATACTGGATCAACGCGCCCTCGGGCACCGGCGGCGGGGTGGCATTGGCCGTGCCGTCGGCGGTGGCGAGCAGGCGGGCGGCGAAACCGTCGGGAAAGCGCGGCATCCGCCGCAGCGTGCCGTCGCCGTCGAGGAACACCGAGGCGATGCCTGGCTCGGCGCCGGCGGCGGTGAGCGCGTCGATCGGCTCGACGACGATCGTCTGCACCGCCTGGGGCGTCTCGATCGCCGTCACCTCGGCGGCGAGCACGACATCCTCCCCCATCGCGGCGGCAAGCGCGGCGTCGGCGTCCGGCGCCGACGGCTCGGCGAAGATGAGGTCGACGCCGATGGCGGTGGCGCGGGCGGCGCGCAGCTTTTCAATCAGCCGGGCGTGCAGGTCGCGCGGCCACGGCCACTGGCGGCCGATCTCGGCGAGCGACGGCTCGTCGATTGCCACCACGACGACGCCGGGCCGCTCCGGCACCGGCGGCAGCGCGGTGGAGACGATGTCGTAGAGCTTGTCGTCGGTGAGGCGCCACGAGGGAAGGTGGGAGAGGGCGGCGACGGCGAGCGCCGCCGCAAGGGCGAGGAGAACGGTGACGGCGGGGCGGGGGAGGCGGTGGCCGTTGCCATTCGGGGTCGGCGCGCCGGCCATCTCAGAACTTCGCCGTGAAAGTGGCGAGGAAGGTGCGGCCGGGGCCCGGGATGTCGAGCGCCACGTCGTGCTGGCGGTCCAGCAGGTTGTAGACGCTAAAGTCGATCTGCATGTGGCGGTCGGGGGACTGCCAGGTGGCGATCACGTCCGTCGTGGCGAACGGATCGAGCATGTACTTGAAGCGGGCGCCCGAACGCTCGCCGATATAGCTTTCCGCGACCGTGAACTGGAAGCCGGATGGATGGACGAAGCTCAGTCCGCCCGTCACCTTGAAGTCCGGCACGAGGGGCAGCGGCGCGCCATCGTTGCGGCCGCCGGAGGTGTTCTCGGAGTCCGTCCAGGCGGCGTTGGCGAAGGCGCCGAAGCCGTGGCCGAGCCAGAGGTTGGCGGCGACCGACAGGCGGTCGAGGCGGCCTTCTGGGACCGTGGGGTAGGCGAGAATGTTCGGCGCCTGGATGAGGAAGCGCGAGAAGGTCTGGTGCTGGTACTCGACGGCGGTGAAGAACCGCTCTGTCCACTCCGCGTCCCACCGCACGGCTGCGGTATTGACGTCGCCCCCCAGGAAGACGGGGATCGGGTTCGGCGTGAGCCCGAAGGTGGTGATCGGCGAGAGGGTGAAGTTGGTGCCCGTCTCGGTGTCGACCCGCCCCATCGCCCGCAGCCAATGGCCTTCGACGGGGGTCCAGGCGACGGCGATGCGCGGGTCCAGGGCGTCATCGTCGGTGTCAGACAGCAGCGTTCCGAAGGCACCGGCCTCGACCTGCAGGGCGCTCGAAATCTTCCAGATGCCGTCGACGTAGAGACGGGCGAAGTGCCGCATGCCGTCCTCGTTGCCCCGCCTCGTGATCGGCGGCGGCACGTTCCCCGGATAGTCGCGCCGGGTGAACTTGCTGTCGTCCGACTCGCCTCCGAACTCGACGCCGCTGCGCACCGTGACGGCGCCGATCTCGACGAGGTGCGCGATCGCGCCTTCCAGCGCTTCGGCGCGCCCGCGCTGATCGGAGATCGTGGTGGTGTCGCAGGCAAGGTTGCAGGTGATGCTCGTCGTCCTGTCGCTCGCGCCGGACGCGGCGACGGCGGCCGACAGGACATTGTGGTAGCCGAAGGTGTGGCTCCAGCCGAGGATGGCCTGTGCGGTCGCGCCCTGCTGCTGGTCGGAGCGGGTGCGGAAATGCGCCTGTCCCGGAACCGGCAGATCGGCCTTGCCCGCTTCGAACAGGAAGACGACGCGGTCGAAGGGTGTCGGCGCAATGCCGAGCTGCACCTGCGCGCTCTGTTGCACGAGCTCGTCGTTGCGGCGGGCGCCCTCGGTCTTCAGGCCGTCCGCGGCTACGAGGTAGGCGGTGGGGATCGACGTGTTGTCGAAGCCTTCCACGGTGACGGCGCCAGTGGTTCCGAAGTGATCCTCGTCGCGGACGACGGTTCCGAGGCCCGCCGTCACGTCATTGAAGGGGCGCTTGAGGAAGTCGGTCCAGCGGTTGCGGGCCGAGAGCGCGAGCGGCTCCAGCAGCAGGCCCTGAACATAGAGCCGGCGTGCATCGCCGCGCATGGTGAGGCCGAGATCGGGGCCGTCCAGGGCGGAGCGGACGCCGAACGGGTTCGGCACATCCGCTGTCGACTGGTCGAAGTAGCCGCCTGACTCGAACGGATCGAACGCGAGGTCGCCGTAGTACCGGCCCCAGGCATTGAGGTTCAGCAGCAGGTACGGGTTCTGCAGAAATGTTCCCGACTTGCGCGAGTAGGCGAGGCTGCCGCTGAAATAGTCGCCGCGCTGCCGGTAGCGGGCCATCGCCTCGCGGGCACTGGCGATGGCGGTGTCGGGATCGAGGGCGTCGACTGCCATGCCGGAGCGGATCACCGACGGCAGCGGGTCGCTCGGGTCGAGGCGGTGGGCGTTGTCGATCTGCTGGATCGCCTCCTGCCGTTCGCCCGCCTGGTAGAGCGCGATGGCGAGATCACGCAGCGACGTCGCGTCGGCCGGGTCGATGGCGGTCGCCTTCAGGAGCGTCTCGACGGCGCGCGTCTCGTCGCCCGTCTGCACGTAGTAGCGGCCGAGATTGTCGTAGACGGGGGCGATGGTCGGATCGAGGGCGAGCGCGCTGTCGATCGCCGGCTTGGCATCCCGAGGGCGGTTGCGGTCGAGCAGCCAGCTCGCGAAATTGGCATAGGCGACGGCGTTCTGCGGATCGGCCTCGATGGCGCGCGTGTAGGCGGCGTGCGCCTCGACCACGGCGTCGCGCTCGCTCTCGGCCGATCCGACCCGGTTCCACGCCGCGGAATCACCCGGTGCAGTCGCGACCGCCGCCTTCGCCTTCGCGAGCGCCAGGTCGGTGTCGAGGATGACGTGTGAGGCGACTGTCGCCTCGGCATAGAGCGTCAGGCTGTCCTCGGGATCGATGGCGCGGGCGCGCTCGGCCGCCTCGCGCATCTCGTCGCGGCGGTCGAGCAGCAGCGCCGCCTGCACGCGCTCCGCCGGCAGCACCACGGCGTCGGGAAAGCGCGCCTCGGCGGCGCGGAGCACCTCGAGTTCGGCCTCCGGGCCGTCGGTGAAGCCGGCGAGCCAGGCCCGCGCCAGCGCCGCGTAGGGGTCGGTGGCCGCGAGCGCGTCGGAGGGCGGATCGACGGCGACGGTCGGGTCGGCGAGCGCGGCTGCGTAGAAGCGTCCGTAGATCGCGGAGGCGCGGCGGCGGCCGTCGAGGCGGGGCTCGGCCGCCTCGAACAGCCGCTGCGCCTCGCGGTAGCGCAGCTCAGAGCCGGCGATCAGAGCCTCGACGAGGTCGGTGCGGGCCTGCTGCGCCGAGGTCAGAGGACGCGCGCGGGCATCGGCGAGGGCCGCCGCGGCGGCCTGGCGGCCGGTGACGGCGAGCGACACCTCGGCGAGCGTCAGCCACTCCTCGGCGCTGCGGGCGGCGGGCGGGATCGCCTCGAGGCGGGCGCGCACGGCGCGCATCTCGCGGCGGCCGAGCGGCGAGGCGGGCAGCATGTCGAAGACGCCGCGCAGCGTACGGTAGAAGTGCATCTGCTGGCGGTCGGTCGGGTTGACGCCGTAGACGCGCGTCGGCGCGCCGCCGATCGTCGCGACCGCCGCCTCGCCGGCCGAGATGGTCAGGGTTCCCTGCGGGTTCGTCATCTCGACGACACCCTCGAACACCGTCAGCGTGGTGCGCGCGCCGTCGACCGACACCGACCAGTCGGTGCCGCGGATCGCCGTGGTGGCGGCCGGCGTGTCGATGATCACCGCACCGCCGCCGCGCTGGGCGCGCGCCCAGACGGCGCCCTCGGTCAGCGAGAGCTCGGTCGGACCGGCGGCGGCCGCCGCCTTGACGACGAGCGTCGAGTTGCGGCCGACGCGCATCTGCGTGCGGTCGGAAAACAGTAACGCCAGCGTGCCGATGGCGCCGGTGCGCAGCGTGTCGCCGGCGAGCACGGCCTGGGTGATCAGCGCGGGGCGCCAGCTGCGCTCGGCGACGAACAGCACCTCCTCGCCGCCCTTCGCCGCGACGATCTCGCCGGCGGCGGGGGAAGGGCGGGCGATGACGCCCACTCCGGACGACGGCAGCGCGACCGGGATCGCGGCGGGCGCTTGCTGAGCTTCAGCGGTGGACGAGACAAGGCCGGCAACGGCCAGCAGGAAGCAGGCAGTCGAGAGGAGACGCAAAATCGAACCCGAATCAACACGCGGCCGGGCAGGGAACGGACGCACCCACGGTAATGGCGGCTGAACGGACGGCAGAACGCCGTCCGGGCCGATCGGCGGACGGGCGATCGGCCGCGCGAAACCTGTCCCGGCCGAAGCGGCCCGGTCAACCCGCCGGGCGATCACCGTTCGTCCGGCGATAGTCACGATCGCTTGCACCGTCGGCCGCCCCGCCGTCGCCCGTCATGCAGGATGCCAGTCTAGCGCCGTCGTGCGACGTCCCGGAAGCGCGCTGAAGACGCGACGCGGCGGTCGCCGGCGGTTTGCGGTCGATCATTTGTGCGGTTCGTGGATTTGCGTAAGCTAGGCGCACGCCGTGCACGTGGCGTGCGATGGGGATCGACATGGGCAAGAAGCAGAAGAACGGGAAACGCAAGGACGACAGTGCAGTCACGGAGAAGCCCGCCGCCTCCGACTTCCACTACGCCGAGGAGCTGCAGCGGCTGCAGGTGGAGATCGCCTACCTGCAGGCGTGGGTGAAGGAGAGCGGTGCCCGCATCGTGGTGATCTTCGAGGGCCGCGACGCCGCCGGCAAGGGTGGCGTCATCAAGCGCATCACCGAGAAGGTCAGCCCGCGCGTCTTCCGCGTCGTGGCGCTGCCGGCGCCGACCGAGCGGGAGAAGTCGCAGATGTACATCCAGCGCTACATCCCGCACCTGCCGGCGGCGGGCGAGGTCGTGATCTTCGATCGCAGCTGGTACAACCGGCCGGGCGTCGAGCGCGTCATGGGCTTCTGCACCGATGCGCAGGCGCACCGCTTCCTAGAGCAGGCGCCGCGCTTCGAGGCGACGCTGGTCGAGTCCGGTCTCATCCTGCTGAAGTACTTCCTCGACGTCAGCGAGGAGGAGCAGGAGCGGCGCTTCCGGCAGCGCATCGACGATCCGCTGCGCCAGTGGAAGCTGAGCCCGATGGACATCGAGTCCTACCAGCGCTGGTGGGACTACACCGTCGCCTACGACGAGATGATCCGCATGACAGACAGCATCCACGCGCCGTGGTGGGTGGTGCCGTCGGACGACAAGAAGCGGGCGCGCATCAACTGCATCTCGCACCTCTTGAGCCGCATCCCCTACGAGAAGGTCAAGTTCGAAAAGCCCAAGCTCGGGGACAGGCAGAAGCGGCCGAAGGACGTGGTCGAGGACACGAGCTTCCGCAACATCGTGCCGCACGTCGGCTGACGGCGGTTGGCGAAGGGCGCGGCGGAGCGATCAGGTGGCGCCGCCGCGCCAGTCCTCACGCCGCGTCCGGTGCCCAGGACAGGAAGAAGCCGACGTCGCCCGGCATGCCGCCCGGGAAGTTGATGATCGACGCCTTCAGCTTGTAGCCCTGCGGCTGCGCCACCGTCTTGTAAACCTCGAACAGCTCTTTGGCCTTGCCCTGCAGCGTCGACGGCCAGTCCAGATCGGCGCTGTTGATGGCGCGGCCGCTGTCGGTGCACAGCTCCGAGGGGAAGGTGTAGACGAGCGCTTCGAGCTTGCCGGCGGTCACCGCCTGCATGACGACGCGGCGGATCATCGCTCGTTCCTCCTCGCCGAGGTGGCCCTTCAGGAAATCCTCCGCGAACTGGGCACGCTTCTGCTGCTCGATCTTCTGGCGAGCCATCTGCTCGTCGACTTCCTTCATCTGCTTCTCGAGCATCATCATCCGCAGCGCCTCGGCGCTGACGGGCTGCCCCGGCTTACCGGTCTCGTTCTCGGCCATGTTTCGTCCCCTTACGCGATCCCGCGGACACGCTCTTCGAAGGCGCCCGTCCACCCCGGCACGACTGCACCGGCAGCATAGCGGCAGATGAGGAGGGATCGGAAATCACGTCGCTGATCTGGATCAAAGCGGATGCGTCGCATGCGCCTTGCCGCCGCGGCGTTCTCGACGGGTCGGTCGCCAGGGCATACACTCGCAAGCGAGATCGGAGGGGGCAGCGGAGGCGACGCCTTGAGTGCGACGGCGCGGAGCTTTCTCGACGGGCAGGTGCTGATCGCCATGCCCTGGATGTCCGACGAGCGCTTCTCGCGGACGCTGATCTACCTGTGTGCCCATTCCTCCGACGGTGCGATGGGCATCGTGCTCAACCAACTGGTCAGCCACGTCTCGTTTCCGGAGTTGCTCGTGCAGCTTGACGTGATCCCGGCGAGCCAGCAGATCCGGCTGCCGTCGCCGGCGCGCGCGATGCGGGTGCACCGCGGCGGGCCGGTCGAGACCGGGCGCGGGTTCGTGCTGCACTCGGCCGACTTCTACATCGAGAACTCGACGCTGCCGATCGACGACGGTGTCTGCCTGACGGCGACGCTCGAGATCCTGAAGGCGATCGCGGAAGGGCGTGGACCGGCGCACGCGCTGCTGGCGCTCGGCTACGCCGGCTGGGCACCGGGGCAGCTCGAGAGCGAGATCCAGCACAATGGCTGGCTGACGGTCCCGGCCGACGACGAGCTGCTGTTCGGGTTCGATCTCGAGCACAAGTACGACCGCGCCTTCCAAAAGCTCGGCGTGCATCCCGGCTGGCTGTCCTCCGACGTCGGCCACGCCTGAGCATCGCGGCGCCGCGCACGGCAAGATGGCCACGACCGGCTGGAATTGCCGCGCCCGGCGAGGGTCTCCCGTTCTTGCCGCTGATCGGAGCGCTCGATAGGATCGCCGCCGGTCGGGCGGCCGCGCCGACCGGTCGGATGAACGGTCGCCCAGACGACGACCGTGGTGGAGGAAGCGCCGGTTTGCGTTATGTCAGCACCCGCGGGAGGGCACCCGCGCTCGGCTTCGTCGACGTGCTGCTCGCCGGGCTCGCCCGCGACGGCGGCCTCTATGTGCCCGAGACCTGGCCGAGGCTGACCGCCACCGAGATCGCCGGGCTCGCCGGCCGACCCTACGACGAGGTGGCGTTCGAGATCATCCGCCGCTTCGTCGACGGCGAGTTAGCCGACGCCGATCTCAGGGCGATGACGGCCGAGGCCTATGCCGGCTTCGGCCATCCGGCGGTGACGCCGCTCGTGCAACTTGGCCCCGGCCATTTTCTCTGCGAACTCTTTCACGGGCCGACGCTCGCGTTCAAGGACGTGGCGATGCAGCTCATCGCCCGCATGATGGACCACGCGCTCGCCACGCGCGGGGCGCGCGCCACCATCGTCGGCGCGACCTCCGGCGACACCGGGGCGGCGGCGATCGAGGCGTTCCGCGGCCGCAGCGCCGTCGACGTGGTGATCCTGTTCCCCGACGGGCGCGTCTCGCCGGTGCAGCGCCGGCAGATGACGACACCCGCCGACGCCAACGTGCACGCGCTCGCCGTCGCCGGCACCTTCGACGACTGCCAGGCGATCGTGAAGGCGCTGTTCAACGACCACGCTTTCCGCGACCGCGTGGCGCTCGCCGGCGTCAACTCGATCAACTGGGCGCGCATCGTCGCGCAGGTCGTCTACTACTTCGTCGCCGCGGTGGCGCTGGGATCGCCGCACCGGAAAGTGTCGTTCACGGTGCCGACCGGCAATTTCGGCGACGTCTTCGCCGGCTACGTCGCCGAACGGATGGGGCTGCCGATCGAGAGGCTCGTCGTCGCCACCAACGTCAACGACATCCTGGTGCGGACGCTCGACGGCGGCCGCTACGAGGTGCGCTCGGTGTTCGCCACGCAGTCGCCGTCGATGGACATACAGGTCTCGTCGAACTTCGAGCGGCTGCTGTTCGAGGCGACCGGCCGCGACGGCGGGGCGGTCGAGCGGATGATGGCCGGGCTCGGACAGAGCGGCGCCTTCACCGTTCCGGCGGATGCGCTCGCCGCGATGCGCGGCCTGTTCGTCGCCGGCAGCACCGACGAGGCGGCGACGCGCGCGACCATCGCCGCGACCTACGCCGGGTGCGGCACCCTGCTCGATCCGCACACCGCCGTCGCCGTCGCCGTCGCCGAGCAGCACCTCGATCCGCGCGTGCCGATGGTGACGCTCGCCACCGCCCATCCGGCGAAGTTCCCCGACGCCGTCGCAGCCGCGACCGGGCTCCGGCCGGCACTGCCGGCGCGCCTCGCCGACCTGATGGAGCGGTCGGAGCGCGTCACGCCCATGGCTGCCGAAGCCGGGGCGGTCGCCGCCTTCATTACTGCCAACAGCCGCGCCGTCGCGGCGGAGGCCTGAGAATGCCCGTTGAAGTCACCCGCCTCGACAATGGTCTGACCGTCGCCACCGAGACGATGCCGCACATCGAAAGCGCGGCGATCGGCATCTGGGTCGGCGCCGGCTCCCGCTCCGAACGGGAGGGCGAACACGGCATCTCGCACCTGCTCGAGCACATGGCCTTCAAGGGCACCGAGCGGCGCTCGGCCCGCATGATCGCCGAGGAGATCGAGGCGGTCGGCGGCGAGCTGAACGCCGCCACCAGCGTCGAGAACACCTACTACTACGCCCGCGTGCTCGGCGCGCACGTGGCGCTCGCCACCGACATCCTCGGCGACATCCTGCTCGAGTCGGCGTTCGACCCGGACGAACTGAAGCGTGAGCAGCACGTCATCGTGCAGGAGATCGGCGCCGCCCATGACGCGCCGGAGGATCGGGTGTTCGACCTGTTCCAGGGGGCGGCGTGGCCGCAGCAGCCGATCGGCCGGCCGATCCTCGGCACCGTCGAGACGGTGCGGGGCTTCGGGCCGCCGGCGCTGCGCTCCTATCTCGGCACGCACTACCGTGCCCCCGGCATGGTGCTGTCGGCGGCTGGCGCCCTCGAGCACGCGGACGTGGTGGCGCTGGCACGCGAGACGTTCGCGCCGCTGCACCACGAGGACGCGCCGCCGGCGCCGGACGCCGGCTACGTCGGCGGAGAGTTCCGCGAGGAGCGCGACCTGCAGGAGACGCAGATCGTGCTCGGCTTCGAGGGCCGGCGCTACAGCTCGCCGGACTTCTACCCGGCGCAGATCCTCGCCTCGGTGCTCGGCGGCGGCATGTCGTCCCGGCTGTTCCAGGAAATCCGCGAGAACCGGGGCCTCTGCTACTCGATCTACGCCTTCCACTGGGGCTTCACCGACACCGGGCTGATGGGCGTGCACGTCGCCACCGGCGACGGCGACGTGCCGGAACTCGTCGACGTGCTGACGGCCGAGCTCGCGAAGGCGGCCGGCGAGATCGGCGAGGCGGAGATCGACCGTGCGCGCGCGCAGATGCGCGCCGGGCTGCTGATGTCGCGCGAGAGCGCCGCGTCGCGGGCGAGCCAGGTGGCCCGGCAGATCCTCGTGCACGGGCGGCCGCTGCCGATGCAGGAGATCCTGTCGCGCATCGATGCCGTGACCATCAGCGATGTGCGCCGCGTCGCGGAAGAGGTGATCCGCGGGACGTCCCCGACGCTTGCCGCGATCGGTCCGCTCGAGGGCCTCGACCGGGTCGGTGACATCGCCGCCCGGCTCGGCTCGGCCGTTCCCGTCAACGCCTGACGGTGCAGGAGGGCGCGGCGGTGTTCCTGCGCGGCGTCGCTCTCAGGGATGCCGGACCAGTGATCCGCGGGCCCGGGATCACGGTGCGGGCGCCGACAATGGCGGACTATCCGGCATGGGCAGCGCTGCGGGAAGAGAGCCGCCAATTCCTGGCGCCGTGGGAACCGAGCTGGGCACCCGACGAACTGACGCGAGCCGCCTTCCGCCGACGACTGAAGCGCTATGGCCGGGACATCCGCGACGACGTCGGCTACCCGTTCCTGGTGTTCCGCGCCGGTGACGACGTGCTGCTGGGTGGGCTGACGCTGGCCTATGTGCGCCGCGGCGTCACCCAGTCCTGCACGCTCGGCTACTGGATGGGCGCGCGATACGCCGGCCGGGGTGTCATGACGGCGGCCGTCAGGACTGTCATTCCGTTCGCCTTCGACACGCTCAAGCTGCATCGGGTGGAAGCGGCCTGCCTGCCGTCCAACGAGGCCTCAATCCGCCTCCTCGAAAAGGTCGGATTCCGGCGTGAGGGCTATGCGCACCGCTATCTCTGCATCAACGGGGATTGGCGCGATCACGTTCTCTTCGCCCTCGTGGCAGACGAGCCGCGTGCGACGTTCTCCGGCACGGCCGTGTCGGACGACGGGCGGGCGATCCTTGTGGAGGCCGGTGCGAGCCGGTAGGTCTGCGTCACTTCTTGCTCGTTCGCGCCCTCGCCTGCGTCCTCTTGGAGGCCCGCCTTTGTCTGTCTTGCACCGGCTCGTCGCCCTGTTCGTCCTGGCGACGGCCATCCTCTGCGGCCAGGTCGCATCCGCCTCCGAGGCGGTGCCGGTGCCGGCGGACGTCAAGGCGATCGACCTCACGCGCAGCCTCGACTACTACCGCAACCTCGAGGATCGCGTCGCCGTCTCGACGGCACCGGGGCCGGACGGCATCGTGCGGCGCATCGAGGTGCGCTCGATCGACGGCTCACCCGCCTACTGGGGCGTACTGGCGCTCTCCAATCCCGGCGACGAGCAGATCGACCGGCTGCTGGTGTCGCCGTTCTACCGGCTGTCGCGCTCGAAGCTGATCTGGCCGGACCTCGGCTCCAGCCGCATCATCGCGGTGACGCCGAGCCAGGGCATCGCGCCGGAGCGGCTGCCGAGCCGCGACGCCGACGTCTTCCGCATCACCCTCGATCCAGGCGCCGTCGTCACCTACGTGATGGAATTGCGCGCGCCGCGGCTGCCGCAGCTCACCTTGTGGGAACCGGACGCCTACCGCAGCAGCGTCAACGCCTACTCGCTCTACAAGGGCATCGTGCTCGGCATCGCCGGGCTGCTCGCGGTCTTCCTCACCATCGTCTTCGTCGTGAAGGGGACGGTGCTGTTCCCGGCCACCGCCGCGCTCGCCTGGGCGGTGCTCGGCTTCATCATGATCGACTTCTACTTCCTCGACGACGTGCTGCAGATCAACGTCTCGGAGGACAGGTTCTACAGAGCCGCATCGGAGGTGATGCTCGCCGTCACGATGCTGGTCTTCCTCTACGCCTACCTCAATCTCGGACGCTGGCACGTCCGCTACAGCCACGCACTGTTCGGGCTGATCATCCTGCTGGTGGCGCTGCTCGGCGTCGCCTTCGCGGAGCCCCGCGTCGCCGCGGGCATCGCCCGCGCCTCGCTGGCGGTGATCGGCGGCATCGGCCTCATCCTGATCGGCGTGCTCGCCGTCAAGGGCTCCGACCGGGCGGTGATGCTGATCCCAACGTGGGCGCTGTTCGTCGCCTGGCTGGTCGGGGCGGGGCAGGCGATCACGGGCGGCATCGTCAACGACATCGTGCAGCCGGCGTTGTCCGGCGGGCTCGTGCTGATCGTGCTCCTGATCGGCTTCACCGTGCTGCAGCACGCGTTTGCCGGCGGCTCGGTAATCCAGGGGCCGGTGAGCGACGTCGAGCGGGCGGCGCTGGCCTTGACCGGGTCGGGCGATCCGATCTGGGATTGGGACATCGACCGCGACCGCATCTACACGAGCCGTTCGATCGAGCGGCAGCTGGGGCTCGACGCCGGCAAGCTGCAGGGGTCGGCGGTCAACTGGCTCGAGGTGCTGCATCCGCAGGACGGCGACCGCTTCCGTCTGCTGCTCGACGCGGTGGTCGAGCAGCGCCGCGGCCGGTTGTCCGAGGTGTTCCGCCTGCGTTCCGAGGAGGGTCACTTCCGCTGGTTCCACCTGCGCGCGCGGCCGATCGTCGGCGCCGACGGGTCGGTGGTGCGCTGCATCGGCACGCTGCTCGACGTCACCGACATCAAGGGCGTCGAGGAGCGGCTGCTGCACGACGCCATCCACGACAACCTGACCGGCCTGCCGAACCGCGAACTCGCCGTCGACAGGCTCGAGATTGCCCTCAACCGGGCGCGTCACGAGGCGGCGACGCGGCCGATCGTGGTGGCGCTCGGCATCGACAATTTCCACATTGTCAACGAGAGCTTCGGCCCGTCGATCGGCGACAGCGCGCTGCTGACGGTCGCCCGGCGCCTGCAGCGGCTCCTGAAGCCGCTCGATACGCTCGCCCGTGTCGGCGGCGACACCTTCGCGATCGTCGTGCTCTCCGAGCGCGATCCGGCGCGCGTCGCCGCGCTCGCCGACGAGATCCGCCGGCAGGTCCGTGCCGCCATCTCCTTCGCCGACCGCGAGATCTCGCTCACCGTGTCGATCGGCATCGCCTCCGCCGAGCCGGGCTCGCGCTCGGCCGCCGAGCTTCTGTCCGATGCCGAGCTCGCGATGGTGCATGCAAAGCGCCTCGGCGGCGACCGCTCGGCAACGTTCACGCCGGTGCTGCGGCGGCTCGCCGGCGAGCTCGCCTCGCTCGAGACCGACCTCGGTCGGGCGATCGCCGAGAACGAGATCCGCATTGAGTGCATCCCGATCCACGGTGTCGGCGAACGGGGCGTCGCCGGCTTCGAGCTGCTGGCGCGCTGGGACCACCCGCGCCGCGGCCGTATCGATCCGCAGGCGACGATGCACCTCGCCGAGCGCGGCGGGCTCGTCAACGAGCTGACGCTGTTTGCCATCGAGCGCTCGGCGAAGCTGCTCGCCGAATGGCAGGAGCTCGCGCCGCGCGAGAAGCCGCTGTTCGCCTGGGTCAGCCTGCCGGCGGTGGGCGTGATGAACCAGGACCTCGTCTCCGACGTGAAGGCGGCGCTGGCGCGGACGGAGGTCGCTCCCGGCACGCTGCTGATCGGCGTCACCGAGGCCGCGGTGACGGAAAACCCGGAGCTGTCGTCGCTGGTGCTGCGTCGCCTGCACGAACTGGGCGCCGGCCTGGCACTCGACGAGATCGGGGCGGAATGGTCGGCGATCGGCGTGCTGAGCGGGCTCGCGACCGATGTGGTGCGCATCCGGCCGGCCCGCTTCCGCGCGACCGAGACAGCCTCGAAGGCGGCGATGCTGAAGACCGTCGTCGAACTCTCGCACGGGCTCGGGGCGCGGGTGCTGGCGAGCGGCGTCGAAAGCGAGGCGGAACTCGCGGAGGCCTCCGCAGCGGGTTGCGATTTCGGCCAGGGCCGCCACTTCGGCGCACCCGTCAACGTCGATGCGGTCCGCCGCCTGCTCGGCCGCCCGCTGCAACAGACGGGAACCTGACCTCGCCAGGCCACGATCCCGGCTAGGGCACGATCACGTCGACGGGCCGCGCCGCTCGCACGATCTCGACGGGAACGGTGCCGAACGTGTCTCCGTCGATCTGGCAGGGGACGGGTCCCGCCGACTCGAAGCGACAGGTCGTCACCTCGCGCGTGACGATGCCGCCGCCGTTGCCGAAGCGGCCGGCGAGCAGGGCGAGGCCCATCCGCACCACCGCCCACGGGTCGTCGCGCACGACGGCGAAGAGGTAGAGCTCGGGCCGCGCCGCCGATGCCTGCGGGCAGACCAGGAACGGGCCGCCGTAGCGCGACACCTTGAGCACCACCGCCATCCGGCACACCAGCCGCTCGCCGTCCGCCGTGACGATGACGTCCGGCGGCCGCGGTCGAAAGGCGAGGCGCAGCGCCGTCCAGGCGTAGGCGATCTTGCCGCATCGCCGCTTCATGTCGAGCGGCACGGCGTGCACGACGGCGGCGTCGAACCCGGCCGACACCATCAGCACGAACGGCCGCCGGTTCGCCAAGCCGTAGTAGAGCGGTCGCGTCTGCCGGCGGGCGATGACGCCCGCAAGGGCCTCGGGATCGAACGGCAGGCGCAGTTCGTGGGCGAGCACGTTCGCCGTTCCGAACGGCACGACGGCGAGCGCCGGCGGCGTCGCGACCTTCTCGAACCCGGCGATCGCCTCGTTTACCGATCCGTCGCCGCCGGCCACGACGACCGTCCCGATCGCCGCGTCCGACCGGCCGCAGATGTCGGCGATCTCGCCGGCGCGCCCGGTGAGGTGCACGGTGACGGGGATGCCGCGGCGCGTGAGCTCCGCTGCGATCGTGTCGAGCGTCTCCCGACGGAAGCCGCCGGCGGTCGGGTTGGCGAGCATCAGCACGCCGCGCGCCGGCCCCTCTCCATCCTGGCGGAGATCGCGCCCGTCGAGCGGTGCCGTCGTGGTCACTTCACCGGCTCGCGGGGCGACGCCGCCGCGCGGACGTCGGCGATGCCCTGGCGGGCGAGAACGTCGGCGCGCTCGTTGTCGACATTGCCGGCGTGGCCGCGCACCCAGTGCCACGCGACGTCGTGCTCGTTGCGCGCCGCGTCGAGGCGCTGCCAGAGGTCGGCGTTCTTCACCGGCTTGCGGTCGGCGGTCTTCCAGCCGTTGCGCTTCCAGTTGTCGATCCACGACAGGATGCCGTTGCGCACGTATTCGGAGTCGGTGAAGAGGTCGACCGGCACGCGCCGCTTCAGGCTCTCCAGCGCGGCTGCGGCTGCCGTCAGCTCCATGCGGTTGTTGGTGGTCATCGGCTCGCCGCCGTACAGCTCGCGCTCGCGGCCGTTCCAACGCAGCACGACGCCCCAGCCGCCCGGCCCGGGGTTACCGGAGCAGGCCCCGTCGGTATAGGCGACGACGCGCCCGTCCGCCCCGGCCTCGGCGGAAGGGGCAGGGGTGTCCGGTTTGGTGCGCTTGCCCGGCTTCTTCACGCGTCGATCCCGTAGCCGCCGATATCCGAGACTGTCTCGTGGAAGCGCAGCTTGCGCAGGTATTCGATCGGATCCTTCGGCGTCACCAGCGCGCCCGGCGGCACCCGCAACCAGTCGTGCAGACGGGTCAGCAGGAAGCGCATGGCGGCACCGCGCGCCAGCACCGGCAACGCCGCCGCCTCCGTCGCCGACAGCGGCCTGACCTGCCGGTAGGCGGAGATCAGGGCGCGCGCCTTGGTGACGTTGAAGGCGTGGTCCGGCTCGAAGCACCAGGCGTTCAGGCAGATCGCGACGTCGTAGGCGAGTGCGTCGGTGCACGCGAAATAGAAATCGATGATGCCCGACAGCCGGCCACCGAGAAAGAAGGCATTGTCGGGGAACAGGTCCGCGTGGATGACGCCGCGCGGCAACGCCGCCGGCCACGTCGCCGCGATGGCGTCGAGCGAACGGTCGATCTCGTCGGCGAGGCCCGGCGCCACTTGGTCGGCGTGTTCGCGCGAGCGCTCGAACAGCGGCCGCCACGAGGCCTGGCCGAGCGAGTTCGGCCGATGCATGGGGAAATCGATACTTGCAGCGTGCATGCGGGCGAGGCCCGCCCCGAGCGCCGCGCAGTGCTCCACGGTCGGCCGCCGGGGCCAGACGCCGTCGAGGAAGGTGATGATCGCCGCCGGCCGGCCGGCGAGCGTGCCGAGGCTCTCGCCGTCGCGCTTCGCGAGCGGTGTCGGACAGGCGACGCCGCGTTCGGCGAGATGGCGCATCAGGCCGAGGAAGAACGGCAGGTCGGCCGGGTCGACGCGCTTTTCGTAGAGGGTCAGGATGAAGCGGCCGCGGGTCGTGTGCAGCAGGAAGTTGGAGTTCTCGACCCCCTCGGCGATGCCCTTGAACGACGTCGGCTCGCCGATCTCATAGGCGGCGACGAAGCCCGCGAGCTCCTCGTCGGAAACCTCGGTGTAGACCGCCATCGCCGCCGCGTTCCTATTCCGCCGCGCTCTGGCGCAGTTCACGCGGCAGGTTGAAGGCGACGGTCTCTTCGGCGGTCCGCACGCTCTCGAGGTGGATTTCGTAGCGTTGAGAGAAGGCTGCGATGACTTCCTCGACGAGGATCTCCGGAGCGGATGCCCCCGCGGTGAGCCCGAGCCGCCGGATCGGGCCGATCGCGTCCCAATCGATCTCGTCAGCCCTTTGCACCAGGAAGGCGCGCGGGCATCCGGCGCGCTCGGCGACCTCGCGCAGGCGCTGCGAGTTCGACGAATTCGGGGCGCCGACGACGATCATCGCGTCGACCAGCCCCGCCACGGCCTTCACCGCCTCCTGGCGATTGGTGGTGGCGTAGCAGATGTCGTCCTTGTGGGGCGGCGCAATCGCCGGGAAGCGGCGCTCAAGCACCGCGACGATGTCGCGGGTGTCGTCGACGGAGAGCGTCGTCTGGGTGATCCAGGCGAGCGACGCCGGATCGCGTGGCGCGAACGCCTCGGCATCGGCCACCGTCTCCACCAGCGACACCACACCGGCCGGGAGCTGGCCCATGGTCCCGACCACCTCGGGGTGGCCGGCGTGGCCGATCAGCACGACCTCGCGCCCCTTGCGATGCTGGATCTCGGCCTCGCGGTGGACCTTGGAGACGAGCGGGCAGGTGGCGTCGAGATAGAGGAGCTGGCGCGAGCGCGCCGCGGCGGGGACCGATTTCGGCACGCCATGGGCGGAGAAGATCACCGGCTGGCCGGTGTCGGGAATCTCGTCGAGTTCCTCGACGAACACCGCGCCCTTCGCCTTCAGCGCTTCGACGACGAATCGGTTGTGGACGATCTCATGGCGGACGTAGACAGGAGCGCCATAGCGGGCGAGCGCCAGCTCGACGATCTGCACGGCCCTGTCGACGCCTGCACAGAAACCGCGCGGCGCGCACAACAGGACGTCGAGGCGCGGAAGAGGCTGGTTGCGATCGCTGTGCATGGGCTCGTTCGCGGACGGCCTTGGTGCCGCCCCGCTTCTGGCAATAGAAGTAGCGGGTCGCGAGGTGTCAAGCACGCCGGGGCGCGACGAAACGGGGCCCGCGGCCGGTGCGGGCGACGAGGAGAGGTCGACTTGACGGCGTTCGGTCATGCGCAACTTTCGCGGCGGCTCGCATCGGCGGCCGCACTGGTGGCCCTCGGGCTCGGGCTCGGCGGCTGCTTCGGCGCCCCGGAGGAACCCGGCGTAGCGCCGGCGTCGACGCCGCTCGGCCAGTTCCTGCGCGGCTCCACCGCCGAGCCGCAGGAGATGGACCCGAACCTCTACAAGCCGATCGTCCGCTGTCCGCCGGTGACGATCCGCCAGGGCACCGAGACGCACGTCATCTTCAGGGGCGGAAAGCCCGGCGACCCGAATGCCGTCGGCTTCCAGGCGACCCTTTCCGAGACGGCCCGCGAGTGCACGCTCGAGGGTGACCAGTTGCTCATCCACGTCGGCGTGTCAGGGCGGCTCCTTGCCGGCCGCAAGGGCGGCGGAGGCGCGATGACACTGCCAGTCCGCATCGCCGTCGTGAAGGACGGCGAGACCCCGGTCTATTCGAAGCTGCACTCCATACCGGTCACCCTGACGCCGCCGGAGGCGGGGGTCACCTGGCAGTATGTCGACAGGGACGTCCGCGTGCCGAACGAGGGCGTGCTGCGCGTTTACGTGGGCTTCGACGACGGCGGGAAGGGCGGCACGCCGCAGGACGGCGTGGTGACCGTCGACGTGCAGTAGTCGACCGACCCTGGCCGCCGTTTGACGCAATTGACAGCCTCGATCGGCCGATCCATGGTCCCGATTGGATGGGCGCTCGTTACCGCCTGTCTGGGACTCGCCGTCCCGTCCGCCGCAAGGCGGCAGTGACGCGCGCGGGAGAGTTCGGCGGAGCCTCAAGCCCCGCCGGCGCCGAAGGAGCAACCGCCCCGGAAACTCTCAGGCGAATGGACCGCGCGCCGAACGTGACGCTCTGGAAAGCAGCCGGCGGGCCAGTGCCCGGCGGCTCACCGACGGAGTAACCGTCTCTCTCTCACCGGCCCCTCCCAGGCCGCGACCGAGACGGGAAATCTCTCAGGTTCCTGCGACAGAGGGGGCTGATTCGACCTTGAGTTCCGGCATTCGCCGGGGCCGGGTGGAATCGCCCTCGAGCTGCAGGACCGAGCATGACCAATCCTTCCGTCAACGCGGACGTGACCGAGCCTTCGGCGTCCGACGCGCCTCTGCACGCGACGCCGCTCGTCGACGCCCACCGGGTGCTGGGCGCCCGCATGGTGCCGTTCGCCGGCTACCTGATGCCGGTGCAGTACGCCGACGGCATCCTCGCCGAGCATGTCTGGACGCGCACCCACGCAGGCCTCTTCGATGTCTCCCACATGGGCCAGGCGATCGTTACCGGCCCCGACCATGCGGTCACGGCCGCCGCCCTCGAGCGGCTGGTGCCGGGCGACATTGCCGGCCTCGCGCCCGGCCGCATCCGCTACACCCAACTCCTCACCGCCGAAGGCGGCATCGTCGACGACCTGATGGTGACCCGGCCGGCCGACCCGGCCGAGGACGGGCGGCTGTTCCTCGTCGTCAACGCCTCGCGGAAGGAGGGCGACTTCGCCCTCATCGCCGAGGGCCTGCCGGCGGGGATCACGCTGACACCGCTGCCCGAGAAGGCGCTCATCGCCCTGCAGGGCCCTGAGGCTGCAGCCGTGATGCGGCGGCTGTCGCCGACCGCCGACGAGCTCGCCTTCATGGCCGGCGGGCCGGCGACGGTGGCCGGCTTCGACTGCCACGTCTCGCGCTCCGGCTACACCGGCGAGGACGGCTTCGAGATCTCGGTGGCGAACGGGGATGCCGTCGCGCTCTGGCAGGCGCTGCTGGCCGACCCGGCGGTGAAGCCGATCGGGCTCGGCGCCCGCGATTCGCTGCGCCTCGAGGCCGGCCTCTGCCTCTACGGCCACGACATCGACGAGACGACGAGCCCGGTCGAGGCTGCGCTCGTCTGGTCGATCGGCAAGCGGCGGCGGGAGGAGGGCGGCTTTCCGGGCGACGCCCGCATCCGTCGCGAACTCGCCGAAGGCCCGTCCCGCAAGCGCGTCGGCCTGAAGCCGGAGGGGCGGGCGCCCGCTCGCGAGGGCACCGAGGTGCAGGTCGACGGCCGGACAGTCGGCATCGTCACGTCGGGTGGCTTCGGGCCGACGGTCGGTGGCCCGGTGGCGATGGGATACGTCGAAACCGCCTTCGCCGCCGCCGGAACCGAGATCACGCTGATCGTGCGCGGCAAGCCGCTGCCGGCGCGCGTCGTCGCGCTGCCGTTCGTCCCCGCCCGCTTCAAGCGCTGAGCCGGCGCCCGCGCGCCCGACCCAATCCGTCGAGACTTCGAACCGCAGGAAACCTGGCAATGAGCACCCACTACACCAAGGACCACGAGTGGATCCGCGTCGACGGCGACGTCGCCACCATCGGCATCACCGCCTACGCCCAGGAGCAACTCGGCGACGTGGTGTTCGTCGAACTGCCCGAGGTCGGCAAGGTCGTGTCGGCCGGCGCCGAGGCGGCGGTGGTCGAATCGGTGAAGGCGGCGAGCGACGTGTTCGCGCCGGTCGCCGGCACCGTCGTCGAGGTCAACGCCGCGCTGCCGGATGCGCCGGAGACGGTGAACAGTGACCCCGAGGGCGCCGGCTGGTTCATGAAGATCAAGCTCGACGGCGCGCCGTCCGACCTGATGGATCGCGCCGCCTACGACGCCTATCTCGCGACCCTTTGAGGACGAGGATCATGGCACACGAGTATTTCGCGACGGTGGCCTGGGACCGCAACGGCCAGACCTTCCCTGGCAACGCCTACTCGCGCGCCCACGTCTGGCGCTTCGACGGCGGCGTCGAGGTGCCGGCCTCCGCCTCGCCGCTCGTGCTGCCGCCGCCCTTGTCGAAGCTCGACGCGGTCGATCCGGAGGAGGCGCTGACGGCGGCCACCTCCAGCTGCCACATGCTGTTCTTCCTCGCGATGGCCTCGAAGAAGGGCTTCATCGTCGACAGCTATGAGGACGAGGCGGTGGCGACGATGGGCAAGGCGCCGAACGGGCGCACCGGCGTGGTCGCGATCAAGCTCCGGCCGCGCATCGTCTTCTCCGGCGCCAAGCGGCCGACCGACGAGGACATCCTGGCGCTGCACCATGCGGCCCACGAGGCCTGCTACATCGCCAATTCCCTGACCGCCGAGATCACCGTCGAGGATCGCGCCTGACGTGAGGCGCGTGGCCTCGCCGCCGTGCGCTGCCGTCACGACCCGCTCAACCAGGACTAACGCACCCATGCGCTACCATCCCCTGACCGATAGCGACCGCGCCCACATGCGCGCGACGATCGGCGTCGGCGCCGTCGACGAGCTCTTCTCCGACGTGCCGCGCGACAAGCTCCTCTCCGGCCTCCTCGACCTGCCGACGACGAAGAGCGAGATGGAGGTCGAGCGGCTGATGGGGCGGATGGCGGCGAAGAACGTCGCCGCCGGCTCGGTGCCGTTCTTCGTCGGCGCCGGCGCCTACCGTCACCACGTGCCGGCGAGCGTCGACCACCTGATCCAGCGTTCCGAGTTCCTCACCTCCTACACGCCCTACCAGCCCGAGATCGCCCAGGGCACGTTGCAGGTGCTGTTCGAGTTCCAGAGCCAGGTCGGCCGCCTTACGGGCATGGAGGTCGCGAACGCCGGCATGTACGACGGCTCGACCGGCTGCGGCGAGGCGGTGCTGATGGCGCACCGGCTGACCCGCCGCAACAAGGCGGTGCTGTCGGGCTCGCTGCACCCGCAGTACCGCGCCGTCGTTGAGACGCTCGGGCGGATGGCCGGCGACGTCGTCGAGGCGCTGCCGCCGGATCCGGAGGCGACCGAGGACATTCTCGCCCGCATCGACAGCGAGACCGCTTGCGTCGTCGTGCAGTCGCCGTCGGTCTATGGGCATCTGATCGACCTCGCGCCGATCGCGGCGAAGGCGCACGCCGTCGGCGCGCTGCTCGTCGCCGTGGTCACCGAGGTGGTGGCGCTCGGCGCCATCGAGCCGCCCGGTGCGCAGGGTGCCGACATCGTCGTGGGCGAGGGTCAGTCGTTCGGCAATCCGCTTGGTTTTGGTGGGCCTTATGTCGGGCTGTTCGCGACGCGCGAGAAGTTCATCCGCCAGCTGCCGGGGCGCCTCTGCGGCGAGACGGTGGACGCCGACGGCAAGCGCGGCTTCGTGCTGACGCTGTCGACGCGCGAGCAGCACATCCGCCGCGACAAGGCGACGTCGAACATCTGCACGAGCTCGGGTCTGTGCGCGCTCGCCTTCTCGATCCATGCGACGCTGCTGGGCGAAGCCGGGCTGACGCGGCTCGCCGCGATTAACCACGCGAGTGCGGCGGCGACCGCCGATGCGCTGGCGGCGGTGCCGGGGGTGACGGTGCTGAACGACACCTTCTTCAACGAGTTCACGGTGCGCCTGCCGGGCGACGCCGCGGCGATCGTGGAAAGGCTCGCCGCGAAGGGAATCATCGCCGGCGTGCCGGTGTCGCGCCTCGAGCCGGGCCGTCCCGAACTCGCCGATCTGATGCTCGTCGCCGCCACCGAGACCGTGACTGACGACGACCGTGCCGCCTTCGCCGCGGCGCTTGCCGAGGTGCTGTGATGATGAACACCCAGGGACGCCCGACCCGCCCGGACGCGGCCGAGACCGCCACCCCGGTCGCCACCTTTACCGGCAATCGCGGCCTGCAGATCGAGGAGGCGCTGATCTTCGAGATCGGCCGGCCCGACGTCACCGGCGTCGACCTGCCGGCGGCGCCAAAGGCTGCGAGCCGTCTCGGCAAGCACGCCCGCCACGCGCCGCTCGGCCTGCCGGGCCTCACCGAGCCCGAGGCGGTGCGCCACTATGTGCGGCTGTCGCGGCAGAACTACGCGATCGACCTCGGCCTCTATCCGCTCGGCTCGTGCACGATGAAGCACAATCCGCGGCTGAACGAGGCGATGGTTCGGCTGGCGGGCTTCGCCGACATCCACCCGCTGCAGCCGCTGTCGACGGTGAAGGGCGCCGTCGAGCTCATGCAGGAGCTGTCGCACTGGCTGCTGACGATGACCGGTATGGCCGCGGTGGCGCTGTCGCCGAAGGCCGGCGCGCACGGCGAGCTCTGCGGCATGATGGCGATCAAGGCGGCGCTGGCGGCGCGCGGCGAGAGCCGCTCGATCGTGCTGGTGCCGGAATCTGCGCACGGCACCAACCCGGCAACCGCCGCTCAGCTCGGCTACAAGGTCGTGCCCGTGCCCGCGCGCGAGGACGGGACCGTCGATCCCGCCGCTGTGAAGGCGCTGCTGTCGCCCGACGTCGCCGCAATCATGCTGACCAACCCGAACACCTGCGGCCTGTTCGAGCGCGACATCGTCGAGATCGCCGAGGCGGTGCACGCGGCGGGCGCGTTCTTCTACGGCGACGGGGCGAACTTCAACGCCATCGTCGGCAAGGTGCGGCCGGGCGACCTCGGCGTCGACGCCATGCATATCAACCTGCACAAGACGTTCTCGACCCCGCACGGCGGTGGTGGTCCGGGGTCCGGACCAGTGGTGCTTTCGCCGGCGCTGGCGCCGTTCGCGCCGCTGCCGTTCATCCGGCTGCAGGGCGGCGAGCCGGTGCTGGTCGAGACGGAGGAGGGGCTCGAGGGCGGCGAGACGCCGTTCGGCCGGCTCACCGCCTTCCACGGCCAGATGGGCATGTACGTCCGCGCCCTCGCCTACATGCTGGCGCACGGCGCCGACGGGCTCCGCCAGGCCTCGGAGGACGCGGTGCTGTCGGCGAACTACGTGAAGGCGCGGCTTTCCGACCTGTTCAACGCCCCCTATGGCGGCCGGCCGTGCATGCACGAGGTGCTGTTCGACGACAGTTCGCTGGAGGGGACCGGGGTCTCGACCCTCGACTTCGCCAAGGCGATGATCGACGAGGGCTACCACCCGATGACGATGTATTTCCCGCTCGTCGTGCACGGGGCGATGCTGATCGAGCCGACGGAATCGGAATCGCTCGCGAGCCTCGACCTGTTCATCGCGACGCTGCGCGATCTCGCGATGGCGGCGAAGGCCGGGGACACCGAGCGCTTCCGCCAGGCACCGCGGCTCGCCCCGCGCCGCCGCCTCGACGAGACGCGGGCGGCGCGGTCGCCGCGGCTGTCGTGGAAGGATCCCGTGCCGGCGGCGGAGGCGGCGGAGTAGGGAGGGGTCGGCCGGCGCCGCGGCAGGGTCGCCGCGGGCGCTCAGGTCATCAGCTCGATGACGAACGGCGATGGATGCCGGAAGCTCTCGCGCAGGAGATCCGCGCACTGCTCCAGCGTCGTCGCCGTCGCGGCCTCGACACCGAAGCCCTCGGCGAGTTTCACCCAGCTCATCCCCGGTTCGCCGAGGCTGAGCATCGCCATGGCGTTTTCGCCCGGGACGGCACCCACCCGCTCGTACTCGCCGAGCAGCACCCCGTAGCGGCGATTGTTGAGGATGATCGTCGTCACCGGCAGGCGCTCGCGCGCCTGCGTCCACAGCGACTGCAGCGAATAGAGGGCCGCGCCATCGGCCTGGATGCCGATCACCCGGCGCTCGCGTCTGCCGGCAACGGCGGCGCCCGTCGCCACCGGCAGGCCGTCGCCGATCGCGCCGCCCGTCAGGTGCAGCCAGTCGTGCGGCGGGGCGGCGTGCGTGGCGTGGTAGAGGCCGTGGCCGTAGGAGATGCTCTCGTCGGAAACGATCGCGCCCTCCGGCATCAGCGCCGCGATCGTCTGCGCCAGGCCCTCGGCAGACGGGGCGCCCCGGCCGATCTCGCGCGCCGGCTCCGGTGACGGGATCGCGGCTTCCGGTGCCCCGAGCGCGTCGACCAGTGCCTGTAAGGCGTCTTCCGCCCTCTGCTCGGGACGCGACAGCACGTGCAGCTTGGCGTTGGCCCGATAGCGGATCGACGGCTTGCCGGGATAGGCGAAGAAGCCGACGGGCGGCCGGGCGTTGACGAGGATGATCTGGCCGTAGGGCGCGAGTGCCTTGAGTGCCGCGTCTGCGCCGTAAGGCACCCGCTGGATCGGCGCGCGGCCGCGCCCGCGCTCGAGGCGGCCATTGACGAAATCGGCCATCAGGTCGGCCCCGGTCGCCTTGGCGATCCGCCAGGCGAGTTCCTGCGACGTTGCCCGGACGCCGTCGCCGGCGAGCAGGAGGAGGGTCCGCCCGCCGCCGCGCAGCATCCGCTCAGCCTCCTCGACGGCGCGCGGATTGATCGCGGCCGGGGAGGGCGGCGGCGGCACATCCGCGACGACGCCGCCCGCGTCCCAGGAGGCGTCGGACGGCAGGATGAGCGTGGCGATCTGACCGGGGTGCGTCCGCGCCGCCTGGATGGCGGCGGCGGCGTCGCGGCCGACGTCGGCGGCAGCGGTGGTCGTGCGGACCCAGTTCGACACGACGCGGGCTAGGCCGTCGGTGTCGGCGGTGAGCGGGGCATCGAGCGGCCGGTGATAAGTCGCCTGGTCGCCGACGATGTTAACGATGCCGCTCCTCGCGCGGCGGGCGTTGTGCAGGTTCGCCGTGCCGTTCGCGAGGCCGGGGCCGCAGTGCAGCAACGTGCAGGCGGGCTTGCCGGCGATCCGGTAGTAGCCGTCGGCCATGCCAGTGACGATGTTCTCCTGCAGCCCGAGCACGCAGTGCATGCCGGCGATCTGGTCGAGCGCAGCGACGAAATGCATCTCGCTGGTGCCGGGGTTGGCAAAGCAGGTGTCGACACCACCGGCCAGCAGCGTGCGCACGAGGCTTTCGGCGCCGTTCATCCGGTCGTTGCCGGTGTCGTGTGTCGTCATCGCTGAACCCCCCGCAGGCCGCCAATGCGGTCGAAACGGGTGGCGGGAGCTCTACGCCCGTCACGGGGCGCCCGGCCGGCCGTCTGCGTTCGGCACTGCGGCAAAGTGTTATTTTGTCACAGCTTGTATGCTAGTCGCCGCGTAATGCATACGCAACTGCGGCGCCTTGCGGGCGGGCAATGCGCGCGATCTCCAGCGCGTCGCCTCATGTTGGTTCCGAATAGCATGGCTCCGTCAGCGGCCGGCGAGCTTGTCGCGCATCTCGCGCTCTTGGGCAGCGAGCTCCGGCGTGAAGGCATCGCCGAAGTCGGACGCCTCGTAGAAGGGGCGGATCTCGATCTCGCTCGGGCCGGGCATCGGGTTGGGGCAGCGTTTCACCCAGGCGACCGCCTCGTCCATGTCGGCGACGTTCCAGATCCAGAACCCGGCAACCAGTTCGTTGACCGGAAACGGGCCGTCGACGACGGTGCGGTTCGCCCCATTGAAGGCGACGCGCTTGCCGCGCGACGAGGGCTTCAGGCCGTCCCCGTTCACCATGATGCCGGCTTCGATCAGCTGTTCGTTGAACACGTGCATCGCCTCGAACATCTCGGTCTCGGGCAACAGGCCCTTCTCGCTGTCGGCCGTCGCCTTGACGATCACCATTACGCGCATCGCTCATCCCTCCCAGTCGGGTCCCGCGCCATCGCCGCCCTCATTGAAGACGAACGGCCGGACGGCGTCCCGACAGCGAGGTGGCGGGATTTCCACAGCGGTGCCGAGTCGGGCTATGGTTCCGCCGCGGCGGAAGGTGGCGAGGCGAACGATCGTGGGCGGCACGGATGGCGGGCTGGGCAGCCTGATCTACGAGAAGATCCTCGCCGACATGCGCGACGGGGTCGCGACGATCGACCTGACGGGCCGCATCATCACGTTCAACGCGGCGGCCGGTCGCATCCTGGGGCTCGATCCGAAGGCCACGGTCGGACAGTCGTTCGGCGAGGTTTTCCTGATGGAGGAGAGCTTCGACGACTTCAACGAGGTGGTGCTGAAGGCCGTCTACGAGAACGAGACGACGCACAGCCGCGAGGTGTCGGTGCAGGTCGCCGGCCACCGCGTCGACCTGCACGTCACCTCGACCTTCCTGATGCTCGACCGCGACGGCAAGGCCGAGCGGCAGGGCGTCATCGTGGTGTTCTCCGACATCACCGAGCAGCGCAAGCGTCGCAAGCTGAAGCGGCTGTTCGGCGAGTATGTCGACCCGCGCATCGTCGAGCGCATCCTCGACCGCGGCGGCGTCGACGACCTGAAGGGCGCACGGCAGGTGATGACGGTGTCGTTCGCCGACCTGCGCGACTTCACCGGCTGGTCCGAGCGGCTCGATCCGGAAAGCCTCGTCTCGGTGCTGAACCGCTTCCTCACCGCCATGACGATTCCGATCGGCGCTGCCGGCGGCATCACCGACAAGTTCATCGGCGATGCGGTGATGGCCTGCTGGGGGCCGCCCTTCACCGACCCCGGTCGGCAGGCGTCCGACGCCTGCTCCGCCGCACTCGGACAGATCGAGAGCCTGCCGGCGCTGCGCCGCGAGTTGGCCGGGATCGGCGTCGCGCGCGCCGAGGCGGTCGATGTGGCGATCGGCATCGGCACCGGCGAGGTGATCGTCGGCGACATCGGGGCGGAGCAGAGCCGCAACTTCACCGTCATCGGCAACGCCGTCAACGTCGCCGCACGCCTGCAGGAAGCAGCGAAGCGCTATGGCGAGCGCGTGCTCGTCTCGCCGGAAACGCAGGCCGCCGCAGCCGGCAACTACGTGTTCCGCGAGATCGACCGGGTGACGCTGCGCGGCCGCAGCTCCGCGGAGGCGGTGTACGCCCTCGTCGGTCGCGTCGGCGAGGTCTCCGATGAACGTCACCGGATCATCGACCTGCACGAGCGCGGCGTCGCGGCGCTGGCGATGGGCCATGTGGAGAGCGCGGCGGATCGCTTCCGCGCCTGCCTCGCCATCGACCCGCATGATCGCGCTGCCGCAGTGCTGCTCGATCGCTGCCGCTCCTACGCGGAGGGGGAGACGAGCGCCGGCTCCGGCGGTGCGATCATTGTGCCGGGCGCGGCGGCGGCCCCGAAATAGCGCAGTGCCACGCTGGTGATGTCGTCGGCCTGGTTGGCGCCGCGCTCGAACGTGTGCACGCCCTCGACGATGAAATTGGCGACGTCGGCGGCGCTCGCCTTCGGCGGCACCTGCTTGAGCAACTCGACGAGACGCGCCTCGCCGTATTCCGTGCCGTCGATGTCGAATGCCTCGGTCACCCCGTCGGTGTAGAAGAACACCAGATCGTCGGGCCGTAGGTCGATCACCAACTCGCGGTACTTCGCCTCTTCGAACACGGCGATGGCGATGTCGCCGGACCGCTCCAGCGGCGTCACCGAGCCGTCCGGTCGGCAGATGAACGGCGGATTGTGACCGGCGTTGACGTAGGTGAAGCGGCCGGTGACGAGATCGAGCACGCCGTAGAACAGCGTGACGAACATCATCTGGTCGTTCTCGGAGGCGAGCACCGCGTTGAGGCGGTCGATGCTCGCCGACGGCGACACCGAGAACAGCGTCGTCGCCTTCAAGAGCGTGCGCGTCATCGCCATGAACATCGCCGCCGGCACGCCCTTGCCGGAGACGTCGGCGACGACGATGCCGAGCGTCTTCTGGTCGAGGAAGAAATAGTCGAAGAAGTCGCCGCCGACCTCCTTCGCCGGCACCATCAGCCCGTAGAGCGCGATGTCGCTGCGCGGCGGCAGCGGCTTCGGCAGGATCGACAGCTGCAGCTGCCGGGCGATCTCGAGCTCCTGCTGCAGGCCGGCGAGCTTGGCACGCGTGATGATCGCCTCGCGCAATTCGGCGACGAGCTCGGTCAGGCGGGCGTGCTGGTCGGAAATGCGCGCGGACATCTGCTGCAGTACGGCCGCCAGCAGGCCGAGTTGCTCGTCGCCGGCCTTCCGGATCGCCACGACCGGCTCGGCTGTCGCACGCTGGCGGCCGACGATGGTGTGCAGATCCTCCAGCACCTGCTCGCGGCCATCGGCCTCCAGCGTGCGGGCGAGCGCCTCCATCTGGCGGCGGATCAGGCGCTCCTGGCGACGCCGCTGGCGCTCGACCTGCTTCTGGTTCTCGCCGAGCGCGATGGCATTGCGGCGGAACACGGCGACGGTCTCGGCAATGCGACGGATCTCGCCTTCGCCGGCCTCCTCGATGCGAACGTTGGTGTCGCCGGCCGACAGCGCCTGCAGCACCGAGATCGCCGACTCGAGCGGCTTGAACGCCTGCCGAAGATAGACGTAGAGGCCCGCGAGGATCAGCGCGACGAACAGGGCGACGCTCACCAGCATCGCGCGCTCGAAATCGCGCGCCTCGCCCAGCGTTTCGGTCGAATCTCGGAACGTGACGAGCGTGCCGGCGGCGCCACCGACGAGGTCCTGAACCGGCACGCCGGTGGCGAGGTAGAGGCGATCGTCGTCCTCGTAGACGGAGACGTTGGCAGTGCGAGGCGGCACCTGCGGCGCCAGCGACTGCCAGAGGTCGGGCTGCGTGCCGACGACCATGCGGCCGCGCAGCGAGACCAGGAAGGACGGCACGCCGAAGGCGTCGGCGAAGCGGCGCAGCACGCCGTCCGCGCCGCGGGCCAACGTCACCACCGCGAACGGGCGGCCGCTCGCGAAAACCGGTACGCCGGCGGCGATGACGTAGCGGTCGGGCGTGTCCTGTCGCAGCCCGCCGAGCACGACACCGGTCGACAGCACACGGTCGAGCGCGGAGGCGTCCAGGATCGGCCGCTGCCCGATCCTCGGCCGGTTCGTGTAGATGATCGTGCCGGAAGCGTCGACGACCTGCACTTCCTCGACGCCGCGCAGCAGGTCGCCGGCCTGGGGGATGACGTTGGCGGCGACCTGCCGCAGCCGCGGGATGTCGATCGGCCGGGCCCGGGCGATCTGCGCGACCAGTTCATCGCCGATCGTCGTGACGGTCTTCAGCTCGTCCGCGACGAGGCTCTGCCAGAGCGAGCGCTGGCCGTCGATCGCCACCTCGGCGAAGCGTTCGTCGGCGATCTCCTCGCGGCGCATGCCGGCGAGGATCAGGCCGCCTGCGACCAGCACGAAGGCGATCGACAGGAACAGCGTGATGCGCGTCCTCAGAAGCATCGCGTCACCCGCCCGCCGCCAGCCGTACCGGCGCCGTGCCGCCGGCAGGGGCGGGCCGCCCGAAAAGGAGGAGCGCCGCGCCGACGACGCCAAGCCCGACCGCCGTCCAGGCGGGCCCGACGTCGTACCACGCCGCCGCGGCCACCGCGGCCGTCGCGACCAACCCGCCGAGCATCGCCGACAGCGCCCCTTCCGCCGACCAGACGCGCCCGCCGACCGCAAACAGCGCCAAACCGACGCCCAGTCCGGTGACCGCGCTCGCGGCCAGACCGAGGTCGGGTACGGCGACCGCCATCGCCGGTCCGGCTGCCGCGACGAGCAGCGACACCGACGGGTGGACGCGCACGCGCACGACGAAGACGGCGGCCGCGGCCGTCGCCGCAAGGCAGAAGTGGAGGGCGAGTTCGGCATAGGCGTAGCGGGCCTCGCCGGTACCGAGCTCCAGCTCCAGCCAGGTCATCGCGACGGCGAACGCGGCGCCGACCGTGACGAGCTCGCGGGGCCGGACGGCGAACCGCGGACGCGCCACGGCGCGCGGCCGCTCCACCAGCGCGAGCACGATCAGACCGAGCACGACGAGCGCCACCCCCGTGAACGCGAACGTGTCGCGGCGCCCGACCGCTTCGGCGACCAAGCCACCGAGGCCGGAGCCGGCCAGGCCGGCGAGCACCATCAATCCCCAGAACCAGGGACGGCGAAGCCGGAAACCGGGTTGCAGCAGCACGACCCAGAGCGCCAGCCACAAGCCGAAACCGGCCCCCAAGCGCAGTGCCAGGAAGACCGTGGGGTCGCGGATCACGGCGGTGGCGGCGGTGGCCGCGCCGGCGAGCAGGGTGCCCAGCCCCACGGCGAGAGCCGGTGCCCGTCCGGCGGCAACGAGCGCCACCAGCAGCCCCAGCACGCAGCCGAGATATTGCGCGGCGACGGAGGCCGCCACCTCGAGGGCCTGTAGGAAGCCGGGATCGAGGCGGTCGAAGGCGAAGCTCGGGACCAGCGGGTGGACGGCCGAGCCGACCAGCAGCAGCGGCACCGCCCACCAGCCCTTCCAGGTCCGGCGCCGGTTCGGCGGGTGCGTGGCGTCGAAGCGCAGCTTGCCCTCGAGCGGCGCCAGCGCCTCGTCGACGCGCGGGCCGAGCGACGCATCGAAGTCGATCGCGCGGATCTCCTCGGCAAGCGCGAAGGCCTGACGGGCCTCCCGGCGGACCGGCGCGATCCGGCGGGCGAGCGCGACACCGAGCGGTAGCAGCGGGCTGTCGTCGCCGACGGGCGTGTAGTCGCCGAAACTGCCGGCCGAGATCGACCGGAGCGACGCAATGAGGCGCGCCTGCCGCAGATCCAGCCGTTCGGCCGCGAAGGCGCGGGCCAGGATGGCGGCGAGCAACCCGCCGAGCAGGCTCGCCGCCAGCACGGTCACCACCAGGGTGCGGTTGACGACATCGAGGATGCGTTGCGAGGGCGTCACCAGGATCAGCCCGACGGCGGCCGCCCCGACCGGAATCTGCACGGCGATCGCCTTCGCCCCTGTGCTCGGCGTCTGCGGGACCGAGAACAGCGTCTGCCCGCCGTCATCGGCGATGGCGATCGCCGACACCTCCGGATTGCGGCGGATGATGTCCGACAGATAGTCGTCGACACCGTAGAGGTCCTTCAGCGGGATCCCGAAGCCGACGGCGCGCCCGACGGTGTCGGCGACGGCGCTGCCGATCGAGCGCGTGACGCGCTCGGTGGTGAGGGCGAGGTCGTCGTGATGGCTGCGCTCGACCAGGAACAAGGTCCCCCCGGCGGCGCAGGCGATCGCGAAGGCAACGACGAGCCCGACCACGACGGCGAAGCGGTCGCTGCGCCGCGGGTCCGAGGTCGGCGGCGAATCAGATCTCGGCATCGATGGCCTGCAGGATGCGGTCGGCCCGCGACACCGATTCGGCCGTTGCGGCGATCCTGGCCGCAGCGGCGGCCGTCGCCGTGGCCAGCAGACCGCCGCCGGCGACGGCGAGCGTCCTCCCCGCCACGACGTCGTCGGCGACACGTCGGTAAAGCCGCACCGTCGGCCGCGCAGCCCACAGGATGACGAGACCGGCCAGCAGCGCCGCCGCAATCGCCGGTCCGAGCGCGAGCAGCAGCACGTCGCCCGCGTCGACCGGCGAACGTTCCAACAGGTCGAGCGGGACGATGATCGCGACGTCGCCGGCGACGGCGCCGAAATCGGTGAGGATGGGCGCCCCGATGGTCAACCCGCCGCGGTCGACGGCGCGCCAGATCGGATCGGAGCGGTTGTCGCGGATGGCCGTCACCCAGGCGCGCGGGATCGGCTCGTTGGCGGCCCCGCGGTCGGTGCCGAAGCGGGAGACGCCGGTCGCGTCGAACACCTCGATCGCCTCGATGCCGGGCTCGGCCGACAGCGTGCGCTCGAGAAGATCCTCGATCTCGCGGAGTTCCCCGAGCGGCAGGCCGAGGTCGAGGCTCGCCTCGATGGTACCGTCGAGTGTCGTCAGCACGAACTCGAGGCGCGAGTCGATCAGGTCGCGATGCGCCCGCTCGATCACGCCGACGCCGACCATGGCGACGAGCGCGAGCACCGCGACGGTCACGGCGGCGACCATCAGCGCGAGGCGGCGCTGGAACGTCATGCGGATTCGCAAGGAGGCTCCTCGGTGGAGGGCGGTGACTATGCTAACGCTATGCTAGCCAATGCAACGGGGTGTCGCCACCGTGGCGGCGTTCGCGGGCCCCTGCGGGTGGCAAATTCGCGATGTCGGAATTGCTCTCGGCAGCGCCATGTGTTCGCTTGCGGATTGGGTCGATTCGCCCCCGAATGAGCGGTGACGGGGCGCCGGGGCGGGTGCATGAAGCGACTGGCGATCATACTGCTGTTGACGATCGCGCCGGTGGCGGTCGGTGCTATCGCGCTCGGCGCCTACCTGAACTTCGGCAGCATCCGGATCATCTACCTCAGCCTCGTGCATTCGCGCTTCGACCAGATGGCGAACCGCATCGGGTCCGACATCGAGGTGGCACTGAGCTTCGGGCTGCCGCTCGCCGGCCAGGACACGCTGACGCCGCTGCTGGCGCGCGAGCAGTCGAACGACCCGCTGCTCGAATCGATCGACGTGGCTGGAGATTCCGGCCACGTGCTTTTCTCCAGCGACCCGGCACGCATCGGTGACGAGGCGGGCGCTCCCGACGCCGCCATCGACGCCCGCACACGAACGATCGCCAACGACTTCGGCGTGAGCGTCGGCGCCGTGATCGTGCGCGGCTCCAATGCGCGCATCCAGTCGAACCTCGACGCGGTCGCCCGCACGGTCGAGACGACCGCCGCGATCACCGCACTTCTCGCCGTTCTGGTGTCAGCAGTCGTCATCCTGTTGCCGCTGCGCGCCTTCTACGCTCAGGCGATCGGCGCCGCCCGTCTCGCCGAGGACCGCACGGAGGGGGCCGACGACCCGCTGGGATGGGCGATCAACGAGGTGGAGACGGCGCACGCGGCGGTCGCTGACCGCCTCGGTCTCCGACGCGAGGACTGAGCACCATGCGCCGCTTCGACGTCATCGTCCTCACCTTCATCACCGTCGTGCTGGTGGCCGCCCTGACGGCGATCTCGTGGCGCACGCTCGTCACCGCCGAGGGCATCCTGCTGCCGGCATTGGATCGCAAGGCCGAGGTCGTCGGCCGGTCGATCTCGCAACTCGTCGCACAGGCCGACAAGTACGGCATGCGCCTCGACGACCTCGTCGGGGTGGATGCCGTCTTCAAGACGGCGCTCGACGAAAGTGCCGAGTTCGGCACCCTGGCGCTGCTCGATCCGGGCGGACGGGTGCTGGCGTTGTCGACGCGCAATACGGCCGCCGGCGAGCCGCTGCGCGGGCTCGACGGGCTGCCGGTCGGCATGCGCTACGTCGCGCTGCCGATCGTGTCGAACGGGGAGGAGCTCGGTCGCGTCGCGATCGGCATTCCCGACACCGTCATCGAAGCGTTCGTGCTCGACTTGTGGCTCGACGTGGCGGTGGTGCTGCTCGTCTCGGTGCTCGTCACCCTCGAACTGATCGCGTTCGCCTTTGCCATGGGCGCCGGCTCATCGCTCAGGGCGATCGGGCAGCGGCTCGATTCGCTGCGGCGCGGAGACCTCTCGCGCCACCACCAGCCGCCACCCGGCGGTGGGCGGCTCGGCGAGATCGTCGGCGGCATCGACCGGCGCATCACGGCGCTGCGGATGCGACAGAAGGAACTGCGCGACGTTGCCTTCGAGCGCCGCGACGTCGACGCGATGGTGGAGCTCGACGCCGTCGACCGGAAGTTCCGCCTGACGCGCGAGCGCCTGGAGCCGCCCTTGCGCGTCTTCGCCGTGCGGGCGCCGCTGTTCCTGTTCTTCTTCGCCGAGGAGATGACGCGGCCGTTCCTGCCGACGTTCATCGGCGAGGTGGCGGGCACGATCCCCGGCCTGTCGCGCGAGATGGTGATCAGCCTGCCGATCGTGCTGTTCATGCTGATCGTCGCGGGACTGCAGCCGTGGCTGAACGGACTGACCGAGCGCATCGGCCGGGGCAGGGCGCTGAGGCTCGGCGCCACGGCGGCGGTGGCGGGCTTCGTCGGCACCGCCGTCGCCGGGGACCTCTGGCAGATCCTCGCCTTCCGTTCGCTCACGGCGGTGGGCTATGCGGCGGTGTTCGTGTCTGCCCAGGGCTACATCATCGACAACACCGGCGGCCTCAACCGCGCCCGCGGGCTGGCGCTGCTCGTCACCTCGATCATGGTCGCGGCACTGTGCGGCCCGCTGATCGGCGGCATCTTCGCCGACCGCATCGGTATCCGCCTGACCTTCGTGGTGTCGGCGGCGCTGAGCCTCACCGCCGTGATGACCGCACGGCTCGCGCTCGCCGACGACGGCCCGACGCGGTCGGAGCGGCTGGTCAACGTGTCGTTCCGCGACGTGATGCGGGTCGTGCTGCGGCCGACGATGGGGCTGCTGCTGATCGGCTGCGCCTTCCCGGCGAAGCTGATTCTCGCCGCGCTGGTGTTCTTCATGGTGCCGCTGGTGCTGTCGGACGAGGGCTTCGACCAGTCGGCGATCGGCCGGGTGCTGATGCTCTACGCACTGGCGATGCTGGTGTTCGTCCCCTTCGTCTCGCGCATCAGCCAGGTCCAGAATCGCCGGCCGGCCCTGGTCATCGTCGGCGGCCTCGTCGCCGCTGGTGCCGTCGTGCACCCGTTCCTCTGGCCCGAGCCGTGGGGCGCAGCAGCGGCGGTTCTGCAGCTTGGAGTTGCGCAAGCATTGTCGATCACGCCACAATCGGCGCTCGTCGGCGACATCGGCCGACGCGTCGCGCCCGAAATTTCTGAAGGCACGCTTTATGGGGTCTTCCGTGTCATCGAGCGGGCCGGCAATGCGGTCGGGCCACTGCTCGCCGCGTGGCTGCTCGGCGGCTTCGGCCAGGGGACGACGCTCGCCGTTCTCGGCGTGGTGGTCGCCGTCGGGGCGCTGCTGTTCACCCTCTCGGTCATTGCGGATTCGCGCGCGGCATCGCCGATCGTGATCGAGCGCAACCGACCGGCAGCCGGCACGTGACGCGGATTTAATCTGCCCCGCGTGGTCGTCGGGCGGGAATTGGAGTAGGGAGAGGCAGATGCCGGCGAAGGGTCCGAATCCGGCTGCCGGCGTTGCCAAGGGCTGCGACAGCGGGCAGGGGAACATTCAGATGAGAGGCATCGACCGGCGCGAGGCCCTCGGGCTGCTGGCGGCCGGCGCCGCAGCGGGAACCGTCGTCGGTGCTGGCCCGTTGTTCGCGCAAGCGCCGCCCGACAAGCCCTACACGATCTACATGATCACCTTCCGCGGTGACACCGAGGTGGAGGCGGGCTTCCGCGACTACCTCGCGCAGCGGCAGATTCCGGTCGAGTACATCAACCGGGACGTCGACCGCGACCCGTCGAAGGTCGCCGGGTTCCTCGAAGAGATCCGCACCTTGAAGCCGGACCTCGTCTACACCTGGGGCACGCCGGTGACACTCGCGACCGTCGGCCCCTTCGACAACCCCGACCCGGCGAAGTTCGTGACGGACCGCCCGGTGGTGTTCACCATGGTCGCCGCTCCGGTGCGGGCGAAGGTGGTGCCGAGCCTCGATGCATCGGGCCGCAATGTCACGGGCGCGTTCCACGTGGTGCCGCTCGATGCGCAGCTGCGCGCCATGCAGTCCTATCGACCGTTCGATTCGCTGGGCGTGCTCTATACGGCAACCGAACAGAATTCCGTGGCGCTGGTCGAGGAACTGCGCCAGCTCGCCCCCACCTTCGGGTTCCAGCTCGTCGAGCGCCAGTTCAAGACCGACGCCGCCGGCAAGCCGGTGTCGGACGGCCTCGACGGCATGATCCGCGAGATCAAGCAGGAGGGAGCGGACTGGCTCTACCTCGTCCCGGACACCTTCCTCGGCTCGATCCTCGATCAGGTGACGCCGATCTGCGAATCGGTGTTCCTGCCGACCTTCGGCGCCACCGAGCTCGCGATCCGCTCCGGCGGCGCCGTCACCGGCCTCGTCTGCCGCTACTACTCGGTCGGCCAGCTCGCCGCCTCGAAGGCCGAGCAGATCCTGGTCGGCGGGCAGAACCCGGCGATGATCCCGATCGAGACGCTCAAGCGCTTTTCGCTCATCGTCAACATGCCGCTCGCCAAGAGCTTCGGCCTCTATCCGCCGCTCGCGATGCTGAACTATGCGGAGGTGATCGTTGAGTGAACCGGCACCGGTCGGCGACCCGCCGGGTGTCAGCATCGTCTGGCTCGACGGCAGCGCCCTGGATGCCGTCGAGCGGCTGCATCGCCGCTCGATCGAAGGCGTCGACACGGGCCTCGTCAAGCCGGAGCGGCGCAGCTTCTTCGAGAGCGTCTTCGGCGGCAGAGGGGAGGTCGTCGGCGCGGTCGTGCAAGGCTCGGACGACGAAACGGGCCTGCCCGGGGGGCGGCTCGCGGCCTATGGCGTGCTGCTGACGACGCTCGCCGAGGGCGAGGACGCCGGCGCACGGATCGGCCTCGGCGGTAACGAAGGGCTGGCCAAGGTTGCCGGCACCGGCGTCGACCCGATCGACCGCGGCCGCGGCCTGCAGCGCGCCCTCGTCCGACAGCGCGTGGCGCGCGCCGCTGCGCGCGGCTTCGGACATGTGTTTGCCACCGCCGCCCCCGCCAACACGCGCAGTTGGCGCAACCTCATGGTGGAAGGGTTCGCGGTGGTCGATATCGTTCTGGCCTATGGTCGGCTCGAGCGGTTCCTGCTGTACCGGCCGACCGCCGCCGTCCGGGTGCGCGCCGGCGAGCCGGCCCGGTGGTTCGCCGCCGGCCAGACCGACGACGTCCGTTCTGCCGTGGCGGCCGGGCTGGTGGGGTCGGTGTGGCGTGAGCGCCGACCGACGGCCGAGACACGGGTTCTCGAGATCGGCTTCCACCCTGGCGCCGGAGCCCGGGCGTGAGCGCCGGCGCCAAGGTCCGCGCGATGCTGCCGCCGGTCGACGCGCTGCCGGCGCCGGAGGTCGGCGATCCCGCCGGAGCGAGGGTCATCGTCGATCTCGACGCCATCGCGCGCAACTACGTGCGGATGGACGGTTATCGCCGCAGCGGCCGGTTCGGCGTCGTTTTGAAGGAGGACGCCTACGGGCTCGGACTGGCACCGGTGGCGCGGCGGTTGCGGCGGGAGGGATGCGGCATCTTCTGGGTGGCGGATTTCGCCGAGGGCGTGCGACTGCGGTCGGTGCTGCCGGACGTCGAGATCTACGTGCTGACCGGGCTGACCGGCCATTCCGCCACCGAGCACGCGGCGCACCGGCTGGTGCCGGTGCTCGCCTCGCTCGACGAGGTGGAGGCTACGGCGACGTGCGGCGCGCGCGTGCGGGTCGGCGTGATGATCGACGGCGGGCTGGTGCGCCTCGGCCTGACGGATGGCGAGGCCGCCTCGCTGGCCGGCCGTGCCGACATCTGGAGCCAGCTCGACGTCGCGTGCTGGGTCACGCAACTCGCGTGGTTCGAGCGACCGGACGATCGGCGCAACCTCGATCAACTGGACCGCCTGCGGGCCCTGACGGCACCGCTGCCGGCTGCGCCGGTCTCGATTGCCTGCTCGGCGGCACTGTTCATGGATCCGGTGCTGCACGGCGACCTGCTTCGCGTCGGCAGTGCCCTCTACGGCGTGCAGGGCACGCCGGGCTATCCGCAGCCGGTGGAGCAGGTGATCGAAGCGGTGGCGCCGGTGATCCGCGTCGTCGACGTGCCGGCCGGCACACCGGTCGGCTACGGCGGCGGCTTCGTCGCGCCGCGGCCGGCGCGCATTGCCACCATCGGCATCGGCTATGCCACCGGTCTCCCGGTGGCGATGGCCGGCCGAGGCGCCGTGGCGTTCGACGGACGCCGCGCCCCGCTCGTCGGCCGGCTGTCGATGAACCTCGCCACCGTCGACGTCACCGACCTGCCGCGCGAGGCGGTCCGCCCCGGCGTCTTCGCCGAGATCACCGGGCGGACGATCGCCCTCGCGGAGCTCGCAGCGAGCGCCTCGACGGTGTCGAACGAGGTGCTGGTGCGGCTCGGGCGAACGCTGCCGCGCATCTACCGCGGCGGCTAGGGATCAGCCGGCGGGGAGCCGGAAGGTGATGATGTTGCGGCCGTCTTCCCGGCGGTAGGCGAATTCGTCCGCCAGGGTGCGAACGAGGTGGACGCCGAGGCCACCGATGTGGCGCTCATCCACGTCGGCGTCGACGTCGGGGGTCGCCATCGCGGTCGGATCGAAGGCCACACCGGCATCGCTCAGCGCGCCGACGACGCTGCCGCCCTGCATGCCAACCGTCATCGTCAGGGGCCCGGGCGGGCCGCCCGCATAGCCGTACTTGACGATGTTGGTGACGAGTTCCTCGATGACGAGCGACAGCGCGTAGGCCGTCTTCGGCGATAGCGCGTGATGCTCCGAGAACGCTTCAACCGCGGCCTCGATGCGGGCGAGGGCCGCGGCGTCGGCAATGAGGCTGAAGTCGATCACATCGGCCATGCGCGCAGTGTTCCCCGTCCGCGGCCGGTAAGGCGGCTGCGGACCGACGGCTGGACTCCATCCGTCGAAGCCCCGTTCGTCAACCCGTCACGCCGAATCCAGTCGCGCCGGGATAAGCGAGCCTCGAAGCGGCGCCCAGAGATGACCGCGACGGCCGCCTGCCCGCGGCGGCGACCGCCGCCGCGCGTCGTCATCGGACGCCTTCCACGCTGAGGAATCGCCGACCGTCGCCCTCGAGCACGACGGCGGAAAGGCGGCCGGTGAACACCGCGCCGGTGTCCACATTGATGCGGTTCGGTAGCGATTCGATCGTGTCGACGGGTGTGTGGCCATGCACCACGATCTTGCCGTGGTCGGCGGCCGAGCCGAGGAACGGCTCGCGAATCCAGATGAGGTCGTGATCCGTCTGCTGCGCCAAGGCGACGCCCGGCCGGACGCCGGCGTGGCAGAAGAAGTAGCCGCCGATCGCGTGGCGGAGCGGCAGCATCTCAAAGAAGTTTCGGTGGCGGACCGGCAGGTGGGCGGCGAAGGCGACGGCGAGGCGATGGAAGTCGCCACGCTCGAGCAACTCGGACGCATCGACGCCATAGGATGCCATCGTCTCCAGGCCGCCATAGTGCATGAACGTCTCCGCGCCGTCGTCTCCGTCAAGGAACTGCAGCAGGCAGTCCTCGTGGTTGCCCTTCAGGCAGACGAGCTCCGCGTCGCCGATCGACAGGTCGAGCAGCCGCTCGACGACGCCCGCCGACTGCGGGCCGCGGTCGACATAGTCGCCGAGATGCACGACGACAGCCCGACGAACCGGCCAGGCGACCAGTTCCGCGGCGATCAGCCCGTGCATCCGTTCGAGCAGGTCGAGGCGACCGTGCACGTCGCCGATCGCATAGACGCGCAGGCCGTCATCGAGGAGCGGCATGCGCGTCCGATCCGATGTCTCAGGTCTTCGGCTTCAGCGCGAAGCCGAAGGAAATCCAGGCGACGCCCTGGAAGATCAGGTCGACGCCGAGGATCAGGCCGATCAGCCACAGCGAGTTGATCGGCCAGCCGATGGCGATCAGCACGCCGAATAGGACCGTGAAGACGCCGGCGGCGACCATCCATCCCCAGCCCTCGGCCGGACGGGCATCGAAGCCGGCGATGACGCGCAGCACTCCGACCGCGAAGATCGCGGCGGCGAGCAGCAGCGTGAACACGCTTGCGGCGAGCATCGGGTTGGAGAACATCACGACACCGGCGATGGCGTAGAGCAGTCCGCTCAGCAGCCAGTAGATGGTCTTGCCCCAGGACTTCGCTCCGAAGGACTGGATGATCTCGACCGCCCCGGCGACGATCAGCATCGCCCCGGTGACGTAGACGATGGCGATCGTCGCGGCGAAGAGATTGCCGAGCGCGATCATCCCGAAGATGATCATGGCGACGCCGGCGGCGACGAACCATCCCCATTTCTTGCGGACTTCGATCAGCTTGCCGCCGAGCGATCCGCCGGACTGCATCGTGTTGGCCATCGAAGTTTCCCCGTCTCAGTTGGCGCCCGTTCACCGGCCCGCGACTCGCGGTGTCGTGGTGGAGCGCAGCGCACACTAGCGCGCGCGGGAAGCGGCAGGGAACAGCGATCGCACCATTCAGTCGAGGCGAGCGGCAAGCCGCCGCGGTGCGATCAGCCGGTAGCTGCGTCGAACGACGGCGGCGACCTCCTCCCAGTCGGGATCATCGTCGAGGCGGATGCCGACCCAGCCCCTGTGGCCGACATAGGGTGGCACGAAGAAGCGCCGCGGATCGGCGCCGACGAGAATTTCCTGGCTGCCGGGCGGTGCCTTGCACCAGACCGAGACACGCCCGTCGCCGCGCTTCTCCATGGCGAAGATCTTCTCGCCGATACGCCAGGTCGGGTCGCCCCAGGCCTGCTTCTCGACGGCCTCCGGAAAGGCGAGGCAGATCGCCCGCAGGCGTTCGGTGATCGACGGTGACATCCAAGCTTCCTCGTGGCGGAGAGATGCAGCGGCGACTGTGTTGCATCATCGCGGATCGTGGACTATCGCGTCGACGCACGCGGGGCGCGGTCGTCCCCTCGAGTGTTCGCCAGGAGCGCGCCATGAGCGAGACGAGGCCCGAAGCCGACGGCATCGTGCCGGCCACGCGCGTCACCGGCCGCATTATCGCGCTGTTCGCGACGGCGGATCCCAAGGACTTCGTTACCGCACAGGTCGAGCGTCTGTCGCTGCGCCTCGACGGCCTGGTGGGGGACCGACACGCCGGATTCGAGCGGGCCTCCAGCAGCCGCGAGCCGTGGTATCCGCGCAGGACGCCCATCCGCAACGACCGCCAACTCTCGATCGTCTCGGCGGAAGAACTCGCCGAGATCGCGCGCCGGCTCGCGCTGGCGGACGTCGATCCGCGCTGGATCGGCGCGAACCTCGTCGTCGAGGGCATCCCGCGACTGTCCCTCCTGCCGCGCGGGACGCGGCTGGTGGCGGGCGAGGCGGCGATCCGCGTCGAGGACCAGAACGCGCCGTGCCGGATCGCCGGCCGCAGCCTCGCCCGTCATGCCGGGCGGGACGACCTGGAGCTCGGCTTTCCACGCGAGGCGAAGCGGCTGCGCGGCGTGGTGGCGTCGGTCGAGCGGGCCGGCGCCATCGCCGTCGGCGACGCCGTGACCGCACTCGTTCCCGAACAGTGGATCTACCGCGCCTGACGCTCGCCTTTCGGCGTCAGTCGAAGGCCGCGTCCGGGATGGCGTCGACCGAGGCGACGTAGGGCTTGATGTCGACGAGCGCCGTGCCGTCGAGACAATCGAGCATGCCGACCTCGAGCCGGCCGTTGGCGATGTCGAGCCCCAGCAGCGGCACGGCGGCGAGCGCGATCGGGTTGGGCCGGGCCGGCGAGCGCAGCGAGAACACGCCGCGCAAGCCGGCGGCGTGCCGCGGGGCCTGCAGGACGATGTCGCGGCGCGACTGGTCCATCCAGTAGATCAGCACGACGTGGCTGACGCGCTCGAGCCCGGCGAGGCCCGGGCGATAGGGTGGATCGACGTCGATCGTGGCCGGAACCGTGCTCGCGCGCGCGACGCGTAGGTTCTTCGGGCAATCGGCGAGCGCGTGCCACGGTGTCCGGATCCGTCCGATGAATACCAGATGGGCGTTGCCGACGAGGGTCGCTGGGTCCGGCGAAAGCGCTACTTCGCCAGGACGCAGGGCGCCTCGCCCGGCCGTGAGGTCGTTCATCATCAGCGCAAACCGGTGTGTCGCAGGGGTAACAACTCTTTCATGGAGTTCGCGGATTGTCACGATCGGGTCCGGTGGGGCTTCCCCCTGCCACGGGGGTGCCCTAGGACTTGCGGTCACGGTGGTGTTCCGTGTCCGGGGCCTTTTTTGAAGTAGCGTTGTGAGGCCGGAATGGCAGTTCGACATTGTGTGGTTCTGGGAGCCTGCCTGCTGGCCGGTGCGGGTGTCGCCGCGACCGCCGAGGCCCAGGATGCCGTTCCCTCCCTGACCACGCCGACGTCGAGCAACACCTGGATCATCACCGTGAAGGCGACCGGCAACGTCTCGCCGGACTTCCTCGGCGCCGACACCTACACGCCGATCGGCTACCCGCTGTTCTCGTTCCGCCAGGCGGATACGCCGGAAGGATTCTCGGCCGCCGACGACGGCATCGACTGGTCGCTCTGGGGCAACGAGTACTTCAACTTCGGTCCGGTCGCCCGCTATCGCTCGGGTCGCTACAACGGCTCCGACCGCAAGCTGCGCGGCCTCAATTCGATCCCGTGGACGGTGGAGATCGGCGGCTACGTCGAGGTCTGGCCGACGGACTGGCTGCGTGGCCGTGTCGAGGTGCGTCACGGCATGAACGGTTCGAGCGGCATCGTGTCCGACTTGGCGGTCGACGCCGTCTACAAGGTCGACAAGTGGACGCTCGCCGCCGGTCCGCGGCTGACGCTCGCCACGCAGGACTTCATGAACATGTACTTCGGCGTGAAGCCGTCTGAGGCCGCCAAGAACCCGCGCGTGACGCGCTACAAGCCGTCCGGCGGCGTCGTCTCGGCCGGCGCGCTGGCGGGTGCGTCCTATCAGTGGACCGAGAACTGGACCGTTTCGCTCTACGGCCAGTACGACCGCCTCGTCGACCAGGCGGCGAGCAGCCCGATCGTCAAGAACATCGGTTCCGCCAACCAGTTCGGCGTCGGCGCGACGATCGGTTACTCGTTCCCCGTCAAGTTCTGACGGTCTTCGTCGCGCCCCAGCGTCCAACGCGACCTCTGCGCGGGCAAGACCGTGCACGAGGGGAGATACGGACTGGCGCTGCGGGGCGAGTTCGCGTTTCATCGCGGCCGGTCGCGAAGGCAGCGGAACGAGGACGATGAGCGGCGATCCCTACCAGAGGCTCGGCGTCAACAAGGACGCGTCGCAGGAAGAGATCCAGGCCGCCTACCGGCGGCTCGCCAAGAAGCTGCACCCGGACCTGAACCCCGGCAATCCCCAGGCGGAGGCGGAGTTCAAGGAAGTCGCGGCAGCCAATGACATTGTCGGCGACCCGGAGAAGCGCGCCCGCTTCGACCGCGGCGAGATCGACGAGACGGGAGCCGAGCGGCCTCCCCGCCAGTATTACCGGGACTTCGCGGCCGGGGAGAACCCGTACGGCACCGGCGCCGGCTTTGCCGACTACGCCGCCGACGACGACTTCCTGTCGGAACTTTTCGGTAGACGGGGCAGGGGTGACGGAAAGCGCCGCGGTCGCGACGTCGCCTATGCGCTCGACGTCGACTTCCTCGACGCCGTCAACGGCGCGTCGAAGCGGCTCGGGCTGCCCGGAGCCGGCGATCTCGACGTGGCGATTCCCCCCGGCACCCGCGACGGCCAGACGCTCCGGCTGCGTGGCAAGGGCGAGCCGGGGCTGAACGGCGGTCCCGACGGCGACGCGCTGATCGAGGTGCACGTGCGCCCGCACAAGCTGTTCGTCCGCGATGGCGACGACATCCGCTTCGAGGTGCCGATCTCGCTCGCCGAGGCCGTCCTCGGCGGCCGCATCGAAGTGCCGACGCCCGGCGGCCGTGTCGCCGCGACGCTGCCGAAGAACTCCAACACCGGCAAGGTGCTGCGGCTGAAGGGCAAGGGCGTGCCCCGCCGTGACGGCAGCCGCGGCGACGCCTACATGACATTGAAGGTGGTGCTGCCCGAGGCACCCGACGCCGACCTCGAGCGGTTCGTCTCGGAGTGGGCGGCCGGCAAGGCGCAGGACCCTCGCCGCACGATGGAGGCCTGAATGCACGACGCGCACAACTTCTGCAGTCGCGCCGGGCTCGACCCGAGCGAGCTCGAGGTCTGGGTCGCCGCCGGATGGCTGCGGCCGACCTCCGGCGAGGGCACGGCGACGTTCACTGAAGCGGACGTCGCCCGGGCGCTCTTGGTTCACGACCTCCGGCGCGCCATCGGCGTGAACGACGCCGGCGTCGACGTCATCCTCGATCTCATCGACCAGTTGCACGGCCTGCGCTCGGCCCTGCGCGACGTCTCGACCACCGTCTCGATGCAGTCCGAAACCGTTCGGATGCGTCTCACGGTCGATGCGCGGGCGCTTCCGCCGCTCCGGCAGCCGCGCCGCTGAGCGTGCGCCGACTTCGCCGGCCAACCGCCCATGCTTGCGATCGATCAAGGCTTCGCCCCAACGCTGCAGTAGTGTGAGACGGGTGGCGTCGGCGCCTGGCCGACGTCTTTCGTGGACCCTGTGCGAGCAGAGCGAGCTTTGATGCGCGCCATGCAGTTGCGGCGGCTGGGCGAGCCCCTGGTCGCGATCCAGCGTGCCGATCCGGTACCCGGCCGCGGCGAGGTCGTGGTTCGGGTGAGTGCGTGCGGCGTGTGCCGGACCGATCTGCACGTCGTCGACGGCGAACTGCTCGATCCGACCCTGCCGATCGTCCCGGGCCACGAGATTGTCGGACGCATCACTGCGGTCGGGTCAGGCGTTCCGGTGTCGCGTATCGGCGAGCGCGTCGGCGTCGGCTGGCTCGGCAGCACGTGCAGCCACTGCCCCTATTGCCGCGACGGCCGGGAGAACCTCTGCGACGCGCCGCAGTTCACGGGTTTCACCCGCGACGGCGGCTTTGCGACCCACACGGTCGCCGACGCCCGATACGTCTACCCGCTCGGCGAGGAGGGTGACGACGCCGCGGCGGCGCCGCTGTTGTGCGCCGGGCTGATCGGCTGGCGATCGCTGGTGATGGCGGGGGAGGGCGAACGGCTCGGCATCTACGGCTTCGGCGCGGCCGGTCACATCATCCTGCAGGTGGCACGGTGGCAGGGTCGCCGCGTCTTCGCTTTCACCCGGTCGGGCGACGGCCCGGCGCAGGAGCTTGCCCGCTCGCTCGGCGCGGCGTGGGTCGGGTGCTCCGACGAACTGCCCCCGGAGCCCCTCGACGCGGCGATCCTCTATGCGCCAGTTGGGGCCCTGGTGCCAGCCGCGCTGCAGGCGGTGCGCAAGGGCGGCCGGGTCGTCTGTGCCGGCATCCACATGTCGGACATCCCCTCCTTCCCCTATCGGTGGCTGTGGGGAGAGCGCCAGATCCTATCCGTCGCCAACCTGACGCGCGCGGACGCCGACACGTTCCTTCGCGTCGCCCCGCAGGTCGGCATCGTCACGCACGTCACCCGCTACGCCCTGACGGACGCCAACGCCGCGCTCGACGATCTCAGGAGCGGGCGGCTGACGGGTGCGGCCGTGCTCGTGCCGAATTGACGACCCTCTACTGCCTCCACATCGCCGCCACCTCGAACGGGAGACACGCCATGAAGCTCCGCATTCCCCACGGCGCGACGATCGTCGTGTGCGACGGCCAGAAGGCGCTGTTCATCCGCAACGACGGCGACGAGGACTACCCGAACCTCAAGGTCGAGCGGGTGAGCGAAGCCTCCGAGACGGCGCGCAGCGCCGACCTCGGCACCGACCGGCCCGGCCGGACGCAGAACGTCGCGGGCCCGACGAGTGCCGTCGAGGGCACCGACTGGCATGCGCGCGCCGAGCGGCAGTTTGCCGAGGAGACCGGGCGTGCCGTCTCGGCTCTGCACGGCGACGATCGCAAGCGGAAGATCGTGCTGGTGGCGCCGCCGAAGACGCTCGCCGTGCTGCGCGCGACGCTCGGCGATGTCTTGCAGTCGTCGCTGCTCGCCGAGGTGGACAAGGACCTCACCAAACATCCGGTGCATGAGATCGAACGCCTGCTGACCGGCGGCTAGAACTTGATCGCTCCACCGCCGGTCGGCGGCGAACGGCCGGCGACGACCGAGCGGCCCTGGCATGCGCTCGAGGCCAATGCGGTGGTGGCGGCGCTGGCTGCCGACCCCGACGGCCTGACCGCCGAGGAGGCCGCGCGCCGGCTCGCCGCACACGGCCCCAACCGGCTTCCGACAGGCCCGCCACCGAGCGCGGTGCGACGCTTCCTGGCGCAGTTTCACAGCCTGCTCGTCTACGTGCTGCTGGGCGCCGGGATCCTGGCGGCGGTGATCGGCCACGTCACCGACGCGATCGTCATCGTCTCGGTGGTGGTCATCAATTCGATCATCGGCTTCGTCCAGGAGGGACGCGCCGAGCGCTCGCTGGAGGCGATCCGCCGGCTCGTCGACCCGCGGGCATCCGTGCTGCGCGGTGGGCAAAGGGTTACCATCCCGGCCGCGAGCGTCGTTCCGGGCGACCTCGTGATGATCGAGGCCGGCGACCGCGTTCCCGCCGACCTCCGGCTGATCAGGGCGCGCAACCTGCGTATCGACGAGGCGCCGCTGACCGGCGAATCCGTGCCGGTCGACAAGTCGACCGCGGCGGTCGCCCCGCAGGCGGAACTCGGCGATCGCTTCAGCCTCGCCTTTTCGGGCACGCTCGTTTCGGCCGGTCACGGCACCGGCGTCGCCGTCAACACGGGTGCGGGGACGGAGCTCGGCCGGATCGGCCGGCTGATCGGCTCGGTCGAGGAACTGGCGACGCCGCTGGTCCGCCGCATGGACCAGTTCGCGCGCCACGTCACGACGGCCGTGCTGGCGGCCTCCGTGCTGGTGTTCGGCGTCGCCGTGCTGGTGCGGTCCTATCCGCTCGACGAGGCCTTCATGGCGGTGATCGGTCTCGCCGTCGCGGCGATCCCGGAAGAATTGCCCGCCGTGCTGACGGTGACGCTCGCCGTCGGCGTCGCCCAGATGGCGCGCCGCAACGCCATCATCCGCCGCTTGCCGGCGGTCGAGACGCTCGGGTCTGTATCGATCATCTGCTCGGACAAGACGGGGACGCTGACGGCGAACGAGATGACCGTCCGCACCGTCGTGACGGCGGCAGGCACCATCGAGGTCGACGGCGTCGGTTACCGGCCGGAGGGCGGTTTCCGATTTCAGGACAAGCCATTCGACCCGGCCGCTGATCCGCTGCTGGAAGAACTGTCGCTCGCCGGACTGATCTGCGGCGACGCCGGCTTGCGGATGTCGGACGGCCGCTGGATCGTCGACGGCGACCCGATGGAGGGCGCGCTCGTCTCACTCGCCGTGAAGGCCGGGCACGACGCCGGCGCGGCATTGAAGCGGTTTGCGCGCCTCGACGAGATCCCGTTCGACGCGCGCCATCGCTACATGGCGACGCTGCATGACGGTGACGGCGACGGCCCCGTCGTATGGGTGAAGGGGGCGCCGGAGCAGGTGCTTTCGATGTGCGCCGCGGTTGCGACGGGGGAGGGGGACCGCGCCCTCGACGTCGAGGCATGGCAGGGACGGGTGCATGCGCTGGCCGCGAACGGCCAGCGTGTCATCGCCGTGGCGCGCCGACGGCTGGCGCAGGGCACACAGCGGCTCTCGGGCGGTGACGTCGAGCACGACCTCGTGCTGCTCGGCCTCGTCGGCCTCATCGACCCGCCGCGGCCGGAGGTGATCGCCGCCGTGGCGGAGTGCCGGTCGGCCGGTATCCGGGTGAAGATGATCACCGGCGATCATGCCGCGACGGCCCGCGCCATCGCCGCCCAGCTCGGCCTCGCGGACGACCCGCGCACGGTCGTCGGCCGCGATCTCGACGATCTCGACGATGCGGCGTTCATGGACGTGGCGCGCACGGCGACGGTGTTCGCGCGCACCAGCCCGGAGCACAAGCTGCGCCTCGTCGAGGCCCTGCAGCGGGACGGCTCGGTCGTGGCGATGACCGGCGACGGCGTCAACGACGCGCCGGCCCTGAAGCGGGCGGACATCGGCGTCGCCATGGGCGGCAAGGGAACGGAGGCTGCGAAGGAGGCGAGCGAGATGGTGCTCGCCGACGACAACTTCGCCTCGATCGTCGCGGCCGTGCGCGAGGGGCGCACGGTCTACGACAACCTCACCAAGGTCATCGCCTACGCCCTGCCGACCAACGGCGGCGAGGCGCTGACCGTCATTCTGGCGATCCTGCTCGGCGTGGCGCTGCCGATGAGCCCGCTGCAGATCCTGTGGATCAACACCGTCACCACCGTCGCGCTCGGACTGACGCTGGCGTTCGAGCCAACCGAGCCCGGCGTGATGCAGAGACCGCCCCGACCGGCGTCGCGGTCGCTGCTGTCGCGCCGCCTTCTATGGAGGGTGGTGTTCGTCTCGCTGCTGATGGTCGCCGGAACGTTCGGCATCTACCTCTGGGCCGTCGGCGGCGGCCTGCCTGCCGAGGCGGCGCGGACGATGGCGGTCAACGCGATGGTCGCCATGGAGATCGTCTATCTGTTCAGCAGCCGCTTCGTGCACGGCGCCGTACTCACGTGGCGCGGCGTGCTCGGGACGCGGGCGGTGCTGATCGGCGTGGCGGTCACCCTTGCCGCGCAGATCGCCTTCACGTTCCTGCCGGCCCTGCAGACCTTGTTCGACACCCGTGCTCTGTCGCTGGCGGACGGCCTCGCGATCGGACTGGTCGGTATCCTCTTCTTCGCGATGGTGGAGGCCGAGCGGCGCGTGGCACGGGCGCTCGATCGCGGAGCAGGGTTGGTCACCGCGTAGGAAGAGAGATCAGCTCGCCTGGAGGCGGATGTGCACGCTTCCCGCCCCCGCGACCTCGAAGCCCACGTCGGTGTCTTCCGGCGTGAGAAAGAGCGGCGGAACGACCGATCCGAGGATGATCACGTCGCCCTTGCGGAGGTGCTCGCCCGTGGCCGCCAGCGTCGCTGCGCAGTGGCGGAGGATGGCGTCGACGCCGCCGGTATTCGCCTGAACGTCGCCTGCCACCGTGGTCCGGGCGCCGCTCCGCACGACGGTCGCCTGCAGCGTGGCAAAGTCGAAGTTGGCAGGGACCTCTCCGAAGTCCCCGTGCACCACGTAGCGGTGATAGATGTTGTGGGCGAGGATGCTCTCGACGTCCTCGGGTGGGAAATGCAGGTCGGCGAGTTCGATCGCCGGGGCGTAGGCGTCGATCGACACGGCGTCCCCTGGCGACACGTCCGCCGCGATACGCACGGCGATCTCGGGCTCGGCGACAGGCTTCGCCCAGCCCGACAGGTCGGCGGTGGCGCCGGACCGCAGCAGGCTCTTTTCCATCATGTAGCCGACCAGCGGCCCCGGCAGGGCGAACTTCGCGAGCGCCGCCGCGGTGCCGAACCCGAGCTTCCAGCCGATCGGCCGCTCCCCGGACGTGATGCGCGCGTTGCGGCGCGCGAGTTGGGTCGCCATTCCGGCGGTGACGCGGGCGTCCACGGGTGCGTTCATCTGTCCGCCGTCCCCTTGCTGCGGATCGCCGCGACGCGGCAATCGGTCGAGCGGTGTTGCGAAGGTCGGCAAACGTTTGCCACAGGCGGCCGGCGCGACGCAACCCTTGCCGGACGGGTCACGGCGCCGGTTCGCCGCGGGCTAGCGGGCGGCGATGTCGCTGCGGGCCCGTCGCGTCGAACCTCGCACGACGAGGTCGACCGGCAGCGTCACGTTGCGGGAGGCCTCGGGTCGGCCCTCGATCAGGTCGACGATCATGTCGGCGGCGCGAACGCCCATCTGGTGCTTCGGTACGCGGACGGTGGTCAGGGGTGGCGTCAACCGGTCGACCATGATCATGTCGTTGAACCCCGTCACCGCGATGTCGTCCGGACACTCGAGACCGCGACGCCGGAGAGCGGCGATGGCGCCGATCGCCAGGCGATCGTTGGCACAGGCGAGGGCGGTGAAGGCCTGCGACGTCGCGAGCAGCGTCTCGGTGCAGCGTTCGCCTTCCTCTTCCCGGTAGAATCGGGCGACGGCCACCGGCGGGTCGCTGCCGAGACCGAGCGCCTCGCAGGCCGCGAGAAATCCGCGATGCCGCAGAACGCCCGTCGACAGGTGCTGCGGTCCGGCGATCGCCGCGATGCGCCGGTGACCCAGCGCGACCAGGTGCGTGACGACCGCCTGCATGCCGGCGGACTCGTCGGCCACGACAGACGGCAGGTCAGAGCCGATGATCTGGCGGTTGACGGTGACGATCGGAGGGGCGTCGCGGCCATCCCTGCCGGCCACCGGGTCGTCGATCTCGACGCTTGCGAGGAGCAGGCCGTCGACGCCGCGATCGCGCAGCATGTCGATCATCTCCGCTTCCCGTCTGGCATCGCCGTCGGTGTTGGTGACGATGGCGACGTAGCCGCGGCGCGCGAGCGCATCCTCGATGCCGCGAATGATCGGCGGAAAGGCCGGGTCGGTGATGTCGGGAATGACGACACCGATCGTGCGCGTCGTGTTGGTCTTCAGCGTGTACGCCGCCGAGTTGCGGCGGTAGCCGAGCTTGCGGCTGGCGCGCTCGATCCTTTCGGCCAGTTCGTCCGACACGCGGTGCGGCGTCGCTGGGTCGAGGGCGCGCGACACGGTGGACAGGTGCACGCCGACCGCGTCCGCCACGTCCTTCAGGGTTACGCGCCGCTTCATGCTTTCACCAGGGCCGCCGAGAGTGGCAAACGTTGCCAATTGCCGGCAACCGTATCGAAGTTGAGGGGCGCCGTCGATTCCGCCCCATCTGCAACACAGGTCCGCGGACTGGACTCACGTCGCCGCGCATGGCAAACGATTGCAGAGAAGTTGCCGAAGCGAGTGGCGGGTTCACTCTGCAAGGATCACGGGAGGAATCGAAGTGCGGGTCGGATTCATCGGATTGGGGGCGATGGGACAGGAGATCGTCCCGCGGCTGCTGGCGGGCGGCCACCAAGTGGTCGGCTGGAACCGCTCGAAGGACAAGGCGGCACCGCTGCTCGCGGCCGGCATGGGCTGGGCCGACAGCCCCCGCGCGCTGACGCAACAGAGCGAGGTCATCCTCTCGATCGTCACCGACGCCAAGGCGGTCGAGGCGGTGGCGCTGGGCGAAGACGGTGTTCTGTCGGGGATGCATCCGGACGCCGTGTTCGCCGACATGAGCACCATCTCGCCGGACGCCAGCCGCAAGGTCTCCACCGCCTTCCGCGAGGCCGGGCACGTCATGCTCGACGCGCCGCTGTCCGGCAGCCCGGTGACGCTGCGCCAGGGCCTCGCCTCGATCATGGTCGGCGGCGACAAGGCGGCGATGGAGAAGGCGGCACCCGTCTTCCTGTCGATCGGGCCGAAGCTCACCCACATCGGCGAGAGCGGCCTCGCCGTGCAGATGAAGATCTCCATCAACCTCTGCCTGATGGTCGAGGTCATCGTCTTCGGCGAGGCGATCGCGCTCGCCGAGAAGGGCGGCGTGAAGCGAGAGGTCGCGGTCGACGCGATGCTGAAGAGCGTCGCCGCCTCGCCGGTGCTCGGCTACCGCGGGCCGTTCATCCTCGAGGGCAAGATGCCCGACGTGCCGCTCGCCGACGTGACGCTGCAGCAGAAGGATATGATCCTGGCGCTCGACCTCGCCCGCAAGCAGGGCAGCTTCGTGCCGCTCGCCGCCGCGGCCAACGAGATGATGAACGCCTGCCGCGGCCTCGGCATCGACCATCGTGATTTCGTGACGGCGTTCGATGTCTATCGGCGCCTGGGAGGAGACAACACGTGACCCCTAAGCCCTATCGCACCCGCGTCGATCAGGTCCCCCTCGTCGAAGGTCTGACGGAGGAGGACGGCTGGTACGACATGAAGGTCCGCTTCTGCGTCGACAAGGCGTCGGCCGGGACCAACAACGTGCTCGGCTGGACGGTGCTGCCGCCCGGCGGCAAGCACGACAAGCACCGCCACTTCCACGCCGACGAGTTCCTCTTCGTGATCTCCGGCAGCGGCTACATCTACACCGACGAGGGCACCGAGCCCTCCACCGCCGGCGACGTCGTGTTCACGCCGCGCGGCCACTGGCACGGCTTCAACAACACCGGCGACGTCGACGCGGTGCTCGCCTGGGGCTGGATCGGTGCGGGCTCGCTGGAAGACGCAGGCTACGAGGTTCCGCAGGATTGAACCGCGGCCACCGGCCATTTGACGACCACGACGGCCGGCGCCCAGTGCGCCGGCCGTTTCATTTCCGCCACCGCTCCGTCGAGGCAGCGTCGGCCTCACGGCCTCAGGATGATCTTCGCCGCGGCGAGACTGCCGGCGTCGATGTCGGCGAAGGCGCGGGCGCCCTCGTCGAGGCGCCGCTCCTCGAACCAGCCGAGGTCGCCGAGCCTGCCGGCAGCCAGCGCCGTGACGACCTCGCGGAAATCGGTCGGCGTGTAGCAGTAGGTGCCGGTGAAGATCACCTCCTGCAGCGTGATCTTGCGCACATCGAGGCCATCCAGGCCCGGCAGCAGGCCGGCATGCACGATGACGCCACCAGGGCGCACCATGCGGCTTGCCGCAGCGCGCGTCGCTGCCGCCCCGACGGCGTCGACGATCAGGTCGACGCTGGTGTCGCTTGGCTCCGCTGGCGCGCCGGGCGCGAAAGAGCGGAAGGGTCCAGACCGCTCGACGGTGGCGCGACGGCCCGCGTTGGTCTCGCCGACCCAGATCTCGCCGGCTCCCTGCATCGCCAGCACCAGCGCCGCGGCGAGCCCGATGGCGCCGCCCCCGAGCACCACGCACCGGCTCGCCGACAGCGGTCGCGCCAGCAGCCGCCCGCCGTGATTGACGGCGTGATAGGCCACCGCGATCGGCTCCGCGAGCGCCGCGTGGACGGTGCCGAAGCCGTCGGGAATGGTCACGAGATTGCGCTCCGGCACCCGCACGAATTCAGCGAATGCGCCCGGTCGCGGCGGCATCGACAGGATCTGCCGGGTTGGCGAGAGGTGCGGGCGACCGTCCACCGCGAACGGGCAGTCGGGGTCGACGACGAGCGGGTTGATCGTCACGCTTTCGCCCGACCGCGGCCCGCTGACGATGCGGCCGGCCGCCTCGTGGCCCAGCACCAGCGGCGCCGGCCGGCGGGAATCGTGGCCGTGGTAGGCGTGCATGTCGGAGCCGCAGATGCCGACGGCCTCGACCTTGACGACCACCTCGTCGTTGCGCGGAAGCGGGTCCGGCTCGTTGCGGAGTTCGAGGGTGAAGGGGGCGGTGTAGACGAGCGCCTTCATCGGCGGGCTCCGCAACAGGGGATCATTTGGCGGTAAAGCCGCCGTCGACCGCGAGCGTCTGGCCGGTGACGTAGGACGAGGCGTCGGAGGCGAGGAAGACGACGGTACCGAACAGGTCCGTGAGATCGCCGTTGCGCCCGATCGCCGTCTGGGCGGCATTCTTCGCGGCCCGCACCGGATCGTCGAAGACGGAGGCGGTCAGTGGCGTCGGGAAGAAGCCGGGCGCGATGGCGTTGCAGGTGACACCCTTCGCCGACCACGCCTCGGCGATGGCGCGGGTGAGCTGCAGCACGCCGCCCTTCGCCGCTCCGTACGGCGCCGAATCCGGGAAGGCCCGCCACGACTGCAGGGAGGCGATGTTGACGATGCGCCCGAAGCCGCGTGCCGCCATCTCCGGCGCGAGCGCCTGCGTCAGCAGGAAGGGCGCGCGCAGGTGCACCGCCATGTGCAGATCGAACGTCTCGGCCGACACCTCGCCGAACGGCTCGCGCAGGTTGATGCCGGCGGCGTTGACGAGGATGTCCGGCCCGGGGCCGCTTGCCAGCAGGCCCTGCGTCAGTCGCTCGATGTCGCCGGCGTCGGCGAGGTCGGCGACGCAGAAGTCGGCGTCGATCTGGTCCGCACGCAATGCGCCGACCGCGTCGGCGAGTTCGGCCTGTCGCCGCGCTGTCAGCACGACCGCGGCGCCCGCGAGGCCGAGCGCGCGGGCGAGCGCCAGCCCGATGCCGGAGCTGCCACCGGTGACGAGGGCGGTACGGCCGGTCAGGTCGAACAGGGAGGTCAGCCGAAACATTGCGTCAAGCGTCCACCGGCGTGCCGAGGTCGAAGTTGTGGCCGGGAAAGTACTTCGCCATGCGGTCGTCGGAGGTGCGCGCGTGCGCCTCCATGCCCTCGAGCCGGGAGATGCGGGCGGAGACCTGGGCGATCGTCTTGCACGCCTCGCGATCCATGCGCTGCCAGGTGAGCGGCTTCAGGAATTTGTGCACCGACAAGCCGGCAGAGTAGCGGGCGGCGAACTTGGTGGGAAGGATGTGGTTCGGCCCCGACGCCTTGTCGCCGAAAGCGACCGTCGTCTCCTCGCCGAGGAACAGCGAGCCGTAGTTCGACAGGTTGTCGAGCCACCAGTCGAGGTCGGCACAGTGCACCTCGAGGTGCTCGCTGGCGTAGCGGTCCGACACCGCAACGAGCTCCTCGCGGGTGTCGCAGAAGATCACCTCGCCATAGTCGCGCCAGGCGGCGGCGGCGGCGTCGCGCGCCGTCGGCGGAAGCTTCGCGATGAGGCGCGGAACGTCGTCGAGCACCGCCTCGGCGAGCGACGCCGAGGAGGTGAACAGCCACGCCGGGCTCTCGTGGCCATGTTCCATCTGGCCGACAAGATCGGAGGCGACGAGCGCCGGGTCGGCCGTCTCGTCGGCGATCACCGCCACCTCCGACGGGCCGGCGAAGACGTCGATGCCGACCTTGCCGAACAGCATGCGCTTCGCCTCGGCGACGTACTTGTTGCCCGGGCCGACGATGATGTCGGCCGGCTTGCCGGTGAAGTGGCCGTGCGCCATCGCGGCGATCGCCTGCACGCCGCCGAGCGTCATGATCACGTCGGCACCGGCGACCTGCATCGCATAGAGCACGTGCGGGTGGATGCCGTCGCCCTTGAATGGGGTGGAGCAGCCGATCACCGTCTTCACGCCGGCCGCCTTGGCGGTGGCGATCGACATGTAGGCGGATGCGATGTGGGCGTAGCGGCCGGTCGGCACGTAGCAGCCGGCGACCTGCACCGGCACCAGCTTCTGGCCGGCGACGAGACCGGGGATCATCTCGATCGAAAAGTTCGCCACCGAGTCCCGCTGCGCTTCTGCGAAGCGGCGCGCCTGGCCGGCGGCGAACGTGATGTCGTCCTTGACCGATTGCTCGATGCCGTGCGTGCGGCGCTCGATCTCTTCCGCCGTCACGACGATCGGCCCCGACCAACTGTCGAGCTTCAGGGCGTAGTCGCGGATCGCCTGCTCGCCGCCGGCCTCGATCGCCGCCAGCATCTCGCTCACCACCTTGCGGGCGCTCTCGGTCTCGGTCTCGGCGGTCTTGGAGGCGCGCTTCAGCGTGATCACGGACATGGCGGTGGCTACCTGGTTTGTGCAGCGTGTCGGACGCGCATCCGGGCGGAGGCCCGGATGCGCTCGCGTGGAGGTTGTCAGGGCTTGTCGAACTCGGTCGCGAACGCCTTCAGCTTCGGATCGGCGGCGACCCGCTTCATGTACTCGTCGGTGATGAAGCCGTCGGTCTTCGGCGCCTCGGGCAGGGTGCCGACCTCGGCCATGAAGCCGCCGATCTGGCCGAACCAGCCGTCGACCTTGGAGGCGCCGCCGGAGCGGTCGAGCAAAGCGAGTTGCTCGTCGAGGCCGAACACCGGGCGGAGCGCGAACTCCTGGTCGAGGGCGGCCGGCGTCACCTCGAGGCCGCCCTGCTTGTAGAAGTCGAGCGCCAGCGTGCGCGCCTCTTCCGGGTGCGCCTTCGCCCACGACCAGCCGCGCAGGTAGACGGCAAGGAACTTCGCCACCGCGTCGGGATGTTCCTTGGCGAAGTCGGCCCGCACGATCAGCGCGCCCGGCACGATCGCGCCCGCGTCGGCGCCGGAGCACAGCACCTTGGCGTTCGCCTTGTCCTCCAGCGTGTAGGTGTTGGGCGCCCAGACGCCGGCGACGTCGCCGTTGTCGGAGGTCACCGCGCTGATGATCTGCGCCTGGCCGAGATTGACGAACTGCATGTCGTCCTGGGCGAGCCCGAACTTCTTCAGGCAGGCGCGGGCGGCGTAGTCGGCGGTCGAGTTGGTGGTGATCAGCAGCCGCTGGCCCTTCAGGGTCGCGGGATCGGCCTTGATCGCGTCGAACTTGTCGCCGCGCACCATCATCGCGTTGGTCTTCGACTCGTCGTTGGTCAGCCCGATGGTGAGGAGGCCGAAGCGGGCCGCACCCAGCGTCGCGGGCACCGAGCCGGTGCCGCCGACGTCCCACGAGCCCGCCTGCGCGGCAGCGATCTGCGGCGCCCCGGCCGGAAAGGTGGAGAAGCTGGGTTCGAGCCCGACCTCGCCCCACCAGCCGTTGACGGTGGCGTAGTGGAACGGCAGCGCCCAGTAGAGCGACGGCTGGTAGCTGACGCCGATCGGCTCGGCGCGCGCAGTTGTCGCCGGCGTGGCGAGCGCGAGGCCGGCGGCGAGTGCGAGGCCGGTAAGCAATGGCTTCTTCATCGTGTTTCCTCCCTTGGGTCCGCAAGGCGGATCGGGCCGTGTCGCCGGCCCCGCCGCCTCAGTGGTCGGCGTCTTTTTCTTCCCTCAGCGACTTCCAGATCTGCGTGCGCAGGTGGACGAAGCTCTCGAGGTCCATGACGTCCTCGATCTTCTCGAAGCGGTCCCAGCCTTCCGCCTCGCGGATGCTCTTCACGTCGAGGACTTCCTTGATGCGGCCGGGGCGGCGCGTCATCACCGCCACGCGGTCGGCGAGATAGACTGCCTCCTCGACCGCGTGCGTGATGAACAGCACCGTGCGCGGCTGCGTGCGGGCGAGGCGGACGAGCTCCTCCTGCATGACGACGCGCGTCTGCGCGTCGAGCGCGCCGAACGGCTCGTCCATCAAGAGCACCTCCGGATCGAGCACGTAGGCGCGGGCGATCGCGACGCGCTGCTGCATGCCGCCGGAGAGCTGGTGGGGAAACGCGTCGGCGTGCGAGCCGAGGTTCATCAGTTTCAGCACGTCGGCGATGCGGCGGTCGCGCTCGTCGCGCGGGACGTTTTTGTTGCGCAGGCCGAGATCGATGTTCTGGCGCACCGTCTTCCAGGGAAACAGCGCGAACTGCTGGAACACGACGGCCCGGTCCGGCCCCGGCGCGATGATCGGCCGCCCGCCGACGCTGACCACGCCGCCGCTCGCCGGCTCGAAGCCGGCGACCATGCGCAGGCACGTCGTCTTGCCGCAGCCGGACGGGCCGACGATCGCCAGGAACTCGCGATCGGCGATCTCGAGGTCGATGTCCACAAGCACCGGTACCGCCTTGTCGCCGCGGCCGAACACCTTCTGCACCTTGTCGAAGCGGATCGCCGCCATGGGCCTCAGTCCAGTCCGCGCCGGCGGCGCACGAGGGTTTCGCCCTGCCGGAGCAGCACGTCGATGGCGAGACCGACGAGGCCGATCGCCACCATGCCGGCCATCACGGTGCTGGTCTGCACGGAGCCCTGCGCCTGCACCATCATGAAGCCGACGCCGGCGGAGGCGACGATCAGTTCCGCGCCGACCAGCGACTGCCAGCCGAGCCCGGCCGAGACGCGCAGGCCCGCGACGATCGACGGAAACGCCGACGGTAGCAGCACCTCGGTGATCATGCGGACGTTGCCGGTGCCGAGCATCTGCGCCGCCTCGATGAACCGCGGCTCGACGAATTTCGCGCCGCGGTAGGCATTGATCAGGCACGGCGGAAACGCGCCGGCGAAGATGATCAGGATCGGCCCGCCGATGCCGGTGCCGAACCACAGCGCGGCGAACGGCACCCAGGCGATCGGCGCGATGAAGCGCAGGGCGTCGAACACGGGGGTGACGATGTCGTCGAGGACGCGGAACCAGCCCATCAAGAGACCGAGCGGCACGCCGATCGCCGCTGCGAGCAGCACGCCGTAGGCATAGCGCAGCAGGCTGGAGGCGAGGTGCTGCGGCAGCGTGAAGCCGGCGAACGGCGTCGACAGCAGGGTGACGAACCGCCCGACCACCTCCCAGGGCGCCGGCAGGAACTGCCGCGGCACGATGCCGAACGCCGACAGCGCGCTCCACAGGCCGACGAAGGCGACGAGCCCCACGAAGCCGAGCGCAAGCGTCTGGCGGAGCGCGAGCGGCGGGCCCATCAGCCGGCCGCTCGCGTCGCGGCGAGGTTCCAGGAGAGCACCCGGCGCTCCACCGCGCCGATCGCCAGCGTCGTCAGCCAGCCGCAGAGCGCGACCGCCAGCATGCCCACGAGGATCATGCCGGGGTAGAGGTCCTGCTGGGCGAGGTTCAGCACCCGCCCGAGCCCGAACAGCGCGCCGACGAGCTCCGCGGCGACCAGCGTCGTCCAGGTCGCCTGCAGCGACAGCCTGAGGCCGGTGAAGATCATCGGCGAGGCAGCCGGGATCATCACCTCGCGGACGAACCGCCAGCGCGGCGTGCCGAGCATGCGCGCCGCCTCGATCAGCGGCCGCTCGATGGCGCGCACGCCGGCGTGCGCATTGATCACCGCCGGCACGAAGGCGGCGAACCAGATCACCATGATCTTCGCCGCGTCGCCGAGCCCGAGCCAGAGGATGGCGAGCGGGATCCAGGCGAGCGGCGGGATCGGCCGGATCAGCAGGAACACCGGATTGACCAGCGCCTCGACCCGGCGGCTCCAGCCCATCGCGAGGCCGAGCGCGACGCCGGAGACGACGGCGACGACAAAGCCCATCACCACCAGCCGTATCGAATGCAAGGCGTGCTCGATCAGCGTGCCGCCGGCATAGCCCTTCAACGAAATCTGTCGCAGGGCCACCCAGGTGTCGGCGGGGGCGGGGAAACGCCCCGGCGAGACGAGACCCGTCAGCGTCGTCGCGACATACCAGGCGGCCACAAGGGCCACCAGTGTCGCAAGGCCCACCACGACTCCGCGCCGAATCACCCCTCGCTTCCTCCCGTACGCCCGTCTCGACTGCAAGCGCTTGCAATCAAGACTTTCACAACGGGCGGGGGTGGTCAATCGCAAACGATGCTGTGCGATGCCAGCGACTGGCTTGTTGCTGGAAGCGCAACAACGCGCATTGCAAAATCTTGCAGTCACGCCATAGTGCCCCCATGAGCAGCCGTTCGCGCCCGACCCTCAGTGATGTCGCCGCCCTGTCCAGAGTTTCGCCGGCGACGGTGTCGCGCAGCCTGTCGAGGCCCGACCTCGTCAACATCGAGACGTTGCAGCGCGTGCGACGCGCCGCGGAGACGCTCGGCTACGTCCCGACCGGGGCGGCGCAGGCGCTCGCCTCGGGCCGGTCGCGCACCATCGGCGCTGTCGTGCCGACACTCGACAGCGCGATCTTTGCCCGTACCCTGCAGAGCGTGCAGGCGACGCTGGCCGGCCAGGGCTACCAGCTGCTCGTCGCCTCCAACGACTACAACCCGGCCGCCGAGGTCGCGATCCTGCGCGCGCTGCTGTCGCGCGGGGTCGACGGCCTGATCCTCGTCGGCGCACAGCGCGACGAGGAGGCGTGGCAGCTGCTCGAGCGGGCGGCGGTGCCGGTGGTGCTGACGCTCAGCGCCGATCCGCGCTTCGACGGCGTCGTCGTCGACAACCACCGCGCCGGCTGGCTGGCGGCGGAGCACCTTTTGTCGCTCGGCCACCGCACCATCGGCGTGGTGACCGGCAAGCTCTCCGTCAACGACCGGCAGCGGCAGCGCGTCGCTGGCGTGCGCGACGCCATGGCGGCAGCCGGCTGCAAGCTGCCCGACTGGCGTGTGCTCGAACAACCGATGACCACCGCCGGCGGCCGCAGCGGCTGCGCCGCGCTGCTCGCCGCCGCCGAGCCGCCGACGGCGATCGTCTGCGGCGTCGATATCCTGGCGATTGGCTGCCTGTCGGAAGCGCATGCGCGCGGCATCGCGGTGCCGGGCGCGCTGTCGATCGTCGGCATCGACAACCTGGAGATGGCGGCGAACGTCTCCCCGGCGCTGACGACGGTGCACGTCCCGACGGACCAGATCGGAGCGCACGCCGCGCGTACGATCCTGCTCAGGCTGAACGGCCGGCCGGGCCCGCGCATCGAGGAGCTGCCGGTTGAGCTCGTCGTGCGCCAGTCTTCATCGCGCCCGTCTGGGGGGCCTGCGTAGCCGTTGCCGGCCTACGACTTCGGCGCCAGCAGCCAGGCGTGCGCCGGCTCGTTGTGAAAGCGCCAGATGCGCTTCGGACCGGCCATGACGTTGAGATAGTAGAGCGTGTAGCCGTGCGGGGCGGCGACCGGGTGATAGCCGCGCGGCACCAGCACGACGTCGCCGTCCGTCACCGTCATCGTCTCATCGAGGCTCCGGTTGTCGGTGTAGACGCGCTGGAAGGCGAAGCCTTGCGGCGGCTCGAGGCGGTGGTAGTAGGTCTCCTCCAGCAGCGACTCTTCCGGCAGCGCGTCGCGGTCGTGCTTGTGCGGCGGGTACGACGACCAGTGGCCGCCCGGCGTGATCACCTCGACGACGAGCAGGCTTTCCGCCAGCGGCGAGCTGTCGGGCAGGATGTTGCGGACGTAGCGCACGTTCGTGCCGGTGCCGCGCACCTCCTCGCCGACGTCGTCGGGCCCAATCAGCGTCGGCGCGCCGGCACCGGTGCCCGGCGCGGTGCAGACGGCGAGCTCGCAGTCGCCCACCGCCTCGACGCGCCACGCCAGCCCGGCTGGGACGTAGACCGAGTGGCCGGCACCCTCGAACGGCGACGCCCGCCCGCCGATCTCGCCGAAGTCCTGGCCGCCCGCCGTCACCCGAGCGTGGCCGGCCACCAGCACGAGGCAGGCCTCGCGCCCGGCCTCGCCGCCCGTCGCCACGGCGCCGTCGGCGAGACGGTGCACGGCAAAGCCGACATGGGTCCAGCCGGCGGAGGCGGGGGTGATCGCGTGCACCCGGCCCTGGTCGGCGGGCGCGGTCGGCTTGACGAGCAGCGTCGACATGGCGTGCTCCTCAGGCGGTGGCGCGGACGAGGCCGGCTTCGGCGGCGAAGCGGGCGAGGTTGTCGTGGCCCATCCGGGCATAGGTGAACGGGTGGGCCTTCTCCGGGTCCTGCTCGGCCTCCACCACCAGCCAGCCGGAATAGCCGGGCAGTTCCCTCAGCACCGCGACGAAGTCGACTGAGCCGTCGCCCGGCACGGTGTAGACGCCGGCGACGACGGCATCGAGGAAGGAGAGGTCGTCGGCCAGCACCGCGGACTTCACATCTGCCCGCACGTCCTTGCAGTGGACGTGGCTGATGCGGTCCCGCCAGCGCCGCGCCACCGCCACCGGGTCCGCGCCGGCGAAGGTGAGGTGGCCCGTGTCGAGCAGCAGGTGCGCCGCTGGCCCAGTCGCCGCCATGAAGGCGTCGACGTCCTCGGCCGTCTGCACGATCGTCCCCATGTGGTGGTGGTAGACGAGCCGCACGCCTTCCGCGAGGCAGGCCTCGGCCACCGCCGTGACGCGGCGGCCGTACTCCGCCCAGTCGACGGCCTTCATCACAGGCCGCTTCGACAGCGGCATCTGCTGGTCGCCGTGGATGGCGTTCGAAGTCTCGGCGAAGACGAGCACGCTCGCCCCGAGTGCCTTCAGGAGGTCGAGGTGCGACCGCATCGCCGCAATTTCGGCGTCAGCGTCGCGTCGCAACAGCTCGGCCGAGTACCAGCCCGAGACGAGGTCGAGCCCGTGCGCCGACAGTACCGCCCTGAGCGGCCCCGCCTCGCGCGGAAACTTGTGGCCGAGCTCCATGCCCTCGAAGCCCGCAGCCCGGGCCTCCGTCAGGCACGTCTCCAGCGGCGTCGCCCCGCCGAGCGTCCGGAGGTCGTCGTTCGACCAGCCGATGGGATTGGCACCGATACGGATGGGCATGGGGGAGGGGTCCTCTGTCTCGAATACGTCGCTTGTGGTCGTCCTCCCCCTGCCAGGGGGGAGGACAGCCGGCGAAGCCGGCAGGTGGTGGCCCGTCAATCAGGTGCAGGACGCCGGCGAGGTCGCATCTCCGGATTGACGGGCCCCACCCTGACCGCTTCGCGGTCTGTCCCTCCCCCTGGCAGGGGAGGGACGCCTCAGTGCTTCACCCGCCGCCCTCCCGGGCCGCGAGCGCCGCCTCATACTCGGCCCGTGCCGCCCGCACCTCCGCGCGCTCCGAGACTTCCGGCACCGCCACCTCCCACCAGTGGCCGCCTTCCTCGGTGACGACCATCGGGTCGGTGTCGATGACGAGGACCGTGGTGCGGTCGGCCGTCCGCGCCCGGACGAGGGCCGCCTCGAGCTCGGCGACGCCCGCCACCTTCTCGGCGATCGCCCCGAGGCTCGCGGCGTGGGCGGCGAAGTCGATCTCCGGCATCGCCTTGTGGAGGGTGTCTGCGAGGAGGTTGTTGAACGAGGCACCGCCGGTCGCCCGCTGCAGGCGGTTGATGCAGCCGAAGCCTCGGTTGTCGAGGACGACGATGACGAGCTTCGCACCCAGCATCACCGAGGTGGCGATCTCGGAGTTCATCATCAGGTAGGAGCCGTCGCCGACCATCACGGTCACCGGCCGGTCCGGCCGCGCGAGCTTGATGCCCAGCCCGCCGGCGATCTCGTAGCCCATGCACGAGTATCCGTATTCCATATGGTAGCCGCCGGGCTGCGACGTCTGCCAGTGCTTGTGCAGCTCGCCCGGCAGCCCGCCGGCGGCGTTGATCAGGATGTCCTCCGGCCGGCTCGCCCGCTGCACGGCGCCGATCACCTGAGCATCCGAGGGCAGGGCGGCGTTCGTCGGCGCCGTGGCACGCGCGGAGGCCTCGCGCCACGCAGCCATCAGGCCAGCCGCCCGTCCGCGCCACGCCTCCGGCGCCCGCACCCGCCCGATCGCCTGCGAAAGCTCTTCGAGCCCGACGCGGGCGTCGGCGATCAGCGGAAATGCGTCGTGTTTGCCGGCGTCGAAGGCCTGAACATTGAGCGCGACGAGGAGCGCGTCCTCGCCCTTGAACAGGGCGCGCGAGCCTGTTGTGAAGTCCTGCAGCCGCGTGCCGATGGCGAGCACCACGTCCGCCTCCTCGGCGAGCGCGTTGGCCGCGCTGGTACCGGTGACGCCGATCGCGCCAACGGCGAGCGGGTGGTCGTGCGGCATCGCCCCCTTGCCGGCCTGCGTCTCGGCAACGGGGATGCCGTGCGCCTCGGCGAAGCGGACGAGTTCGGCGGTGGCCTCGGAATAGAGCACGCCGCCGCCCGCGACGATCAGCGGCCGCTCCCCGCCGCTGACGATCCACGCTGCTGCCTCGAGCTCGCCGGCATCGGGCCGGGGCCGTCTTGGAGACCGCTTGTGCCTGTCGAAGAATGCGATGGGGAAGTCGGCCGCCTCCGTCTGCACGTCCTGGCAGAGCGACAGGGTCACCGGCCCGCACTCGGCCGGGTCGGTCAGTACCGCCATCGCCCGCGGCAGCGCCGCCAGAAGCTGCTCGGCGCGGGTGATGCGGTCGAAATAGCGCGACACCGGCCGGAAGCAGTCGTTCACCGTCTGCGTGCCGTCGCCGAAGTCCTCGATCTGCTGCAGCACCGGGTCCGGCCTGCGGCTCGCGAACACGTCACCGGGCAGGAGCAGCAGCGGCAGCCGGTCGACGTGGGCGACGGCGGCGGCCGTGATCATGTTGGTGGCGCCGGGGCCGATCGACGAGGTGCACGCCATGAAGCGGCGGCGGAACAGCGCCTTGGCGTAGGCCGTGGCGGCGAGCGCCATCGCCTGTTCGTTGTGGGCGCGAAAGGTCGGCAGCCGGTCGCGGACGTGCCACAGCGCCTCGCCCATGCCGGCGACGTTGCCATGGCCGAAGATCGCCCACACGCCGCCGCAGATCGGCACGTCGACACCGTCGATCTCGGTCCTCTGCGCCGCCAGATAGCGCACCAGCGCCTGCGCCGCCGTCAGCCGGATGGTGGTCAAGGCTTCCTCCCCGTCACGGGCTCTTGCTCAGGCCCTCACGCTGCGCGCCGCCGCGCGGTCGCCGTTCCCCACGCCGCCACCAGCCGGCCGAAGCGGGCCGCCATGTCGGCGATCGCCGCCTCGTCGTCGATCCGGCCGGCGAGCCACTCCTCCGCCGCCTGGGCGAAGATCGAGCGGCCGATGGCGAAGCCCTTGACGACGGGCGAGGCCACCGCGGTCTCGAACGTCCGCACCAGCTCCTCCTCCGGCGCCTCCAGCCCGAGCAGCACGACGCCGCGGCACCACGGGTCGCCCGCCTCGATGGCGCGCGCCACGGCCGCCCACGCCCGTTCGCTCGGCTGGCCCTCGAGCTTCCACCAGTCCGGCTTGATGCCGAGATCATAGAGCCGGGCGATAACGACGGCGACGGTATCGTCGCCGACCGGTCCGTGGCGCGAGGCGATGATCTCGACCAGCAGTTCGCGTCCGACGGTGCGTGCGGCGTCGTGGAGCGCCTTGAGCTTCTCCTCCTGCGCCACCTTGAGGTCCGCGGGGTCGTCGGGGTGGTAGAAGCACAGGCACTTGATGGTGTGGATCACCGGCCACTCGACGAGATGCGAGCCGAGGTCGTCGACACCCTCGAAGGCGAGCGGCCGGGAGCCCGGCTGCTCCACCGGCCGGCCGATCCAGAAGTCGTGACCGGCGGCGTCGAACAGCGCCTCTCGGCCGTGGATGCCGTCGAGCAGCACGCCGAACCCCGGCCGTCCGTCGGCGACGCGGGCGGCGGCGGCGACCGCCAGTCGCTTGAAGGCGGCGATGCGGCCGCGGTCGGCGCCGAGCCGATCGGCGAGGTCTTCCAGCTGGGCGCGGTGGTCGATGGCGAGCGCCATCAGGCCCTCCGGCCGCGGCCGGCGGGTCGTCGCCCAGTGGATGTGAGAAAGCTCACGGTCCTTGCGCAGCTCGCGCGTAGCGCTGCCGTGGGCGAGGAAGTGGCAGAGCTCCGGCCACGTCGGATATTCCGGCGCGCACAGCAGCCGCGAGACGGCAAACGCCCCGCAGGCGTTCGCCCACGCCGCGCAGGTCTCCAGCGGCTCGCCGCGCACCCAGCCGCGCAGGAAGCCCGCCATGAAGCCGTCACCGGCGCCGAGCACGTTGTAGACCGCGACCGGATAGCCCGGCCCGCGGATGCCGTCTTCCAGCCGCGCCGGGACCCTCCCGGTGAAGACGACGCAGCCCATCGGCCCGCGCTTCAGCACCAGCGTCGCGTCCGTCAGCGCACGGACGGCCACGAGCGCCGCCCGCGTGTCCTCGCTGCCGCCGGCGATGTGGAACTCCTCCTCGGTGCCGACGACGAGATCCATGTCCGGCAGCAGCGTCTGCAGGTGCTCCGTCACGGCGGAGGCCCGCACGTAGCGCGCCTCGCCCTCGCCGTGGCCGGCGACGCCCCAGAGGTTCGGCCGGTAGTCGATGTCGAAGGCGACGCGCCGGCCGGCCGCCTTCGCCGTGGCGATCGCCCTGCGGCCGGCGGCGTCGACGTTCGCCCGAGAGAAGTGGGTGCCGGTGACGACGAGGGCGCGGGACCGGGCGATGAAGGCCGGGTCGATATCCGCCTCCGTCAGTCCCATGTCGGCGCAGTTCTCGCGGTAGAAGATCAGCGGGAAGGCATGGTCGTCACGCACGCCGAGCAGCACCAGCGCCGTCAGCCTCGCCGGGTCGACCTTGATGCCGGCGGTCTCGACGTGCTCGCGGGCGAGCTGCTCCAGCACGAACCGGCCCATCGCCTCGTCGCCGACAGCCGTGACGAGGCCCGTCGCGAGCCCCAGGCGGGCGCAGCCGACGGCGATGTTGGTGGGCGAACCGCCGACCGACTTGGCGAACGAGGCCACGTCCTCCAGCCGGCCACCGATCTGTTGCCCATAGAGGTCGACGGAGGCGCGGCCGTAGGTGATGACGTCGAGGTCCGCCGCGGTGGACGGACGGTTGGCCGCGCTCATAAGGCACTCTCCCTCGGCCGTCGGGGCTCGCAAGCCGACCGCTCGCGACGATGCGCCAGCGGGAGGATCGCGAGGAGGCCCTCGTGCGGCCAGTCCGTTCGGCTTTCCGCCGGTCTGCAGCCCGTTCGTTCGCGGGGCGCCGTCCACTGGACATTATGAAACGTGAATTCTATCTTTGTGTCAATTCAGAATGAATGTTCTGTCGCGCCGTGGCTCGAAGCGACGGGCGCGCGCGAACGGCGAGGCGGGAGGAGCTTACGATGACGGGGATTGCGCTGATCGGGGCCGGGCGGATCGGCCGCATCCACGGGGCGAACGTCGCCGCCCATCCGGGTGCCCGGCTCGTCGCCGTCAGCGACGCCGACGCGGACGCGGCGGCGGGCCTCGCCGCCGCCTACGGTGCGCGGGTGCTCGCCACGGAGGCGGCGATCGCGGCGGGCGACGTCGACGCGGTGATGATCTGCTCGCCGACCGACACCCACGCGGACCTGATCGAGGCGTGCGCCCGCGCCGGCAAGGCGGTGTTCTGCGAGAAGCCGGTCGATCTCGACGCGGGCCGCATCCGCGGCTGCCTCGAGGTGGTGCGCTCGACCGGCATCCCGCTGATGATCGGCTTCAACCGTCGCTTCGACCCGAGCTTCGCCCGCCTGAAGCAGCGCCTCGACGCCGGCGCCGCCGGCGAGATCGAGCTCGTCTCGATCTTCTCGAAGGATCCGGCACCGCCCCCCGTGAGCTACATCGCCCGCTCCGGCGGCCTGTTTCGCGACATGATGATCCATGATCTCGATCTCGCCCGTCACCTTCTCGGCGAGGAGCCGGTGGAGGTACACGCCGTCGGCGCCGCCTTGGTCGATCCGGCGATCGGCGAGGCCGGCGACGTCGACACCGCTGCGGTGATGCTGAAGACCGCCTTCGGCCGCATCGCCACCATCACCAATTCGCGCCGCGCCACCTACGGCTACGACCAGCGCATCGAGGTGCACGGTTCCGCCGGCCTGGTGCGCGCCGACAATCGCCGCGAGACGACGGTGGAGGAGGCGGACGGGACGGGCTTCCGCATCGAGCCGGCGCTGCCGTTCTTCCTGGAGCGCTACGCCGAGGCCTATCGGCGCGAACTGCAGCACTTCCTCGAGGCCCTGGCGGAGCGCCGGGCGCCGTCGCCGTCGGGCGAGGACGGCCTGAAGGCGCAGCTCCTCGCCGACGCGGCGACGCTGGCCTGCAAGACGGGAAAGCCAGTGCGGCTCTAGACGTGGCGCCAGTCCCCCTCCTGGCAGGCGAGGGACGATCTACCCGCCGCGCCGCGCGCCGGTCGCGACCGCCAGCGCCATCGCGAGGGCGAACGTCGCCGACAGCGAGCGGAAGGCGGAAAAATCCGCCTCCGCCACCTCGAACTGCACGGCGGCGCTCGGGCGCAGCGGCGAGAACGGGCTGTCGGTGATCGCCACCACCGGCACGCCCGCCTGCGCGGCGCGGGCGGCGAGCTCGATGGTGATCGGCGTGTAGGGGGTGAACGAGATCGCCACCAGCGCGTCGCCGGGGCGCGCGCCGACAATCTGCTCCGGTGCCAAGGCCGCCACGTGGTCAACCAGCACGGCCCGCAGGCCGAGCTTGCCGAGCGCGTAGGCGAGGTAGGCGGCGACCGGAAAGGCCCGGCGGAGCCCGAGCAGGAAGATCGTGTCGGCCCCGGCGAGGATGTCCGCCGCGCGCTCGACCTCTTCCGCCGCCACCGTCTCGCCGAGCCGCTCGAGCGAGACGGTGGCGCTTTCGACGAAGCCGGCGAGCAGCGCCGCGGCGCCGCCGTCCGGAGAGCGGCCGCCGTGCACCTTCAGCCGCGCCAGCCGCTCGCGATAGTCGGGCCAGCGCGAGCGCAACTGCTGGCGGAACACCTCCTGCAGGTCGGAGAAGCCACCAAAGCCCAGGTGCTGGGCGAAGCGGATCAGCGTCGAGGGCTGCACGTCGGCCTGCTGGGCGACGCTCGCCACCGTGCCGAAGGCGATCTCGTCGGGGTTCTCGAGAGCGAAGGCGGCGACCTGCGCGAGCCGACGCGGCAGGCCGTCGTGGCGAGCGAGCAGCAGTTCCTTGAGCGTCTCGAAGTCCCGCGGCGGTTCCGTCGTCCGGCTCGCCATTGGTGGTCGCTCCTCATCCCGGTGGGGCAGGGGCCCCGCCCACCGCGTGTGTTCATGGCGCCCTTGACATCCGGTGGCGCATGATGGAATAAAAGTTCCAACAGAAGAATAAATGGGTTCATTCATTCTGTCCATTCCGCTCGCCGGAGGCGAGGGTGATACGGACCGCAGAGCGAACCCGCCCGGCAGGAACGCCCGCTCTTACCGGCCGCAGTCGCGTCCGGCCGCCGCCGACGGACCTGCCCGACCATCGCCGCACCCACCGGGTGCCGCGCGGGAGGCCGGCTGCCGCCGTCGCGGCGCCGGGGTCACGACGCCAAGGGAGGAGACCCACGTGAACATTTCGATCATCCGCACCGTCGCGGCCGCCGCCGCGCTCGCGCTTCCGCTCGTTGGGCTCGGCGCGCCCGCCCATGCCGACGGCGAACGCTTCGTCTTTGTCAGCCACGCGCCCGATTCCGACAGCTGGTGGAACGTCATCAAGAACGCGCTGAAGAACGCAGCCGACGACGAGAAGGTGACCGTCGAGTACCGCAATCCGCCGACCGGCGACCTTGCCGACATGGCGCGCATCATCGAGCAGGCGACCGCCACGAACCCGAACGGGCTGATCATCACGATCGCCGACGTCGACGTGCTGGAGGGCCCGGTGAAGGCGGCGATCGCCAAGGGCATCCCGGTGATCACGGTGAATTCCGGCACGGCCGAGCAGTCGAAGAAGCTCGGCGCGCTCGTGCACATCGGCCAGCCGGAGTACGACGCCGGCAAGGGCGCCGGCGAGCGGGCGAAGGCGGCCGGCGTCACCAAGTTCGTCTGCGTCAACCACTACATCACCAACCCGGCCTCGGTGGAGCGCTGCCAGGGCTATGCGGACGCGCTCGGCGTGCCGCTCGGCAACCAAATGATCGATTCCGGCATCGACCCGACGGAGGTCTACAACCGCGTCAAGGCCTATCTGGCGCAGAACCCCGACACCAACGGCATCCTGACGCTTGGCCCGAACTCGGCCGAGCCGACGCTGAAGCTGCTGAGCGATACCGGCGCGGCCGGGAAGTACCACTTCATCGCCTTCGACCTCTCCCCCGACATCGCCCAGGGCATCAAGGACGGCGTCGTCGAATCCGCCATCGACCAGCAGCCCTACCTGCAGGGCTACCTGCCGGTGGTGTTCCTCACCATGAACGCCCGCTACGGCATCGTGCCGGCGAACGACATCAACACCGGCCCGGGCTTCGTGACGAAGGACAACATCGGCCTCGTCGAGAAGTTCGCCGGCGAGTTCCGCTGAGGGGGAGGCGGCGCGGTGCCTGCGACGCGTCCTCCCCCTGCCAGGGGGGAGGACAGCCGCGCCGCAGGCGCGGCAGGTGGGGGCCCGTCAATCCCGATCTGATCCTGCGATTGGATTGACGGGCCCCACCCTGACCGGCTGCGCCGGTCTGTCCCTCCCCCTGGCAGGGGAGGGACCGGCGCCGGCGAGCCCAAGTGCGCAACCCGAGGAGGTGCCGTCATGGCGAACCGCAGTGATGCGGCGGACGCGGCGATGGTGGCGCCCGCCGCCCCCGCCGATGAGCGCCTGCGCCGGCAGACTGGCCTGCGTCGCCTGATGGCGCGGCCGGAGCTCGGAGCTCTGGCCGGCACCGTCCTCGTCTTCGCCTTCTTCGGCGTCACCGCCTCCGGCACCGGCATGTTTGCCGCTGACGGCATCCTCAACTGGACGACCGTATCGGCGCAACTCGCGATCATCGGCGTCGGCGCGGCGCTGTTGATGATCGGCGGCGAGTTCGACCTCTCGGTCGGCTCGATGATCGGCTTCGCCGGCATGATGATCGCCATCCCAACGCTCTATTTCGGCTGGCCGATCGAGGCGAGCGTGCTCTTCGCCTTCGTCGGCGCGCTGTTCATCGGCTATCTCAACGGCATCATCGTCGTGAAGACGCGGCTGCCGTCGTTCATCGTCACCCTCGCCTCGCTGTTCATCCTGCGCGGCCTGACGATCGCGCTGTCGATCATGTTCACCAACCGCACCATCGTCTCCGGCGTCCGCGACGCGGCAGAAGGCTCGTTCGTCGCCTGGCTGTTCGGCGGCAAGATCGGCGCGGCCCTGTTCGTCTGGCTCGCCGACGCCGACCTGATCGGCCGCCTGCCGAACGGCGCTCCGGTGGTGAACGGCATCCCGATGGTGGTGGTGTGGGCACTTGCGATCGCTATCGTTGGCCACGTGGTGCTGACCAAGACCCGCGTCGGCAACTGGATCTTCGCCGCTGGCGGGGATGCCAACGCGGCCCGCAACGTCGGCGTGCCGGTGGCGCGGGTGAAGATCGGCCTGTTCATGGCGACCGCCTTCTGCGCCACGGTGTATGCCGCCTGCCAGGTGTTCGAGTTCGGCTCGGCCGCCGCCGACCGCGGCGTGCTGAAAGAGTTCGAGGCGATCATCGCCGCGGTGATCGGCGGCTGCCTGCTGACCGGCGGCTACGGCTCGGTGATCGGCGCCTGCCTCGGCGCGCTGATCTTCGGCGTCGTGCAGATGGGCATCCTGTTCACCGGCGTGCCGAACGACTGGTTCCGCGTCTTCCTCGGCGCCATGCTGCTCGTCGCCGTGCTGTTCAACAACGTCATCCGCCGCCGCGTCACCGGGGAGCGCTGAGATGGCCACGCCCATGCAGACGGCCGCGGCCCGCAGCGTTTCGCCCGCCGTCGCCGCCACGGCGGCGCCGCTGATCGAGGTGCGCGACATCACCAAGCAGTTCGGACCGGTGGTGGCGCTCGCCGGCGTCTCGCTGACGGTCAGGGCCGGCGAGGTGATGTGCCTGCTCGGCGACAACGGCGCCGGCAAGTCGACGCTGATCAAGACGCTGTCGGGCGTGCACCGGCCGACCAGCGGGGACTTCCAGGTCGAGGGGCGGGCGGTCACCTTCTCCAACCCGCGGGCGGCGCTCGACGCCGGGATCGCCACCGTCTTCCAGGACCTCGCGATGATCCCGCTGCTGTCGATCACCCGCAACTTCTTCCTGGGGCGGGAGCCCGTGAAGAGGCTCGGTCCGATCGCCTTCATGGACATGGCGTTCGCCGACCGGGTGGCGCGCGAGGAGATGGCCCGCATCGGCATCGACGTGCGCGATCCGGGCCAGGCGGTCGGCACGCTGTCGGGCGGCGAGCGGCAGTGCGTGGCGATCGCTCGCGCCGTCTATTTCGGCGCCAAGGTGCTGATCCTCGACGAGCCGACCTCGGCGCTCGGCGTCGCGCAGACCTCGATGGTGCTGAAGTACATCCACCAGGTCCGCCAGCGCGGCCTCGGCGTCATCTTCATCACCCACAACGTCCGCCACGCCTTCGCCGTCGGCGACCGCTTCACGGTGCTGAACCGCGGCCGCACGCTCGGCACCTTCGCCAAGGCGGAGATCGACATCGACGCCCTGCAGCAGCTGATGGCCGGCGACAAGGAGCTGCAGGACCTCTCGACGGAGCTCGGCGGCACGGTCTGAGCCGCCCCCCTGATCCGGCGGCGTCCGCGCCGCAGGTCCGGTCCTCCCCAACTCGGCCGCCGCAGTGACGGCTCGCGGCAGGCGGCGGCCGCTTTTTCTTCTCCCCCCAGCGGCGGAACCAACATGCAACGACCCGGCCTCGGCCTCATCGGCACCGGCTTCATGGGCAAGTGCCACGCGCTCGCCTACGGCACTGTGGGCGCCACCTTCGAGGGCCTGCCGCGGCCGCGGCTCGCCGTCCTCTGCGACGTCGAGGCCGGCCACGCCGCCGCCACGGCGGCTGCCTGGGGCTTCGAGCGCTCCGTCACCGACTGGCGCGAGGTCGTCACGGACCCGGAGGTCGACATCGTCTCGATCACCACGCCGAACGCCGTCCACGCCGAGATGGCGATCGCGGCGCTTCAGGCCGGCAAGCACGTCCACTGCGAGAAACCGATGGCGGTGAGCCTCGCCGATGCCGAGCGGATGGCGGCGGCCGCCGCGGCGGCGCCCGGCCTCACCCGGCTCGGCTACAACTACACGGCCAATCCGGCGCTCGCGCACGCGGCCCGCCTCGTCGAGGGGGGAACGCTCGGCCGCCTCGTGCACGCCCGCGCCCTCTATGACGAGGACTACATGGCCGACCCGGAACTGCCGTGGTCGTGGCGGTGCCGGCGCAGCGAGGCGGGGCTCGGGGCGCTCGGCGACATCGGCTGCCACGCCGTCGCCATCCTGACGATGTTGGCGGGCCCGATCGACGCCGTCGTCGCCGACTTGGCAACCGCCCATCCGACGCGGCCCATCGCCGGCAAGCCTGGCGAGCGCGGCGTCGCCGACAACGACGACGTCGCCAGCGCGCTGCTGCGCTTCGCCTCCGGCGCCACCGGCGTGCTGACGACCAGCCGCGCCGCCCACGGCACCAAGAACGCCATCCGCATCGAACTGCACGGGACCCGTGGGACGCTGCGCTTCGATCAGGAGCGGATGAACGAGCTGTCGCTGTTCCTCGCCGAGGGCGAGGAGGCGACGCGCGGCTTCCGCACCATCCTGACCGCGCCCGTGCATCCGCCCTACGGCCGCTTCTGTCCGGCGCCCGGCCACGGCCTCGGCTTCAACGACCTCAAGGTGATCGAGGTGGCGGACTTCCTCGCCACTATTGCCGGCACCCGCGCCCCGGCCTTCGACTTCGCCGCCGGGCTCGCCGTCGAGCGGGTGATCCACGCCGTCGCCCGCTCGGCGGATGAGGGACGGTGGGTGACGGCGTGAGACCTGCGACCATCGTCGAAGACGAGCAGCGCAACGGCCGGTCGTTCTGGAAAGCATGGGGAGGGGGAAGTCTGGTATAGTTCCACTCTGTCGTGATGGAGCGTGACCGTATCTGCGCGTCACCCTGTTGGGGCGGCTCCACTTGGTATGGGGAGCCGACACGGCAAGTGGAAGAGCACCGGAACCTCGGCCGTATTTGGCCCTCGGGACGGTGTGCACCTTGGCGGGCGAGGAGGTGAGCAATGGCCTACACACTCGACATCAACGGCACACGGCACGACGTCGATGTGGACGGCGACACGCCACTCCTGTGGACGATCCGCGACGTCGTCGGCCTCTCCGGCACGAAGTTCGGCTGCGGACAGGCGCTCTGCGGCGCCTGCACGGTGCATCTCGACGGCGTTCCGACGCGCTCCTGCATCACCTCCGTCGACAGCGTCGGCGAATCCGCCGTGACGACCATCGAGGCGATCGGTGCGACGCCGGCCGGCCGCAGCGTGCAGGCGGCCTGGCGCGACCTCGAGGTGCCGCAGTGCGGCTACTGCCAGTCCGGGCAGATCATGTCCGCCGCGGCGCTCGTCGCCGACAACAAGGCACCGACGGACGCCGACATCGATGACGCGATGTCCGGCAACATCTGCCGCTGCGGCACCTACGCCCGCATCCGCGCCGCGATCAAGCAGGCGGCCGCCACCCTGTCCAAGGAGGGCTGAGATGATCCTCGATCGCACCGTTCGGGCGCCGTCCGTGAAGCTGTCACGCCGCGCCTTCCTCGCCGTCGCGGCTGCCGCGGGCGGCGGTCTCGTCGTCGCCGTCGCGCTGCGCGTGCCGCCGGCTGCGGCCGCCGACGCCACCTTCGCCCCGGATGCCTTCGTCCGCATCGACCGCGACGGCACCGTCTCCATCGTCGTCGCGCAGGTGGAGATGGGGCAGGGCACCTACACCTCGATGCCGATGCTGGTCGCCGAGGAACTGGCGGTCGACCTCGCAAAGGTCCGCGTCGTCGCCGCCCCCGGCGACGCCTCCCGCTACGCCAACCCGGCGCTCGGCATCCAGGCGACCGGCGGCTCCACCTCGGTGCGTGCCTTCTACGAGCCGCTGCGCAAGGCGGGTGCTGCGGCGCGGCTGATGCTCGTCGAGGCCGCGGCCCAGCAGTGGGGCGTTGCGCCGGACAGCTGCACAGCCGCCGCCGGCACCGTCACCCACGCGGCGAGTGGCCGGAGCCTCGGCTACGGCGCTCTCGTCGACGCCGCGGCGAAGCTGCCGGTGCCGCAGGACGTGCCGCTGAAGGACCCGAAGGACTTCACCCTGATCGGCACGCCCGCCCGCCGCCTCGACACGCTGCCGAAGACCGACGGCACCGCCGTCTACGGCATCGACGTGCGCCTGCCTGGCATGAAGATCGCCACCGTCGCCGCCTGCCCGGTGTTCGGCGGCAAACTCGGCAGTGTCGACGACACGGCGGCGAAGGCGATCGCCGGCGTGCGCCAGATCGTCCGTCTCGACGACGCCGTCGCCGTCGTTGGCGACCACATGGGCGCCGCCCTGAAAGGCCTCGCCGCCCTCGAGATCAAATGGGACGAAGGGGCGAACGCCAACCTCTCCACCGCCGACATCGTCGCCGCCCTGAAGGCAGCGTCCGAGCACGACGGCGTCGTCGCCGCGCATGCCGGCGATGCCGCCGCGGCACTGGCCGCTGCGCCGCGCCGCGTCGATGCCGTCTACGAGATGCCGCTGCTCGCCCACACCACGATGGAGCCGATCAACTGCACCGTGCACGTGCGTCCCGACGGCTGCGACGTCTGGGTCGGCACGCAGGTGGCGGCGTGGGCGCGGGCGACGGCGGCGGAGGTCACCGGCCTGCCGCCGGAGGCCGTCACCGTCCACAACCAGTTCCTCGGTGGCGGCTTCGGCCGGCGGCTCGAGTTCGACTTCATCACCCAGGCGGTGCGCATCGCCCGCCAGGTCGACGGGCCGGTGAAGGTCGTCTGGTCGCGCGAGGAGGATGTCCAGCACGACATCTACCGCCCCTACTACTACGACCGCCTCTCCGCCGGCCTCGACGCCGCCGGCCGGCCGACCGCGCTGCACCACCGTGTCACCGGCCCCGCGATCCTGGCGCGCTGGCTGCCGCCGGCCTTCCAGAACGGCATCGACTTCGACGCCGTCGACGCGGCCTCGGGTCCCTACGGCTTCGACAACCTGCTCGTCGACTATGTGCGCCAGGAGCCGCCGGTGGGGCTGCTGATCGGCTGGTGGCGCGGGGTCGGCGTCACCCACAATGCCTTCGTCGTCGAGAGCTTCGTCGACGAGCTCGCCGCGGCCGCCGGCACCGATCCGGTCGCCTATCGCCGCGCCCTGCTCGGCAAGGACCCGCGGGCGCTCGCCGTGCTCGACCTCGCCGCCGAGAAGGCCGGCTGGGGCGCGCCGGTGCCGCACGGCAAGGGCCGCGGCGTCTCGCTGCTCCTGGGCTTCGGCACCTACATGGCGCAGGTCGCCGACCTCACTGTGGCCGACGACGGCAAGGTGCGTGTCGACAAGGTGGTCTGCGCCGTCGACTGTGGCGTCGTCATCAACCCCGACACGGTCGTCGCGCAGATCGAGGGCGGCATCGTCTACGGGCTGACGGCGGCGCTCTACGGCGAGATCACGCTCGCCAAGGGTCGTGTCGAGCAGACCAACTTCGACGACTACCCGGCGCTGCGCATCGACGAGATGCCGACGGTCGAGGTGCACATCGTGAAGAGCGGCGAGGCCCCGGGCGGCCTCGGAGAGCCGGGCACCTCGGCGATCGCACCGGCGGTGGCGAACGCCATCTTCGCCGCCACCGGCAAGCGGCTGCGCAAGCTGCCCGTCGATCCGGCGCTCCTGAAGCGAGCGTGAGGGAGACGCCTGTCGAGAACAAGGGCGATGAATGGTTCTCTCCGGACCGCTTCGCCCCGCCCTCGATCAGAGCAAGACGTCGCCGCCGTTCGGCGGCGGCGTCTGGGCGACATGGTTGGCGCCGGCCAGTGACGCGAGCAGCAGCGCCGTCGGGGCGACCTCTTCGACGTGGCCGAAGCGGCCGATCTGCGAAATGCGCGCCGAGGCGGTCGTCGCGAACGGACGCCGCAACTAGGATTGCGCCGCTCGACCCGCGGTGGTGGCGCGGACGGCGGCAGTGGCGGCCAGGGTGGATAGCGCCAGGAGGCAGGCGGCGAAGGGCAGGCTGGCGGCAGCGGGCTCGTTCATCGTCCACAAGGTGAGGGCGCTGCCCGCGCACCACAAAAGCGGTACCGGCACGAGCGCCCAGACCATTGGGCCGCGGAGCGTCAGCAGCAGGCCGAGGGTGGCGATGGCGGTCGGGTCCGGGGCGATGGCGAAGATCTCGGCGGCGGGCCAGCCGCGTCCGCTCCATGGCGCGAGAAGGGGTTGGGATGCCGCGATTGCGACGAGGAGCCAGCCGGCGACTGCGGCGATGCCGAGCCGTCCGCTTCGCAGGCCCCCGAAGCCGGCCGCCAGGAGCAGAAGCAGCGCCTCAAGGGCAAACAGCGGCGCGAGATACTCCGCCGCCCAGTTGATGGTGGCGTAGCGGTTCCACACGAAGGCCCAGCCGACGAACGCCCAGGCGACCGCGAGGCCGGCGGCGACGAGGCGGCCGTGGCCGGCCGGTCGCGTGGCGGCAAGCCAGACGAGGACGGCAAGCGCTGCGACGGCGGCGAACTGGGCCGGCCACAGGGCGGCGTTGTGGAGTTCGAACAGCCGCCAGTAGACGCGCGGCGAGAACAGCAGGAAGTCTTCCGGACGGTAGCTCCACCACTCCGACATAGGCGCTCAGAGCGCCGCGACGTCGGCGGCCATGCGGGCGCGCAGGGCGGCATCCGGCAGCGGGCCGGCGCTCGCCGCGAGGTTCTCGCGCACGTGGTCGACGCGCGTCGTCGCCGGGATCACCGTGGTGACGGCCGGGTGGGAGAGGATGAACTTCAGGATCGCCTGCGCCCAGGTGGTGGCGCCGATCTCTGCCGCCCAGCCGGGCAAAGGCTCGCCCTCGAGGCGGCGGGTCAGCGCGCCCTGGCGGAAGGGGCGGTTGACGATGACGGCGATGCCGCGGTCGATCGCCAGCGGCAGCAGGCGCTCCTCCGCCTCGCGGTCGACGACGTTGTAGGAGAGCTGCACGAAGTCGAGCCGCTCGCGGCGCATGATCTCCTCGAAGAGGTCGTGTCGGCGGCCTTCCGAGGTGGTGATGCCGAGATAGCGCAGGCGGCCGTCCGCCTTCATCTCGCCGAGCGTGGCGAGGTGCGGCTGCCAGGTGAGGAGGTTGTGGACCTGCACGAGGTCGAAGGTGGGCACGCCCCAGAGCGCCCGCGACTGCTCGATCTGGGCGGGGCCGGCCCCGCCGTCGGAGATCCACACCTTGTCGGCGGAGAACAGCGCCTCGGGCCGACCGAGGCGCTGCAGGCCGTCGCCGACGACGGCCTGGGCCGAGCCGTACATCGGCGAGGAATCGATCATCTGGCCGCCGCCGGCGAAGAAAGCGGCCATCACCTCGGTGCACTCCGCGCGCAGCACCGGGTCGTCGCCGACGTTGAAGGTGATCCAGGTGCCGAGGCCGACGGCGGCGATGGCCTCGCCGCTCGACGGGATGGTGCGAAGGGCGGCGGCCGCTTGGGCGCCGGCCGTCTGCGCTCGCACCGGGGGGAGCGGCAGCAGCGCCGCCATCGTGGCGCCGAGGCCGGCCGCCAGTACGTTCCGCCGCGTCGTCGTCATCCGACGGCGTCCTCCCACGTCTCTCCGCGCGTTCCTCCGCGGCTCACAGGAAGACACGGGCAGACGGCGATTTTGTGAGGCGTGCGGGAGGCTGAAAAACGGACGGGCCGGCGTGCTGGACGCCGGCCCGGTGCTGTGGTGCCAGGCTGGATCAGACCGCCGGCATGCCGGCGGCGACCCAGGCTTCGGTCTCCTCCAGCGCAGCCCCGAAGCGCTCGACGATCTGGTCGATCTGCTCGGGCGTGACGATCAGAGGCGGGCAGAAGGCGATGTTGTCCTGGATCGACCGCAGGATGACGCCGTGCTCCTGGGCGCGCTCGAAGAGATAGAGCGCCACCTTGCCGACCGGATCGAACTTCGCCTTCGTCTTCTTGTCGGCGACGAGCTCGATCGCGGCGATCAGCCCAACGCCGCGGACCTCGCCGACGAGCGGGTGGTCGGCGAACTTGCGCAGTGCAGCCTGCAGGCGCGGGCCGACGACGCCGACGTTCTCGACGAGGCCGCGCTCCTCGATGATCGCGAGGTTCTCCATCGCCACGGCGGTGGCGACCGGGTGGCCGCTGGTGGTGAAGCCGTGGCCGAAGGTGCCGAGGCGCTCGCTCTGGTCGGCGACGCCCTGGTAGATCGCGTCGCTAAACAGCACCGCGGCGAGCGGCTGGTAGGACGAGGTGATCTGCTTCGACAGCACGAGGATGTCGGGCTTGATGCCGTAGGTTTCGCACGCGAACAGCGTGCCGATGCGGCCGATGCCGTTGATCACCTCGTCGGCGACGACCAGGACATCATATTTGCGGCAGACGGCCTGCACCTTCTCCCAGTAGGTGGCCGGCGGCACGATGACGCCGCCGGCGCCCATCACCGGCTCGCCGATGAAGGCGGCGATCGTCTCCGGTCCTTCGGCGAGGATCGTCGCCTCGAGCTCGGCGGCGAGCCGGTCGGCGAACGTTTCCTCTGTCTCGCCGGGCTGGCCGAAACGGTAGAAGTGCGGGCACGTGACATGGCGGACGAAGTCGAGCGGCAGGTCGAAGCCGCGCTGGTTGACCTGCAGGCCGGTGAGGCTGCCGGAGGCGATGGTGATGCCGTGGTAGCCGCCGTTGCGGGCGATGAACTTCTTCTTCTCCGGCCGGCCGATCGCGTTGTTGTAGTACCAGACGATCTTGACGACGGTGTCGTTCGCCTCGGAGCCAGAATTGGTGAAGAAGACGTGGTCGAGGCCATCCGGCGACATCGACACGAGCTTCTCGGCGAGGTCGATCGAGGGCTCGTGCGACTTGTGCGAGAAGGTGTGGTAGTAGGGCAGCTTGGCCATCTGCTTGGCGGCGGCGTCAACGAGGCGCTGCTCGCCGAAGCCGACGGCGACGCTCCACAGCCCCGCCATCCCCTCGATATATTCCCGCCCCTGGTCGTCATAGACGTAGACGCCCTTGCCGTGGTCGATGACCATCGGGCCGAGGCGCTCGTGCCGACGGGCGTTCGTATAGGGATGCAGAACGTAGGCGACGTCGCGCGCGTGCAGCGAGTTCGGAAGGGCGGTCATGGCGTTTGTCCCGTCGTGTGGTGGGGCTCGTTCCGACGGCCGGGGCCGCGGCGAGCGGTTCGTCGCATTCTCTCGTTTATCGCGTTCTACCGTTTATCGCGTTCTACTCGGCGGCCGCCAGTGCGGTGGCGTAGACGGTGCGGGCCTGCTCCTCGGTGATGAAGCCGTCGGCAAGGTCCTCGCGGACGCGGGCCGGGTCGCGCTCCTCCGGCGGTCCCCAGCCACCGCCCGCGGGCGAGGAGATGAGGATGCGGTCGCCGGGGGCGATCGGCACGTTGGCGAACTTCGAGGGCGAAACCTTGTTGAAGGCCTGGGTGATCGTCAGCCAGCTGTCGCTGCCGGCGCGCTTGATGAAGAGCTCCGCCTTGGCGCCGTGATGGCCGCCGTGGATGCCCCAGGGGGCGACCTTCTGGCGGTCGCTCATATAGCTGAAGGTCATCGGCGTGTCGGTGCATCGCACCGTCTTCGAAAGCGCCAGGCCGCCGCGGAAGGTGCCCGGCCCGCCGGAGCCCTCGACGAGCTTGAACTCCTCGACGTGCCACGGATAGCGGTACTCGAAGACCTCCACCGGAATGTGCGGGCAGTTGCCGTTGATGCCGCCGACAGCGTTGTTGCCGTCCGCAAAGCTGCGGCCGCCCCAGCCGACCGGCGTCAGGTCGTAGCAGCAGAAGAATTCGCCGGTCTTGTTGTCGGTGCCGCCGAACAGGAAGTTCGAGTGGGTGGCGCCGTCGGTGGCGGCGGAGCGGTCCTTCAGACCTGGGGCGAGGGCGCCCATGACGACGTTGGCGATGCGGCAGTGGGTCTCGGTGTTGCCGCCGACCGAGGGGCCGGGGAAGTTGACGTTGACCATCGAGCCGGGCTCGGCGAGCACGCGGATCGGCCGGAAGCAGCCGGAGTTCTTCGGGATGGTCGAGTCCGTCAGCTGCAGCACGGCGTTGTAGGCGGCGCCGTGGGCGACGCCGAGCGTGCCGTTGATCGGTCCCTTCGCCTGCTTCGAGGAGCCGTGATAGTCGACGATGATGTCGCTGCCCTTCACCGTCACTTCGGCGCGGATGGTGTAGACCTTGTCCTCGATGCCGTCGTCTTCCATGCAGTCTTCGAAGGTGTAGCGGCCGTCGGGGATCTGCTCGATCTCGGCGCGCATCCGACGCTCCGAATAGTCCATCAGCGCGTTGACAGCCTCACGGAACTCCGCGACGCCGTGCTTGCGGGCGAGGTCGGCCATGCGGCGCTCGCCGAGGTCGATCGAGGCGATCAGGGCGCGGAAGTCGCCGTAGTTGTAGCGGGGGGTGCGGACGTTCGCGAGCAGCAGCCGCCAGATGTCGTCGACGTCCTTGCCGGCGCGCTTGATCTTCACCGGCGGCACCCGCAGCCCCTCGTGGAAGACCTCGGTCGCCTCGCCGGCGAAGCCCGCCGGCGCCATGCCGCCGACCTCGCAGACGTGGCCGATGGCGACCGCGAAGCCGATCAGCGCGCCGTCGACGAACACCGGCTTGAAGAAGGTGTGCTCGGGCGTGTGCAGGCCGCCGCGATAGGGGTCGTTGTGGAGGATGACGTCGCCTTCCTCGAGGTCGTCGAGGGAGATCTCCTGCACGCACGAGCGCAGCAAAAGCGGCATGCCGCCGATCATCGAGGGGCAGAAGTCACCGGTGGCGACGAGCTCACCGGTCGGCAGGGCGAGGCCGCAGGTGAAGTCGAGGGATTCGGAGAAGATCGTCGAGTAGGACGTGCGCATCAGCGTGACGCCCATGTCCCGGCAGATCGAGACGAGAATGCCGCCGACGATGTTGAGTGAAACCATGTCCATGGGAGTTCTCCCTTGCGGTCCTGTCGGGGCGGGCGTCAGGCGGAAATCAGAAGGTTGCCGTAGCGGTCGACGGTGAGCGACTTCGCCGGGTCGAGGACCGTGACGGAGGCGTTCTCCTCGACGAGCGCCGGCCCCTGGATGGCGTGGCCAGCCTTCAGGTCGTCGCGGACGTAGACGGGCGTCTCCACCCAGCCGCCGGCGAACCACACCGGCCGGCTCGACACCGACACCGCGGGCCCCGTCGCCTCGTCGATCACCGGGAACTCGAGCTCGCCGGTGCGCGCCGTGCCGGTGACGAGGAAGTTGACGATCTCCATGTGGTCGGCGAGGCGGAAGCCGAAGCGCGTCTCGTGCAGGTCGTGGAAGGTCTGCAGCAGCGTGGCGATCTCGGCGTCGGAGAAGCTCTCGGCCTCCGTGGGGATCTCGAGCTCGTAGTTCTGGCCGAGATAGCGCATCTCGACGCTCTTCGAGATGCTGACGTCGTGGTGGCCCTGGGCGGCGAGCTCGGCGCGGCATTCGGCGACCAGCGCCGACATCGCCGAGGCGGCGCGGTCGCGGTCGAAGAAGCGCGAGTTGAGCTGCACGGTGCGATAGCGGTCGACGCGGGCGTCGGCCATTGTGAAGCCGAAGGCGGAGAACTGGCCGGGGAAGTTCGGCACGAGGCCCTTCGGGATCGAGGCTTCCGTCATCAGGTCGCTGACGTGCGGCGGGCCGGCGCCGCCGAAGGCGACGAGCACGAAGTCGCGCGGGTCGAGGCCCTGCTCGGTCAGCACCGTGTGCAGCGCGCCGACCATGTTGTTGTTGGCGATGCGGACGATGGCGAGCGCGGCCTCCTCGACCGAGAGGCCGAGCGCCTCGCCGATCGGGGCGACCGCCGCGCGCGCCGCCGCCGCGTCGAGCGCCATCGCGCCGCCGAGGAAGTTGGCGGCGCTGATGCGGCCGAGCACGACGTTGGCGTCGGTGACGGTCGGCTTGGTGCCGCCCTTGCCGTAGCAGGCAGGGCCGGGGTTGGCGCCGGCGCTCTCGGGGCCGACGACGAGCATGCCGCCGGTGTCCATGCGGGCGATCGAGCCGCCGCCGGCGCCGATGGTGCGGATGTCGATCATGGGGACCTGGATGGGGCGGCCCCACTCGATCTCGAAGTCGGTGGTGAACTTCTCCTTGCCGTCGACGACGGTCGAAACGTCGGTCGAGGTGCCGCCCATGTCGAGGGTGACGAGGTTCGGCAGGCCGAGCAGCTCGGCGGTGCGCTTGGCTGCGATGACGCCGCCGGTCGGACCGGAGACGGCGATCTGGATCGGCGAGCCGGTGGCGGCCTCGAGCGTCATCTCGCCGCCGTTCGAGCGCATCACCACGGCCTTCGCCTTGACGCCGTGCTCGTCGAGCTGGCGGCGCAGCGAGCCGAGCTGGCGCTCGACCACCGGCTTGATGAAGGCGTCGCAGATCGTCGTGGAGGAGCGGAAGTGCTCCTTCCACTTCGGCAGCACCTCATAGGAAATCGACACCGGCACGTTCGGCAGGCGCTCGGCGAAGATCTCCTTGATGCGCTGCTCGTGCACCGGCGTCAGGTAGGAGTGCAGCAGCACGACGGCGATCGCCTCGATCTCGCCGGCCTCGGCGAAGCTGTCGGCGAGCGCCGCGACGCCGGCCTCGTCGAGCGGCTCGACGACGTCACCCGAGGGACCGACGCGCTCGTCGACCTCCACCGCGTCGCGGCGCATGACGAAAGGCTTCGGCTTCACCCAGGCGAGGTCGTAGTGGTGGCGGCGGTTGCCGCGGCCGATGAACGGCACGTCGCGGAAGCCGCGCGTCGTGACGTAGGCAACGCGGGCCCCTTTTCCCTCCAAGAGCGTGTTGGTGGCGACGGTGGTGCCGAGGCGGATGCCGGCGATGTCGTCGAAGTCCTCGATTTCCCGCAGGCCCGTCATGATCGCCTGGATCGGGTCGTGCGGCGTCGACAGGTTCTTCCAGGCCTTCAGCGCCCGGTTCGATTCGTCGTAGGCGACGAAGTCGGTGAAGGTGCCGCCAATGTCGATGCCCAGTCTGTAGCCCATGATTTTCTTGCTCTCGATCGGCGTGGGGAGGGATGCGGCGCGGCTCAGGCTCTAGGCGCTGGCCGGCTCGGCGAGGGAGTAGTCGACCGGCGTCGCGTGCCAGCCCTCGGCGCGACGCGCCCAGTAGGCGTCCTGCACGCGTTGCGAGATCGGGCCAGGGCGATCGTTGCCCATGCGGCGCCCGTCGATGCGCGACGCCGGCATGACGCCGCCGGCGGTGGTGGAGAGGAAGATCTCGTCGGCCTCGCGCAACTCGTCCGCCGGCACGGGGCGCACATCGATCGACAGGCCGAGGTGCTCGCAGAGCTCCAGTACGGACTGGCGGGTGAGGCCCTCCAGGATGCCGGCGTCGGGCGTGGCGATGCGGCCGTCGCGGACGGCGAAGACGTTGAAGCCCGGCCCCTCGGTGACGTTGCCGTTCTCGTCGAGCAGGATGCAGAAGTCGGCGCCTCGGTCGTGCGCCTCGAACTGGCCGCGGGTGAGGTCGGCCCAATGGAAGTTCTTCGCCTTCGGATCGACGGAACCTGCCGGGATGCGCAGCGTCTCGGCGATGACGAGGTGGGCGCCGCGGGCCATCTGCTCGGGCTTCAGGAGCGTCACCCAGGGGATCGCGAAGGCGGCGATGTAGTTGCGCGAATAGGCCGGGTGGTAGGGCACGCCGGCGGGCGGTCGGCCGCGCAGGCAGTCCATCGCCACGTAGGCGTCGCGCAGGCCCGTCATCGCGACGAGGCGGTGCAGGATCGCGCGGATGGCGTCGTCGCTCTCGGCCGGGGCGAAGCGGAAGGCGTTCATGGAGGCGCGGAAGCGGGCGAGGTGGTCGTCGAGGCGGAAGAACGCTCCGTCGCGGACGCCGACAACGTCGTAGGTGACGTCGGAGCGGCGGTAGCCCCAGTCGGTGATCGGGATGGCGGCCTCGCCGACCGGCATATAGCGGCCGTCGATATAGGCGGCGCCGGCGGCGAAGCGGTTGACCGGCATCGTGTTCATGCGCGGCTCCTCAACTGGCGCATCTCAACGGGCACTGGTCGGGCTCTCGGAAAGCTGCAAGGCCGAATCCGGCACCGTGGCGGCGGGGGCGGCAGGTGCTGCGCGGAACAGTCGGATCTCTTTGCCGCGGGCGAGGCCGGACGGCCGGAAGATCAGGATCAGCGCCATGACGATGCCGAGGCCGATCTCCTGGCTGCCGCTCGGCAGCGAGAACGAAGTGCCGCCGAGCCCGATGCCGCGCTCGAGCGCCCGCAGGATCTCAACGACCGCCGTCACCACGACGACGCCGGCGACAGCGCCGGTCAGGCTGAACATGCCGCCGACGACGAGCATGGCGAGCGTGATGAAGGAGAGGCTGAGATAGAACGGGTCGACGGTCAGGATGCCGAGGAACTGGGCGTAGAGGCCGCCGCCGAGGCCGCAGAGGGCAGCACTCAGCACGAAGGCGGCGAGCCGCATCCTCAGCACGTGCACGGCGGAGGCGCGCGCCGCCACCTCGTCGTCGCGCGACGCCCGCAGCATCAGGCCGATGCGCGAGACCTGGAACAGGTAGGCGACGACGATCGCTACCGCGGCGAAGGCGTAGGCCGTCCAGGGGCCGACGACGGTCGGGATGCCGATGATGGAGGAGACGCCGGCGGTGACGGAGTCCCAGTTCGAGTAGACGCTGTTGACGATGATCAGGAAGGCGAAGGTGGCGATCGAGGCGGCGGTGCCGGAGAGCCGCATGATGGCGAAGCCGAGGATGAGCGCCACCGCCGCCGGCAGCACCATGGCGCCGGCCATCGCGCCGAGGAACGGATACTGCGCCTCCTGCAGAAACACCGGCAGCCCCTGCAGCATGATCTGCTTGAAGGTCGGCTCGGCCGTCGCCCAGGCGGCGGCGTAGGCGCCGATGCACATGAAGCCGATCTGGCCGAAGGAGATGATGCCGGAGTTGCCGATGAAGACGTAGAGACCGATCACCACCACGACGCGGATGAACATCTCCGTCAGTGTGACGTGCAGCGCGTCGCTCTGCCCGACGAGGCTGACGCACGCGATGATCGCAAGCAGTGCGATGAGGATCACGGGCGTCTGGTGGCGGGCGAGGGCTCGGCTGAGGGGCATGCGGCGGTCTCCGGACGTTCCCAAGGAGGCTCTCAGACGCGTTCGAAGGTGCTGCGCGACGGCACCAGGCCGGCGGGCCTGACGAGCAGCACGAGAATGACGAAGGCAAAGGCGAAGGCGTCGCGGAAGGCGCGCAGGTCCGGGGGCAGGTAGGCCTGCAGCATCGTCACGATGATGCCGATGACGAACCCGCCGACCACCGCTCCGACGAGGCTGCCCATGCCGCCGACGACGACCGCGACGAAGGCGAAGAGGGCGAGCGGCACGCCCATCACGTGGCTGAGCGAGCCGGACTGCGTCGTGTAGAGGAGCGAGACGACGCCGGCGAGGATGCCGCTCAGCGCGAAGGCGATGCCGATGACGACGTTGCCGCGCACGCCGAGATACTGCGCCATGCGGAAGTCCTCGGCCGCCGCTCGCATCTGGATGCCGTAGGACGTGCGGCGCAGGAACAGCGTCACCGCGACCATCAGCACGAGGGTGACGGCGAGCGTGATGAGCTGCAGCATCGGCACGCGCAGGTCGCCGATGAACACCTGGCTGTTGGCACCGCTCCACAGATCGACCGACTTCGGCCGCGAGCCATAGGCCATCAGCACGCCGTTCTGGATGATGTAGCTCACCGCGAACGAGGCGATCATCAAGGTCGGCGAAGAAGCGCGGCGAAGCGGCCGGAATACTGCCGCGTCGGTGAGGAGGGCGGCGATGACGACGATCAGGCAGATCGTCGGGATCAGCACCGGCCAGGGCCAGTCGCCAATGAGGAGCCGCGCCGTGACGTCGGCCGAGGGGACGATGAGGGCGTAGGCACCGATGGTGATGTAGTCGCCGTGGGCGAAGTTGATGAGGCGCAGGATGCCGAACAGGAGGCCGACGCCAAGGGCCACCAGGGCGTAGATGCTGCCGAGCGCGACCGCGTCGATGAGGTTCTGGATGAACTGGATCATGCCGGGACCTCTGCCTTGGCGGTCGCGCCGTCCTCGAAGCCGAAATAGGCGCTGCGGATCGCCTCGCCGTCCTGCAGTTCCGCGGCCGTGCCCTCAAGCTGGATGCGGGCGCCGCGCAGCACGTAGATGCGGTCGGCGTGCTTGAGGATGCGGTTGGAGCTCTGCTCGTTGATGAGCAGCGTCAGGTTGGCGCGCTTTCGCAGGTCGAGCAGCATCTCGTAGATCTGGTCGACGATGCGCGGGGCGAGGCCGAGCGAGGGCTCGTCGACGAGGAGGAGCCGCGGCCGGGTCATCACGGCGCGCGCCACCACGAGCATCTGCTGCTCGCCGCCCGACAGCCGCCCGGCCGGCATGTGCCGGCGCTCGGCGAGACGCGGGAAGAGGGTGAGCATGCGCTCGAGGTCGGCCTTGGCGGCGGACCGCTCGCCCTGCACGAAGCCGCCGACCTTGAGGTTCTCTTCCACCGTCAGCGTCCCGAAGACGTGCCGGCCCTCGGGCACCAGCGACAGCCCGAGGCGGGCGATCTGCTCGGGCTGCCGGCCGAGGATCGATTCCCCTTGCAGGCGGATGTCGCCGGAGAAGGGGGTGACACCGCCGGCGACGGCGGCGAGCGTCGTCGACTTGCCGGCGCCGTTCGGGCCGATGATGCAGACGACCTCGCCTTCGGCGACGGTGAGCGAGACGTCGCGCAGGGCGACGAGGTTGCCGTAGCGGACATTGATGCGGTCGACTTCGAGGAGCGTGGTCATGCGGGCGGCCTCACGCGTCCATGCCGAGATAGGCGGCGAGCACCGCCTCATGGCGCTGAATCTCCGCCGGGGTTCCTTCGGCGATGGTCTTGCCGCCGTCGAGCACGTGGATCCGCTGGCTGATGCCCATGACGACGCGCATGTTGTGCTCGATGAGCAGCACGCCGCAGGTGAACAGCTGCGGGATCGCCGCAATGAGTTCGTTCAGCTCCTCGCACTCGGCGTCGGACATGCCGGCAGCGGGCTCATCGAGAAGGATGAAGGCGGGCGACAGCACCAGCGCCCGGGCGATGCCGAGGCGGCGCTGGTCCGTGTAGGCGAGGGCGCCGGCAGGAAGCTGCATCTTGTCGGAGAGGCCGATCCAGTCGAGCAGGGCGCGGGCGTGCTCGCGGGCGGGGCGCAGCCCGAGACCGAGGCCGGTGCCGGTGACCTCGACGTTCTCGGAGACCGACATGTCCTTGAACAGCCGGCCGGCCTGGAAGGTGCGGGCGACGCCGCGCTCGCGGAAGCGGGCGGCGGGCCAGCCGGCGGTGTCTTCGCCGCCGAGCAGGATGCGGCCCGAGGTCGGGCGCTGGAAGCCGGTGAGGCAGTTGACGAGGGTGGTCTTGCCGGCGCCATTCGGGCCGATCAGGCCGAAGACTTCGTGCCGGTTGACGGTGAGGCTGACGTCGGAGATGGCGGCGAGGCCCTGGAAGAGCACCGACACGCCCTCCACCGCCAGCGTCGCGGCATTGGTGCGGCTGCGGTCGATGGTGCGTGTCTGCGGCTCGACGTAGGGCTGGATCATCGCGCGCCTCTCAGTCGGGGGCGGGGGCTCCGGCCGGGCGATCCGCCCGGCCGGAGCCGTTGCTGCTACTGCTTCAGGCGGTAGAGGACCGCGTCGGGGATCGTCTCCTTGATCCGCCACTCCTCGACCGGCACGCGCTTGTCGTCGCCGTAGGAGACGACGAACATCGGCATGTCGGTCTGCACGTGCAGCTTCGGCGTGAAGGTGCGCGGGCCGAGCGTGGTCGAGGCATTGGTGTAGGCGTTGATATCCGCCACGACCGGGCCGGCCTCGGTGGTGCCGGCCTTGGTGACGGCCTGCGCCCAGAGCTCCAGGAAGGCGTAGATCGGGTAGGCGTACTGGGTGGTCGGCGGCTTGCCGAACTTCTTCTCGAAGGCGGCGGACAGCGCGTTCACTTCCGCCCGCGGGTCGTCGACGGTCAGCGCCTGCACCGGCAGGTAGAAGTCCTTGAGGCCGGGCACCGAATTCAGCCAGTAGGTGCCGTCCATCGCCGTCGCGGCGAAGATCGGCAGATCAATGCCGGCGGCACGGAGCTGCCGGAGGGAGCTCGCCGCGCCCGGGTTGGTCGAGCACAGCATGATGTGGTCGACGCCGCCGGTGCGGATCGCTTCGCTCAGCCGCGTGATCTGCGAGGAGATGGTCGGGTCGAGACCCTTGAAGGTGTCCTTGCCGACGATCTCGCCGCCCTTGATCGGGAAGATCCACTCGTAGCCAGAGCAGACGGACTTGTTGTACTCGATCGTCTCGTCGAGCAGCATGTAGCCCTTGCGAACACCCTTCTTCTCGTAGCCCCAGTCGCCCATCACGGCGCCCTCGAGCTGTCCGGCGTTGTTGGACGTGAACGAGAACGGCCCGACGCCGAGCACGCCGGCCTTCGGGTCCGAGGCGCACAGGAAGACGGAGATGACGCCCGCCTTCTGGGCCTGCAACGCCGCCGGCGCGCCGTAGTCGTAGTCGCAGGAGACGATCAGCAGGTCGGCCCCCTCGTCGATCAGCTGCTTGCCGGCCTTGGCACCTTCGACGCGGTCCGTCTTGGTGTCGGCGGTGATCACCTTGATCTGCTTGCCGAGCAGGCCGCCGGCGGCGTTGGTCTGCTCGACCCAGAGCTCGGCCATCTTGCCGGACTCGCCGTCGTAAGCCTCCATCCAGCCGGAATAGGCGATCGCCATACCGATGGTGAGATCGTCGTCGGCCGCGACCGCGCGGGGCGCTCCGAGGGCCATGGCCCCACACAGCATGGCACTGAGGAATAGGCTCTTTTTCACGGTCCCCTCCAGAAGGAAGCGCGCAGGTCGCCCGATTGCGGCCTGCAGTCGTCCATCTCCGGCACCCGGCCGCCATCGGCCGGACGCGACTCCCCGTTCGCGGACGTGGCGAGCCACGTCACGCATCGGGCGGATTCTGCACGTTGTCCGTGGCGGCCAAGGCCGCCGGTCTTCAGGAGGCGGAAGCCCCGATGCCGCGCCGCGTGGCGCGATCCGCCTCCCAATCCACGCACCACTGCGAACAGTACGTTTTCCCGTTGAACTCGACTGTCTCGGTCGTCGCGTTCGCGGGCTTTTCGTAGAGGAGAATCCCGCAGTTCGGGCACTTGTTGTAGGCCTCGATGTACATCCGGTTCGGCGCGAACTTCATGACGACACTTTCCCCTGCGCAACGGCCAAAGGAGCCCTGCTGCGGCTCGAAACTGCGGTGGCGGTCCCCGCGCCGGTGCGCTCGACGGATCCCACAGCGGCGTATCCGGCAGCCGCGGCGAGGCCGCTGTCGTCGTAGACGGCAAGCACGCGGCTCCAAGTCTGGCGCGAGTGCTGTTCGATCGCCCGCACCGCGCGCTCGACGTCGCGCCTGGCGATCGCCTCGATGATCGGCTCGTGCGACAGCGCCGCAGCGATCGGCGTCTCCTGGTCCAGATCTACGAAGGCCACCAGCATCTGCACCTCGGTGTCGATCCCGGCGTGGGCGCGCAGCGTCTGACGGTTGCCCGAGAGCTCGCAGATGCGCCGATGCAGGGCCATGTCCGCCTGTCGCAGCTCGGACAGCCGCTCCGCCCGTGCCGCCGCGATCATCCGGTCGACCAGGTCGACCAATCCGCCGACATCGGACTTCGCCATCTGCGGCATCGCCTGCCGGATCGCGAACGTCTCGACGCAGATGCGGAACGAGAACACGTCATTCACGTCGTCCGGCGTGAACACCCGCATGAAGTGCCCGCGCCGCGGTGCTGCCACCAGGAACCCCCGCTGTGCCAAGCCCGAGATCGCTTCCCGGATCGGGTTGCGGCTGATGCCGAGCAAGCGGGCAAGCTCGGCCTCGTTGATCCTGTCGCCGGGACGCAGCCGCCCGGAGGTGAGGCCTTCCAGCAAATGATCCCGAACCTGGTCTGCGAGGCTGACGGTCTCCACCAGCCACTCCCCCGCCGAATTTTTGCAATCGTCGTGCCCAACCGAAGGCCGCCGAATACAAACCGGCCATTCATCCTCGTACGACACTCGAACTGCAGACAGTGGACAGTTTAGCTGCCCTCTCTCTTCTGTCAATGCGGCCTGTGCGTAAAGATTGCCCATCAAACTGCGCGGATTTTGAGCTTCAAACGCAGGCGGAGGTATTGATAATCGCGTCTCAACCCATGCGGGAAATTTACATCGCCCCCTGAAGAAGGCCGCGCTCTCATCACTTCGACTGAGGGCGCGGCTGCCAATTTCATTGCGCAGCGCTGAGGCTGGCCTCCGCCGTCTCACCCCCCCAATGCGACGCCGCCCGCTTCCAGAACATCTCGCGGAACTGCCCCGTCGAGATCGGCAACAGTTCTCCGGTGTCCCAGTCGAGGATCACGGCATAGCGGCGCACCACGTCGAGGGTGCCGATCTCGCCAGTGCGATAGCGGGCGGCGACCGTCTCGGGCTCCTCGGCGAGCCAGCCCAGTCGCTCCGAGCGGATCTTCTGTCGCGCCGCCTCGGTCGCTGCCGCGTCGATCTCGTAGGCGCAGACGTCCGGATCGACGGGGATGATCACCACGCCGTAGTCCTTCGCCGCACGCTCGACCGAGACGTAGTCGTCGATGACGTCCTCCAGCACCGCTGCCGGGTCGCGCTCCAGCGGGTCGCCGAAGCCGCCGCCGCCGGCGGTCGGGCGGGAGAAGATGTCTCCCTCGCCCATCGGCACGTCGGAGAAGATCGCGCCGAGCCATTCTGGACGCTCGGCGCCGGCGCGGGTGAGCGTCAGGCCGTGCGGCATCGAGGGCAGGCCGCCCTCGATCCCCCAGACGAGCGCCCGCTCGCGGTCGCAGATGTAGGAGATCACCGTCTTCTCGGCCTCGAGCAGCAGTGACGTCTTGCGCACGCCGGCGCCGCCACGCCATTTGCCGGGGCCGGCAGAGTCCTGCAGGATCTCGAACTCGGTGGTGAGGATCGGGTTGGCGCGCTCCTGGCCCTCCACCGGCTGGGCCATCAGGCCGGTGCCGAAGCAGGCGGTGGTGACGTTGCAGCCGTCCTTGCCGTTGCGCCCGCCCCAGCCGCCCGGCAGCCAGTCGTAGAACATGAAGATCGGCTTCTCTTCGCGACGCGCATCGAGCCCGCCGGTGAGCAGGTATTCGAGGTTGAAGGCGCACGCGATCGCCCGATGCGGCATGATCTTCGACCACATCTCGTAGATGGCGTTCATGATCTTCTCGAACGGCATCAGGAAGCCGGTGACGGCGACCGGCCAGCGCGCGTCGACGATCGAGTCCTTCGGAGCGATGATCTCGAAAGGCCGGTAGAATCCGCTGTTGAGCGGCAGGTCCGGGAAGAAGGTCTTCATGCCGGCGGCGACCGCCGAGAAGGTGGCGCCGAAGGCGGAGTTGTAGATCGAGGCGATGGTGGGGTGGCTGCCGGTGAAGTCGTAGATCGCCCGGTCGCCCTTGATCGTCAGCTTGACCTTGATCGGGATGAGACCTTCGCCGCCGGCCGGGTCGCAGTCGATGAAGTCCTGCGTCTCCCACTCGCCGTCGGGGAGTGCCGCCAGGCGCTGGCGGACGGCGCGCTCGACATAGTCCTGCACAGCGGTGAGGCCGGTCGTGACCGTCTCGCGGCCGTACTTGTCGACGAGGCGGAGAATCTCGCGCTCGCAGACCTGCGTCGCCTGCGCCTGGGCGTGGATGTCGCCGATGATGGAGACGGGATCGCGGGTGTTGGAGGCGATCAGGTGGGCGATGTCCTTGCAGAAGCGCCCCTTGTCGAATAGGCGCACCGGCGTGATGCGCAGGCCCTCGCGGAACATTTCGCGGGCGGCGACATCGAAGGAGCCCGGCACGCTGCCGCCGACGTCCGACCAGTGGCCGTTCGACTGACTGAAGGCGATGATCTTGCCGTCGGAGAAGATCGGCCGGATGAGCCGCACGTCCGAGAAGTGGGTGCCGCCGGCGTAGGGGTCGTTGATCGCGTAGACGTCGCCGGGATGCATGTCGCCCTCGAAGGCGCGCATCACGTCCTTGCAGGTGAAGTGCAGCGTGCCGACGTGGACGGCGATGTCCTGGTTGCCCTGTGCGGCGGAGTTGCCCTCGGCGTCGTGCAGCGCGCTCGAGAAGTCGCGGTTGTAGATGACGAAGGAATAGCAGGTCCTGAGGATCTGCTCACCCATCTGGTCGACGCTGGTGATGAAGGCGTTCTTCAGGACCTCGAAGGTCACCGGATCGAGCACGGGTTTCTCGGCCATGGGTGATTACTCCGAGACGCGGATGATGATGTTGAGGAAGCGGTCGACCTCGGCGGTCGTGCCGGGCGGGACCACGACGGTGGAATCGACCTGCTCGACGATCGCCGGCCCGGCGAAGCGGAAGCCGGCGGGCAGGTCCGAGCGGGTGTAGACGGGGGTGTCGAGCGGGGCGCTCGCCTCGAACCAGACGGGCCGGCGGCTCGTCGGCTCCGGCGCCGCGCCCGTCGGCTCATGGATGGCGAGCGTCGCCTTCGGCACCATGCCGACGGCCTTGAGGTTGAGCCGGAACAGGCCGACCGGCTGCTCGTCGCGGCGGAAGTTGTATTCGCGCTTGTGGCTCGCGTGGAACGCCTCGACCAGCTCGTCGACGGAGGTCAGCGGCCGCGGCGCCGGCACGGCGAGGGAGCGCCACTGGCCCTGGTACATCATGTCGACGGTGCGCTGCAGGACGATGTCCTCGTGCGCGACCCCCTCGTGGGCGAGCCGCTCCATCGCCTCCGCCTCGAGGCGCTCGAAGGCGGTTTCGATCTTCGCCGGGTCGCAGTCGGCGGCGGCCGCGAGGAAGCTCTCCGAAAAGTCGTGCTGGATGTCGACCAGCAGGCAGCCGAGCGCCGAGGTGACGCCGGGGTTCGGCGGCACGATCACCGCGGGAATCGCCAGTTCGCGGGCGACAGCGGCCCCATGCAGGGCGCCGGCGCCGCCGAAGGCGACGAGGGCGAAGTCGCGCGGGTCGTAGCCGCGGCTGATCGAGATCAGCCGCACGGCGTCGGCCATGTTGGCGTTGGCGACGCGGATGATGGCGTCTGCCGCGGCGTGCAGTTCGAGGCCGAAGGGTTCGGCGACGGCGGTGCGCACCGCGTCGGCGGCGAGCGCCGGGTCGAGCGTGACCTTGCCGCCGGCGAGGCTGGTGCCGAGGCGGCCGAGAACCACGTTGGCGTCCGTGTTGGTCGGCTGGGTGCCGCCGGTGCCGTAGCAGGCGGGGCCGGGGCTCGCGCCGGCCGACTGCGGACCGTTGCGCAGTGAGCCGGCCTCGTCGGTCCAGGCGAGCGAGCCGCCGCCGGCGCCGATCGTCATCACCTCGATCGAGGCGAAGCGGATCGGGTAGCCGAACTCGATGTGCCAGTCCTTGGTGACGCGCGACTGGCCGTCATAGGCGAGCGAGACGTCGGTCGAGGTGCCGCCGATGTCGAGGCCGATCGAGTTGCGGTAGCCGCAGAGCATGGCGATGTGGCGGCTGGCGATGGCGCCGGCGGCGATGCCGGAGCCGGCGAGGCGGGCGGCGAAGTCCTTGACGCTCGCCGGCGTCATCACGCCGCCGCCGGTGTGCAGCAGCAGGAGGTCGCGGGAGTAGCCGTCGCGGCGCAGCCGCTCGCCGAGGCGGGCGGTGTAGTCGACCACCACCGGCGACAATGCGGCGTTCACCACCGTCGTCGAGAAGCGCTCGTGCTCGAAGATCTCCGGCAGCACGGCGGAGGAGGTGGAGATCGGGATGCCGGGGAGTTCCTCCATCAGGATCTCCTTCATCCGCTGCTCGTTGGCGCCGTTGACGTAAGAATTCATGAAGCAGACGGCGACGGCGGCAACGCCGCGGCGGGCGAGGATGCGGGCGACCTTGCGCGCCTCGTCCTCGTCGAGCGGCGTCAGCACGGCGCCGGAGGCATCGATGCGCTCGGGCACCGTCAGCCGGTCACGGCGCGGGATGTAGGGACGGACGACGTCCTTGTAGGTGTCCCAGAGCTCTTCCTTGTTGGCCCGGCGGATCTCGATGACGTCGCGGAAGCCCTTCGTGCACACCATCGCCGTGCGCGGCAGTCGGCGGGTGATCAGCGCGTTGGTGGCGATCGTCGTACCGTGGGAGAACAGCCCGACCTTGGTGAGGTCGATGCCGGCGCGCCCGACGCCGTCCATGATGCCGTCGATGGGGTCGGCGGAGGAGGCGATCTTCTCGATGCGGATGAGGCCCGTGGTCTCGTCCATGATGCAGATGTCGGTGAAGGTTCCGCCCACATCGACGGCTACGCGCAGGTTTTGCAAGGAGGTCGTCTCCCGTCCTCAGTCTCGTGCAGGTTCGTTGTGGTGGCCGCGTCCGGTCCGAACGACATCCCCTGACGGGGTGCCGGCCATGGAAGCTGCGGCGATCGACTGGTCGAACGGCGGCCCGACGCGGGAGGTGGCGCGCCGCCGGGGGCCGTCGCCGTGGGGGTGAGCTGCCGCGAACGTGGCGGCGCGCGTGTCGCTGGGGGTGCGCCCGAACTGGTTGCGGTAGCTGCGGCTGAACTGCGCCTGGTCGCCGAAGCCCCACTGGTAGGCGATTTCGGTGATCGACCGGCGGTCGGCGAGATTGCGCAGCGCCTCGTCGCACATCAGGAGGCGCTGGTGGCGGATCCAGCCGCAGACGGTGCGTTCCTGGCTCTCGAACAGCTGGTGCAGATAGCGGATCGAGACGCCGCAACCCTCGGCGATCACCTGCGGCCCGAGGTGCAGGTCGGCGAGGTGGGTGCGGATGAACTGCTCGACCCGGCGCAGATGCGCGTCGCGCACCGACGACGCCGAGCCGGCGAGGATGCGGTCATCGTTCTCGATGGCCATCGCGAGCAGGTCGACGAGCTGCCGGCCCACGAGTTCGCGGCCCGGGTCGTCGAGCTCGTCGAGCCGCGCGGCGCTGAGACGGATCATATCGACGAACATCGCGCCGACGCCCCGGCTCGAGTCGAAGCGCAGCGTCGCGAGACGCTCCGGCTCGCCGACGCGTGCCCGCAGCACCGCGCTCGGCACCTTGAGGACCCACAGGGCGTTGGGGTTGGCGTAGCTGAACTCGTAGGGCAGGTGGCTGCGCTCGACGAGGAAGGCGCCCGGCCGGCAGCTGACGTCCCGGCCATCCTGGACGAAACGGATGTCGGAGAGCTCCGGCACGGTGATCAGATAGCTCTCCTCGCGCTCCTGGACGAGGTGACGTTCGCGGCGACGGTAGAGCATGCCGTCGGAGGCATTGCGCGACAGCGAGACATGGCCGAGCGGCCAGACGTCCAAGGCGCCCGAAAAGTCGGGGGCACTGCGGAAGGTGATGTCGAGGGGGAAGTAGGTGCGCGCAACGGCCTCGCTCCAGACGCGCTTGCGGGCGGCCGGGGCGGTTTGGGCGGTCGTATAGCGGACACGCACTGCTGGACCCTCCGAGTTCACAGGACGATATCCGGCGTGGAGCGCCTGCTCCCGCCTTCATCGCCCTCCCGGCGTTGCGACTGCGTCGCCACGCCCGTCCCCCAACCTCGTCGTCCGAACCTCCCTGCGGCCCGCGGCGCCATTCGACGCCCTGTTGTTTCAGCTGAGCGGCATCGCCACCGGGCGCATCGGTGCGCCGGTGGCGCCGCGCAGCTTGATGCACGCGCCGAAGAAGGCGAACTCGTAGACCCGCTCCCCCGCGAGCTCCTCGAGCCAGGCCATCTCCAGAATTGGGACACCCGCCTCGGCGAGCAAGTAGGTGTGGACAGGAAAGAAATTCAGCGGTTCGGAAGCCGGCGTCTGTTCCAACGTCAGGTTGTCGGCCCCGATCATGATCGCGCCGCTCTTCGCCAGGAATTCCGCGCCGGCCCGGTTGATCCCGGGGGTATTGGAGACGAAGGCGATGTCGGGCCACAGCCGCATCTGGCCGGTGCGGATCAGCACCACGTCGCCGAGGCGGATGTCGATGCCCTGATGCTTCAGGCAGCCCTTGAGGTCGTCGGGACCGATCGGGTGACTCGGCGGCAGCACGTCGACGCCATGCAGGGCGGCGACGTCGAGCAAGATGCCGCGGGCGAAGATCGGCGGATGCTTCTCCGCGCCGCACTTGTCCCAGGCCCGGCTGCCGAGATGTTCACTGGCCGAGAAGTCGTTGAAGATGCGGCCGTTGTAGCCGAAGTGATTGAACGTATCGATGTGCGTGCCGCAGTGCGTGTACATCGAGATGGCGTCGCCGGAGTAGCCGACCAGCGTGTTCGCCTCGAGGCTGACGCCCATCGTGTTGGCGACGACCTCGCCGGCCGGCGTGTGCGTCATCCAGATCTGGTAGGGCTGGTCACCGGCACCGAACCAGCCGGGCATGCCGACGAAATGGTCCACCGACAGGTCGAACACCTTCGACGCGTCGGCGCGCGACAGGATCGCGGCGCGCGACTGCGCGTCGATCAGCGACAGCATGCCGATCTCGTCGTCGGCGCCGAACGGGCTTTTCGTCACCCGGTGGAACTCCGCCCGGTAAGCGATGATCCGTTCCTTCGTCTTTTCGTCGACGATGCAGGCCACGCACATAGCGACCCTCCTGGCCCGCGAGACGGATGCCGAACCGGCGAACCGCGGCGGCACCGATCCATTCGGTCCCCCGAAAACCGCCCAGCACATGCAGTTAAGCCGCTCTGGAGCGGCGGCACATGTCTGGGAGTGCACCATTCCTTGTACGTCAGCGCGCAAACGCGCGTTTCCTGCCTGCCAGGCGTGCTTGGTGAAAGAGTAGGCACTTGTCACTCAGCGCGCGCCCGCCGTTGGCGACCGTCGCCTTGCTCCCCTTCAGAAGTGGCCCGGCTGCCGGCGTGGATCTCGTCGACCACTGAAAGCGTGCTGGAGGGCGTCCACGGACGGCGGCTTCGCGCCGATGTCTCCGTAAGCCACGGCGTCGAGAATCCTCAAATAGCTGCCGAAGATTTTCACGGCCTTGCCGGATCGGGGGCACACCTTCACGATCATGATCGTGTGGCTGAACCTCGGCGCGACAGGGTAGCGAGATGGCAAGGAAGACGCCCGCGGACCTGCGGTCTGCCCGCTGGTTCGCACCCGACGATCTGCGCAGCTTCGGCCATCGTTCGCGGCTCATGCAGCTCGGCCTCGCGGAGGAGGACTTCCGTGACAGGCCGGTGATCGGCGTGCTGAGCACGTGGTCGGAGCTCAACACCTGCCACGCCCATTTCCCGGAGCGGGTGAAGGACGTGAAGCGCGGCGTGCTGCAGGCGGGCGGCCTGGCGGTGGAGATGCCGGCGCTGTCGGTCGACGAGAGCTTCACCAAGCCGACCTCGATGCTCTATCGCAACCTGCTGGCGATGGAGACGGAGGAGATGATCCGGTCGCACCCGCTCGACGGCGTCGTCCTGATGGGAGGTTGCGACAAGACCACGCCGGGGCTGGTGATGGGTGCGATCTCGGCCGGAGTGCCGATGATCTTCCTGCCGGCCGGGCCAATGCTGCGCGGCAACTACGCGGGCGCGGCACTCGGCTCCGGCTCCGACGCCTGGAAGTACTGGGACGAGCGACGCGCCGGCAACGTCTCCGACAGCGAGTGGCTCGGCATCCAGGCGGGCATCGCCCGCTCGGCCGGTACCTGCATGACGATGGGCACCGCCTCGACGATGACGGCCGTCGCCGAGGCGATGGGCCTGACGCTTCCCGGCGCCTCGTCGATCCCCGCCGTCGATTCCGGGCACCAGCGCATGGCGGCCGCCTGCGGGCGGCGCATCGTGGAGATGGTGTGGGACGACCTCGGTCCGGACCGCATCGTCACGGCGGCGTCGGTCCGCAACGCGGCGATCGTCGCGATGGCGACGGGCTGCTCGACCAATGCCGTCGTCCACCTGATCGCCATGGCGCGGCGGGCCGGCGTCGACCTCACGCTCGACGATCTCGACGCGCTCGGGCGGGTGACGCCGCTGATCGCCAACGTTCGCCCGGCCGGCAGGGTCTATCTGATGGAGGACTTCCATTACGCCGGTGGGCTGCGGGCGCTGATGCGGGAGATCGGCGACCAGCTCGATCGCGATGCCCTGACCGTATCCGGCACCACGCTCGGCGAGACGCTCGAAGGCGCCAAGGTCTACAACGCGGACGTGATCCGGCCGCTCTCGAACCCAGTCTACCACGAAGGCTCGCTCGCCGTGCTGCGCGGCAACCTCTGCCCGGACGGTGCGGTGATTAAGCCGGCGGCCTGCGACCCGAGGTTTCACGTCCACGAGGGCCCGGCGTTGGTGTTCGACAGCTATCCCGAGATGAAGGCGGCGATCGACGACGCGGATCTCGCCGTCACGCCCGACCACGTGCTGGTGCTTCGCAACGCCGGCCCGCAAGGCGGGCCGGGCTTTCCCGAATGGGGCATGCTGCCGATCCCGAAGGCGCTGATCCGCCAGGGGTGCCGGGACATGCTGCGCATTTCCGACGCGCGCATGTCGGGCACGTCCTACGGAGCCTGCGTGCTGCACGTCGCGCCGGAGAGCTACGTCGGCGGCCCGCTCGCGCTGCTGCGCAGCGGCGACGTCGTGCGTCTCGACCTGCCGGCGCGGCGGCTCGACATGCTGGTCGCCGAGGACGAACTCGCCCGCCGCCGTGCCGCGTGGACTCCGCCGCCGCCCCGCTTCGAGCGCGGCTGGGGCTGGATGTACGTCCGCCACGTCACCCAGGCGGACCAAGGGTGCGACTTCGACTTCCTGCAGTCCGACTTCGGCCGCAGCGCCAGCGAGCCGGACATCTTCTGAGTACGAGGCCCGAGACGACCCGGTCGATCCTCGCCGACGGCAGACGCGCCGACCTGCCGTCGGCCTCGACCGCTGCAGGGGTTCGGCCGTTCGCCGGACACCGCGGCGCCCGCTGCCCATGTCGGCGTTGACAGCCGCAGACGCTCGCCGATAGCGTTCCGTGGTCCGCAATTCGGACCAGCGGGCCAGTTTCGGGGGCGGCGCGTGTCGCGACAGCGGACGACCAGTTCGGTCTTGTCCAGCATCACCGAGATGCGGCGCGGCATCGAGAAGCGGACCGTCAAGGAGATGATCAGCGACAAGCTCGAGTCGCTGATCGCCTCCGGCGTGCTGCAGGTAGGCGACGAATTGCCGGGCGAGCGCGAGCTCGCCACCGCGCTGTCGGTCAGCCGACAGACCATCCGCAGTGCCGTCCAGGCGCTCGCGGCGCGCGGCATCGTCGACGTCTCGCAGGGCTCGCGGACGCGCGTCGCCGGCGCCGATCTCGGGCTGCTCAAGATCGGCGCGATGACGGCGCGCACTATCAACAGCTACGACCTCGAGGCCGTGCACGAAGCGCGCCTGCTGATCGAGTGCGCTGTGGTGCGCGATGCCGCCCTCTCGATGGACGCCGAGACGCTAGCGCAGCTGCGGCATTCGCTGGAGGTGCAGCGCGCCACCCTCGACGATCCCGTCCGTTTCCTGATCTGCGACCGCGAATTCCACGTCGCCATCTACAGGGCCGCGCGTAACCCGCTCCTCGCCGACGTCGTGACCGACCTCTACGCCTACATGATGGAGAACCGCCGCCGCGCCATGGGCGAAGCCGGCGCCATCCTGCGCTCCTACGAGGACCACGCGGTGATCGTCGCGGCGCTCGCGGCCGGCGACGCCGACGCGGTGGTGGCCGCGTTCGAGCGGCACCTCGCGCGCATCTACGAGACGACACGGCAGCAGCTGAACGTCGGGGTAACGACGGAGGTGTACCCCCCACGGCGCGGCCGAGGCCGCCATTCGACGGCGGCCTGACCGTCGCTGTCGCGAGTCACTGTCACTGGACTTTTTTATGGACCAGTGGTCATCTGACCGCGGCGCCGGGACGACAACGAGACGCCGCACATCGGGGAGGGGACGCTTGAGCGACACGCACCTGCGGGACGTGGGGTTCATCGGATTCGGCATCATGGGGCGCGGCATGGTTCGCAACCTGATCGCCGCCGGCCACACCGTGACGCTGTGGAACCGCACCGTCCGGCCGATGCCGGAGGGCCTCCAGGCCTGCACGGTGGCACCCTCGATTGCCGCCGCGGTCGCGGCCAAGCCGATCGTCGTCGTCTGCCTCACCGGCCCCGACGCCCAGCGCGACACGTTGCTCGGCGAGGACGGCGTCTTCGCCCACGCCGCCCGTGGCACCCTCATCGCCGACGCCACCACCACCGACCCGACGCTGACGCTGGAACTCGCCGCGGCGGCGTCCGCGCGCGGCCTGCGCTACCTCGACACGCCGGTGTTCGGCTCGAAGACCGAGGCGTGGGAGGGCAAGCTCGACTTCGTCTGCGGCGGCGAGCGCGCGGACTATGACGCCGCCCTGCCGGTGCTGCAGACGATGGCTGCGACGGTCCACTACATGGGCGGCCCGTCGAAGGGTGCTGCGGCAAAGCTCGTCGGCAACCTGCTCGTCGCCGCCCAAATGGTCTCGCTCGGCGAGGCGCTCGCGATGGCGAAGAAGGCCGGCCTCGAGAGTGAGGCGCTGATGGGCTACCTCGACGTCACGGACTTCTCGTCCGGGCTGATCCGGGGCGTCGGCCGCGCGAGCCTCGCCGGCGACTTCTCCCCGCACTTCTACCTGAAGCACATGCTGAAGGACGCGCGCCTGATCGGCGCCTATGCGCGCACGCTCGGCGTCGCGACCCCGAGCACAGCGGTGACGGCAGAACTCTACCAGGGCGCCGTCAACAAGGGCCTCGGCGATCTCAACGCCTCGGCGCTGCACAAGCTTCTGTTCGAGCTCTCCGGTACCTGACGGCGCGCCCGCGCGCGACGCATCCGGAGGCTCCACCGTGCCGTCGTCGGCCGACGCTGGCCCCGTCGCCCGACGCACCCCCTCCGCCCACCGCGGAGCAGAAACGACAACGACCGATCGGCCAGGGAGTGAACGATGACGAGGAAGACGATCCTTCTCGCCGGTGCCGCCGCCATCGCGGTCGCCCTCGGTGCCGCCGGCGCCGCCACCGCGCAGGACAAGAAGCCGACCATTGCGACGATCGTGAAGATCAGCGGCATCCAGTGGTTCAACCGCATGGATGAGGGCGTCAAGAAGTTCGCCGCCGACACCGGCGCCAACGCCTTCCAGGTCGGCCCGGCGAAGGCCGACGCGCAGCTGCAGGTGCAGCTCGTCGAGGACATGATCGCCCAGGGCGTCAACGCCATCGCCATCGTGCCGTTCGCCCCCGAGGCGGTCGAGCCGGTGCTGAAGAAGGCGATGGACGCCGGCATCAAGGTGGTGTCGCACGAGGCCTCCGCCATCCAGAACGCCGACTACGACATCGAGGCCTTCCAGAACGGCGCCTATGGCGAGCACCTGATGAAGGCGCTCGGCGAATGCATGGGCGGCAAGGGCGAGTATGCCGTGTTCGTCGGGTCGCTGACGTCGAAGTCGCACAACGAGTGGGTCGACGGGGCGATCGCCTACCAGAAGGCGAACTTCCCGGAGATGAAGATGGTCGGCTCGAAGAACGAGACCTTCGACGACCAGCAGCAGGCCTATGCGAAGACGCAGGAACTGCTGCGCGCCTTCCCGAACGTGCGCGGCTTCCAGGGCAGCGCCTCCACCGACGTCGGCGGGATCGGGCTGGCGCTCGAGGAGCGCGGCATGGCCGACGACACCTGCGTGATGGGCACCAGCCTGCCGTCGATCGCCAGCCAGTATCTCGAGACGGGCGCCGTCGACATGATCTCGTTCTGGGACCCGGCGCTCGCCGGCTACGCCATGAACAAGCTCGCCGTGATGCTGATCGACGGAAAGCCGGTGACGGACGGCATGGACCTCGGCGTCGAGGGCTACGAGAAGCTCTCGCTCGACGGAAAGGTGCTCTACGGCCAGGCCTGGGTCGACGTGACCAAGGAGAACATGGCCGAGTACCCGTTCTGAGCTGATCCGCCGGGCGGCCGCGTTCCGGCGCGGCCGTCCGCCCGTCCCGTCAGACCAGCCGCGGAGCGCGCGCCCATGCCGGAAGCCCGGCCGGCACCGTTCATCGAGATCGCCGGCGTGTCGAAGAGCTATGCCGGCGTGACGGCGCTCTCCGACGTCGGCTTTTCGATCGCCGCCGGCGAGGTGGTCTGCCTCGCCGGCGAGAACGGCAGCGGCAAGTCCACGCTGATCAAGGTGCTGTCCGGCGTCGTGCGCCCGGACCGCGGCGGCGTGACGATCGACGGCGCGAGCGACCGGGTGCAGTCGCCGCGCGACGCCATCGCCGCCGGCATCCAGGTGATCTTCCAGGACTTCTCGCTGTTCCCGAACCTCTCGGTGGCGGAGAACGTCGCCTTCTCCGCAGAGCTCTCGGAGGGCCGGCGCTTGGTGCGGCGCTCGCAGATGCGGGCGATTGCGGCGGCGGCGTTCGAGCGCGTCGGCGTCGCGATCGACCTCGAACGGCGGGTCGACGCGCTTTCGGTGGCCGACAAGCAGCTTGTGGCGATCTGCCGGGCGCTCGCCTCGAAGGCCCGCCTCATCGTTATGGACGAGCCGACCACCGCTCTTACCGACCGAGAAGTGCGCTCGCTGCTCGCCATCATCCGCCGCCTCAGTGCCGACGGCGTCGCGGTGCTGTTCGTCTCCCACAAGCTCGCCGAGATCTTCGAGGTCTGCGAGAAGATCGTCGTGCTGCGCAACGGCGCCAAGGTCGCCGAGGGGCCGGCGGGCGAGTTCGACCTCGCGAGCCTCGCCTTCCACATGACCGGCCGCAGGTTCGCCGAGACGGCGCCGGCGCCGTTGCCCGCCGGCCGGCCGGTGCTGCTCGCGGTCGAGCGGCTGACCCGCGCCGGGGTGCTGCAGGACGTGTCGCTGTCGCTGCGATCCGGCGAGGTGCTCGGCATCACCGGCCTGCTCGGCTCCGGCCGCACCGCGCTCGCCAAGGCGTTGTTCGGGCTGCTGCCGCTGGACTCCGGCCGCATCGCCGTCGAAGGCCGGGAGGTCGCGCTCGGCTCGCCGCGCGACGCCATTGCCGCCGGCATCGGATACGTGCCGGAGGACCGGCTGACCGAGGGGCTGTTCCTGTCGCAGTCGATCGCCCGCAACATCGCCGTCGGCCGCCTCGACGCCCACCGCGCCGGCGCCGGCTTCATCGATCGCTCCAGCCTCGATCGCGAAGTTGCTGACTGGATTGGGCAACTGCGTATCGTCGCCCCCGACGCCAACGCGCCGGTGCAGTCGCTGTCGGGCGGCAACCAGCAGCGCGTCGTACTGGCGCGCTGGCTCGCCACCGCGCCAAAGGTGCTGGTGCTGAACGGCCCGACGGTCGGCGTCGACATCGGCTCGAAGGCCGACATCCACGCGGTCGTCGCCCGGCTGTCGGCGGACGGCATGGGCGTCATCGTCATCTCCGACGACCTGCCGGAAGTGCTCGGCACCTGCCACCGCATCCTGGTGATGAGGGCAGGGCGGATCGTCGACGAGGTGGCCGGCGGCAGCCTCAGCGAGGGCGACCTCGCCCGGAAGCTCGCGGCATGAGCGGCGGGCGCGCGATGCCGAGGCTCGACCTCACCCGCAACGAGACGCTGGTGGCGCTGGTCGTCGTCGCGTTCTGTGTCGTGACGGCGATCGTGCAGCCGAACTTCCTGTCGCTGCCGACGCTGTTCGACCTGCTGCGCGGCTCGATCGTCATCGGCATCTTCGCGATCGGCGTGCTGCTCGTGCTGATCTCCGGCGGCATCGACGTCAGCTTCACGGCAATCGCCGCCTTCGCGATGTACACGACGACGCTGACGCTGATCTCGCTCGGGATCGACATCCCGTGGCCGGCGGCCTTCCTCCTGTCGATCGCCATCGGCACCGCACTCGGGCTCCTCAACGCCGTGTTCATCGCCGGTTTCCGCCTGCCGACGCTGATCGTCACCCTCGGCACGCTCTCGCTGATCCGCGGCTTCCTGCTCACCGTCGTCGGCAGCCAGCTGATCTCCAACATGCCGCCGAGCCTGCGCGAGTTCTCGCGGCTGATCATGGTCCGCGGCACCACCGCCGATGGCTTTTTCTTCTCCCTGCCGTGGGCGTTCGCCGCCCTCGTGGCCGTGGTCGTCGGCACCTGGTTCCTGCTCTACCGGACGATGCTCGGCCGCACGATCTTCGCGATCGGAGGGTCGGTGGAGAGCGCGCGGCGCATCGGCATCCCCGTCCGCGGCGCGCAGGTGTTCGTCTACGCCTACGTGGGCGCCCTGTCGGGCCTTGCCGGCATCATCCACGCCTCGCTCGCCCGCGTCGCCAACCCGTTCGACCTCGTCGGGCTGGAGCTCTCGGTGATCGCCGCGGTCGTGCTCGGCGGCGCGCGGCTCGCCGGCGGCTATGGCACCATTACCGGGACGCTGCTCGGGGTGGCGCTGATCGTGCTCGTCAACAACAGCCTGATCCTGCTTGGCATCCCCTCCACCTGGCAGATGGTGGTGATCGGCGCGCTGATCCTCGTCGGCACCGGCGTGCCCGCATTTCAGGCGAAGCGCGCCGCCCTGAGGGCGGGGTGAGCGGGATGTCGGACGAGACCAACGTCGCGAAGGCTCCGCCGCGCCGCTTCGATGCGGGCGCCTTCCTGTTCTCCGAGACCGGCCGGCTCGCCGTCATCACCGTGCTGATCTTCGTCGTCATGGCGCTGCTCGCCCCCGGCGGGCGGTTCGTCTCCGAGGCGAACCTGTCGTCGATGGCGTTCCAGTTCCCGGAGTTCGCGATCCTGGCGCTCGCCATGATGCTGGCGATGCTGACCGGCGGCATCGACCTGTCGGTCATCGGCATCGCCAACCTGTCGGCGATCGCCGCGGCGCTGGTGCTGTCGAGCCTGTTCGGCGCGCAGGCGGTGGGGGCCGACGCGGGCCTCGCCGTCTCGCTCGCGATCGTCGCGTCGCTGGCGGTCGGGCTCGCGGCGGGCACCGCGAACGGCATCGCCATCGGCGTGTTCGGGCTGCCACCGATCCTGGCGACGCTCGGCACCGGGCTGATGTTCACCGGGCTCGCGGTGGCGATCACCGGCGGCAGCGCCGTCATCGGCTTCCCCGCCGCCTTTGCGACGATCGGCAACGGCGCCGTCTACGGCGTGCCGGTGCCACTCATCATCTTCGCGGTGCTGGCGGCGGTGGTGGCGGTGGTGCTGAACCGCACCGCCTTCGGGCTGAAGGTGCAGATGCTCGGCACCAACCCGCTCGCCGCCCGCTTCGCCGGCGTCGACGACCTCGCGGTGACGCTGCGCACCTACATCATCAGCGGCGGCCTCGCCGCGGTCGCGGGCCTCGTCATCATGAGCCGGGCGAACTCGGCCAAGGCCGATTACGGCGTCAGCTACCTGCTGCTCTCGATCCTGATCTGCGTGCTCGGCGGCATCAACCCGTACGGCGGCTTCGGGCGCGTCGCCGGCCTCGTGCTCGCGGTGCTGTCGCTGCAGTTCCTGTCGAGCGGCCTCAACATGCTGCAGGTGTCGAACTTCGCCCGCGAGCTGATCTGGGGGGCGCTGCTCCTGCTCGTCATGGTCGTCAACGGTTTCGGCTTCCGCCGCTCCCGCTGACTTTTTGTTTATCCGAACCGCAGAGGCGGAGACATGAAGAAGATCCTCAACGACCCGGCCCGCTATGTCGACGAGCTCCTGCAGGGCATGGTGCAGGCGCACCCGCAATACTACCGCCAGGCCGGCGACGGCCGCGTCATCGCGCGCGCCGGCACGCCGCGGCCGGGCAAGGTCGGCATCGTCTCGGGCGGCGGTTCCGGCCACCTGCCGATCTTCACCGGCTATGTCGGGCCGGGCCTGCTCGACGCTTGCGCCGTCGGCGACGTGTTCTCCTCGCCCTCCGCCGACCAGATGGCCGAGGCGATCCGCGCCGCCCATGCCGGCGCCGGCGTGCTGCGCCTCTACGGCAACTATGGCGGCGACATCATGAACTTCGACATGGCCGGCGACATGGTGGAGATGGACGACATCCGCACCACCTCGGTCATCCTCGCCGACGACGTCGCCTCGGCGCCGTCGGCGGAGGCGGAGAAGCGGCGCGGCGTCGCCGGCATGGTCTACGCCTTCAAGATCGCCGGGGCCGCCGCCGAGGCCGGGCTCGACCTCGATGGCGTCACCGCCGTCGCGCAGGCCGCCGCCGACGCCTGCCGCTCGGTCGGCGTGGCGCTGTCGCCCTGCGTGGTCCCGCTCGCCGGCCGGCCGACCTTTCAGATCGGCGAGGGCGACATGGAGATCGGCATGGGCATCCACGGCGAGCCGGGGGTGCGTCGCGGCCAGCTTCGCCCGGCCGACGAGATCGCCGACGAGATGCTCGACATGCTGTTCGCCGACCGGCCGGTCGAGCGCGGCGAGCGGGTGTCGCCGCTCGTCAACTCGCTCGGGGCGACGCCGCCGGAGGAGCTCTACATTCTCTACCGGCGGGTGAAGGCGCGGCTCGAGGATGCCGGCGCCACCATCGTGATGCCCTTGGTTGGCCGCTACGCCACCTCGATGGAGATGGCCGGCGTGTCGTTCACCCTCTGCCGGCTCGACGGCGACCTCGAGCGCTATCTGGCCGCGCCGGCCGAGTGCGCGTTCTGGAGGGTGTGAGGATGGCGCTCGATCATGCCGCCCTGTCGGCGGGCCTCGCGGCGATCGCCGCCCACATGGAGACGGTCGCCGACGAGCTCAACGCCCTCGACGGCCAGCTCGGCGACGGCGATCTCGGCGTGACGATGGTGCGCGGCGGCCGCGAGGTCGTCGCCAGCCTGCCGAGCCTGCCGCCGGAGATCGGCGAGAGCCTGATGAAGGTGGCGCAGGCCTTCACCAAGGTCTCCGGTTCGAGCTACGGCACGCTGCTCGCAACCGGCCTGATGTCGGCGGCGAAGGCGACGCGCGGCCGTGCCGATGTGCCGTGGAGCGAGGTGTCGCCGCTCCTCGAAGGCGCCTTCGAGGCGATGCGGGCGCGCGGAAAAGCCTCGCTCGACGACAAGACGGTGCTCGACGCGCTGCACGCCGCCGCCGAGGCGACCAAGGGGCTCGACGATCCGGCCGCGATCCTCGCCGCCGCCCGCAAGGCGGTGGCGGAGACGATGGACCGTTTCCGGGACCAGCCGGCGAAGATCGGCCGTGCCCGCATCTTCGGCGAGAAGAGCATCGGCCTCGACGACCCCGGCATGCGCGCCTTCCGCGCCATCCTCGACGCCCTTCGTTAGGCCGTATGAACGAATTGTCTGCAAGGACCGGCAATGGAATGCCGCGAGGGAATCCGTCGTGGACGGGTTGCCGACTCGTTCCTGACGGGGCTACGGGAGTATGGGTGAAGGATGAGCCTGGCGTGCTTGGAAACCGAGCGCCTAGTCCGGCGGTCTGCGGGGAGGCGGCTGATGCCGCGGTGCGGGCATTGAAGGTCCTTTCCTCCTTCCGACGGGCGTTTTCGGCCGCATCAGGTGTCGCCGGCAGTCCCGACGCCGACGGGCGGCGTCGCCTCCTATCGACGGCCCGGTCGCGTTGATGGCGGCGCCGCTGCCGGACGGCACCCGTGCGGAAGCGCCCCCAGCCGGTCGACCCAGCCTGCTGCAGCTCTTCCTGTCCTTCGGCAAGATCAGTCTCGTCAGCTTCGGCGGCGGCGTCACGGCCCTGATGTACCGGGAGTTCGTGATCGGACGGCGCTGGGTGGCGGAGGCAGACTTCATGTCCGGCCTCGCCTTGGCGCAAGCGCTACCCGGCGTGAACGTCACCAATCTTGCCATCTGGCTGGGAAGCCAGTTGCGGGGACCCGCCGGCGCCGTGGTCGCCTGTCTCGGCGCCCTGATGCCGGCCGCGTTGCTGATCATCGGCGTCGGGGCGCTGTTGCACGAACTGGCGGAACTGCCGCTGGGCGCGAGCGCGCTCGCCGGCGTCGCCGCCGCCGCGTTGGGATTGACCCTGGCGATGGGTCTGCGCACGGCGAAGTTCGCGCTGGTGGATCGCACCAGCGTTGCCATCTTCGCCATCGCGCTCGTCGGCGCCGCATTCTTCGGCTCGATCGTGCTGCTGGTCGCCGTGCTGGCGCCGGTCAGCGTCGTGCTCGCCTACCGGAACATCCCGGATGAGTGACGACGATCCGCTGCTCGCCCTCGTGATGGTGTTCGCGCCGCTGTCCCTGCTGGCGATCGGCGGTGGCGGCAGCCTGCTCGGCGACATCCAGCAGCAGGTCGTCGTCAACCACGGCTGGATGACGGCGCAGGAGTTCCAGGAGGCGTTCGCCATCTCGCGCGTGTCGCCCGGTCCCGGCATCCTGATCGTGACGCTGATCGGCTGGCACGTTGCCGGCTGGCTCGGCGCCGTTCTCGCGACAGCGGCGATCATTCTGCCGTCGTCCGTGCTGATCTATGGGCTCGCCCACGTCTGGCACTCCGGCCGCCGCACGAGATGGCAGAAGGCGCTCAGTCGCGGCCTGGCGCCGATCGCCGCCGGGTTGATCATCGCCAGCGTCATCCGGCTTCTCGCCTATCCCGGCGGGCCGCCGGTCGCCTGGCTGGTCGCCGGAGGCGTGGCGCTCCTCGCGTTCTCGACCCGGGTCAGCCAAATCCTGCTGCTCGGCGCGGGCGCCGTGATCTTCGTCGGATCGCTGCTGTTGATGGCGGCTGCGGGCGGGTCGGCGCTGGCTCCGTGAAGGGGAGGGCCGTCGCCCGGCGCTGTTCGCTCGAAGGTCGCGTGGGCCGCTGGTTCCTTCCTCCAATGGCCTGCTAGTCTGGAGCGATCGCTTTGGCGGGCCGTACGGCCTGCGCCGCGCGACGCAACGTCGGCGGGGACTGCCGGGGTGCGGCAGCGGAGGGGGCCGGGGTGAGTGCCATTCTCATCGGCGTGATCGTCTTTGCGCTGCTCTTCGGCGGCGCGTTGTTCGGCATGTTCCTCGGATGGATTCTGCCCAACCAACACCTCAGTTCCGAGGCGCGCGACGTCATCAGGATCGTGATGGCGATGCTGGCGACCCTGTCGGCGGTCGTGCTCGGTCTGTTGACCGGCGCCGCCATCAACTCGCTCGCCGAGAAGGACGGCGAACTGCGCAGCGCCGGCGTGCAGTTCATCATGCTGGACCGGACGCTCGCCGCCTACGGGCCGGAGACGAAGGACGCGCGGGAGATTTTGAAGAGCGTGCTCGCGCTGCGGATCAGCCAGATCTGGCCGGAGGAAAGCGGCGGCCCGGTCGCCCTCGATGCGCTCCGCAGCGGTCCCGGCATCGACGTCGTGCGTGGGCAGGTCTTCGCCCTGACGCCGCAGTCCGACGAGCAGCGATGGCTTCACGCCAACGCGCTGCAGTTCGTCAACGCCATCGCCATCTCGCGGTGGACGACGATCGAACAGATCGGCAGCCGGTTTCCCTGGCCGTTCTTCGTCGTCGTCGTCGCCTGGTTGGTGGTCATCTTCGCGAGCTTCGGCCTGTTCGCGCCTCGAAACGCCAGCGTGGCCGCGGCGCTGCTCGTCGCGGCGCTCGGGCTTGCGGGCGCCATCTTCATGATTGTCGAGATGGACCAGCCCTATCGGGGTGTCGCCAAGATTCCGAGCACGTCGCTGCGCATCGCCTTGGATCAACTCGGCCGGAACTGAACGCTGCGGGCGCGCCTCGGCGGCGTCGCCCGCTCGCTCGTCACTCGGCGAAGATTGTGGTGCCGACGGGCTCGCCGGCGAGCGCCCGGGTGAGGTTTCCCGGCTGCAGGCCGTTGACCACCTGGATCTCCTTCATCAGCTTCGCGTTCGACATCAGGTCGAGCACGATGCGGTCGATCGGCAGCGTCGTGAGATTGCGCGCCTGCAGCTCCGCGACCGAGATCCTAGGGATAAACTCCGGATCGCTGCCCTTCGCCGCCGGGTCGCTGGCGTAGAGACCGTCGACGTCCTTCAGGAAGATCACCCGCCGCGCACCGAACACTTCGCCCAGCAGATAGGCGCCGCTGTCGGCACGGTGCGGCGGGATGCGGCCGATCGCCGGCGGGTGCTCCCACAGGTCGTAGGGCGGCACGCCGTTGAACACCGCTCCGCGGGCGGCGGCGAGGATCGCCGGCAGCAGCTGCACGATGAACGGCGCCTCCAGGTAGACGAAGCCGTGCTTCGCCAACAGGCACGACACCATGTAGGCGTTCTGTGCCGCGTCCTTCGCACTGAGCGTCGCCAGCGCCCCGGTCGGCAGGCCGAGGTCGATGCCGACGGCGAAGAGATGCCGGGTCCGTACACCCGCGCCGACGGCGACGACCTGCGTGTGGTTGGGCTGGTTGGCGACGATCTCGTCGAGCAGCGGCAGCAGCGCCGCCCCGCGGTCCATGATCCGCCCGCCGATCTGGATGACGTTGAGGGTCGGCAGGATGCGGGTGACCGGCGCCTGGGTGGTGGCGATGACGTCCCGGTCGACGAGCGACTCGCGCATCAACCGCGACGGCACGTGGTTGTCGTGAACTCGGCTGCGCTCATTCATCATTCGCCTCACGACGCTCGCGATAGATCACCGTCCCGACCGGCTCGCCATCGAGCGCCCGGGTGAGCTGTCCCGGCTTGAGGCCGTTGACGAACTGGATTTCGTGGATGTGCCGCGCGTTCTTCATCAGGGTCAGCACCGCGCGCTCGACGATGAGGTCGCCGAGATCGAGCGCCAGCAGCTCGTCCAGCGAGATCCGGCTGATGTGCTTGGCGTCGGCATCCTTCTTCGGGTCGGCGGTGTAGAGCCCGTCCTCGTCCTTGACGAAGATCATCTTGCGGGCGCCGAACACCTCCGAGATCAGGAAGCAGCCGGTGTCCGTGCGCTGCGGCGGGATGCGCCCGACGACCGGATTCTCCTGCCAGAGCTTGTAGGGGGGCATGCCCTGGCAGATCACCGCGCCGCTGGCGGCCATGTAGTGCGGCAGGATGCTGAAGCCCTCCGGCTCGATGAAGGGGATGCCGTGCTTGGCGAGCAGATAGTGCAGCATCTGCGCGTTCTGCCAGGCGACGGCGGTTCCGAGCACGGTGAGCACGCCGATCGGCAGACCGAGCTCGATGGCGAGGCTGTAGATGTGCCGGGCTCTCGTCCCGGCCCCCGTGCCGAGGATCATCTTGTGGCGCGGGAGATTGGCGACGATCTCGTCGATCAGCGGATAGACCGCAGCCTTGCCGCGATCGATGATGCTCTGGCCGCCGATCTTCACCACGTTGGCGTTGGGCAGGATGGCATAGTCCCCGTGGCCCTCGGTGGCGCGCAGCATCCCCGGATCACTGAGGGATCGTTGGAGCAGCTGCTGCAACAGGGGCAGCGCGGGTGCGCCGGCCTCTAGTTCACTCGTCATTCGCTTCCCTTATTCTCAGAACCAGTAGAACTGTAGACGGAACTCGTGCGTCTCGCGACGCGGAACGTCGAGGGGCCCGATGCTCCGCTCGGTCCACTCCATCAGGGATTGCAGGGCGGTCTCGCGCACCGGCGCGGGCAGCGTTCCAAACCGCGCGGCGCTCAGTTTGCGCTGGAAGAAATCGCGAGGCGCGCGCATCGCGACCCACGTCGCCGCGACGACGTCCGCTTGGCGAGAGCTTCTGGATCTCAGCCATGAACCGATCGCGCCGCGCTTCTGCGCCGGCTCGGGCGTGCCCATTTCGGCGAGCACTTCGTTGAGGCGCCGGCGCATCGCCGCATCGATCCCGTCGGCGGGGTTCTCGGATTTCCCGATGACGAGAGCACCATTCTCGCGCAGCACCCGGCACGCCTCGCCCAGCAGCGCCTGCCAATTGCTCGCGGTGAGCACATGCATCATCAGAACGGCCGCGAAGGATTTGTCGGCGAACGGCAGGGCGCCCGCATCCGCCTGCACGAGATGCGGCGGCCGGGCGAGCGTTCTCGCCTGAAATCCCCGCAGCATCTCCACGGACAAGTCGGCGCCCCAGTAGTCGTCGCCGGCGGCGCAGAACGCAGCCCCGATCCGTCCCGTGCCGCAGCCGGCCTCCAGCAAGGGCGTGCCCGCCTCGGGAGAAGCATGTTCGATCACCACACGCCGGATCGCGCTCGGCACGTCGTGCGGCAGTGCGCGTTCGCGCTCGAAGGAGGTGGCGACGGCGTCGAAGGCGCTCACGCTCGTCGGCTCGCGGGGCGGTGCGGCCCGGGAGCCCGCTGCCTGCGGCCGCGTGGCGGGCAGGCCAGGAAGGGCGAGGTCGACACCGAATCGTCCGCCAAAGGTAGCCGTCCGGCCCCATCGTTCATCTGCAGTCCGAGTTTCTGTGGTCGCGGGGCACAGGCACGAAGCGGCAGCCGTGCGAGGTCACGCTTGAGCCCCACGCATCTGCTCGCGAGACACCGGTGCGCCTGCCGACGGCAGGCGCACCGCTCGCTCAGTGCTCCATCTGGGCCGACGGACCGATCGGGCAGACGCTCGGCTGATCTTTGCCGGGCAGCACGTCCAGTCGCTGCATCATGCCGAGATCCTCATGCGACAGGATATGGCAGTGCATCACGAAACATCCGACCGTGATCGGGTTGAAGTAGATGCGGAACGTGATCGAGCCGTGCCGGATCTTGTTGATGTTCGGCTGCGCCGGCGGCGGGAGGAAGTTGGTCGGCTGCCGGATGGTGCCCGGCACGATGAGGGTGTCGTGCCATTCGGGCTGGTCGAGCGGCCTGCCATTGATATGCGTGACGAGGAAGGGATTCTGGTGGATGTGGAACGGGTGGTCGGAGTACGTGCGGTTGGTCACCGTCCACTCTTCGTAGTTCCCTGCCACCATGCCGTCGAACAGCGGCTCGTTGGGATTGAACAGCCCGTCCTTCTTGAAGTCGATCAGCGGCATTTCCTTGTCGTCGTTGGCAACGCCGGTGTCGTCTGCGTCGCGCATCATCTGCAGCATGACGAAGGGCTTTCCGCCCCAGATGTCAGCATACTTCTCGAAATACCAGCCGCAACTGGGCAGCCGGTTGCGCGCGCGCGCCATGATCGTGCCTTCCTGCATGCCGCAGAGCTCGAAGGCGACATTGCGGCGCACGTCCGGCGTCTTCTTCAGCATCTTGGCGACGGTCGGCAGTCCCTCCGGAACCGGCAGCGGGTCGGACGGCAGCTTCATGTTCATCGGCTTGCCGTCGACTACGATGGTGGCGAGCGGGAACGGGAAGGCGAGGATCGAAGGCTTCTTCTTCGCGCAGGGATCGTCCGCGGCCGGCACGGAGGCGTTGAGGATCTGACCGCGGCCGTGGCCGGCGACGTGGTTAGGCCCGGCGTTCTCGAGGTCGACGATGCCGACCGTCCGCACCGGAGCCGGTGCGGCGCAGGGGGATGGGAAGTCGAAGCTGTGGCGCGAGTTCCTCGGCGCGACGCCGATCTTGCCCGACGGCGAAACCGAGGCCGAGACGGCGGAGGGGTCCTCAGACAGCAGCCTGTAGGTTCCGGGGTCGCCGGCCTTGACCATCACGTCCATGCGCTGGCCCGGCCCCATCACGAAGGGCTCGCCGGGCTTCAGCTGGTACATCTTGCTGACCGTGATGCCGTCCATGGCGACGATGTTCAGGCCGTGGCCTTCCAGGTCGATCATCAGGTTTTCGCTGGCAGACGCGTTCAGCATGCGCCACCGCTGCACCTCGCCCGGGCGCATGCGCACCGTCGGATTGGTGACGCCGTTCGTCGTGAAGTAGAAGAAGCTTCGGCCCGGCGCCCCGTCCAGCCCATAGGTGCTCCAGACGCCCTGCTGCTTCACATCCGTTGTGAAGAAGGGGAACGTGCCGAACTGCTCCGCATCCTGATGAACGAACGGCTGCGTTCCGTCGATCGCCGTCCGGATCACCTGAAAGCCCATGACGAGGTCCTTGGCCGCGGCGACCTCGGGCACGGCGTCGAGCGTTCCCTTGCCGCCCTTGATGATCAGGAAGCCGGACATGCCGCCGAGGAACTGAAACGTCGTCGAGCCGTGCTTGTGCGGGTGATACCAGTACGTTCCCGTCGGGTGGTCGGCGGGGATGTCGATCTTCACCCGGTTCGTCGAACCGGGTGGCATCAGCCGGTAGGCGTTGTCGGAGTTCCCCAGCGGAGAAACCGTCAGCCCGTGTGAGTGAAAGTTGGTGGAGTTCTGCTCGTGCGGGAACATCCCATCGCGCAACCCCGTCGGATTGGGCGGCAGATTGTTGGTGAGGTCGATCAGCAGCCGGTCGCCGGGCTTCACCACGAACGTCGGGCCGGGGATCGCGCCCTCGTAGGTGGTGGTCTTGATCACCCGCATCTCGCCGCTGGGAGCGTCCAGAACCTTGTTCTTGCCGATGCAGGCGACGAGGCTCGTCCGCAGGACACCCTTGGCCGACTCGCGCACCTCCGGCTGCGGGAAGCCCGACGCCGGTTTGTCGTCGAACTCGCCGCATCGGCGGGCAGGCTCGGCTGCAGCCGGCGTGGCGTCGTCGACCGCCTCCGGCGAACCGGCCATGGTGTGGAGGAGCTGCGCGTGGGGGGCCGACGCGGGCGCGGCCACCTCCTGCGCAGCCAGTCCGCCAAAAACGGCCGACGCCGTCGACAAGGTGGCAGCGCCAAAGAGCGTCGCGGCGAACGATCGCGCGCTGACGGGAACCATTATTGGCATCTAGCCCTCCAATTCTAAGTAATTCATGGAAAAACTAGACGAAATTCCGAAGTGCGCAATCAAAATTCCCGAGAGACGATCTCCGGGGGCTTCGGGCAGACGACTTATTGCGGCGCACCATTTGCGAGTCGAGTGCCCTCATAGAGTGCGTTTCGTGGGCCGGCGGGATAAGTCAGGGGCGGGTTCCTTGCGAATTCGGGTGACCGGGGCAACTAGCGCGATGGCCGAAAGGAGTCTTCGAGAATGTAAAGACACACGCGCATAACGTTTAAGTGATCGGCTTCGGCGAGTGTCGAGTCCGGACGGTCAGGCGCGGAAGATGGCGCAGGCCGCAGAGACTGCGGATCGCTTTCTTGGTTTTGCGGGGACTGCCGACCCACCGTGCCGCGGACACCGGTTCTGCGACCCGATACGGGACGCGCGGCGTCGTGGTACGCTTTCGAACCAAGGTTCCCGTGAGAGGATCCCCGACGATGCGTATCCGCTTCGCGATCCCGGTCACGATCACGTGCTGGGGCATTGGTCTCCTTCTGGGAGTGCTCGGCGGGGCGGCCGTCTCTTGGATCGCCGTCGCTCTGACAGCGTGCGCCGGCCTGCTGATCGGCCCTTTGGCGGGGACCGCTCTCATCGCCGCGCTGCCGGAAGTCGCCCGCGCCGAGAGGTGGCGGCCGGGCGACCTCTATCTCCCGGCTCTGACGAGTTCCGCCGCCTTCTCCTTCGTTGTCGCGCACGTATTCTACTCGAGCCTCGCCCTCTAAACCTGCCGTTGAGGAAGTAATCCGGTTCCGGATTATTGGTCCGAAGACGTCGTTCGCTGGGTATGGAGTAGAAGCGGGCGGCCGGACGAACGAGCGGGCGGTGCGATGGGCAGACGCCGCAGCGACTGTCCGCTCGCCCGCAGGCCGGTCGAGGCGCCGTCGGCCCTCGATCCGGGTGTGATCGCGCCGGAGCCGACGGCCGCAACCACGGCTTTTCAGCACACAAGGCGATCCAGAGCCGACCTCCCGGCCACGCGCCCCCGTATTGGTAAAAATTTCAGCTCATAGATTTTATTGCAGAACCGTTGACTCCGCTGGTATCGCCTGCATAGTCGGCGGGTCGCGAGAAAAATCGCGCGGTGAAAAATCGCGCAATGGGACATGAGCCGTAGGGTCGGCCCCCGCGCAAGAGGGACAAGGAGGAAACACATGAAGACCATCGGATCGACCGGGGTTGCAGCTGTCCTGGTGAGCCTGGCCTTGGCGCCCAGCGGCGCCTCCGCTCAGGAAGGTTTCAAGTGCAAGCCGGGTGAGACCTACATCATGAACGTCATGGTGTCGGCGCATCCCTACTGGGTGCCCGTCTACCAGGGCTTCAAGCAGGCTGCCGAAGCCATGGGCTGCGAGACCATCTTCTCGGGTACGCCGGACTACGACATCACCAAGCAGATCGCGTCCTTCGAACAGGACCTGGTGAAGAGCCCGGCCGGCGTTCTACTCCATCCGATGCAGTCGGACCCGTTCATCGAGCCGATCAACCGCGCCATCGAAAGCGGGGTCTCGGTCACGACCTTTGCAGCGGATTCCCCCAAGTCGAAGCGGACCGCCTACATCACGTCGGACAACCTGGCCGAGGCGAAGTTCGCGGCCCAGGAGATCGTCGCCCAAGTCGGTGACTCTGCCGAATACGCGGTCCTGGAGAATCCGGGGCAGTCCAACCACGATCTGCGCGTGACGGCGCTGATCGACTACATGGAGGCCAACTATCCCAACATGAAGCTGGTCGGACGGCAGGCGACCAACCAGGACAGCAATGCAGCCTATCGCGCCACGGCGTCGATGCTACAGGCCAATCCGAAACTGGCAGCCCTGTGGATCCCCGAGGCCGGTTCGGCCGAAGGTGCCGTCACGGCGGTCCTCGAAGCCAAGGCCAAGGTCCTTATCATGCATGCCGACGTGACGCCGACCACGCTTGAGCACATCAAGGCCGGCAACATCCATATGTCGTTGAACCCCAACCAGGGCGTTCAGGGCTTCATGGGCTTCCTGGTGACCTTCATGGGTGCGCACCCTGAAATGTTCGAGCCGTTCAACGACTACAAGGTGTCCGGCTACAACCCGATGCAGGTTCCCTTCATCGACAACGGCTTCGCGGTGATCACCAAGGAGAATGCCGACTCCTTCGATCTCAACGCCTACATGGTCGGCCGCGACCCCGAATAGGCCGTGCAAAGCACTCAGTGCTGCGCCGCCGATAGGCGGCGCGGCCCCACTTCCCAGGAATGGTCGGCGGACATGTCTGCGGGCGCGGCACGAGAACCCATTCTCAAGATCACGGGCCTGTCCAAATCCTTCGGCCCGGTCCAGGCCCTGCGCGGCGTCGATTTCGAACTGCGGCGAGGCGAGATCCATGCGCTGGTCGGCGAAAACGGCGCAGGCAAGTCGACGCTGATGAATGTCATCGACGGGATCCTCATGCCTGACAGCGGGGAGATCCGGCTCGACGGGCAGATCGTGACGATCAAATCCCCTGCCATGGCCCAGAAGCTGGGCATCGGCCTGGTGCACCAGGAGATCGCCTTGTGCCCGGACGTCACGGTGGCCGAGAACATCTTCATGGCGGCCACCAATTCCAGCCGTGCTCCGCTCATGAACTACGCGGCCCTGCATCGAAAGGCGGCCGACATCCTGCACCGGCTGGGGGACATCGATCCGGCGGCGCTGGTGCGCACGCTGTCGATTTCCCAGCAGCAACTCGTGGAGATCGCCAAGGCGCTCACCCTCGACTGCCGGGTGCTGATCCTGGACGAGCCCACCGCCGCCCTCACGGAGCGCGAGGCCAGGGTTCTGTTCGAGATCATGCACAGGCTGGCTGAGCAGGGGATCTCCATCATTTACATCTCCCACCGCATGGTCGAGATCTTCGACAATTGCGACCGTGTGACGGTGTTCCGCGACGGTCAGTACATCACCACCATGACCGTGGCCGAAACGACGCCTAGCGCCGTGGTCAGCGCCATGGTCGGCCGGGTGATCGATGATCTCTATCCGCAGAAGCAGCGCCCGGAGGATCGTTCGGACGAGATCATCCTGGAGGTGAGCGGGCTCACCGAGGCGAAGCGGTTCAGGGATGTCTCGTTCAGGCTCGGAAGGGGCGAAATCCTGGGGCTTGCCGGCCTGATCGGCGCCGGGCGCAGCGAGATCGTCAAGGGCATCTGCCGTCTCGAGGGTGAGGTCACCGGCGAGGTGAGGCTCGCGGGCCGCGTGCTCGAACTCGGCCACTACGGCGACAGCATTGCGCAGGGCCTGGTCTACCTGTCCGAGGACCGCAAGGGCGATGGTCTGTTCGTGGACATGTCGATCGCCGCCAACGTCTCGGCGCTGCGGCTGCGGCAGGTGGCGAGCGCCGCCGGCATCATCGATGACGGGCGCGAGGCGGCGCAGGCCCAGCGACTGGGGGCGCGGCTCAACCTCAAGCACGGCGGCATCGACCAGCCGGTGTCCTACCTGTCCGGCGGAAACCAGCAGAAGGTGGCCATTGCCAAGATGCTGTCGGTCGACCCGAAGGTGATCTTTCTCGATGAGCCGACGCGCGGCGTGGATGTGGGCGCCAAGGCGGAAATCCATCGCATCCTGCGCGATCTGGCGAACCGCGGCGTCGGTGTCGTCGTCATCTCCTCGGATCTGCCCGAACTGATCGGCGTGTGTGACAGGGTGCTGGTGGTGCGCGAGGGGCTGATCGTCGGCGAGGTGTCGGGCGAGGACATGAGGGAGGACCGCATCATCTATCTGGCCTCCGTCGGCAACCAACAGCAGCAGGTGGCGTGATGATGGAGAGCCCAGTGACACGGGCAGCTTTGCCACCCCGGGACGAGCACCGCAGACCGGTCGGCGTGCTGGGCATGGCGGGCAGGGCGCTGCGCATGCGGGAGACCGGGTTGATCCTGATCATCCTCGCCCTGTTCATCATCATGTCCTTCGCCTCGCCCTACTTCCTGACGTGGACCAACATGCGCGCCATGGCGATGGCCTTTGCCGTCGAGGGCATCGTCGTGGTGGGCATGACCATCCTGCTCATCTCGGGCGGCATCGACCTGTCGGTCGGGTCGGTGACGGCGCTCGCCATGGTGATCGCGGGCCTGCTCTTTCTCAACGGCATGGACCCCTGGGTGGCGTCGGCCATCGCCATCGCCGCCTGCACGGCCATCGGCGCCACGATGGGCTTCTTCGTCACCAAGGTGGGCCTGCACCACTTCATCGTATCGCTCGCCGTGATGGTGATCGCGCGCGGACTGTGCCTGCTGGGAACCGGAGGGCGGCCGTTGGGTCTGTTCACGCTGCCCGAGAACTTCAAGTTCATCGGACAGGGTTCGATCGGCCCGATCCCCATCGTGCTGGTGATTTTCGTGGCCGTGGTGGTGGTGTTCGACTTCATGCTGCGGCGCACGACAGTGTTCCGCAAGGTATTCTACACGGGCTCGAACATCAGGGCGGCAGCATATTCGGGCATCCGGACCAAGCGGGTGATCTTTCTCACCACGACGCTTTGTTCGGCTTTGTGCGGTGTCGCGGGCATCATCTACATGGCTCGCTTCGGTTCGGCCCAACCGACCTTCGGCATCGGCATGGAACTCAATGTCATCGCCGCTGCGGTGATCGGCGGGGCAAGCCTGTCGGGTGGAACGGGGACGATCCTGGGCGCCATCCTGGGGACCATCCTGCTCTCTGTCGTCTCGAGTTCCCTCGCATTGCTGGATGTCTCCGTCTATTGGCAGGACATCATCCGCGGCTCGATCCTGCTGGGTGCCGTGACGATCGACCACTACCTCAACAAGAGACGCGTTTAGTCCTGCAAGTGTCAGGGCGGCGCCGGGTAATTCCATGAGCGACGGGCGTTGGGTATTTCCATGAGCGATCGAAAAGAAGACTTCGATGCCATTCGGCAGATTTACACGGTACTGGTGCTGCATTTCATGGACGGGATGACGCAGCAGGCCATCGCCGGCCAGCTCAACCTGTCCACGTCCAAGGTCAACCGGTTGATCAATCAGGGACGCAAGCTCGGCATGGTGCGGATCGACATAGAAAGCCCGTTCCAGCGGCTCGTCGATCTGGAGCAGCGGCTGGTCGACGTGGCGCGGCTTGCCGGCAGCGTCGTCACGCCGACCGTGCCGGGCAGCCCTGACTCCACCCTGCAGGAGGTCGGGCGGGCTGCCGCCAATCAACTGCTCGCAACGCTGCGGGACGGCGATGTCATCGCCATCACCGGCGGCAAGGCGGTGAGTGCGCTGGTGGACAACCTGCAGCCGGAGCGCGCCGTCGATGTCACCGTGGTGCCGCTGACCGGCGGCGTGCAGGGCAAGTTCTATACCGACGTCAATCACCTGGCGACGCAACTGGCGGACCGGCTCGGGGGCAGGACCATGCTGATCCACGCCCCGCTCTTCGCCGAGAGCCGCGAGCAGCGCGACATGCTGATGGACATGGCCTCAATCCGCGAGGTCTTTGATCTCGCGCGCCAGGCCGCTGTGGCCGTCGTGGGCATCGGGTCGATCCGTACGCCGGGCTCGAGCTACTACGACCTGCATCCGATTTCCGCCGCCGACCGCGAGGCGCTGTTCAGCCAGGGTGTCAGCGGCGAGATGATGGCCCATCTCATCCATGCCGACGGCAGCGTGGCGGAGTTCCCGCTCAATTCACGGCTGGTGGCGCTCGCTCCGGCGGAGTTGATGCGCTGCCCGCGCGTCATCGGCGTCGCCGCCGGCACCGAGAAGGTGCTGCCCATCCAGGCGGCGCTCAACGGCCGATTCCTCAAATCCCTCGTCGTTGACGAAGTGACCGCCGCAGCGGTTCTCATTGGCTTGGAGAGCAAACAGCATGTCGCATGATGTTATGACGCGCGAAATCGGTGGGTCCGGTATCGCGGCTTCCGTGGTGGGGCTCGGCACCTGGGCGATCGGCGGCTGGATGTGGGGGGGCACCGACGAGGGCGCTGCCGTTCGCGCCATAGAAGCCTCGATCGACGCCGGCATTTCGCTCATCGACACCGCCCCGGCCTACGGCCTCGGACGCAGCGAGGAACTGGTGGGCAAGGCGATCGCCGGCAAGCGCGACAAGGTCGTTCTGGCGACCAAGTGCGGGCTCAACTGGCACCATGGCAAGGGGGAGAGGTTCTTCGAGCAGGCGGGCGTTCCGGTCCACCGTTATCTGGGGGCGGACGGGATCGCCTACGAAGTCGAGGAAAGCCTGAGACGCCTCGGCACCGACCATATCGACCTCTACATCACGCATTGGCAGGATCCAACGACGCCGATCGCCGAAACCATGGTCGCGCTGCTGCGCCTCAAGGATCAAGGCAAGATCCGCGCAATCGGCGCCAGCAATCTCAGCCCGGCAGAGTTTGGCGCCTATCTGGCGATCGGATCCCTGGACGCCATCCAGGAGCGCTACTCCATGCTCGACCGGGAGCTGGAGGAGACGCTGCTGCCGATCGCCCGCCCTGCCGGCGTTTCCACACTGAGCTACTCGTCGCTGGCACTCGGGCTGCTGACGGGCAAGGTCTCAGCCGATCGCCTCTTCGAGGGGGACGACCAACGCGCCGGCAATCCCCGCTTCTCGGCCGAGAACCGCCGTCGCGCCGCGGCGTTTGCAGCAGCGCTCATGCCGGTCGCAGAACGCCATGGCGCCAGTGTCGCGCAGCTTGTCATTGCCTGGACGTTCCACCAGCCGGGGATCACGTTTGCGCTCTGCGGCGCGCGCGATCCGGAGCAGGCCCTCGACAATGCGAGGGCCGCCTCGCTGCGCCTCGACTCCGCTGACCTCGCCGATATCGAAGCAGCGCGCGCCGCCCACCTTGCCGCCATTCCATGACACGCCAGGCCGTTCTTGACCGGCTCAAGGCGCGGCCCGACCCTGCCGTGCTCGTCATCGGCGGGGGCATCAATGGCATTTCGGTGTTCCGCGAGCTTGCGCTCAACGGTGTCGACGTGGTGCTGGCCGAGAAGTCGGACTATTGCTCAGGCGCCAGCGGTGCGCTGTCGCGCATGGTACACGGCGGCCTGCGCTATCTGGAGAACGGCGAATTCAAGCTGGTGCGTGAGAGCTTGCTCGAGCGCGATCTGTTGCTGGCCAATGCACCGCATTACGTGCGCCCATTGCCCACGACCGTGCCGATCTTCGGCGTGTTTTCCGGGCTCACCACCGGCGCCCTGCGCTTCCTGAGGCTGACACGGCGGCAGGGCCGGCGCGGGGCGGTCCTGATCAAGCTGGGGCTCTCCCTCTATGATCTCTTCACGGCCGGCCGGCGGGCACTTCCCCCCCACGCCTTTCACGGCCGCGCCGAGACCCACAGGCTGTTTCCGGCCCTCAATCCCGGCGCCCGCGCCTCGGCAACCTACTACGACGCCTGGGTAAACCGGCCGGAACAGCTGGCGCTCGAAGTTCTGGCGGAGGGCGTCGCCGCTGGCGGTGTGGCGCTCAATCATCTCGCGGTATCGCGTGGCGGACTGGGGCTGGTGCTGCGCGACCGCATCGACGGGGGTGACATTCCGATCAGGCCCGCCCTCATCATCAATGCGACCGGCGGATGGATCGACCTGACAAACACCTCCATCGGTGCAGGGGCGCCGCGTCTGATCGGCGGCACCATGGGTTCGCACCTGATCGTCGACAACCCGGGCCTGTACCGCGCGCTCAACGGGCAGATGATCTACTACGAGAACGAGGACGGGCGCATCTGCATCGCCTTTCCCTATCTGGGCAAGGTGCTGGTCGGCTCGACCGACGTGCGCATCGACGATCCCGACGCGGCCGTCGCGAGCGCTGCCGAGCAGGACTATATCCTGGCCTCGCTGTCGGTGATCTTCCCAGGCATCGTCATCGGCCCGAACGAGATCGTGTTCCGCTTTGCCGGCGTAAGGCCGTTGCCGGCCAGTGAGGCCCAGGTCACCGGGCGGATTCCGCGCGACCATTTCTGCGAAGTGGTCGAGGGCGATCAACCGGTCCTGTGCATGATCGGCGGCAAGTGGACGACGTTCCGGTCCTTTGGCGCGCTGGCCGCCGACACCGCCATGGCGCGGCTCGGCGTGTCGCGCCGGATCGACACCTCGACCCTGCCGATTGGTGGCGGGCGCGACTATCCCGAGCGTCCGGAGCGCTGGATCGCCGAACTCGCCGCCCGCACGGGCCTGCCCGAGCCGCGGGTCGCCGCGCTGCTCGAGCGCTATGGCACGCGCGCCGCTGAGTTGGCGCCGGTCTTCGGCCACGACGCGGCCATTGCGGGCCATTCGGCGGCGGAACTCGACCACCTCATCGCCCAGGAGCAGGTGGAGACGCTGGCCGATCTCTTGATCCGGCGCACCACCATCGCGATCACCGGTGCGCTGTCGCTGTCCGTCATCAGCCGCAGCCTGGACCGATTGTCCAAGGCAAAGGGCTGGACGGCGGAGCGTGCGGCGGCGGAGCGTCAGGGGTTCCTCGATCTGCTGGCGACCCGCCACGGGCTCACCGCCGAAGCACTGTCCCGCCGTGACGAAAGGATCGTGGCATGAGCCCACAGAAGTTCCGTTTCAATCGCCTGTTCGGCGCAGGCAAGTGCCTGGATGTCGCCATCGACCACGGTGTCTGCAACGAGCCGAGCTTTCTCGACGGGCTGGAGGACATGCCCGGCGTGGTGAGGACGCTGGTGGACGCCCGGCCGGACGCCATCCAGATGAACTACGGGCAAGCGGATCTTCTGCAGTCCATTGCCGGCAAGGATAAGCCGGCGCTGGTCATGCGCATCGACATGGGCAACCCCTACAACCGGCAACGCCACCGGGCGATGTGGGCGGTCCTGCAGAACGAGGCCGAGCCGCTGATCGGGGCGCTGCAGATGGATGCCGCCTGCGTGGTGGTGAACCTGTTCATGCTGCCGGACGAGCCGGACCTGTTCCGGCAGTGCGTCACCAACATCGCGCGCGTGCGGGCCGATTGCGATCGCTATGGCATGCCGCTGATGATCGAGCCTCTGGTGATGCTGCCCAATTCCGAGCGCGGCGGCTACATGGTGGATGGCGATGCCGACAAGATCGTCACCCTGACCCGGCTGGCACGCGAGATGGGTGCCGACATCGTCAAGGCCGATCCGACCACCAACCCGGAGGACTTTCACCGGGTGGTCGAGGCGGCGCGGTGCCCGGTGCTGGTGCGCGGCGGCGGCAGGGAAGACCTGCGCGCCGTGTTCGACAAGGCGGCGGCGCTGATGCGCCAGGGCGCCATGGGCATGGTCTACGGCCGCAACGTCTATCAGCACGCCAATCCCGGCGCCGTGGTGCGCGGGCTGATGGCGGTGATCCACGACGGTGCCAGCGGCGCCGATGCGTCGTCCATCTACGAGCAGGGATAGGGGAATGCCCGATTTCCTGCTGGGGCTCGACGCGGGCAATACCGTCATCAAGGCCGCCCTGTTCGACGCCGCCGATGGACGCGAGCTGGCGGTCGTGGCGCAGGATGGCCATGCCGACCTGCCGGCGCCCGGCCATGTCGAACGTGACCTGGACGAACTCTGGGCCAATGCGACGGCGGTGATCGCGTCCTGCATCGCCAGGGCCGGTATCGATCCGGTCCACATCCGCGCCATCGGCTGCGCCGGGCATGGGAACGGGCTCTATGCCCTGGACCGGGCCGGCCGGCCGCTCTTGGGCATCCAGTCGCTCGATACGCGCGCCGTCGACCTGGTGAGCGAGTGGGCATTGCAGCGGCTCGGCGAGCGCACCTATCCGATCTGCCGTCAGCGGCCCTGGTCGGCGCAGACGCCGACGCTGCTGGCCTGGGTGAAGCGGCAACGACCGGACCTCTATGGGCAGATCGGCACCGTCCTCCTGTGCAAGGACTTCGTCGTCGGCCGGCTGACCGGTGCGCGGGTCAGCGAGACGACGGACATGTCGGGCTGCGGCCTGTTGGCTGTGCCCGGGCGGAGCTACGACGCCGCTCTCATGGAACTCTACGGGCTGGGCGATGCCATGCCCATGTTGCCGGACCTCCTGGAGAGCGCGGACATCGCGGGGCATGTGACCGCGGACGTGGCGGCGGCGACCGGGCTGGTTGCCGGGACGCCGGTGGTGGCGGGGCTGTTCGACGTAGTGGCGAGCGCGCTGGGCTCGGGCGTGGCGGAGACAGGGCAGGCCTCGATCATCGCCGGCAGCTGGAGCATCAATCAGGTCGTGCTGGATGAGCCGATCGACCAGCCGCCCGTCTTCATGCAGTCGAGCTTCGATCGCACGCGCTGGATGGCGATTGAATCGAGCGCCACCTCGGCGGCCAACCTGGAGTGGCTGGTGCATCAGTTCATGGGGGAGGGGACTGGCGATCGGTTCGGGCCGGCGAGCGATCTCGTCGCCTCCGTCGATGCCGCGCAGGACATCCCGATCTATCACCCCTTCCTGTACGGCGCGCAGCAGGACGGGCGGGCGCGGGCCGGCTTCTATGGCATTGGCGGCTGGCACAGCCGGGCGCATCTGCTGCGCGCCCTGTTCGAGGGCGTCGTCTTCGAGCACGCGCGCCATATCGATGTGCTGCGACGCGCCGGCGCCGTGATCTCCTCGGCGACGCTCTCGGGCGGAGGATCGCGCAGTTCGGTCTGGCCGCAGATCTTCGCCGAGGTGCTCGACCTGCCGGTTACCGTCTCGCGCAGTCGCGAATCCGGGGCGCTGGGCGCGGCGATCGCCGCTGGAACCGGGGTCGGGCTGTTTGCCGACTATGCCGCGGGGACGAAGGCGATGACGGCGCCCGCCCGCCGCTACGCGCCACAGCCGGACGTCCGCCGCCACTTTGAAGGCCGGATGGCCCTATATGCCCAACTGGTCGAGGCGATGACGCCCGTCTGGGCCAGCATGGGGCGGCCGTGACCGACGACACAGCTCGTACGAAGAGACCGCTGACGGAGTATGGCCGTTCGCGTGGCGCGAATACGAGCCGATGACCTCATCGCGCCATTGTCGTCGCGGCAACTTCAAAGAGCTGCGCCCGCAGCCAGCTATGCCCGGCGTCGCCCTGATGCCGCGGATGCCAGAGCGCGACGACCTTGGCCGGCTCCAGCTCGAGCGGGGGCGTGAACAGATCGAGCGTTTCGGAATAGCGCTCGAGAAACCGGCGCGGCAGGGTGCACAGCAGATCGCTCGCCGCGACGATCGTCGGCGCGAGACCATAGCTCTGGACGGAAAACGCCACGCGCCGCCGTCTGTCGAGCGCCAGGAGCGCGTCGTCGATGACGCCGTTGAAGGGGTTTCCTTCCGACGACACAAGCAGATGGTCGAGGCTGGAGAAAGTGTCGAGATCAAGCGCGTCGCGACCTCGAGGGTGGAGCTTGCGCTGGGCGGTCATGAACCGATCCTCGAACAGCGTCCGACTGAGCCAGGCGTCGTGGGCGTTCGAGCCCACGCCGATCCAGATGTCGACCGCTCCGCTCTCCAGCAGATCCGCCATATGGATCTTGTCCGGCAAGGTCAGAATCAGCCGCACGCCCGGCGCTGCTGCCTGAATGTGCGGGATCAAATCCGGGGCCAGCATGACCGCTGGATTCTCATGCAGCGCCAGGGTGAACACCCGGGTGCTGGTCGCGTGATCGAAGGCGCCGGTGGACGACATCATGGCGTCCAGATTGGCCAGGGCGGCGGCCAGCAGCGGTTGCAGATCGAGCGCGCGCGGAGTTGCGATCATGCCGCGCCCCGACGGGGCGGGAATGAACAGACGATCGTTGAAGAGGACGCGAAGGCGCGTCAGCCGCGCCGACAGGGCCGGCTGTCGGATGCCGAGGCGGCGGGCCGCCCGGGTGACATTCGGTTCCTCGAGAAGCGCCTCGAACGCCAGCAGAAGATCAATGTCGATTCTTTCGAGGGCGTTCAGGGCCATGCGGCTCGTCCAGGTTGATGTCCGACATCTATAGCGTGGCGACGACCGCCTCGGTGGTGGAGACCCGCTCGCATAAGGTCGCCCTCGCGCCCGTTTGGGGGCGTGAGGGCGATCGGTATCAGTGACCGTCTCGGTTGGTGAAATTCACCGGGACCCAGGAATAGCCGCCGTCATCGGCACGGACGTGGCCGATGCCGGGAAAGGCCAGATGTGGAGCGGCGATGAGCGTCCGGTCGCGGGCGAAGCCGGCGAAGGCGTCGGACCGCACGCGGGCCGCCTCGTCGGGATCCTGGTCGTAGGCGATGGTGGTTGACGGTGCCGGAGACTGCACGGCGGCCGAATGGATGATGTCACCCACGAAGACGATCTCTTCGCCATCGCTGCGCAAGGTGAAGAATGCACTCCCCGGCGTATGGCCGGGATGGAGTGTCGCGGTAACGTCGGGCAGAACCTCGCCAGTGGCCGAAATCGGCTTGACCTTTCCGGCGTCGAGATAGGGTCTCAGTGTCTTCTCGGCGACGTCGAAGTACTGGACATCATAGCCGGTACGCTGGCTGTTGGTCCGGTCCATGAAGAAGTCGAGGTCCGGTTTGCCGACATGGATTGTGGCATTGACGAAAACGCGGTTGCCGCCGCGGACGAGGCCGCCGGAGTGATCGGAATGGGCGTGGGTAATCAGCACGTCGGTGATCTGTTCCGGGTCGAATCCCGCCTGCTTCAGGCTGGCGATGAGACCACCCCCGGCACCGGGGCCGAACAGTTCGCCGGAACCGGCATCGACCAGGACGAGCCGGCCGGGCAGTTCGAGCAAGTAGGAATTGATGGAGGCTTCGACCGGATTGGCCTGGAAGTTTCGATTGAGCAGCGCGTCGATCCGGTCTGGGGTAACACCTTGAAGCAGCTGGTGGAGGTCCTGGGGGACGGAGCCATCCGACAGGGCGGTGACTTTGACGGCACCGACTTGCAGCCGGTAGACGGCGGGGCCTTGGGCGACGACGTGTAGCGGCGCGGTCGCCTGCGGCGTTGCCCCCGCTTGGGCGAGGCTGGGGCTGGCGGCGCAGATCGCGAGAAGCGCGGCATTGATCAGGATCATCGATCGATAGGTCATGGGAGGTCCTTTCGCTGAGCGAGACCTACCCGGCGGCGGCAGTGGTTTGGAGCCGCTATGGCGTGATGACAGCCATTGACGGCGTCGATAGGTTCCCGGCGCCTGTTGGGGCAGCCGTCCTCGACCATGAACTCGAGGATTGCCGTCCGGTTGGCGCCCGGCTCGGCGCTGCCCTCGCGAAACCAGGCCACGGTGTCGGCACTGCCAATCGCGAGCGTGCCGGCCGGTGTGACGATCTCGGCGAACTGGGGTGCGAGCCAATCGGCTTGCGCGCCTGTCACCCTCTCGTAGAAAGCGACCATCACGCGGATATCGGCAGCGATTAGGCGGGTAGAGGCAAATTTCATCGGTCGGATCCTTCGGGCATCCGCAGAGGCGACCGGCGCCTCTCCCCGGCGGCACGAGACGTTCTTGTCAAGATCGCGGCCGTCGTGCCCGACCGTCTGCGTCCGTTCAACGCGGAGCCGAGCACCTCCGCCGAGCCTACTTTCACCACCCTCAACGAGCGGATCGACCTGTCCATGCTCAGGCAGGCTGTCCGCACCGGGCGGAAGCTGCGGCTCCGATACCGCGCCAAGGACGGCACAGAAACAGAGCGCACCGCCTGGCCAGTCGTGCTCGGCTATTCCAATACCAGTCGCGTACTGATCGCGTGGTGTGAGTTGCGGCAAGGCTTCCGTCAATTTAGCACTGATCGGATGCAGGTTGCCGAAATCCTAAACGAACCGAATGGCCTGGCGCGCGCGCAACTGCGCCGCCGATGGCAGGCGTGGCGTGCCGCCGAGACTGGGGCGGAAGCAACTCGTCCTTGATGTCATCGCCGGCTGCCCAGCGCTTTCTTGAATCGCGGTGCTGAATGGACGGCGGCTGTCAGGAAGCTGGCAACCGACCGCCAATGGCGTGGAAAGGGCGCTTGCTACCGATCCGAGGCTTCGGGTACGCCATGATTGGCATCCGCGCATGTTTCGCCCGCGCGACTATCGGCGGCGTTTGCGTCCCTGTCGGCCGACCAAGCGATGGGCGGCGAGCATCGAGCGAGCCCGCTGATCGCGCCCCGACTGCGTTGCGCGCCCGGCAGACAGCTTGGTAGACGGGGCGCGTGGAGACGGTCGGCACGGAGGAACAGCGCGAGAAGTTCCTCGCGCCGATGCTCGAGCGGCCGTTCCTCGGCGCCTTCGTCGGCAGCGAGCCGAAGCGCAAGCACATGTACCAGATGTCGACCACCGCCCGCCGCGTTCCGGGCGGCTATGTCGTCAACGGCGAGAAGAACTACGCGACCAACGGCGAGACGATGGGCTTCGCTATCATCTTCGCGGCGATCGAGGGCATCGAGGACTACAACCAGAACCACCAGATGCTGATCGTCGAGCCGGACATGCCCGGCGTCAGCATGGACCACACCTGGTACCGGCCGAACGGCATGCGCGCCGCGCCGTCACCGATCATCTATCTGAAGGACGTCTTCGTGCCGGATGCCAACGTGCTCGGCCAGCCGGGCGACTACCCCCGCCAGCGCTGGCAGGGCCGCTTCCACCTCGGTTTCACGGCCACCTATCTCGGCACCGCCGAGGGCATGTACGACTGGTACCTCGGCTACGTGCGCGGGCGCGGGCGGGGCAAGGACGGCATCGTGCAGATGCGCACCGGCGAGATGAAGATCGCGCTCGACGGCGCCAGCGCGCTGTTCCACCAGGCGATCGTCGCGTGGAAGACGAAGCCGGTGGTCGAGGCCGAACTGATCTCGATGAGCGCGAAGTCCGCCGCCGCGCACGTCGCCTTCGAGCTGTCGCACAAGATTATCCACGCCGCCGGCTCGACGTCTCTGTTCGACGAGTTCCCGCTCAGTCGCTCGCTACGCGACCTCGAGACCCACGTGCTGCACGCAGGGCACGATCGCACGGCACAGATCGTCGGCCAAGCGGAACTCGGCGAGACCTTCGACTCGACCCTTCAGCGCTGAGGGCAGGGCGCTTCGATCCGATCTATACCGCAAACTGCAAAAAAACGTAGAAAACACCTTGTATTCAACATGATAGACTGAAATCAGTGGCGGATGGGGTGGGATTCGAACCCACGAGGGGCTTGCACCCCTGGCGGTTTTCAAGACCGCTGCCTTCAACCACTCGGCCACCCATCCTCGCTCGGTCTTCGGGCGATCCCTGGACGCTGTCAAGACGGCCCGCGCGGGGGCGGCAGTCGCAGGCGGGCTTGGTACGCGCCGTCGGCGCCTGCTGGCCCAACCGCCCGACACCCGCGGCGCCGCCGTTCACTTTGCGGTTTCAGTTCTTCAGCCGGTAGCCGGTCTTGAAGATCCACCAGATCGTCACGAGGCACACGGCGAGGAAGACGAGCGTCATGGCGAGGCTGAACTCCACGCCGACGTCGGACGTGCCGGTGAAGGCCCAGCGGAAGCCGCTGACGAGATAGACGACCGGGTTGAACAGCGTCACCGTCCGCCACACCGGCGGCAGCATGTCGATCGAGTAGAAGGTGCCCCCGAGGAAGGTGAGGGGGGTGACGATGAGGAGCGGCACCAGCTGCAGCTTCTCGAAGCCGTCCGCCCAGATGCCGATGATGAAGCCGAACAGGCTGAACGTCACCGCCGTCAGCACCAGGAAGGCGACCATCCACACCGGATGCTCGAGCCTGAGCGGCACGAAGAACGCCGCGGTGATCAGGATGATGATGCCGAGCATGATCGACTTCGTCGCTGCTGCGCCGACATAGCCGATCACCACCTCGACGAACGACACCGGCGCCGAGAGCAGCTCGTAGATCGTGCCGGTGAAGCGCGGAAAGTAGATGCCGAAGGAGGCGTTGGAGATGCTCTGCGTCAGCAGCGTCAGCATGACGAGCCCGGGCACGATGAAGGCGCCATAGGGAACGCCGTCGATCTCCTGCATCCGCGAGCCGATCGCCGCGCCGAACACGACGAAATAGAGCGACGTCGAGATCACCGGCGACACGATGCTCTGCAGCACGGTGCGGAAGGTGCGCGCCATCTCGAACTTGTAGATGGCGGCGATAGCGTGGAGGTTCATCGCGCTTCCCGCACCAGGCTGACGAAGATGTCCTCCAGCGAGCTCTGCTCGGTCCGGAGGTCGCGGAAGGTGATGCCGGCGCTGGCGAGCGCCTGCAGGAGGCGCGTGATGCCGGTGCGCTCGGCGTTGGTGTCGTAGGTGTAGACGAGCTCCGTGCCGTCGGCGGCGAGCACCACGGAGAACGGCGCCAGCGCCGCCGGCACCGCCGTGAGCGGCGCTTGCAGCTGCAGCGTCAGCGACTTCTTGCCGAGCTTCGTCATCAGCGCGCGCTTGTCCTCGACGAGGATCAACTCGCCCTTGGCGATGACGCCGATGCGGTCGGCCATCTCCTCGGCTTCCTCCAGATAGTGCGTCGTCAGGATGATGGTGACGCCGGCGTCACGCAGGCCCCGCACCACCTCCCACATGTCGCGCCGGAGCTCCACGTCGACGCCGGCCGAAGGCTCGTCGAGGAAGAGCACCGTCGGCTCGTGCGACAGCGCCTTGGCGATCAGCACGCGCCGCTTCATGCCGCCCGACAGCGTCATGATCTTGCTGTCGCGCTTCTCCCACAGCGAAAGCTGCTTCAGGATCGTCTCGATCAGTGCGGGATTCGACGGCTTGCCGAACAGCCCGCGGCTGAAGCTCACCGTCGCCCACACCGTCTCGAAGGCGTCGGCGGTCAGCTCCTGCGGCACCAGCCCGATCTTGGTGCGCGCCGCCCGGTAGTCGCGCACGATGTCGTGCCCGTCGACCGTGACGTGCCCGCCGGTCGGATTGACCAGCCCGCAGACGATCGAGATCAGGGTCGTCTTGCCGGCGCCGTTCGGGCCGAGCAGGGCGAAGATCTCGCCACGGCGGATCTCGAGGTCCACCGTCTTCAACGCCTGCAGGCCGGACGCGTAGGTCTTCGACAGGCCGGCGATGGAAATGATCGGATCGCCCGGAGGGGGCGCCGGCGACTCGGCGAGGGGGGCTGACATGGCCGCAAGCTAACGTCCGAATGCGACGTCTCCGTCAACCCCCGATCGCACGCATGGGATCCAGCGTCGACACTCGGCCCCTGCCATTCGGCCGTGTCCGCGCTAAGGTCGCCGCCCCGATCGTCTACCCGCCCGACCGTCCAATCAACCGTCCGCCCGGAGCCCCGCGATGCCCGTTCCCGCCGCCCTCGCCGGGCTGAGGCTGCCCGTCGTCGGCGCCCCGATGTTCCTCGTTTCCGGGCCCGAACTGGTGATCGCGCAGTGCGCCGCCGGCATCGTCGGCGCCTTTCCCTCGCTCAACGCCCGCCCCGAGCCGGCCCTTGCCGAGTGGATCGCCCGCATCCGCGAGGCGCTCGCCCGCCACGACGCCGCGACGGGCGGGCGCGCCGCGCCGTTCGCCGTCAACCTGATCGTCAACCGCGCCAATGCCCGCCTCGCCCACGACACCGAGGTCTGCCTGAAGGCGGAAGTGCCGATCGTCATCACCAGCCTGCAGGCGCCCGGCGAGATCGTGCCGGGCGTGCACGCCTATGGCGGGCTCGTCTTCCACGACGTCACCACCGTGCGCCACGCCGAGAAGGCGGCCGAGGCCGGCGTCGACGGCATCGTGCTCGTCTGTGCCGGCGCCGGCGGCCATGCGGGCACGATGAGCCCGTTCGCGCTGCTGCCGGAGGTGCGCCGGCTGTTCCCGGGCACCATTTTGCTCGCCGGCGCCCTCTCGACCGGGCGCGCCGTCTTCGCCGCCCGCGCGCTCGGCGCCGACCTCGCCTACATGGGCACCCGCTTCATCGCGACGCGCGAGGCGGCGGCGAGCGAGTCCTACAAGCTGATGATCGTCGAGGCCGCCGCGAGAGACGTCGTCTACACGCCGGAGTTCACCGGCGTCGCCGGCAACTACCTGCTGCCGAGCATTGCAGCCGCCGGCATCGATCCGGCCGGCCTCGCGCTCCCCGGCACCAGCCGCGAGTATCGCGCGCGAGACCGCGCCGGCGCGACCGCCTGGCGCGACATCTGGAGCGCCGGGCAGGGGGTCGGCACGATCGACGACGTGCCGACGGTCGCCGATCTGGTGGGGCGGCTGGCCGACGAGTATGCGGCGGCGCGGGCGGCTGCCGCCGGCTTCTGACGCCGTTCTGCAGTGCCGCACGCTGTGCCGCGGTCGAAGGCCGCCTGCGAAGGTCGGACCGGTTCTGTCGCCCACCTGACAGTTTGTCCGACAACTTTCTGCTGACGGCGGCGGACCTAGCTCCTAGGTTGCCTGCCGCGGTAGCGCGCCGCGCCGCCGCGATTTCCGGCCACTGGGCCCAACACGCGAGACGAGGGACGCCCGTGACGAACCAGCCCATCGCCATGCTGCCGCGCGGCATCATCCACTGCCCGGTAACGCCCTATGACGCGAACAACGAGATCGACCTCGAAACGTTCGGCCGGGTGATCGACTTCCTCGTTCGACACCACGGCGATTCGCTGTGCGTCAACCTGCACTTGGCGGAGTCTTTGAATCTCACGCTCGAAGAGCGAGAGAGGCTCGCCGAGGCGGCCGTCGAGGCGGCTGCCGGTCGCAGCTACGTCATCATCAACGTCTCGACCCCCGGCACCGACCAGGCGATCACGCTCGCCCGCCATGCCGAGAAGATCGGCGCCGATGCGGTGATGGCGATCAACCCCTACCACTGGAAGCCGACGCAGGACGGGCTCTACGAGCACTTCGCCGCCATCCTGCGCGCCACCGGCCTGCCGATGCTCGGCTACAACTCGCCGCTCGCCCAGGGCGGCCTATCGCTCGCCCCGGCGACGCTGGTGCGGCTGATGACCGATTTTCCCCAGTACATCGGCCTCAAGGAGGCGAGCCACAACTGGGAGACCTACATGGCCCTCGGCCGCGCCGGCCGCAGCGTCCGGCCCGACTTCGGCCTGTTCGTCGGCACGGAGTGGTTCATCCCCGGGCTGACGCTCGGCGGCAACGCCGGCATGTCGATCCAGGGCGGCATCTGCCCACGCCTCGTCGGCGACCTCTTCGACAGGGTCGACCGCGGCGAGATCGCCGCCGCCTTGCCCCTGCAGGACAAGCTCGCCGAGCTCTACGGCATCGCGATGCCGGAGTACCCGGCCCCGGCGAAGGCGATGTGGGCGATCATGGGTCGTCCCGTCGGCAAGCCGCGCCTGCCGAGCCGGCCGATCGAGGCCGAGGGCATGAAGCGCCTCGAGGGCGTGCTTTCGCGTCTCGGCATCCTCGACAGCGAGCCGCACGGCTGGGGCTGACCGGACGGCCGCCGCTCACGACCGAGTGGAGGGTTCCGCGACGGCGGGGGAGCCGGCCGCCCGATCCCGCCACGCGGCCGGCGGAGTCCCGTAGGCGCGCCGGAAAGCACGGTTGAACGCCGCCTCGGTCGCGTAGCCGCTCTGGTGCGCGACCGTCGCGATCGTCCGCCCATCGGTGCCGAGGGCGAGACACGCGAGGTGCAGCCGCCAGTCGCGGACATAGCGCATCGGCGAGGTGCCGACGACGCTCTGGAAGCGCTCGGCGAGCGTGCTGCGCGACAGGCCCGAGTGGGCGGCGAGGGCGGCGAGCGACCAGTCACGCCGCGGCTCGGCGTGGATCGCCGACAGGCAGCGGGCGAGGGAGGGGTCGGCGAGGGCGGCGAGCCATCCGGTGTCGCCGGGAGCGGCGGTCGTGACCTGATGGCGCAGGATCTCGATGAAGAGGATCTCGGTCAGCCGCGGCAGCATCGCGACGCCGCCGGTGCGGGGGCTGTCCACTTCCGCCGCCATCTGCCGCAAGGTGGCGCGCAGCCAATCGCCGTCGTTGGCGCCGCGCGTGCGCACGTGGATGAGCCGAGGCAGCGCCTGCCGCAGCGGCGCGAAGGTGAGGCCGTCCCACTGGAGATAGCCGCACAGCAGCCGTGCGGCGACGCCGCCCTCGCCGTAGCGCAGCACCGGGATCTCCCGCCAGGGCTTCGGCGGCAGGTCGCCCGTCGGCACCACCAGACGGCCGTTCGCGCCGGCACCGAGCTGATGCCCATCGGCGAACGGAAAGACGACGATGTCGCCCTCGCTGAGCTCCGTTCGCTCGTCGCCGAGGCGGAGCCAGCACGCGCCGGCGACGACGACGTGGAACGGCATGGCGGCGCCGGGCCGTGCGGACAGCCCGGCCATCGCCGGAGCGGCGTCGGTCTGCCAGGCGCCGGTCGGCATGAAGCAGAATTGCAGCGACCCGGTCAGGCGGACGGTCGCGAGCAGCGCTGAGAGGACGTCGTCGCGCAGCACGCCGGGCGAGGTGTGCGGACGATCGGGCAAGAGTTTCCGCATTCCGGCCAAAGACGCGCCAGCGGCGCGCTCCTACGGTCACGACGGTCAATGCAAACCCTGGAGGAAATCATGCAGACCGCAACCGAAAAGCTCGTCGTCCTCGTCACCAAGGGGATCGAATCGGAGCTTTCGTCCGTCGCCTTCACCATCGCCAACGGCGGCATCACCGCCGGCCTCAAGGTGTCGGTGTTCCTCACCAGCACGGCGATCGATCTCGTCCGCAAGGGCGGCCAGAGGCTGACGCAGGTGGCGCCGCTCGATCCGCTCGCCGTCCTCGTCGAGGATTTCCAGAAGCGCGGCGGCACCATCTGGGCCTGTCCGCCGTGCGTGAAGTCGCGCGGCTACGAGCAGGCAGACCTGCTCGACGGCGTCATCATCGTCGGCGCGAGCGCCATGCACGCGGAGATCAAGGAAGGTGCAGCGACGCTGTCGTTCTGACGTCGAACGAGACCGAAGGTGCCCGGCACGAGCGGAGCCCGTTCTGCGGCCCGCTCGTTGCGCCGGGTCAATCGAGCCCCCCGGGGCAGCCCGCTACCAGCAGCAGAAGCCGCCGTCGACCAGGAGGTCGACGCCGGTGCAGTAGGAGGAGGCGTCGCTGGCGAGGAAGATCGCCGGGCCGACCATCTCGTCGACGCTCGCCATCCGCCCCATCGGCGTCTGCTCCTCGAACGCCTTCGTCTGGTGGACCATCTCCGGGCGGGTGTTCATCGGCGTCGCGGTGTAGCCCGGGCTGATCGAGTTCACCCGCACGCCGCGGCCAACCCACTCCATCGCCATCGACTTCGACATGTGGATGACGCCGGCCTTGGAGGCGTTGTAGTGCACTTGGCTGAGGCCGCGGTTGACGATGACGCCGGACATCGAAGCGATGTTGATGATCGAGCCACGGCCGTGGCGCAGCATCGCCGCCGCCTCCGCCTGGCAGGAGAAGAAGACGCCCTTCATGTTGATGTCCATGAGGGTCTGGTACTGATCCTCGTCCATCGTCTCGGCTGGATTGGCGTTGGCGATGCCGGCGGCGTTGAGGGCGATCGACAGCGGGCCGAGCTCCTGCTCGGTGCGGGCCACGGCCTCGTCGAGGGCGGCGCGCCGGGTGACGTCGGCGGCGATGGCGATCGCCTTGCGGCCGGCGGCGCGGATCGCCTCGACGGTCTCGGCGGTGCCGCCGTCCTCGCGGCGGTCGAGGCAGGCGACGTCGGCGCCGCACTGCGCGAGGCCGAGCGCGATGCGCTGGCCGATGCCGCTGCCGGCTCCGGTGACGAACGCCACCCGGCCGGAGAGGTCGAAGAGGCGCGGGGCGTTGAGGGTGGTCTGGAGCATCGGAGTTTCCGGTTGATGGCCTGCGGGCCCGTATTGTTGCAGCCTGGCGCTGGGATCAGCGGGTGGCGAGTTCCATGACGGTGACGTCGTTCGCCTCCGCCCGGCCGAGGATGCCGGTCTGCCGGCCGGCGGCCATGACGAGGATGCGGTTGGAGACGCCGAGCACCTCCTCGAGGTCGGAGCTGACGACGATGACGGCGACGCCACTCTGGGCGAGCGCGACGATCACTTCGTAGATCGCCGAGCGGGCGCCGACGTCGATGCCGCGCGTCGGCTCGTCGAGCACGACCACCTGCGGGTCGCGGGCGAGCCACTTCGCCAGCACGACCTTCTGCTGGTTGCCGCCGGACATCTCGTCGGCGCGCTGCTGCGCGCGGCCCTTGACGCCGAAGCGGCGGATCTGTTCGTCGGCGAAGCGGACGACCGCGCCATCGGTGACGAAGCCGCTGCGCGAGACCGCGCCGCGGTTGGCGTAGCCGATGTTCTCGGCGATCGAATGCTGCAGCACGAGGCCCTGCAGCTTGCGGTCCTCCGGCACCAGCACGACGCCGTTGCGGATCGACTGGCGGGGGCTGCGGGGTGTGACGTCGCGGCCGCGCAGCAGCACACGGCCCGAGGCGATCGGGTCGGCGCCGGTGATCGCCCGCACGAGCTCGGTCCGGCCGGCGCCGATCAGGCCGGCGATGCCGAAGATCTCGCCCTTGCGAACCTCGAAGCTGACGCCCGAGAACGAACCGTTCGGCGAGGCGAGGGCGTCCACCGTCAGCACGACCTCGGCTTGCGGGGCGGGGATGGCGGGGAACATGCGCTCGAGGCTGCGGCCCACCATCGCTTCGACGATGGTGCGGACGGGCACGTCGGCGCTGTCGAACTGTTTCACCTTCTCGCCGTCGCGCATGACGACGATGCGGTCGGCGATGCGTTTGATCTCGTCGAGCCGGTGGGAGATGTAGACGATTGCGACGCCGTCGGCCTTCAGGCGCTCGATCTGGCGGAACAGGAGATCGGTCTCCTGACCGCCGAGCGCCGCCGTCGGCTCGTCGAGGATGAGCAGCCGGGCGTTCAGGGCGAGAGCCTTGGCGATCTCGACGAGTTGCTGGTTGGCGGTCGACAGGCCGCGCACGAGCCGGGCCGGGGAGACGTCGAGACCGAGGCGCTGCAACTGCGTATGTGCGCGCGTCTCCATCTCGCGCCGGTCGACGACACCGAACTTCGTCGGCGTGCGGCCGACGAAGACGTTCTCGGCGATCGACAGGTGCTCGAGCAGGCGCAGCTCCTGGTGGATCATGCCGACGCCGAGGTCGATCGCCTGGCGGGGGCTGGAGGGCGCGTAGGCCGCGCCCTGCCAGGTCATGTCGCCGGCGCTCGGGCGGATGGTGCCGGCGATGATGTGCGACAGCGTCGACTTGCCGGCGCCGTTCTCGCCGAGCAGCGCCACGACCTCGCCGGCACGGACATCGAGGTCGATGCCGTGCAGCACCTCCGTCGGGCCGTAGCTCTTGCGGATGCCGCGGAGCGTCAGCACGGGAGGGGTGTCGGTCGAGGTCATGGCGCGTCCGCCCTCGCTCAGGGGTGCTCGGCGATGAACTTGTCGACGTTTTCCTTCGTCGTCAGCGTCGCCTCGAGAAGCTGCTGGGGAGGCACCGTCTCGCCGGCCTTCAGCTTGATCGCGCTGTCGACGGCGAGCCGGCCCATCTGCTGGGTCTGCTGCGTCGCCGTCACGTCGAACACGCCGTCGCGGAGCGCCTCGAGCGCCGCGGTGTCGCCGTCGAAGCCGGCGACCCAGATGCGCTGCGGCAGGTTCGCCACCTTCACCGCCTGGGCGGAGCCCAGCGCCAGCGCGTCGGCCTGGCCCCAGACGATCGTCACGTCGGGGTGGGCCTGCAGCATGTTCTGGGTGAGCTGGAAGCCCTCGTCCTGCGACCAGATCTGGCTCCACTGCTCGGCGACCACCTCGATGCCGGGGAACTCCTCGCGCGCCTTGGCGCAGCCGGCCGAACGGTCGACCTCGGGCGTGGTGCCCTTCTGGCCGTGCACGATGACCATCTTTCCGGAGCCGCCGGCCTGCTCGAAGATGTACTTGCAGACGTTGTAGGCGGAGGCGACGCTGTCGGAGGCGATGAAGGTGTCGCCCGGCTCGCCGTCGGCATTGCGGTCGACGTTGATGACCGGGACGCCGGCGGCCTTGGCGAGACGCGCCGGCACGGTGGCGGCGGCGGCGCCGGCCGGGATGTAGATGAAGGCGTCGATGTTCTGGGTCAGGAGGTCCTGCACCTGGCTGACCTGGGTAGCGCTGTCGCCCTTGGCGTCGACGGTGATCACCTCGATGCCCTTGCCGCCGGCGTAGGCTTCCACCGACTGCTTGATCTGGTTGAAGAAGTTTGCCTGCAGGTTGGCGACGGCCAGCCCGATCTTCTTCACCTCGGCGGCCGAGGCATCGAACGAGAACATCGTCACCGTCGCGAGTGCGGCGGCCGCGAGCAGGGTGCCCTTGAACGTCATGTCAGTCTCCTCCATTGGCTCTTCTGGTCGCCGCGCTCGGCGCGGCGGTCTTGCGAGGGTGCCGGCGTGGCGCCGGGCGGTGGGTCGGCGGTGATCGCTGTCCCTCTCTGGCTGGCGCCAAAGCTCACTTCTTCTTCAGGGCCTCGGCGGCGACGGCGAGCGCGATGACGAGGCCGATCACCACCTGCTGGGTGAACGGCGAGACGCCGAGCAGGTTGAGGCCGTTGCGCAGCACGCCGATGATCAGCACGCCGATGATGGTGCCGGGGATGCCGCCGGTGCCGCCCGACAAGCTGGTGCCGCCGATGACCACGGCGGCGATGGTGTCGAGCTCGTAGGTGAAGCCGGAGCTCGGCTGCACGGAGTCGAGGCGGGCGGCGAGCACGATGCCGGCGAGGCCGGCGAGCAGGCCGGAGACGACGTAGACGCCAATCGTCGCGAGCTTGACGTTGATGCCGGCGAGCCGCGCCACCTCGGCGTTGCCGCCGATCGCGTAGAGGCTGCGGCCGGCAGAGGTGTAGCGCAAGAACGCCCAGCCGAGCGCAAAGACGACGATCATCAGGGCGACCGTCGCGGTGAGGAAACCGCCGTGGCGGATGATCGCCATCAGGTTGAACCAGGCCGGGAAGCCGACGATCTGCTGGCCGTCGGTGATCATGTTGGCAAGGCCGCGGGCGACCGACATCATCGCGAGCGTGGCGATGAAGGCCGGCACGCCGAACGCCGTCACCAGCAGACCCGACACGGCGCCGGTGCCAGCGGCGACGACGAGGGCGACGACCATGGCGAGCTGCAGCGACAGGCCCATGTCGTTCGACAGGTAGCCCATCACCATCATGGCGAGCGCCAGCACGGAGCCGACCGCGAGGTCGATGCCGCCGATCAGGATGACGAAGGTCATCCCCACCGCCATGATCCCGAGCACGGTGATCTGGTCGAGGATGTTGAGGAGATTGCGCACCGAGAGGAAGCTGTCGGTGGCGAAGCTCAGGAAGATGCACAGGAGCACGAGCCCGACGAGGGGGCCGGTCGCACCGCGAAACGAAAACAGCCGGCCGAGACTGGGCCTGCCGGCCGCCGCCTTGCTCGTCGTTGCCATCTCGCCTCCCAAGGCTTCGTATATTTATTCAGCTTTGATGTAAAATTCATACGGGACAGCGAAAGCGGTGTCAAGCGGCGGAGCGGACCTCGGGCTACCGCGCCTGCGGAATGATTTTGCTGCACTGCAGCGCGGTCTATCTGCCTCTGCCCGGGGCAGGCGGAATAACCGCCTTGACAGATCGTGTGCTAGAAAGAATAATCGTTAAAGAATAAATATGCAAAGGTTGACGTGGTGGTACCCCAGACCCCCCAGGAACTGCGAGCGACGGCGCGGCGGATCAGGCGCCGCGACCTGCAGGCGGTGTTCGAGGCCGGCGCCGGCCACATCGGCGGCGAGATGTCGGTGATCGACCTCCTGACGGCGCTCTACTTCAACGTTCTCACTGTCGATCCGCAAAAGCCGCGCGATCCGCTGCGTGACCGGCTGGTGCTGAGCAAGGGCCACACCGCCTGCGCGCTCTACGTGACGCTCGCCGAGCGCGGCTTCATTCCGAAGGACGAGATCGCCACCTTCCTGAAGCCGTTGTCGAACCTCAACGGCCATCCCAACCGCAACAAGGTGGCCGGCGTCGAGACCAACACAGGCCCACTCGGCCACGGTCTGCCGGTCGCCGTCGGCATGGCGACGGCGGCGAAACTCGACGGCGCCGCCTGGCGCACCTTCGTCATCACCGGCGACGGCGAGATGCAGGAGGGCAGCAACTGGGAGGCGATCATGGCCGCCGCCCAGTTCCGCCTCGACAACCTCACGCTGATCATCGACCACAACCGGCTGCAGCAGGGCGCGCGCCTCGCCGACACCAACGATCTCGCGCCGTTCGCGCCGAAGCTCGCCGCCTTCGGCTGGACCGTCATCGAGATCGACGGGCACGACATGGACGAGATCCTCGCGGTGCTGTCGCGCGACCGCATTGTCGCGGGCAAGCCGACGTGCATCGTCGCGCACACCACCAAGGGGCAGGGCGTCTCGTTCATGTCCGACCGGGTGGAGTGGCACCACAAGGTGCCGAGCGCGGAACAGTACGAGCAGGCGCTGGTCGAGCTCGAGGAGGTGGCGCCGTGAGCAGCCCAGCGATCCTGAACGGCCCGACGACGAAGCTCTACGACTGCCGCGACGCCTTCACGGAGACGCTGGTAGCGCTGGCGCACCAGAACCGCGACATCGTCGCCGTCTGCAACGACTCGGTCGGTTCTTCGAAGCTGAACGGCTTCGGCAAAGCGTTTCCCGAGCGGCTGATCAACGTCGGCATCGCCGAGCAGAACCTCGTCGGCACCGGGGCGGGGCTGGCCAACGGCGGCAAGATCCCGTTCGTCTGCGCGGCCGCCTGCTTCCTCACCGGCCGCTCGCTCGAGCAGATCAAGGCCGACGTCGCCTATTCCAACACCAACGTGAAGCTCTGCGGCATCAGCGCCGGCATGGCCTATGGCGAACTCGGCCCGACGCACCACTCGATCGAGGACTTCGCCTGGATCCGGGCGCTGCCGAACGTGCCGATCATCGCACCGGCCGACCGCATCGAGACGGCCGCGGCGACCAAGTGGGCGGCCGCACATGTGGGGCCGGTGTTTCTGCGCCTCAGCCGCGTCGGCGTGCCGGACCTGCTGCCCGAGGGCCACGTCTTCGAGCTCGGCCGGGCCAACCTGCTGCGGGACGGCACCGACCTAACCATCATCGCCAACGGCACGCTGACCCATCGGGCGATGGCGGCCGCCGCCATCCTCCAGACGCGCGGCGTCTCCGCGCGGGTCCTGAACATGGCGACTGTCCGGCCGATCGACGAGGCGGCGGTGGTCGCCGCGGCACGGCAGACCGGCGCGATCCTCACCTGCGAGGAGCACACGGTGTTCGGCGGCCTCGGCAGCGCGGTGGCGGAGGTCGTCGTGCAGCAGGCGCCGGTGCCGATGGCGCTCCTCGGCGTGCCCGGCGAGTTCGCCCCCACCGGCTCGGCCGAATGGCTGCTCGACCACTACGGCATGTCGCCGGAGGGCATCGCCGACAGCGCCGTGGCCCTCGCCAAACGAAAGGTGTGACCGATGCCGGCGCGCGCGGTTCTGGCGGTCGATCAGGGGACGACCAACAGCAAGGCGGTGCTCGTCGCCGAGACCGGCGCGATCCTGGCGGCCGGCGCGGCCCCAGTCGAAATCCGCCACCCGCGGCCGGGGTGGGTCGAACAGGACGCGGAGCGGATCTGGGCGAGCGTCGTCGTGGCGATCGGGGCGTGCCTCGCCAACGCCGGCGACGTCGAGATCGTCGCCCTCGGCATCTCCAGCCAGCGTGAATCGATCCTCGCCTGGGACCGTCGCAGCGGCTTGGCCCTCGGGCCGGTGGTCAGCTGGCAGTGCCGGCGCACCACCGCGGCCTGCGAGGCGTTGAATGCGGCCGGCCACGAACCGGCGGTGCTCGCCCTGACCGGCCTGCCGCTCGACCCGATGTTCCCCGCCACCAAGGCGAAGTGGTTGCTCGACACCCACGGCGGCGGCATCGCGGCCGGCGACCTCTGCCTCGGCACCGTCGACAGCTGGCTGATCTGGAAGCTCTCTGGCGGGGCGGTGCACGCCACCGACGCCTCCAACGCCGCCCGCACGCAGCTCTACGATCTCGCCGCTGGCCGCTGGAGCGAGGAGCTCGGTGCGCTGTTCGGCGTGCCGATCGCGGTGCTGCCGGAGGTGCACGAGAGCGCCCACGTCTTCGCCCACACCCGCGGCGTGCCCGGGCTGCCGAACGGCGTACCGGTGGCCGCCGCGATCGGCGATTCCCACGCCGCCCTGTTCGGCCACGGCGCCCATCGCACCGGCGACGGCAAGGTGACCTTCGGCACCGGTTCGTCGGTGATGACCACCATCCCGGGCTTCATCGTGCCGCCGAAGGGCCTCACCACCACGATCGCCTGGTCGCTCGGTGGCATGCCGACCTACGCCTTCGAGGGCAACATCCTCGTCAGCGCGTCGATCCTGCCGTGGACGGCGGAACTGCTCGGCCTCGACGGCGTCGAGCCGCTGCTGGCGCTCGCCCGCACGGTGGACGACACCGCGGGCGTCTATCTGGTGCCGGCGCACGTCGGGCTCGGCGCCCCGCACTGGAACCCGGCGGCCCGCGGCATCGTCTGCGGCCTCTCGTTTGCCGCCGGGCGGGCGCACGTGGCGCGCGCGGCGGCGACAAGCATGGCGCTGCAGGTGCAGGACGTCTTCGCCATCGTGCGCGACCACGCCGGGCAGCCGATCGGCCGGCTCTACGTCGACGGCGGGCCGAGCCGCAACGCCTTCCTGATGCAGATGGTCGCCGACTGCCTCGACCACCCGGTGACGACCTGCGAGAGCGCCGAGGCATCCGCCCGCGGTGCCGCCTATCTCGCGGGCCTTGCCGTCGGCGTCTGGCCCGACGTCGCCACCGTCGCGGCGCTTGAGCGCCACGGTGAGACGCTCCTGCCGGCGATGCCGGCGGAGGTGCGACAAACCATCCTGACCGGTTGGACCGACGCGATCGCCCGCTCGACCTGGGGTACCTGACTGAATTTATATTCAGACCCGGGATCAGGCTGGGACGGAGACCGCACGTGTCGCGTTTGAACGAACTCAGGATGATCACCCGCGTGGCGCAGATGTACCATGTCGAGGGGTTGCGACAGGCCGACATCGCCCACCACCTGCGTATCTCGCAGGCGACCGTCTCGCGCATGCTGAAGAAGGCGCAGGACGAGGAGATCGTCCGCACGACGGTGGTCTCGCCGCCCGGCACCTACGGCGCGGTGGAGGGGGCGCTGCGCCAGCATTTCGGGCTCGCCGAAGTGATCGTCGTCGAGTGCGCCGAGGACCGCGACGGCGCCATCATGGCGCGCATCGGCGAGGCGGCGGCGCACTTCCTCGAGACGACGATGCAGCCGGGCGAGATCATCGGCGTGTCGAGCTGGAGCGAGACCATCCTCAAAATGGTCGACAACATCCACCCGATGAAGGCCGGCAAGGCGAAGTACGTGGTGCAGACGCTCGGTGGCATGGGCGACCCGGCGGTGCAGACGCACGCCACCCAGCTCACCACGCGGCTCGCCAAGCTCACTGGCGCCGAGCCGCGCCTGCTCACCGCCCCGGGCGTCTCGCAGTCGCGCGAGGCGAAGCTGATCATGCTGGGCGACCAGTACGTCCGCGAGACGGTCGACCTGTTCGGCAAGATCACCGTCGCCTTCATGGGCATCGGCTCGATCGAGCCATCGCGCATGCTCGCGCGCAGTGGCAACGTTTTCTCCTCGAAGGAACTCGCCGACGTCGCCGAGGCAGGCGCGGTCGGCGACATGAGCCTGCGCTTCTTCGACATCGAGGGCCGGCCGGTGAAGACGCCTCTCGACGAGCGCGTGATCGGCCTGACGCTGGAACAGATCGCGCGCATCGACCGGGTGATCGGGCTCGCCGGCGGCCAGTCGAAGACGAACGCCATATACGGGGCGCTGAAGACCGGCGTGCTCGACGTGCTGATCACCGAGAAGTTCACCGCCCGGCGGCTGTTGAAGATGGCCGGCGCCGAGCCGGTGCTGGAGGAACTCACATGAGGCGTTTTCCGGGCCGCACCGTGGTCGTCACAGGCGGCAACAAGGGGATCGGCTTCGCCATGGCCGAGCGCTTCGCGGCCGAGGGCGCGAACCTCGTTGTCGCTTCCGTCGAGGCGCAGGTGATGGAGGCGGCGGAAAAGCTGCGGGCGAGCGGCGCGCAGGCTTTCGGCGTCGTCTGCGACGTCACCGACATTGCCGCGGTCCGCGCGCTCTATGACGAAGCGGAATCGCGGTTTGGCAGTGTCGACGTGTCGATCCAGAACGCCGGTGTCATCACCATCGCCAAGGTCGAGGACCTCACCGAGGCCGAGTGGGACAAGGTGATGGACGTCAACACCAAGGGCGTCTTCCTGTGCTGCCAGGAGGCGATCCGGCGGATGCGCAAGTCGGGCAAGGGCGGGCGGCTGATCAACACCGCGTCGGGCCAGGCACGCGACGGCTTCATCTACACGCCGCACTACGCCGCCTCGAAGATGGGCGTCGTCGGCATCACCCAGAGCCTCGCCAAGGAGGTGGCGCTCGACGGCATCACCGTCAACGCGATCTGCCCGGGCATCATCGAGACCGAGATGTGGGACTACAACGACCGCGTCTGGGGCAAGATGCTCGGCAACTACGCGCCGGGCGCGCTGATGGCCGAGTGGGTGCAGAACATTCCGATGAAGCGGGCCGGGCAGGGCAAGGACGTCGCCGGCCTCGTCGCGTTCCTGGCGAGCGAGGACGCCACCTACATCACCGGCCAGACGATCAACGTCGACGGCGGCCTGATCATGTCGTGAGCGACCGCCCGGCGCACCGCGGACCGCCGGTGCAGACCGGCCCGGTGCAGGTGATGGCGCTTGCAGGCATACCCATGCCAGTATATCGGGGTGCGCTCGAGGGCCCCTGAGCGCCCGCTCGCGGAGGCGAATGCCCCATTCCCCGGACGACAAGAAGCGTGCCCTCGCACGCCTGCATCGCATCCGCGGCCAGGCGGAGGCGCTCGAGCGCGCCATCGAGGCGGGGGCCGAGTGCCGCCTGCTGCTGCAGCAGATCGCCGCCCTCCGGGGTGCCGCGGGCGGGCTGATGGCCGAGGTGCTCGAAAGCCACCTGCGCGACACGTTCGACCGAACGCTGGAAGCGGGCGGGCCTCCGCCCACCGCCGACGACCTCAACGAGCTCACGAAGATGCTGCGCACCTACCTGAAATAGCCGCCGCCACCGCCCTTGCCGCCATCCGATCGAAGGACCAGTCCATGCAAACGCGCGCCGCCGTCGCCTGGGAAGCCAAGAAGCCGCTCACCATCGAGACCATCGAGATCGGCGGGCCGAAGCCCGGCGAGGTGCTCGTCGAGGTGATGGCGACCGGCGTCTGCCACACCGACGCCTACACGCTCGACGGCTTCGATTCGGAGGGCAAGTTCCCGGCGATCCTCGGCCACGAGGGCGCCGGCATCGTCCGCGAGGTCGGCGCCGGCGTGACGTCGCTGAAGGTCGGCGACCACGTCATCCCGCTCTACACGCCGGAATGCCGGCAGTGCAAAACCTGCCTGTCGCAGCGCTCGAACCTCTGCACGGCGATCCGCGCCACCCAGGGCCAGGGCCTGATGCCCGACCGCACCAGCCGCTTCTCCTGCAACGGCGGCGAGGTGTTCCACTACATGGGCTGCTCGACGTTCGCGAACTTCACGGTGCTGCCGGAGATCGCGCTCGCCAAGGTCCGCGAGGACGCCCCCTTCGACAAGATCTGCTACATCGGCTGCGGCGTGACGACCGGCATCGGCGCCGTCGTCTACACGGCGAAGGTCTGGCCGGGCGCCAACGTCGTCGTCTTCGGCCTCGGCGGCATCGGCCTCAACGTCATCCAGGGCGCCCGCATGGTCGGGGCCGACAAGATCATCGGCGTCGACATCAACCCGGCCAAGGTCGAGATGGCCCGGAAGTTCGGCATGACCGACTTCATCAACCCGACCGACGTCGGCGCCGACAAGGTCGTCTCCGCCATCCAGGACCTCACCGACGGCGGCGCCGACTTCACCTTCGACTGCACCGGCAACGTCAACGTCATGCGCCAGGCGCTGGAGGCCTGCCACCGCGGCTGGGGCACCTCGATCGTCATCGGCGTGGCGCCGGCGGGGGCGGAGATCGCGACGCGGCCGTTCCAGCTCGTCACCGGCCGCAACTGGCGCGGCTCCGCCTTCGGCGGCGCCCGCGGCCGCACCGACGTGCCGAAGATCGTCGACTGGTACATGGAGGGCAAGATCAACATCGACGACCTGATCACCCACACCATGCCGCTCGACGAGATCAACACCGCCTTCGACCTGATGCACGAGGGCAAGTCGATCCGCTCCGTCGTGATCTACTGAGGGCGCGGGTATGGAAACGATCTCGAAGGCGAAGGCACACGGCGGCGTCCAGGGCGTCTACCGGCACGAGTCGACCGCGACGAAGACGCCGATGACGTTTGCCGTCTTCGTGCCGCCTCAGGCGGCGCACGGCAAGGTACCGGTGCTCTGGTACCTCTCCGGCCTCACCTGCACCCATGCGAACGTCATGGAGAAGGGCGAGTACCGGGCGGCAGCGGCAAAGCACGGCGTCATCCTCGTCGCGCCGGATACGAGCCCGCGCGGGCCCGGCGTGCCCGACGAGCCGGACAACTGGCAGTTCGGCTCGGGCGCCGGCTTCTATGTCGACGCCACAGAGGCGCCCTATGCCACGAACTACCGGATGGCCTCCTACGTCCTCGACGAGCTGCCGGCGCTGGTCGCGGCGGAGTTCCCCGCCGACATGACCCGGCAGGGCATTTTCGGACACTCGATGGGTGGCCACGGGGCGCTGACGATGGCGCTGAAGCACGCCGACCGCTTCCGCTCGTGCTCGGCGTTCGCGCCGATCGTGCAGCCGAGTACGGCGGAGTGGTCGCGGCCGGCGCTGACGAAGTATCTCGGCGCCGACGAGGGCGCGTGGCGCGCCTATGACGCCGTCGCGCTGATCGAGGATGGCCGGCGCTTCCCGGAGTTCCTCGTCGACCAGGGCACGGCGGATTCGTTCCTGACGACGGGCCTGCGGCCTGAGCTCCTCGAGGCTGCCTGCCGCAAGGCGGGCATCCCGCTGACGCTGAACATGCGGGAGGGCTACGACCACTCCTACTACTTCATCTCGAGCTTCATGGCCGACCACGTCGCCTGGCACGCCGCGCGCCTCGCGGGGTAGGGGACGCGAAGCAGGTGGTCGGCCCCCGTGGGCCGGCGCCGTTTCCCCACCTGAAGGGAAAAGCTTCAATCGCCCGGTGATCACCCGTCCGGGCTGTGCGGCCGTACCAGGTTGTCGGTGAAGGCTGGCCGGATGTGGGGCAGGGCGAGTTCCGGCTCGCGGCCGAGCAGCAGCGCGAGGACGCGGGGCGGAGTCAGCGGCAGTTCCTGCACGCGCCGGCCGGTGGCGTTCGCGACCGCACAGGCGACCGTCGCCCCGACGTTGAGGATCGGCACCTCGCCCGCACCCTTGATGCCGAGCGGCCCGAGCGAGGGCGCGCCCTCGAACAGATCGATCTCGACCGGCACCACGTCGCCGGCGAGCGGCACGCGGTAGGTCTCGAAGCCGCACTGGCGGATGCGGCCGAGGGCGTCGACAGTCACCTCCTCGTGCAGCGCATAGCCGAGCCCCTGCACGACGCCGCCCTGGATCTGGCCGCCGATGGCGCTGCGGTTGAGCGCCCTGCCCACATCCTGCACGACGCGGTAGCTCAGCACCTCGACGTGGCCGGTGTCGCGATCGACCGCCACCTCGCAGTCGTGGACGGCGAAGACGGGGATATCAAGAGCGTCGATGAAGTGACCGGCGACGCAGCCGGGCATCGACGGGACACCCGTGCGCGTGGCGGCGCCGGTGCCGCCGATCGGGCCGAGCGCGGCCTGGGCCCGCGCCGCCACCTCGGCGATGGTGAAGCCCTTGCCGTTCGGACCGGCGATTTCGATCCGCCCGTTCTGCATGACGAGGTCGTCGGGCGTGGCCTCCAGCAACTGCGCCGCGAAGGCGAGCAGCTTGGCGCGCACGTCCTGCGCCGCCGCGAGGCTGGCGGCGCCGAGCGAGGTGGTCTGACGTCCGCCACCGACGCCGACATCGTAGCCGGCGGCATCCGTGTCGGCCTGGCGGACGATGACGTCCTCGGGGCGGATGCCGAGGGTTGCGGCGACGATCTGCGGCAGGCCCTGCATCATCGAGCCGGAGCCGATCTCGACGCCGGAGGTGACGAGGGTGGCACTGCCGTCGGCGTTCATGTTCACCGTCGCAGCCGACGGCCCCGTGAAGACGAACCAGGTGCCGACAGTCGTCGCCCGGCCATAGAGGCGCCCGTCGTCGACCTCATGCGGCGCAGACTTGGCGCGCAGCGCCTCCATGCGCGCGAGCATCGGGCGCAGCACGTCGCCCTCGAACACCTGACCGGTGGCGCCGAGGTCGCCGTCGCCCAGCACGTTGCGGCGGCGGAACGCGCGCGGGTCCATGGCGATCGCCGCGGCGATCTCGTCGGTGTGACGCTCGAGCGCGAAGGTGTTGTAGACGCCGTTGCAGGCCCGGAAGGCGCCGTTGGGCGGAGTGTTGGTGTAGACGGCGCGCGTGGCGAGGCGAACGGCGCCGAGCCGGTAGTTCCCGCCGAGCGTGTGGGCGGTCATGGTGGTGAGGAAGATCTGCTCGCCGCCGTGGGCGCCGCAATCCATCAGCACCACCGCCTCGCGTCCTGCGATCTCGCCGTCGGGCGTGACGGCCGAGCGGATCCGGATCTCCGCATTCTCGCGGAACAGGCAGGTGAGCATCTCCTCCTCGCGCGAGTTGACGAGGCGCACCGCCCGGCCGCTCTTTTTCGCCAGCAGCGCGGCGAAGGGTTCGATGGCGATGTCGAACTTGAGGCCGAAGGCACCGCCGACCGGTGGCACCGTCACGCGCACCTGCGAGGCTGGCACGCCGAGGAAGCGTGCGGTTGCGTTGCGGATCGTCCAGGGGACCTGGGTGGACGTCTCGATGTGAAAGCGGTCTTCCTCGTAGCGCGCCACCACCGCACGCGGCTCGAACGCCATGTGGTTCTGCCGGCCGACGCGAAAGGTGCTCTCGACGATGGTGACGTCCGGTCGGGCGAAAGCGGCGTCGACGTCGCCGCGCACGACGGTCGCCTCCCAGGCGACATTTCCGGCGCGGGCGCCACCGACCGGCAGCACCTCGTAGCCCTCCCAGTCCGGGTGCACGAGGGGGGCGCCGGGGGCGAGGGCGTCGGCCATGGTAACGACGGCCGGCAGCGGCTCGATCACCACCTCGATCGCCGCGAGCGCCGCCTGCGCCTGTTCCGGCGTCTCGGCGGCCACGGCGGCGAGCGGCTCGCCGACATAGCGCACCTGCCCGTCGGCGAAGAGGGAATGGTCGGAGACACCGATGCCGAAGCGTCCCGGCGCATCGGCCGCGGTGGCCACGGCGCGCACGCCCGGCAGGGCGGCGGCCTTCGACGTGTCGAGTCGCACGATGCGCCCCGATGCGATCTCGGCACGCAGCACGGCGGCGTGCAGCATGCCGGGGGCGGCGCGATCGATCGTGTAGCGGGTGCGCCCCGTCAGCTTGTCGCGGGCGTCGCGGCGGCGGAACTCCATCACGGCATCGACGGTCATCGGCGCACCCCCGCACGGCGGCCGGCAACGGCGAGCGCCGCCTCGACGATGCGCTCATAGCCGGTGCACCGGCAGACGTTGCCCGTGAGCGCCGCCCGGACGTCGTCCCGGCTCGGCTGCTGCGTGTGCGCGAGGAAGTGGCTGAGCGTCATCACCATTCCTGGAAAGCACATGCCACATTGCACAGCGTCGTGATCCTCGAGCCGGGCCTGTATGTCGGTGAGGCCGCCGCCGGACGAAATCCCTTCGATGGTAACGACATCGCAGCCTCCGGCCATCGCGACGGGGGTGAGGCAGGACACGGTCGGCTCGCCGTCCACCAAAACGGTGCACGCGCCGCAGAACCCTTCCCGGCACACCGGCTTCGCGCCGGTGAGGTGGAACTCCTCCCGCAGCACGTCGATCAGTGGGGTCAGCGGGTCACGGGCGGACGTTCTCGCCTCGCCGTTCACTGTCATGTCGGTCGGCATCATGACCCTCGTGATCAAAGAAGCGCCGAGACGGCGCGCCGCGCCAAGGCCGGCAGCACGGCGACGCGGTACCAGCCCGGCGCATCGACGCCCTCGCGTCCATCGAACTCTCCGGCCAGATCGGTTGCGGCACGCTCGGCCGAGCCCGCATCGAGCGGGGCGCCGGTGAGCGCGGCCTCGAGCGAATGCCAGCGGCGGGCGACGGCCTCGACCGATCCGACGGCGACGCGCGCCCGGACGACGCGGCGAGAGCCATCGCGCGTCACCGCCATGCTGAGAATGGCGACCGGATAGTCCCCCGCCTTGCGCAGCGGCAGGCGGGCGTGGGCCGTACAGGCCGAAGAGCGCGGAAACCGAACGTGCGTCAACAGTCGCCCAGGCTCCAGCGTCGGACGCGCCGCGAGAAACGCCTCCAGCGTCAGGCGCTGCGAGCCCGCCCGCGAGGCGATGTCGACCTCCGCCTCCAGGCACAACAGCGCCGGAACGAGATCGGCGGCCGCGAAACCGGCGGTGCAGAGATTGCCGCCCACCGTGGCGGCCCGGCGCACCGCCGGGTTGGCCGATCGGCCGGCCGCCGCCGCGAGCCCCTGGAGGTCCTTGAGGTCGCGCAGGGCATCGGCAAGGCGTGCATGGGTGACGCCGGCGCCGATGATGACGTGATCGTCGTCGATCTCGATCCGGCCGAGTTCCGCGACGCGACCGAGGCCGACATAGGCCGGGCTCATGCACTCGTGGCGAAGGGGGGCGCGCATGATCCACGTGCCGCCCGCGAGGGGAGCCCCGTCGACGCCGCGCTCGGCAAGGGCATCGAGGGCGTGCTCGAGGGAGGAGGCGACGTAGAGCGAGGGATGGGAGGACGGCGTCATCCAATTGCCTCCGAAGGTCATCGCCGGGCGCGGTCGGCGCGTGTGGTGAGCACGATCCCCTCCGTCCCGTGACGCAGGCGGTCGGATCGCGGATCCGGGCCCCCGCTTTCACTCGGTCTGCCACGAAGAGCCGGAGTGTCAAAGGGATTAAAGCCTGCTTCGCCCCAGTTCCTCTTGGCTGAGAGCGCAGGGAGACTTGCGCGAGAGAGCGAAGGGAGAGAATTTTTGGAGTTGGTACGCCGTCCTGACCGACGAACGGTCACCGGCGTGCCGGACGGGGCGCACGGCTGGGAGGAAACGGGGGGCCTACGCCGCCGTCCTCGTCGAGGGTGGCGCCGCACGGCGAGCACGCTTTCGACGAGATCGAGGGCGGCGGCCTTCGAGACGGGGGCTGCCGTCCGAACGGTGAACGGTGGTGCGGCCGGTGACGGCCGGGTCGACGACGATGGTCTCGTGCAGGATCTCGTCGAAGACGATGCGCACGAAGTCCTGCGCGTCGGTGTCGACGAAGTTGATCTCGAAGCGGCGGCCGTCGGGGGAGAGCGCGGCGGCGGCGCGGGCCGAGCCGCGCGGGCAGGGTGCCAGTGGTAGCGACGTCGACGGCCCCGGTAAGGTCACGCCGTGGCGAACCGGAGATGGCAGTCGGGCCGGGCGCTCCTCCGGGCCCGGCGGGCATGGTTGTTAGCCAGGCTGGCGCCGCCCGTGACCGCAAGCACCAGTTGCGCGCCGTTCGGGGACGGCTGCGGACATCATCTACGGTGCCGTCGTCGGTAGAGCGACCTGCAACATGGCGATAGCGCCGGTGCCGCCGATGATGACGCCGAGCAGACACGACGGCGGCTCGGACGGGGGCGGGGCTACCGGCTCTCGTCCACGGGCGGCGGCAGGAGAGCGGCGTGGAAGAGCGGCGAGACGCCGCTCGCCCGCATCGCTGAGGCCGGTTGAGACATACCGCCGGCGACCGCCGCTCCGCCACATCCTTGACGGGCTCCCCGGCGCTCAGAACTTCATCTTCTGGTACTACAGCTCCGGCGAGGTGATGTTCCGCAAGTGGCCAGACAACTCGACGACCGGCGCGGACGGCGACTTCTGGGCCTACGACGAAGCCGGCCGGTTGAAGGCGATCCCGGGCCTCATCACCCTCGTCGAGTACAACGCCCGCGGCCAGGTCACCCGGGTCGACACTGCCGGCGGCGTGCGCACGAAGCGCTCCTACAGCCCCGAGCGCGGCTGGCTGAACGACGTCGCCACCTACTCCGCCTCCGCCGGCAGCACGCCGGACCTGCTCGCGGTCACCTACACCCGCGACGCGGCGGGGCGCATCACCGACATGGTGTCGGCGAACCTCGGCGGCAACTCCGGCGCACCCGATCCTGATCAACCGGCCGTTCGTCACGACCCCGCTCGGCACGCGCCTCTGCCGCCCGTCGGAAGCCGTGCTCGACCTATTGCCGGCACCCCAGCGACCGGCGCCACCGGCCCGCGACTGACGCCCGTGCGCAGCTTGCGCACTTTGCGACGTCGACGACCGCCGCCGCCAATCTCAACTCCGCGCCCCGGTTCCTGCCCGCCGATGTTCGGAAGATGACCGTTCACGCGTGCCCGTTGCCGGAGTATCCTGAGAACAAGAACAATTACAGCGTGGGAGGATGGATGCTCCGCGGACCGCAGCTCGATCGGCGTGTCGTACTCGCCGCCGCGGCGAGTCTAGTGCTCGCGTCCGCCTCACCGTCGCGCTCGTCGACGCGGACGGGCGTGCCGATCCGCTTCGGGCTGACGCCGGTCTTCCTCACGTCCGATCTCGAGCTGCTGGGACGCCTCGAGGCCTACCTGCAGCGATCCACCGGTTCGCCGATCGCGCTGGTGACGCGGCGGACCTACCAGGAGATCACGGCGCTCCTCGTCGCCGGTGAGCTCGACGCCGCGTGGATCTGTGGTTTCCCGTTCGTCGCCCACCGCGACGCCCTGCAACTCGTCGCCGTGCCGCTCTGGCGGGGGCGGCCGCTCTACCAGTCCTACCTGATCGTCGACCAGAAAAGGCAGGGCAGCGGCCTCGCTGACCTGCGTGGCGACGTGCACGCCTTTTCCGACCCCGACTCCAATTCGGGCTTCCTTCAAACGCGGGCGGCGTTGGCCGCCGCGGGAGAGCGGCCGGACACGTTCTTCTCCCGTACACTCTTCACATACGGCCACCGCAACGTCATCCGGGCGGTGTCGTCCGGGCTCGCGGAGTCGGGTTCCGTCGACGGCTACGTCTATGAGGTCGTCGCGGAGCTTGAGCCGCGATTGACCGAAGGAACCCGCGTACTGCGCGCGTCCGAGTGGCTGGGCTTCCCACCGATCGCGGCGCCTCGGCAGCCGGTCGACACGGGGCGGCTCACGGCACTGGCCGCAGCATTCCTGGCGATGGCCGACGAGCCGGACGGCCGTGCGGTGCTCGCCATGCTGAGGCTTGACGGATTCGCCACGGAGCCACCGTCGCTGTTCGACGCCATCGCGGCGAAGGCGGCACTCGTCGCCGCAGCGGGGTAAGGCGGATGCGCCTCGATCCCCGCGCATGGCCGATCACGCTCAAGGTGCCGCTCGCGGTGGCGGCGCTGATGGTGCTGGTTGGCGTCGTGCTGTCGGAGCGGGTGATGGCGCGGCTCGCCGAGACGCAGGAGCGCCACCTCCGCGACCTCGCGAAGGGTTACCTGGACGGCCTCTCCTCCTCGCTCGCCCCGTCGATCCTTCGCGACGATTCCTGGGAGGTGTTCGACGCGCTCGAACGGGCGCAGGAGCTGAACAAGGGCCTGCACCCGATCGAGGCGGTGGTCACCGGCGCGGACGGACGGGTGATCGCGGCGTCCAATCCACGCAAGCATCCGATCGGCTCCGTGATCGAGGCAGCGGACGCCGCGCCCGCCGAGGATTTCGGCTTCGACCCCGGCGGCGACACCGCCAGCGCGAGGCGCGTGCTGGCTTATCCGGGTCGCGTCGTGGGTGTCATTCGCACCACCTTCGACACCAGCCACCTCGCCGCAGAACGGCGGCAGGTGCTGGCGACGCTCGCGGCGACGAACGGCGCGCTGACGCTCCTGCTCGCGGCGGGTGGCTGGCTGCTGGTGTCGGCGATGATGCGGCCGGTGCGCGTGCTGTCCCGCCATCTCGGCCAAGGCGGTGACGCCGCGCCGACACCGATCCCGGACGCCGTCGTGGCGCGGACAAGCGGCGAGTTCGGCAACCTGTTTCGCCGGCACAATGCGCTCGTCCGCTCGATGGGCGAACGCGAGGACCTGGCGAGACGCCTCGCGGAGGAGGAACGGCTCGCGAGCCTCGGCCGACTTGCCTCGGCGGTAGCCCATGAGATCAACAACCCGCTCGGCGGGATGCTGAACGCGGTCGCCACGTTGAAGACGCACGGCCAGCTGGCGCACGTACGCGCCGGATCGATCGGCCTGATCGACCGCGGCCTCGGCGGCATCCGCGACGTCGTGCGCACCATGCTCACGCTCTACCGCACCGACGACGCCCCCCGCCAGCTCACGACCGGCGACTTCGTCGACTTGCGGCTGCTGGTTGCCGCCGAGGCGCGACGCAAGGCGGTGACGGTGGGCGTGTCTCCCTGTCGGTGTGCGGAGATCGCGCTGCCGAGCACGCCGGTGCGCCAGGCCGTGCTGAACCTCCTGCTCAACGCCGTCGCCGCCGGCCCACCAGGCTCGACGGTAAAACTGACGGTCGACTGCGCCCCGGACGCCCTTGTGCTCACCGTCGCGGACTCGGGCACCGGCATGCCCGATCAAGCCGTGCGGATGCTCTCCGGACCCGTGCAGGCGTCGCCGCTGGCCATGGGCGGCGGCCTCGGCCTGTGGACGACCCGTCGCCTCGTCGACGGCCTCGGCGGTCATGCCGAGGTCGAGCGCCCGCCCGGTGGAGGGACGACCGTCCATCTCCGCTTCCCGCTCCGCCCGCGCGAGGACATCGCCCATGTCGCCTGATGGCCGCATCGTCGGTCTCGTCGAGGATGACCCGATCATGGGCGAGAGCCTCGTGCAGCGGCTCGCCCTGGAGGGCATCACGGTGCGCTGGTGGCAGCGCGGCGGTGAAGCGGTCGAGGCGATGGCGTCGGCCCGCGTCGATGCCGTCGTCTGCGACATCCGCCTGCCCGATCTCGACGGCGAGGCGGTGTTCCGGCACGCGGCCCGGTCGGCGTCCGCGCCGCCCTTCCTGTTCATCACCGGCCACGCCGACATCGACCAGGCCGTGCGGCTGATGCGGGCGGGGGCGGCCGACTACGTCACCAAGCCGTTCGACATCGACGACTTCCTGGTCCGCTTGGGCGACCTGATGCCGGCCCGCGGGCCGTCGGTCGCCCCGGTGCTCGGCGTCTCCCCGGCGATGCAGGAGGTCGAACGGCTGTTGCGCCGCCTTGCCCGCATCGGCTCGACCGTGCTCGTCACCGGCGAGACCGGCACCGGCAAGGAGGTGGCCGCGCGCTTCCTGCACGCCACCTCGGACGCGGCGAACCGCCCGTTCATGGCGGTCAACTGCGCGGCAATCCCTGCCGATCTCCTCGAAAGCGAGCTGTTCGGCCACGAGCGGGGGGCGTTCACCGGCGCTGCGCAGCGCCATCTCGGCTATGCCGAGCGGGCCGGCGACGGCGTGCTCTTCCTCGACGAGATCGGCGAATTGCACCCAGCGCTGCAGGCAAAGCTGCTCAGGCTCGTCGAGGAGCGCTCGTTCCACCGCGTCGGCGGCGAGAAGCCGATCGCCTTCCGCGGGCGGCTGATCGCGGCGACCAACGCCGACCTGCCGAAGCGCGTCGAGGATGGCCGCTTCCGCGCCGATCTCTTCTATCGCATCAACGTCGTCGCGGTGCGGATGCCGCCGTTGCGAGAGCGCCTGGATGACATTCCCTGGCTGATGGAGCGCTTTTTCTGCGAGTGTGCCGCAGCGGTGGAAACACCACTGCGGGGCGTCGGCGCACTCGCCGAGCAGGCGGCACGCGCCCACCCGTGGCCGGGCAACGTGCGCGAGCTGCGCAACCGTATGGAGCGCGCCGTGGCGCTCGGCCTCGGCCAGTGGGTGATGCCGGGCGACCTGTTTCCGGAGTTGCAGGTCGGAGCCCGGCCAGCCGGCGGCGCACTGCCGTCACTCGAGGTTGCCCGCCACACGGCCGAGCGCCACCACATCCTGCGCGCACTGACGGAGACCAAGGGCGAGGTCGCCGCGGCGGCGCGCCTGCTCGGCGTCGGCCGCACGACGCTGTGGGAGAAGATGCGCCGGCTCGGCATCGCCGGGGTGGGCTGAGACGCCCCCGCAAGAGAAGTGCCGGGGCGTCCGATATCCCGAACCGACGGCGCTGCAGCATGTTCGGAATCCCGAACATGCGGAGCCGGCCGCCATCGCTCTATTGTTCCCAACAGATTGAGATAACACGGATATCTGGACTGGCAGGCCTCCTGCATCGCGAGCCGTGATCCGTTCGGATCCAACGTCTCCTGGGAGGAAGTCCATGAAGAGGTGCAACAACCTCGTCGACGTCGGGCGCCGTCGATTCCTGACCGGCGCCGGTGTCGCCACCGCCGGTGCGGCCGCCGCCGCGATGATGCCCACGCCTGCGAAGGCGGCGCCGACCGCCGCGCTCGTGAAATATCCCGCCGACCGCCTCGCCAACCTCTCGGACCTCAAGGTCGACGAGGCGTTCGCCGTCGCCTACCCCGACGATGACGCGCCCGGCGTGCTCATCAAGCTCGGCACGGCCGTGCCGGGCGGCGTTGGCCCGGACGGCGACATCGTCGGCTTCTCGACGATCTGCCCGCACAAGGGCTTCCCGCTCGCCTTCCATGCCGCGGACCGCACGCTCAATTGCCCCGGCCACTACTCGCGCTTCGACTGCGAGAAGGGCGGCCAGCAGGTCTGGGGTCAGGCGACGCAGAACCTTCCGCAATACGTGCTGCGCGTCGACGAGAAGGGCGATGTCTACGCCGAGGGCGTCGACGAGCTCCTCTACGGCCGCCTGTCCAACGTGCTCTGAGGGGAGACGAACATGGCCTACAAGCGCCAGATCGGCCGCCTGCCGATCGTCCCGGCCGACGCCAAGGTCCAGACCGTCGTCTGCCACTACTGCATCGTCGGCTGCGGCTACAAGGCCTACAGCTGGGACGCCCGCTACGAGGGCGGCACCGCCCCCGCCGACAACGCTTTCGGCGTCGACCTGTCGAAGCAGCAGCCGGCGGAGACCGCCGCCTGGTACGCGCCGTCGATGTACAACCTCGTAAAACAGGACGGCAAAGACGTTCATCTCGTCATCAAGCCCGACAAGGACTGCGTGGTGAACTCCGGCCTCGGCTCGGTGCGCGGGGCGCGCATGGCCGAGATGAGCTATTCGCGCCAGCGCAACACGCAGCTGCAGCGCCTCACCGATCCGCTCGTCTGGCGCTACGGCCAGCTGCAGCCGACCAGCTGGGACGACGCCCTCGACCTCGTCGCCCGCGTCACCGCCGCGGTGATCGCCGAGCAGGGCGAGGACGGGCTGTTCGTCTCCGCCTTCGACCACGGCGGCGCCGGCGGCGGCTACGAGAACACCTGGGGGACCGGCAAGCTCTACTTCGAGGCGATGAAGATCAAGAACATCCGCATCCACAATCGACCCGCCTACAATTCGGAAGTCCACGGCTCGCGCGACATGGGCGTCGGCGAGCTCAACAACGCCTACGAGGACGCCGAGCTCGCCGACACCATCGTCGCCGTCGGCACCAATGCGCTGGAGACGCAGACCAACTACTTCCTGAACCACTGGGTGCCGAACCTGCGCGGCACCTCGGCCGACAAGAAGAAGGCAGAATTCGGCGACGAGCCGACGGGCCGTGCCCGCGTCGTCATCGTCGACCCGCGCCGCACCGTCACGGTGAATGCCTGCGAAGTCGAGGTCGGCAAGGACAACGTGCTGCACCTCGCCATCAATTCCGGCACCGACCTCATCCTGTTCAACGCCTGGCTTACCTACGCGGCGGAGAAGGGCTGGATCGACCGCGACTTCATCGCCGCCTCGACTTCCGGCTTCGACGCGGCGGTCGCAGCAAACAAGGTCACGGTGGCGGAGGCGGCGGCAGCGACCGGGCTGTCGGAGGCCGACATCGTCAAGGCGATCACCTGGATCGCCGAGCCGAAGGCGGGCGGTGCCCGGCGGCGGACGATGTTCGCCTACGAGAAGGGCCTGATCTGGGGCAACGACAACTACCGCACCAACCAGGCGCTGGTGAACCTGGCGCTCGCCACCGGCAACATCGGCCGGCCCGGCGGCGGCTGCGTCCGCATGGGCGGCCACCAGGAGGGCTACTCGCGGCCCTCCGACGGCTTCATCGGCCGCCCGGCGCCCTATGTCGACAAGCTGCTGATCGAGGGCAAGGGCGGCGTCCACCACGTCTGGGCCTGCGACCACTACAAGACGACGCTGAACGCCATGGAGTTCAAGCGCGTCTACAAGAAGCGCACCGACCTCGTGAAGGACGCCATGAGCACCGTGCCCTATGGTGACCGCGGCGCCATGGTCGAGGCGATCATGGGGGCGATCCGGGCGGGCGGGCTGTTCTCGGTCGACATCGACATCGTGCCGACGAAGATCGGCGAGGCGGCGCACGTCATCCTGCCGGCGGCGACCTCGGGGGAGATGAACCTCACCTCGATGAACGGCGAGCGGCGCATGCGCATCACCGAGCGCTACATGGACCCGCCCGGCCAGGCGATGCCGGACTGCCTGATCGCCGCCCGCCTCGCCAACAACCTTGCGCGCGTCTTCACCGAGATCGGCAAGCCGGAGGTCGCCGCCAACTTTTCGGGCTTCGACTGGAAGACCGAGGAGGACGCCTTCATGGACGGCTACCACGGCCATGAGAAGGGCGGCGAGTTCGTCACCTACGAGCGGCTGCGGGCGATGGGGACGAACGGCTTCCAGGAGCCGGCGACCGGCTTCGAGGAGGGCCGCATCGTCGGCACCAAGCGGCTGTTCACCGACGGCAAGTTCGCAAAGCCGGACGGCAAGGCAGTGTTCGCCGAGACGCAGTGGCGTGGGCTGCAGGCGGCCGGCAAGCAGGCCGAGAAGGACAAGTTCGCCTATCTCATCAACAACGGCCGCGCCAACCTCGTCTGGCAGAGCGCCTATCTTGATGTCGAGAACGAGCTCGTCATGGACCGCTGGCCGTACCCGTTCATCGAGATGAACCCGGACGACATGGTGGAGCTCGGGCTCGGGGAGGGCGATCTGGTGGAGGTCTACAACGACAACGGCTCAACCCAGGCGATGGCCTATCCGACGCCGACGGCGAAGCGCAAGCAGGCCTTCATGCTGTTCGCCTACCCGAGCGGCGTGCAGGGCAACGTCGTCTCGTCCGGGGTGAACGAGTTCGTCATCCCGAACTACAAGCAAACCTGGGGCGACATCCGCAAGATCGCCAACGCACCGGAAGGTGTGCGGCACATCACCTTCAAGTCGAAAGAATACACGGTATGATGTGATGAGGCGGCGGGCCCCGTGGCCCGCCGCCAGCACTTGTATGCCAGCGGACTCGCAGTAGCGACCTGAACGTCGGCGTGAGGCGCCCGCTTCCCGTACCGGCAGCTGATGGTTGCAGTGATGTACGCGGCGGCGACAAAGTTGACGGCGTGGCGGTCGTCGCGTGTGGCGACATTTGAGCCTGGGACTGCACACCTAGTGGACTGACTGGGATGAAAAAGTCCTCGAGGTGATTTCCCGCGGGTCGGGTACTGCGCGATTCCGCAGGATGGGCACCGGCATTTTTGGTTCGCTCGCGCAGCATAATCTACGCCGCCGGCTCAGACACGCGGCGATGTCGGGGTGCATGTGCCGGCATCTGCACGGGCGTGCGGGATCGCGCCGAGCCCGGTGTACGGTTGTCGGCGGAAGGGCGCTCGCGACGCTCAGGGCCGAGCCAGGCTTCGGTGCTTGTCGCGGTTGCGGTAGAGGAGGATCACAAGCTCGACGAAGCAGGCAGCGTGTTTCTGGTGACCGAGCTGTTGGACTGCCGCAAGGGACCAGCGAGCCTGACGGCGCTGGTCAAGGAGAGCTGCACCGATCCATTCTCCGGCGCGCTTTGGGCGTTCAGCGCGACTGCCTTGCGCTGCGAAATGCCTTTGACGATCTCAATGCCCTATTGCATAGAAGGCGTCCCAATGCGGTGGGATCAGTCCGGGAAGGACATTCGATGGTTTTGAATTCGGCGGGTCAGCAGCAGGAGATGGAGCGGATAGCGGCGAAGGCATGGCTTGACGACACCTTCAAGGCGAAGCTCCTAACCGACGCGAACATGGCGCTTGCCGAGGAGGGAATCGAAGTTCCCGCCGGAATCACGATCAAGGTGATCGAGAATACGCCGTCGACCCTGCATTTTGTCCTCCCGGCGAAGCCGAAAGACGGCGAGCTTTCGGAGGAGGAACTCGCGGATTCCACCGCTGGCGGCTATTGCGGCGTCACCTGCGGTTGAACGCGTCCGTGGGTTGATCGCAACGTTTGGAACCCTCAGTTCCCAGCCGTGATGGCGCTTGAGCGGCCCACCAGGCAAACAGTTCTCCTGGTGGGCGTTGAGCCCGGCAACCAAGTGATTGATGGCGGAGCGAAAGATCTCCCACCGAGCGAAGACACAATAGTTGAGCCTCGGTCGCGTGAGCTTGTAAGCGAAGCGTTCCCGTGCGGGCCACGTCGCTGTTCTTCCGATCTCGTCCCGGCGCACCTTGGACCGCTGCCCTCCGGCATCCGATGCAGACATCGGACTTGCCGGTCTGGGCGGTGATGGCGACTTCGTTCAGAGGTTGCTAGGCCGAGCCTCGTTCGGCGGACCGGAGCCTTCCCGCCGCCGTGCGCATCCGGTGCATCGCCGGACTCGGATCGCCCCGACTTCGAACCGCAGTGACCTTGCGATCAGACGCGGAACGGGACGATCGGGCGAAGCGCGAGATAAGCCTTGACGTCGCTCACCCCGCCCGCGCCCGCAACGACCTTCACGCTGTGGAACGCCCGGTCGAGCCGCGAGGCGAGGGGGCGCCCGCCGGTGAGCTCGTCGACCAGAGCCCAGGAGCGGGGCCAGAATTTCCCCGGCGCGGCCCGGCTCGTCCCCGCGAACGCCACCGCCGTCTTGCCGCGTACTCGCTCCATCAGCCCCTCCGCCGAGAGCGCGTCGAAGAGGCGGGCCGCAAGGTCCCGCCAGTCCGCCGAGCGATAGTTGAAGAAGGTCTCGATGCCGATGCCGTCGCGAATCCGGCCGGCCGCCTCGTCGACATCGAGATTGAGGCTGAGATTGCTGGTGTGAGCCTCGAGGAAGGCAATGAGCGCGAGGACCTCGTCCGCAGCTCCGCCCTCGCGCAGGATTGCGACGAGCGGGGTGCACGACAGCCGTCCACGGCAATGGATGAAGAGGCGCAGGGGCGTCTGCCCGCGCGCCGCCATCAGCCCGAGTCCTGCTATGCGGCAGCCGTCGCCGAGCCGGGCGAACGGAGCAAGGCCCGCCGCAGCGCCCTGATCTGCCGCGCCTGACAGCCGGGCTCGCACCGCGGCGGTTCCGGCGAGGAAGGCGTCGTCGGTGATGGTCCCCTTGGGCGCCAGGAAGACGTTGGGTCCCGGCGGCCCCGAGCCCTGCCGCAGGTCGAGCTCGATCGCGATCGTCTCGATGGCGGCGAAGACCGCATCGGCCGGCGCATCGTCACCGGACCAGCCGGCGAGAAGGGCCGCCGTGCGCGACCAGGCTTCCGACTCCCTTGCGAAGGGCTGCTCGGCGAGGAAGCGCGCGAACCGCGCCGCCCTGCCGGTCCGCCGCGTGAACGCGAAGGTGATGTCGGCGCCCTCCGGCCGGTCGCCCCTCAGGCTCATCTCGAGGAAGGCCGTGGCGAACTCCTGCACGGGCAGTCCCTGGAGGACGGTCGTCGCCCGTGCGACGCAGGTGTCGCGTGCGGGGCCTGGCGGCAGGTGCGCGAAGGCATGGGCGCGCAACAGGGAGGCGCAATTGTCGGCGACAGCGGGACCGGTCATGGCGTAGTTCATGCGGCCGAATGGGCGCGCTGTCGATACGCCTGGCATCCTCTGCGAGGGTCGAAGCTCAGATGCGCCCCAGACCCGCTCCGATCGGCTTCGCGCCGGGTATCGCTGCCCACATCCTCTCCGGAACGGAGGTTCTGCTCCTGACCGAGGGCGATCCGAGCGTGCTACGCGGGGCGGCCTACGTGGGGATCGCCCCGCTCCTCGATGGCACGCGGACCGAGGACGAGGTGGTGCGAGCCCTCGCCGGGATCGTGGATGGCGCGCTCGCCAACTACGCACTCGGGCGTCTGAAGGCGCTCGGCCACGTGATGGCGGTGCCCGATCCCGCCCAGGCCGCGCCGATGCCCCTGATCCTCGCAGAGGGGATCGGGACGGAGACCGTCGCCGCCTTCGAGCGGCAGCTCCGGGAGCTCTTGGCCCTTAGCTCGCCGGCCCCGGCCGGAACGCCGCCGCTGACGATCCTCCTCCTCGACGATTACCTGCGACCGAACCTTGCGGAGCAGGCGGCGGCGGCGGCTGACGCGGGGATGGCTTTCCTGCCGCTCGCGCCCGTCGGTCGCACCGCCTGGCTCGGACCCTACGTCGGCCCGGACGCGCCGGCCGACGTGCCGCTTCTCGTCGCTCGCATTCGGCTCAACCGCGCACACGCGGCGAGCCTCGCCGATGCGGGGCGGTTTCCGCTCCAGCCGGCGTCGCGGCGTGGCGTTCCGCCCAGTCTTCTCGTGACCGTGGCAGCGTCGGTGGCGGCGCGGTGCGCCGTGGGCGAGGTGCCCGAAAGCGTTGCCGGGGCGCTGACGCGGCTCGACGGGTTGACGGGCGCAGCCAGCCGCCACCTCCTGCCGCCGCCGCGCGTGCCCGTCCGAACCACCTTCCCCGAAGTGGTCCTCAAATCGACGCCCAGGCGCTTCTTCTCCGACGGGGGCCATCGGGTGTGCCCGCCGGACGAGACGCTCCTGACGTTGATGCGCCACGTCGACCCTGTCCTCGGCATCATCCCAAGCGTCGTCCAGCTCGAAGCGCGAGAGGGCGTCGAAGAAGGCGTCTACGTGTTCGGATCACCATTCCGGCTGGCGCCGTCGCGGGATGCCCCGGTGCATCTCGGCCGTCAGGCGCTCGGCGCCAGCGGCAAGGGCCAGGGGCGCACGCAGTCCCTCGTCAGTTGCCTCGCCGAGGCGGTCGAGCGCCACAGCATCATGCAGGCAGACGGACTGCCGACCCGCCGCGCGAGCCGTGACGAACTCGGCCCGGCGGCGGTTCCCCCCGAGGCGATCCACCTGTTCAGCGACGCGCAGATCGCACGGGGCACCCCGACGGACAGCGAGCCGCCGCATCTCGGCCGCGTTCCCGGCCCCGTCACGGCCGACGCGCCGCTCCACTGGACTGATGCGTGGTCACTCACCCACGGCCGCGTCCGCCACGTCCCCGCCGCGCTCTGCGTGCACGGCTACCAGCCTCCGACGGCCGGAGCGGACGGCGCGCTCCGCGCCCACTCCACCGGCTGTGCCTCCGGGAACACGATCGAGGAGGCGGTGCTCCAGGGCTTTCTCGAGGTCGCCGAGCGCGATGCCATCGCGCTGTGGTGGTACAACCGCTGCCCGCGGCCCGGCGTGGACCTCGCGAGCTTCCGCGACCCCTTCTTCGACGAAAGCATCGCCCGCTTCGACGCCCGCGCCATGGACCTCGCGGTGATCGACATCACCAACGACCTCGGCATTCCGGCGATGGTCGCCACCGTCAGCGACCGGCGGACGGGCGGGCAGATCCGCCTCGGGATCGGCTGCCACCTTGAGCCGCGGATTGCCGTCTCCCGCGCGATCTGCGAACTCCACCAGATGATCCCCTACTTCCAGGCGGTTTCGGCCCTCGCCGGGTACGCAGTCCTGAAGCGCTGGATGGCGGAGGCGACGGTCGCGAGCGAACCCCACGTCGTGCCCCTCGACGGACCGCGCGTCACCCGCGCCGACCTCGTCGACCAGTCGCGCGGGGACATCCTCGAGGAGGTGGACCTGTGCGTCGCAAAGGCCGCAGCGCTCGGCCTCGAAACGCTGGTGCTCGACATGACCCGGCCCGACATCGGCTTTCCCGTGGCGCGGGTGATCGTGCCCGGTCTTCGCAACCTCACGCCCTCGTTCGCGCCGGGGCGCCTTTACGACGTGCCCGTCCGCCTCGGCTGGCTCGATCGGCCGCGGCGGGAGGAGGAGATGAACCCCATCCCGTTCTTCATCTGACCATGGCCTGCCGCGGGAGACCACGAGACGGAGTCGTGGCCCGCCACCCTCATTTAGGCTACATCGGTTCCAGGCTCCCGAGGTCGCGGGAACGGCCCTGATCGGAGCATCGTTGGCGATCCAGTTTCGCAAAGAGGCGATGGAAGCGCTCCTGCGGCCGGAGTCGCTCGACGAAGCCATCGAGGTGACGACGCCGGCCGTCTGGGCGACGCTCGCCGCCGCGGCGCTGGTGGTGGCGGCCGCGCTGATCTGGGCCTTTGCAGGCACGGTAACGACGCGCCTTCAGGGCGATGGCGTGGTCGCGTGGTCCGAAGCACGGCAGAGTTTCGCCGTGGCGCCGGCCGGAGGGGTGGTCGTCGAGGTGACGGCGGCAGAGGGAGAGGCGGTGGCGGCGGGCGCCATCATCGCCCGGCTCGCCGTGCCCCCCCTCTCGCGGCGCCTGCTGGAGGCGGAGGCGCGGCTTGCGGCGCTCGAGGCCGCCACAGCGTCTGCAGGTGCCGACCTCGCGAGCGCTCGCGGAGATGTCGCCGCCGCCCGCACCGGTCTCGATGAGGCGAGCGTCGTGCGCGCGCCCTTCGCCGGCATCCTCGCCGCCATGCTGGTGCCCATCGGCGGCACCGTATCCGCCGGCGAGCCGGTGGCCCGTCTCGACGAGCGCGCGGGCGAGCTTCTCGTCCGTGCGACGATCGACGATCCGCGGGCCCGGGTCGTCGCACCCGGGATGGACGCGCGTGTGTCCCTGGCGGGACTGCCGCTGCGGGAGGCGGGTGCCCTTCGCGGAACGGTGCGCACCGTGCGCCGCGCCGCGGCGGGGGAGACGGGCGTCTCCGTCGAGGTCGCACTCGTCCACGACGCCGCCGGCGCCCCCGTCTGGACGACGATGCCCGCCCTTCCCGCGCCGCTCGTGGCCGGCGACGGGGTCACGGTCGCCGTCACCGTCGAGGAGATCCGGCCCATCGACCTCGTCGTTCCCTCCAGCGGCGACCGCTGAGCCGTGGCGCGGGTCAGGACGCCGACGGTCCTCCAGATGGAGGCGGTGGAGTGTGGCGCAGCCTCGCTCGCCATCGTCCTCGGGCACCACGGCAAGTGGGTGCCGCTCGAGGAGCTGAGGGTCGCGTGCGGTGTGAGCCGCGACGGGACAAATGCGCAGATGCTCCTCCGGGCCGCCCGTACCTACGGGATGGACGCCAAGGCCTTCCGCTACGGCATGGAGAACCTGTCAAAGCAGGCGATGCCCGTCGTCGTCTTCTGGAACTTCAACCACTACATCGTCGTCGAAGGCATCGAAGAAGGCCGGGTCTTCATCAACGATCCCGCCACCGGTCCGCGCGTCGTCGGGCGGGACGAGTTCGAGCGCAGCTACACCGGCGTGATGCTCCAGCTGGGGCCGGGCGAGCGGTTCGTGCGCTCGGGGCGTCCGCCGAGCCTCTGGGGCGCCGTGTGGAACAGGCTTCGCGGCGAGCGGGCGACGCTTGGCGCCTTCGCGCTCGCCAGCGTCCTGCTCGCCGTCCCCGCCGTCGTCACGGCGGTGCTTGCCCGCATCGTCGTCGAGGAGGTGGTCGCGGGCGGACAGGGCGACTGGGCCGCCCCCCTCGTCGCCGTCTTCCTCGTGACGCTCCTCCTGCAGGTGGCGCTGACGCTGGTGCTCCAGGCGATCCTGCGGCGGCTCGAGACGAAGCTCGCCGTCACAGGCGCCTCGCGCCTCCTTTGGCACCTTGTCAGGCTGCCTTTCGCCTTCTTCACCCAGCGGATGCCGGGCGACCTCGTCAGCCGCCTGCGCTCCAACGACACCGTCGCCGCGCTCGTCGGCCGCGAGCTCGGGACAACGGTGGCGGGGCTGGTCGGCGCGGTCGTGTTCATCGCGGTGATGGCGGCGATCTCGCCGCTTTCCGCCCTCGCGACGGCGATCCTCTCCACCCTCTCGGTCGTCGTCACGCTCGTCGCCCAGCGCCGTATCCGGACTGCCAGCCTCAGGCTGGAGATGGACGAGGCGAAGGTGTTCGTGGACACCGTTGTCAACATCCACGGGATCGAGACTATCAAGGCGACGGGTATAAGGCAGGGGGCGTTCACCCGCTGGGCCGGCCACCACGCGACGACCATCAACGAAGAGCAGCGCATCGGTCGCCACAACGCCCTCCTGGGCGCCCTCCCGCCGCTCACGTCGGCGCTGATGGTGACGGCGGTGCTGGCGCTCGCCAGCTTCCGCGCCATCGAGGGCGCGCTCGGCCCGGGGGATCTCGTGGCGGTTCTCACGCTCCTCGTCTTCGTACGGGCGCCGGTGGAGCGCCTCGCCGCGTTCCTCGCCGCGATGGAGACGGCGCGCAGCGCCCTGACGCGGATCGATGATGTCCTCGCCTATGCGCCCGACCCCGTCTTTACTCAGCCCCCGCCGCCGGTGACCGCGGTGACCGGCAGGGCGCGGCTCTCCGGCCGGATCGAGCTCCGGGGCGTGACGTTCGGCTACAATCCCAACGCGGCACCCCTCATCGAGGGCCTCGACCTGGTGATCGCCCCCGGCCAGCGCATCGCCCTCGTGGGCGGGACGGGGAGCGGGAAGTCGACCGTCGCGCGGCTCGTCGCCGGCCTCTATCGCCCGTGGAGCGGAACGATCCTGTTCGACGGCATCCCGGTCGACCAGATCCCGCTGTGGCTGCGCCGCCAGTCCATCGGCTGGGTGGACCAGGACGTCGCCCTGTTCACCGCCACCGTGTCGGAGAACCTCACTTTGTGGGATGCAACGGTGCCGGAGGAGGTGGTGACGCGGGCCGCCCGCGACGCAGCGATCCACTCCACCATCGCGGCCCGCCCCGGCGGCTACGGCCACCGCGTGCTGGAAGGCGGAACCAATTTTTCCGGCGGGGAGGCGCAGCGGCTGCAGATCGCGCGAGCGTTCGCGCTCGACCCCTCCATCCTCATCCTCGACGAAGCGACGAGCGCGCTCGACCCGCTCGCCGAGCTGGAAATCGACGCCAATCTCAGGCGACGTGGCTGCACGGCCATCATCGTCGCCCACCGCCTGTCGACCATCCGCGACTGCGACGAAATCATCGTCATGGACGGCGGCAAGCCGGTGGAGAGGGGCACGCACGAGAGCCTCTACGCGGCGGGCGGGCGCTACCGCGACCTCGTCCAGGCCTGACGCGATGACGCCGTCATCCGCACCAGGGCCCGTCGTCGCCGCATCGACGGAGGCGCTGCGCGTCCTCACCGGGCGCCTGGCGCTGGACGTCGGCCCGGGCGAAGGCTTGTGGCGCGTCGTGGAGGGGACCGTCCTCATCTTCGCCGTGGCGGCTCATGGTGAGCATGGCGAGGGGGAAGACAACCGGGACGGCGACCTGCGGCGGCACCTGCTGCTGACGGCGGGGCCGGGGGACGTCCTGCACGCCATCAACGCGCCGGGGGAGGGGACGGGCGCGGCGACGACGGGCTTCAGGATCCTCGCGCTCGGCGCTCCGCGCGCCACCGTGGAGCCCGTCGCGGACGCCGATCCCGCGGCGCTCGAGCGCTGGATCGGCGCCCTCAGCGCGGCCGCCGCCCGTCTCGTCCACCCGCAGCCCGTTCCGGACGCCCGCGTCGACGCGCCGGGTCGGGCGGACATCCGCCCCGGCGTGCGCACGGGCGGCCCGTCGGGCGGGGTCCTATGGATCGAAGGCGCCGGCGTGCCCGCGTTTCTCGACGTCGCCGATTGCGACGCGCGCGCCCCGTTCCCGCTCGCCGGTGCCGCCTACCTCACCACCTTCGCGCCGTCGCCCGAGGCGCGCGCCGCCACCACCGCCGACGTGGTCGCGGACGGGCGGTGGCGGGACGGTCTCGCCCGCTTCCATGCGGCGCTGTTCGACGCCTACGGCACCAACCTCACCCTCGCCGTCGCCGACGAGTACAACCGCGCGCGGGAGCGGACGGAGCGGGAGGAGCGCGCGGTCGCGGAGAGCCTTGCCACCGCGCGCGCGATTTTTGGCGATGCCGGGTCGGAACTCCGCCCCGCCGGCGACGACGATCCCCTCGTGCGCGCCGTCGCGGTCATCGCGGCCGCTCTCGGCGGCCGTCCTCCCGTGCCCGATCCGCTCGACGCCGAACTTCCCACCGCCGAACGGGTGGAACGTCTCATCGCCACGGCGGGTCTTGCCCAGCGCGAGGTGACGCTGAGGGACGGCTGGTGGCGTCGCCGCACCCAGGCGACACTCGCCACGCTCGACGACGGCACGGCGCTGGCGCTCTTGCCGGCCGATCGCAACGGGATGCGCGCCATCTTCGGTGACGGCCGGCCGGGCGAACGTGTCGGCAAGGCTCTCGCCGGCCGCATCGACCGCCGCGCCACCGCCCTCTATCCGACCCTTGCGGTCAAGCGGCTCGGCGCGCGCGACCTCCTCGTCCTTGCGCTCGCCGGCAGCGGGGCGGACGTCCGCGCGCTCCTTCTCTTCACCCTCCTCGCGGCCATCCTCGGAGTCGCGCCACCCCTCGCCCTCGGTTACCTCGTGGAGGTGGCGATCCCGCTCGGCGAGTCGCGCGCCGTAACGGTGACGGCCCTCGTCCTCCTGGTCGCGGGCGCCGCGACGGCGCTTCTCGAATACGCCAAGAACGTCGCGCTCGTCCGGATCGAGTCCCTTGCCGAAACGTCCGCCCAGCCCGCGCTGATGGACCGCGTCCTGCGCCTGCCGCTGGCCGCCTTCCGGGAGATGTCGGCCGGAGAGATGACGCAGCGCACCCTCGGCGTCACTGCGATGCGCCGCCTTCTCGCGCGAAGCGCCGTGACGGGCGTCCTCGGCGGGGTCTTCGCCGCCGCGAACCTCGTCGTCATGGCGGTCGCGAGCCCGGCGCTCACACTCGCCGCGCTCGTGGTAACGGGGGCCGCGGGCGTGGTGGTGGCGCTCGCCATTTCCGCCGCCCTGACGAGCCAGCGGAAAGCGCTGGCGGTGAACGGTGTCGCGGCCGGCATTTCCCTCCAGCTCGTGCGCGCGATCGACAAGATCCGCGTCGCGAGCGCCGAGCGTTCCGCCTTTGCCACGTTCATGGGCCATTACGCGACCGAGCGGGCGCACGTCGCCCGCAGCCGCCGCGCCGAGGCTGTCGTTACCGTCGCCGCCGGTGTGACGCCGCTCGCCGGGGTCCTCGCGGTCTTCACTCTCGTCGCGCTTGCCGGCGTCCCGGTTGGCACGGGGGCGTTCGTCGTGTTCCTCGCGGCATTCGTCAGCTTCACCCTCGGCCTCGTCATCCTCGCGGGGACGAGCGCGACGGTGCTCGCCGCCGTCATCGTGTTCGAGCGCATGGCACCCATCCTCGCAGCGGAGCCAGAGGTCCCGGCGGGCGCCCGCCATCCGGGCCGCCTGTCCGGCTCGGTCGAGGTCAATCGCGTCAGCTTCTCCTATGCGCCGGACGGGCCGACAATCATCGACGAGGTCAGCCTCTCCATTGCACCGGGGGAGTTCGTCGCCCTCGTCGGTCCCTCGGGCTCGGGCAAGTCGACGCTGCTTCGCCTCATGCTCGGCTTGGCGCGCCCGACGGTCGGCGGCGTCTTCTACGACGGCAGCGACCTCTCCCATCTCGACGTCGACGCCGTGCGCCGGCAGTTCGGCGTGGTGCTGCAGGACGGCAAGCTGTTTCCCGGTCCGATCCTCGACAACGTCCGCACCCACGCGCGGGTGGACGTCGATGCGGTCTGGCGGGCGCTGCGCCTTGCCGGGATGGAGCGGGACGTGCGGGCCATGCCGATGGGCCTTCACACCGTCCTCAGCGACGGCCGGTCGTTGTCTGGCGGGCAGCGCCAGCGCCTGATGCTGGCGCGCGCTCTCGTCTCGCGGCCGCGCATGCTCTTCCTCGACGAGGCGACGAGCGCGCTCGACCAGACGACGCAGGCCGAGATCGCCGCCAACATCGAACGCCTCGACGTGACCCGCATCGTGGTCGCGCACCGCCTCTCGACGATCCGCAACGCCGACAGGATCGTCGTGATGGTGAAGGGGCGGGTGGTGGAGGAGGGAACCTACGACAGCCTGATGGCCGAGGGCACCGTGTTCCCAGCCCTGGCCCGCCGCCAACTCGCCGGGTTGGACGAGGGTGACGAGCCGTGTCCGCGAGCGGCGAAGACGTCTTCGGCAGCCGAAACACGACCATCTGCCAGAGCAGTACAGCCACCGGCAGGTTGACGTTGGCGATCTTGGTGGCTGCGATCGTGGCGATCAGACTTGGCGCCGCCCACACTTTCGCCGCGCGCCGTAATCTTAATCGAGGCGGAAACCGGAAGAACCGCCTCGATGCGTGCCCCGTCCGCAGGCGTATCGACACGTCCACGGGCCGCATATTCAACGGATATTAGACGTCGTTCCCATTTACGGCGCTAAGCCATTGAATTCATTGGCGCGCCCTAGGGGAGTCGAACCCCTCTCTCCACCGTGAAAGGGTGGCGTCCTAACCGATAGACGAAGGGCGCGGCCGGCCGACCGGTCCCGTGGGGGAACCAGCCGGCGCGGTCTTATAGAAGCCGTCGCCGCCGCCGGCAAGCGAAGCCGCTCTCGACTGACGAAGCCGCTCTCGACTGACGAAGCCGCTCTCGACTGACGAAGCCGCTCGAGCTCCCATCGCAATCGCGCGGACGGCAACAGCGCGGGCAGGGCAGGGGGCCGCGCCGCTCCCACCCTCACCAGTGGCCGATATTCGGCATCGACGTCCACGGCTCGGCTGGGGTTTTCGCCTCGCCCTTCTGCAGGAGCTCGACCGACTGCTTGTCCGGCGATCGAACGAAGGCCATGCGGCCGTCGCGCGGCGGGCGGTTGATCGTCACTCCCTTCGCCTGCAGCCGCGCGCAGGTCGCGTAGATGTCGTCGACCTCGAAGGCGAGGTGGCCGAAGAACCGCGCCTCGCCATAGTCCTCCTCGCTCCCCCAGTTGTAGGTGAGCTCGAGGAGCGGCGCCCGCTCAGTCGCCGCGCCCCGCGCCGCGTCGTCCGGCGCGGCGAGAAAGACGAGCGTGAATTTTCCCGCCTCCGACGACGTGCGGCGCACCTCCGTCATCCCGAGCTTGTCGCAATAGAAGTCGAGCGCAGCGTCGAGGTCTTTGACGCGCAGCATGGTGTGCAGGTACTTCATCTCTCACGCCTCCCATTCCCACGCGGGCTCTCCGGGCCTGCGCGCCGTTCGGCGCGGAGGTCAGCATGGAACCGGCGGACCGGCAAGCCGCACGGGCGGCGGCCGGGCGGGCAGGCGACAGGGCAGCGCGGCCGCGATCGCCCCCGCCGCGCCGTCGTCGCCCACGTCTCAGCGCGCGGCGCGCCGGACGAGGGCCGCGCCATAGCAGGCGGCGAGCGTGATGGCGGCGGCGGCGAGGCCAACGCAGATCACACCGGCCGGCGTGATGCGCGCCGTCGCCTGTACGGAGAGGCGGTTGCCGATCCGCAGCTCGTAGCCCGCGCGCATCTCCTCGGGATGCGTCACCGGGCCCGCCAGGGCGTCGCTCGACGGGACCCCGTTCGTCACCAACTCTGTTGCCACGGCCCGCTCCTCGCTCGTCCGCATCGCCGGCGCACGCGCCGTCCGTGCCAGTCTGGCGGAAGCGACGCGGGGCGGCGAGTCCCCGGCCGCGTCGCGCGCCGCCGGCGAGGGCGGGGAGGGCACCGTGCCGCACCGCCTTGCCGCCGCGACGGTTGTCGGGAACCATGCGCCCTCGAGCGACGAGCGCGGAGCGAGGCGATGCAGGTGTTCGACGAGACGGCGGCGGCGCGGCAGAGGCTCGGCGAGCTCGCCGCCGAAGCGAGCCGTATCGTCGTTTTCACCGGCGCCGGCATCTCGACCGAGTCCGGCATCCCCGACTTCCGCAGCCCCGGCGGCATCTGGTCTAAGGTGACGCCGATCTACTTCGAGGAGTTCGTCGCCTCCGAGGAGAAGCGCCTCGAGGACTGGCGGCGGCGCTTCAAGATGGCGCGCGAGTTCGCCGAGGTGAAGCCGAACGCCGGCCACCGCGCCGTCGCCGCGCTCGTCAGGGTCGGCGGCGGCGCCGTGCTGACGCAGAACATCGACCGCCTGCACCAGCGCGCCGGTGCGAGCGACGACGCCGTCGTCGAGTTGCACGGCAACGCCTTCGGCGCCGCCTGCCTCGACTGCGCGACCCAGACGACGCTCACGCAAGCCGAGCGGACGATCGCCGAGACCGGACGCGCCCCGCGCTGCACGGCGTGCGGCGGGCTGGTCAAGTCAACGATCATCTCCTTCGGCCAGCCGATGCCGGTGGACGCCATGCGGCGGGCGCAGGCGGAGGCGCGCAACTGCGACCTGTTCGTGGCGATCGGCTCGTCCCTGGTCGTCTACCCGGCCGCCGGCATTCCGCTGATCGCCAAGCAGGCGGGCGCCCGCCTCGTCATCCTCAACCGCGAGGCGACCGAACTCGACCCGCTCGCCGACGCGGTGCTGCGCGGCGGCATCGGCGACATCCTGGCGCCGTTCGCCGTCGGCTGACGAGCGGCGGGAGACCGGTGGCGATCGTCGGCGGCAGCGTGCCGGCGGCGTCTCGAAGCGCACTGAAGCGGGCACGCATGCCAAATTCTGTCGATCGATCATGGCCTTGAAGACGGACACGGTGGTGCTCGGGGCCGGCATCGTCGGCGTTTGCGCGGCCCTGCACCTGCAGGCGCGCGGTCGCGCCGTCGTGCTGGTCGATCGGCGTGGCGTCGGCGAGGAGACAAGCTACGGAAATGCCGGGCTGATCGAGCGCGCCAGCATCGTGCCGTACGCGTTTCCGCGCGACCTCGGCGCGCTGCTGCGCTACGGGCTGAACCGCTCACCGCAGGTGCGCTACGACCCGCTCTTCCTGCCCCGCATCGCGCCGTGGCTGTTCGGCTACTGGCGGCATTCCTCGCCCGCCCGTCTGGCGGCGGCCGCGCGCGCCATGCTGCCGCTCGTCGAGCGGTGCGTCGACGAGCACGATGCTCTGATCGCCGCCGCCGGCGCGGAGGACGTCGTGCACCGCACCGGCTGGATCGAGGCGTTCCGCGGCGGTGCGAGCTTCGACCGGGCCGTTGCCACTGGGTCCGGCGCGCGCGACCACGGCCTTGCCTTCGACGTGCTCGACGCCGCCGCGCTGCGTGCCGTCGAGCCGCATCTGAGCGAGGCGCTGGTCGGCGGCATCCATTGGCGGGACCCGGTGTCTGTCCGAGATCCCGTAACGCTGACAACGCGCTATGCCGATCTCTTCATATCGCGTGGAGGCCACTTCGTCGCCGGAGATGCGCGCACCCTCGCGGCCAACAACGGCGGCTGGTCGGTGAGGACGGAGCAGGGGCCGCTCGCCGCCCGCGACGCCGTCGTCGCCCTCGGCATATGGTCCGCCGAGGTCGCGCGCTCGTTCGGCTATCGCTTTCCGCTCGCCGCCAAGCGTGGCTACCACATGCACTACGCCACGCGCGACGGCGCCTCGCTCGCGCGGCCGGTGCTCGACGAGGACGGCGGCTTCGTGCTTGCGCCGATGACCCGCGGCATCCGCCTCACCACCGGCGTCGAACTGGCGGCGACCGACGCCCCGCCGTCGTCGCTGCCGGTCGACCGCTGCGAGCCGCTGGCGCGCGCGATCTTTCCGCTGGGCGAACGGCTCGATGCGACCCCCTGGCTCGGCCGCCGGCCGGCGCTGCCCGACATGCGCCCGGTGATCGGGGCGGCGCCGCGCCACCGCGGTCTGTGGTTCTGCTTCGGCCACGCCCACCATGGCCTGACGCTCGCCGCGGTGAGCGGCCGGCTCATCGCCGAACTCGCCACCGGTGGCGGCACGGTCGTCGATCCGGCCCCCTATTCGGCCAACCGGTTTGGCTGACGGCTCTCGACCGACACGGCGCGGACGCTGGTCGCGACCCGAATCACCGGCTCACGATTTTCCGTGGCCCGCAGGCCGGCTGCGGTGCTATCGTGTCGCGTCTCGGGTGCCGTCGGGTACACGGTTGACGGGAGTGATCGTTCGACAGGCGGGGTTCGGGCGGTGAGCATGGGGCTGAAGTCCTCGGGCGTCGAGCGCACCGAGACGGCGTTGTCGGATCCGATGCGATCCGATCCGCTCGGGTTTGAAGCACGCGGCGCCGGGACACGCGGGCCCGTTTCGCGTGGATCAGATCCGGGGAGCCTTGACGCGCGGGGCGACGACGGCGCGTACACGCCCGAAGGGGGCGCACTCTCGCCGTTGGTCGACGGCTTCGGCGACGAGGCGCCGGTCGCCGTCATCGAGATTGCCGGCACCATCAAGTGGTTCGACGTCGCCAAGGGCTACGGCTTCATCGTGCCGGACGACGGGCGGCAGGACGTGCTGCTGCACGTCACCTGCCTGCGCCGCGGCGGCTTCCAGACGGCGTACGAGGGCGCGCGGGTCGTTTGCGAGGTGCTCGACCGCGCGAAAGGCCTGCAGGCCTTGCGCATCCTGTCGATGGACGAATCGACGGCGCCGCACCCGGCGCAGCTGCCGCCCCAGCGCACCAACGTGCAGATCACGCCGACGAGCGGCATCGAGCGAGTACGCGTCAAGTGGTTCAACCGGGTGAAGGGCTACGGGTTCCTGACCCGCGGCGAGGGCACGGAGGACATCTTCGTGCACATGGAGACGCTGCGCCGCTTCGGCATCACCGAACTGAGGCCCGGGCAGATCGTGCTTGTGCGCTTCGGCAACGGCCCGAAGGGGCTGATGGCGGCCGAGATCCGGCCGGAGACCGGCGGCCACATTCCAGCCTCCCATTGAGCCACCCCGGCCCGATCCCGTCGCCGCGCGTGCTGGCGGCCGCCAAGCGGGCGACGGCGGTCGCGTGGCTGGCCTTCGGTTGCCTGACCCTCGGCGGCTGGACACTGGGCGTCGACGGACGAGCGGCGGCGGCCGCACTGATTACCCCGCAGCCTCCGGCCCGCGCGATCCTCGTGCAGTCGGAAGCGTCGGACGAGTTCGTCGCGGTGATCGAGACGGCGCGCGGCCCGCACCGCTTCGCGATCGAGATCGCCGACACGCCCGATGAGCGGGCGAAAGGCCTGATGTTCCGCGAGACGATGGCGGCCGACGCGGGCATGCTGTTCGACTACGGCGTCGACCAGAACGGTGTCGCCTTCTGGATGAAGAACACGCCGCTGCCGCTCGACATGATCTTCATCCGCGCCGATGGAACGATCACGCAGATCGCCGCCCACACCACGCCGTTCTCGCTCGAGCCGGTGCCGTCGGTTCTGCCGGTGCGATTCGTGCTCGAGGTGAACGCCGGCACGGCCAAGCGCATCGGCCTGAAGCCGGGCGACCGCCTCCGCCACCCGCGCACGACGCCGCGGTGATCTCGCTCCGGCGTCGTGCGCGCGCCCCGGCACCGCGGCGCTTGATCGGGGCGGGCGGAGCCGCTACGGAAACGATTGTCCGGTCGACCGGGGCATAGCTCAGCCTGGTAGAGCACGCGCTTTGGGAGCGCGGGGTCGCAAGTTCGAATCTTGCTGCCCCGACCAGACCGCAAGGTCGCGGTCGGGACCGTCTTCGTCGGGTACGCTGGCGGACGGTGAAGGACGATCGACAGGGAAGCGGCGCGCCCGCCGCGCCGAGTTCACAGGCGCCGCCGGCGGGCGGGGACGGAAGGGGATCGGCGATGATGACGAAGCCCGTGGTCGCGCGCATCTACCGGCCGGCGAAGACGGCCATGCAGTCCGGCCGCGGCAAGGCGCATCGCTGGGTGTTCGAATACGCCCCGGCCACTGCACGGGCGGTCGAACCGCTGATGGGCTGGACGTCATCGAGCGACATGACGAGCCAGGTCAAGCTCACCTTCGAGACGCGCGAGGAGGCGATCGCCTATGCCGAGCGCAACGCGATTCCGTTCGAGGTGTTTGAGCCGCACGACACCACCCCGAAGCGGATCTCCTATTCCGACAACTTCCGCTCCGACCGCCTGGTGCCGTGGACGCATTGATCGGCGCCGCCCGACGGAGCGATCGCGGCGGGCCGGCGGGCTATAGACCGAGGGTCGGCGGCGGCTACAACGACCACGAGGCCCCGTAGCTCAGGTGGATAGAGCAGCAGCCTTCTAAGCTGTTGGTCGCTGGTTCGAGTCCAGCCGGGGTCGCCAAGCCGTCGGAGAGTGGGCGTCATGTTGGCCGCTAATGCGACGGCCCGTGTCGAGACCCGCTGCGCCGCCGCCCTCACCGTGGTTTCAAGCGCAGAATCTCGGCGGGGTCTTCGTCGGTTCCGACGTAGATGAAGCCGTCCGGGCCGACGGCGACGGCCCGGATGCGGCGGCCGCGCTCGGCCAGGTAGCGCTCCTCGCGAACGACGCGGTCGTTCTCCATCCGAAGGCGGACGAGGCTCATGCCGACGAGGCCGCCGATCAGGATGTCGCCGCGCCATCCCCTGAAGGCACGGCCGTCGTAGAGGGCCATGCCGCCGGGCGCGATCACCGGGGTCCAGTGGCGGATCGAGTTGGCCATGCCGGGCGCCCGGCGCTTGCCGGTGCCGACCGGCGATCCGTCGTAGTTGACGCCCCAGGAGACCACCGGCCAGCCGTAGTTGCGACCCTTGCGGATGATGTTGAGCTCGTCGCCGCCGCGCGGACCGTGCTCGACCGAGAATAGCTTGCCGGTCTCCGGGTCGAAGGCGAGGCCCTGCGGATTGCGGTGGCCGAAGCTCCAGATCGCCGGGTCGACGCCCTTCTCGCCGACGAACGGGTTGTCGCCCGGGACGGAGCCGTCGCTTTGCAGGCGGACGATCTTGCCGAGGGTTTTGTCGCGACGCTGGGCGGCGCCGTCGGGCGGATACTGCTGCCGATCGCCGGTGCTGACGTAGACGTGGCCGCGCCGGTCGAAGGCGATGCGCGAGCCGAAGTGACCGGCGCCGTCGAAGCGGGGACCGGAGGTCCACAGCGGCTCGACGCGGCGGAGGGCGGTCATATCCGCCGACAGCACGCCGCGGGCGAGCGCTGTGGCGCTGCCGCCGGCGCCGGGGCGGGAGTAGGTGAAGTAGATCAAGCGGTTTGCGGCGAAATCCGGGTGAACGGCGACGTCCAGCAGACCACCCTGGTTTTCGTAGACGACGCGCGGGACACCACGGATCGGGGCGGAGATGGTGCCATCGACCGTGACGCGGCGCAGACGGCCCGCTTTCTCGCTGACCAGCATGGAGCCATCGGGTAGGAAGGCGATCGCCCAGACAGATTCGAGCCGGTCGGTGACGACCTGCACAGTGAATGGCGCTGCAGCGGCCGGGACGATGGTATATTCGGCCGCTTGCGCGACGACGACCGGCGACGCCGCGAGGGCGGCGCAAAGTGCGAAGGCCGAAGCGAGCCTCATGGTTCGTCTCCCGAATGAGCGGTCGGTGCGCGATACTAGCCAGACTTCAGCGTCGAAGTGGCGACGCCGGAGCCACGTGCTGGTAAATGGTCGCTCTCACATCGCGGGCGCCACCGCGCGATCGTCAGGGCGCCCTGCGAATTTTCTGCCGTGTCGTCATTCGAGGAGTGGGATCGCAATGAGCGAGGACGACAGGTCCTGGCATAGCCGGCATCGGCAGCCCCGCAGATCGAGCTCGGATGATGCCGTGAGCCCGATCGTTTCAATTCTGCTGACGATTTTCGGAATTGTGATCATGGTGGCGGTCGTCCTGCTGACCGTCACGACCATGATCAAGTGACACCGAGGTGACCGCCGCGGTGCACGCTTGCGCCGTGCGGAACTGCGGTCTGCAGCATGCATCCTCGGCCGGAACGCGTGGCCCGCCCGAAGCGTTCGGAATTCGGTCGCGTGGCCGGTGGGGAATGGCGGAGTTTTGGCAATGGCGGCGCGGGCGAGCTGGAAGGGGTTTCTCAAGGTCGGCGAGTTGACCTGCCCGGTGGCGCTCTACACGGCCGCGTCGACCTCCGAGCGCATCGCCTTCCACACTCTGAACCGTGCGACCGGCAACCGCGTCCGCCGCGAATTCGTCGATCAGGTGACGGGCGAGCCGGTCGAGCGGGAGGCGCAGGTCAAGGGTTACGAGACCGCCAAGGACGAGCACATCGTCCTCACGCCGGAGGAAGTCGCGGCTGCCGTCCCCGAGAGCGACAAGACGCTGACGGTGGACGCCTTCATCCCGTGCGGCGAGATCGACACGAGCTACTTCGATCGGCCGTATTTCCTTGCACCGGACGGCGCCGTCGCAGCGGAGCCGTTCGCGCTGATCCGCGATGGCATGGAGCGGAAGGCGGTGGCGGCACTCGCGACGACGGTGTTGTTCCGCCGCGTGCGAACCGTGCTGGTGAGGCCGTTCGAGGCCGGGATGATCGCGACAACGCTCAACTTCGACTACGAGGTGCGCTCGGCGACCGAGGCGTTCGCCGACATCCCGACGATCAAGATCGACGGCGAGATGCTGGAGCTGGCCGAGCACATCATCAAGACGAAGCGCGGCCGCTTCGATGCGGCCGCCTTCGACGATCGATACGAGGCGGCGCTCGCCGAACTCGTGAAGGCGAAGCTCGAGGGTAAGAAGATCGCCCCGCGCAAGCCGGCCACCACGGGCAAGGTCATCGACCTGATGGAGGCGCTCCGCCAGAGCGCCGGCAAGGGGGTGGGTGATCCTCCCGCGGCGACCCGCGCCAAGGCGGGTGGGGCAAAGAAGGAAACCGCCGCCAAGGCCAAGGCGACCAGATCGGATGGCAAGGCGGCTTCGCCCGCGCCGAAGGACACCGCGACCGCAGACAAGCGCAGCAGCGGCTCCGGCAAGGCGCCCGCGGGACGCGCCTCGTCTTCCGCACGGCGCAAGGCGGGGTAGGAGCGGGGAATGGCGCTCGAACTTTACCGCAAGAAGCGCGACTTTTCGAAGACCGCCGAGCCGCCGGGCGGGATCGCGGCGGAGGGCGGCGACAGCTTCGTCGTCCAGAAGCACGCGGCGCGCCGGCTTCACTACGACTTCCGCCTGGAAATGGACGGCGTCCTGAAGAGCTGGGCGGTGACGCGCGGGCCGAGCCTCGTCGCCGGCGAGAAGCGCCTCGCCGTGCATGTGGAGGATCATCCGCTCGATTACGGTGGCTTCGAGGGCACCATCCCGAAGGGCGAATACGGCGGCGGCGCCGTCATCGTCTGGGATCGCGGCCGGTGGACGCCGATCGGCGATCCCCACAAGGGCTACGCCAAGGGGCACCTGGAGTTCGAGCTCGCGGGCGAAAAGCTTAGCGGCCTATGGCATCTCGTGCGCATGCAGAAGAAGGCCGGCGAGACGCGCGAGAACTGGCTGCTGATCAAGGGCGAGGACGCGGCGGCGCAGCCGGAAGGCGCGCCCGACATCCTGGAAGAACGCCCGGAGTCGATCGTGACCGGGCGCGATGTCGCCGAGGTCGCCAGCGAAGCGCCGGAGTGGTCGTCGAGGACGGGGCGGCTGCGGCCAAACCCGGCGCCGACAGGAAGCGAGGCGTCGGGCCCCGGCGGCCGGGCAAAGGCCGCCCGGCCGCGCCGACCAGCGTCCGCCGGCAAGGCCGAGGCCGGAGGGGTGGCTTCCCTAAGGGGGGCCAAACGGGCGCCGTTGCCGTCGTTCGTGCCGCCGGCGCTGGCGACGCTCGCCTCGAAGCCCCCGGCCGGCGCGACTTGGCTGCACGAGATCAAGTTCGATGGCTACCGGCTGCAGGCCCGCGTCGACCGCGGCAAGGTGCGTCTGCTCACCCGCACCGGGCTGGACTGGACCGACCGCTTCGGCACCGAAATCGTCGTGGCGTTGGTGGCGCTGCCGGCGTCGTCGGCGCTGATCGACGGCGAACTGGTGGTGGAGACGGCCGAGGGCGCTTCGGACTTCTCGGCGCTGCAGGCGGACCTGACGAATGGCCGGTCCGACCGCCTGCGCTACTACGGCTTCGACCTTCTGCACCTCGACGGGACCGATCTCACCGGCGCAGTGCTCGTCGAGCGCAAGGCGGCGCTCGAGGCGTTGCTCGCCGGTGCGGGCGACGGGCCGCTGCGCTACAGCGCGCATTTCGCGAACGACGGCGACTTGGTGCTGAAGCATGCCTGTCGGCTGAGCCTCGAGGGCGTCGTCTCGAAGCGGCGCGACGCGCCCTACCGCTCCGGCCGCGGCAAGACATGGATCAAGTCGAAGTGCGGCCACCGGCAGGAGTTCGTCGTCGGCGGCTTCGTCCCCTCTTCGACCACTGCCGGGGCGATCGGCTCGTTGGTGCTCGGCCTGTTCGACGACGGCCGTCTCGTGCATGCCGGGCGGGTCGGGACGGGCTACACAGCGGCCGTCGCCCGCGACCTGCACCGACGGCTCGCGGCGATCGCCGCCAAGACGAGCCCGTTCGCGGCGCGCCTGAACGCCGAGCAGGCGAGGGGCGTGCGCTTCGTTCGGCCCGAACTCGTCGCGGAGGTGGAGTTCGCCGGCTGGACGGCGGACGGGCACCTGCGCCATGCCTCGTTCCGCGGGCTGCGCGAGGACAAGGCGGCGGCGGACGTCGTGCGCGAGGGCGACGGCACGGGTCGCGAGACGACCGGGAGGTTCGCCGTGAAGCTCACCCATCCCGACCGCGTCTACTGGCCGGACGCAGGCGTCACCAAGCAGGGGCTCGCCGACTACTACGCCGGCGTCTGGCGCAAGATCGCGCCGTTCCTGGTGGCCCGCCCGCTGTCGCTGCTGCGCTGTCCGGGCGGCACGGCGGAGGCCTGCTTCTTCCAGAAGCACCTGTGGAAGGGGGCGAACAAGGCGATCCGCTCGGTGGCCGACCCCGGAGAGCCCGGCGCCGAGCCGCTGGTCGTCATCGACGATCTCGACGGGCTGGTCGGGCTGGTGCAGGCGGGCGTGCTGGAGATCCATCCGTGGGGCTCGACACTCGCCGACATCGAGCGGCCGGACATGATCATCCTCGACCTCGACCCGGGGGAGGGCGTGGAGTGGGCGACGGTCGTCGCTGCGGCGGGCGAGGTGCGCGAGCGGCTGCAAGCCGCCGGGCTCGCGGCGTTCGTCAAAACGACGGGCGGCAAGGGCATCCACGTGGTGTCGCCGCTTTCGCCGAAGGCCGACTGGACGGCCGCGAAGGCGTTCACCAAGGCGATCGCCGACGCGATGGCGAAGGACGCGCCTGACCGCTACGTCGCAACCGTCGCCAAGGCGAAGCGGCGCGGTCGCATCCTGGTCGACTACCTGCGCAACGGGCGCGGCGCGACGGCGGTCGCGCCGTACTCCACGCGGGCGCGGGCCGGGGCGCCGGTGTCGATGCCGCTCGCATGGGAGGAACTTGGCGAGGTCGCTCCGAACTACTTCACCGTGGCGAACGCACCGGCGCGCCTCGCGAGCCTCGAGAGCGATCCGTGGGCGGGTTTCCGCGAGGCGGCGGTGGCGTTGCCGGTCGCGGGGAAAGCTCGCGCACGCCGCAAGTGACGAACTGCTCCGGAAACCGCGCGTAAGGCCTCCGGCATCCCGTTGACAGGTGGCCGCCAGCGCGGCGATCTTCGCGCGGCGGTTGAGGGGGCGTCCATGCGAGGGTTACGAATCTTGCCGGCGGCAATGCTGCTGGGCCTTGCGGCCTGCACCACGACGTCGAGCGGCGGCGGGGGAAGCCAAGCCGGAAGCGAGGTCGGGAGCCACGTCGGCTATGTGCCGGTGTCGTGCCCGATGGCGGCCGACACATCGCTGAAGATCACGAATGCCCGATCCCACGCGGAAGGCGTTGCGGCAGAGTATGCCTGGCTCCGGCGGAACCTTCCCGGCTGGACGCGGGACGGGCAGGCGTTGATGCCCGGCCCGAGGGGCCGAACGTTCGATGTCCTGTTCCTGGTGCGGGGTACGGAGAAGAAGACGGTGTGCTTCGAGATCACCGACTTCTGGAAGTTTCTCGAGTCCTGATCACGTCGCGCGGGTCAGCGCTTCGGACGCCCCTTGCCTTCCGCCTCTAGGCTGCGCTTCAGCGCGTCCATGATGCTGACAACCTTGCCGCCGCTCTGCGGCGTCTCGTCGGCCGGCTTTGCCACGGTCTTCTTGCGGCCCTTGCGCCGGGCGGCGATGAGCTGCTTCAGGCGATCCTGCACCGGGTCCTGCACCAGCGAGGCGTCCCAGTCGCGGGTGCGCCTCTCGATCAGCCGCTCGACCAGCGACAGCGCCTCACGGTCCGGCTTTTCGGCCTCCGCGCCGCCGAACAGGTCCTTGGCGTCGCGCACCTCGTCGCCGTAGCGCAGCGTCCACAACAGGATGCCGTCGCCGCGCGGCTCCAGCATCACGGCACGCTCGCGCCGGTAGAGGACGAGGCGGGAGATGCCAACGGTACCGGTCGCCTGCATCGCCTCGCGGATGACGGAGAACGCCTCCGCACCGACGGCGCCTTCCGGCACCAGGAAGTGCGGCTTGTCCTGCCAGATCCAGCCGATCGATTCACGGGGCACGAAGGTCTCGATGTCGATGGTGCGGGTGCTCTCCAGCGCCACGGCGTCGAGTTCGTCGTCCTCCAGAATGACGTAGTCGTCGTCGCCGCGCTGGTAGCCCTTCACCTCGTCGTCTACCTCGACCACCGTCCCGGTCCCGGCATCGACGTAGCGGCTCTCGACGCGGTTGCCCGTCGCGCTGTTGAGGGTGTGGAAGCGGATGCGCTCGCCCTCGGTGGTCGCCGGGCTCATGGTGACTGGGCACGTTACCAGCGACAGCTTCAGGTAGCCCTTCCAGAACGATCGCGGTGCCATGCTGACGAACCTCGGTGAAGCCGTAGCTTAACGCGCCATGCGGTTTCGACGTTCCTAAGCCGCGCCGCCCGGTGCCTGGCCCCCTGCGCGATGTCTCATTTTCGCAACAATGTTGTAATCGGGTGACGCCCGCTCCGGGGGAACGGGATTCGCATGGCAGTGACGAACGAGGCGATGCCTCGGATGAGTGCGGGACTTGGCGGCGACGGCGCCAACGGCGGCCGGGACAGGTTGAGGCTGCTGCGACGGGTCGGTCTGGTGACGACCGTGCTGGCGCTCGTCTCGGTGACGGTCACCTTCCTTGTCCTGACCGGTCTCACGCCGATCGCGCCGACACCCGAGATCGTCTCGGCGGTGCTGGTGATCAATGGCGTGCTGGTCGCGGTGCTCGTCGGATCGATCGCCGTCGAGGTGCGGCTCTTGTGGCTCGCCTGGCGCCGCGGTCGGGCCGGTGCCGATCTGCATGTGCGCATCGTCGCGCTGTTCAGCGTGATCGCGGCGCTGCCGGCGGTGCTCGTCGCGATCCTCGCCACCATCACGCTCGACCGGGGCCTCGACCGCTGGTTCGAGGAGCGAACGCGCGGCATCGTCGACAATGCGGTGGCGGTGGCGAGCGCCTATGTGGACGAGCACGGGCGGGTGCTGCGCGGCGACCTGATCGCGCTCGCGAGCGAGATCGATCGCGCGCGCACGATGTACGACTACGAGCCCGTGCAGTTCGACCTGTTCCTGCAGACGCAGGCGTCGCTGCGCCAGGTGCCGGCGGCTTTCCTGATGAAGGGCGACGGCAGCGTCGTCACCCGCACCATCCTCGATCTCAATCAGACGTTCGAGCTGCCGCCGCCCGAGGCGTTCACGCGGGCCGCCGAGAAGGGGCCAATCCTGATCGCCCCGGGCGACACCAACCAGGTGGGCGGCGTCGCCAAGCTCGCCGCCTACGACGACATGTTCCTCTACGTGACGCGCTCGATGGACGCGCGCGTCGTCGACTACATGCGGCTGGCACAGGAGGGCGCGCTCGAGTTCCGCGACCTCGAGGCCTCGCGCACCGGTGTGCAGCTCGCCTTCGCGCTCGTCTATGTCGGGCTCGCGCTGGTGCTGCTGGTGGCGGCGATCTGGCTCGGCTTCGGTTTCGCTAACCGGCTCGTGACGCCGATCCGGCGGCTGATCACGGCGGCCGACCAGGTGGCGCACGGCAACCTCGACGCCAAGGTGCCGATCGAGAAGGCGGACGGCGACCTCGCCCATCTCGGCGAGACGTTCAACGCGATGACCGAGCAGTTGCAGTCGCAACGCGCGGAGATCGTCTCGGCGAGCGAGCAGATCGACCGGCGCCGCCGCTTCACCGAAGCCGTGCTGGCGGGCGCCACCGCGGGCGTCATCGGCATCGACGAGACCGGACTGATCTCGCTCGCCAACCGCTCGGCACAGGTCCTGCTCGCCGCCGACGAGGGTGACCTCGTGGGTCAGGACCTCACCCGGGTGGTGCCGGAGATCGCTCCGGCGCTGCAGCCGAGCCCCCGAGAGCCGGCCGACCGGCCGCGACAGTTGCAGATCCGGCTCCTGCGCAACGGCCAGGAGCGCATCGTCAACGTGCGCGTCACCACCGACCGGCGCAGCGACGGCAGCGGCCAGGATCGGGTCGTCACGCTCGACGACATCACCGACCTCGTCACCGCGCAGCGCACCTCGGCGTGGGCGGACGTCGCCCGCCGCATCGCCCACGAGATCAAGAACCCGCTGACGCCGATCCAGCTGTCGGCGGAGCGTATCCGCCGACGCTATGGCAAGCGCATCGAGGACGACCGCGCCGTCTTCGACCAGTGCGTCGACACCATCGTCCGGCAGGTCGGCGACATCGGCCGCATGGTCGACGAGTTCTCGTCGTTCGCCCGCATGCCGAAGCCGGTGTTCGAGCCGGGTGATCTGGGCGAAGCGGTGCGTGAGGCGCTGTTCCTGCAGAGCGTCGGCCATCCGGACGTGCAGTTCGTGGCCCGCCTGCCGGACGACGCGGTGCACGGCCGCTTCGACCGGCGGCTGATCGGCCAGGCGGTCGCCAACGTCGTCAAGAACGCCGTCGAGGCGGTGACCGCCGTCCCGGCGGACGTGCGCGGACCGGGCCGGGTCGAGGTGTCGGTGCACAAGGTCGCCGACGAGCTCGTCATCGACGTCGTCGACAATGGCATCGGCCTGCCGAAGGACGGCCGCGAGCGCCTGCTCGAGCCCTACATGACGACACGCGAGAAGGGCACCGGCCTCGGCCTCGCGATCGTCGGCAAGATCGTCGAGGAGCACGGCGGCCGCATCGAGCTGCTCGATTCGCCGGCGGTTGCCGCCGGCGGCCGCGGTGCCTGCGTGCGCCTCGTCATCCGCGCCGACGGCAACGGCATGCCGACATTTTCATCGACGGCCGATCCACCCGCGGCGGAGCCAGCCGTGGCCAGCGTCGGCCCCCTCGATCTCCTCACCCGCCCGTCCGTCCCATCCTCCGAGAGCGTCCGAAACACCCATGGCGACTGACATCCTGATCATCGACGACGAGGCGGACATCCGCGAGCTCATCGCCGGCATCCTCGAGGACGAGGGCAACGGCACGCGCACCGCGGGAAACAGCGACGAGGCCCTGGCGGCGATCCGCGCCCGGCGACCGTCGCTCGTCATCCTCGACATCTGGCTGCAGGGCAGCCGCCTCGACGGGCTGGCGCTGCTCGATGCCATCCGCGAGCAGCACCCGGACCTGCCGGTGGTCATCATCTCCGGCCACGGCAACATCGAGACGGCGGTGTCGGCGATCAAGCGCGGCGCCTACGACTACATCGAGAAGCCGTTCAAGGCGGACCGGCTGGTGCTCGCCACCGAGCGGGCGCTGGAGGCTTCGTCGCTGAAGCGCGAGATCCGCTCGCTGAAGGAGCGCATGACGGAGGCGACGGACCTCGTCGGCGCGTCGTCGCCGATGAACCAGTTGCGCCAGACGATCGAGCGGGTCGCGCCGACCAACAGCCGGGTGCTGATCTCCGGCCCGTCCGGCAGCGGCAAGGAGCTCGTGGCGCGAACCATCCACACTCTGTCGCTTAGGGCCGGTGGGCCGTTCGTCATCATCAACGCCGCCGCGATCACGCCCGACCGCATGGAAGAGGAACTGTTCGGCATCGACGGTTCCGATGGCCGGTCGCGCAAGGTCGGCGCGCTGGAGGAGGCGCACGGCGGCACGCTCTACATCGACGAGATCGCCGACATGCCGCGGGAGACGCAGGGCAAGATCCTGCGCGTGCTGGTGGAACAGACGTTCCTGCGCGTCGGCGGCTCGACCAAGGTGAAGGTCGATGTGCGCATCTTGTCGTCGAGCGCCCGCGATCTCGAGCTCGAGATCACCGAGGGGACGCTGCGCGAGGACCTGTTCCACCGCCTGAGCGTCGTGCCGATCCGCGTGCCGGCGCTGGCCGAACGGCGCGAAGACATCCCGGAACTCGTGCGCTTCTTCATGGAGCAGATTGCCCGCACGGCCGGCCTGCCGATCCGGCGCATCGGCGACGATGCGATGGCGGTGCTGCAGGCGCACGACTGGCCGGGCAACATCCGCCAGCTGCGCAACAACGTCGAGCGGCTGATGATCCTGACGCGCGGCGACGCGGAGGCGGTGATCACCGCCGATCTCCTGCCGACCGAGGTCGGCGCGATGGTCCCGGCATTGCCGACGGGGGCAGGGGGCGAGCACCTGATGGCGCTGCCGCTGCGCGACGCACGCGAGGTGTTCGAGCGCGACTATCTGAAGGCGCAGATCAACCGCTTCGGCGGCAACATCTCGCGCACCGCGGAGTTCGTCGGCATGGAACGCTCGGCCTTGCATCGCAAGCTGAAGTCGCTCGGCGTCGCGTGACGCTCGCCGACGCGCCGGCTGTCCTGCCGCCGCGGATCGGATAGAACTCGCCCAGCGAAGCCGGGTGATGCGTCGCCGGCGGTAAAACGGGAGCGGCCATGCGCATCGTCATCTGCGGCGCCGGACAGGTCGGCTACGGCATCGCCGAACGGCTGGCGGCCGAGCAGAACGACGTTTCCGTCATCGATTCGCAGGTCCGGCTGGTCAATCTCGTCCGTGACAACCTCGACGTCCGCGGCGTCGTCGGCCACGGCTCCCATCCGGAGGTGCTCGCCGAGGCGGGCATCGACCAGGCCGACATGCTGATCGCCGTGACGCTGTCGGACGAGGTCAACATGGTCGCCTGTCAGGTGGCCCACTCGCTGTTCAACGTGCCGACGAAGATCGCCCGCATCCGCGCCCAGAGCTATCTGGCGCCGCACTGGCAGGATCTGTTCCGCCGCCAGAACATGCCGATCGACGTGATCATCTCGCCGGAGATCGAGGTGGGCGAGACGGTGCTGCGGCGCCTCGCGCTGCCGGGCGCCGTCGAGACGGTGACGTTTGCCGACGACGAGATCGTCGTGCTCGGCATCGACTGCACCGCCGACTGCCCGATCGTCGACACGCCGCTCCGGCAGCTGACGGAGCTCTTCCCCGACCTCGGCGCGGTGGTCGTCGGCGTCGTGCGGCGGGGCCGGCTGTTCGTACCGCGCAGCGAGGATGCGGTACTGGTCGGCGACCTTGCCTACGTGGTGGCGCGCCGCGACCAGGTGAAGCGCACGCTGTCGATCTTCGGCCACGAGGAGCCGGAGGCGACGCGCATCGTCATCGCCGGCGGTGGCAACATCGGCTTCTTCGTGGCGCAGACCCTGGAGAGGAAGTTCGCGCGCGCGAAGGTGCGGCTGATCGAGGAGAACCGCGACCGCGCCGTGGTGATCGCCGACGCGCTGCAGCGCACGGTGATCCTGAATGGCAGCGCGCTCGACCAGGCAATGCTGCGCGAGGCGGACGTCCAGGACGCCGACAGCATGGTGGCGCTCACCAACGACGACGAGACCAACATCCTGTCGGCGGTGATGGCGAAGAATCTCGGCTGCAAGCGCAACCTCTGCCTCATCAACTCGGCGAGCTATCCCGCCTTCACGCACGCCCTCGGCATCGACGCCTACGTCAATCCGCGCGCCGTGACCGTGTCGCGCATCCTGCGGCACGTCCGCCGCGGCCGCATCCGCAGCGTCCAGTCGCTGCAGAACGGCGCCGCGGAGCTGATCGAGGCGGAGGCGCTGCAGACGTCGCCGCTGGTCGGCCGGCCGCTGCGCGACCTCGATCTGCCGGACGGCGTACGCATCGGCGCCGTCTATCGCAAGCGGGCCGTCATCGTGCCGCGCGGCGAGACGCAGATCCAGGCGGGCGACCGCGTCGTCATCTTCGCGCTCGCCGAACGCGTGCGACTGGTCGAGCAGATGTTCCGGGTCAGTCTCGAATTCTTCTGATAACACAACGATATCCCGCCGTCCCTTCATGTGCTTTTGGAGCTGCCATGAGCCGCATCGCCTACGTCAACGGCCGCTATGTCCCGCATGCCGACGCCGCCGTGCACATCGAGGATCGCGGCTACCAGTTCGCGGACGGTGTCTACGAGGTGTGCGAGGTGTTCGGCGGCCGGCTGGTCGACGTCACCCGCCACCTGGCGCGGCTTTCCCGCTCGCTGTCGGAGCTTTCGATCCGCGAACCGATGAGCGACGCGGCGATGCGGCTGGTGATGCGCGAGGTCGTCCGCCGCAACCGCGTCCATGACGGCATGGTCTACATCCAGGTGACGCGCGGCGTCTCCCGCCGCGACCACGTGTTCCCCGGCGACGACGTGGCGCCGGCGGTGGTGATGACGGCGCGGGCCGCCGATCTCGCCAAGGCGGACCGATCCGCTGCCGAGGGTGTCGGCGTCATCACGGTGCCGGAGAACCGCTGGGACCGGGTCGACATCAAGACGGTCGGGCTGCTGCCGAACGTGCTCGCCAAGCAGCAAGCCAAGGAGCAGGGCGCCCGCGAGGCTTGGTTCGTGACGGCAGACGGCATGGTCACGGAGGGCGGTTCGACGAACGCCTGGATCGTCACTTCCAAGGGCCATCTCGTCACCCGGCCGGCGACGCACGGCATCCTGCGCGGCATCACCCGCGAGGTGATCTGCGAGCTCGCTGCGCGCGACGGCGTCCCGCTCGAAGAGCGCAGCTTCTCGGTCAAGGAGGCGAAGGCGGCGCGCGAGGCGTTCATCACGGCCGCGACGACATTGGTGATGCCCGTGGTGCGGATCGACGGCACCGATGTCGGAAACGGCCGGCCAGGGCCGCTGACGCTGGCGCTCCGGCGGCATTTCCACGAGGTCGCCGAACTCGTGGCCGTTTGACGCACGGCGGAGAGATTTCGGTCCCCTTTGTTCGCAGGTGCGATATAGTTTCGGTCGATGATGCGACCGCTTACTCCCGCGATGGGGACGCCAAGGTTCCCATTCGCCGCTTTCCGGACAGCTGAGCCTCGGCTTTCGGAGAAAACCGCCGCGAGCGCATCATCGGCTCGAAAGAACAGGAAAAACATACCATGGCGGACCGCGCACAAAACCTCCAGGACACCTTCCTAAACTACGTCCGCAAGCACAAAACTCCTCTGACGATCTTCCTTGTCAACGGCGTCAAGCTGCAGGGTGTCGTCACCTGGTTCGACAATTTTTGTGTTCTGTTGCGGCGGGATGGTCATTCCCAGCTCGTCTACAAGCATGCGATCTCGACGGTGATGCCGAACCAGCCGATCCAGCTGTTCGAGCCGACCGAAGAGGCCTGACGCCCGGCTGAAGTCCTGATTCGGCTAAGGTCTCGACAACGTCGCGCGCGCAAGCCAGCGGGCGCGACGCTGCCTCCGTGCGACGTGCCGGCCAGCGGGCAGGGGGGAACGCGCTCGCGCGCGACAGCTCTTTCATGCCATGATGGCGGTTCGCCCCATGCCCCAGCAGGGCGGCAACGCTACGGTGCGGGGTCGGCAAGGGCGCTGCAGGAGTTCTTCTCTCTTTGAGTGACCGCACGAAGGAAGACGACGACACCGAAGTCGTCCGTCGCGACCGCCGGGAAGGCACGTCGCGTCTCGCCAAGCGCACCAAGGCGATCGTCATCGCGCCGATCCGCACCGGCAAGCGGAGCGCGGAGAGCGGCGAGGGCACCGGCGTCCGCTCGCCGGAGGCGCGGCTCGCCGAAGCGGTGGGGCTCGCCGGGGCGATCGATCTCGACGTGGTCGGCGCCTATGTCGTGCGGCTTTCGGCGACGCGGCCGGCGACGCTGTTCGGCACCGGCAAGGTCGAAGAGCTGAAGCTCGCGGTGTCCACCGAGGAGGCCGAGCTCGTCGTCGTCGACCACCCGCTCACGCCCGTGCAGCAGCGCAATCTCGAGAAGGCGTGGAGCGCCAAGGTGCTCGACCGCACGGCACTGATCCTCGAGATTTTCGGCGCCCGCGCCCGCACCCGCGAGGGGACGCTGCAGGTCGAGCTCGCCCACCTCAACTGGCAGAAGAGCCGGCTGGTGCGCACCTGGACGCATCTCGAGCGCCAGCGCGGCGGCTTCGGCTTCCTCGGCGGACCGGGAGAGACGCAGATCGAGGCGGACCGGCGGCTGATCCAGGAACGCATCATCAAGATCGAGCGCGAGCTCGAGGACGTGAAGCGCACCCGCGGCCTGCACCGGGCGAACCGCAAGAAGGTGCCGCACCCCGTGATCGCGCTGGTCGGCTACACCAACGCCGGCAAGTCCACGCTGTTCAACCGGCTGACCGACGCCGGCGTGCTGTCGAAGGACCTGCTGTTTGCGACGCTCGACCCGACGCTGCGGCAGATCCGGCTGCCGCACGGCGGCTCGGCGATCCTGTCAGACACCGTCGGGTTCATCTCCGAGCTGCCGACCCACCTCGTCGCCGCCTTCCGCGCGACGCTGGAGGAAGTGGTCGAGGCCGACGTCATCCTGCACGTGCGCGACATCTCGCATCCCGATTCGGACGCCCAGGCGCGCGACGTCGAGGAGACGCTGACGCTGCTCGAGATCGACGCGCACGACCGCGACCGGCTGATCGAGGTCCTGAACAAGGTCGACCTCGTCGATGCCGAACGCCGTGCGCGGCTGCTCGCGGCCGACGACGGCGAGGGTCCGGTGGCGATCTCGGCGGTGACCGGGGAGGGGGTCGACGCCCTCCTTTCGCGTATCGAAGCCCGGCTGTCGGAGGACAAGTGGGAGGTGCGGCTTTCGGTGCCGGTGACGGAGGGCGAGTTGCTGGCCTGGCTGCATCGCTCGACCGAAGTGGTCGAGCGGAGCGACGCGGAGGACGGCGTCCACCTCGTCGTGCGCGTGCCGCCGCGCCAGAAACTGCCGTTCAAGCAGCGGGCAGGGCGCTACATCCAGGCGCCGGGGCCGCGCGCCGGCCGCAAGACCTCCGCCGGCTGAGGCAGCCGCGGGCGTCGCCGCCATGGCTTCCTCGGTCTGGCGGGAAGGCGGCGCAAATGCGAGAACATCCCCGGGTGAGCGACTGAAGCCGGGGACATGACAGTGACGAACGATGGACTGACGCGCAGGGCGACACTGCAGACGCTCGCCGTTGCGGCGGGCATCGCGGGTGCCGCGGCCGCGACCGCGGTGCAGGCTGATACGGGCATCGAGGCGACCGCGCGCGACACCGACTATCTGCCGGACGGTGCAGACCGCTTGAAATCCCTCTACCGCACGCTCGCCGGAATCAAGCGGCGGCGCGGCGCCAGGACGGTGCCGATGATCCTGACGAAGCCAAGCCAGTGGGACAGCGAGCCGCTCGACTTGCTCGTCTCTTACGGCGGCCGCCAGAAGCATGTCTTCGACACCACCGACATCTCCGGAACCTGGCTGACGCAGATCCGCAACACGATGAACGCCGAGGCGTTCGCCTTCGACCATCCGAACTTCCTGATGGTGGCAACGCCGCACGGCGCGGCCCAGTACACGCTCTACGACCGGGTCGCGTGGGAGAAATACGACATCGCGGCGCTGACCGGCGGCGCCTTCAAGCGCAACACCTTCATCAAGGACCCGAAGGTGACGAAGGCGCAGGTGAAGGACGTCGAGAACCCGACCGGACTCTACTCGGATACACTCGGCAACTACATCCCGGTGCTGCAGAAGCGCGGCGTGGTGTTCTGCGCCTGTCACAACGCGGTGTGGGAACTCGCCGGCACGCTGATCGGCAACGGCGTCAACCCGGACAAGCGGAACCAGGGCGAACTGACGGCCGACCTGACGAACGCGCTGATTGCCGGCGTCGTGCTGACGCCCGGCAACGAAGCGGTCGTCGGCATGCTGGAGCGGGCGGGCTTCTCGTATTCGTTCGCCCGCGGCCAAGGCATCGCCGGAATATGAGACGGGAGATGAAGGTCGACCGGTAGCGCGGAGACGGGGAAGGCTCCGACTGCCCAAAAGCCGCGGCCTCAACCCCGCTCTTCCGCCTTCGCCTCCTGCCACAGCGCCTCCATCTCCTCGAGGCTCGCCTCATACGGGCCGCGGCCTCCCTCGGCGAGGCGCGCCTCGATGTGGGCGAAGCGGCGAGTGAACTTGCCGTTGGTGCCGGCCAGCGCCGTCTCCGGGTCGACGCCGGCGTGGCGGGCGAGGTTCGCCACCGCGAACAAGAGGTCGCCGATCTCGTCGGCGAGCCGCGCGCGGTCGCCGCCGGCGACCTCGGCGCGCAGTTCGCCGATCTCCTCCTCGATCTTGTCCAGCACCTGTGCCACCTCCGGCCAGTCGAAGCCGACGCGGGCGGCGCGTTCCTGCAGCTTGATGGCACGGCCGAGGGCGGGCAGGGCGGTCGGAACCCCGTCCAGGGCCCCTGCCGGCGCCTCCGGCGGCAGCCCCTGCGCGGCGCGGCGCTCCACACGCGCCAGCTTCTCCTCGGCCTTGATCGCCGCCCACAGCCGCTTGACCGCCTGCGGGTCGGTGCCCGCGAGATCGCCGAAGACGTGCGGATGGCGGCGCACCAGCTTCTCGTTGATGGCCAACACGACGTCGCCGAAGGCGAAGCTGCCGGCTTCCTCGGCCATGCGGGCGTGGAAGACGACCTGCAGCAGCAGGTCGCCGAGTTCGTCGCGCAAGTCGTCGAGGTCGCCGCGCTCGATCGCGTCGGCCACCTCGTAGGCTTCCTCGATGGTGTACGGCGCGATCGTCGCGAACGTCTGCTGCACGTCCCACGGACAGCCACGCTCCGGGTCGCGCAGCCGCGCCATGATCGCCAGCAGTCGGTCGATGTCGCGCGTCGGCGTCATCGGCGGCTCCATCGGCGAACGCGTGCCTGCAGCAAGGGCCACGAAGAGTGGCAATCTGCAAGGCGCGAGGGATGCCAAGGGCTTAGCATATCGGAATGTCGCATAACATGGATTATGGAACCAAAATTGACGCTTGGAGAAGCCCGCTTGAATGCAGAGACGGCGCCGCGCGAGTCGCGGCGCCGTCCTCATCCTAGGACCGAATGTCAGACGAGCGCCACGATGCGGCTCGGGCCGCCGGTGCCGCCGCGCACCTTCGGCGCTCCGACGAGCAGCAACGCCCCCGTCGGCGGCAGCGTGTCGAGATTGGCGAGCGCCTCGACGCCCCAGCGTCCGCTGCCGAGCCAATCGTAGTGGACCGGGAATTCGCCGGAGGCCAAGCCGCGGTCGAGCGACAGCGTGTCGACGCCAATGCCCTTTACGTCGCGCTCGCCGATCAGCAGCTTCGCCGTTTCCGGATGGAAGCCCGGCGTGTGGTTCTTGCCGTCCGCGTCCCGGCCGGTGAACTTCGGCGTGTCGAGCAACTTGTGCCAGCCCGAATTCATCACGACACAGGCACCCGCTGGGATGGGCCCGTGCTTCGCCTCCCACGCCTTGATGTCGTCCGGCGTGACGCTCGTGTCGGCATCGTCCGCGGCCCGCGCAGAGATGTCGACCACCACCAGCGGCACCAGGAGGTCCGAGATCTCGATCAGGTCGACGCTCTTGCCGTTCTCGGAGAAATGGATCGGCGCGTCGATGTGCGTGCCGGTGTGCTCCATCAGGGTCCAGCGGTTGAGGTTCACCTTGTCCTTCGCCCACGTGACGGGGTGTTCGACGGTGAACCACTTGTCGCCGCTGAAAGTCGGAAAGCCCTCGTAGAGGACGTGGGTCAGGTCCTTGATGTCGCTGAAGCTCTTCGGGGTGGAGGTAGCGGCGTCCACGGGCGACGCGACGAACGGCGATGCCGCGACGGCGGCGGTGGCACCGGCGGCGATCGCGAAGCCGGCCTTCAACAGGCCGCGGCGTGTCGCCTTCTCACAGATGGCGTGCAGGCATCCTCTTGGACACATCGTGTTTCATCCCAACGGCTTGTCGTCGTTCGCACGGCTGCGCGAACGCACCGCAACGAGCGGCCCACTAGCTTTGTACGAACTGGTTCGTTCGTCAATCGAGGGACGCCGTTGGGCAAGTGATGCGGAGCCGACGGCGTGGAGTTCGCCGGGAGATTTCGGTGCACGGCGTCACGTTGGCGGCCGTCGGTGGACGTCGGGCCCCGTCGGCGCGAGAGAATCGTCTAGAAACGAAACGGGCGGCGGTCGCGTCGCGGATACTGGCGCACGCAGAAGGCGCCATCGGAACCGGGGAGGCGTGCATGTGGCGAGCTGCGGCGGCCGGCGGCGCGATTGTGCTCTCCACCCTGCTCTCGACGGCGCCGGCCCACGCGGACGAATCCCTCGCCGGGCCCTCCGCCGCCGTCTCAGCCGACGAGGCCGAACCCTGGCTGTTCGGTGACTGGGCCGGCGAGCGTCTGCGCCTGCGCGACAAGGGCTTCGACTTCCAGTTCGGCTACGTGAGCGAGGTCGCCTACAACGCCACCGGCGGCGACCGGCAGATGGTCCGCTATGCCGACCAGTGGACCGCCGGCGTCACGCTCGATCTCGACAAGCTCGTCGGCGTGCCGGACGCGCGCTTCCAGGTGTCGTTCACCCAGCGCGACGGCCGCAACCTCAGCACGGACGCGCGCCTCGGCACGCTGCAGCAGGTGCAGGAGGTGTTCGGCCGGGGGCAGACCGCGCGCCTGACCGAGTTCTGGTACCAGCAGACGTTTGTCGACGGCCTCATCGACTGGAAGGTCGGCCGGATGCCGTTCGGCGGGGATTTCGCGGCCTTCTCGTGCGACTTCCAGAACCTGACGTTCTGCGGCGCCAACCCGGGCAACCTCGACGGCGACTACATCTACAACTGGCCGATCAGCCAGTGGGGCACGCGGCTCAAGGTCAACATCCACGACTTCGGCTACGTCCAGGCGGGCGTCTACGACATGAACCCGAAGTATCTCGGTACGGCGGATGCATTGTTGCCGGTGTGGTTCCCGAACTCCACGGGCGCGCTGCTGCCGGCGGAGATCGGCTGGACGCCGACCTTCGGCGACGGCGCCCTGCCCGGCAGCTACAAATTCGGTGCCTGGTACGCCACGGCCTCGGCCAACAATGTCGCCTACGACAGGAACGGCAACTACTTCGCTGTCACCGGCCTGCCGCCGGCACAGGATCGCGGCCGCTGGGGCGCCTACATCAATTTCCAGCAGCAGGTGTCGGAACGGCTGAACGTCTTCCTCAACGCCGTCTGGTCCGACGAGCGGACCTCGTTCACCGACCGCCAGGCGGCAGTCGGCCTCATCTACACCGGCCCGTTCGCATCGCGCCCGCAGGATGACATCGGCCTCGCCGCCGGAGCGACGCACGTCAACGACAACGTGGCCGATTCCCAGCGTGCGCAGAACCGCGCCGGGCTCGGCCGGGTGCCGGTGCAGTCGACGGAATATGCCTTCGAGGTCTACTACACGTTCCGCCCGACGGCGGGTCTGCTGTTCAGACCGAACGTCCAGTATGTCCTCCATCCGGGCGGCACGGACAGGAACAAGGACGTGCTGGTGCTCGGACTGAAGACGTCGGCGAATTTCTAGCCGCCGCTCGCCGCGTCCGGTGCGGCCAGCGTCACGACGAGGCCGTCGTGCGCCGGCGCGACGTGCGGCGGCAGCTTCGCCGCGAGCTTCGCGTAGTCGAGGTCGATGTTGAGGTCGGTGAGGATGGCGCGGCGCGGCCCGAGGCGCTCGATCCAGGCCAGCGCCTCGCCGACGCTGAAATGGCTGCCGTGCGCGCGTTCGCGCAGGGCGTCGACGATCCAGACGTCGAGCTCCCGAAGGTGCGGCAGGCTCTCGGGCGGCAGGTCGTGCAGATCGCTCGAGTAGGCCAGGCTGCCGAAGCGGAAGCCGAGCGAGTCGATCTCGCCGTGGAGCTGGCGGAACGGCAGCACCGGCAGCGGCCCGCCGGCGCCGTCGATGACGAACGGCACGCCGGCGCGGATGCGGTGCTCCGCGAGGATCGGCGGATAGCCGGAGCCCGGCGGCGTGCGGAAGCAGTAGCCAAAGGCCGCGTGCGCTCGCTCCGCTGTCGCCTCGTCGAGATAGACGTCGATCAGGCGGCGGTTGCGCAGCGCGAGGCCGCGCAGATCGTCGATGCCGTGCAGATGGTCGGCGTGCGGATGGGTATAGAGGACACCGTCGAGGGAGGTCACGGCGGCGGAGAGCAGCTGCTCGCGCACGTCCGGGCCGGTGTCGACCAGCACCGTCGTGACGCCGCCGGGGCCGTGCCGGCGCACCAGCAGCGAGCAGCGGCGGCGACGGTTGCGGGGCTCCGCGGGATCACACTCGCCCCAGTCGCCATCGAGCCGCGGCACCCCGGTCGAGGAGCCGCAGCCGAGGATGGTGAAGTCGAGCGTGTCGTCGCTCATGCGCCGCCGGGCCGCTCCGCCCGCGAAAACAACTGGTAGAAATTGTCCGTCGTCACCGCCGCGATCGCCTCCGGCGTGACGCCCTTGACCGCCGCGAGCGCCGCCGCCGTGTGGACGACGTGGGCCGGTTCGTTGCGCTTGCCGCGCAGCGGCATCGGCGACAGGAACGGCGCGTCGGTCTCGACGAGCAGACGGTCGAGCGGCACCTCGGCGGCGATGGCGCGCAGTTCGTCGGACGCGCGGAAGGTCAGGATGCCGGAGAACGAAACGTAGAGCCCGAGCGCCAAGCCCCGGCGCGCGAGCTCGGCGCCGGACGAGAAGCAGTGGAGGACCGCGGTGAACGCCCCCTTCCCCATCTCCTCCTCGAGCGTCCGCGCCACGTCCTCGTCGGCCGAGCGGGCGTGGATGACGAGCGGCAGTCCGGTGATGCGCGCGGCCTCGATGTGGCGGCGGAAACCGGCCATCTGGTCGTCGCGCGGGGCATAGTCGTAGTGGTAGTCGAGCCCGGCCTCGCCGATCGCCACCACGCGCGGGTGCTCGGCGAGGCGCAGGATGTCGTCGAGCGGCACATCCTTCTCCTCACCCGCTTGATGCGGGTGCGTGCCGACCGAGCACCAGAGGCGATCGTCCGCCTCGACGATGGCGCGCAGCCTGTCGAAGCGGCGCACGCGCGTCGAGATCGTCACCATCGCGCCGACACCGGCGGCGGCCGCGCGGTCGACGAGCGCCGCGCGGTCCTCCTCGAAATCGGGGAAATCCAGGTGACAGTGGCTGTCGACCAGCATCACTCGGCCTCAGCCTCGACATAGCGCGGGAAGACCCCAGCCGGCGCCGGCAGCGGCGTGCCGGCGACGAGCCGGCCGGCCGGGCCGAGCGAGGCGAAGCTACGCGCCGCCTCGGGCACGGCGAGCTGGTCGAGGATGCGGCCGGCCGCCGTCGGCATCACCGGCTGCGCGAGCACGGCAACCTGCCGGATCACCTCGGCGGTGACGGCGAGCACCGTCGCCATCCGCGCCGGATCGGTCTTGCGCAGCGTCCACGGCGCCTCGCCGGCGAAGTAGCGGTTCGCCTCGGCGACGACCGCCCAGATCGCCGCCAGCGCGCCGTGGATCTCCTGGCGGTCCATCGCCGTCCGGCAGAGCGGCAGCAGCGCGTCGGCGCGAGCGAGGATCGCCTCGTCGGCGGCGGTGACCGTGCCGGTGTCGGGCACCCTGCCCTCGCAGTTCTTGGCGATCATCGACAGCGAACGCTGTGCGAGATTGCCGAGGTCGTTCGCGAGATCGGCGTTGATGCGCTGGACGATCGCCTCGTGGCTGTAGTTGCCGTCCTGTCCGAACGGCACCTCGCGCAGGAAGAAGTAGCGCACCGGATCGACGCCGTAGTGATCGACCAGGCTGAACGGGTCGATGACGTTGCCGACCGACTTCGACATCTTCTCGCCGCGGTTGAACAGGAAGCCGTGGCCGTAGACCCGCTTCGGAAGCGGCAACTTCGCTGACATCAGGAAGGCCGGCCAGTAGATGGCGTGGAAGCGGACGATGTCCTTGCCGATGACGTGCAGGTCGGCCGGCCACCAGCGGCGGAAGCTTTCGCCCTCGACGTCGGGGAAGCCGGCGGCGGTGATGTAGTTCGTCAGAGCGTCGACCCACACGTACATGACGTGGCGCGGGTCGCCGGGCACCGGCACGCCCCAGTCGAAGGTGGTGCGCGAGATCGACAGGTCGCGCAGGCCGCCCTTGACGAAGCTCACCACCTCGTTGCGACGCTCGTCCGGGCCGATGTAGTCGGGGTGCTCGGCGTAGTGGGCGAGCAGCCGCTCCTGGTAGGCGGAGAGGCGGAAGAAGTAGCTCTCCTCCTCGACCCACTCGACCGGCGTGCCCTGCGGTCCGCGGCGCACGCCGTCGTCGCCGACGACGGTCTCGCCTTCGCCGTAGAACGCCTCGTCGCGCACCGAGTACCAGCCGGCATAGGTGTCGAGGTAGATGTCGCCGGCCGCCTGCATCCGCTCCCAGATCGCCTGGCTCGCCGCGTAGTGGCGGGGCTCGGTGGTGCGGATGAAGTCGTCGTTGGAGCAGCCGTACGCCTCGACCATGCGCTGGAACAGCGGCACGTTGCGCTCGGCGAGCTCGCGCGGCGTGATGCCCTCGCGCGCGGCCGTCTGCACCATCTTGATGCCGTGCTCGTCGGTGCCGGTGAGGAAGTAGACGTCGAAGCCGTCCAGCCGCTTGAAGCGGGCGATGGCATCGGTGGCGATCGCCTCGTAGGCATGGCCGATGTGCGGCGCGCCGTTCGGGTAGGAGATCGCCGTGGTGACGTAGAACTTGCGGGCGTCGCTCATCAGTCGGTCCACCGGGCGGAATCGGCCGCCGCAAAGGGGAGCCGACGGGACGCCGCGCCCGTCGTCAGCCGCGTTTCGCCGCCTCGGCGAGATCGCGGAAGACCCCGAGCACGACCTGTCTGCGGTCGAGATTGAGCGCCTCGGCACGGCCGACGGCGCGGTCGACCTTTTCCCACACCTCGGCCCAGGCGGCAAGCACGGCGGGCGCGGCGCCGGCGGCCGCGCCGGCGCGCACGCGGCGGGCGACGAAGTCGCGCACGAGGTCGATGGCGGCGCTCCAGGCCCCCTCCCCGTCGCGCCCGGCCACCGCGTCGCCGAGCTTGCCGAGTGCCCGCCGGTCGAGCGCCGGCAGCCGATCGAGCAGCCCGCCGGCGAGCGCGACGAGATCGCGGTCGCCGCCGGCCGACAGCACGATCGCGCGCCGCAGCGAGCCGTCGGCGCGCGCCAGCACCTCGTCGCCGGCGGCGGCAATGCCGAGGTGCGACAGGCCCGCCGCGATCTCGGCCTCCGACAGCGGCGCCATGCGGACGAGCCGGCAGCGCGAGCGGATGGTCGCGAGCAGTCGCCCCGGCGCGTGCGCGACGACGAGGAACAGCGAGCGCGGCGGCGGCTCCTCGAGCGTCTTCAGAAGCGCATTGGCGGCATTGGTGTTGAGGTCGTCGGCGGCGTCGACGATGGCGATCCGCCAGCCGCCGAAGGCCGGCGTCGAGCCGAAGAACGGCACCAGCCGACGCACGTCGTCGACGGAAATCTCGGCGCGGAAGCGGCTGTTCTTGTCGTCAAAGGCACGCGACAGCACCAGCAGGTCGGGATGCGCACCGCCGCGCACCAGCCGCACGGCGGGCGCCGTCTCCGGTGTCGCCAGGGTGCCGCTGCGCGGGTCGCCGCCGGCCAGCAGGAACCGCGCCAGCCGGTAGGCGAACGTCGCCTTGCCGATGCCCTGCGGGCCACCGAGGATCAGCGCGTGGTGCAGCGTGCCGGACGCAAGCGCCTCGAGCACGGAGCGCTCGGTGGCGGCGTGGCCGACGAAATGGCCGTGCTCACGTGGCGCCGGCACGCCGTCGATCGCGTCGGCCTCCGTCGGGGCTGGCTCGTCGCGGGCGGGGGCGCGCGCCATCGCTCAGGCCTGCTTCGATGATGGGGCTGCGAGCTGCAGCGGCGGCAGGCGGATTCGCACCGCCTCCCAGACAGCGGCGGCGACGGCGTCGGGACCAGCCGAGGCGTCGACGACGACGCAGCGCGCCGGCTCCTGGCGGGCGATCGCCAGGAAGGCCTGTCGGCGGGCCTCCTGTTCGGCCAGCGGATCCGTCTCGAAACGGTCCGGGCCATCGCCGCCACGCGCCACGGCGCGGGCGAGCCCGACCGCGGCCGGCACGTCGAGCACGATCGTCAGGTCCGGCACGAGGCCGGCGAGCGCCACCTGTTCCAGCGCCGCGAGCAGCGCCGCGTCGACGCCGGCGGTGCCCTGGTAGACCCGGGTCGAATCGAGGAAGCGGTCGCACAGCACCCACGCGCCGGACGACAGCGCCGGCCGGATCAGCCGGTCGACGTGGTCGGCGCGCGCCGCCGCGAACAGCAGCGCCTCCGCCGACGGCCCGAAGCGGCGGGCGCCGCCGGCGAGCAGCACGCGCCGCACCGCCTCGGCACCCGGCGTGCCACCGGGCTCGCGCGTGCGAACGACGCGGACGCCCGCGGCGGACAAGTGATCGGCGAGGCGGGCGATCTGCGTGGACTTGCCGGCCCCTTCGCCGCCTTCGAACGTGACGAAGCGGCCGTGCGTGCCGGCAGGCGTCGGATGACCGGCCGCGATCACCGGGTGAGCGGCGCTCCGCCCGGCGCCGGTGCCTGCGCGACGAAGCGGCCGATGGCGAGCCCCCCGGCATCGGCGCCGGTGGGCGGCGCGAACGACGCCGCCGGCGGATAGCCGGGCGACGGCGCGGGCGGCGGTGGCGCGGCGATGAGTTCGTCGATCGAGGACGGCGCCGGCGCGTTCGGATTCGGGATCGGCATGCGAGGGCTCAGCCCCAGCGATGCCGCGGCGACGGCAGCGGCTCCCGCCGGCGCGATCGACGGGTCAGGTCCGAGCGCGATCGGCTCGGCGGGGAGCGGCTGCGGCGCCGCGGCGACCTCGAGCGGCATCGGGGCGGGCGACGGGGGCGCCGCCTGCACGCCCGGGACGGAGGCCGACAACGCCGGATCGAGCGCGGCGACGGCGATCTCGCCCTCCACCGGACGGGCGCGCGGCGTCGTGACGATCATCCCGGCGATCTCGATCGTGCCGATGTCCGGAGACGCGGCGGGTGGCTCTGCGGTCTCGGCCGGCATCGGTGCGGCGGGCGTCGGCGCGATCGTCTGGCGGGCCGCCGCGGGCGCGGTGCGCACCAGGCCACGCTCGGTCGAGCGCAGCAGCGGCGTGCCCTGTCGCGCGGCCGGCTGCACCCGCGTCGCCGGCGGCGGATTGGAGGCGATCATCAGGGTGCGCGGCTCGGCCGGCGTGGCCGGCACGGTGGTCCCCGGTGCCGGAGCGGGGCCGTGTCCGGCGTCCCGGTAGGTGGCGACGAGGGCGGCGGTGTCGCGGCCCTCGATCGGCGCGAGGCCGACATATTCGACGCGCACGCGGCCCATGCCGTGGCGCTTGAAGTCGAGCATCTCGGCGACGCGGCGCGACACATCGATGACGCGGCGGCCGTGATAGGGGCCGCGGTCGTTGACGCGGACGATGACCGAGCTGCCGTTCGCCGTGTTGGTGATGCGCACATAGGACGGCAGCGGCAGCGTCGGATGGGCGGCGGACAGCGAGTGCTGGTCGAACACCTCGCCGTTGGCGGTGCGGCGGCCGTGGAAGCCCGGCCCGTACCAGGAGGCGACGCCGATCGCCTCGAAATTTGTCGGATTCTCCAGTGGCTTGTACCACTTGCCGGCGATCCGGTAGGGCTTGCCGACGTGGTAGCGGCCGCCGCCCTGCGGTACCGGCTCGCCGGAGCCGACCACCTGCGGGCTCGGCGAGACGCCGTAGCGCGGGTCGACCGAGGCCTTCTTCGAGGAAGTGGACGTGCATCCGGCGACGGCGAGACAGCCGACGGCCAGCACCAGTCCGGCGACCCGCAACCGCCCCTGCCCCGCCTGCGCGGCGCTTGCCGGGCCGTTCGCGTCTGCGCCGCGTGATGCCTGCATGCCGTTCCGCCTCGCGCCCGCCTGGGACGGCGACCAGGTCGCCGATCCGTATCGCCCCCGCGAGGGCGGATGCACGGTGACCGACCGGCACCGCCGACGGATCACCGCAGTGAGCGTCGCATGGTGCCGCAGGTGTCGCAAGAGCGACGCGGCGACCGGGCGCGACACGCGTGCCCGACGCGGATCGAGGTAGGAGATCCGGCCGGACACGACCCCAATGCACGGCGGAATGCGGCGCGAATGTGACAGGTCGGCGCAAAAGGTTAACGAGCCGTGGCGACGGAGCGGCAGCGGCGTGGCCGATTCGGGCGGCCACCTGGCGTGCTGCTTGGAGGGAGTTGCTTGCCAGTGCCGGCGATTCGTCGGCGCCTTGCCGCGCAGCCGTGGCGACCGAGGATTGCGGGCGGCGGCCGTTGCCGTCCGTCATTCGATGCGGGCGGTGCCCGTCATGCCGTCGTCGCGCCGCCACTCGAGCGTCGCGGGGCCGCTCTGCTGCAGCGTGAAGCAGAATGCCTTGCCGTCATACCACTCGGTCCACTGCTGGCAGAGCTTGTCGCCGTCGACCCACCAGCGCCCGCTGTCCTTCGGCGCCGCCATCTTGCCAAGCCCGATCGCCTCGCCGTCGGCATCGACGCGCCCGCCGGCGCGGTAGTTCATTGGAAACTCGCCGCCGAACGGAGTGGCGAGGAAGATGCGCTTGCCGACGACCGCCGCCTCGATCTCGGTGCCGCTCAGTGGCTCCGCCGCGGCGAGGACCGCCGCAGCGAACGGTCCGGCGGTGACGATGGTCGCCAGCAGGGCGGCGCCGCCGATCGTCGCTGCGCGCACCGCACCCCCATTTTGATCGCGTCCAGGCTGCATGTTCCGGCTCCTGTCGTTCGCGCCGCCGCTCCTCCGAGCTTGCCCTGCTCCTCTACGACCGGACACGGCCCGCGGTTCACCGACCTGCCCGGCGCCCGTCGCGAGGCCGGCGAAGGGCGCCCGCTCCAATGAAGGCAGCCACGGGGAACAGCATGGACGCAGCGAGTACGGGTGCCCCCCCGCTGTGGCAGGCTTGACGGGTGACGGCGCACCAGGGACCACGCTCCCGTGCCCCGACATCTCGTCGCGGCCGGATTGCCGGAGAGCCCCCGTCCGGGGCAATGTCTGGCACCGCGGCCGAGCGGCCGGGCGGCGCCTGCGCGACGGGACGCCGAGTGAAGGAAGCGAGCCAATCATCATGTCCGACATCGTCTGCATATCCCCGGTCGACGGCAGCGAGGTCGCACGGCGCACGCCGGCGACGCCCGCGGAGATCGACGCCGCCGTCGCCGCCGCCCGCGCGGCACAGGCGGAGTGGGCGCGCGTCCCGCTCGCCGAGCGGAGCCGCAAGATGCTCGACTTCCTCGCCGCGATGCTCGCGCAGAACCAGGAGATCGTCCCGGAACTCGCCCTGCAGATGGGTCGACCGGTGCGCTTCGGCGGCGAGATGCGGCCGTTCGAGGAGCGCGTGCGGGGGATGATCGACATCGCCGAGGAGGCGCTGGCGCCGATCGTGCCGACGCCGAGGGCGGGCTTCCGCCGGTTGATCAAGCGGGTGCCTGCCGGCCTCGTGCTGGTGGTGGCGCCGTGGAACTATCCGTTCCTGACGGCGGTGAACACCATCGTGCCGGCGCTGCTGGCGGGCAACGCCGTGATCCTCAAGCACGCCACCCAGACGATCCTCGTCGGCGACCGCTTCCAGAAGGCGATGGACGCAGCGGGCATTCCGAAAGGCTTGTTCCGCAACATGGCGCTCGGCCACGAGGACACGGCGAAGCTGATCGGCTCCGGCCAGGTGGACCACGTCAACTTCACCGGCTCCGTCGGCGGCGGCAAGGCGATGGAGCGGGCGGCGGCCGGCACCTTCACGAGCCTCGGGCTCGAACTCGGCGGCAAGGATCCCGCCTATGTGCGCGCCGACGCCGATTTCGACTTCGCGGTCGAGAACGTCGTCGACGGCGCCTTCTACAATTCGGGCCAGTGCTGCTGCGGCATCGAGCGCGTCTACGTGCACGAGAGCCTCTACGACCGCTTCGTCGAGGCGTTCGTGGCGACGACGAACAAGTACGTGCTCGGCAATCCACTCGACGAGGCGACGACGCTCGGCCCGATGGCGGCGACACGCTTCGCCGACGTGGTGCGCACGCAGACCGCCGAGGCGATCGCCAAGGGCGCTACCGCCCACATCGACCGTTCTCGTTTCCCGGCCGACCGCCAAGGCACGCCCTACCTGATGCCGCAGGTGCTGACCGAGGTCGACCATTCGATGTCGGTGATGATGGAGGAGAGCTTCGGCCCGGTCGTCGGCATCATGAAGGTGTCGTCCGACGAGGAGGCCCTGACGCTGATGAACGACAGCCCCTACGGGCTGACGGCATCGATCTGGACGAAGGACATCGAGGCGGCCGAGGCGCTCGGCGACCGCATCGAGACGGGCACGGTGTTCATGAACCGCTGCGACTATGTCGATCCGGGCCTCGCCTGGACCGGCGTCAAGGACACCGGGCGCGGCGCCTCGATGTCTCGGCTCGGCATCGAGGGCCTGACGCGGCCGAAGTCCTACCACCTGCGCGCGATGGCCTGACGCGTTCGGGGGCGGCCGAGGCGCCGCCCCCTCCCCCCCAACCAGCAGACCGGAGAGCCGTCGCATGTGGCGCGAGATCGAGCCGGACGACCGCATCGAAGTCACCGTCGACGGCCACACGGTGGTCGCCTATTCGTTCGGCAGCGGCGACGAGGTGGTGTTCTGCCTGAACGGCGGTCCGGGCCTGCCGTGCGACTACCTGCGCGAGGCGCATTCCTGCCTGAAGGACCACGGCTACCGCGTCGTCGCCTTCGACCAGCTCGGCACCGGCGCCGCCGACCGGCCGACCGATCCGGCGCTGTGGACGATCGGCCGCTACGTCGAAGAGACCGAGACGGTGCGCAAGGCGCTCGGCCTCGGCCGGGTGCACCTGCTCGGGCATTCCTGGGGCGGCTGGCTCGCCATCGACTACGCGCTGACGCTCCCCGAGGCGCTGAAGACGCTGATCCTCGAAAACACCGTCGCCGACATCCCGCACCTTTCGACCGAGCTCGAGCGGTTGCGCGGCGCGCTCGGGGCGGAGACGGTGGCGATGATGCTCGCCCACGAGGCGGACGGCACGCTGTCGCATCCCGAGTACCAGGCGGCGGTGACCATCCTCAACCACCGGCACGTCTGCCGCCTGCCGGAGTGGCCGGCGCCGGTGATGCGCTCGCTCGGTGACTGGAACATGGGTCCCTACGCGGCCATGCAGGGACCGAACGAGTTCCTCTACGTCGGAAACCTGAAGGACTGGAACCGCGTGCCGGACCTGCCGCGCATCAAGGTGCCGGTCCTCATCACCGTCGGCCGTCACGACGAACTGACGCCCGCCTGCGCCGCCCGCATGAAGCGCGCCCTCCCCGACGCCGAACTGCACGTCTTCGCGAACTCCAGCCACATGCCGTTCTACGAGGAACCGGGACTGTACTATCCGGTGCTGCTCGACTTCCTGAAGCGTCGCCGCGCCGGCTGATCGCGTCCCCGCTGCCCAAACGCAATGCGCCCGCCGGATCGCTCCGGCGGGCGCATTCGCATGGGTCACGCGCCTTGCGTCAGTCGATGACGCGGTGATCGCGCAGATAGTCGACGACGCGCTCGGCCATCATCTCGGCCGGCGCCTGCGCCGTCGCGAGATGGATCTCCGCCTGTTCCGGTGCCTCGTAGGGACTGTCGATGCCGGTGAAGTTCTTGATCTGGCCGGCTTCTGCCTTGGCGTAGAGGCCCTTCGGGTCGCGCTGACGACAGATCTCGATCGGCGTGTCGACGTACACCTCGACGAACTCGCCCTCGTCGACCAGGTCGCGTGCCATCCGCCGCTCGGCGCGGAACGGCGAGATGAAGGAGACGAGCACGATCAGGCCGGCATCGACGAACAGCTTCGCCGCCTCCGCGACGCGACGGATGTTCTCGACGCGGTCGGCGTCGGTGAAGCCGAGGTCGCGGTTGAGGCCATGGCGGACGTTGTCGCCGTCGAGCACGTAGGTGTGGCGGCCCATGGCGTGCAGTCGCTTCTCGACGAGATTGGCGATCGTCGACTTGCCGGACCCGGACAGCCCGGTGAACCACAGGATCGCCGGGTGCTGCCCCTTCAGGGCGGCGCGGGCTAGCTTGCCGGTGTCGATCGCTTGCAGGTGGATGTTGGTCGCCCGGCGCAGTCCGAAGGAGATCATCCCGGCGGCGACGGTGGCGTTGCTCAGCCGGTCGATGACGATGAACGAACCAGTCTCGCGGTTCGTCTCGTACGGGTCGAAGGCGATCGGCGCCGACAGTGAAAGATTGCAGATACCCACCTCGTTGAGGTGCAGTTCCTTCGCCGCCAAGTGCTCGAAGGTGTTGACATCGACCTTGTGCTTGATCTCGGTGATCGAGCCGGTGACGGTCTTCGTGCCGACTTTGATGAGATACGGCCGCCCGGGAAACAACGGCGCGTCGCTCATCCAGACGACGTGCGCGGCGAACTGGTCGGTGACCTCGGGCCGCGCGTCGGCGGCGGCGATCATGTCGCCACGCGACAGGTCGACTTCGTCGGCGAGCGTCAGCGTCACCGCTTCGCCGGCATGCGCCGCGGCGAGATCGCCGTCCATCGTGACGATGCGCTTGACGGTGGTGCGGCGGCCGGAGGTGGCCGCGACGACGGCGTCGCCCGGGCGCACGGTGCCGCTGGCGATCGTCCCGGAGAAGCCGCGGAAGTCGAGGTTCGGCCGGTTGACCCACTGCACCGACATGCGGAAGGGGAGACCTGCGAGGTCGTCGCCGACTTCCACGGTCTCCAGATGCTCGATGAGGATCGGGCCGGTGTACCAGGGCGTGCGGTCGCTGCGCGTCGTGACATTGTCGCCGAAGCGGGCTGAGATCGGGATGGCGACCAGCGTTTGAAAGCCGAACGACGCGGCGAACGTCTGGAAGTCCTTGCGGATCGCCTCGAAGCGCTCGCGGTCGAAGTCGACGAGGTCGATCTTGTTCACTGCCAGCACGACGTGTCGGATGCCGAGCAGCGAGGCGATGAAGGCGTGACGGCGCGTCTGCGTGACGATGCCGTAGCGGGCGTCGACGAGCAGCACTGCGAGGTCGGCGGTCGAGGCACCGGTCGCCATGTTGCGGGTGTACTGCTCATGGCCGGGGGTGTCGGCCACGATGAACTTGCGCTTCTCGGTGGTGAAGAAGCGGTAGGCGACGTCGATGGTGATGCCCTGCTCACGCTCGGCCTCCAGGCCGTCGACCAGCAGCGCGAAATCGAAGTCCTCGCCCGTGGTGCCGTGCTTGCGGCTGTCGCGCTCGAGGGTCAGAAGCTGGTCCTCGAAGATCAGCTTGCTGTCGTAGAGCAGCCGGCCGATCAGCGTCGACTTGCCGTCGTCGACGCTGCCGCACGTGAGGAAGCGCAGCAGGCCCTTGCGCTCCTGGGCGGCCAGGTAGTCGGTGAAGGCGGCGGGGTCGAGCTTGCTCGCGGCGTGCGCCATCAGAAGTACCCCTCGCGCTTCTTCTTCTCCATCGACCCGGACTCGTCGTGGTCGATGAGTCGGCCCGAGCGCTCCGACGTGCGGGCGATCAGCATCTCGCGGACGATCTCCGGCAGCGTCGTCGCCGGCGATTCGATCGCAGCTGTCAGCGGATAGCAGCCGAGGGTGCGGAAGCGGACCATCATATCGACCGGCTTTTCCCCCTCGCGCATCGGGATGCGATCGTCGTCGACCATGATGAGCATGCCGTCGCGCTCCACCACCGGTCGCATCGCGGCGTAGTAAAGCGGCACGATCGGGATGTTCTCGGCGAGGATGTACTGCCAGATGTCGAGCTCGGTCCAGTTCGACAGGGGGAACACGCGGATCGATTCGCCCTTGGCGATGCGACCATTGTAGAGGTGCCAGAGCTCCGGCCGCTGGTTCTTCGGATCCCAGCCGTGCGCCGCCGTGCGGAACGAGAACACCCGCTCCTTGGCGCGGCTCTTCTCCTCGTCGCGGCGCGCGCCGCCGAAGGCCGCGTCGAAGCCGTGCAGCGTCAAAGCCTGCTTCAGAGCCTCGGTCTTCATGACGTGCGTGTAGTAGGACGAGCCGTGGTCGAACGGATTGACGTTCAGCTTGAGGCCGTCCTGGTTGGTGTGCGTCAACAACTGCAGGCCGAGGCGCTTGGCGGTGTCGTCGCGGAAGCGGATCATCTCGCGGAACTTCCAGGTCGTGTCGACGTGGAGCAGCGGGAACGGCGGCTTCGACGGGTAGAACGCCTTCATCGCGAGATGAAGCATCACCGAGGAGTCCTTGCCGATCGAATAGAGCATGACCGGGTTGCGGAACTCCGCGGCGACCTCGCGGATGATGTGGATGCTCTCGTCTTCGAGCCGCTTCAGATGGGAGTATCGGTCGACCGCCACGGGGGAAGCGCCTTGTCTCGAGGGAGTTCAGGAATCGCGGGAGGGAATGCGGAGAGAATGCGGCCGCATCAGGACGGCTCGGCGGTCTCCGCGAACGGATCGAAGCCGCCCGCGGCGACGAACCACGGATTGGCGAAGTCGCAATCGTCGGCCTGATCGCGCTTGCCATAGCGCAGAGGAGCGCCATCGACGGTGGTCACCATGCCGCCGGCCGCGCGCAGCACCGCGTCGCCGGCCGCCGTGTCCCACTCCATGGTGCGGGCCAGCCTCGGATAGAGGTCGGCGGCGCCGGTTGCGACGCGGCAGAACTTCAGCGACGACCCCGCCGAGACCATGTCGCGCACCGCGAAGCGCTCGATGAACCGGCGGGTGTCGTCGGTCAGGTGCGAGCGGCTGGCGACCACGTCGAGGCCTTCGCCGGGCACCGGACGGACGCGGATGTCGGTCCACGAGCAGGCCCCACCCGCCGCGACCTTCGCGGCACGCGCCCCCTTGCCGACCGCGCCGAGCCAGAGCTCGCCGAGCGCCGGCGCGTAGACGACGCCCATCACGGGGACGCCACCCTCCACGAGCGCGATATTGACCGTGAATTCGCCGTTGCGGCTGATGAATTCCTTGGTGCCGTCGAGCGGATCGACCAGGAAGAAGCGCTCGCCGATCGTCGGCACCCGGCCGGCGGCGACCTCCTCCTCGGCGACCACCGGCACGCCGGGCGCGATGCGGCGGAGCCCTTCCAGGATCACGGCCTCCGCCGCGGTGTCGGCGAGCGTCACCGGCGAACCGTCGCCCTTCGTCGTCTGCCCCTGGTCGCCGTCGTAGATCGCCATGATCTCCCGGCCGGCGGAGATGGCGAGCTGAACGAGGTCGTCGGCAAGGGCAGTGGCGGTCAACGGCGGTTTCCTTGTGACTGAGGCCGAGCGTCGCTAGCCGAAAATGCCTCCGGCATCAACCCTGCGCGATGGCGCGGGGCCGTGGTCCAGCCGCCCGAGGCTCGCATTGACGCGTGCCATCGCATCACCTGGTCGAGCGCATCACCTGGATGTCGAGGTCGCGGATCTTCTTGCGCAGCGTGTTGCGGTTCACGCCGAGCAGTTCGGCAGCCTTGATCTGGTTGCCGCGCGTCGCCGCCAGCGCTGCCGACAGCAGAGGGTATTCGACGTCCTTCAGGATGCGGTGATAGAGCCCCGGCGGCGGCAGGCGCTCGCCGAACTCGCCGAAATACACCGCCAGATGCCGCTCCACGGCACCCGACAGCGTCTCGTCGCGATCGTTGCTCTCAAGGCCCGTGGTGAGCGCCGGCTGATCGAGCTCGCTGTCCATCAGCCCTGCGCTGATGACGTCCTGGGGATAGAGCGCGGCGAGCCGGCGGACGAGATTTTCGAGCTCGCGGATGTTGCCCGGCCAGCGGTAGCGCTTCAGGCGGTCGAGCGCGGCGGGCTCGATCTGCTTCGCCGGCAGCCCCTCGCGTTCGGCGATGGCGAAGAAGTGACGGACGAGGTCGGGAATGTCCTCGACGCGCTCGCGCAGCGGCGGCAGGCGAATCGGCACGACGTTGAGGCGGAAGAACAGGTCCTCGCGGAACAGGCCCTGGTTGATGAGGAGCCTCAGGTCCTTGTTGGAGGCGGCGACGATGCGCACGTTCGTCTTGATCGGCGTGCGCCCGCCGACCGTCGTGTACTCGCCCTGCTGCAGCACGCGCAGCAGCCGCGTCTGCGCCTCCATCGGCATGTCGCCGATCTCGTCGAGGAACAGGGTGCCGCCTTCGGCCTGCTCGAAGCGGCCGGCGTTGCGGCTGGAGGCGCCGGTGAAGGCGCCCTTCTCGTGGCCGAACAGCTCCGATTCGATCAGGTCACGCGGGATCGCCGCCATGTTGACGGCGACGAACGGGCCGTTGCGGCGCTTGCCGTAGTCGTGCAGGGCGCGGGCGACGAGCTCCTTGCCGGTGCCGGACTCGCCGGAGATCATCACCGTCAAGTCGGTCTGCATCAGCCGCGCGAGGATGCGGTAGATGTCCTGCATCGCCGGCGAGCGTCCGACGAGCGGCATGTGCTCGGCCGGCTCCTCGTCCGGCAGCGTCGGACGCCGCGTCTTCGGCTCCGCCAGCGCGCGGCCGACGATGGTGATCAGCTCCTTCAGGTCGAAGGGCTTCGGCAGGTACTCGTAGGCGCCGCGCTCCGAGGCGCGGATCGCCGTCATGAAGGTGTTCTGCGCGCTCATCACCACGACCGGCAGCTCCGGACGAAGCTTCTTGATGCGCGGCAGCAGGTCGAAGGCGCTCTCGTCGGGCATCACCACGTCGGTGATGACGAGATCCCCCTCCCCTTGCGAGACCCATCGCCACAGCGTGGCGGCATTGGAGGTCAGGCGGACCTCGTAGCCCGCCCGCGACAGCGCCTGATTGAGCACCGTACGGATCGCCGCATCGTCGTCGGCGACGAGAATTTTGCCAGTCATCGCAGTCATGTCGCCCGCTACGGGCTCCTCGTTGCGCCGCCGGAGTAAGCCGGCATCAGGATGCGGAAGACGGTGCGGCGCGGTTGCGACTCGCATTCGATGATGCCGCCGTGGTCGCCGACGATCTTGGCGACGAGGGCAAGGCCGAGGCCGGTGCCGTTCACTTTGGTGGTGACGAACGGATCGAACAGGTGCGGCAGCAGATCCTCCGATACGCCCGCGCCATTGTCGCGGACGCAGAACTCCAGCGGCAGGCTGACGCGCTGCTTGGAGCCCGGCACCGACAGGCGGATGCCGGGACGGAACGCCGTGGTCAGCACGATCTCCCCGTCCGGGTCGTTGCCGATCGCCTCGGCGGCGTTCTTCAGAAGGTTGAGGAACACCTGGATGAGCTGGTCGCGGTTGGCCCCGACCGGTGGCAGCGAGGGGTCGTACTCCTCGACGATGCGGATGTGGCGCGCAAAGCCGGACTGGGCGAGCCGCTTCACGTGGTCGAGCACCGCGTGGATGTTCACCGGCTCGCGCTCGATCGGCCGCTCGTCAGAGAACACCTCCATGCGGTCGACGAGCTTGACGATGCGGTCGGTCTCCTCGGTGATCAGCCGCGTCAGCGCGCGATCGTCCTCGTTGGCGGATTGCTCGAGAAGCTGCGCCGCGCCGCGAATGCCCGACAGTGGATTGCGGATCTCGTGGGCGAGCATCGCCGCCAGTCCGCTGACGGTGCGTGCGGCGCCGCGCGAGGTGAGCTGGCGGCCGATCTTCTCGGCCATCGTGCGCTCCTGCAGCACCACGACGACCCCACCCGGCCGGTCACCGAGCGGCGAGGCGTAGACGTCGACGATGCGGTCCGGCCCGAGGCGGGGCGAACCGATGTCGACGCGGTACTCGGCGACCGGCGCAGCACGCTCACGCACCTGCGAAACGAGCGCCAGCAGCGGGCTGCCGAACGGCACGAAGTCAGAGACGGCGTGGCGGCGCAGCACCGAGATGCCGACCTGGAAGAATGTCTCGGCGGCATTGTTGGCGGCGACGATGACGTCGTCCGCGTCGATGCAGATCACCGGATGTGGCAGCGCGTCGAGGAGTTCGGCCGTGAAGTCGACGCGGGCCGGCGTCGGCGGGCGGTCGGGCGGCTTTCCGCTGCGTCCGTGCATCAGGCGGCCATCCGATCGTCGTTGGCGTCGGAGAACCAGTCGGCGATCAGACGCGTCACCATCGTCGGGTCCTCGCATGTCACGGCGGCGCGGCGGATGCCCGCCGCCCCTGTCCGCGGCCAAGCGTCGAACGCCCACCCGAGGTGCTTGCGCGCAACGCGCACGCCGACGGCGCGGCCGTAGAGGGAAAGCGTCTCGTCGTACTGACGGGTCAGCATGTCGCGGCGCTCGCCCGCACCGGGCTCCGGGCGCAGCCGGCCGGTCGCGAGGAAATGGCAGACGTCGCCGACGAACCACGGACGGCCCTGCGCGCCACGGCCGATCATCACGGCATCGGCTCCGGACCGGGCGAGCATCTCCGGGGCGTCGCGCGCATCGGTCAGGTCGCCGTTGGCGACGACGGGGATCGACACGGCCGCCTTCACGGCGGCGATCGCCTCCCAGTCCGCCGCGCCCTTGTAGAACTGGCAGCGCGTGCGGCCGTGCACGGTGACCATACGCGCACCGGCATTCTCCGCGCGGCGGGCGAGTTCGGGGGCATTGCGGGTCGCATCGTCCCAGCCGAGCCGCATCTTCACGGTGACGGGCACCTCGACGGCGCCGACGACGGCGTCGATCAGCGTGGTCGCGTGGTCGAGATCGCGCATCAGCGCCGATCCGGACCAGCCGTTCACCACGCGCTTGGCTGGGCAGCCCATGTTGATGTCGATCGCGTCGGCACCGGTCGCCTCGGCGATGCGGGCCGCCGCCGCCATCTCCGCCGCGGTGCAGCCGGCGATCTGCACGACGTGGGGCGAGACGTCGCCGCGCTCCGCCTTCAGCCGCGCCTCGATCTCGCCGTTCGCCAGCGCCTCGCCGGCGACCATCTCGGAGACCACCAACCCGGCGCCGAGCCGCGTCGCGAGCCGCCGGACCGGCAAGTCGGTGATGCCCGCCATCGGCGCGAGCAGGGCCTTCCCGCCGACGGGCAGCGAGCCGATCTGGAAGCCGGCGTGTGACAGAATCGCGGGAGGAATCGAGTTCATACCATTCTGCTCAGCAACTGAGCATTCCTACATGATGCACAGAATATGATCAATCGCCGTCGAGCCGCTGTCCACTGCGGCATCATCGTGCGTCGGCTTGTCCGTTCGGGGGTGATCGACCTAAACCGTTTCTCAAGACACCGATAGGAGCGCGCATGCCGGCCGAACGCCTTTCCGACAGCGACGCCCCGCCGGAGAGCGCGGCCGCGGGGATCATGCCTGGCCGTGTGGCTGCGGTGGTGGTGGCGGGCGGACGGGGCACGCGGGCGGCAGCGAGCGCCGGCGACGCTCCGAAGCAGTACCGTACGATCGGCGGGCGTGCCGTCATCGCCGAGACGATCGCGCGGCTCTTGCGCCATCCGGCGATCGTCCGCGTCCAGCCTGTCATTCACGCTGACGATGATGCCGCGTTCGAGGCGATGGTCGCCCCCCATCTGCGCCTCGGCCGCCCTGTCCACGGCGGGGCGACTCGGCAGGATTCGGTCCGGTTTGGGCTGGAAGCGCTCGCCGGCGATCCGCCTGATTTCGTGCTGGTCCACGACGCCGTGCGGCCGTTCGTGTCGGTTGCCGTCATCGACCGCGTGCTGGCGGCGCTCGCCACGAGCGACGGCGCCATCGCGGCGCTGCCCGTCACGGATACTGTGAAGCGGGCCGACGGTGCCCGGAACATTACGGAGACGATCCCGCGCGAACGGTTGTGGACGGCGCAGACGCCGCAGGGCTTCCGCTATCCGGCCCTCCTCGCGGCGCACCGCAAGGTGGCGGAGGCCGGGCGGACGGATCTGACCGACGACGCCGCCGTCGCCGAATGGGCCGGCCTGACAGTCACGCTGGTCGAGGGGGATGCCGCAAACGTGAAGCTCACCACCGCCGCCGACCTGACGCGTGCCGACGCACGGCTGACCGCCGCCGCCCTTGCCGATCTGCCGGACGTGCGTGTCGGCCAGGGCTACGACGTGCACGCCTTCGGGCCGGGCACGGCGGTCATTCTCGGCGGCATCTCGATCCCGCACGACGGCGGCCTCGACGGCCATTCAGACGCCGACGTCGGCCTGCACGCCCTGACGGACGCCATCCTCGGGGCAATTGCCGACGGCGACATCGGCGCCCACTTCCCGCCCTCCGACCCGCAGTGGAAGGGGGTCGATTCCGCAGTCTTCCTCGCTGCCGCCGTCGAACGGGTACGCGCCCGCGGCGGTGGCGTCGCCCATCTCGATCTGACCTTCGTCTGCGAGGCGCCGAAGATCGGGCCGCACCGGGAGGCGATGCGGGCGCGCATCGCGGCGATCTGCGGCCTGCCGGTCGACCGTGTCGCCGTGAAGGCGACGACCAGCGAGCGGCTCGGGTTCACCGGCCGCCGCGAGGGCATCGCAGCGCTCGCGACGGCGACGGTGCGGCTGCCGCTGGACCGGCCGGAGGGCGCGTGATGACCGACCTCGCCCCGCTGCTGGCGGACGCCGCCGCCCTCCTCGAGCGCTGTCGTCGCGCCGGCGTCACCATCGCCACGGCGGAATCCTGCACCGGCGGCCTGATCGCGGCGACGCTGACGGAGATCGCCGGCTCGTCCGACGTCGTCGATCGTGGCTACGTCACCTATTCCAACGCCGCCAAGACGGAGATGCTCGGGGTCGATGCGACGGTGATCATCCGCGAGGGGGCGGTCAGCGAAGCGGTGGCGCGCCTGATGGCCGAGGGGGCGCTCGCCCGCTCCGGCGCCGGCCGCGCCGTCGCCGTCACCGGTGTCGCCGGGCCCGGCGGCGGCTCGGTCGAAAAGCCGGTGGGCCTCGTGCATTTCGCCGTGGCGGTGCGCGACGGTGCGACCCGGCACCGGGAGCACCGGTTCGGCGATCGCAGCCGCTCGGCCATTCGCCTCGCGACCGTCGCGGTGGCACTGGCGATGCTGGCGGAGACGGTCGAGCCCCGTTGAGGCGGCGGCCCCGCTACGAACCCGGCCACCGGGCCTTCCTCGACGTGTGAGGATATCGCCCTATACCGCTGGCTTGTCTAGGTTCTCGAGCTCCAGGAGGTGCTCCTCCGTCAGGTAGCGGCCGAGCTTCTCGGGCGGGAGACGGCTGCGAACCGCCAACGCGAAGACGGCAATTGCGAACACCGTGATGACGAGTGCATCCCACCCGAAGGACAGCACTCCAGTGCCACCGAAGGCGCCGAGATAGGAGATGACGCCGATGCCGAGCAGGTACGGGATCAGCCACAGCGCCTCGCCGTAGTCCATCTCCGGCCGCCCGGGTCGCAGTGCGTTCCACGCGAGGACCGCCGCGCCGATCAGCAGGCAGATGCCGAGCCGCACGATGGTATCCCAGCCGCTCCAGTAGACGACGAGCGTCGAGATCACGAACGCCGCCGCCGCGATCACATGGACGGCCGGCAGCCGGAAGGGTCGCCGGCGGGCGGGCAGCAGGGAGCGAAGCGCGACGACGGCGATCGGCCCGACGACGAACGACAGCACGATGCACGAGCTGTTGAGCGCCACCACCTCGTCGAACGGCAGCGCGGCGAAGACGATCACCGCCACGACGAGGTTGAGGATCAGCCCGGCGAGCGGAACGCCGTGCCTGGACAGCGTGCCGACGATGCGCGGGAACAGGCCGCCTTCGGCGAGTGCGAAGGCGATGCGGGCGTTCGAGCCGGTCGCCACCAGGCCGCCGCCGAACGGGCCGACCACGGCGCCGACGTTGAGCAGGCTGACGAGCCAGAGCATGCCGAGCGCCGAGGCGACCGCGCCGACCGGCCCGGTGTCGCCCGGCAGCGCGAGCTTCGCCCAGCCGTCGACGGTGGCGCCGGGCTCCAGCGCGCCGATAAAGGCGAGCTGGATGCCGCCGTAGACGCCGAAGCAGATGAGGATCGACAGCATCAACGCCATCGGCACCGTGAAGCCGGGGTTCTTCGCCTCTCCCGCCATGTCCACGGCGTGGCGGAAGCCGATGTAGGAGAAGATCACGCCGCCGGTGGAAATCGCCGCCAGCACGCCCTGCAGGCCGAATGGCGCGAATGAGCCGCCGGCCGTGAAGTTCGCGGTCTCGAAGCGTGACGCGACCAGCGTCACCACGATGACCACGGGGATGGCGATCTTCACCCAGGTGACCGCCGAGTTGACGGTGGCGAAGAACTTCACGCCGAACGCGTTGATGACGGTGAACAGCACGAGCATGGCGCTCGCCACGGCGATTCCCGCCCACGACAGCGATCCGGAGCCCGGGCTCGTGTAGAGCCAGCCGGAATGGGGTTCGAGGTAGCGCAGCATCGCCTCGACCTCGATCGGCGCCGTCGTATTGTAGCCGACCCAGGCCGTCCACCCCATCGCCAGCGAGACGACGTTGCCGTGGCTGAACAGCGGCACGCGCGCGATACCGCCGGGCACCGGCAGCATCGCGGAGATCTCCGCGAACGTGATCGCGATCAGGAACATCGCAAGCCCGCCGAGCATCCACGCGACCATCGCCGCCGGCCCGGCGAGTTGCGCCGCGAGCAGCGGCGCGAACAGCCAGCCGGAGCCAATGATGCCGCTCACGGCAATGAACGTCAGGCCGACGAGGCCGATCGAGCGATGCATCCGCACGGCAGTGTCCCCACGCCACAGTCGATGGCGGTCGGAGCGCCCCGAGAATCGCCTCCTGCACCGCCAGAATGGACGCTAGGGACAGCGTGCTCCGATGGCTACCGCCGATGCACGCGCCGATGGCGACGGCGTGCCGCTGGCGCCGCCCCTGCCCGCGGGGCGACAGCCGCCACGTCCTCGGCTATGCAAGGCGTCGATGATTCCGATGATCACGACCACAGAAGAGCTCGCCGACGTCTGCGCCCGCCTTGCGGCGGCGGAGTTCGTCGCCGTCGACACCGAGTTCATGCGGGAGACGACGTTCTGGCCGAGGCTATGCCTCGTCCAGCTCGCCAGCCCCGACGACGCGGTGATCGTCGATGCGATGGCGCCCGAGCTCGACCTCGCCCCCTTTCTCGAGCTGATGCGCAACCGCTCGGTGCTGAAGGTCTTCCACGCCGGCCGGCAGGACATCGAGATCGTCTATCACCGCGGCGGGTTCGTGCCGGAGCCGATCTTCGACACGCAGATCGCCGCGATGGTGTGCGGCTTCGGCGATTCGATCGCCTACGACCAGCTCGTCGCCCGCACCACCGGCGGCCGCATCGACAAGACGCACCGCTTCACCGACTGGTCGCGGCGCCCGCTCTCCGACCTGCAGCTCGACTACGCGCTCGCCGACGTCACCCACCTGCGCGACGTCTACCGCCACCTGACGGCCTCGCTGGAGAAGAGCGGTCGCATCGGCTGGGTGGCGGAGGAGATGGCGGTGCTCACCTCGCCCACCACCTACCGTGTCGATCCCGAGACGGCGTGGGGGCGCTTCAAGGCGCGGCCGAAGTCGCCCGAGGAGTTTGCGGTGCTGCAGGCGGTCGCCGGCTGGCGCGAGCGGGAGGCGCAGACGCGCGACGTGCCGCGCAGCCGCGTCTTGAAGGACGATGCGGTGACGGAGGTCGCCTCGCGGCGCCCGCGCACGGCCGAGCAGCTCGCGGGTTTGCGGACCGTCCCGAAGGGCTTCGAGCGGTCGCGCTCGGGCAGTGAGCTGGTGGCCCTCGTCAATCGCGCGCTGGAGGCGCCGTTGCCGGAGCTGCCGCCCGTCGACGCGGAGCGGCCGAGCGGCAACGGCGGCGCTTCCGGCGAGCTCCTGAAGGTGCTTCTGAAGATGGTCGCCGAGCGCCACGGCGTCGCAGCCAAGGTGATCGCCACCGCCGACGATCTGGATCGCATCGCCTGCGACGATCAGGCGTCGGTGCCGGCGCTCGCCGGCTGGCGCCGCGACCTGTTCGGCGAGCCGGCGCTCGCGCTGAAGCGCGGGCAGATGGCACTCGCGATGAACGGTGGCCGTGTGGTGATGCTCGAACGCACCGGCGCGGAAGGGACCGAACTTTCCGCCGCACCGGCGACCGCGCCGTCGAAGCGGCGCAAGCGTCGCCGGCGCAAGACCGAATCCGGCGGTGAGGCTGGCGCCGGCGGCGAGGCGGGCGACCGCGGCGCCCCGGCAGCGGACGGACCCGCTAGCGGCGACGCCTGAGCCGTCGCCTCGACGATCGCGGCCAGCCTGCGCGACCTACTTGGCGCGGACGGCGGCGACGGCGACGAACTGGCCGGACTTCTTGTCCGACAGAAGGCCGGTAAACGCCGTCTGGTCGAAGGTCATGTAGGCCGTCAGGTCGTTCTTGACGGTCTCCTTGCCGGCCGTCACCGTCAGGTCGGCCGTCACGCCGCACTTGTTGTCGACGACCAGCTTGCCTTTCAGCGTCGCCACTTCCTTGTTGGTCTTCTTCTCGACGCAGGACGACTTGGTGATCTGGCGATTGTTGTCGACCGTGAAGGTGCACTGCATCGCCGTTTCGACGAAGAACACCATCGACCAGCCGCCGACGGCGTCCTTCGACGTGCACTTGTACTTCTGCTGGGCGGGTTCGATCTCGGATGCTTGCTGCGCATGGGCGGTTACGGCAAAGGCGACGCTGGCCGACGCGGCGAGAATGATGAGAGAGCGCATGGTGTCTGCTCCTGAAACGTCTGCCCCGAGCCGGGGCCTGGTCCTCGCAAGGGCGGAAGGAGCCCGTTTCGCCCGCCTAGGGCGGGTCGCCGCGGGCGATCGGCGTCACTTCATGCGGATCGCCTGCACGACGTCGAATTCGCCCTGCTTGCCGCTCAGCACGCCGACGAAGCTCGTCGCCGCCGCGTCCATGTAGAACTCGACGTCGCCGCTCTCCGCCTTGCCGCTCGTCGGATTGAACGTCATCGACCCGGTGATCGAACAGTGCTTCGAAATCGACAGCTTGCCGCTCAGATCCCCGATGATGTTGTCGAGCTTCTTCTGATAGCAGGCAGACGTGCTGATCTTGCCGTTCTTGTCGATCGAGGCATCGCAGTAGTTCGGCTTGTCGCCGTTGTAGAGGATGATCATCCAGTCGGCGGCAAGGTACTTGTCCTTGCACTTGTAGCCTTTCTGGGCCTCGATGTCCTGGGCGGCGGCTGGAACGGCCACAAGAGCGGCGAGTGCCGCGGCGGCCAGAATAGAATTGCGGAGCGACATGACCGATTCCTTGTCGAATGAAGCGAGACCCTGGACGCGACGGCGATAATCGCCGACGCTCACTGTTCCATGCGAACGGCGCTGAAGGTGCCGAACTCGCCCTTGCTCGACCCCGACGAATCAACCAGCGCACCAATGATGGTCGTCTGACTCTTCGTCATGTTCGCTTGTATATCCGCCTTCAACGTGAAGTCCTGTGCTGAGATCTTCAGGTTTCCACTGACTTCACAGTTGTTGTTTACCCCCATTGATCCGGACGCCGTCATCTTCGTCTTGTCGCCGGACGCGAAGCAATCGCCGCTGACTTTATCGCTGTTGTTGACCGAAAGCTTGCAGTAGAGCGGGTCGCCGTTGGTCGAGACGAGCATCCAATCGTAGCGAGCCGCCTTGCCCGAGCACTTGAATTTGCCGTTCTCGCGATTGGCTTCGATGTCGGCCTGCGCTGTGGCGGCGCCGGCACAGGCGAGCAATCCGGCCACGACGGCCGTGGTCAGTTTGGCATGCATGCAGTTTCTCCCAGCTTTGTTTCCTTGGCGCCCCGAATCCGATGGAGGGCCTCCCGCGCAACGCTAGCCAGAGCAGGCCGGTGTAACAATGACGTGAAGCGGATTCGCACAACAGCGGCGGAAGCCGTCCCGTGTCGGACATGCTCCCGACTTCCGGTCGGAGCCGATCAATCGATGATGACGCTGCTGCCGAGGCCCCCGAGGCGGGCCAACTGGTCGAGCCGCTTGCGCACCACCTCGCCGTCGAGTGCGGCGCACTCGGCGGGAAGTCGGAGCACCAGCCGGTCGCCCGCCACGGAGACACTGGTGCGCGGCAGCACGCCCGGTGCCGAGGCGGCGAGCACGTAGGCGAGCCGCAGCACCGCCCCGAGGCAGCGCGCGCGATCCTTGATGCGGGTGGTGGCGAGCTCGCGCAGGCGCGGCGACAAGGCGTCGTCGACCAGGCCGAAGTGTCGGTAGTAGACGGCAAGCGCCAAGTAGGCGCGGCCGTGATGGTCGACGCCGATGAACGACGCATTCGAGATGATCGCGACGCTCTGCTCGCCGCGATAGTCGGGGTGGGCGCGCCAGCCGATGTCGGAGAGCAGGCAGGCGGCGATGCGCAGGCGCCGTTCGTCCGCCGTCTCTTCGATGCCGAGCAGCTCGAAGACGCTCCCGGAGAACGGACCGAGCTCGGCGACCATGCGCGGCGAGCGCGAGCGCAGGAACGACAGCTCCTCGCACGCCGAGATCAGCGGATCGGCGGCGCGCTCCGCCTCCGGCAGCCGCTCGTAGAGCAGGCCCTCGCGCAGGCCGAGCGCCGACAGCACCACCGCGCGCGGCTTGGCGGTGCGGATGATCTGCGCCATCACCACGGCGCCATAGGGCAGCAGCGCCCGCCGTTGCCGCGACACCACGTCGATGGAATCGAGCGCATCGACGTTGCCGCGTGCGACCGTGCGGCAGAACTCCAGCGCCTCGCCGGCCTGGATCGTGTACTGGTGCATGACGTGCAGCGGGTAGCCCGTCTGGAACATGTGCAGACGGGCGAGCGACCGCCACGTGCCGCCGATCGCGTAGAAGTCCCTGCCCTCGCCGCCAGCGAGCAGCGGGTCGGAGGCGAGCAGGTCGGAGGCGAGCTTCTCCGCTTTCCGCAGCGACGAATCCGCCGCCTCCTGCAGCCGCAATCCGCCGAGCGGAAACGTCTGGCCGCCGCCGATCTCGCCGCCGCGCACGTCGACGATCTCGAGGCTGCCGCCACCGAGGTCGCCAGCGATGCCGTTCGGATCATGGATGCCCGAGGCGACGCCGAGCGCGGCATAGCGCGCTTCGCTCGCCCCCGACAGCACCGTCACCGGCGCGCGGCAGATCCGCTCGACCTCGGCGATGAAGGCCGGACCGTTCTCGGCGTCGCGCGAGGCGGCGGTGGCGAGCACGTCGAAGGAGCGCACCCCGAGTTGGTCTGCGATCTGTCGGAATCGGCCAAGCGCCACCAGCGCCTGCTCGGTCGCCTGGTCGATCAGGCGCCCCGTCTTGGCGATGCCGCGGCCGAGGCCGGCCAGCACCTTCTCGTTGAAGACGACCGTCGGGGAGCGGGCGAGCCGCTCGTAGACGACCAGTCGGACCGAATTCGATCCGATGTCGACGACGGCGATCGGACCGTTGCCGGGGAGCCGGCCGGGCGCCGGCTCCGCCGTCGGTCGCCGCTCCGGCTGGGCGTCAGCTGCCACGCCGCTTCGCGAACGGCTTGGGCGAGTCGGTGTGGAGGGATTTGCCACGACCGGACAACGACGGGTTGTTCATGAAGTACTGCTGGGCATTGAAAGGCTCCTCGCCCGGAGACGGGTGGATACGCCGATGCCCGCCATCCGACAAGAGCTGCCAGCTCTGCTCGTTGTCGGTGAGGTTCGCGACCATGATCTGGTCGAGGATCTGGGCGTGCACGGTCGGGTTCTCGATCGGCACCAGCGCCTCGACCCGGCGGTCGAGATTGCGCTGCATCATGTCGGCGGAGCCGATGTAGACGGAGGCGAGCGGCGACGGCAGGCCGTGGCCGTTGCCGAAGCAGAAGATGCGGCTGTGCTCCAGGAAGCGGCCGACGATCGACTTGACGCGGATGTTCTCCGACAGGCCCGGCACGCCCGGGCGCAGGCAGCAGATGCCACGAATGACGATGTCGATCTGCACGCCCGCCTCGCTCGCGTCGTAGAGCGCGTCGATGATTTGCGGATCGACGAGCGAGTTCATCTTCAGCCAGATCTGCGCCGGCCGGCCGGCCTCCGCGTGTGCGATCTCGCCGTCGATGTGCTCGAGGATGCGCTTGCGCAGCGACAGTGGCGAAACCGCGAGCTTGGTCTCTTCGGTCGGTCGCGCGTAGCCGGTGATGTAGTTGAAGATGCGCGCGACGTCCTGCGCGATCACATCGTCACAGGTGAAGAACGACAGGTCGGTGTAGATGCGCGCCGTGATCGGGTGGTAGTTGCCGGTGCCGAGGTGGCAGTAGGTGACGAGGTTGCCACCCTCCCGGCGCACCACCATCGAAAGCTTGGCGTGCGTCTTCAGCTCGATGAAGCCGAACACCACCTGCGCGCCGGCGCGCTCGAGGTCGCGCGCCCAGCGGATGTTCGCCTCCTCGTCGAAGCGCGCCTTCAACTCGACCAGCGCCGTCACCGACTTGCCGGCCTCCGCCGCCTCGGCGAGCGCCTTGACGATCGGCGAGTCCTTCGAGGTGCGGTAGAGCGTCTGCTTGATCGCCACGACGTCGGGATCGCGCGCCGCCTGGGCGAGGAACTGCACGACGACGTCGAAGGACTCGTACGGGTGGTGGACGACGAGGTCCTTGGCGCGGATTGCTTCGAAACAATCGCCGCCATGTTCGCGAATGCGCTCGGGGAACCGCGGTGTGTAGGGCACGAACTTGAGTTCCGGGCGGTCGAGGCCAACCAGTTGCGCGAGGTCCTTCAGGGCGAGCGACCCGTCGACGAGGAAGATTTCGTCGTCCAGCACGCCGAGCGCCGAGGCGACGAAGCGGCGCAGCGGCTCCGGCGTGGTGTGTTCGATCTCCAGCCGGATCACCGAACCGCGGCGCCGCCGCTTCAGCGCCGTCTCAAACAGCCGCACGAGGTCTTCCGCCTCTTCCTCGATTTCGAGATCGGAATCGCGGATGACACGGAAGGCGCCCTCGCCGCGCACCTGATAGTTCGGGAATAGCCGCCCGATGAACAGCCCGATCGTCGCCTCCAGCGAGATGAACCGGGCCCCCCCGGGCGGGTCGCCGGGACGGTCGGGAAGGCGGACGTAGCGGTCGACCTGCGCCGGCACGCGGATCAACGCGATCATCCGTTCGCCTTCCGGCGCGGCGAGTTCGACGACCAGCGTGAAGCCGAGGTTGGGTATGAACGGGAACGGGTGGGCCGGGTCGATGGCGAGCGGCGTCAGCACCGGAAAGATGTGGCTGAGATAGAAGCGTTCGAGCCAGGTCCGCTCCGCGTCGGCGAGGTCGCCCGGCTCGACCAGCCAGATGTTCACCCCGGCGAGCGCACCGCGCAGCGTCCGCCACTCCTGTTGCTGGGCCGCCTGCAGCTTGCCGACCGCCTCGGCGATGCGCACGAGTTGCTCGTTCGGCGTCAGGCCGTCGTCCGAGCGCGTTTCGATGCCGATGCGCTGCTGGCCGCGCAGGCCGGCGACGCGCACCATGAAGAACTCGTCGAGATTGTTGGCCGAGATCGACAGGAAGCGCAGCCGCTCGAGCAGCGGGTGGCGCGTGTTTGCCGCCTCTTCCAGCACGCGGCGGTTGAACTGCAACCAGGAGATCTCCCGATTGACGAACCGCGTCGGCAGGTCCCGCAGATCAGGGGTCGGCTCCTCCGTGCCGCTCGACACGGCCTCCGCCACAACCTGATCCATCTTGCGCCTCCTCCCACCACTGCGCGGACTTATACGGGAAGTGTGAAGGATTTTTGCGGGTTTGCCTCGCCCGGATCGCTTCACGGCGCGTCCTCGTCCATGCGGTCCAGCACCTCGGCGGCGAGCGCCCGCGTCGGCGCGCGCTTGCCGGCGAGCGCTGCGGCATCGAACGCCGCGGCAAAGGCGTTGGCGGCGGCGAGGGAGCGCTCCATCCGACGCAGCGCGAAGTCGATGACGCTGCGATCCACCGCGATCTGGCGGTCGGCGAGGAGCTTGACGAGCACCTGTGCGAGCAGCCCGTCGTCCGGCTCGGCGATCGTCACCTGCGTGGCGGTGCGCAGGCGCGAGGCTAGGTCGGGCACGGCGGTCGACCACTCCGCGGGCGGCACCGTCGCCGTCATCAGTACGAAGCGCCCCCGTTCGCGCATTGCGTTGAGCAGATGCAGCAGCGCGGTGTCGCGATCGCGATTGCGGTCGATGTCTTCGACCACGACGTTGCCGGCCTCGGCGAGAGCCAGCGGATCGCCTGCGGCGACGGTGCGAAGGGTGAGGATCGACGCCGCGGCACGCTCCGCCCAGGCCGATGCGAGATGGCTCTTGCCACAACCGTGCGGGCCGACGACGAGTGCAGTCGGCGCAGCCCAGTCCGGCCAACGGTCCACAAGCGCGGCGGCGGCGGCATTGGCCGCGCCGACGATGAAGTCCTCGCGTCCGTGCGCGGCTGGAAGCGCCAGCGAGAGCGGCAGCTGCGGGCCGGAGCCGGACACCGCCCTACCCGGCCCCTGGCCTCGGCCCGCCCGTGTAGAACGGGCTCGCGAGGTAGCGTCCGATGGCGAAGCGGGCGAGCACGCCGACGGCGGCGGCGGCCGGCACCGCGATCAGCAGGCCGACGAAACCGAAGATCGCGCCGAAGGCAAACAGCGCGAACATCAGCCAGACCGGGTGCAACCCGACGTTCTCGCCGATCAATTTCGGCTGCAGGATGTTTCCCTCGAGGAATTGCCCGACCGCAAACACCGCGGCGACCGCGGCGATCAGCGGCCATTCCGGCCAGAATTGTGCGACCGCGAGGCCGAGCGAGAGGATCAGGCCGATCGTCGCCCCGACATAGGGGATGAAGCTGATGAAGCCGATGATGATGCCGATCAACAGCCCGAAGCTGAGGCCGACGACGCTGAGGCCGATCGCGTAGTAGGCACCGAGGATGAGGCAGACGGAGACTTGTCCGCGGATGAAGCCGGAGACGCCCTGGTCCATCTCGTGGGCGAGCTGGCGAACCGTGGCGACGCTGCGTCGCGGCACCCAGCTGTCGATCGCCGCCACCATGCGATCCCAGTCGAGCAGCATGTAGAATGCCACCACCGGCGTCACGACCAGCAGCGCCAGCACCGACATCAGTGCCTGCCCGCCGCTCCAGATCGACGTCAGCATCGTGCCCATCCACTGCGCACCCTGCGTCAGCAGTCCGCCGAGCGACGACTTCAGGTCGGACGTGCTCATGCCGAGCAGGGCCGGCGTCTCGCCGGCGCCGTCGATCTGCCGGGCAACGAACTCCTGTAGCGTCGTGACGTAGCCCGGCAGGCTCTGCAGCAGCGCCGCCAACTGGTGACCGAGCAGCGGCAGCACCAGGATCAGCACGAGCACGAAGATGACGACGAAGGTCGCGAGGATGATCAGGGCCGCGAGCAGACGGTTGATGCCGAGCCGCACGATGCGGTCAGCGACCGGATCGAGGAGATAGGCGAGGATCATGCCCGCCACGAAAGGCAGCAGGATGCCGCTGAAGACGTAGAGGAACAGCAGGAAGCCGACGAGCGCCGCGACCCAGAAGCCGATCTGCCGGCCGACGCTCACGGACGGGTTACTCCATCTTGTCCGGCGCCGGCGGACGGCGGAGGTCCGGACGTCATGTGGGCCATCCACTCGACCAGATAGGCGGCGGCGGAAGCCACGGTCAAGCCGGCGACCGCGATCATCAGCAGCAGCGACACGCCGGCAATGTCGAGATCGAAGGCCGCTGCCGCCAGCACGACGGCGGCGAGCACGATCTGCACGAGTGTGTTCGCCTTGCTGACCGGGATCGGCCGCACCCGCACCGGGCGCCGCAGCACGACGGCGAGCATCACCGCTCCGACGATCAACAGGTCACGGGCAACGACCAGCGTCGTCAGCCAGACCGGCAACTGGCCGACGATCGCCAGGGACACATAGATCGACACCAGCAGCGCCTTGTCGGCGATCGGGTCGAGGTAGGCGCCGAGTTCCGTCTCGAGATGGAAGCGCTTCGCCAGGAAGCCGTCGATGGCGTCCGAGATGCCGGCGGCGATGAAGAGGCCGAAGGCGATTCCCGCCTCCCCGGTGGCGATCGCCCAGACGACCACCGGCACGGCGAACAGCCGCGCCAGCGTGATCATGTTGGGCAGCAGATGGAACCACGTCTTCAAGCGCTGCCGTCTCCATCGGCGTACCCGCACCGCATACCGCCGCGCCCTGTGCTCCGCCATTGCAGAGATGGCGACGGTACGGGCCGTCGCCAAGCCGGATCGGCGAACGGGCTCCTCTCGCGACATTCACCGCCGCCGGCTTGCCACGGGGACGCGCGATGCGCCATAGCATCCGGCGCCGGCCGACGGAATGCGCCTCCCCGCTCCGTGCGGCCCGCCTGCGCGGGAGCCCCCATGAGCGAGCCGGCCTCTCCGAAGCCCTTCACCTATGCCGCCGCCGGCGTCGACATCGACCGCGGCGACGCGCTGGTGCGGGCGATCGCGCCGCTGGTGCGCCGCACGGCTCGCCCCGGCGCCGACGCGGCGATCGGCGGCTTCGGCGGCGTCTTCGACCTCAAGGCGACCGGCTACCGCGACCCGCTGCTGGTCGCCGCCACCGACGGCGTCGGCACCAAACTGCGCGTCGCGCTGGAAGCGGGCGTGCACGACACGGTCGGCATCGACCTCGTGGCGATGTGCGTCAACGACCTCGTCGTGCAGGGCGCAGAGCCCCTGATGTTCCTCGACTATTACGCCACCGGCCGGCTCGACGTGGAGGTCGCGACCGCCGTGGTTGCCGGCATCGTCGAGGGTTGTCGCCAGGCCGGCGCCGCCCTCGTCGGCGGTGAGACCGCGGAGATGCCCGGCCATTACAGCGACGGCGACTACGACCTCGCTGGCTTCGCCGTCGGCGCTGTCGAGCGCGACCGCCTGCTGCCGCGCGCCGACGTCGCGGCCGGCGACGTGGTGCTCGGGCTCGCCTCCTCCGGCGTCCACTCGAACGGCTACTCGCTGGTGCGTCGCATCGTCGAGACCGACCGCATCAGTTACGGCGACCCCTGCCCGTTCCAGGCCGAGACGACGCTCGGCCGCGCCCTGCTGGCGCCGACGCGCATCTACGTGAAGCCGCTGCTTTCCGCCTTCGCCGCCACCGACGGCATCAAGGCGCTCGCCCACATCACTGGTGGCGGCCTCGTCGACAACATCCCGCGGGTGCTGCCGGCGACGCTGGCCGCCCGCATCGACCTCGACGTCATCGCGCCGCCGCCGGTGTTCGGCTGGCTCGCCCGCGACGGTCGCATCGCCGAGGCGGAGATGGTGCGCACCTTCAACTGCGGCGTCGGCATGGTGGTGGTCTGCACGCCGGCCGCCGCCGACGCCGTCTTCACGACGCTGGAGGCCGCCGGCGAGACGGTGATGCGGCTCGGCACGATCGTGCCGCGCGGCGACCGTGCCGTCGTCTTCGACGGTCGCCTGTCGCTGTGAGCACGCCCGCCCGCAAGCGGACCGCGGTGCTCGTCTCCGGTGGCGGCAGCAACATGGCGGCGCTGATCGCCGCCGCGCGCGACCCGGCGTATCCGGCCGAGATCGTGCGGGTGATCAGCAACCGGCCGGACGCTGGCGCCCTCGCCAAGGCGGCGGCCGCCGACATCGAGACCGTGATCATCGATCACAGATCATATTCCGACCGGCAGACATTCGACGCCGCCGTCGACGCGGCGCTCGTGGCGGCCGAGACGGACATCGTCTGCCTCGCCGGCTTCATGCGGCTGCTGACGCCCGCCTTCGTCGAGAAGTGGCGCGACCGGATGATCAACATCCACCCGTCGCTGCTGCCCTCCTTCAAGGGCCTGCACACGCACGCCCGGGCGCTGGAGGCCGGCGTGCGGCTGCACGGCTGCACCGTGCATTTCGTGCGCGCCGAGATGGACGTCGGGCCGATCATCGTGCAGGCCGCCGTGCCGGTGCTGAATGCCGACACGCCCGACACGCTCGCAGCCCGCGTACTGGCAGCGGAGCACGTGATCTACCCGCGCGGGCTCGCGCTGGTGGCCAGTGGACGCGCAGTGGTGCGCGACGAGCGCGTCACCGTCGACGGCGGCGCCGACGCGCCGCCCGCGCTGATCTGGCCGGGCTGAGCCCGGACCCTGACTTTGGATAGGCTGAGAGGCCGACCCGGCTCAGACCCGACCTGGTTCGGGCCCGACGCGGCTCAGACCTGCGCCAGCCTGAGAGGCGATCAGACCCCGCAGCTCGACAGCGCCGCCAGCACGGCGTTGCGGGCCGGCCCGACCAGCGGCCGGGTGTAGGACACCGAGGCCATCTCCTCCGGCTTCAGCTCCTTGAACACCTTGTTGGTGGCGCACTGGCAGCGGCGCACCGCCGTCTCGCGCACCTCGACCATCTCCGGCCGCCGCCAGATCTCGATGATGCAGGCGTCGGTGAGCTGGCGCTTCAGCCCGTCGGTTCCCATCGGCGCCGCCTCCTGCGCCGTCACCGCCGACACCGCGGCGAGCGCCGCTCCCAGAACCATCCCGAAAACCACTCGCGTCATGACCCACCTGCAGAGACGCCCGCCCGGACCTGCCGCGGCGGCGCGTCGTCCCTTTCGATCCATACCCGGTTGTCGTGAAAAGCCGCGCCACCGAACGGGGCCACCGGGTCAGCGCCGGTCAGCACGTTGATGCCCTCGCCGTCGAGGAACGACGCGTTCGGCCATAGCCCTTCCGAGACGACCACGCCACGCTTCAGCCCGTCGAACAGCGCGACGTGCAGCCGCACCTCGCCGCGGCCGTTGCCGATGCGGGCGACGGCGCCCTCATCGACGCCGAGCCCCGCTGCATCTGCCGGATGCATCATCAGCGTCGGCCGCTTCTCGCGGGCGAGCGAGGATTGGGTCTCGTTGAAGGTCGAGTTGAGGAAGGAGCGCGCCGGCGCCGTGACGAGGCGGAACGGCTCGGCCTCCGTCGCCTCCTCCACCACCGGCCAGTAGTCCGGCAGCGACGGCGCCTCCGCCCAGGGGCCCATCGCTCCGGCGTTGGCGAACGGCACGGAGGTCCAGTCCGGCCGGAAGCGGAACTTGCCGTCGGGATAGGCGAAGCCGTCGAGATAGTGAGCGGTCCGGAAATCCGGCTGCAGGTCGCGCCAGCGGCCGGCCTCCAGATCGTCGACGGTGCCGTAGCCCGACGCCTGCAGCATCCAGTCGACGTGCTCGCGCGGGCTCATGGCGAAGCCCGGGTGCTCGGCGCCGAGGCGGCGGGCGAGCTCCACCTGCACGTAGTGGTTCTCCCGGCACTGGCCTGGTGGCTCTACCAGTTTCGGCCCGTAGAGCAGGTACTGGTGGCCACCGCCCCGGTAGATGTCGTCGTGCTCGGTGAACATCGTCGCCGGCAGCACGACGTCGGCCATCCGCGCCGTCTCCGTCATGAACTGCTCGTGCACGGCGAGGAACAGGTCGTCGCGCGCGAACCCTGCCGCCACCTTGCGCTGCTCCGGGCAGACGGCGGCGGGATTGGTGTTCTGCACGATCATCGCCGTCACCGGCGGCCCACCAAGGAGCGCGTCAGCCTCGCCGACCAGCACCGACCCGAGGCGGGACTGGTCGAGCCGGCGCGTCGCCGGGTCGACGACGTCGAGCCCCTCGATCATCGTCTTGTCAAGCCGGTAGATCGCGCCGTTGTTGTGGAAGGCGCCGCCGCCCTCGTGCTGCCAGAGGCCGGCGACGGTGGCGATCGAGCTGGCCGCGTGCATCGAGACGACGCCGTTGCGCGAGCGGGTGAAGCCGTAGCCGAGTCGCAGGAAGCTCCGCGGTGTCGTGCCGATCAGCCGCGCGAAGGTCTCGATCTCTTCGACCGACAGCCCGGTGATCGCCGATGCCCACTCGGGCGTCCGCGACTTCAGGTGGCTCTCGAGCTCCGCCGGGCAATCCGCGTATTTTGAAAGATATTCCCGGTCGGCAAAGCCGTCGCGGAAGAGCACGTGCATGACGGCGCAGGCGAGTGCGGCGTCGGTGCCGGGCTTGAGGATCAGCGCCAGATCCGCCTGGTCGGCGGTGGCATTCTGGTAGACGTCGACGACGACGATCTTGGCGCCGCGCGTCTTCCGCGCCTTCACCGCGTGCGTCATCACGTTGACCTGGGTGGCGACCGCGTTGGTGCCCCAGATGACGACGAGGTCGGCCACTGCCATCTCGCGCGGATCTGGTCCGGCGAGCCTACCAGTGCCGGCGATGTAGCCGCCCCAGGCGGGGTTGACGCAGATCGTCTGGAAGGTGCGCGAGTAGCGCTTGGCGTGGGTCAGCCGGTTGAGGCCGTCGCGCTGCGCGAGCCCCATCGTGCCGGCGTAGAAGTAGGGCCACACCGATTGCGCCCCGAAGCGCGTCTCGGCCTCGAAGAACGCTTCCGCCACGCGGTCGAGCGCCGCCTCCCACGAGGTCGGCTCGAAGCGGCCGGAGCCCTTGGGGCCGACGCGGCCGAGCGGATGCAGCAGGCGGTCGGGATGGTTCGCCCGCTCGGCGTAGCGCGCGACCTTCGCGCAGATGACGCCGGCCGTGTAGTCGTTGTCCGGCGCGCCGCGGACGCGGCCGATGCGGCCGTCGCCGCGCACCTCCACCTCGAGCGCGCACGTCGACGGGCAGTCGTGCGGACAGGCGGAGGCGCGGACGATGACGGCTTCGGCGTTCATGCCGGATCCTCGGGCGGGCCTGCGCGGCGGGAGGGGCGCGGCAGGACGGCTGGCCCGTTGACATTAGACCTCGCCCAAGGCGCGGCAAGCACTCGCCGCAATCCTTGTCGCCCGCTTCCCGGTGGGCGCGCCGTTCGTGGCCGGAAAGTCACATCCGCAAGGCCGGATACGAGAGAGGCCGGCCCCCGGGGCCGGCCTCCAGCATCTTCGAAGCCGGCGTTAGCCTCAGCCGGTGATCTCGCTCTCGGAGAAGAAGAAGGCGATCTCCTGCTTGGCCGTCTCCGGGGCGTCGGAGCCGTGGGCGGAGTTCTCGCCGATCGACACGGCGAAGTCCTTGCGGATGGTGCCGGCGTCGGCCTTCTTCGGGTCGGTGGCGCCCATCACTTCGCGGTTCTTCAGGATGGCGTTCTCGCCCTCCAGCACCTGCACGACCACCGGGCCGGCGGTCATCGTCTCGACGAGCTCGCCGAAGAACGGCCGCTCGCGATGCACGCCGTAGAAGGCCTCGGCCTGGGCGCGGGTGATCAGGATGCGCTTCTGGGCGACGACGCGCAGGCCGGCCGACTCCAGACGGTCGACGATCTTGCCGGTGAGGTTGCGCCGGGTGGCGTCCGGCTTGATCATCGAGAAGGTGCGTTCGATCGCCATGTCTACGGGCTCCGGTCGTTTCTGGCCGCCAATGCGGGGGAAATTGCGGGCGGACGTATAGCCGCCGCCCGCCGGGGCGACAAGGGCGGCCCCCCGGCCCCGCCTTCCGGCTGGCCGCGGGTCGGTCAGGCCGCGGCGGCGCGCCGGCCGACGCCCTCGTAGAGGTCGAGGCAGCGCTCGAACCAAGCGTGCACCGGGTCCCCCTCGGCGAGGATCGCGACCGGGCTCGTGATGCGCGCCCACTGCAGCGTGCCGAAGACGATGTAATCGGGCATCAGCGGCGACGGACCGCCGAGGAACGGCTGCAAAGCGAGCGTCGCCCTGAGCGGCTCCAGCGCCGCACGCACTGCCTCCACCCGCGCCGCCGACTTGTCCTCGAGCGCTTCGAGCGTGGTGGAGAAGCGCCGTTCGCGGGTCTCGCGGAAGTAGCCCTGGTCGGCCGGCTCGAGGCGGTCGTGGATGTCACGGATGACGATCTTGAGCACGCCGGCATGAAGCTGCGTCACCGCCCAGCGGTCGACGAAGCGCGCCGCCGCGCGTCCGCCCGGCCCGCCATAGAGGCTCGGCCGGCCGTGATAGGTGTCCTCCAGATAGTCGGCGATGGCGAGGCTGTCGGCGACGATGGTGCCGCCGTCGTCGAGAATCGGCACCGTCTTGAAGCGCCCCCCGAGCACGCCGGGGATGCCGGTGAACGGCACGGCATGCGTCTCGAAAGCGAGGCCCTTGTGGGCGAGCGCCAGCTTCACCCGCCAGCAATAGGGCGAGAAGCGGCGGTCGTCGGTGCCGCAGAGATCGTAGAGGACGCGGGCGTGCGAGACGGTCATGCGGATCTTCCCCAGCGCGGTTCGGCGCTTGCTCTGCGCCAAAAGTATGTCAGTATCACTGACCTATAAGCCAGTCCACCGGCGGCCGCCCACCATAGCGGTTCGCCTGCGGCGGCGAAGACGGGAGATGACGATGGACGGGACCCTTTTCCCCATGCTCGCCCGCTACAACGCCTGGGCCAACCAGCGCCTCTACGAGGCGGCCGGGGCGCTCGACGACTACGCGCTGCGGATGGACTGCGAGGCCTTCTTCGGCTCCGTCCACCGCACCCTCAACCACCTCATTACCGCCGACCGCATCTGGATGCGCCGCTTCACCGGCGAGGGTCCGTCGCCGCGGGCGCTGAACGAGGTGCCCTACGAGGCGTTCGCTGACCTCGCCACCGCCCGCCGCACCGAGGACGCCCGCATCATCGCCTGGGTGGAAGGCCTCACGCCTGCCGAGCTCGCCGGCCGCTTCCGCTACCAGCCGATCACCAAGCCCGTGCCCGTGGAACAACCCCTCGCTCCGGCGGTGCTGCACTTCTTCAACCACCAGACCCACCACAGGGGCCAGTGCCACGCGATGCTGACCCGGCTCGTGGGCAAGGCACCGGAGCTGGATCTGATCATGTTCCAGCGGGAGAGCGGGATGGGGATGTAGTTTGGGGCGAGACGAGGGCGAGGCGCCCCTCGCGTCAGGGTCTCGCAACCCCCCTATTCTTGGTCATCCCAGGCCTTGTGCCTGGGATCCATACTTCGCCCAGTGATCAGCGCCAAAGAGGAACTGTGTCATTCGCGGATACGAATGGATCCCAGGCACAAGACCTGGGATGACGACACGCAATAGCGATTGTGCCATCGGGAAGGCCGGAATTGGTCCCCTCGTTCGCTCTGGGTCGGCTCTATGCGAGGCGGTCGGCGATGGTATGGACGGGAAGCACTTCCGCGACGGCCAAGACCTCCTCGAGGCTCACCGGCGCGAAACTCCAGCAATCGACGCCGACATCGAGCCGCTGCCGGGTCGGAGGCAACCGGGCGTGCACGTGTCCGTGCAGGTGAACCGCGCCATGCCGGGCATTATCCCACTCCTCGATCGGATAGTGGAACAGGACGAGGTCGGGATGCACCCCGGGCTCGCGCCGGATCATCTGGTAGTGGCCGACGCTTTCCCAGTCGTCTGCCTCAGCGATCTCTTTGGAATCGTGATTGCCGAGGATCAGGTGCTTGCGTCCTCGCAGATGCGCGAGAAGCGATCGGCCGTTTCCCTTCCGCCAGCAGAAGTCACCGAGGTGGAAAACCGTGTCGTCCGGTCCGACACGGCGGTTCCAGTTGGCGATGAGCGCCTCGTCCATGTCCTGCGTGTCCCTGAAGGGCCGGTCGCAGAAGCCGATGATGGACGCGTGGGAGAAGTGGGTGTCGGCGGTGAAGAAGATCGTCATCGCGGGGTTTCTGCAGGCGTCCGGCGAGCCGGTCAAGGCCAGCTGGCACGAAATCAAGCCCGTCGACACCGAGCACGCCTCGCCCCGGTGCCGCTGCACGACTTTGACTTCCAGACCCACCACCGGGGCCAATGCCACGCGATGCTGACCCTCGCCGGCAAGGCCCCGGAGCTGGATCCGATCCCTTTCCAGCGGGAGAGCGGGATGGGGATGTAGATGACCAAGGTTGCCTTAGTCGCTCACCTCTCTCATCAACGCCTGCATGGCATCAAATGACATTTCTCGTACAGCTTCCTCCGCCTTCTTCCGCGCCTTCTCATTCTTCCCGCCGGACGACCAAACTTCGAATCTGCGCTCTGACGCGCAAATAGTGACAAATATCTCGGCAGCAGATCCTAGATCTACGTTGGCGTCGAGCAGCACCATTTCGAAGCCGCTGCTACACCCGTAGATCACCCAGGACGTCCCGCCAAACTTTTTTGTGATCTCGCCGGATGAGCAATCGAGAGCGAACGCCTGCCCAGCCGCGAATGCGAGCACAACGGCTGCAACGGCCGACGTGATGCAACGCACGCACTCCTCCAACCGAAAGCTCGGGAGCCACGTAGAAGTCGATAGTGGTGGCGGCGACCCGCGGCTGCCGCCCGCCCCCTCAAACCAGCGCGATCAGCCGGCTCGGGCCACCCGTGCCGTCCTTCACCTTCGGCGCGCCCACCACCAGCGTCGCCCCCGTCGCCGGGACGTCGTCGAGGTTGGCGACGCACTCGAGGCCCCAGTGGCCGGAGGGCAGCCACGAATAGTGGACGGCGAAGTCCTTCGAGTTGCCCGGGTCGAGCGACAGCGTGTCGACGGCGATGCCGACGACGTTCTTCGCCGACAGCGCGTCGGTCGCCGCCTTGCTGAAGCCGGGGAAGCTCATCGCACCGGCAGCGTCCGCATTGCGGAAGCCGGGGGTGCCGACCTTCGACGACCAGCCCGAGTTCATGGCGACGCAGGCGCCGGCGGGAATGGCGCCGTTCGCCGCTTCGAAGGCGGCGATGTCGTCCGGCGTCACCATGTAGTTCGGATCGGCGGCGGCCTTCGCCTTCACGTCGATGACGACGAGCGGCACGACGAGCGATCCGACCGGGATCTCGGCCACCGACTGGGCGCCGGTGCCGGGCTTGGAGAAGTGCAGCGGCGCGTCCATGTGGGTGCCGACGTGCTCTTCCAGCGTCCAGATGTTGAGGTTGTAGCCGTCCTTGTCGATGACGTATTTCGGCTTGATCTCGATCGCCGGAATGCCGGGAAAGGTCGGGAAGTCCGGCGCCAGCACGTGGGTGAGGTCGACCGCCTGGGTGAAGGTCGCCGCGCGTGCCGGCACGGCCGATGCCTGGAAGACGGTGGCGGCCGCCGCCGTCGCCCCGAGGCCGCCGACGCCCTTGAAGAAACCGCGCCGCGACAGCTTGCGCGTGATGAATGCCTGACAGCCCGGAACGCACATGGCCTGATCCCCTCCGTGGAACGACGGTTCCCGTCGGCTGATCCTAGTGCCGGCCGCGACCACGCGGCAATCCGCCGATGGGTCATATTGCAGCGCAGCGATTGTCTAACGCGCCGAAAGCGGGCACATCAGCGCCGTCATGCTCACGATCACAGACCTCACCTATCGCATCGCCGGCCGCACGCTCCTCGACAAGGCGAGCCTGCTCGTGCCCGCGCGCACCAAGATCGGCTTCGTCGGGCGCAACGGCGCCGGCAAGACGACGCTGTTCCGACTGATCAACGGCGAGATCACGCCCGACGGCGGCGAGATCTCGATCAACCGCGGCGTCCGCATCGGCCAGGTGGCGCAGGAGGCGCCGGGCACGGAACAGTCGCTCGTCGAGGTGGTGCTGGAGGCCGACAAGGAGCGCACCGCGCTTCTCGCTGAGGCGGAGACCGCAACCGACCCCGACCGCATCTCCGAGATCCACGTGCGGCTGGCCGACATCGAATCCCATTCGGCCGAAGCGCGGGCGGCGGCGATCCTCTCCGGCCTCGGCTTCGATGCCGACGCGCAGGCGCGGCCGTGCTCGTCGTTCTCCGGCGGCTGGCGGATGCGCGTGGCGCTCGCCGGCGTGCTGTTCTCGGCCCCGGACCTGCTGCTGCTCGACGAGCCGACCAACTATCTCGATCTCGAGGGCACGCTGTGGCTCGAGACCTATCTGTCGCGCTATCCGCACGCCGTCGTGCTGATCAGCCACGACCGCGACCTCCTCAACAAGGCGGTCGACACCATCGTGCACCTCGATGAGGGCAAGCTCGTCTCCTACCGCGGCGGCTACGATTCCTTCGAGCGCCAGCGCATGGAGGCACGCTCGCTGCAGGCGAAGTCGCGCGAGAAGCAGATCGCCGAGCGCAAGCACCTGCAGGCCTTCGTCGACCGCTTCCGCGCCAAGGCCTCGAAGGCGCGCCAGGCGCAGTCGCGGATGAAGCGGCTGGAGAAGATGGCGACCATCTCCGCGGTGGTCGAGGACAACGTCCGGCCGTTCCATTTCCCGAAGCCCTCCGCGATCCTCGCGCCGCCGATCATCACCCTTGACGGCGTCTCGGTCGGCTACGCGCCGGACAAGCCGGTGCTGTCGCGGCTGTCGCTCAGGATCGACGACGACGACCGCATCGCGCTCTTGGGCTCGAACGGCAACGGCAAGTCGACCTTCGCCAAGCTGATCGGCGGGCGTCTGCCGCCGCTGTCGGGCCACATGATGCGGGCGCCGAAGCTCAACGTCGCCTTCTTCGCCCAGCACCAGCTCGACGACCTGATCCCGGCGCAGTCGGCCGTCGAGCACGTCCGGGCGCGCCTGCCGAACCTTGGCGAATCGCAGATCCGCGGCACCGTCGACCGCTTCGGCTTGCCGACCAACCGCATGGACACGCCGGCGAAGGACCTGTCGGGCGGCGAGAAGGCGCGGCTCCTGATGGGCCTCGCGACGCTCGGCGGCGCCAACCTGATGATCCTCGACGAGCCGACCAACCACCTCGACGTCGACAGCCGCGCGGCGCTGGTCGATGCGGTGAACGGCTTCGAGGGCGCCGTCATCCTGATCAGCCACGACCGGCATCTGGTCGAATCGACGGCCGACCGGCTGTGGATCGTCGCCGACGGCGGCGTGCGCTCCTATGACGGCGACCTCGAGGACTACCGCCGCCTCGTCCTCGGCAACACCCGCGAGAACCGTGGCGGGCGCGACGGCGGCGAGAACTCGCAGGCCCGCCGCAAGGCCTCCGCCGACCGCCGCGGCCAGCTCGCACCCCTGAAGAAGCAGATCTCCGACGCCGAGAAGAAGGTGGAGAAGCTGCAGGCGACGATCGCCCGCCTCGACGCCCAGATGGCCGACGCGGCCGCCTTCACCGCCGACCCGCAGCGCGGCACCCGCCTCGCAAAGGAACGCGCCGACGCAGTGCGCACCCTCGCCCGCGCCGAGGAGGACTGGCTGCAGCTGTCGTCGAGCTACGAACAGGCGATGGCGGCGGAGTAGTCAGCGCGCCGGCCTACCTCCACAGCGGCCGTGCTTTTCAAGCTCGGCTGATCACGTGGCGTGGCCGATCGAACGGACGGCATCCCGTTCCAGCGCCGGATCGCGCCGGTCGAGCCGCCACCATCGCGTCGAATAGACTGCGCCCTGGAGAGGATAGTTGAAGGCGACGGTCCCGCCGACCGCTGCGATCACTTCCTGGCTGCAGCGGAAGGTCTCCTCGACGAGAACCGTGCCGCCCTGCGCGAGCTTCACCTCGCACCCCTGGAAGCCGATGCTCGGATCGCCTTCGGCGTGGCTGACCTGGAGGGAAAAGAGCCGGCACGGGCTGATGATCGGCTCCGACCAGACCCGGTCGTACGGATGGGCGTCGATCGGAAACAGCGACGCCTCGTCGGTGGTCGAGATCGCCTCGTAGACGAGCGCGCAGATGATGGGCGCAAGCCCGGTGGGGGCCGGCCGGAAGGCCTCGGGCAACGGAGCACCGCTCCAGATCGTCCAGCTCGCCCACACGCCGCCGCGGAAAACGTCGGGCTCGACGCTGACGTCGACGCGGTGATTCCAGCCGGGAACGCCGACGAAGGTGGAGCCAGCCGGCAGCGGCTCGCCGGCGAACATCGCGTCGAGGTCCGGGCCGATCTGCTCGAGCCGCTCGGGCGCCTCGCCGACGTGCAGGCTGAGGACGCGCACGCGCGGGGCGCCGGCGTTCGGCGCCTGGCTGTAGATGCGGTCGGAGAACTGCGACCGCCGGCCGTGCATGATCAGCATCAGGAAGCGCTTGCGCACCGTCACGGTGCCGTCCAGGCCGATCTCGACGTTGACGCCGATGCGATCGGCGGCGAGTCCGTAGATGTGGCTGGTCGAATTGTAGTGGCTAGCGGGGCTCGGCCGCAGGTGACGGTTCTGCCGGTAGCTCGTGAAGCGGCGCGAAAGATCAACGAGTTGGTCCGAAGGCGACGGCAATCCGAAGATGCCGACGAAGCGGATGATCGGCCAGAGGAAGGCGCTCTGCCGAAGAAAGAGCTCCGAGTTGACGACCGCGAGCCGCTTCGGCGTGACCTGGCAGAACCACAGGATGCTGAAGGACGTGAACAGCAGGCTGAACCAGAACGGCGCGTCGTAGCCCGTCACCTTGCCGACAAATGGGACAAACACGTAAGGATACGCGGTGCTGAGGCTCGTATAGGTAATGATCAGGACGACGAAGACCTGTCTCGTGCTGAAAAAGAAGTCGCGCCTATCCTGCAGCTCGACGAGCAGGCGCTGGAGGTGCTCGTCCGCAAGCTGCTCGGGATGCTTGTCGAGCAGATCGGCGACGGCGAGCTCGATGCCTTCCGCAAAGAACAGCACGTACAGCAGCGCGACGATTAAGGCGGCTTGGAACCAGTGCCCCGTGGCGCCCTCCTCGGACAGTGAGACTAGCGTTGCGACCCACACGACGGCGAGGGCGAGCCACAGGCTCCAGAGCGCGACTGAGCGCAGGTCGACGCCGCCTGAAGCACGATGCCGGACGATTGCGCCGTGTCGCAGCTGGTGCGGCGGAGACATCTCAGGCCACCTTGTTCGTGCAGGGTGTTGGCGTCGCGCCGTTCACCGTCACCGAGAGCGACCCCCGCCCGTACTCGACCGTCCACGAACGGTCGCGGGACGACCCCGTCCTCGATGGGCCCTGAACGTCTGACATCGTCGCGCCCCGCCGGCAAGGCGGACAGTGGATCACGCCTTGGGCCCAGCCATCAAGCGCGCGCCCGACACCACCGCTGCATCCGAGATGAACGCGCCGTTATCAACAGGGCCGCCGCGTCTACAACGGCGGGCCCCTTATCCCGGTGCCGGATGATCGAGCCGTGCCGCCGCCCCGTGCAGCGCTGCCCAGGGCGCCACGACGACGTTGAGCGCCGCATCCTTCAGCATCCGCCCGACCCGGCCCTTGTCGTGGAAGCGCGCGAGCAACTGGCTCTCAGGCACGAGCGGCAGGAGGCGCGGGGTGATGCCGCCGCCGATGAAGGTGCCGCCGGTCGCGCCGAGCGTCAGCGCGACATCGCCGGCGACGGAGCCGAGGATCGCCAGGAAGCGCAGCAGCGTCGCCCGTGCCGGCCCGTCGGCGGCGAGGCCGGCGGTGGTTATGGCCGCCGCGTCGGTCAGGCCGTCGTCCGGGCGGCCCTCGATCTCCTCGAGCGTCTTGTGCAGCAGCACGAGCCCGGCGCCGCACAGGATGCGCTCGGTCGAGACGCGCTCGAAACGTTGCGACAGCCGCGCCAGCACTTCCCGCTCCAGCGCATCCACCGGGCCGAAGGAGACGTGACCGCCCTCCCCCGAGATCGGCACCCAGCGGTTCGGCCCGACCGGCAGGAGCCCGCCGACACCGAGGCCGGTGCCGGGACCAACGACGGCCAGCGGCTCGCCCGCCCGCACCGGGATCGCCGGGCCGACGGACACGAGGTCGGCGCCGGTCAGCCGCGGCAGTGCCAGCGCCTGGGCGGTGAAGTCGTTGATGACGTCGAAGCGGGCGAGCTTCAGGCGCGCCTGCGTGTCGCGCTTGGAAAACACCCACGGCGAGTTGGTGAGCTTGATCAGGTCCTCGTTCACCGGGCAGGCGACGGCGACGGAGGCGCGCTCGACCGGCACCCCTCCGGTGAAAGCGACGAACGCGTCGGCGATGCCGGCATAGTCGCGCACCGGCAGCGCCTGCATGCCCACCGGGTTGCCGGCGGCGTCCAGCCAGGCGAAGCGGGCGTTGGTGCCGCCGATGTCGGCGACGACGGACGTGGTCGGCTGCGACGTGGTCGGCTGCATGGCCCCTCCCGGCCTCGATGTCGCGATCTTGGTTTCGCGACGGATGGCCCCATCTTGCGATAAGACCCGCGGCACGGCGCAGTTCCCGCGCCGCGGGCGACAAGGTCGTTTCTGCGGCGCCCGAGCGCAAGCGGCAACCTTGCTCACACCGGCACCTTGCGCGAATGTGCCGGCTGATCGGCGCGCCCGTCGTGCCAGCCTGTTTCGAGGAACGTTCGATGTCCGCACCCGCCGAGAAGTCCGGCCATTCCGCCGCCGCGTCAGCCTCCTTCGTCTGGGAGGACCCGTTCCTGCTGGAGGCGCAGCTCACCGAGGACGAGCGGATGGTGCGCGACGCGGCGCGCGACTACGCCCAGGAGAAGCTTCAGCCGCGCGTGCTGTCGGCCTTCGCCGAGGAGCGCTTCGACCGCGAGATCATGACGGAGCTCGGCGCACTCGGGCTGCTCGGCGCGACGGTGCCGGAGGAGTACGGCGGCGCCGGCGCCTCCTATGTCGTCTACGGGCTGGTGGCGCGCGAAGTGGAGCGGGTCGATTCGGGCTACCGCTCGGCGATGAGCGTGCAGTCGTCCCTCGTCATGCACCCGATCTACGCCTACGGCGACGAGACGCAGCGCAAGCGCTACCTGCCGAAGCTCGCCACCGGCGAGTGGGTCGGCTGCTTCGGCCTCACCGAGCCCGACCACGGCTCCGATCCCGGCGGCATGCGCACCCGCGCCGAGAAGGTGTCGGACGGCTTCCGCCTCACTGGCTCGAAGACCTGGATCACCAACGCGCCGATCGCCGACGTGTTCGTCGTCTGGGCGAAGTCGGAGGCGCACGGTGGCGCCATCCGCGGCTTCATCCTCGAAAAGGGCATGAAGGGCCTGACGGCGCCGAAGATCGAGAACAAGGTGTCGCTGCGCGCCTCGATCACCGGCGAGATCGTCATGGACGGCGTCATCGTGCCGGAGGAGAACCTTCTGCCGAACGTCTCGGGCCTGAAGGGCCCGTTCGGCTGCCTCAACCGCGCCCGCTACGGCATCGCCTGGGGCGCCATGGGGGCGGCCGAGTTCTGCTGGCATGCGGCCCGCAACTACACCCTCGACCGCAAGCAGTTCGGCCGGCCGCTCGCCGCCAACCAGCTGATCCAGAAGAAGCTCGCCGACATGCAGACCGACATCGCGCTCGGCCTGCAGGGGGCGCTGCGCGTCGGCCGGCTGATGGACGAGGGCTCGGTGCTGCCGGAGGCGATCTCGCTCGTGAAGCGCAACAACTGCGGCAAGGCGCTCGACGTCGCCCGCATGGCGCGCGACATGCACGGCGGCAACGGCATTTCGGGCGAGTACCACGTCATCCGCCACATGGTGAACCTCGAGACGGTCAACACCTACGAGGGCACCCACGACGTGCACGCGCTGATCCTCGGCCGCGCCCAGACGGGTATTCAGGCGTTCTTCTGAGCCAAGGGTTCCTCTGAGCCGACACCCGCCACCCACGGAGACGAGGAAACGATCATGGTCCGCATCACCCTGGTCGGCGCGACCGGCTGGGTCGGCAAGGCGCTCGTCGCGGCGATCACGACCGCGGGCGACCTGACGCTCGCGAGCGCCGTGGCGCGCACCGCTGCCGGCCGCGATGCCGGCGAGGCGGCGGGGCTCGGGCCGGTCGGCGTCACCATCGTCGCGACGCTGGCCGAGGCGCTCGACACGCCGTCGGACGTGATGATCGACTATTCGAAGCCGAACGTCGTCAAGGGCCACGTGCTCGCCGCGCTCGCCGCCGGCCGGCATGTCGTCGTTGGCACCTCGGGGCTCGGCGCCGACGACTATGCCGAGATCGCCGATGCCGCCGAGACGCTCGGGCGCGGCGTCGTGGCCGCGGGCAACTTCTCGATCACCGCGACGCTGCTCAGGCGCTTCGCTCTGGAGGCGGCGAAGTACGTCGCCGACGTCGAGGTGATCGACTACGCCTCGGCCAAGAAGCCCGACACGCCGTCCGGCACAGCCCGCGAACTCGCCGAGATGCTGGCCGCCGTCCGGCAGGCGCCGACCTCGAAGCCGGTCGCCGAGCTCTCTGGACTGCCGGCGACGCGCGGTGCCGCCGTCGGCCATCCGACGCCGGTGCAGGTGCATTCGCTACGCCTGCCGTCCTACGTCATCGCCTGCGAGGCGGTGTTCGGCGCGCCCGACGAGCGGCTGACGATCCGCCACGACGCCGGCGCGTCCGCCTCGCCCTACGTCGCCGGCACGCTGCTCGCCGCCCGCAAGGTCGGCACGCGCAACGGCCTCACCCGCGGCCTCGACGCGCTGCTCGACTGATCGGCTGCCGCCCCCGCGGGCGTCAAAGGTCCAAGCCGGCCAATTTGGCCCGGTAGCGGGCGATCGGCGGCAGCGGGCGCTCGCGCACCGGCCGGCCGGTTTCCGCCGCGCTCGATGCACCCTTGCCGCCGTCCGCCCGCACGAGGCCGCCGAACGCCTTCACCTTGCCGGAGTCCGGGAAGATCGACTTGTCGAGCATCCCCGACGGCACGTCGAGGTGGTCGCGCAGCACGCCCTTGAACACGGCGCGCAGGTCGGTGGTGGCGCGCAGGTCGCTATCTTCGAACAGCTTCGACGGCGCCAGCCCCGGCCAGTCGCCGTGGACTTTGCCGCCGGCCACCGCGCCGCCGGCGAGCAGCGCCACCGTGCCGACGCCGTGGTCGGTGCCGCTGTCGCCGTTGACGCGCGCCGTGCGGCCGAACTCGGTGGCGCACACCACCACCGTCTTCTTCCACGCCCCGCCGATCGCCGCGCGGAAATCCGCCAGCGCATCGTCGAGCTCGACCAGCCGGTCGGCGAGAAACCCCTCCTCGCCCCCTTGGCCTGAGTGGGTGTCCCAGTTGCCGACCGACAAGACCGCGATACGCGGCCCTTGCGGCTCGGCGAGCAGATGCCCGGCGCCGCGGAAGCCTTTCCGCAGTGCACTGACGTCCGCATCGTCGTCGGCGTCCGACTTCAAAGCGAGGTTGTTCGCCTCGATGCCGCGCGTCAGCGCGCCGTAGAGCGGCCGGTCGACCGCCTCGTAAGCGGCGAGCAACGGCCGGCGGATCTCCTTGCCGGCAGCGGTAAACCAGGTCGGCGACCAGCCGAGCACCGGTGCCGGCCCGCGCAGGATCAGCGGCGCCTCGCCGACCTGGATGGCACCGCGCTTCACCACCAGATCGCCGGACGGCAGCGCCGACAGCAGGCGGTTCAGCCAGCCGGTGGAGTTCGCCGCGCCCATGCCGGGCAGGCCGTTCTCGAGGTTGTCCTGGCAGTCGAAGTGCGAGCGGGTGCGCAGTGGCACGCAAGTGGCGTGCACCACCGCCGCCTCTTTCTTGGCGAACAGCTTGCCGAACGTCTTCAGCGCTGGATGCAGGCCAAAGTCGGCATCGAGGCGGATCGTCGACCCGGTGGGAATGGCGATGTCGCCGCGCAGCTTCGCATAGTCCGGGTCGCCGGTCGGCACCACCACCGACAGGCCGTCGGTGCCACCGCGCAGCACCACCACCAAGAGCCGGGCGTCGCCGTCGGCGGCGAAGGCGTCGCGCGGCAGGAACGCCGCGGAGAACAGCCCGGCGGACACGCCCAGCATGGCGCGGCGGGAGAGTAGCAGCCGCGATTCGGCGCAGCCTTCGGAGGCCGCCCGGCGCAGCCGATCGTCGGTCGGATCGCGCATCGTCACCTCCGCTGGAACTCAGGCAGCATCAACAGCACCGTCATCGCGCCGCGCTCGTCCGGCGGCTTGCCGAGCGCCGCCTTCGACGGCTGCGACAGCGCCGCATCGAACAGCGCCGGCGCGAGGGTCCCGGCCGTCGGCCAGCCCTCCTGTCCGAACATGTCGACGAACAGCAGTGCCGTATCGAGCCGCACCCGCATCGCGTCCGGATTGAGCCAGGCGGCCGATTCGTCGGGAACGCCGTCGGGCGGCCCGTATTCCCACGGCAGGTTGTCGAGCGCCCGGAGCGGCTCGGTGAATGCCCACTCGTCGTCGGGCCCGGGAAAATCGGTGCCGGTGGCGCGGAACTGCGCGATCGCGAGTTCGTAGGGCGTGCGGATCTTCTTCAACGGCAACGACCACGCCTCGGGCAGTTCGACGAGAGCGCGCGTCATCGCGCCGAGATCGCCGTCCGAATCGAGGAACGCCTGAGCGAGCGGGTTCACCATCGCCTCGGTCGGCTCGTCGGTGAGGAAGTGCAGCACCAGCTTGAAGGCGAGGTGCTCGGCGGTCTTCGGATGCACCGCGAGATCGCGCAACGCCGCCTCGCCCTGGTCCATGCCGCCGGCGGCATAACGCTTGCCCATCAGGTCGATCCCGCCGGGCTCGTGCCAGTCGGCGCGGAAGATGAACTGGCCGCGGTTTTCCGACGTGCCGCCGTTCCAGCCGTTGTCGGCCTCCCAGCCGCGCACATAGGACCAGCCGGTGATGATGCGGGCGAAGTTGGTGACGTCGGCTTCCGTGTAGCCGCCGCCGGCACCGACGGTGTGCAGCTCGAGGATCTCGCGGGCGAGGTTCTCATTGAAGCCGGCGCCCCACGCCTTGCCAATCGGCGAGCGCGGGCCGATCGAATCGTCGTTGTCGAGATAGGCGATCATCGCCGGGTGCTGCATCACGCCGAGCAGCATCTTGCTGAACGAGCCGAGGATGTTCGGGCGGATGACGTCGCGCTCGAGCTGGCCGATCGTGCCGAGGATCGCCTGGTCCTTCCAGATCGTCATGGAGAAGTGATTGCTCCAGAACGTCACCAGCCGCTCCAGCAGGCCGATCTCTGGCTTCAGCGCCTGCTTCAGCCGCGCACGCCGCTCCTGGTGGAACACCTCGTAGGGAAGGTCGAAGTCGCGTTGGCTGACGGCACACGCCTTGCGGTAGCTCGGCAGCGTAGCGGCGGTGATCAGCGCCGCGTTCGGGCTGTCGAGCTCGTCGAGGAGCGCGGCCTTCGCGTCGCCGCCGATGCGCTCGGGACCACCCGGCTTCGGACCGAGCCCGAAGCGCTGGAAGGCGATGCGCGCGCGCTTCGCGGCGTTGCTGTCGAGTGCCATGGAGATCGCCCCTCTCCGTTTCGGCCGACCGGCGACCCGAGGCTCGCCGTTCCGCCCCGCCGGGCCCCCCGACCCCTGTTCGGGGTAGCACGGCCGGCTCGCAGGGTGTGGTCACCGTTTACCGGCGTGTGAAAACACTAGTGTGATGCGCTAAGGGTGCGTTCGCCGCATCTTCGCCGCCATTGCCAGCAGGACCTCCATCGCATGACGCCTCCCCTCGCCGGCCTCCGCGTCCTCGAGCTCGCGCGCATCCTCGCCGGTCCCTGGGCCGGCCAGACGCTCGCCGATCTCGGCGCCGACGTCGTCAAGGTGGAACGGCCCGAGGTGGGCGACGACACCCGTACGTGGGGTCCTCCGTTCGTAGTCGGGGCGGATGGCGGCGACCTCGGGGCCGCCTATTTCCATGCGACCAACCGCGGCAAGCGCTCGATCGCCGTCGACTTCGAGACGGACCAGGGCCGCGAGATCGTCCGCCGCCTCGCCGCGCAGGCGGACGTGCTGATCGAGAACTTCAAGGTCGGCGGCCTCGCCCGCTTCGGCCTCGACTACGCGTCGCTGAAGGTCCTCAACCCGCGCCTCGTCTACTGCTCGATCACCGGCTTCGGCCAGGACGGCCCCTACGCCAAGCGCGCCGGCTACGACTACATGATCCAGGCGATGGGCGGGCTGATGGACCTCACCGGCGCGCCGGACGGCGAGCCGATGAAGGTCGGCGTCGCCGTCGCCGACATCTTCACTGGCGTCTACGCCGTCACCGGCATCCTCGCCGCCTTACAGCGGCGCGAGCGCACCGGCGAGGGCGGCCACGTCGACATGAGCCTGCTCGACACCCAGACGGCGGTGCTGGCGAACCAGGCGATGAACTATCTTGCCTCCGGCACGTCGCCGCGCCGGCTCGGCAACGCCCACCCCAATCTGGTGCCCTACCAGGTGTTCGCCGTCGCCGACGGCCACCTCGTCGTCGCCGTCGGCAACGACGGCCAGTTCCGCAAGCTCTGCGCCATCCTCGGCCGGCAGGAACTCGCCGACGAACCCGACTTCCGCACCAACCCGGGCCGCGTCTCCCACCGCGACCAGCTGGTGCCGATCGTCGCCGAGCTCCTGAAGCCGTGGACGCGCGACGGCCTGCTCGCCGCGCTGGAGGCGGCGGGCGTGCCGGCCGGGCCGATCAACACGGTTGCCGAGGTTTTCGCCGACCCGCAGGTGCGCCACCGCGGCCTGCAGGTCGCCCTCGCGGACGAGGCGGCCGTCGGCGGCGTCATCCCCGGTGTTCGCACGCCCGTCGTCATCGACGGCGTCGGCCAGGTGGCGCCGCGCGGCAGCCCGGCGCTCGGCGCCCACACGGACGAGATCCTCGCCGAGATCGGCTGGGCCGCACCGGCATCGTGAGCCGGCTCAGAACTCGACGTCGAGTTCCTCGAGCTCGTCCGGCTCGAGCCGTGCCGCCTCGCACCATTCGACGACGTCCGGCAGCGCCAGCATGCGCTTGACGTAGGCCTTGCAGGTCCGGTCGAGCTTCACGTCGTAGGTCTGGAAGCGCAGGCAGACCGGGGCGTACATGGCGTCCGCCAGCGACGGCTCGCCGAACAGGAACGGCCCGCCGGAGGCGTCGAGGCACTCGCGCCAGATCGCCACGATCCGGTCGACGTCGGCCTGCGCACCCGCCCAGACCTTGAAGCCCGAATGGTGGGCCTTGATGTTCATCGGCAGCGCCGAACGCAGCGCGCTGAAGCCCGAGTGCATCTCCCCGCAGATCGACCGGCAGCGCGTGCGTGCGGCAAGCTCGGCCGGCAGCAGCGGTGCCTTCGGGAAGCGCTCGACGAGGTATTCGGCAATCGCCAGCGTGTCCCACACCTCGATGCCCTCGTGGCGCAGGCACGGCACCAGGAACGACGGCGAAAGCAGCAGCAGCTCGGCGCGCGTCGAGGGATCGTCGCTGCCCTGCAGCACCTCCTCGAACGCGAGGCCGGCCATACGGCAGATCAGCCAGCCGCGCAGCGACCAGGACGAATAGTTCTTGCTGCTGATCGTCAGGGTGGCCTTCGCCATCGCCCGTATGCCCCCTCGCCGACGTCGGTGCCACTGTGGCAGTCCCGAGCCCCCGCCGCGGGCCGGACGATGCAAGCGTCGCGCCGTTCCCGTGTCGCAACGACTATCTCGCACCGCAGCAGAATATGCACTAGCCTTCCCGTGCCGGGCGGATGGGGCTCACGCCGCCGGCACGGGGGCAGCGGGGATGATCTACCAGTCCTACCAGGCACGCAGCGACGCCCTCCGCCCGCTGCGCGCCTCGGCGGCATTCGCCGCCGCGTCGATGCGCGGGCCGTGGGGCGCCTGGGCGAGCTTGCTGCCCGCCGCCAATGCCGTCGCCGCCTGCGAGCTTTTCGCCCAGACCCGCGTCACCCACGCCCGGCCGGCCTTCGGCATCGAAAGCACGACGGTCGGCAACCGTCCGGTGCCGGTGGTCGAGGAGGTTGTCGCCCGCACGCCGTTCGCGACGCTGTTGCGCTTCGCCAAGGACGTCGACACGCCGCAACCGCGCATGCTCGTCGTCGCGCCGCTGTCCGGCCACTTCGCGACCCTCCTGCGCAACACCATCGAGGTGCTGCTGCCCGACAACGACGTCTACGTTACCGACTGGCACAACGCCCGCGACGTGCCGCTGTCGGACGGCCCCTTCGGCTTCGATGAATACGTCGACCATGTCATCGGCTTCCTCGAGGCGATTGGCCCCGGCGCCCACCTCCTCGCCGTCTGCCAGCCGTGCGTGCACGCGCTCGCCGCCGTCGCGGTGATGGCCGAGGACGACAACCCGGCGCAGCCGCGCTCGATGACGCTGATGGCCGGCCCCGTCGACACCCGCGTCAGCCCGTCGGCGGTCAACCGGCTCGCGATGTCCAAGCCGATCGAGTGGTTCGAGCAGAACCTCATCGCCACCGTGCCGTACTGGCACCGCGGCGCCGGCCGGCGCGTCTATCCCGGCTTCGTGCAGCTCACCGCCTTCATGAGCATGAACGCCGAGCGCCATATCAACGCGCACATCGACCTGTTTCACCGCATGGTGTCCGGCGACGGCGAGAAGGTCGAGCAGGTGCGTGCCTTCTACGACGAGTACTTCGCCGTCCTCGACCTCGCCGCCGAGTTCTTCCTGGAGACGGTGAAGCTGGTGTTTCAGGACGCCGCCCTCGCCAAGGGCACGCTCGATTGGCGCGGCCGGCGCGTCGACCCGAAGGCGATCCGCCGCACGGCGCTTTTGACGGTGGAGGGCGAGCGCGACGACATCTGCTCCGTCGGCCAGACGCTCGCCGCGCACGACCTCTGCGCCAGCCTGCGCCCCTACCGCAAGCGCCACCACCTGCAGGCCGGCGTCGGCCACTACGGCGTGTTCAGCGGCCGCCGCTGGGCCGGCCAGATCTATCCGCTGGTCCGCAACCTCGTGCTGTCGAGCGACTGAACGTGTCGATCGCGGCCCTGGTCGAGGCCGGCCTGCTGCCCGCGCCCGCCGCCGTCGCACCGCCCGTCGCGGCGCCCTCGACGGCGCTCGCGTTTGCCTTCGACGCCGGCTACCGGCTTCCGTTCAAGGTGATGCTCGCCAGCATGGCGCGCGCCGGCACGATGCTCGACGCGCCGATCCACGTCTTCTCGCTCGATCCCTCTCTGCTCGACGACCCGTTCGTGCGGGCCGCGACGGACCGCTTCGTCCTGATCGAGGGACCGCTGCTGGAAGAGCTTTCTCACCTCGCCGAGCACAGCGTGCGGCGCCCGGAGCGGGCGGACTGGAACCGCGGCACGTTCCTGAAGTGGGCGATCTTTCAGCCGGCCGACGTCGAGCAGATCCTCTTCCTTGATGTCGACATGCTCTGCCTCGCGCCGCTCGAGCCGTTGCTGATGCGCGAGCCGGGAACGCCTCTTGTCGGCTGCCCGCAGTTTCCCCGCTCCCTCGTCTCGCAGGACGACGTGCCGCTTCCTCAGGCGGTCGCGTCCGATCGGCTGGAGCGGATGCTGGCGGGGACGATTCCGGAAAAGATGGGGCGCCTCAACAGCGGCGTCATGCTGGTGCGCAGACCGCTGCTCGACGACGCCCTGCGCCACGAGCTCATCGCTCACGCCAGGACGATCCTCTGCGTCAACGAGCAGTCGCACCTGACGGCGTTCTTCCGCGGCCGGCCGGGCTCGATGGCGCTGATCGAGTCGGCCTGGAACTTTCACGAGAGCTATCTGAAGCGCGCGGAGCCCGCCGCGGCGGCGCGCATCCTCGGCCAGGTTCGCATCCTCCACTATCCGGGCACCCCGAAGCCGTGGATGCCGACGGACCGGCCCGTCCGGCGCGCCTCGTTCGCGCTGTGGGGCGAGATCGCCCGGCAGGCGGGGCTCGTCTGAGGTCCCTCAGCACTGCGGGTCGATCATCCGGGCTCGCAGTTGTTCGAGGCGGGCGAGCCGCTCCGCCGCCTCGGCGCCGAGCAGGTCGGTCGTGCGCGCCATCAGCGCCTCCGACAGGGCCAGCAGGGCCGACAGCGAGTCCCACGCGCCGTTGCTCTCCACCGGTGCGATCAGCGTGTGGGTGGCGTGCCGGCACCCCGGCGCGGCCGGACTGTCGGTGAACAGGATGACGGTGGCGCGCTGCTCAACCGCGGCGGCGAGGAATCGCAGCACGTCGCTTTGGTATCGGCGGATGTCATACGCCACGACGATCGTCCGCCGACCGACGTCGATCAGCCGGTCGGACCAGGCGACGGTCGGCCCGGTGATTTCGTGCACGTTCTCGCGGACGATCGCGAGGTGCCGCACCAGCAGGGCTGCGAGCGAATGGGTAAAGCGGCCGCCGATCACTGCGACCGGCCGGCGACGGTCGGCGAGCGCGGCGGCGGCGGCCTCGAACTCCGGGCGGAGCGTCCGCTCGAACGCCGCCTCGATGTTGCTCACCACCGTGCGGCCGAAGGCGTCGAGCCAGTCCCCCTCGGCCATCGCCGGGCGGGTTGCGGCGAGCCGCCCGAGCGGCGTCTGGCCGCCGTCGGCGAGTTCGCGGCGCAGCGCGTCCTGCAGCGGCCGGTAGCCCTCGAAGCCGAGCCGCGCGGTCAGTCGCAGCACCGTCTGCGGGCTGACGCCGGCGGCCCTGGCGACGCGGGCAAGCGAATCGAGCCCGCCGATCGGATAGTGGGCGCGCAGGTGCAGCGCCGCCCGCCGCTCCTGCGCCGACAGCTCCGGCAGCACCCGGTCGAGACGGTCCGCCACGGATTCCGGCGCGAAAGTCGGTTGGACGGTCGCCATCACGCTCCGTATCAGCTCCCCGCGGGTGGGGCGGCGCAGTCTGCCGCACGCCCGGACCATTCGATCCATATTGACTCTTTCCGCGCGCCGTTGGAACGATCATTCCGTCACCCGTAGCAAGCAGCGCCCCCGCCCATCGGCGCACCTGCGCGAGCCGCATCACCGTACGATCCCCGAGGTCCGCATGTCCGACGCCCCCGAAGCACCCGTCCTCAAGGGATCCTGGAACTACCCGACCCGCGTGCTGTTCGGGCCGGGCCGCATCGCCGAGCTCGCCGACGCCTGCGCCACCGCCGGCATCGCCAAGCCCCTCGTCGTCACCGACAAGGGGCTCGAGCACGCGCCGATCACCCAGCGGGCGCTCGACGTGCTGAAGGCCGCCGGCCTGTCGCCCGGCCTGTTCGCCGAGGTGAAGGGCAACCCGACCTCGAAGAACGTCGAGGACGGTCTCGCCGCCTTCCGCGCCGGCGGCTACGACGGCGTCGTCGCCTTCGGCGGCGGCTCCGGCCTCGACGTCGGCAAGACCGTCGCCTTCATGGCCGGCCAGACGCGCCCGCTGTGGGACTTCGAGGATATCGGCGACTGGTGGACGCGTGCCGATCCGGCCGGCATCCGCCCGATCGTCGCCGTGCCGACGACGGCCGGCACCGGCTCGGAGGTCGGCCGCGCCACCGTCATCACCAACGAGACGACGCACGAGAAGAAGATCATCTTCCACCCGCAGATGCTGCCGAAGGTGGTCGTCGCCGACCCGGAGCTGACGATCGGGCTGCCGCGCAACCTCACCGTCTGGACCGGCTTCGACGCCCTCGCCCACTGCATCGAGGCCTACTGCGCCCCGGGCTTCCATCCGCTCGCCGACGGCATCGCGCTGGAGGGCCTGCGGCTGATCGACATCTACCTGCCGCGCGCCGCCGCCGACGGCACCGACATCGAGGCGCGCGCCGCGATGCTCGCCGCCGCCGCGATGGGAGCCACCGCGTTCCAGAAGGGCCTCGGCGCCGTCCACTCGGTCTCCCACCCGGTCGGCGCGATCTACGACAGCCACCACGGCCTGACCAACGCCGTCATGCTGCCCTACGTGGTCGCCCACAACCGCCCGGCGATCGAGGCGCGGATGGAAATCCTGTCGCGCGTCCTGCAGCTGCCGACACCCGGCGTCGACGGCGTCATCGCGTGGCTCCTCCAGCTGCGCTCGTCGCTCGGCGTGCCGCACACGCTGGCCGATCTCGGCGTCGGCGAGGACCGCATCAAGGAGCTCGCCGCCTTCGCCGAGCGCGACCCATCGACCGGCAGCAACCCGGTGCCGATGGTCGCCGCTGACTTCGAGCTCTTGATCACCGACGCCCTGCATGGTGCTGTCGGCTGAGGAGGTTTTCGGAAATGGCCAGGCTTCGCCTGCTGGTCGCCGACGGCAACATCCGGGAGGTGCGCGAGCGCGTCGCGCGCCTCACCGGCTCGACGCCGTCGCAGTCCTACGCCGCCGTGCTCGGCGAGATCGCGCCGGATGCCGTCATCGACGTCGTGCTGCCGGCCGATCCGGGCGCGAACCTGCCGGACCCGGCCGGCCTCGCCGGCTATGACGGCGTCGCCATCACCGGATCGGCGCTGAACATCCACAAGGAAGACGAGCCGTCCCTCGCCCAGGTGGCGTTCGCGCGCGCGATCTTCGCCTCGGGCGTGCCGTTCTTCGGGTCGTGCTGGGGACTTCAGGTCGCGACGGTCGCCGCCGGCGGCACCGTGCGCATCAACCCGAAGGGTCGCGAGGTCGCCTTCGCCCGAAAGATCGCCCTCACTGCCGAGGGCGCCGGCCACCCGCTGCACGAAGGCCGCCCGGCCGTCTTCGACGCGCCGGCCGTGCACATGGACGAGGTCGGCGAACGCCCGCCGGGCATGGTGGTGACGGCCACCAACGCCGTCTCCGACGTGCAGGCCGCCACCATCCGACACGACGCCGGCACCTTCTGGGGCGTGCAGTATCACCCCGAATATGGGCTCGCCGACATCGCCGCAGTGGTCGAGCGCTACCGGCCGATCCTGCAGGCCGAGGGCCTCGCCGCCGACGACGACGCGGTGACGGCGATCGTCTCCGACCTGCAGACGCTCGCTGCCGCCCCCGATCGCCGCGACCTCGCCTGGCGCTACGGCCTCGACCGCGACGTGCTCGACCGCCAAGCCCGCACGGCGGAACTGCGCAACTGGATCGAGCACCAGGTCCGCCCGGCCGCCTCGGCGCGCGGTCGCGCCTGAAGCGCGACCGCAAGCTGCCGCGACGTCAGTAGATGCGGCGTGCCGGCGTCGGCGGCTGGTTGCCGCCGAGTTCGCCCGGCTGCATCTCGCCGGGCTCTTCCGCCGGTGCTCCGTCCTCGCCGTCCGCGGCGGCCGCCGGCGTCGCTTCCGAAACCGGCGCCCACTCGCCGCCGTCGACGAAGTGGACGGAGACGCGGCCGTCCCGCCACGCGACGACGAAGGCCGCAGCCGGCGCGAGCGCCTTCAGCACCTCCGACACGCTGCCCTGGTAGACGCCCGTGATGGTCGCCGACGGCAGGCTCGCCGGCGGGTCGATGGTGCTGCCGACGGCCTCGCCGACCGCGACGATCACGTCCGCGAGCGGCGCACCGTCGGCCTCCACCGTCAGGTCGTCTGCATCGCCTTTCACCGTCACGCCCTCGGCCGAGGCGGGCGACGCGGCCGCGAGCAGCGCCGGCAGCAGCGTGACCGAGAGGCGCGCGAGCCACCGCATCCGACTACTCGTCCTCGCCCGACGTCTCGATCTCGGCGGCGAGGTCGACCTTGTGCTCCTGCTCGCCGTGGCGGAACAGCACCGAGCGCGGCTCGACGGAGACCAGCGTCCAGTCGGAGAAGCTCTGCCCCTGCCGCAGCCGGATGACGTCGTCCGTATCGTCGTCATGCAGCATGGCGATGCGCAGCGTGCCGCTGATCACCACGCCCGAGAGGCGGACGCGCGGCGGCGTCACGTCGGCCACCGGGACCGGCGGTTCCGGTTCCGGCTCGGGCTCTTCCTCGACCATCTCCGGTTCCGGCTCGGCGCCGCGGCGCTCGGGCGAGAACAGCGGTCGGTCGCGGGTCGCCGCCAGCAGATCGAGCGTCAGCCACGGGAACGGCGACAGTCTCGGCGCATCTGCTTCCGGTGCCACCTCCGGGATCGTCTCCCCGTTGGCATCGACCAGCACGAACGTCTGCGCCACGGCCGTACCGGCCGCAAGGACGAGGATGGCGAGCGCGGTCGCGGCCATCGGCAGGGGTCGGGCCCGCCTCATGTGCCGCCTCCCTGGGCGGCGGCCGGAGCGGTGCTCTCCGCCGTCGCCGCCGCCGGCGGCTTCCAGAAGCCGGAGACGACGAGGCTCGCCCTCAGCATTCCCTCGTCGACGCGGCCGCTCGCCTCGGACGGCAGCAGCGCCAGCGCGTCGACCACCACGAACGGCACGCCGGTCTCCAGCGTGAACAACGCCTGCTGCACGGCCGCGATGTCCGCCTCGAAGGCGACCGACACGACGATGCGGCGGGTCGTCTCGATGCCGTCGACGATGCGCACCACCTCGGCGCTGCCGATCTCGCCGCCGGCGTCCTCGACGGCGCGGGTGGCGATCTCCTGCAGGCGGTTGGCGGCCACCGCCTCGGTGTCGCCGGCCAGCCGAGCGGTCTCCGGCGGAATGGCGACGCCACCGTCGGCGGCGCGCGTCGGCAGCGGCCGGCGGCGCAGCGTCTCCAGGATGTCCGCCTTGGTGACGGCCTCGGTATCGAGCGCACCGAGCACCGAGGTGCCGACCCAGCCGACGCTCGCGGCGACGAGCACCAGCACCAGCACGCCGACGCCGGCGGCGATCCTCAGGGCGCGCGGCAGCCGCTCGGCCGGGCTCACGGCGCGGGCTCCAGTTCGGCGACGGCGGCCGCTTCGATATGGAAGCGGTCGCCCTCGGCGACGCGCACCGTCGGCGCGAAGAAGGCGGCGCCGTCGAACGCGGACGAACCCTCGAGCAGCGGCACCAGGTCAGCCACCGACTTCGACACGCCGATCAGGCGCACGCGCCCGTCCTCGAGACGCAGGTCCGTCAGGTAGGCGTCGTCCGGCAGCACGCGTGACAGCGATTCCATCACGACGACGGCGATCGGTGTCTGCCGCTTCAACTGGTCGAGCGTCGTCGGCGGCCCCGTCGGGCGACCGGCGGCGTCGGCGGCGCTGCGCAGCAGCGCGCGGCGGTCGGCGGTGGCGGCGTCGATCTCGGCGATGCGGTCCGTCAGGTCGTACCAGCGGACGGTCGACCAGATCGCGTCGGCGGCGGCGAGCAGGGCGAGTGCGGCGAGGATGCCCGCGGCGGCGGTGCGCGCGTGGCGCCAGACGCGCTCGTCACCGTCGCCGAGCGCGACGGGAATCGGCCGCGTCGCGGCGACATCGTCCGCCGCGACGACGACGATGCTCTTCGCCCGGCACAGGGCGGCGACGGCGATCGGCGCCGACAGCGCCCGCCGGCTCGTCGCGGCGACGGTGACGGTGATGCGGCCGTCGCGCGGCGGCGACGCCTCCGCGGCGTAGAGCACGTCGGCCGGCCGCCACGGCACCAGCCGGTCGAGTTGATGGCGGACGATGCCGTCGACGAAGGGCCGGCTGTCGGCCGGCAGTGGATCGAGCGGCCGCACGACCACCGCACCGGCCGGCGCGACGATCTCGAATCGGCTGCCCGACAGCGACTTCTCGATGCCCGCCGGCAACAGCTCGATTTCGCCGGACGGCCGCTGCACGGCCGAGCCGACCGGGCGCTCACCGCCGCGCTCGGCCGCTGTGATCGCCCAACGTCCCTCGAGAAGGCGAAGCTTGAGCCGCCTGCCGCCGGTAAACAGTGATGCGGTCGCTAGCAGCAGGGCCGCCAGCCCGTCGATCCATCCGTTCAGCCAGGCCCGTACGCGCATACTTCACCCGCCCGTCACGGTCCGTCGCCGGCGAGGACTTCGTCCAGCATGTATAGCACCCGGTAGGGCCGGATGTCGTCGCCCTGGTCGACGATCAGCGCGACGAAGCGCCGGGATCTGCCATTTCGCGGCGTCACGGTGATCTCGGCGCGCCAGCCCGGCGACGGGTCCTCGCCGACGAACTCGTCGGACACGCCGAGTTGCAGCACCGCGAGCTCGCTGTCGGCGAGGCCGCGCTCGCGCTCCTCGAGGAAGTCCTCGACGCGCGCCTGCGTCGTCCCCGGCAGCGCCAACAGCACCGTCGCCTCGGCGACGAACGGGTCGACGAGGCCGAGCGGATTGCCGACGGTGACGAAGGGCATCGCCCGCTGCAGCAGCGCCGGCGTGATCCCGAGCACCGAGCCGAACTCGAGGGGATGCACGAACGGCCCGTTGCGCGGCGGTGCGAGCCCGCTGCCCCGATAGGCGCTGACCTCGGCGCCGCCCTCCCGCACGTCGTCGTCGGGATCGCGCCAGTCGACGACGTGGGCGGCGAGGCCGTCGGCGGCCTCTCCCTCCTGCCCGAGCGCCCGGAACAGGCCGGCGAGCAGTTCCTCCGACGCGCCGTTGAGGTCGATGCGGCTGCGCTCGTTGACGAGCCCGACGGCCACCGTCATGCCGTCGAGGGTGATCACCTGCGAGCCGCCGCCCGCGACCTCGGCGCCGCCCGAGCGCAGCATCATGCCGGCGACGTCGAGCCCGGCGCGGGCGCCGACATAGGCGCGGTCGGCGCCGATGGCGGTCGACAGGTCGCGGGCCGTCCCGACGACGACGCGGCCGACCACGGCGGCGAGAACGGAGATGAGGCCGAGCATGACGAGCACGACGAGCAGCGCCGAGCCGGCCCGCTCGCGGCGCTGGTGGTCGGCAGGGGGGTGCGGTGCCGGCGTCATTGCGTGCCGCCGTTGCCCTGTTGGTCGTCTGTCTGAGCCGGCGTCTCGCTGTTCTCGTCCGAGCCGTCCTGGCCTTCGCAATAGTCCGGCGGGTCGTCCGTGATGCAGGCGGCGGAGAGGTCGGCGGGAATGAAGTAGGACAGCGGTGCCGGCACCAGCAGCTTGTCGCCGGCGACGATCGAGAGCTCGACGCGCGCCGGCATGTCCGGCCGGCCCTGCCACTCCTCGACGCGGGTGCCGTCGGCGGCGACGAAGCCGAAGCGGTAGCGGTAGGGACCGGCGATCAGCGTCACCGGATCCTTGAAGCCGGTCGGCGCCAGCGCCGCGTCGCGCAGCGGGGCGCGGCGGCGCACCAGCGCGGTGGCGTCCGGCCCGTCCGGCTCGATGCCGATCGAAACGAGTTCGAGGCCCCCCCGGCCCGGACCGAAGCCCGTCGCCGAGGCGAACAGCACGTGCCCCGGTCCGCCGCGGAACAGCATGGTGGTGGTCTCGCCGCGCGTCACCGTCATCGGCACGGTCGCGAGCAGGTCCCGCTCGATGCGGTCGTTGGCGCGCGTCAGCATGTCGACGAGCTCGGCGGTGCGCGTGCCGCGGCCCCAGGTCAGCACCAGTTGGCTTGCGAACGGCGCGAAGGTGACGACGAGCAGCACCGTGATCGCAAGCGCCGCGAGCACCTCGATCAGCGAGAAGCCGGCGCGCCGTCGGTCCGCCATCGCCGGCCGATCACTCGTCATCGGGCTGCCCCGGCTGCGCGAGGCGCATCGTCTCCAGCCTGGCGACGCCGGCGCGCGGGCCGGTGACGACGACGCTGAGCCGCATCGCCACCGGCGGCGGCTCGTCGGGTGCGTCGGCTTCCACGTCGACGGTTGCGGCGGGCAGGACGAGCTGCGGCATCGCCATCGCCTCGAGCCGCCAGCTGTAGGCGCCCGTCGCGCCCACCGTCGTTCCCGGCGAGACGGCGCTGCCGCTCGGCACCGCATCGAGCACGGCACGCGCCACCACCCAGGCGTCGAGGTTCTCGCGCAGCCGCTGCGCATCGCTGCGCACGCCTGCGAAGAAGCGCACCAGCGCGGTGCCGAGCACCACCGCGACGATCAGCGCCACCATCACCTCGACGAGGGTGAAGCCGGCGCGGCCGGGGCGCTTACGTCCGCTCGGGGCCGACAACATCGATCCATCCCGTCAGCCAGTTGATGCGGATGCGGAAACTGCGCCCGCCCTTGCCGAGCCGGACGACGCCGCCGCAGGAGCTGCCGTCCGGATTGAAGGTGATCTGGTAGCGCTGGGCGCCGAGCGCGCAGGCGGTCGCCGTCACCACCTCGAAGGCGAGGTCGCGCGGCACGTTGACGGTGCGCCCGCGGGCGTCCTGCACGGTGCGGCCGTCGAGGTCGATGACGGTGCCGACACGGCCGCCGTCGCGGACCGCGCCGGTGCGGTCGGCGCGCAGCAGCGTCGCGACGTCCATCACCGTCGCGGCGAGCCCGGCCGACGTCGTGCCGCGCGGGATCGCCGGCCAGATGATCGCCGCCGCCAGCAGGATGATGGCGAGCGCCAGCGCCATGTCGAGCAGCAGGAAGCCGCCGCGCCGGTCGCGCCCCGCGGGGCCGCAGTCGGACGTCGACAGGCGCGCCGGGTCAGCGGGTCCAGGAGGTGACGTCGGCGTTGCTCCCCTCACCACCGTCGCGGCCGTCGGAGCCGAGCGAGACGATGTCGTAGTTCCCGTGCTGGCCGGGCGAGCGGTAGACGTAGGCGTTCCCCCAGGGGTCCTTCGGCACCGAGCCGCCCTTCACGTAGGGGCCGTTCCAGACGTCGATGCCGGGCGGCCGCTGCGCCAGCGCGCCGAGCCCCTCGGCGGAGGTCGGATAGCGGCCGGCGTCGATGTAGAAGAGGTCGAGCGCGTTCGAGAAGCTCTCGATCTGCAGCCGCGCCGTCTTCTCGCGTGCATCCGTCAGGTAGTTCAGCACGCGCGGGCCGACGAGGCCCATGATCAGGCCGATGATGACCAGCACGACGAGCATCTCGACCAGCGTGAAGCCGGCGCGTGAGGCCGCGACCGTGGCTGCGACGGGTCCATTCTTCTCCTGCACGATCTCGTTTCCCCAATTGGACGGCATGGCACTCCTCACAGAGCGATCTGATTGATGCTGAGCAGCGTCGACATGATCGACACGATCAGCGACCCCACCACGACGCTGATGACGACGATGGCGGCCGGACCGACGATGCCGGCGAGCTTGTCGAGACGTTCCCCGAGCTTGCCTTCGTAGTAGTCCGCGCAGCGCCGGGCGACGGTGGCGAGCTCTCCCGATTCCTCTCCGACCCGTAACATGCGCGCGGCGAGCGGCGGAACGAGGGCGGTTTCCGTCAGGCAGTCGACGAGACGTCCGCCGCGCCGCACCCGGTCGAGCACCACCGATATCGGCTCCCGATCGACGCCGGCTGTGTCGGCCATCACTTTCAGCGCGTCGGTGAGCGTCACGCCGTTGCCGAGCAACGTGCCGAGGCCCCGGCAGATCGTCGCCGTGCGGCGCAGCTCGACGACGCCGCGGATGCCGGGCAGCCGCCCGAGAAAGCGCAGCAGCCGGTTGCGCAGCGTGCGCGTGCGCAGCACCACGAAGAGCAGCAGCGCCAGCCCGGCCAGCACGCCGGCGAGGATGTCGCCGTTCTCCGTCAGCCACGACGAGAGCGCCAGCACGACCGAAACGAAAGGATCAGGCTCCGTGCCGAAGTCCTTGATGACGCCGGCGAACTGCGGCACGACGAACAAGAGGAAGAACACCAGCACGGCGACCGCGACGATGAGCAGGAACGCCGGATAGCGCAGCGCCGCCGACACCCGCGAGGCGACCTGCTCCTGCCGGGCGCGGTTGTCGGCGACCGCCTCCAGCACCGTCTCGAGGCCGCCCGCCGCTTCGGCCACCTGCACCATTGCCACCACTTCGGCCGGGATCGAGTCCGGGTGCGTGGCGAGCGCCTCGGCGAAGCCGGAGCCGGAGCCGATCGCCTGGCGGAGGTCGCCGAGCAGCCGTGCCGCGGCGGGTCGGGCGTCGTCGCCGAGCAGCTTCAGTGCATCGTCGAGCGGCAGGCCGGCCTTCAGGAGCAGCGCGAGGTCGCGGATCAGCACTGTCACCTCGCGCGGCGGCAGCCGGCCGATGGTGAAGTACTTGCGCCAGCCGATGCCGCGCTCTTCCGGGCGCTCGACCGTCTCGAGCGGCACGTAGCCGAGCTCGACCAGGTGGGCGGCGGCGGCCGGACGCGATTCCGCCTGCAGTTCGCCCGAGACGAAGCGGCCGTCGGCGTCGAGCGCCTTGTAGCTGTAGGCTGCCACGCTCAGCGACTCGCCGTCACCCGCAGGATCTCGTCGTAGGAGGTGAGCCCTTCGCGGACCTTGCGGATGCCGTCCTCCGTCAGCGTCGTCATGCCCTCGGCACGCGCCGCGTCCTCGACCATCCGCTCGCTGGCCCCCTCGACGACCAGCTTGTGGATGGTTTCGGTGATCGGCAGGATCTCGAATACGGCGCGCCGGCCGATGTAGCCCGTGCCGGCGCAGCGCTCGCAGCCGACGGGTTCGTAGAGCTCGTCGCCGGGGGCGAAGCCGAGCGCCACGAAGCGCCGGTCGCCGCCGTGCCGCTCGGCCGACAAAGGCTCCATGCGCTTGCAGTCCGGGCAGAGGATGCGCACCAGCCGCTGCGCCACGATCAGGCGCAGGCTGGCGGCGAGCAGGAACGGCTCGACGCCGAGATCGACCAGGCGGGTGATCGCCGCCGCCGCGGTGTTCGTATGCAGCGTCGTCAGCACCAGATGGCCGGTGAGCGAGGCCTGGATGCCGATGCGCGCGGTCTCGCCGTCGCGCATCTCGCCGACCATGATGACGTCCGGGTCCTGGCGCAGGAAGGCGCGCAGCGCGGTGACGAAGGTGAGCCCGATCGCCGGTTTCACCTGCGTCTGGCTGACGCCCTCGACCTCGTATTCGACCGGGTCCTCGATCGTCAGGATCTTGCGCGTCGAATCGTTGAGCCGCGCCAGCGTCGCGGCGAGCGTCGTCGTCTTGCCGCTGCCGGTCGGGCCGGTGACGACCACCATGCCGTGCGGCGCCTCGAGCTCGTGCGAGAACACCCGGTAGTCGCGCTCGGAGAAGCCGAGGCCGTCGAAGCCGACGAGCCGGCGGTCGCGCTCGAGCAGGCGCAGGATCGCCGCCTCGCCGTGCACGGTCGGCATGGTGGCGACGCGAATGTCGATTTCGCGCCCGGCCGCCTTGAAGCGCGCGCGACCGTCCTGCGGCAGGCGCCGCTCGGCGATGTTCAGGCCCGACAGGATCTTCACGCGGGAGACGACGGCGCGGGCGAGGTCGGCGGGGAAGGTGCGCATCGGCTGCAGGATGCCGTCGATGCGGATGCGCACGCGCAAGCCCGCCCGCACCGGCTCCAGATGCACGTCGGTGGCACGCCGCTCCACCGCCGCCTCGAGGATCTCGTTGACGGCCCGCACGATCGGCGCACCGCTCGCGAGATCGCGCAGGTTCTCGATCTCGACGTCTTCGCGCTCGCCGTCGCGCGCCGCGGTCGCCGCGAGCGGCGCCTCGTCGCCGCCGACGCCCGCCCGCTTCAGCGCGACGTCGACCTCCTCGAACGAGGCGACCTCGAGCGCACACGGCCGCTCGAGCGTCCAGCGCACGGTCTCGACCAGCGTCTCCTCGCTCGGATCGGCGAGCGCCACGCGCGCCTCGCCGGACGCCGTCTCGTAGGGATAGATCGCCCAATCGCGCAGGAAACGGCCCGAGAAGCGGTCCGCCAGCGGCTTGCCCGCCAACATCACGGCAAGCGTGGCGCGCGGCAGGCGATGGTGCGCTGCGGCGCGCTCGGCGAACTCCGCCGCCGGCAGCCCCGAGCGCTCCAGAAGCTCTCGATAGAAAGAATGCCGGCGCGCGCCGCTGCCCGCATCGACGTCGAGCGTCGCCGCCGTCGTGAGGCCAAGCGCCTCGGCTAGGCCTGTCGCCGCCTTATGCTTCACATCGCTCATCTGGCGCGCGTCTTTCCAACTCCCCCAGTCGTCACTGCACGACTAAACGACACATTTACAAGTAAAACGCGTCATGGTTAACAAGACGACATAGCGAGTATTAGCGATTTCGTTACCACGATGAACGTTGACGTGTCAAGGTCAGGACCCTATGATGCTTGCGGGCGTTTATGTGGCGGCGAGAAAGTTGTGGCGTGGCGATAGTCGGGGGTAGCTGGCGGGGTTTGGCCGCCGCGGCGGTGATGCTGGCGAGCCTCGTCGGGTGCGCGGCCGGCGGCGGCCTCGACGATTCCAGCACGGCGCAGCCCGGCTTCCTCGACCGCGTGATGACGATGGACCTCGCGGCGCGCCAGCAGCAGCCGGTGCGCGGCATTTCCCAGAGCGCCCGCGACGGCCGCGTACCGCAGGGCGAGATCTACACCGGCAGCTCCGCCACCTCCTCCACGGCGGCCCGTCCGATCATCGCCGGCGCGCCGGGGGCCGGCGTCAGTGGCGGGACCGGCGATTCCTTCGATCTCAACTTCGAGAACGCCGAGATCGCCTCCGTCGCCAAGGTGCTGCTCGGCGACGTCTTGAAGGTCGACTATGTCGTCGACCCGCGCGTCGAGGGCACCATCAGCCTGTCCTCCGCCCGCCCGATCGCGCGCAAGGACATCCTGCCGCTGCTCGAGAACGCGCTGCAGATGAACGGCGCCGTGGTGGCGCGCCAGGGTGACGTCTACCAGATCGTGCTCGCCTCGGAGGCGGCCGGCAGCGGCACCGTCGACGTCGGCTCGCGCCGCGTCAGCCCGGGCTACGGGCTGACGGTGCTGCCGCTCGAGAACGTCTCCGCCGACACCGTGATGAAGCTCGTGGAGGGCTTCGGCGCCCGCGCCGGATCGGTGCGCGTCGACCCCACCCGCAACCTCTTGCTGGTGCAGGGCAGCGCGCCCGACCGCCGCGCCATGGTCGAGACGGCGCTCGCCTTCGACGTCGACTGGATGCGCGGCCAGTCGGTCGGCGTCTTCCCGCTCGCCAACGCGACGCCGGAGATCATGATCGCCGAGCTCAACCGCATCATGGATTCCGGCGCCGGCGGCCCCGGCGCGGGGCTGGTGCGCTTCCAGCCCGTTGCCCGCCTCAACGCCGTGCTGGCGATCTCGCAGCAACCGAAGTACGTGCAGCAGGTGGCCACCTGGATCCGCCGCCTCGACCGCGCCGACCAGGACGACACGCGGCTGCGCGTCTACCGGGTGCAGCACGGCGACGCCCGCAAGATCGCCGCGATCCTCAACACCGTCTTCACCGGTGGGTCCGGATCAGGCGCCGGGGCGGACGACCTCGCGCAGCTCGCCCCGGGCGCCGACTCGAGCAGCGCCGCCTCGCTGACCACCCAGCCGACCGACGCCACCGGCGAAGGAGCCGAGTCCGGCAGCCAGCCGAGCCGCGCCCAGTCGCTGTTCGATCGGTCCGGCGGCAGCGAGGGTGACGACCCGACCGGCTCCGAGACCGGCGTCGGCGGCTCGCCGGACGCGCTCGCGGCGACCGCCGGGGCCGGCACCGGCGCCGGCGGCGAGGCGGTGCTGCGCAACGTCCGCATCACCGCCGACGTCACCAACAATTCGCTGCTGATCTTCGCCGACCGCGACAACTGGCGCATCATCGAGCGCGCCCTCGCCGACATCGACCGGCCCGGCCTGCAGGTGGCGATCGAGGCGACCATCGTCGAGGTTTCGCTCTCCGGCGACCTGCAGTACGGCGTGCAGTTCTACCTGAAGAGCAAGGACCTCGGCCTGCCCGGCAACATCGGCTCGATCGGCCTGTTCAACCAGGAGAACGAGCCGCCGCTGAAGCGCTCGACGCCGAACTTCGAGTTCGTGCTCGGGCCGAACAACAGCCCCCGCCTGATCATCGACGCGCTGCGCACCGTCACCGACGTGAAGGTGCTGTCCTCCCCTTCGCTCGTCGTCTCCGACAACCAGGTGGCGACGCTGCAGGTCGGCAACGAGGTGCCGGTGACCACCCGCTCCGCCCAGTCCGTGCAGGACCCGGACGCGCCCACGGTGAACGAGGTCGAGTACAAGAACACCGGCGTGATCCTGCGCGTCACGCCCCGCGTCAGCGGCAACGGCGTCGTCAATCTCGACGTCGAGCAGGAGATCTCCAACGTCGTCCGCAACGAGACGCAGGACTCCCTCACCCCGACGATCTCGCAGCGCCGCGTGAAGAGCGCCGTCTCCGTCACCAACGGCCAGACCGTCGTGCTCGCCGGCCTCATCCAGGAGCAGGTCGAGCGCGGCAAGCAGGGCATCCCGGTGATCATGGACCTGCCGGTGGTCGGCAACCTCGTGACGACCCAGACGACCCGCTCCGATCGCACCGAGCTCATCATCTTCATCAAGCCGCAGATCATCCGCGACTCCGTCGACGCCCAGATGGTCGCCGAGGAACTCCGCCTCAAGGTGATCGGCGGCGTCCGGCCGTGAGCGGTGAACCCGGCCGCCGGGGCGGCGGGGCGGAGCTGGACGACGAGCGCGCTGGGCCGGAGCCGCTCCCCGGCGTCATCCTCGTCGCCGCCGGAGCCGCGAGCCTCGCGGCGGCCACCACCTGGCTGATCCTGCCGCTCGCGGCCTGGCCGTTGCTTGACGCCATCGGCCTCACGGTCTTCTCGGCAGCCTTCGCCGGCCTCGCCGCCTGGATCGTCGTCAGCGACCTGCGACGCTTCGAGATTCCCGACGAAGCGAACGTCGTGCTGCTCCTCGGCGGGCTCGCCTGGTGCGCGCTCACGCTGGCGAGCAGCCCGGCGCAGCTCTTGATGGTCGACGTCCTCACGTCGGACGCACCGCTCTGGTTCGCCCATGCCGCCGGCGTCGTCGACGGCCTCGCGCGGAGCGCCGTCGCGGCCGGATCGCTGCTCGGCGTGCGCATCCTCTACCGGCGCTTGCGCGGCATCGACGGGCTCGGCCTCGGCGACGTCAAGCTCGCCGGCGCGGCGGCGCCGTGGCTCGTCTGGAGCGACCTGCCGGCGGCGCTGCTGGTGGCGGTGCTCGCCGCACTGGTGGCCACCATCGCCGCCGCCGCGATCGGCCGCCGCGGCCTCGACCGCGCGGCGTGGATCCCTCTCGGCGCGTTCCTGGCGCCGGCCGCCTACGTCGTCTGGATGCTCCGCCTCGCCGGCCTGCCGCTCGGGTTGACCGACTGAGTCAGGCGGCGTCGGCGTACCGCGAAGCGACGAGCTTCGCCCGAGCCTGCAGGCGCGCCGCCAGGCCTTTCGGAAGCTGCCGCGCCGACTTGATCCGCGGCAGTGCCATCTCGGCGATGGCGGCGCGATCTTCCCCGTAGAGCGCCGCGTACTCTGCGAAATTGTCGAACCGGCGCCGCGTGACGTTGTCGACGAAGGTCTCCGCCGGCACCCCCTCCGCCAGGATCAGAGCGTGGTCGGCGAGCTCGACGTGAAAATAGACGAAGCGGTCCGGTACGGCGGTCGCGCGGGTGATGGTGAGGGCGTTCACCAGTGCCCCGGCGTGGACGAGGACGCCGTCGACGAGGAGCGCGTGGTCGGGCGAGACGAGAAGGTCGCGCACCGGCAGGCCCTCGCCGAGCGCACCGGCCGCGACGCGCACAGGAAGGTTGCGGAGGGGGTCGGCGAAGGCGGTGACGACGGTCTGCCGGCCGATCCAGCGCACCGGCACCGCCCGCCCGTCGGCCGTCAGCACCGCGTCACCGACGCGGAGCGCTTCGATAGCGGCTTCTCCGCTCGGCGTCGCGATCCACGTCCCGCTCAAGAAGCAGACAGTGAACGGTCCATCGGTAATGGCAACCGGGGTCGCCGGTGGTGTCGACGAGGTACTGAAGTATAGAACAGCTGACCCTGACAATCCGACCCAACCATTCTCGACGTATCCTTCATAGTTTGCCGAGAACGATGGAACACCTGAATTGGATATAGTTATCAACATTGGTCGCGAAAAAGTGCCCGCCGCGGTAAAATCTCCTGACGCGGATAGAGAGAAGTCCGTGATGATGTTGTCGTTCGGATTAAGCGTTACATTGTAGATGAAGCCAAATTCGTAGGACGCCATTCCCCCCTCCCCGCACGGGTCACAGCTGTCTTCGCGCTGTCATTGGCGCGGAAGTCTACCGGTGCGGCGCAGAGGGCCGCAAGGAGTGCCGGCCGCGCTCGCAGCTGTAAGGTTCAAGAGTTGGAGACCGACCGCCGCCAGGCCGAGGTCGGCGCGACGATGCAGAGATCGCGGACGCGCGGTTGCGGCGCGAAGAGCCGCTGTGATGCGCGGGAAGCCGGCACGAATTGAGGCGTCAGGCGGCGAGCGCCGGCGCCGCGCGCACCAGCCGCGCGATCGCCTCGTCGAGCGTCGCCTCGTTCTTGGCGAAGCAGAACCGCACGACGTGGCGGACGGCATCGCCCGAATAGAAGGCCGAGACCGGGATCGCCGCCACCTTCGCCTCTGCGACCAGCCGCTTGCAGAACGCTGCGTCATCCGACAGCCCGAGCGGTGCGAGGTCGGCGCAGACGAAGTACGTCCCCGCCGACGGCAGCACGGTGAAGCCGGCCGCTTCCAGCCCGGCCGAGAAATAGTCGCGCTGCGCCTGCAGTCGCGCCCGCATGTCGGTGAAGTAGCCGTCGTCCTTGGCGAGGCCATAGGCGACGGCCGTCTGCAGGTTGGGAGCGGTGGTGAAGGCGAGGAACTGGTGCGCCTTGGCGACGACGCGCAGGATCGGCGGCGCCGCGACGACGAGCCCGACCTTCCAGCCGGTGAGCGAGAAGATCTTGCCGGCCGAGCCGATCTTCACCGACCGCTCCCGCAGCCCCGGCACCGACAGCACCGAGACGTGCGGCCGGCCGTCGAAGATCACGTGCTCCCACACCTCGTCTGAGACGACGATCGCCTCCGTCCCCGCCAGCGCCGCCGCCAGCAACTCGAGATCCTCGCGCGGCCAGACGGCGCCGGCCGGATTGAGCGGGTTGTTGATGACGAGGAGTTTTGTCTTCGGCGTGATCGCGGCGGCGAGCGCCGCCGCATCGAACCGCCAGTGCGGCGGCGACAGCTTGACGAGCCGCGCGACGCCGCCCGCCTGCCGGACGAGCGGCAGGTAGGCGTCGTAGGCCGGCTCGAACAGCACCACCTCGTCGCCCGGCGCGACGAGCCCGAGGATGGAGGCCGCGAGCGCCTCGGTGGCCCCCGACGTCACCATGCACTCGGTGTCGGGATCGAGCGTCAGCCCCTGGTGGCGGGCGTAGTGCTCGGCGATGCCGCGCCGGAGCTCCGGGATGCCCATCATCGAGGGATACTGATTGTAGCCGTCGACGACCGCCTCCGCCGCCTTCTGCCGCACGTCGAGCGGCCCCGGGTCGTCGGGAAAACCCTGCCCGAGGTTGATCGCGCCGTGGGCGCGGGCGAGTTGCGACATCTCTTCGAAGATGGTGGTCGGCAGGGAGGCGAACAGCGGGTTCATTTGATCGGCGGTCCGTTGGTGGGCGGCCGCGCAAAGTGCACCGGGGCCCGGCAGCGGGCAAGAGTGCTCCCGGGACGACCCTCAAACCCGGCGCAACGCCACTGGGCAACACGGTCCCGTAGCTTCGGCGACGACACGGGATAGCGATCAGGCTGCCGCCGCGACACCCCACTGCACGGCTATGGAATGAAGGCGTCGGTCGCGCGTCCAGAGCGCCGTCCCCGGCGTCAGGCGGACGGCGGCGAGCAGGTGCGCGTCGACATAGCCGATGCCACGCCCCGCGAGTGCCAGCACGTCGATGAGCGTGAGCACCTCGGCGTCCGTCGCGACCGTCGCCATCGGCAGGTCCGCGAGCGCACCGAGGACCAGTGTCCGCTGTCGAAGATGCCCGAGCGCGATCTCGCCGATCACGAACGGATGGGTGAGCACCATGCCCGCATCGAGCCGAGCCATCAGCCCCGCATCGCCCGCTCTCAGATGGTCGACCCAGACGGACGTGTCGGCGAGGATCACCGCTCCGCCGTTCGCCGACGCGGCGCGGCCGCCAAGTCGGGCTCGCTGCCGCCGAGCCGCGCCAGCCGGCGGGCGCTCTCCCGTTCGATCAGCGCCTGCAAAGCCTCGCGCACCAGCGCGGACTTCTCGCTGAGCCCGGTAAGGGCCTGGGCCTTGGCGATCTGTTCGTCGTCGAGAGCGAGCGTCGTCCGCATCACGCTGTTCTCTGGATGGAGCCGTGGCACGAGAAATAGCATCGACTGATGCCGCATTCAATGCCGGTTGGGTCGGCGGGCCGCCTCAGCGGCCCCTCCCATCCCGGTCGAAGGCAAACGGCTACGGTCGTGCCGTCGAGGGGGCGAGCCAGCGGCGTCTCCGAGGCTGCTCGCCTGGAGCCGATCGCGCTCCCTCGCCTGCCGGACCGCGTGCCTCGGCTAGTCGTCGTCCATCCGCATTCCCGGATAGAACGGCAGGGAGTGCAGGCGGATCTTGGTGAGCTTGGCCCAGGCGTTGGCGACCGCGGGGGCGACGCACGGTACGCCGGTTTCGCCGACGCCGCCGGGATCGGCGTCACTCGCCACGATCGCGACGCCGACCGCGGGCATCTGGTTCAGCTTGATGACCGGATAGTCGTCGTAGTTCGAGACCTGCGGCTTGCCCTTCACGAACGTCTGCTCGTTCCACATCGCTGCGCCGAGGCCGTGCGCCACGCCGCCCTGGACCTGAGCCTCCACCGAGTCCGGGTTGATCACGACGCCGCAGTCGATCGCTACGGAAACCTTTTCGACCTTGATCCGGGACGTCGAGGTCTTCGAGACCTCGGCGACGAGCGCGATGTAGCTGCCGAAGCCCTTGAGGAACGCGACGCCACGGGCCCGTCCGGCCGACGGCGCCTTGGACCATCCGCTCAGCGTCTCGACGGCCGCCAGCACTCCCGCGGCCCGGCTGTCGCCGCCAGCGCCCGAGACGAGGTTCTTGCGGAACGCCAGCGGATCCTGCCCCGCCGCCACAGCGAGTTCGTCCACGGCGCATTCCACCGCGAACGTGTTGTAGGACTCGCCGACCGACCGCCAGTAGCCGAGCGGGACGTCGCAGGGCTGCAGCGCCACGTACTCGATTCGCCGCGCCGCGATCCTGTAGGGCAGGCCGACGGCACCGGCGACGGCGCCTGTATCCTCGGGGTTGGTAATGTCCGAGTGACTACGCTGGGCGCTGATCGACGGCGAGACATTGCGGTAGAGCAGCCCGCTGAAGGCACGGCTCGCGTCGACCCCGGCCTGCACGCGGATCTTTGCGCAGGGGCGGAACTTGTCGTTGCGGAAATCCTCCTCGCGGCTCCAGATCAGTTTCACCGGCTTGCCGACGGCCTTGGAGATCTTGATCGCCTGTTCGACATAGTCGCTTTCGATCTTCCGGCCGAAGCCACCGCCCATGAACGTCGTGTGCACGATGATTTTCTCGGGCGAAAGGCCGGTGATCGCCGCCGCCACGGGGATGATGAACTGCTGACCCTGCGTCGGCGCCCAGATCTCGCACGTCTTCGAGGTAACCGAGGCGGTGCAGTTCATCACTTCCATGGCGGCGTGGGCGAGGAACGGCAGCGAGTAGGTGGCGTCGATGTGGATCGGCGCCTTGCCCGGATTCGGAGACCCGACTGCCTCGGCGACGAAGGGAACGACGGTGGTCGACTTCAGCAGCGCCAGGGCATGAGCATCGAGCGCGTCCGAGTCGCGTGACGACAGATCGTCCGGCACCGTCCATTCGACCGCTGCACCGACCGATCTCGTGGCTCGCATCGCCGTCCACGTATCGGAGGCCACGACGCCGACGGCATTGCCGAGATTGACCAGCTTCACGCCGGTGCGGCTGGCCGGCATCGTCTTCACGGTCCCGCCGAGCGTGGGGCAGTGAACGACCGAGGCGAACATCATGCCAGGGACCTTCACGTCCATCCCGAAGACCGCCGTGCCCTTGACCTTGGCAGGGATATCCAGCCGGGCGACCTTCTTGCCGATGAACTTCCTCGTGGTCGCCAGCGTGGCGGTCGATTTTGGGGGGATGGTCGCGGCCGTCGCCAGGACGTCGCTGAACCGGCAGGTCTTGCTGCCGCTGACCAGAACGCCGCCCTTGCCGAGCGTCCAGGTTCCACCGAGTTGCTGATGCGCGGCTTCAATCAGCACGTCGCGCGTGATCGCGGCGGCCATGCGCAGCGGCTTGTACCAGCCCATCATACTGGTGCTGCCACCGGTCAGTTGCGCCCCGAAGATCGGGTTGCCATAGGGGTTCGGCCACAGCGGCGAGGCCAGCGCATGCTCAGCCCGGACCTGGCTCCACTTGAGATTGAGCTCCTCGGCGACCAGTTGCGCCAGGCCCGTCATGATGCCCTGGCCCATCTCGGTCGATCCGATCGTCACCGTGACGATGTTGTTGGCGGCGATGCCGATATAGGCCCCGAGCGACACCGGGCCGGCAGCTGCGGCGGCCGCCTCACGCGGCGAAAGCGTGACGGTGAAGGGAATGACCAGTGCCGCGGCGGCGCCCCGGAGGAAGTTCCTGCGATCGATCCCGACTTCGCCTTTGGCTTGACCGAGCTTTTGCATGGGTGGTCTCCGTTCCGGTCTGTGATGCTTGAGGATCAGAGCCCCTGAACCGCGCTCTTGATGCGCGCATAAGTCCCGCACATGCAGATGTTCTCTATCTCGTTGGCGATCTCAACTCCGCGGTGGCCGTCCTTCAACGCCCCGGTCGCCGCCACCATCATGCCGGGCTGGCAGAAGCCGCACTGCGGCACCTGGTGGGCGACCCACGCGGCCTGCACCGCCTTGCCCTGCGCATCGGCTGCCAGGCCCTCGACGGTGATGACTTTGCGCCCGACCGCCTCGGAGACCGACATGTCGCAGGACTTCTTCGCCTCGCCGTCCAGCAGAACCATACAGGCGCCGCAGATCTCGATCCCGCAGCCGTACTTCGTTCCCGTCAGACCGATCAGATCGCGCAGTACCCAGAGAAGAGGCATCTCGGCGCTGCTGGCCGTGACCACAAGTTCGTTGCCATTCACGTTCAGCTTGAAGGTTGGCATTGGACGTCACCCCGTAGAGTTACAGTCTATACGGGCCTGTTCACCCGCTGAGAGGATGCAAACTGTTGAGTTGCACTTTAGCAGCCGCGATCCATTGCAAGGGCGATCGGTAGAACCGCAGGCCTATTCAACGTCGACTGTGCCGTGTTGGTGACACACCGCGTCTTGGTCCGGCAATGGACCAAGGTCCGACGATGCCGGTCGGAAGGTCTGGGACTGCGGTAGGGGGCGTCCGAAGGTTCGCGCGAGCCCAGCAATGCCGCTTGCCGGTGCAGCGATGGTGATCGGCGCGCTGGCACAGATCTTCGGTGCAGGAGTTTTGGCCAAGCGCCGTGCAGTGGCGCGATGACGCGTCACTGCGATCGGCTGGCTCAAAGCGTCGAAAGCGTTCAGTGGGGGCGGACGCTCAGCGGCGGGGCCTCGGAGCAGCCGTGAGGTGGTCGCGACGCCCCCAGGCGCCGGGTCAGCCGCCGGGCGTCCACGCCTCGTAGTCGCCGGTCGCCGCCGGACGGTGGCCGTCCTTCAGGATCGAGCCGGACGGCCGGTAGGCGGCCGGCGTGCCGGTGAGGTTCTGCTGCGCCGGCAGTTGCCACGGGCGGGGCTGGTAGCGCTCGTCGCTCGGCGGGGTGTCGACGCGGTGGTGCATCCAGCCGTGCCAGCCGGGCGGGATGGTGCTCGCCTCCGCCGGGCCGTTGTAGATCACCCAGCGGCGCTGGAAGCCGAGCGTCGGGTCCACCTTGCCGCCGCGCGTGCGGTAGTAGACGTTGCCGAACTCGTCGGTCCCCACCTGCTCGCCGAAGCGGCTGGTCCACAGCTTGGTCCCGTAGGTCCAGCCGTTCCACCAGGTGAACACGTGGATGAGAAACTCGCGCATCGGCGCCCCTGACGGGTGATCCTGAAGTCGGCGCGACCATGCCAGCGCCCCGGGGCCAAGTCCAGACGGCAGGGCGCCGCGGGGCCGGCGGCTCAGCCGGCCGCCGGGATGGCCGGCACGATATCGGTGAGGCCGAAGTCGTCACCCTTGAACAGTAGCGGCTCGCCGGCCGTCTTCGCGAGCGCGTAGGAGAAGCAGTCGCCGACGTTCAGCCGGGCCGGATGGCCGGACCCTCGCCCGAAGCGGCGGTGGGCATCGGCGGCGATGCGCCCTTGCTCGAGCGTGACGGGCTCGAGGGCGATTTCTAGTGCCTCGACCAATTCATCGAGCACCCCTTCCATCCCGCCGCGCCGCCCCCCTTCGAGGACGAGACGCGCCTCGATATAGGTTCCGACGGACATCCGGGCCGGCGTGGCGGCGTGGAGCACATGCCAGAACGCATCCGCCTCGGGCTCCGACCACAGCACGGCGACGATCGCGGAGGTGTCGACGACCGTCACTTCGGAAGCCCGGTTTCGCTGTCATAGAGCAAGGCATCGTGGTCCGGCGGCGGATCATCGCCGACCACCGCCCTGACCTTGGCCTGAATGGCCGCGATCCGGGCGGACACGTCTTCGACACGCCGCCGGCGCGCCACCTGCTCCCGCTCCAGCCGTTCGCGCAGTGCCGTCGTCACCGTGCCGGTCAGCGTCTCGCCGGTGAGCTTGGCGAGGTCGTGCGCCAGGCGCTCCGTCTCGCGGTTCTTGATGTTGAGCGCCATCGTTCCACCCTCTTCCGTCTCGTTCCACCATATGCGAACGCCGACGCCCGGACGAGACGCCTCGGTCCGCATCGACATCGCTAGAACGGTCCCGGCCGCAGGACGGACTCGCCCCTTTCCCCGCTTTCCCCAGTGTCAAGCGACATACTAGATATTGTGCCGTCGAAATTCCGGCCACCATCGCTTGACCCGTTTCGGCGAGTCGCCCTAGTCTCCGACCACTGACGCCGCCCCGGTTCGCCGGGCGCGCCGAAACCCCCGAGAAGCCTTCTCCGATCGGCCGCCGTTCGTGGCACTGTCCACGGACCGCGATGGCGCGTGGGCGTCGCCGCGGGGAATGTTCGGGGGCGACAAACGGGTTCGGTAACACTATATTTAGTGGCACCGAGTCCATGATGACACTGGATGCGGTTCCATCGGGAATCGCCATCGCACCATCCCGGCGGCTCTTGCGGCCACCGGACCAGAGCTTCGGACGACCGGCCTCCCCCCTGCGGCCGGGACGCGTTGAGAGGATACGGACGATGCGGATCGAGCGACGCAACACCACCGAGGGCCAGGACGCCTACGCGGCGATCGCCTTCCGCACGATCACCAGCGAGATCCGCAATCCCGACGGCTCGGTGGTGTTCCGCCTCGAGGACATCGCGGTTCCCGAGAGCTGGAGCCAGGTCGCCTCCGACGTGCTGGCACAGAAGTACTTCCGCAAGGCCGGCGTGCCGGCGCGCCTGCGCAAACACGAGGAATCGACCGTTCCGTCGTGGCTGTGGCGCTCCGTCGCCGACGAGGCGGCGCTCGCCGAGCTGCCGGCCGGCGAGCGCAGCATCGGCGAGACCGACGCCCGCCAGGTGTTCGACCGGCTCGCCGGCACCTGGACCTACTGGGGCTGGAAGGGCCGCTATTTCGACGGCGAGGCCGACGCCCGCGCCTTCTTCGACGAGCTGCGCTTCATGCTCGCCACCCAGAAGGTGGCGCCGAACTCGCCGCAATGGTTCAACACCGGCCTGCACTGGGCCTACGGCATCGACGGCCCGAGCCAGGGCCACTTCTACGTCGACCACGAGACCGGCAAGCTGGTCGCCTCGGCGTCCGCCTACGAACATCCCCAGCCGCACGCCTGCTTCATCCAGTCGGTCAGTGACGACCTCGTCAACGAGGGCGGCATCATGGACCTGTGGGTGCGCGAGGCGCGCCTGTTCAAGTACGGCTCGGGCACCGGCTCCAACTTCTCGTCGCTGCGCGGCGAAGGCGAGCGGCTGTCGGGCGGCGGGCGCTCGTCGGGCCTGATGAGCTTCCTGAAGATCGGCGACCGCGCCGCCGGCGCCATCAAGTCGGGCGGCACCACCCGCCGCGCCGCCAAGATGGTGGTCGTCGACGCCGACCACCCCGACATCGAGACCTATGTCGACTGGAAGGTGCGCGAGGAGCAGAAGGTCGCCGCCCTCGTCACCGGCTCGAAGACGGTGGCGAAGCACCTCACCGCCATCATGAAGGCCTGCGTGAACTGCGACGGGCCGGGCGATTCCTGCTTCGATCCGGACAAGAACCCGGCTCTGAAGCGCGAGATCCGCGCCGCCAAGAAGGCCGCGGTGCCGCAGAACTACATCCTGCGCGTCGTGCAGTTCGCCCGCCAGGGCTACACCGACATCTCCTTCCCGATCTTCGACACCGACTGGGATTCGGAAGCCTACCTGACCGTCTCCGGCCAGAACTCCAACAATTCCGTGCGCGTCACCGACGCGTTCCTGAAGGCGGTCGAGGAGGACGGCGACTGGGCGCTGATCCGGCGCACCGACGGCAAGGTGGCGAAGTCGCTGAAGGCGCGTGAGCTGTGGGAGAAGATCGGCTACGCCGCCTGGGCGTCGGCCGACCCCGGCATCCAGTTCCACTCGACCATCAACGACTGGCACACCTGCCCGGCGGCCGGCGACATCCGCGCCTCCAACCCGTGTTCCGAGTACATGTTCCTCGACGACACGGCCTGCAATCTCGCCTCGCTCAACCTCCTTCAGTTCCGCGGTGCCGATGGCGTCTTCGACGTCGAGGCCTACGAGCACGCCGTGCGGCTGTGGACGGTCGTCCTCGAGATCTCCGTGCTGATGGCGCAGTTCCCGTCGAAGCGCATCGCCGAGCTCTCCTACGAGTACCGCACGCTGGGCCTCGGCTACGCCAACATCGGCGGCCTCCTGATGACCGCCGGCATTCCCTACGATTCGGCCGAGGGCCGCGCCATTTGCGGCGCACTCACCGCCATCATGACCGGCGTCTCCTACGCCACCTCCGCCGAGATGGCGCGCGAGCTCGGGCCGTTCCCCGGCTTCCCCGAGAACCGCGACGCCATGCTGCGCGTCATCCGCAACCACCGCCGCGCCGCCCACGGCGAGACCGACGGCTACGAGGCGCTCGCCACGCCGCCGGTGCCGCTCGACCACGACGCCTGCGCCGACAAGGTGCTGGTCGCCCACGCCGAGGCCGCCTGGGACCGGGCGCTCGAGTGGGGCTCGGCCTTCGGCTTCCGCAACGCCCAGACGACCGTGATCGCGCCGACCGGCACCATCGGCCTCGTCATGGACTGCGACACGACGGGCATCGAGCCGGACTTCGCGCTCGTCAAGTTCAAGAAGCTCGCCGGCGGCGGCTACTTCAAGATCATCAACCGCGCCGTGCCGGAGGCGCTGCGCTCGCTCGGCTACCGCGAGAGCGAACTCGCCGAGATCGAGGCCTACGCGGTCGGCCACGGGACGCTCGCCCAGGCCCCGGCGATCAACCATTCCACCTTGCGTGCCAAGGGCTTCACCGACGACGTTCTGGCAAAGCTCGACGTCGCGCTGAAGACCGCCTTCGACATCAAGTTCGCCTTCAACCGCTGGAGCCTCGGCGAGGCCTTCTGCACCGGCGTGCTGAAGCTGACGAAGGCCGAGCTCGACGATCCGTCGTTCGACATGCTCGCCCGCCTCGGCTTCTCGAAGAAGGACATCGACGCGGCGAACGTCCACGTCTGCGGGGCGATGACGCTGGAGGGCGCGCCGTTCCTCAAGGCCGAGCACCTGCCGGTGTTCGACTGCGCCAACCCGTGCGGCCGGCTCGGCAAGCGCTTCCTGTCGGTCGAGAGCCACATCCGCATGATGGCGGCCGCCCAGCCGTTCATCTCGGGCGCGATCTCGAAGACCATCAACATGCAGAACGACGCCACGGTGGAGGACTGCAAGGCCGCCTATACGCTGTCGTGGCGGCTCGCGCTGAAGGCGAACGCCCTCTACCGCGACGGCTCCAAGCTGTCGCAGCCGCTCAACTCGCAGATCCTCGCCGATGACGACGACGTCGACGACGTCATCGAGGCGATCATCGCCGAGCCGGCGACGGTGCGCGCCGCCCACGTCGCCGAGCGCATCGTCGAGCGCATCATCGAGCGCGAGGTGCAGGTGCGCGAGCGCGAGAAGCTGCCGGGCCGCCGCAAGGGCTACACCCAGAAGGCGATCGTCGGCGGCCACAAGGTCTACCTGCGCACCGGCGAGTACGACGACGGCCGCATCGGCGAGATCTTCGTCGACATGCACAAGGAAGGCGCCGCCTTCCGCTCGCTGATGAACAACTTCGCCATCGCCATCTCGCTCGGCCTGCAGTACGGCGTGCCGCTCGAGGAGTACGTCGACGCCTTCACCTTCACCCGCTTCGAGCCGGCGGGCTTCGTCCAGGGCAACGACTACGTCAAGAACGCCACCTCGATCCTCGACTACATCTTCCGCGAGCTCGCCATCTCCTATCTCGGCCGGCACGACCTGGCGCATGTCGCGCCGGAGGACATCGGCTCCACCGCGATGGGCTCGGGCGTCGACGAGGGCAAGGCGCCCGGCCCCGAGCACGCCGTCTCGAAGGGGCTGGTGCGCGGGCGCACCACCGCCTTCCGCGTGCTGGAGACCCCGGCGGGCGAGCTGCGCGGCGGCCCGAAGGGCCAGGGCAACTCCGCCCAGGCGTCCGGCCACGCCCCGTCGGCGCACGGCGCCGCCTCGGTGACGGCGCTGCGCGGCGGCGCCGGCGCGGCGCTCGCCTTCCACCGCAGCCAGCCGCTGGAGGACGAGGCGGACGAGCCCGAGCCCGAGGCCACCCCCTCCCCGGCCGCCGCCCGCCAGACGGCGCGCGCTGCCCACGCCGAGAAGGCGGCGCTCGCCCGCCTGAAGGGCTACGAGGGCGAAAGCTGCGGCGAGTGCGGCAACTTCACGATGGTCCGCAACGGCACCTGCCTGAAGTGCGACACCTGCGGGGCGACGAGCGGGTGCAGTTGAGCGAGCTCCTCAAAAGGGCTGTCTGGGATGATGGCGTCATACGATGACGACTTCGCTCAGGCAGTCCAGTTCTCGATTTCGAGCCGCTCGACCCGCGAGAACTCCCGAACGTTCGCCGTCACCAGCACAAGGCCCAGCCGACGCGCATGGGCGGCGATGAAGAGGTCGTTCGCCCCGATCAATTCGCCGCGCCTCTTCAGGTCGGCGCGAATGTCGGCGTAGTGCGCGGCGGTGTCCTCATCGAGCTCCGCGACGGCGAGATGCCGGAGCAGCGCGTCCAGGGCAGCGCCGTCACGCACCGGGTTCGGCGAGACGGCGACGCCGTAGAGCAGTTCGGCCTTCGTCACCACGGACGCACACACATCCTCGGTCGGGAGTTCACCGAGGCGGCGCAGCAGCGTCGGGTGGCGGCGCTTCATCACGAACGAGCAGATGTCCGTGTCGAGCATGTAGCGCGGCATCAGCCGCCGCGCTCCTGAACGGGCAGATCCTCGATGCCCTCCATGAAGTCGTCGGACGCCACCGGCCCGCTGTGCAGGTATTCACTCCAGTCGGGTGGACGGGGCGAGAGGATCACCTCGTCGCCGACCTTGCGGACGAAAACCTCCGGCGTGTCGAACTGGAACTCCTTCGGCAGCCGCACCGCCTGGCTGCGGTTCGTCATGAATACCTTGGCCGTGCGTCGCATGACCGCCTCATCTTCAGATGCCATATCTCAACGTATATGGCGACCGGTGCGAGACCGCAATGGTCGACGCACAACCAGGCGCAGCACCGGCGCCCTTACGGACGCGGGCGGTCCCGCGTAGTGTCCCGCTCGGGCGCGCCCGCCGCCGGGGAACCGTATCCGTCATGCGCACGTCAGCTTCTCTCGCCCCTCTCCTCGCCGCCGCCCTCCTCCTCGCCGCTTCCGCCGGAGCGGCGCTGGCCGGCGCCTCGCCGTGGAGCGAGGCGACCGGGGCGAAGCTCAGGCTGATCGCGCCGGGTGGGCCGCCGGCCGCCGACGGCACGCTGTCGCTCGGCCTCGAGATCGCGCTGGAGCCCGGCTGGAAGACCTACTGGCGCCACCCCGGCGAGGCCGGCCTGCCGCCGGAGATCGACCTGACGAATTCCCAGAACCTCGCCTCCGCCGAGATCGACTTCCCCACCCCGCGCCGCTTCGTCGACGGCGGCTCCACGTCGGTCGGCTACTCCGGCGACGTGGTGCTGCCGATCCGGCTGACGCCGGAGGACCCGGCGCTGCCGGTGATGGTCGACGCGCGCGTCCAGTACGGCGCCTGCAAGGAGCTGTGCGTCCCCGCCAGCGGCACGGCGCGGCTGATGGTGTCGCTCGCCACCCGCCCGGACGCCGAGACGGCGACGCGCTTCGCCGCCGCCGAGGCGGCGGTGCCGGCGACCGCGTCTGGTGCGTTCGGCATCACCGCGGTCGAAGCCGAGGCCAGCGACCCGCGCGCCCTCGTCGTGTCGGCGACGCTTCCCGACCCCACGGCCGCCGCCGACCTCTTCGCCGAGGGCCCCGGCCCTGCCTTCCCCGGCCTGCCGGTGCGGATCGAGCCCGCCACGCCGCCCGCCGCCGCGCAGTGGCGCGTCACGCTCGACAAGCACGCCCCCGCCACCGGCGCGCTCCGCCTGACGCTCGTCAACGGCGAGCGGGCGGTGGAGCAGGTGTGGGACTTGCACTGAGGGGCGCGCCGCCGTCCCTCGCATTGGCAAATGCCTGCCGAACAACGAGACGCGAACCCTCCCGCCTCGCGGGGGAGGTCGGCGGCGCAGCCGCCGGGAGGGGGGGCGCCGCGGCAGCGGCGCGAAAGAACTCCTCGCCTCCCGGCACGCGGCGCGCGATGGCTGCACCGCCTCGCGTACCACCAGCCACCCACCCGCGGCCCCCTCCCTACCCTCCCCCGCAAGGGGGGAGGGTTCGCGCTGCGGCCTCGACGCCTCTCGGCCGATAGCCTATCTCTGCGCCGACGCTTTCCCCCGCCGGCTCCGTCCAGCGGCCCCACACCTCACCAGGAGACCCCGACATGACCATCCAGGTTGGCGAGAAGCTGCCCGAGGCCACGTTCAAGACGATGACGCCGGAAGGCCCGAAGGAGATCGCCACCGACGCGCTGTTCGCCGGCAAGACGGTGGTGCTGTTCGCCGTGCCCGGCGCCTTCACGCCGACCTGCCACCGCAACCACCTGCCCGGCTTCCTGGAGAACGCCGACGCCATCAAGGCGAAGGGCGTCGACCAGATCGCCGTGGTCTCGGTCAACGACGTGTTCGTCATGGACGCCTGGTCGAAGGCGACCGGCGGCGACGGCAAGATCCTCTTCCTCGCCGACGGCAGCGCCGACTTCGCCCAGAAGGTCGGGCTCGTCATGGACGCCTCCGGCTTCGGCATGGGCCTGCGCTCGAAGCGCTACGCCATGGTGGTGAAGGACGGCGTCGTCGACGTCCTCAACATCGAGGAAGCCCCGGGCGTCAGCGTCTCCGGCGCCGCCGCGGTGCTCGCCGCGCTCTGAGGATAGCCTGCGCCGCCCTCAGCGGCGGCGCAGCCGCGCGGCAACGAACACCGCCCACACGCCGAAGAGCGCGGCCGCCAGCCCGAACCAGGTGATCGCGTACTGCAGGTGGCTGTTGGTGAAGACGCGGCGCGTCTCGCCGGCCTGCGGCAGCCCGCCCGCCGGCGTCGTCGCGGCCGTCGCATCGAGCGTGAACGGGGCGAGCCGGGCGCCCGCCGGCATCGGGAACGCCGGTGCGAGTTCGCCCGCGTCGCGCACGAACCACAGCCGCTTGGCCGGATCGGCTGCCGGCGTGAACAGCCCCGGCGGGTCGGGGCGGCGGACGAGGCCGTCGAGCACGACCTCGCCTTCGGGCGGCGGCGGCACCGGCGGATGGCGGCCATCCATCGCGGTCGGCACGAAGCCGCGGTTGACCAGCACCACCCAGCCGTCGGCGGTCTGGAACGGCGCCATCACCCACAGCCCCGGCCCCGACAGCGGGCCGCGGGCGTCCGACAGCACCGTGTAGACATAGGCCTCGCCCGACAGGTAGCGGCCGGGGAGCGCCACGTGCGTCAGGTCGAGCGCCTCCCAGTCGAGCGCTCCCCATGCCTCGGGCGGCGGGGCGGCTACGGGCGGTGCCTCCGGGCGCGAGGCCGCCGCGGCGATCAGCGCCTCCTTCCAGGCGAGCCGGTCGAGCTGCCACAGGCCGAGCGACACGAGCACCGCGCCGGCGAGGATCGCGAGCAGCGTCGGCAGCCACAGGCCGCCGAGCACCGATCGGCGTGCTCCGTCGCCGCTCACGGCTCGAGCCGGCCCTCGCGCGCCTTGTTGGTGTACTGCAACGCGATCATCAGGCCCTTCATCGGGCGCAGCATGGCGAGCGCCACGATCGCCGTCAGCGGCAGCCACAGGAGCATGTGCAGCCAGATCGGCGGCTGGAACTTCAACTCGACGACGAGCGCCGCGCCGACGATCAGGAAGCCGACGATCATCATGATGAACACCGCCGGCCCGTCGCCGGCATCGGCGAAGGAATAGTCGAGCCCGCAGGCGCGGCAGCGCGGTGCCGTCGTCAGGAAGCCGTCGAACAGCCGCCCCTGGCCGCAGCGCGGGCACCGCCCCGAGAGACCCACCGACACCGCCGACAAGGGCGGGTAGTCGCTGTGGCCGGCAGCCGGCGGCCGTGCTTGCTCGTCCATCGCACCCTTTCGCGCCGGAAGGGCGAGGCCGCCCTTCCGGCCGCCGCTCGGCGGCTCAGTGGCCGGCGGTGTGGCCCGCGCCCCAGACGTAGATGCACGCGAACAGGAACAGCCAGACCACGTCGACGAAGTGCCAGTACCAGGCCGCCGCCTCGAAGCCGAAGTGCGCCTTCGGGGTGAACTGGCCGGCGATCGCCCGCATCAGGCAGACGAACAGGAAGATCGTCCCGACGATGACGTGGAAGCCGTGGAAGCCGGTCGCCATGAAGAAGGTCGAGCCGTAGATCGAGCCGGAGAAGCCGAACGCCGCGTGGCTGTATTCGTAGGCCTGGCAGGCGGTGAACATCAGGCCGAGGATGACGGTCACCACGAGGCCCCACTTCAGGCCCTGCCGGTCGTCGTGCAGCAGCGCGTGGTGGGCCCACGTCACGGTCGTGCCGGAGGTGAGCAGGATCAGCGTGTTGAGCAGCGGCAGGTGCCAGGGGTCGAAGGTGGCGATGCCGACCGGCGGCCACTCGCCGCCCGTCACCTCGACGCGCTGGAACTGGATCAGCTCGTTCGGGAACAGCGCCACGTCGAAATAGGCCCAGAACCACGCGACGAAGAACATCACCTCCGAGGCGATGAAGAAGATCATCCCGTAGCGCAGGTGCAGGTCGACGACGCGGGTGTGGTGGCCCTGCTTCCCCTCCTTGATGACGTCGTGCCACCACATCGCCATCGTGTAGAGCACGATGAGGAAACCGGCGGCGAAGATCTCCCAGCCGTGGAAGGGAATGCCGAAGAGGACGAGATCCTCATCCTTCAGCCAGCGCATCAGACCGATGCCGCCGAGCGCCATGATGAAGGCGCCGATCGCGCCGATCACCGGCCACGGGCTCGGATCGACGAGGTGGTAGTCGTGATGCTTCGCGTGCGCCTCGGCCATCGTGCTGTTCCTCGAATTCGACCGCCCGAGCGTGCGGCCGCCCCTTCCGTCGGTGTTGCTCAGAGACTGTCCTGCCCATCCTTCGCCGCGGGAGCCGCCGCCACCGGGCGGGCGGGCTCCTTCACCGGGAAGAACGAGTAGGACAGCGTGATTTCCTTGACCGAATCGAGCTCGGCATCGTCGGCGATCGCCGGATCGACGTAGAACACCACCGGCATCTCCAGCCGCTCGCCCGGCTTCAGCCGCTGCTCGGTGAAGCAGAAGCAGGTGATCTTGGCGAAGTAGGCGCCGCTCGACATCGGCGTGACGTTGAACGTCGAGGTGCCGACCGTCTCGACGTCGGCCCGGCTCTCGACGACGTAGGCGACCTCGGCCACTTCGCCGACCCTGAGCGTGATCGAGCGCTGCTTCGGCGTGAACGTCCATGGCAGGTCGCCACGCACGTTGGCGTCGAAGCGCACGGTCACCAGCCGGTCGATCGGCGTGACGGCGGCCGTTTCGACGCGCTGCGTCGTGCCGCCGTAGCCGGTGACCTTGCAGAACAGGTCGTAGAGCGGCACCGAGGCGTAGGCGGCGCCGAGCATCGTGCCGACGAAGACGACGCAGAGCGCCACCACCCGCCGGTTACCGCCCCGCCGGCCATCGCCCCGCTCTTGCCCTGCTTCGCCGGTCATCGCGCCTGCGTTCCGTTCACATCGGCCGGTCGAGGATGCCCGGACCGAGCTTGACGATCGTCACCACGTAGAACAGTACCACCAGGCCGCCGAGCACCAGCGCGATGGCGATCGAGCGCGACCGCCGCCGCTTGCGCTGCGCTTCCGTCAGCCGGACGCCGTCCTGGTCCTCCGCCATCGCGCTCATCCGCCGATCATCGCCGGCAGCGGCGCGACGCCGATCGCCGCCTCGACGAGCAGCATCGCAAACATCGCGAACAGATAGAGGATCGAATAGCCGAACAGCCGCCCGCACGCCTTGGCGAGCGCCTTCTCGTCGCCCGCCCGCACGATCGCCACGGCGAACCAGACGAACGCGACCCCCAACACCAGGGAGCCGATCACGTAGGGCCAGCCCGCGATGCCGCAGAGCGCCGGCAGCACGCCGGCCGGCACGAGCAGCAGCGAGTAGACGAGGATCTGCCGGCGCGTCACGCGCTCTCCCGCCACCACCGGCAGCATCGGCACGCCGGCGCGCGCGTAGTCGCGCGTCTTCAGCACGGCGAGCGCCCAGAAGTGCGGCGGCGTCCACAGGAAGATCAAAAGGAACAGCGACAGCGGCGCGATGTCGATCGTGCCGGTCACCGCCGCCCACGAGATCACCGGCGGCAGCGCGCCGGCGGCCCCGCCGATGACGATGTTCTGCGGCGTCGAGCGCTTCAGCCACATCGTATAGACGACGGCGTAGAAGAAGATCGTGAAGGCGAGCAGCGCTGCCGCCAGCCAACTGACGCACAGGCCGAGGATCAGCACCGAGCCAGCCGACAGCGTCAGCCCAAAGGCGAGCGCGGTGCGCGGCTCCATGCGGCCGGCCGGAACCGGGCGCTTCGCGGTGCGCGCCATCTTGGCGTCGATGTCAGCGTCGTACCACATGTTGAGCGCGCCCGAGGCGCCGGCGCCGATCGCGATGCACATCAGTGCCGTCAGCGCCAGCACCGGGTGCAGGTGGCCGGGCGCCAGCACCAGCCCGACCAGCGCCGTGAAGATGACGAGCGACATCACGCGCGGCTTCAGCAGCGCCCAGAAATCGCCGACCGAGGCGTCGCCGGTGCCGGCGGTGTCCTCGTAGCGTTGGTCGAGGGAGACGTCGCTCACGCTGTTGTCCCGTCCAGTGCGGCACGCTCCCCGGCGCACCTTCTCATTGCTCTCGTTCGACGTCCCGTTCCGTCCGCGGAACAGTCCGCCGGCGCCCGGGAGACACCCCGGCGCCGGCGGTGATCAGGCCGGCGGCCGCCGCCTCACTTGATGCGCGGCAGCACCTCGAACTGGTGGAACGGCGGCGGCGACGACAGCGTCCACTCGAGCGTGGTGGCGCCCGGGCCCCACGGGTTGTCGCCGGCGATGCGCTTCTTCATGAACGCCTCGACGACGCCGAAGAGGAACACGAACACCGCGAACGCCGAGATGTAGGAGCCGATCGACGACACGAAGTTCCACCCGGCGAACGCATCCGGATAGTCGACGTAGCGGCGCGGCATCCCCGCGAGCCCGAGGAAGTGCTGCGGGAAGAAGATCAGGTTGACGCCGATGAAGGTGATCCAGAAGTGCGCCTTGCCGATCATCTCGTTGTACATGTAGCCGCTCATCTTCGGGAACCAGTAGTACCAGGCCGCGAAGATGGCGAAGACGGCGCCGAGCGACAGCACGTAATGGAAGTGCGCGACGACGTAGTAGGTGTCGTGCAGCGCGCGGTCGAGACCGGCGTTGGACAACTGCACGCCGGTGACGCCGCCGACGGTGAACAGAAAGATGAAGCCAACCGCCCACAGCATCGGCGTGCGGAAGTCGATCGAGCCGCCCCACATGGTGGCGATCCACGAGAAGATCTTCACGCCCGTCGGCACCGCGATCACCATGGTGGCGAACACGAAGTAGGCCTGCGTGTCGGCCGACATGCCGACCGTGAACATGTGGTGGGCCCAGACGATGAAGCCGACGACGCCGATCGCCACCATCGCGTAGGCCATGCCGATGTAGCCGAACACCGGCTTCTTCGAGAAGGTCGAGATGATGTGGCTGACGATGCCGAAGCCCGGCAGGATCAGGATGTACACCTCGGGGTGGCCGAAGAACCAGAACAGGTGCTGGAACAGGATCGGGTCGCCGCCGCCCGACGGCTCGAAGAAGGTCGTGCCGAAGTTGCGGTCGGTGAGCAGCATGGTGATGGCGCCGGCGAGCACCGGCAGCGACAACAGCAGCAGGAACGCCGTCACCAGCACCGACCACGGGAACAGCGGCATCTTGTGCATCGTCATGCCGGGCGCGCGCATGTTCAGGATGGTGGTGATGAAGTTGATGGCGCCGAGGATCGACGAGGCGCCGGCGAGGTGCAGCGCCAGGATGCCGAAGTCCATGGCCGGCCCGGGCGTGCCGGTCGAGCCCGACAGCGGCGGATAGATCGTCCAGCCGCCGCCGACGCCGTGCGAGCCCGGCCCGCCCTCGACGAACATCGACAGGATGAGCAGCAGGAAGGCCGGCGGCAGCAGCCAGAACGAGATGTTGTTCATGCGCGGGAACGCCATGTCCGGCGCACCGATCATGATCGGCACGAACCAGTTCGCGTAGCCGCCGATCAGCGCCGGCATCACCATGAAGAAGATCATGATGAGACCGTGCGCCGTCGTGAACGAGTTGAAGGTCCACGGATTGGTGAAGATCTGCATGCCGGGCTGCTGCAGCTCCGCCCGGATGGCGACCGACAGGAAGCCACCGACGATCCCCGCGATGATGGCGAAGATCAGGTACATCGTGCCGATGTCCTTGTGGTTCGTCGAATAGACGTAGCGCTTCCATCCGGTCGGGTGGCCGTGGGCCCCCGCGTGCGCCGCGCTGCTCGCCATGTCGTCAGGCTCCCTGTTGTCCCGCGGCCACCGCGCGCCGGCGCGTATCGTCCGGGTGCTGGTGTCCGCTCGTCGTTCCGTTCCGGCCAGGCCGTATCACTGTCGCCCGGTTCACTGTCGCCCGATCACTGCGCGGCAGCGACGGTGCTGGCCGCCTCGCCCGCGTTCTCGAGCTCCGCGAGCAGCGCGTTCGCCGCGCCGATGTCGGTCTTCGCCGCCTCGGCCCACGCCTCGAACTGCTCCTCGCTGACCGCCCGGATGGCGATCGGCATGAAGGCGTGGTTGGTGCCGCACAGCTCCGAGCACTGTCCGAAATAGACGCCCGGTGCGTCGGCGCGGAACCACGTCTCGTTCAGCCGGCCGGGCACCGCGTCGATCTTGATGCCGAAGGCGGGCATGGCGAACGAGTGCAGCACGTCGGCCGCCGTCACCTGCACGCGCACGATCTTGCCGACCGGCACCACCACCTGATTGTCGACGGCGAGCAGGCGCGGCACCTGCTGCACCGTCAGCTTCTGCTCCTGCATCAGCTTCTCGCGGTCGGCGTCGTCCAGCATGTAGGAATCGAAGGCGATGCCGGCATACTTCTCGTCCGGGTACTCGTAGCCCCAGTACCACTGGTAGCCCGTCACCTTCAGCGTCAGGTCCGACTCGGGAATGTCGAGCTGCTTGTAGAGCAGCCGGAACGACGGGATGGCGATGATCACCAGGATCAGGATCGGCGCGACGGTCCACACCACCTCGATGGCGGTGTTGTGCGAGGTGCGCGAGGGCTGCGGGTTCGCCTTCGAATTGAAGCGCATCGCGCAATAAAGCAGCAGGCCGAGCACGAACAGCGTGATCACCGTGATGATGATCAGGGTGAAGCTCTCGAACCAGCGGATCGAGGCCATCACGTCGGTCGCCGCCGGCTGCAGTCCCATCTGCCAGGGCTCCGGCTGCGCCGCGGACGCGGCGCCGCCGAGCCCGCAGGCCGCCGCCACGCCGAGCGCCAGGCGCCGAACCGACCGACCGAACGTCACGCCTAGGCTCGTCCCAAGGGTCGTCACCGGTGCCCTCCTCGAAATCGATGATCGGACCGGCCGCCGTTCGCGCCGCTCGAGGGCGCGGGGGCCGTCCGTGAGATTGTCCCGATGTCCACCCGCCGGATGGACGTTGGCCGATCGGGCGGCGGTCGGCCGCGATCGCGGACCGCATTCCGACACAACCGCGACGAACCCTCCGGCCCTGCCTCTTGCGAGCGCAGACCCCCGGTCGGCAGGCACTGTTATGGCGCAGGAGGGCCGCCGAAGAAAGCGGCACCGCGCCGCAGGCCCGTGCTCGGCCGCAATGCCGCCACCCGGCTGCCGCAAGCGTCCCGGGGCGCTCTGCTGCTGGACGCGCCTGGGGTTCGACGGCGCCGGCAGGGGCGCGGCGACGGCCCGGCGGCGTCACGCGCGGCGCTTCGTCGCCGGCCTGCCGGGCCGGTCCGGACCCGAGACTTTCATCCGCCGTGCCGATCGGGCAGTGTGCCAGCGAATCGCCGGTCCGCCCGCCGGCCGCATCCGTTCGGAGGTTCGCCCTTTGCGACGCACTCTAGTCCGGGCCGTCGCGCCCGCCCTTGCCGCCGCCGCCGCGCTCGTGGCCCTCGCAACCGGCGCGCTCGCCCAGGGCGAGGTCAAGGGCGTGCACGGCGACTGGCAGATCCGCTGCGACACCCTGCCGGGTGCCGCGGAGGAGCAGTGCGCGCTCCTGCAGAACGTCACCGCCGCCGACCGCGAAAACGTCGGCCTCACCGTCATCGTGCTGAAGACGGCCGACCAGAGCGCCCGCATCCTGCGCGTGCTGGCGCCGCTCGGCGTGCTCCTGCCGTCCGGCCTCGGCCTGCGCGTGCTCGACGACACCGCCGCGACGCTGCCGGTCGCCATCGACCGCGGCGGCGACGGCCCGACCGCGCGCGCCACGCTGCCGGACGGGCTCGTGCTGCAGCCGGGCGACATCCTCGGCACCGCCGATCCGGCGCGGACGCTCGAGGTGCTCGCCGTGCGCGACAAGACGGCGACGCTGCGCTGGAGTGGCGACGACGCCAAGGAGATCAAGGTCACCAGCCTCGACCACAACATCGGCCGCGCCGGCTTCGTGCGCTGCCTGCCGAACGGCTGCATCGCCGAGGTGGTGCTCGAGGACGTGCTGATCGGCCAGCTGCGCAACGGCTCGACCGCCACCTTCATCATCTTCCAGACGCCGGAGGAGGGCATCGGCATCCCGATCTCGCTCACCGGCTTCGGCGAAGGCTTCGACGCCCTGCCCTGACGGGCGGTCCGGCGGGCGTCGCGACGGGAGCAGAGGACGCGATGGCGAAGATTTCCGACAAGGCGGCGCTGCGAAGCATCTACGGCGAGCCGAAGCGCGCCGTGCTCGTCAAGGAGCTCGACTTCCTCGACGGCCACTGCCGCACCCTGATCGCGCACGCGCGCTTCTACGTCATCGCCACGCAGGGTCCCGACGGCCTCGGCGACGTGACGCCGCGCGGCGACCAGACCGGCCTCATCCACGTCCTCGACGACCGCACCATCGCGCTGCCCGACTGGCCGGGCAACAACCGCGTCGACACGCTCTCCAACATCCTCGACAACCCCGGCGTCGGCCTCCTGTTCGTCGTGCCCGGCCTCTCCGAGACGCTGCGCGTCAACGGCGTCGCCGAGCTGCGCGACGACGCGGAGCTGAAGGCACTGTTCGAGACCGGCGGCCGCCGGCCGCTCAGCGTGGTCGTCGTGCACGTGCGGCAGGCCTACGTGCAGTGCGGCAAGGCGTTCCTGCGCTCGGAGCTGTGGAAGCCCGAGACCTGGGTCGACCGCGCGCTGATCCCGCCGATCGGCGTCATCTACCGCGACCACTGCCAACTCGGCACGCTGCCGACCGAGCAGGACGTCGCCGACGAGTACCAGGCGACGCTGTACTGACACCGGCGAGTTGGGCGGCCGCCCTCTGCGAGCGCGGGACCGTTCCCCGGGTGCCAGCAGTTCGCAGTGAGGGGCGCGGAGGTCGGAAATGGCGGCAGCGACGTCCGGCACGGGTGAGAACGGCCCCGCTCGTGGGGCGTCCGCCGGCAGCGGCCGGCTCGGCGACGTGCACGAGTACGTCGCCGCGCTGCAAGCGCTCGACGGGTTGCGCGAGTTCCAGCAGCTGAAGGCGCTGGCGCGCGCCGACGTCGGCCCCGGCAAGGCGGTGCTGGACGTCGGCTGCGGCTTCGGACTGGAATCGATCCGCCTGGCCCAGCTCGTGCAGCCCGGCGGCCGCGTCGTCGGGCTCGACCACAGCGTCGCCTTCGTGGAGGAGGCGCGCCGCCGCGCCGCCGCCGCGCAGATCGAGGTGGCGTTCGACGCAGGCGACGCGCAGGCCCTGCCCTTCGCCGCGGCGAGCTTCGACGTGGCGCGGGCCGAGCGCGTGCTCGTCTACATCGCCGATCCGGTGAAGGCGCTGGCCGAACTCCGTCGCGTCACCCGGCCCGGCGGCGCGATCGCCCTGATCGAGCCGGACTTCGACACCAACTCGATCAACCTGTCCGACCGCGCGCTGACGCGCCGCGTGCTGGCACACGAGTGCGACAGCGGCGTCGTCAACGGCTGGCTGGTGCGCGATCTCGCCTCGATGCTGCGCCACGCCGGCTTCCGCGACGTCCACATCGACACCCGCATCGTGCTGTTCACGCCCGACCTCGCCTTTGGCTACTTCGGCCAGATGGGCCGCGCCGCAGCGGAAGCCGGCGTGATCTCCGCCGCGGACGCGGCGAAGTGGCAGGGCGAGCTCGAGGCGAACTACCACGCCAACCGCCTGTTCGCGACGATCGGCTACTACCTCTTCCGCGCCACGGCGGCGTGAGGGGCAGCGGCGGTGCGTCCGACAGTCCCTCGCGCACGCGAAGCGTGTTGCGACGCCATGCCCGAACCCCATTCTCTGCGCGTCGTCATCCCCGACGCGGAGCAACGCGGAGCGATCCGGGATCCAACGGAAGAATCGTCGCGCGAAACGCGCGACACTCAGTGCGTGCCTGCGGCACGCGGGTCTTCCGCTGGCTCCCCGCTCGGCGCTCGGCTGCGCCTCGCTGGGCCGGGATGACGCCGACGGTCAAAAATTGCGCAGAAAGCAGGCTCCCGTCCTTCCTCGTCGGCCACGCAGCAGCGGCGGAGGTATCCCCCGTCAGGCCGCCCTTCGGAGCGTGAAGGCGCGGCCGCCCCGTGGCTCGACGCTGTCGTGCGGCACTACCACTCGACCAATCACACAGCCAGAAGTCCGGACTCAATCCGCCTCCGCCCGCCCGGACCCCCTCACGCCCCGGCCTCGGCCCTTTCCGTTGCCGGCGCCCCCTCGGCGCTCACCACCCGATCGACGCCTGCGATCAGCCGCGTCAGCAGCGCCACGAGTTGCCCAGCCTCCTCGTCGGTGAAGTCGTGCAAAACCTCCCGGTTGCCGCGAAGAAGGACGGCAATCGCTTCCGGCAGCCGCGCCTCCGCAACCTCCGTCAGTGTGATGCGGCTGCTGCGCCCATCAGCCGGGTCCGGGGTGCGCCGGATCAGCCCGTCCCGCTCCATGCGGGCGAGCATCTGTGCCATCGGCGGCTGCTCGATCCTGGCGAAGCGGGCGAGATCGCGCTGCGTGCTCGCCCGGCCATCCCGAAGCGCGACCAGCACCGGCAGATGTCCGACGCCGAAGCCGAGCGGCTTCAACCGCGCTTCGCTGAGGCGGGCGAGCCCGCGCGCCGCGAGACTGATCAGGTGTCCAGGCGTCGAGAGCACATCCAGATCCATCGCACCTCTCTCCTTGCCCTCACAGTCGCTCAGGTATATACGTGCATATATAGTTTAACGCAACGCCGGCACGATGCGAGGAGAGTCCCCATGGACGATGACATCCAAGTCCTTGAGCGCATCTACGATCGCTTCAACGCGCGGGACATCGACGGCGTGCTGGCCGTGCTCACCGATGATGTCGCGTGGGCCAACGGGATGGAGGGTGGCCACGTCCATGGCCGCGACGCCGTACGCGGGTACTGGACGCGCCAGTGGGCCGTGATCAGCCCGCACGTCGAGCCTGTCGGCTTTCAGCGAACCGCGGATGGCACGATCATCGCGGAAGTCCGGCAGTCCATCCGCGATCTCGAAGGCAAACCGCTCCAGGGGCAGACCCACGGGCTGAGGGACAAGACGGTCGGCCACGTTTTCCATCTTCGCGAGGGCAAGGTGGCTCGCTTCGACATCCGGGATGCGGCCTAGCGCCGGGCTTGTTTGGAGCCGGAGCGCCATGGCGGTGAAGGCGTACCGGAAGTCCACCCGCACACATCGCCATCCTTCGCAACGACCGGCCATCCCAAAAGGGTGAACTCCCGCCCGTGCCGACCTATGTTAGGCGGCGACGCATTGGAGTTCCCATGAGCACCCCTCCCGACAGCCTGCTGGCCGACGCCGGCCTTTCCCCCGACGCGACGCGCGCCATCGTCGCCGACGCACTCTCCGGCGCCGACGACGGCGAGCTCTTCCTCGAGGTCCGCCGGTCCGAGAGCCTGCTGTTCGACAACGGCCGCCTGAAGTCCGCCGCCCACGACGTGTCGAAGGGCTTCGGCCTGCGCGCCGTCGCCGGCGAGGCGGCCGGCTACGCCCATTCCGACGAGATCTCCGAGGCAGCCTTCCGCCGCGCCGCCGATGCCGTGTCAGCCGTCAAGCGCGGTCATTCCGGCACCTATTCCGACGCACCCGCACGCACCAACGCGCGGCTCTATAGCGGCGACGATCCGCTGAGCCCGGAGCCGTTCGAGGACAAGGTGGCCCTCCTCGCCGAGATCGACGCCTACGCGCGGGCCCGCGACCCGCGGGTGAAGCAGGTCACGGTGTCGCTCGCCGCCACTCACCAGAGCGTCGAGATCCTCCGCGCCGACGGCCACCGCGTCACCGACGTGCGGCCGCTGGTGCGCTTCAACGTCTCGGTGGTCGTCGGCGACGGCGACCGGCGCGAGCAGGGCTCGATGGGCATGGGCGGCCGCGAGGGCTACGCCCGCTTCATCACGCCCGATGCGTGGCAGGGCGCCGTCGACGAGGCGCTGCGCCAGGCGTTCGTCAACCTCGACGCCCGCCCGGCGCCGGCCGGCACCTTCGACGTGGTGCTCGGCGCCGGCTGGCCGGGCGTGCTCCTGCACGAGGCGATCGGCCACGGGCTCGAGGGCGACTTCAACCGCAAGAAGACCTCGGCCTTCGCCGGGCTGATGGGCGAGCGCGTCGCCTCGAAGGGCGTCACCATCGTCGACGACGGCACGATCCCTGGCCGGCGCGGCTCGCTCACCGTCGACGACGAGGGAACGCCGACCGGCACGACGACGCTGATCGAGGACGGCATCCTCGTCGGCTACATGCAGGACCGGCAGAACGCCCGGCTGATGGGCATGCGGCCGACCGGCAACGGCCGCCGCCAGTCCTACGCCCACATCCCGATGCCGCGCATGACCAACACCTACATGCTGTCGGGCGACCGCGATCCCCAGGAGATCCTCGAAAGCCTCGAGGACGGCATTTATGCCGTCTCGTTCGGCGGCGGGCAGGTCGACATCACGTCGGGAAAATTCGTCTTCCAGTGCACCGAGGCCTACCGCATCCGCGGCGGCAAGGTGGCCGAGCCGATCAAGGGGGCGATGCTGATCGGCAACGGCCCGGACGCGCTGACGCGGGTGCGCATGGTCGGCAACGACATGGCGCTCGACCCCGGCATCGGCACCTGCGGCAAGGCCGGCCAGGGCGTTCCCGTCGGTGTCGGCCAGCCGACGCTCAGGATCGACGCCCTCACCGTCGGCGGCACGCAGACCTGAGCGGCTGGCCGTTTTCACCTCCGTTGCACCCCGGGGGTGACGGACGGCGTTCGACACGCTATCGAAAGCCGTCGCTGCCGCCTTTCCCGGGAGGCGGCGACAGGTGCCTCGGGGCGGACGCTTTGGCGCGGGAGCGCGGATGAACCGATACGAATCGCCCCGCTCCGGCGGTGAGGCGCGCGTGCGCTACCGCGACGGCGACTTCGACGTGCTGTCGCCCGGCTCGTTCGTGCGCTGCGCCGTCACCGGCCTGCCCATCCCGGTCGACGAACTGAAATACTGGAACGTCGACCGCCAGGAGGCCTACCTCGACGCCGCGACCGCGCTGAAGCGCCACCGCGAGCTCTACGGCTAGGCGAGGCCGCCACGCGCGAGACGCTCCGCAGCCGCCGCGCGGGCCCTGCCGATCAGGTCGCCGAACGTTCGCGGGTCGTCCGCCACGAGGTGCACAGAGTGCACGCGCGCTTGCTTCGCGAGCTTTTCGCGATGCGCGCCGCCGGCGGCAAGACGCACACGGTCCTTCGCCGTCGTCACGGGAAGCAGGCCTCCGGCGGCGCAAGCGGCGAGAATCTCTGCACAATCGGCTTCGGTGAAGGCGTGGTGATCGTCAAACTGCCGGGTCTCCACGACTTCGCATCCGATCTCAACGAGCGACGCGAAGAACTTGTCCGGATTGGCGATTCCGGCGAAAGCGAGGACCCGCTGGCCGCGCAGCGCGGTGCCGTTGTCCGACGGCGTCAGCCGTGCAGCGATCACCGGCAGCCGGCGACCGGCGGCGGCGGACAGCACGGCGTCGGCAGCGGCTCCCTGCCCCGAAATCACCAGGCAATCCGCCCTTTCCAGCTGCTTTTCGAGCGGTGCGCGCAGCGGTCCCGCCGGCAGGCAGCAGCCGTTGCCGATGCCGCGTTCCCGGTCGACGACCAGCACGACCAAGTCCTTGTAGAGGCTCGGGTTCTGGAAGCCGTCATCCATGATCACGATCGTCGCGCCGTGCGCGACGGCGAGCGCGGCGCCGGCCGGCCGATCGCGGGCGACGACCACCGCTATGCCGCCGCTCGCCAGCATCAGCGGCTCGTCGCCCACGTCGGCAGCGGAATGTCGAGACGGATCAACCACTAACGGCCCGGCGAGCCGGCCGCCGTAGCCGCGCGACAGCACCATCGGCCGCGCCTCCCCCGCCGCCCGCGCCGCATCCACAAGTGCCTGCACCGTCGGGGTTTTTCCCGCGCCGCCGGCGACCAGGTTGCCGACGCAGATCACCGGCACCGGGACGACCGCCACCGCCGGCCGCCCCATGCGCTCCGCTGCGATACGACCATAGATTGCCGCGATCGGCGACAGCACGGTGGCCGAGAGGCCCGCCGGTCGCCACCAGAAGGCCGGCGCGCGCATCTCAGGCCGGACGATCGCCGCCGCGGGCGATCTCCTCGAGCAACGGCGCGAGCCGGTCGAGCGTGCGCGCCAGTGCGCCGGCATGGCGGTCCGCCACCGCGTTCGCGGCAGCCGCCCGGGCGGTGGCGTCCGCGGGATCGTCGAGCAGAGCGCCGACCGCTGCGGCGAGCCCGGAGGCTTCCGTGATGGTGACGAGGGCATCGGCAGTGGCGAGATCGCCGTAGATGCCGGCGAAGTTCGCGACGTGCGGGCCGGCGATCACCGCGGCGCCGAGGCGGGCCGGCTCGATCGGGTTCTGGCCGCCTCTCGCGGTGAGCGAGCCGCCGACAAACGCGATCGGGGCGAGACGGTAGAACAACCCGAGCTCGCCGATCGTATCGGCGACGTAGATCGCGGTGTCGGCACGGATCGGCTCGCCGCGCGAGCGCAGCGCCACCGAAAGGCCGCCCCTGGCGATCGTCTCGGCGATGCGCCCTCCCCGGTCCGGGTGCCGCGGCACGAGCAGCGTGAGGAGGCCGGGCCGCTCGGCCGAGAGGATGCGGTGGGCCGCGATCACCACCTCGTCCTCGCCGGGATGCGTGCTCGCCGCGACCCATCTCGGGCGGCCGCTCAGCGCGCCGTCGAAAGCGGCGCGTTCGGCCGCGTCAGCCGGTGGCGGCGCACCGTCGAACTTCAGGTTGCCCGTCACCTCGACCATCGCGGCGCCGAGCCGGGCGAAGCGCTCGCCGTCCTCGGCCGACTGGGCGAGCACCAGATCGACCGACCCGAACATCGCCGCGGCCGTCGCCGGCAGCTTCTTCCAGCGGCGGAAGGAGCGCGCCGACAGGCGGGCGTTGACGACGATGCGCGGAATGCCGCGCTTCGCCGTCTCGGCGAGCGCCACCGGCCACACCTCCGACTCGACGAACAGCGCCGCCGCCGGCCGCCAGGCGTCGAGGAAGCGCGACAGGTAGGGCGCCACGTCGAGCGGCACGAACTGGTGCACGGCACCCGCCGGCAGCCGCTCGGCGGCGACGCGTGCCGACGTCACGGTCCCCGTCGTCACCACCGTCGCGATGCCGCGCGCGACGATCTCCTCGACCAGCGGCAGAACCGCCGTCAGCTCTCCGACACTTGCCGCATGCACCCAGACGAGCGGTCCCTCGGGACGCGGCCGAGACGGCTTGCCGAAGCGTTCGCCCCGTCGCGTCCGATCCTCCTTGCCGCGCGCCGTGCGGACCGCCAGGAGGCCCCACAGCAGCGGCCGGCCGACGCGGCCGACGAGGCGCCACAGCGAGGTCAGCCCGGCGGGCGCCGGCGGGGAATGGTCAGCCATCTTTGCGGTCGACCAGCGCATAGGCGCGCGCGGTGACGGCGTCGAGCGCCGTCTTCACCCGCTCCCGCACGATCTCCCGCTCGCTCTCGTCGGCGGGCGGCGCGATCGGCTCGCCGACGACGAAGGCGGAGCGGCCGAACGGCAGGTTGAGCGTCATGCGGTCCCAGGTGTTCAGATCGACCCGCCGGCTGGTGGCAAACGCCACGGGCAGGATCGGCCGGCCCGACCGCTCGGCCACCGCGACGATGCCCGGTCCGGCGATGCGGGCGGGTCCCTTCGGCACGTCGGCCGTCATCGACACCGAGATGCCCTTCTCGAGGGTCCGCACCATCTCGAGGAAGCCACGCACGCCGCCGCGCTTGCGCACCTGCGCGCCGGTCCGGCCGCCGGAGGCGCGGATGAGGCCCATGCCGAGCCGCGAGGCGGCGATCGCGTTGATCTCGCCGTCGCCGGAGCGCGAGATCATCACCCGCACCTCGATCGGCTCAGGCCGGCCGAACGGCACCATGAAGTGCTGGCCGTGCCACATCGTGACGATGAACGGCTCGTGCGGGCGGACGCGCTCGTAGAGGTCGGGCGGGTCGAGCGTCAGCGGGCTCGTGCGGCGCACGAACTGCAGATAGCGCGCCAGCGTCTCGCCGACGAAGCGACGCACGCCGTCGGACTGGGACAGACGCTTCAGCATGGACGACTAGCCGGTCAGCCGGCTTGCTCCTCGCCCGGCTCGAGCAGCCGGTGCAGGTGGACGACGTAGTAGCGCATCAGCGCATTGTCCACGGTCGATTGCGCCTTGGCCTTCCAGGCGGCGCGGGCGGACGCGTAGTTCGGGAAGATGCCGACCACGTCGATCTTCGACAGGTCGCGGAACTCGGTGGAGCCGATGGCGGCGAGCTCACCCCCGAAGACGAGATGCAAGAGCTGCTTGCCGGGCTGTTCGGCGGGAGCGGACATGGCGGGACCTCGCGACGGATCGGACCGGCGCATCCTCGCCGGAAGCGCCGCCGCTGCCAATGCGGCGCGGGGACCGGGGGCGCGACACCCACCGTCGTCATCCCGGACAAGCGAGGCGCAGCCGAGCGCCGATCCGGGACCGAGCGGAAGAGTCCGCGCCGGAGGCGCGGCTTAAGCGTCGCGCTGCGCGCGACCACTTTTCCGCTGGGTCCTGGAGCGCTCCGCGTTGCTTCGCGTCCGGGATGACGACGGAGGGGTTTGGCGGTGAAGCCACACGTCGTTCAACCGCCCGCTGCCCGCTCGGCGATCGCAGCCGCCAGCAGCGCCGAGAGCGGCGCGAGGAGGGCCGGCGTCGCGGCGACGAGCGGGGGGTGGCGGACGGTGGGGCGGTTGTAGGAGACCGGCCGGCCCTCGAGATCGGCCAGCCGCCCGCCGGCCTCGTGGACCAGCAGGTCGGCGGCGGCGAGGTCCCAGTCGCAGGCCTTGCTGCTCGCCGCGGCAGCGTCGAGGCGGCCGGCGGCGACGAGCGCGATGCGGTAGGCGAGCGAGTGGACGAGCGGCACGTGCTCGACGCCCGCGTCCGTGAACACCGCGTGGCGGACGAAACCCTTCGGGCCGGCCATGCGGCTGCCGGAAAGCGCCGTCGCGCCGGTGGTGGTGACGGACACGCCGTTCAGGCGGGCGCCGCCGCCGAGCGCCGCCAGGAAGAGCTCGTCGCGCGGCGGGCAGAGCACGGCTGCGGCGATCGGCCGGCCATCCTCGACGACGGCGAGGCTGACCGTCCAGTCCTCGTCGCCGCGGATGAAGGCGCGCGTACCGTCGATCGGGTCGACGATGAACAGGCGGCGGCAATCAAGCCGCGCGGGGTTGTCGGCGGTCTCCTCGGAGAGCCAGCCGTAGTCGGGGCGCGCGGCGCGCAGGTGCTCGCCGAGGAAGCGGTCGACGGCGAGGTCGGCCTCGCTCACCGGCGACGAATCGCCCTTCGTCCACACCTCCGGCGAGCGGCCGAAAAAGCCCATCGCCATCGCACCCGCCTCGCGCGCCGCCGCGGCGAGAAGCGCGAGGTCGGCGGCGTGCGGGCTCGCGGCGGTCGTGCCGCCCGCGTGGAGATCCGTACCCTCACCGGCCGGCAATGGTCATCCCCTCGACGGCGATCGTCGGCGCGTTGGTGGCGAAGCGGTACTCGAGGTCGTTCGCCACGACGAGACGGGCGAACATGTCGGCGAGGTTGCCGGCGATGGTGATCTCGCTCACCGCCGGGCCGAGCTCGCCGTTCTCGATCCAGTAGCCGGCGGCGCCGAGGCTGTAGTCGCCGGTGACGAGGTTGGCGCCGTGGCCGATCAGGTCGGTGACGTAGAGGCCGGTGCCGACCTGGGCGAGCAGCTCCTTCGGGCCGATGCGACCAGGCTCGAGCGTCAGGTTGGTCGCCGAGGGCGACGGCGAACCGCCGCCGCGGGCGGCCCGGCCGTTGCTGACGAGGCCGAGCTCGCGCGCGGTGGCGCCGTCGAGCAGCCACTCGGCGAGCACGCCGTCCTCCACCAGCGCCATCGGCCGGCCGGAGACGCCCTCGCCGTCGAACGGCCGCGAGGCGAGGCCGCGCCGGCGGGTCGGGTCGTCGGTGATGCGGATCCCGGGCGCGAAGACGCGCGCGCCCCGCTTGTCCTTGAGGAAGCTGGTGCCGCGCGCGATCGAGGCGCCGTTCGCAGCGCCTGCGAGCGCCCGGACGAGGCTGTTCGCCGCCCGCGGCTCGTAGACGACCGTGGCAGTCTGGGTGTCGACCTGGCGCGGCGACAGCCGGCGCGCCGCCCTCTCGCCGGCGATCCGGCCGACCTCGGCGGGATCGACGAGGTCTTCGAGGTGGGTGGTGGAGGCCGACCAGTAGTCGCGCTCCATGCCGGTGCCCTCGCCAGCGACGGCGGTGGCCGAGCGGCCATGGCGGGAGCCGAGATAGGCTCCGGAGAAGCCGTCGGAAGTCGCGAGCACCATGCCGCCGAGGCTCCACGACGCCGAGGCGCCGCCGGAGCGGCTGACGCCGGGCACCGCGCGCATCGCGTCTTCCGCGGCGAGTGCGGCTACCGTCAGCGCGTCGGCGGTGGGAACGACGGTGTCGACGAGGTCGAGGTCGGGGAACTCGCGGGCGAGGTCGGCGGCGGCGGCGAGGCCGGCGTACGGGTCCTCGGGGGCGTGGCGGGCCATCGCGACGGCGCGCTCGACAAGTGCTGCGGCCTCCGACGGCGCGTTCGTCGAGACGGTGGCGAAGCGGCGGCCGACGAAGACGCGCAGCGACAGGTCGTCGGCCTCGGAGCGCTCGGTCTCCTCGACCTTGCCGTCGCGCACCTCGACGGCGAGCGCCGTGCCGCGCACCACCACGACGTCGGCGGCGTCGGCGCCGGCGCGGCGCGCCTGCGCCACGAGGTCGGCGGCGACGGTCTTCAGGCGGTCGAGATCGGGGGTGTCGGTCATGCGGCGGTGTCCTGATCGCGCGTCGCCCGGCCACGCGGAGCGGCGCGGCCGGCGAGGCGCCGGTTTCCGTTCATCTACGGTGCCGCCCCCCCGCTCGCAAGGCGCGGCGGCTTGCGGCGTATGCGACGGGCGTCGGAGAAGGCGATGAAAGCGCGAGAAAATTTCGCGCGTTCCGGTGACGCTTGCGTAACCGTGTCCCGAGCCGCGGGGGCCACGTTAAGGACCGAACAAGCAGCACGGCCCAGAGATCGAGGCAACCAGGGCCGGTACCGACCCGGCCGCAACGATCAGGAGCAGGCCCCCGTGCAACACTCCGCCGCCGACGACGCGATGCCGGGCCAGCGTGGCACGCCGGCGACCGATCTTCTGCCCCACCGCTACACCGCCGGCGAGGACGTCGAGGGTCGCGACGCGATCCTGTCGCTGGTGGTCGACGAGGCGCACGCCGTGGTGCGGCGGCGGCTCTCGGGCGTGGCGATGACGATGGTGATCCCGATCGCCGCCTTCCGCGGCGTCGGCGTGCGCATCTCCGAAGATCTCGACGAGATCGGCTTCGAGCTCGTGCACAGCGATCCCGGCCTGACGCTGCCGCTCGGGGCGACGGCGACGGTCGACGAGGCGGCGCACCGGCTGAACGTCTGGGCGTCGGCGCTCCGGCTGCCGCGGCTGGTGATGGAGGCGGACGGCTCGGTGACGGTGATCGAGGACGCGCGGCCGCGGCGCGAGGTGCCGCCGACGTTCGTCGCCGGCACGCGCACCTTCCGCGTCCACCAGGGCGGGCGGGCCGGGTAGCGAAGCGCCCCGCTCGTCCGTCAGATCGCCGCCCTTAGCGCCGCATCGGCGACGAGGCCGAGGAAGGGCAGCCAGCCGGCGATGCGGTTCGACCGGAACAGCATCAGGCAGCGGGCCGGGTCGTCCTCGTCGAGCGTGACCACCTGCCAAATGAGATGCGCGGCGAAGCCGGCGAGGCCGAGGTAGGCCGGCCACCCTGCCCCGACGAGCGCGAACGCCACGGCGAGCGCCACCACCGTCGCCACGAACAGCCCACCGATCGACAGCTTCGTGTAGCGGCCGAACAGCCGCGCCGTGGAGCGCACGCCGACGATCGCGTCGTCGCGGCGGTCCTGGTGGGCGTAGATGGTGTCGTAGCCGATCGTCCACAGGATGGCGGCGAGGTAGAGCGCCACCGGCGCGAGCGCGAGCCCGCCGAACACCGCCGTCCAGCCGAGCAGCGCCCCCCACGAGAAGGCGAGGCCGAGCACCATCTGCGGCCAGTCGGTGACGCGCTTGGCGAACGGATAGGCGGCGACGACGACGAGCGAGCCGGCGCCGACCAGCACGGTCTCCCAGTTGAACTGCAGCAGCACGAAGAGGCCGACGACGGAGAGTGCCACGGCGAAGGCGAAGGCGCGCTTCGCGCTCACCTGGCCGCTCGGGATCGGCCGCGAGCGGGTGCGCGTCACCTGCGCGTCGACGTCGCGGTCGACGACGTCGTTGTAGGTGCAGCCGGCGCCGCGCATGACGATGGCGCCGACGAGGAAGAGGAAGAGGTGCCAGGGGTTCGGGTACGGCGCGCCGGCGGCCACCGCGGCGAGCGCCGACGACCACCAGCACGGCCAGAGCAGCAGCCACCAGCCGATCGGCCGGTCGAGCCGGGCGAGCCGCGCATACGGGCGCCAGGCGAGCGGCGCCCAGCGGTCGACCCAGTTGCCGCGGTCGGCGTCGGCGACGGCGCGGTCGGTCATCGGTCTGCTCCCTCGCCCGGGCTGCACTCGATCAGGCCCGCCTCTCCGCGGCCCGCCCTCGCCCCACGTGCACCACTGGCGGGTCCCGCCGTCAAGCCGGTGCGATCGGCCGTCGCGCCCGCCGGCCGGCCGTGCTAAGCGCGGCACCGTTGCAGCGCACGAAAATGGGCTGATCCGATGACCTCCGACGACCGCCTCAACGTGCTCGTGATCGGCTCCGGCGGCCGCGAGCACGCGCTCTGCTGGAAGCTCGCGCAGTCGCCGAGACTGAAGCGCCTGTGGGCGGCGCCGGGCAATCCGGGCATCGGGCGGCACGCGGAGATCGTGCCGATCGTCGCCGGCGACGCGGCGGCGACGGTGGCGTTCTGCCGGGCGCAGGCGATCGACCTTGTGGTGATCGGTCCGGAAGCGCCGCTCGTCGCCGGGCTCGCCGACGAGCTGACGGGGGCGGGCTTCGCGGTGTTCGGGCCGAGTGCCGCGGCGGCGCGGCTCGAGGGCTCGAAGGGCTTCACGAAGGACCTGTGCGCCGAGGTGGGCATCCCGACGGCGGCCTATGCCCGTTTCTCCGACGCTGCCTCGGCGCGCGCTTATGCCGAGATGGGCGGCGCGCCGGTGGTGGTGAAGGCGGACGGCCTCGCCGCAGGCAAGGGCGTCGTCGTCGCCGCGACGATCGGCCAGGCGCTGGAGGCGATCGACGCCTGCTTCGAGGGCGCATTCGGCGCGGCCGGCGCGGAGGTGGTGGTCGAGGCCTACCTCGAGGGCGAGGAGGCGAGCCTGTTCGCGTTGTCGGACGGCGTGACGGTGCTGCCGTTCGGCACGGCGCAGGACCACAAGCGCGCCTTCGACGGCGACGAGGGGCCGAACACCGGCGGCATGGGCGCGTACTCGCCGGCGCCGGTGTTGACGGCGGAGCTCACCGAGCGGGCGATGGCGGAGATCGTACGGCCGACGGTGGCGGCGCTGGCGGCGCGCGGCACGCCGTTCCAGGGCGTGCTCTATGCCGGGCTGATGATCACCGACAAGGGGCCGGAGCTGATCGAATACAACGTCCGCTTCGGCGACCCGGAGTGCCAGGTGCTGCTGCCGCGGCTCGACAGCGACCTGCTCGACCTCTTGCACCGCTGCGCCACCGGGCGTCTCGCCGGGGCCGGGACCCTGTGGCGCGACGAGGCGGCGCTGACGGTGGTGATGGCGGCGGAGGGCTATCCGGGCGATCCGCGCAAGGGGTCCGTCATCCGCGGCGTCGCGGACGCGGAGGCGACCGGGGCGACGGTGTTCCACGCCGGCACGGCGCTCGCCGCCGACGGCGCGCTGGTGGCGAACGGCGGACGCGTGCTCGACGTCACGGCGACGGGCGCGACGGTCGGCGCGGCGCGCGCGCGCGCCTATGCGGCAGTGGCGCGGATCGACTGGCCCGAAGGCTTCTGCCGCTCCGACATCGGCTGGCGGGCGGTCGAGCGGGAGCGCGGCTAGGGGTTCAGCGGCCGCTCGGGTTTCACCAGTCGAGCGGGCTAGTGCCCGCTCATGCTCGACAGCGTGTTGAGCACGATGACGCCGCCGATGATCATCGCGAGGCCGACGGCACCGGCGAGATCGAGCTTCTCGCCGTAGAAGACGATGCCGGCGGTGGCGGCGAGCACGATGCCGAGGCCGGACCACACCGCATAGGTGAAGCCGAGCGACAGCGAGCGCAGCGCCAGCGACAACAGGAAGAACGCCACCCCGTAGCCGACGGCGACGGTGAGCGTCGGCCAGAGCCGCGTGAAGCCGTCGGCCGCCTTCAGGGCGGTGGTGGCGATCACCTCGGCGAGGATGGCGACGGCGAGCAGCGCGTAGGCCATCACGCCTCGCCCGGCACGAAGGCGTCGAAGGCGGCCCAGAACGGCTGGCGGAAGCGGTCGGCCTCCATCAGCAGCTCGTGGCGGGCACCGGGGACGAGCACGACGCCGCCGTTCGCCAGCCGCCGGCCGAAGCGCTCGACGGCGCGCGGGTCGACGATGCGGTCGAGGCTGGAGGCGAAGACGAGTGTCGGCACGGTGATGCGCTCGACGAGCTCGCGCTTCTGCAGGGTGATCATGGTGTCGCGCGCCGCCTTCACCCAGCCGATCGTCGGCGCGCCGAGGCGCAGCGCCGGGGCGGCGTCGGCGATGGCGAGGTTACGGGCAAAGCGCGCCCGGTCGGAAGTGAGCGGGTTGCCCTCGAAGACGCCCGGCTCGCCGGCGCCGGGGCGCCGGGCGGAGACCTGCTTGCGGCGCAGGCCGACGAGGCAGGCGACGTCGAGGATGGTGCCGAACAGCCAGTCCGGCATCGACTGCGAGCCGAAGCCGACGAGCGGCGAGATCACCACCATGCGCTCGAACAAGGGCTGCAGCCGGCGCACGCCGAGCAGCGCGACGGCGCCGCCGGTGGAGTGGGCGAGCGCCACGTAGGGCGCGGGCAGCGCCGGCATCACCGCCTTGCGCATCACCGTCTCGAGGTCGGCGATGTAGTCGTGGAAGGAGTGCACGTGGCCGACGTGCGGGTCGGCGACGAGGCGGCCGGAGCCGCCCTGCCCGCGCATGTCGACCGCGGCGACCGCGAAGCCGCGCTTCTGCAGGTCGGCGACGGTCTCGAAGTACTTCTCGATGAACTCGGCGCGCCCCTGGATCAGCACCACGGTGCCGCGCGGCGCGCCCGGCGCCGGCCAGAGCGCGACGCGCAGCGGCACGTTGCGCTTGCCGATCACCGTGGTGGTGCGCGCGCCCGGCGGCACCGGGTTGACGGGCAGGTCGAGCAGCGGCGGCGGGTCGGTCTCAGCCAGCATGAAGACGCCTCTTCTCCCCCTTGAAGTCGAAATCGAGCATTCCTACCTCGTCGATGCGGGCGCCAAACGGGTCCGCAGGAGCGCCCACGGCCCGGCCAAGACGGCGGGCGGAGCGCACTCCGAATGCAATCGTCGCTTCTTCTTGGAGGACACCATGCGTCACTTCGATCTGAGCCCCCTCTACCGGACCACCGTCGGCTTCGACCGGCTGTTCAACCTGCTCGACCAGGGCAACGGCGGCGAGGCGCCGACCTATCCGCCCTATGACATCGAGCGCACCGGCGAGAACGCCTACCGCGTCACCATGGCGGTCGCCGGCTTCTCCGACAAGGACCTCTCCATCGAGGCGCGCGAGAACGTGCTGACGGTGAAGGGCGAGAAGCAGCCGGAGACGGACGGCGCCGAGCGGCAGGTGATCTACCGCGGCATCGCCGGGCGCGCCTTCGAGCGCCGCTTCCAGCTCGCCGACTACGTCGTTGTAAAGGGCGCGAGCCTGGAGAACGGCCTTCTGCACATCGACCTCGTGCGCGAGGTGCCGGAGCAGCTGAAGCCGCGCCAGGTGCCGATCCGCGCCAGCCAGCCGAAGCAGCTCGAGCAGGTCGCCGCCTGACGATCCTCGCCTGAGGAGTCCGGACGACACACCGTCGGCCGGCAACCGGTAGACGTCCGACGGGGCGCCTCGCGCAAGCGGGGCGCCCCTTTTTCTGTTTGCGTGCAGCGACGGCCGTGCGGGGCGGTCGAGGGAAACGCCGCTTCCGTGCTTTCGGCCCCCTCACTGCCCTCCCGCGCGAGGGGGGAGGCTCGCCATCGCGCTTGGGAATAGCCTGCCACAGACTTAAGACACGAACCCTCGCAGGGGAGGTGTCCGGGGACTCTGGTCGGAGGGGGCCACGGGGACGGCGGCGTCTCTGCGCCAGCACGCCACTACGGCTTCAGACCGCCCGAAGGTTTCGAAGACTGGCGGATGGAGACGACGATGGCGCAGGTGAGCAGCGGCGGGACCGATCAGGCGGCGCACTGGAACGGCCCGGTCGCCGAGACCTGGGTGGAGGCCCAGGAGCTGCTCGACGCCATGTTCCGCGGCCTCGAGGAGGCCCTTGCCGACACGGCCGCGGCGGCCGGCGCCCGCCGGGTGCTCGACATCGGTTGCGGCACCGGCGCCACGACCCTCGCCCTGGCGCGCCGGCTCGGCGCAGACGGCGAAGCGCTGGGCGTCGACATCTCGGCGCCGATGATCGCCGCGGCTCGTGTCCGGGCCGAGCGGGAGGGGTCACGGGCGCGGTTCGTGTTGGCGGATGCGACGACGCACGCCTTGCCACCGGGGTATTTCGACCTCGCGGTGTCGCGCTTCGGGGTGATGTACTTCCCCGACCCGGTTGCCGCCTTCACGAACCTGCGCGCCGCGATGCGGCCGGGTGGTGGGCTCAGCGCCGTGGCGTGGCGAAGCCGGGCGGAAACTCCGTTCATGACGTTGGCCGAGCGCACCGCTTTGCCGATGCTGCCGACCCCGCCGCCACCGCCACCGGCCGGCGCGCCGGGCCAGTTCGCCTTCCGTGTGCGCGGCATACTGGCCGACAGCGGGTGGAGCGACGTCATGATGCAAGCGCGCGATGTCGACTGCACCTTCCCGACGACGGCGCTGGAGCTCTATCTCACCCGCCTCAGCCCGCTCGGCATACTGTTGCGCGACGTGGACGACGTGTTGCGGACGCGCGTCACCGACGCAGTGCGGGCGGCGTTCCAGCCGTTCGTGCACGGCGACGCGGTGCGCTTCACGGCGGCCTGCTGGTGGATCAGCGCAAAGGCGGGCTGAGTCGCCCTCGCCTCACCCGCGGTCGACGAGCTCCAGGAAGTCGTCGACCTCCTCCGGCCGCGTGGCGAACGAGGTGACGAGGCGGACGTACGTCTCGTCCTCGCCGGGGCGGTCGGCGGCAGGCAGCGTCGCCGCCGACCACGGGTAGAGTTTTGCGCCGGCGGCGACCAGACGCTCGTAGGTCGGCTTCGGCAGCACCGGGAAGACGGCGTTGGCGCCCGGCGCGAACGGCAGGCGGACGCCGCGGATGCGGCCGAGACCGTCGGCGAGGCGGTCGGCCATTTGGTTGGCGTGGGCGGCGAGCCGCAGCCACAGGCCGTCGGCGAGCAGCGCCTCGAACTGCGCGGCGACGAAGCGGCTCTTCGAGAACAGGTGGCCTGCCCGCTTGCGGGTGTAGCCGAACTCGCGGCCGCGCTCGCGGTCGAAGAAGACGACCGCCTCGGCCGCCCAGGCGCCGGTCTTCGTCAGCCCGAAGGAGAGCACGTCGACACCGGCCCGCCAGGTGAGATCCGCCGGGGCGGCGCCGAGGCGGGCGACGGCGTTGGAGAAGCGCGCGCCGTCCATGTGGACGGCAAGGTCGCGGCGCTTGGCGCTGGCGGCGAGCGCGGCGATCTCTTCCGCCGTGTAGACGGTGCCGAGTTCGGTCGCCTGCGTCAGGCTCAGGACGTCCGGCCGGCCGAAGTGGACGACGTTCGGCGGATAGCGGTCGAGCGCCGCGGCGAGGCTCGCCGGCGCGATGCGGCCCGCCTCGGTGGCGAGGCCGACCATCTTGGCGCCGCCGGTGAGGAACTCCGGCGCGTTGCATTCGTCGGTGCGAATGTGCGCCTCGTCGGCGGCGAGCACCAGCGCACCGGGGCGCACGAAGGCCGACAACGCCAGCGCGTTCGCCGCCGAGCCGGTGGCGACGAAGAACACCGCCACCTCGCGCTCGAACACCTCGCCGATCCGCCGCTCGACGCCGGCCGTCCAGTCGTCGCTGCCATAGCCGGGGCTGACGCCGACGTTCACCGCGGAGAGGGCGTGCGCCACTTCGGGCGGCACGCCGGCCCAGTTGTCGGAGGCGAAGTTCATGCGGTGCGGCTCCCGGAAGGACGGTGACCGCCGGTGGCACGGCGACCGGCAGCCTGTGTGCCGGATGGCGGCGTGGTCGGCAAGGTTCGCGGTGGTCGCGGGGCCAGCGACGACCACCGTCTCGCCGCCGCCTGCGGCTCTACCTGTTTCTCGCTCCGCCTCCTCCGGGGTCATTCCCGGGCTTGTCCCGGGAACCTACCCGCCTCAGCGAGCAGGACGCGGCGGCCGGCGTGCCGGATCGTGAGGGATGGATTCCAGGGACAAGCCCTGGAATGACCCGTGGAGGGGTGAAGTGACCGTGGCGGAGGGATACGTGGGGGTGACCCGTTTCTGAGAGGAGAGCCGCCCGGGAGCGGTAGCGGCGCAGGCGCGTCGAATGCGCCACTTATGTCACTTAACTCATCAGTTGACTCTTTGGCCAGCCAGCCTCATATTCAACCACATGGTTGAACAAGAACCCGCCCGGCTCGACGCCGTCTTCCACGCCCTCGGCGATGCCACGCGCCGGCGGATGCTGCGCACGCTGACCGGCGGAGGCCGGACGGTCGGCGAGCTCGCCGCGCCCTTCGACATCTCGCTCGCGGCCGCCTCCAAGCACATCAAGGCGCTGGAGCAGGCGGGCCTCGTCAACCGCGCCGTCGAGGGGCGCACCCACCGGCTCTGCCTGGCGCCGGGCCCGCTCGCGAGCGCCCACCAGTGGCTCGGCTTCTACGAGCGCTTCTGGAGTGGACGGCTCGACATCCTCGAGCGGCTGCTGCGCGAGGAGGCGGCCCTCCCCGCCCCCGGCCAACCCGCCGTCGCGACGCCGACCCCTGCCCCGGCCGGGCGGACCGACCCGACGACTTCCGCAGACCTTCCCACTCCCGAAGGAAACGAGACATGAACGAGATCGCGTCGCCCGACGCCTATGGCGTGCTGACCGAGCCGACGACCTTGACCATCCAGCGGCTGCTGCCGGGCCCGATCGAGCGGGTCTGGGCCTTTCTGACGGAGAGCGAGTTGCGCCGGAAGTGGCTCGCGGCCGGCGACATGGAGATGCGGCCCGGCGCGCCGTTCACCTTCGTCTGGCGCAACGCGACGCTCTCCGACGTGCCGTCCGAGCGGCCCGAGGGCTTCTCCGACGAGCATCGCATGGAGAGCCGCATCGTCGCCTGCGAGCCGCCGCGCAAGCTCGTGTTCACCTGGAACGGCAGCGACGACGTCTCCTTCGAGCTCGAGCCGGTCGGCGCCAAGGTGCTGCTCACCGTCACCCACCGCCGCCTGCCGAGCCGCGACATGCTCTTGAAGGTGGCCGCCGGCTGGCACATGCACCTCGACACGCTGGCCGCCGCCGTCAGCGGCACGGCGCGGCCGGCCTTCTGGGAGGGCTGGGTGGCGCTGAAGGACGCCTACGACCAGCGGCTGCCGGGCTGAGACGACCCATCGGAGGCCGGACCGCCGGCGGCGACGCACCGGCCTCCTCCACCGACATCGGACTTCGCGCTCTCCACGAGCCCGCACCCACGTTGGCGCGGGAGGAGCCCATCTGCGCCTGCAAGGAGGACATGGCCGTGCCTGAATCGATTCGCAGGAGCAACGGGACGAGCCGTGCCGCCTTGGCCGGCGCCCTGGTGTCGCTCGCCCTCGCCAGCTTCGCCGCCGCGCCGGCCCTTGCTGCCGGCACCGCGATCGAGGCGATGCCGGCGGACCTCGAGACGCGGCTGGCGCTCAGCGCCGCGCCGCCGGCGCTGCGGCCGGACGCGACCGTCTTCCTGCTCGACCCCGCCACCGGCTTCCGGCTGGCGCGGCAGGGTTCGAGCGGTGTCACCTGCCTCGTGCAGCGCACCGTCTGGGAGCTGTCCGACGACCGCGACGATATCTACATCCCGCTCTGCTACGACGCCGCCGGCACGCGCACCCTTCTGAAGGTGATCATGGATGCGGCGGCGCTGCGTGCCGACGGGCTCGGCGGCCCGGCGCTGAAGGCGGAGATCGCCGGGCGCTGGGCCGACGGCACCTATCGGGCGCCGGAGAAGACGGGCGTCTCCTACATGGTCGCGCCGGTGTTCCGGACCGTCGGGCCGCCGGACATGGCGGTGCGCACGATGGCGATGCCGCACGTGATGATCTACGCGCCCGGCGTCAGCAACGCCGACATCGGCGCGAAGCCCGACCTCGCCGACCATGCGAGCCTCGGCGTCCCGTTCATCGACCGGCAGGGGATCGACGAGCAGAGCTACGTCATCCAGATGCTGGGCTCGGCGGAGACGGCCGCCATCCTCGCCGACGAGAAGCAACTCGTCGACGACCTCTGCGCCTACCGCGACGTGCTTTGCCTGCCGCCCGGCGGGCATTGAGGGCTGACGCCGGCGCCGGCCGGCGCGGGGCAGCCGAATGGTCGGTGCAAGGCCGCTGTTTCGCCCTTCGTCCTCGCGGACCGTCATCCCGGCCCAGCGAGGCGCAGCCGAGCGCCGAGCCGGGACCCAGTGGGAGAATCCGCGCCGGAGGCGCGGTTCGAGCGTCGCGCTGCGCGCGACCAGTCCGACGCTGGGTCCGGCTCGCACCGCTTTGCTTCGCGTCCGGGATGACGCCGGCAACTCTCTGATTTGGTTGGCCCGATGGGCCTTATGGACGAGGACACCATGCGCCCCCTCATCGCCGCCCTGAAGATGTCGCTCGACGGCAGAATCGCCGGACCCGACGGCCTCGCCGACTGGGTGACGGCGTGGTCGGACGACTACGGCCTCACCGACGAGATCGACGCCTGTGTGCTCGGTGGTGGCATGTACCCCGGCTACGAGGGCTACTGGTCGGCGGTGCGGGCCGCGCCGGAGGCGCCGACGCCTGCCACCGGCAAGCCGCCGACGGCGGGCGAGCGCGAATGGGCCCGCGTGACGGCGGAGATGCCGCATTTCGTGCTGTCGACGCGGATGACCGAGGCCGCCTGGCCGGCGACCCGCTTCCTCCGCTCGCTTGACGCGCTGGCGGCGCTGAAGGCGCAGCCGGGCAAGGCGATCTACCTCGTCGGCGGCGCCCGCACAGTGGCCAACTGCCTCGATGCCGGGCTGGTGGATGAGCTGCGGCTCATCGTCTACCAGCTCATCGCCGGGTCCGGGACGGCGCTGTTCGAGACGGTGGAGAGGCGGCGGGAACTGGTGCTGCGGGAGGCGGAGGCGCTGGCGGATGGGCGCGTGCGGCTGATGTACGGGGCGAAGACGTCTGGAGACTGACGGTGCCGACCCACCCCTCCCGTCGACGCGCCCGGGGATCGAATCCCAAACGAGCACGAATCCGTGATGCCTGCATCCGGCCGGCCCCGGCCCGGGTAGCCCGCACGTGAAGGAAGCTTCACGCCGGGGCGGCCGGGATGGGCCGGCCCACCCCGGACATCGTCGCGGACTTCCGCGCGAAAGGGGCACACAATGATCGCGAAATGCTTGCTCAAGGCGACGGGAGCCGTCGCCATTCTGCTGGCGGCGGCGCCCGCCGGGCGCATCATGGCATCGAGCCACATGGACGCGCCGCTGATCTCCTTCGACGATCCCGCCAACATCACCGACGTCTACGCCTTCGTCAGCCGCCGGCCGAGCTCGCCGGATGACTATTTGACGATCGCGATGTCGGTCTATCCGTTCGAGGAGCCGGGCATCGGCCCCAACAACTACCGCTTCGATCCGGCGGTCGACTACGAGCTGCACGTGGCGCTCGACGGGCGGGCGGCGAGCGGCACGCCCGACATCACCTACGCGTTCGATTTCGAGGTCACCTACCAGACCGACAAGACGATCCTGCAGACCTACCTCGGCGTGCTGACGCCCGGCGGCAAGGGGGCGTTTGCCGCTAACCAGAACCTGCGCCAGACCTACACCGTCACGCGCATCGACCGCGGCGGTAAGCGCAAGGTGCTCGGCACCGGCATCGCCCCGCCGAACAACCAGGGCCGTGTCACGCCGTTCTACAACATCGACGGCGACGGCGACCGTCCCGCCCTGCCGGGCGCCACCAGCCCCACCGGCCTCGATCCCTACACCCGCCAGGCGATCGCCACCCTCGCCGGCGGCTACCGCGTCTTCGCCGGCCAGCGCGACGACGCCTTCTACGCCGACATCCAGTCGATCTTCGACCTCGACTTCTCCTTCGGGGCCGACCGCGGCACGCCGTCGAAGCCGTTCGACAGCCAGGCCGGCTTCAACGTCCACACCATCGTGCTGGAGATCCCGATCGAGGAGCTCGGCGGCGCCAATCTCGCCGGCGTCTACGCGACCACCTCGCGCATGATCGACGGCAAGCGCGTGCAGGTCGGCCGGCAGGGCAACCCGCTGTTCAACGAGGCGTTCGTCGCGGTGCGCGACAAGGACCGCTACAACGCGACGCCGCCGACGGTCGACAAGACGCGCTTCGCGAAATACGCGCGGAAGCCTGAGCTGTCGGCGCTGCTCGGCGCCACGCCGATCATCCCGGGCCTGATCGAGGCGATCTTCATCCCCGATCTCATCCGCGTCGACCTCACCACCGGCCCGGCGCGGCTCGCCGGCCAGGGCGGCTTCAACCGCCTCGGCCTGTTCGGCGGCGACACGCTGCAGAGCACCTTCCAGGATCCGTTCGACAACGGCGGCATCATCCCCGGCGGCTGGCCGAACGGGCGCCGCTTCGGCGACGACGTGATCGACATCGGCATCATCGCGCTTGGCATTGCGGGGCCCGGACCGGACTTCTCGCAGGTCGACATAGACCGGGTGCCGCAGAACGACATCACCTACAACACCGTCTTCCCCTACGCCGCGACGCCGCAGAACGGGCGGGTGCACAGCCACCCGGCCGGCAGCCTCGACTGACGCCGAAAGCCGGCGGGCGGCCTCGCGCCGCCCGCCCCGCCGTCACCCGTTGCCCGAGGGGAGCAACCGAAATGACCCGCCCGTCCCACCGCCTTTCGCGGGGACGACACGGCGCCCGCGCCGCCGTCCTCACCGCCGCCTCGCTCGCCGTATCGCTCGTCGCCTTCGCCGGCCCGGTGCCGGCGGCGGCGGAGCCCGTCCGCCCGGACGACGACGCCCTCGTGCTGGCCACCGTGCCGGCCGGCCGGGCGGCCGCCGTTTCCGTCACCCCGCACCGTTCGGGCGACCTCGCCAGCGCCGTCGCCGACGCACGCTCGGCGATCGAGGCCGGCCGCTCGCTGTCCGACCCGCGTCTCTACGGCCGCGCCGAGGCGATGCTGTCGCCGTGGTGGGCCGAGCCGGCGCCGCCGCGTGAGGTGCGCGTGCTGCGCGCCGTCATCCGCCAGGCGCGACACGAATTCGACGCCGCCGTCGCCGATCTCGACGCCATCCTCGCCGAGACCCCGCGCGACGGGCAGGCGCGGCTGACGCGCGCCTTCGTCCGCATGGTGCAGGGCGAGGCGGCGGCGGCCGAGGCCGACTGCCGGATGATCCCGCCCACCGCCGGCCCGCTGCCGGCCGCCGCTTGCCTCGCGCGGGCGGCGGCGCTCACCGGACGCGGCGCGGAGGGTTTTGCCCATCTCGAGCGCGCGCTCGCCTTCGACGACGGCGCCAGCCCGGCGACGCGCCGCTTCGCGCTCGCCGTGCTCGCCGACCTTGCCGCCGGGCTCGGCCGCGACAGCGAGGCCGACGCCCTGTTCGCCGCCGCCTCGGAGGGTGGCGCCGACGTGTCGGTGCTCGCCGCCCGCGCCGAGCACCTCCTCGCCACCGGCCGGCCGGCGGAGGCGCTGGCGCTGCTGGCAGACGCCGGCGACGCCGACCCGCTGCTGCTCGTCCGCGCGGTGGCGGCGAAGCGCGCCGGCGATCCGCGGCTCGACGGCTGGGCGGCGCTCCTCGGCGAGCGGTTCGACGCCGCCGCGGCCGCCGGGGTCGGCGTGCACCGGCGCGAGGAGGCGCGCTTCCGCCTCGAGGTGAAGGACGACGCCACCGGCGCCCTGGCGCTCGCCCTCGACAACTGGGCAACCCAGAAGGAGCCGGTCGACGCCCGACTGGTGCTGGCCGCGGCGCTCGCCGCCGGCCGGCCCGAGGCCGCCCGGCCCGTCCTCGCCTTCGTCACTGCCACCGGCCTCGCGGACCGCCGCGTGCTGCCGCTCGTCACCCGGATCGAGGGAGAGACGCCGTGAACCGCATCCTTCTCGCCGTTCTGACGCTGCTCGCGCCGCTCGCCGCCGCCCCGGCCGCGGCACACACGCAGAGCTACGGGTTCCTCATCGTCACGACGACCGAGGACACGATCGAGGGCACCCTGGCGCTGGCGGTGCGCGACCTCGACGCCGCCGTCGGCCTCGACGCCGACGCCGACGGGTCGATCACCTGGGGCGAGGTGCGCGGCCGCGAGGCGGCGCTCGCCGAGACGGTGCTCGCCGGCCTGCGGCTCGGCCCGCCGGGGCAGCCGTGCGCACTCGTATCGGCGCCGCTGCTGACCGACACGCGCGGCGGCGAGCCCTATCTCGTGCTGCCGTTCCGCGCCGACTGCACCGCCGGCGTGTCCGGAGAGGACCGCGAGATCAGCTACGATCTCCTGTTCGACGTCGACGCCCAGCACCGGCTGATCGCCACCGTCTCGAACGACGGCGCGACGCGCAGCCTGGTGCTGACGCCGGCCGAGCGGACGGCGACGCTGCTCGCCGCCGGCACCGACGGGTTCGAACTGTTCCTCGGTTTCGTCGTGCACGGCGCCCATCACATCTGGATCGGCTATGACCACATCCTGTTCGTCGTGACGCTGATGCTCGGCGCGGTGGTCGAGCGGCGCGGCGGCCGCTGGGTGCCGGTCGGCAGCGGCCGCGACGCGCTGGTGGCGATCTGCAAGGTCGTCACCGCCTTCACCGTCGCCCATTCGGTGACGCTGGCGCTCGCAGCCCTCGACGTCGTGCGGCTGCCCTCGGTGCTGATCGAGACGGCGATTGCCGCGACGATCACGCTCGCGGCGCTGAACCTCGTGTTTCCGGTCGTCACCCGCCGGCTGTGGGTGCTCGCCTTCGGCTTCGGCCTGATCCACGGCTTCGGCTTCGCCAACGTGCTCGCCGATCTCGACCTGCCGGCGGCGAACCTCGTCACCGCCCTCGTCGCCTTCAACATCGGCGTCGAGCTCGGCCAGTTCGCGATCGTCGCGGTGCTGCTGCCGGGTCTCTTGCTGCTCGCCCATCGCCCGCTCTACGCCCGCGCGGCGCTGCCGGTGGCGGCGGTGATGATCGCCGCGATCGGCACGGCGTGGCTCGTCGGCCGCGCCTTCGACGTGACGATCCTGCCGATCGGCTGAGCGCGGGGTGACCTGCCCCCGCAGGGCCGGGTGATGTTCGGCCGTGGGGGCCGCCCGAACCGGGCGGCCCCCACGTCGTCGACCACGCGAGAGCCGCGATATCGGCCGATACGAGTGCCACGCCCTCGCTCGGAGAACGGGTGGTACTGACGGCGGCGACGGCCGAGGCGATCCCCCTCGTCGTCGTCGCCCGAATTGCGTCTAGAGTGGCGGGGCGGACAGCGCCGCCGCAGCGCGCAACTCCCATTTCGGTCGCCCCCGCCCCGTTCGCCGAAACGTCCTTGCGCGGCAGGCGCAGTTCTGGCAATTTCCCCTCTGGATAGGTCAGTAGCCCTGCCCTATCATAGGTACACGAACGGATTCGTGCCGACGGTATCGCCCAAGGGGCGGCCGGCGGCTCTTCGCGCGGCGGTTCAGGCGGTCGGATGCGGATGCCGTCTTTGTGATGTCGGCTGCCTCGCCTATAGGGGGGTGGCAGGGATCGCGACGGACGCGGTCGGCGCGGGCCACGGGTCCGGCGGCAGCCCGCGGCGATGCGGGGACGGACGCAGGGGACGCGGCCGGCGCGTGTGTGCGGAATCCGACCGGCGCGGGCGCGCCGGACTTGGCCCGGAAGATGCCTCGCCCAGCACGGCGGCGGGCGCCGCAGGGTGGGCGACGACACGAAGACGGGGCGTCGCCATGGGCGGCGCCGGGGTTGGAACGGCTCTAGAGGAGCATGACGGCGATGATCGGCGGTATCGGGAGCAAGGGCACGGGGTTCGGCGCGGATCGGGCGACGGCGGTGGCCGCGACGAAACGCGCCGCCGCCGAGGGCCTCTATCGCCCCGACCGCGAGCACGATTCGTGCGGCGTCGGCTTCCTCGCCAACATGCGCGGCGAGGCGAGCCACGAGATCGTGGCGCAGGCCCTGACGCTGCTCGAGAACCTCGAGCACCGCGGCGCCGTCGGCGCCGACCCGCTGATGGGCGACGGCGCCGGCATCCTCGTGCAGATCCCGCACGCCTTCTTCCGCACCGAGGCGGAGCGGCAGGGCATCACCCTGCCGGAGCCCGGGGAATACGCAGTCGGCCACATCTTCCTGCCGCGCGACGAGGCAATGCGGGCGCTCTGCGTCGAGACGGTGGAGCGCGTCGTCCGCGAGGAGGGACAAGCGTTCCTCGGCTGGCGCGAGGTGCCGACCGACAATTCCGGCTTCTCGCCGACCGTGCTCGCCTCCGAGCCGGTGCACTTGCAGGTGCTGATCGGCCGCGGGCCGCACATCGGTGACGCCGACGAGTTCGAACGGCGCCTCTACGTGCTGCGCAAGGTGGTCTCGAACGCTATCTTCACCGGCATCGGCTTCCGCGACACCGACTTCTACGTGGTGTCGCTCAGCTGCCGCACGCTCGTCTACAAGGGCATGCTGATGTCCTGGCAGGTGGGCAAGTACTATCGCGACCTCTCCGACCCGGCGTTCGTGTCGGCGATGGCGCTCGTCCACCAGCGCTTCTCGACCAACACCTTCCCGTCGTGGAAGCTCGCCCATCCCTACCGGATGGTCGCCCACAACGGCGAGATCAACACGGTGCGCGGCAACGTCAACTGGATGGCGGCGCGCCAGGCCTCGGTCGATTCCGAGCTGTTCGGCAACGACATCTCGAAGCTGTGGCCGATCTCCTACGAGGGGCAGTCGGACACCGCCTGCTTCGACAACGCGCTCGAGTTCCTCGTGCAGGGCGGCTACTCGCTCGCCCACGCGGTGATGATGCTCATTCCCGAGGCGTGGGCCGGCAACCCGCTGATGAGCGAGGAGCGGCGCGCCTTCTACGAGTATCACGCCGCCCTGATGGAGCCGTGGGACGGGCCGGCGGCCGTCGTCTTCACCGACGGCCGGCAGATCGGCGCCACCCTCGACCGCAACGGCCTCAGGCCGGCGCGCTATCTCGTCACCGAGGACGGCCTCGTGATGATGGCGTCCGAGATGGGCGTGCTGCCGATCCCGCAGGACAAGATCGTCACCAAGTGGCGGTTGCAGCCGGGCAAGATGCTCCTCATCGACCTCGAGGAGGGCCGCATCGTCTCCGACGAGGAGATCAAGTCGTCGCTCGCCCGGGCGAACCCCTACAAGCAGTGGCTCGCCCGCACGCAGCTGGTGCTCGAGGACCTGCCCGGCGTGCCGGCGCGGGCCGCCCGCGTGGACGTGCCCCTGCTCGATCGCCAGCAGGCATTCGGCTACACCCAGGAAGACCTGAAGCTGCTGATGTCGCCGATGGCCGTCACCGGCCAGGAGGCCGTCGGCTCGATGGGCACCGACACGCCGATCTCGGCGCTCTCGGACCGTCCGAAGCTGCTCTACACCTACTTCAAGCAGAACTTCGCGCAGGTGACGAACCCGCCGATCGACCCGATCCGCGAGGAGCTCGTGATGAGCCTCGTGTCGTTCATCGGGCCGCGGCCAAACCTGTTCGACCTGAAGGGGCTGTCGAAGCGCAAGCGCCTGGAAGTGCGCCAGCCGATCCTCACCAACGAGGACCTGGAGAAGATCCGGGCGATCGGCGACATCGAGGACAACCACTTCCAGACGAAGACGCTGGACACCACCACCCTTGCGGCCCGTGGGCCGGCGGGCATGGAGGACGCGCTCGAGCGGCTGTGCGAGCGCGCCGAGGCCGCCGTGCACGGCGGCTACAACATCATCATCCTGTCCGACCGCATGGTCGGGCCGGACCGGGTGCCGATCCCGGCGCTGCTCGCCACCGCCGGCGTGCACCACCACCTGATCCGCAAGGGGCTCAGGACCTCGGTCGGGCTCGTCGTGGAAACCGGCGAGCCGCGCGAGGTGCACCATTTCTGCGCGCTCGCCGGCTACGGCGCCGAGGCGATCAACCCCTACCTCGCCTTCGAGACGCTGGTCGCCATGCGCGACAGCTTCCCGGAGGAGGTCGACGACCATGAGGTGGTGCACCGCTACATCAAGTCGATCGACAAGGGCATCCTCAAGGTGATGTCCAAGATGGGCATCTCCACCTACCAGTCGTACTGCGGCGCGCAGATCTTCGATGCGGTGGGGCTGTCGAGCGCCTTCGTCGACAAGTACTTCTTCGGCACGGCGACGCTGATCGAGGGCGTCGGGCTGCACGAGGTGGCCGAGGAGACGGTGCGCCGCCACGCCGCGGCGTTCGGCGACGACCCGGTGCTGCGGCGGACGCTGGAGATCGGCGGCGAGTACGCCTACCGCCTGCGCGGCGAGGCGCACATGTGGCAGCCCGACACCATCGCGCAGCTGCAGCACGCCGTGCGGACGGATTCGGCCGCGACCTTCGCCGAGTATTCGCGCCTCGTCGACCAGGAGGCCGGCCGCTACACCATCCGCGGCATGTTCCGCCTGAAGGACGCCACGGCAGGCGGACGGGCGCCGGTGCCGCTCGACGAGGTCGAGCCGGCGGCCGAGATCGTCAAGCGCTTCGCCACCGGGGCGATGTCGTTCGGCTCGATCTCGCGCGAGGCGCACACGACGCTCGCCATCGCCATGAACCGCATCGGCGGCCGCTCCAACACCGGCGAGGGCGGCGAGGAGGCGGAACGCTTCAAGCCTCTGCCGAACGGCGATTCGATGCGCTCGGCGATCAAGCAGGTGGCGTCCGGCCGCTTTGGCGTGACCATCGAATACCTGGTCAACGCCGACCAGATCCAGATCAAGATGGCGCAGGGCGCGAAGCCCGGCGAAGGCGGCCAGCTGCCCGGCCACAAGGTCGACGCGACGATCGCCAAGGTGCGCCACTCGACCCCCGGCGTCGGCCTGATCTCGCCGCCGCCGCACCACGACATCTACTCGATCGAGGACCTGGCGCAGCTCATCTTCGACCTGAAGAACGCCAACCCGGCTGCTGATATCTCGGTGAAACTCGTCTCCGAGGTCGGCGTCGGCACGGTGGCGGCCGGCGTCGCCAAGGCGCGCGCCGACCACATCACCATCTCCGGCTTCGAGGGCGGCACGGGCGCCTCGCCGCTCACCTCGCTGAAGCACGCCGGAAGCCCGTGGGAGATGGGCCTCGCCGAGGCACACCAGACGCTGGTGCTGAACGGCCTGCGCTCGCGCGTCGCGCTGCAGGTCGACGGTGGCCTCCGGACCGGCCGCGACGTCGTCATCGGCGCGCTTCTGGGCGCCGACGAGTTCGGCTTCGCGACCGCACCGCTGATCGCCGCCGGCTGCCTGATGATGCGCAAGTGCCACCTCAACACCTGCCCGGTCGGCATCGCCACCCAGGACCCGGTGCTGAGGAAGCGCTTCAAGGGCACGCCCGAGCACGTGGTCAACTTCTTCTTCTTCGTGGCGGAGGAGGTGCGCGCGCTGATGGCCGAGATGGGCTTCCGCACCGTCGGCGAGATGGTCGGCCAGACCCAGATGCTCGACCAGGAGAAGCTGATCTCCCACTGGAAGGGGGCGGGCCTCGACGCGTCGCGGCTGTTCATGAAGCCGGACGTCGCGCCGGACGAACTGCACCACACCTCGAAGCAGAACCACCCGATCGCCGACGTGCTCGACCGCACGCTGATCGCGCAGGCGATGCCGGCGCTCGAGCACGGCCGTCCGGTGCAGATCGAGGCGGTGATCACCAACGTCGACCGCTCGGCCGGCGCGATGCTGTCCGGCGAGGTGGCGCGCCGCCACGGCGGCCTCGGCCTGCCGGACGACACCATCCACGTGTCGCTGACCGGCACCGCCGGCCAGGCGTTCGGCGCGTGGCTGGCGAAGGGCATCACGCTCGATCTCGTCGGCGAGGCGAACGACTATGTCGGCAAGGGCCTGTCGGGCGGCCAGATCATCGTGCGGCCGCCGGCGGACGCCAAGATCGTGCCGGAGAAGTCGATCATCGTCGGCAACACGGTGCTCTACGGCGCGACGGACGGGGAGTGCTACTTCCACGGCGTCGCCGGCGAGCGCTTCGCGGTGCGCAACTCCGGGGCGATCGCCGTCGTCGAGGGCTGCGGCGACCACGGCTGCGAGTACATGACCGGCGGCCTCGTCGTCGTCATCGGCGAGACCGGGCGCAACTTCGCCGCCGGCATGTCGGGCGGCGTCGCCTACGTGCTCGACGAGGACGGCTCGTTCGGCTCGCGCTGCAACCTCGCGATGGTCGACCTCGAGCCGGTGCTCGAGGAGGAGGACCTGCTCGAGCGGCTGCACCACCACGGCGGCGACATCGAGCACAAGGGTCGTGTCGACCTGTCGGCCGACATGACCGAGCACGACGACGAGCGGCTCTACCAGCTGGTGGAGAACCACCACCGCTACACCGGCTCGCTCCGGGCAAAGGCGATCCTCGACGGCTGGGACCACTACCGTCCGAAGTTCGTCAAGGTGATGCCGGTCGAGTACCGGCGCGCCATCATGGAGATGCAGCGCCAGCGGCTCGGCCTCGCGGCGGAGTGATCCGCCGCGGGGGCGGCACAGCGCGAGAGAGATGGGGCGAGCGATGGTGATGCGCGTCTATGGCGACCGCAACTCGGGAAACTGCCTGAAGGTCGCCTACACGGCCGACCGGCTGGGCATCCCCTATGAGTGGATCGACGTCGACATGCTGAAGGGGGAGACGCGGACGCCGGCGTTCCTCGCCCTCAACCCGGCCGGGCAGATGCCCGTCGTCGTGCTCGACGACGGCCGTCCGCTCGCCCAGTCGAACGCCATCATCCGCTACCTCGCCCGCGGCAGCGCGCTGCTGCCGGCGAACGCGTACGAGCAGGCGAAGGTCGACGAGCTGCTGTTCTGGGAGCAGTACAGCCACGAGCCCTATGTCGCCGTGTGCCGCTACCACATGGTCTACCTCGGCCGCACGGCGGCCGAGCGGGATGCCGACAAGGTGGCGCGGGGCGAGAAGGCGATCGACTTCCTGGAGCGGGCGCTGACGGGCCGGACGTGGCTCGTCGGCGACCATATGTCGGTCGCCGACATCTCGCTTCTCGCCTATACCCGGCTGGCGCCGGAGGGTGGCTTCGACCTGTCGGCCCGGCCGGCGGTGACGGACTGGATCGCGCGGTGCGAGGCCGAGCTCTGGCTCTCGCCGCTGCCGGCACTACCCGAAGTCGCGACATGACGACGTCGCTGCGAGAGTCCTGGCCCGGAAATTCGATCTCTGCCGCGACTGTCTGCTCGGCCGCCAGAGGAGCGCCGGCACGGGCAATCCTTGCCTTCACGGCGATTGCCTTGTGCACGTCGTCCGCTCTTGCCGAATGGGTCCATGCCCCGAGGAAGAAGCCATCTGAAGGGTCGATGTTCGGTACCGCCAGGGGAAAGTATGGCCCGATCATATTTCTCTGCTGGGATGAGCGATCCACGAGCGGTGCGTGGATATCCGAGACCATCTGGGTTACGAACACGCCGGCTCCCGCCGGGCGCAAATTGGACACGGCGTTCATACGAGGGCGGATCATCGTCGACGGCGATTTCTTCGCTGAGGTCAATTATCGGAAGACACTTTTTCCCAGGACCGGGTCGCAGCCCAAATTTCTAAGTTTCCATACTGTGCACTACAACTTTAGTACTGTGAAACGCCTGTTTGACGGACTCGCGCTCGCGAGACGAAGCGTGGAGATCAAAATTGGCGACGAGAGCGCAATCTACTCCGTCGGTGGACTACAGGACGCCCTCGCGGGGATGTTGAGCGACTGCGGAATCGAAACGGGACGCTACGATGGGTAAGGTGACGGGCTTCCTGGAGATCGACCGCCAGGAGCAGAAGTATCAGCCGGCGTCCGACCGGATCCGGCACTATCGCGAGTTCGTGCTGCCCTTGCCGCAGGCCGAGGTGGAGCGGCAGGCGATGCGCTGCATGGATTGCGGCATCCCGTTCTGCCACGGGCCGACGGGCTGCCCGGTGCACAACCAGATCCCCGACTGGAACGACCTGATCCAGGCCGGCGACTGGCAGGAGGCGTCGCGCAACCTGCACTCGACCAACAACTTCCCGGAGTTCACCGGCCGCATCTGCCCCGCCCCGTGCGAGGAGGCGTGCACGCTCAACCTCGAGAACGTGCCGGTCGCCATCAAGACGGTCGAGCAGGCGATCGCCGACAAGGCGTGGGAGGCGGGCTGGATCGTGCCGGAGGCGTCGCCGCACCGCACCGGCAAGCGCGTCGCGGTCGTCGGCTCCGGGCCGGCCGGCATGGCCGCCGCCCAGCAGCTCGCCCGCGCCGGCCACGAGGTGCACGTCTTCGAGCGCGAGCCGAAGGCGGGCGGCCTGCTTCGCTACGGCATCCCCGACTTCAAGATGGAGAAGCACCACATCGACCGCCGCGTCGTGCAGATGCAGGCGGAGGGCGTGCACTTCCACTACGGCATCGACGTCGGGCGGAACGCCAAGCTCCGGACGCTCCTCGACGACCACGATGCGGTGCTGCTCGCCTGCGGCGCCGAGCGGCCGCGCGAGGCGGGGCTGCCGGGCGCGGAGCTGAAGGGCGTGCAGTTCGCCATGCCCTACCTGGTACAGCAGAACCGCCGGCTCGGCGGCGAGAAGGTGCGCGAGGAAGCCGTGCTCGCCTATGGCAAGCACGTGGTGGTCATCGGCGGTGGCGACACCGCGTCGGACTGCGTCGGCACCGCCTTCCGCCAGGGGGCGATCCGCGTCACCCAGCTCGACATCCGCCCGATGCCGCCGGCGCGCGAGGACAAGCTGCGCATCTGGCCGTACTGGCCGACGAAGTTCCGCACCTCGTCGAGCCAGGCGGAGGGGGCGGAGCGTGAGTTCTCCGCCGCGACGCTGGGCATCGTCGGCGAGAAGGGCCGCGTCACGCACGTGCAGTGCGCGCGCGTCGATGAGGGCCGGCGGCCGATTTCCGGAACCGAGTTCCTGATCCGCGCCGACCTCGTGATGATCGCCATCGGCTTCGCCGGGCCGGAGCTCGGCACCTACGTGGCGGAGATGGGCGACGGCCTGAAGCTGGACAAGCGGACCAACGTCGCCGCCAACACCGACGACTACCGAACTTCGGTCGACAAGCTGTTCGCCGCCGGCGACGGCCGGCGCGGCCAGTCGCTGGTGGTGTGGGCGATCCGCGAGGGGCGGCAGGCGGCGCGCGCCATCGACGAGGCGCTGATGGGGACGACCACCCTCCCCCGCTGAGCCCTGTCTTCGCTCAGTCATGCCCCGCCGAGGCTTGCCCCGCCGAGACTCGCCCCGCTGAGCCGTGCGGTGCGTCAGGCTTCCGGCTTCGCCACGGCGCGGCTCGGCCAGCCGCGCGTGACGAGCCAGATGCCGGCGGCGATCGGCACGATGCCGAGCAGGTCGAGCGGCGCCACCGGCTCGGCGAGGATCAGCCAGCCGAACAAGAGGCCGAGCGGCGGCGTCAAGAACTGCAGCGCGCTGGCGCTGGTCGCCGAGCTGCGGCCGAGCAGGAAGAACCACAGCGCGTAGCAGCCGACCGAGACGGCGAGCACCAGCCACAGGAAGCCGCCGACGAGGCCCGGCGTCAGGCTGACCGCCGACCAGTCTTCCAGGAGAAGGGCCGCCGGCAGCGTCATCAGGCCGCCGAACAGGCACTGCAGCCCGTTGCCGACCCACAGGCCGCCCCCCGGCGCGAGCCTCTTGTAGGCGAGCGTGCCGGCGACGAGCGAAAACAGGCCGAGCACGACCAGCAGCGTGCCCACCGGGTCCTCGCCACCGATCCCCGCGCTTCCCATCAGCCGCGAGCGCAGCACCAGCGCCACGCCGGCGAGACCGAGCAGCAGGCCGATCACCTTCGCCACCGTCAGCCGCTCGCCGAGCACCGGTCCGGCGAACGCTGCGACGATGAGCGGGCCGGCGCTGATGATGACGGCGGCGAACGCCGAGGTGACGGTGGTGAGGCCGGTCCAGCTCAAGCCCAGATAGACGGCGTTGTTGAGGGCGCCGAGCACGGCGAGCGAGACGAGGTCGCGCCGCGTCAGCCGCGGCCGGCCGGCGAGCGCCCAGGCCACCGCCACCATCAGCGCGCCGGCGACGAGGAAGCGGACGGTGAGCAGCGTCAGCGGCGGGCAGTCGACCAGCGCGATCTTGGCGGCGGCGAAGGCCGAGCTCCACAGCACGCAGAACAGCGCGATCAGCGCCGTCATGGCGAGGCGCGAGGGGCCGCGCGTGGCGGTGGGTCGGGAGGCGGAGCGGGAAGCCGGCACGGGGGACACCGTGGTGGGGGCCAGGGGCATCGCGCCGGTGGAGGGCGCGCGGGTGACATTGGCGAGAGACGACATGGCGAGGACGCCCAGGATCGAGGATTCGGAGGCCGCTGGAACGAGCATTCCGAACCCTAGGCGGCACTCAGCCTATTGGGAAATTCAATGTTTCGATCTATCCTAGTGGCATTGTGAATGGAATGTCGCGATGCTCGACCTCGATCTCCTGCGCTCGTTCGTCTCGGTCGTCGATTCCGGCGGCTTCACCCGCGCCGGCGAGCGCGTCCACCGCACCCAGTCCACCGTCAGCCAGCAGATCCGCCGGCTCGAGGAGGCCGTCGGGCGACCGCTGCTGCACCGCGACGGCCGGGCGGTGCGGCTGACCGAGGACGGCGAGCGGCTGATCGGCTACGCGCGGCGGCTGTTGTCGCTCGCCGCCGAGGCGCGCGCCGCCGTGGGGGACCAGCCGCGCGTCGAGGTGGTGCGGCTGGGCGTGCCCGACGACTTCGCCGTCGAGCCGCTGACGGACGCCATTGCGGCGTTCTCGCGGGCGCGGCCGGATTGCCGGCTGTCGGTGCGCTGCGCGCTGTCGGTCGACCTCGTCGCGGGGCTCGCGGCCGGCGACTACGACGTCGTGCTGGCGAAGCGCGATCCGGGTGCCGGCCCCGCGCTGGCGTGCTGGCCGGAGCGGCTCGTGTGGATCGCCAGCGCCGTGCATCCCCTGCCCGAGGGGCCGCTGCCGCTGATCGCCTTCCCGCACGGCTGCGTCTACCGCACGCGCGCCGTGCATGCGCTGGAGCGCTCCGGGCGCGACTGGCGGATCGCCTACGAGAGCCCGAACCTGATGGGCATCCAGGTGGCGATCGCCGGCGGCCTCGGCGTGGCGCTGCTCGAGGCGCGCGCCGTGCGCGCCGGTCACCGCGTGCTCGGTCGCGCCGACGGCCTGCCGGACGTGCCGGCGACCGAACTCGCGCTGATGGTGCGCAAGGGCGCCGGCGCGGCGGCGGACGACCTTGCGGCGGCGGTGGCACGGTTCTGCGCCGACACGGTGCCGATGGCGGCGTGAGGCCATCCCCTGCTCGCCGGCGGCGCGACTGAGCTCCGCAGTCACCGGATCGGCAGATGCCGCACTCTCGAACAGGTACGCCGGCGCCGTGAGGGAGGGGGCGGCGTACGAACCTCAAGAAATGGCGGTTGTCGGGCCTCGCGACGACGCACTAAGGTGCCCTGCCCGGCCGCGGACGTGGCGAAACCGGTAGACGCAAGGGACTTAAAATCCCTCGGGGCTTGCTCCGTGCGGGTTCGACCCCCGCCGTCCGCACCACCGCAAAACCCCCTTGCTCTGTCGCTGCCGACAGCCTCGCCACTGCGTGCATTCCGGCAACGGGGAGCCCCCGGCATGGCGTTTCCCCGCACGACGGTATCCGCTGTCATCGAAACTTCATGTGACTCGACGTCGGTCTGTCGATAAGTTTCGACGTATGGAATCGATTCAGCCCGCAATCGCCGTCGAGGTGCAACCCGCCACGCTCGCCCACGTACCGGCGGACGACACTCGCCCCGACGTCCGCGCGCTTGCCGCGCTCGCGGCGCTCGGGCAGCCGACGCGGCTCGCGGTTTTCCGGCTGCTGGTACGGCATGCGCCAGACGGGCTCGCTGCCGGTGCCGTCGCCGCCGCCGTCGGGGGGCCGCACAACACGCTGTCGACGCATCTCGCCGTGCTCGCGCGCGCCGGACTGGTGCGGGCGACGCGGAACGGGCGGTCGATCGTCTACCGCGCCGACCTCGACGGCATGCGCGCGCTCGTCTCCTTCCTGCTCGCGGACTGCTGCGGCGGGCGGCCGGAGGTGTGCGGACCGATCGGCGACCTGCTCGCCGCCGACTGCGGTTGCGGGCCGGGATCTGCTGCGGCCGGCGGATAGGTTCGCGGTCGGGATCTCCGATCCCGATCGCGCCGTTCGGCCACGGCCAGCCGCCCCAGAGGCCCGCGCGCGCCGTGTACGTCCCTTCCGGAACACAGCCGCCCAGCGGTCTGCGTGCCACAGCACCTGTTCAACTGCCACCAGCGCCGTTTCAACGAGGACGCCGTCATGGTCGACACCGTCACCCACAAGCCCTTCAACGTCTTGTTCCTGTGCACCGGCAACTCCGCCCGCTCGATCATGGCCGAAGCGATCCTCGGCCGCGAAGGCATGGGCAAGTTCAACGCCTTCTCGGCGGGAAGCCATCCGAAGGGCGAGGTGCACCCCTTCGCCGCCGACCTGCTGGCGCGCACGAACTTCGACGTCTCGCGCTTCCGCTCGAAGAGCTGGGACGAGTTCGCCCAGCCCGGCGCGCCCGATCTCGATTTCGTCTTCACCGTGTGCGACGACGCCGCGCAGGAGGAGTGCCCGTACTGGCCGGGCCAGCCGATGACGGCGCACTGGGGCCTGCCCGACCCGGCGCGCGCCACCGGCACGGAGACGGAGATCCGCCTCGCCTTCGCCGACACCTTCCGGATGCTGACGCAACGCATCTCGATCTTCGTCAACCTGCCGATCGGCTCGCTCGACCGGCTGTCGCTGCAGTCGCGGCTCGACGCGATCGGCAAGACGAAGGCCGACGAGGCCGCCCCGGCCGCCTGAACGGCGCCCCCGTCCGCAACGCCGCAACCTGACCGGAGTGCCGCCGCGTGTCGCTGTTCGAGCGCTACCTCACCGTCTGGGTGATCCTCTGCATCATCGCCGGCATCGCCGTCGGGTGGGCCGCGCCGGGGCTGGTCGGCGCCATCGCCGCCGCCGAGGTCGCCAACGTCAACCTGCCGGTGGCGGTGCTGATCTGGCTGATGATCGTGCCGATGCTGGTGAAGATCGACTTCGCCGCTCTCAGCGAGGTCGGTCGCCACTGGCGCGGCATCTCGGTGACGCTGTTCATCAACTGGGCGGTGAAGCCGTTCTCGATGGCGCTGCTCGGCTGGCTGTTCATCGGCTGGCTGTTCCGGCCCTGGCTGCCCGCGGACCAGATCGACAGCTACATCGCCGGACTGATCCTGCTCGCGGCGGCGCCGTGCACGGCGATGGTGTTCGTCTGGTCGAACCTCATCAAGGGCGAGCCGCACTTCACGCTGACGCAGGTGGCGCTGAACGACGCGATCATGATCGTCGCCTTCGCGCCGATCGTCGCGCTGCTGCTCGGCCTCTCGTCGATCACCGTGCCGTGGGAGACGCTGCTCCTCTCGGTCGGCCTCTACATCCTGGTGCCAGTGGTCGTCGCGCAGCTGATCCGCCGGCGCCTGCTCGCCGGCGGTGGCGAACAGGCCCTCGGGCGCTTCCTGGCGGTGGTGCAGCCACTCTCCCTCGTCGCGCTGCTCGCCACGCTGGTGCTGCTGTTCGCCTTCCAGGGCGGCCAGATCCTGGCGCAGCCGCTGGTGATCGCGCTCTTGGCGGTGCCGATCCTGATCCAGGTCTACTTCAACTCCGGCCTCGCCTACCTGCTCAACCGGGCGTTCGGCGAGGCGCACTGCGTCGCCGGGCCGTCGGCGCTGATCGGCGCCTCGAACTTCTTCGAGCTCGCGGTGGCGGCAGCGATCGCGCTGTTCGGGCTGTCGTCCGGGGCGGCGCTCGCCACCGTCGTCGGCGTGCTCGTCGAGGTGCCGGTGATGCTGTCGGTGGTCGCCATCGTCAACCGCACGAAGGGCTGGTACGAGGCGCCCGCGGCGCGCCGCGCCAGTGCGCCCCCGCGCCCTGCCCCGACCGGACCGAGGAGCCGCTCGTGAGCACGAACCCTCCCGTCACGATCTGGCACAACCCCGCCTGTGGCACGTCGCGCAACGTCCTCGCCCTGATCCGCAACGCCGGCATCGAGCCGGTGATCGTCGAGTATCTGAAGACGCCGCCGACGCGCGAGGAACTGAAGAGCACCATCGCGGCAGCGGGTCTGTCCGTCCGCGAGGCACTGCGCGAGAAGGGCACGCCATACGCCGACCTCGGGCTCGGCGATCCCGCCCTCTCCGACGAGGCACTCGTCGACGCAATGCTGGCGCACCCGATCCTGATCAACCGGCCGTTCGTCACGACCCCGCTCGGCACGCGCCTCTGCCGCCCGTCGGAAGCCGTGCTCGACCTATTGCCGGCACCCCAGCAGGGCGCTTTCGCCAAGGAGGATGGCGAGCAGGTGGTCGACGCCGCGGGACGGCGGGTGCGCTGATGCGCTGAACCTCAGGCGGGATCGGGTGTCGCGTCGGCCTCCGGCAGACCGGTCGGGAGGCCGTCGATGCTGCGCACATTGGTCTCGCGCCGATAGGCGACGAGCCCCGCCTCGCCCTTCGCCTCCGCCCAGCGCACGAGCGACGGCCGCTCCCCCTCGTAGTCGAACAGCGGCACGCCGTAACCGCAGGAGGTCTGCACCAGTTCGACATCGAGCACGACGAACTGGCGCGCCCCGACCGGCTCGACGCCGCCGAACTCCGCCGCCAGCAAGTCCGAGTACGCCGCCGTGCCACGATGCACGACGTGGCCGTGGCCGTAGAGCCGCAGGATCATCGGTGGGCCCTCGAAGGCGCACACCATGATCGTCAGCCTGCCGTCGGCCAGCATGTGGGCGGACGTCTCGTTGCCGCTGCCGGTGCAGTCGAGATAGGCGACCCGGTTCGGCGCGAGCACGCGCAGCGAAGCCCCATCCTTCGGCGACACGTTGATGCGGCTGCCGGCAGCCGCCGACGCCGCGAAGAAGACGCGCTGGCGCAAGATGAAGTCGCGGTGGGTGGGGCCGATCTCGGCGAACTGCTTGGCCATGCCGCGGCCTCCTCTCCTCGTCCGGATAGGCGCGGACGCTAGCCCGCACGCCGACCACCCGCAACCGACGGCGCCTCGGCCGACCATTCCGCTCGCAGGCGTGGCGAAGAAACCGCGCCCTGAACCCAATCTTCACCCTTGAAGAACACAACTAGAACGGATAGCGTGTGTTCGTGATTTGTACGCGATTCGACGCTGGGCGATTCGCCGTACGCCATACCGACATTGGGGGCGCGGGAGCCGACGATGCTCACTCGCAAGCAGCACGAACTGTTGATGTTCATCCACGAGCGCCTGAAGGAGAGCGGCGTGCCGCCGTCCTTCGAGGAGATGAAGGACGCGCTCGATTTGCGCTCCAAGTCGGGCATCCACCGGTTGATCACGGCGCTCGAGGAGCGCGGGTTCCTCCGCCGGCTGCCCAACCGGGCGCGGGCGCTGGAGGTGATCCGTCTGCCGGAGTCGGTCGCCGCAGGGCCGGCGTCGCCGCGGGCGCGCGGCTTCACGCCGAGCGTCATCGAGGGCGACGCGCCGCGCATCAGGCCGTCCGAGCAGCGGTCGGCCGGCGAGACGGCCGGCGGCGTGTCGATCCCGGTGATGGGACGGATCGCCGCCGGCGTGCCGATCGAGGCGATCCAGACGCACACGCACTCGATCACCGTGCCGGTGGAGCTCGCCGGCGCGGGTGAGCACTTCGCGCTCGAGGTGCGCGGCGACTCGATGGTCGAGGCCGGCATCTTCGACGGCGACACGGTGGTGATCCGGCGCACCGACGCGGCGACGACGGGCGACATCGTGGTGGCGCTGGTCGACGACGAGGAGGCGACGCTGAAGCGGCTGCGCCGCAAGGGCGCCTCGATCGCCCTCGAGGCGGCCAATCCGGCCTACGAGACGCGCATCTTCGGCCCGGACCGCATCCGCATCCAGGGCCGCCTGGTGGCGCTGCTGCGCCGCTACTGACGGCACGGCGGCCAGCCACGCGGCGGCGGAGGCTCGCTCACGCTGGCGGCGCGGTCTGCCGTCGCGGGAAAGGTCGGCGCCGGGATCTGGAAGGCCGTGCGCCGCACGTGGGGATCAGGGCGACGGCGGCCCTGCCATCCACGGTCGCCGGGCCGGACCGCGGGCCGTGACCGTCGAAGCGAGGCCGCCGGGAGCGTCCGGGTCGAGCGTCACGGAGAGCGCACCGGTGCGGCGGAGCGTCGTGCGGTCGACGAACTGGCGAGGCGCACTGCAGCCCGGCGGGCGAGGCACGGGACTGATGATGACGGTGGCGCGGCGGCAGTCCTCGACGAGGGCGAGCGGCGACGTCGCGACGGCGACCGTGATGTTGCCGTGGCGGCCGAGCGGCAGCGCGCAACCGAGGTCGTCGCAGGCGTCCGCGGGCGCCCGAGCGGTCCGGGGGTCGCGCGGATCGGCGTCGGCGGCGAGCCACGCGCGCACCGTCCAGGCAGACCGGTCGCCGGCGATAATGGCGAGGCGTCCGTCCGGGCCGCGCACCGCGGCGGCGCGGCCGTCGGCGGAGATCAGGAGGTCCGGCATGGAGCCGGTGGGCAGCAGGGCGAGGCCGGCGAGCAGCGGCAGCAGTGAAAGGCTCCGCCACGGCGCCACGGTGATCGCCGCCCACAGCAGCGCGGCGACGAGCAGCAGCACGGCCGGCAGCGGCACGAGGCCGATCAGCGAGCCAGGCCCTGTCCAGGCCGTGATGCTGTCGGCGACGGCGATCATCCAGTCGAGCCCGAGGCCCATCGGGGCGAGCGCCAGTGGCTCGAGACCGAACGGCACCAGCACCAGCGCGAGCACGCCGAACGGCATGACGAGCACCGACACGGCCGGCATCGCGGCGAGGTTGGCGAGGAGGCCGAGCGGCGCGCCGCGATGGAAGTGGTAGGCCGCGATCGGCGCCGTGGCGAGGCCGGCGATCAGCGAGGTGGCGGCGAGGCCAAGCAGACAGAAGGTGGCCCATCGCAGGGCGCGCGCCGCCGGCGAGCGGTTCGGCGGCGGCGGCGCGTCCCGCTCGCGGCTGCCCCACCACTCGTAGGCGGCGACCAGCGCGACGACGGCGGCAAACGACATCTGGAAGCCGGCGCCGAGCACCGCGCTCGGCTCGAGCGCCATCACGGCGAGCGCCGCCACCGCCACGGTGCGCAGCGAGATCGCCGGCCGATCGACGAGCACGGCGACGAGCGCGACGGCCATCGTCACGTAGGCGCGCTGGGTGGCCACCTCGGCACCGGAGATGACGAGATAGGCGGTCGCCGCCGCGAGTGCCGCGACGGCCGCCCAAGCCTTGATCGGCTGCCGCAGCGCGAGCGCCGGTATCGCCGCCAGCAGCGCCCGCACCACCCAGAGCACCGTGCCGGCGACGAGCACCATGTGCAGGCCGGAGATCGACAGCACGTGCGCGAGGCCGGAGACGCGCATCGCCTCCTCGATCGCCTCGGGAATGCCGCCGCGCTCGCCGACGAGCAGCGCCGCGGCGACTTCGCCGCGCGGTCCCGGCAGCGCCGCCCGGATGCGTTCGGCGAGATCGCGGCGGACGTCGGCCACCGCCCGCGCCGGCGCAAGCGTCCACGGCGCCGGTCCGAGGTCAGCCGCCTGGGCGCGGCCGTAGGCAAAGCCGGTGGCGCCGATGCCGTCGAGGAAGGCAGCGCGGGCCGGGTCGTAGCCGCCCGGCATGTCGGGTCCGCGCGGCGGCTCGAGGCGGGCCTTCAGGCGCACGCCGTCGCCGGGCAGGAAAGCCGCGGCGCCGGCGGCGGTGACGGTGAGGCGACGCGGCAGGTTTGCGGCGGACACGCCCTCGATCGCGAGCGTGCGGATGGTCAGCCGGGCGCGACCTCCGGTGCGGCGCTCGACGGCCTCGACGAAGCCGGTGACCTCGGCCGTGCGGGCGCGGTCGAGCGTTGGCGCGGCGACCAGCACCACCTCGAGCTTGGCCGCCGCCGCCCCGGCCGCCAGCGCCGCCGCCAGTGCCAGCACCGGGAAGGCGACGGGGCGTGCGCGTGCCGCCAGGGCGCCGGCCGCGCAGCCGAGGAACGCCCCGACGAGCGCCCACAACGCCGGCTCGCGCGGCAGCGCGAAGTATCCGGCGACGCCGGCCGCGAAGGCGACGGGTATCCACAGGAAGCCACGCCCGGCGGCGAGATCCTGTTCAAGGCAGGCGGCCAGCGCATCGCGCAGCATCTGCAGTCGCGCGGCACCGCCGGACCGCGGCGAATGGTCGAACCGGCCATGCGGAGCACCGAGACGGCCCGCAGCCTGCGTCGGCGCACGAACCGCGGACCGCATGGCTGCCCCCTTCCCCACCCTGACCGGCAGCCGCGTGGTGCACGGACCGCGCAACGATCGCTTCGCCCGCCCTGCCCTCCGGTTCTCCACCGACCGGAATGGCGACGTCCGGCCTGCGGGACGGCCGGCGTCACTCTGCCCGCCCGGTGCCCGGCCCGCCGTCCCGCTGCCGCTTCGGGCGGCTTGACCAGCGGGCGCCTCGACCACCTGAGGCACGTCGGGCAGCCACGCCGGTCGCTCCGGAGGGCAGCCCGGCACGGTGGGCACTTGGCCCGGATACCTACTTGCCCCGGAGAGCTACTTGCCCCGGAGAGCTACTTGGCCCGGAGAGCTACTTGGCCCGGCGGGCATCTTGGGCTGCGTGACAACGCATGGTACACGAGCGCGCGCGTGCCGCCAGCCGGCGGTGCCGGTGGAGCCCGTGGCCGGACCGGTTCCGCCCGCAGCGTTGCCGCTCCGGCATTCGGCGCCAGTGGCCCCTGCGGGTCGCCACGGCAGCGGAAGCGGGAGCGTGGCGGGGGTCGCCCCGGCGCCGGCGGTCGTCGCAGAGTTCCGTTCCTTACCGGCCTCGAGAGGTCCTGATGTCCGAGCCCGTCGTCACCCGCTTCGCCCCTTCGCCGACCGGTTTCCTGCACATCGGCGGCGCGCGCACGGCGCTGTTCAACTGGCTCTACGCCCGCCACACGGGTGGCACGATGCTGCTCCGCATCGAGGACACCGACCGCGAGCGCTCGACCGAGCCGGCGATCACGGCGATCCTCGACGGGCTGACCTGGCTCGGCATCGACTGGACCGGCGAGCCGGTGTTCCAGTTCGCGCGGGCCGGCCGCCACCGCGAGATCGCCGAGCAGCTGATCGGCGCCGGCAGTGCCTATCGCTGCTACGCCTCGCCGGCGGAACTGACCGAGATGCGCGAACGCGCTCGCGCCGAGGGGCGGCCGCCGCGCTATGACGGCACCTGGCGCGACCGCGACCCGTCCGAGGCGCCGCCCGGCGTCAAGCCGGTGATCCGCATCAAGTCGCCGCTCGTGGGCGACACGCCCGTCGACGACCGCGTGCAGGGTTGCGTCGTGTTTCCCAACAAGGATCTCGACGACTTCGTCATCCTGCGCTCCGACGGCACGCCGACCTACATGCTGTCGGTGGTGGTCGACGACCACGACATGGGCGTCACCCACATCATCCGCGGCGACGACCACCTGACCAACGGCGCCCGCCAGACGATCCTCTACGAGGCGCTCGGCTGGCGCGTGCCGGTGATGGCGCACATCCCGCTCATCCACGGACCGGACGGCACCAAGCTGTCAAAGCGTCATGGTGCGCTCGGCGTCGAGGCGTACCGGGCGATGGGGTACCTGCCTGCCGCACTGCGGAATTATCTCGTCAAGCTCGGGTGGAGCCATGGCGATTCCGACGTGATGACGACGGAGGAGATGGTCGCCTGGTTCGATCTCGACGCGGTCGGCCGGTCGCCGTCGCGCTTCGACTTCGCCAAGCTCGAGAACCTCAACGGCATCTACCTGCGCGCCGCCGAGCCGGAGGCGGTGCTGTCGGCGCTGAAGGCGGCGCTGCCCTATCTCGACGGCGCCGACGACCTGCGCGCCGCCTTCGGTCCGGATCTCGAGGCGAAGCTGCTGGAAGCGATGCCCGGCCTGAAGGAGCGCGCGAAGACCCTGGTCGAGCTCGTTGACAATGCACGCTATCTTTGGGCGGTGCGGCCGCTGGAGATGGACGCCAAGGCGGTCGAGCTGCTCGACGGCGGAACACGCGCCATGCTCGCCGTGCTGGCGGAGCGGCTGGCGGCCACCGAGGCGTGGACGGCGACCAGCACCGAGGCGGTGGTACGCGCCTTCGCCGAAGAGAAGGGCATGAAGCTCGGCAAGGTCGCGCAGCCGTTGCGCGCCGCCGTGACGGGGCGGACGACGTCGCCCGGCATCTTCGACGTGCTCGCCGTCGTCGGCCGCGAGGAGAGCCTGTCGCGCATCTCCGACCAGGCGGCGTAATACGGTCGGTGCTTGCGGCGGTGCACCAAATCGGCTACCCCAAATTCCTCAGGTCCCAGGCTATCGCGCACCTCCCACCGAGCCTCAGAAACCTAAAAACCTCCCAGCGCCCGAAACGGGCGCGCTCGGCCGCTGGCAGCCCCGGACCTTCCTTGACACGGCTCTGAAGGGGCGAGCGCCATGAGCGACAAGACCGCGAAGCTGAGCGTCGGAAACAAGAACCTCGATCTCGCGATCCGACCAGGTTCGATCGGTCCCGACGTCGTCGACATCTCGAAGCTCTACGCCGAAACCGGGATGTTCACCTACGACCCGGGCTTCACCTCGACCGCCTCGTGCGAGTCGCAGATCACCTACATCGACGGCGACAAGGGCGTGCTGCTCTATCGCGGCTACCCGATCGAGCAACTCGCCGAACACGGCGACTTCCTCGAGACCTGCTACCTGCTGCTCTACGGCGAGCTGCCGACGGCGGCGCAGAAGGCCGACTTCGTCAATCGTGTGACCTACCACACGATGATCCACGAGCAGATGACGCGCTTCTTCTCCGGCTTCCGCCGCGACGCCCACCCGATGGCGGTGATGACCGGCGTGGTCGGTGCGCTGTCGGCGTTCTATCACGACTCGACCGACATCGCCGATCCGCAGCAGCGGATGATCGCCTCGCTGCGCATGATCGCCAAGATGCCGACGATCGCCGCCGCGGCCTACAAGTACTCGGTCGGACAGCCGTTCATCTATCCGCGCAACGAGCTCGACTACTCGTCGAACTTCCTCAACATGTGCTTCGCCGTGCCGTGCGAGGAGTACAAGATCAACCCGGTGATGGCGCGCGCCATGGACCGGATCTTCATCCTGCACGCCGACCACGAGCAGAACGCGTCGACCTCGACGGTGCGGCTGGCCGGCTCGTCCGGTGCCAATCCCTTCGCCTGCATCGCCGCCGGCATCGCCTGCCTGTGGGGGCCGGCGCACGGCGGCGCCAACGAGGCGGCGCTGCACATGCTGCAGGAGATCGGCACGGTCGACCGCATTCCCGAGTACATCGCCCGCGCCAAGGACAAGAACGATCCGTTCCGCCTGATGGGCTTCGGCCACCGTGTCTACAAGAACTACGATCCGCGCGCCCGCATCATGCAGAAGACTTGCCACGAGGTGCTCTCCGAGATCGGCCATCGCGACGACCCGCTGCTGCAGGTGGCGATCGAACTGGAGCGGATCGCGCTGAACGACGAGTATTTCGTCGAGAAGAAGCTGTACCCGAACATCGACTTCTATTCGGGCATCACGCTGCGGGCGCTCGGCTTCCCGACGACGATGTTCACGGTGCTGTTCGCCGTGGCGCGCACCGTCGGCTGGATCGCGCAGTGGAAGGAGATGGTCGAGGATCCGTCGCAGAAGATCGGCCGGCCGCGGCAGCTCTACACCGGCGCCGTGCAGCGCGACTACCTGCCGATCATGCAGCGCCGCTGATCAGCCGGCTGGTCGCCGCGCGGCGACCACATCGAGAACCGCGGCCGCCGCGCTGACGCTCGGCGGCCGGCCGTCCGGCAGTCGCATGGCGGCGTCGAGACGGGAGAACGCGGCGAGCTGGGCTTGCCGTTCCGGCCCGTCGGCGAGCAGCGCGGCGAGCGCCGCCGATAGCTTCGGCGGGACGGCGGCATCGTCGAGGAATTCCGGCACCGCGTTCTCGCCGATGATGATGTTCGGCAGCACCATCGAGTTCACCTGGGCGAAGCGGACGACGCGGTTGAGCTGCTTCAGCGTCCGGTAGACCGGATCGAGCCGGTAGGCCACCACCATCGGCACGCCGGCGAGCGCGAGCTCGAGGCTGACCGTGCCGGACGCCGCCAGAGCCGCGTGCGCGCGGCGGAAGGCGAGATGCTTCTCGCTTTCGCCCTGCACGATGCGGGGTGCGACGGACCAGGACCGCGTCCGCCGGGCGATGTCGTCGGCGAGATGCGGGACGGCCGGCAACACGACCTCGCAAGGCCCGATGCGATCGACGACCATCGCGACGGTCGTGCCGAAGTCGTCGAGCAGCCGCTTCACCTCGCTGCGCCGGCTGCCGGGCAGCACGACGACGACGGGCGGTCCGGAGCCGAGTGGCGCCCGCTCCCCGTCCCGAGGCCGCAGCGCGCCGATGCTTTCGAGCAGCGGGTGGCCGACATAGGTGCACGCTGGTCCGCCGAGGCGGACGTGCACCGCCGGCTCGAACGGCAGGATGGCGAGCAGGCGGTCGACAAAACGGGCCATCTTGCGGGCCCGGCCCGGTCGCCACGCCCACACCGACGGGCTGACGTAACCGACGATCGCGATCTCCGGCGCGAGCTTGCGGATGCGCCGGCCGACGCGGTGGGTGAAGTCGGGGCTGTCGACGAGCACGACGACGTCCGGCCGGGCGGCGACGGCCGCCTCGACCGTCTGGCGGATTCGCTCGATCAGCGTCGGCAGCCGCCCGATCACCTCCGTCATCCCCATCACGGCGATGTCCTGCAGGGGAAACAACGTCTCGAGCCCGGCGGCGGCGAGCCGCTCGCCGCCGATGCCGGCGAGCGCGATCGGACGCGGCGACAGCGTGCGCAGCGCACCGACGAGAGCGGCACCGAGCTGGTCGCCGGATTCCTCCCCGGCGACGAGAAAGAGCCGCAAGGCCGAGCCTGGTTCAGGACCGCTCACGGTCGCCCTCGCCCGCATCGACACCCGTGACGAACAGATCGGCCTCGTCGGCGCGGGCGCGCGTCAGCTCGCGGTTGGCGACGAGCACCCGCCCGCATTCGGCGGCGATGCCGGCAAGCCCCGCCGCCGCCGCCCGACGAACCGTCTCTGGTCCGATCACCGGCAGGTCGACGCGCCGGTCCTGCTGGGGCTTCGCCGCCTTGACGAGCACGCCGCGGGCACCACGGGCGAGCCGGCCGACGGCCCGCACGGCGCCGTAGCGGTCGATCAGTGCGTCGGTTCCTTCCGCCCCTTCGATCGCGACCACCCGCCCTCCCGCGACAATCGCGGCCTGTCCGACATCGAAAGGCCCGATGGTCGCGAGCAGCGAAAGGCCACTGGCGATGTCGGCACGATGGCCGGCGTCCGGCTTGCGGCGACCGAGCGGCCCGGGCGCGAGCACCAGCGACGGCGCCACGTCGGGAACGGCAAGCACCCTGAGGCCTTCGCCCTCCAACAGGCCGATGACGCGGCGCAGCAGCCCGTCGTCGCCCCCGGAGAGCGCCGCGACGATCTTCGGCAGGCGACGGACGGTGCCGAAATCGGCGGCGACGGAGCGGAAGTCCGGGCGTCGCACGACGCCACCGACGAGCACGAGATCGCGGCAGGTCTCGGCGGCGAGGAGATCGAGCAGGCGGCCCACCTGCCCCCACTCCACCCAGTGCGCGCCCAAGCCATCGAGCGCCGGGTCGGCCTCGCCGCGGATCGCCACGACAACGACGCGCCGACCGGTCTCGGCAACGGCGCGAGCGACCTCGAGCGGCAGTTCCCCGCCCCCCGCCAGGATGGCGAGCGGTTCTGCCGCCGGGGCGTTAGCCACCGCGATCAGGCGTCCGCGGCGCTCAAGGGGGTGCAGATCGACCGCTCCCCGCCGCTGCGCAGGAACGCCACGACGTCCTGCACGAGCGCCTCCTCCTCGTGGGAGCGCGCCACGTCGTCGACGCGCTCGGCGAGGGTGCCCTCGTCGGCGAACAGCATCCGGTAGGCCTTGCGCAGCGCATGGATCTGCTCGCGGGCAAAGCCGTGGCGTTTCAGGCCGACGATGTTGAGGCCGGCGAGACGCGCGCGGTTGCCGATCGCCATGCCGAACGGGATCAGGTCGTGCTCGAGCCCGGACATGCCGCCGAGAAAGGCGTGGCGGCCGATGCGCACGTACTGGTGCACCGCCGAGCCGCCGCCGAGGATGGCGTTGTCGTCGACGTGCACGTGGCCGCCGAGCACGACGTTGTTGACGAGCAGCACGCCGTTGCCGAGCCGGCAGTCGTGGGCGACGTGGGCCCCGGCGAGGATCAGGCAGCGTTCGCCGATCGAGGTCAGCATGCCGCCGGCCTCGGTGCCGGGATTGATGGTGACGTGCTCGCGCATCACGGTGTCCGCGCCGATCACGAGCCTGCTCGGCTCGCCGCGGTACTTCATGTCCTGCGGCGGCTGGCCGATGCTTGCGAACGGGAAGACGCGGCAGCGCGCGCCGAGCGTCGTGTGGCCGCCGACGACGACGTGGGAGTCGAGCACGGCATCCTCGCCGATCACGACGTTCGCACCGACGATGCAGTAGGGGCCGATGCGGGCCCCGGTGCCGATCTCGGCACCGGCAGCGACGATGGCGGTCGGATGGATCTCGGCGGGAACTGCCACGGCGTCGACTTTCGGGAGGGCGGTCATTGGTCGACCAGCATGGCGCTGATCTCGGCCTCGGCGACCTTCGTGCCGGCCACCTTCGCCTCGGCACGGAAGCGCCAGATGTTGAAGCGGCGCTGAATCTTGCGCACATGGAATTCGACGGTGTCGCCCGGCACCACCGGTCGGCGGAACTTCGCCTTGTCGATGGTCATGAAGTAGACGAGCGACGGCGGTCCGTCGGAACCGCGGGCCGCGACGCAGAGGGCGCCGGCGGTCTGTGCCATGCCCTCGATCAACAGCACGCCCGGCATGATCGGTTTGCCGGGGAAGTGTCCGGCGAAGTGCGGCTCGTTGAAGGTGACGTTCTTGATGCCGACGCCGGCGTCGTCGCCGTCCATGTCGACGATGCGGTCGACCATCAGGAACGGATAGCGGTGCGGGAGCAACTCCAGCACGCGCATGATATCCGCCGTCTCCAGCGTGCGGCCGTCGCCCGAGCCGACCTTCGCCTCCTCGTCCAGCTTCACGCCTCCGGCTCCTCGTTCAAGCCACTGCTGTCCTTCGGGCCGCCCTTCGCCGCCCGCCGTTCGCGGCCGAGCGCCGTGAGCGCCATCAACTCGCCCATCCACTGCCGGATCGGGCGGGCCGGCGTGCCGACCCAGCGCTCCCCGGCGGGAATGTCGTCGGCGACGTTGCTGCCGCCGGCGACCTGCGCGCCGCGCCCGATTCGCAGGTGCCCCGAAAGCCCGACCTTGCCGGCGAGGACGACGTAGTCCTCGAGCACGGTCGAGCCGGAAACCCCGGCGTGCGCGACGATCACGCAGTGCCGGCCGACGACGACGTTGTGGCCGATCTGGACCTGATTGTCGATCTTCGTGCCCTGGCCGATGACGGTGTCGCGGTTGGCACCTCGGTCGATCGTCGTGTTGGCGCCGATCTCGACGTCATCCTGGATGACGACCCGGCCGACCTGGGGAACCTTCAGGTGCCCCTGCGGGCCCATCGCGAAGCCGAAACCGTCCTGGCCGATGCGCACCCCCGGATGCACGATCACCCGGTCGCCGAGGAGCGCGTGCTGGATGGTCGCGCCCGCCCCGACATAGCCGTTGCGGCCGATACGGACGTTCGCACCGATGACGGCAGTCGCCGCGACGATGGTGCCGGCGCCGATCTCGGCGCGCGGGCCGACCACGGCCCCGACCTCGACAACGACGCCATCCTCGAGGCGTGCGGAAGGATCGACGAAGGCGCGCTCCGAGATGCCCGTGCCGCCGACGATGCCCGGCGGCTTCAAGGCGTCCGGAAACAGCAGCCCGGCGGCAGCGGCGAACGCGCGATAGGGCGCGGGCGCCTCGATCGTAGCCGCGCCAGCCGGGACACGATCGGCGAACTTCGGCGCGCAGATGACAGCACCGGCCCGCGTATCCGCCAGCTGTGCCAGGTACTTGGGATTGTCGATGAAGGTGACATCGTGAGCGCCTGCCTCGTCGAGCGGGGCGATGCCGCGCACGAGGATGCCGGGTTCGCCGCGGGTGAGGCGTCCGCCGATGCGAGCCGCCAGGTCGGCGATGGTGAAGCCCGACGGGGTTGGAAAGAACTCCGGCTCCGCCATCGCGTGTCCGTCACCGCTCATGATGATCGGCGTGCCTGCGCCTCGCCATCGAAACCGCCCCCGGCACCGCGAAGATGCCGGGTCCAGAGAGCTCTGAACGAACCACCGAGCGCGTCAGAAGCGGGTTCCGCCACCGAGCCGGAACACCTGCTCCTTGTCGTACTTGTTCGACATGATCGGCCAGGCGAAGTCGGCGCGGATCGGGCCGAACGGCGATTTCCAGCCGAGGCCGAAACCAGCCGACCAGCGGATGTCGGCGTTGTTGGTGCCGCGCAGGCGCACCCGCCGCGGCTGCGCAGTGCCGTCCTTCTTCGTGTACCAGCGCGGGCTCTTGTCGGTGTCCCAAAGCGTGCCGGCGTCCGAGAACACGGCACCGGAGAAGCCGAGCTCCGACGGAACCATGGGAATCGGGAACACGCCCTCGACAGTTCCGGCGATGTAGGCGCGACCGCCCAGGGCGTCGGAGTAGCGCCGGTTCTTGTTCTTCACCTGGTCGTGGACGTCGCGCGGACCGATGCCCTCGTTCTGGAAGCCGCGAATGGTCTCGCCGCCGATGTAGAACTGGTCGGGCACCTGCACGCGCTCGCCGATGCCCGTGATATAGCCGCCCTCGGCCTTCACCATGCCGACGAGGCCCCAGTCCGGCAGCAGTTCGCGATAGTATCGGCCCGCGACCTTGTTGCGAAGGAACGACACATCGCCGCCGACGCCGGCATATTCCTGGGTGAATGTCCCGAAGAAGCCGGCACGCGGGTCGATCAGGTTGTCGAGCGTGTTGTAGGCGAGCTCGTAACCGATGATGGACGTCAGCCGCTCTCCATCGTCCTGCAGGATGGCGATGGACGTGTGCTTCCGCCACTTCTTTGCCAACGAGACGTCGCGGCTCTCGATGTTGTTGAACACCTTGAACGTCAAAGCCTCGGTGATCGGGAACGAGAAGCGGATACCGCCGCCATACTCGCTCTCGTCGTACGGCCGGTAGCTGTTGCGCTCGTACTCGCGGGCGTAGAGGTCGAAGCCCGCCGCGATGCGGCGACCGAGGAAGTACGGCTCGGTGAACGAGAACTCGCCGATCTGCTGGTTCTCGCCGCCACCGATCATGGCACGCACGAACTGGCCGCGACCGAGGAAGTTCTTCTCGGTGACGGAGACGTCGCCGATGACGCCGTCGGAGGTCGAGTAGCCGATGCCGAACGACACCTCGCCAGTCGACTGCTCCTCGACGTCCACCAGCACGACGACGCGGTCGGGGGCGCTGCCCGGCTCGGAGGTGATGCGAACGGTCTTGAAGAAGCCGAGATTGTTCAGCCGGCGCTCGGCCCGGTCCATCAGGATGCGGTTGTAGGCGTCGCCCTCGACGACGTCGAACTCGCGACGGATGACGTAGTCGCGGGTGCGCGTGTTGCCGCGCACCTCGATGCGCTCGATGTAGACGCGTGGACCCTCGTCGACCGTGTAGACGATCGAGATGGTGTGGTTCTCGTAGTCGCGGTCGCCGCGCGGACGCACCTGCGCGAAGGCATAGCCGAGACGGGACGCCTCGATGGTGAGCGCCTCAAGCGACTTCTCCACGTCGGTCGCCGAGTAGGTGGCGCCGGGGGACGTGGTGATGACCGAGCGCAGCTTCTCCGGGTCGAGCGCCGACAGCGTTGTGTCGACGGAGATGTCGCCGAACTTGTATTCCGCGCCTTCCTCCACCGTGAAGGTGATGAAGAAGATGTTGCGCTCGCGGTCGAGGTCCGCGACGGCGGAGATGATGCGGAAATCCGCGAAACCGTGGTTGTAGTAGAAGCGCCGCAACAGCTCCTGATCCGCCGCCAGGCGGTCGGGATCATAGCTGTCGGTGGTGCGCAGGAAGCTCAAGAGGCCCGACTCGCGGGTCCGGATGACGTCCCGCAGCCGGCCGTCGCTGAACGACTGGTTGCCGATGAAGGTGATGCGGGAGACGCCGGTCTTGTCGCCCTCGTTGATCTCGAAAACGAGGTCGACGCGGTTCTGCGGCAGCTCGATGATCTTCGGGTCGACGGAGGCGCGAAACCGCCCGCTGTTCCGGTAGGCGTCGAGGATGCGCTGCACATCGTTCTGCACACGGGCACGCGTCAGCACGGCGCGCGGCTTCGATTCGATGGTGCCGGTCAGCGTCTCGTCGGAGATGCGGCGGTTGCCCTCGAAGGAGATCCGGTTGATCACCGGATTCTCCTTCACGGTGACGACCAGCGAGGAGCCGCTGCGGGCGATCTGCACGTCGGCGAACAGACCGGTCGCGTAGAGCGCACGGATCGACTCGTCGACGTCCGCCGGCCCGAACTGCCGGCCCGGCTTCACGGTGACGTAGGTCCGCACCGTCTCTACGTCGACGCGCTCGTTGCCGTTGACGACGACGGTCGTGACGACTTCGGCATGGGCGGGAACGAGGGACAGCACCACCGGGGTGGCGAGCGACGTCGCCGAGAGAGCAGCAACAACGGCGCCGCGGACAAGGGCACGTTCGAAGACGGTCGCCAAACTACGCATGGGGACTTTTGGTCCTCTCGTCTTCCAAGGCCACGGTACGCAACAGGCCGGTCGTCGCGTTCGAGAGAAGAGCGCGCCTCGCAGCAATGCCATTCGAGGGTATTGCAGGGTTTCCCCAGGGAGGCAAGCCGATGGCAACCCTCCCGGAAGCGATCGCGGCCGCCCGTTGCCGATAGGCCACGGCCACCCGCATCAGGCCGGCCAGACGTGCAGAATGTCGTTCCATGTCGCGAAAATCATGAGCAAAAGTACCAGCGTCAGCCCAATCCGGAAGCCCACGTCCTGCGCCCGCTCGCTCAGCGGTCGCCCGCGGGCAGCCTCGATGGCGTAGTAGACGAGGTGTCCACCATCCAGCATCGGAATGGGCATAAGGTTAAGTAACCCTATACTCACCGACAGCACGGCGGTCAGATTGAGCAGCGCGACGAAGCCGAGCGTCGCGACCTGCCCGGAAATCTGTGCGACGCGAATCGGTCCGCCGAGCTGATCCGCCGATTCTCGACCGGTCACCACGTCCGCCAGGTAGTCGACGGTGCGGGCGACGACGTACCAGGTCTCCTTGACACCCTCGACGACGGCGGCCGGCGGTGAGAAGCTTTCGGTGCGCATCGCCTCGCCGGTGGTGTCGCGGCGGATGCCGAGCACGCCGACGCGGTGGACGTTGCCGAACCGATCGGTCACCTCGCTGAGCTTCGGCGTCACCGTGATGTCCGTCTCGGCGCCGCCACGGTCGACGGTGACGAGCAGCGGCTGGTCGGCGTGCACGCTGACGATGCGCTGCACGTCGGAGAAGGAGCCGATCGGCTCGCCGTCGATCGCCAGGATGACGTCGCCGACCTCGAAGCCGGCCGCCTCGGCGACGCTGCCGGGCTCCATCGAATCGACGCGCGCCTCGGTGATCGGGCGGCCGAAGGTGGCGAACAGCACGGCGAAGATGACGATCGTCAGAATGAAGTTGGCGACGGGACCGGCCGCGACGACCGCCGCCCGCGCCCACACGGGCTTCGCCGCGAAGCTGCCGCGCCGCTCGTCCTCGGTCATCTGGGCGAGCTTGCCACGGTCGGGCACACTCGCGGCGTTGTCGTCGCCGGCGAACTTGACGTAGCCGCCGAGCGGGATCGCGGCGAGGCGCCAACGCGTGCCGTGGCGGTCGTTGCGGCCGACGAGCTCCGGCCCGAAGCCGATCGAGAACACGTCGACCTTCACGCCGCACCAGCGTGCGACGAGGAAATGGCCGAGCTCGTGGAAGAACACGACGACGGTCAGCACGAACAGGAACGGAATCGCGTAGCCCAGAAACCCGGACCCGAATCCGGAAACCCACTCGAGCATGCTGCCCTCCCGATGCGCCGAAGGACCCCTCTAGGTCCGCATTGCGGCAACCGTGTGCACGGATTCGGCGGCGAGGCGACGCGCCGCGGCATCGAGCGCGAAGACGGCCTCGAGGCTCGCCGGCTCCTGAAGCATGCCAGACGCGTCACACCGGCCGATGACAGCCTCGACGACGCCCGCGATGTCGAGGAAGCCGATACGATTGTCGAGGAAGGCCGCCACAGCGATCTCGTTGGCGCCGTTCAGCACCGTCGTCGCCCCCTGCCCCCGCCGCAGCGCCGCCATCGCCAGCGCCAGCGCCGGAAAGCGATCGAGATCGGGCGCCTCGAAGGTCAGCGTGCCGATCGCGGCGAGGTCGAGGCGGGCGACGGGGGTCGCGAGACGTTCCGGCCAGCCGAGGCAGTAGGAGATCGGCGTGCGCATGTCGGGCGCGCCGAGTTGCGCCAGAACAGAGCCGTCGGCGTAGGCGACGAGGCCGTGCACCACCGACTGCGGATGGACGACCACGGCGATCCGGTCGGCGACGGCGGGGAACAGCAGGCTCGCCTCGATCACCTCGAGGCCCTTGTTCATCAAGGTGGCGGAATCGATGGTGATCTTCGCGCCCATCGACCAGTTCGGGTGCTTCAGCGCCTGCGCCGCCGTCGCCCGTTCCATCTCGCCGCGCGACCAGGTGCGGAACGGGCCACCGGACGCGGTGAGCAGGATCCTGTCGACGGCGGAGATGTTGCGGCTCTCCAGCACCTGGAAGATGGCATTGTGCTCGGAATCGACCGGGAGCACCCGCGCCCCGTGCCGCTCCGCCTCGCGCATGAACAGGCGACCGGCCGAGACGAGGCATTCCTTGTTGGCGAGCGCGATGGTGGCGCCGGTGCGTGCGGCGGCGAGCGTCGGCGCGAGCCCGGCGGCACCGGTGATCGCCGCCATCACCATGTCCGCCGGCCGGGCGGCGGCCTCGAGCACCGCGGCGGGTCCGGCTGCGGCTTCGATGCCCGAACCGGCCAGCGCCTCGCGGAGCGCTGGCCCGGCGGCTTCGTCGGCGACAACGGCGATCTTCGCGCCGACGGCCCGTGCCGCGGCGGCGAGTTCCGCCGGCCGGCTGCCGCCGACCAGCGCGACGACCTCGAAGCGGTCAGGCGCGCGGGCGACGAGGTCGAGCGTCGACTGGCCGATCGAACCGGTGGCTCCGAGGACGGTGAGGCGCATGTCGGTCGACTTCCCTCACCCGGTGCCGGCGAAGACCGGCAGCATTCCCATCGCGAGCGCCATCACGGCGGCGGCAGCCGCTGCGGCCAGCAGGCCGTCGACGCGGTCCATGACGCCGCCGTGCCCGGGGATGAGCTTGCCGGTGTCCTTGACGCCGAAGCGGCGCTTGATCGCCGACTCGGCGAGGTCACCGAGCTGCGAGACGATCGAGAGCGCGGCGGCGACCGCCGCCGCGGCTGCCGGGTTCTCCCCGAGCGCCGCTGCGATGGCGACGCCAACGGCGACGGCGCCCACGAGGCCGCACACTGCGCCGGACCACGTCTTGCCCGGCGAGACGCGCGGCCAGAGCTTGCGGCCGCCGATGGCGCGCCCGCCGAAATAGGCGACGCTGTCGGTCACCCAGACGACGGCGAAGAGGAAGACGACGAACCACAGCCCGCCCGGCAGGTCGCGCAGCGTCACGAGCGCGACGGCCGGAATGCCGGCGTAGAGCACGCCGAGCGCTGGCCACGTCGTGCCGCCCGCATGCCCGCGGTGCAGGACGGCGACGAGGACCACCCCGACGAGAAGCAGGCCGGCCGCGGCGAACGGCTGCGCGGCCGCCATCGCGAGGGGCGCCGCGCCGGCCGTCACGGCGGCGAGCGCCGGCGCGACTTCCAGTTCCGGCTTCCGGCCGGGGCGACGAGGCACCGTCACCGACCACCACTCGAGCATGACGATGCCGGCGACGACGGCCACCATGACGGCGAACGCGATGCCGCCGATCCATACGGCGGCGAGCACCAGCGGCGCCAGCACCAGCGCCGAGGCCGCGCGGCTGAGGAGGTCGCCGTGCCGCTTGGCGGTCACCCGCCGACCCTGGCCGAAAGCCCGCCGAAGCGCCGGTCGCGACCGAAGTACTCGGCGATCGCCGCGTCGAAGGTGGCGGCGTCGAAATCCGGCCAGTAGGTCTGCACGAACACGAGCTCGGAATAGGCCGCTTGCCAGAGCAGGAAGTTCGAGATGCGCTCCTCGCCGCTGGTGCGGATGACGACGTCGGGGTCCGGATAGCCGGCGGTGTCGAGCCGTGCCGCCAGGCTCGCCTCGGTGACGTCCTGCGGCGCCAGCCGGCCGGCGGCGACGTCCTCGGCGAGCCGGCGGGCGGCACGTGCGATCTCGTTGCGGCCGCCGTAGTTGAAGGCGATGACGAGGTCGAGCCCGTCGTTGCCGGCGGTGGTCGTCTCGGCCTCGTCCAGCAGCGCAGCGATCGAGGGATCGAGATCGGCCCTTTCGCCGATGACGCGGATGTGGACGTTCGCGTCGCGCAGTTCGGCGAGGTCGCGGCGGACGAACAGCCGGAGCAGCCCCATCAGGGTGCTCACCTCATCCGCCGGACGGGACCAGTTCTCCGAGGAGAAGCTGAACAGGGTGAGGACCTCAACCCCGCGGTCGGCGGCGTGGCGGACGGTCCGGCGCAACGCCTCGACACCCTGGCGGTGTCCCTCGGCGCGCGGCAGGCCGCGGGCGCGCGCCCAGCGACCGTTGCCGTCCATGATGATGGCGACGTGTCTCGGCCACGCCCGCTCGGGCGGGGCCGGCACCAACGCGAGCGTCTGGTCGTGGCCTGCGGCCAAGTAAGGGCTCCTACCGACCGATGCGGCGGCCACGCTTCCCCTCCGAGGGGCGGAGGTCAGACCTGAGTGATCTCGGTTTCCTTCTGGGCCACAATATGGTCGATCTCGGAGATCGACGAGTCGGTCAGCTTCTGCACCTTCTCGGTGAGGATGCGGTGGTCGTCCTGGCTGACCTTGCCGTCCTTCTCGAGCTTCTTCAGCGTGTCCATGCCGTCGCGGCGCACGTGACGGACGGCGATGCGGGCGCTCTCGGCGTACTTGTGCGCCACCTTGACGAGCTCCTGGCGGCGCTCGGCGTTGAGCTCGGGGATCGGGATGCGCATCGACGTGCCCTCGACCACGGGGTTCAGACCGAGGCTCGATTCGCGGATGGCGCGCTCGACGGCACCGGCCATCGAGCGGTCCCAGACCTGCACGGTGATCATGCGGGCTTCCGGCACCGAGACCGTCGCGAGTTGGTTGAGAGGCATATGGTTGCCGTAGGCCTCGACGGTGATCGGCTCCAGCATCGAGGCGGAGGCTCGCCCGGTGCGCAGGCCGCCGAGTTCGCCCTTCAGCGCCTGGATGGCGCCGTGCATGCGGCGGTTGAGGCCATCGAGATCGTAGACGCCGCTCATGGTGTCGTCCTCTTGGAGGCGGTCTTAAGCGAGACCGGCTTCAGCGGGGATGGTGCGGACCCGGGGCGGAGCACCGTCCAACCGGGAGATCGACGGGAGTGCGGACCGGCGGTCGCCGCCGCCGTCATCCGGAGACGACCGTGGCGCGCCCGGCACCGCGCAGCACTTCAACGAACTCCCCCGGCTCCTTGATCGAGAACACGATTACAGGAATGCCGTTGTCGCGGGCAAGCGCGATCGCCGCGGCATCCATGACGGCGAGATCACGGGCCAACACCTCCTGGTGGGTGAGCGTGTCGTAGCGGACCGCGGTCGGGTCGTTGCGCGGGTCGGCGGAATAGATGCCGTCGACGTTGGTGCCCTTCATCAGCGCGTCGCAGCCGAGCTCGGCGGCGCGCAGGGCCGCCGCCGAATCGGTGGTGAAGAAGGGATTGCCGGTGCCGCCGGCGAACAGCACGACGCGGCCTGCCTCCATGTGCTCGACGGCGGAGCGCTGCGTGAAGGTCTCGCAGATCGCCGGCACGACGAGCGCCGACAGCACGACGCAGGGCACGCCCCGGTGCACCAGCGCCGCCTTCATGGCGAGGCAGTTCATCACCGTGGCGAGCATGCCCATGTGATCGCCGGCGACGCGGTCGCCGCCGTCGGCCGCGATCTTCGCGCCGCGCACGAAATTGCCGCCGCCGACGACGAGGCCGATGGTCGCCCCGAGGCGGACGCCTTCGGCGACCTCCGAGGCGATGCGGTCGAGCACCGCCGGATCGATGCCGAAGCCGCGGCCGCCCATCAGGGCCTCGCCGGAGACCTTCAGGAGCACCTTGCGCCAGCGCAGGCCGGTCGCGCCGGCCGTGCCTCGGGCGGGACCGTCGTTCGCCATGGTGCCCCCGGCCGCCGCCGCCCTCGCCACCGTCAGTGCGTGCCGGCCGCGGCGGCGACCTCGGCGGCGAAGTCCGAGGTCTCCTTCTCGATGCCCTCGCCGAGCGCATAGCGCACGAAGCCGGTGAGCTTCACCGGCGCGCCGGCCTGCCCCTCGATCTCCTTCAGCACCTGCGCGACCGTCTTCGAGCCGTCGTGCACGAACGGCTGCTCGAGCAGGCAGACCTCCTTGAAGTAGGTCTTCAGGCCCGACTCGGCGATCTTGTCCTGCACGTTCGCCGGCTTGCCCTGGTGCTTCTCGAGCAGGATCGCCTTCTCGCGCTCGATCGTCGTGGGGTCGATGCCGGAGGCGTCGATGGCGACGGGGTTCGTGGCGGCCACGTGCATGGCGATCTTGCGGGCGACCTCGGCGAGCACATCGGTCTTGCCGGCCGACTCGAGGGCCACGAGCACGCCGATCTTGCCGAGGCCGTCGGCGGTCGAGCCGTGCATGTAGCTGCCGACCACGCCGGCCCCGACGGAGAGCATCGCCGAGCGGCGGAAGTTCATGTTCTCGCCGATGGTGGCGATCGCCTCCTTGACCTCGTCCTCGACCGAGTGGCCTTTGCCCGGGTAGCCGGCGGCGGCCGTCCTGGCGTGGTCGCCGCCGTTGGCCAGCGCCACGCCGGCGATCGTGCGGACGAGCGCCTGGAAGGCCTCGTTGCGGGCGACGAAGTCGGTCTCGGAGTTGACCTCGACCACCGCCGCGCGCGGCCCGTCGGAGGCGATGCCGACGAGGCCCTCGGCGGCGACACGGCCGGCCTTCTTGGCGGCCTTCGACAGGCCCTTCTTGCGCAGCCAGTCGATCGCCTGCTCGACGTCGCCGGCCGTCTCGGTGAGGGCCGCCTTGCAGTCCATCATGCCCGCGCCGGTCTTCTCGCGGAGCTCCTTCACCATCGTCGCGGAAATGTTCATCGCTCGCCTCTTCGGGGCTCGTGTCCAGTCGGCGGCGAGGCCGCCGTCGCGACACGGAAACGCGGGCCGTTGGCCCGCGCACCCGTGCGCCATCATTCAAAGCCGGGGCGATGCCCCGGCACGACCGCTCAGTTCGCGGCGACGAGCGCCGGTTCCTCGGCAGCCTCGGCGGCCACAGGGTCGGCCTCGACGGGCTCGTCCTCGGCCGGCAGAGCCGGCTCCACGAGCACCTCCTCGGCGGCACCGACGTCGATGCCCATCGAGCCCTGCGAGCGCGACAGGCCATCGATGGCGGCGCGCGCGATCAGGTCGCAGTAGAGGCCGATCGCCCGGCCGGCGTCGTCGTTGCCCGGCACGGGATAGGTGATGCCGTCCGGATCGCTGTTCGAATCGAGCACCGCCACGACGGGGATGCCGAGCCGGCGCGCTTCGTCGATGGCGATCGCCTCGCGGTTGGTGTCGATCACGAAGATGAGGTCGGGGATGCCGCCCATCTCCTTGATGCCGCCGAGGTTGCGCTCGAGCTTGTCGCGCTCGCGGCTGAGGTTGAGCCGCTCCTTCTTGGTGAGGCCCTGCTGGTCGCCGGAGAGCAGCTCCTCGAGCTTGCGCAGCCGCGCGATCGACAGCGAGATCGTCTTCCAGTTGGTCAGCATGCCGCCGAGCCAGCGGGCGTTGACGAAGTACTGGGCGGAACGGCGCGCGCCGTCGGCGACGGCTTCCGTCGCCTGGCGCTTGGTGCCGACGAGCAGCACGCGGCCGCCGTTCGCCACGGTGTCGCTCACCGCCTTCAGCGCCTGGTGCAGCATCGGCACCGTCTGCGCGAGGTCGATGATGTGGATGTTGTTGCGGGCGCCGAACAGATAGGGCGCCATCTTCGGGTTCCAGCGGTGGGTCTGGTGGCCGAAGTGCACGCCGGCCTCGAGCAGCTGGCGCATAGTGAAATCGGGCAGAGACATGGCTCTGTTGTTCCTTTACCGGTTGTGCCTCCGCGGGTCGTGACGGCGGCCGGGTCGGCCGCTTGGTGCACCGGTTGGATGACGGCCCCGAAGAGCCGAAAGCCTGATCCCGCGTGTGGAATGGCGCGGGATATACGCGCCCCGATCGACTTGCGCAAGGCGCCGGCGCTGCGGGCTCTGCCGCGCGTGTTGTCGTTTCGCTGCAGGCGCCGGTGGCTCGCGAGGGGAGCGGCTCGCGCGCGTCGTCAGTTGCACGTCACGCGAGGCGAGCAGTCGGCCAACCACGGCGCGCACCCCCCAACCCGCCGGCGTCCCGCCTCACGAGCGGGCGGCGGCCTTGCCTGCCGCGATGGAAACTTCTAATCGAGGCCCGGCTCGGGCGGTTAGCTCAGTTGGTCAGAGCACCTGGCTTACACCCAGGGGGTCGGGGGTTCGAGCCCCTCACCGCCCACCAACCGTTACGCGCTTGGCCGGCGCTTCGTCGTGTGCCGAGGAGCTTTCGATACCCTTCCAGTATGGCCGCGCACGCGAACTTTCGCCGGTGTCGACGTTCCCGCCGGTGTCGACGATCCCCTCGCAGGCACCTCAACCGTCGAATTGCCGGTAGGCCTCCGTCAGGATCGCCTTTGGCGGATGGGCCTTGAGGCTCGACTTCTTCATGGAGAGGCGCACCTTGAGCAACTGCCCGTATCCGACGCCGATGCACAGAAAGCTCGCCGTGTCACCGAAGCTCTTGCCGACAAGAGAAAAGCTCTGGCACTGGACCCGTCGCTTGCCGACCTTCAGGGAGAACGTTTCGAGGGCCTTTAGGTTGGAGTAGTGGCCCTTCCGAACGGCCATGTCTATCTCGGTCCGCGCGCCGCGGACGGCCTGTTTGATATCGTCTGCCGTGGGCGTTCGCGTCAAGCCGAGGGTGTAGACGAACACGTCCATCCGCGCGAAGTCGGATGAGAACAGGTAGCCCTTGCCGTAGCCAGGTGCCTGCCGCTCGAAGTCCTTCTGACTGTTGTACTTCAGCGCACCGATGGCGATCGGGACGGCGGTCGGATAGTTGCCGGCCGCCATGGCCGGCAGGACCAGGATCGACAGGACGATAGCGACCAAACTTGCAACAGCGCGCACGCAGACCCCTCCGGCGGGGGGCGGGCGTCGTGAGTCCGGAGATCCGGAGAGTCTCGCCGCGGCGCGGCCCTCCGCACCGACCTCCCACCTGCGGCAAGACTGTGCGAGATGCACGCAAGAGTCGAGAGTTCGCGCGCGCTACCGGCAGTCTTACATCTTTCTGTACTATCGTCGTATCATTGCCGTGGCGCGGCCCGCCCGGACGGCGATACGCGTGGCGAGAAACACGCCGCCGAGGGGGCCGGCCCGACCGGGCGACCCTCGCCGGCCGCAGCGAGCAACAAGGAAACAGTCGGATGGAAACGTACAAGGTCGACAGGCGGAGACTGCTGCTCGGCGCGACGGCGCTCGGCGCAGCCGGGCTCGCAGCGACGGGGGCGCGGGCGCAGGACACCACGACGGCGGCGCCGGCCGGCACGGCGGGTTCGGACGGGCTGCCGAGCCGTGGCGAGTTCATCGTCAAGGGCGCGACGGTGCTGACGATGGACGACACGCTCGGCGAGCTGCCCGTCGGCGACGTGCACGTGCGCGACGGCGCGATCGTCGCGGTCGGCGAGAACCTGTCGGCGCCCGGCGCGACGACGATCGACGGTGCCGGCATGATCTGCATGCCGGGCTTCGTCGAGACGCACTCCCACCTGTGGACGTGCAGCACGCGGCCGCTGACGAACTCCGACGATCCGGAGAAGGCCTACTTCCCGATCACCGGCACGCTCGGCCCCTCCTACGAGCCGGACGACGCCTACAAGAGCGTGCGCCTCGGCCTCGCGGAGGCGCTTTTCGCGGGCGTCACCACCGTGCACAACTGGGCGCACAACACGCGCAGCCCCGCCCACGCCGATGCCGAGCTGAGGGCGATGCGCGACGTCGGCATTCGCGGCCGCTTCTCCTATGGCACGCCGCAGAAGGGGGCGGCCGACCAGCCGATGGACGCCGCCGACGTGGCGCGCGTGCAGAGGGAGTGGATCACGCCGGACGGCCTCCTGACGCTCGGCATCTGCTCGCGCAACGTCGCGAGCGACAACGCCATGCGCGGCGCGATCTCGATCGACATGGCGAAGCAGGACTGGGGCGCGGCGCGCAAGCTCGGCGTGCCGATCACCATGCACACCTCGACCGGCAGCCCGGTCCAGATGCTCGAGGACGCAGGCCTGCTCGGCCCGGACGTGCAACTCGTCCACCCGCTGATGACGACCGAGAAGGATCGCGAGATCCTCGCCGCGCGCGGCGTCAGCTACTCCACCTCGCCGCTCGGCGAGGCGAAGCGGCCGAAGGATCGCGGCGAGATCCAGCTCGCCGAGCTGCTCGAGGCCGGCATCAAGACGAGCATGTCGATCGACGTGTTCTCCGACCAGAACTGCGACTGCTTCAACTGCATGCGCACCCTCTACGCGCTGCACAAGCACCGCCTGCCCAAGGTGCCGCTGTCGACCAAGCGGCTCGTGCAGCTCGCCACCATCGACGGCGCGCGCGACCTCGGCATCGACCGGCTCACCGGCTCGCTGACGCCGGGCAAGCGCGCCGACCTCATCCTGATCCGCACCACCGACCCGAACATCGCGCCGGTCGGCCAGCCCTACGACGCGCTCGTCAACATGGCCCAGCCGGGCAACGTCGACACCGTGATCGTCGACGGCCGCATTTTGAGGCAGGGCGGCAAGTATACGTCGCTCGACTTCCTGGAGGTGTCTCAAGAGGCGCGCGACTCCATCAACGCCGTCGCGAAGCGGGCGGGCTGGAGCTGATGGAAATGGGCCGCTCACGGCAGCTGACCGGAATGCAGACGGTGTAGTCTGCGGATCAACACGGGCTCGATGAGCAAGCCTGAAGCCCCGAAGGGTCTCAGCGAAGCTGGGGCCCTTCTCTGTTTCGAATTGACGGGCGTCCGGCCACCCCCCGGGAAACCGTGGGACGTCAGTCGCGCCAGTAGGCGCGCGTCCAGCGGCGGGCGGTGGAGGAGGTGCGCCACGGCGTCAGCAGGCGCTCGGTCAGCACCACAAGCAGGAAGGCGACGACGCCGAGCGCCGCCAGGAAGGCGATCGCCGCGAAGGTGCCGGAGGTGTTGAGGCGCGAGTTCGCCTGCAAAAGGTAGGCGCCGATACCGCCGCTGGTCGAGGCCGTCCATTCGGCGATCACCGCGCCGGTGACGCTGAAGGTCGCCGAGAGCTTCAGCGCCGAGAACAGCGGTGAGTAGGTCGCCGGCAGCTTGACGTGGCGGAACACCTGCAGCTTCGAGGCGCCCATGGCGCGCACGAGCTTCAGGAGGTCGGCGTCGACCGAGGCGAGGCCGTCGAGCACGTTGACGACGACGGGGAAGAACACCACAAGCGCGACGATGACGAGCTTCGGCGCCAGCCCGAAGCCGAGCCAGATCGTCAGTGCGGCGGCGATCGCGACGATCGGGATCGCCTGGCTGACGATCAGGATCGGGTAGAGGATGCCGCGCACCGGCTGTGCCGCATCCATCAGCACGGCAAAGACGAAGCCGGCGCCGGCGCCAAGGATGAAGCCCAGCAGGAACTCGATGAAGGTGACGCCGAAGCCCTTCATCAGCGCCGGCCAGTCGTTGGCAATGTGGAGGGCGACGTCGTGCGGGGCCGGCAGCACGTAGCGCGGGATCTGGTAGTAAGAGACGGCGAGATGCCAGACCACGATGACCAGCAGCAGCGCCAGCAGCGGGTAGACGACCTTGAGGACGAGCGCGCCGCGGCCGTTCATGCGCCGGTCTCCTGCGGCACGCCTTCGATCGTCGGCGGCGCCTCGTAGATGATGTCGAGGATCTCGCGCTTGATCGCCGCGAACTCCGGCGTCGTCAGGCAAGACACCGGCCGCGGCCGCGGGATCGGCACCTCGAGAATGCGCCGGATGCGGCCTGGCCGCGGTGACATCACCACCACCCTGTCGGACAGGTAGACGGATTCGTCGATGTCGTGGGTGACGAAGACGATGGTGCGCCCTTCCCGCTCCCAGACGCTGAGGAGCCACTGCTGCATGGCAAACCGCGTCTGCGAATCGAGCGCGCCGAACGGCTCGTCGAGGAGCAGCACGTCGCGGTGCATGGCGAGCGTCCGCATCAGGGCGACGCGCTGGCGCATGCCGCCCGAGAGTGCTGCCGGATAGTGGTTGACGAAGTCGCCGAGGCCGTAGCGCCGGGCGAGCGCGACGCCCTCCTCGCGCTCCTTGCGGCTCGCCCCGCCCTTCAGCGTCGCGCCGAGCACGATGTTTTCGAGCACCGTGCGCCAGGGCAGCAGAAGGTCCTTCTGCAGCATGTAGCCGACCTCGCCGGCCCGGCCAGTGACGTCGCGGCCGTCGACGGAAACGCGGCCGCCGGTCGGCGACAGCACGCCGGCGATGATGTTGAACATCGTGCTCTTGCCACAGCCGGACGGGCCGACGACCGAGACGAACTCGCCCGGCGCGATCACGAGGTCAGTCGGCGCCAGCGCGACCGTCTCGCCGAAACGGTGCGAGACGCCGGAGAGCGCGAGCTTGGCGGGTGCGGTCGTCACGACGGCGGCCGGCTCAGAGAACGGTGCAGGCGTCACGGCCGAACCAGACGAGGTCTTCCACCTTCACGGCGACATCGCCACGCGCCGCGAACGGCTCGATCGCCCAGGCCCCCCACATCGGTGTGGCGTTGCCGGTGTCGATGAAGTTGTGCAAGTAAGCCGCTCCGGCGGTTAGGGAATGTCCGATATTGCCGAGCAGGTCGAGCAGCTCGAAGCCCTCGGCGATCAGACGCCGCTGCGATTCCCCGAACAGCTCCTGCGCCGGCATCCCCGGCCGGCAGAGCGCCAGCGTATCGCGGTGGATGCGCTCGAGATCGGCGAGCGCCTGGGTCGCCTCCGGCCAGTCACCGATGACGCGGCAGCGGGTGCAGTCGCCCCACGAGCCGTCGGCGGTGATCGGGTGGACGTCGATCATCGCGACGTCGCGCTCGGCGGCAGCGAGCGTCGTCGGCGGGTTGGTCGGAAAGCAGACACGCGTGTTGGCGCCGACGCCGACGTTTGTGATCGTCCAGACGTGCGCCACGCCGGCGCTCGCGAGGTACGCCGAGACGGCGCGCTCGATGTCCTGTTCGGTGGCCCCGGTCACCGCGGCGGCGACGCCGGCGGCGGCGGCGTCCTTGGCGATCCGCTGCGCCGCGACAAGTCCGGGCGGCGGGGCGAACGAGACGTCCGGCCCGGGACGATAGTCCCAGGCCGGCGCGATGCGTGTCACGGAGTGCTGAGCCGTCATCGGGCCGTCACTGCGCGAGATAGGCGTTGGTGAAGTAGCTTTCCGGCGCCTCGACGGTGTTCACCACCTTGAACTTCACGAGCGCATCGAGGAGCTCCTTCCACGGCGCCGGGTCGTTCACCATCAGGTCCTCGCTCATCGCGCCGAACAGCGGGATCGTGTCCGTCCACTGCCGGGTGATGAACTTTTCGTCGTAGGCCTTGGCGTAGAGCTCCTGGAAGGCGGCGATGCCCTCGTCGGGATGCTCGACGGCATAGCCGATGCTCTTGCGCGTCGCGCGCAGGAAGGCCTTGGCGAGGTCGGGATTGGCCTTCAGCCACGCCTCGTTGGCGGCGAGCATGAAGATCGGCGTGTTCGGCACGCCGTGCTCGATCGCCGGCAGGAATTCCGGCTTCTGGCCGCCGGTGGTCGCCATGCCGGTGCCCTCGGCGTTGGTGATGCCGGTGATGGCATCGACGCGCTGCTGCAGGAGCAGCGGCACGGTGTCGTCGGCTGCGGCGACCATCTCGACGTCGTCGAGCGTCAACTGCGCGTCGGCGAGCATCATCTCGAGCTGCGCCTTCGTCCACGCGTCGTTGTAGATGCCGATGCGCTTGCCCTTCAGCTCGGCGATCTTGAGCGGCTTGCCCTCCGCCGACAGGATGCCCCAGTTGTTGGCGCGGCCGTAGCGGGCGATGGCGACGACCGGCGCCTGCTCGCCGCGGGCGAAGATCACGTCCATCACCGTCGTGAAGGCGACGTCGGCGCGGCCGGTGCCGAGGAACTTCATGGTGTCGGCGACCGTCGGCGGCACGACGATCTCGATCTCGATCCCCTCCTCCGCATAGAAGCCCTTCTTCGAGCCGAGGATCCACGGGATCCAGAAGCCGTCGGGAACCGGCCACTCCTGCACGAAGGTGATCTTCTTCAGCTCCGCCGCGGCCGCGGGCGCGGGCAGCATCGGGGCGATCAGGCACGTCGCGGCGGCAAGGCCCGCGAGAAGGGTGCGGCGCGTCAGGTCGAGCATCGGGGTCCGTCCTCTGGTTCTGCGTGTCGAAGCGTGTGGTCCGAGAGGGGAATGCGGTGCGGCACACGCCGCCAGATAGCGGAGGCGTTCGCCTCGACAGGACCCCCGCGCGGTCGCACGCCACGCCGCGATGGCCGATACTTTTCAAGAGACTTGAATGGATGTCAATGTTATTGAAGCGCCATCCCCCGTGCCCCTGTCGGGGTAACCTGCTGGACGGGAACCGAGGAGCGCGATGGCCGTCGTGAAGCAGCCGAAGACGAGCGATGACGCGGCTGCCGCGGCGGCGAGCCGGCTCGGCACGCGGCTGAAGCTCGCCCGGCAGACGCGCGGGCTGACGCTGAAGGCGCTCGCCGACCAGGCCGCCTGCTCGGAAAGCCTCTTGTCGAAGATCGAGAACGGCAAGGCCTCCCCGTCCCTGCCGATGCTGCACCGCCTCGTCGAGGTGCTGCAGACCAACATCGGCTGGATGTTCGAGGAGGTCGACGGCGAGGAGGGCATCATCTTCCGCCAGGGTGCGCGGCCGCTGATCGCCCTCGACTCGCTGCGGCGCGGCGACCGCATCACGCTGGAGCGCGTGATCCCCTACTCCGCCGGCCATCTCCTGCAGTGCAACATCCACCACATCGAGAAGGGCGGCGAGAGCGCCGGCCCGATCCGCCACGTCGGCGAGGAGGTCGGCTACGTCATCGCGGGCGAGGTCGATCTCACCGTCGGCGAGCGCACCTTCCGGCTCGGCGCCGGCGATGCCTTCGTCTTCGATTCCGACATCCCGCACCACTACCGCAATCCCGGCAGCGAGCGCGCCAGCATCTTCTGGGTAAACACGCCGCCGACGTTCTGATCACTCGGCGCGTGCCCGGCGGGTCGCGCGGAAGGGGGAAGCCGTGACCGACGCAGAGCGCAAGCCAGAGGCGGCCGTCACCGTCGCCAGCATCCAGATGGAGCCGCGCATCGGCGAGGTCGAGCGCAACCTCGCCCGCTCGATCGCCCTCATCGAGGAAGCGGCCGGCCGCGGCGCCGAGCTCGTCGTGCTGCCGGAGCTCTGCAACACCGGCTACGTCTTCGAGAGCCGCCAGGAGGCCCGCGCGCTGGCCGAGGAGATCCCCGACGGTCCCTCGACGCGCCGCTGGCTCGATGCCGCCGCCCGCCTCGGCGTCCACATCGTCGCCGGCATCACCGAGCGCGACGGCGACCGGCTCTACAATTCCGCCGTCATCCTCGGGCCGCAGGGCTTCATCGGGCGCTTCCGCAAGGTGCATCTGTGGGCCGACGAGGCGCTCTACTTCACCCCCGGCGACCTCGGCTTCCCCGTCTTCGACACGCCGCTCGGCCGGCTCGGCTGCCATATCTGCTACGACTGCTGGTTCCCCGAGAGCTTCCGCCTCGCCGCCCTGCAGGGGGCCGAGATCGTCTGCGTGCCGACCAACTGGGTGCCGATCCCCGGCCAGGATCCGAGCCGCGAGGCGATGGCGAACATCGTCGTGATGGGCGCCGCCCACTGCAATTCGGTGTTCGTCGTCTGCGCCGACCGCGTCGGCACCGAACGCGGCCAGCCGTTCATTGGCCAGAGCCTGATCGTCTCGCAGACCGGCTGGCCGGTCGCGGGCCCCGCGAGCTTCGACCGGGAAGAAGTGCTGGTGGCGACGCTCAACCTCGCCGACGCCCGCCGCAAGCGGAACTGGAACGACTTCAACCAGCCCCTGCGCGACCGCCGCGAAGACGTCTACGGCACGATGCTCGGCAGCACGGCAAAGCCCGGCTGGCGCTGAGGCGCCGGCGCCACGGCGCAGGGGCACCCCTACCCGTCCGACGAACCCGGCCGCTTGCCTGCCGCGAGCGCGGCGCTCTCCCGCTTCAGGGGCCGTCCCACAGGACAGGCTTCCTGAACGAAGCCGTTCAACGTGTTGACCAGACTGTCCGCTTCCTGGCGGTAGAACACGAACTGACCTCGCTTCTCGCTCTTCACCAGTCCGGCCCGCTCGAGCACCGAGAGGTGCTGCGAGATCGAGGGCTTCGACATCGCGAAGCGCGAGGCAATGTCGCCGGCGCTGAGCTCAGTGTGCGCGAGGTAGGCGAGGATCTTGCGTCGGACGGGCGAGGCGAGCGCCTCGAACACGAGCTGCATGGGGTCTCCAGGGTCAACGCCGGACTCGGTATTTAGGCCATGAGCTAAGCATTGACAAACCCGCCCTGCTGCGAGCTAATTAAGACATTAACTAATTACCTCAACGGAGCGCCCCCCATGCCCTGCCTGTCGACTCAAAGGGTGATCGCCGGACCGCAGACCTGCGCGGTAGAGGGACGCGTACAATGGGCCCCGGCACGATCGCTCTGGACCGGCGGCATGACCGCGGCAGCGGTGACGTTGGCGCCGGTCTACGTCACGCCTTCGAGCGTGCTCCTGTTCCTTGTCACGAGCGTCGTCACGCTCTGCTTCGGCCACTCGCTCGGGCTGCACCGGTTGCTGATCCATCGCAGCTTCGAGGCGCCGCGCTGGCTGGCGCGGCTGATGAGCTATCTCGGTACACTGGTCGGCATGGCGGGGCCGCTCGGCATGGTGCGGCTGCACGACATGCGCGACTGGGCGCAGCGCCAGGCCGCCTGCCACGACCTGCACGCCCATCGGGCGGGGCTCCTGCTGGACGCCTGGCGCCAGATGCACTGCCGGCTGGCGCACACCCGCCCTCCCCGTCTCGAACTCGAACCGGCGCTCGCCGAGGACCGCTTCCTGCGCTTCCTCGAGGCGACGTGGATGCTGCAGCAACTGCCCTGGGCAGTGCTGTTCTTCGCCCTCGGCGGCATGCCTTGGCTGATCTGGGGCGTGCCGGTGAGGGTCGCCGTCTCGCTCACCGGGCATTGGTTCGTCGGACACGTCACGCATCGTCGCGGCCCGCAGGGTTGGCGGGTCGACGGCGTCGCGGTGCAGGGGCACGACCTGCCGCAGGCGGCGCTGATCACGTTCGGTGAGGCGTGGCACGGCAACCACCACGCCTGGCCGGAGTCGGCGCGGCTCGGGCTCGAGCCCGGCCAGCACGATCCGGGCTGGTGGGTGCTTGTCGCGCTGCAGCGGATCGGGCTCGTCTGGAACGTCCGCACCCCGGCCGATCTCGTGCCGCGCGCCGGTCTGCGGCGCACCGGCCGCGGGGTGGCTTCGGTCTGACAAGCGCGCACAGCCGTTCCCGGCCGTGTTCGCTGAACGAAGAGAGGCCCGCCGCTGACGCGACGGGCCTCGTGTCTCGTTCGGGCGGTCAGGCCGCCGACTGCTCCGGTCGCGTCAGAGCGACGCCGGACGCTTCGGCAGGCCGAGGGCCTCTTGGGCGGCCCAGAGGTACTTGAGGTCCATGTACTTGCGCCAGTCGACGTTCTCGGGAACCTCGCCGGTGACGGCGATGTCCTTCATGAACTGGTCCATCACCGCGGCGCTCTCGAAGCCACCGTCCGGGCTGATCTGGTCGAGCTCGACCTGGTAGAGATCCTCGAAGCCGGGAGGAATCTCGTAGCCGAGGTCGCGCATCGTCTGGTAGGCCTTCGCCTTGTTCTCGGGCTTGAAGAGCCACTGGCGCGCCTTCAGGTCGGCGATCGTGAACGCGTAGGCGGCGTCCTCGTTGGCCTCGAGCCAGCCGCCCATCGCGCCGAAGGCCTCCTGCGGCGCCGGGGTCAGCACTTCGATCAGGAACTTGCCGCCGGCTTCCTCGAGCGGCTTGCGGTGCCGCGGGAAGACGCTGGCGCCCTGGACTGTGCCGGCGAGCAGCGCACCGAGACGGCCATCCGACCCGCCCGACGACGGCACGAAGTTGACGTCACCCTCCTGCAGGCCGAGCTGCTTCACGAGCTGCTTCTGGATCCAGGTGTTCCGGCCGGCGAGGCCGCCACCGGTGATGTTCTTGCCCTTCAGGTCCTGGGCGGTCTCGATACCCTTGCCGACGCCCATGATCCACCACTCGCTGTGGCGGTAGATCGAAATGATCTTGATCGGCAGGCCGCTCGCCACGCCGGCGCCGACGAACACGCTGGTGTCGCCGTGGGCGATGTCGAGGGAGCCGCCGATCATGCCCGGCATGTACTCTTCGCTGAGCGTGATCTCGAACTCTTCGATACCATGCTCCTGGAAGTAGCCGAGCGCCTGCGCCAGGCGGACCGACCACTGCGCGGCGTAGTTGGGGTTGAAGTCGCCGAAGTTGATCCGCTTCAGATTGGACTTGATGTTGGCGATGCTGGGCGTCTGCGCGCCGGCCACGCCCGGCAGCGTCGAGGCCGCGATCATCGTGCCGAGCACGCCCATCGCGCCGAGCTTGAGGACGTCGCGACGGGGTAGTGTGATCCGGTGCTTCATCTTGGTGTTCTCCCCAGGATTGACGTTGGACGCGCGCTCCTGCGCGTCGTCCGAAGGCACTTCGACTTCTGCCACGACCGTCAGACGCGGTCGAGGCGACGCCACGGCGCGACGTAGGCTTCGAGCCAGCGCGTGAAGTTGATCAACGTCAGCGAGACGATGACCAGCAGCAGCAGCACGGCGTACATCAGGGACGAGTTGAAGGTGTCGGCCGCGCGCTGGATGAGGTAGCCGAGGCCCCGCGATCCGCCGAAGATCTCCGCGATGACGACGCCGATGAGGCCGCGGCCGATGCCCTGCTGGATGCCCGAAATGATGAAGGGCAGCGTGTAGGGGAACACCACCTTGCGGTAGAGGTCGGCCTTGCTCGCACCGAACACCCGCGCGGCCGACAGCAACGACTTCTCCGTCGTCTTCACGCCAGCCCAGGCGTTGATGATGATCGGGAAGACCGCCGACAGCACGATGATGGTGATCTGCATCTTCACGGTGAAGCCCATGAAGAGGATGAACAGCGGCACCAGCGCGATGCGCGGCAGCGAGGCGAGCGCCCAAATGTAGGGGCTGAGGATCGTCTCGACCGCCCGGTTGCCGCCCATCAGCAGCCCGGCCGGGATGCCGATCACGCAGGCAATGCCGAGCCCGGTGAACAGGGTTCCCATCGAGTAGCCGAGGTGATCGAGGATGCTGCCGGAGATCACCGAACCCGGGGGGGCCGTCGTCGTCAGGCCGTTGTAGAGCGTCTCGAACATTCCAGACGCCGTCGGCAGGAACAACGGGCTGATCGCCCCGGACCTAGCGAACAGCTCCCAGAGAAGGAAGAAGCACGACAGATTGATGATCGTGATGAACCAGGACCCCCAGCGCCGCCAGAACTCGGCGAACGTGAACTGGGCGTCGGTGTACCGGCCGGAATCAGCCGGGGGGGTGGCGGACGAAGTCTGGACCGTCATCACTTTCCTCCGCGGGCGGCCTGCAGCGCCTCGTCCTTCACGAGACGCCAGATGTGTTCGCGCAGTTCACTGTATTCGGGAAGCGCCTTGACGTCGTAACTGAAGCGCGGGCGCGGGAGGTTGACCGGCACGATCTCTTTGATCTGGCCGGGCCGGTAGGAGATCACGACGACGCGATCGCCGAGCATCACCGCCTCGTCGATCGAGTGGGTGATGAAGACGACCGTCTGCTGCGTCTGCGCGACGAAGCGCTCGAGCTCGCTCTGCATCGCTTCGCGGGTCATCGCGTCGATGGCTGCGAACGGCTCGTCGGCGAGCAGGATGTCGGGTTCCGTCACCAGCGCACGGGCGATGCCGACACGCTGCTTCATGCCGCCCGACAGCTCGTAGGGGAACGACTTCTCGAAGCCCGTCAGGTCGACGAGATCGAGATAGCGACGGACGCGCTCGTCCATCTGCTCCTTCGACAGTCCGAGGTTCTTCAGCTCGAACGGCATGCGGATGTTGGATTCGACCGTCCGCCAGGGCATCAGGGCGTAGTCCTGGAACACCATGGCGCGGTCCGGTCCCGGTCCGGTGACCGGCTTGCCGTTCACCGTGACGGTGCCTTCCCAGGGCTGGACGATGCCGGCGATGGCGTTGATGAACGTCGTCTTGCCGCAGCCCGATGGGCCGACCAGCACGACGAACTCGCCCTTGTTGACGTTCAGAGTGATGTTCTTCAGCGCCGTCAGAAGCTTGCGCTCACGATGCAAGCTGTAGCCGATCGTAAGCCCCTTGGCCACGATGACCGGCTCGCTGGGCGCGGTACGCGCGCTCGGTTCGGCAGCAGTTACAGTCTTCGCCAATGCCATTTCGCAGCCTTCCTGCTCGGCCGACAGTTAAGTGGGTGTGGGAGAATGATGTCGTCGGACCGCCTGCAGCGGCACCCGTCTCCCCCTCCGTCGAGCCTCGTTCTCTGCCGGGCTTCATTGCGGCAACAGTATTCTCGTAGGATGGACCGGTCAAGCAATCGTTTGCATAACCCGCCAATCCTCCCACCGTGCCACTCGTCGGGCTCACTTGTCGCGGAAAATCGTCGGCGACATGCGCAGGTTGACCGTGTTGAGGGCTCGCTGCGTCGCGCTGCTCGGCGCGACTGCATCGACCGCCTCGAACATTCGCCTCGCCGATTCCAGGTCCCCGAGTTCGTAGTAGGACCAGCCCCGCAGCATCAACAGATCGTTCTGCTCCGATGCCAGCGCGCTGCGCTTGTCCAGCGTCTCCAGCGCCTCGGCATACTTGCCGCGCTCGTAGGCGTCGATCGCCTGCTGGGTGACGATGCTGGTGTCGAGCTCGTGGCGCCGGGCGGCCTGGTGAGGAGCCGACGCGGATGCCAGGGCGGCGTCGCGCGTCAGGCCCATGCGAAGATAGGCGAGTGCGGCGCCGTACGCCGCATCGCTGCCCGACGCCTGCGAAAAGGCGACCGCCGCCTCGAACGGCCGATTCTGTTCGAGCAGGCACCAGCCGGCGTCGACCGTGCCTGCGGCGGCGCCGCCGCAACCGACCCCCGCGGTGAGGCGCGGGCCGACCCCCGCATTGGCCGGCACGCCGAGCATCCCGATAGACGACGTCGTGGTCGATTCGCCGGTGGGGGTCGCGGGGCGGTTGACGGCGGTGGCCGTCGGGCCACCCGGCCGGGCCGACAGTTCGCCGGCAGGTTGTGCCCGACCGCGCACCAGCGCTTCCAGCGCCTGATCCGCCGCCGCACTCCGGCGCGGTGCATAGCCGGACAGTGCCGAACGAGCGTCTACACCGCCGCCCGGTCGCTGCTGCCACAGCTCTGGCAGGCGGGGAAACTGCGGAACCCAGGTGCGCAGGACATCCTGCAACCCGGCCGCGTTGTCCATCGCGCGATAGGAGAGGCCGAGCCCGAAGGCGGCCACTTCCGAGGGATGCCAGCCGAGCGAAGCGGTGAACCAGTCGGCCGCGACGTCCGGCTGTTCGGCATTGTAGGCGTACCAACCGACTGCCTGCGCACCGAGCGGCGAGCGCTGCTCCACGACGGTGCGGACGAAGCGGTCGAGCAGCGGCTGCTCGACCAGGGCGGCGTCGTCGGAGGTCAGCGCAGCGGTGATCGCGGTGATGTAGGCCGCCATCGCCTCCCGGCCGGCGTTCCGCCATTCGTAGGCGATCGGCTCCGCTTCGACGTCGCGGCCGAGGGCGTGCATCGCCAGCACGTAGCCCTCCGCCGCCTTCCCCGCCCCGCCGTGCTGCAGGGCGAACTGGAACCAGCCGATGGCCCCTCCGGGATCGTCGTGGCCCATGGCATAGAAGCCGAGCAGCAGGGCGTCTTCGGCACCGTTTGCGGCCTGCGCAGCGGCAGCGACGCGCGCCAGCGCCTCGGGCGATGCGACCACTGCCGGATCGGCATTCGCCGCCGCAACCTGGCGCCGCGCGACGTCCAGGCGCACCAGATCGAACGCCGGGTCGGCGGCGGGCGGATCGACGGCCATCGCGAGCAGCTCTTCGATCCGGGCGATGGGCAGGAACTGTAGCGCCTTCTGCAGCGACGCGACCTTCGCCGGCGCGCCCGGGCAGTTTCGCATGATGTAGGCTTCGGCATCGACGGAGCGCTGTTCGCTGCCGGTCCTGGCGAACGCCTCGGCGACGCGCCACAGCACCTCGATGTTGTCGCAGGTGAGGATCGACGGGCTCGCGTCGGCGATCGACAGCACCGTTTCCCACTGCTCGATATCGGCGGCATTCAGCAGTCGTTGCCGTTCCCCGGCGTCGGCGAGCGCCGCGACGAGATCGTCCGGCGGATTCCAACCCGGCTCCGCCGCCTGTCGATCGGCGACCGCCTTGCGCGCCGCCGCGAAGTCACCGGCGCCATAGAGATCCCAGATCGGCTGCACGTCGCTCGGCATCGGCGCGTTCGGGTCGAACAGGTTGGCCGGCGGCACCCAGTTCGGGTAGAGGCGGTGCAGGCGCTGCATTTCCGCCTGGGCGCGGCGCGTGTCACCCTGCTGCAGGAAATAGCGCAGCGCGCTGTCGTCGACCTCGAATGCCGTCGGCGCCTGCGCCGCGGCGGCGCGGGCAGGCTCGCCGGCGGGTGCGAGCACGGCCGCCGGCACGGAGGCGGGGGCAGGCGCGGCCGCAGCCGTGGTCGGCTGGCTCATCGGCACGATCATCGGCGCGGTGGCGGGCGCAGGCGGTGAAGCCCCCCCGCCGGCCCCCGGTCCCTGGCCGATCGCCGAGGCGACGAAGACGCCGGTGACCCCGACGGCGGCGGCGACGCCGAGGCCGAGCAGCATCCGCCGCCGCAATCGCGGCGTCGCACCGGGCCGGGGATCGGTCGCGCTCATGGATCGGCCCTCCGGCCGAGCCGGTGGATGAACATCCAGCTGGTGGTGCCGACGCACAGCGCCATCACCACCACCGCCCACACATAGACCGCGATATGGATCGAGAACCAGTTCGCCGACGTCAATCGGGCATTTTCGATCGAGAACGGACGGGTGGCGACGTCGACGGTCGTCGACGGAGCGAAGGCGGTGACGCTGCCCGTCGCCTCGTCGTAGGTCGCGACGCCGCCCGCCAGCCGCTGCCAGGTGGCCGGCGCCGTGACGGCGACGATGGCGGAGGCGAGCCCGGCATCGTCGGGCGCGGTGACGAGCGTCCAGGCGGCCGGCGCCGTCGCGGGCCAGATCACCGACTGCCAGGTCGCAGCCGAGGCCGGCGCCTGCGCGACGATCATGCGGGTTCTCGGCGTCAGCCGCACCCGTCCGGTTCCGAGGGGGTCCGTCGTGAAGAACGACGTCGCCTGGCGCCACCACTGCATCAGCCATTGCAGCACGTCGCCGGAGGAGCCTTCGCCGACCTGCTGGCGCCACTGGTCGTAGAGTGCCTTGGTGCGCTCCGGATTGCCGATGTCGATCGTCGGCCCCACTGGCGCGGGGGCCGTGGGGGCGGGCTGCAGCGCCTCGAGCCTGCGCATCGCCTCCGAGAACGCGCCGGTGGCCTCGACGGACGGCGCGGGCGCGGAGGTTGGAAGGGCGAGCGACCGCCATTCGCCGTCGAGCACGAGCGACAGCCCGGCCGCCGTCTTCACCGCCTGGGGCACGTCGCGGGCGGTGGCGACGATCAGTGCCGGACGATCGGCGAGGCCGGCCTCGTCGGGCACGACTTCGGCGGTGATCGGTGTGCCGGTATCGACCGACAGGCGCGCGAGCAGCGTCGACGCGACGGTGGCGGACATCGCCGAGCCGCCGAGATAGACGCCAAGCGGGCGGCCGGAGCCGACATCGTAGGGAAAGGCGTCGGCGGAGAAGGCGGCGAGGCTCGGCCAGTTGCCGAAGCGCGCGAACGTCGGCACCTGGAAGACGCTCGAATCGAACAGCACGAAGCGGTCGTCGCCCGTGCCGGACATGCCCGGGGCGCACTCGCGGTCGGCATCGGTGACGAGCACCGTCTCGAGCTCGACGCGGTTCAGGCCCGGCCGGAAAAACTCCATCGGCAGGTTGACGCGGCGCTTGTCGAACAGCCCGCCGCTCGTCGTGGCGAGGCGCAGGCTGACGCTCACCTGACCGTTGACACGGATGTTGATGACGCTGCCGGGTCCGACCTCGGGGGTGAAGGCGGCGTCGAGCAGGAAGCGCGCCGAGCCGCTGCTCGCGCCGTAGAAGTCGGCGGGCAGCAGGAACTCGAAGCGCTGGGCGATGCGGCGGCCGGAGAACTCCTCCGTCGGCAGCCCGAGTTCGGCGAAACTGCGCTCGCCGGCGCCGTCGAAGACCGCCGCTTCCGGATATCGCCAGCGGCCCCCGGTCTCGCCCGGATAGGCGGTCTCCGACGCCAGCGCCACGAGGCGCTCCACGGCGAGTTGGACGTCGGTCGGGGACGGGCCGCTGACGACGAGCACCGGCGCCCCCGTCGCCGCATCGGAGCCGAAGGCGACCGTTGGCCCGCGCTGCGCCTCGGCCGCACCGAGCGTCGTGAACGGCAGCACCGCCGCCGCCGTCCCGATGGCGATCGTGAGCCGCCCGGGCGTGCGGCGGCCGGGCGGCTGGTCGCCGCCGGCCTCGACGACCGGGTGGCCGAAGCGGCCGAGCACGGCCGTCGCGCCGACGACGCTCGACACCGCCGCGAACCGGGTCCCGATCGGTCCGTCGGTGAAGGGGCCAAGCACCGTCAGCCGGGTCGAGCCGCCGTCGTCGAGGCCGACGGCGGGCAGGTCGGCGAGGCCGGCAAGCGGCGCCGCACCACCCTGGAAGCTGAGCCCGGTGATGGCGGGCTGCAGCAGCGACCAGAGCTCGAAGGTCGCCTGCACCGAACAGTCGACACGGTGACGCTGCTCGACGGCGATGCGCACGCGATTGGCGCCCGTCCGCAGCACGCCGTTCGGCAGCCGCACCTCGTAGCGGCGCGCGCGGCCGGCCGAGGTGATCGGTTCGGCCATCACCGGCTCGCCGTTGATCGTCACCGTCAGCCGCGACGCCTCCGGCATCACGACGACCGAGCTCAGCATGCCGATCGACAGCGTCGCCGGCCGCCCGGCCTCCCCTGCGCTGAGATAGACCGTCTCGGTGACGGCGTCCGCCTCGCCGGTGAGGTTGATGTCGGGCGCCGACAGGATCGGGCGGTCGACGGCCGCATTGACGGGCAGGACGGCCGGCGTCGCGGGCGGTGGCACGAACAGTTCGCCCGAGGCGGCCGGGGGCGGCGCGATGGCTGGGGCGAACGGTTCCGAAGTCGGCGCCGGCGACTGATCGGGACGCATCTGGAACGGCGGCGGCTTGGCGGCCGCCGGTGGCGCCTGCACGGGACTGGGCTGCGCCGCCTGGCCGCCCCCCTGGGCCGCCCCCTGGGATGACGCCGGGCCGCCCGTCAAGGCGGCGACGCTGGCCGCGATGGCCAGCCGGACGAGCACGGTCGAGCGGATCATGCGACCCGCCTCCGGCTCGCACGACGCGCGGCCCGGGTGCGATAGATGTAGCTGATGCCGCGGATTGCGTGCACCAGCGACGTGAAGATGACGAACAGGGTGCCGCGGATCACGCCGACCTCGACGCGCCGACGCAGCAGCAGCGCCTGCCAGCGCGCCGAGTCCGAGAAGACGAGGTCGGCGAGCAGGCGGTCGTGCACCGGCTCGGTGGGGGCCGAGCTGCAGCCGAGCTGGAGATCGCCGTTGGTCATCACGCCGACGTCGCGCACGACGATCGGCATGCGGTCGGACGGAAGCGGCTTCGACGGCGTGAAGCGGATCTCGGCCTGCGTGCCCGGCGCGATCGCCGCGATGCCCCCGCGCTTGACGAGGATGCGCACCCCGGACATCGAGCCGTCCTCGATCATCGCCGGGATCGTCTGCCCCCCGACAATCAACTCCGCCGGCCGGGAGACGTCGACGCGCGGCGCCTGCCGCAGGTTGCGCCGCTCCGCCACGACGCCGAGCGCCGAGCCGGCGAGCAGCAGGTTGAACAGGTTCCAGCCGCCGACGACCAGCGTCACGTCGTTCGACAGCGGCTCCATCACCACCCGCCAGACGGTCGCCACCAGCCCGAGCACCAAGAGCGCGAAGATGCCGTAGAACGGCCAGCCCAGCGAGGAGATCTGATCGCGGTCGGTGGTCTGCCCCTTGTCGGTGACCTTGAACACCGGCCGGCGCGGGCTCGCCACCACCGACAGCACGGCGCGCCCGAGATACACGGATTGCAGGTACTCGTAGATTTCCGACATCCACGGCCAGCGGAACTTGCCGTAGAGGGCGTTCTGCATCAGCAGGTTGATGACCACGTAGACCAGCGTATAGGCGAAGAATTCATAACCGGACGAGTCGAAAATCTGCAATCCGAAGAAAAGATACAGCAGCGGCGAAAACAGGAAGACCATGCGCGAGAACGGAAACAGCCAGTAGATCAGGCTCGACATGTAGCAGATGCGCTGCGCAAACGAGAGGCCGCGCTTCAACAACGGGTTCTTGAGGATCATGACCTGGGTCATGCCCTGCGCCCAGCGCGAGCGCTGGCCGATGAAACTCGTGTAGGTATCGGGCTGCAGGCCGGCCACCAGCGGCTTCTCGACATAGATGCTGGTCCACCCGCGCGAGTGCAGCTCGAGCGCCGTCTCGCAATCCTCGGTGATGCTGAGGCCGGAGAAGCCGTTGCTCTCGTCGAGCGCGCGCCGCCGCAGCACCGCCGCGGAACCGCAGAAGAACGAGGCGTTCCACTTGTCGAGGCCGCGCTGCACCATTCCGTAGAACTGGTCGTTCTCGGACGCCATGCGGTTGAACGTGTTGAGATTGTACTCGACGGGATCCGGGTTGATGAAGAAGTGCGGCGTCTGGACGAGAAAGAGCTTCGGCTCCCGGTTGAAGAAGCCGACCGTCTCGGTGAGGAAGTCGCTCGTCGGCGCGTGGTCGGCGTCGAACACGACCACGAGTTCGCCCTTGGTCAACGAGAGAGCGGCGTTCAGATTGCCGGCCTTGGCGTGTTCGTTGCGCGCCCGCGTCAGGTAGACGGCGCCCAGCCCCTCGGCGAGGCCGCGCAGTTCCTCCCGTCGTTCGCGAGCGGCCTCCGCCTCCAGGCGGTTCGTCGCATTGCACTTCTGATCGGTGCCGCCGTCGTCGAGCAGATAGACGATCATCTTGCCGTCCGGATAGTCCATCCCCTTGGCGGCGGCGATCGTCATCGCCAGCAGCGCCTTGTCCTCGTTGTAGGTGGGGATGAACACGTCGACGGTCGGCAGTTCGTCGTCGGCGTACCGCGGAGCCGGCTTCCGCTTGATCGGGTCGGAGACGACGAACAGCGAGATCGCCAGGATGCCGACGCTGTACATCTCGGCGAGATAGAGCAGCACGCCGGGAATGAAGTTCGCCAGCGGCTCGACGGGGGGCAGCGAACTCGTGGTGCGCCAGTAGACGTAGCGCAGTACCACCGCCGTGCCGAACGCAAGGAAGATCGACCGCCACAGCCCCATCGGGTGGAAGACCTTCAGGACGGCGAGCACGACGATCGCCATCAGGCCGACCGCCATGTGCGTCGCCATGCTGATCGGCTGCGCGAGCAGGCCGATCAGGACGAACGACGAGCTGAGCCACAGCACCGCCCATACGACCGTCATTGCCGCGCCCCCGCCCTGCCGGCTGCCCGGCCGCGATCGTCGGGGGCCTTCACGGCGTCACCCGTGGGGCTGTCGGCGCGACCGGCACCGCGGTCGGCGCCGGCGGCACGGCGACCGGCGCACCGGGCACCTGCCGAACCGGCTGGACCGACGGCGCACCCGGCACCGCGGGCGCGGCGGGCACGCGCGGCTGCGCCGGGCCGGTCGCCGCCCCGACGGGGGCATCGCCGAGTGCCGGCGGCAACTGCAGGGGCGGCGACAACGTCAGCGGCGCGCTCGGGCGGATGAGCGTCGGCTCCGCCACCGGCGTCGGCAGCTGTCCCGGCGGCACGACCGGCCGCGGAGCCGTCTCGGTGCGCGTCGGCAGCCTGCGGGGAACGCTCTCGGGTGGCGGGCTGGCGGAGGAAGGTCTCGCTGCCGGCCGGCTGCCCGACTCGGCCGACGGAGGTGCCTGGCCGAGGGCCGGACGGATCACCTCACCGCGCGCGCCGATCGCGGGATCGGGCGGCGGCGGCATCCCGTAGGGGTTCCAGTTCCGGTTCGGCAGTGTCGCGACGATCGCGATGCCGTACATCAGGCCGAGCAGCGTGTCGTCGGATACCCCACGCCGACAGAAGCGCAGGCGCAGGCTGATCTCTCCGCGGGCGCTGGGCACGAGGAACACGTTGCGCTGTGCGTGGATGCGCTGCCAGGCATAGATGCAGCGGCCACCCGACGCGCTGCCGCCGAGGGCGAAGCCGAACGGCCCCATGGAATTCTGGGCGTAGTCCGGCGAGATCGCCATGGCGACCGGCAGCTTCCGCCGCATCTCGATGCCGATGTCGTGCAGCGTGCCGGTGTCGCGCTTCAGGTTGCCGGTGTCGGAGGTCGCGTTCAGGGGCCCGTAGAACGTCACCTCGATGGTGTTCTCTCCGGAGACCGAGCCGTCGTTCTGCAGCACGATCTTCTGGCGCACGGCGTTTCGGTAGGTCCGTTCGATCACGCCGAGCACCGACGGCCCGCCGCTCGCCGGAACGACGAAGGCGGCCTCTGGTCCGAGCGCACGGTCGCGCTCCAGTGCGACCGGGTCGACGCGCTCACCATACGGAGCGACGCAACCACCGAGCAGGAGGAGCCCTACCAGCGTCGCCGCGAAGCCGGCGGCCCGGGGCGCTGCCCCTCCCACGTCAAACCCCATCCAGCGCCCCCGACCGATACGCATTCACAACTCATTAGGCACTTTGGCGCACAATGGAAGGCTTCGCAAAGCGCCGGGCGCGTCGCATCGGCGATGGCTGTGCTGAGGTTTGGACGGGCGGCCCCCGCCGGCCGTCATGAATCGCTCGCGCGTCGACCGACGTGCGGACGGTGGCGGGCGCTACCGCACCCCGATCAGTCGACGAAGTCTGCGCACCTCGGTGCCGGGGACGCACCCCACGGCATGATGGGCACCGAGGAGGTCGAATTCTTCGGGCTGCCCTCGATGATCCTGTCCGAATAGACGAGATAAACGAGAACGTTGCGCTTCGTGTCGCAGCCGCGGACGATCTGCATCCGCTTGAACACCAGCGACCGCCGCTGGCTGAACACCTCGTCGCCCTGGCTGAACTTCTCCCTGAACGTGACCGGCCCCGTCTGCCGGCAGGCAAGCGAGATGTCGGACACCTCTTCGGCAAGGCCGAACATGCCCTTGTAGCCACCGATATAGGGCAGCGTGTAGTGGCAGGCGACGCCCTCGACGACCGGGTCGTCGATGCCGTAGACGACGAGCTTGGCGTCGGGCGACAGCATCCGCCAGACCGTGGTCTTCGAGAAGATCTCGTCGGGACCATCGGCGGCAGCGGGGACCGCGAGGCAAACGGTCAGCGCGGCGGCGGCGAGAAGGCGCAGGACGGACATCGGCGAGACCCTTCGTGTGACGGCATCTGAGCGGGATATAGGAAACGCGAGGCGGGCTTGCGACGCAGGCGGCGCGAGCTTGGCGGCGCGGCACGACGCCAATAGAACGCAGTCCCCGCCACGTCGGATGCACCCATGATCCAACTTCTCGTCGGCTCGCTCGCCTGCCTGACCGCCGTCGCGATCCACACGGCTGTCGTCGGAGCGGTGATCGTCGCATCGCCCCGCGTCGCGCGGGACGCGACGCGACACCGCTTCTTCCGCATCGTCCGCACGGTGCTGCCGTCGGCATTGACGCTGATGGCCGCCCACCTCCTGGAGATCGTCGTCTGGGCGACGGTGTACAAGTTGCTGGGCGCCAGCAATGACGGCGACGCGTCCTTCTACTTCGCCTTCGTGAACTACACGACGCTCGGCTACGGCGACGTGCTGCCGACCTCGGAGTGGCGGCTGCTCGGGCCGATGGCGGCGGGCTGCGGCATCCTGCTGTTCGGATTGTCGACGGCGGCGCTCTTCGAGGTGCTGCGCCAGACGGCACTGACCGTCGAGACCGAGGACACCGTCGCGGCTACTCCGCGGCGGCCCTGAGCGGCAGCGGCGCCTGCACCTCACCAATCGCCGTCAGCATGTTCTCGAGGAAGTTGCGCGCCGACGCCTCCCACGAGAACCCCATCGCATAGTTCCGGCAGCGGGCGCGCGGGATGTCGAGCGCGGCGAGCGCCGCCTTGCGCAGGTCGGCGTCGAGCACGCCGGTGCCGCTGTCGCCGATCACGTCGATCGGCCCCATCACCGGGAACGCCGCGACCGGCACGCCGCTCGCCAGCGCCTCGATGACGACGTTGCCGAAGGTGTCGGTGAGGCTCGGGAAGACGAACACGTCGAGCGAGGTGAAGTGCTCGGCGAGTTCCCGTCCGACCTTGGCGCCCGTGAACGTGACGTTCGGGAAGCGGCGCTGCAGGTCGGCCACCGCCGGACCGTCGCCCACCACCACCTTCGAGCCCGGCAGATCGAGCTCGAGGAAGGCGCCGAGGTTCTTCTCGACGGCGACGCGGCCGACATAGCCGAAGATCGGCCGTGGCAGATCGAGAACGTGGCGATGGTCGGGATTGAACAGGCCGTAGTCGACCCCACGATTCCAGCGCACGAGGTTGGTGAAGCCGCGCGCCGCGAGATCGCGCTCGAGCGTCGGCGTCGCCACCATGCAGGCCGCCGCGGCACCGTGGAAGTAGCGCATCCACGCATAGGTCCAGTCGAGCGGCACGGGGAAGCGTGCCGCCACGTACTCCGGAAAGCGCGTGTGGTAGCTCGTCGTGAAGCGCACGCCGTTGTCGACGCACCAGCGGCGCGCGAGAATGCCGAGCGGTCCTTCGGTCGCGATGTGCACGAGCTCGCAGTTCGCCGCCTCCATGCGCCGGTAGAGACCCCACGGGGTCGCCAGCGCGAGCCGGATCTCCGGGTAGGTCGGACACGGCAGCGTCTTGTAGTCGGCCGGCGTCAGCGTCTGGCAGTGGACGCCGAAGGTCTCGAGTTCCTCCAGCGTGCGCTCCAGCGTCCTCACGACGCCGTTGATCTGCGGATGCCAGGCGTCGCTGACGAGGAGCAGTCGGCTCATGCGGCGGCGCGTGCGCCGGGGGCTGCGACGGGGACAAGATCACGCGAGGAGGAGGCCCAGCGGACGATCTCGAAGGTGCCGTCGTGGGATTCGACGATCGCCGTGCAGCTCTCCACCCAATCCCCGGTGTTGATGTAGCGAATCCCGCCGATGTCGTGATTGGCGGCGTGATGGATATGGCCGCAGACGACGCCGTCGACCGCGCGCCGACGCGCCTCCGACGCCAGCGCGTCCTCGAACTTGCCGATAAAGTTCACCGCGTTCTTGACCTTCAGCTTGGCCCAGGCGGACAGCGACCAGTAGGTGAGGCCGAGCTTGCGCCGGCCCATATTGAGCCAGGTATTGATTCCGAGAGCCGCAGTGTAGGCCCAATCCCCCAGGAAGGCGAGCCACTTGGCGTGACGCACGACGATGTCGAACTGGTCGCCGTGGATGACCAGCAGGCGGCGGCCGTCGGCGGTCTCGTGGATGATCGAATCGACTACCTCGACGCCGCCGAAGTGGGTGCCGAGATAGTCGCGCAGGAACTCGTCATGGTTGCCGGGCACGTAGACGACCCGCGTCCCCTTGCGGGCCTTGCGCAGCAGCTTCTGGACGACGTCGTTGTGCTCCTGCGGCCAGTACCAGGCGCGCCTGAGCCGCCAGCCGTCGACGATGTCGCCGACGAGATAGATCGTCTCCGCATCGTGCTGCCGGAGGAAGTCGAGCAGCAGGTGCGCCTGGCATCCGCGCGTGCCGAGATGCACGTCGGACAGGAAGATCGTCCGGCACAGACGCGTCGCAGCGTCGTCGCTCATCGCAGGAAACCTTGCTCGCGTCGGCAGAAGACGCTGCCAGCCACCCGCAAGGTCAGCGATCGACGGGAAGGAGGTTTCGAACCAGCGATGCCGCCCGTCCCGGCGGCCGAGGAACACGATTCCGGTATCAGGATTGTGACGTGCGGAAGTGCACGCGTCGGGCGTCAGGCGGGCCAGAAAGCGTGGAAATGGTGCACCGGGCCCCTGCCCCGCCCGATCGTCAAGCGGTCGGCCGCGGCGATCGCGGCCGCGATGTAGCGCTTCGCCTCTCCGACCGCCGCGTCGAGCGTGAGCCCCTTGGCGAGCCCGGCGGCGATGGCGGAGGACAGCGTGCAGCCGGTGCCGTGGGTGTTGCGCGTGGCGATCCGCGGTGCGCGGAACCAGGCCGGGGCAGCGTTCGGACGCACGAGCACGTCGGCGGAGTCCGCCCCGCTGGCGTGGCCGCCTTTCACCAGCACTGCGCCGGGGCCGAACGCGAGCAGCGCTTGCCCCTGCGCCACCATCTCGGCCTCGGTCTGCGCCGGCACCGCGGCGAGCAGCCGCGCCGCCTCGAACAGGTTCGGCGTGATCAGCGCCGCCCGCGGGAACAACAGCCGCGTCAGCACCGCCACCGCGGCGTCGGCGATCAGCGGATCGCCCGAGGCGGCCACCATCACGGGATCGAGCACCACCGGCGGCCCGGCCCACGCTTCGAGCCCGCCCGCCACCGCCTCGATCACCGCCGGCTGCGACAGCATGCCGATCTTCACCGCCGCGACCGCAAGATCGGAGAACACCGAATCCATCTGCGCCCGCACGAATGCCGGCGGAATCTCCTGGATCGCCTGCACCCCGGTGGTGTTCTGCGCGACGAGCGCGGTGACCACCGTTGCGCCGTAGACCCCGAGCGCCGAGAACGTCTTCAGGTCCGCCTGCAGGCCGGCGCCGGCGGTCGGGTCGGTGCCGGCGATGGAAAGCGCGATCGGCGTCGTCATGGAGCGGTCTTTCTCGTTCGCGCCGCGTCGACGGCGCGGCGAAGGGCACGGGTTGCGGCGGCCGGATCGGGGGCGGCACCAACCGCAGAGATGACCGCGACACCGTCGATTCCGGCCGAGATCACGCTCGCCGCATTCGCTGCCGTGATGCCGGAGATTGCGCCGACAGGCATCGAGGAATCACGGCGGCGGATCGCCGTGGCGATCTTCGCGATGCCGGCGACGCCGATCGGCGGCGGCGCGTCGGCCTTGCTCGCCGTCGCGAAGGCGCACTGACCGACGACGTAGTCGAGCGCGTCGAGGTCGGCGGCATCCGCTTCGCCGACGGCGTTGAGGCTGAGGCCGATGATGGCGTCCGGCCCGAGCAGGCGGCGGGCGTCGGCGACAGTCATGTCGTCCTGGCCGACGTGCACACCGTCGGCACCGCTGGCGAGCGCCACGTCGACGCGGTCGTTGACGACGAGCGGCACCCCGCTGCCGGCGAGCGCCGCCATCAGCGCGCGGGTAGTCGCGACCATCGTGCCGGTCGCCGCGTGCTTGTCGCGATACTGCAGGATGGAGGCGCCGCCGGCGACGGCGGCACGGGCGATCTCGACCAGCGGCCGGCCGCCGCTCGCCGTCGGGTCGAGGACGACGTAGACGGAGATGTCCACCACGCGGCGGCGGCGTGCGGAGGGCGCCGCACCCGGAGGCCTGCCCGTGGTGTGTGACGATGAGGCGATGCCGGGGTTGGCGACCATCCCATTCCCTCCGCCGGCATGACCCGGTTCAGGTTCGAGGGGTTGGCCGCACCGCGACCTCTCAGCCCGCTTCGGGCACCCCCATGAGGCGGGGCACCCTAGCGGCGAGCGAGGCCGGCTGTCAAAGCACGGGAAGGCGTCTGTCGAGGCGCCTCACCCCTTGACGATGACAGCCTCCAGATACTCGCTCGGAACCAGCAGGGTGTCCCGGCCACCGCGGTTCAGGTGCTCGAGCAGATCGACGAGGTCCGCCTCGAGCGCGGCCCGCCTGGTCGGCTCGAGCGCCGCGAACGCCTTGTGGGTCGGTCCGTAGTAGGTCTTGAAGACGTCCAGCCAATGGGCTGGCGAACGATAGCGGAAGGTGAAGTGGCGGGGCGTCGCGGTCACCCGCCGGCACCCGGGGAACAGTTCGGCAAGACGGGCATCGGTGCCCCAGAGCGCCGGCGACTTCACCCCCGGCGGCGGCGGCACGTGGCGGCCGATCGTCTTGAAGAGCTGACCGATGAAGCCGTCCGGCGTCCAGTTGGCAAGCCCGATGCGGCCGCCGCGGCGCACGACGCGGGTCATCTCCGCGGCCGCCGTCACCTGGTCCGGCGCGAACATCACCCCGAACGTCGACAGCGCCACATCGAAGCTGCCGTCGGCGAACGGCAGCGCTTCGGCATCCGCCTCGCGGAACGTCACGCGAAGCCGTTCGGCGGCGGCGCGCTCGCGGCCGCGTTCCAGCAGCGCGTCGACATAGTCTGTCGAGGTAACGTCGGCGAAGTGGCGGGCGGCCGCCAGCGTGGCGTTGCCGTTGCCGGCGGCGACGTCGAGCACACGCTCGCCGGCGCGGACGTCGACCGCCTCGCAGAGCCGCTCGCCGACGATCTGCAGGGTGGTGCCGACGACCGCGTAGTCGCCGGAGGCCCAGGTCGCCTGCTGGCGCGTCTTGATGGCGGAGTAGTCGGGGGCAAGCATTGCGGTGGTCATGAGCGTCTTCCTTCCCAATCGACGGTCCGGGACACGGCGGTCACTCCGCAGCAGGCAAGCGGCCACGGCAACAGACGCCGCCACGTCGTCCCGAAGGCGAAGAGTTGATGTTGCAACCCGCAGGTCGTTCGCCGGCGGCCGTCGCGTCGATGTGTTAGACTTCGCGCGTCGGCGGATGAATGACCGCGCCGCCGGAACTCCTGACCGAACGTCCAGATCGATCGGCACTGCGAGATGACGGACATACTGTCGGACATGCTTCGCTCGATCAGCCTGTCGGGCGGCATTTTCCTCGATGCACGGTTCACGGCACCGTGGTCGGTGCTTTCCCAGATCACGCCCGGTGAGTGCCGACCGCATCTGTCGAACCCGCTGCAGCTCATCGGCTACCACTTCGTTCTCGAGGGCTCGCTGCTCGTCTCCACGGATGGATCCCCGCCGATCCAAGCCCATGCCGGTGAGATCGTCCTTCTGCCGCGCAACGACCCGCACGTTCTGGCGAGCGCCGCCGGCATCGCACCGTTGAGCGGAGCCGATCTGATCCAGCCGTCACCGGCGGGCATGCTCGCCCGAATCGACCATGGCGGTGGCGGCGCCGCGACCCACATCGTCTGCGGCTTCCTCGGCAGTGACGAGGCCTACACCCCGCTCCTCGACACCCTCCCCAAGATCCTGACGCTGAACGTCGAGCACGGCGCCTCACGCGACTGGATCGGCGCCTCGATGCGCTTTGCCGCCGGCGAACTGCTGGCCGGGCGGCTCGCCTCGTCGGGCGTCGTCTCGCGGCTGTCGGAACTGCTGCTGGCGGAGGCGATCCGCGCCTACGCGGCCTCGCTGCCGGACGGCGACGCCGGCTGGCTGCGGGCGCTGCGCGATCCTCAGATCGGCCGCGCACTTGCGCTGCTGCATCGCGACGTCGCCGCGGCGTGGACCGCGGAGAGCCTCGCCGCCGCGGTGGCGATGTCGCGCAGCGCCTTCGTCGATCGCTTCGGAGCGCTGGTCGGCCAGCCCCCCATCCGCTACCTGACGACGCTGAGGCTGCAGACGGCGCGGCGGCGGCTGCGCGACGGCAGCACGCCGCTCGGCCGCCTCGCCCCCGCCGTCGGCTACGCTTCCGAAGAGGCCTTCAGCCGCGCCTTCAAGCGCGAGTTCGGGCTCTCGCCGTCGCAATGGCGGGAGCAGGCGGCGGCGGAGTGATCTCGATCGCGACGCGAGCGGACGTCCTCCGCGGACGTCCCGTGCGGGGCCAGGCCCCTCCTCGGCTCAGTAGTATTCCTCTTCCGACGTGCCGCGGTAGAGGTTCATGATCGTATTGCGCGTGCCGACTTCCCCGGCAAGCGTCTCGGTGCCGTGCCAGCTCTTCTTGCCCTTGCGGTTGTTGACCGCGAAGGCGTAGCCGGTGTTCGGCAGGAACTCGAATTTCTTGAACTTCTTCAGCGTCCGACGGGTCAGCTTGGCGATCAGCGAGCCGTCTTCCTCGTAGAGCACGGTGCCGATGTCGCGCTGGCTGGCGTCGGCGGGCAGGTAGATCTGCATCGTGACGATCTTCTCGAGACCGTCGGTGTGCGGCTTGATGCGGTAGCCCTCGGTGTCGCGCAGGAGCGTGCAACGCGGCCAGGCCGTGATCTCGCTGACCTTCTCCGGCGTCGTGTCGAAGCGCAGCGCGATGTCATTGGCGAGCTTGCGGAACACCGCCTGCTTCAGCTCCGGCGAAGTGAGGATTTCCGTCATCTCGCGCCAGAACACCTTGAGGTGCGGCGGCAGCGTGTCGAGCGCCTCGCGCGACAGGAAGAAGCGGTCGCGCGTGCTCTCGCCGTTCGGCCGGCGCCAGCGCTCGATGTTGATCGGCGCATAGACGGACTTGTCCGGCAGCGAGGCGAGGATGTCGCGATAGAAGTCCGCCGGGAAAAGCTCGCGCGCGTAGAAGTAGGAGAACGGGTGGTCGCTGCCCTCGGCCTTGCCGACGGCGGCGACCATGTGCGCGATCACGGCGCGCTGGCGGTCAGTCAGCTGGCGCGGCATGGGGACGACGACGGACGACGGCGCAGTGGCGGTGTTGACGGCGGGTGACGGCATGACGGTCGGCTCCGGCTTCAGCGGCGGCGCCGCAACGGCTCCTCACCCGTCGCGGGGCGAAGCGAACCACGGCGCACCTTTCCCCTCTTTTGCGCGCGTCGGGGGTCGGCTGGCAAGAGACGGGCACCCTTTGCGAGCGAAAATCAATAGCACTGGATATGGACCGCGCCTCTTCGCGAGGCGACACGCGCGGCGCCCCTTGCTCCGCCGGGCGGGTTCCGGTTGAGTGCCGGACGAACCGTAGCCGGACCCCCCGGCCGCGCCGGAGCACCGCATGAAGCCGTTCTTCGTCCTGGTGAAATGCCGCCTCGGCCGCGCTTATGACGTCGCCGGCCGCATCGCCGACGCCGAGATCGCCTCGGAAATCTACTCGACCGCCGGCGATCACGACCTGCTGGTGAAGTTCTATGTCGACGAGGCGACCGACATCGGACACTTCATCGCCGAGAAGCTGCACAGCATCGACGGCATCCAGGACACCAAGACGATCGTGACGTTCAAGGCGTTCTGAGCGGGCGCCCGCCGGCCCACCGCCTCCGCCGCATCACCCGGCGATCACCGCCATCGCCTCGACCTCGTAGACCGCGCCGGGGATCGCCAGCGCCGGCACCGCGACGGTCGTGCTCGCCGGCGGGTTGGCGAGGTCGACGTAGCGGTCGCGCACGGCGCGATAGGTGGCGAGATCGCCGGCGATGTCGACGAGGTAGTTGTTGAGCTTGACGAGGTCGGCGAACGTCGCGCCGACGGCCTCCAGCGCGACCTTGACGTTCTCGAAAGCGGCGACCGCCTGCCCCTCGAAATCGGCCGGCATCGTGCCGTCGCTGCGGAAGCCGATCTGGCCGGCGAGCAGGATCAGGCGCGAGGGGCCACGGATGTCGACGACGAGGGAATATCCTCCCGGCCGGGCGATGCCCTCGGGGTTGCTGAACGTGATCGACGACGGCGCGGCGGAAGACGGCATGGGATCGGCTCCGGGCTGGTGCCCTCTGATAATGGCAGCCCCGCGCGGCGGAGCAACGGCTCTGCGCTGGTCCAGGCGGCGGCGGGCAGCCGGCTGATTCGAACTGATCCACCTCAATGCCGCCGCTCCTGCGGTCGGCAAATGTCTCACCCGCCGCCGGCGCGGCAATGCGTGCTTTCGACAAGTCGGCGGCCGGACGCTAGATTTGCTCCAATCACAGAGGATGCGGTGCCGGCTGGGCGCCGCGGCGCCCAGGTGGAAACGGACGGATGAACTACAATTCCGTGTTCGAGACGGCGCTCGCGGCGCTGAAGGACGAGAAGCGCTATCGCGTGTTCGCCGACATCGAGCGGATCGCCGGGCGCTTCCCGCACGCGCTGATGCGCCGCGACGGCGAGACCCGCGAAATCGTCGTGTGGTGCTCCAACGACTATCTCGGCATGGGCCAGCACCCGGCCGTTGTCGGCGCCCTGAAGGACGCCGCCGACCGCATGGGCGCCGGTGCCGGCGGCACCCGCAACATCTCCGGCACCAACCACCCCCTCGTCGAGCTCGAGGCGGAACTCGCCGACCTGCACGGCAAGGAAGCGGCGCTCACCTTCACCTCGGGCTTCGTTTCCAACGAGGCGGCGATCTCGACGATCGCGCGGCTGCTACCGGACTGCCTGATCCTGTCCGACCAGCTCAACCACGCCTCGATGATCGCCGGCGTGAAGAGCTCCGGCGTCGCCAAGCAGCTGTTTCGCCACAACGACGTCGACCACCTGGAGGACCTCCTGAAGGCGGCCGGCCGCGAGCGCGCCAAGCTGATCGTCTTCGAATCGGTCTACTCGATGGACGGCGACGTCGCGCCGATCGCCCGCATCGCCGATCTCGCCGAACAATACGGCGCGATGACCTACATCGACGAGGTACATGCCGTCGGCATGTACGGCCCGCGCGGCGCCGGCATCTGCGAACGTGACGAGGTGATGGACCGCATCGATGTCATCGAAGGGACGCTGGCAAAGGCGATCGGCGTGCTCGGCGGCTACATCGCCGGCCGCAGCGCCCTCATCGACGCGGTGCGCTCCTACGCCCCCGGCTTCATCTTCACGACGGCGCTGCCCCCTGCCCTCGCCGCCGCCGCGACGGCCTCGATCCGCCACCTGAAGTGCTCGTGGCGGGAGCGCGCCGGCCAGCGCCGGCAGGTGCGCCGCACCAAGCAGGCCCTCGGCCGGGCCGGGCTGCCGGTGATGCCGTCCGACACCCACATCGTGCCGCTGTTTGTCGGCGACGCCGAGCTCTGCAAAGCAGCGAGCGACCGGCTGCTCGACCGGCACGGCATCTACATCCAGCCGATCAACTACCCGACGGTGCCGCGCGGCACCGAGCGGCTGCGCATCACACCGACGCCCTTCCACGACGACGCGCTGGTCGTCAACCTTCGGGACGCGCTGGTGGAAGTGTGGACGGCGCTCGACCTGCCGCTTGGGGGCCGTGCGCCCGCGACGGCGGACACCGCGCTGGTCCCCTACTCGATCTTCCGCGCCGCCGGCGGCTGATCAGGGCTAAAGCCAGAAATGAGAAGGCCGCGGCAGCGCCTTGCGCCCGCGGCCTTTTTCATTCGAGCCGCCGCAGCTCGGCGAGCGGTTTGATCAGCGAGCGGGGATTGCCGCGATCAGCGGCAGACGACCTTCTTCTGAACCGTCACGTTGCGGCGCTGCACCGGATCCCAAGCCTTCACCTTCTTCACGCCGCAGTTGGCTCCATAGGCCGGCGGGCGGTAATAGACGCGCGGCGCTGGCGCCACGTACACGCCGCGTGGCGCATAGTAGTAATTCGGCTGCGCCGCAGCGGCACCCACAACCGCGCCAGCGGCGAAACCGACGGCGCCTGCGGCGATCGCCGCGTCACGGTTGTTGTGCCACTTGCCATCAGCGGACGCCGGAGAAACGGCGGCCATTGAAGCGAACGCGAGGGCAGCAGCGACGCCGATCGCGGTGGTCTTGCTAGCAACGGACATCATGTCCTCCTTCGTTGGCTGGCCCGGAAACGCGGTTCCAAGCTCTGTTGTTCCAACGTGCCAGCTCGCCGAGCCGCATGCCGTGACGGTCGTCACAGAATTCCGAGTTGCAGATCACCGGGCGCAGACGGTGACAAGTTCGACGTGGGAGGGGTCGGTCGAATTGAACGCACTAACGCGCTGGCGGGTGCAGACGACGCGCCCGTCGCGCTCGCGATTGGGATAGACGCCGGGCGGCAGGCCTGCCGGGATGCTGCCCTTCTTGGCGGTGTTGAGGGCGATTCCGTCGGACAGCTGCAACGCCTGCAAGGCGACGTCACGCTGCGCTCGGCTCGATTCGGCGCGCACGGGCGTCGTGCCTGCCAGCACGAACACGACGATCAGCAGGCGCATCACCAGCGGCATCTCCGTCCCTTCCATCCCCACGCCTCCCCTCCGACGTCGGATACGGGCGGCGGCGAAAGCAATGCCGCATCGGCCGGCGTCCGGCAACCGCCGCCGCCAGTGATCGCCGCCGTCGTGGCACCCGTCAGGGCCGATCGAGGCGAGCCAGGCGTGCAGCGAGCGGCAGGGTCAGCGCGATCAGGATGAAGCGGGCGAGCTGATGCGTCGCCACGAAGGCCGGATCGATGCCGAGCAGCAGCGACAGCGCGATCATCGCCTCGAGCCCGCCGGGCGCGTAGGCGAGCAACGCTTGCCCGAGCGTCGCCTCGGTGAGCGCCACGACCACCAGCGCCGCGACCACCGAAACGGCGAAGCTGACCGCCAGCCCGCCGAGCGAGGCGGCGGCGAGCGCGACGAGCAGGCGCGGCGTCGTACCGGTGAAGCGCGAACCGATCACCACCCCGAGCACGACGAACGACGGAATCGTCAGCCACCATGGCAGGCTGCTGGCGACGAGGCCGGAGCCGTGCGCGGCAGCGCTGGCGAAGAAGGCACCGGTCAGCAGACCGGCGGGAACCTTGAGCCGTGCCGCCACGAGGCCCGCAACGGCGCACATGGCGATCAGCACGACGATCTCGAGTGGACTGCCGACCGGCGGCAGCCGCGGTGCGCCGACCTCCTGCACGCTGCTGATGAAGATCGGCAGCACCGCGACGAGGCAGAACACCCGGATGCTCTGGGCGGTCGCCACCTTGCGGATGTCGGCGCGCGACGTCACGGCGAGCGCCAGCACATAGGAGAGTGCGCCCGGGATCGAGGCGAAGAAGGCACTTTCGCGATCCCAGCCGGAGACGCGGCGGAAGAACAGGAAGGCGGCCGCGATCACCGCCGCGACGAACACGACAAGCACCGCCAGCGAGATCGGCCAGTGTACTGCGCGCTCGAGCGACTCCGGCGTCACGCCGGACCCCATCGAGACGCCGAGCAGCACGAAGACGACGTCGCGCAACCGCGTCGGCAGGCCGACGCGCCAACCGGCGATCGCCGCCGCCGAGACGGTGATCGCCGACCCCGCCAGCCATGCCGCGGGCAGGCCAGCGAGATGGGCGAGCCCCCCGCCGGCCGCGGCGACGGCGAGCGACAACAGGGCCGCGCGAAGGGTGGTGGCCGGCGAGGTAGCCGGCGCGGGGGACGGAATCGGCACGAAACGCGTATACACCGCCGCGGCTTTGGCGTCAGGCGCGCGGCGGCGGCCCTTCGCCACGGCGCGAAAGGGCGTCGCTCAGCCGCTTCAGCGTCACGATCGTCGAGCGGTCGGCGACGCCGTCGACGCGGTCCGGGCGAAAGTGGCGCTGGAAGGCGGCGACGACGGCTTCCGTCGCCGCATCGAAGACGCCGGTCAACGGTACCCCGTAGCCGTAGTGCGCGAGCAGCGCCTGCAGCGCGGTCACCGGCGGCCCCTCGTCGCCGAGGCGGTAGGCGGGGCCCTCGGCGACCGGCTCGGGACCGATCCAGTGGCCCACGCCGGCGGCGGCGAGACGGTCCCAGGGAAACAGCTCGCCCGGATCGGTCTTGCGGGCGGGCGCCACGTCGGAATGGGCGAGCACGCGTTCCGGCACGATGGACCAGCGGTCGGCGACGTCCCGGCAGAGCGCGATCACCGCGGCGATCTGCACGTCCGGAAAGGCGCGATAGCCGTGCTCGTGGCCGGGGTTGACGATCTCGATGCCGATCGAGGCCGAGTTGATGTCGCTCTCGCCCGCCCAGTGCGAGACGCCGGCGTGGTGGGCGCGGCGATCCTCGTCGACGAGTTGGACGATCGAGCCGTCCTCGTCGACGACGTAGTGCGAGGAGACCTTCGCCTCGGGGTCGCACAGCCTGTCGATCGCCGCCTCTGCCGTCTTCATGCCCGTGTAGTGCAGCAGCAGCATCGAGGGGCGCCGCCCGTCGGGGCGCGGTCCGTGGTTGGGCGACGGCACCTGCCGCACAACAAGCGCCGACCGACCGGCCATCACAGCCGCCGCTCGACGGCGATGCGCGCCCACGCGGCATTCACGACGGCCAGCCGGTCGTTGGCGATGCGGACGAATTCCGGCGGCACGCCGCGCGCGATCAGCATGTCGGGATGCAGCGTGCGCACGAGTTCCCGGTGCCGCGCCTTCAGCGCCACGGCGTCCGCATCGGGCGGCAACCCCAGCACGATGTACGGATCGTCCGGATCCTCGACGAACTGCGACTTGATGCGACGGTAGGCGGCCGGCGACACCTGGAAAAGCTCCGCGACGCGGTCCAGGAACGCCGCCTCGCTCTCGTGCAGCCAGCCGTCGGCCGTGGCGATCAGGAACAGGCCTTCGAGCACGTCCTCGCGCACGCACGGCTCGTCGGCGAACAGCGCGCCGATGCGCCGGGCGTAGGCCTCGTAGCCGGCGACGTCGCCCTGGGCGAGCGCGAACAGCCGCCGAACGGCTGGCTCGTCGCCGGGCGCGACGGAGAAGTAGCGGCGGAAGGCGGCGACCTCGTCGTTGGTCACGACCCCGTCGACGCGCGCCATCTTCGCCGACAGCGCCACCACGGCGACGGTGAAGGCGACGCCGCGCCGCTGCTCGCCGCTGCCAAGCACCGCCGACACGAGGCGGTCGAGCAGTCCGACGCTGCCGCTGCCGATCGCCTGCAGCAACTGCCCGATGCGTGCCCAGATCGCCATGCCAGCGGACCGACGAGGCCAGCGTCAGCGGGACGGGCGCGCGAGCAGTAGCGCCGCGCCGCTGCCGCCGTCGGTGATCGCCAGCCGTCCTTCGACGCGGGGATCGATTCGCCGCGCCGTGCCGAGCACCCGCATCATCGCCGCCTCGCGGCGCATGACCTCGTCCGGGCAGCTGCGCCGCGTGATGCGGAACGGGCCCATCGTCAGCCCGGCGCCCCTGGCTTCGTAAGTGCCGGAGAAGGCGTTGCAGCCAGTCGAGCCGGAGACGGTGCCGTCGACGGCGAAGGCGACGGTGAGGCCCTGGTCGGCCGACACCGCCTCGTCGCCGATCGCGGCCACGGTCCATTCGCCCACGATTGCCGGTGCTTGCGCGGCAGCCGGGCCGGTGGCCGCCCCGGCGACGAGGCAGGCGGCGAGCAGGATGGGCCGTGGGGGACGCATGGTCGGCTCCGCAATCGGCCGGCGCGGGGGCGCCGATCGCCCCCACTCATAGCCGCAACGCGGCGCGGCGGCGACCCGCCGCCGTCGCATGGCACGCCGGCAGGTTCGACAGTCCATGATCACGGATCAAAGATCAGGACGACATAGAAGAGAAAGAGCACCAGGTGCACCGCGCCGAGCAGCACGTTGGTGCGCCCGCTGGAAAAGGTCAGCAGGCTGGCGGCAAGCGTCAGCACCAGCAGCACCACCTCCTGGGGATCGACGCCGAGTTCGACCTGCTGGCCGATCGAAAGCGCGACGACGAGCACCGCCGGCACCGTCAGGCCGATTGTCGCGAGCGCCGAGCCGAGGCCGATGTTGATGGCGCGCTGCATCTCGTTGGCGAGTGCCGCCCGCAGCGCGCCGGTCCCCTCCGGCATCAGCACCAGCATGGCGATCAGCAGGCCGACGAGGTCCGGTGGCAGGCCGGCGGCGGCGACGGCGCGCTCGACGAACAGCGAGAACTCGTGGGCGAGGAAGACGATCGGCAAGAGCAGGAGCACCAGCACCGCGATGTGGCCGGCGAGCGGTCGGCCGCCGCCCGGCGCCGCCGGCAGGGGGACGTCCTCCACCGCCGCGTTGGGCTCCTCGAAATAGGCGGCGTGGCGCACCGTCTGGATGCCGAGGAAGCACGCATAGAGCAGCAGCGTCAGTCCGGCGGTCATCACCGCCTGCACCGTCGAGAGTGTCGGGCCGGGGGTGGTGACGGTGTAGTCGGGCAGCACCAGCGCGATCACCGACAGCGGGATGATGACGGCGAGGAAGGCGCGCGCGCTCTCGAGATTGTAGTTCTGCTCATGGTGCTTGAGCCCGCCGAGCAGCAGCGACAGGCCGGCGATGCCGTTCAGCGTGATCATCACGACGGCGAGCACGGTGTCGCGGGCGAGCGTCGAGGAACTGCCGGCGAGCATGACGGCGGCGATGAACGACACCTCGATCACCGTCACCGAGAGCGTCAGCACCAGCGTGCCGTAGGGCTCGCCGAGGCGGTGCGCGATCGCCTCGGCGTGGCGGACGACGCCGAACGCGCCGGCGAGGATCGTCACGAACAGCCAGAGGAAGAAGATTGTCCCGAGCCAGACCGGCACGCCGGGATCGAGCCAGGCCTCGCCGAACCACAGGAACAGCGCCGCCGTCCCCCAGCACGCCGCCAGCGGCCATTCCTTGCCGATGCCGCCCAAGCGCCCCTCCCTGCCCCGCGGCGATCCGGGCCGCTCGCATCGCAGCAGCGGCGCGGGCGGCGTGATCGTACTGTTCCGCGACGGCGCCGAGAAGGGCTGCAGTTCGGACGCACCGGCCGTTGCCGGTGAGCGAACCCGCTGGCATCTGCTATGGAATCCCGCAGGAGTGGAACGACGGGGATGGACGATGACGGCGAGACCCACGCGACATTGCCTGCAGCGCACCGGCACGATCCTGCTCGCGTTGAGCCAGCCGGATGAAAAGGGCGATCCGGTGCGCGGGCACCTGTCGTCCGTGCTTGCCTCTCGCGACGGGCGGACGTTGTGGCTCACCTCGGACGAGACGGCCAGCATCGAGCGGCTGACGCTGGCGGAGAGCGGCACCGAGTTCGGCGCACATGTCCGCTTCGACCTGCGGCCGCTTTTCGATCTCCCCGGCAGTGGCACGCAGGAGGCCGACATCGAGGGCCTCGCCTTGTCCGACGAGCAGCTCTGGGTCGTCGGCTCGCACAGCTTGGCGCGCCGCAAGCCCGAGCCGGACACGACCGTGGAGGAAAAACTCGCCCGGCTTGAAGACCTCAAGCGCGAGGCGAACCGGTTCCTGCTCGGCCGTCTGCCGCTCGCCGCGGGCGGCAGTGGCGGTCCGGTGCCGCACAGGGAGGTCGGGCCGCTGCACGCCGCGCGCCTCGCCATCGCCGACAAGAAGAAGAAGCTCGAGAAGGCCGAGACCCGGAGTGCCCTCACGAGCCTGTTTGCCGAGGACGTCCATTTTGGGCCGTTCCTCGAGGTGCCGGCGAAGGAGAACGGCTTCGACATCGAAGGCATGGTGGTCGACGGCACGCGCGTCTTCCTCGGAATGCGGGGGCCGGTGCTGCGCGGCTGGGCGACCATCATCGAGATCGCCGTCAAGGCGCCCAAGCATGGGCCCATGGAGATCGTGCCGCTCGCCTCCGGCGAACGCTACCGCAAGCACTTCCTCGACCTCGACGGCCTGGGCGTCCGCTGCCTGTTCGCCCACGGCGACGACCTGTGGATCCTGGCGGGCCCGACGATGGACCTCGACGGCCCGGTGCGGCTGTTCGCCTGGCGGCACGCCCTGAAGAGCACGCAGGAGGGCTCCTCCGTCATCGCCAATGTCGACTATCTGGGCGACCTGCCGCACGGCGACGGCGTCGATCACGCCGAGGGGATGACGCTCGTGCGATTTCCGGGCACCCGCGTCGACCGCTTGCTCGTCGTCTACGATACGCCGAAATGCGAGCGCCTCCACGGCGCCCACGGTGTCTGCGCCGACCTCTTCGCGGTGCCGCAGACGCCGGCGCAGGGCGACAAATCCGGCGGCTCGTGACCGACGTCACAGCCGCAGCGGCGACGGCGCGGCACAACCCCGGCGCACTCGCCGATCGGCGGCGCGCGTGGCAGAACGGCCGCGCACGCTCGCCAGGACGGACCCGGGGGACGGGACGGCGGCGAGAGCGCTGACAGAGGTTCTCATCCCATGACCCGCCTTTCCACCGCAGCGGCGATCACCCTTGCCGTGGCTATCGCCTCCCCGGCCCTCGCCGCCGAGCCGCGCGCGCCGGACACGACGCTCACCTTCAAGAGCGGCGACGGCAAGACGACCCTCACCGGCTACTTCTGGAACGCCGCCGAGACTGGCGCGCGCCCGGTCGTCGTGCTGATGCACGGCTGCGGCGGCGCCTACTCGTCGAGCGCCACGAAATTCGACGCCAGCACCGTCGCCTCGCAGTACCGCGAGTGGGGCGGCCGGCTGTCCGCCGACGGTTACGGCGTGCTGCTAGTCGACAGCTTCGGCCCGCGCGGCCACGGCGGGGGCGTCTGCGACATTCCCTACGACGATCGGCCGGCGAAGCTGAACGAGGTGACGGTGCGCCCGCTCGACGCGATCGGTGCCCTGGCCGCGCTGCGCAAGAACGACCGCGTGCGCAAGAAGCCGGCCGCCCTCGTCGGTTTCTCGAACGGCGGCAGCGCCGTGCTGTCGACTGTCGCCAAGACCGGTCCGCTGGTGTGGAAGAAGGATCCGGCGAAGCCGTCGCCGTGGTTCGCCGGCGCCGCCGCCTTTTATCCGGGCTGCGGACTCCAGGGCGACTACAATGGAGAATGGCAGCCGACGATCCCGACGCACCTGTTCGTCGGCACCGCCGACACCACGACGCCGCCGTCGCCGAACTGCGACGCTCGCTTCCGCGAGGCGCTTGAACAGAAAGCACCGGCGATGATGGCGAGTTTCCTCGACGCGACGCACGGCTTCGACCGCGCCTCGGAAGGGTCGACACCGCTCGCAAAGGCCGCGAACGCCGCCGCGAAGGCATCGGCGCTCGCCGCCACCGACTCGCTGTTCGCCGCATGGCTGAAGGGCCAGTGACCCTCCGGCCGATCCGGAGCCTTGCTCAGCCCGGCTTGCGGCGGAACGCGTAGGTCGCGTCCAGGCGCTCGGCGAGGTAGTCGCCGGCGCTGATCGGCGGATAGCGCACCGGCCTGTCCGCCGTCACGCAGCCCGGCAGCGCCTCCACCATGGCGTCGGGATCGGCGTCGAGGAAGAAGGCGATCGACATCCGCTCGCGCTCGGGCGGCCGCACCCGGTGCGGCGTTGACACGTAGACGTCGTTCGTCCAGCGCATCAGGCAGTCGCCGATGTTGCAGACGAACGTTCCGGGAATGTGCGGTGCGTCGAGCCAGCGGCCATCGCGCGTGCGCACCTCCAGGCCGGCGACGCCGTCGACGACGAGCAGCGTCAGGTTGCCGTAGTCGGTGTGCTCGCCGGCACCCGCCTGTCCCTCGGCGACGACGGCGGGGCGCTGCGGATAGTGCAGCAGCCGCAGGATCGCGGCCGGGCGCGCGAGGGCGGTGGCGAAGTGGTCCTCCGGCAGCCCGAGATCGAGCGAAAAGCCACGGTGGATCAGCCGGCCGAGATCGAGAACGGCGTCGTAGTAGGCGAGCATCGCCGTCCGGAAGCCGGGGGCGGCGGGCCACAGGTTGACGCCGCGCAGCGGCCGCCCGGCGAGCACGTCCGGATCGTCCTCGGCGAGCTCGAGGCCGATGTTGAAGGCCTCCTTGAGGTCGGCGGGCTTGCTCGGATCGAGGCTCTCGCCGCCGAGGCCGACATAGCCGCGATTGTGCGGCGACCGCTCGATCGACAGCGCGGCCTTTTCGACGACGGGTCGCGCGAAGAAGGCGCGGGCGGCGTCGAAGGTGTCGTCGATCCGCTCCGGCGCGATGCCGTGGCCGGCGACATAGAAGAAGCCGATGCCGCGGCAGGCGGCGCCGATCTCGGCGGCGACCCGGCGCCGGTCGTCCAGGTCCGGCGACGCCAGGGCAGAAACGTCGATGACGGGGATGGATTGCATGGGGGCTTCCCGGCGCGCGATCTCGATGGCGGCCGTGATCTTGGCAGGTCGCGCGCCGGGTCTCGACGTGGCGGCGCGCCGCGGTCAGCGGCAGTAGCGGTAGGTGTTCTTGCGCACGTGGCGGGCGAGGTCGAGGTGCAGGTGGTCGCGGTGGGCGCGGTCACCCTCGGGACCGATCACGGTGGTGAAGCGGTCGCACGCTCCCTGGTGGACGGCCCTCAGGAAACGGCCTTCGTCGGCGGCCCCCCACCAGCCGGCTTCGACGGTGATGCGGCGCCCGTCGGCCAGCGTGAAGGACGACACGTCGAGGGCGTTTGCGAAGGCGTGCTCCGAGAGCGGGCCCTTGCTGGCGCCGTTGCGGCCGCGGCAGGCGTAGGATCCGGCGATGCCGACGGCGACCACGGGCTGCCCGAAGAAGGTGTAGGCGGCCGGCTGGACCGACTGGGCGAACCAGCGCTCGGTCGAGACGACCATCGGGCAGTCGAGCGTCGCGGGTTCCGAGTACGGCACCCGGCCGCCGAGCGCCGCCGTCATCGTGAACGCCCGCTCCGCGCCGCAGATGCCGGGACCGTCGACCGCGCGGCGGGGCCGAACGAAAGCGCTCGGCTCGATCAGCCCGGAGCGCATGCAGGCGGCGGACGCCTGCGCCCGCCACGCCTCGCGTGGCTCGCTGCCGCGGAAGCCGAAGAAGGCGCACCCGGACAGCGCCGCCAGCAGCAGTCCGAGCACGGCGAGACGCAACGCGAAACGACCGGTCATCGGCCGACATTCGCGATTCGGAGCCGAAGAGCCGGTTAACGACCACTCGTCGTGCCTGACCGCCTTCACCGTTCCATCCGGCCCGCAACGGAAGCCCCGCAACGTCAGCCGAAGGGGCCTATGCGCCGATGGAGAATTCTGTTCTCATTTTTGGCAGATCAATGGGATTTCATTCCATTTTTCACCGCTCCCGGGCGGGTTTCCCTATTGCGGGGATAACCCGACTTACCCTATCGTGTTTATAAATTCGCACCTCTTGTGCGGCGCACAACATTTGGTCGGTTCCCCCCGGCAACGAACAGGGTTACCATTCCGTTAGGTTTGGAACTTCAGGAGGCGGCTATGACGATCAGCAAAAGCCTCAACGTGTTCCTCGTCACTGTGGCATTCGCCTTCATCGGCGCCATCGCAGTGGGCCTGTTCTGAACGTTGGCGGCGAGCTCGATATCTGGAAATCCAGAGCGCGCGAGATGCCGCGCCGCCAACTGATTTCCGGCGGAGAAGGCCAGCGTTTCGGCGGGCGGGGCCAAACTAAGCCGCGACGGAATGGCGGGCCGCGCTTCGATGCAGTGTCCCCAGCTGTTGTTTATCCGTCGGTGAGGTGCATCGCCGTGAGCGCCTCGTCGATCCAGCGCCTCGCCGCCGTGACCGGCGGCACGCGTGCCATATCGCTGTCGACGGTGACCCAAATCTCCCGCTCGAGCACGACGTCCGAAACTGGCATCAGTGCGGGTTCCTGTCGCCCCATGAATACTGGCAGCACGGCCCTGCCCACCCCCTTGGAGACCGCGATCAGCGCCGTTGACGTGTTGCTGACGCGCACGGCGACCTTCGCCCGCGGAACGTTTTCCGCGATCCATTCGGCCTCCGATCCGGACTCGCCGCCCGACAGCAGTCCGATCCATTCGGTTGCCTCTGGACGGGCTGCGGGCGCGTAGATGCGATAGGGCATCGTCGCGACCCGGTGGACGGACAGCCCGGCTTCCTCCGGCTTCGAGAGGCGCAGCGAAAGCTCGCTCTCTGGTCCGGTCGCCGCCGCCGACGACCTGGTCGTGAGGTCGAGCTTGAGGCCTGGGAAGCGTCGCGACAGGGCGCCGAGCGCCGGAGCCAGAACATTGTCGATCAGGATCGGCGGAGCGACCAGCCGAACGGTCGTCTCGGCGATGGCATTGGCGGTCGCGAGCGCAGTCCGCGCCGCAGACACTGCCTCCTCGACCTGCGCCAACCTGTCGACGAAGATCTCCCCGGCGGCCGTCGGCACAAGGCGGCCACCGCGGCGGGCGAAGAGCTTCACGCCGGCGGCCTGCTCCAGCCGGGCGATGCGACGCGACACCGTCGCCTGATCGAGCCCGAGGACGGTGGCAGCGCGCTCCTGCGTACCGGCCCGCCAGACTTCGAGAATCGTCTCAAGATCGTCCCAGCGCACTTTCATGCAGGTAGGCATAAACTACATGCATTTTCGCGTAAAGTCTCGACGAGACGGGGACAACTGCAACTTTACTCAGCCGCCTCCCGCAACCGGTCTGGATCATAGGCGAGGATCGGCGCCAGCCATCGCTCGGCCTCTTCGACCGGCCAGCGCTTGCGCGCCGCATAATCCTCGATCTGATCCCGCTCGATCTTGCCGACACCAAAATAGTGGCTCTCGGGGCGGGCGAAGTACAGCCCGGACACCGACGAGGCCGGCCACATCGCGCAACTCTCGGTGAGGCGGATGCCGATCGCCGCCTCGGCATCGAGCAGACGGAACAGCGTGCGCTTCTCGGTATGGTCGGGCTGCGCCGGGTAGCCGGGCGCGGGGCGGATGCCCTGGTAGGCCTCGGCGATCATCTCGGCGCAGGTCAGGGTCTCGTGCGGCGCGTAGCCCCAGAGTTCGCGGCGCACCTTGGCGTGCAGCGCCTCGGCGAAGGCCTCGGCGAGGCGGTCGGCGAGCGACTGCGACAGGATCTTCGAGTAGTCGTCGTTGGCGCGCGCGAACCGCTCGGCGACGATGTCCTCGCCGAAGCCGGTGGAGACCGCGAAGCCGCCGATGTAGTCGGCGACGCCTGCGGAGGCGGGCGCGATGAAGTCGGCGAGTGCGGCGTTGCCGCGGTCACTCGCCCGCGCCATCTGCTGGCGAAGCGTGTGCAGCGTGGCGATGGCCTCGCGGCGCTCGTCGTCGGCAAAGAGGACGATGTCATCGCCGTCGGCCGCGGCCGGCCAGAAGCCGACCACCGCGCGCGGCGTCAGCCAGTCTTCGGCAACCATCTGCGAGAGCATCGCGCGGGCGTCGGCGTAGAGGGAACGCGCCGCCTCCCCCACCTTCGGGTCGTCGAACAGCAGCGGGAAGGTGCCCTTGATCTCCCAAGCGGAGAAAAACGGCGTCCAGTCGATGTAGTCGACGAGGTCGGCGAGCCGCCAGTTGTCGATGACGCGGGGCCCGAGGAAGCTCGGGCGCGGCGTCGGTTGCGGTCGATCGAGCTTGAGCCGCTTGGCGCGCGCGTCCGCCAGCGACAGCCGGCGACGATCGGCCTGCCCGCGGGCATGCACCTCGGCAATGGTGACGTACTCGGCCTTCAGCTCGTCGAAGAGGCCCTGCCGATCGGACATCAGCCGCGAGACGACGCCGACGGCACGGCTCGCGTCGGTGACGTAGACCGATTGGCCCCGGCGATAGTTCGGGTGGATCTTCACCGCCGTGTGGATGCGGCTCGTCGTGGCGCCACCGATCAGGAGCGGCATGTCGAAGCCTTCGCGCTCCATCTCGGAGGCGACGTGGCACATCTCGTCAAGCGACGGCGTGATCAGGCCGGACAGGCCGATGATGTCGACGTTCTCGCTGCGGGCGGTCTCCAGGATGCGCGTCGACGAGACCATCACGCCGAGGTCGATCACCTCGAAGTTGTTGCACTGGAGCACGACGCCGACGATGTTCTTGCCGATGTCGTGGACGTCGCCCTTCACGGTGGCGAGCAGCACCTTGCCGGCGGCGGAGCGCTGGTCGAGGCCGGAGAGGCGCTTCTCCTCCTCCATGAACGGCATCAGGTAGGCGACCGCCTGCTTCATCACGCGGGCCGACTTCACCACCTGCGGCAGGAACATCTTGCCGGCGCCGAACAGGTCGCCGACGACGTTCATGCCGGCCATCAGTGGCCCCTCGATGACGTGCAGCGGCCGCTCGACCGTCTGCCGCGCCTCCTCGGTATCGACCTCGATGAACTCGGTGATCCCGGCGACCAGTGCGTGCTCGAGGCGCTTCGCCACCGGCCACGCACGCCATGCAGCGTCAACCTCCTGCTTCTGCGCGCCGTCGCCCTTGAAGCGCGGCGCCGCCTCGACCAGCCGCTCCGTCGAATCCTTGCGGCGGTTGAGGACGACGTCCTCGCAGAGCTCGCGCAGTTCCGGGTCGATGTCGTCGTAGACCTCCAACTGGCCGGCGTTGACGATGCCCATGTCCATGCCGGCGGCGATGGCATGGTAGAGGAAGACCGAGTGCATCGCCGCGCGCACCGGCTCGTTGCCGCGGAACGAGAACGACAGGTTGGAGACGCCGCCGGAGACATGTGCGCCAGGCAGGTTCTCGCGGATCCAGCGCGTCGCCTCGATGAAGTCGACGCCGTAGTTGTCGTGCTCCTCGATGCCGGTCGCCACCGCGAAGATGTTGGGATCGAAGATGATGTCCTCGGGCGGGAAGCCGACCTCGTTGACCAGGATGTCGTAGGAGCGCCGGCAGATGTCGATCTTGCGCTGATAGGTGTCGGCCTGGCCCTTGTCGTCGAAGGCCATGACGACGACGGCGGCCCCGTAGCGCAGCACGCGGCGAGCGGCCTCGCGGAAGGCCTCCTCCCCCTCCTTCATCGAGATCGAGTTGACGATCCCCTTGCCCTGCAGGCACTTGAGGCCGGCCTCGATGACCGACCACTTGGACGAATCGACCATCACCGGCACGCGCGCGATGTCGGGCTCGGCGGCGACGAGGCTGAGGAAGGTGACCATCGCGTGCTCGGAATCGAGCAGGCCCTCGTCCATATTGACGTCGATGATCTGCGCGCCGTTCTCGACCTGATCTCGCGCCACGGCGAGCGCGGCCCCGTAGTCGCCCTCCTTGACGAGCTTGCGGAAACGCGCCGAGCCCGTGACGTTGGTGCGCTCGCCGATATTGATGAAAGTGGCCGTGCGGGTCATTCCGGCGAGCCTCGGTCCGTCAGAGGGAAAGCAGGGCGCGGGCGCGGTCGGAGATGCCGGCCCACCCGAAGGGGTTGACGATCTCGAGGCGCCCGAAGCGGGCACCATCGGCCATGTCTTCCGAGAAAAGTACGCTCTGGCCGGCTCGCTCGGCCGCCGCGACCAGCAGGGCATCCCAGTAGCCGAGTTGGCCGAGCACAACCCGGTCGAGCGCCATCTCGACGTCGGCGAGGATGTAGCCGAAGGAGCCGAAGGCGCCCAGAACGCCGGCCGCCATCGCCGCGGCCTCGTGTGCCGTCCGCTTGAGGCGCCTCCTAAGGGCGTTCTGGTACTCGCCGACCACCTGGAGAGCGACGACGGCATCGCGCCGCTCGAGTTGCAGAAGCAACTCGCGGGCGATCCGCTGCTTTGCTAGCTCGCGCTCATCTGCCGCGTAGATGAGCACATTGGTGTCGATGGTGAGCGTCATCGATCGTAGAGTTCGTCGCGCGGCCCGTAGGGCCCGTCGGACCGCCATCCCTTGGTCATCTCGAACAGCGCCTGAAGGGCAGCTCGGCGTTCACGGGGATCGCTGAGTGTCGGCGGTTGCACGGACCCGTCGTCGCTCGAAGGTCCACTGGCCCGCCGCACGAGATCGACCACGATCTCCTCGCCTCGACGATCACGGTACAGCACTCCCCAAACGACCTTCATCTGCTCGACAGGCCGAAGGCCTGGCGTGGGGACGCCGGCGGCTGACTCCGCCATCTTCGACCAACGGCCAACGATGCCGTCGACCGCGAGTTCGATCTCTTCCCCCGGCTGCATCGAGAGAACCTTCTCAACAAGGTGAGCATCTCCGCGCAAATGCTTGGCCCAGATGCAGTAGTCCCGGATTTCAGTTACGGCCATCGGACGTCTCCACGAGCCAACTCCAACGTGGACACGTTATGCCCCCGCCATAGCCCCCGTCAATGCCACCCCGATGGCCCCGCGCCGCTGGGCGAACTATCATGCCGCAAACGGCTCCAGCCCCGACAGCCGCAAGCGATGGTCCGCCTTCGGCACGACGCGCGGCGGCTTGCCGGCGACGGCGTCGGCGATGGCGCGGATGTGCTCCGGCGTGGTGCCGCAGCAGCCGCCGACGATGTTGACCAAGCCGGCCTCGGCGAACTCGCCGAGCAGCGCCGCCGTCGCCGCCGGGCTCTCGTCGTATTCGCCGAACTCGTTCGGCAGGCCGGCGTTCGGATAGGCGCAGACGAGCGTGTCGGCGACGCGGGCGATCTCGGCGATGTGGGCACGCATCTCCTTCGCCCCCAGCGCGCAGTTGAGGCCGATCGAGAACGGCTTCGCGTGGCGGATGGAGTACCAGAATGCCGTCGGCGTCTGGCCCGAGAGGGTGCGCCCCGACAGGTCGGTGATCGTCCCCGACACCATCACCGGCAGCCGCAAGCCGAACTCCTCGAACACCTCATCGATGGCGAACAGCGCCGCCTTGGCGTTCAGCGTGTCGAACACCGTCTCGACCAGCAGAAGGTCGGCGCCGCCGTCGATCAGGCCGCGCGCCGCCTCGGCGTAGGCGATGCGCAGGTCGTCGAAGGTGACGGCACGGAAGCCCGGATTGTTGACATCCGGCGAGATCGAGGCGGTGCGGTTGGTCGGGCCGATCGCGCCGGCGACGAAGCGCGGCTTGCCCGGCTCGCGCGCCGTCACGGCGTCCGCGACTTCGCGCGCCAGCCGCGCACCCTCGAAATTGAGCTCGTAGGCGAGCGACTGCATGCCGTAGTCGGCCATGGCGATCGTCGTCGACGAGAACGTGTTGGTCTCGACGACGTCTGCCCCGGCCTCGAAATAGGCCTCGTGCACGGCGCGGATTGCGTCGGGCTGCGTCAGGCTAAGCAGGTCGTTGTTGCCCTTGAGGTCGCTCGGCCAGTCGGTGAAGCGGCTGCCGCGGAAGTCCGCCTCACCGAACCGGTGTCGCTGCAGCATCGTGCCCATGGCGCCGTCGATGACGAGGATGCGCCTGGCGGCGATCTCGTCGAGCAACGGGCGGACCTTGGCGGCCGCGGCGGCGCGGGGGTGGGTCATGGTCGCAACTCCTGGTCTCAGGCCGCCGCCGCCACGCCGGCCGGCCGGAGGCCGAGCAGGTGGCAGATGGCGTAGACGAGATCGGCGCGGTTCAGCGTGTAGAAGTGGAAGTCGGAGACGCCGCGATCGACGAGGTCGAGCACCTGCTCGGCGGCGACGGCGGCGGAGACGAGCTGGCGCGTGGCGGCGTCGGCCTCCAGCCCCTCGAAGCGGCGCCGCACCCAGGCCGGCACGGTGGCGCCGCAACGGTCGGCGAAGCGCGTCACCTGGGCGAGACTCAGCACCGGCATGATGCCGGCGACGATCGGCACGTCGATACCGGCCGCCCGCGCGCGCTCGACGTAGGCGTCGTAAAGGTCGTTGTCGAAGAAGAACTGGGTGATCGCCCGCGTCGCCCCGGCGTCGACCTTGCGCTTCAGCGCGTCGATCTCCGTCGCCCAGTCGGGGCTTTCCGGATGGCGCTCGGGATAGGCCGACACCGACACCTCGAAGTCGGCGATGCGGCGGACGCCGGCCACCAGCGCGTCGGAGAACGGATAGCCGTTCGGGTGGGGCTGGTAGCGCGCGCCGACGCCCTCGGTCGGATCGCCGCGCAGCGCCACGATGTGGCGCACGCCCGCCGCCCAATAGGCACGCACGACGGCGTCCACCTCGTCTCGGCTCGCGGCGACGCAGGTGAGGTGCGCCGCAGGCTGCAGCGGCGTCTCGCGGATCAGCCGCTCGACGGTGGCGTGCGTGCGCTCGCGCGTCGAGCCGCCGGCCCCGTAGGTGACGGAGACGAAGCTCGGGGCGAGCGGGGCGAGCCGCTCGATCGCATCCCACAGCCGCCGCTCCATGTCCTCGGAACTCGGCGGGAAGAACTCGAATGAGACGTTGATCGGCGCCTCAGCGCCGGTCCGGCTCAGCCGGGTGATCGGAGAAGTCATGCCGTCGTCTCCAGGCGTCGCTCGCCCTCGCCTGCCACCTCGAAGCGCGGGTCGCGGGCGAGCCAGAGCGTCACGGTGAGTTGGCCGTCGGAGCCTTCCGGCGGCGCGAGATCTTCGATTCGAGACACCTCGAGCCCGGCGGCGCGCAGCCAGCCGGCGACCTGCTCGTGCGAGAAGCCGAGCCGGCGGTGGGCATGCTCGGCGCGCAGGAACTCGAGATCGTGCGGGGCGAAATCGACGACGAGCAGGCGCCCGCCAGGCCGAACCGCGCGGGCGGCTTCCGCCACCGCACGCGCCGGGTCGTCCAGGAAGTGCAGCACCTGGTGGATGGTCACGACGTCGAAGGCACCGTGCGGGACGGCGAGCGCATAGACATCGCCATGGCGCACCTGCGCGTTGGCCACGCCGCAGCGGTCGAGATTGGCGCGCGCCACCGCCAGCATCGGCTGGCTCGCGTCGACGCCGACGCCGCGGTCGTAGAGGTCGGAGAACAGTTCGAGCATCCGGCCGGTGCCGGTGCCGAGATCGAGGAAGCTGCCGAACGGCCGCCCGCCGATCGCCCGGCGCATCGCCGCCTCGACCGCCTCCTCCGGCACGTGCAGCGAGCGAAGCCGGTCCCACGAGGCAGCATTTGCGGCAAAGTAGGAGGCGGCGGCCTCCGCGTGGCTTCGCTTGACGGTGTCGAGCCGCGTGCGGTCGCGCGCCAGCACCGCGTCGGTAGGGTCGAGACGGTCCACAAGGGCGGCCCCCACCGCGCCGGCGGCGTCCGCCTCGGCGAGCCGGTAGTACGCCCAGGCGCCTTCGGGGTAGCGGCGCACGACGCCCGCTTCGACGAGCAGCTTCAGATGCCGGGAGATGCGCGGCTGGCTCTGGCCGAGAATTGCCGTCAGATCCTTGACCGTCAGGTCACTCGCCGCCAGCAATGCGAGAATCCGCAGGCGAGACGGCTCACCGGCCGCCTTGAGGGCAGCGACGAGCGGATCGAGAGGCAAGGACGCGTCGATGGCCACGAGAGCGGCTCCTGACTGATATAAAGATATCTTTATCTCTATGCGGCGGCCGATTCAAGCTCTCGATCGGCCGTCCGGCCCTCGTGCCGGAAGCGGTGACCGTCGCGTGATTTGACCCGCACGCGCCGGCGCGGCGTGATGGCGTTTGTGACGACGTCCGTTGTCCCTGACGTCGAACGGAATGGGGAGCGCGGGCGTGGCGGACCAGACCTGGATCGATGTCGGCGCCGCCGACGATCTCGCCGGCCTCGGGCTATCCCCAGTCCGGGCCGGGACGGCCAAGCTCGCCGTCTCGTGCCGCGATGGCGTCTTTGGAGCCGTCTCGAACGCCTGCAACCATGTCGGTGGCCCGCTCGGTGAGGGCACGCTCGACGGCGACTACATCGTCTGCCCGTGGCACCAGTGGAAGTTTCATCGTGTCACCGGCGAGGGAGAACCGGGCTTCGGGGACGACCAGGTGCCGGCTTTCCCGGTGAAGGTGGAGGCGGGCCGCGTCCTTGTCGAGCTTCAGGCCGGCACCCGGCGACAGAAGTCGCCGCACGAGCCCCACCCGCTCGAGCGCCCGGTCGTGCGTGCGCCGGGTCCGATCCGGGTACTCGGCCTGTCGACCACGGCGATGGATTCCGCGGCTCCGCGCTATTCGGGCTCGGACGACCTGCTCGCATCCGCTCTCGCGGCCGCCGCCGACGACGGTTGCGAGACGCAGTTGATCAAGCTCAACGAGCTCAACTTCGAGGTCTGCAAGGGCTACTACTCCAAGGCTTCGCATGCCTGCACCTGGCCGTGCTCGATCACCCAGATGCGCCCCGACGACGGGCTGACGGCCGTGTACGAAGGGCTCGTGCACTGGTGCGACGTCGTGCTGGTCGCCACGCCGATCCGCTGGGGCCAGGCGAGTTCGCTCTATTTCCGCATGGCGGAGCGGCTGAACACCGTCCAGAATCAGGTGACGATCCACAACCGCGTGCTGATTCGCAACAAGGTGGCCGCCTTCATCATCGTCGGCGGCCAGGACAACGTGCAGGGCGTCGCCGGCCAGATGCTCGGCTTCTTCGCCGAGCTCGGCTTCCACTTTCCGCAGTTTCCCTACATCGCGCATTCGCGGGGGTGGACGGCGGAGGACATGCAGAACAACGTCGCGGCGGTGAAGAACTCCCGTCCGCTACACGCCGGCGCCGGCGAGTTGGCGGTGCGCTCGGCGGCGCTCGCCCGCGGCCTGCTCGAAACGGAAGCGCGGGCGAAGATCGAGCGCGGCGGCCGCAAGGCGCAGCCCGCCTGAAGAACGGCCGCTACTGGTACTCGAAGATGCGCCGAAAGATGCCCGGCGTGATCGACGAGATCGGGTTGAACGACAGCGCCGGATCGGCGATCGGCCCGGTCAGCTTGAAGGTGATGCCGAACAGGCCGCCGTCGCGACCGCCGCCGAGGATCTCGCCGAGCACGGGGATGCGGCCGAACAGGTTGTTGATGGCGAAGATCGGAATGTAGGTCCCGGAGATCGAAATCCGGCTGGTGTCGAGGCGGATCGTCCCGGTTGCGGTGCCGCCGGAGCCCGGCCCCTGCAGCACCGCATCCTCGACCGTCAACACCGAATCCGCGAGCCGAAAATCCAGGATGAGCCGGTCGAAACTGGTGGCCGAGGCCGGAATCTGGGTTGGCGCCGCGGTCGACCGCGAGTTGCGGCCCGCGCGAGACTGCGCCGCCGTCTCGATCAGTCGGGCGAGCTTCGGATCCTCGACGATCTGGAAGCTGCGCACGGACGCCCTGCCCTGCGAAGCGCGCTCCCCGATCCGCGCTTCCAGCGAACCACGCCCACCGCGCATCTTTCCGTAGAAGTCGAGGAAGCGGAGAAACCCTCCGGCGTCGCCGGCGGTGACGGACAGGGTGCGGGCGTCGCCATCCGGTTTCATCGCGATCTGAACATCGGAGGCCGCAATACGGCCCGACAACGTCAGGGACCGCGGCCCGCCCGCCACGATCCTCGCCTTCGCCCGCATCGCCGCCAGGCTCACCCCGCCGTAGCCGACGAACTGGTCGATCTGCGCGTCGATGTCGATCGGCATGCTCAGGCCCTTGTCGCCTTCGCCCTTGCCGGCTGCTCCCTTGCCGCCGCCGAGTTGCTTGAGCAGGCCCCGCCCGTCGAGCCGGCTCCCGCGCACGGTGACGGCGTAGGCCCCTGCCTGGCCACGCTTCACCTCGACCGAGGCCTTGTCACCCGGGCGCAGCGCGAACGTCCCGAAGGAAGCCGAGGAAAGCCCGCCCTTGGCGTCGATCGCCAGCGACCCCGAGACGTTGACGCCCTCGGAGGTGAAGACGAGGTCGCGGATGTCCTTCGCGCCGGCCCGGTCGGCGAGGCGGAACTTTGCCTGCGCCGCAACCCCCGCCCCCTTGGTCCAGCCGATACCCGGAATGGTCAGGCTCGCCTTGGACAGATCGACGTCGATCGACTGGCCGTCTGGCCCGCCATCCGCGACGACCACCGAGATCGAGCCCTTCAGGATGCCGTCGAGGCCCGGTGCCTGGGCCTGCAGTTCCTTATCCGACAGCGTGAACGTCACGCCACGCCGCGCCGCCGCACCGCCGCCGGTCGGCTGCACCACGTCCACGGTGGCGGAGATGCCGTCGATCACCGCCGTCCCCTTGGCCGACATCGTCGTGCGGTCGGCGACCACGGTCAGGTCGGCGTCGGCGATCGAGTGTCCGTCGATCGGCGTCTTCGAGGCGACGTCCTGCAGCGTCGCCGTGAGCTTCCAGTCGAGCCGGTCGAGACTGAGGCGGGCGTCCATCGGGCCATGCACCGACAACTCGGCGCGGGCGCGGCCGGACAGGGAGGCCGGATCGATCTTCATGGCGCCCATGGCGCGCATCGGCTCCGCGTCGGCAAGCGAGGCCAACGCCGCCGCGGCACCAGTGAGGGTCGCCACCGTCGTCGTCACCAGCGGTTGGACGCGCAGCTCCTCGACGGTGACCTTGGCGGGGGCGACCGCAACGTCGCCGCCGACCGGCGCCGCCAGTGTCGCCTGCGCGATGTCGACATTGAGCGTGTGGCCGAGGATATGGCCCTCCCCCACTGCACCGGTCAGGGGCGGCAGCGTGCCGACCATGCGGATCGAGCCGTCCTCGAAACCGAACCGGATGTCCGGTGGCGGCTGCCCAGGCTCGCTGGTCATCGGGTCGGGATCGAGGTCGAGGGGACCGAGGTCGACGTCGATCGAGCCGCTGACGAGCCGCCCGGCGAGCACGTTCTGGATCATCCAGGTGCGTGCCGGCGGCACGATCGGACGCGGCCAGACGCGGATGAAGGTGCCGAACTCGGTCGGCGACGTGACCTCGGCGAGCAGCCTGACCTTCGGCCCGCCGGGCCCGAGCGAGATGCGGGCCGATCCCGCGCCGCTGCCGGTCGCCGCCTTCACCTCGACCTTGTCGAGGGTGATCACGACCGTGCGAGGATCGAAGCTGCCGTCGGCTATCGCCGTTTCGAGCTCGACCGGATCGCCCGGCACGTCCGGCGGCGCGAGCACGGCCCGCGGCATCGTCAGCTGGAAGCGCCACAACGGGTCGGCCGGTGTCGCCGCCGAAACCGTCCCGGCGAGCAGCAACTGCCAGCCGTCGAACTCGAGAGGCGACGGATTGAGGGCGAAATCGTTCGTCTGCGGCCGCCACGCGAAGTTCGCCTGGGCGCGGTGGAGCTCGACCGGCGGCGCATTGCGGACGGCGATCTGCCCCGAACTGACGTCGACGGAGAGCGTCGCGGCAGTCGCACGTCCATTCGCGCCGAATTGGGCGCTGATCGCGGCGCCGGCCACGAGGTCGGGGGAGACGAGCTTCGTGCCGACCACCTCGGCAATGCCGACGCCATCGAGAGCGGCGTCGAGGGTGAACCCTTCCGCAGCGGCTGCGCGTGTGACGGTGCCGGTCCAGCGTCCGCTGCCGACCTCGGCCTCGGCGCGCACCTCGACATTTCCACTGGCGGCCGCCTCGGCGCGGAAATTGACGGCCCGCAGCTCGAGAGGGGGGATTTCGCCGGGCCGGTCCAGCCGGACGCGGCCATCGCGCACGTCGATCAGCTCGACGCCGCTCTGCGCCGCGACGGTGGCGATGCGGCCGAGCCGCTCGTCGAGATTCTCGAGAAGCTCGATCGGTTCAGGCTCGCCGAATTCGCCGACCTTGAGCGGCGCCAGCGTCACCACCGGCTGCTCGACGATCAGCGCATGGACGCGCATCCGCTGGCTCATCACCAAGGCGTCCGCATCGATGTCGATGATGATCGAGGGGACGTCCGCGGTTCCCGTCGGGCCGCTCAGGCGGATCCCTTCGAGCTCCAGGACGAGCGCCATTCCCTTGCGCCAGGAGAGCGAGGCGCTGCCGACGCTCGCCGTTCCCTGAGCCCCGACGAGGGTCTCCAGGATCGACTGCGCCTCCCGCGCCGCCATGGCGATGCCGATCGGCGCGAACATCAGGCGCACCGCGACGGAAGCCACCGCCAGCACGCCGAGGCCGACGACGGCCGCACAAGCCCAGGCGAACGTCCGACGGCGCCGCCGCGGCGGCGGGACAACGATCTCGGCCGATTCGCCAGACATTCGGCTCTGCGTTCCCTCCACGGTCATCCGGCCGGCGCAAATCCGCCGCGCGCCGCCTTGCGTATCGGCCGGCGGGGTGGTTCAACGTCCCCGCCCGCACCGCAGGATGACCGTATGAGCGCTCTCAAGGAAGGCACGGCCGCTCCGGACTTCACGCTACCGACCGATGGCGGCGGAGAATTCCGCCTCACCGATCATAAAGGTAGCGCTGTCGTGGTCTACTTCTACCCGAAGGACGACACGACGGGCTGCACGCGGGAAGCGCTCGACTTCACCACCCTCGCCCCGGCATTCGCGGCCGCGGGGGCTGTGGTCGTCGGCGTCTCGCCCGATTCGGTCGCCAGCCACAAGAAGTTCCGCAGCAAGCACGAACTCGGCGTCGTCCTCGCCTCCGACGAGACCAAGGACACGCTGAACCGATACGGCGTCTGGGCCGAGAAGTCCATGTATGGCCGCAAATACATGGGCGTCGAGCGCACCACGGTCCTCGTCGACCGGGCCGGCAAGGTCGCGGCGATCTGGCAGAAAGTGAAGGTGCCCGGCCACGCCGAGGCGGTGCTTGAGGCGGTGAAGGGACTCCCGAAGGCTTGACCGACGCCGCCCGCCCGCCTTCGCTCGCCGCCGCGGCCCGTTCGATCGTCGCAGCGTCGGATCCGGCCGAGAAGGTGCGGCGGTCCCTCGAGGCCGCCGCCCTATGGCGGGCGCGGTCGCTCTCGCTGACGCGACCGACCCTCGACCCGCCGGTGGCGGACCGGCCCGGGCGGCCGCCATCGCCGATCCTCCTCGCTCCGCGCGACATGCCGAAGCGGTCGGGCTCGACGGCGGGGCGGATCGCCTACCTGCACGCGATCGCCCACATCGAGCTCAACGCGATCGATCTCGCTTGGGACATCGTCGGCCGCTTCGCCGACGCCGCCATGCCGCGGTCGTTCTACGACGACTGGGTGCGCGTCGGCGTCGAAGAGGCCGGCCATTTCCGCCTGTTGTCGACCCGCCTCGGCGAACTCGGCGCCGCTTATGGCGACCTGCCCGCCCACGACGGGCTCTGGCAGGCGGCGGCGGAAACCGGGCATGACCTCGCCGCCCGCCTCGCGGTGGTTCCGCTGGTGCTGGAGGCGCGCGGCCTCGACGTCACGCCGTCGCTGATCGCCAAGGCGACGGCCGAAGGCGACGGCGCCACCGCCGTGATCCTGGAGACCATCTACCGCGACGAGAAGGGCCACGTGGCGATCGGCGCGAAGTGGTTCCGCTTCCTCTGCGACCGGGAGCGCACGCCGCCGGAACCGCGCTTCCACGCGCTCGTCCGCCGGCATTTCCGTGGCGGCCTGAAGCCGCCGTTCAACGACCGGGCCCGCTCGGAGGCGGGCCTGACGCCGGGCTTCTACCGGCCGCTCGAGACGATCCGCACCTGAGCCGTCGCGCGACCGTCAGGGCGAAACCATGCCGCCCGGCTCCAGCGAGATCGCATGCGCACCAATGGCGAGTGTCCGCAGCCGGCCGCCGCGGCGTTGCCGCGCGACCTGAATGCCTACGATGCGGCTCGGATCGGCCGCGTCGAGCAGCGGTCCGCCGGAATATCCGTCGGGCGCGACGCAGTCGATGCCCACCACCGTCGGCTCTTCCTTCAGCCGGCCCTCAACGTGACAATCCGACTCGACCGTCGGCACAAAGGACCGGCCGCGGCCGTAGCCGACGGCAAGCACCGCCGTGCCAGGCGCGACGGGCTCACGCAGCAAGGTAAGCGGCGCAATCGAGTCCGGCGCCGGCTCCACGAGCGAGATCACCGCATAGTCCGCGCCGACGGTGCCGGCGCCCGGGACATAGCCGGGAGCGAGACGGTAGGAGGCGGCGCGGCCGTGGAAGGCGTAGCTGCCGCGCGAGAAGCCGAGCAGCACGTGGATCGCTTCCGCGCGGAGAAAACGGCCGGTGCGGCCGTTGTAGACGCAGTGCGCCGCCGTAATCACCGTGCCGGCGGCGACGAGAACGCCGGTGCAGTTGCCACCAATGCTGTTGTTGACACGGCCGATCGCCGTCCAAGGCGGCGACGACGGGTCGATCGTCTCGCCCTCGACGACGGTCGGACGCGTTTCCGCGGCCGCCGTGCCGGCGGACGCGCAGACCAGCGTCAACACGGCGGCGGCGAAAATCTCCCGACGCCCATGCATCCTCAGTCGACGTCCGCGACCTCTGTCGCCTCGCCGCTGATGCGCTGGGCGAGCGCCGCCTCCATGAAGGCGTCGAGGTCGCCGTTCAGCACCGCCTGGGTGTTGCTCGTCTCCACGCCGGTGCGCAGGTCCTTCACCATCTGGTAGGGCTGCAGCACGTAGGAGCGGATCTGGTGGCCCCAGCCGATGTCGGATTTGGTGGCCTCGGTGGCCATCGCCGCCTCCTCGCGCTTCTTCAGCTCGAGTTCGTAGAGGCGGGCGCGCAGCATCTTCCAGGCGGTGGCGCGGTTCTTGTGCTGCGAGCGCTCGTTCTGGCAGGCGACCGCGATGCCGGTCGGAAGATGCGTGATGCGCACCGCCGAATCGGTGGTGTTGACGTGCTGCCCGCCCGACCCGGATGCCCGGAACGTGTCGATGCGGCAGTCGCTCTCGTTGATGTCGATCTCGATGGTGTCGTCCACCACCGGATAGACCCAGACGCTGGCGAAGCTCGTCTGCCGGCGCGCGTTCGAATCGAACGGCGAGATGCGCACCAGCCGGTGCACGCCCGACTCGGTCTTCAGCCAGCCATAGGCGGCCTCGCCCTTGACCTGGATGGTGGCGGACTTGATGCCGGCCTGTTCGCCGGCGTTCTCTTCCATCAGCTCGACGGAATGGCCGTGCTGCTCGGCCCAGCGCGTGTACATGCGCAACAGCATCAGCGCCCAGTCCTGGCTCTCGGTGCCGCCGGCGCCGGCATGAACCTCGAGATAGCTGTCGTTGCTGTCGGCCTCGCCCGACAGCAGCGCGTCCATCTGGCGCTTGGCGAGGTCGGCCCGCAGCGATTTAAGAACGTTCTCGGCATCGGTGACGATCGAGGCCTCGCCCTCGGCCTCGCCCATCTCGATGAGTTCGACCGCCTCGGTGGTCTCACGCTCGAGGCGCTCGACGGCGCCGATCTGGCGGTCGAGGCGCTGGCGTTCGCTCAAGAGCTTCTGCGCGCGCTCGGGGTTCTCCCAGAGCGACGGATTCTCGGCGGCGGCGTTCAGCTCGGCGAGACGGATCTTGGCGCGATCCCAGTCAAAGATGCCTCCTCAGCAGGCTGATCGCCTGCTGGATCTCGTCGACGATCGACTCGATCTCCGCGCGCATGTCGGACCTCTTCACAACGCTCGCCAAGGGATGGGTGAGATGGCACGCGGACGCCGCCAGCACCGGTAGCCGGGGCCGAGGGCGGCGCGATCACAAGATCAGTAGAGGCCGCCGGTACCGGAATAGACGGCCTTCTCGGCTTCCGGGGAGACACGACGGGATCGCGTGGCTGCGCCACCCTCGCCGTCCGACGAGGAGAAGCCGCTGGCGATCGACACGCCTTCGCCCGGCGCCGTGCCCGGCTTGAACGCCTCGATCACCACGTTGCCACCGCTGCCGGAGACGCGCTGACCGGAGGTGCGGTCGATCGGGACGAGCTTGATGCCCTCGGGAATGCGGAAGGCGACGGATGGCTGATCGGCCAGCGCCTCCTTCATGAACTCCGTGAAAATCGGCGCTGCGAGCACGCCACCCGTCGAGCCCTTGCCCATCGGCTGCGGCTGGTCGTAGCCGATGAACACGCCCGCCACGAGATCCGGCGTGAAGCCGACGAACCACGCGTCCTTCTCCTCGTTCGTCGTGCCGGTCTTGCCGGCGATCGGCTTGCCGACCTGCTTGACGACGGTGGCGGTGCCGCGCTGCACGACGCCTTCCATCATCGACGTGATCTGGTAGGCGGACATCGGGTCGAGAACCTGGTCCGACTCATCGATCAGCGTCGGCTCCGGCTGCTCGGCCCACGTCTCGGCGACGCAACCCTCGCAGATGCGCGCGTCGTGCTTGTAGATGGTGTTGCCGTAGCGATCCTGGATGCGGTCGATCAGCGTCGGCACGATCTTCTTGCCGCCGTTGGCGATGATCGCGTAGGCGGACGTCAGTCTCAAGACCGTCGTCTCGCCGGCGCCGAGCGCCATCGGAAGGTAGGGCAGCAGGTCGTCGTAGATGCCGAAGCGCTTCGAATACTCGGCGACGAGCGGCATGCCCATGTCCTTGGCGAGCCGCACCGTCATCAGGTTACGCGACCGCTCGATGCCGAGCCGCAAGGTCGACGGGCCGGCGGACTTGCCGCCGTAGTTCTTCGGAGACCAGACGTTACCCATGCCGTCGGAGATGGAGATCGGGCCGTCGACGATGACGCTCGCCGGCGTGTAGCCGTTATCGAGAGCGGCCGAGTAGACGAACGGCTTGAACGAAGACCCCGGCTGCCGCCAGGCCTGCGTCGCGCGGTTGAACTCGCTGTCGCCGTAGGAGAAGCCGCCGACGAGCGCCAGCACACGGCCGGTGTGCGGGTCCATCACGACCATCGCGCCGGAGATGTTCGGCACCTGGCGCAGCCGCCAGATGTCCTCGCCCTCGCCGTCGACCTTCTCGACGTAGACGACGTCGCCAGGCGACACCGCCTGCGACATCTTGCTGATGCCGGCATAGGTGAACTGGTTCGGAGGCACGCGGCCGGACGGCCGGCCGACGAGCTTCTGCGGGTCCGTGCGGTAGACCATGCGCCGCTTCCAGGCGAGCGACGACAGGGTCGCCCGGCCGGTGTCGCGGTCGCTGGCGATCGCACCGGACACCTCGACGTTCGGCCTGAGCCCGATCACCGCGTCCTGGTCAGACACCGAGAGCACGACCGCGAGGCGCCACTCGGGCACATCGATCAAGGGCTGCACCTTGGAGAGCGGCACGCCCCAGTCGCCGGTCGCGAGGTCGATGCGTTCGACCGGGCCGCGCCACGAGCCACGCTGCACGTCGAACTTCATCAGTCCAGCGTTGAGGTTCCGGCGCGCCATCACCTGCAGCTTCGGATCGAGGGTCGACCGCACCGACATGCCGCCGCCGTACAGGCCCTTCTCTCCGTAGAGCTGGTAGATGCGACGGCGAACCTCCTCGGCGAAATAGTCAGTGGCGACGAGGTGCGGACCGGTGTGGCGCGGCGTGACGCGCAACGGCTCCGCACGCGCCGCATCGGCGGTCGCCTTGTCGATGACGCCGTCTTCCTCCATGCGGTCGACGACCCAGTTGCGGCGCGAGATGGCGGCGTCCGGGAAGCGGAACGGATGGTAGTTGTTCGGTGCCTTCGGCAACGCCGCGAGATAGGCCGCTTCGCCCACGGTCAGCTCGTGCACCGACTTGTCGAAATAAACCAGCGAGGCCGCTGCGACACCGTAGGCGCCAAGGCCGAGATAGATGTCGTTGAGGTAGAGCTCGAGGATCTTGTCCTTGGTGAACGCCGCCTCCATGCGCATCGACAGGATGGCTTCCTTGATCTTGCGATCGACGCTGACCTCGTTGGTGAGCAGGAAGTTCTTGGCGACCTGCTGGGTGATCGTCGACGCGCCGACCGGCCGCCGGCCGGAGCCGCGGTTGCGGAAGTTGGTGACGATGGCGCGGATGATGCCGGACGGATCGATGCCGTTGTGCTGGTAGAAGTTCTTGTCCTCGGCGGACAGGAAAGCCTGCTTGATCAGGTCCGGAACCGCCTGGATCGGCAGGAACAATCGGCGCTCCACGGCGTACTCGGCGACCAGTGCGCCGTCCGCGGCGTGCACGCGGGTCATCACCGGCGGCTCGTACTTGCGCAGCGCCGTGTAGTCCGGCAGGTCGGACCCCATCGAGCTGACGTACCAGGCGACCGCTGCGGCGCCGAGCAACGCGAACACCGATCCGATGCCGAACAGGTATCCGATCGTGCGGAGAATGAAGTTCATCGCGTCCACTCGCGCTTCGAGGCCGTCGGCCAGCCCGCATCCGACCCGGGGGCTGCAGTACAGCGTCCCGAATCCATCCAAACGGCGCCAGGCGACCTTCCACCAGACGCACCGACGGCGGCTCGGCTCCGCCTTCCGACAGCCAAATCCACGCCCCGCGCGTCAGTTACGACGCGACCTTGCCCAAGGCAAGCCCAGTGCCGCCGCACAGGTTCACCGCTCGGTTGCTCGGCGATCATCGTTGCGTCGGCGCCACGTCGAAGTTCGAACCCGCCAAGTCGGCCCCCTTGCTACCGGCGTCCACGGTGGCCGCCTCCGGCGGCGCGCCGGTCACACCGGTCACACCGGCGATGCGCGGAGCGAAGAAGCCGCGAATCGCAACCACCATCGCTTCCGCCGTGCCGTCGCGCCATTCCTCCGACAGCATCAGGGCCTCATCGTGGCGGTTGGTCATGTAGCCGAGTTCGACCAGCACCGAAGGCACGTCGTGGGCCCTCAGCACGCGAAAGCCGGCGTAGCGGTGCGGGTTTGAGTTGAGCTTGGTGCGGGCGCCGATCTCGCCGATGAGGGACTCGGCGGCGCGGTGGGACATCGTCTTGGTCTCGCGTCGGGCGAGGTCGATCAGGATGTCGGTGACGTCGTCGGAAGCCTCTTTCAGGTCGACACCGGCGATGACGTCCGAGCGGTTCTCCTGCGCGGCAATCGCGGCGGCCTCGGCGTCGGAGGCGCGCTCCGAGACGGTGTAGACCGTGGCGCCGCGGACATAGGACTGCGGCGCCGCATCGGCATGGATCGAAACGAACAGGTCCGCCGCCAGGCGGCGCGCGAAGTCGGTGCGGCTGTCGAGCGCCACGAAGACGTCGTCGTCGCGCGTCAGGCGTACCTCGAACAGGCCGGTGCCCTCGAGCTTGCGCTTGAGCAGGCTGGCAAAATCCAGGGTGATCTGCTTCTCCAGCGTCCCCTGTACCCCAGCCGCGCCCGTGTCGATGCCGCCGTGGCCGGCGTCGACGACGATCAGCGGCCGCACCCGCCCTTCCCGAACCGCCCCGAGTTGCGGAGAGGTCGCCCCGTCGAGCGTCGCCGTGCGAACGTCGCGCGCCCGCGCCGCCTCGGCGATGAACGCCGATTCGTCGACCGCTACGAGGTCGACCACCAGCCTCGCCGGCTGCGCGTCGACGGGCGGCAGCACGAAAGCCTTGTCGACCGCTGCGGCACGCGCGAGGTCGATGACGACGCGCGACTTGCCGACCGCCAGCAGGCCATATCGCCAGGACGAGATGAGCCCCCTCCCCTCCCGTCCCGACGCCGCGGGAAATGCGAACTGCAATTGCGGCAGGTCGATCACGATTCGGTGCGGGTCGGACAGCGGAAACACCGCAAAGCTCACCTCCCCCGTGAGATCGACGACGAAGCGCGTGCGCTTCTCGTCGCCGGCGATGCGCGCCGTCGTCGCGACGAGCGCGGCGGCGCGACCTTCGGGAGGAGCCACCACCGATGTCTGCGGACCCGCCTCGCCTGCCGCCTCGTCGGTGGCGAAGGCGGCAGCCAGACCGAACAGGACCAGCGCGGCGGCGGAATTGGCGAGATTGCGCGGCATTGCTTTCCGGTGTCGGTGGGCGTCCGTGGTGGCCACCCAATCGGTTCTTACCCGATAGGCGCCCCCACGTTAACCTCGGGTTGACCGCCGTGCGAAGTCAGGGCCGGGATGCGACTTCTCGCGCACCGCGCTTGCCAACCGAAACACCTGTTCGTAAATAGGGTTGGTTGCGTCGGATGAGCTTCATACGTCCGCGCTCCGCCTCGCGACGCGCGGCTCCGGTTCCGCGATCCCGATCCCCTCGATCGGTTCGCCCCTCCGGGTCGCCCCTCGCGCCCAATCTCCGTCGCGGATGACCGCCGGACCAACCCCTCCTCTCCGGGCTTTCCAGAGAGGACCTAGGACCGACGGACCGCGCTCCCACCGATGGCGGCGATGCCGTCGTCTGCGGAGCGATCATCCGTCCGGACCGCTGGCGATGCACGGTGAACCTCGTTCACCCGCATCGCGCCGTTCACCATCGGTGCGCCCAACCGGCGTCCCGATGCCCCTGGGGAGACGTCGAGCGCTACGCTCGCCTTGCACCGCACGATGACGCGTCGTTTCCGCCCGCTCCTCGCTCCGATGCCGCCGGCAACCGCCGGCAGGATCGTCGAAGCCGCTCGCGGGCCGCGTGTCGCTCCCCAGCCCTCGCTTCTCACCGGATCCCGGTGTGGGATCGCCCAGAAAATCGACCCGCCGCGCGGCGGCACGCGTGAACGCGTGCGCCGCGGCAGAGGTCGCGGAGACTTCGCCCCATGGCAAACAAGATGCTCATCGACGCAACCCATCCCGAGGAGACCCGGGTGGTGGTGGTCCGCGGAAGCCGCGTCGAGGAGTTCGACTTCGAATCCGCCACCCGCAAGCCGCTGCGGGGCAACATCTACCTCGCCAAGATCACCCGCGTAGAACCGTCCCTGCAGGCCGCCTTCGTCGAGTACGGCGGCAACCGCCACGGTTTCCTCGCCTTCAGCGAGATCCATCCCGACTATTACCAGATCCCCTACGCCGACCGGCAGGCGCTGCTCGAGGAGGAGGCCGAGGACGAGCGCTCGGCCGCCGCCGAGCCGCACGATCCGCACGATCCGCCGGCCGCCGCCGAGGACACCGCCCACGAGAAGGTGCACGCGGCCGAGTCGGCCGAGGACGGCGGTGGCGTGGAGACGGTCGAGACGCACGAGAGCGTCGAATCGGTCGGCGCCGAGGACGCGCTGGAAGAGGTGCCGGAGCGCCGCCAGCAACGCTCGCGCCGCTCCTACAAGATCCAGGAAGTGGTGAAGCGCCGGCAGGTGATGCTGGTGCAGGTGGTCAAGGAGGAGCGCGGCAACAAGGGCGCGGCGCTGACCACCTACCTGTCGCTCGCCGGCCGCTATGCGGTGCTGATGCCGAACACGGCGCGCGGTGGCGGCATCAGCCGCAAGATCACGAGCGCGGTCGACCGCAAGCGCCTCAAGCAGATCGCCACCGACCTGGAAGTGCCGGAGGGCATGGGCGTCATCCTGCGCACGGCCGGCGCCAACCGCACCAAGGTCGAGGTGAAGCGCGACTTCGAGTACCTGCTCAGGCTGTGGGAGAGCGTGCGCGAGCTGACGCTGAAGTCGGTGGCACCGACCCTCGTCTACGAGGAAGGCAGCCTGATCAAGCGCTCGATCCGCGACCTCTACAACAAGGACATCGACGAGGTGATCGTCGCCGGCGACGAGGGTTACCGGGAAGCCAAGGACTTCATGCGCATGCTCATGCCGAGCCATGCGAAGAACGTGCAGCCCTACCGCGACCCGTCGCCGGTGTTCACGCGCTACGGCGTCGAGGCGCAGCTCGACGCGATGTTCTCGCCGCAGGTGACGCTGAAGTCCGGTGGCTACCTGGTGCTGCACCAGACCGAGGCGCTGGTCTCCGTCGACGTCAACTCCGGGCGCTCCACCCGCGAGCACAATATCGAGGACACCGCCCTCCAGACGAACCTCGAGGCGTCGGACGAGGTGGCACGCCAGCTCCGGCTGCGCGACCTCGCCGGTCTGATCGTCATCGACTTCATCGATATGGAGGAGAAGCGCAACAACCGCGCCGTCGAGAAGCGGCTGAAGGAAGCGCTTCGCTCCGATCGCGCCCGTATCCAGGTCGGCCGTATCTCGCACTTCGGCCTGATGGAGATGTCGCGCCAGCGCATCCGCACCGGCGTCGTCGAGAGCTCCACGCAGGTCTGCCCGCACTGCTTCGGCACCGGCGTCGTGCGCTCGACCGAATCGGTGGCGCTGCACGTGCTGCGCGTCATCGAGGACGTGTTGTTGAAGAGCGCCGCGAACAATCTGACGGTGCGCACGCGCACCGCCGTGGCACTCTACATCCTCAACCAGAAGCGCCGGCACCTGGCGGACGTGGAATTCCGCTTCGGCGTGACGGTGACGATCACCGCCGACGAGACGCTGGGGAACCTTCATCACATCGTCGAGAAGGGGGAGCTCGCCGTCCGCCCGGTGCAGGCGCTGCCGCGGCCGGCCGAATCGGTCGTGAAGTTCGATTCGATCGAGCAGGACGAGGAGGAGGCCGACGACGTCGAGGTCGAGGTCGAGGCCGAGGAGGCCGAGGAGGCGGAGACGCCCGAGCGGGCCGAGCGGGCCGCGCAGGCCGCGCCGGGCGAGGGAGAGGCACCGCGCCGTCGGCGCCGCCGCCGCCGCCGGCGGGGCAGCGACCAGAACGGCAACGGCAACGGCAACGGTGAGGCAGAGCACCACGGCTCGAATGGACGGCCGCCGGCAGCGCCGGTCGCCGGCGCGCCCGATGACGTGCCGACCGACGCGGTCGTGGCGACGGCGGGCGAGGCCGACGAGGCAGCACCGCTTCCCGACGACGCGGTCGCCGATGGTGCGGCCGAGGCTGGCGGACCGGCCGACGGTGGCGAGGCGGACGACAAGCGTCGCCGCCGCCGCGGACGGCGCGGGGGCCGTCGCCGTGCCGACGAGGCGGACGCCACCGAGGCGTCGTCCGACGCGGCCGGCCCGTCGGTGCCCGAGGCCGAGACCGCCACCGAGGACAGCGGCGTCGCTTCTCTCGCGACGTCCGACGACGTCCACGTGGCCGCGAGTGTCGCCGACGAGATCGTGCCGCAGGCCATCGACGAGGTCCCCGAGGCCGAACCGACCGATATCGCGGAGGCGCCGCCGGCGGACGTGGAGCCGGTCGCTGCCGAGTTCGAAGCGGAACACGCGATCGAGCCGGGGCAGACGATCGAGCCCGAGCGCGACGCCGAACCAGTGGCGGTGCAGCCGGCCCCCGAGCAAGACGACCGGCCGAAGCGATCGGGATGGTGGCAGCGCCGCTCGTTCTTCTGATCCGCGCTGCCCGACTGTGCGACTTGGAGGGGGCGGATTTCCGCCCCCTTCTCGTATCCGGACCAACGGGCCACGCCCCTTCGGAGGAACTTCGGCCGAGGTATGTGATCGACCGCAGCTCGGATGGAGCGCCGCGCTGTCGCCGCATTTCGCCCCTTCGGTTGCCGCAAGGGCGCACCGAGATCGGAACGACGAGGACGGCATGGGGGGAAGCCGCGTGTCCCACTGCAGCGACGCTGTGCGGCGCCTAGTCGGGATGCGCCTTGTCGGATTGTTCGGCGCGCTCCTGTCGGCGTTCGCCATGGCCAATCTCGCGACGCTGCCGGCTGCGGCCCAGAGTCCCGGCGGATCCGTTCCGATCGTCCGCGATGCCGAGGCCGAGGGCCTGCTGCGCGACTACCTGGCGCCGATCCTGAAGGCGGCCGGGCTTCCGAGCGGCACCACGGAAGTGATCCTGATCAACAAGCGCGACTTCAACGCCTTCGTCGTCGACAGCCGCCGCATCTTCGTCAACGTCGGGGTGATCACGTCGTCCGATACACCGAACGAGGTGATCGGCGTGCTCGCGCACGAAACCGGCCACATTGCCGGCGGACATCTCGTGCGCATGCGCGAGGCGATGGCGAAGGCGCAGCTGATGGCGGCGATCGGCATGATCCTCGGCCTCGGCGCGATGGCGGCTGCCGCGGGCACCGGCAACAGCGAGATGGGACAGGCCGGCATCGGCGTCGCGGGGGCTGGCATGCAGACGGCGCAGCGCAGCTTTCTCGCCTACCAGCGCGGCGAGGAGGAATCCGCCGACCGCGCCGCCCTGAAGTTCCTCGAGAAGACGAAGCAGTCCGCGAAGGGCATGATCCGCGTCTTCGAACGCTTCGCCGACCAGCAGCTGTTGTCGGCCCGGTTCGCCGATCCTTACGCCCAGAGCCATCCGATGCCGCGCGATCGCATCGCGCAGTTGGAGGAGCGGGCGCGCAAGAGCCCCTACTTCGACGCGGTGGATCCACCGGCCCTGCAGGCGCGGCATGATCTGGTGCGGGCCAAGCTGATCGCCTTCACCGAGGCGCCGGCGAGTGTCACTCGCCGCTATCCCGCCACGGACCAGAGCCTGCCGGCCCGCTACGCCCGCGCGGTGCTCGCCCATCGCATCCGCGACCCGGCAAGCACGCAGCGCGAGGTCGACGCCCTCATCAAGTCGCAGCCGAGCAATGCGTTCTTCTGGGAGTTGAAGGGGCAGGCGCTGATGGAGAGCGGCCGTCCGAAGGAGGCCGTCGCGGCGCTGAAGAAGGCGGTTTCGCTCGCGCCGAACGCCTCGCTCATTCGCGTACTGCTCGGCGAGGCGATGGTGACGAGCGGCGACAAATCTTTCACCGACCAGGCGGTCTCCGAGCTCAATCGAGGTCTCGCCGACGAGTCGCTCGGCGGCGTTTCCTACCGGCAACTCGCCACCGCCTACGCCCAGCGGGGCGACATCGGCATGGCCGATCTCGCCACGGCGCGCGGGTTGATGGCGGAAGGCAACGTCGACGCCGCCCGCCGCTATGCCGCCCGCGCGCAGAAGAAGTTGAAGACCGGTTCGCCGGCGTGGCTTCAAGCCGACGACATCGTGTCGTATAAGCCCACCAAACCCTGATCTCTTGCGCAGCCGGCCCGGTCCCCGGCTCTCGCCCGTTTCATCCTAGGACCGACGGAAACTCGATATGCGCGCAGTTCTGGTCGCCGTCGGCGCCATCGTGCTGGCCGTGGCGGCGGCAAACCCGCTCATCGACGTGCGGCCGGCGGCCGCACAGTCGGCGGAGACGACCGCCACCCCGCTCGACCGCACGGCGGTCGAGACGATCGTCAAGGAGTACCTGCTGCAGAACCCGGAGATCCTGCAGCAGGCCTTCGCGGCGCTCGAGCAGAAGCAGGCTGCGGCAGAGCAGGAGCGTCGCGTCACCGCGATCTCCGAGCAGCGCGACGTGATCTTCAACTCGTCGCGGCAGGTCGTGCTCGGCAATCCCAAGGGCGAGGTGACCCTGGTCGAGTTCTTCGACTACAACTGCGGCTACTGCAAGCGGGCAATGGGAGACCTCGTGCGTCTTCTCAACGAGAAGCCGGATCTGCGCGTGGTGCTGAAGGAATTCCCCGTCCTCGGCCGCGGCTCCACCGAGGCCGCGCAGGTGGCAATCGCCGTCAATTCGATCGCACCGGAGCGCTATCTCGACTTCCACGTCAACCTGCTCGGCCATGAGGGGCCGGTCGACCGCGCCGCCGCCCTCGACGTGGCTGAGAAGCTCGGGCTGCCGATGGACAAGCTCTCCGAAGCCATGACCGCCCCGGTCATCTCGGAGACGATCGAGGAAGTGTACGGGCTCGCCACGGCGCTGGGGATCAACGGAACGCCCTCCTACGTCATCGGCGACAAGGTGCTGGTCGGCGCCGTCGGCTACGACACCTTGGTCGCGGACGTGGACGACGCGTGCTCCGGCACGACCAGCTGCTGAACGGCCATTCCATCGCCGCCGCCAACCTCCTATAAGCGGCGGCGCCCAGCCGCCGTCGCGTCGGCGTCGGTGCTGCGGGCGTCTCACCTCGAAAGCAGCGGCGGCGGATGGCGATTCCGGTCCTGGTCCTGAACGGCCCCAACCTCAATCTGCTCGGCCTGCGCGAGCCGGGCATCTACGGCAGCGCCACGCTCGCCGACATCGAGGAGCTCTGCCGGGTGACCGGCGAGCGGCTGGGCCTCGAGGTGGAATTCCGCCAGTCGAACCACGAAGGCGCGCTGGTCGACTGGATCCACGCGGCGCGGACGTCCGCCCGCGGCATCGCGATCAATGCCGGAGCCTACACCCACACCTCGGTGGCGTTGCACGACGCCCTGCGCGCGGTCGCGCTGCCGGCCGTCGAACTGCACCTGTCGAACGTGCACGCGCGCGAAACCTTTCGCCACCATTCTTACCTGGCACCCGCGGTGACGGGCGTGATCTGCGGCTTCGGCCCGCGGAGCTACGTCCTCGCGCTCGAGGCGCTCGCCGGCATTCTCGACGCCTGAGCGGCGACGCCGACCGACAGAGAGACCCATGCCCAACGCAAAACCCACGATCGACTCGGCGCTCATCCGCGAACTGGCAGCACTCCTCAAGGAGACGGATCTGACAGAGATCGAAGTCGAGCAGCCGAACCTGCGGGTGCGTGTCTCGCGCGCCGCGCCCGCGACGATGGCGGCCGCCGTCGCGATGCCGACGAACGGCCCTGTCGCCGTCGCCCCGCCAAGCCCGCCGGCGGAGCTCGACGCCCACCACCACCCCGGCGCCGTGAAGTCGCCGATGGTCGGGACCGCCTACCGGAGCCCGGAGCCAAACGCCAAGGCATTCGTCGAGGTCGGCGACCGCGTCAGCGTCGGCCAGACGGTGCTGATCGTCGAAGCCATGAAGACGATGAACCAGATCCCGGCGCCGCACGCTGGAACGGTGACGGCGATCCTCGTCGAGGACGGCCAGCCGGTGGAGTACGGCGAGCCGCTGGTCATCATCGAATGACGATGTTCTCCAAGATCCTGATCGCCAACCGCGGCGAGATCGCGTTGCGAGTGCTGCGGGCCTGCAAGGAGCTCGGGATCGCCACGGTGGCGGTGCATTCGACCGCGGACGCCGACGCCATGCACGTCCGCCTCGCCGACGAGAGCGTCTGCATCGGCCCGCCGCCCGCCCGCGACAGCTACCTGAACATTCCGTCGCTGCTCGCCGCCTGCGAGATCACCGGCGCGGACGCCGTCCACCCCGGCTACGGGTTCCTGTCGGAGAATGCGCGCTTCGCCGAGATTCTGGCGGCGCACGGGGTCACCTTCATCGGCCCGTCCGCCGAGCACATCCGCATCATGGGCGACAAGATCGAGGCGAAGCGCACCGCGGCACGTCTCGGCATCCCGGTGGTGCCGGGCTCCGATGGCGCCGTCACCAACGAGGTCGACGCCCGTCGCATCGCCGCCGACATCGGCTTTCCCGTGCTGATCAAGGCGTCTGCCGGTGGTGGCGGCCGCGGCATGAAGGTGGCGCATACCGCCGACGACCTCGAAGTGGCGCTCGCCACCGCGCGGTCCGAGGCGAAGGCCGCCTTCGGCGACGATGCGGTCTACATCGAGAAGTACCTTGCGAAACCCCGCCACATCGAGATCCAGGTGCTCGGCGACGGCAACGGCAATGCCGTCCATCTCGGCGAGCGCGACTGCTCGCTGCAGCGCCGCCACCAGAAAGTGTGGGAGGAGGCGCTGTCGCCGGCGCTCAACGACGACCAGCGCCGCCAGATCGGCGAGACCGTCGCCGCGGCCATGCGCACGCTCTCGTACTCCGGCGCCGGCACCGTCGAGTTCCTCTACGAGAACGGCGAGTTCTATTTCATCGAGATGAACACGCGGCTGCAGGTGGAACACCCGGTGACGGAGATGATCACCGGCATCGACATCGTCAACGAGCAGATCCGCGTCGCCTCCGGCTCGCCGCTGTCGATGAAGCAGTCGGACATCGTCTTCAATGGCCACGCCATCGAGTGCCGCATCAACGCCGAGGATGCCCGCACCTTCACGCCGTCTCCCGGCCGCATCTCCTACTTCCACCCGCCGGGCGGGCTCGGGGTGCGGGTCGATTCCGGCGTCTATCAGGGCTATGTGATCCCCCCGTACTACGACAGCCTGATCGGCAAGCTGATCGTGCACGGGCGCAACCGCGTCGAGTGCATGATGCGGCTCAGGCGATGCCTGGACGAGTTCGTCGTCGACGGCATCCGCTCGACCATCCCGCTGTTCCGGGCGCTGGTCGACGATCCGGACATCGCCAACGGCGTATACGATATCCACTGGCTGGAAACGTGGCTCGGCTCGCAAGCGTGAGTCGTGACGGCGGAAGGCGATGACCGGAAAGAGCGACGTCGTCCTCGAGATCACCCCGCAGGTGCTGCTGAAGGCCTATGCCTGCGGCATCTTTCCAATGGCCGAGTCGGCCGACGACCCCGGCCTCTACTGGATCGAGCCGGACCGCCGCGGCATCATCCCGCTCGACCGCTTCCATGTCCCCCACCGCCTGGCGCGCACCGTCCGCGCCGACCATTTCGAGGTCCGCGTCGACCACGACTTCGCCGGCGTCATCGACGGCTGTGCCGCTCCGGTACCGGGGCGCCGCAAGACCTGGATCAACGGGCGCATCCGCCGCCTGTATGGCGAGCTCTACGCGATCGGCCACGGCCATTCGATCGAGGTCTGGCGCGATGGCGCGCTCGTCGGCGGCCTGTACGGCGTGCGGCTCGGCAAGGCCTTCTTCGGCGAGAGCATGTTCAGCCGCGAGCGCGACGCGTCGAAGGTGGCGCTCGTGCATCTCGTGGCGCGACTCGTCGCCGGCGGCTTCACACTGCTCGACACGCAGTTCGTCACCGACCATCTCGCCCGCTTCGGCGCGGTGGAGATCGGACGGCGCGACTACCAGAAGCACCTCGACGCGGCCCTCGACGGCTTCGGCGACTTTCGCCGGCTGCCGCAGGGCGCCCGCGGCGCCGACGTGCTCTCAGTCCTCGGGCGCGTCTGAGGCCGCCCCGGCATCGTCCGCCGCCGGCGCGTCGGCGCTCGGCGGGATGATCAGCGGCTTCGGCAGCGGCATCGGGAACCAGCCGGGCGGCCGCTCGATCAGCTCGACCGTGTCCTCAGCGAAGCGCGACATGTCGAAGCCCTCCGGCGGCGCCACCTCGGAGGAAGCGCGGCAGTCGGTCAGCCAGACGTCGTAGATGGCGTGGTCGACGGCGTTCAGGCCGGGGCTCGAGGCGAACATCCAGCCGGTGAAGATGCGCTGGATGCGGTTGTCGAGGGTGATCTCGTCGACCTCGACGAAGCCGTCCGTCTGCGGTGTCTCCGACGACGGCCGCGAATAGCACACCCGCGGCGTCACCCGCAGCGCACCGAACTGCACGGTTTCGTCGATATAGACGTCGAAGGTGATGATGCGGCCGGTGATTTTGTCGAGGCCGTTGAACGCCGCGACGGCGTTCGAGATCTTGTTGTCCTTGGGCGCCGCGGGGATGACGGCTTCCTGAACCTCGGCAGGGACCTCGTTGATCTGCGCCGTGGCCGGGAAGAGCGCAAACGGACCCGCAGCCGCCAAGAGGACGCCGGCGAGCCGCACTGCCACGAAGTGTCCTGCCATCGAAACCCGTCGGTCGCGTCTGCCGGCGGCCGAACTGACCGTCGCTCGGCGCTGCCTTAGCATCGCCACCGGGCGGAGAAAAGGCGACACGGCCCCTGCCCGTCCCGGTTTCCGCGCCGGTGTGTCGGTTGGGTCAGACCCCCGTCAGGCGCTCCAGCGCCTCGACGACCTTGACGCGGCGCTGCACCGCCTCCTCGCGCTTCTCGCGCTCACCCTCGACGACCTCTTCCGGCGCGCGGGCGATGAAGTCGGGTTTCGAGAGCTTGGCGTCGACGCGGGCAATATCGGCGTCGATCCTACCGAGTTCCTTCTCGAGGCGAAGGCGCTCGGCATCGAGGTCGATGATGCCGACGAGCGGCAGGCAGGCGACGGTCGCGCCGATGACGATCTGCGCCGACTTCGGCGGCGCCGTATCGGCGAGCGTGATCGCGTCGATGCGCGCGAGGCGCTTGATCTCGGCGTCGTTGGCGGCGAACCGCCGGCGCGTTTCCACGTCCGCTCCGACGACGACGAGCGGCACCAGCGCGCCACCCGGCACGTTCGTCTCGACGCGCACGGAGCGGATGGCGCTGATCAGGTCGATCAGCCAGTTCATCTCGTCGGCGGCGGCGTTGCCCTCGCCCGTCAGCGCCGGCCAACGCGCATGCGCGAGCATCGGCTCCGCGCGCACCGGTCCGGCCTCCCCGATGCGCTCCCACAACTCCTCGGTGACGAACGGCATGAACGGATGCAGGATCTTCAGGATCTGGTCGAGCGCCCAAGCGGTCACCGCGCGGATCTCGTCCTTGTCGGCACTGTCCGCGCCGAGCAGCGTCGGCTTGGCGAGCTCGACATACCAGTCGCAGAAGGTGTTCCAGGTGAAGCGGTAGACGGCGGCTGCCGCCTCGTTGAAGCGGAATGCCTCGAGCGCCGCCGTCACCTCGGCGGCGGTGCGCCCCGTCTCGGCGACGATCCAGCGGCCGAGCGTCGACGTCGTGCCCGCCGGGTCGAAGCCGTCGACCCGCGCACAACCGTTCATTTCGGCGAAACGGGAGGCGTTCCAGAGCTTCGTGGCGAACGAGCGGTAGCCGGCGACGCGGGCCGTCGAGAGCTTGATGTCGCGGCCCTGCGCCGCCATCGCGGCGAGCGTGAAGCGCAGTGCATCCGCTCCGTACTCGGTCATCAGGTCGAGCGGATCGATGACGTTGCCCTTCGACTTCGACATCTTCGCCCCCTTCTCGTCGCGCACGAGGGCGTGGATGTAGACGGTGTCGAACGGCACCTCCTTCATGAAGTGCAGGCCCGCCATCATCATGCGGGCGACCCAGAAGAAGATGATGTCGAAGCCGGTGACCAGCACCGAGGTCGGATAGTAGCGGGCGAGCTCGGGCGTCTCGTCCGGCCAGCCGAGCGTCGAGAACGGCCACAGCGCCGACGAGAACCAGGTGTCGAGCACGTCGGGATCGCGCCAGATGCCGACGGCATCCTCGTCGCGCAGCATCATGGCGATGGCGTCGGCGCGCCGCTCGACAATACGGACCGGCCGCCCGTATCGCTTCTCCGCTGCGGCGATCGCCGCCGCCTCGGACCGCTCGACGAAAATCTGCTGATGGGCGCTCTTTGCCGGATCGGCACGCGTCACGAGGTCGAACTGAACGCTTCCGTCGGCACCGACGTCGGGTCCGTACCAGGCCGGGATCTGGTGGCCCCACCAAAGCTGGCGCGAGACGCACCACGGCTGGATGTTCTCCATCCACTCGAAGTAGGTCTTCTCCCACGTCTTCGGCACGAACACGGTGCGGCCGTCCCGCACCGCCTCCAGCGCCGGCCGCGCCAGCGTCTTCGCGTCGACGTACCACTGGTCGGTGAGGAACGGCTCGATCACCACGTTCGAGCGGTCGCCATGCGGGACGACGTGCACGTGGTCCTCGATCTTGGCGAGGAACCCACCCGCTTCCATCATCTCAACGATCCGCTTGCGCGCCTCGAAGCGGTCGATACCGTGCAGCGCGATGACGTCCGGCAGCCCCCCCGACGCTGGCAGTCCGTCGAGGAACGCCTTGTTGCCGTCGAGCAGCATCCGCGCCTCGGCGTCGAGCACCGAAATCTGCTTGAGCCCGTGCCGCCGGCCGACCTCGAAGTCGTTGAAGTCGTGCGCTGGCGTGATCTTGACGGCGCCGGTGCCCTTTTCCGGATCGGAATAGGTGTCGGCGACGAGCGGAATGCGGCGGCCGACGAGCGGCAGCACGAGGTGCGCCTGTCCCTCGACGAGGTCGCGGTATCGCTCGTCGTCCGGATGCACGGCGACGGCGGTGTCGCCGAGCATCGTCTCGGGGCGCGTCGTGGCGACGACGACGTAGCTCGCCGCGTCCTCCGGGTCGAACGTCCGCCCCTCGATCGGATAGCGGAAATGCCAGAGCTTGCCCTTCACCTCGACCGGCAGCACCTCGAGGTCGGAGATCGCCGTCTGGAACTTCGGGTCCCAGTTGACCAGGCGTTTGTCGCGGTAGATCAGCCCCTGCTCGTGCAATGTCACGAACACTTCGAGGACGGCCTGCGATAGCCCCTCGTCCATGGTGAAGCGCTCGCGGCTCCAGTCGCACGACGCACCGAGCCGCTTCAGCTGATTCTGGATCGAGCCGCCGGACTGCTCCTTCCACGCCCAGACGCGGCGCACGAAGGCTTCGCGACCGAGGCCGCGGCGCGTCTCGCCGCTGTCCGCAAGCTGCCGCTCGACGACCATTTGCGTGGCGATGCCGGCATGGTCCATGCCGGGCTGCCACAGCACGTCCCTGCCGCGCATGCGCTCGAAGCGGCACAGCACGTCCTGCAGCGTGTTGTTGAGCGCGTGGCCCATGTGCAGCGAGCCGGTGACGTTCGGCGGCGGAATGACGATGGTGAACGTTTTCGCGCCGGGCTCGGCGCCGGCACCGGCGCGGAAGGCCTGGGCCTCATCCCAAACGGCGGAAATGCGCGGCTCTATGGCGGCCGCGTCGTAGGTCTTGTCGAGCATGGGAGAACGTGCGCCCTGATCCGGTACGGCCGTGTAAAGGCCGCATGGCCTTCGCCGAGTCAACCGCCCCTCGAAACAGCATGCGGTCCGCTGGCGGGAACGCCGGCGAACCGCGCGGACATTTGCGACTGTGAGGCCTCAGCGCTCGCCGCGAGAGATCCGGTCGATCTCCTGCTTGACCATGCGCTCAACCATCCGCGGCAGGTTCTGGTCGAGCCACGAGCGCAGCATCGGGCGGAGCAGGTCACGCACCAGGTCTTCCAGCGTGCGTGGGTTCTGCGCGAGGATGGTGCGCGACAGCGTATCGAACGACGCACCGACGGCACTGTTCGTCTGCTCCGACAGCAGCCGTTCCTCGCCAGCCTCGCGCCCGTCGCCCGGCGACGCCGCAGGGCGGGCGGGCGGCTCGCCGACCGCACGCGGCGCGGGATCGGGCCGGACCGGCGTCACCGTGGCGCGCTGCTGCTCACTCATCCTCGTCTCCGCTTTGTGCTTCGCCGTGTCGATCAGTGCGACATCCTCCGCCCCGGCGACGAGCCCGTCAACGAAACGCCGTCCGACCTTGCGCTCCAGCGGCTCGGCGTCGCGCGGCGCAGCCGCACCGTTGATCGCCTCGCGCACCGATTCTCCGAGCACGGCCGCCACCTGCTCCGCCATCCAGCCGTCGGCATCATCGACAGCGGCTGCTGAAGCGGCAACGGATGCTTCGCTCGGAACGATCGGCGAAGTCGGGCTCGCCTGCGTCGCCGCGTTTCCGTCGGTGATCATGCGGTGGATGGAGGCGAGAATCTCGTCCATCGTCTGCTCGCGCATGGCGCTGCCTGCCGGCATCTGCCCCTCCGCATCCCGTCGGCGTGAACGCCGCGCCCCCAACGAATCGCGCGGAATGCACCGATGGTACTGTTACTCACCAAGACGTGAAATGCCCGCCGTCGACGCCGCTCCGCCGCCGGGGAGAGCGGGGAGCGACGGCTTCCGATCTGGCGGTGGACGTGTCAGCGGCCGTCCGGCGTGCGCAATCCGAACCACTCGTCGCGCACCGCCTCGTAGTGCTGGCGCGGCCGGTAGATCGGCACGGGCAGCTTCAGCGCCTCGGCGTTCAGCCGGCCGACGGCCTGGATCAGCGCATAGAGCGCGACGACCTTGTTGCGCTCCGCGAAAACGAGAGTTGTCTGCGCGTCGATCAACAGGCTCTGCTGCTGCAACACGTCGAGGGTTGTGGCCTGACCGACCCGCTGCTCCTCGACGACGCCGTTGACGGCGAGCTGGTTGGCGACGACGGCGGTCCGCGCCGAGGTGATCGCCGCTTCAGCCGCGTCGAGCTGGTACCAGGCCGAGACCGTCTGCGAGCGGACGGAATCGCGGTTGAGGTCGACCTGAATGCGGGCGTTACCGAGGTCTTCCTTTGCCTGGCGCACCTGCGAGGAGGGCAGGCCGCCCTGGTAGATCGGCACCGTCATGTTGAGCTGCACGGAGGCGGTATCCGTGTAGCGATCTTGTCCAACCGAGACGCCGCCCCCCGTATAGTCGCGCGACAGGCCCGCCTGCAGGTCGATTTGCGGCAGCGTCTGGCCCTCCAATGCCTTCACGTTGAACATCGCGACGTCGACATTGTGGATGGTCGCCAGGATCGCCGGATGCTCGGTCTGGGCCGACGACAGCGCACCGTCGAGACCCTTCGGCCGCACCTTGTCGCCGACCGGCTGCAGGACGAGCTTCTTCGCCTCGAGGCCGGTGATGGCGCGGAACTGCGCCCGAGCCGTCTGCACGTCGGCGCGGGCGGATGCGAGATCCGCCTCGGCCTGTGCCTGGCTCGCCTGCGCCTGGGCGACGTCCGTCTGCGTGCCTTCGCCGACCTGGAAACGGTCCTGAGAGGCCTTCACCTGTTCGGAAAGGAACTGCAGGTTCGCCTCCTGCAGCCGCACCAAAGCAAGGTTCTGGATCACGTCGACGAACGCCGTCACCGCGTCGAGCATCACTTCCTGCTCGGAATTGCGCAGCGCCTCGCGCTCGGCGAGCACCGACGACTCCGCCGAGCGGACGGAGTTCTGGGTCTGGAAGCCGCGGAAGATGGGCTGCACGAGGTCCACACCGATCGACAGCGGGTACGTGCCCGCGCCCGACTCCCTCGGCGCCCCCGCCCGGTTCTTCTTCTTGCTCGGCACAACCAAGCGGCTGTACGTGCCGACCGCGCCGGCCGACAGGTTGCCGTTGATCTGCGGGCGGTAGTTCGACAGCGCCTGCGGCACACCCTCGTCGACCGCCCGCAGCGTTGCACGAGCGGCATTGAGCGACGGATTGTTCATGTAGGCGGCTGAGAGTGCGTCCGTCAGTGTCTGTGCGGAGGCAAGGTTCGGCCACGCCGCAACGAGGACGGCGGCCAACGCAAGCGCCCCCGGCCGGCTGAAGCGGACTTTACCGGCCTGGCGTACGGCTTCGAGAACCACAGCATACTCCCCGATTCTCCGCTCCGGGCAAAGGCCCGACCTCGCGGTCGGGCTCCACCCGGGCCGTTTACGCAGCCTTAACCTATAGGACGGTTCCGCCTGCCGACAAAGGCGCCGACTCGGGTCCCCGGTCTGCTACCGGCGACGTGCGGCTCGAATGCAACAGCCGGGGACGCCCCCGGCTTCGCGGTCAGAATGTGAAGGTCGCGGTGGGCTCGAAGCCCGGCAGCGGCTTGGCCGCCGCATTGAACGCGAAACGGCTGCCGACATCGCCGCCGGACCGCACGGTGAGGCGTGCTTCCGCCGCTCCGCCAAGTCCCCGGACGGCAACCATCCGGCCACCGTCGCGCAGCTGTTCGGCGAGCTTCGGCGTGTCCGTCTGGACCGCTCCCACCACGACGATGACGTCGTACGGGGCTTCCGCCGCCCACCCGCTCTCAAGCGGCCCGACGACGAGCGCGGCATTGTCGGCTTGCTGGCGAGCGAGCCGTTCGCCCGCCGACTTCGCCAGGGCAGCGTCACATTCGAGCACCACCACCGAGCCGGCGAGACGTGCGAGCACGGCGGCCTCGTAGCCGCTCGCGCCGCCGACCAGCAGCACGACGTCGTCCGGCCCGATCTCGGCCAGTTGCAGCAGCTTGCCGAACGTCGCCGGCCGCATCAGGAAGCGGCGGCCGTCGCTGCCCTCCACCGGCAGGTCCTCGTCGATGTAGGCGAGCGCCGCGCGCGAGGCCGGCACGAACACCTCGCGCGGTACCTCCCCCATCGCCTTCAGCACGGCATGATCGCTGACGTCGTCGGTGCGCAACTGGCTGTCCACCATCTTGCGGCGCGCGCTCACATAGTCGCCCATGCTCTCGTCCCCGGCTGCCGGTACCGCCTCGCAAGGTCTGCCTGACCGAATATCGGCGGAGGCAGCGGGGCGCAAGCGGCGACGACGCCGCGGCGGTAGTGCTTGCTTTGTTCCGATTGCCGCTTACCTTTACGTTTCGACGGTCGGGCCGCCATCAGGCCGTCGCCCGCATCCCATTCCGCCGACAGGACTCCCTCGCATGGCCGATCCGCAAGGCTCGCCGCTGGCCTCGGGCGCGAAGCGCATCTCCATCCGGGGGGCGCGCGAGCACAATCTGAAGAACGTCGACCTCGACGTTCCGCGCGACAAGCTCGTCGTGTTCACCGGCCTGTCCGGGTCGGGCAAGTCGTCGCTCGCCTTCGACACCATCTATGCCGAGGGTCAGCGCCGCTACGTCGAGAGCCTGTCGGCCTATGCCCGCCAGTTCCTGGAGATGATGCAGAAGCCGGACGTCGACCAGATCGACGGCCTGTCGCCCGCGATCTCGATCGAGCAGAAGACCACCTCGCGCAACCCGCGTTCCACCGTCGGCACGGTCACCGAGATCTACGACTACATGCGCCTGCTGTGGGCGCGCGTCGGCATCCCCCACTCGCCCGCCACGGGGCTGCCGATCGAGAGCCAGACCGTCTCGCAGATGGTCGACAAGGTCCTCGCGCTGCCCGAGGGCACGCGACTCTACCTGCTCGCCCCGATCGTCCGCGGCCGCAAGGGGGAGTACCGCAAGGAGCTCGCCGACCTGCAGAAGAAGGGCTTCCAGCGCGTCAAGGTCGACGGCGCCTACCACGAGATCGACGCTGTTCCGGCGCTCGACAAGAAGCTGAAGCACGACATCGACGTCGTCGTCGACCGGCTGGTCGTGCGCGCGGACATCGCGAGCCGGCTCGCCGACAGCCTGGAGACGGCGCTTCGGCTCGCCGACGGCATCGCCGTGGCGGAGCTCGCCGACGCGAAAGCTGCGGACGGCGAACCACAGCGTATCTTGTTCTCCGAGAAGTTCGCCTGCCCGGTCTCCGGCTTCACGATCGCCGAGATCGAGCCGCGGCTGTTCTCCTTCAACAGCCCGCACGGCGCCTGCCCGACCTGCGACGGTCTCGGCACCACGCTCGAGTTCGAGCCGGATCTCGTCGTGCCCGATGCTTCGCTGTCGCTCGCCGACGGCGCCGTCGTGCCGTGGGCGCGCACCGGCAACACGTCGCCGTATTACGCACAGGCGCTGCAGGCGATCTGCCGGCACTTCAAGGCGTCGATGTCGACGCCTTGGCGCGACCTGCCGGCGACCGTGCGCGACGCCATCCTGTTCGGCTCGAAGGGCGTGCCGATCAGCTTCGTCTACGACGACGGCCTCAAGTCCTACGAGACGCGCAAGCCGTTCGAGGGCGTCATCGGCAACATCCAGCGCCGCTGGCACGAGACCGAATCGCAGTGGGTCCGCGAGGAGCTGTCCCGCTACCAGTCCGACCGCCCCTGCGAGGCGTGCGGCGGCAACCGGCTGAAGCCGGAGGCGCTCGCGGTGAAGGTCGCCGGCCACCACATCGGCGAGGTCGGCAACCGCTCGATCCGCGCCGCCTATGACTGGTTCGACGGCCTCGCCGCGCAGCTCACGCCGAAGCAGATGGAGATCGCCGGCCGCATCCTCAAGGAAATCCGCGAGCGGCTCATCTTCCTCGTCGACGTCGGCCTCGACTACCTGACGCTCGGCCGCGGCTCGGGCACGCTGTCGGGCGGCGAGAGCCAGCGCATCCGCCTCGCCTCGCAGATCGGCTCCGGCCTCACCGGCGTTCTCTACGTGCTCGACGAGCCGTCGATCGGTCTCCACCAGCGCGACAACGCCCGCCTGATCGAGACGCTGAAGCGGCTGCGCGACCTCGGCAACACGGTGATCGTCGTCGAGCACGACGAGGATGCGATCCTCGCGGCCGACTACGTCGTCGACGTCGGCCCGGGTGCCGGCGTGCACGGCGGCCGCATCATCGCAGCCGGAACGCCGGCCGAGGTGCTGGCCAACCCGGCGTCGCTGACCGGCCGCTACCTGACCGGCGAACTCGAGGTGCCGGTGCCGGCGAAGCGGCGGCCGCTGAAGAAGGGTCGGTCGCTGCGCATCGTCGGCGCCCGCGGCAACAACCTGAAGACGGTCGACGCCGAGATCCCGCTCGCCACCTTCACCTGCGTCACCGGCGTCTCCGGCGGCGGCAAGTCGACGCTGCTGATCGACACGCTGTTCCGCGCCGCGGCGCGGCGGCTGAACGGCGCCCGTGAGGCGCCCGCCCCGCACGAGCGCATCGACGGCTTCGAGTATCTCGACAAGGTGATCGACATCGACCAGTCGCCGATCGGGCGCACGCCGCGCTCCAACCCGGCGACCTACACCGGCGCCTTCACGCCGATCCGCGAGTGGTTCTCCGGCCTGCCGGAGGCGAAGGCGCGCGGCTACGAGCCGGGACGCTTCTCCTTCAACGTCAAGGGCGGCCGCTGCGAGGCCTGCCAGGGCGACGGCGTCATCAAGATCGAGATGCACTTCCTGCCGGACGTCTACGTCACCTGCGACGTCTGCAAGGGCCATCGCTACAATCGCGAGACGCTGGACGTCGCCTTCAAGGGCAAGTCGATCGCCGACGTGCTCGACATGACGGTCGACGAGGGCGTCGAGTTCTTCTCGGCGGTGCCAGCAGTGCGCGACAAGCTCGAGACGCTGAAGCGCGTCGGCCTCGGCTACATCAAGGTCGGCCAGCAGGCGACGACGCTGTCGGGCGGCGAGGCTCAGCGCGTCAAGCTCGCCAAGGAGCTGTCGAAGCGGGCGACCGGGCGGACCCTCTACATCCTCGACGAGCCGACCACAGGCCTGCACTTCCACGACGTCGCCAAGCTGCTCGAGGTGCTGCACGAGCTCGTCGACCAGGGCAACACGGTGATCGTCATCGAGCACAATCTCGAGGTGATCAAGACGGCAGACTGGGTCGTCGACCTCGGGCCCGAGGGCGGCGACGGGGGCGGCGAAGTGGTCGCAAGCGGCCGGCCCGAGGACATCGTGCGCGAGAAGCGTAGCCACACCGGCCGCTACCTCGCCGAACTGCTGTCGCGTCGCCCGGGCCGCAGAGCCACCGCCGCCGAGTAGCGCCTAAGGATGATGCATTGCAGCAATGTGCGGGGGGACGCTCCCGCACTGGCCGGCTGCCAGCTGCGCCCCCGCATTTCCTAACAATTCGTTATCGACGCGACCCGCGGCCAATGCCCGGCGGCCCACGTTTGCCCGCTGGATGGGCAGTCTGCTGCTGCTTTGCACAATCGGCAGGGCAGCCATGCGCCAATGCCCCTGCCCCAGTTCGAGGCAGTCGCCTATCTAAGCGTCATGCCGAATGCAGCGCGGCACAGCGAACGAACTTCCGGACGCTAGGTGCCCTGCCAAGGCAAGATGAGACACAAACTGACTGGTGCAATCATGATCGACTCCCTCGTGAACCGCTATCGCTCCTGGCGCAAGTATCGCTCGACCTACGAAGAGCTGATGAAGCTGTCCAGCCGTGAGCTCGACGACCTGGGCATTTCCCGGTCCGAGATCCCGAACATTGCGCGCCGCGTCGCGCTCTGATCGGAACAACTTCTGAAATCCACGGACCGCGGCTTCCCCTCCCCTGCTGCGGTCCTGGCTCGGCCGGGACGGTTCCCCTCCCCTCGTCCCGGATCCGAAAGTGACGCCCGCCGGGTTCTCCTCCCCCTCGGCGGGCGTCCGCTTTTCCAGCGTGCCCTTCGCTCAGCGGACGACCCGGATGTCGACCCCGACGTCGAGGTCACCCCAGGAGCGGTCTGCCGTATAGACCGGCACGCCCAGCCGCCGCGCCAGCGCGAGGCAGGCACGGTCGCCGAGCGAAAGCCCTCGGTGGCGGGTCGCTCGCCGCAATACGGCGGCATCGATAGCCAACTCAGCGTCGTGCGCTACGATCGTCGCAGCCGAGGCGTCGAGTGCGGCACGGATTCGGTCTGTTGCCCAGGATCGGTCGATCATGCTGGTGACGATCTCGGTCAGGTTGACGGTGGAGATCGCGGAGACCGGAAAGACCGCCTCTGCCACAGGCGCTCCAGGCTCCCCGAACGCATGAGCGAGAAATGCCGAGGAATCGACGACGGCCTCAATCGCCATCGTCCTCCCCCCACATCTTCCGGCGCTCTTTCAGAAACTCGTCGACTTCGCTGACGCCCGGTCGCTTGTACGGAGCGGCGATCGCCCTCAACCGCCGCGTGGCAGCCTTCGGGCCGAGCACGTGCAATTCCCCGTCGATGACGCGCAGCATCAGCACGTCGCCGTCGGCGACGTCCATCTCGGCGCGCAGCGCCGCCGGGATGACGAGGCGGCCCGACTTGCCGAGCTTCACCTTCGTCGGCGCGATGTAGCGCAGCACCGACACGTCCAGCGGGGGCTGCTTGCCCTCCTCGAAGCCGGGTTGATCCTTGACATCTGGCATGTCCGCGCTCCTTCGGCACGATCGATGGATCATGCCAGAGTTGCGGGCCTCTGCCCAGGGTTGCTAGAGGTCAGGCTCTAGGCCGTCTTGCCGAACAGCTCCCGGCCGATCAGCATGCGCCGGATCTCGCTCGTCCCCGCACCGATCTCGTAGAGCTTGGCGTCGCGCAGGAAGCGACCGGTCGGGTAGTCGTTGATGTAGCCGTTGCCGCCGAGGCACTGGATTGCGTCGAGCGCCACCTGCGTCGCCTTCTCGGCGGCGTAGAGGATCGCGCCAGCGGCGTCTTCGCGGGTCGTCTGCCCGCGGTCGCAAGCCTTCGCCACCGCGTAGACGTAGGCGCGGCAGGCGTTCAGCGTCACGTACATGTCGGCGAGCTTGCCCTGCATGAGCTGGAACGTGCCGATCGGCTGGCCGAACTGCTTGCGCTCGTGCACGTAGGGCAAGACGACGTCGAGGCACGCCTGCATGATGCCGAGCGGTCCGGCCGCCAGCACGGCGCGCTCGTAGTCGAGCCCCGACATCAGCACCCGCACGCCGCCGTCAAGCGACCCGAGCACGTTCTCTTCCGGCACCTCGCAGTCCTCGAACACGAGCTCCCCCGTGTCGGAGCCGCGCATGCCGAGCTTGTCGAGCTTCTGGGCGGTGGAGAAGCCGGCCATCCCCTTCTCGACGAGGAACGCGGTGATGCCGCGCGGGCCCGCGTCCGGGGTCGTCTTGGCATAGACGACCAGCGTCTCGGCCACAGGTCCGTTGGTGATCCACATCTTGGAGCCGTTGAGGACGAAGCGGTCGCCCCTGCGGTCGGCGCGCGTACGCATCGACACCACGTCCGATCCGGCGCCCGATTCCGACATCGCCAGCGCCCCGACATGCTCGCCGGAGATCAGCTTCGGCAGGTAGCGCCGCTTCTGATCCTCGCTGCCGTTGCGGCGCAGCTGGTTGATGCACAGGTTGGAATGTGCGCCGTAGGAGAGCCCGACGGAGGCGGAGGCGCGACTGACCTCTTCCATCGCGATGCAATGCTCGAGGTAGCCGAGCCCGGCACCGCCGTGCTCCTCCTCCACGGTGATGCCGTGCAGGCCGAGCGCGCCCATCTCCGGCCAGAGATGGCGGGGAAAGGTGTTGCTGCGGTCGATCTCGTCGGCGATCGGCGCGATGCGGTCGGCGGCGAACGAGCGCACCGTCTCGCGCAGCATGTCGGCGGTCTCGCCGAGCGCGAAATCGAATCCCGGAAGGTCGTTGCGCATTCCTCGTCCTCCTTCCGCGCCCACCAGAGACGGTAGCGCGGCCCGCTCAGTCCCGAAATCCGTCCACGCACATCATCGTCAAGAGCGCTACCGCGACGTCCGTGGTCCGCCCGCCGTCTTCGGTCGCGACGTCGGCCCGGCAAACCGTCAGTGTCCGCCCCGGACGCACGACACAGCCTCGCGCCACCAGCCGCTCGCCGCGGGCCGGCGCGATGAGGTTGAGCTTGAACTCGACCGTGAGCACCCCCGTCGCCGGTCGCATCAGCGTGAGTGCCGCGTAGCCTGCCGCCGTATCCGCGAGCGTCGCAACCAGCCCGCCATGAAAGAGCCCGTGCTGCTGCGTCAGCACCGGCGCGTGGACGGCGGACAGCGCCACCTCGCCGGGCAGGATGCCGACGATCTCAGCACCGCAATGCGCCATGAACGCCTGCCGGGCGAAGCTCTCGCGCACTCGTCGTTCGTAGGCCGGATCGCGCGGCACGAAAACACGCTGCCCCGAGGCATGGGAGGTCTGCGCTTCGTCGAAATCGTGCATCCCTCATCCCCCCAGTTCGGCAGCGCGCGCAGCGTCCGCATCCCCCCGGTAGCCGCACACCGCCAGGGCTGCCCGCATGTGCTCCGGGACCGGGGCGGTCACGGTGACGGCGGCGCGGCGCCCACGCGCCGGCATCGTGATCGCACGGGCGTGGAGGTGCAGGCGCGGCCCGTTCGCCGGCGCCCGCCCGTAGATCGGATCGCCGAGGATCGGGAAGCCGGCGTGCGCGGAGTGGACGCGAAGCTGGTGGGTGCGGCCGGTGAACGGCGTCAGTTCCAGCCAGGCCACCCCCGGCCCGCGCCCGAGCACGCGCCAGCCGGTGCGCGACGGCTGACCGCGCGGATCGACGATCATGAACCAGCCGCGCCGCTCGTCGCGCTTGGCGAGCGGCGCGTCGATCGAGCCGGTGTCGTCGGGCGGCCCGCCGCGTACGACCGCCCAGTAGGTCTTGTCCACCGCGCCGGTCGCGAACAGGTGGCCAAGCGCAGCGAGAGCGGCGCGATGGCGGCCGAGCACGAGGCAGCCCGAGGTGTCCTTGTCCAGCCGATGGGCGAGTGCCGGACGATCCGGACGACCGAAGGCGAGCGCCGCGAAGCCGTCCTCGAGCACCGGTCCGCCTTTTGGTCCCTTGTGCACGGCGATCCCGGCGGGCTTGTCCAGCACGATGACGTCGTCGTCGCGGTAGAGCACGCGCGACAGCAGGCCGAAGGGATCGTTCGGCGCAGGGGTGTGTGCTGGCATGGATGCGACGACCTGCATGGCATGTCTTCTTGGGCTCGGCCGGGTCGCGAGGCAAGCCGTACCGCTGTTCGGCGCCGCCCCGACGGAACGCCTGTTCCCGCCCGGCGGGAGCGGACGGTGCGCGACGTCGCAGAAGGTTTTGCCGGTGCGCAGTGCGGGTGTCGACCCGCGAGGCGAAAAACTGATTCGTACCGACATCGGCAACCGAGCGGCGAAGCCGGCTCAGGACGCCCGAGGGGACTTCGGCCCCGCTTTCTGCCGATCAATTCCGATTGCAGCTGCGTTGCAATCGGTGAGCACGCCGGATTTCCGCCGTCAAGCGCCCGGGAAGCGAGGGAATGCCGGGAATGTGCCGTATCCCGGCCGTGGAACGGCAGCCGCAGGTACCGCACCTCATCACCCGGACTCGCCCTGAAGGTCCGTTTTGGCGCCTTCGGGCGTGTTGGCAAGGAATGAAATTATCTTGGGCAATCATTGGTTTATTTGGCAAACATGCGGTCCGGTGACACGACTGGCTCGTTCCTTGCGCGGCCCGGATCGATACAGTATGAGCAGGTTCCAGGGCTTGAGTGAATCTTCGACGACCCGTACCGACTCGGGACACGACCGACGCCTTCGCGCAGTCGCCGGTTGGTCGCTGTAAGACTTGAACTGGTGCAAGTACCGACGACCATACCGAAGACCACGCGTTACGACGGACCCGATGGCAGAAACCTTCGACGATATCGCAATACTCGGCTACGCCTGCCGCCTTCCGTCCTCGGCAAACGCCTCCGCTTTCTGGGAGGTACTGGCCGAAGGAAGATGCGTGGTTTCCGAGGTCTCCGGCGACCGGTGGGCGCGCGAGCGCTTCGGCCACCCGGACCGTAGCGCACCGGGCAAGACCTACACGTGGGCGGCCGGCCAGATCGACGATGTCTGGGGTTTCGACCCGGGCTTTTTCGGGATTTCCCCGCGCGAAGCCGTCCAGATCGATCCGCAGCAGCGCCTGCTGCTGCAGGTCACCTGGGAGGCGCTGGAGCACGCCGGTCTGCCGCCGAGCAAGCTCGCCGGCACGCGCGCCGGCGTCTATGTCGGCGCGTCCTCACTCGATTACGGCAACCAGTTCCTGTTCGATCCGGCGGCCGCCGACGTCCAGCTGATGACCGGCAACACCCTGTCGATCGTCTCCAATCGCATCTCCTACGTGCTGGATCTGCGCGGCCCGAGCTTCACCGTCGACACTGCCTGCTCGTCCTCCCTGGTCGCCCTGCACGAGGCGCTCGAGGCGATCCGGACCGGGCGCATCGACACCGCCATCGTCGCCGGCGTCAACCTTCTCTTGAGCCCCTTGCCGTTCGTCGGCTTCGCGCGCGCCTCGATGCTTTCGCCGACCGGCCTCTGCCGGGCGTTCGACGCCGACGGTGACGGCTACGTGCGCTCCGAGGGCGCCGCCGTCGTGGTGCTGCGGTCGGTCGCCGCCGCCAGGGCGAATGGCGACACGGTCCGGGGGCTGATCGTCGGTTCCGGCATCAATGCCGACGGCCGCACCGTCGGGCTCTCGCTGCCGTCGAGCGAGTCGCAGGCGGACCTCCTGCAGGAGGTCTACGACCGCTTCGAGATCGCGCCGGATTCCGTCGCCTTCATCGAGGCGCACGGCACCGGCACGCGCGTCGGCGACCCGGCCGAGGCGATGGCGCTCGGCCGCATCATCGGCCAGCGCCGCAAGACGCCGCTGCCGGTCGGCTCGGTGAAGACCAACGTCGGCCACCTCGAGCCCGCATCGGGGCTCGTCGGTCTCTTGAAGGCACAGCTGGCGCTCGAGAACGACCTCTTGCCGCCGTCGCTCCACTTCAACACGCCCAATCCCGACATCCCGTTCGGCGAGCTCAATCTCGAGGTCGTCACCCAGGCCCGCGCGCTGCCGCGCGGCAGCGCGCCTCGCTACGCCGGCATCAATTCGTTCGGTTTCGGCGGCGCCAACGCGCACGTCGTGCTGCGCGACGCCGATCCGACGGTGCAGGCCCGCTCGCCGGTCGCCGACGCGGCCGCACCGCTCGTCGTCTCCGCGCAGACGCGCGAAGCGCTCGCCGAGCTCGCCCGCCGGTATCGCGGTCGCATCGACGCGAGCGATGAGACGCAGACGGCGCGCATCGTCAACGGCGCCGCCTACACGCGCGACCGCCTCGAGCACCGCGTCGTCTTCCTCGGTCGCAACAGGGCCGAGCGGCTGGCCGCCATCGACGGCTATCTGGCCGGCACGGCGAGCCCCTCCTTCGCCGACGGCCGGGCGATCGCCCGCGGCTCCGAGGTCGCCTTCGTCTTCTCCGGCAACGGCGCGCAGTGGCCGGGCATGGGCCGCTCCGCCTACCAGGCGGACCGCGACTTCCGCCTCGCCTTCGACCGCATCGACCGCGTCTTCATGGGCATCGCCGGCTGGTCGCTGCTGACGGCGTTGTTCTCGCCGGAGCTCGATGCCGAGATCGAGCGCACCGAGATCGCCCAGCCGCTCTTGTTCGCCATCCAGGTGGCGCTGGCGGAAGCGCTCGCCCGCCGCGGCGTGACCCCGGCGGCGGTCGCCGGCCACAGCGTCGGCGAGGTCGCGGCGGCGTGCGTCTGCGGCGCCCTGTCGATCGACCAGGCGGTGCGCGTCATCCACGCCCGCTCGACCCACCAGGAGGTGACGCGCCACCTCGGCGGCATGGCGGCACTCCTGATGCCGGCCGAGCAGGCCGCCGCTGCGATTTCCGATCCGCGCTTCGCCGGCATCGAGATCGCCGCGATCAACAGCCCGCGCAGCATCACCATCTCCGGCCCGAGCGAACTGCTCGACGTCTTCGCCAAGCATGCGCGCAAGCAGCGTTGGGCACTGAAGCGGCTCGATCTCGACTATCCGTTCCACTGCGCGCTGGTCGAGCCGATCCGCGACCCGCTGGTCGGCGCCCTCGCCGGGCTGTCGCCCCGGGCGGGGCGTGTGCCGTTCATCTCCGCCGTCACCGGCGTCGAGACGCCCGGCATCGCCCTCGATGCTGAGTATTGGTGGCAGAACGTCCGGCGCCCCGTGCGCTTCGAGCCCGCCGTGCGGACGCTTGCCGCCATGGGCTACCGCACGTTCCTGGAGATCGGCCCCCGCCCGGTTCTGACCGGCTACGTCAACGACACGCTGCGCACCATAGACGTGGCGGCGAACGTGCTGAGCTCGCTCGACAAGGGCGATGACAAGCCGGACGTCGTCGGCGCCGTTGCGGCATCCGTGCTGGCGGCCGGTGGCGCCGTCGACGACGCGGCGATGTTCGGTCCGCGCGTGCTGCCGAGCCCCGACCTGCCGACCTATCCGTGGCAGAACAAGCCCTACCGCATCGAGGCGACGTCGGAAGCGATCGCCGCCATCGGGGGCCGGCCCCATCCGCTGCTCGGCGCCCGGCTGCGGCGGGAGTCCGCTGAGTGGTTCAACCACATCGACAGCGCGCTCGTCCCCTGGCTCGCCGACCACCGCGTCGAGGACTCGGTCGTGCTGCCGGCGGCCGGCTTCGCCGAAATGGCGCTTTCGGCAGCCCGCGCCTGGCTCGGCGTGCCAGCCGTGGAACTCGCGGACTTCGACATCATCGCGCCGCTGATCGTCGAGGCGGACGCCGCGCGCGAGACGATGGTGCGCATCTCTCCCGACGATCATGTCGTCGAGATCGTCAGCCGCAGCCGCCTCACCACCGACGACTGGACGATCCACGCCCGCGGCGCCATCACGCGCTCGCCGGGTCTGCCGGACACCGCGGCGCCCTCGCCGGCCGATGGCGTCCGCCGCGTCACCGCCGACCGGCTCTACAAGCTCACCGAGCGGTTCGGCCTGCGCTATGGCCCGGTGTTCCGGCGCGCGCACGCCGTCGACATCGAATCCGACAGCGTCGCCACCGTCGAGCTCGCGCCGCCGGACCCGGCGACTGCGACGGCCGGCTTCGCGCTCGATCCGACGCTGCTCGACGCCTGCTTCCACGGGCTGTTCGCGCTGCTCGACGGCCGCGAGGGGCTCGACGGCCGCGATGGCTCGACCGTGCTGCCGGTCCGCTTCGGATCGCTCCGCATCGCCGCCGCCGGTCGCACGCCGACGCTCGCCCGCCTCGTCGTGACGCGCGCCTCGGTGCGCTCGGTGACGGCCCGCATCGAGCTGTTCGACGCTGGTGGTGCCGTCGTCGCCGTGCTCGACGGCGCCCGCTTCCAGCGCGTTAAGCTGACCGCCGGCGACCGTCCGGACGACCTCGCCTACCGCATCCTGCCGAAGCGGCTGCCGTCGCGCGACGGCGTCGATCCGTTCGCCTCCGTCTGGGCGGACGGCGCGGAAGCGGCGCTGCGCGGGCTCGGCCTCGTCACCGACGACGAGCCGGACCTGGAAGAGGGCGCGCTGCTGGTCGAGGCGGCCGTGCGCTCCGCCGCGCTCGAAGCCCTGCGGCCGCTGCTCGATCCGGCCGGACCGGTGACGCTCGAGGCCCTGGTGGACGCCGGCAAGCTCGCCGCCGACGCACGCTCGCTCGCCGCCGGCCTGCTGATCGCGCTCGAGGAGTACGGCATCGTCGCCGAAGTCGAGGACGGCTGGCGTCTCGAGGACGACAGCGACCTGCCCGCCGTCTCCCACATCGTCCGCACCCTCATCGCCGAGCACCCCGACCGCATCGCCGAGGCGACGCTCGCGGCCCGGCTGCCGACGGTTCTCGCCGAGCGGCTCGCCAGCGGACTGGTGGAGAGCGCCGACGCGGTGTTCACCGCCGGCACGCTCGACCACCTCGCCACCGCGTCGCCGATGGCCCGGCCGCTGTCGGGCGCCATCTTCAAGGTCGCATCGGCCATCGCCGCGGCTTGGCCCGATGGTCCGCCGCTGCGCATCCTCGCCGCCGGCGCGCACGACGTCGATCTGCTGCGCCGTCTCGCCGCCCTCGTCGACCCGTCCTTCATGTCGGTAACCGTCACCGACCCGAGCAACAGCCTGCTCGAACGGGCCCGCCTGCGGCTCGGCGACGTCGCCGTGTCGCGGTTCGTGCCGATGGCGGATATTGGCGCCGAGACGAACGCCTTCGATCTGGTGCTGTCGGCCGGTCGGCTGACGCACTTCCCGCCCGAGGGTCTATCGGCGCTGGCGCGCGCCGCCGCGCCGGGTGGGCGGCTCGTCGCCGTCGAACTGTCGCCCTCGATCGTGCTGGACGCCGTCTGTGGCGTCGGCGCCGACTGGTGGCGCACCGGGCTCGACGCCGACCAGGGCCTCGGCCGGAATGCGACCGCGGCCGAGTGGAAGACGACGCTGGCGGACGCCGGTTTCGGCGCCGTCACGACGCTGCAGCTCGCCAGCGACCTGACCGATGCGATCGCGCTCTGCGCCAACTGCACGCCCGCTTCCATCGAAGCGACGGTGCCGGAGGCCGCCGGCCGCGTCGTGGTGATCGCCGACGCCGAAGGCCCTGGCCGCTCGCTCGCCGATGCGGTGGCGACGGCGATGCGCTCGCGCGGCCGCTCGGTGACGGTCGCCGTGGTGGGCGCCGAGGTCGACGCGACGGATCCCGACGTCGTCTCGATCGACCTCGAGCACAGCGCCGACCCGGCCGCGCTCGCGGACCTGCTGCGGGGTGACGGCCGCTGCGATCTCGTCTTCGCGCTCGGCGCCGCCGACGACCGCGTGCCACTCGCCGCGATCAGCCGCCGCCTCGATCGGCTCGGCACGCTGCTCGTCAAGATCTCGGAGGCGCGGCCGCGGCTGTGGGTGCTCGCGCCCGGCGCGGCGCAGTCGATCGTGGGTGGCCCGGGGCACCGGCCCGCACAGGCCGCCGCCTGGGGCTTCGGCCGCGTCGCCATCAACGAGTTCCCCGACATCGAACTCCGCTTGATCGACCCGGCGCCGACGCTGCAGCCCGGCGAGATGGCGGTGCGCATCGCCGCCGAGATCGCCGATCCGGTCGCCGACCGTGAAGTGGTGCTCGATGCCGACCGCCGCACCGGACTGCGCATCGTGCGCGGCGGCGTCATCGACGAGGCGGCGGCAATCGCCGACGGCGCCGACGCCTGTCTGGTGCTCGACAGCAACCGCACCGGCATCGACGGCCTCGCGTGGATGTCGCGGGCGCGCCGCGTCCCCGGCCCCGGCGAGGTCGAGATCGCCGTTGACGCGGCCGGCCTCAACTTCCGCGACGTCATGTGGTCGATCGGCCTGTTGCCCGAGGAGGCGCTGGAAGACGGCTTCGCCGGCCCGACGATCGGCATGGAGTGCTCCGGCACGATCGTCCGCGTCGGCCCCGGCGCGAGCCGGCATGCCGTCGGTGATCGCGTGATCTCGTTCGCCCCGGCCTGCTTCGCCTCGCACGTCACCGTGGCCGAGCGCGCCGTCGCGCCGATGCCGTCGTCGGTGGCGCCGGAAGCGGCGGCGACGATCCCGGTCGCCTTCCTCACCGCCTATTACTCGCTGGTCGAGCTCGCACGGCTCGACGAGGGCGAGACGGTGCTGATCCACGGCGGCGCCGGCGGCGTCGGTCTCGCGGCCCTGCAGATCGCCAAATGGCGCGGTGCCACGGTGATCGCCACCGCCGGATCGGCGGAGAAGCGCGCGCTGCTGTTGTCGCTCGGCGCCGACTACGTGCTCAACTCGCGCAGCGTCGAGTTCGCCGACGAGGTGATGCGGCTGACGGACGGCGTCGGTGTCGACGCGGTGCTCAACTCGCTCGCCGGCGAGGCGATGGAGCGCAGTCTCGGCGTCGTCAAGCCGTTCGGCCGCTTCCTCGAGCTCGGTAAGCGCGACTACTACGCCAACACCCGCATCGCGCTCCGGCCGTTCCGCCGCAACGTCTCCTATTTCGGCATCGACGCCGACCAGCTCCTGATGAACAAGCCGGCGCTCGCCGACCGCATGTTCGCCGAGCTGGTGCGGCTGTTCGAGGACGGCACGCTGACGCCGCTGCCCTACCGGCGGTTCGACGCGGAGGCCGTCGGCGAGGCGTTCCGGCTGATGCAGCAGTCCGGCCACGTCGGCAAGATCGTCGTCGTGCCGCCGCGACCGAGCACCGCGGTCGTCGCGTCCCCTGCGCGTACGACGATTCGCCCGGACTGCACCTATCTCGTCGCCGGCGGCGTCGGAGGCTTCGGCCTCGAGGCTGGCCGCTGGCTGGCGGCGCGCGGCGCCCGCCACCTCGTGCTGGCGAGCCGCTCCGGCAAGCTCGACGAGGCGGCCACCGGCCGTGTCGAGGCCTTGCGGGCGTCCGGCTGCGCCGTGCGCGTCGTCGCCTGCGATCTCGCCGACCTCGGATCGGTCGAGCGGCTGGTCAAGTCGCTGTCGGGCGGCGCGGCGCCGCTCGCCGGCGTCCTGCACACCGCGATGGTGCTCGACGACGCGCTGATCCAGAACCTCGACGCCGAGCGCATCGGCTCGGTGCTCGCGCCGAAGATCGCCGGCGCCGAGAACCTCGACACCGCCACCGCGGCGCTGCCGCTCGAGCTGTTCGTGATGTTCTCGTCGGCGACGACGCTGGTCGGCAATCCCGGCCAGGCGAACTACGTCGCCGCCAACGCCTATCTGGAGGCGCTGGCGCGGCGCCGCCGTGCCGCCGGCAAGCCGGCGCTCGCCGTCGCCTGGGGCGCCATCGCCGATGCCGGCTACCTCGCCCGCAACCAGGAGGTCAGCGCCCTCCTGTCGCGCAAGCTCGGCCGCCATGCGCTGACGGCGGAGGAAGCACTCGACGGCCTCGGCCGCCTGCTCGACCTCGACCCGACCGATCCCGCGATGGCCGTCATCGGATACGGCCGCATCGACTGGGCCGCCGCGCGCAAGGACCTCGCGCTGCTCGCGACACCGCTCGCCGAGCGCATCGCGATCGCCGGTGGCGACGCGGAGACCGGCTCGGCGACGATCGACCTGAAGGCGCTGGTCGCGGGCCTCGACGCCGACCGTGCGATCGAGACGGTGTCGCGCCTGCTCGCCGCCGAGATCGCCCGCATCCTGCGGCTGCCGGCCGACGAGATCGACCGCCACCGGCCGCTTGCCGCCATCGGCATGGACTCGCTGATGGCGCTCGAGCTCAGGATGGCCGCCGAGCAGCGGATGGGCATCGACATCCCGCTGATGTCGCTCGCCAACGGTGCGACACTGACGGACATCTCCCGCCGCATCCTCGCCCGCATTGGAGGCGACGAATACGAGTCGAACCTCGGCGAGGATGCCGAGACCCTGGCGAAGAGCCACGTCGGTGACAGCGACGTGGAGAGCCCCGACGCCGCCGCGATCGCGACCGCCGTCGAGGAGCACAGCCGGAAGATCAGGAAGATCATCGGATGAGTCGTGCACGCGGGATCGACGGGCTTTCGGGGACGGACAAGGACAAGCTGCTCGCCGGCGTGCGGGCGACGCGCAAGGCCGGCAAGGTGCGTCGGCCGACCGAGCTTTCGGCGGTGCGCGAGGCCAAGCGCCGCGCCGCCTTCGATTTCGGTGAACTGCCGCCGATCCGGCAGATGCGCATGCAGCGCGCCGCCGCCGACCTGCTCGGCATCGAGAACCCCTACTTCCGCTCGCACGCCGGCATCGCCGGCAACCGCACGACGATCGGCAACCGCGAGTACATCAACTTCTCGTCCTACGACTATCTCGGCCTGAACGGCCATCCGCTGGTCTCCGCGGCAGCGAAGGCGGCGATCGACCAATACGGCGTCTCGGTCTCCGCGAGCCGCCTCGTCGCCGGCGAGCGGCCGATCCACCGCGACCTCGAGCGCGGCCTCGCCGATTTCCTCGGCGTCGAGGATTGCGTGGTGATGGTGTCGGGCCATGCCACCAACGTCACCACCATCGGCCACCTGATGGGCCCGAAGGACCTCGTCCTCTACGACGCGCTGATCCACAACAGCGTCACCGAGGGCGCGCGTCTGTCCGGCGCGACGCGGCGCATGTTTCCCCACAACGACCTCGACGCGCTCGAGGAGATCCTCAACCAGTCGCGCGACCGCGCCGAGCGCGTGCTGATCGTCGTCGAGGGCCTCTACTCGATGGACGGCGACATGCCGGATCTGCCGCGGCTGCTCGCCATCAAGCGGCGCTTCGACGCCTGGCTGATGGTCGACGAGGCGCACTCCCTCGGCGTGCTCGGCACCACCGGCCGCGGCCTCGCAGAGCACTGGGACGTCGACCCGAACGAGGTCGAGATCTGGATGGGCACGCTGTCGAAGACGCTGTGCGGCTGTGGCGGCTACATCGCCGGCTCGACCACCCTGATCGAGTATCTGAAGCTGTCGGCGCCGGGCTTCCTCTATTCCGTTGGCATGCCGGGGGCCGTGGCGGCCGCCTCCAAGGTCTGCCTGGAGTTGCTCGAGCGCGAGCCGGAGCGCGTCGCCCGTATCCGCGAGAACGGCCACCGCTTCGTGGCGCGGGCCCAGGCGCGCGGGCTTGATGTCGGCCCGAGCGCCGGCTACTGCGTGGTGCCGGTGATCGTCGGCGAGTCCGTCAGCGCCGCGATGCTGTCGCAGCGGCTGCACGACCGCGGCGTCAACGCGTTGCCGATCATCTTCCCGGCCGTCGCCGAGCGCTCGGCGCGGCTGCGCTTCTTCGTCACCGCCGCCCATACCGCCGAGGAGATCGACAGCACCGTCGACCTCACCGCCGAGGCGCTGGTGGAGGTCCGCGCAGCCGGCTCGCAACTGAAGAAACTCGTCGGCGATCGCGTCCGCCCCTGAATCGCCTGCGCCGGGCTACGGGCGGAACCTCCGGGCGACGACGTCCATTCCGCATGGGCCCGTGATGGGGCTGGCGCCACAGCTGCGCCGGCCCGCTCGCTGCACCTCCGGCGTCAGTACGGCCCTTTCCCCGACGGCGGCGTTTCCCCCGCCTGCCTGGATGCGCCGCACGCCCTGCCAGCGTCGCTTTTTGGACCCCGGCACGGGCTCTCCGATGCAGTCATTGATGCTGGTTCGACGCGACAGCCTCCGGTAGCATCCCTGTGGGGAGTGGACTGTCCGCGAGTAGCCGAAGGCGCTGAAGGCGCCCATCAGCCGCGGAGAGCGCCTGGAACAGGGGCTTCGAACAATGAAGTACTTACTGAAATGCATTGCAGCCGCGCTAACCCTCGCAACGGTCGCGACCGCGGCGACTGCCAACAGCAGCCTGAACACGATCCAGTATTCTCCGGACGGAAAGTTGCTTCTTGTTCGGGTGTCCTACGGATACCGCGTAATGAACGCAAAGGACGCAGGCCTCAGATCCAACTGGGTGGCAAGAGGTCGATCGCATATCGAGACATTCTCGGCGGACAGCAAATCCATCCTTCTCGCATACTCCCCCTTGAAGGGGCCGGAAGGGTCGGCGACGCTTGTGGAAATGGGCACTTCGGGCGGCGTAAGGTTCACGTATGGTCCGATGGCCGGGTTCGGCTTGCCGAGCACTCTCGCCGTAAGTCAATCGTCGGATCTATTTCTGACCGCGGAGTATCAAGGGAGCGCGCATATTTGGAAGCGCGGCGTCTCCGCTCCCCAACAATCCTTCAACGAGGAAGGAATAGTCGACGCCCTCTTTGGTCCCGGAGACGATCGAGTTACCATTATTCAAGATATGCTAGTAACCGTTCGAAACTTGTCGAATTGGCGCGTCACCAGCACAAGAAATGCATACGAGTACGATTATTTTGAGGAAGGAATATATACGCGGAACCAGCGATCACTGCTGCTTAAAACCTGGGCCTCTTACGACAACAGACAGATCATTTACTCGGTTGATGCAAACTCTCTCGAGGGAAATTTTGGATATCTCAAACACATCGGGTATATTTCGGTTGGGCTGAATACCTTGGCGACCTGCAATGGCGCCAACAACAAAATATTCATCCGACGATTTTCGATGGATATTAAAGACATTCTGAAACTGCCGTACAAATGCGGCGGGCTGGCGATGTCCCCGGACTCCACTCAGGTCGTGACAATCGACCATGACCGCACGCGCGTCGACGCCTGGAATGCCAAGACCGGTAAGCTCGTGTGGTCGTTCACACGGCTCTGACCGGTCAATGGACGAGGAAGAGGGCCTGACCGGCCCTCTTCCTGTCGACAGCGTTTCCGCCGGCATGGCGAGCCGCCGGTATGAGGCGCGCTCTCGATCCCTTCGGGCCGATCGGTGGCACCGGCAGATCGGGTCGTGCCGGCGGGCGGCTCAGCGCCGCTCGACTGCCGCGATCAGCGCCGCCGTGTTGTCCTCGAGCACCCGTTGGGTGTCGGCCGCCGGCAAGCCCGCATCGCGCAGCGTGCCGACCGGATCAGGATCGGCCATGTCGAACGGATAGTCCGTGCCGAGCACGACCTTGTTCTCGCCCGCCTCGCCGTAGAGGTAGGCGAGGCCAGACGCAGAGTGCGTCACCGTGTCGATGACGAAGCGGCGGAACGAGTCCTCCACCGTCCCCTGCAGCGCCCCCTTGGTCTCGGCGCGCATCTTGTGGCCGCGCCGCAGTCGGCCGAGGTTGTAGGGCAGGAAGCCGCCGCCGTGCACGAGTAGCACCGTCAGGTCCGGGTGGCGCTCCATCACGCCGCCGAAGATCAGGTGCGCACCGGCGACCGTCGTCTCGATCGGATTGAGCACGAGGTTCTGCATGTAGAAGCGCGAGAACGCCCCGGTCGCCGGGCTCTGCGGCGGATGCAGCATGACGATCGCGCCGAGCTTCTCCGCCTCCCCCCAGAACGGTTCGAGCGACGGATCGTCGAGGAAGAGATCGGCCTTCGGCGTCGTCGACCCCTCGACGCCCAGCATCCCGTGAACGGCCATCGCGCGGCGAAGCGCCTCGACGGCGACGTCGGGATGCTGCAGCGGCACGCCGCCGAAGCCGCGGAAGCGGCCCGGCCTGCCGCGCACGACGGCCGCGATCTCGGCATTCGTCGCCTCGACCACCCATGCCGCGTCTTCGGCGTTCAGGCCGATGCCGCAGAGCTGCACCCACGGCGACAGGATCTGCGCCGTGACGCCCTGCTTGTCCATGTCGGCGAGGCGGAGCGCCATGTCGGTCATCGCCGGCATCAGCGGCGGGTTGAGGACGCGCCCGCCGAGCGTGACACGGCGTCGGCCACCTTCGACCGTCTCGACCGAGAAGCCCTCGCGATTTGCGGCGGCGATCCGCGACAGCAGCGCCTCGGGGACGATGTGGGAGTGGACGTCGATCGGGCCGGCCTCGAGCGGGGGAAGCGGCGCGCTCATCGCACCGCCTCCGCGCCCAGGCGGGCCGCGACCCAGTCGGCGACCATTGGACGATAAGCGTAGGGCATGTTGTTACACACGTGATTACCTTCCGGATAAAGGACGAGTTGCTTGTCGTGAAAGGGGACTTCCGAGATCAGCCGCTCCGCCTGAGCGAACGGAATCAGCCGGTCCTTCTGGCCGAACACCACGAGGAACGGCCGTTCGATCCGCCGCGCCGCATCCTTCAGCGTGAGGGCGCGCACCGCCTCGGCGGCTGCGGCGAGCGTCGGCGAGTGGCTGCGCGTCATGAACGCCTGCTGGGTGACGGTGGGCGTGCTCGCGAACACTTCGCTGATGTCGTAGGGGCCACCGACCGAGACGGCGCAGGCCAGCCGATCGACATAGGCCGCGGCCCGCGCCGCGTAGTAGCCGCCGAGGCTGACGCCGACCGCGCCGACGCGTCGCCCATCGACGTCGCCACGCCGGGCGATCCAGTCGGCGACGGCGGCGACCGGCTTCTCGAACGCCGGCTCGATCGGCAGCGCCTCCGATTCCCCCTGCCCCGGCCCGTCGAACGACAGCGTCGCCATGCCCCGGCGATGGAACAGCGGCTCGAAGGTGTGCATCTCCTCCTTCACGGAATCGAGCCCGGAGATGATCAGCACAACCGGCGGCCGGTCGACGCTGCCCTTCGGTAGGCGCAGGTAGCCGGGCAGGACGGTGCCCGCATACGGAATCTCCACCCGCTCGGCCGGCGGGTCGAGATGGGGAAGCGCCGCCCGGAAGTTTGCGACCGTGCGGGCGTTCGCCATCCGGTAGGCGTCCATGTCCTCGAAGAACACGAATTTCCCGAAGTGGTGGCAGAGTGCGGCGCGCACGCGCGCCTCCGCCGCGGACGCGCTCGCGCCACGCTCGTCCGCCTCTGCCGCGAGCCGCTCGTGGATCGCGCCCGTCTCCATCCACGCCGCGCACCAGTCGGCCCACCGCTCGACGCGCGCCGTCGTCGCGACGAAGTCGTTGTAGTCGATGCCGTTGGCGACCAGCCGCGGCGCCCAGTGGGCGAGCGCCGCGGCGAGCTGCGGGTCAGCGGTCGCGCCGGACCGTGTCGTCATCGCGGTGCCCTCACTGTCCCGCAACGACGAGCTCGAGCGGGAATTCGTCGACGCATTCCTTGCCCGTCTCGGTGACGATGAAGGTATGGCCGACGAACATGCCGAGCATGCCGTCCTCCGAGATCGGATTAGGCTCGGCCATGATCACCATGCCGGGCTTCATGATCTCCTCGAACGGCTCGACGTCGATGTGATCGGCGTAGACGTGCGGGCCGTCGGTGATGAGGTCGATGCCGTGGCAGTGCACCGGGCGCGACTGCACCCCCTTCTCGCGGAAGAACTGGCCGGCGATGCGCAGGGCGTCCATCGCGTTGCCCGGCTTGATCTCGGCCGCCATCTTCTCGAAGCCGGGCTTGGCGATCTCGTCCCAGAAGCGGCGGATGCGGTCCGGCGGCTCGCCGACGCAGATCGGCGAGCCGACCTGGGCGCTGTAGCCACGATACCCGGCGGCGAGCTCCATCATGATGATGTCGCCCTGCTCGAGCTTCTTCCACGACGGCCGCGGGTTGCCGAACACCTGGGCCGGATCGGCCATCGGCGTCGAGCCGATGATCAGGAAGTCGATGTCGCCGCCGCCGTCCAGGATCGCAGCACCCGCCGCCGCGCGCAGCTCGTATTCGTGCACGCCGGGGCGGGCGCGCTCGACGATGGCGTTCATCGCGTTGGTGCACAGCACCCCCGCCTTGCGCACGCAGTCGAGCTCCTCGGCGCTGTGGATCGACAGGAACTCGTGCAGCCAGCCTTCCGTGAAGACGATCTCCGCCTCCGGCAGCTTTTCGCGCAGCGTGTTGTACTGGTTGACCGGCAGGTAGTCTCCGTGGCGGGCGTCGATCTCCATCAGGCCGATGCGGCCCTTCTCCAGCCCGAGTTCGCGGATGCGCTCGGCGATCACCTCGGCATAGTGGCCGTTGCGGCTGTGGCGGACGTCGGAGAGCGCCGCCGCCGTCACCCGCCGCACGGCCTCCGCGTGCGTGCCGCCCATCGCGTAGACGAGCGTCGGCTCGCCCTCGCGCGGCACCACCACGTAGGCGGCGAGCGCGTGCCACTCCCAGTGGCCGGTCAGCCACAGCATGCCGCCGCCGAAGCTCCAGTGGCTCGGGCCACCCGGAATGATCGCCACGTCGATGCCGGTCGCCTGCATCTTGGCGCGCACCAGCGCATAGCGGCGGGCGTACTCGGCGGCCGAGAACTGCTCGTAGACCGCTTCGCGGAAGTACGGCGTGCCGGACATCGCGCCGAAGCTCGGACCGTGGTCGAGACGGTGGCGGACATCGGCCCAGGCTTTCAGGCCGGCCTTCGGAGCAACGTTGGTCATAAGTGGTCTCCCTCAAACGGTGGCGGCGTGCCGGGCGGTCGCCGGACGCAAGGTCCGGCCGAGCCACTCGACCACCGTGTCGGTCACCTCGGCCTCGCGGCCGACATAGAAGTGGTTGCAGTTCGCGAGGATGCGCGCCTCCGACGGGCCGCCCGCAAGGGCGGCGAACCGCTCGGCTGGATAAAGGTCCGGCGGCTCCTCGTCGCCGACGATGAACAGCGACGGGCAGCGGATTTCGGGGGCCAGCGCCAGCGTATCGGGCAGTTGCGTCATGCGGTCGATATAGCTGTCGGCGGTGGTCACGTACCACCATCCGGGCATGAGCATCAGGTCCTGCCCCCGGCCGGCATCGATCATTGACTGGGCCTGTGCCGTCAGTTCCGCAAAGCGGTCGGCGGCGAGCAGCCCGATGCGGCTCGAGCGGCGCATCTGGTCCGCCCCGCCGTGCGCCGACAGCAGCACGAGCGCAGGCGTTTCCGGATGATCGGCGACGTGGCGGACGGCGAGCATGCCGCCGTTGGAATGACCGATCACCACCGGCGCCGGAAAGCCGCGCTCGGCCATCCAGCGCGCCGCGATGCGGTTGTCCTCGATCGCCTCCGCCGTCTTCTGGAAGGCGGCGCCCTCGGCGGCGCGGCTGTCGCGGATGCTCATGATGTCGTGGCCGCGGCGGTTGAAGGCGAGGCAGGCGTAGCCCATCGCCGTCAGCGCCGGCGGCAGGAACCGCGGCGCCCCGGTGTAGAAGTTCATGGTGTTGCCGTGGAACAGCAGCACGCCGCCGGCGGTCGCGCCGCCGTCCGGTTCGTGAAAGGCGCCGTCGAGCGGGGTGGTGTTCGTCTCGATGGTGACGAGTTCGGTGCGCATCGTGCTCTCGTTCGGGGGCCGGAGACGGAGCCGCCCGACCCTTTCGAGGCCGGGCGGATCGTTCGATCACGTTCGCTTCAGAGCTTGCACTTGCCGATCTCGATCGGCCCGCCGACCTTCTTCAAGGCATCCGCGCTGATCGACAGGTCCGCCAGCTGCTCGAAGGTCGGCTTCTTGGCTTCCTCGACGTCGCCGTTGCGCACCGAGTTCTCGATCGACCACTCCGCGCGCGCCTTGTCGAAGCCGGTGTTGACGGTCCACACGCAGTTGTCCGTCAGGTACTTCCAGGCATACTCGACCGCCTCCGGCGGCTTTTCCGTCGCCTCGATGATGATCGGCAGGACCTTCTCCTTGTCCGTGTACATCATCCGGCTCGCTTCGGTCATTGCGGCCGCCATGTTGACGAGCGTCTCGCGGTTCTCGGCGATGTAGGAGTCGCTCGCGCCGTACACGTTGAAGACGTAGTCGGGCATCATGTCGGCGAGCTGCACCAGGATGTGCGCACCCGGCAGCTTCTGCTCGGCCAGGAATACGTCCTCGGGATGCAGGGCGACACCGTCCAGCTGCCCCGTCAGCAGGCCCGGCAACCGTCCGGCGGTGCCCTGCGAGATGAACTGCACGTCGTCGACCGACATGCCGTTCTTGAGCAGGATCTCGCGCGCCATCCGCCAGTTGAAGCCGCCCACGCCGCCGCCGGCCGCGCTCAGCCGCTTGCCCTTCAGATCCTGCGGCGTGTTGATCCCCTCGACGACGAAATAGGCCTGCGGCATGCGCGGCGCCAGCCCCCAGAACTGCTTGGCCTTCATGCCGTTGCCGATGGCGACGTCGCTGATGCTGCCGACCGCCGTGCCCTGCGCGACCGCGGTTGTCGCCGTGGCCGACTGGCCGCCCTCGAAGTGCATCAGCGTGGCGTCGACGCAGTACTTCTCGAACAGGCCGAGCGCCTTGGCGACGTGCGGCGTGGTGTGCACGACGTTCGGCGGCACGACGGCGATGCCGATGTTGATCGGCAGCATCTTCTCGCACTTCGCATCCTGCGCGGTCGCGGCGACAGTGCCGGCCGCGGTGATCAGCGCCACGCCGGCGCCGACGGCGGCGGCTTTGAGAGTGCTCTGCAAACGATTGCTGTTCATCTCGGGTCTCCTCCCACGCGATCCCTGCGGATCGCCGCCTGTCCGTCTCGTTGATGAAGGGACTTCGGCGGTTCGGTCGGCCGCGGTTCGAGCGCGGCTGCCGGGTTGCGACTGGATGGGCGCTCGCGCGTCCCTCCGCTCTGGAAGCCCGCCGGGTGTGCAGCCGGCGTGGTCGAGGTGGGCGTCCGGTCAGTCCCGCTCTGCCGCCGTCCACGGAGCGACCCGGCGCTCGAGCAGCCGCAGCAGTCCTGTCATGGTGACGCCGAGTACGCCGAGCGTCATGATTGGCACGAACATCTTGTCCACCTGGTAGGTCGAGGCGGTGCGGACGATCAGGTAGCCGATGCCGGAAATCGCCGTGTAGAGGTCGGCGAGCACCATGCCGATCAGCCCGCGGCCGACGGCGAGCCGCAGGCCGGTGACGATGAACGGCAGTGCCGCCGGCAGCACGATGTTGAACCAGAGCTGGCCTTCGCCGCAGCGGAACGCCTTGCCGACCTCAAGCAGCTTGGGGTCGACGTTCTTCACGCCCTGATAGGTGTTGATCACCATCGGGAAGAAGGCGAACAGGAACAGGATCACGACCTTGGCGGCCATATCGAAGCCCGCCCACAGCACGATCAGCGGGACAAGCGCCACCGTCGGCGTCGAGTAGAGGAACGTGACGTACATATCGAGCGCCACGTCGAGGATCCAGAAGCGGGCGAGCATCAGGCCGAGCAGGATGCCGGCGATTGCCGCCAGGAACAGCCCGATCAGCATCACCTGCAGGCTCGGCCAGAGATAGTGCCAGAGCTCGCCGGAGCCGATCATCACCACCGCCGCCTTGAACACCGCGATCGGCGTGGTGAACAGGATCGGATCGATCTGCGCACCGAAGAATTGCCAGGCCGTCAGCACGACGATCAGCGAGACGACCCGGATGACGAGCTTCTGGTAGCCGAGCTTGCGGCGGCGCATCTCGGCGACGTGCTTCGCCTGCGCCTGCTCGGCGCGCGCGTCGGCGAGCGCCGTCTCGCGCGCGGAACCGGAAAAGGTCTGCGCCTGCTCGCTCATGCGGCCCTCCCCTCCACCTGCGCCGGCCGCGCCTTCAGCTGGTGCCAGATGTGGTTGCGCAACTCTGCGAACTGCGGGTCGGAGCGAATGGCCTCGACGTCGCGCGGCCAGCCGAACGGCATGTCGAGCATCTCGATGATGCGGCCGGGCCGTGCGCTCATCACCGCGATGCGGTCGCCGAGCAGGATCGCCTCGTCGATCGAATGGGTGATGAACACCATCGTCTTGCGTTCGTTCGGCCGCTGCATCAGTTGCAGCAGTTCCTCCTGCAGCGTCTCGCGGGTCTGCGCGTCGAGGGCGGCGAACGGCTCGTCCATCAAGAGGATCGACGGGTTCATGGCGAGCGCGCGCACGAGGCCGACGCGCTGCTGCATGCCGCCCGACAGCTGGTAGGGATAGTGGCTCTCGAAACCGGTGAGCCCCGCGAGCTCAAGATAGTGGCCGACGCGCTCGCGGATCTGCGCCGCCGGCGTCCGCCGCATGGCGAGGCCGAAGGCGGCGTTGTCGTAAACGGTCTTCCACGGCAGCAGCCCGAAGTGCTGGAACACCATCGCGACGCCGTCGGGTGGCCCCGCCACGGGCTTGCCATGCACCAGCAAAGAGCCGCTGCTGATATCCGTCAGCCCGGCGATGCAGCGCAGGAACGTCGTCTTGCCGCACCCGCTCGGGCCGACAATACACAAGATCTCGTTCGAGCGGATGTTGACCGTCAGTTGTCGAAACGCAACGACGGCTCCATCGAGGAATAGCTTGCTGGCACCGTCCGCGATGATCGCTGGACGGCTCTCGCCGGATGCAGCCTCCATGCGGGCCACCATCTCCCTGTCGCCCGACCGCTCAGCTATTCTTGTATGCGATCGTTTGCATAGGTATACTTGCGCCCCTGCACGCCACTGTCAAGCCGCCGTCTGTCCGACTCTCGAAAATCGCGAGCGGCGGCCTGTGGCGAGGAGGCTCCGTCCTGCGGGGGCGCTTGCGCCGGGGGTGTCGTCGCCCGATCAGTCCGACCGCCACGGATACGAGGCGAACCAGCGCTGCAGCGTCATCACGTCCGGCTTGACGCCGTTGGCGTTCGGCCAGGAATCGACCGCCCACGGCTTGCGCGTCGCCTCGTCGACGACCACGGCGGTGGCGTGCGGGTAGCGGCCATCGAGGAAGAAGCCGCGCGCCACCGGCGAGGCGACGTGATGGTGGCGCAGCTGCCCCCAGCCCTGCAGCAGCAGCAGGTAGCTCGTCGTGTTGGTCGCCTCGTCGATGCAGTCCATCTGGCCCGGCACGCCGGCGTTGGCGAGGTCGAGGCCGCCGACGTCGCCGGCCGAACCAACCGTCTTCGCCACCCGCCGCTCGAACCACGAGATCGCCTCGGCGATCGCCTTGCGCTCGGCGGCCGCCGAGCCAGCACCTGTGCGCATGATGCGGGCGACGGCGGCGCGGTCGGCGGCCCCCACCGTCACCGGTGTGCGGATGGCACAGCCGAAGGCGTGGCAGACGAAGATGCGGTCGCCGGACGGCGGCGTGCCGCCGTGCGCGCCGTACCAGGCGAGCGGCTGGCCGACGTGCTGGCCGGCGCAGCCGGCGAGCAGCACGACGAGGCCGAGGGCGCCGCAGAAGGTGGCGCGCAGCTTCATGAACCGGACGTTCCCCCGTCGCTCCGCGCCTCGGCTCGCACGAATCACGGGCGCTCGAGGGAAGCGGAGACCGGTTTCTGCAGAAGCGCAACCAGCGCCGCGAGCGCCATCAGCGCGCCCGACACCATGAGCCCGGCATCGAGGCCGCCGAAATGGTCGCTGACGAAACCGGCGAGCCAGGGGCCAATGGTCTGACCAAGGCCGAAGACGACGGTGAAGACCGCGATCCCGGCCGTCCACGCGGCGGGCTGCATGCCCTTGCGCACCAGCGACGTCGTCCCCGCGACGACGGAGAGCATGGCGCTGCCGGCCAGCACCGCCGAGGCGAACACGCCGACGAGGCCGCCGACGATCGACAGCCCGACGCCGACCGCCATCAGCCCGCAGAGCACCGCCAGCGCCCGCCCGTCGTCGGCGCGGTCGAGCAGCCGCTGCCAGAGCCAGGGGCCGGGAAAGCTCGCCGCGGCGAGGCACACCCAGAACGCCGTCACCACCGCCGCCGAGGCACCGTCGGCGACGAGGTCGGCGACGACGAAGGTGAGATAGCCGATCATCCCCAGCGCATAGACGAAGTAGCTCGCGAGCGCCGGCCGGAAGCGACCCATCCCGGCCTTCGACGCCGGCCCCGCGACGCGGCGCTCGGGCGCCGGCACCCGGCGCGCAGCGAGCACGAAGGCCGGGGCCAGCACCGCCGCAGCCGCCGCGGCGGCGGCCCATCCCCACCGCCAGAGCTCCGGAGCGCTGTCGACGAGCGCCGGCAGCAGCAGCCCGGCGATCGCCATGCCGACGCCGGGACCGACATAGAACAGGCCGATCAGCAGGCCGCGGCGCTCCGGCATGACGGTGGCGAGGCGGGCCGCCATCACGCCGCCGCCGACGAAGACGAACGCCCCGGAAAGCCCTGGTAGGAAGCGCAGCACGCAGAGTGCCAGGAAATCGCTGACGAGGCCGGTCGCGGCCGTCGTCGCCACCGTCACGAAAAGCGCGACGATCGTCGTCCGCCTCGCTCCGAACCGGTCGATCGCCGCCGCCGACGCCAGCGCGCCGACCAGATAGCCGAGCGCGTTGGCGGCGTTCGCGAGCCCCGCCTCGGAGTAGCTCCAGCCGAGGTCGGCCTGCATCGCCGGCACCAGCAGGCCGTAGCCGAAGCGGGCAATGCCGAGCGCCACGGCCGGCCCGGCGGCGAGCCCGAGTGCCGTCGCCACCAGTCGCGCCGTCCGCCGGTCTGCCGCCACGCCCTGCTCCCGACGCCGATGCGCTGCGCATCGCGGTGCCTGTCGCGGCGACCCTCGCACGCCGCCGTCGCCGCAGCCCCGTTGACGGTCGCCCGGCGGGCGATCCATACCACGGCGATGACCCACATGCCCGACCGAAACCGCCCCTCCGCCGGCCCCGTCCACGTCGTCGGCGGCGGCCTTGCCGGCAGCGAGGCGGCCTGGCAGCTCGCCCGCCGCGGCGTCCCCGTGGTGCTGCACGAGATGCGGCCGGTCAGGATGACCGACGCCCACCACACCGAGCAGCTCGCCGAGCTCGTCTGCTCGAACTCCTTCCGCTCCGACGACGCCGAGACGAACGCCGTCGGCCTGCTGCACGCCGAGCTGCGCCTCGCCGGTTCACTGGTGATGGCGGCGGCCGACCGCAACCAGGTGCCCGCCGGCGGCGCGCTCGCCGTCGACCGCGAGGGCTTCGCCGCTGCCATCACCGCAGCGATCGAGGCCGAGCCGCTGATCGAGGTGCGCCGCGAAGAGGTGACGTCGCTGCCTCCCGACGGCGCCGAGGCGGCGATCGTCGCGACCGGCCCCCTCACCTCCGAGGCGCTCGCCCGGGCGATCACCGCGCTCACCGGCACCGACCAACTCGCCTTCTTCGACGCGATCGCGCCGATCGTCCACCGCGAGACGATCGACCTCGAGACCGCCTGGTTCCAGTCCCGCTACGACAAGGCCGGGCCCGGCGGCACCGGCGCCGACTACCTGAACTGCCCGCTCGACCGCGCCGGCTACGAGGCGTTCATCGCGGCGCTCACGACCGGCGAGGTGACCTCCTTCAAGGAGTGGGAGGCCTCCACCCCCTATTTCGACGGCTGCCTGCCGATCGAGGAGATGGCGTCGCGCGGCCCGGAGACGCTGCGGCACGGCCCGATGAAGCCGTTCGGCCTGACCAACCCCCGCCAGCCGGACGTCAAGGCCTACGCCGTCGTGCAACTCCGCCAGGACAACGCGCTCGGCACCCTGTTCAACATGGTCGGCTTCCAGACGAAGCTGAAATATGCCGAGCAGGTGCGCATCTTCCGCATGATCCCGGGCCTCGAGCGGGCCGAGTTCGCCCGCCTCGGCGGCCTGCACCGCAACACCTTCCTCAATTCCCCGGCGCTGCTCGACGGCTCGCTCGCCCTGAAGGCCGATCCGCGGCTGCGCTTCGCCGGCCAGATCACCGGCTGCGAGGGCTACGTGGAATCGGCCGCGATGGGGCTGCTGGCGGGCCGCTTCACCGTCGCCGAGCGGGCCGGCCTGCCGCTCGCCCCGCCGCCCCCCACGACGGCGCTCGGTGCCCTCCTCGCCCACATCACCGGCGGCCACCTCGCCGCCGAGGAGGGCGGGCGGAAAACCTTCCAGCCGATGAACGTCAACTTCGGCCTCTTCCCGCCGATCGAGGCGCCGAAGGCGGAAGGCAGCGTGCGGCTGCGCGGCCCCGCCAAGTCGGTCGCCCGCAAGCGCGCCATGAGCGCCCGGGCGCTCGCCGACACCCGCGCCTGGCTGGCGACGGCCGAGCTGGCGGCCGCGGCGGAGTAGCAGCGGGACGAGCGGCCCATTGCGGCGGCCGGCAAACTCGGCGGGCGTGCGGCGCCGTGGCGGCCGTCAGAGGCGCCGAGCAGGGGCCCGGGCGGCGCGCCAGATCCGCCACTGGTCGGCGAGCGGGGTCGCCGCGAGCGGCGTGTGAAACGGATCGCGGCCCGGCCGCGTCAGCGCGTCGAGCCGGCGGCGAAGCGGCGCGAGGTGCAGGAAGGCCGGCACGATGGCGGTCGGAAGCGCCCCGATCCCGGCCCGCACCGCGTCGAGATGGCCGCGCGCGGCAGCGGCGAGGTCCCCGAGGACCGCCCGCACGGCCGGCGTGGCGCGCCCGGCGAGCACGTCGCCAACCTCGGCGCCGTGCCGCTGGAGCCCGTCGACCGGCAGCACGCACCGGCCGCGCGCAGCCAGCCGCGGCACGTCGGCGATCGTCCGCACCAGCGTCTCGGCGACGCCGGCGTGGCCGGCGAGCGTTCCCGCCCCCGCGTCGGCGCCGCCGGCGAGCACGATCGCCGACAGCTGCGTGATCGCCCCGGCCGTCTCCCCGGCGTAGCCCTCGAGGTCAGCCATCGACGGAAACGGGTCGTCGTACACGTCGAAGCGGCGCGCCTCGACCAGCCGCTCCAGCGCCACCATCGGCAACCGCCAGCGCAGCGCCGCAGCGCGAACGCCGTCGAGCACCGGGTGGCCGCTCGCCACGGCCTCCGCGCCGGCGGCGAGCGCGTCCTGCCACCATTGCAGGCGGATCTCGCCCAGCATCGGCTCGTGCACCGCATCGCGCACCCGCGCCACCTCGCCGTCGAAGGCGGCGAGCGCGAACAGCGCGGGCCGCGCCTCGGCCGGCGCGAACAGCGCCGCGAGATAGCGCGGCCGGTCGAGGGTGCGGGCGAGTGCGAGACAGGGATCGTCAGTCGGCTGCATCGCCCGGAGATAGGCCGCGGCGGGCCGTCAGTCGACCGGCAACAGCGCCGCGCCGACGGCGCGGTCCTCGGCGAGCAGGATGTTGTAGGTGCGCACTGCCGCCCCGGTGTCGAGCGCCTCGAGGCGCAGGCCGACCTCCTTCAGCCGCCAGCGCAGCCACTCCGGCGCGGCGGCGAGCGTCGCGCCGGTGCCGAGCATCAGGAGTTCGAACTCCCCGGCCTCCGCGACGACCGCGTCGAAGTCGTCCGGCTGCAGCGCGGCGAAGGTGGCGACCTTCCAGCCGTGGATGCCGCTCGGCAGGCACAGGATGGCGCCCAGATGCGACATCCCGGCGAACCGGAAGCCGCCGCGGCCGTAGGCGTCGATGGGAGCCCGGCCGGGAAAGTGCGCGTCGCGCACGACGGCATCGCCGGGACCGCTCATCGCCGGCCGACCCCCGTCATGCCGCTTCCGCCGGCCGTGGCGGCCGGTCGGCGGCGGAGTTCGCCTTCAGGCCGAGCAGGATCAACAGGGGTGCCGCGATGAAGATCGACGAGAAGGTGCCGACCAGGATGCCCCAGATCATCGCCAGCACGAACGTGCCGATCACCTCGCCCCCGAACAGGTAGAGCGCCACCAATGCGACCAGCGTGGTCGCCGACGTCATCGTGGTGCGCGACAGCGTATCGTTGACGGAAAGGTCGATCAGCCGTTTCAGCGGCATCTCGGGATGCTTCGCGAGGTTCGCCCGGATGCGATCGTAGACGACCACCGTATCGTTCAGCGAATAGCCGAGAATGGTGAGGATCGCCGCGATGCTCGACAGGCTGAAGTCGAGCTGTGTCGCGGCGAACAGCCCGACCGTCAGCACGAGATCGTTCAGCGTCGTCACCACCGCGCCGACGGCGTAGCGCCACTCGAAGCGGAACCACAGGTAGGCGAGCACGCCGGCGAGCGCCACGGCGACACTGATGATGCCATTGCGGGCGAACTCGCCGGACAGCCGCGGTCCGACGACCTCCGTGCGCCGGAAGTCGACGGCGTCGCCGAGCGTGTCCTGCACCAGCGCGATGACACGCTGCTGCGCGTCGTCGCCACCCTCCTGGCGCTGCACGCGAACCAGCACGTCGTCGGGACCGCCGAACTCGACCACCTGCACATCGCCGAGGTTCATTTCCTCCAGCACCGCCCGGATGCCGGCGATGTCGGCCGGACCGCTGCGGGAGCGCATCTCGATCTCGGCGCCGCCCTGGAAGTCGATGCCGTAGTTGAGCCCGACCGTCGCGAACAGCACGATCGACAGCACCGAGAGCACGATCGACACCGGAGCGGTGACGACCGTCCAGCGCATGAACGGGATCCTGGTCACCGGAAAGTAGCGGATCAACCCCATGGCGCGCGCGGTCCCCGTCAGATCGGCACGGAGGTGGGGCGGGCGTGCCGCACCCACACCGCCACCATCAGCCGCGTGACGAGGACGGCCGTGAACAGCGTCGTGACGACGCCGATCGCCAGCGTCACGGCGAAGCCTTGCACCGGGCCTGAGCCGAGGCCGAGCAGCACCAGGGCGGCGATCAGGGTGGTGATGTTCGCATCGAGGATCGTGGCGAGCGCCCGCGTGAAGCCGGCATCGATCGACGCGACGGCCGAGCGCCCCGCCCGCGCCTCCTCGCGGATGCGCTCGTAGATCAGCACGTTCGCGTCGACCGCCATGCCGATCGTCAGCACGATCCCGGCGATGCCGGGCAGCGTCAGTGTCGCCTGCAGCACCGACATCACCCCGAGGATCAACAGCACGTTGAGGATCACCGCGAGGTCGGCGATCAGCCCCAGCAATCCGTAGGCGGCGATCATGAACACGACGACGGCGACGGCAGCGACGATCACCGCGACCGTGCCCGCCTGGATCGAATCGGCACCGAGACCGGGGCCGACCGTGCGCTCCTCGAGGCTGACGAGCCGGGCCGGCAGCGCGCCGGCGCGCAGCAGCACGGCGAGATCCTCCGCACCCTCGATGCTGTACCTGCCGGAGAGCCGGCCCGCGTCGCCGGTGATCATGTCGCCGAACGGCCCGGCGGCGATCACCTCGTCGTCGAGCACGACGGCGATGCTGGCGTCGGCGCCCGCGCCGCTCGCGAGCTTGCCGACCCCGTCGCTCGACAGGCGGAACGTCACGGATGCCTCGTCGGCGGCGGTATCGGCGACGACTTGCACGTCGGCGAGATCGGCGCCCGTCAGCAGCGCCGCCTCACCCACGACGAACGGCTCAGGGGGATCGTCGAAGGAGTAGAGGACGATCGTGCCCGGCGGCGGGTTTCCCTGCACCGCGTCTGGCACCGAGGCGGTGGCGTCGATCCGGTGGAACGACAGCCTGGCCGTCTGGTCGAGGATCGATTTCAGGCGCTCCGGATCGCGTAGTCCGGGCGCTTCGACGAGGATACGATCGGCGCCCTTCCGCTCGACGATCGCGTCAACGATGCCGAGTTCATCGACACGCCGGCGGATCGCCGCGATCGACTGCTCGACGAGGGCGGTCAATTGCGCCTGATCATGGCCCTCGCGATCGACCGCGTAGAGCAGGTACGCGCCGCCCTGCAGGTCCAGCCCCAGCGCGATCTGCCGTTTCGGCAGGAAGGAGGGCCAGCCGGCCACCGTCGCCGCCGGGAGAAAACTCGGCAGCACCGCCGCGAGCCCTGCGACGATCACGGCGAGGATTACGGCAATCTTCCAGCGGGCGAAGAACAGCATGGCGCGCCCTGTTTGCCGGCCGGGGGAGCCCGGCGGCCCGAACGCGCGGTCAGGCGTTGTCGTTGACCGGCTCGCCCTTGGCGCGCACCTCGGTGATCGTAGAGCGGATCACCCGCACGCGCACGTTCTCGGCGACCTCCAGCAGCAGTTCGCTGTCGTCGACCACCTTCGACACCTTGCCGATCAGCCCGCCCGACGTGACGACGGTGTCGCCGCGGCGGATGTTCTTGATGAGCTCCTGGTGCTGCTTCATGCGCTGGCGCTGCGGCCGCAGGATCAAGAAGTACATGATCACGAAGATCGCCACGAACGGCAGCAGCGACACCAGCATGTCGGTGCCACCGCCCAGCATGCCGCCGGGCGCCTGCGCGAAGGCTTCGGTTACGAACATCGTGCGTCCTCGTTCAGGTGGGGGCGCGGCCGCCAGCGGCCTCGATCAAGTCCTGTCGGTCTCCGTGGCGCGCAGGCCGGCGAAGCGGCGCGGACTATAGCCGCCGCCCCCCGCATTGCAAGCCGCCGCTCCCGCCGCGCGCCGCCGTTCACGGCGCCGCGGCGGCGAGCGCGCGCCCGGCCGCCAGCACCGGGCCATCGAGGGTGACGGCGATGGTCTGGCTGCCCCCCTTCTCGCTGAACGGTGCTCCCACGAGGCGCTTGTTCTGCCACGGCCCGGTGGCGACGGTGATCGCCCGCAGCACGAGCTGCCCGCCGCTGCGCGTCATGTTCATGCCACCCGAGGACGAGCCGGTGGCGTCGCAGTCCGTGCGCAATTGCGAAGGCAGCGCCGGGGTGGTGGCCGGCACCACGCGCCGCACCGTGCAGCCCTGGACGACCGGGACGCCCTTGTCGACCTCGCGCGCCATGCCGGCCGGATGGGACGTGACGACGATCAGCGTCTCACCCGCGCGCGGCGGCGCCACCGCGACGGGAAACGGCACGGCGCCCGGCACAGGCTCGAGAAGCCGCACCACGGCGAAATCCTGCGCCGAACCGGCCTTCGGCACCTTCGCGCCGAACCGTGTGCCCCCGGCCGAGAGGTCGAGTTCGGTGTGGAAGGGCTCCGGATCCTGGGTGCGGAAGAAGCACTTCCTGCGCGGCCGTCCCGAGGGCTCGAAGAGGATGTGCGCCGCGGTGATGATCTGGCGGTCGCTGAGGAACAGCATCCCCGCCCCCATCGACGGCGGCGAGGAAAGGCAGCCAACATAGCCGGAGACGCGGCGGATGCGTGCAATCTCCGAAGCCGAAAGCCCCAGTGACGGCCCGAGCTCGACGAGAGAGCCACGATCGTCGGCGCCGTCAATGATGTTCACGCGCCGCAGTGGAGGCACCTGCGTCTCCACGGCGGCCACATCGGCAGCGGCCACGTCGACGCGAGCCCCGCCCGCGCGCGCCTGCGCACCGAGCGCGGCGGCGAGGGCCAGCGCGGCTGTGACGGCGGCGAGGAAATGAGCCATTTCCCGGGCGGTGCAGCAGAGGTACGGACGGGTCATCAGCGCGCCTCGCGACGGCGCTCCTTACGGGCCGCCTTCTTCAACAGCTTCCGGCGCGCCCTCTCGTCATCGCTTTCTTCGGCGTCGTCGCCTTCGTCAGGCTCGTCCCCCGCTGCTGCAGCCGGCGGCGCAGCCACAACGATGGCGCGGGACGCGGCCGGGTCCGCCGTGGCCGACGCCGCGGGCACCGTCGGCTCTACCGGCGGACGGGCGACCGGCTCCGGCTCGGGCGGCGGGTGGGCGGCGCGGCTGCCGGTCACCATGTCGAACAAGAGGTTCTCGCCGCGCCCGACGCTCGCATAGAGCACGTGCAGCACGTGGATCACCGCCAGCCACAGCGCGAGCAGCGACAGCGTCCCGTGCAGGCGCTTGGCCGCGCGGCCCGGCTTCACGTCCGGGTGCTCTGGTCCCACGTCGACCGCCGCACGGTCGGTGCGCGGGATGATCGTCGTGCCGCCGTCGGTGCCGTACTCGGTGATCGCCTTCGGCAGCGGCTCGGGCACGGTGCCGAGGATCGGCGCGAGAGGGCCGTCGCCGTGGCGCACGGCGAGCGTCACGACGCCGACGGCGGAGGTGGCGCAGATCGACACCAGCATCGCGACCGCCAGCAGCGTGCCGACGGGGCCGAGGCCCTCGTGGCGGATCGGCCGGCCCCGTGCCAGCGCTGAAATATCGTCCAGATAGGCCCGCGGCGTGGAAAACAGCTCGCCGAAGCGTGCCCGCGAGGGACCGATCATCCCCCATACCAGCCGCCAGATCGCATAGGCCGCGAGGGCATAGCCGATGCGGGTGTGCAGCGGCAGCGGGCGTCCGGCCGTCACGTAGGCGACCAGGAAGGCGAGCGCACCTGCCCAGTGCCCGATGCGTACGAGCGGGCCGAACACGCGGGGGCCGAACACGCGGTCGCTGCTCGTCGCCATCAAGCCTCCGTCCCACACCGCGGCAGCGGTTACGCTGGTGCCGCGGCGGCCCGGGAGGGTTCGCACCGTCGGCGCCCGGGTGTCAAGCCGCCCGTCCGGGGCGTCCGGAGGGCTCACCGCGCCGCACTGCGGGAACGCCGACAGACGATGCCGTGCCTCGCCGTTTGCGGCTGCACGTCCCGCAGCAGCGGGCGGTCACCATCGGTTAGGGATGTCGCGAGTTTCCATTCGAGACTCGGCAACGTCATGGTCTATCGGCTAGTTTCCCCCCGGTATCGGGTGCGGACGGCCGGGTCGCCGTCGTGGCCCGAACCGACAACCGGACCGTGGGAGGCCAGGCCATCCAGGAGGCGCGTTGAACGGGAGCGAGACGGTCGGCCCCGCCGCCGCGAGACCGCGGCCGGAAGCCCGCGCGCGGCGTCGCGCCGCGCCACCGTGCAGGACGCCTGTCCTGCCGAGGGTGGCGTGCGCCCTCGCCGTGGCGTTCACCGTCGTCCCCGCCGAGGCCCTTCTGGCCGGATTCGCGTCGCGCGCCGCCGCCCAGACCGCAGCCCCGCCGACGCCTGCCAGCGGAGCGGCGGGGACGGACGTCGGCACGTCCCAGGGGCAGACCGCAGCGGCCGGCGGCGCGGCCGCAACGACCCCGCGCCGCAAGGTGTTGCTGACCTTCACCGTCTCGGGCGGCACGCCGGAGCTCGAGGCGGCGCTGCGCGAGGCGTCGGCGCTGGTGCCGTTGGAGAAGGACGGGGCACCGGACGGCGACACGATCTTCCGCGCCGCTTTGTCGGAGCGCCAGCGCCTGATCGCGGCGCTGTTCGCCGAGGGCTACTATGCCGGCATCGTCGAGATGACGGCCGCCGGCACGACGCCGGCCGACCGCGACAGCCGCATCGCCATCAACGACGCCTTCGCCAAGGGCGATATCAAGGTTGTCGTCACCGTCACGCCGGGGCCGCTGTTTCACTTCGGCGACCTCGTGGTGCGCGACGCGCCGGGAGGCGCACCGCAGATGGTGAATGCCACCGACACCGGCATCGTCGCTGGCACGGTGGCGAAGTCGAGCGCGGTGCGCGCCGCCGACGCCAAGCTCGTCGAGTCGATGCAGAAGCGGGGCTATCCGCTGGCCGCGGTGGTCGACCGCGACGTCGTCGCCGACCACGCCACCGACACGCTCGACGTCACCTGGACGGTCGAGGCCGGGCGGCAGGCGCGCTTCGGCCGCGTCGTCGTGCGCGGCGCCAAGGACGTCGATCCGGCCTTCGTCGAGCGCATGGTGCCGTTCGAGGAGGGCCAGCCGTTCGAGCCCGGTCCGCTCGAGACCTACGCCAAGGATTTGCGCGGGCTCGGCACCTTCGACGGCGTGCGCGTCGTACCCGGCGACGCGGTGGAGCCGGACGGCACCATCCCGATCATCGTCGAAGTGACCGAGCGCAAGCCCCGCTTCGTCGGCGCCGCCGCCTCGTGGTCGACCACCGAGGGGGCGCTCTTGTCGGCCTGGTGGGGCCACCGCAACCTGTTCGGCGCCGGCGAGACGATCCGCATCGAAGGTTCGGTGTCGCGGCTGTTCCTCAACAGCTACGACGACCTGCAGTACAAGGCGGGCTTCACCTTCACCAAGCCGGCGATCTACACCTTCCGTGACACGCTGGTGGTGGCGAACTATTTCGTCCGCGAGACGCCGGACGCCTACACCCGCACCGGCTTCGATTCAGACATCTCGGTGCTGAGGAAGTACGGCGAGGAGCGGGAATACTCGCTGGGGCTGTCGGGCACCGTATCGCGCGTCGACGACGCTTTCGGCAACCACGACTACGCGCTGATCGGCGTGCCGGCGGTGGCGAGATACGACTTCACCGACAACCGGCTGAACCCGACGGAAGGCTACCGCCTGCTGATCGGCCTCGAGCCGTCGTTCGGCAAGATCGGCGACACCTCGGCGATGGTGAGCGGCTCAGTCACCGCGTCGGCCTACTACCCGCTCGACGACGCCCGCCGCTTCGTTGCCGCCGGGCAGGTGATCGTCGGCTCGATCCTCGGGCCGGAGTTGCGGGACGTGCCGGCCAACAACCGCTTCTACGCCGGCGGCGGCGGCACCATCCGCGGCTACGGCTTCCAGTATGTCAGCCCGCGTAACGGCAAGGGCAAGATCGTCGGCGGCCGCAGCCTTGCGGTCGCGAATCTGGAGCTGCGCGCCCAGGTGACCGACACGATCGGCATCGTGCCGTTCATGGACATCGGCGCCGCCTACCGGACGGAGTTCCCCGACTTCGCCTACTCGCCGAAGATCGGCGCGGGCATCGGGCTGCGCTATTTCACCGGCATCGGCCCGATCCGCTTTGATGTCGCATTTCCCCTGCAGAAGGTGAAGGATGACGGACCGGTCGCCTTCTACCTCAGCCTTGGCCAGTCGTTCTGACGGAGCGCGCGACCGCGCGCCGGCCCTGACGCCTCCGCCCTCCCCCTCGCCGTCCCGCCCCCGACGTCGCCGGCCGCTCGCGCTGCGCGTCGCGGTGCGCGCGCTGGTCGTGCTGCTCGTCGCAGTGGGCGCCCTCACTGCGGTCGTGGCGTTCGCGCTGTTCACCTCGCCCGGCCGCCAGGGCCTGGTGGCGCTGGCCGAGCGGCTGTCGCCAGCGTTCGGCTATCCGGTGACGATCGCCGGCTTCTCCGACGAGGGGCTCGGGGCGATGCGCTTCTCAGGCCTCACCGTCGGCGACGCGACCGGCGCCTTCGTCGAAATCGACAGCCTGACGCTCGACTGGCGACCCGCCGCACTTCTCGACCGCATCGTCTCGGTCGACCGGCTGGCGCTCGGGCCGACGCGGGTGCTGCGCGCGCCGCAGGCGGCGCCGGCACCCGAGCAGCCGGCGAGTTCGGGCCTGCCGCTGCCGCTGCCGGTGGCGATCGAGGTGCGGGCGCTCGAGATCGCCGGCGTCGCTGTCGATCCCGCCGTCGCCGGCGAAGCGATCACGCTCGCGGCGCACGGCGCGCTCGCCGTGCCGCGCTCGCTGCAGGAGCCGATCACCGTCGACCTCGACGCCACGGTGGAAGGCCGCATCCCCGCCGGCGCGGTCGTCGACATCGACTATCGTCCGGCCGACGACCATCTCACCGCCGCGATCGACCTCACCGCCCCGCCGGGGGGCGTCATCCAGCGCCTCGCGGGCCTCTCGTCCGACCAGCCGCTGACGCTTCGCTACGCGGGCGACGGGCCGCTGTCGGACTGGACCGGCCGGCTCGACGTGGCGCTCGGCGCCACCGCGCTCGCCCGCGGCAACACGCGCATCGAGGCCGTCGCCACCGGCCGCCGGGTCACCACCGGCCTCTATCTGACGCCCGGCCCGGTGCTGCCGCCGCAGTACGCCGCGCTCGCCGGCGACGCCGTGCAGGCGGCGATGGTCGTCGTCGTCGAGCCGGGCGGCGCGCTCGCCGTCGAGAGCGCCAGCGTCTCCGCCGCCGCCGCTTCGGTGATGGCGACGGGCCGGCTCGATCCGGGCGCCGACACCATCGACGCCACCGCCGAGATCGAGGTCGCTTCCGCGCAAGCCTTCGCCGGCCTCCTCGACGTGCCGGCAAGCTGGACCGGCGGCCATGTCACCGCCCGGCTTACCGGCCGCCTCGCCGACCCCGACATCGCCGCCACCGCGCGCATCGACGGCGTCGCCGCGCTCGACCGCGTCACCGCCGGCCGCGTCGACGTGGAGGCGACCGTCGCAGCGCCGCAGGCCGGCACGCTCGGCATCGGCGGACGCGATCGCACCGTCGTCTTCCAGGTGGCGACCGCCGCCGTCGGCCTCGACGGCGTGCCGATCGCCTCGGACGCTGCGCCGCGCCTGTCCGGCGAGGCGAGGCTCGCCGCCGACGGCACCATCGCCTTCAGCGACCTCGTGCTCGCGGCGCTCGGGGCGCGCCTCGCCCTCGACGGCACCACCAGCGCCGGAGCCGTCAAGGCCGACGCACGGCTGACGGTGGCCGACCTTGCGGCGCTCTCGACACTCACCGGCGCACCGCTCGCCGGCAGCGTCGAGCTGACGGCCACGATCGATGCGGCGCTCGACGGCAGCCGCGCCACGGTCTCGCTCGACGGCGGCGCGCAGGCGCTGTCGGCCGGCATTCCCGAGCTCGAGGCGTTGCTCGGCACCGCGCCCACCCTCTCCGCCGCTCTCGCTTTCGACGGCACGAGCCTTTCGATCGAACGCCTCGACGTAGCCGGCGGCGTCGTCACGGCCACCGGCAGCGGCCGCATCGGCGGCAGCCCCGACGACGCGCTGACGGTCGACCTTTCCGTCAGCGACCTCGCCCGCGTCACGCCGACGCTCACCGGCGCGGCGCGGCTGGAGGCGACCGCCACCGGCGATCCGACGGCGCCGCGCGTCGCCTTCCGCCTCACCGGCGACGGCCTCGTCGCCGCCGGCCACCCGCTTGACGACTTCGCCGCGACGGGCGACGTCGACCTCACGGTCGCCGGCACGCAGACCGGCAGCGTGGCGCTCGCCGGCACCTCGGCCGGCCAGCCGATCACCGGGACGATGCGCTTCGCCCGCACGGGTGAGGACATGCGTCTCGACATCGACCGGCTCGACTTCGTCGGCCTGACCGGCAGCGGCACGCTGGCGCAGGACGCCGCCGGCGTTCCCTCGGGGCGGCTGACGCTCGCCGCCACCGACCTCGCCCCCGCCGCCGCGCTTGCCGGCCTCGTCGCCTCGGGCGGGCTCGACGCGACCGTCGAAATCCCCGCCGGCCAGCCGGGCGTCGCCGACATCACGCTCGCGAGCCCGCGCCTGACGGTCGCCGGCAACACGATCACCGGCCTGTCGGCGCGCGGCACCGTCACCGGCCTGCCGGGCACGCCCTCGATCGACGTCACCACCGACATCGCCGAGATCGAGGCCGCCGCCATGCCGGGCGTGGCGCTGTTGCGCGACTATGCCGGCCTGACCACCGGCCAGACACTGACCGTCCGCTACCAGGGCTCCGGCGCGCCGTCCGACCTCGACAGCCGCATCGACGTGGCGCTCGCCGGCACCCCCGTGCTCGGCGGCACCGCGACCGTTGCCCAGACGGACGCCGGCACGCGCGTCACCGCCGACCTGACGCTCACCGCCGCCTCCCGGCTGCCGCCGAATCTCGCGGGGCTCGCCGGTGAAATGGTGCGGGTGTCGCTCGCAGCCGTGGCGGCACCGGACGGCACGGTGGCCATCGAAGCGGCCAACGTCGTCGCGGCGGCCGGTACCGTCGCTGCGCAGGGCAACCTCAACCCCGGCGCCGACAGCATCGACGTCACCGCCGACATCACGCTGTCGGATTCCGCAGCCTTCGCAGGTCTCGTGCCCGCCGCCACGAGTTGGACCGGTGGGCGCGGCACGGCGCACCTCACCGGCCGGCTCGCCGATCCGGACGTCAAGCTCGATGCGGTCATCGAGACGGTTGTGGCCGAAGACCGGTTGACGGCCGAGCACGTCACCGTCGCCGCCATCTCGGCCGCGCCGCCCGAGGACGCCGCGGAGACAGCCGGCCGCGAGGCAAGCTTCACCGTCACCACCGAGGGTGTCACAGTCGGAGGCACGCCCGTCGCAGCCGATGGCGCGCCGCGGCTTTCCGGCGCCGCGACGCTGAACCCGGACGGCGGGGTCTCGCTGCGCGACGTCGCGCTCACCGGCCTCGGCGTCGACCTCGCGCTGTCTGCCGCGACGACCGCGGACACGGCGAAGGCGGACGGCCGCATCCGCGTCGCCGACCTGGCAAAGCTCTCCGGCCTCGCCGGCCAGCCGCTCACCGGCGCCGTCGACCTCACCGGCACGCTCGACGCCGCCCTCGATGGATCGCGGCTGGCGTTGCAGCTCGACGGCGGTGCCACCGGCTTTTCCGCCGGCGTGCCGCAGGTCGAGGCACTGCTCGGGCCGACGCCGACGGTGGCCGCGGCGATCGCCTATGACGGCACGACGCTGACCATCGACCGCCTGCGCGTCGCCGGCGGCGTCATCACCGCCGACGGACGCGGTGCGCTCGGCGGCGCGAGCGACACGCTCACCGTCGACGTGGCGGTGACCGACCTCGCCCTCGTCACGCCGACGCTCGCCGGCGCGGCCCGCCTCGAGGCGACCGCCACCGGCGAGGCGCTGACGCCGAGCGTCGCCTTCCGATTGACCGGCGATCGCCTCGTCGCCGCAGGCCATCGTCTCGACGGCTTCACCGCCACCGGCGACGTCGACCTGACGAAACCCGGCGCGCAGTCGGGCACGGTGACGCTCGCCGGCTCGTCGGCCGGACGGCCGATCGCCGGAACAATCAAGTTCGCCCGCGACGCTTCCGGCGAAACGCTCGACATCGAACGCCTCGCCTTCGTCGGCCTCACCGCCAGCGGATCGCTCGCCCGCGGCGCCGACAGCGTGCCATCGGGCCGCCTCAACGTCGTCGCGACCGACCTCGCCCCGGCCGCCGCGCTCGCCGGCCTCGTCGCCAGCGGCGGCCTGGAGGCGAACATCGAGATGCCCGCCGGCCGGCAGGGTCCGGCGCGGATCACCGTGGCGTCGCGCCGGCTTTCGGTGGCCGGCAACACGGTGTCGAACCTGTCGGTGAACGGCACCGTCACCGGCCTGCCGTCGGCGCCGCGCGTCGACCTCACCGCCACTGCCGGCGAGGTGGTGACCTCGGGCACCGCCGTGAGCGGCCTGCGCGCCACCGCCACCGGCGCCCTTGAGGACGCCAATCTCACCGCCGACGCCCGCGTCAACGGCCTCGCCGTGTCGGCAGCCGCCCGCGTTCAGCGCCGAACGGACGGCGCGATCGACGTGGCACTATCGCGCGCCACCGCCGCCGGCAACGGCGCCGAGATCGCGCTTTCCCGTCCCGCCACGGTGCGGGTGGCGCCGGACGGTCGCGTGCGCGTCGACGCCGCCCTCGCCGCCCGCGGCGGCGGCACGGTGACGGTGACCGGCGACGTCTCCGCCCGCGCGCTGTCGCTGCAGGCGCGGCTGCAGGCGGTGCCGCTGGCGCTCGCCCGCCTCGCCGCGGCGGAGCTTCCCGTCGGCGGCACGGTCAGCGGCTCCGCCACCATCACCGGCACGCCGGCGGCGCCGCGCGGCAGCTACGACCTGACGCTCGCCGGCCTCACCTCGCCGCAGGCGGCCGGCCTGCCGCCCGCGTCCGCTTCGGTGCGCGGCGCCATCGAGCCGACGCGGGTGACGGTGAACGGCAGCGCCACCGCCGGCCCCGCCACCCGCATCGAGTTCTCCGGGGCGGTGCCGCTCGGCGCCGGCGCGCTCGCCCTCACCGCCCGCGGCAATGCCGACCTCGCGATCATCGAGCTGTTCGGCCTGCCCCCGACGATGGACATCCGCGGCCGCGCCACCCTCGACGCCCGCATCGCCGGAACCGCCGCCGTGCCCGACGTGAGCGGCACGGTGCGCATCTCCGGCGCCTCGTTCACCGACATCGAAAACGACATCCGCCTCGAGGGGCTCGCCGGCGACGTCCGCCTCGACCGTCGCACCGCCCGCATCGGCACGATGACCGGCCGCTTCGCCGACGGCGGCACGCTGGCCGTGACGGGCTCGATCGGCCTCGACGCGGCCGCGGGCTTCCCGGGCGACCTGCGGGTGACCACCGAGCGGGCGTCGATCCGCAACGAGCCGATCGCCCGTGGCATCGTCAACGCCAGCCTGACGCTCACCGGCCCGCTCGCCCGCGCCCCGGTGATCGGCGGCACCATCCGCCTCGACCGTGTCGAGGTGACGATCCCCGACCGGCTGCCCGGGTCGGCCACCACCATCCCGGTGACGCACACCAACGTTCCGGCAGACCGGCGCGCCTTCTTCCCGCAGCCGAAGCCCGGCGGGCCGGGACCGCGGGCGGCCGCCCCGCCGCCGTTCGACGCCCGCCTCGACCTCACCATCACGGCGGTGAACCAGATCGTCGTGCGCGGCTCCGGCATCAACGCCGACTTCGGCGGCAACTTCCGCATCACCGGCACGACGCGCGCGCCGCAGGTGAACGGCGGCCTGCGGCTGAGGCGCGGCATCGTCGACATCATCGGCCAGCGCCTGACCATCACGACGGGCACGATCTCGTTCGCCGATACCCTCGATCCGATCCTCGACCTGCAGGCGACGACGCGGGCCGGCAGCTACACCGCCATCGTCTCGATCACCGGCCGCGCCTCCGCCCCGGTGATCCGCTTCTCCTCGGTGCCGCAGCTGCCGGAAGACGAGGTGCTGTCGGTGGTGCTGTTTGGGCAGCTGTCGGCCGGCCTCAACGCCGGCCAGGCGATCGCGCTCGCCGAAGCCGTCGCCTCGCTGACCGGGGCGCGCAGCGGCGGCCTGCTCGCCGGCCTGCGCTCGCGGCTCGGCGTGGATCGACTGGGGGTCGTCACCGACGAGAACAACCGCCCGGCCATCGAGATCGGCGGCTATGCCACGGACAACGTCTTCGTCGGCGTGCAGCAGGGCGCCGGCGCCAACTCGACGCGGATGAAGGTGCAGGTCGACATCACCGACAACCTCAACGTCCAGGGCCAGCTCGGTGCCGACGGCTCGTCGGCGCTGGGGGTGGGCGTCGAGGTGGATTACTGAGGCGGGCGCAGTCCGCGTTCGGCAGCGGCCCCTCCCTTCTCCCGCCCGCAGGGTGGGAGAAGGTGGCGCGAAGCGCCGGATGAGGGCGTGCCGCGAAGCGGCGCGGGCGTTCCGCAACCATCCTGAGGGGCTCGCGGCATTCCGCGCTTCGCGCGGCCCTCATCCGCCCCCTCTGGGGGCACCTTCTCCCGCACTCGCGGGAGAAGGGAAGATGCGCCTCCCCCTCGCCTCACCCGCGTCCGAACGCCCGTCCCCACGTCGGCCAGACGTCGCCGTCGGCCGGCGTCGCGCTGAACACGCCACGGGCCACCGCCCGCGCCATCACCGCGGCGGCCGCGGCGCCGAGGTCGAGGAAGTCGGTCGGCGCTGTGCCGAGCGCCGTGCGTCCGGTCGACAGCGCGAAGATGGTGTCGCCGTCGTAGGGCGTGTGGGACGGCCACAGCGCGCGCGAAAAGCCGTCGTGCGCCATCACCGCGAGGCGGCGCGCCTCCGCCTTGGTGAGCACCGCGTCGGTGGCGACCACGCCGATCGTCGTGTTGGCGAGCGAGGAGACGGCGCCGAACTTCGTGCGGATGGCGCGCGCCTGCGGCGGAATCGCAGGCGGCCAGCCGAGGCCGCCGAACTCCTCGCCCTCCTCGAAGGCCGCCGCCCAAAAATGCGCACCGTCGCCGATCGTCGCGGCACCGAGGGCGTTCACTGCGACGACCGCGCCGATCGTGATGCCGTTCGGCAGCACCGTGGAGGCCGAGCCCAAGCCCCCCTTCAGCGCGCCGCCGTTCGGGCCGGAGACGCTGCAGCCGGCGCCGGCGCCGATCGTGCCGAGCGGAAAGGCGCCGGGCGCCGCCGCGCTCGCCGCGGCATATCCGAGCTCGCGATAGGGCGGGTAGCGGCCCCACGCCTTGTCGCCGCCGTTGAGGAGGTCGAACAGGATGGCGCCCGGTACGATCGGCACCACCGCCTTGCCGATGGCGAAGCCGCGGCCGATCTCGGCGAAGCGCGCCTGCACGCCGCCGGCGGCGTCGAGGCCGAAGGCGGAACCGCCGGCGAGCACGATCGCGTCGACCGCCTGCACCGTCTGGTCGGGGGCGAGCAACTCGGTGTCGCGCGAGCCCGGCGCGCCGCCGAGCACCATCACCGAGGCGACGGCGGCCTCGTCGGGCACGATCACCGTGACACCAGACTTCAGGCGGACGTCGTCGGCGTGGCCGATCGCAAGGCCCGGGACGTCGGTGATCAGGTTGAGCGGTCCCGGTCGCACGGCGGTCCTCCGGTGGCGAATCCCGAGGCGCAGCCTCTCGCGCTGTGGCGCAAAAGAGAAGCCCCGGCGCGAGGGCCGGGGCTTCGGGTCGTCTCTCGTCTGCGGCTCGGGCTTCCGCACCGCTCTGCGGTGCGCCCTCATCCGCCCCCTTCGGGGGCACCCCGGATCACGACCGGGGCAGGCCTTCTCCCGCCCTAGGTCGGGAGAAGGGAAGGAAGCGCCCGTCGCCGATCAGGGCGTGTAGTAGTCGTACTTGCCGTCCTTCCACTCGTAGAAGACGTAGCCCGGCAGCGTCACGTCGCCCTTGTCGTTGAACTCGAGCTCGCCGAGCACGGTGAAGAACGAGCCCTCGTCGAGGGCCTTCGCCACCGCCTCGGTGTCGGTCGAGCCGGCGTTCTTCACGGCCGCGGCCCACGCCTGGATGGCGGCGTAGGTGTAGAGCACGTAGCCTTCCGGCTCGATGCCCTTGGCGCGCAGCGCGTCGACGACGGGCTTCGCCACCTCGTTCTTGCGCGGATCGGGCGAGAAGGTCATCAGCGTGCCTTCGCCGGCCGGGCCGGTGATCGTCCAGAACTCGTCGGTGACCAGCGCGTCGCCGGAGATCAGCAGCGCCTGGAGACCCTGGTCGCGCATCTGGCGCAGGATCAGGCCGGCTTCCGTGTGGTAGCCGCCGACATAGACGACGTCGATGCCTTCCGACTTCAGCTTCGACACGATCGCCGTGTAGTCCTTCTCGCCGGCGGTGTACGCCTCGTACATCGTTTCCTTCTTGCCGGCCTCGTTCATGTACTTCTGCGTCTCGTCGGCGAGACCCTTGCCGTAGGCCGACTTGTCGTGAAGGATGGCGATCTTCTTGTCCTTGAAGGTCTCGGCCATGAACTTGCCGGCGACCTGGCCCTGCTGATCGTCACGACCGCAGACGCGGAAGATGCCGTCGCCCGGGCGCTCGTCGGTGAACTTCGGGTTGGTCGAGGCGGGCGAAATCTGGATGATGCCTTCCTCGTTGTAGACGGCGCTCGCCGGGATCGACGAACCCGAGCAGAAGTGGCCGGCCATCAGCTTGATGCCCTTGGAGGCCATCTGGTTGGCGACGGCGACGGCCTGCTTCGGATCGCAGGCGTCGTCGCCGATCTCCAGCACCAGCTTCTCGCCGTTGACGCCGCCGGCGGCATTGATGTCGGCCACCGCCTGCTCGGCGCCCGCCTTCATCTGCGCGCCGAACGAGGCGTACTGGCCGGTCATCGGGCCGGCGGTGGCGATCGTGATGTCCGCCCACGCCGTCGACGACAGCATGGCGCCGAACGTCAGAGCGACGCTCGCATAGAGAGCTTTCTTCATTGCTTTACTCCTCCGGAAGCTTGGAAGATTTGACGAAACTGGCCACGGGGTGACCCCGATGGTCCGCATACTGCCCGCAATCCGGGTGGAACGGTATCGTCATTTTGGTTCCGTCGCCACCGCGGGAGCGGGCAATTCCGAAGTCCATTCTTACGCCGTGCCGGAGCGGCGATCCCGCCAGGCGATCGGCCCGGCGCGCTCGTAGAGCCAGGGATATTGCTTCACCATCTGGCCGGCGCGCGTCACCCGCATGCCGAGGAAGCCGATGACGATGAGGATCGCGAAGTCGACGAGCCAGTAGTGCACCGAGACGAGCGTGCCGCCGAACAGCGCGAAGTCGAGGAAGCGCACCGCGCAGGTCAGCAGCACGATGTAGACGACGAGTATCCACGCCGGCCGCCACGAGCGCGCCACCGCCCGCCCGGTCATCCAGGCGGCGCCGCCGCCGAGGATCAACTGCAGGAGCAGGAAGACGCCCAGCGTCTCTTCGTAGACGATGCCCATCACGTCCCCCGTCAGTGCCGCCCGCCCTCGAGGTAGGCGGCGCGCACCTCCTCGCGGGCGAGCAGCTGGCGCCCGGTTCCCTGCATGGTGATGACGCCGTTCACCATCACATAGCCGCGGTGGGCGAGCTTCAGCGCGTGATAGGCGTTCTGCTCGACCAGGAAGACCGTCAGCCCCTCGGTCTGGTTGAGGGCGCGAATGGCGTCGAAGATCTGCTTGACGATCAGCGGTGCGAGGCCGAGCGACGGCTCGTCGAGCAGCAGGAGCTTTGGCCGGCTCATCAAGGCGCGGGCGATCGCCAGCATCTGCTGCTCGCCGCCGGACAGCGTGCCACCGCGCTGCGGCAGCCGCTCCTTCAGGCGCGGGAACAGCGTGAAGACCTTCTCGAGATCCTCCTCGACGTGCGTGCCGCCGGTGACGGCCGCTCCCATCTGCAGGTTCTCGAAGACGGTCATGCGCGGGAAGATGCGTCGACCCTCCGGTGACTGGGCGATCTGCAGGCGGGCGATCTCGTGGGTGGCGAGGCCGGTGATGTCCTGCCCCTCGTAGGTGATGGTTCCCTCCCGCGCCCGCGGACTGCCGAAGATCGTCATCATCAGCGTCGACTTGCCGGCGCCGTTGGCGCCGATCAGCGTGACGATCTCGCCGGGATGGACGTCGACGTCGACGCCCTTCAGCGCAATGATCTTGCCGTAGAACGCCTTGACGCCGCGCACCGACAGCATCGGCGTGCCGGCTGCCAGGGGGGCGGTCGCGGTCGCGGTGGTCGCCTCGGCCGTCATCGGGCGACCTCCCGCTCGACCGCCTCGACCTCTTCCTCGACCGCCTCGACTTCCTCGTCGTCGACGCCGAGATAGGCGGCGATCACCTTCGGGTCGTTGCGCACCTCGTCCGGCACGCCGTCGGAGATCTTGACGCCGTAGTCGAGCACGACGACGTGGTCGGAGATCTCCATCACCACGCTCATGTCGTGCTCGATCAGCAGCACCGAGATGGCGTGCTCGCGGCGGATGTAGAGGAGCAGTTCGTTGAGCTCGGACGATTCCCGCGGGTTGAGGCCGGCGGCCGGCTCGTCGAGGCAGAGAAGCTCCGGCGTGGTGCACATCGCGCGGGCGATCTCGAGCCGCCGCTGCGCGCCGTAGGGCAGGTCGGCCGCCGGGTCGTCGGCGCGGGCGATCAGCCCGGTGCGCTCCAGCCAGTATCGCGCCTTCTCGACGGCGGCCTTCTCGGCCCTGCGGTAGCTGCCGATGCCGATGAGCCCGCCGATGCCGAACACCGAGGCGCGCATCAGCGGGCCGTGCTGCGCCACCATCAGGTTCTCCAGAAGTGTCATGCCGCCGAACAGGCGGATGTTCTGGAAGGTGCGCGCCACCTTCGCCTCGCCGGAAATGGCGTGGTCGGGCATCCGCTCGAGCAGGAAGGTCTTGCCGTCCGCGTGGCGGGCCGTCAGTCGCCCCTCGGTCGGCTTGTAGAAGCCGGTGATGCAGTTGAAGACAGTCGTCTTGCCGGCGCCGTTCGGCCCGATCAGCGCGGTGATGTCGCCGCGGCCGACGTCGAACGACAGGTCGCCGACCGCCGTCAGGCCGCCGAAGCGCATGGTGAGGTGCTCGACGGTGAGCACCGGATCGTTCGTCCAGCGTGTCATCCGCGCCCCTCCCCGACGAGTTCGCCGCCGATCGCCTTGGCCTTGCCGAGGGCGATCGTCGGCTTTCGGGTGGAAATCAGGCCGCGCGGCCGCCAGACCATGATCAGCACCATGGCGATGCCGAACACCAGCATGCGGTACTCGGCGAGGTCGCGGAACACTTCGAAGCCGCCGATCAGCACCACCGCGGCGATGGCGACGCCGATCTGGCTGCCGAGCCCGCCGAGCACGACGATCGCGAGAATCACAGCCGATTCGATGAAGGTGAACGATTCCGGCGAGATGAACCCCTGGCGCGTGGCGAAGAACGAGCCGGCGAAGCCGCCGAACATCGCCCCCATGGCGAACGCCGTCAGCTTCGTCGTCGTCGTGTTGATGCCGAGCGAGCGGCAGGCGATCTCGTCCTCGCGCAGCGCCTCCCAGGCCCGCCCGACCGGCAATCTTCGCACCCGCACGGTGACGAAGGCGGTGAGCAGCGCCAGCGCCAGGATCAGGTAGTAGAGGAAGATGATGCGGTGGAGCGCCGTGAACTCGAGCCCGAAGGTGGCGGCGAAGCCCTCGGGCGAGCGGTCGAACTCGATGCCGAAGAAGCTCGGACGCGGGATGTTGTTGAGGCCGTTCGGGCCGCCGGTGAAGTCGTACCAGTTGAGCAGCACGATGCGGATGATCTCGCCGAAGGCGAGCGTCACGATGGCGAGGTAGTCGCCCCGGAGCCGGAGCACTGGGAAGCCGAGCGTGATGCCCCAGGCCGCCGCCAGCAGGCCGGCGAGCGGCAGGCACACCCAGAACGACCAGCCGAAATTGAGCGCCAGCAGCGCGTAGGAATAGGCGCCGACGGCGTAGAAGGCGACGTAGCCGAGATCGAGAAGTCCGGCCATGCCGACGACGATGTTGAGCCCCCAGCCGAGCATCACGTAGGTGAGCACGAGGATCGACAGGTCGATGATGTAGCGGCTCTGGCTCGGCGCCGCGGCCATCATGATGAACGGCAGGGTGATCGCCAGTCCCAGCAGAAGCGGCTTCAGCACCGCGCCGATGCGGCCGCTCGTCTCCGCGGACATCCCCGACCCGGAGAACAGCTGCGTCACCGGCCGGTCGGTCTTGAAGACGAACAGGTTCAGCAGCAGTCGGCCGACGAAGACGACGGCCACCGCCACCGCCACGTCGCCCCAGCGCTGCGACAGGAACAGCCCGCCGGTGGTCACCTCGGTGCGCAGCCCGACGAGCGGGCCGAACAGGGCGAGCGCCACGACGGCGGCGATCGCGGCGTCCTTGAAGGAGGCGGCGAAGGAATGCTCGGCACGAGCGGCCATCTTGCTCACACTTTCTCGACTTCCGGCCGTCCGAGCAGGCCGGACGGCAGGAAGATCAGCACGATGGCGAGGATCGAAAAGGCGGCGACGTCCTTGTACTCGACCGAGAAGTAGCCGGACCAGAACGTCTCGATGAGGCCGAGCAGCAGTCCGCCGAGCATCGCGCCGGGCAGCGAGCCGATGCCGCCGAGCACCGCGGCGGTGAACGCCTTCACGCCGGCGACGAAGCCGATGAAGAAGTCGATGACGCCGTAGTAGAGCAGGTACATCAGGCCGGCGACGGCGGCGAGTGCTGCCCCCATCACGAAGGTGAGCGAGATCGTCCGGTCGACGTCGACGCCGAGGAGGGCGGCCATCCGCCGGTCCTGCTCGCAGGCGCGCTGCGCCCGGCCGAGCGAGGTGCGGCCGATCAGGAGCGAGAACGCCACCATCAGGATGACGGTGGTCATGACGATGAGGATCTGGATGTTCGACACCTGCACCGCGAAGCCGCCGCTGTCCATCACGGTGTAGCCGCCGGTGATGATCGGCTGCAGCGGCTTCACGCGCGCTCCCTGGGCGATCTGCACGAAGTTCTGCAGGATGATCGACATGCCGATGGCGGTGATCAGCGGCGCCAGGCGGAACGAACCGCGCAGCGGCCGGTAGGCGATGCGCTCGACCGACCAGCCCCAGGCCGAGGTGAGCACCATCGCCAGCACGAGCACCAAGAGCAGAGAGAGGATGATCACCGCGATCGCCGACCCCGCGGTCAGCCCCAGTGCGATGATCATGATCAGCGCGATGAACGAGCCAACCATGAAAATGTCGCCATGGGCGAAGTTGATCATGCCGATGATGCCGTAGACCATCGTGTAACCGATGGCGATGAGCCCATAGATCGAGCCCAGCGTGACTCCATTGATGAGCTGCTGGAGGAAATATTCCATATTGTCTTCGCTCGCCCCTGGAAGGACCGACCCGTTCGCGGCACCGCTCTGACCGGCGGCTGGGCGAAGGGTGATTTTCATCACCTGTAGCAAGCCGCGACGGCGGAGACAATTCGCCCTGTGTCGGATGGATGACGGAGAACGCCCTTCCCTCCGAACCGCGGCCCGCAGGGATGAGTTTTCCGGAAAGTCGCGCCCGCGAGGATCATTTTCGCGCGGCGACGCGCGCCCGCGGCTCTGTCCCCAGGCCGACCACCGCCGGGAGGAAGCGGTTCGTCTCCTCCTTGAGGAAGGCGTGCAGCCGCCGCGAGGCGGGCAGGAAGCGCTTGCCGCGCATGCGCACGACGAACCACTGCCGCACGATCGGCAGCCCCGCCACGTCGAGCATCGTCAGCCGGCCGTCGGCGACCTCGGCCGCCACCGTGTGGGCGGAGATCAGCGAGATGCCGAGGCCGGCGATGACGGCCTGCTTGATCGTCTCGTTCGAGCCCATCTCGAGGGCGTAGCGCGGCTGCGCGGCGACTGATTCGAACAGCCGCTCGGTCAGTGCCCGCGTGCCGGACCCCTCCTCCCGCGAGATCAGCCGCTCGCCGGCGAGTGCGGCCGGCGGGATCGACCGTCGGCCGACGAGGGGATGCTGCGGGTGGGCGATGACGACGTGCGGGTGCTCGCCGATCGCCTCCGCCTCGACGTCGAGTTCCTCCGGCGGGCGGCCCATGATGGCGACGTCGAGGTCCAGGCTCTCGAGCCCCGCGATGATCTCGGCGCGGTTGCCGACGACGAGCTTGAGGTCGATCAGCGGGTTGGCGCGGGCGAAGGCGGCCAGCGCGTGCGGCGCGAAATACTTCGCGGTGGAGACGACGCCGACCGCCACCGAGCCCTGGTCCTGGCTCTTCATGGCGGCGAGCGCGGCGCCGCACTCCGCCAGCGCCTGCTCGATGCGCGCCGTCGCATCGAGCAGTTCGCGGCCGGCGGAGGTCGGACGGAAGACAGAGCCGACCCGCTCCAGCACCGGCAGCCCGACGAGGCGCTCGAGCAGCTGCACCTGCGCCGTCACCGCCGGCGGCGTCACCGACAGCTCGTGGGCGGCGGCGGTGATGCTGCCCGTCCGCTCGACGGCGGCGATGGCGCGCAGCTGCTTGAGAGTGACGGAGCGCATGGTCCACATTCAATTTTTTTGATGACAGACGCAAGAAGAAACAAATTTACTTTCGGCAACGACCGGCTCAGCATGGTTGCACGATCCGAAGTCGAGACGCCAAGGCGCCGACGGATCGTGAAGCGGGCCGGCGAGCACCGCGCAGAACAAGATCGATCGGAGCACCCGCTCCCTCGGCCGGCGATTGCCGGCGACCGAGACGGGGATCAACCTTCCGAGCGTCGAGGAAACGACCGGCCGTCCGGCGCCAGCCGACGGTTGTTGGAGGGGTTGCCATGCCGAATTCGTCGCCGGCCCACGTGCGCCAGGAAGCCCATCCGCGCCTGGAAGCCGCTCTGGAGATCTGGGCCGGCACCGATGCCGACCGCGCCGCCATCGCCGAGACCGTCGTGGCGCTCGCCGCCGCCGGTCGCCGCATCGCCGCCGTGGTGCGCCGCGGCGCCATCGAGGGCGGTCTCGCCGCCGTCACCCGCGCCTCCTCGACCGGCGACGACCAGAAGGCGCTCGACGTCGCGGCGAACGACCTGCTGCTCGAGGCGCTCGCCGCCGCCCCCGTCGCCGCGTTCTGCTCCGAGGAGATGGACGCCGCGGTGCCGATGAAGCCCGGCGCGCCGCTGGTGGTGGCGGTCGACCCGCTCGATGGCTCCTCGAACATCGACACCAACGTCTCGGTCGGCACGATTTTCTCGGTGCTTCCGGCGGCCGCCGAGGGCGACGCCTTCCTGCAGCCGGGCAACCGCCAGCGCGCCGCCGGCTACCTGCTCTACGGGCCGCAGTGCGCCCTGGTGCTGACAGTCGGCGACGGCACCGACGTCTACACCCTCGATCCCGACACCGACGCCTTCGTGCAGACGGCGCGGCGGGTCCAGGTGCCGGAGCGCACTTCGGAGTTCGCGGTCAACGCCTCGAACTACCGCCACTGGGACCCTGCCTTCCGCGCCTATGTCGACGAGTGCCTGGCCGGGGCCGCCGGCCCGCGCGGCCGCGACTTCAACATGCGCTGGATCGCCTCGATGGTGGCGGAAGCGCACCGCATCCTGACGCGCGGCGGCATCTACCTCTATCCGGGCGACGCGCGGCGCGGCTACGAGCATGGCCGGCTGCGGCTGATCTACGAGGCGAACCCGATCGGCATGCTGATCGAGCAGGCCGGCGGCGGCTGCACCACCGGCACGGAGCGGATGCTCGACGTCGCGCCGACGGGGCTGCACCAGCGCGTGCCGCTGGTCTTCGGCTCGGCGCAGGAGGTGGGGCACGTCGAGCGGGTGCTGCGCGAGCCGTCGACGCACAAGTCGCCGCTGTTCGGCAATCGTGGTCTCCTTCGGGCCTGAAGACCGAGCCCGGAGGCACGTCGATGTCCGTCAAGCACCCGATCATTTCCGTCACCGGCTCGTCCGGCGCCGGCACCACCTCGGTCCGCAGGACCTTCGAGCAGATCTTCCGCCGCGAGAACGTCGAGGCGGCCTATATCGAGGGCGACGCCTTCCACCGCTATGACCGTCTCGAGATGAAGCGCGAGATGGCCGAGGAGCAGGCGAAGGGCAACCGCCACTACAGCCACTTCGGCCCGGAGGCGAACCTCTTCCGGGAACTCGAGCAGCTGTTCGCCGAATACGGATCGACCGGCACCGGCACCTTCCGCCACTACATCCACGACGCCGTCGAGGCCGACCTCTATGGCGGCAACCCCGGCACCTTCACGGAATGGGAGCGGCTGACCGGCCCGACGGACCTGTTGTTCTACGAGGGCCTGCACGGCGCTGTCGTGACGCCGGAGGTGGACGTCGCCCGCCATGCGGACCTGAAGATAGGCGTCGTGCCGGTGATCAACCTCGAGTGGATCCAGAAGATCCACCGCGACCGCTCCACCCGCGGCTACTCCACGGAAGCGGTCACCGACACGATCCTGCGGCGGATGCCGGACTACATCAACTACATCTGCCCGCAGTTCACCGAGACCGACATCAACTTCCAGCGCGTGCCGACGGTGGATACGTCCAACCCGTTCATCGCCCGCTGGATCCCGACGCCGGACGAGTCGCTCGTCGTAATCCGCTTCAAGAGCCCGCGCGGCATCGACTTCCCGTACCTGGTGTCGATGATCCACGACAGCTTCATGTCGCGGGCGAATTCGATCGTCATCCCCGGCAACAAGCTCGACCTCGCGATGCAGCTGATCCTGACGCCGCTCATCCTGCAGCTCGTCGAGCGGCGGAGGCGGGTGCTGTGAGCGCGAGAGCCACCTTCGAAGGGAGTGCGAGCCGATGACCGCCCACGACCGACAGGCCGCCGCTGCTGCTACCCCTGCCCCGCGCGACCTCGATCGCGATATGGCGAACGCCGTCCGGGCGCTTGCCATGGATGCGGTGGAGAAGGCGAAGTCCGGCCATCCCGGCTTGCCGATGGGCATGGCCGACGTCGCCACCGTGCTGTTCACCCGCTTCCTGCGCTTCGATGCGGCCGCACCCGACTGGGCCGACCGCGACCGCTTCGTGCTGTCGGCCGGCCACGGCTCGATGCTGCTCTATGCGCTGCTCCACCTCACCGGCACGCCGGGCATGGACATCGAGGAGCTGAAGCAGTTCCGCCAGTGGGGCTCGAAGACCGCCGGCCACCCGGAATACGGCCACACGCCGGGCGTCGAGGTGACCACCGGGCCGCTCGGCCAGGGGCTTGCCAGCGCCGTCGGCATGGCGCTCGCCGAGCGCATGATGAACGCCCGCTTCGGCGACGACCTCGTCGACCACCACACCTATGTGCTGTGCGGCGACGGCTGCCTGATGGAGGGCATCAGCCACGAGGCGATCTCGCTCGCCGGCCATCTCAAGCTCGCCAAGCTGATCGTGCTGTTCGACGACAACGAGATCTCCATCGACGGCCGCACCTCGCTGTCGTGCTCCGACGACCAGCTCGCCCGCTTCGCCGCCTCCGGCTGGGCCGCCACCCGTGTCGACGGCCACGACCAGGCGGCCGTCGCCGCCGCCATCGAGGCCGCCCGCACGTCCGACCGGCCGTCGCTGATCGCCTGCCGCACCATCATCGGCTTCGGCGCACCGACCAAGCAGGGCACCGAGAAGGTGCACGGCGCGCCGCTCGGGGCCGCCGAGATCGCCGCCGCCCGCGCTATCCTTGACTGGCCCTGGCCAGCCTTCGAGATTCCCGAGGCGGTGCGCGCCGCCTGGGCCGCCGCCGGCAGCCGCGGCCGCGAGGCGCGCCGCGAATGGGAGGCTCGCCTCTCCGCTTCGGACTCCAAGATCGCCACCGCCTTCAAGACGGCCACTGCCGGCGCGCTAGGCGCCGACTTCGACCGCGCCATCGCGGCGGTGAAGTCGGGCTTCGCGACGAAGGCACCGTCGATCGCCACCCGCCAGGCTTCGCGGGAAGTGCTCGACGCCATCGTGCCGGCGACGCCGGTGCTCGCCGGCGGCTCGGCCGACCTGACGCACTCGAACCTCACCCACGCCAAGGGCCAGATGCCGGTGTCGGCCGCCGACTTCTCCGGCTCCTACATCCACTTCGGCATCCGCGAGCTTGGCATGGCGGCGGCGCTGAACGGGATGGCGCTGCATGGCGGCTTCGTGCCCTATGGCGGCACCTTCCTTTGCTTCGCCGACTATTCCCGCCCCGCCATTCGGCTGGCCGCCCTGATGGGGGTGCGCGTCGTCCACGTGATGACGCACGACAGTATCGGCCTCGGCGAGGACGGCCCGACCCACCAGCCGGTCGAGCATCTGGCCGCGCTCCGGGCGATCCCGAACCTGTTGGTCTTCCGCCCTGCCGACGCGGTCGAGACGGCCGAAAGCTGGGAGTGTGCGCTGCGCGCCGAAAAGCGGCCGTCAGTGCTCTGCCTGTCCCGGCAGGCACTGCCGACGCTCCGCCGCGACGGCGGCGGCACCAACCGCACGGCCCGCGGCGCCTATGTGCTGGTCGAGCCCGAGGGCTGGCGCGACGTGACGCTGATCGCCACCGGCTCGGAGGTGTCGCTGGCGGTGGCGGCGGCCGAGGCGCTGGTCACCCACGGGGTGCGCGCCGCGGTGGTCTCCGCCCCCTGCCTCGACCTTTTCCGCGAGCAGGACGCCGAGTATCGCCGCTCCGTGCTCGGCCGCGCCCCGCGCGTCGGCATCGAGGCGGCGGTGGAGGGCGACTGGGCGCGCTGGCTCGGCGACGACGGGGTGTTCGTCGGCATGCACGGCTTCGGCGCGAGCGCCCCGGCCGACGTGCTGTTCGAAAAGTTCGGCATCACCGAGGACGCCGTCGTCGCCGCGGCGCTCGCCGTCACCCACAAGTCCAACTGACGCCGGCACCGAACCGTCCGTCCGCAATCTCCGAGGAAACCCGATGGCCCGCATCACCCTCCGCCAGCTCCTCGACCACGCCGCCGAGCGCGGCTACGGCGTGCCCGCCTTCAACATCAACAACATGGAGCAGGTGATCGCGATCATGCGGGCCGCCCAGGCGGTCGACGCGCCAGTGATCCTGCAGGCGAGCCGCGGCGCCCGCTCCTATGCCGGCGACATCATGCTGTCGAAGATGGTGGAAGCGGCCGAGCAGATGTACCCGGGCATCCCTATCTGCCTGCACCAGGACCACGGCAACGACGAGGCGACGTGCCTGTCGGCCATGCAGCACGGCTTCACCAGCGTGATGATGGACGGATCGCTCGAGGCCGACGCCTCGACGCCGGCGAGCTACGACTACAACCTCGACATCACCGCCCGCGTCGCCCGCATGGCGCACGCGATCGGCGTTTCGGTCGAGGGCGAGCTCGGCGTGCTCGGCTCGCTCGAGACCGGCCAGGGCGACAAGGAGGACGGCCACGGCGCCGAGGGGACGCTGTCGCACGACCAGCTCCTCACCGACCCCGACCAGGCGGTCGACTTCGTGGCGCGGACGAAGGTCGATGCGCTCGCGATCGCCATGGGCACCTCGCACGGCGCCTACAAGTTCTCGCGCCAGCCGGACGGCGACATCCTGGCGATGAACGTCATCAAGGAGATCAACGCCCGCCTGCCGACGGTCCACCTCGTCATGCACGGCTCCTCCTCGGTGCCGCAGGAGCTGCAGGACCTGTTCAACCAGCACGGCGGGGAGATGCCGCAGACCTGGGGCGTGCCGGTGTCGGAGATCCAGACCGGCATCCGCCATGGCGTGCGCAAAGTGAACATCGACACCGACTGCCGGCTGGCGATGACGGCGGTGTTCCGCAAGGTGGCGAGTGAGAAGCGCAGCGAGTTCGACCCCCGAAAATTCCTCGCGCCGTCGCTCGATTCGATGATGGCGCTGTGCAAGCGGCGCTTCGAGGAGTTCGGCACCGCCGGCAACGCCTCGAAGATCACAACGGTGTCGCTCGCGGAGATGGCCAAGCGCTACCGCTCCGGCAGCCTCGACCCGCGCATCGACGTGGCAGAGGCGGCGGAGTGAGGACGTAAACCCTCCCCCCTCGCGGGGGAGAGCCTGCCCCGGACTTGATCCGGGGTCGCCGACGAAGTCGGCGGGAGGGGGGGCGGCGCGGCAGCGCCGCGAGAAAACCCGGCGCCGCATGTGCGGCGGCCCCCCCTCCCTGCCCTCCCCCGCGAGGGGGGAGGGTTCGCAGACGGTGAGGCTTGAAGACGGAACTGAGCGATGTCCTGCCCCCGGGCAGGGCCAGGAGACGTGCGTCCCGACCACGACACCGACTTTCAGGAGGAAGCCCCCATGAACGCAGATGCAGGAACGGTGCGCGGCAAGGACCGCTACAAGGCCGGCGTGATGGAATACCGCAAGATGGGCTACTGGGAGCCCGACTACACGCCGAAGGACACCGACGTCATCGCCCTCTTCCGCGTCACGCCGCAGGACGGCGTCGACCCGATCGAGGCGTCGGCCGCCGTCGCCGGCGAGAGCTCCACCGCCACCTGGACGGTGGTGTGGACCGACCGCCTGACGGCCTGCGAGAAGTACCGGGCGAAGTGCTACCGGGTCGATCCGGTGCCGAACGCGCCGGGCTCCTGGTTCGCCTACATCGCCTATGACCTCGATCTCTTCGAGCCGGGCTCGATCGCTAACCTCACCGCCTCGATCATCGGCAACGTCTTCGGCTTCAAGCCCCTGAAGGCGCTGCGGCTCGAGGACATGCGGCTGCCGGTCGCCTACATCAAGACGTTCGACGGGCCGGCCACCGGCATCGTCGTCGAGCGCGAGCGTCTCGACAAGTTCGGCCGGCCGCTGCTCGGCGCCACGGTGAAGCCGAAGCTCGGTCTTTCCGGCCGAAACTACGGCCGCGTGGTCTACGAGGCGCTGAAGGGCGGTCTCGACTTCACCAAGGACGACGAGAACATCAACTCGCAGCCCTTCATGCACTGGCGCGACCGCTTCCTCTACTGCATGGAGGCCGTCAACAAGGCGCAGGCGCAGACCGGCGAGATCAAGGGGACGTACCTCAACGTCACCGCCGGCACGATGGAGGACATGTACGAGCGCGCCGAGCTCGCCAAGGAGCTCGGCTCGACGATCGTCATGATCGACCTCGTCATCGGCTACACGGCGATCCAGTCGATGTCGAAGTGGGCCCGCCGCAACGACATGATCCTGCATCTCCACCGCGCCGGCCACGGCACCTACACGCGGCAGAAGACGCACGGCGTGTCGTTCCGCGTCATCGCCAAGTGGATGCGGCTCGCTGGCGTCGACCACATCCACGCCGGCACGGTGGTCGGCAAGCTCGAGGGCGACCCGAAGACGACGCGCGGCTTCTACGACATCCTGCGCGAGGACCACGTGCCGCAGAACCTCGAGAACGGCGTGTTCTTCGAGCAGCCGTGGGCGAGCCTGCGCAAGGTGATGCCGGTGGCATCCGGCGGCATCCACGCCGGCCAGATGCACCAGCTCCTCGACCATCTCGGCGAGGACGTTGTGCTGCAGTTCGGCGGCGGCACCATCGGTCACCCGATGGGCATCCAGGCGGGCGCCACGGCGAACCGCGTGGCGCTCGAGGCGATGATCCTCGCCCGCAACGAGGGCCGCGACTACGTCAAGGAGGGCCCGCAGATCCTGCAGGACGCGGCGCGCCACTGCATGCCCTTGAAGCAGGCCCTCGACGTGTGGGGCGACGTCACCTTCGACTACGCCTCGACCGACACGCCCGACTTCGTGCCGTCGGTCTCGGTCTCGGCCTGAGTTTTCCGCGGGGCGCCCGCGATGGCGCCCCGTCCGCCCCATCCCATCCCCATCGCCGCCTCCGTGTGGCTAGAGGAGGACATCATGCGCGTCACCCAGGGCTGCTTCTCGTTCCTGCCCGACCTCACCGACGACCAGATCCGCGCCCAGGTGCAGTACTGCCTGGACAAGGGCTGGGCGGTGAACCTCGAGTTCACCGACGACCCGCACCCCCGCAACACCTACTGGGAGATGTGGGGCCTGCCGATGTTCGATCTCCGCGACGCCGCCGGCGTGATGAAGGAGCTCTCCGACTGCCGCCGCATCCACGGCGACAAGTACATCCGCATGTCCGCCTTCGACGCCACCCACACCTGGGAGTCGCTGCGCATCTCCTTCATCGTCAACCGCCCGGCCGACGAGCCCGGCTTCGACCTGATCCGCCAGGAGCGCGAGGGGCGCAAGATCGCCTACACGACGCGCTCCTATGCGGCGAACCAGCCCGAAGGCCGCCGCTACGGCGCCTGACGAACTCCGTGGAGCGCCCGAGCCGTGCGTGGCCCGGGCGTCTTCCCTGCGGCGGCTTCCGGGCCCGCTCGCTCCGCGGTCCGGTGCGCTCTCGCCGGACCGACCCGGAAGCCGCCGCTTTTTTGTTTCGATGCGCCGACGCGCGCCGACGCGAACGCTGACGCGTCCCTCCCCTGCCAGGGGGAGGGACAGACCGCGAAGCGGTCAGGGTGGGGCCCGTCGATCCAGCATGAGACGGCCGATGTCGCGCCCCTGATTGACGGGCCCCCACCTGCCGGCTGCGCCGGCTGTCCTCCCCCCCTGGCAGGGGGAGGACGCGTATCCGCCGGCGCTTCGCTGGAAGCCCAAAAAGAGACGGAGGTCGCCCCCCATGAACACCGTCACCCCCACCGAAGCCGCCACGGACGCCCCTGCCCCGTTCGATCCGTCCGTCCGCGTCGACCTCCTCGCCGAGCGCGCGGAAGCCGGCATCGACGCCATCCTCGACAAGCTCGACCGCGACCTGATCGGGCTCAAACCCGTGAAGACGCGCATCCGCGAAATCGCAGCGCTGCTCCTCATCGAACGCGTGCGGCGGCGGATCGGGCTCGCGGCGGAGGCGCCGACGCTGCACATGTCGTTCACCGGGAACCCCGGCACCGGCAAGACGACGGTGGCCATGCGGATGGCGGAGATCCTGCACGGGCTCGGCTTCATCCGCCGCGGCCACCTCGTCTCAGTGACGCGCGACGACCTCGTCGGCCAGTACATCGGCCATACCGCGCCGAAGACCAAGGAAATCCTCAAGAAGGCAATGGGCGGCGTGCTTTTCATCGACGAGGCCTACTACCTCTACCGCCAGGAGAACGAGCGCGACTACGGCCAGGAGGCGATCGAGATCCTCTTGCAGGTGATGGAGAACCAGCGCGAGGACCTCGTCGTCATCCTCGCCGGCTACGGCGACCGGATGGACAAGTTCTTCTCCTCGAACCCCGGCTTCCGCTCGCGCATCGCCCACCACATCGACTTCCCCGACTATGGCGACGGCGAACTCGTCTCGATCGGCGAGAAGCTCCTGTCCGACCAGAACTACCGCCTGAGCCCCGACGCGCGGACGGCGTTCGAATCCTATGTGGTCGCCCGCCGCCGGCAGCCGCACTTCTCCAACGCCCGCTCGATCCGCAACGCCCTCGACCGGGCGCGGCTCCGGCAGGCGAACCGGCTCGTGGCGCGCGCGGCAGAACCCTTGACGGCCGGCGACATCATGACCATCGAAGCGGAGGACATCCTGTCGAGCCGGGTGTTCAAGGCCGCCTCCGAGGCCCGTGCGTGAGGAAGACCCGATGAGCCAGCAGCCCCTCGTCATCGCCCCGTCGATCCTGTCGGCGGACTTCGCCCGCCTCGGCGAGGAGGTGCGCGCCATCGACGCCGCCGGCGCCGACTGGATCCACGTCGACGTCATGGACGGCCACTTCGTGCCGAACATCACCATCGGCCCGGATGTGGTGAAGGCACTGCGCCCGCACACGACGAAGCCCTTCGACGTCCACCTGATGATCGCCCCGGTCGACCCCTACCTCGAGGCCTTCGCCAAGGCCGGCGCCGACCACATCATCGCCCACGTGGAGTCCTCGCCGCACATCGACCGCACCCTGCAGGAGATCCGCCGGCTCGGCTGCAAGGCGGGCGTCACCCTCTGCCCGGGCACGTCGGAGAGCACCATCGAGTACGTGCTCGACAAGGTCGACCTGGTGCTGGTGATGACGGTCAACCCCGGCTTCGGCGGCCAGTCGTTCCTGCATTCGCAGCTGCCGAAGATCCGCCGCATCCGCCAGATGATCGGCGACCGGCCGGTCCGCATCGAGATCGACGGCGGCGTCAATCCGGAGACGGCGCGGCTCTGCGCCGAGGCCGGCGCCGACAGCCTCGTCGCCGGCTCCGCCGTCTTCAAGGGCGGCACGCCGGAGGCCTATGCCGCCAACATCGCCGCGATCCGCGCCGGCGGTGAGGCGGCGATGCGAGAGGCGGCGTGAGGGGAGCCCCCGCCCCTAGTCCAGCACCCGGTTCGGCCGCGTCGGGAACGCGATGAAGCGGATGATCGACCAGCGGCCGTCCGCTTGGCGGCGGAACACGTCGATGCCTTCGTCGGATGTGGTGTCCGTCTCGCCGCCCGCCTCGGCGGTCAGCGTCCAGGTGAGCCGCACCACCGCGAGGTCGCCGTCGACGAGGATCTCGTGGATGTCCGGCGGCGCGTAGGTGAGGCGCAGCCCCGGCTTGGCGAACACGGTGACGAAGTTTCCGCACATCCGCTCGTGCGTGGCGTCGACGAGGCCGGGCAGCGAGTAGACGAGGTCCGGCGCGAACAGATCGCAGGCCCCCGCCGCGTCGCGCGCGTTGAAGGCCGCCGTCCAGCGGTTCAGCCGCTCGGTGATGGCGCGCTCGTCGGCGGCGATGTCGGCGCGGGCCGGAGCCGCCGCCGGCACGACCATCGCCATCGCGACCAAAGCCGCTGCGAGTGCGCCCCGCAGCGACGGCCACCAGCAATGCGTCGACGTCCGCCCAGAGACCCCCACCTCGCCCCTTTCCCACTCGATGGCGACGCAGTCTACGCTGCGGCGCGGCCCCGTCGCCACCCCGTTCCGTGCGGGCGCGCCGGCGGCGGCCGGTGCGTCCGCGCCCGTCGCTCGATCAGTCGAGATCCATGCAGTTGGCGTAGTAGGTGACCGTCGCCGCCCAGTCGCTGAAGACGCCGCGCACCCCGACGTCCTTCGCCAGCACGTCGAGCAGCACGTAGGTGTCGCCGCTCCCCTTGATGGCGTCCTTGACGCTCTGGAAGTAGTAGCCGCCGCCATCGGCGAGTGTGCCGGAGCGCTCCAGCGTCCAGGTAATGATGTCGAGCCCGGCCGCTTTCGCCGCCTTCGCATAGGCGGACGGCACGATCTTGCCCTGCCCGTCCAGCGTCACCAGCACGTGCGTCGGCGGGGCGACGATCTCGACGCCCTGGTCGACGAGCTCCTGCATCGTCGGCTTCCAGCTTTCCGGCTTCATCGCGTCGAAGCCGTCCAGCGTCTCGTCGCGGTCGTCGAGGAACACCGCCTGTTCGCCAAACGCCGGCTCGGCCTTCACCCAGTAGAGCACGTCGCGCAGCTGGAAGGACTGGGCGAACACGTCCGCCGCGTCGACGCCGGCAGCCTTGTACTCGTCGATCAGCTGCTGGGCGTAGGCGTCCTGGGTATAGTCTCCGTCGAACGGCATCGGCACGCTCGGCGCCTTCAGCTCCGGCGTGAACTGCACGCCGAGGTCGGAGAACAACGCGATGCTCTCGGCGTGCGTCATCAGCGTGCCGGTGGAGGCGTAGAGGTCGGTCCGCCAGCCGGCGGTGCCCTTCATGAAGTCTGCAGCGTTGGTGGCGTTCGCATTGGCGCCGTCCATCTTGCCGCGCAGCGACTGGAACTCGGCGAGCGTCAGGTCGCTGGTGCAGCACTGCGCCTCAGCTTTCTTGCCGGTCGCCGGGTCGGCGGGGGTGAACGGCGTCGTGCACTTCGCCGCGAGCTCCGGCCGCGCCAGGATGTCGGTGGAGGTGTGCAGGTCGCACTGCGAGTGCCGGCAGACGAGCTGGCGATCCTTGGTGAAGGTGACGTCGCACTCGAGGATGCCGGCGCCCATGCGCGCGGCGGCGAGGTAGCCTTCGCGCGTGTGCTCGGGAAACTGCAGCGGCGCGCCACGATGGCCGATCGAGAAGCGCGACGGGGTGAACGGCCCGGCGGCACAGGCGGCGAGCGCCTGCTTCAGCTCGCCGTCCGCCATCTGGTCGATGAGATAGAACGGCCGCGGCCCGAGCTGGGCGGTGTCAGCAACCTGGACGGCGGCCGCCTCGGTGCCGACATCCTGCGCCCACGCCGCGGGCGCCATCCAGCCGGCCACGGCCATAACGAAAGCGGCCGACGCGGCCCTCGACATCATCCGGTTCATCTCGATCCTCGCTCGCAGCCGGCGCCCCGGGGGTGGGCACCATCCCTGCGATTGAAGCAGGCGCACGCGAAGCCGGGATGTCGGTCGGCCGGTCGGACCATCAGGAAACCCGCTCGACCGCATCAGCACTCGTCATTTCAGACGACCAGGAGCATCGCGTATCAGTGCCGGGACCGGCAGAACCGAAGAGAAGTCTGAGGAGGATGCGCGTGGCAGCCGAGACGATCTCCCTCACCGACCTCGCCGCCGCGCCGCAACCGGCAATCCTGCACCGCTCCGCCCTCGGTGGCCGCCGCCCCGGCGTCGTCATCGGCCCGGGCGGGCTGCAGAAGGGCGATCCGGCCGGCCTTTCCTGGCTCGGCGAGCGGCTGGCGGCGGCCGGCTACAACGCCATCGTTATCACCTACCGGGCGACCTTCGCGATCGACGACCCACAGGACTACGCGCTCGGGCTCGGGCGGCTGACGACCGAGACCGAGACCGACCCCGCCCGCGTCTTCCTCGTCGGCCACTCGCGCGGCGGCATGGGCGCGCTGCGCACGGCCGCGCTCGATCAGCGCTTCGCCGGCGTCGTCGCCTGGGGGGCGCCGAGCACGTTCAAGCGCGAGGTGGAGAGCGTCGAGGCCTACGCGGCCGCCCGCTATGCGCGGCTGTGCCAGTGGGTCGGCGGAACGCCGGCGCAGGTGCCGGACGTCTACGAGACGGTGCAGGCGATCACGTACGCCGACCGAATCAAGCAGTCCGTCTACTTGCTGCACGGCGCCGCCGACCTGCACGCGCCCCCGGAGGCCTCAAAAGCGATGGCGGCGGCGCTGACGGCCGCCGGCAACACCGACGTGACGCTCGAGGTGCTGCCCGAATACGGCCACTACTGGGAGCGCCACTTCAAGCCGCACGACTTCGACGGCATCGCCGCGCGGACGATCGCCTGGCTCGACGCACGCAGCGGGGGCTGAAAGGACGGCTTGCGCCCCCCCGCCTCACGCCGCCAGCCGTTCCTCTAGCCGCTCGCCGGCCTCGGCGGCTTCCGCCGCCTCGAGCGTGGCGTCCGGCGCGAACTCCTCGGGGATCGCGCACAGCCCCCGCGCCGCGAGCCATCGGCCGAAGCCCGGCGCTGCGGTTGCCACCGCGAAGACCGGTGCACCGATCAGGCCGGCGAGCATCGGCGAGGCCCAGGGCAGCACCACCGGCATCATCACGGCGAGCAGCGCGCCGACGGCGACGCCGAAGACGACCTGCGGCCACAGGCCCCGGAAGGCGTGCCCCCAGCTTAGGCGATAGCCGTCGCGCTTCTGGCCCTCCCAGCCGACGCGGCGGCCGAACAGCAGCCCGATCATGAAAATGGTGTCGGCGAGCGCCACCGCCGGCGCCATCAGCGTCGAGGCGACCACCTCGATCAGGCCGCCCGCCACCAGCCGGAGGCCGCCGCCGTAACGCCGCCGTTCCGAGCCGCGCACGAGGATGTCGGCGAGGCCGGCGAGCTTCGGCATCAGACTCATGAAGAAGATGACGAAGAAGAACGCCACGCCGAACGCCGCAGGGAACGGCTCGCCCGTCACCGGCGCCTCGAACACCTTCAGCGCGCTCGCGGCGATGAACACCACCCAGCCGGCGGCGCCCACGTACATCAGGATGGCGAGCAGCACCTGCAGCCGGCTGACTGGTTCGAGGCCGGGCATGCCGAGGAGCTTGAAATACTGCATGTTGCCCTGGCACCAGCGCAGGTCGCGCTTGAGGAAATCCGGCAGCGCCGGCGGGTTCTCCTCGAAGCTGCCGCCCTCGCGGGCGAGCACGCGCACCTCGTAGCCGGCGCGGCGCATCATCGCGGCCTCGATCTGGTCGTGCGACAGCACCGGTCCGCCGAGCGGCGGGCGGCCCGGAAGGGCCGGGAGGCGGCAGTGCTCGCGGAAGGCGTCCATCCGGATCGCGGCGTTATGGCCCCAGTAGGGGCCGCAGTCGGCGTGCCACCAGGCGCTGCCGGTGGTGTAGCTGCGCATGCCGTGGCGCATGCCGAACTGGAAGATGCGGGCGAAGCCGCTCTCGGCCGGGCGGCCGACGACGAGGCTCTGCAGGATGCCGAGCTGGGGTACCGCCTGCATGACGCGGACGAGCTCGAGCATGGCGTCCGCCGACATCAGGCTGTCGGCGTCGAGCGTGATCATCAGCTCGAATTCATCGCCGGCATGGTCGACGAACTCGCGGATGTTGCCGGCCTTGAAGCCGGTGTTCTCCGACCGGCGGCGGTAGCGCACGGTGCCGCCATGGCGGGCGCCGGCGGCGAGCCGCGCGGCGGCAGCCTCCTCGGCGGCGATGATGTCGGGGCGGGAGGAATCCGACAGCACGACGACGACGAAGCGCTCGCCCCAAGGCGTCGCATCGAGCGCCTCGCGCATCACCGACAGCCGCGCGAAGACAGCGTCGGGGTTTTCGTTGCGGATGCAGAGGGCTAGCGCCACCCGCGCCGTGATCGGGTCGTGCGGGCCGGCGCGCGACAGAAACGGTGCCACCAGCGCCATCGGGTCGCGCGTCCCGTGCAGGATCGCAAAGCCGATGACGGCGTTCCAGAAGCCGATGACGGTCCACGGCGTCGACAGCAGGAACGTCGCGAGCAGGACGCCATCGAGCACCGTCCAGCCGCCGTGGCCAAGCAGCACCGACAGCCCGGCGGTCAGCGCGGCGAGCGTGCCGAGCACCAGCGAGGCCATGACGAGGCGTCGGCGGGCGACGAGCGCGCGCGGCTGCAGGCCGCCGGGCGTCCACGCCGGGTCGGACGGTCCCTCGAGGTTCGCGTCATGCGACGCGCCACGCGCTCCGTCATGGCGCGGAGGGCGCGACGTCCTATAACCGGTCGTGGTCGGCATCTCGGGGGGTTTCGTCCTGGGATCGAACGCGAGGACCATGATGGGCGAACACTCCGCGACGCAAGAGGCTGACGAGCGAGCGGCCGACGGTCCGCCCCGGCGAGCGCTCGCCCGCGCCCTCTGGTACGTCGCTCCAGGCCGGGTGGACTTGTGGGAGGAATCCGTTCCGCCCCTCGGCCCGGGCGAGGCACGCGTGCGGACGGCCTTCAGCGGCATCAGCCGAGGCACGGAACGGCTGGTTCTTTCGGGCCGCGTGCCGCTCTCCGAGCACGCCCGCATGCGCGCGCCGGCGCAGCAGGGCGCCTTTCCCTTTCCGGTGAAGTACGGCTACGCCGCGGTCGGCATGGTGGAGGCCGGTCCCGCCCATCTCGTCGGCCGAACCGCCTTCGCGCTGGTTCCTCACGCAGACGTGTTCACTGCCCCTGCCGAGGCGCTGGTGCCGGTGCCGGAGGGCGTGCCCGCCCGCCGTGCCGTGCTCGCCGCCAACATGGAGACGGCGCTGAATGCCGTGTGGGACGGCGCCGTCGGTCCCGGAGACCGCATCGCCGTCGTCGGCGCGGGCGTCGTCGGCTGCCTCGTTGCGAGCCTGTGCGCGCGCCTCCCCGGCACCGAGGTGACGCTCATCGACGTGCTGCCGGAACGCGCCGTTGTCGCGGGGACGCTCGGCTGCGGCTTCGCTGCGCCGGACGCGGCGCCCAGCGACTGCGATATCGTCTTCCACGCCTCCGCCAGCGCCGCCGGGCTGGCGACCGCCATCGCCGCAGCCGGCACGGAGGCAACGGTGGTGGAGATGTCCTGGTACGGCGAGGGCACCGTCGCTGCGCCGCTCGGGGGCAGCTTCCACTCGCAGCGGCTGAGCCTTGTCGGCTCGCAGGTCGGCAGCGTCTCGCCGTCGCGGCGGCCGCGCTGGAGCCACCGCCGGCGGCTCGAGAAGGCGCTGGAGCTGCTGGACGATCCCGGCCTCGATGCCTTGCTCGACACCGAGATCGCCTTCGCCGATCTGCCGCGTCGGCTGCCGTCGACGCTCACCGGCGGGGCTTCGCTCGGCATCGTCGTCCGCTACGATTGATCCCTTCCAGCTCGAGTGTCGATCCGAACCGGTCGCAGCCACGTAAGCCGCCGACCTCCACGAACGGGAGCCCGAATCCATGTATGCCGTCGAAGTCCGCGACCACATGATGATCGCGCACAGCCTGCCGGACCCGGTGTTCGGTCCCGCTCAGGGCCTGCACGGGGCGACGTTCGTCGTCGACGTCGCCTTCTTTCGGCCGACCCTGACGGAGCACGGCTTCGTCGTCGACATCGGGCGGGCGACCGACGTGCTCAAGGAAATCATGAGCCGGCTAAGCTATCGCAACCTCGATGCGGTGCCGGAGCTCGCGGGAAAGTTGACGACGACGGAGTTTCTCTGCCGCTGGGTGTTCGATCGCATGGTCGAAGCCGCCCGCGACGGGCGCCTGGGACCGGGATCGGAGGGACTCGATTCGGTCCGCGTGACCCTACACGAGTCGCATGTGGCGCGAGCCTGGTTCGAGGGCCTGGTGGCGAATGCCTGAGCTTTTCCTGATGGTTCCGGGCGATCCCGCAACCGTCACCGGAGGCTATGCCTACGACCGGGCGCTGGTGGCGGCGCTCGGCCGCATCGGATGGAAGGCGTGCCTGCATCCTCTGCCGGCCGATTTTCCTGATCCGGCTAACGATTCGGTCGATTGCGCCCTCGAAGCGATCGCCGGGACGCCGCCGGGCAGCCTCGTTCTGGTCGATGGCCTCGCCTTCGGAGCGCTGCCGGCCGACCGGCTGCGCACCCTCTCCCGGCCGGTCGCCGCCCTCGTTCATCATCCTCTGGCCCTCGAGGGCGGCCGCAACGCCGCGCAGGTTGCGGCGATCGCCGCGACCGAGCGCGCGGCACTCGCTCAGGCCGCCGCCGTCGTCGCCACGAGCCCCGCGACCGCGCGCACGCTCGTGGCCGATTACGACGTTCTTTCGGACCGCCTGACCGTCGCCCTGCCCGGCACGGACCCGTTGCCGCCGGCCGTCGGCACCGGTGCCGTGCCGACGATCCTGACGGTGGCGACCATCACACCGCGGAAGGGCCACGCCACGCTCGTCGCCGCCCTCGACCGAATCCGCGACCGCCCCTGGCGCGCGGTGTTCGTCGGCGACGACCGCCGCGACCCGACCTGTGCCGTCGCTCTGCGCCGCGAGATCGCCGAATGCGGCCTCGAAAGCCGCATTCACCTGATGGGGGCCGTGTCGCCGCTCGCCCTGCTCGACCACTATCTCGCCGCCGACCTGTTCGCCCTCATCTCGACCCACGAGGGCTACGGCATGGCCTTCGCGGAGGCGCTGTCAGCGGGCCTGCCGATCGTCGCCGGCGACGGCGGCGCGGTGCGCGATACCGTTCCCGCCGGCGCCGGTCTGCTGGTGCCGCCGGGCGACATCGCCGCCTCCGCAGCGGCCCTCGCCCGCCTTCTCGACGATCCCGCGTTGCGGCGGCGGACGGCGGCCGCGGCGCGGCGCGCCGGCGCGGCGCTGCCGACGTGGGACGACACGGCGGCGGCGGTCGGGGCCGCGCTGGCGCCCCTCCTTGCAAGGGCAGGCTGATGTCCGGGTTCTCGAGCGACTGGCTGGCGCTGCGCGAGCCGGCGGATAGAGCGGCGCGCAGCCGCGCCCTGCTCGCTTCCGTCGCAGCGTTCAAACCAGACGCTAACCCTCTGACGATCTTGGATCTTGGCGCTGGCACCGGCTCGACCCTGCGGGCGCTGGCGCCGCATCTGGCGACCGCGCAGCAGTGGGTGCTGGTCGACCACGATGCCTCGCTGGTGGCGGCGGGACGGCACATCCTCGCCGCCTGGGCGGCGACCAGAGATGGGGGTGTCGAGACCGGAGCCAGCACTGTCGCCGGCGAGCCGAGCCCCACCGCCGACGCCGTCCTGTCGGTGCGCGTCGGCGGAATGCCAGTCGACATCTCGTGGCGCCAGGCCGATCTCGCTCGCGCCGACTGGGCGTCGCTGCTCGACGGGGTCGACCTCATCACCGCCTCGGCCCTGTTCGACCTCGTCTCCGAGAGCTTCGTCGAGGCCTTCTGCGACGCGGCGGCGACGAACCGCACGGCGGTCTATGTGGCGCTTGACGTCGACGGGACGAGCACTTGGTCGCCGCCCCACCCCGACGACGCGGCGGTGGCCGACGCCTTCCGCCGACACCAGGGCATCGACAAGGGTTTCGGGCCGGCGCTCGGCCCCGCGGCCAGCTGCAGGATGACAACCGCGCTGGAAGCGCGCGGCTTTACGGTATGGGCGGAAAAGAGCCCGTGGCGGCTTGGACCGGAGCAGGCTGCGCTCATCGCCGCACTCGCGGAGGGGTGGGCCGCGGCCGCGCGGGCAGCGGGCCTGGAGGGTGCGGTGGCGGATCGCTGGCTCGCCAACCGCCGCCGCGCCGAACGCTGCGTCATCGGTCACACCGACCTTTTCGCGACGCCGCCGCGCGGCTGAGAAAGAAAAAGACCTTGCCTCGCGGTCGTGGCAGTCGACCCAGATCGCGTCGGCGTCGACGACGGGCCGGAGCCAGACCGCCGCTCGCCCTTGCCCCGCCAGGGCTCAACCCGCCGAGGGCAGCATCCGCGCCAGCACGCCGTCGTGTCGGACGAAGCGGTGGTATAGCGCCGCAGCGATGTGGACCAGCACCAGCACGCCCATCGTCAAGCCGGCGACGGCGTGCCAGCCAAGCAGGGTGTTCGCCAGCGCCTCGTTCTTGTCGACCAGCGCCGGCAGCTGGAACAGCCAGAACACGGTGATCGGCGCGCCATAGGCCGACGTGCCGACCCAGCCGACGATCGGCATGACCAGGATGAACAGGTAGAGCAGCCCGTGCACGGCGTGCGAGACGCCGACCTGCCAGCGCGGCAGCGAGGGCTCCGACGGCGGCGCGCCGGCGAAGATGCGGTAGGGAATGCGGATCAGCGCGAGCAGCAGGATGAGCGCGCCGAACGAGCGGTGCAGGTCAAACAGCGTGTTCTGGACCGGCCCGCCGGGCGCGTAGGTCATGCCGATCGCCAGCGGGATCGCGGCGAGCACCGCGATCGCCGTCAGCCAGTGCAGCAGACGGGCGGTCGGCGAGTAGGCGGCTGTCATCGCGGTCTCCTTCGGGGTCGGCCGTCGATGCGCGGAGCGCAGCGAGGTCGCAATCGAATAGCACGTCCCCGTCTGCGAGGACGTGAACGCGCGTCGGCGGCCTGAGCGCCTCGGTGAGCGCGCCGATCTCCGGCAGGCACAGGCCCTCGGTGCCGGAGCCGATGATCAGCGATGCGACGGTGACGTGCAGCCGGTCGACCGCCCCGGCAGCGACGAAGCCCGACACGGTGCGCGCGCCGCCTTCGATGAGGAGCCGCGTCAGGCCGCGGGCGGCGAGCGCCGCAACAATGGCGTTCGGATCGAGGCTGCCGTCGGCGGCGGGAGCCACGGCGACGATGTGCTCGTCGGGCGGCACGTCGGATCCGGCGCGCCGCACCACCAGCACCGGCGGGCCGCCGTCGGAGAGACAGCGCAGCGTCGCCGGCAGGCGGCCATTCGGATCGATGACGACGCGCACCGGGCTGTCGCCGGCGCAGCGCCGTACGGTGAGCTGCGGATCGTCGGCGACCGCGGTGCCAACGCCGACGACGACGGCATCGACCAGCGCGCGCAGCCGATGCAGGTGCTCGAGGGCCGCGGCGCCGGAGATGTAGTGGGACGATCCGGTGACGGTGGCGATGCGCCCGTCGAGCGACTGGCCGAGCTGCGCCACCACGAACGGCCGGTCGACCGGCGCTCGCGCGATCGGCGAAAACAGCGCATCCAGAGCCCGGCATGGATTGGGGATGCGGCGGCCGGCCCGCGTCGCGTCGAGATAGAGCCGCCACGGGTCCGCCGGCCGGCGACGGCCCGGCGGCCGCGGCGGATCGCCGGCATTCCTCGGCCAATGCGGCGGCGCGATGCTGTGCACGATGGCTCCTTCCCGTTCGTCGGCGTGCGGACGGGATACGCGCGACAGCGTGCATCGGTTCAGGGCGAAACGGAACCGGCAGACGCGAGCATTCGTAAAATTGATGACGCCCGCCGTGACATTCGCAGACCGCGGGCCACATTCTTCGTTGCGCGGGAACGATCCGAGCGAAAGAGCGTTGGGATTTCTTCGATAGGCCGTGGTGGGTGGATCGACTTCCCGTGGATGGTTTCACCAGCGGGCGGCGTACGCTGCCGAGCACGTCGAGACGATCGTCGACAAATGAGCGGGAAAGTGCGGGGAAAGCAGTTTCACGACATGCAGACAGAAGAAGACTTATCAAGCTTCATCGCCACCTCGGTGAGAGACCGCGACAATGCCACCGGCGTCGTGCGGCGCGCACTGCAGGTGATCCGGTCCCACTTCGACCTGCAGGTCGCCTACGTCTCCGAGTTCGTCGACGGCCGGTCGGTGTTCCGGGAGGTCGACGCGCCGGGCCTGGAGGCGCTGATCAAGGTCGGCGATTCGCAGTCGCTCGACGACGTCTATTGCCGGCACATCCTGGAGGGGCGGCTGCCGCAGCTGATGCCCGACACGGCCCTGGAGCCTGTCGCGGCGGCGATGCCGATCACCGCGGCGGTGCCGATCGGCGCGCACCTCAGCGTGCCGATCCGGCTCGCCGACGGCCGGACCTACGGGATGTTCTGCTGCCTCGGCCCGAAGGCCGACGCCACCCTCAACAAGCGCGACCTGCAGATGATGCGCGCGTTCGCGGATCTCGCCGCCTACGAGATCGACCGCGAGCAGCAGCAGGAGCGACAGGCCGCGGACCGACTGGCGAGCGTCCGCGCAGTGCTCGACGAAGAGCGGCTGTCGATCGTCCACCAGCCGATCGTCGGGCTGTCCGAGCGGCGCACGCTGGGGTTCGAGTGCTTGTCGCGCTTCTCGGCCGAGCCGGCGCGCGGCCCCGACGTCTGGTATGCCGAGGCTGACGCCGTCGGCCTGCGCGAGGAGATGGAGATTGCCGCGATCCGGCTGGCGCTAGCGAGCCAGGCGCGACTGCCGGCCGGCCTCTACACCTCGATCAACGCCTCGCCGGCGACCATCCTGACCGGCGCGTTCCTCGAGATCCTGGAGGGCTGCCGCGGCGAGGACATCGTCATCGAGGTGACGGAAAACGCCAACGTCGACGACTACGACTTCCTCGCCTACGCCCTCCAGCCCCTGCGGTCCCGTGGCATCCGCCTCGCCGTCGACGACGCCGGCGCGGGCTACGCGAGCATGCAGCACATCCTCCAGCTGAGGCCCGACATCATCAAACTCGACATGAGCCTCACCCGCGACATCGACCGAGACCGCCCGCGCCGGGCGCTCGCCGACGCCCTGATCGGCTTCGCTCATGACACCGGCAGCGTGATCATCGCCGAGGGCGTCGAGACGGAGGCCGAGCTGAAGACGCTGGCTGACCTCGGCGTCGATGCGGTGCAGGGCTTCCTGACCGGGCGGCCGCAACCGCTCGACGTCCACCTCGCTCCGCTTGCGGCATCGCCGATCGCGATGGCGCGGGGTGCGTGAGGCCAAGGCCTGAGGGCAAAGTCTTTCGCATCCTGGCTGCAACTCCGTGGCGTCCGGCGGGTTCTCGTCCTGCGGGGCTCATAAGGGCACGGAGGAAAATCCCATGCGGAAGACGATCCTGACAGCCGCCGCAACAGCCGCGTTGCTGGCTTTCGGCGCGGCCTCGGCGAACGCCGAATGCGCGAGCGGCACGGCCGGCATCTCGAAGGACGGCAGCCTGGCGCCGCTCCAGCAGCCGGCGACCGGCAGCGCCGACGCCGGCTCGACCGGAACGACGACGGGGAGTGCAGCCGAGGGTCAGGCGCAGCCGTCCGGCAAGATTGCCAAGGATGGCTCCACCATGCCGCTCGCGAGTGAGCCCGGCGGGGGCAGCGACATCGCAACCTCGCCGCAGGACGTGCAGCGGCAGCAGGACGGACAGCCGACCGCCGCGGCTGGCGCCGCTGGCGCCACGTCGCCGACGAGCAGCTGCTGAGCCAGCGGCTTGAATGACCGGGCGGCGGCGCCTCATCGGCGCCGCCGCCCGCTTGCTCTGACGCTCCCGCGTCCAACCGGCCCCTCGGCCGATCATTCCTTGCAAGTAAGCTCACCGTCCTTTCGCGCGCGTCAGCCGGTATGCGGCTGCCGAAGCGCAGCAGCGCGTCGGGCCCGCCGCAAGCAAAACTTTACAAATAATAATAATCTTCTTATTCAATAGCACTTCTTCCCGACCTCGACTCTTTATTGTTCCCGCCGCGTCGACTCCATGTTACTTCTTGGTGTTCGCGAATGATCGCGGACTTAGAAAGTACTCAGAGAGGAGACGATGATGGCCTGGAAGGCTCCGAAGCTGGTCGAGATCTGCGTCGGCCTGGAAATCAACGGCTACCTGCCGCCCGAGTACTGAGATCGGGCAGATCAACGCCATGCGCGAAGGCGCTCAGCCGACCGCCGACCGCCTTCGCGCGACCGGAGTGCGTGCGACGGGGTTGCGCGCCATCGTCCTCGGATCGGCCGCCGGCGGCGGCTACCCGCAATGGAACTGCCGCTGCTCGGTGTGTGCCCTCGCCTGGGACGGCGATGCGCGCGTGCGGTCGCGCACCCAGTCGAGCCTGGCTGTGAGCCCCGACGGCCGCGAGTGGGCGCTGTTCAACGCCTCGCCCGACCTCGGCGCACAGATCCGCGCGACGCCGGTGCTGCATCCCCGCGGCCGTCGCGATACCGGCGGCCGCGATACTCCAATCCGCGCGGTGGTGCTGACGAACGGCGACGTCGACCACGTCGCCGGGCTGCTGACACTCCGCGAGAAGGCGCCTTTGGCGGTGTTCGCCACCGCCGAGACACGCGCCGCCGTCGCCGCCAACCCGCTGTTCGGCGTGCTCGATCCGGCGCTGGTGACGTGGAACGAGATCACGCCCGGGCAACCGTTCTCGCCCTTGGCCGGCCTCATCGTCGAGCCCTTCACGGTGCCCGGCAAGGTGCCGCTCTACCTCGAGGGCGCGTCGGTCGAGGTCGGCACGGAGACCGGTTCGACGATCGGGCTCGCCGTCGCGGCCGGCGGCACGCGGCTCGCCTACGTGCCCGGCTGCGCCGCCGTCACGCCGGCACTCGTCCGGCGCCTCGCCGGTGCCGACGCGCTGCTGTTCGACGGCACGGTGTTCCGCGACGACGAGATGCTCGCCGAGGGCGTCGGCACGAAGACCGGCCGCCGCATGGGGCACCTGCCGGTCGGCGGCACCGACGGCTCGCTTGCCGCCCTCGCCGGCGTCGCGGTGGGCCGGAAGGTCTTTGTCCACGTCAACAACACCAATCCGATGCTCGTCGACGGCTCGCCGGAGCGCCGCGCGGTGGAAACCGCCGGCTGGACGGTGGCGGAGGACGGCCTGGAGATCGCGCTGCCGATGCGCGGCGCTGGGGAGGACACATCGTCATGGCCATCGCCGCCCGCCTCGCCGAGGCCGACCCAACCATTGCCGCAGAGCCCCTCAACCTCTTCGCCGTCGACGACGACCGCCCGCTGACCCCGGAGGGCCTCGAGGCGAGGCTGAGGGCGCTCGGCGCGGCGCGCTACCACGACAGGCATCCGTTCCACCAGTTGCTGCACGACGGGGCGCTCGACCGCGGCCAGGTGCAGGCGTGGGCGCTCAACCGCTACGCCTACCAGGCGGCGATCCCGCGCAAGGACGCGGCGATCGTCTCGCGCATGGACGACCCCGCGCTCCGGCGGGCGTGGCGCCAGCGCATCGTCGACCACGACGGCGAACGCGAAGGCGAAGGCGGCATCGCCCGCTGGCTGAAGCTCACCGACGGCCTTGGGCTCGACCGCGACTATGTCACCTCCGGCGCCGGGCTGCTGCCGGCGACACGTTTCGCGGTGGAGGCCTACGTGACGTTCTGCCGGGAGCGGCCGCTGCTGGAGGCGATCGCCTCCTCGCTCACCGAGATGTTCGCCCCCCGCATCATCCGCACGCGCGTCGCCGGCATGCTCGCCGGCTACGACTTCATCTCGCCGGAGACGCTCACCTATTTCGGCAAGCGGCTGACCGAGGCGCCGCGCGACGCCGACTTCGCGCTCGCCTACGTCAAGGCGCACGCCCTGACGGCGGAGAAGCAGCGGGCGGTGATCGCCGCGCTCGGTTTCAAGTGCGACGTGCTGTGGGCGCAGCTCGACGCGCTGCACTTCGCCTATGTCGAGCCGCGGCTGCCGCCACCGGGCGCCTTCGTGCCGGAGACCGCCCCGCCGGCGGTGCAGCCATGACCGGCGTTGCCGACCCCGCCGCCGACTGCGTGCCACGCCTGCCGCGCGGCGTGCGCCTGCACCACGACCGCGTGCGTGGCGGCTGGACGATCCTCGCGCCGGAGCGGGTGATCGAGACCGACATGGTGGGAGCGGAGATCCTGAAGCGATGCGACGGCGTCGCGACGCTCGCGGCGATCGTCGACGCCCTCGCCGCCCTGTTCGACGCCGACCGCGCCGAGATCGAGCGCGACGTGCGCGCCTTCCTCGCCGACCTCGCGGCCAAGCGGATGCTGGAGCTCTGACCGCGATGGAGATCCCCTCCCCCTTGGCGGCCACGACGGCCCTCCCCGCCCCGATCGGGCTGCTCGCCGAGCTCACCCACCGCTGCCCGCTGAAGTGCCCCTACTGCTCCAACCCCCTCGAGCTCGAGCGGCGCGCCGGCGAGCTCGACACCGAGGCGTGGAAGCGGGTTCTGTCGGAGGCCGCCGCGCTCGGCGTGCTGCAGGTGCACCTGTCCGGCGGCGAGCCGACGGCGCGGCGCGACATCGCCCTGATCACCCGCCACTGCGCCGAGACCGGGCTCTATTCGAACCTCATCACCTCCGGCATCGGGCTGCGGCCCGGGCTGATCGAGGCGATCTCGGACGCCGGCCTCGACCACGTGCAGCTCTCGGTGCAGGCGGCCGACGCGGCGGTCGCCGACGACGTCGCCGGGCACGCCGGCGCGCACGCCGTGAAGCTCGCCTTCGCGCAAAAGGTGGTGGCGCTCGGGCTGCCGCTCACCGTCAACGCGGTGATCCACCGGGCGAACATCGCGGCGATCGGCGACCTCGTCGAGCTCGCGGTGCGGCTCGGCGCGAAGCGGCTCGAGATCGCGCACGTGCAGTACTACGGCTGGGCCTTCGCCAACCGGGCGGCCTTGATGCCGGGCCGCGACGCGGTGCTGCGGGCGATGGACGTCGTCGAGGACGCGCGGACGCGGCTGAAGGGCACGCTCGTCATCGACGCGGTGCTGCCGGACTACTACGCACGCTTCCCGAAGGCGTGCGTCGGCGGCTGGGGACGGCGGTCGATCAACGTCTCGCCGACCGGCAAGGTGCTGCCCTGCCATGCGGCAGAGACGATCCCCGGCCTCGCGTTCTGGTCGGTGCGCGAGCACGCGCTTTCCGACATCTGGACCCGCTCGCCGGCGTTCGCGGCGTTTCGCGGCACGGCGTGGATGCCCGAGCCGTGCCGCTCGTGCGAGCGGCGCGAGATCGACTGGGGCGGCTGCCGCTGCCAGGCGCTGGCGTTTGCCGGTGACGCGGCGGCGACGGACCCGGCCTGCCACCGCTCGCCGCTGCACGGAGAGCTCGTCGCCATCGCCGAGGCGGACGCGCGCGCCGAGGCGCCGTACCGCTACCGCGCCTTCTCGCCCGCGTCGGCCTGACCGGCGCGCCGCGGCCCGACCCGGATGGCGGTGGCGAGCAGCACGTAGAGCACCACGGCGTTGAGCCCGTGCCAGAGGAAGTGCGTGCCGGTCGGCAGCAGGGCGCAGAACGGATCGTCGATCGTGCGGGCGATCAGCGAGACGGCGAACACCGCGCCGGCGGCGATGAGCCCCTCGCCGGCCGGGTGGCGACGGGTGACGAGAAAGCCGCCGAGGCCGACCAGCGCGATGAGGGCCGGCACGTATCCGGCGGACGAGCCCACGAGCCCGCCGAGGCCGCGCGAGATCAATACCGAGGCGGCGAGGAATCCGGCGGTGGCGACCAGGCCGCCGACCGCACCCAGCCCGAGAAAACGCCGCATGGCGAGCAGGAAGTAGCCGTAGATGAAGATCGCGATCGGGATTACGTCGGCGAGCGAGGCGCCGACCGTGGCGAGCGTGTGGAAGGCGAACGAGCCGAGCCCGACCGCGACGACGGCGAGGATCAGCAGCAGCGCCGGGGCGTCGCGGCCGCCGCGACGCATCCACAGGAAGAGCGCCGCGAGCGCCGCGATCAGGAAGGCGGCGTTGGTGGCGGCGTTGAGCGGTTCCGACCACAGGCCGGCGTCGGTGCGCTCGCAGTAGGCGTCGATCGATCGGCCGAGTTCCTCCATCGCGACGACGCCTCCGCCCGCTCGAATCGCCCACCCCTTTCGCCCGCCCGGACACGATCCTAACTTGAGCCGGAGCGCCGGCGACACCCGGCTGCGCCATCGCCGGGAGAAGCGCCTTGCACGACACCGATACCGAGCGGCCGTTCGTCCCCGTCACCATCGCCGTGCTGACGGTGTCCGACACCCGCAGCCTCGCCGACGACCGTTCCGGCGACACGCTCGCCGCCCGCATCACCGAGGCCGGCCACCGGCTCGCCGACCGGGCGGTGGTCACCGACGACGTCGCGGCGATCCGTGACCGCGTGCTCGGCTGGGTCGGCGCCGTCGACGTGGTGCTGACGACGGGTGGCACCGGCTTCACCGGCCGCGATGTCACGCCGGAGGCGCTGGAGCCGTTGTTCGACAAGCGGATGGACGGCTTCTCGGCCGTCTTCCACCGCATCTCCTACGACAAGATCGGCACCTCGACGCTGCAGTCGCGGGCGACCGCCGGGCTGATCGGCACGACCTTCGTGTTCTGCCTGCCGGGTTCGCCTGGCGCCTGCCGCGACGCCTGGGACGGCATTCTCGCGCGCCAGCTCGACTACCGGGCGCGGCCGTGCAACTTCGTCGAGATCATGCCGCGGCTCGACGAGCACCTGAAGCGCGGCAAGGCGCGCCAGGCCTGAGGGCGGCAGAGCGGACGCGTCGGCGAGTGCGGCCGACGGGCCGCTCAGGCGGCGCGGCGGGTGACGGCGGCCGGCAGGCGCAGCGCCAGCCTGGCGAAGCCGAGGGCGCGGCGTTCGGCGTCGGCGAGCCGCCGGTCGACCAGAGCGCGGGCGCGCAGCACGGCGAGCCGCCGCACGCCGAGCCGCAGCAAGAGGTCCTGCTCGGCTGAGGCGCTATCCTCGCGGTGGCCGCCGAGCGCCGTGTAGAGGCGGCGGGAGATCAACAGCCCCTGCTCGGGAGCGGCAAGCCCGAGCAGCGCGCCGCCGAGGCCGATCCGCCACTCGGAGAGGCGGGCGCCGAGCCCCGGCTCGTCGAGGGCGAAACGGAACACCGCAGCGCGATCGCGTGCCGAGGGGCGCTCCAGATGCGCGCCGACCTCGCGCTGCCAGCCGGGCTCAAGTTCCGAGCCGGGCGGCAGGAACAACAGGAAACGATGGCCACGGCCGGCCTCGGAACCGCGCTTCAGCCGCGCCCCGAGCGGGCCGGCGGCGGCGACGAGCGTGCAGCCGGCGGCGTCGGCAACGATCGCCGTGCCGTCAGTGGAGCCCGCATCAACGACGACGACGTCGCCGACGACGCCGTCGGCGGCGCCCGGCACCAGCGAGGCGAGCGTGCGCGCGAGCGCCTCCTCGCAGTCCTGCGTGGGGATGACGACGGTCAGCATCGCTGTCGTTCTAGCACAATCGGCGCGGCACGCGAGGTGGCGACGGAGACCGCGTTGCGGCGCCGCTGAAGCGAAGGTGCGGCGCCGCGCCGCGGGCGGGTGGCACAGCGTGCCGTGCGCCGATTTCACCGTCCATGTTCTTGCTTTGTTCGAATGGCTGCGTTAACGTTTTGTTCTCACCGGACGGCCGCAGGTCCCGCGTCGGGCCGTCCGGTGCCGTCACCGCGTTCCGAGGGTCAATGCCCATGTCCGCCGCCGCCCTCCTCCGCTCCCGCCCGACCGTCCCTGTCGATCGCACGCCCACGGATCGCATCCCGGCCGATCGGCCCGAACCCGGCGGGACCGCCGTCGCCGTGCAGCGCCGCCGCGGACGCGGCGCCGGCATCAACCCGTCCGGCCGCTTCGAGCCGCACGCCCGCGAGGCGGTCGACGACGGCTGGGAGGGCCTCGCCGCCCTGCCCGTCTTCAAGACGGAGGTGCGCGAGGAGCGGGCGCGCTCGCTGATCACCCGCAACACCTCGCCGGACGTCGGCTTCGACCGCTCCGCCAACCCCTACCGGGGCTGCGAGCACGGCTGCGTCTACTGCTTCGCGCGGCCGGACCACGCCTTCGTCGGGCTGTCGCCGGGGGTCGACTTCGAGACGCGGCTGTTCGCCAAGGCGAACGCCGTGGAGGCGCTGGAGCGCGACCTTTCCGCCCCCGGCTACCAGCCGAAGACGATCGCCATCGGCACCGCGACGGACCCCTACCAGCCGATCGAGCGCGAGCGGAAGCTGACGCGCGGCGTGCTCGAGGTGCTCGCCCGCACCGGCCACCCGGCGGTGATCGTGACGAAGTCGGCGCTCGTCCTGCGCGACCTCGACATCCTGGCGCCGATGGCGGCGCGCGGCCTCGTCAAGGTGGCGGTGTCGGTGACGACGCTCGACCGCCGGCTCGCCCGCTCGATGGAGCCGCGCGCCGCGACGCCGGCCAAGCGTCTCGAAGCCATCGCCGGGCTTTCCGCCGCCGGCGTGCCGACGGCGGTGCTGATGGCGCCGGTGATCCCGGCGCTGAACGACGCCGAGGTCGAGCGCGTGCTCGAGGCGGCGGCGGCGGCCGGCGCCACCGAGGCCGGCTACGTGGTGCTCCGCCTGCCCCTCGAGGTCGCCGACATCTTCAAGGACTGGCTCGCCCGCGACCAGCCGGATCGCTACCGTCATGTGATGTCGATCCTGCGCGCCATGCGTGGCGGCAAGGACTACGACGCGGCGTTCGGCAAGCGGATGACCGGCACCGGCCCCTATGCGTGGACGCTCGGCCGCCGCTTCGAACTCGCCACGAAGCGGCTCGGGCTGAACCGCTATCGGCATCGCCTCAACACCGACCTGTTCGTCGCGCCGGTGCCGGTCGGCGGGCAGCTCAGCCTGTTCTGACGCCGGGGACCAGTGCCGGAGCGAAGCGAGAGGAAGATCCGATGGACCAGCGCATGACCCTCCTGACCCTCGGTGTCGCCGACGTTCCCCGCGCCACCGCCTTCTACGAGCGGCTCGGCTGGCAGCGCTCGTCGGCGTCCGTCGCCTCGACGGCGTTCTTCGACCTCGGCGGCGTCGTGCTCGCGCTCTGGGACCGTGCGGCCCTCGCCGAGGACGCGCGCGTCGCGCCGGACGCGGACAAGGGTGGCTTCGCCGGCGTCGCGCTCGCCCTCAACCTCGCGGACCGTGGCAGCGTCGATGCAACCCTCGCCGAGGCCGCGGCCGCCGGCGGACGGCTCGCGAAGGCGGCCGAGGAGACGCCCTGGGGTGGCTACAGCGGCTACTTCGCCGACCCGGACGGGCACCTCTGGGAGATCGCCCACAACCCGCACTGGCCGCTCGATGCGGCCGGGCGATTGCAACTGCCTGACTAATTGATGTTGACCCGTATCTGCCAGTTGAAGGTCGACTGCGGCAGGTCCGGCGGGGCAGCCGGGAACGGGCTCGCCCGCTTCACGGCAAGAAGAACCGTTCGATCGACGGCCGAATCGCCGGACGAGCGGGCGATCCTCACCGTTGCAAGCGCGCCGCCTCGGGCGAACGAGAGATTGACGTCGGCGCTGCCGGACTTGTCCCTCTGCATCCGCCGCACCTCGCGCTCGATGTCGGCTCGGACCTTCGCCTGGTACCGCCTCAGCGCGTCGGCCGACGCGCCGCCGCCCGCCGCCTGGGGAGACGTCGCGGCCTGCTGCTGGCGGCCGCCGACCTTCGGCTTGTCGGTGGCCGGGCCGGCGGGCTTCTTCGCCGCCGGCTTCTCAGCCGTGCGGTCGGTCTTGCGGGCGACCGGTTCCTTGCGCTCCGCCTGCTTGCGCTCCGTTGTCTTTGCCTCGGGCTTCTTCGCCTCGGTCTGGCGCACGGGCGGCTCGACGGGCGGCGGCGCTTCGGCCGGCTTCAGCGGCGGCAAGGCGACGGGACCGGACAGCACGACGGCGGCGTCGGGCACGATCGGCGCCGCCTCGATCGGCGGTTCGACGGCCGTCGTCGGGGCATCGGTTGGCGCCACTTCGGAGGCAACGTCCGGCGGGACGGCGGTGAGCGGCTCCACCGGCGCCGCCTCTGTCGCTGCGAGCGGCAGAGACGCGTCGGGCGGCACCGCCTCCGCGACCGCCGCGTCGGGCGGACGCACCGTGGGGACGGGCGGTGGCTCCGCGGTCTCCGCCGGCAGCCGTTCCACCGTCTCGACGGGCGCATCGACCGGCTCCGGCGCCTGTGGCGCGAGGTCGGGCACGATGGAGCCGCCGACCTCGCTCGCCTCCTCGACCGGAACGCTGAGCGCCGCCGCCGGCGGCAGGTCGGCCGTCGCGACGGCGTCCGGCAGCACCGGCGCCGGCGGCAGGTCGATCATCGCGATCGGCTCGGGCGCCTCCGTCGGCGCCGTCTCCGGCGAGCGCTGCAGCATCGACAGGCCGATGACAAGGTGGAGGGCGAGCACGGCCGCGAAAGCGGCCCCCCAGACGAGACCCTCGCGCGGTCGGAAGTCGCCGAGAAAAGGGCCAGCGTGTGCGGAGACGGCACTCACGGACCCACCTTCGCGACAGCCGATCGATGGCGGGCGACGGGTGCGCCCGTCCGCAACGACCGCCGGAGCGGCGCTTCGTCCGGCTGGAGGAGCGGAGGGAAGCAGCGCACGGAACGACCCGCAGCGACGGGGTCTGGCGGCGTCCTGCAGGCGGCCGGCGGCGAACCGGACGCCGGCCTCACGGCGGCGACCCCGCCTCGAGACCGACCAGCGCGACCTTCAGGTAGCCGGCGTCGCGCAGGCGGTTCATCACCGCCGCGAGCTCGCCGTAGGTGACCGACTTGTCGGCGCGCAGGAAGACGCGCTCCGCCTTGTCGCCGCCGGTGGCGGCGTCCAGCGCCGCGGCGAAGCGCTCCGGCGCCACCGGGTCGTCGCCGACCACGAGGCCGTTCTCGGCGGTGACGGTGACGAACAGCGGCGCGTCGGGGCGCGGCTGGGCCGTCGCCGTCGAAGCCGGCAGGTCGACCGGCACGTCGACGGTAGCGAGCGGCGCGGCCACCATGAAGATGATCAGGAGCACCAGGATCACGTCGATGAACGGCGTGACGTTGATCTCGTGCGTCTCGTCGAGATCGTCGCCGCCGGGATCGAGCCGGGACGCCATCGCGGCCGCCTACTCTGCCGCCGCGGCGAGGCCGCGGGCGGCGCGCCGGTCGAGGTCGCGCGAAACGAGCTGCATCACCGCCGCACCCGCGTCGGCGAGCGCCTGGCGGCGGTCGGCGATGCGGCGGGCGAAGTGGTTGTAGAGGACCACGGCGGGGATTGCCGCGACGAGGCCGATGGCGGTGGCGAGGAGCGCCTCGGCGATGCCGGGGGCGACGACGGCGAGGTTGGTCGTCTGCGCCTCCGAGATGCCGATGAAGGCGTTCATGATCCCCCAGACGGTGCCGAACAGCCCGACGAACGGTGCGGTGGCACCGATGGTGGCGAGCACGCCGGTGCCGCGCCTGAGCGTGCGGCCGACGCCGGCCTCGACCCGCTCGAGACGCGAGGCGACGCGCTCCTTGACGCCGGCCGCCGGCAGGCCACCGGACAGGCGCACCTCCTCGACGGCGGCGGCGACGAGCGCCCCCGCCCCGCCGGCACCGTCTTGCGTTTGCTCCGCGGCGGCCGCCAGCCCGCCGGCCGTGGCGAGGGTGGCGAGGTCGCGTCGCAAGCGACGGCCGGCGGCGGCGAGCTCGACCGACTTCACCAGCGCCACCGTCCAGGTGACGACGGAGGCGGAGGCGAGGCCGACCATCACCGCCTTCACGACGATGTCGGCGGCGAGGAACATGCCCCAGGGAGACAGGTCCTGCGGCAGGTGAGAGCGCGCCGTGCCCCCGACCGGTGGCAGCGCGCCGTCCGCGGCGAACGCCGGCGTCGCGGCGGCACCCCCGCTCTCGACGGTGGCGGGCGCCGGGACGCCGGCGGCCGAAGGGATCGAGGCAGCATCCGCCCCCGCGGGTCCGACCGGTCCGTTGCCGCCGGACGGAGCCTCGCCGGCCGGTTGAGCGCGGGAGGGCGCGGGAGCGATGCCACCCGACGGAGCGGGGTCTTCGGCCGCCCGCGGTGCATCGGACGGCTGCGCCAGCGCCGATCCGGCGCCGACGAGGTGCACCGTGACGAGATCCGCGGCGACGAGCGGGGGAAAGGCGAGCATGAGGAAGAGAGCCAAACCCGCACGTCTTGCAACGGCGAAGCGGCTGCCACGGCTGGTCGGGTGACGGCCGACGGCGGGACGTTCGGCCACGGGACGCAGGACGCCGGTCATCGCTCGAACGGCACGGCGGCGCGAGACGCGGTGACGAGACGGTCGACGCACCCCGTCAGCGGCCCGGTGTCGCCCTCGCACGCGACGACGTCGTTGAGCAGCAGCCGGCCGATGCCGGCGCAGGCGAGGTCGGCCGCCTCGAACAGCCGCACCACCGTCTTGTTCGGCCGCACCGGCCCGGTCTCGACGGCCAGCCGGCGGGCGACGACGCCGCCGGCGTCGAACAGCACGAGGTCGAGCTTCAGCTGCTCGAAGCGCTGCGGCCCGGGGTTGGCGACGACGAGCGTCAGCCGGCAGCCGCCGCCGACGTCCTCCAGCCGGTTGAGCTCCACGGTCGTCGCGGGCGGCGCGGCGGTGGCGCCTTCCGCACGGGCGGGCGTCGCTCCGGGCGGCGCGACGCCCGCCAGCAGGACGGCCGCCGTGACGAGCGCGGCGGCGCAGCCGGTCGGCTTTTTCGGATCAACGGGCACGCGGCACTCCGCAAGCGCACGACGGCGGTCCGGCATCGGCCCGGCCCGCCCTCGGTGCAATTCAGATATCCTGGCGGCGCCGCTTCTGCCGGCGTCGGGCGCGGGACGAAATTGTCCCCGCCAGCACCGCAATGTCAATGTCGTTGGCAGGGTTTTATTCAGTCACCCGCCATTGCAGATTTTATCTATTCTAGTTCGTGTCTTCATTTTTATAGTTAGATCAATTCTTGTTTTTGGGACCCGGCAGTATTACCGCGCCCGGACGCTTGACGCGACGGCGATCCTTATGGCCATTGTGACGCCGACGCGTGGCCTCCATTGCGCCGTCGCCGCGGACCTGTTGCCTACTCTGCGGCCCGGGCCGGCGCTCCGGCGGGAAGCACCTCCTGGATCGTCTCGAACCCCTCGAACTGGGGATGGCCGAGCGTCAGGCGTTTTCCGGAGCCAGCGTCACGGTGGGCGGCACGGAAGGCTTCGGAGCGGGTCCAGTCGTCGAAGGCGGCGCGGGAGGCCCACACCGTGTGCGAGGAGTAGAGCGTATGGTCTTCGCGTTCCGGCCCCTTCAGGAGATGGAAGGCGACGAAGCCGGGCACCGTGTCGATGTGGACCTCGCGGCCGAGCCACAGCGCCTCGAACGCCGCCTCCTCGCCGCGGCTGACCTGAAACCGGTTCATGGCGATGAACATGGCGCACGCTCCTCTGGTTCGCTGCCGGCGGCGACGCTAGCACGTCGGCCCTCGTGCGCGAATGCCAATCAGTGGCGGATGCCCGGACGTCCGACCGGGGCGGCGCCGATGCTGTCACAGGCGACGCTCTCGTGGGCACGGGGCTGCCGGGCGCGACGCATGGGTCCGGGCGCACCCTCAGCGGCGAGGGCGGCGCGCCAACGCGACCGGTCCGACAAACATCGCGACCCAGCCGGCAGACGCGGCACGGGCGAGGCGCAGCCTGCAGGCGTCGGGTTGGCGGAGGGCGCCCGATGACGGGCACCGAACCATCCCCGACGGCGGCGATCGCGGCCGACGGCGGGCGCGACCCGGCTTCCGGGGCCGGGCAGCCGGCACGCTGGGAGGTGGCGGTGCTGTGCGGCGAGGCGGGCGAAGCGATCCTCGTCCACAAGGGCGAGCACTACCGCCTGCGCGTCACCGCCCGCGGCCGCCTGATCCTGACGAAATGACCCGTCGTCCGATCCGCCCCGCCGCGGCGGGCCGGCTTCGCCGCGGCGCACCGGCGCCGATTGCCGGGCCGGGTCCACGGCCGGCGAAATCAGTGAACCAAGGACCTCAGATGTCACCGTTGTTCTCCCGTGACAGCGCCCGTCCGGGCCGGTACCGCCGCCCGGCCAGCGCCGCGCGGAGTGCGTTGCGCGCCGCCCTCCCCGGCTGTCGCCCTGCCCCCCACGCCGTCGCGCCGGACCGCGACCCGTCTCCGGCCGGCTCGCGGTCCGGCCCGAGGCGGCCGGCCGCGTCGCTCTTCTGCGCCTTGCTGCTCGGGGCCGCACTGGCCGCGGCGCCCGTCCGCGCCGACGCGCTGGTCGACGCGCGCGGCACCACCGTGGTCGACGTGGACCGCTCCCGCGTCGTCTCGATCGGCGGCGCGATCACCGAGATCCTCTACGACCTCGGGCTCGATGGCAGCGTGGTCGCCGTCGACACCACCAGTACGGAGCCGCCGCGGGCGCTCGCCGAAAAGCCGAACGTCGGCTACATGCGCGCGCTGTCGGCCGAGGGCCTGCTGTCGACCGGCCCGACGCTCATCCTCGCGACGGAGGGGGCCGGCCCGCCCGAGGTGATCGACGTGCTCTCCCAGTCGAGCGTGCCGCTGGTGCTGGTCGACGACGAGACGACACCGGAAGCGGTGGCCGACCGCATCCGCTTCGTCGCCGCGGTGATGGGGGCGCCGGAGCGCGGAGCGGCGCTCGCGGCCGCGGTGGAGGCGGAGTTCGCGGCGCTGGCGCAGACCCGCGCGGCGGTGACGAAGCCGTCGCGCGTGCTGTTCGTACTGACATTGCGCGACGGGCTGCCGATGGTGGCCGGCACCGACACCGCCGCCGATTCGATCATCCGCCTCGCCGGCGCCGTCAACGCCGGAGCGGGCTTCGACGGCTACAAGCCGATGACCGAGGAAGCGGTGGTGGCGAGTGCCCCCGACGTCGTGCTGATGATGCGCTCGGCGGCGCATGCGGCGGGCGACGACGTGCTCGCGCAGCCCGCCTTCCGCGGCACGCCGGCGGCCGCCGGCGGCCGCCTCGTGACGATGGACGGGCAATCGCTGCTGAGCTTCGGGCCGCGGACGCCGGCCGTCGCCCGCGCGCTGTCCGCCGAACTGCATCCCGGCCAGGTCGCCGCCGCCCCCGGGGCGCCGTGACGGTCGCCGTCGTGCGCTTGGCGGCGCGACATCCGGCCGGCGACCGCTCGGCGCGCGGCCGGCTCGCGCTCGCCGCCGCCGCGGTGGCGCTCGTCGCTGCAGCGCTGGTGTCGCTCGCCGTCGGCCCGACCGGCATCTCGCTCGACGCGCTGCCGCGGGCGCTCGGGTTCGCCGCGGCGGACGGGGCCGACGCGGCCATGTTGGCGCGCGAAAGGCTGGTGCTGTTCGACATCCGCCTACCGCGCGTCGTCATGGCGGTGCTGGTCGGCGCTGCGCTGGCGGTGTCCGGCGCCGTCATGCAGGGGCTGTTCCGCAACCCGCTCGCCGACCCCGGCATCGTCGGCGTGTCGTCGGGGGCGGCGCTCGCCGCGGTGACAGTGATCGCGCTCGGCGGCGGCGCGCTCGCGCCGTTCGTGGCGCCGCTCGGCCGCACCGCGGTGCCGCTCGCCGCGTTCGGCGGCGGACTGGCGGCCACCTTCTTCCTCTACGGGCTCGGCACGCGCACCGGCTACACCTCGATCGCCACGCTGCTGCTCGCCGGCATCGCCGTCGACGCGCTGGCGCGCGCACTGACCGGACTGGTGGTGTTCTCGGCCGACGACCGGGCGTTGCGCGACCTCACCTTCTGGACGCTCGGCAGCCTCGGCGGCGCCACCTGGCCGAAGATCGCGGCGGCGGCGCCGTTCGTGTTGTTCGCGGCGCTGGTGGTGCCGTTCATCGCCCGGGCGCTGAACGCACTGCTGCTCGGCGAGGCGGAGGCCCATCATCTCGGCGTGCCGGTGGAGGCGGCCAAGCGCCTCGCCATGCTGGCGGTGGCGAGCGCGGTGGCCGCCGCCGTCGCGGTGGCCGGCGTGATCGGCTTCGTCGGCATCGTCGTGCCGCACCTGGTGCGGCTCGTCACCGGGCCGGACCACCGCTTCGTGCTGCCCGGATCGGCGCTGCTCGGCGCGGCCTTGACGCTGCTGGCGGATGCACTGGCGCGTGTGGTGGTGGCGCCGGCGGAGCTGCCGATCGGCATCGTCACGGCGGCGCTCGGCGCGCCGTTCTTCCTGTGGCTGCTGCTGCGCCGCCGCGCCTCGGTCGGCTGATGCTGAACGGGGAGAAGCTCACAGTGGTGCGCGGCGGGCGCCGGCTGGTCGATGCCGTCGACGTCGGCTTCGCGCCTGGACGCCTCGCCGTGCTGGTCGGGCCGAACGGCGCCGGCAAGTCGACGCTCCTGAAGCTCCTATCCGGCGAACTGCGCCCCGATGGCGGCCGCGTCACGCTCGGCGGCCAGCCGATCGCGGCGATGCGGCCGGCGGCGCTCGCCGCGCGGCGCGCCGTGCTGCCGCAGGCCTCGGCACTCGCCTTCCCGTTCACGGTGCGCGAGATCGCCGCGCTCGGCGTCGCCATCCCGGGGCTGGCGCTGTCGCGGGCGGCGGCAGCGGCGATCGTCGACCGGGCGCTCGCCGCGGTCGACCTCGAGGGCCGGGCCGACCGGCTGCACGACGCGCTGTCGGGCGGCGAGCGGCAGCGCGCCCATCTCGCCCGCGTGCTCGCCCAGCTGTGGGCGGGCGCCGTCGGACAGGGGCCGGGCGTGCTGATGCTCGACGAGCCGACCGCCGCGCAGGACCTCGCCCATCAACTCGCCGTGCTCGACGCGGCGCGCGACCACGCCCAGGGCGGCGGCACGGTGATCGTCGTGCTGCACGACCTCAACCTCGCCGCGCGCTACGCCGACCGCTTCGTCGTCGTGCACGAGGGGCGCATCGCCGCCGAGGGCGTACCGGCCGCGGTGATGACGGAACGGCTGCTCGCGGAGGTCTTCCGCGTCGCACTGCCGCCGAACGTGGTACCGCCGGACGGCATACCGTTCGCGCTGCCGCAGCTCGCGGGCCGTCTGCCGCAGGCCTGACCCGCTGCGGCGGAGGAACCCCGCCGCCCCGCGTTGCCCGGCCCGTCCGACCAAAGGCGAAAGCCGCCGCCGGTGCGCGCCCCCTTGGCGAGCGGGCTGCGACGTGATTTTTTACCATCAGGTCGAACGGCGTGGTGGCGTTCCACTCCGGCCGCAATCCACGGCAAGCCGTTCCGGCAAGAACCAGAAAGAGGGAAACTCCATGCTGCTGCGCACACTCGCTTCCGCCCTTGCGCTCACCACGTGTCTCGCCTTCACGGCGGCCGAGGCGAAGACGCTGGTCTACTGCTCCGAGGGAAGCCCTGAGGGATTCAATCCGTCGTTCTATACCGCCGGCACCACCTTCGACGCCTCGTCGAAGCCGATCTACAACCGCCTCGTCGAGTTCGAGAGCGGCACCACCAACGTGGTGCCCGGCCTTGCCGAGTCCTGGGAGGTGTCGGACGACGGCCTCGAGTACGTCTTCCACCTGCGCAAGGGCGTGAAGTTCCACGGCAACGACAAGTTCACCCCGAGCCGCGACTTCAATGCCGACGACGTGCTGTTCTCCTTCAATCGCCAGCTGAAGAAGGACGACCCCTGGTACAAGGTCTCCGCGCCGACCTATGAATATTTCGACGGCATGTCGATGCCGGACCTTCTGAAGAACATCGAGAAGGTCGACGACTACACCGTGAAGTTCACGCTGAACCGGCCGGAAGCGCCGATGATCGCCAACCTCGCGATGGACTTCGCCTCGATCTTCTCGGCCGAGTATGCGGCGGCGATGATGGCCGCGGGCACGCCGGAAGTCATCGACAACGAGCCGATCGGCACCGGGCCGTTCCGCTTCGTCGCCTACCAGAAGGACGCGGTGATCCGCTACGAGGCGTTCGCCGACTATTTCGGCGGCAAGCAGCCGATCGACCAGCTCGTCTTCGCCATCACGCCGGACGCCTCGGTGCGCCTGCAGAAGCTGAAGGCCGGCGAGTGCCACGTCATGGCCTATCCGAACCCGGCCGACATCGCCGACCTGAAGAAGGAAGAGAGCCTGCAGGTGGTGCAGCAGGAAGGCCTGAACGTCGGCTACCTCGCCTACAACACGATGGTTGCGCCGTTCGACAATCCGAAGGTGCGCAAGGCGCTCAACATGGCGATCAACAAGGACGCCATCATCGAGGCGGTGTTCCAGGGCACCGGCGCGCCGGCGAAGAACCCGATCCCGCCGACGATGTGGTCCTACAACGACGCCATCAAGGACGATCCGTACGACCCCGAGGCGGCCAAGAAGATGCTCGAGGAAGCCGGCGCCGCGGGCCTGAAGATGAAGGTGTGGGCGATGCCGGTGGCGCGCCCCTACAACCCGAACGCCCGCCGCATGGCCGAGCTCATCCAGGAGGACTTCAAGAAGATCGGCGTAGAGGTGGAGATCGTCTCCTTCGAGTGGGGCGAGTACCTGAAGCGCTCGTCCGACAAGGCCCGCGACGGCGCGGTGCTGCTCGGCTGGACCGGCGACAACGGCGACCCGGACAACTTCCTCGCCGTGCTGCTCGGCTGTGACGCCGTCGGCGGCGCCAATCGCGCCCAGTGGTGCGACAAGGAGTTCAACGACCTGATCCAGAAGGCGAAGTCGCTGCCGACCCAGGCCGAACGCACCCCCCTCTACGAAGAGGCGCAGGTGCGCTTCAAGGACCAGGCGCCGTGGGCGACGATCGCTCATTCGCTGGTGACGATGCCGATGTCGAAGAAGGTCTCAGGCTACAAGATGGACCCGCTCGGCTCGCATCGCTTCGACGGCGTCGACATCGCCGAATAACTGGCTCCAGGCTTCGGCGCCGCGGCGGAATTTCGCCGCGGCGCCGGTCCTTTTGCGATGATCCCGTTTCTCGCCAAGCGAATCGGCCTGCTCATTCCGACCTTTCTCGGCGTGACGGTCGTCGCCTTCCTGTTCATCCGCCTGCTTCCCGGCGACCCGGTGCTGCTGCTCGCCGGCGAGCGCGGCCTGTCGCCCGAGCGCTACGCCGACCTGATGGCGCAGTTCGGCTTCGACCGGCCGCTCTGGCAGCAGTATCTCGAGTACCTGACGGGCGTCCTGCACGGCGACCTCGGCAACTCGATCGTCACCAAGAAGCCCGTGCTCGCCGAGTTCTGGGCGCTGTTCCCGGCGACGCTGGAGCTGTCGGCCACGGCGATGATCCTCGCCGTCGTGCTCGGCCTGCCGGCCGGCGTCATCGCCGCCGTGCGGCGCGGCTCCATCTTCGACCACACGGTGATGTCGACGGCGCTGGTCGGCTACTCGATGCCGATCTTCTGGTGGGGGCTCTTGCTCATCATCGTGTTCTCCGGCTGGCTCGGCTGGACGCCGGTGTCGGGGCGGATCTCGCTGCTCTACTATTTCCCGACGCCGACCGGCTTCATGCTGATCGACAGCCTGCTGTCCGGCCAGAAGGGGGCGTTCACCTCGGCGCTGTCGCACCTGATCCTGCCCTCCATCGTGCTCGGCACCATCCCGCTCGCGGTGATCGCCCGGCAGACGCGCTCGGCGATGCTCGAGGTGCTCGGCGAGGATTACGTCCGCACGGCGCGGGCGAAAGGGCTGTCGCCGTCGCGGGTCGTCGGGCTGCACGCGCTTAGGAATGCGCTGATCCCGGTGATCACGACGATCGGCCTGCAGGCGGGCTTGCTGCTCGCGGGCGCCATCCTCACCGAGACGATCTTCTCGTGGCCGGGGGTGGGCAAGTGGATGGTCGATTCGATCTTCCGCCGCGACTACCAGGTGGTGCAGGGCGGGCTCCTGCTGATCGCCGGCATCGTGATGTTCGTCAATCTCGCGGTCGACGTGACCTACGGGCTCGTCAACCCGCGCATCCGCTACCAGAGGTGATGCGGTGGCCGTGACCGATCCCGCCGTGCCCGGCCGCCTCGCCGTCGAGAACCCCCGGCTCATCATGCTGCGGGACTTCTGGGCGTCGTTCTCCGAGAACCGCGGCGCCGTCGCCGGGCTCGTGTTCATGGTGGTCCTGGTGCTGGTGGCGGTGTTCGCGCCACTGGTGGCGCCGCACGATCCGGGCGTGCAGAACCGCACTGCGCTGCTCGTGCCGCCGTTCTGGGAGGCCGGCGGCTCGACCGCCTACCTGCTCGGCACCGATGCGGTCGGCCGCGACATGCTCTCGCGGCTGATCTACGGCGCCCGCTACTCGCTGTTCATCGGATTGTTCGTCGTCACGCTGTCGCTCGCCGCCGGGCTGCTGCTCGGCACGATCTCCGGCTATGTCGGCGGCTGGGTCGACACCGTGGTGATGCGCGTCATGGACGTGGTGCTGGCCTTCCCCGGCCTGCTGCTCGCCCTCGTGCTCGTCGCCATCCTCGGGCCCGGGCTGATGAACGCGATGATCGCCATCACGCTGGTGCTGTTGCCGCATTTCGTCCGCCTGACGCGCGCGGCGGTGATGACCGAGCGCGACAAGGACTACGTCGTGGCGGTGCGCACCGCCGGCGCCGGGCCGATCCGCATCATGGTGAAGACCGTGCTGCCGAACTGCCTGGCGCCGCTCATCGTGCAGACGACGCTGTCATTCTCGAACGCAATCCTGGAGGCGGCGGCGCTCGGCTTCCTCGGCATGGGCGCACAGCCGCCGACGCCGGAGTGGGGGACGATGCTCGCCGAGGCGCGCGAGTTCATCCTGCGCGCCTGGTGGGTGGTGACGTTCCCGGGCCTCGCCATCCTGCTCACCGTGCTCGCCATCAACCTCGTCGGCGACGGCCTGCGCGACGCCCTCGACCCGAAGCTGAAGCGGGGGTGAGGTGACCGAGACGATCCAGACGTCGCTGATCGAGGTGGCCGGGACGATCCTCGCCGCGCTGCTCGGTGCGACGGCGGCGGTGCTTACCTGGTTCCTGACGACACGCGACGAGCGGCGGCGGGCGAACGACGAGGTGCTGCGCGAGGCCGAGCGGGCACGCGAGGAGCGTCAGCGCGTCCGCGACGAAGAGTTTTCCGTCCGCGAGCAGCGCGTCGTCGATATCGTCACCGCCATCCACGCCGAGATTTGCGCGACCATGCGTGGGCTGGAACTGCAGACGCAGCCGGCGGAAGAGAAGTACTTCATCGACAACCAGGACCCGTTCGTCGTCGCCGACGACACCGACTTCGTGTTCGCTTCGATCTCCGCCGACCTGACCATTCTGCCGGAGACGGTGATCCACGAGGTGGTCGCCTACTACAAGGTGGCGAAACAGACCAACCTGCTGACGGCGGCGATCGACCGGCCGACGTTCCGTTCCCAGTCCATCGAAGAGCGGAAGAAATTCATCGGCGGCCTGCTGGAACTCGCGCATGTGCAGCGATCACTGGCGGTCGAGGCCCTCGCCCAACTCGAGGACTTTCGTCCGGCGTTGCGGACGAAGCGCCTCTGGCTGGCGGTGGCGCCTGGCATCAGGCTGCAGGGATGATGGGTCCGGTCATGCGCGCTATCTCCAACACACACCGAATATAGGCCCTCGGGATCACGGCGAAAAGAATGCCCCTGCTCGACATCCGCAACCTCACCGTCGCCTTCGCCACCCGGGCTGGTCCTTTCCGGGCAGTGGACGGCGTGTCGCTGTCGGTGGACATCGGCGAGGTGGTGTCGGTCGTCGGCGAATCGGGCTCCGGCAAGTCGGTGGCGATGCTCGCCGTGATGGGGCTGCTGCCGCCGACGGCGACCGTCACGGCGGACCGGCTGGAGTTCGACGGCAAGGACCTGCGCACCCTCTCGCCGCGCGAGCGGCGCCGGCTCGTCGGCCACCAGATGGCGATGATCTTCCAGGAGCCGATGTCGAGCCTCAACCCGTGCTTCACGGTGGGCTTCCAGATCGGTGAGGTGTTGAAGGTGCACCTCGGCCTCGGCCGCACGGCGCGCTTCGCCCGTTCCGTCGAGCTTCTGAACCTCGTCGGCATTCCGGAGCCGGAGCGGCGGCTTTCCGCCTTCCCGCACCAGCTCTCCGGCGGCATGAGCCAGCGGGTGATGATCGCCATGGCGCTCGCCGCCGGCCCGAAGCTCCTGATCGCCGACGAGCCGACGACGGCGCTCGACGTGACGATCCAGGCGCAGATCCTCGACCTGCTCGTGCGCATCCAGCGGGAGACCGAGATGGCGCTGGTGCTGATCACCCACGACATGGGCGTCGTGGCGGAGACGGCCGACCGCGTCTCGGTGCAGTATGCCGGCCAGCAGGTGGAACTGCAGGACACCATCGGGCTGTTCCGTACGCCGCGACATCCCTACACGGCGGCGATGCTGGCGGCACTGCCGGAGCGGGCGACCGAACGGCGGCTGCCGGCGATCGCTGGCGTCGTGCCGGGCGCCTTCGACCGGCCGGACGGCTGCCTGTTCTCGCCGCGCTGCGCCTTCACCACCGACCTCTGCCGCACCGTCCCGCCGGAGCCGGCGCCGGCGGAGCTCGGCTTTGCGCGCTGCCACTATCCGCTCGTCGACGGGCGGCCGACGCCGCTCGCGCGCGTCGCGGAGGCCGTGCGATGAGCGCCATCGCGCACCGGCCGGCCACCGCACCCGCCCCCGCGCTGGTGGTGGCCGACGATCTCGCCCGCACCTACAAGGTGCCGCGCGGGCCGTTCCGCGGCGATGCGATCATCCACGCCCTCGCCGGGGTGTCGTTCCGGCTTTCGCCGGGACGGACGCTCGCCGTCGTCGGCGAATCGGGATCGGGCAAGTCGACCCTCGCCCGCGTCGTCACCTCGATCGAGCCGCCCTCCAGCGGACGCCTCGTCATCGACGGCATCGACATGGTGTCGGCCGGCCCGGCCGAGCGCGCGACGCTGCGCCGCGAGGTGCAGATCGTCTTCCAGAATCCCTACGGCTCGCTCAATCCGCGCCAGACCATCGCCACGCAGATCGCCGAGCCGCTGGTCATCAACACCGACATGAAGAGTGCCGAGCGGCTCGCGGTGGTGCGCGACCTGCTCGCCCGTGTCGGGCTGCGCCCCGAACACGCCGACCGCTACCCGCACATGTTCTCTGGCGGCCAGCGCCAGCGCATCGCCATCGCCCGCGCCTTGGTGCTGAAGCCGAAGGTGCTGGTGCTCGACGAGCCCGTCTCGGCGCTCGACGTGTCCGTGCGCGCGCAGGTGCTGAACCTGCTCGCCGAACTGCAGGAGAGCCTCGGCCTCGCCTACCTGTTCGTCAGCCACGACCTCACCGTGGTGCGCCACATCGCCGACGAGGTGATGGTGATGTACCTCGGCCGCGCCGTCGAGCAGGGGCCGCGGGAGGCGATCTTCGAGGACCCGCGCCACCCCTACACGCGGGCGCTGCTCTCGGCGACGCCGTTCGCCGATCCGGAGCGGCAGAAGGAGCGCATCGTGCTGCAGGGCGAGCTCCCCTCCCCGTTCAACCCGCCGGTCGGCTGCGCCTTCAACCCGCGCTGTCCGTCGGTGGTCGCCCGCTGCCGGGTGGAGCGGCCGCCGACCGAGATCGTCGCCGGGCGCGAGGTCGCCTGCTTCGTGGCGAGCGGCACCGCCTGATCCACCGGGAAATTGCACACGGCGTTGGCGTGCCTGATTTCTCTCCACTAGGATCGCCGACGGGGCACGACTGAGGGGGATCGGCACGATGGCGGCGGGACGCGCTGACGGCGGCACGGACGCGCGGCCTCCCGTCGTGGAGGCGCGCGGCATCGTCAAGCGCTTCGGCACGCTCACGGCCAACGACCACGTAGACCTGACGATCGCTCCGGGCGAAATCCACGCGCTGCTCGGCGAGAACGGCGCCGGCAAGTCGACGCTCGTGAAGATCCTCTACGGTGCGCTGCAGCCGAACGAGGGCGAAATCCGCTTCCTCGGGCGGCCGGTGTCGATCGACAGCCCGGCGGCGGCGCGCGCGCTCGGCATCGGCATGGTGTTCCAGCACTTCTCGCTGTTCGAGGCGCTGACGGTGGCAGAGAACATCGCGCTCGCGATGCCGCGCACGCGGGGCCTCGCCCAGATCGCGACGGCGGCGCGCAAGCTCTCGCAGGATCTCGGCCTCGCGCTCGACCCGTCGCGCGTCGTGCGCGACCTCTCCGTCGGCGAGCGCCAGCGCATCGAGATCGTGCGGGCGATGCTGCAGGATCCGAAGCTGCTCATCATGGACGAGCCGACCTCGGTGCTGACGCCGCAGGAGGCCGACCAGTTGTTCGCCACGCTGCGCCGGCTCGCCGCCGAGGGGCGCGCCATCCTCTACATCACCCACCGGCTCGAGGAGGTGCGCGCGCTCTGCGGCCGCGCCACCGTGCTCAGGCACGGCAAGGTGGTCGGCAGCGTCGATCCGACGCGCGAGACGGCGGGCAGCCTGGCGCGCCTGATGGTGGGCAGCGCCGTCGGCAAGGTGGCGCACCGCTCGGCCGCTCCGGAAGGCCCGCCGCGGCTCGAGGTGCGCGGGCTGACGCTCGCGCCGGAGACGCCGTTCGGCACGGCGCTGAAGAACGTCCGCCTGACCGTGCGCGGCGGCGAGATCGTCGCCGTCGCCGGCGTCGCCGGCAATGGACAGGGCGAGCTCTTCGAGGCGCTGTCCGGCGAGCGGCGCTGCGAGGCGGACACCGTCTTGCTGGACGGCCAGCCGGTGGGCGACGAGGGCGTTTCCAATCGCCGCCGCCGCGGCGCCGCGTTCGTGCCGGAGGAGCGGCTCGGCCACGCCTCGGTGCCGCGCATGGCGCTGTCGGAGAACGTCGTGCTGACGCGCCACGCCACCGCGCCGCTGACCCACTTCGGGCTGATCGCACCGGCGCTGTCGAAGGCGATCGCCGGGGAGATCGTCGCGGCGTTCGACGTGCGCAAGGGCAGCGACGACCCGGAGGCGGCAAGCCTGTCGGGCGGTAACCTGCAGAAGTTCATCGTCGGCCGCGAGGTGCTCGCCGCCCCCGGCGTGCTGGTCGTCGACCAGCCGACCTGGGGCGTCGACGCCGGGGCGGCGGTGACGATCCGCCAGGCGCTGGTCGATCTCGCGGCGAAGGGCAGCGCCGTGCTCGTCATCTCGCAGGACCTAGACGAGATCTTCGAGATCGCCGACGGCATCGCCGTCATCCACCACGGGCGGCTGTCGCCGGCCTACCCGGCCGGTTCGATCACCCTCGAGCAGATCGGGCTGCTGATGGGCGGTGCCCACCCGGAAGCCTCGGAGGCGGTCGATGCGGCTTGAGCTGCAGCGCCGTCCGCAGCAGTCGCGCGCCATGCTGCTGTGGTCGCCGGTGATCGCCGTCGCCCTCACCGTCGTCACCGCGGCGATCCTGCTCGCCGTGATCGGCGTCGACCCGGCGCGCGGCCTTTACGTCTACTTCGTCGAGCCGATGACCTCCGCGTGGGGGCTGCAGGAACTGGCGGTGAAGGCCTCGCCGCTCGTCCTCATCGCCGTCGGGCTGTCGATCTGCTTCATCGCCAACACCTGGAACATCGGCGCCGAGGGGCAGTACGTCGCCGGCGCCATCCTCGGCGGCTGGGTGGCGCTGACCTTCCAGGACACCGGCGCCGCCTGGGTGCTGCCGGCGATGCTGGTGGCCGGCGTGGTCGGCGGCGCCCTCTACGGGCTGATCCCGGCGGTGCTGAAGGTGCGCTTCGGCGCGAACGAGATCCTCACCAGCCTGATGCTCGTATACGTCGCGCAGCTCGGGCTCGACTGGCTGGTGCGCGGGCCGTGGCGCGACCCGATGGGGTTCAACTTCCCGCAGTCCGTCACCTTCTCCCCGGCGGCGACGATGCCGCTGATCGCCGGCCGTCTGCACGTCGGCGTCATCCTCATGCTCGTCGTGGTAGTAGTCGCGGCCGTGATGATGGCGCGCTCGCTGAAGGGCTTCGAGATCCGGGCCGTGGGGATGGCGCCGCGCGCCGGCCGCTTCGGCGGCTTCCGCGAGGGGCCGCTGACGCTGTTCGTGTTCGCCGTCTCCGGCGGGCTCGCCGGGCTCGCCGGCATCATCGAGGTGGCGGGGCCGATCGGCCAGCTGCTGCCCTCGGTGTCGCCGGGCTACGGCTTCATCGCCATCATCGTCGCCTTTCTCGGCCGCCTCAATCCGGTCGGCATCCTGATCGCCGGCTTCGTGCTGGCGATCTCGACGCTCGGCGGCGAGCAGGCGCAGATCCTCCTGCAGGTGCCGCTCGACTTCACCAGCGTTCTGCAGGGGGTGCTGTTGTTCTACGTGCTCGCCTGCGACACGCTGGTGCTCAACCGCTTCCGCCTCGTCTCCACGGCAAGGCCGACGGCGCGCGCGGCCACACCGGAGGCGGCGCCGTGAACCTCATCGAGCCGGCCATCCTGACGATCATCACGGCGGCGACGCCGCTGCTGCTGGCAGCGCTCGGCGAACTCGTCACCGAGCGCTCCGGCGTGCTCAACCTCGGCGTCGAGGGGATGATGGCGATGGGGGCGGCGTGCGCCTTCGCGATCGCCATCTCGACCGATTCGACCGGCCTCGGCATCGTCGGCGGCGTCGCCGCGGGGATGGCGCTGTCGGCGCTGTTCGCGCTGATGACGCTCGGCTTTGCGGCGAACCAGGTGGCGTGCGGGCTGGCGCTGACCATTCTCGGGCTAGGGCTGTCGGGCCTCATCGGCGCCGACTTCGTGGGGGCGCGGCGCGACCCGATGCCGAAGGTGTCGATCCCCGGCCTCACCGACCTGCCCGTCATCGGCCCGATCGTTTTCGGCCAGGACCTCTTCGTCTACGCCTCGTTCGTGCTGGTCGCCGTCGTCGCATGGTTCCTGTTCCGCACGCGGGCCGGGTTGACGCTGCGGGCGGTCGGCGACAACCACGTCTCTGCCCACACCCTCGGCGAGAAGGTGCTGCGGGTCCGGCTCCTGGCGGTGCTGTTCGGTGGCGCCTGCTCGGGGCTCGCCGGCGCCTACCTGTCGCTCGCCTACACGCCGTTCTGGGTGAAGGGCATGACCGCCGGGCGCGGCTGGATCGCGCTTGCCATCGTGGTGTTCTCGTCGTGGCTGCCGTTCCGGCTGATGGTCGGCGCCTACCTGTTCGGCAGCGTCTCGATCCTGCAGCTCTACGCGCAGGGTGCCGGCATCGGGCTGCCCTCGCAGTTGATGTCGTCGCTACCCTATCTCGCGACCATCCTCGTGCTCGTCGTCATCGCCGGCACACGGGCAAGGGCGCGGGCGCCGGCCTGCCTCGGCACGCCCTTCATCCCGGATCGCTGATCCCGTCCCGGTGCCCGTCCTGACGGTGCGCCGAAGCAAGCAAGGAGACCCTCGCCATGAGACACTTCCTGAAGGGCGCACTCGCAGCGCTCGGCCTCGCGGCGCTCGTCGCCGCCGTGCCGGCCGCGGCGCAGGAGAAGCTGAAGGTCGGCTTCGTCTATGTCGGCCCGGTCGGCGACTTCGGCTGGACCTACCAGCACGAGGTCGGCCGGCGCGCCATGCAGGAGGCGCTCGGCGACAAGGTCGAGTCCACCTACGTGGAGAACGTGCCCGAGGGCCCGGATGCCGAGCGCGTCATCGAGGGCCTGGTGCGCTCCGGCCACAAGCTGATCTTCACCACCTCGTTCGGCTTCATGGAAGCGACAGTGAAGGTGGCGCAGCGCAATCCGGACGTGAAGTTCGAGCACGCCACCGGCTACAAGCGGCTGCCGAACCTCGCCACCTACGCCGGCCGCTTCTACCAGGGCCGCTACATCTCCGGCCAGATCGCTGCGAAGATGTCGAAGACCGGCGTGGTCGGCTACATCGGCTCGTTCCCGATTCCCGAGGTGGTCTCCGGCATCAACGCCTTCATGCTCGGCGCCCAGTCGGTGCGCCCCGACATGAAGGTGAAGATCGTCTGGGTGAACTCCTGGTTCGACCCCGGCAAGGAGGCCGACGCGGCGAAGACGCTCATCGACCAGGGCGCCGACATCCTCGCCCAGCACACCGACAGCCCGGCGGCGATGCAGGTGGCGGCTGAGCGCGGCGCCCTCGCCTTCGGCCAGGACTCCGACATGATCAAGTTCGGGCCGAAGACGCAGCTCACCTCGATCATCAACAACTGGTCCGGCTACTACATCGACCGCGTCAACGCGGCGCTCGACGGCACCTGGGCGTCGACCGACACCTGGGGCGGCCTCGACACCGGCATCCTGGAGATGGCGCCCTACACCAACATGCCCGACGACGTGAAGGCGCTGGCCGAGGCGACGCAGAAGGCGATCCACGACGGCACCTACAAGGTGTTCACCGGGCCGATCACCAAGCAGGACGGCACCATTGCGGCGAAGGAGGGCGAGGTGCTGCCCGACAAGGCCATCCTCGGCATGAACTGGTACATCCAGGGCATCGACGAGAAGGCGCCGAACTGATCCGACCGCCACACCGAGATTGCGCCGGACGGTGGCCGCCGAGGTCGCCGCCCGGTTCGCTCATGGAAGCGTGATCCCCGGCCCCCTGCATTGCACGGCCTCGTCGTCTATATCTCGTGACGCCTCTGCCGTTTGTTCGGAGCCGCCGCCGGATTTGGTTGCCGCGCTCCGGACGACTTCGTTCGGAGTGCCGTCATGCGTTTTGCACCGTTCGGGTGGCTCGCCGCCCTCGCTTTGCTCGCCCCTCTCCTGCTGTTCTCGGCACCCGCCCGTGCCGCCGACTCCTACCTGACGACGCCCGGCGATGCCGCGCGGGCCGTGCAGAAGATGCTCGACGAGATCGGCCGGCAGCCGAAGCTCTACTCGGCCCGCATCGAGCCCGACCGCATCACCCTGCAGGTGCAAGGCCCCGACCGGCCGGGCACCGTCGACGAGTGGAGCATTAACCGCATCCAGTGCTTCGGCTTCGGCTTCGAAACCGTCCGCGGCCCGCAGCCGGTGACGCCGCACGGCTTCATCGACGACGTCACGCAAGGCTTCTTCGCGTTCTCCGCCACCGACGTGGAGCGCGTCCCATCGCTCGTCCGGGAGGCGATCGGCCGGGCGGCCCTGCAGGACGCTGCGACCGTGTCGTCAGTCGAGATCGCGCGGCGGATCGCCATTCTGCCGAACCCGAGCTACGGTCCCGTGCGCTGGACCCTCTCCGTCGGCTCGGGGCGGGAGACCGCCACGGTCACTGCCGACGAGGACGGCCGCATCGTCTCGGCCGACCTCTCCGGTACCGAGCGCGCCCGCACGCTGAACCTGATCACCGCCGACGACTGGCCGAAGGACCAGGCGATCGCCGACCTGACGGCCGTGCTCGGACCGACGCGGCGTATTCGCGACCTCACCGTCTACGACAAGTATGTGAGCCTCGACGCCGACCATCCGACGGCGGCCGGCCAGACGATCGGCTACTCGTGGGACCTGTCCGGCGTGAAGTCGATGGGCATACCGATGCCGATCTTCCCGGGCACGCCGGACGAGGCGTCGTTCGTCGTCGGCGAGGTCGACCTCGCCCGCCTGACCGCCGTGCGCGACGCGGCTCGCAAGGCCTGGGGCAATGACGGCGCGCGCATCGTCTACCTGATGCTGAAGCGCGACATGGACGCCGCCGGCGCGCCGCCGCTTCGATGGATCGTGAACTTCAACGACCTGAACGGCGAAAGCGGCTCGGTGGTGCTCGGAACCGACGGCACCATCGTCTCGGTGGCGCTGCCGCCGAGCCGGAAGCCCAAACTCGACTGGATGGCGCCCGAGACCGTCGTCGCCACCCTCGGTCGCCTCGACCAGGAGCTCGGCTCGGCGACGCGCATCTCGCAGCTGATGTTCCAGAACGGCCAGGCGCAGGTGCTGGCGGAGGACCCGCGCGCACCCGGCTCGAACGCCAACTTCATCATGGATGCGGAGGACATGACCCGCTTCGGCACGCCGATGCCGTGGGAGGCGGAGACGAATGGCGACTACGCCTTCCGCATCGGCGACCTCGCCTTCTTCGACGCGGAGACGTTGCAGCGGCTGACGGAGGAGACCTACAAGCGGTTGAAGACGAACCCCGCCAAGATGCCGGTATCTCGCTACACCTTCTCGGTCGGCCAGTTGATGACACCGATGGGTGACTTCATGGTCCCCTCCCCCGACGGCAAGGTGACGCTGGAAATCCGCGTCGAGGCGGCGAACGGCATGGACGGCGGCTGGGTCGCCTACAGTGCGAAGGGCAAGGCGTTCGACGTGATGATGCCGTGAGGCGGCGCACCCGACGCAGCGGGGCCAGGTTCACACGGCCTCGTCCGGCCCCACGCCGGGCTCCTCGCCATCTTCGGATGCGCCCCCGTGCTGCCCCGTGAGCAGCCGTTCGAGCTCAGCGATCCGCTGGTACAGTGCCTGGCTGCGAAGTTGTATCGAATAGCGCTCCGCCACGGCCGGGAAGTCGATGTCGGCCTTGATGACGTCGTAGAACTCGAGACCGAGGTGCGTGAGGTTGTGGTTTCGCACCAGACGCGGGCCTTCCGTCTCGACCAGGAAGGACATGAAGCGCGGGTTGCCGATGACGGTGCTGAGGTCGACCGGGTTGACTGTGGGACCTTGCTTTCGGGAATACATCCGAATGCTCGACCGGGCGACGACGAAGCCCGCATCCGTCGTGGTCATGCCGCGCACATAGCCGCCGAGCCGCAAAGCCGACCGTGTTCCGCTGGCCCAGTCGAGCGTCACGAGTTGACCCGCCCCGGAGCTCAGGCAGTGGAGCGTGTCGCCGACTTGGTGGATCGTGTGTGGGTGCCGAAGCGCGCCGAGCAAGACCTCGCGGGAATCGATGTACCAGATCGCCCCCGGCCGACCCTCGCCGTCGAAACCGGGATGGACGTGCGACATCAAGAACAAGCGGCCGTCCCGTTCGCCGATGTCGTTGACGTGCAGAACGCCGTCTTCTCTCTCATACTCCCACAGAATTCGAACGGTCAGATCATCTTCTGTAAAAGAGAAGACCTTGGAATTCCCGGTTGAAATGACGCAAATCCGCTCACCGATCTGCTTGATCGAGTGCAGGTCGCGGAAGCGGGCGTCGGCGATGACGGCGGTCTGTTTCAGGTCCCGGCCGAGCACGGCGATGCGGGAGGTCTCGCCGGCCTGGACGCAGGCGTAGATCGCCCGCTCCGTTGCCAGCAGCCCGGTGATGCCGGTGTCGCCGGGCCCGATCCAGGTCGAACAATCCACGAGCCCGAACTTCCGCCGGCTGAGGTCGGCGGCGATCAGGGCGAACTGCGTTCCGGTCCGCTTGATGTTGCAGAGTGAGATGAGGACCGTCGGCATCGGCCGGTCGAGGACCGCGTCGCGTTCTGGCGGCGTGGTCCCGTTGCTCACGCGCCGCGGCCGACGTCGGCGTAGGTGAAGCCGTGCCGCTCGACCTCGGGGCGCCGATAGACGTTGCGCAGGTCGACCAGCACCGGCACGTTGACGATCGACTTCAGGCGGGTGAGGTCGAGGGCGCGGTAGGCGTCCCATTCGGTGACCAGCACGATCGCGTCGGCGCCTTCGGCGCAGTGATAGGGGCTGTCGCAGAAGACGACGTCGCTCATCAGCTTGGCAGCCTGCTCCATGCCCTCCGGGTCGTGCGCGCGAACCTTGGCGCCGAGACGCTGCAGCTCCTGCACGACGTCGAGTGCGGGGCTCTCGCGCATGTCGTCGGTGTTCGGCTTGAAGGTGAGGCCGAGCATGGCGATCGTCTTGCCGGCGACCGAACCGCCGCAGGCGCGCACCACCTTCTCCGCCATTTTCCGCTTGCGCTGGTCGTTGACCAGCACCACCGCCTCGACGAGCCGCGTCGGCGCGCCGACCTCGCGGGCGGTCTCCACCAGTGCGCGGGTGTCCTTGGGGAAGCACGAGCCGCCGAAGCCGGGCCCGGCGTGCAGGAACTTGCCACCGATGCGGTTGTCGAGGCCGATGCCGCGGGCGACCTCCTGCACGTTGGCGCCGACCGTCTCGCACAGGTCCGCCATCTCGTTGATGAAGGTGATCTTGGTGGCGAGGAAGGCGTTCGCCGCGTACTTGATCAGCTCGGCGGTCCGCCGGCCGGTGAACAGCACCGGCGCCTGGTTGACGAACAGCGGCCGGTAGACCTCGCTCATCGGCTCGCGGGCGCGCTCGTCCTCGAGGCCGATGACGATGCGGTCGGGATGCTTGAAGTCGTCGATGGCGGCGCCTTCGCGCAGGAACTCCGGGTTGGAGACGACGGCGACGTCGGCGTCCGGGCGGGTGTCGCGGATGATCCGCTGCACGGCGTCGCCGGTGCCGACCGGCACCGTCGACTTGGTGACGACGACGGTGAAGCCGTCGACGGCACGGGCGATGTCCTGGGCGGCGGAGAACACGTAGGTGAGGTCGGCGCGGCCGTCGCCGCGGCGCGACGGCGTGCCGACGGCGATGAACACCACCTCCGCCTCGGCGATGGCGGCGGCGGCGTCGAGCGTGAACGACAGCCGGCCGTCACGCTGGTTGCGCGTCACCATCTCGTCGAGGCCCGGCTCGAAGATCGGCACGCGCCCGCCCATCAGCATGGCGATGCGCTCCGGATCCTTGTCGATCAGCACCACCTCGTGGCCGAAGTCGGCGAAGCACGCCCCCGACACCAGCCCGACGTAGCCCGCGCCCAACACCGCGATCTTCATGCTCTACTACTCCTGAAGCAACGACCCCCTCGAGGCGGCGCGCCGGGGGTCAGCCGAGATCCTCGAGTCGCTGCCTGTGCGAAGTCGGATCGTTGAGAAGCTCGGCGAGATACGTCCCATAGGAATTCTTGTAGCGTGCGGCGAGCAACGCCAGCGCCTCGTCGGTGAGCCACCCCTTGCGCCAGGCGATCTCCTCCGGGCAGGCGATCTTGAAGCCCTGCCGGTGCTCGATCGTCTTCACGAATTCCGAGGCCTCGAGCAGGCTGTCGGTGGTGCCGGTGTCGAGCCAGGCGGTGCCGCGCGGGAAGCGCACGACACGCAGGTCGCCGCGCTTCAGGTAGGCCTCATTGACGGAGGTGATCTCCACCTCGCCGCGCGGCGACGGCGTGACGCCCTTGGCGATCGCGACGACGTCGGCGTCGTAGAAGTAGAGGCCGGTGACGGCGAGGTTGCTCTTCGGATGCTCGGGCTTCTCCTCGAGCGACATTGCGCGGCCGTCCGGCGCCATCTCGACCACCCCGAAGGCGCGCGGATTGGCCACCGGGTAGGCGAACACCGTCGCCCCCGTCTCGAGCCTGGCGGCCTCCTCGACGAGGCCGGTGAGGCCGGAGCCGTAGAAGATGTTGTCGCCGAGCGCGAGCGCCACCGGGCTCGATCCGATGAACTCTTCGCCGATCAGGAAGGCTTCGGCGAGGCCGCGCGGCTGGTCCTGCTCGGCGAAGGTGATGGCGATCCCCCAGTCCGAGCCGTCGCCGAGCACGGCCTTGTAGAGCGGCAGCGCCTGCGGCGTCGAGATGATCAGCACCTCGCGGATGCCGGCCAGCATCAGGATCGACAGCGGATAGTAGATCATCGGCTTGTCGTAGACGGGAAGCAGCTGCTTGGAGACGGCGAGCGTCACCGGATAGAGCCGCGTGCCGTGCCCGCCGGCGAGGATGATACCCTTCATCGTGCCTCCATTCTCCCGATCGATCCGGCTCGCGAAATCAGGCGCTCGACTTCAGTCCGAGGCGCTCGCCGCGGTAGCTGCCGCCGCGGATCGGCTCCCACCAGCGGCGGTTGTCGAGATACCACACGACCGTCTTTTCGATGCCGGTCTCGAAGCTCTCCTGGGCCTTCCAGCCGAGCTCGCCCTCGAGCTTGCTCGCGTCGATGGCGTAGCGGTGGTCGTGGCCCGGCCGGTCGGCGACGTAGGTGATCAGCTCGCGCCGCGGACGGTCGGCGGGGGTGATGCGATCGAGGATGTCGCAGATGCGCTCGACGACCTGCAGGTTGGTGCGCTCGTTGCGGCCGCCGACGTTGTACTTCTCACCGGCGCGGCCGCGCTCGAGGATCGTCGTGAGGGCGCGCGCGTGATCGTCGACGTAGAGCCAGTCGCGGATGTTGGAGCCGTCGCCGTAGACCGGCAACGGCTTCATCTCCAGCGCGTTGAGGATCATCAGCGGGATCAGCTTCTCCGGGAAATGGTGCGGGCCGTAGTTGTTCGAGCAGTTCGAGACGACGACCGGCAGGCCGTAGGTGCGGTGCCAGGCGACGGCGATGTGGTCGGACGCCGCCTTCGAGGCGGAATAGGGCGAGGACGGGTCGTAGGCGGTCGTCTCGCTGAACAGCCCGTCCGGGCCGAGCGAACCGTAGACCTCGTCGGTCGAGACGTGCACGAAGCGGAAGCGGGCACGCCGGTCGGCGTCGAGGCCCTCGAAATGACGGCGCGCCGTCTCGAGCAGCACGCCGGTGCCGACGACGTTCGTCTCGATGAAGGCGGCCGGCCCGTCGATCGAGCGGTCGACGTGGCTCTCCGCGGCGAGGTGCAGCACGGCGTCAGGGTCGTGCTGGCGGAACACCTCCGCCATCGCCGGTGCGTCGCAGATGTCGGCCCGCACGAAGGCGTAGCGCGGATCGCCGGCGACGGCGTCGAGGGAGGCGAGATTGGCCGCATACGTCAGCTTGTCGAGGTTGACGACGGCATGCCCGGTGTCGCGGACGAGATGGCGGCACACCGCCGAGCCGATGAACCCTGCCCCACCGGTCACCAGAATGCGCATACGACGAACCTTCCTGACGAATTGCGACCGCCGGCCCGCCGCCGGCAGGCCCGGTGGCCGCTGGTCGCGGAAACGGTTGCCTGAAGCGGGCGGGACGTGACGATCGGGCCTCGGGAGCGCCTCGAGCCGGCGCGGACGGACGGCGACCTTGAATGGAGAAGCCAGTCCGCATCGTCAAGTCGCGCAGTGTGCGGCCGATACGCTGATCACGCGACCGTCAGCGACATCTCGACGACGGCATCCGCGTCCTCCGGCGTCATCGGCCGGCCGAGCAGGAATCCCTGGCCATGGTCGCAGCCGAGGTCGAGCAGCGCGTCGCGGGTCTCCCACTCCTCGATGCCCTCCGCCACCACCATCAGTCCCAGGCCGTGGCCGAGTTCGATCATCGCCCGCACGATTTCGCGATTGTTCGAGGATCGCGTCATGCCGGAGACGAAGGAGCGGTCGATCTTTAGGCTGTCGATCGGGAACTGGTGCAGGTAGCCGAAGCTCGAATAGCCGGTGCCGAAGTCGTCGATGGCGAGGCTGGCGCCGAGCTTCTTCAGCCGCCGCAGCACGCCGACGACGTGATCCGACTTCGACATCAGCGTGCCCTCGGTGATCTCGAAGGCAAGGGCCCCGGCGTCGGTCTGGTGCTGCGCCACGATGGCCGCGATGCGCTCGGCGAGATCCGGGTCGGCGATCTGGTGAGCCGACAGGTTGACCGAGACGTAGACCGGCTTTCGACCCTGACGGACCCGTCGTTCGAGCCAGCGTGCGCAGCAGCCGGCCGCGAGATCCAGCACGCGCTCGCCGAGCGGCAGGATCAGGCCGGTCGCCTCGGCGATCGGCACGAACACCGACGGCGGCACGGCGCCGCGCTCGGGATGCCGCCAGCGGGCGAGCGCCTCGAAGCCGACGAGGGCGTTCGAGGCGAGGTCGAAGATCGGCTGGAAGGCGGCGTCGATCTCCGGACGGCGGTGCGTGAGCGCATCGCGCAGGTCGGCCTCGATCTCGAGACGCTCGAGATGGCGCGTCCGCACGGCGGCATCGAAGCGGTTGATCGCGCCGGGGCGGTCGGACTGGCCGGCGATCTCGGCATCCTCGAGCAGCCGCTCGATCGCGCCGGTGCGGCGCGCGATACCGAACGAGGCGCCGAGCGGCACCCGCCGGCCCTCGAGCTCGAACGGCTGCACGAACGCCTCGCGCAGCCGCTGGGCGAGCGCCAAGGCGCCGTCCTGGCTGGAGCGCGAGAGCACCGCGAACCAGTTCTCGCCGACCCGCGCGAGCGCCGAGCGCCCTTCCATCACCGCCTGCAGCCGCTTGGCGGCGGCCGCCATCAGGCGATCGGAGAAGGCATGGCCGAACGAGGCGGTGATCTCGCCGAACTCACGCAACCGGACGGCGACGACGGTGTCGTAGCCGTTGTCCGACACTTCCCACGACGGAAAGCGCTGCAGGACGGCGTTGCGATTCGGCAATCCGGTGGCGGCATCGACGTAGGCGAGGCCTTCCAGCGCGCGCTCGAGCCGTCGCTGCTCGGTGACGTCGCGGCCGACGGACAGGTAACCGGTGACCGTTCCCGCCTCGTCGAAGAGGGCCCGGTTGGTCCAGGCGTACAGGCGCTCCTCGCCGCTGCGGGGATACTTGCGGTTCTCGCTGCGGAAGATCGGCTGGTCCGGCGTCAGCGCCAGCAGGGCCGGCAGCAACCGCTCCCAGACGTCGGGCGGGATCGTCGCCGATGCATGGCGACGCCCTTCCTGGTCGAAGTTCACCCCGAAATTCTCGCGGAACGCCCGATTCTCGAACGTCACGTGGAAGTCGGCATCCCAGAGCGTGACAAGGTCGCTCTGGTCCTCGACGAGCGCCCGGAACTGCGCCTCGCTCGCGGCGAGCGCCTCGATGGTGCGCCGGCGCTCGGTGACGTCGCGCAGGTGCGCGGTGAAGAAGCGTCGCTCCTCCGTGCGCACCTCAGTGGCGGAAATCTCCACCGGAAAGGCGGTGCCGTCGGCCCTGCGCATGACGATCTCGCGCGGCGACCCGGCGCCCGGTGCGGCGGCGAGGCCACGGATCGTCAGGCGCTCGCCGGCTTCCGCCGGCTCGACGACGATCATCGTCGACAGCGGCCGTCCGAGCACCTCGGCGCGCGAGAGGCCGAACAGCGCCTCCGCCGCAGGGTTGAACTCGGAGATGTGCTCGACCTCGTCGACGGTGACGATCGCGTCGAAGGCGGCGTTGAGCATCGAGGCACGGCTCATCGCGTCGGCGACGAGGCTGCCCGTCGAGCGCTCGATCGCCGCGGCGAACAACTCGCCGAACAGCCGAGCGGCACTGATCTCCGACGGCGACCATTGCCGTTCAAGCTCGCAGTCTGCGAAACCGACATGGCCCCACCACCGCCCGGACACCGTCAGCGGCACCGAGAGGAAGGCGCGGATGCGTTGCCGGTCGAGCTCCGCCCTGAGACGCCCCTCGACATCGCGCGCGAGGCCGTGGGCGACCTCGCCGCGGCGGCGGCGCTGCGCGAGGCGCATCATCGGCTCGTCGGCGTTGGTCAGATCCTCGTCGGTCGTCGTCGGCTCGCCGGTGAGCGGCGCAAGGCCCGCCACCGCCCAGTCGTAGCGGCAGGTCTGCGCGAGCCGGCCGCCCCCGCCGTCGTCCGGCAGCTCGTGCACCTGGAAGACGAAGGCCCGGTGCAGTCCCATGCCCGCACCGATGCGGGCGAGCGCCTCCGGCGCCGCCTCGCTCCAGTCGCGGACGCCCCGCAGCATCGTCGCGACCTCGGCGGCGATCTCGAACAGCGGCGCTTGACCGGCATCTTGCCGAACGAGCATCTCATCCTCTCGACGACCGTCGCGGCAGCGACGGCGATCACGACCGATCGGCTGGCGCCGACGGCAGGTTGCCGGCCGGCCTCGGCCCCAGCGATGGCGAACGTCGTGCAGCGCATTCCCCAGTTCCACTTATACGGCGAAAGTCTGCGCAGCGGTGAATTCGACTTCGTGCACGTCGAGCCGTTGCCGCACCGGTCGGCCCGCGCCGGCTGGGTGATCGAGCCGCATGCCCATCGGCATCTGCACCAGATCACACTGGTGCTCGAGCGCGACGGCGAAGTGACGTTCGACGGAGAGGTCGTCGGCTTCCGGGCGCCGGCGGTGGTGTTGACGCCGGCCGGGGTGGTGCACGGCTTCCGCTTTGCGACGGACACGCCCGGCCACGTCCTCAACTTCACCGACGACGTGCTCGCCGGCGTGCGCGACGTCTTCGGAACCGCGGCCGACCGCCTGGGGCGGCTGTGGGCGCATCCGGTGCTGCAGTTCTCCTCCCAGCACGAGATCGGCCGCATCGCCGCGCTGTTCGAGGCGCTCGCCGACGAGGAGGCGCTCGGCCGTGACGGCGTGCGGACGGCGCAACGCGCCCACCTCGCCCTGCTGGTGATCGAGCTGTGGCGCGCGATCGCCTCGGAGGAGCGCTTCGCGGCGATCACGCTGCGGCGTGCCGACGCCACCGTGGAGGCGCTGCGCGGGCTGATCGACGAGCGCTATCGTCAGACGCGGCGCCTCGCCGACTACGCCGCGAGCCTCGGGATGACCACCGAACGGCTCAACGAGCACTGCAAGCGGGCGAGCGGCGTCACCGCCGGCCACCTGTTGCGCCAACGCGTGCTGACGGAAGCGAAGCGGCAACTGCTCTTCACCGGCATCTCGGCTTCGGAGATCGCCTACGAGCTCGGCTTTGCCGATCCCACGCATTTCTCGCGATTCTTCAGGCGCTACACAGGATTGTCGCCGAGCGACTTCCGCGGCGGCAAGCCCGTCCCAGCCGCGGCGGCGGCCGCCGATCGGGAGACCCTCGCGTGAACCGAGGCGAGTGGATAGTGTCGTGGCGAGAGGATCGTCCGTGATTTCCTGGCTTGCGTTTCCAAGTCACGTCGGGCAACGCGATCCGAGTTTGCCTTGATCGCCGGGAAGCGCGCCGCCACCATGTCGACTTCGATCACTCCCGTGATACTCGCCGGCGGCGCCGGCACCCGGCTCTGGCCGGTGTCGCGCGACAGCCTGCCGAAGCAGTTCCAGCGCCTCGTCGGCCCGATATCGACGTACCAGCAGACGCTGCGGCGCGTCGCCGACCGCAGCCGCTTCGCCGACCCGGTCGTACTGACCAACGCGGAGCTGCGCTTCTTCGCCGAGCGCCAGGCGAGCGACGTCGGCGTGCCGGTCGCCGTGCTGCTCGAACCGGAGCGGCGCAACTCCGCGCCGGCCCTGGCGGCGGCGGCCGCCTACGTGGCGATGCGCGACCCGCAGGCGCTGGTGCTGGCGCTGGCCGCCGACCACGTCATCCTCGACGACGCCGCCTTCCTCGCCGCGGTCGACGTCGCGGCGGAGATCGCGTCGGGCGGCGACATCGTCACCTTCGGCATGGCGCCGACCTATCCGGCGACCGGCTATGGCTACATTCGCCCCGGGGTCCCGCTCGGCGGCGCCGGTGCCCGCCGCGTCGCCGCCTTCGCCGAAAAGCCGGATGTCGCAACGGCGGCCCGCTACCTCGCCGAAGGGTGGCTGTGGAACAGCGGCAATTTCCTGTTCCGCGCCGACGTGCTGCTCGCCGAGCTCGACCGTTTCGCTCCCGCCGTGTCGGAGGCGGCGCGCGCGGCGGCGGCGGGTGCCGAGACCGATCCGCTGCTCGGCTTCGTCCGCCTCGATGCCGACCGCTTCCGCGCGGCGCCGGTGATCTCGATCGATTACGCGGTGATGGAGCGCACCGATCGCATCACCGTCGTGCCGGCGTCGTTCGGCTGGTCCGACGTCGGCAGCTGGGAGGCGATCTACGATCTCGGTCCCGCCGACGAGGCCGGCAACGTGCTGGAGGGGCCGGTCGATACGCTCGACACCTCGGGCAGCCTGATCCGCTCGGACGGGCCGTTGGTGGGCGTCATCGGCCTCACGGACGTCGTCGTCGTCGCGTCCTCCGACGCCGTGCTGGTGACGCGTCGCGAGCGATCGGGAGAGGTGAAGACGCTCGTCGAGCGGCTGCGCGCCCACAACCACCACCAGGTGAGCGCCCACGCGCGCTGCTTCCGCCCCTGGGGCTCGTACGAGTCGATCGACCGCGGCGACCGCTTCCAGGTGAAGCGCATCGTCGTCGAGCCGGGCGGGCGGCTGTCGCTGCAGAAGCACATGCACCGGGCCGAGCACTGGGTGGTGGTGCGCGGCACGGCGGAGGTGACGATCGACGACGCGGTGCGGGTGCTGTCGGAGAACCAGTCGGTGTACGTTCCGCTCGGCGCCGTGCATCGTCTCGCCAATCCCGGCAAGATCCCGCTCGAGCTGATCGAAGTGCAGACCGGCAGCTACCTCGAGGAGGACGACATCATCCGCATCGAGGACGTCTACGCCCGCGCCTGACGGCGGTGCCGGGCGTCCCGACGGCCCCGCGTCGCCCACAGGACCGCGCCTCGATGATCATCCAGCGCCGGCGATCGGATCGGCGCACGCCCTTGCACGTGAACTCGGAGCGGACGTGTCGACGCTTTACATCTCCCACCCCGCCTTCCTGGACCATCTGACCCCGCTCGGCCATCCGGAGCGGCCGGACCGGCTGCGGGCGATCGAACGGGCGATCGAGCAGGAGCGCTTCCAGAGCCTCGAGCGCGACCAGGCTCCGATGGCGACGATCGAGGATGCGCTGATGGCGCACGGCGCGCAGCACGTCGCCGTCATCCGCCGGCTCGCGCCTCAGGACGGCCTCGTGCGGCTCGACGCCGACACGACGATGTCGCCGGGCAGCCTGGAAGCGTCGCTGCGCGCCGTCGGCGGCGCCAAGCGGGCGGTCGACGAGGTGATGACCGGCCGCGTCGCAAACGCCTTCGTGGCGTCGCGGCCGCCGGGCCACCATGCCGAGGCCGACCGCGCGATGGGCTTCTGCCTGTTCAACAACGCCGCCATCGCCGCCCGCCATGCCCAGCGCGCGCACGGCGCCGAGCGCGTCGCGATCGTCGACTTCGACGTCCACCACGGCAACGGCACGCAGGACATCTTCTGGTCGGACCCCAGCGTGTTCTACGGCTCCACCCACCAGATGCCGCTCTATCCCGGCACCGGCGAGCGCTCGGAGACCGGCGTCGGCAACATCGTCAACGCACCGCTCAGGGCCGGCGACGCCGGCGAAGCCTTCCGCGCGGCGATGGACGAGGTGGTGCTGCCGGCGCTCGATGCGTTCGGGCCCGACCTCGTCATCATCTCCGCCGGCTTCGACGCCCACGTGCGCGATCCGCTCGCCGAACTGCGGCTGATCGAGTCGGATTTCGGCTGGGTGACGCGGCGGCTCCTGGAGATCGCGGCGCGGCGCTGCGGCGGCCGCGTGGTGTCGCTGCTGGAGGGCGGCTACGACCTCGAGGGGCTGTCGCGCTCGGTCGCCGTGCACGTGGCGACGCTGATGGAGGCGTGAGGCGGGATGCGTCGCGGCGACGGCTGCGCTAGGCTTGCCGGATGACCGCGAACACTCCCAACCCCACCCCCGAAATCGCCGCCCTCAGCTTCGAGGCGGCGATGAGCGAGCTCGAGACGATCGTCGACGAGCTCGAGCGCGGCCAGGTCGCGCTCGAGGCGTCGATCGCCAAGTACGAGCGCGGCAAGCTGCTGCAGGCACATTGCGATGCGCTGCTGAAGCGCGCCGAGATGCGCGTCGAGAAGATCCAGCTCGGCCCCGGCGGCGCGCCGAGCGGCACGGAGCCACTGGACGCGGCTTGAGGCCGCCCCATTTGTCCACCAGCGTCGGCGGGCGACGACGAGGACGACCTTCATCTCGCAGTGAGCCCCGGCGCAGTGCCGGCCGGAGCCGGAGCAGGCAAGCGATGAGCTGGCACCCCGCGGAGGATCCCGCCTTCGACGCCACCGCCACACCGCCGCCGCCGAGCGTCGAGACGGTGATCGTGCCGCGCTCGCGCGACATCGGTGGCTTCATGGTGCGCCGGGCGCTGCCGGTGGCCGGCCGGCGCACAGTCGGCCCGTTCGTCTTCCTCGACGAGATGGGCCCGGCCGGCTTCGGCATCGGCGAGGGGCTCGACGTCCGCCCCCACCCGCACATCGGGCTCGCCACCGTCACCTACCTGTTCGACGGCGCCATCGTGCATCGCGACAGCCTCGGCTCGCTGCAGACGATCGAGCCCGGCGCCGTCAACTGGATGAGCGCCGGCCGCGGCATCGCGCACTCCGAGCGGACAGGGGCCGAGCAGCGGCGCACCGGCGCATCGCTGCATGGGCTGCAGCTCTGGGTGGCCCTGCCGCGCGGCCACGAGGAGGACGCGCCGTTCTTCGCCAGCCACGCAGCCGACGTGCTGCCGACGGCAGTCGACGGTGGGGTGCAGGCGCGCGTCGTCGTCGGCAGCGCCTTTGGCGTCACCTCGCCGGTCGCGACGCATTGGGACACGTTGTTCGTCGACTGCCGCCTCGCCGCCGGCGCGCGCCTTCCGGTCGACGCCGCGACGGAGGAGCGCGCGATCTACCTCGTCGAAGGCACCGTCGAGATCGCCGGCGACCGCTTCGAGCCGGGGCGGCTGCTGGTGCTGCGGCCGGGCGATGCGATCACCGTGACGGCCGTCAGCGATGCCCGTTTCGTCTTGCTCGGCGGCGCGACGCTCGACGGACCGCGGCACGTCTGGTGGAATTTCGTCTCCTCCTCGCCCGAGCGCATCGAGCAGGCGAAGGCCGACTGGAAGGCCGGCCGCTTCTCCCCCGTCCCGGGCGAGGCCGAATTCATCCCGCTGCCGGAACGATGAGGACAGCGTGGCGCGTTGCATGCATCGAAACGGGCCGCTAGGGATCGCCACTCGTGCCCGGCCGGACGTGCGGCGTGGCGGAGAGATGCAGTGAGTGCGCCCTCGAAGACCCCCCTCCTCGACCTCGTGCCGACGCCAGTGGAACTGCGCCGCCTGCCGGAGTCGAGTCTGCCGCAACTCGCCGACGAGCTGCGCCAGGAGGTGATCGACGCCGTCTCCGTCACCGGCGGCCATCTCGGCGCCGGGTTGGGCGTGGTCGAACTGACAGTGGCGCTGCACTACGTCTTCGACACGCCGCGCGACCGGCTGATCTGGGACGTCGGCCACCAGACCTATCCGCACAAGATTCTCACCGGCCGCCGCGAGCGTATCCGCACGCTGCGCCAGGGCGGCGGCCTCTCCGGCTTCACCCGGCGGGCCGAGAGCGAATACGATCCGTTCGGCGCCGCCCACTCCTCGACGTCGATCTCCGCCGGCCTCGGCATGGCGGTGGCGCGCGACCTCAAGGGCGAGCGCCACAACGTCGTCTGCGTCATCGGCGACGGCGCTATGTCGGCGGGCATGGCCTTCGAGGCGATGAACAACGCCGGCGCGCAGCACGCCCGCATGGTCGTCGTGCTGAACGACAATGACATGTCGATCGCCCCGCCGGTCGGCGCGATGAGCGGCTACCTCGCCCGCCTCGTCTCAGGCCGCACCTACGTGACGCTGCGCGAGGCGGTGAAGGGGCTCACCCGCCACCTGCCGAAGTTCGTCGAGCGCGGCGCGGCGCGGGCGGAAGAGTTCGCTCGTGGTCTCGCCATGGGCGGCACGCTGTTCGAGGAGCTCGGCTTCTACTATGTCGGCCCGATCGACGGGCATGCGCTCGACCAGCTGCTGCCGATCCTGAAGAACGTCCGCGACACCGCGCCGGGGCCGGTGCTCGTCCACGTCGTCACGCGCAAGGGCAAGGGCTACCCGCCGGCCGAGGCCTCGGCCGACAAGTATCACGGCGTCAACCGCTTCGACGTCGTCACCGGCGAGCAGGCGAAGGCGAAGGCGAACGCGCCGGCCTACACGCGCGTCTTCGCCACCAGCCTGATCGAGGAGGCGCGCCGCGACGCGCGCATCGTCGCCGTCACCGCGGCGATGCCGTCCGGCACCGGGCTCGACCTGTTCGGCGCCGAGTTCCCGCAGCGCACCTTCGACGTCGGCATCGCCGAGCAGCATGCCGTCACCTTCGCGGCAGGGCTCGCCGCCGACGGCCTGAAGCCGTTCTGCGCCATCTACTCGACCTTTTTGCAGCGCGCCTACGACCAGGTGGTGCACGACGTCGCCATCCAGGGGCTGCCGGTGCGCTTTCCGATCGACCGCGCCGGCCTCGTCGGCGCCGACGGCCCGACGCACGCCGGCGCCTTCGACCTCGCGTTCCTGTGCTGTGTGCCGGGGATGGTCGTGATGGCGGCCGGCGACGAGGTCGAGCTCGCCCGCATGGTGGCGACCGCCGCCGCTTACGACGAGGGCCCGATCGCCTTCCGCTATCCGCGCGGCGAGGGCGTCGGCCTCGACATCCCCTCCCCCGCCCCGCCGCTGCAGATCGGCCGCGGCCGCATCGTCGAGGAAGGCACGTCGGTCGCGCTCCTGTCGCTCGGCGGGCGGCTGCAGGAGTGCCTGCGCGCCGCCGCCGAGCTGAAGGCGGCCGGGCTGTCGACGACGGTGGCGGACGCGCGGTTCGCAAAACCCCTCGACCGCGACCTGATTCGCCGCTTGGCCCGCGAGCACGCTGTGCTGGTGACGGTCGAGGAAGGCTCGATCGGCGGCTTCGGCAGCCACGTGCTGGCGGCACTCGCCGAGGAGGGCCTGCTCGACGGCGACCTCAAGGTCCGCTCGATGGTGCTGCCGGACATCTTCCTGCAGCACGACAAGCCGGAGACGATGTACGCCCGCGCCGGCCTCGACGCCGCCGGCATCGTCGCCACGGTGCGCCGGGCGCTGGGACTGGCAGGCGGCGCGGTGCAGCGGCTGGCGACCCCGTCGCGCGCGTGAAATACCACCGCGCTCGCGTCTTTCGACACGCTTTCGCCATGCCTTTCCGGAAGAAGCCGTTGCCATATCGGGGCTGATCGACGCGCGGGGAAAGGGGCACCCCGGAGCGTGGCCGGACACCCGCCCGTTCCCGCCCGCATCCCCACCGGCGCCCGATGTTCAGGACCCTCCGCCCCGTCTCCTCGCTGCTGCTCGGCATCGGCTTCCTGCTGCTCGGCCACGGGCTGCAGTTCACGCTGCTGCCGCTGTCCGGCGAGGCGTCCGGCTTCGACACCGTCATGCTCGGCCTGCTCGGCTCGAGCTACTATGTCGGCTTCGTCGGCGGCTGCCTGCTCGGCCCCTATGTCATCCTGCGCGCCGGCCATATTCGCACCTTCACCGCGATGGTGGCGACCGCCACCGTGATGGTGCTCTGCCACGCGCTGATGCGCGATCCGCTCGTCTGGAACGGCCTGCGCGCCGTCTCCGGCTTCAGCCTCGCAACCCTCTATCTCGTCGTCGAGAGCTGGCTCAACGACCGCGCCAGCAATACGACGCGCGGCCACGTGATGTCGGCCTACATCGTCATCAACTACGCCGCCTTCACCGGCGGGCAGATGCTGGTGACGGTCTATCCGGTGACCGACATGGCGCCGTTCATGCTCGCCGGCTTGCTGATCTCGCTCGCCACCTTGCCGGTGGCGATGACGGGCGCGGCACAGCCGGCGCCGATCTCGATCGTCCGCCTGCGCCCGATCCGGCTGTACCGAACCGCGCCGGTCGCCTTTGTCGGCGCCTTCCTGATCGGCGTGTCGAACGGCGCGTTCTGGTCGCTCGGGGCGGTGTTCGCCACTGGCATCGGCCTCTCGGTGGACCAGGCGGCGCTGTTCGTCAGCGCCACCGTCGCCGGCGGTGCGCTCGGGCAGTGGCCGGTCGGCCGGCTTTCGGACCGCATCGACCGGCGCATCGTGCTCGCCGTGCTGCTGGTGGGCTCGACGCTCTCGGGACTGGCGCTGTGGCTGTTCACCGTCGGTCCGGAACTGCTGATGGTGCTCGGCTTCGCCTTCGGCGTGCTGACGCTGCCCGGCTACTCGCTCGCCGCCGCCCACGCCTACGACAAGACGGCGCCGGGAGAATATGTCGAGACGGCGTCCGCCGTGCTGCTGCTGAACGGGCTCGGCTCGGTGTGCGGGCCGCTGATCGCCGCGCTGGCGATCGCCTACAACGGGCCGCACAGCCTGTTCCTGCTCACCGCGGTGACGCAGACGATGCTGTTCCTGTTCATCGTCGTGCGCATCCGCGTCAAGGGCGCCTCCGAGGCCGCCGGCAAGACCGGTTTCGGCCGGGCGTCGACGGCGCCGATGGGGGCGGTCATCCCGCCGGGCAAGGAGGCGCGCACGCCAGCCGCCGCCCATGCAGCGGCGGCGTCGGCGCCAGATCCCGGCCGACCGGCCGCCGGGTGACACCGACGTGCGGCGACGGCGGTGGTTGCCGCCGGGCGCGCGAGGCGGCAGGGTCCGTCCGCGGCAGTCGAGAGCCTGTTTGGGAATTGGAGTTGAGCCATGCGAGCGCTGTTCTGGGCCCGAGTGGCGGCATGGGCGATCGCGGTGACGGCCACGGTGATCGTCGTGCTGTTTGCCACCGGCGTGTTCGAGAGCCGATTCGGTCCGAAGCCGGCAACGTCGAACGTCGGCACCGTCGGCGGCCCGTTCACACTCGTCGGCACTGACGGGCAGGAGGTGACGGAGGCCACCTTCGCCGGCCGGCCGCGCGCGATGTTCTTCGGCTTCACCTACTGTCCGGACGTCTGCCCGACGACGCTCGCGGAAGCGGAAGGCTGGCTGAAGGCGCTGGGTCCCGCCGGCGACAAGCTCGCGGTGGTGTTCGTCAGCGTCGACCCGGAGCGCGACACGCCGGCGCAGATGAAGGACTACCTCTCCGCCTTCGACCCGCGCATCATCGGCCTCACCGGCACGCCGGAGCAGATCGCCGCGGTGACGAAGGCCTACCGCGTCTATGCCCGCAAGGTGGAGCTCGAGGGCGGCGAGTACACGATGGACCACTCGGCGGCGGTGCTGCTGTTCGACAAGAACGGCGACTTCGCCGGCACCGTCGACTACCGCGACCCGCAGGAGAAGGCGGTCGAGAAGCTGAAGGCCGTCGTCGGGAGCTGAGCCCGCCTCAGCCCTTCCGCCACGCCGGCCGCTCGCCCACCTGAGCGCGGTCGCGCAAGAGGTGGTCGGCGAGCACGATCGCCATCATCGCCTCGCCCACCGGCACCGCGCGGATGCCGACGCACGGATCGTGCCGGCCCTTGGTGACGACGTCGATCTCCTGGCCGGTCGAATCGATCGAGCGCTTCGGGATGAGGATCGACGAGGTCGGCTTCACGGCGAAGCGGGCGACCACCGGCTGGCCCGTCGAGATGCCCCCGAGGATGCCGCCGGCATTGTTCGTTAGGAACAGCGGCCGGCCGTCGTTGCCCATGCGGATCTCGTCGGCGTTCTCCTCCCCCGACAGCGCCGCGGCGGCGAATCCCGCGCCGATCTCGACGCCCTTCACGGCGTTGATCGACATCATCGCGCTGGCGAGATCGGCGTCGAGCTTGCCGTAGATCGGCGCGCCGAGGCCGGCCGGCACGTGCTCCGCCACCACCTCGACCACCGCGCCGATCGACGAGCCGCGCTTGCGCACGCCGTCCAGCAGCGCCGTCCACCGCTCGATGGTGCCGGGATCGGGGCAGAAGAACGGGTTGTCGCCGACCGTCTTCCAGTCCCAGCGCCCCCGATCGACGGCGATATCGCCGATCTGCACCAGCGCCGCCCGCACAACGACGGGACCCAGCACCTTGCGGGCGATCGCGCCGGCGGCAACCCGCATCGCCGTCTCGCGCGCCGAGGACCGGCCGCCGCCGCGCGGATCGCGCAGGCCGTATTTCTCGTCGTAGGTGAAGTCGGCGTGGCCCGGCCGGTAGCGGTCGGCGATGTCGGAATAGTCCTTCGAGCGCTGGTCGACGTTCTCGATCTGCAACGCGATCGGCGTTCCCGTGGTGACGAACCCTTCGCCGTCGCGGACCGGCATGACACCCGACAGGATGCGCACCGCGTCGGGTTCGCGGCGCTGCGTCGTGTAGCGCGATTGACCGGGGCGCCGGCGGTCGAGATCGGCCTGGATTTCCGCCTCGCTGATCGCGATCCCCGGGGGGCAGCCGTCGACGACGCAGCCGATCGCCGGGCCGTGGCTCTCGCCCCAGGTGGTGACGCGGAAGAGGTGCCCGATGGTGTTGTGGGACATGCCCGTCTGACGCTTTCTCGCACAGGTTCGTGTCGCGCGCCGCTTGTAGGCGGGCGCCCCGACAGGGTCAAACGCCCGCGCCACGGTGCGATGACGGCTTGTCGCATCGGGCGGTTACGCTAGTTTGGCGGCACGCGCCGGCCGGCCATCCGGGCGGCGGGCGGATGCGAGCGAGGAGACGGGACGATGTGCACTCTCGACGGATGCGGCGCCCACGCGGAGATGCCGCCGATCTTCATTCCGGAGACGGACCGCCGGGCCTTCCTCGCCGGCCTCGGGGCGCTGCCGCTCGCCGCCGTGCTCGCCGATCCCGCCCTCGCCCAGGCAGCCGCCGCCAAGGTGACGCCGGTGTCGATCACCACGGTGATGGGCAAGCCCGCGAAGGGCGTCATCGCCAAGCCGGCGCAGCTGCCGGCGCCGGCGATCATCCTGATCCACGAGTGGTGGGGCCTCAACGACCAGATCAAGGCGGTCGCCGCCGACCTCGCCGCCAAGGGCTACATCGCCATCGCCATCGACCTGTTCGGCAAGGACGAGCCGGCGACGACGGCCGACGAGGCGAAGGCGCAGATGGCCGGCCTCAACACCGAGGACGCCACCGATGCCGTCGCCTCGTGGGTCTACTACGCCCGCGACCTGCCGGACGGCACCAACAAGGTCGGCACGGTCGGCTGGTGCTTCGGCGGCGCCTGGTCGCTCAACGCCTCGATCGCCGCGCCGGTGAACGCCACCGTCATCTACTACGGCAACGTCACCCGCTCGGTCGACCAGTTGAAGAACCTGCAGGGGCCGGTGCTCGGCCACTTCGGCACGCTCGACCAGTCGATCAACAAGGAGATGGTCGAGGGCTTCGAGAAGAACATGGCGGCGGCCGACAAGGCGGACGACCTCACCGTCTACTGGTATGACGCCGACCACGCCTTCGCCAACCCGACGGGCTCGCGCTACGACGCCGCCGACGCGGCGACCGCCTGGCAGCGCACGCTCGACTTCTATTCCGCCAACCTGTCGTGAGGTGAGACCGCCGGCGCCTGTGCGCCGGCGGGCCGATCGCGGCTGCTCTCGCCGCCCGGCGGACCGTCTTGCCGGGCGCGCGGGGGATGACGACGTCCGTTTGGAGCCTTTGCTCGGCGAGACGCAAGTCTCCGCGTCCCATGCCGTGGCTGCCGGCTACGGAACCTTCCGCATCGCGCCAGGCTTTCCCAAGGAGAGCCACCGACGGAAGGATCACCGAGATGCCGACGCGACTTCAAATCGCCGCCCTGCTGGCGATGATGATCAACGCGGTGCTGTTCGGAATCGGTGCGGTCACCGTGCTAGCCGTTCCGGCACTCAGCGTAGATGCGGCCTTCTACCTGCCGGTCGTCGTGCTGTTGAGCTTCGTACTGACGCTGCCGATCGCTTGGTTGATGGCGCCCCGACTCCGGGCTCGCTTCTGGCGCCAGCAAGAGGCGCTCACCTCGGCATCACACCGGATCTGAGCGGCGCCGACGGCAGCCATACCGATTGCCGCGCGTTCGGCTTCACGGCCGCGCATCCAAGAATGCCAGCACGCCGGCCTTGTAGACCTTGTCGCCGACGGCGAGCATGTGGTCGCGGTTGGGGATGACGAGCGCCCTGCCCTGCGGCAGCAGCGCCGCGAGTTCTTCCGCCGAGCCAGCGATGGCGTCGCGGCTGCCGACGGCCACCAGCGCCGGTACGTCGATGCGGGCGACCTCCTCCGGCGTCAGCGTCTGGCGCGACGAGCGCATGCAGGCGGCGAGCGCCTCGAGATCGCCACCGGTCTGCTCGGCGAAGCGGCGGAACATCCGGCCGGTCTGGTGCTGGATGCCCTCGAGCGAGGGGGCCTCCAGCGCCGCGACGATCGGCTCCCACGGCCCGGTGCCGTCGACGAGCCCCATCCCCAACCCGCCGAAGATCGCGCTCCGCACCCGCCCCGGGTGGGCGAGCGTGAGGAACGCGGTGATGCGCGCTCCCATCGAGTAGCCCATCACATCGGCCCGCGCGATGCCGAGATGGTCGAGCAGCCGGCGGGCATCCTCGGCCATCACGGGCGCGAAGTAGGCGGTCGGATCGCGCGGCTTGCCGCTCTCGCCGTGGCCGCGGTTGTCGAGGGCGATGACGCGCCGCCCGGCCTTCGTCAGCGTCTCGATCCAGCCCGGCCCGACCCAGTTCACCTCCCGGTTGGAGGCGAAGCCGTGGATGAGCAGGATCGGCTCGCCCTCGCCAACGTCGAGGAAGGCGATCGGCACGCCGGCGGAATCGAATTGTGGCATCGGGATCCTAGGCGGAACGGTGGAGGCGCCGGCACCATAGCCGCGCACTCCGTGCGATCAAGCCGGCGCGAGCCGCCTGCCAGGATCGCCTCGGCGCCGCCCGCCACGAAGGCCACCGGCTGCGGAACGTCGACCCATTGTGTGAAGAACGAGACCCCCACCCTGGCGACGGTCATTTATAAACGCTGTCGCGACGCGATCGGCCGTCAGGATCGAATATGCCGTGCGAGCCGCGCAGGGCGAAACCACCGGAAGCCGCGGAGGGAGCCATGGCCGGGCCGATCGATGCACGCGGCGGGGCGGACGCGGTCCTCGCCGCCATGGACCGCCTGCGGGACCGGCTGTGGTCCCGCGATCCCGCCGTGGTCGCGGTCTTCGCCGACGATCCCGACGTGCTTCTCGTCGGCTCGGACGACGGCGAGGTGGCCCGCGGCCGCGACGAGATCGGCGCGCTGATGCGAGACCTCTTCGCCCTGCCGGTGCGCCTGCGGTGGGACTGGAAGACGCGTGACGTCGGCATTGCCGGCGACATCGCCTGGGTGTTCGCCGACTGCGACGTCGTCATTGCCGGCGCCGACGGCGAGACGCGCAAGCCCTACCGGATCACCGGCGTGCTACAGCGCGCCGCCGACGGTTGCTGGCGGTGGCGGCAGTTTCACGGCTCGCAACCGGCGGGCTGACGGCGGTCGCCGTATGGCGCCGCCGCTCGTCGCCTATGCTGCGAAGTCGCGAGCGCCGTCCGGCTCGCCGGCCCGGGCCGCCAGACGCGCCCGCAGTGCCAACGGCAGCTGCCGGGCCGACTTCACCCGAGGAACATTCATCTCCTCAATCGTCGCGCCCGTGTCCCCGTAGAGCGCTTCGTACGCCGCGAAATTGTCGAAGCGGCGCCTCGTGACGTTGTCGACGAAGGTCTCGGCCGGGACGCCCTCGGCAAGGATCAGGGAATGGTCCTCGAGCTCGACGTGATAGTAGGTGAAGCGCTCCGCCATTTCCGTCTCGCGGACGATGGTCGTGCCGTTGGCCAGCGCCCCGGCGTGCACCAGCACGCCGTCGAGCATCAGCGCGTGGTCCGGCGAGACGAACAGGTCACGCGTCGGCAGCCCCTCCCCCAGCGCCCCGGCCGCGATGCGGATCGGGAACGAGCGCAGCGCGTCGGCGAAGAACGACACCACGACTTGTACGCCGACCCAGCGCACCGGCGCCGCGCGGCCGTCCGCTGTCAGCACGAGGTCGCCGATGGCGAGGCTCTCGACGACCGTCTCGCCCGCAGGCGTCGCGATGCGCGTCCCGGCAAGGAAGCAGACGACGAAGCTCGAACCGCCGTTCGCCGCAGTTGTCCCGGGAGCTTGAGCAGTATTGGTGAACCACAATTTCTGCCCCCCGCCCATATCGCTGGCGACGAAGCCGTCGCCGCTCGCGAAGGTGAAGTTCGCACCTGGAATAGGGAGCATTGGGATCGTTGTGAATGTTTCGCCGGCAACCAGTGTCGCGTCCCCGTCCGTGGTCACAGTCGCGGGGGGAAATGTTGCACCCATGACTTCGTTCATCGGACCCAATTGGTAGATGAAATTGAACAGCTTGCTCGCCATGATCTTCCCCCTTCAGCTTGCGCGCCCCCCGCGGCGCCACGTTTCGCCGGCGCGGTCAGTCGCGGGCGCCGCTCGCCGATGAGCGGCCCTGCGAGACCGACGCACTCCGCCGCAGCACGCCCACCCCGAGTGTCGGGCGATGCCTCCGGCCGTCACCGCGCGGAAGACGACGTGCCTCGGCGCTGCCCTCGGCACGAGCCGGAACAGCGATCCGCGGCGCACGCTTGCGCACGTGAGCAGATTTGACGTGTGAGAGCGCGGCGGAGCCCCCCGGCGCCACCGCACGAAATGCCACCTCTCCCCCGAGAGGCGGGCGACCCCCATCGCCCTGGGACTTCAGAGCACCCTGAGCCTGCCGGCTGCCGGCCGTTACGGTCAATGTGTCCAGATCGTCGCCGAATCGCCGGGGCGGCCGACGGCCGCGGTACCCAGCCACGGTAGGAAATTGATTATGCTTGATTTCCCCGGCTGCTTGCGGCGCTTTGACACGGCCGGCGGCGATCCGGCCGGGGGCCGCCGCGCGCGACGCTAGCCGCAGGCGGCGGCCCGTCCGTGCCGACACGACCCGCGCGGCATCGGCCGGGACGGGAGCCTGCCCACTCGGGCCACCAGCGACCGCATGGCGCCCCGGCGGCGGCTGGCCTGCCGCGCCGCGCGCCGCTATGGTTGCCGTGATCTTCAGCAGCCGGGACCCGCCCCATGTCAGACACCGTCGTTCCCCACTTCCAGAACGACATCGGCGCCGAGGTGATCCGCGTCGGCTCGAAGCGCTTCCTGTGCATCGGTGCGACGCCGCCGTTCGACCATCCGCACGAGTTTCTCGACATGGGCGACGACGACGAGAAGGTCTGCCCCTACTGCTCGACGCTCTACCGCTTCGACCCGGCGCTCGACCCACACGCCTCGGTGCCGGCGGCGTGCCTCTGGGAGCCGCTCGCCGCGTGACATCACCGGCGCGGCGGTCGCCCCCGTGACGGCCTCGGCGCCGGTCGTCATCGCCGGTGCCGGCATCGCGGGGCTCGCGACAGCGATCGCGCTGGCGCGCCGTGGCATTCCCGTCGAGATCGTCGAGCGCGCCGCCGAACTCGCCGAGATCGGCGCCGGCCTGCAGCTCTCGCCGAACGCCGTGCGGGCGCTCGACCACCTCGGCCTGAGGGACGACGTGGCAAGGGTCGCGATGGCGCCGGAGGCGGTTCGCATCGCCGCGGTGGCACGCGGGCGGCCGATCGCGCGCGTACCGCTCGGCGAGGCTGCCGCCGCACGCCACGGGGCGCCCTACTGGCTCGTTGCGCGCGCCGACCTGCAGGCGGTGCTGCGCGCCGCGGCGGGCCGCCAGCCGGGCATCGCGCTGCGGCTCGCCGCCGCCGTCACCGGGGTGCGCGAGACCTCCGCCGGCCTGCAGGTGCAAACCTCATCAAGCGACCTCGACGCCCGCGCCCTCGTCGGCGCCGACGGCGTCGGCTCGGTGGTCCGGACGGCGATCGGCGGCGCGGCGGCGACGCCCACCGGCAAGGTCGCCTTCCGCGCCACCGCGCCCGTCGAGGCCGCGGCGTCGATCGGCGGCGCACGCCTCGCCGAAGACGCCTGGATCTGGCTGTCGCCGCGTGCCCACCTCGTGCACTACCCGGTGCGCGGCGGTGCGCGCGTCAACCTCGTCGCCGTCGCCGAGGCGACCGCCGACGAACGTCCGGTCAACGACGGCGGCAACGGCTGGGACCACGCCGCCGCGGCCGAGGCGGTGATGGCGCGCTTCGCGGGCTTCCCGCCGGCCGTCCGGGGCCTGCTCGCCGCCGGCACCGACTGGCGACGCTGGCCGATCGCCACCGTCGATCCGGCCGGACCGTGGCGCCGCGGCCGCACGGTGCTGGTCGGCGACGCGGCGCACGCGATGGTGCCGTTCCTGGCGCAAGGAGCCGCGATGGCGCTCGAAGACGCCGTGGTGCTGGCCTCGCATCTCGGACGAGCCGGCCCGGGCGACGTCGAAGCCGCGCTGGCGGATTTCGTGCGGGCGCGACGCGAGCGGGTGCGCCGGGTCTGCGCGGCCGCGGTGCGCAATGGCGAGATCTACCACCTGTCCGGTGCGGCCGCCGCGGCACGCGACCTTGCCTTGTCGCTCGCACCGCCGAGCCTGCTGCTCGCCGGCTACGACTGGCTCTACGGGTGGCGTCCTGCGGCCGCCTGACGGCGGCTTTGCGACCTTTCGATGGCTTCCAAACATCGGATCGTGAAGAGATTTTTCCGCACGCTCCCTCCCTGCGGCACCCCCGGCAGTGATATTGTCCGCGCCATTGCGTGGGGAGTTCCCGAGATGACGTCCGCCGTCCCGTTCCGTTTCGCCACAGCCGTGCGCGGCTTTGCTCTCGGTCTCGCCGCGGCGCTGGCGTTGTCGCTCGCGCCCCCGCCGGCCGACGCGCAGCAGGCGCCCGCCAAGCGCACCATCGAGCGGCTCGACGCCACCGACCTCCCCGGCTTCGACTACGACATCCTGCGCGACGTCAGCCTCGACGGTTGCGCGAACGCCTGCATCGCCGACGGCGTCTGCCGCGCCTACACCTACAACCTGAAGGCCGGCTGGTGCTTTCTGAAGTCCGACGTCGGCGCCCCGAAGACGTTCTCCGGCGCCGCTTCCGGCCGCATCCAGGTGGCCGCGGCGGCGCGCCCCGCCGCCGTGCCTCTGCCGCTGCCCGACCTCTCCTTCCTGCCCTCCGACGTGATCACCGAGGCCTCGCGCTTTCGCGCCCGCGCCGCCGCCTCGGCGCGGCTGAACCGCGCCCTCGATCCGCTCTCCTTCGCCGAGACGGCCGGCCTCGCCGGCGGTGGCGCGCCCGACTGGCTCGCCGTCGCCGCACGGCTGGTCTCCCGCACCGACAATGACTGGAGCACCAACTACGCCATCGAGCAGGCGGCGCTCTCCGCCTCCTACCTGTCGCTGACGCTCGCCTCGACGCCGGACGAGCAGGCCGACGCGCTGCAGTTGATGGGTCGCGCGCTGGAGCGCCGCGAGATCTGGCGGCCGGCAATCGAAAGCCTGAAGGCGAGCCTCGCGATCGTCGACGACACGGTGGTGCGCACCATCTACGAGCAGGTGCGCGAGGAGCACGGCTTCCGCATCCTCGACTATACGGTCGATTCCGACGCGGCGGCGCCGCGCATGTGCGTGCAGTTCTCCGAGCCGCTCGCCAAGGACCGCACGGACTTTTCGAAGTACGTGACGGTGCTCGGCCAGCGCTCGCCGGTGGTCACGGCGAACGGCAACGAACTCTGCGTCGACGGCCTGGCGCATGGCGAGCGCTACGAGGTGACCGTCCGTTCCGGCGTGCCGTCCACCGTCGAGGAGACGCTCGAGAACCCCGCGAGCTACACGGTCTACGTGCGCGACCGCAAGCCGTCGGTGCGCTTCCCGAGCGCCGCCTACGTGCTGCCGCGCACCGGCGCCACCGGCGTGCCGGTGGTCAGCGTCAACACCGCCGACGTGTCGCTCGACCTGTTGCGCGTCGGCGACCGCGCGCTCGCCCGCTCGGTGGCCGACGGCAGCTTCCGCCGCCAGCTGCAGCCCTACGAGGTCGACGAACTCGCGAGCACCAACGGCGCACTCGTGTGGTCCGGCACGATGCCGGTCGAGCGGGTGCTGAACCAGGAGGTGACCACCGCCTTCCCGGTCGACGAGGCCGTCGAGACGCTCGAGCCCGGTGTCTACGTGCTGGCGGCGCGCGCCGAGGAGGAGCCGAGCTGGTCCGGCAACACCCGCGCCACCCAATGGTTCATCGTCTCCGACCTCGGCCTCGCGAGCTTCACCGGCACCGACGGCACGCACGCCTTCGTGCGCTCGCTCGCCACCGCCAAGCCCGTCGAGGGCGCGGAAGTGCGGCTCGTCGCCCGCAACGACGAGGTGCTCGGCACCGCCACCACCGACGCGAGCGGCCACGCCGTCTTTCCGGCCGGCGCAACGGCCGGCCGCGGCGGCATGACGCCGACGGTGCTGACCGCCGCCGCCGGCGGCGGCGACTACGCCTTCCTCGACCTCACCGCGGCGAGCTTCGACCTCGCCGACCGCGGCGTCGACGGCCGCACCGCGCCGGGTCCGCTCGACGCCTTCGTCTACACGGAGCGTGGCGTCTACCGCGCCGGCGAGACGGTGCACGCGGCGGCGCTCTTGCGCAACGCCCGCGCCGACGCCGTCGGCTCGGTGCCGCTGACGCTCGTCGTGTCGCGTCCCGACGGCGTCGAGTACGCCCGCGCCACCACCACCGACGGCGGCCTCGGCGGCCGCACGCTGCCGGTCGACCTCGTGCCGGCGGCGATGACAGGCACCTGGCGGATCGACGCCTACGCCGACCCGAAGGCCTCGCCGATCGGCGAGACCACCTTCCTCGTCGAGGACTTCGTGCCGGAGCGCATCGACCTCGTCTTCCAGACGGACGACCCGGTGATCGGGCCGGACGCGCCGGCGACGCTCGCCGTCGATGCGCAGTTCCTCTACGGCGCCCCCGCCGCCGACCTCGCTCTCGAGGGCGACATCGTCATCGCCCCGGCCGCCGAGGTGGAAGGCTACGCCGGCTACCGCTTCGGCCTCGCCGACGATCCGGTGACGCCGCTGCGCCGGCCGCTGCTCGAGCTGCCGCGCACCGGCCCGGACGGCAAGGCAACGGTGACCGTTCGCCTGCCGGAGCTCGAGCCGACGACGAAGCCGCTCGAGGCGAAGATCATCCTGCGCGTCCGCGAGGCCGGCGGCCGCGCCGTCGAGCGCTCGCTGACGCTGCCGGTGAAGCCCGACGGCACCCGCATCGGCGTCAAGCCGCTGTTCGACGGCGGCCGCATCGGCGAGGGCGAAACTGCCGGCTTCGAGATCGTCGCCGTCGACCCGGCCGGCGCCCGCACGTCGCTTTCCGGCGTCGGCTGGGAGCTCCTCAAGGTCGAGCGCCGCTACCAGTGGTACAACCGAGACGGGCGCTGGAGCTTCGAGACGATCTCGTCGACGAGCCGCGTCAGCGGCGGCAAGATCGACCTCGCACCCGGCGATCCGGTGCGCGTCGCTGCCCCCGTGGAATGGGGCACCTACCGCCTCGAGGTGATCGCCGAGGCCGATCCGCAGGCCGCCACCAGCGTCGATTTCGCCGCCGGCTGGGCCACCGTCGGCGCCACCGCCGACACGCCCGACCTGCTCGAGCTTTCTCTCGACAAGCCCGGCTATGCCCCTGGCGAGACTGCCAATCTGCGCATCACGCCGCAGTTCCCGGGCATTGCGCTGATCGCCGTCGTCGGCGACGGCCTGATCGACATGAAGTCGGTCGAGGTCCCGGCGGAAGGCATCACGGTGCCGCTCACCGTCGGCGACGGCTGGTCGCCGGGCGCCTACGTGACGGCGACGCTCTACCGTCCGATGGACGTTGCCGCCGGCCGCATGCCGACGCGCGCGCTCGGCCTTTCCTGGCTCGGCGTCGGGCGCGCGGAGCGCACGCTGACGGTGACCCTCGACGCGCCGGCGGAGGTGAAGCCACGCGGGGCCCTGACGGTGCCGCTGACGCTGGCCGGGCTCAGCCCCGGCGACGAGGCGTTCGTCACGGTGGCGGCGGTCGACGTCGGCATCCTCAACCTCACCGGCTACCAGCCGCCGGACGCGGCCGAGTACTATCTCGGCCAGCGGCGGCTCTCCGCCGAGATCCGCGACCTCTACGGCTCCTTGATCGACAGCCTGTCGGCGACGCGTGGCCGCCTGCGCACCGGCGGCGACGGCGGCGGCGGCTCGACCGAGGCCGCCCCCCCGGCGCAGGAGATCGTCTCGGAGTTCTCCGGCATCCTGAAGGTCGGCCCCGACGGCAAGGCGGTGGCGACGTTCGAGCTGCCCGCCTTCAACGGCACCGTCAAGGTGATGGCGGTGGCGTGGGCGGCCGGCAAGGTTGGCAACGCCTCGGCCGACGTCATCGTGCGCGACCCGGTGGTGGTCACCGCCACGGCGCCGCGCTTCCTCGCCCCCGGCGACGAGAGCCGGCTCAGGCTCGACTTTGCTAACGTCGCGGGTGCGGCCGGCGACTACACGCTCGCGGTGAGCAGCGAGGGCTTCGTCGGCGTCGGCGATTCCGCCACCAAGGTGACGCTGGCGGCCGGCGGCAAGGCGGGCCTCGACGTGCCGCTGACCGGCGCCGAGCTCGGCGCCGACACGCTGGAGATCGCGCTGACCGCGCCGGATGGCGAGACCTTCGCGCAGACGCTCAGGATCGGCGTCCGGCCGGCCTCCTCGCCGGTCACCCAGCGCAGCCTCGACCCGCTGACCGCCGGCGGCACGATCTCGATCGGGCCGGAGGTGCTCGACGGCTTCGACACGCGCTCGGCGATGGTTTCCGTCACCGTCGGCGACACCGCCGGCATCGACGTGCCGGCGCTCGTCGCGATGCTGTCGCGCTACCCCTACGGCTGCGCCGAGCAGACCACCTCGAAGGCGCTGCCGCTGCTCTACCTCGACACCGTCGCCGCCTCCGTCGGGCTCGGCACCGACAAGGAGGTGAAGGAGCGCGTGCAGGCGGCGATCGACCGGCTCTTGCAGTTCCAGAGCTCCAGCGGCTCGTTCGGCCTGTGGGGACCGGAGGGCGGCGACCTGTGGCTGACCGCCTACGTCACCGACTTCCTGACGCGCGCCAAGGCGCAGGGCTACGCGGTGCCGGACCCGGTGCTGACGCAGGCCCTCGACCGCATGCAGAACGACCTCTCCTACGCCTCCAACTTCGAGGCCGGCGCGGGGCTCGACGTCGCCTATGCGCTCTACGTGCTCGCCCGCAACGGGCGGGCCTCGATCGCGGACCTGCGCTACTTCGCCGACGACCGCATCAACGACTTCGGCTCCGGTCTCGCCAAGGCGCAGATCGCCGCCGGCCTCGCCTTCTACGGCGACCAGCCGCGCGCCGCGGCCACCTTCAAGGTGGCGGCGCGCTCGCTCGGCGACGAGCACGGCATCGCGCTGTCGCGCACCGACTTCGGCACCGGCCTGCGCGACGCCGCGGCGACGGTGGCGCTGATCGCCGAATCCGGTCTCGACCGGCAGGCGGTGCCGGGCGTGCTGCGCGTCATCGAGGACGACATCAGCGCCGACGAGTGGCCTTCCACACAGGAAGCCGCGTGGATGGTGGTGGCGGCGAACGCGCTGATCGACGGCAAGTCGAGCGGGCTGTCGCTGGAGGTCGACGGGCTGCCGCACGAAGGCGTGCTCTACCGCCGCATGACGGCCGCGACGATCGAGAACGCGCCGCTCGAGATCGTCAACCGCGGCTCGGCGACGACGCTCGCGGCGATCACCACCGAGGGCCTGCCGCTGCAGCCGCTTCCCGAAGGCTCGAACGGGCTGACGCTGGAGCGCCAGTACTTCAGCCTCGACGGCGAGGAGGTGGACGTCGCCACCGTCGGCCAGAACGACCGCTTCGTCGTCGTCCTCACGCTGACGGCACTCGAGCCGAGCCAGGCCCGTCTGCTCGTCGTCGACATGCTGCCGGCCGGCTTCGAGATCGAGAACCCGGCCCTGATGACGAGCGGCGATCTCGCAGCCTTCCCATGGCTGACCACCGACAACATGCCGGCCCACTCGGAGTTCCGCGACGACCGCTTCGTCGCCGCCTACGAGCCGGGCGTCGACGCCACCGCGGGACTGACCGTCGCCTACATGGTGCGGGCGGTGTCGCCGGGCGCGTTTGCGCATCCCGGCGCCAGCGCCGAGGACATGTACCGCCCCGGCACCTACGCCCGCACCGCGCCGGGCACGCTCACCGTGTCGCCGTCGCCGTAACGCGGCGGCGCGACGACGGAGACGACCGTGATCCGTGATCACGACGATGGCGGCGCAGCGGTCGCAGCGCCCGCGGACGAACCGACCGTGATCGCTGATCACGGTCGCCGCCGCCCGCGGCTCGGCCGCGTCCTCGCCTGGACGGGCGCGGCGGTGGTGTCGCTGGCGCTCGTCGCCGGCGGCGGCGCGGCGGCGCTTTTGGCGCTCGACCGCGCCTACCCGCCGCGCACGGTGCCGGTGGCGCCGGCTTCGACGATCGTCGTCGACCACGCCGGCAAGCTGCTCTCCGCCTTCACCACCGCCGACGGCCGCTGGCGGTTGCCGGCCGACGTCGCCACGGTCGACCCGCGCTTCGTCCGGATGCTGATCGCCTACGAGGACCGCCGCTTCCGCGACCACGCCGGCATCGACCCGCTGGCGAGCGGCCGCGCCGCGCTGCAGGCCTTGCGGTACGGGCGCCTCGTCTCCGGCTCCTCGACGTTGACGATGCAGACGGCCCGCCTCGTCGAGGGCCGCTCGGACCGGACGCTCAGCCGCAAGCTGCTCGAGAGCGCCCGCGCCCTGCAGCTCGAACGGCGGCTGACGAAGGACGAGATCCTCTCGCTCTATCTGGCGCTCGCCCCCTATGGCGGCAATCTCGAGGGTGTCCGCGCAGCGTCCCTCGCCTATTTCGGCCGCGAGCCGGACCGGCTGACGATCGGCCAGGCGGCGCTGCTCGTGGCACTGCCGCAGTCGCCGGAGTGGCGGCGGCCCGACCGCCACCCCGACGCCGCCCGCAAGGCGCGCGACCGCGTGCTCGACCGCATGGTGCTGCGCGGCGTGCTCACCGCGGAGGAGGCAGCAGTCGGCAAGGCGGAGGACGTGCCGACCGCCCGCGTCGCCTTCCCGCGCCTTGCCGCGCACGCTTCGCGCTCCGCCGTCGAAGCGAAGCCGGACGAGCGCATCGTCCGCCTGACCATCGACCGCGACCTGCAGGCCGCGCTGGAGGCGCTCGCCCGTGAGCGCACGGCGGCGCTCGGCCAGAAGCTCTCGGCGGCGATCGTCGTGATGGACGCGAAGACCGGCGCCATCGCCGCCCGCGTCGGCTCGCCGGACCTCCTCGACGAAGACCGCCAGGGCCACGTCGATCTGAGCCTCGCAGTACGCTCGCCCGGCTCGACGCTGAAGCCGTTCATCTACGCGCTCGCCTTCGAGGCCGGCATCGCCCATCCCGAGACGCTGATCGAGGACCGCCCGAGCGCCTTCGGCGCCTATGCGCCGAAGAACTTCGACCAGAGCTTCATGGGCACGGTGACGGCGCGCGAGGCGCTCAGGCAGTCGCTCAACGTGCCGGCGGTGAAGCTGCTCGACGCCGTCGGACCGGCGCGGCTCGCCGTGCGTCTGGCCGACGTCGGCGTCGAGCTCGAACTGCCGCGGCCGGAGGCGCCGACCTTGGCGATCGGCCTCGGCGGCGTCGGCATCCGCCTCGTCGACCTCACCGCGCTCTATGCCGCCTTCGTCGGCGGCGGCTTCGCGCCGGTGCCGTTCGAGAGCGCCGATGCGCCGAAGCTCGCCTCCCGCCGGCTGATCGACCCAGTCGCCGCCTGGTACGTTGCCGACATCCTCGCCGGCACGGCGCCGCCAGCGAACGCCGCCCGCGACCGCATCGCCTTCAAGACCGGCACCTCCTACGGCTACCGCGACGCCTGGGCGATCGGTTTCGACGGCCGCCACGTCGTCGGCGTCTGGGTCGGCCGGCCGGACGCCGCCGCCGTGCCGGGGCTCGTCGCCCGCACGGCCGCCGCCCCCCTGCTGTTCGATGCCTTCGCCCGCGTCGGCCCACGCCGCGCGCCGCTGCCGCGCGCGCCGGGCGGCGCGCTGATCGCCACCACTGGCACGCTGCCGCCGACGCTCGTCCGCCTCGGCGGCGACGGCGCGGCGGGCGAGGCGAACACCGGCGCCTCGCGGCTGCGCTTCGCCTACCCGCCCGACGGCGCGCGCGTCTCGCTCGACGCCGGCGGCACCCGCCAGCCGCTCGCCTGGCGGATCGAAGGGGCAGGTGCTGCGGTCAGCCTGCTCGTCGACGGCAAGCCGGTGCCGATCCCCGCCCACCGCCGCGCCGGCGCGCTCGCCGTCCCGCAGCGCGGCTTCGTGCGGCTGACGGTGGTCGATCCGACGGGCGCCGCCGACAGCGTGACGGTGTTCGTGGAGTAGCGGCGCTCGTTCGGCCACTGCCCACGGCCCTTCCCCCACTGCCGACTGCCCACTGCCCACTGCCGACTGCCGATCCTCCCTTGCCCTTCCCGTCCGATTCACCGACCGTCGCCCCGACGGAGGACTGACCCATGGACCATGGCCGCAATGGCCGCGTCGCGATCGTCGCCGGCGGGGCGACGGGGATCGGGCTCGCCACGGTGCGGCGGCTGCTCGACGACGGCTGGCGGGTCGCCGTGCTCGACGCCGACGAGGATGCCGTCGACGCGGCGGTCGACGCGATGGCGGCGGACGCCGGCGAGCGGCTGTTCGGCGAGCCGGCGGACCTCACCGACGACGTCGTGGTGGAGCGGGCGATCGACCGGGTGGTGGCCGAATGGGGCGCGCCGGCCGGGCTCGTCAACGCGGTCGCCGCCGGGCCGGAACTCGCCTTCGAGGCGACCGACGTATCGATGCTGCGCAAGGCGCTGGAGGACGGGCTCGTCTCGGCCTTCGTGGTGGCGCAGGCGGCGGCGGGGCGGATGGCCGAGGGCGGCGCGATCGTCAACGTCGTGCCGGCGGCGGCGCTGCGCGGCCTGCCGGGCGGCGCCGTGCTGTCGGCCGCCGGCGGCGGGCTCGCCGCACTCACCCGCACGCTCGCGGTGGAACTCGCGCCGATGGCGATCCGGGTGAACGCCGTGGCGCTCGCCGCCGTCGAGACGCCGCAGATCCAGCGCCGCCACGACGCGGCGACGCGCACCCGCTGGCTCGCCGCCGTGCCGCAGCGCCGCTACGGCCTGCCGGAGGAAGCGGCGGCGGTGATCGCCTTCCTGCTCTCGGAGGAGGCCGGCTTCGTCACCGGCACGATCCTGCCGGTCGACGGCGGGCTGACGGCCGCCGTGCTGTCGACGGGGCCAATGCGGTGAGGGGGGGCGGGCAGTTTACGGGCGCTCCGGTTCGAGCCGGACGCCCCGAGACTCGACCACCCACCCCCATCCTCCGTCATGCCCCGGCTTGACCGGGGCATCCATCCCAAGACACGACAGACGTTGCATGCGGGATGGATCGCCCGGTCAATCACCCGGTCAAGCCGGGTGAGGGCGATGACGGACAGAGGGGGGTGAGAGGGGACACACCCTCTCCGGAGTCATTCCGGCCTTGTGCCGGGAACCCACGACCGCCCCGGCGCCCTCCGCCGTCGCATCGTCTATAACGCCCGCACGGACATCGAGCGGGAACACGGGGAACAGCATGTCGATGAGCGAAGCCGTCGTCGAGGTGACGCGCGGGCCGGTGGTGGAGAGCCGCCACCGCGGCATTGTCGCCGTCGTCGATGCCGACGGGGCGGCGGTGGTGGCGATGGGCGACGTCGAGCGGCCCGTGTTCGCGCGCTCGGCGGTGAAGCTGATGCAGGCGCTGCCGCTCGTCGAATCCGGCGCGGCCGAGGCCCTCGGGCTGACGATCGCCGAGCTCTCGATCGCCGGCGCCTCGCACAATGGCGAGGCGGCCCACGTCGACACCGCCCGCGCGATGCTGACGAAGGCCGGGCTCTCGCCCGACGCGCTCGAGTGCGGCCCGCAGTGGCCGGACCGGATGGACGACATGGCGACGCTGATCCGCGCGGGAGCCCGCCCGACGGCGCTCCACAACAACTGCTCCGGCAAGCACGCCGGCTTCCTCTGCCTCGCCTGCACGATGGGCGTCGAGCCCGCCGGCTATGTCGAGCCCGACCACCCGGTGCAGCGCGAGATCACCGCGGCCCTGTCGGCGATGACGGAGACGCCGCTCGACGCGTCGGTGCGCGGCATTGACGGCTGCTCGATCCCGACCTTCGCCATTCCGCTCGCCCGCGTCGCCCGCGGCTTCGCCCGCATGGGCACCGGCACGGGGCTCGCGCCCGCCCGCGCCGCGGCGGCGAACCGGCTGCGGCAGGCGGCGGCGGCCGAGCCGTTCATGGTGGCCGGCACCGGGCGGTTCTGCACCGAGGTGATGGGGCGGTTCGGCGAGCGGGCGTACGTGAAGACCGGGGCGGAGGGCGTCTTCTGCGCCATCCTGCCCGAGCGAGGCCTCGGCGTGGCACTCAAGGTCGACGACGGCGGCACGCGGGCGTCGGAAGCCCTGATGGCCGCCGTGCTGCAGCGCTTCGTGGCGAAGGACGACGACGAGCGGGCCTTCCTCGACGCCTGGGCGAAGCGGCCGCTCCGCACGCGGCGGGAGAAGCAGGCCGGCGAGGTGCGGGTGGCGGCGGAAACGCTGGCGGTGCTGAGGGGGTGAGCGTTCCGGCTTGAGGAAGCCGGCGGGAGCGCGTCGCTGGTAGCCGGGCGCGCTCAAACCCTCGGCGTCACCCCGGACCAGCGAGGCGCAGCTGAGCGCCTGATCCGGGGCCAGGAGAGAATGGTCGCGCGGGACGCGCGACGCATTTGCCGCGCTTCGCGCGGAGTCTGCCGCTGGGTCCCTGTGTGTCGAAGGTGTGCCAGGATGGAAGCGGGCGGGAGATCGCTGGGTCCCTGGTGGAGAACACCGTGAGCCGGCCCGATCCCCGCCCGCCCGACCAAACCCAACCTGAACAGTT